>VOFB01000571.1_pt1:0-875000 | contig 1343169 bp, 1657 predicted proteins | sample 5384141 | NCBI WGS metagenome assembly VOFB01 (sample SAMN12384721, study PRJNA508395) | human gut metagenome | isolation source: healthy gut A | host: Homo sapiens | reverse complement strand
GATAACTATACCACAACTTGCCGCAAATGTCAACATCTTTTTTCAAGTTTTTCATTTTTTTAACAGCGGCGGGATCGAAACAATCAAGCGTCCGCGCCTTGCTGTCGGCTGCGCTGCGGTTAAGCAACGTGTGATATTATAGCGCGCCGATCAGCAAATGTCAAGACCCAATTTCAACTTTTTTTACCGGGTTGCAATTCCGTGCTCAATTTGCTATAATGGCTAAACGATATATATAATGTATAAGGAGGGATCTGCAATGCCCATTCGTATTGATAACGAATTACCGGCGAAGCAAAGCTTGGAAATCGAGAATATCTTTGTCATGAGCAACAAGCGCGCGGACACGCAAGACATCCGCCCCCTGCATATCATTATATTAAATTTGATGCCCACCAAGATCGACACGGAGACCCAGCTGCTGCGTCTGCTGAGCAACACGCCGCTGCAAGTGAATGTGGACTTTCTGCAGGTGAGCAGTCATACTGCCAAGCATACCTCTAAAAGTCACATGGACAAGTTCTACTACACCTTTGATCAGATAAAGGACAGGAAATACGACGGTATGATCATCACCGGTGCGCCGGTGGAGCAAATGCCCTTTGAGGAAGTGGACTACTGGGACGAGCTTTGCCGGATCATGGATTGGACAAAGACCAATGTATATAGCACCTTTCATATTTGCTGGGGCGCGCAAGCGGGGCTGTACTACCGCTACGGTATTCCAAAGCACCCGCTCAGCAAAAAGATGTTCGGCGTATTCCCTCACCGCAGTTTAGATGTGACCCATCCACTGATGCGGGGACTGGACGATGTGTTTTACATTCCCCACTCCCGGCATACGGAAATTCTGCGGCAGGACATTGCCCAGGTAAAGGACTTGCAGATCCTGGCATACAGTGATATTGCCGGTGTCTGCCTGCTGTCCGATATGGAGTGCCGCAACTTCTTCTCTACCGGGCACAGTGAATACGACCGAGATACACTGGCCAAAGAATATTTTCGTGACAAGAGCAAAGGACTGGACATTGACAGGCCCTACAACTACTTTCCCCCCACGATGATGAGAACCTGGTGCCCTTGGTCAGCTGGAAAAGTACAGCCAGCCTGATTTTTTCTAACTGGCTCAACTATTTCGTTTACCAACGCACACCCTATGACATCAGCACACTATAACATAAGTAACAAAGACCGCTGTGGAAAACACAGCGGTCTTTTTCTATGATGAATATTATCATCTTTAGAATAGAAAACGCATAGAAAAACAGCCCACCTGAAAAAGGTGGGCTGTATGTAATTACTTAAACAGGTAATTAGTGTTGTTAAAGGTCAGCGGCTGGTACTCGCCATTATGTGCATAGTACACAGCAGACAACTTAACAGCCACAGCAAAAGTCTTGCCGGAGCAGCTAAACACATAGCAATCTGCACCGTTAACAGTAACTACCTTATTGTTGTAAGAGATAGAACTGCTGGACGGATCCGCACTGTAGCCAACCTCCTGCCAGTTATCGTGAATGGTCTGCTTGAGCAGCAGCTTCGCATCCGCAATGCTGTAATCCGGCGTGGTTGTAATCTTATGCGGGTTGGAATACGCATCGTAAGTCTGAGCCACTTTTGTTCCCTCTTCCGCAGCCGTCGTTTCCTGGGCGGGATTGTAAACAAACGCGCCAAAACGAACGATAAAGTAGATCAGCAACCAAATGAGCAGGATCAGGATCACAATCAGGACGATCTTGCCGCCCTTGTTCTCCGGTCTTGCCGCCATCTCATCCTGAGACGGTGTGGGGATCGGAACGAAAGGTTTACCCTTCTTAGCGCACTTCTTTTCCAGCTTAGCATTCTTCTTGTCGATCTTCTTGACCAACTTAGCGTATGCCTTCTGGCCGGCCTTCTCTGCTTTGATCTCTCCCTTAGTCTGGAAAGCATCGATGGTCGGAATGGCAATGGCGGTAAATGCTTTGCCGCCTGCGGCCGCTTTCTTTTCCCCTTTTTCGTTTTTCTTCGTAGTTTCTTTTACGAATTTTTCATAAGCCTTTGCATGCTTCTTTTCCGCTTTGGCGTTTGCCTTAGCAAGTGCCTTTTCAGCCTTTGCTTCTCTCTTGGCCGCCTTCGCTTCTTTCTTAGCAAGCTTCTTTTCTTTACTCAAGGCAGTACCCTCCTTATAAGTATAGTAGTAGTATATCATCTTGCTGCTCAAATTTCAACAAAAAAATGCAAGCAAATGCGAGATTTTTATGAACAAACTGTAAACATTAGTACGCCGGCAGCATACAGTACACAAGATTTGGTAGTGAGCAGCGGTGCATTATGCCTATATATGATCCGGATATCGGTGCGCGGTAATGGTGCCGTCCTTCACTTCCAATCGGCAAATGCGGGCGTTGCGGCGGTCACCTTCAAAGCCGTCGTCCTCCACATTACGGGCATGGTACACCGCGTACCATACACCATCCTTTTTGATCACGCTGTGATGACCGGTGCCCTCCTCCCAATCGTTGGCGCGAATCACCGGAGCATAGGTATGGTCATCCGGCACCTTTTCAAACTTGATTTTGGTCAGGTCCGTTTCGTCCGTCTTGGCTCGGGCATATCCTATATAATAGGTAGGCTGCAAGTAGCAGTTGCCGCTGTACATTACATACTGCCAGTCCCCTTCCCGAAAGTAGCAGGCCCCCTCAATGGTGTGCCAGTGCTGGCCCGTCTTGTACCGATCCCGACGGAAGATCTCCTCGTCCAGGGTGGGCACCACCACCGGCACCGGGTGTCCTGCCGGGGTGTACGGATCCAGCATCTTATCCACCACAATATAAGTGCCGATCCGGTCACCCTCAAACGTATTGGTAGAATAGAACAAATACAGACCGCTCTCGTTCTGCACAATCTGGGAGTCAATGGAAAAGGGATGCAGAATCTGCTTCTCCTGCCCAAAGGGCCCAGGGGATTATCCGCCTGACTGACAAACAGCGCCTCCCGATGACCGCCCTGATCCGGCGTATCACCAAAGAACTCATAAGAACAATACATATAATAAGTACCGTCCAGTTCAATAACGCTGGGCGCCCAGAAGCTATGCTCCCCAGGCACGGTAAACACCATACCGTGAAATTGCCAACCGGTGAGCAGATCATCCGAGCTGTAAGCGTAAATGCCATCATCGCCGGTGGTATAAATGTAATATCGACCGCCGCTTTCCAGAATAAACGGATCTGCCTGGCCGATATAATTCTCTTTTTTGTTTCTAACAGCTGCATAAGTGCGCTCCTTCTTCAAAAATCAGCACCATTATACACGCTGGCGCGGCCTTTGCCTACCGATATGGACCAAATTCTTAAAATTCAGTACAGTGCACAAAAAAGTGCCAAAGAATTTGTGCAATAGGGCAGGAATCAGGCGGAATTTTGCCGTGGAATTGCAAAATGTCAACTTATTTTACGATTTTGGTTGACATTTACGCAAAATCAAGGCATAATAGTACAAAATTCAATGTGAGGTAAAAAGTATGTCAGAAACAACCGCAGCTGCCGAAAGCAGCAAGAAGAAGAAAAAACTCCGCACGGTAGACATTGCCTATATCGGTCTGTTTGCCGCACTGATCGCTGTGTGTGCCCAGATCGCCGTGCCCATGACCGTGTCCTTTACCATGCAGACCTTTGCCGTTTGCCTGTGCGCCGGACTGCTGGGGTGGAAGCGCTCCACCGTATCCGTGATCGTGTACATTCTGCTGGGTATGGTAGGGCTGCCCATCTTCACCGGGTTCAAAAGCGGCGTAGCAGCCATTACCGGTCCCACCGGCGGCTACATTGTCGGCTTTGTCCTGACCGCACTGATCACCGGCGCTTTGGTGCAAAAGTTCGGTCACAAGTTTTGGCAGTTGATCCTGTTTATGGTGATCGGCCTGACCGTATGCTATGCCTTTGGCACCGTGTGGTTCATCATTGCTTACAAAGCCACATTAAAAGCGGCGCTGGCCACCTGCGTGGTGCCATTCCTGCTGCCGGAGTGTGGCAAGATCCTGCTGGCAGCCCTACTTACCAATCGGCTGATCCGCTTTGTAAAATAAATCTTAAACGACATAAAAAAACGCAAGGTGCGAAATACACCTTGCGTTTTTTATTATCTTATACTGCATAAAGCATTTGCAACAGGCGCTTTCCCGTCGCAGTGGTGAACAGCTTTTCTCTGCCGGCTTGCACGGCTTCTTCGGAAAGCCCCTCCTCATACGCATTCACCAAAAAGTCCGCCTCAATTAAAATGCGCAAAGTCAATCGGTCCACACCGGTATAGGTATGGTGTCTGGCCACCAGATCACAAACTTCTTCCACAAAATCCTTTGGCCAGTCTGCAAGCAGTTGGCATACCACCGGCGGACCCTCCAGCTCTTGGTATTTACCGGCAGAGGAACCGTAATGCAGCTGAGCATTGTGAATACCAATATCATGAAGTGCAGCGGCTGTCAGCAATACGCGCCGCTGTGCGTCGGGCAAATGCTCCCCATCGGCGATCATTTCGGCAAAAGCATACACCATGATCAAATGCTGTATCCGCTTGGGATCTCCGGCATCATATTGCAGGGCACGGCGCAACGCTTCTCTCGGATCGTTCAAAGGGCTCATTTTTCTGCCTTTACCGCGTCATACTGCTCCAGCACCTCTTTGTCCGGCGCAGGGGTGCACAGGGACACCACCACATTCACCAGCAGACCAAACAGGAACGCAGGCAGCAGCTCGTAAATCTTCAAAACCGGTGCCAGATCGGCAATGCAATACTTCCACAGGAACACCACGACCGCGCCGGCGATCATACCGGCCACAGCGCCGTAGCGGTTGGAGCGCCGCCAAAACAGTGCCAGCAGCATTACCGGACCAAAGGACGCGCCAAAGCCCGCCCAAGCAAAGCTGACGATCTTAAACACAGAAGCGTTAGAATCCCAAGCCATAAAGATGCCTACCACGGCAATACCCAGCAGGGTCACCCGAGCCACGATCATCTTAGCCTTGGCAGACAAATTCAGGTTGAACAGGCTGCCCAAAATATTCTCGCTGACGCCGGAGGAGGCAGCCAGCAGCTGGCTGTCCGCTGTAGACATAGTGCTGGCCAAAATACCCGCCAGGATCACACCGGCCAGCAGTGCAGCAACTACCCCATGCTGGGACAGCAGATTGGCGATCTGCACAATAATGGTTTCCTTGTCTGCCAGCGCACCCATAGCGCCGTTCTTGACCATAGCGGAGCCAACTACGCCGATCACCACGGCAATGAACATAGAGATCACGACCCAAATGGTGGCAATGCGGCGAGAGGTCTTTAATTTGCGATCATCTTCAATGGCCATAAACCGCAGCAGAATGTGGGGCATACCAAAGTAGCCCAGCCCCCAGGCGGCGGTAGAGAAAATCTTCAACAAGTTGTATGTGGCGGATTTGCCGCTTTCCAGGTCATAGGTAGCTGTCATGGACAGATAGCCGCTCATGCTCTGCGCATTCTCCACCACGGCGCCCACGCCGCCGGCCTTAGACACGCCAAACACCAGCACCACCACCAGCGCAATGCTCATTACAATGCTCTGTACTAAGTCAGTGGTAGACGCAGCAGTAAACCCGCCGGTAGCGGTATAGCCCACGATCACAATGGCGGAAATGATCATTGCCACGTGATAGTCCATACCGAACAGCGTACCAAACAGCTTGCCGCAGGCGGCAAAGCCGGAGGCTGTGTACGGCACAAAGAATACAATAATTAAAATGGCTGCCATGGCGGTAAGAATATGTTTTTTCTCTCCAAACCGGCGAGAGAAAAAGTCCGGCACGGTAATGGCGCCAATGCGGGCGGAATACCGGCGCAGACGGCGTGCCACCACCAGCCAGTTGATGTGTGCCCACACCAAGGCCAATGGCTGTCCATCCCGGATCCGCAATACCGGTCAGATAGGCAACGCCCGGCAGGCCCATCAGCAGCCAGCTGGACATATCCGACGCCTCCGCACTCATGGCAGTAACCACCGGCCCCAACCGACGGCCGCCCAAATAGAAATCGTCCACTGTATTGTTGCGCTTGGAGCACACAATACCAATAGCCAGCATAGCGATCAGGTACACGGCTATAGAGATCAGAATACAAACTTGTGCACTGGTCATAAACAGTACCTCCAACAAAATTTGGCGCTTTGCAGCACTACCGTTGCAAAGCAATACAATCTATAGTACCATTTTTTGGCGCCGATGTAAAGAATAAGTTGCGTTTTTTCCTTTGATTAGCGCCTATATCCGGCAGGGATAAAAGAATTGACAAGCCGTAGGCAGGTTGCTACAATAAAATTGTATAAAGCTTATATTCCACAAGGAGACGGAAAAAATGAAGCAATCGGCAATGTCGCCCCGCACCGGGCGTATAATAGAACTGGATATTGCCAAAGGGTTGGGCATTCTCTCGGTGATCCTGTACAACACCCTGCCCGCCTCGCCTTTGCATACAGCGCTGGGCGGCTATATGATGCCCCTGTTCTTTGTAGTGTCCGGGCTGGTCATGCAAAGGGATGCATGCAGCTTTTCTCTCCGTCGTTTTTGGGAGAAGAACGCCCGGCTGCTGTTTTATTACATTTTATTCAGCGCCATTTATCTGCTGTGCAGCGCGGTGACCTGTATTGCCGGCAACGGCAGCTACAAAGCGCTGGCACTGGACGGCATTGCCGCTTTGGTTGGGTTCGGATTTAATGTACTTTGGTTTTTCAGCGCCCTGTTTTTGGCAAACTGCTTTGCAGTCTGCTCACCGGCAGCACGCTGCCCCGCTGGGCACAAGGGTTGTTCCTGGCCGGGCTGTTTTTGCTGGCAGCCGGTATAGGCAGAGCAGTGGACTTTACCGCCCTGTCCGGCGTGGGCCGGGTGCTGGGCATGGTAGGGCTGACAGTTCTTCGCCCCATGGAGGCGGCCTTTTATCTGTTTATTGGTACCCTGCTGCAAGGTGCGTTTCGTTCTCTGCAAAAGCAGTGTACCAAGCCGGCGATGGTTGTCGCCTGCGGCATTGGCGGCACTGTGCTGACCGTCGGCTGTGGCTTGCTGGCGCAGGCAGCGCCACAGGATATGTACGATTTGACTGCCTCTCGCCCGCTGCTGAGTTTGGCGGCGGCCGCACTGGGCTGCGCCGGAATCCTCGGTATCAGCCTGGCGCTGGGCAAGGTGCCTATGCTGAACAAAGGTCTCGCCTACTTGGGCGTACACGCTCTGTACCTGATGGCCATTCACAACCAGCCCAATTTATATGGCTGGCTCAACAAGCTATCTGTCAAGCTGTGCGCCGGGTTGCCCGGCTGGTATATGCAGGGCATGTTCTTTCTCCTGCTCACCGTGGCGGCGCTGATAATCGCCATGGGACTGGAGCCGCGACTGGATCCGGCAGTGCGCGCCTTGGTTCGCCGCTGCACCGGACAGAGAAAAGAGCAGACAAACCCGGAGCGCTCTTGACTTTTCGGTCCCGATTTGCTATGATACCAAGGTAACAGCAAGGACGAGAAACAGTACTCCCCCACCCTGTGCAGAGAGAACAGGCGGTCGGTGCAAGCCTGGGCAGGCGGCGGAGAACCCATCTTTGAGCTGTGCGCCGAACGCAAAGGCTATTAAGGCGTACCGGGAGCTCCCGTTACAGAGCGCGCAGAGTGCAGGCTCAGCCTGAATTTAGGTGGTAACACGGATCAATGATTCGCCCTAAACCGATCGTCACAGATCGGCTTAGGGCTTTATTTTGGAGGTTTTTGTATGAAACTGGAACACTTAGTTGGCGATCGCTTTAAGGAGCGCCCGGCAGACTGCCAGGTAGACAGCCACGCCCTGATGGTGCGCGGCGGCTACATCAAGTATGTGGCAAACGGCATTTACTCCTCTTACCCGCCCTTAAAGCGGGTGCTGAAGAAGCTGGAGCAAATCATGCGGGAAGAGATGGACGCCCTGGACGGTCAGGAAGTGCAGTTTCCGGTGGTGATGCCCGCCTCTCTGTGGGCAGAGTCCGGCCGGTATGAGAGTATCGGCAAAGAGTTGCTGCGCTTTACGGACCGCAACGGTGCCGATATGGTGCTGGGTATGACCCACGAGGAGGCTGCGGTGCAACTGGTGCGAGAATATGCCGGCACCTACACCAAGTACCCCTTTATGATCTATCAAATTCAGACTAAGTTCCGGGACGAGGCGCGCCCCAGAGCCGGGCTGATCCGTGTGCGTGAGTTCACTATGAAGGACGCTTACTCCTTCCACACCAGCCAGGAGGACCTGGACGATTATTACGAAAAGTGCCACAAGGCTTATGAGCGCATTTTTGCCCGCGCCGGTGTGCCGGAGGTGATCTCCGTTGCTTCAGACTCCGGTATGATGGGCGGCAGCGTATCCCACGAATTTATGCTCCTGACCCCCATTGGTGAGGACTCTATCGTGCTGTGCGACGACTGCGGATATAAAGCCAACATGGAGGCTGCCGAGTCTATCCTGGAGCCGGTGGAAAATGCCCCCTCTCAGCCGCTGACTAAGGTGCACACCCCGGGTATGCACACCATTGAGGAGGTATGCACCTATCTGCACGCTGACCCTAAGGACAGTGCCAAGGCCGTGGTGTACCAGACCAATAATGAAGACAAATATGTGGTACTGTTCCTGCGAGGCGACCTGGAAGTGAACGAGACCAAGCTCACCAACTTTTTGGGTGAGGAAATTCACCCGGCGGTAATTACCGAAGAATGTGGTCTGCACGCCGGCTTTATCGGTCCTGCCAACCTAAGCGGCGACTTTACCGTGCTATACGACCGCTCTCTGGAGGGGCGCAACAACCTGTGTGCCGGTGCCAACGAGACGGATTACCACTATACCGGCGTGGACATGCAGCGGGATGTGCCCGGCGCGGAGTACCACGATTTTGCCAAGGTGGTTGAGGGCGGTATCTGCCCCTGCTGCGGCAAAAAGAGCATTCATATTTCCCGTGGTATTGAGGTGGGCAACATTTTCCAGCTGGGCAAGAAGTACACCGAGCCTATGGGTATGACCTATACGGATCGGGACGGCAAGAGCCGTGTGCCGATCATGGGCTGCTACGGCATTGGCGTTGGCCGACTGGCCGCCGCTGTGTGCGAGGCGCACCACGACGACTACGGTCCCATTTGGCCCAAGGCCATTGCCCCCTGGCAGGTGCACCTGTGCGCTGTGCGTGCAGACAATGAAGAAGTGCACGCCTTTGCCGATACACTGTACAACACCTTGCAGGAGAAGGGCGTAGAAGTGATCTACGATGACCGTTCTGTCAGCGCCGGCGTTATGTTCTCCGACGCAGATCTGCTGGGCGTACCCCTGCGGGTGATCGTCAGCCCCCGGAACCTGAAAAACGGCGTGGTGGAGTTGACCGCCCGGGACAAGAGTTTCTCTGCGACCGCACCCACCGCAGATGCGGCAGACGCCATTTTGGCCAAGCTGGCAGAATGAGCGTAACGAACCGGCCGATACGCATTTTGTTCGTGTGCCACGGCAACATTTGCCGCTCGCCTATGGCGGAATTCATCTTTAAGGATATGGTGCGGCAGGTGGGACTGGCAGATCAATTTGAGATTGCGTCCGCTGCCACCAGCCGAGAAGAGATATGGCACGGCAAAGGCAATCCGGTGTACCCGCCTGCCAAGGCAGAGTTGGCTGCCCACGGCTTGTCCTGTGACGGCAAGCGTGCCCGACAGCTGACTGTCGCCGATTATGACTACTACGATCTGCTGCTGGCCATGGATGGCAGCAATGTGCGTAATCTGCACCGTATGCTGGGCGGCGACCCGCAGCATAAGATCAAAAAGCTGCTGGACTATGCCCACGGCGGCGATGTGGCCGACCCTTGGTACAGCCGGGATTTCGCCCGCGCCTACCAGGATATCATCACCGGCTGCCGCGCACTGCTCACTGCCCTTACAACCAAATAAAGAACGCCCCGGCGCAAAGGCAATGCAACTTTGTACCGGGGTATTTTTATCGGCTTATTTGTCAAACGACGGATTGGTCATATAGTAATTTTTGCTGTTCAGCTTATCGGTGGCTACCCGCAGCCCCTCACCAAAGCGCTGATAATGGACGATCTCCCGCTCCCGCAGGAACTTGATTGGCTGGATAATATCCGGATCGTCTACCATGCGCAGAATGTTGTCATAGGTGACCCGCGCCTTTTGCTCCGCCGCCAGATCCTCGTTCAGGTCGGCAATGGTGTCGCCCTTTACGCCGATACTCGCTGCGTTCCAAGGGGAGCCACTAGCAGAGGTTGGATACACACCGGCGGTGTGATCCACAAAGTAGGCGGCAAATCCGGGATTTTCTTCGATCTGCTTTTCCGTCAAGTTGCGGGTCAGTTGGTGCACCATGGCGCCGATCATTTCCAGGTGCCCCAGCTCCTCCACACCAATGTCCGTAAGCAAACCCTTCAACTCCGGATACGGCATAGAATACCGCTGGGACAAATAGCGCAGACTGGCACCCAGTTCCCCATCCGGGCCGCCGTACTGACTGATGATAATGGACGCAGCGCGGGGATCCGGGTTCTTAATGTTGATGGGGTATTGCAATTTTTTTATATAACTAAACATACCATCTCTCCTTTTCTCTGCATACTATGCAGAGACGCCTGTTTGGGTGCGCATAGAAAGCGCGCGTCAAAGCGAATTCCGTCCTTTTTTGTGCAAATCGGTTGCCACGCAGGGCAAAATGTGGTAAAATAAAGGCTCCAAAAAATCCCGCTGTTAGGGCAGAAAGCGAAGGTAGAATCATGGATGTATTTGAGGGAATCACAGCGCTGGCAGATTACGGCGTACGCACCGGTCTGATTGAAGAGGCAGATCGCACCTGGGCTGTCAATGCGTTGCTGGCGGCGCTGGAGTTGGACGCATACGAGGAACGCACCGTCACCGGCCAACCGGCACTGACGGAAATTTTAGACTCTCTGCTGAACTATGCTTGTGCAAACGGGCTGTGCCAGGACTCTGTGGTGTACCGGGATCTGTTTGACACCAAGCTGATGGGTCTGCTGACCCCGCGACCCTCTGCGGTGATCCGCCGATTTTGGGATCTGTACGCAGAGAGCCCCAAGGCAGCCACAGATGATTACTACGCCTTTAGCAAGACTACCAATTACATTCGTGCGGACCGACTGGCCAAGGACGCTAAGTGGATCACTCCCACCCCTTACGGCGATATGGATATAACCATCAATCTATCCAAGCCGGAGAAGGACCCCAAGGCCATTGCGGCTGCCCTGCAAATGAAGCAAAGCGCTTACCCCAAGTGTCAGCTGTGCAAGGAGAACGAGGGCTACGCCGGACGGGTCAATCACCCGGCACGGCAAAACCACCGGATCATTCCCCTGGAAATGGGCGGCGGTCCCCTGGTTCTTGCAGTATTCGCCATACGGCTACTATAACGAGCACTGCATTGTGTTTAATGGCCGGCATACGCCGATGAAAATCGACCGCAGCGCGTTCCAAAAGCTGTTTGATTTTGTAGAGAAGTTTCCCCACTATTTTGTAGGCCCAATGCAGACCTTCCCATCGTGGGCGGCTCCATTCTCACCCACGAGCACTTCCAAGGCGGGCACTATACCTTTGCTATGACCAAGGCACCGATAGAGACCGCCTATGCCTTTGCCGGATATAAAGACATTGAGGCCGGAATCGTCAAGTGGCCCATGTCCGTACTGCGCCTGCGTGGGGATGAGCCGGCGCGCATTTGCGACCTGGCAGACAAAGTGCTGCAAGCCTGGCGCGGCTATACGGACCCGGACGCCTTTATCTACGCCGAGACCGATGGCACACCCCACAACACCATTACCCCCATCGCCCGGTTCCGGAACGGTAAATATGAACTGGACTTGGTGCTGCGCAACAACATTACCACCCCGGCATGCCCGGACGGTCTGTACCACCCCCACCCGGAGTACCACCATATTAAGAAAGAGAATATCGGCCTGATTGAGGTTATGGGTTTGGCAGTACTGCCCGCCCGGTTAAAGACAGAGCTGGAGCTGTTGCGTGACGCACTGCTCCATGGCACAGACATTGCCGCCGACGAACGCATAGCCAAACACAAGGACTGGGCAATGGAGATCGCCGCCAAGAACACCTTAACCGCCGAGAATTGCATGGACATTCTGCAACAGGAAGTGGGCAAAGTCTTTGCTGCCATTTTGGAGCAGTGCGGCGTGTTTGACCGGAATGAATCCGGTAAAGCCCAGTTTCTGCGCTTCCTAAGCAGCATAGAAACAGCATAAAACAAATAGACGCAAAGAAGCCGCACAGAAATATCTGTGCGGCTTTGTTCTGTGCATTTATAATCAGACTTTGATCTGCACGGCTTTGCGGTACACCGCCAGGGCAATACCGGCGGTGAACAACTCGGTGATCCAAAAGGCATGCCACACACCGGCGGCGCCCAGCACTCGACTCAGCAGGAATGCCAACGGGACGATGATGACCAAATACCGGCAAAGAGAAATCACTAAGGACGGTGTGCCCTTGCCCAGTCCCTCCAGCGCACCGGAAGCAGTCACCGATACGGCGGACACAATGAACCCGCCGCTGATGATTCGCAGCGCTGTTTTACCGGCAGCAACAGTAGCTGCATTCTCGGTAAAAAGACCGATCAGTTGACCGGGGATCGCCAGGCACAACACGGTGCCCACCACCATTATGGCAGCAGTCATCACTAATACGGTGCGGAAGATCTGCTTGACCCGCCCATATTCCTTGGCGCCGTAATTGAACCCAATCACCGGGCGCATGCCTTGCACAATGCCGTTGGCCGGCAGGTACAGAAACGTTTGCAGTTTGTAATATGCGCCTAAAATCAGCACATAGGTTTGCGAGAATGTGGCCAAGATGGCGTTCAGTGCAGAGATCAGCACCGAAGGCAAAGCCAAATTCAGTACCGCCGGAATACCGATGGCATACAAGCGACCCACCAGGTGCCGGGACGGCCGCAGGTGCTGCAAGCGAATCTTGACGGAAATGGGGCGCAGGTAATAGAACAGCAGGTAGATCACCAAAGTAAGCACCTGACCCAGTCCGGTAGCCAGCGCTGCACCATCAATGCCCATTTTGGGGAACGGCCCCAGACCAAAGATCAACAGCGGATCCAAAATAATATTGGCCAGGCAGCCCAGGCCCAGACCCACCATGGTCACCTTCATACGACCGACTGCCTGAAAAATCTTTTCAAATGCCAAGTCTGCGTTGATAATAATGGAAAAACCAAACACAATACGCCCGTAGCGCACTCCCAGATCGATCACCGCTTGATCCTTGGTAAACGCCTGCAAAAACAGCGGAATGATGGCAATACACACACCGGTGAGCAGCACCCCGTGCACCAGCGCCCACAGCATACCCTGCGTGGCTGCCTGGTCCGCGCGCTTCTGCTTTCCGGCTCCCAAATACAAAGCGATCACGGCGCTGATCCCCACGCCAAAGCCGATGGCAATGGCGTTGACCAGATTTTGCAAGGGATACACCAGGGACAACGCCGTCATAGCGTTCTCGCTGATGCGGGCCACAAAGTAGCTGTCTACAATATTATATAGGGCGTTCACCAGCATGGAGAGCACCATGGGCAGTGCCATAGAAGTGATCAACGGCAACACTGCCTTTTTGCGCATAAACTGTTCGTCCATCTGTTTTCCTTTCTGCTTGCAGGTATAAAAAAGCCACGCACTCCAAAGAGTGTGTGGCGAAAAAGATGAGCAACTCCGGAAAAATCCACAACCGAATTTTCGTCCCGTATTGTAGCATAGCCGCCGCCTGCTGTCAAGCGGCAGCAAAAACGAAAAAAGTTTACAGAACCCCTTGACTTGGAGTAAGCTCAAAGTGCTATGATAAAGGAAACCAAAACAAGGAGATTTTATCTATGAAATACGCAACAGAAGAAGCCTTTGTCGGTGCCAACGCATTTGGCAAAGGCATGCCGCCAACACGGCTTATGCCCAATACTTTGTAGGCAATTCTTATCTGAATCCCCTTGCCGATCCCCAGGTCACGGCGCTGCATTTGTCCAATGTGACCTTTGAGCCGGGGTGTCGCAACAACTGGCACATTCACCACGCCACAAAAGGCGGCGGTCAGTTGCTGATCTGCACCACCGGTGAGGGCTGGTACCAGGAATGGGGAAAGGCCCCGGTAGCGCTGCACGCGGGAATGGTCATCACCATTCCGCCGGAGGTTAAGCACTGGCACGGCGCTAAGGGCGACAGTTGGTTCTCCCACATTGCTATGGAAGTGCCCGGTGAGAATGTCTCTAACGAATGGTGCGAGCCGGTGAGCGACACAGATTATAATGCACTGGAGGAAGAAAAATGAGTTTGCAAAACACAGACCCGGAATACACCCAGCGACTGGGCGTATTTCTTGAAGAAGTAAGAAACGAACCTGGCAGCATGCTGGGCCCACCACCCGCTGGCTGGCGATTCTGGCCACCCTCACCGGCAACGGCAGTGTAGACGCCTACAAAGAGGCACTGCCCCAAGCGCTGCAAGAGGGGCTTGACCCGGTGGCAGTCAAAGAGATGGTGTACCAGGCCACCGATTACCTGGGCTACGGCCGTGCGCTGCCGTTTCTGCACGCCACCAACGACGCGCTGACCGCCGCCGGCATTGCCCTACCACTACCCGGCCAGGCAACCACCACCATGAATGATCGGCTGGAGAAAGGCATTGCCGCCCAAGTCAAAATCTTTGGCGAACACATGAATGAGGCTTGGAAAGCCGGCACCGTCAACCGCTATTTGGCCGCCAACTGCTTTGGCGATTACTACACCCGCACCGGGCTGGATCGGTTGCCGTGTCTTATTTGATACGCCGTAACGGAGCCGCATTTCTGCACCGTAACGATGAACACCCCGTGTGCATTTTTGCACACCCTTATAACGATGCTGTATGCACCGTTACGGAGCAGTTAGGCAACAGTATCTACACAAAGGAAAAGCACCCGACCGTAGCCGAGTGCTAAAATGCCTTGATTCTGTTATGCTTTGATTTCCGTGCCGTCCCGGAAGGTAACCGTGATTCCCTTGCTCCTGTCAACCGTTACATACTCAACTGTGCTACTCCAAAGCCCTATGTCAAATTCGCTGATAACGCCTTTCTGTGCTTTCATCAGGGAGATGAACTCAGCCAGCCACACACTCTTTGCTTCCTTCGCTGCAATGGACTCTGCCACCGAATCGTACTGTGCCTTGGTTTCATCGTACCTGTCTACAAGACTGTCGTAGCGTTTTTTGTATTCGTCCTGATCCTGCGCAATCCGGGCGTTTTCAGTAACAATGCTCTGTGTCATGGAAACAATCATCGAAAGCTCATCTTCCAGACGTTGCTTTTCTATCTGTAGAGCATCCGTTGCGCACAGCGTTTTGCGGACAAGCTCCGCATTGGCGATGATTTCTTTTTTCTCGGTAACCAGTCGGTTATATGCGGACACAAAAGCCGCTTTGACATCTTCCTCTGTCACATACGGCGTTTCGCATTTTGTGCCTTCGTACTTGTTATTGCAGCGGTATATGGTTTTTCGGTAGCTGTCCGTTGAATGCCAGACCTTGGAGCCGTACCAGCTTCCGCAATCCGCACACCTGATTTTGTTTGAGAAAATGGTCGTGCCGCTGTACCGCGTTTTTCCTTTGCTCCGCTTGGCAAGCTCCTCCTGTACCAAATCGAATACCGCCGGACTGATGATGGCTTCGTGATTGCCTTCCACATAGTACTGCGGAACCTCGCCTTCATTCTTCTTCAGCTTTTTCTGCAGAAAATCAACTGTGAATTCCTTTTGCAGGAGCGCATCACCCTTGTATTTTTCGTTGGACAGCATCCTGCGAATGGTTTGCTGATTCCACACATCCTTGCCGCCGGGCGTTTTGATGCCCTGCGCAGTGAGATGCGATGCAATAGCGTGTGGCGTCTTGCCCTCAAGGAAGAGACGGAAAATCAGTTTTACCGTTTCCGCCTGTTCTGGGTTAACCACTATTTTTCCTGTTTCTTTATCTTTATCCAAACCAAGAAAGCGGCTGTAGGCGAAGCTGACTTTTCCGTCCGCCATGCGCTTGCGCTGACCCCATGTTACGTTCTCTGAAATGGAGCGGCTTTCTTCTTGGGCAAGGCTCGACATGATGGTGATGAGCAGCTCACCCTTTGAATCCAGCGTCCATATATTCTCTTTCTCGAAATAAATCTCGATGCCCTTATCCTTTAATTCTCGCACCGTGGTGAGAGAATCAACGGTGTTTCTGGCAAAACGGCTCACGCTCTTGGTTATGATAAGGTCGATTTTTCCGGCAAGCGCATCGGCAATCATCGTTTTGAAGCCCTCTCGCTTTTTTGTGTTCGTTGCTGAGATGCCTTCATCCGTGTAGATGGCGACGAACTCCCAATCATCTCGGCTTTTGATGTAGCTGGTGTAATAATTGACCTGCGCCTCGTAGCTTGTTGCCTGGTCTTCATGGTCGGTTGAAACACGGGCATATCCGGCAACACGGCGTTTTTTTGTGCTGTTAATCGGCGCTGCCGTGAATTGACTGATTGTTGCCGGAATGGTCTTTACTTTCGCCATGTCTTTCCCTCCATTTTTCTATCATTACTTCCCGCATATGCTGTTTCCGTTCCTCCGAGTGCTTGGGCATTTTTCTCTTGTTCTCCCATTGAGCATCGAAGGTATGTCCGTCGAAAAAGTGAACAGAAAGTTGAAACGGCGCGGTGATATGGATACAGGCAATCTGCACTCTGAAAGCTGTCTCATCAAAAGCCGTCATGCCCATTGCCTTGGCGCATAATGCTGTAAGCGTTTCTTCCTTTATGCTGGGGCTGTCGCAGTCTCCGTTTGATGCGCAGCGCCATACCGAGTCGAAACTGCCGTCTTTGTGTCTGGAACGCTGTTTGCGATAGTTTTCACCGCAGCAGTCACAACGAATTCGGCTTGTAAAGCAGGAACTGTTGGGACCGAGCTGGTGTGCCTGAACATACCGCCCCTTTGCCGCACGGCGCTCATCCGTCCAGCAGTCCTTTCTCAAGGTGGATTCCCAATGGTGCGGGACGGTGTGACCGTCCTTGAAATAAAAGAGCATCTCATTCGGAGCAGGAACCTCAATGCGCTCTATCTGCTCCGAAAAGACACTCTCATCAAATTCATCCAGACAGAGGACGGTTGCACAGGCCTGTTTGAGCGTTGTCTCCGGAATATCCTTGTTCCGGCAGTGCGCATTTCCGCTTTTCCTGCGTGTCCCGCAAACCCAAATGGTGTAGTTGGCATTCGGGTCTTTGCGACCTTTGCGGTTTGAACGCTGATAACTTTTTCCGCAGCACCCGCACTTGATTTTGCTCGTAAAGCAGGAAGTGTTGATGCTCCAATTTGCAAGCGCACCGAGTTCGCGGCGGCGGGCTTTTTCGGCCTGCACAGCCTGATATACTTCCATTGGGATGATGGCTTCGTGTGTATTTTCTACCCAATATTGCGGAAGCTCTCCGCGGTTGATCCTGCTTTTCTTGCTGATGGGGTCTGCCACATATTCCTTCTGGAACAGAAGGTTGCCCGTATAAGTGATGTTTCCGAGGATCTGCCGGATGGAGGTGTTGCCGAAATGCTGCCCCTTGTAGGATTTGACCCCATTGCCGCAAGCTGTTTTTCCGTGGTTTCCGCCGAAAGCCCATTCAGGAAATTGTCGTAGATGAGCTTTACAATTTTGGCTTCCTCCGGTTCAACGACGAGTTGGTCACCGTCCCAACGGTAGCCGTATATCTGAAACTTGCCGTTGGGAATGCCCTGCTCAAAGCGTTTGCGCGTACCCCACTTTACATTTTCGGAAATGCTGCGACTTTCCTCCTGGGCGAAGGACGCAAGGATAGTCAGCATCAATTCGCCATCGCCGTCCATGGAATTGATGTGCTCTTTTTCGAACCGCACCTCTACACCGATATCTTTCAAGCGCCGTACCGTCTCCAGCAAATCCACCGTATTGCGCGCAAACCGCTGAATTGACTTTGTAAGAATGATGTCGATATCTCCCTTTTCCGCAGCAGCAATCATGCGTTTGAACTCATCACGTTTCTCTATGCTCGTGCCGGAAATTCCGTCGTCGGCGAACACCCCAGCGTACTGCCAGTCGGGGTTTTTCTGAATGAGTGTGCTGTAGTAGCTGATTTGTGCGGAGAGGGAATGGTTCATACGCTCCGATTCCATTGAAACACGGGCGTAGGCAGCCACTTTTTTCTTCGTTTTTATGGTCGGCACTGTCTGCTCGACCTTTATGATTTTAGCCATGAAATCACTCCTTTCCGACACCATACATCACTCTTTATGCCCCAGAAGTCAAGGAAATTCCCGATAATAATGTGCCGAATATCGGGTGGTACTTCTCAAGGAAAATTGTATCAATCTGACGATACTCTTCCTCCGTAATGGTACCGTCTTCAAAGAGCTTTCTGACCATATACATGGTGGTCTGATAGAGTTTTTCGTTCTTCAGTTCTTCCTTACTCATGAACACCACCGTCCTTGAATCGCTCCGCAAGAAAGCACTCATGACTGCAATATTTTCTGCGTTTATCCCCGTAGATTTGAAACTCCTTGCCGCAGTGAGGACATTTGAAATCATAGATGGCTTTGCGCTTTACCAAATCAAGGTGGCTGTTCCACCAGTCGTTTCGACACTTGTCGCAGCAGAAGCGTTTTTTCTTCTGCTTTGCTATCTGCCGTATTTCCTTTCCGCAGTTCTCACAATATGTTATTTCGCCTGAGAACACCGCACTCTGTTCTAAGGGTGCTTCTTCGATTTTATTTCTTCGGCAGAAGGATTTTACCGTGTTCACCGATATGCCGACTTTCTGCGCTATTCTTCCATAGCCATCTCCGGCAGCCCTCAAACGAATAATCTGTTGTTTCTGACCGTCCGTCATGATTCCGTTAGCTCCTTCCGAGGGACAGGTCTGATATTATCTCCCTCACTCACTACCGAAGAATTCAACCCCCATCGTTAGAGCATAAAAACAACTTGCAGGCTGCCTCCAAAGAGAACGCCACAGGATGTTCCGCTTCTGAAGACCATTGATTTTCCACGCTTGGAACACATAGAACGCAAAAAATCCTATTATACTGATAATTCTACAGAAAAAGCGCGAGCATATAAAAATATGTATTATACAGAGAGATAGGAATCCGCTGTTCCTCGTGTTCTCGCGTTCCAAATTCAACCACAGAGTTGAATGTACAGGAAAAAAGGCAAAAAAATAACGCCCTCCACGAAATGATCCGCAGAGGGCGTGTGATGAGGTTCGGTTTACTTATTCGGGATTTTGAGTTTCATGCCGCTGTAGATGACATTGCTTTTCAGTCCGTTCAGGCTGACGATCTCCTTATAGCGGCTGCCGTTGCCGAGATACTTCTTGGCGATTGCCCAGATGGTGTCACCATGCACCACGGTGTGGATGCGGTAGTCGGCGGCGGGTTTCGTGCCTGCCACGGCAAGTGCAGAGGTCTTGACCGGCGACATGATGGCGTACCTGCCGGACTCGTCCTTGTTGATGACCGCACGGTCGCCGCTGACCTCGACCACATACCAGCGGAGCTTCTTCACCCAGCCGGGGATGGCTTTGCCGTTGTAGTAGGTACTGCCCGTGATGGTCACGAGGTCGCCGGACTTAATTGTGCCGATGGGCTTGGCCGGTTCGACCGGCTTCACCTCGCTGCCGAGAGCCGCCGTGACCTTGGATGCCAGATCGCCCATACGGGCATACATCCAGTTACCGGGGCAGCTTTTGTTGGCAAACCACCGGTGGACGGTCAGAACCATCTCATCGGATTTCGGGGTGTAGTTCAGCGTCTTGGTCTTATCTCCCAGCCAGAGCAGCTTGGTTTTGCCGTTGCGCTTGCAGATGTCGGTGCAAAGTTCAACGAGCCGGTGATATACCACGTTTTTAAAAGCGTAAGGCTCGGTGTTGTCGCTGGCACATTCGATAGTGACGGCCCTCTGGTCATTAGCATCGGAGGAAGAGCACCAAGAGCGGTTTTTCTCCTCCACATACATTCCGACCCGACCATCGACACCGATGCCGTAGTTGCTGCTTGCCTGCCGTGAGGTCGGCAGAAAGATGTTGCCCAGCGTTTCCACGCTGCACTGACCCACCACGCAGTGGGGCGTGATGCGGTCAATGCTGTGGGTGCGCTGTCCGGAGTGGTTCGGGCTGAGCTTGGTGTAGGACACCAGAGAACTGTTCGTGTAAGCCATATTATTCATCCTCCTTTTCGCTGCGGTCATGAAGCTGCTCCAGCACGGATTTCAGTTTCTCCGGAATGGGCAGTCCCAGGTATGCGGCGTTTTCCAACAGGGACACGCCCTCATTCGACAAATAGAAGAAAATGACGGCGGTACGCATCACCGAGCCGCTGCCGATGACGCGGGTGTCGAGAATATGCCCGATGCCGACCAGAGCGAAGATGAGCACCTTTTTGAAAATGCCCTTGAAGCCGACTTCGCTGGACAGCTTCTTGTCTACCACAGCGCACATGATGCCGGTGATGTAGTCGATGACTACGAAAGCCAGAAGTGCGTAAAGCAAGCCGTCACATCCTCCCAAGAACCATCCGAGCCAGCCGCCGATTCCGGCGAACACCACCTGAATGGTCGTCCAGAATTCTTTCATGTTGTTTGTCCTCCTTTGAAATTAAAAATGGGTATGAAAAAAGTGACGCCGGAGCGTCACACTTTTCCGATAGCATAGATTGATACTTTGTAGGTTGCCGATGGTACCGTATTTGGTCTTACGGCAAATATCTTTCCGGGGTTGGTCGTTGTAGACCAGCTACTTGAACTGCCTCGCTCCACAAACATGGCGTAATTGCTGTTCTCCGTGGAGATATGGACATGAGGAATTTCCGCGAAGGTAAATGGGAAATTAGGGAGCGCAATTGCGCCGCTCTCATAGAGCACGCCCCATGCCGTCGAAATGGCGGTCGTAAAGGAATACTGACCCCAACATTCCGCTGTACCGCTTTTCCATTTACGATAATTCCAGATGCCGCTTGTCCCTTGCTGAATGACAAAATCCGCAAGGGGTGAGCCATCCACCCGCATATCCCCGGCAACATCCAGCATGGCTTGTGGCTCCGGCGTGTTGATGCCGACCTTCTTTTTACGCAGCGCAATGAGCGGCGTACCCTGCGGAACAGTAAAATACAGATCCAGACTGCTCAAGGAATAGAGCTTGTCTTGGATCTGTAGATGAAGGTCGTAGGAACTGTTTGCATCCAGACTGCACAGCTCCAAATTGGAGTAGCTGAAAGAGGTTCCGCTTTTTGTCGTGCCGGAATAGATGCTGGTGTAGCTGCCGTAGCTGCTCTCACTGGTTTTCTTGTACCGATACCGCACATAAACCACGCTGTTTTTCTGCGTCCCGTCTACGGTCACAGCAGAAATAGAGCCACTGAATTTGAGCTGCATTTCCGCTTCGATATCGTTGGTTCGCCGGAGCGTTATCGAGGATATTTTCGGCTTGGTGTACGGAATGACCGTCACCGTCTGTGAAGTTTCGGCGGTGTAGCCGCGGGAGTCCGTGACCGTGAGCGTGACCGTCACACTGCCGGACTTGGCAATCTTTCCGACCGTAATTGCAGCCCCGGTCGAATTGGATGCGGATAAACCGTTGCAGGAAGCGGTGTAGTTGGAAATGGACGCTCCGTTCTTTGCAGTCGCCGTTCCGGGGGTGACCTTGAGAGTCGAGTAGTTCTGAACGAATAGCTGGTCGTTGCCCGTGAGGTTCTTTGTGGTCGTGTAGCTGTCGGCATAAGTGAATCCGCTTATGGTCGGAGCAGAATTGGTCGCCGTGGTCAGTACCGTGGCGGTCTTGCTTGAGGTGCTGCCGATCTGCGTAGACCCGCTGTAAGACGAAACCGCAAAGGTACCTATAAAGGACTTGATGGACGCCATAGCGTTCAACAGCGTTGTTCTCTGCGCCGATGTCAGCGTGACTGTGCGGTTCGCAGTGCCCTTCGACCAGGAAAGCCCGGAAATAGTCAGGATGGTCGTGCTGCCGTTTTTGAGCACCAGCGTATTGGTGTAGGAGGCTTCGTACACGGTCACATTGATGGTAATGGAAACCGTGGCATTGTCCGCCGTCACCGTGTTGACACTATTCACCACAGCACCGCCCAGCGTCTTGACCGTGGAACTGCCGGAAGTGCCGTAGACGTGGTTGTATTGCCGCCTTGCTCTGACCCTCACCGTATAGCTCGTGTTCGGCGAAAGCGAGGACAATGTTACGCTGGCGCTGGTGGATGCCGTCGTTGAGAACTGCGTCCAGCTCGAACCGCCGTTTGTGCTGTACTGCCAGACGTCCGCCGTGGCAGAGGATGTAGCGGAGATTTTGAACCCGTTTGCCGTGACATTCGATGTGCTGAATGTAACTGTAGGTGCAGAGCGGTCAATGGTAGTCAGCGTCATGCTGCCGCCGTATTCCTGTGAACCGTAGATATACACACGGGTCGAGAATCCGACCGCAATCGTTTTGCTGCCGTTGCTGTTGTGAGCTACAGTAATCGTGCCACTGACAGAACCTTTCTTTGCCGGGAAAACACGGTCATCCCAATAGGTACGGTCCTTTGAGTATACGGTCGTACCATTGATCGTTACAGTGGTCGTGTCAATGGTGTAGTAAGTGGATGCGCCACCGGTAGAGGTCAGCGTCCAGGAAAGTGTCGAGCTGTTACCGACCACATTCACGCTTTCCGAAATGTCCAGTTGAAGATAGCGCCCATCGTATGCCGCGCTTTTCCAAGTTGCCATAGCTTTCCCTCCTTAATCCAGAATGACGATGTTCAGCCCTTCGGACGCCGTTGGCATCGGGACAAACTTCGTTTTGCCCACGGTCAGCTCGCCGTCCACCGTGGTTTTCTTAGTCTGCGTTTCGTCCTTGTTCAGGGTAAAGATCACCTCATCGTTGTAATAACCGGCGAACTCCGTGTTCGTGATGACCGTCCGCTGGGACGATGCGCTGTTGGATACCTCGATGCCGCGCTTGTCGATTTTGACCTCCTGAGTGTAAATTTCGTTGGGCGCAGGCGTCCACTTTCGGGGGAATCGCTCCCTTCGGAGATCATGATGTCGGCGAGATAAATGGACACATCCCGGCAATAGCAGTAAATACGCAGTGTGGGGTCGGTCACATCCGTGAGCGTTACGGAGTAATCCGTCCAGTCAAACGCCGTGGACTTATTGAACAGGTACTTGGTTTTGTTTCCGTTGTAGGTCACATAGAAATACCCGGACATGGTCGAGGTTTTCTTTGCCCGAACCGAGATCGTATAAGTGCCGGGGACTACCCCTCGGATGTACTGCGACAACGAGGAGTAAGCTCCCAACACAAAGCAGGAGTCGGAAATGGTGTTGTTCTGGGTATCGGTGGAGGTATCTGTTTTTACCGTACCGGAGTAGCTCCAATCATCCGTGATGCCGTTCAGCCCGGAAGAGTTCTGCACATAGTTGATACCGCCGATGTACTGCTCCTGCATGGTGACGGACAGCCCGTCCACCGTGTGCTGAAGCTGAGATACTTTGCTTTCGGAGCTTCGCAGCCGCTCTTCCAGTATGCCTTGGTCGTTGGAAACCGACTCCATAGTTTCGGTAAGAGTCGCCACATAGCTGTTCAGCCCATCCACATTCTGCTGGAGATAGGCTGTTTTCTCTGCAAATTCATCGGTCGAAACATAGGCTCGAAGCACGACTTCGCCGCTCTCCAAATCCCAATAAGACGAGCCGTCCTGCGACTGGATAACACCTGCCTTAATAATGTTCGCCACCAGAGAGCCGGAGGTTATGAAGTCTGCAACGATCTGCCCGTCCGCCGTGATGGCAGTTTCGTAGGGACCGTTGTAGCCGTTACGGGAAAAGCCCAGACCGCCCACATTCCACCTCCAGACGTTCACGGCTTCGTCAATGGAGTGAGCGTCCAAAATGAGCAGCTCGTAGGGCTGCCCGCTTTCGCTGTCTGTGTTAATAACCACATAGCCGCCGCTCTGGCCGGTGATAAGCCCAGTGGCTTTTCCAATAGCGGTTTGGAGCAGCTTCGGAAAGCGTCCCACCGTGGATTCCACCTTATCGACCGTTGACTGCACCTCAGAGATGGTGGTGATCATACTGGACTTGCTCTGACCGAGGGAAATGTTCTTGTACCGCTCGGCAAGGGTGTCGTACACGGTTTCAATGACCATAGCCGACACGCTGACACCCAGAAGCGAGTGCCGGATGGTGACGGTATCGCAGAGGTTGACCCGCTCCAGGAGTGCCGAATACTCCGGCTGTTTCCAGAGCGGCTCAAAGGACACCTTCACCGTGGGGAGGGTCGCACCCAGCGGATTTGCCTTGATGTAGCTGTTGGCTTTCGCTCTGAGGGCTTCCTCGGTCACAACTCCGTCAAACTGGTCGGAGAAATCCATGATGAGCGTTTTTGCCCGGACGATCTCCGAGGTCACAATGGGGAGCGTGACCTCCGGCAGCGTGACCACCGTTTCGGTGTCCGAGCCTTCCGGGGTGTACACGGCATACGGGAGCAGTGCGGTATATACGCCGCTGTTGTCCTCGTCCTGCTCCAATGCGGTGAGGTTCTTGCCGTATTCAATGACCACACCGGTTTTCTGTCCACGGTGCGAATGGAACTTTACCGTGAAGTTGTCCCACTCAAATTCGCCGTGCCATTTGGAGAGCATGGAGCCTTCCGTGCCGCCAAGACAGGCTCGGACGCTTTTCGGCTGCGTGACCGAGAATGCTTTCGCATCCGAGTAGTCCGTCCAGCCGGTAAAGCGTGTATCTCCCGACAGAAGCTGCGAGAGGATCAGCTGCGGCGAACGGCTTTCGGTGGTAAATGGCATCACAGGAACATTGGCAAGGTCATAGGAAATGTGCTGCCCGTAGATGGTGACGATGCCGTTTAAGGGCTTCGTGATACGGTAAATGCGGAACGCTTGGTCAGCGGCAGTGTCGTTGGGTTTTGCCTTGATGATGCACTCTTTGGTGATTAGCCCGTAGTGCTGACCGCTCACCGGGTATTTGAGCAGGCACTCGAACACACCGTTTCGCTCCTCGGTGACTTCGCAGGAAATGGTGTCCGTCAGCACACCAAGACCGAATGAGGAAAAGTCCGCAGCGTTGGGCAAATAAAGCACCGGGATCATGAAAACCACCTCCTTTCGGGCATAAAAATACCACCGGGGATTTCTCCCTGGTGGTGTAATACGATTTCTTTTTCCGGTATTCTCTGTCCCTCGGATTTCCTCATGATAGAAATAATCCACGATTACCGGATGTCCCTGCGGGACTCTTCCATAAGGCATTTCATTATCCACAAAGGGACAATCATACTTCTTAGCCATTTCCTCAGCTTTTACTTCAAGCGCTTCAAAGTAGCTGCGGTTATGCTTGTTATAGATCTCATCGTAAAGCGGTACAAGGTCAGGATATTTTCCGGCGATATAATCCATAATCGTCTTCTTGAAGCCGCCCCGAAGATTGAGGTTTTCGAGCCAGAACAGATCACACTGGTCCTTTACCCGTTCAAAGATGGCTTCAAAATCCGTGATGCCGGGGAATACCGGAGATACGAAACAGACTGTACGGATCCCTGCATCATATACTTGCTTCATAGCAGCGATGCGCCGCTCAATGCTCGAAGCAGAGTCCATATCGTTCTTGAAATTTTCATCCAGTGTGTTGATCGACCATGAAACGGTCACTCGTCCATGCTTCTTCAGCAGATCAATATCCCGTACCACAAGATCAGACTTTGTGCAGATCAGAATATCTGCGTCACTGCCGATCAACTGCTCCAGAAGTTTTCTGGTATTCCCGAATTGCTCCTCCTGTGGATTGTAGCCATCCGTCACAGAACCGATGACCACACGCTGTCCGGCATATTTCTTCGGATTTTTAATTTCCGGCCAATGCTTCACATCAAGGAAAGTGCCCCATTCCTCCGTGTGTCCAGTAAAGCGCTTCATAAAAGAAGCATAGCAATACTTGCAGGCATGTGTACAGCCTACATAGGGATTGACCGAGTAACCGCCTACCGGCAGACTGGACTTGGTCATGATGTTCTTTGTTTCCACCTCACGAATGAGGATTCCATCGATTACTTCTGCCATGATCTCTGTACCTCTAACACTTTATTGAATTCTTCCGGCATTTCCTGAATCATATTTCCTTCCCCTATGATAGGGACAAGGTCTTCCTTCATAAACACCGGAATGCCGAGTGCGTGTGCCTGATCCGTCAGAGACCATGCCCACTCCGGCTCCGTATGAATCTTCCTGCTCTGAGCCCCGGTCATAGTGCCGACAACGATCCAGTTGATTCCGGAAAGGTCAACTGTGCCGGGATCGTCGAATAACGGCTCAAAGGTAACATGGTAATGCTTTGCTCTGACATTTTTCCGAAGGGCGTCGATACGCCACAGTTCTGCTTTCCTCGTCACCGTAACGCCAAACCATGCGTTTTCCAGATCGGTATCAAAATCCAGCAGATCGGGGCGCTTGGTAAGAAACAAGAACTGATGCTGTGGATTTTCACGGATCTTTGCAAATACCTCGTCTCTCCATTCCGGCTTCCAGCCGGAAAGATCGCTCATGCCGGTAAGAAGAAAGTTCTGCGGACGTTTCTTTTCCATCATCCTGAGCTTACCCGGAAAGAATTCAGGGTCAGTGAAGTCATCAATCATATGCCAGCGTTTCACGTTGTTGCGGGCATAGCAATATGCACACCCCACTGTGCAGCCGATGACGAGATTCATGTTCTGAATCTGATCTTTGATACAAATACTCATGGCTTCTGCCACTCCTCAAGATTCTTTCTGATGCGGTCGAGGCATTCCTCAAACCGGGTAATTTCTTCCTCTGAAAAACCCTTGTAGTAAATACTGCCCATCTCATCAGATACAGAATCGTACTCGCCCTTTAAGGCATGTGCTTTCTCAGTCAGAAACAGGAGTGTTTTCCTTTTGTCCGTTTCAGACTGAACACGGCTTATCAGCCCTTGATTTTCCATTCTTTCCAGCATCGTAGTAAGAGAAGTTATCGCTAATCCGCATTTAGTCGAGAGTGACCTGATTGAGATACCATCCTCTGCCACAGCACATAAAGAATGCGCCCCTGGGCTCCATTGAACGCATCAATATTCTTTTCGCTGAGAATCTTCTCAAAATTCGATCTCCAAGTTGTTTTATTTTGGTGACAAGAAATCCGCCATTTGTTTTCATACAAAAGCTCCTATATAGTAGTTTATAAAATCATACTATATAGGAGCTTTATTGTCTGGGGCTGTATCATTATTACCACCGTACCGCTGCCATAGAGCTTAATATACGGTCGGCTCTCAAAAGCAGTGGGATTTGTAATCGTCAGTTCAGAAGCGTCAGCCGACACCGTTTCCTGTCCCGCAAGGCTGTACTTGTAGGGCTTGCAGTTGAAGGTCACGGTGAAGCTGCCGACCTTGTTTAGCTGCTCCTCAATATCCAGATTGCCGGAGATGACGCCGTAGCGGAAATACTCCGCATCGTAGGAGTCGGTGATTTCGTGGTATCTGTCCGGCTCGGAATACAGCCAGCCCTTGATATCCCGCAGGACAGCGGCAAGTGCGGCGGTATTCTTTTGTGCGAGGAACACGGTGTAAGTGACCTTGATGTTGGAAAAGCGGCGGTTGGGGTTGATGATGTCGCCGCTCCTGCCGGGAATGGAGATGAACTCCGCATCGTACTCCGGTGCGGAGAACACGTCCTTCTTCTCGATATGCAGACCGAAATCAGCGGAACTGCGGCCGTTGTAGGTAAAATAGGTCATGCGAATACCACTCCTTTCCGCTGGGCGAACTGATTCGCCGTTTCCATGACTTCGTTGGTAAGCTGACGGATGTCCTCGCTGCTGTAGTTATTGAAAGTGGCAATGTTCAGTGCAATGGTGAAAGCGGATGCCGCTTTGCCGACCACACCGTCCACAGCCGAACGGAAGCTACCGCTGACATCAAAGTCCGTGGGCAGTGCCGTCTGCATATCGTGAGCAAGGTCGCCCATGACGCCGTTGATGTCATCAGCCATGCCTTCGGCGGCTTTGACCGCTTCATCGCCGTTGTCGTCAATGGAGCCTGCAAGACCCTTGACCAGCATTTCACCGACCCATGCCATTTCCTTCGAGGGCGAATGGATGCCGAAGAAGTCGCAGATGCCGTCCCAGATGGAGGAGATCCACCCGGACACCTTATCCCACAGCCACGAGGCAAACTGGGTAATACCGCTCCACAGTCCCTTGACGATGTTGCCGCCGATCTCCACGATCTTATACATCAGAGAGCCGAAGGCTTTCACGATGCCCGTAATGATCTGCGGCACCGCCTTGACGATCTCCACGATGATGGTGGGCAGGTTTTCAATCAGCGCAACGAACAACTGAACGCCTGCCATGATGATCTTATCGATGTTTCCGACCAGTGCATTGACAATGCCGGAGATGATTTGCGGAATCGCCTGTACGATGGTCGTGATGATCTGCGGCAAGGCTTGTATCAGCGAAATCAGCAGGTCGATGCCCGCTTGAATAATGAGCGGTATCGCATTCAGCACAGCATTGATAATGCCGTCAATGATTTTCGGAATGGCTTCCACGATTGCCATGATGATATCCGGCAATGCAGTCACCAGCGAGGTCAGAAGCTGAATGCCTGTTTCGATGATCTGAGGAATGGAATCCAGTAAGAAGGTAATGATACCGTTGATGATCTCCGGCAGAGCGGCGATCAACACGGGGATTGCGTCCAAAAGTCCTTGCGCCAGTCCCGTGATAAGCTGCAAGGCTGCATCCAAGAGTCATCGGCAGGCTGTCCACCAGACCTTGTACGATGGTGACGATAGCCTGTACCGCTGCCGGGATGAGTGTGGGCAGCGCATCCGCAATGCCGGTCACCAGCGTGGACACCAACTGGACTGCTGCATCAATGAGCAGGGGCAGATTCTCAATCAGCGTGTTCACGATGGTCATAAGCGCGGACACCGCCGCTGGGATAAGCTGCGGAAGCAGGGACAGCAGTGTTTCCAGCACCTGCGAGAACAGTTCGGTGACCGCTTCCAGCAGTGTGGGCAGCAGTTCACCCACAGCCGTCAGCAGGGCATCCAGCGCCGTGGGCAGAGCCGCCACGATGTTCTCAATAACCGGGGTGATGTTCGCCACCACGGTCTTGAAAGCATCCACCATGTTGTTGCACAGCAGCTCCATGTCAGCGTCCGCATCGCCGAAGCCTACGATGAGGTTCGACACGGCGGATTTCAGCGCATTCATGGAACCGGAGATGGTGGCTTCCGCTTCTTTGGCGGTGGTTCCTGCAATGTCCATGCTTTCCTGCATGACATGGATGGCTTCTACCACATCTGCGTAGGAAGAGATATCATACTTGACGCCGGATATCTTCTCCGCATCGGCAAGCAGACGCTCCATTTCCTGTTTTGTGCCGCCGTAGCCCAATTTGAGGTTGTCGAGCATCGTGTAGTTCTGCTTGGCAAAACCCTGGTAGGCATTCTGAATGGAGGCCATGTCCGAGCCCATTTTGTTAGCGTTATCGGACATATCCGTAATTGCCATGTTCGCATACTCGGCGGCTTTCTCCGTGTCTCCGCCGAGAGGGAGGAAATGAGGCTCGCAGAAAAGCCCGTCACGGTTTCCATGTACTCGTTAGCGGAAAGACCTGCCGTTTTGTATGCGTTGGCGGCGTACCGCTGGATCTCCTGCGAAGAATCCTTGAACAGGGTGTCCACGCCGCCGACCAGCTGCTCGTAGTCCGCATAGGCGGCGATGACCTCTTTGCCCAGCTTTACGGCGGCGGCTCCTGCGGCGACAGCCACGGCGCCGAGCGCCACACCTACGGTTTTGAGAACCTTGCCGAAGCCTTCAAACTTACTGCCGGATTCCTCCGCAGCTTTGCCGCCCTCCTTGATGGCTTTCTCGTTTTCGTCCAGCTCCCGGTTCATGTCGTTGAGGGCGGCTTCGGCATTGTTGAGTTGGATCTGCCAGTTCTGGGTGCGGCGGTCGTTCTCTCCAAAGGAGGTGGCGGCATTCTGCAGAGCCTTGCGAAGGGTATCGATTTTTGTTGTCTGCTCGTCGATCTCTTTTCGCAGCACCTTGTTCCGTGCGGCGAGAGCCTCCACGGATTTGTCATTCTTTATCGAACTGAGAGGTGGCGAGCTTCATTTCGGAGCCGAGCACCTTGAAGGTCTGGTTGATATCTGCCAGTGCTTTCTTTGAATTCTTTTTCACCCTCAAGACCGATCTTCAGTCCGAAACTGTCTGCCATGTGCCGTCACCTCCTTAAATGCCGTCCGGGATAATATCGTCAATGTAATGCTCTCGTGCCGGTGTGGCTTGCCCGTTATACTGCTTGTGGCACTCCCACAGGTCGAGCAGCAGACCGAAGGGCATCAGCCACACTTCATCCTGGCTGAGATGAAGGTGGGCAAGGCCGTAATAAAGAAGCCGGGTAAACAGCTCCGCATCGGAGACCGTTACCCGACTTGTGCGTTTTTTGCGTCTTTCTCGCTTTCCACATTCCGTTGGTGCCCTTGTAGAGCGCCTCCGTAATGGCGGTTTTGTAACCGGCGAGGTCGAGGGGCGTGGTCAGAAGCTCCACCACATCCTCGGTGAGCAGCTCCTTGGGGTGCTCCTTATCCTTGAGGTTGTGGATGAGGATGCTCTGATTTGCCAGAAGCGTAATCAGCCATACAATCTCTCCGATGGCCATTTCAAAGTTCTCTGACTTCATCAGCTTCTCGCCGAGGTTTTCCAGACCGCCGTAGCGACCGGCGATCTCTCGGTTGCCTTGGTGGTAAGCAGCAGGGTGTATTCCTCATCACCGATGGTAATGGTTGCGGTTCTTTCGTTATCCATTGTGCGTTACCTCCGTTAAGTGGATTTCTCGGGTGATGCCGCATAGGTCGGCTCGTATACCGTCTTATACCAGTTGGAAATGGTGGCCGCCGTCACGGTGGTATCGCCCTCAGTGACCTCTGCTTTCCAGGGATGCGCACCCTTGGCGTCCGGCTTGTTGCGGCGCAGAATGGTGCCTTCGATGGTCGGCGTGGAGAAGGTAATGCTGTCGCCCTTGGTGGCGAGATTCGTCGCCGGAATACCGAACTTCACGCGATAGAGCCAGAAGTATTTATACTTGCCGTTGGACTTCTTTGCACGGAAGCCCACCGCTACGGGTTCGCCTCCGTCCTCGCTTGCGGAGACGACCACGCCGTTTTTGTCGATGGTCGCGCCTGTCAGGTCGGATGCGGCGGTCGCACCGATGTCATCCACGCCGAGTGACAGCGTGCCGCTTTTGAATTCCTTTACGATCTCTGCCGCACCGTCGTCGGCGTAGAGAGTTGCTTCCGCCAGTTCCACGGAAAGCTCTGCGGTCATGGCCTTTGCCAGCTGCACCGGAGAAGCGTAGGTTTCCTCGCCGCTTGCGTCCTCGGTGATTTTGGCGTAATAGAGTTTGTCAAGACCGATGGTTGCCATGTCTTAAACCTCCAGTTCGTAGATTTGTGCCACATCAATGGCGTAGTGGTGATAGCCGGTGTCGGTTTCATAGCCGATGTACCGGCGGTCCGTAATATAGAAGTCCGCACCAAGAAAGGCACGGACAAGTCCGTTTTTCAGCTTGGTGTAGCTGCCCTTTGTAAAGAGGGACAGCCGTGCCTCCTGCGTTTCGCAGCCGGGGGTGTTGTCGGCGTGAAGCTCAAAGCTGTCCGACAGCGGCGTAATCACCAGATAGGTGTCCGGGGCTTTGCCGGAGAACACACCCGTTTCTACGGACACGCCGCAGCTTTCAACGAGGGCTTGTAAGTCGGATAGCAGGCTCACAGCTTTTCCACCTCCTCGTCCAGTGCCTTGGTCATGGCATCGATGCACTCCTGCCGAGATGCCGTTTTCGCGGGCTTCAGAAACGGCTTTGCAGGCTGACCGTGCTTGCCGTATTCCAGAATGTTGGCCAGCTTGGCGTTGCTGCCGCCGTCCGAGCGCGGCTCTGCAAAACCGACCTTGATATCGTGGTTACCGTCCCGGTTCAGCTTAGAGGGAGAAAGGCCAAGCGCACCCGCCAGTTCGCCCGTGGTGCGGGAGTCGTATTTAGTACCTCTGCCCACCACGGAGGAGAGGTTACTGCGCACCTTGGCGAGAACCACCTCGCCACCGGCTTGCAAAACGGTATCCGCAACGCTGTCAAAATCGCTGCCGAACCGGGATATCTTCAGAAGGAATTCCTCCGGCAGTTTCATTTCACACTTTGCCAACGGTGGGCACTCCTTTTTGCCAGTATTTCGATATACATCCCACGGCCCTTTACATTCTCCACGGACACAATGTTGTAGCGGCAATCATCGCAGATGAGAAACTGGTCGGTAGTAACCGTCAGATCCCGGAATACACCGAAAGCGGAACAGGTCGGTTGCTTCACTGAATGCGGCGAGGTTCGCCCACCGCTGACTGCCGTGCCGACCTTCCCGATACACACGGACGGAAGCGAGGACTTTATCCTCGGAATGGGTGAAGCCCTCGCTGTCCTTGACTTGACGGGTTTCCACGATGTCGGCAAAGCCATTCATTTTTCCGAAGCTCATACCTGCCACCGCCTATCCAAGCGGAGCAGCAGATTGACCGTGTTCCACACCTGCTGCGCCGCTCCGGTGTTATCCGCAAAGAAGCCGCCTGTGCTGCCGTCCCGGCTTTCATAGAAGTGGGACGACAGCATGATGACGGCTTGCTCTGTGGTGGCTGGCATGGGATTCTCCTTATAGAAGCCCTCCGGGATGTGCTGGTAGCTTTCGGCGTAAGAAACAGCGGCGGTGATGTAGCTTTTCAGCAGCGCATCATCCGCCGTGTGTTCCAGAATGAGATTGGCTTTCACTTTGGAAAGAAGCTCGTCCATCACCGCCGCCTCCTTTCATCAGGCAGATGCCATTTTGAGCAACTTGACTGCTTCGGGCAACACCAGCTTTCCGTCCACACGCTCCTTTGCGACAAAGCCGACCATGCCATTTCCAGCAAACAGCTCTTTCAGTTCCGCAATAGAACGAGAGCCACGGTCACCGATGTTGTAGTAACTGAAGTCGCCGAATGCGACTGCGGCCTTGCCGGGAGCAGGGACAGGGAAATATGCAGAGGTGTAAACCTTGTACCCCAGCACACGGTCAGGCTCACCCGCCTGCAGAGAGGGCTGCCACAGATACTGGCCCGTGCTGTCCTTCAGTTTGCGGAGTTCTGCAACGCAGGCGTCGTTGGCGAGGAACACAGCGTTCTTGCGATAGGGACGCTTGAGGGAATACACCAGATCGATGATCTCGTCGGCAGTCACCTTGCCGGAGGACTTCGTAGTCACACCGACCTGTGCGCCACCGGTTTCAGCGAGGATACCCAGAGGCTGACCGGTGCCGTGCCGTTGATGATGAACGCATCCTCTTCGGCATTGGCCAGAGCCTTGCCGAACTGCTCCAGAATGTAGTTTTCCAGATTGAATGCGTTATCGTAGAGCAGCTCCTCGGTCACCTTTACAGCAACATGGAGCTTGTGGGCATCCAGAATGATCTGGTCGAAGGTAGCGTCACCGAAAGTCAGTGCGCCGCCCTCCTCAATCCACGCAGCCGCAGGCTTGGTGGCTGCGATGTTGATTTTGTGCTCGCCGCTGGTGGTGATGGCGGTGCCGAGAGAACGCATAACGTTTTCCTCGTTCAGCACCTGAATGAGACGGCTGTCATACTCATCTGGCACCAGATAGCCGCCATTGGCATCGATGCCCTCCTGCAGCACATTGCTGATCTGACGGAAGTTGGTACGCAGAGCGTTGAGCATACCGCTGCGGTAGGCATCGGTGGCACGGAAGCTCTTAGGCTGCTTATCCTCGGTGGTCTTTCCGTTCAGGGGCTTTTCGGTGATGGGCGCAGAAGTGGGCTTGGAAAGCTGAGCCTCCATCGCTGCCATAGCTTCCATGCGCTCGATTTCAGCACCGTAGTCCTGAACCTTCTTTTCCATCTGGGCATAGGTCACAGAATCCTCATCGGAAAGCAGACCGTCCTTGTCACGCTTGGTCTCCACAAATGCCTTTGCAGCGTTCCAAGCCTGGTTGCGCTTTTCGCGCAGTTCATTGATCGTCATATAAATTACCTCCAGTTTTTAATGAGATTGAGCCGCTCCATAAGGTCATCGGCTCTGTGTTGTGTTTCTTTCGGCTTTGGGTTCAATGGCGCACTTTGCGGCGATTTTCTCCATGAGAGAGTTCACCACATTCGCCTTGGAATACAGCATGGAAACGGTGGGTGCAGCAGTATTCTCGGTTTCCGTGCTTCTCTGCATGATTTCGTCCGCAAAGCCGAGTTCCACAGCCTTGTTTGCGTCCATCCAAGTTTCGGCATCCATGAGGTGCGAGAGCTTGGCACGGGAAAGCCCCGTCTTGATCTCATAGGCGTTGATAATGGAATCCTTGACGCTACCGAGCATTTTGATAGCTTTCTGCATCTCGTCCGAATTGCCGAATGCCGCTGTCATGGGGTTGTGGATCATAAGCATGGACACGGGAGATACCAGCACCTTCGTGCCTGCCATCGCGATGACGGACGCTGCGGATGCGGCAATGCCGTCGATCTTCACGGTCACATCGCCCTTGTAGTCCATGAGCATATTGTAGATTTGCGCCGCCGCCACGCAGTCGCCGCCGGGGCTGTTGATCCACACGGTGATGTTGCCACTGCCGGACATGAGCTCGTCCTTAAAAAGCTGCGGCGTGACCTCATCGTCAAACCAGCTTTCCTCGGCGATGGTTCCGTTCAAAAACAGGGTTCTTTCCTGTGTCTGTTCCTGCGTCTCCGAGTTCGTCACCGTTCGGCTCTTCCAATTCCAGAACTTCTTCATCGGTTTTTTCCTCCTTTCCGTCATCGGTGGGTGTATCTGCAAAAGCTCCGGCATTTTTCAAGGGGAGCATATTGCCATTAATGAGGTACAGGTCACCGCCGTCCTCTGCCGGGATGCGGTCGAGGTTTTCCAGCTCTCGGATGTCATTTGCGGACATCCAACCGTTCTGGCGACCGATGGCGTACCCGTTCATGCGGCTCTGGTAATCGCCGCGAAGCAAGCCTTCCAGATTGAACTTCACGAAATACGCTGCTTTTTCGTCCTGCGACAGGAGTGACCGCTGAATGGACTGCTCCCAGCGGATGACCCAGGGGTCAAGGGTGTACTTCACGAACTCAAGGGACTGCTGCTCAATATTAGAAAAGCTCGACTTTTCCAGATCACCGACCATGTGGGGCGGTACACGGAAAATTCGAGCAATTTCATTGATTTGGAATTTGCGTGTTTCGAGGAACTGCGCCTGCTCCGGCGAGATGCCGATTGGCGTGTATTTCATGCCTTCTTCCAGTACGGCGATCTTATTGGCGTTGCCGCTGCCACCGAAGGTGGACTGCCAGCTTTCCCGCACACGCTGCGGGTCTTTGATCGTACCGGGGTGTTCCAACACACCGCCCGGTGCAGCACCATTGGCGAAGAACTTTGCGCCGTACTCCTCGCAGGCGATAGCCATGCCGATGGCGTTTTTCGCCATAGCGATGGGGCTGTAACCGACCAGACCGTCAAAGCCGAAGCCGGGGATATGGAGCACATCCGATGGCTGAAGCGTTACGGCAAAATCCTTATTCTTGATAGCTTCGTCCGATCCACGGTAATAGGTGTAGTACAGCCGACCGTTTTCGTCTCTGTCCACCGACATCTTGTTCGGCATCAGAGGATACAGAGCAACGATCTCATTTTTGCCGTTGCGGATGATCTGTGCGTAGGCGTTGCCCCAGAGGAGAAGGTGGGTCATGAGCGTTTCCCGGAACACGAAAGAGCTCATCTCCGGGTTCGGCTCATCGTGGAGCAGGTGGTAGAGCGGATGGTCAAGCGCCATTGCCTTGCCACCGCTGTCCGTGTATTTGTATAGGTGAAGTGGCAGTCCCGCCACCGCCTCCGACAGGATGCGGACACAGGAATACACAGCGGTCATCTGCATGGCAGACCGTTCTGTCACCGCTTTGCCGGAGGTCGTGCCGCCCATGAAAAAGGCATAGTTGCTGCCTGCCGTTCTGTTTTGAGGCTTGTCTCTGGATTTGAACAGCCCTGAAAAAATACCCACTTAAATCACTCTCCTTCAAAATGAGCAAAAGAAAAGCACCTGCTCATATGAACAGATGCTTTGAAATATTCAGATATTTTGGCTCTTATTTCAATTCGGAATTCCAATTTGAAATAACGACTCAGTATATGCTTGCTTGTTTCATTTTCTATGATAATCGGTTCTTGCAAAGTTTCCGACTTGAACTGCAAAAACTTTTGATTTCGCTCCGAAAATGCAGTGCTTATTCGCTGAGCAGCCAGTCAATCAAATTCAGTGACTTTATGCCATCATAGGAATTGATGAAGCTGCGATCCATAGAAAGCACGATTTTTTCGTAGTTATCCCCAATCATACGCAGCGGACGAAGCTCCCGTTCACGGGTCTCCGCGGAAAGCATACTTTCCGTTACCTGAATATATACCTTGTTGTTCGGCTTTTCCGCAACGAAGTCGACCTCCGTCTCTCCGACCTTCCCGATATATACCCGATAGTCACGGCGCAGCAGTTCCAGAAATACGATATTCTCAATGATATGCCCGCGATCTGCATCTCGGTAGCCCAGAAGCATATTGCGAAAACCCATGTCGATGATATAGTTCTTTCCAAGAGTTTTGAGCAGCTGCTTTCCTTTTTACATCATACCGACCGACAGAGAAGAATACAAACGCATTGCGGAGCATGGAAATATATTTATCCACCGTTTTCCCCGCAACGTTCTTCTGCTTGCCGGTTTGAATGTCGCCCTCGTTGGAGAGTACATTTCCGATGCTGTTCGGAGAAGTGATGCTGCCGATATTGGAGCATAAAAACAGCATGATTTTTTGAAGCATGGCTTGATCTGTGCCATTATTGCGCTGCAAAATATCACGCAGCACCACGGTCGAATAGATACCTTCCAGTGCCTGATTGCTTCTCGCTTCGTTGAACTTGTATTCTCTCAGAATCGGCATCCCTCCGAACTGGAGATACTTCTGGAACTTTTCGTCCATTGTCACATCGGGGGCAAACTCGTAGAAGTCCAAAAACTCCTTGAAGGACAGCGGCAGCACCCGTATCTCTACATATCTGCCGGAGAGCAGCGTAGAAAATTCCGTAGACAGCAGATAGGCATTGGACCCGTGATATAAATGTCTACATCATAATCCAAGCGGAAGGACTCGATTGCTTTTTCCCAATGCTCTACAGTCTGCAGTTCATCGAATATAAGGTAGGTCTTTCCGTCTTTGGCGATCTGCTTGCTGACATAATCATAAAAAAGAAAGGTAATTGTTCAGGTCACGGTAACGCAAGGATTCCATGTTCATGTGAACGATTCGGGAATCCGGCACGCCATTCTCCGACAGATAGTGATGAAACAGATCCAGCAAGGACGATTTTCCGCAGCGGCGAATACCTGTAACGATCTTCACCAGATCTACATCTTTGTTTTGAATCAGCTGATTCAGATATTGGGGGCGGTTGATCAATTCAGCCGTAATGCACCTCCTGACTTTCTTGATTCTATTATACCCGAAAAATCAAAAAGTCAATAGTTTTGAGTTGTAAGTCCGAAACTCTGCTGAATAATAGAGTTTCCGACTTTATTCGACTGATATTTTGACGATGGGTCTCAAATGAACAACAGCCCACGGCTATCATAGACCGAAGCTCCGTTATCATTGCCGCAGCGGATAGCACGGTCAAGTGCCATAATGGTGGCAACGGCCCCGTCGATTTTCTCCGTGGACTTTTCCTTGTCCGGCTTGATGTTTCCGGCAGGGTCGGTGCGGATGAAGATGTTGTCCATCATCCATCGGAGGACAGGATGCCCGCCGTGGGCAATGCGCTGTTCCAGCACCAGTTTCATCAGCTCCTTGGTGGGCGGGGACATATCCTTGAAGCCCTGTCCGAAAGGAACGACCGTGAAGCCCATGCCCTCAAGGTTCTGCACCATCTGCACAGCGCCCCAGCGGTCAAAGGCAATCTCACGAATATTGAAGCGTTCGCCCAGGCTTTCGATGAATTTCTCAATGTAGCCGTAGTGAACAACATTGCCCTCGGTGGTCTGCAGATATCCCTGCCGCTCCCATACATCGTATGGCACATGGTCACGCCGGACTCGAAGATCGAGGTTGTCTTCCGGTATCCAGAAGTACGGAAGGATGATGTATTTGTCGTTCTCATCTTCCGGTGGGAATACCAGAACGAATGCCGTAATGTCCGTTGTTGAGGACAGGTCAAGACCGCCGTAGCAGACACGGCCTTCCAGATCGTCCTCGCTGACGGCGAACTCGCATTTGTCCCACTTGTCCATCGGCATCCAACGCACCGCCTGTTTCACCCACTGGTTAAGTCTCAGCTGCCGGAAGGAGTTCTCTTCGCCTGGGTTCTGCTTGGCGGACTCGCAGGCGTCCTTCACCTTGTCGATGCCAACCGTGATGCCGAGGGACGGATTGGCTTTCTTCCAAACCTTCGGGTCTGTCCAATCGTCCGATTCCTCCGCACCGTAGATAACGGGATAGAAGGTATGGTCGATCTTGCGTCCCTCAATGATATCTTTTGCTTTCTGATGTATCTCATAGCAGATGGACTTCGTATCATTGCCGGCAGTGGTTATAAGGAAGTAAAGCGGCTGCATACGAGCATCGCCGGAGCCCTTGGTCATAACATCAAAGAGCTTGCGGTTCGGCTGGGTGTGCAGCTCGTCGAATACCACGCCGTGGGTATTAAATCCGTGTTTGTTGCCGACATCGGCGGAGAGCACCTGGTAGATACTGCCCGTTGGCTGATAAATGAGCCGTTTCTGGGAATCCAGTATCTTGACTCGTTTTGAAAGTGCCGGACACATCCGCACCATATCAGCCGCCACATTGAAAACGATGGATGCCTGCTGACGGTCGGCGGCGCAGCCGTAGACCTCGGCGCGTTCCTCACCGTCGCCGCAGGTGAGCAGAAGCGCCACCGCAGCGGCAAGCTCCGACTTGCCCTGCTTCTTGGGAATCTCGATGTAGGCGGTATTGAACTGCCGGTAGCCGTTGGGCTTGAGGACACCGAAAATGTCCCGGATGATCTGCTCCTGCCAGTCAATCAGCTCAAAGGGCTTTCTCGCCCAGGTGCCCTTTGGTATGGCAGAGGCTCTCGATGAACATCACGGCATAATCCGCTGCGTCCACATCGTAGTGGGAGGTTTTCTCCATGAACCTTGTCGGCTTGTAGTTTTTCAGTTTTCTCGTAATGCTCACCTCCAAGGCGCACAATTTCTTGTAATCTGTTGCTTTTAAGAATATTTTCGCATATAATATATGTAGTGATTTTTCTCGAAAAAATCATTCTCCACCCTTGAGACTCGATTAAATGCAGGAATAATCCGGCAAGGATCTGCCGGGTTCAGCTTAGAAGGTGACATATTGTCCGCTATTCCGTGCGTAGCCGAGGAGCAGTTGTCAAGGAGAAAGGAGAAACGGCCATGGCTATCAAAAAAGGCGTGTCCGCTAAGACACACACTCAAAAGCAGCTCGATGATTATGCCAATCAGCACAATCCGAACAACAAAGCCTACCAAGCCAGAATTGCAAACGAGAAAAAGACCAAAAAGTCAACTTGTAAGCAGGAAGCAAAGCGGCAGGCAGCGTTGTTCGACGAACTTGGGTTGAACGCAGATCTTGACTGGATGTGCTACAGCAACCCCTATGATTTCGACTGATCTGCGCTTTTGAGCAGGAAAAGCATCTATCAGAAATGGTAGGTGCTTTTCATTTTTTCCAAAGGGTATAAAAAATAGCCGCCACCGAAATCGGTGCGACCTTCCGTATAACGAGCAGCAGCCCCTTTCGGAGCCGTTGCTTTGAAATTTCGGTTTTTTACCAGTTCTCGCTGTGGAGCAGAAGCTCCAGCGCAAGTTGTGTGTTTTCATCGGCGGGTTCGATGTCCCAACCTCTGTCGTAGTTGCAGACAATGTATCCGTCCCGCTTGAGCATGAGCTTGGAAATGCGTCCGCCGTCGATACCCCACTCGGAGCCTTTGTCGTACTGCTTCATCCAGTAGCGAAAAATGTCTCCGTTTACCTTGATGCTGCCTTCTTTCCACATGATTGTGTACCTCCGTTTGTTTTGTTGTGAGTGTATATTACCGTCATGCCCGAGATATATCCAGTCATTTCGGAGAATATACTACACAATCATTCGGAGGAAAAACTGTGTATATTACAGCGGTTTGCATTCGCCTGTGAGGATGAAATGTACATACTCTTTGCGGTGTCCTTCGAGAAAGACAACCAGTTCATAGAACCGCATATCATTGGCAATGTACTGCACCATCGGCACATCAAACATATTCGTGCGCCCGGTTGCTCGAACGGCGAGAATCTGCTCTCGGATTCTCTCAGTCATGGTCGCACCTCCGGCAGATATCCTCGCCGTAAGCCACGCTCAGACCGCAGCCGTTATCCCAAGCGACCATGATGGAGCCGATGTCATCCACACCTCGCACGGTGCCTTTCGTGCCGACAGGTGGTGCCTGTGGGTCGCCCATCCGAACCAACTCCACACGGCTGCCGGTTGGGTATTCCTTACGGATACGCTCGACCGTTTCCTTACTCGGAAATCTCATGCTGCGCACCTCCGTTTCTGAATGCCGATGAGCCCGAGAGGTTCTTCAGCAGAATTTTTCGAGCGGTCTTATATTCCGCACCGATGAAGCCAAGCCGCAGGAGAAAGCAGCGGAATGCATATTTTTCATTGTCCGTGGGTTTCTCGGCGGCGCTGACACGCTTCTGATTCCGTGCCAATTCGCACAGTTTGCAGATGAAAGTGTCATAGGCTTTCAGTTCGTCCGGGGTAGGCATTGCCGGGAACCAGGGGAAGGATACCTTCGTGTCCGTGATTTCCAATGGCAGGTCGCTCACGCCGAGGGCTTTCTTGATAAGACTGCCCTTGGCGGCAATGAGTGCCTTGAGGTTTTCCAGATTACCGTCGGTTAACAGGCTCTTCGGCATGGAAATGCAGACGGCGCAAGGCTCGTCCTCGTCATCAGTGTGGCTCTGGTCGATGTCAAAGCCCTCATCGTAGATATGCTGCAGCAGGCGTTCAATGACCTCACTGTCGGCACGGTCATCAAGGGAAAGGCTGCCGTTTCGGTCGATGGTGAAGTAATCCACCTCATAGTTGAATGTGGGTGCGCCACAGTACTTTGCGGGGGCACCGAGCCAGTCGGAGATGGTCTGCACCAGCCGCTTGCGCTCTGCGCCCTGTGCATGGATTGTAATCGTCATGTTCGTGACCTCCTTGTTTTATGGTAGTCACATATTACCGTCAGGTTGGGCACTTATCCAGCTATATCTGCACATTTCCGGTGTAGATTATATCGGCGCATTATCGCCGCCAGACTGTGCATACCACACAATTCCGCAGAGCACGAACCATACGCACGGAAGCGCCACGCCGTTGCCCCACATCTTATATTCCGCACTGTCGGAATGCGGTTTTTTCAGCCACTTGGCGACCTGCTTGTCGGATTTCATTTTGCAGCCGGTCACTTCGGTGTAGGTCTTGAAAACCTTATGCCAGAAGTACATTTCCTCATCGGACGGTTTTTCCGTGCCGAGGTCGGCACACCAGTTGTCCGGGAAGCCCTGAAGCCGTGCGCACTCGGTGGGTGTCAAACGCCGGACGGTGTATCCGTTTTGGATAGCACCCGGCCCTTTTGCCACCAGCGTCGGCTGAAGCTCCTCTTCAAAGGTCGGAGCGAACTTGGCGTTCTGCCCCTGGTTGAAGGTATCTCTGCCTATGCCGTAGCAAACGGCGGTGGGGTCTTTGTAGTCACGGGCAAGGACGGTAGGAGCCTTATCTTCGGAAACCTGGGCAAAGCTGCCGGTTGTCATGGTATAGACAGCGTGGCGGTCAACGGTGTTAAGTGTAAAGCTGACATCTTCGTTGATGCCGTCGCCCTGGGGACCGTTCTTGTCCTCACGGCCGATCATGGAGCCTTGCAGCACAAAGGTCTGCTGTTTCGTCCCTGCGTTGGCGCACACCACAGCGGAGCGGTCGCCCAGGTCACTAACTTCATCACGCTGATTTTGCGTGAAAGCAACAACGGCAATTCCGCCCTGATTGCAGGAGGGGTTGCCGCCGTTGCCGTCAAGCGTCCGTGCGGTTTCGGCTTCGTAGATGCCGCTGTGAGGATTATCCGACTTCATGGCATTGGAGTCCTTGGAGGAGATCCCGAAGGGCTGAAGGACGCAGGTGAAGTTGTCCTTGTCCGACATCCGCTGATTTCCTCCGGCATTCTGCTTGGTAATGGTCGGAGAAATCTGTCCGCCGTTCCATCCGCAAGGCTCGAACAGCGTCTGGTCATTGTTGCAGGACAGAGTCGCGGATTTGTTCTCCTGGATGAGCGGTCCCTTGCCGCCGCCTTCGCAGCCGGAGCGGATCTTCATCACAAGCGGTACATTGTTGCCGCCCGTGCCCATGCGTGAGGTCAGCGTCTGCACATTGCCGTCCTCGGAAAGTTTGACTCTACTGTCGGTCGGATGGTTTTCCAGTGCCACCGCCGCAGGAACAACGCCTGCACGGAGCGTGGGAGAACACTCTTCCTCATAGCCGATGGTGCGGCTCTTGGCAGAATGCTCGGTGCAGAAGCCTGCCGACTCCATGACACATGGCGGATGGTGTGCTTCTGCTCGGAGTGTGGATGTAACCTCCTCTGTGATGTCCATTCGGTTGCCGCCCTGGTCATTCAAAACAATACCATTCCGACCGGTACTCATTCCGCAGTTCACGCCGAGGGTGGCGGAAGTGTCGTCCGTCAGACTACCGTTGTATCCATCAAAGCCTGCCGCTCCAATGCGAGTCTCAAGACTTCCGGCAGCTCTTTGCCACGAGCGGAAGCCCTCCGAAGAATACCCAGACAAGCCCTCTGACTCAAATAGTATTTTTCCGGCACCTCCGCCTGCAAGATCTGCGACAAGGTAGATGCGGCGTCTTCGCTGGGGAACTCCCCAGTATTGTGCGTCAAGAGTTCTGTACGCAACGCTCCATCCGTCTCCCATGTAAAGGTCGGCGTAGGGCCATCGTGCTTTTTCAGGCATAGGCACCTCGGTCTCCGGCTCGGCGATGCCGATGACCGCTTCGAGGACGGCTTTGAAGTCCTCGCCCTTGTTCGAGGAGAAGGCGCCGGGAACATTCTCCCATACGATGTATCTTGGATATCTGCCACCTGTGGCATACCTCATTTCTTTGATAATGCGGACGGCTTCATAAAAAAGACTTGAACGCTTTCCGTCCAGACCGTCTCTTCGGCCTGCCACGCTCATGTCCTGGCACGGTGAGCCGAAGGTGATAATGTCTACGGGTTCGATTTTGCCGCCGTCCATAGCGGAGATATTCCCGTAGTGCTTCATAAAAGGCAGACACTTGGTGGTCACTCGGATGGGAAACGGCTCAATTTCCGAAGCCCACACGGGAGTGATGCCGGCAAGCAGTCCGCCCAACGGAAAACCCCCCGGAGCCGTCAAACAGGCTTCCGAGGGTCAAAGGCTTATTCATCATGGGGTGCTACCTCACCAAATTTGTATTCTTTGCCTTCACGTAGCACACTGACCTTTTCATCCGTGCCGACCTGCTCGATGTACCTGCGGACAATGACATCGCAGAATTTCTCGTCCAGTTCGATGGTGCAACAGATGCGGTCGGTCTGCTCACAGGCAATGAGCGTGGAGCCGGAGCCGCCGAAGGGGTCGAGCACCACGGAGTTTGCCATAGAGCTGTTTTGAATGGGATAGGCCAAAAGCGGAATCGGCTTCATGGTGGGATGGTTGCCGTTTTTCTTGGGCTTGTCGAACTCCCAGATGGTGGACTCTTTGCGCCCGGTGTACCACTGGTGCTTGCCTTTCTTCTTCCAGCCGTAGAGGCACGGCTCATGCTGCCACTGGTACGGGGAGCGGCCCAGGACAAGGGACTGCTTTTTCCAGATACAGCAGCCGGAGAGGTAGAACCCTGCAGCATCAAACGCCTTTCGGAAGTTCAGTCCCTCGGTGTCTGCGTGGAACACATAGATGGAGGCATCGTCCGCCATAACCTTCTCCATATTGGAAAAGGCATCGAAGAGGAAGTCGAAAAACTTCTCCGATGCCATGTTGTCGTTTTTGATTTTTCCGGCGCTGCCCTCATAGTTCACATTGTAGGGCGGGTCGGTGATGACGAGGTTTGCTTTGCGGCCGTCCATGAGAGCGGTGTAGGTTTCCTCTTTTGTACTGTCGCCGCAGATGAGCCGATGCCGTCCCAGTGTCCAGATGTCGCCGGACTTCGTGAAGGTCGGCTTTTGCAGTTCGGCATCCACATCAAAGTCATCCTCTTCGGCTTCAATGCCATCGTCAAACAGCTTCGACAGTTCCTTTTCGTCAAAGCCGGTGAGGAGCGGGTCAAAGTCCGCCGCCTGCAGGGACTCGATCTCCACACGCAGAAGCTCTTCATCCCATCCGGCATCCATCGCCATGCGGTTGTCGGCAATGATGTAGGCTTTCTTCTGCGCTTCGGTGAGGTGGTCGGCAAAGACGCACGGCACCTCGGTGATGCCTTCCTCCTTGGCGGCAAGAATACGACCGTGACCGGCAATAACGCCATAGTCACGGTCGATGATAACGGGATTGATAAAGCCGAACTCACGGAGCGACGAGCGGAGCTTATTGATCTGCTCCGGGGAGTGGGTGCGGGCGTTGTTCACATAGGGTACCAGCTTGGTAATGGGGACGAGCTGCATTTCGGTCGTTGTTTTCATCAGACCAGCCCCCATTCCGCAAACTTCTCAAAGCCGCCGACCGAGTGGATGTAGTTCTGGGCGATCTCCACGATTTCAGCGTAAGGCCTGCCATCCACGGTATCGTCACCAATGGCGCAGCAGAGCGTCACAGGCTTGCCGGTTTCCTGGGCTTTGAGAAAAGCGTAGATATTGACGGACACATCCGCCTTGGACAGATCCTTGCCGTGCAGACCGCCGCCTGTCACCGAGTCAGCCATATCCGAGCCAAGCTTGCGGTTGGCAGCGCCGGTGTCCACATCGGTGCCGCCCGTCCAGTCACCGAGCGGGTTGATTTCCGCATCGGGATAAATCTCGCGCAGATGCTGTGTCTCGGCATTGCTCTGACAGAGAATGAGCCGGTTGCCGTCCAGAATGTACTTCCCGTCAAAGGGATACACGGAGAAAATATCCCGTGCGATCTGCGAGAGCTTTTTCTGTTCCCCGGTCACGGGCATTCCCTTGAAAATGCCGTTGTCGCCGCAGCGGATGCCGTCTGACTGGTTATCGGCGAGGCGACCGTCCTGCGGTACTTCCACATAGTCCACGGCGAGATTGCCTGCAATGCGGTGAACAGCGGCAGTCACATCTGCCTTGTCCAGCGTAACGGAGGTTTCCGCAATGATGTGGCACACGCCGTGACCGATGAGCACTTCCACGGCGATGCGGGGTGTCGCTTCTTTTCTGTATGCCAGGTCAACGAGCGCACCGGCAATTCTGTCTGCCACCTTATCCGGGTGGCACGGATTTACTTTTTCAAACATGGCGTTACCCCTTTCTCGCACGAAGCAGGCGTTCCATAAGGTCATCCTGCGGCGTAGACTCGCCGTATTCCGTGCTGCAGTTTTCTTTTACGATTTGGAAAATCTCATTCCAAAGCCGCACCGCCTGGTTCATGTAGTTGATGCCGATGTTGATGAACGGCGATGGGATCGGCTTCCGAGTAGTGGGGTGCTTGGAGAGGAAGCCCATGCGGTTGGTCATCTCCTCGCACTGCACCCAGCGGGCGGAACACATGGCGTAGCGCTCCAAGAGCTGCGGCGACACCTTTGCGGCACAGCCGATGCCTTTGAGCCACTGCCAGGTTTCCGTGTAGATTTCCTGCGCCTGCAGGACGCTGCCGTCACGCTGCTCGGCAGAGAGGAACTCGTGGGGCTTCGGCATATCGACACCCTCGACTTCGGGAATATCCAGCACTTCAAGTTTTCTGCCGCCGGGATTACCGTTTTCGGCCTTGTCCTTGACTGCGGATTTCTTCCTTCCCGCACCGGGTCTTGCACCGCCGCGCCCGCCTGTGTTATTCGATTTTGTGGGCATCCGAGTTCACCTCCCTTAATTACCCTTTTGATTTCGCCTTTTTCGCGCACGTGACCCCGGGCCGTTGCCCGACCGAAAAGGTCCCGGAGATTTTCATCCCCCTACCGGTCGCCAAGGTCGTGGTGGATCTTGGTGTGGCAGGAACGACAAAGGCTCATGAGGTTGTCCCTTGCGTGAGTACCGCCTTTGGAAACGGGCAGAATGTGGTGAACTTCCTGTACCGGAGTTAACCGACCTTCCTTGAGGCACATCTCACAGAGAGGGTGTTCTGCCGCATAGCGGTCACGAATGCGTTTCCACGCTCTGCCGTACTTGCGGTTGACATCGGAACTGCGCTCGTATTTATCGTATTTTCGGCGTTCCTCCACACGGTGCTGTTCACAGAACTGTCCTTCGCAGAGGTTGGGGCAGCCGGGATGAGAGCAGGGTCGGAGTGGTCGCTTGGGCATTTGCTCACCTCCTTCGGGCATGAGAAAAGCCCCACGGGATTGCTCCCATGAGGCTCGTCTTATTCTACTTTGCTATTGTAATCATACCATAGGTCAATAGTGACATTCCGTGCCAAACCGTGCCAACTTTCAATCCGGTACGATAAAATTCTGCAAAGCCGACCCGTGTATGCGATGCACCGTGCGGAGCGACACGTTCAGCATCCTGGCGATCTCCTCCCAGGTGAAATCATCAAGGTAACGATAGCGAAGTAAAAGCTGTTCATCCCGACTTGCAAGCATATCAATTGCCGCGTTGATTTCTTCCTTGAGCCGTACCAGGTACGCCACCTTTTTCTCCACGTCCCTCTGAATCTCGTCTATCTTTTCAAGACACCTCACGAAAGGCGCTTCTGTCGGACGGTTGGGACTGTGCGGCATCCCGTCGAATTTCATGCATGAGACGCTGCTCGATAAATTCCTCCAGTAGTCAATCTCACGCAGGCGGCAGTTGATGAGTGCGTCCAGGTGCCGCGCCTGGTTCAGATATTCTTTAGCGGTCATGCGTCCACCTCCATTGTCAGGGAGCGGATCAGCATCTCGCCGTCAACACTCGTTAAAACCGTGAACCACTGCGAACGAAAGAATCTCTCGATCTCGTCCTTGTCCGCCAGAGCCGTCCTGTTCTTCGGATTTCTCTTCAGACATTTCAGAGCCATCCGATAGTCCTTCACGGCCTGCAGGATTATGGCGTTCGCAAGGTTCTCGTAATTTGTGATGTTGCTCATATGCGATACCTCCCATTGTCGGAAATAGGCATCGTTGCATCGGAGCGATGTATCTTTGTATCAGCGCAGGGAACCGTTTATCGCGGTTCGCACCTCGTCAACCGAACGCACCACCAGCGCAGTGCCGCCCGCCGCGAGGATTTTTCGGATAGTAGCCTCCTGCAGTTTCGTGGGCTTGCCATCCTCGGTCTTTGTCTCGAATCCGAAGAACCGACCGTTTATGCAGGCAATGATGTCGGGGATGCCCGCCGTCCCGTACATACCGCCATGCTCTTTCCAGCAGAAGCACCCCGGCACGGTCTTAAGGTACTTCATGATGGCTTTTACGATGTCCGATTCTTTCATCTGTCAAACGAACCTCCCTGTTTACAACGCTTCTGACACATTTGACACGACAAATCCCATTTTCATATAAATTTCTGACTGAAAAATCAGGGTATATAAATTATTGGTGTATATATGGGAAGATAGGATTTACGTGTAAAACGTGTCAAATGTCAGAACGAATCCTGGCGATGCCCTTTGGAGAAACACCGCCAGGAATCCCGTCATCCCAGCACCTCGCCGAGCCTGATTCCGGTAAGAATGCGCCTTTTTCCAAGTTTATCGATGCCCCTCGTCACATCGGGTAACGCCGCCGTGATCTGCTGCACGAAGTTCTTCTGCGAGTACGGTTTCAGGCCACATTTCTCACAGTAGCCCTTATATGCGTTGAACAGTTCCGTAGAGCCTGCGGAATACAAGCCGTCCAGTTCGCAGTATTCCTTCACGAACGACAGAACGGAATCCGACTCCTCGCGGTACTGCTGCAGCTCATCGGCGTTGACCTGCGTTTCGGAGAACACATAGTGATTGTTCATGAGCCTGCGGAGCCCTTCCAATGCGAAAAGGAAAATGCCGTCCGCTTCCATGCGAAACTTCTCCAGCAGTTCGGGATCGCGCTTGTCCTGCGGCACGGTGTGATTGAACCGAATGATGATGAGCCTGCGGTAGAAGCCCTCCGAGCGGTCACCGTAATTCTTCGGTATGCTGTTGCAGGAAAACAGGAGTCTTGCGCTTGACTGGAACGAAAACGGATTCTTGTTCTTTTTCTCCACGGTCAGATAGTCCTCGCCAACGAGCGCCTTGAAGATGCCGTTATCGTCAATGTTCTTCGTGGGCAGGTCGGCGAAGATGTTAGCCAGCTTGCCGAAGAGCTCCGCTGTTTTGAACCGCTCGTTAAGCGCCTGCCACGACACGTTTGACACGTTCTTCTTTCCAAGAAGCACATCGTTCAGCACACGGAGCAGCACCGACTTTCCGGCTGACGCCACCCCCACGATGACAAAGCACTTCTGCGCGGAATTGACCGGGATAAGGAAATAACCGAGCATCTCCTGTATCAGAGCGACTTGATCCATATCGCCGCCCATCGACTCCTTGAGGAACTTCTTGAACAGCGGGCAGTCCGCTTTTTGTCGTAGGTCACGGCAAGCTGCACCGTAGAGTAATAATCCGGCGTGTGTTCCGTCAGCGTATCCTCCAGGACGTTGTATAAGCCGTTGCGGACATTGATGATGTAGGGATTCGCATTCAGTTCGCGGATGTCCCTCTGCACCAGGAGCCGCCATTGCTTCTCCGCGTCAACGATCTGCGACATCTTCGTTTCCCGCACCAGCATCTTCTCCTGCACGAGCCGCTGGGCTTCCATTTCGGACATCTCGCAGTAAACGCCGCCGCGGTAATTGAAGTGCTGCTCCGCCGCGTAGAACACCTGCTGATTCTCCGACATATCGTTTGCAAGCACTCCCGGCAGGAAGCGCAGCCCCTTGTCGGTCGGCTCGTACCAGTCGGGTATCGCGGTACCGGCTTTCGCTCTCTTCGCGGCCTTGCTTGCCTGGTACGCTTTGCTTGCGTCCTTGAACACCATGTTCAGCGATTTCAGAAATGACGCCTTCAGCTTGAAGTGATCGCGGATTTCGGAATTGATGATGACGTCCGCCATCACCACGTCCTGGTTATACAGATAGTCCGAAACGAACTGCTTTGCCGCCTGCAGGTCTTTTATCGCCTCGCCCGTCACGGGGATGCCATGCAGAATGTCGAGTAGAGCGTCCGCGGGCAAGGGCTGATAGCACCACGCCGCCGGGGACTTGACCGGGCATTCGCCGGCCGCGAACTTCGGACACTTGAACCCCTTCTCGCAGATAGTCTTGCAGGTGATGGGATTCGTCCCGCTCTCAAGAAAATGGTTTATTTTCTTCTGCGTGTTGCCCTCGCTGTATCCCGGATACGGAGCGGACAGGTCGTGTATCATCTTCGTGCCACCCTCGAACGGAGCGAGGTTTGTTATCATGGCGTACCAGTCATGCTCCGAAAGGGACGCCGCGTCATCGCGGCAATGCTGCATGAATACGCATGAGCGGAATACCTGGTCGATGCCTTTTTCCGTCCCGCACTTGCGTTCCACGGGAGCAAGGTCTACCTCCGGCAGCACGTCCGAAAGCTGATCCTGCGTGTATTTGCGTTCGGGATGGAAACTGACGCAGGTCACCTCCACGGGAGTATCCTTCTTGCAGTGCATGAAACCGGGAAGGCGCATGACCCTCGACTCGTTCACGCACATCGGATCGCCGTCAAAACACTTCACGAGCTGCGTCTGTATCATGCGGAAGCGTTCCACCTTCGCAGTCGAGTCCATGAACCAGTACACATGGTAGGATTTCTGCGTTTTCATGACCATTGACGGAGGAAGCGGAAATGCGTCTATCTTTTCTGCTGCTCGTCAAAGCTGCCGTTGTCCATCTCCACGAAGTGTGCGTTGATCCTCGTAATGGAATCATCGTCCTGCCCGCCGTAGTTGACCACGAAAAAGATACCGCGGTTCATGGCATTGTGGTTCTTGAGCGTTTCTTCTACGCTTTTGTACTTCCCGCATTCGCAGGACAGTTTTGCCCCCTGGAACACGCCACCCTTCTTATCGTCAAAGACGCGGAAGCAGACGGTATCGGTCGGATTAAAGAGAGAACCGAGAACATCGGTCACCGTTACGTTCATGCGCCCACCTCCTCCATAAACCTGAGCTTCTTGTTCAGCCGCCTTGCTTCCTCGATCTCACGAGAGACGCCCGGCGATACCTCGCCGAACACCCACACCTCGTCACACTCACGGAGCAGCGCAAGTCCGAACATCAGCCCAAGCTCCCGTTCTTCGGGATCGTTGTCGTTAAGTATCTGCGGATACAGAAGGTGGCTGGCTATCGGCATATATCCCTTGTCAATGACCAGGCGGCAATAGCCGATGGCAACCTTCACGTTCGCATCCACATCGCCCGCATACCTGGAAGCCACATAAATCTTCCTGCGGTTCTTGTCGGCATAGCGTTTTTTCTGCTGCTGCCGGTATTCCTTCATTATTTGGCTCATCGCCGACCCTGCGGTCGGATCGGCGTAGCCCTCGCTGTTTTTGAACATAGTCAATCCTCCAGTTCTTCCATCATTCCAAAGGTCGGTCCCGCAGACGCTTCCGCGATCAGCGGAAGGTCAAACTCCGGGAAGGGCTTTTCTTCCATGCAGGTACGGATAAAAGCCACCGCCTCCTTCAGCCTGTCCTCTGGGATAATGAAAGTCAGTTCATCGTGTATCTGAAGGATGGGCTTGAGCCATTCCCGCTCCGGCAGTCCGGCAAGTATCCTCGTGATGGCGAGCTTCAGAATATCCGCCGCCGTACCCTGGATGGGAGTGTTCAGAGCGCACCGCTCCGCAAACGACTTCTGCCCCCAATTATCCGAGGTGATGCCGGGGAGGTACCTGCGCCGTCCGAGCCAGGTTTCGGAATACATACGCCTCGCGGCGTCCGCTTTCGTCTCTTCCTGCCATGAGGTCAGACCCTTGTATCCGTGCTTGAGGTTGAAAAGTATCTCCTCACACTCACTCACGGATTTTTCAATCCCCGCCTTGAACTTCATCGTCTTTTGCAGCCCCCGCGGAACAGCCCGTAGAATGTGCCGAAGTTCACGTTCTTGGCAATCGTCCTGTGTTCCTTGTAATTCTTCGAATGCTTGTCCTGCGCTTCTTCATAGCCCACGCCGAAAATGACGCTGGTCGTGGCGGCGTGGATATCGCCGTTTTTGCGGTAGGTGTCGAGCATCCTCTCATCACGGCAGTAGAATGCGCCCACGCGCAGTTCTATCTGCGAGAAATCGAGTGAGAGGATAAGGCAGCCCGCCGGCGCTTTGATGAAGTTTCGGACGCCGATGGGATCGTTGGTCTTCCTGGGCATATTCTGCGCATTGGGGTTCCGGCAGTTCATCCTGCCCGTATCCGTGGATAGAGCGAACAGTTCCGGATGGATGCAGCCCGTCACGGGATTGAGGTATTTCAAGTACCCGTCAATATAGGTGGACTTGATCTTGCCCCACTTGCGGTACTCCTGCACCAGCGAGAAAAGACCAGACAGTTCCGGCCGGTTCGAATCACACCACTCCTTGAGGAGCGTCATGGTCATATCGTCTGCCGCCTCGCGGTTGGTTTCCGTGGTCTTCAAAATGGGCAGTCCCAGGTCTTTATACAGATAGTTCTTGAACGCCTGCGTGGAGCAGTTCGCTCCGATGTTCACATCTCCGATGATGAATTCGATCTCCTTGCGGATGCGTTCCATCTCGGCTTCAGCTTCTGCCTTTCGCTCCTGCATGAGCGTGAGGTTGACCGGGATACCGTTCGTTTTCATGATGCCAAGGTACACGGCGGTCGGGCTTTCGATCTCCTCCACGATGTACCTGTGTTTCGGAAGGTAGCGGTCGAACCAGTCGTTGAACTTGTGATAGAGCCGAAGGGCAAAATCGGAGTCGGCAGAGCCATAGCGGACGGTCTCCTCGCCCTGCGCATCCAGCTCGTCAAAGTGCTTTCCATCCGTAACACTTGAAAATGACGGGAGCGGTTCTCCGAACAGTTCCTCCACCAGCCGTTTAAGACCGCTTTCGTTCAGCTTGCGGAACTCGTATATGCTTTTAAGGCTCATCTGTGACGCACAGATCGTGTCGTACACGGGAGCCTGGATCACGATGCCCCTTGCATACGCCATTGAGGATTCAAAGGCAATGTTGTGGGCGATCTTTATAAGCGTTTTATCCATGAGGAACGCCGTCAGAAATTCAAAAAAAGCGTCCTTATCAATATTGGTGCCGACACGGTGGGCAATGGGGACATAGATGCCTGTGCCTTCCTTGACGGAGAAGGAGCATCCGACAATATGCGCCCTCGCGGGATCGAGAGCCGCCTTGTCCTCCTCGCGGTACGGATCGTCGGGAGCAGTCTCAAAGTCGAACGCGACAATACGGCTGCCGCCGATGTAATCCCGTATCCCGTCCACCGTGGTCACACATTTATATTCTGTATTCATGCGTAATCACTCCTATGGGAAATACCCGGAGGAGCGTTTCGCCCCTCCGGGCTTTCATGTGCTTTACTTCAAAGGTTCGATGATTTCTCCCGTTTCGGGATTGACCAGCGGCTCATCGTCAATGAGGGACGCCGGAGTAAGATTGCCGGCATAAACCTTGACCGTTTCCGACACGCCCGCCACGGCGTTGCGCTCCTCCGCGGTCAGCATACGTTCGAACGAGAATACCGCCTGGGAGAATGCGATGCCGGATGCGTTAGTGGCCTTCTTCAGCGTGATCTTCGTGACCACCTGGTTCAGCTTACGTCCGCGGGAAAGCTGGCTCTTCACATAGTTCGTGAAAGACTTGAGCGACCCGGTCGGCAGGGAAAGCGTGATAGGGAACAGTTCTCCCTCGCGCAGAATGTAGAGCATACGCTTGTTCTTGCACAGCTTGCTCTGACCCTCGCCGCTGCCGAATTTGTTATACGGACAGCTTGCGCAGTTCCCGCCGGGAGTGCCGATGCCCGTCACGCCGTCAAAGGAGCCGCAGTCAGGAGGATTGTTCCCGCCCGTGTACTTGTCGTGATAATAGGCATAAGCCGGATGGTTGTAGACGATAACGCCGGTGATGTCCTTTGCCATCTCGGACTCATCGCTCTCAGCAGAGGGAATCTCGAACGCCGTGCCGCCGCCCGCAGGCAGCTTCACGCGGTCAAAAGAAAACTCAAGCCCCTGGCAATCGTCCGCCATCGCCTCGTTCAGTACGTCTCTGTTCGCAAGTGCAGCGAAACCCTCGTTCACTGCGATCTCAGTATTCTTCTTATCTGACATGATCAATGTCCTCCTATGAAATGAAATAAGTTGTGGTTCTTGCATTGGTGCAGTGAATCGGTGTTCTTACGACTTGCGGATGCCGACCGACACTTTTTCATAAGTGCTTACGGTATCGCCGAGCCATGCCGGGAAGTCTTCGCCCGTGGCTTCCCGCTGCTCCTTGATGAAGGATGCGAGTGTGTTTGCATTGACCGTCTCCACGACCAGGCTGCCGTATCCGTTGTCTTTCAGAGCCTGCATCATCTCGTCCTTGCGGCCGGATGCCGGGGACGCAAACAGTCTGCTCTTCAGATAGAACGTGCTGCCATTGCGGGAGAAGCGGTCAAGTTCGGCTTCTGACATGGCATCGGAGAGCTGCTCGTCCAACTCGGCGATCTCCGCAGCCAGAGCCTTGGTCTGTGCTTCGAGGTCCTTCTTCTGTTCCTGCAGAGTCTTGAGCCTGTCAGCCATTTCAAAGATTTTTGTGTTCTCCATCGGTGACTACCTCCTTTCACTTACTACCGAGGAATTCAACCCCTGTGTGAAAGGTCAGTTCTTAAAGGGATTCCTGCCCTTGCGGTAATCATCCACGAGCATCTTGGCGAGGTTCAGCTTCTGCCGGAGAGCGTATAGTACCTTGCGGTCGACCGTACCCCTACATACGAGGTAGATGTAGTGGCAGTTCTCTTTCTGACCCGCCCTGTGGATGCGCGCCTTCGCCTGCTCGAAATTGCTCATACTGTAATCAAGGGAATAAAAGGCCATCGTGCTTGCTGCCGTGAGCGTGATGCCCAGACCCGCCGCCGCGATCTGCCCCACGAACACACGGCACCTATCGTCATACTGGAAGCGATGGATTTCATTGTCGCGGTCCTTCACTCCACCGCGCACAACGGCATAGCTGACCTTTTTCTTTTCAAGAAGCTCTTGGATATCGTCCAGTTCCGGCACGAAACGAGCCATGATGACGAGCTTCTTATCTTCAGCCATAGCGGAATCGATGATGTCGGAAAGAGCGTCCAGCTTGGCGCGGCTCACGGTATTGACTACGCCATCGTCATCGGTAAGGTGTCCTCCCGTGATCTGCGACAGGCGCAGGAGCCTTGTGAGGATGTTCGCCGTGGTTACCTCCGACTCGTCCAGTTCGGCGTAGCTCTCGTCCTCAATGCTGTCGTACAGTTTTATGGCGTCCTTCTCCAAGTCCACGGTACGGACTTCCTCAGTGATCGCCGGAAGGTCGAGGCACTCCGCTTTCGTCACACGGTACGCCACGGAATGGAGCCGTTTCAAAAAATCGTCCGTCATCCATTTGCGGAAGATCGGCGTGTGGTTGCCGTAGCCGCCCATGTCAAAATACTGGTTGCGAAAGGCGTAAAACGATGTGCCGAATATCTGCGGATTGAGGAAGCGGTACTGTGAGAACACGTCCAGTTCGCGGTTCGTGATGACCGTTCCCGTAAGGAGCAGCTTGTACCTCGCCTTATCGCCGATGTGGTGCATCCCCTTGCTCTGGGAGGTGCGGTTCTCCTTCAGCTTGTGTGCCTCGTCCGCGATCACCAGGTCGGCGTTGTATGCCAGCAGTTCCTTTTCGAGCCGCCACGCCGATTCGTAATTTACGACCACGACCTGCAAGCCCCGTCCGGCAGCTTTGTGAGCCGCTCCTTCTTTTTCGCCGCCGTACCCTTGAGGATAGTCATGGAATATGGGAAATCGGCGAACTTCTCAAATTCTTCCTCCCATACGCCGAGTATGGAAAGCGGCGCGACTACCAGCACACGGTTGACTTTTCCGTATTGGTACATACACCCGGCAACGGCGATGCTCACTATCGTTTTGCCCGTTCCCATTTCCATAAGAAGAGCCGTGCCGCGGCTCTTGAGACGCTCGTCAAATACGCCGAACTTGTCGCAGGCAAAGGCAAACGCCTTTTTCTGATGGTCATACGGAGACGCCTTGATCGGCATCATCAGTTCGATGTTTTCATTCATTGCCGTCACCCCGCATTTCCTTGATCTCGATGCCCTGCACGGATTCACCCGGCGTCATCACGAGAACCTCGCAGAATTCTCCGAAGAGAAAGGTGAGCAGCTTTTTCGGAATGCTCCTGTGTTCGCTCTGCAGGACTTCCTGCTTATTGCCGCTTTTGTCAGCGATATTGATTCGTATTTTGTGTTTTAATCTCATAAGTTCGTCCTCCTGTTCCTGATCTGCATTGCTGCGGAGGATGGATGTATTTCCTTCCTCACTCACTACCGGGAAATTCAACCCTCCGAAGAGGTGCGGCCGGGGAGGACTCCGACCGCCGTATGCGCCGCCGCTCATGGCTCAGTCCTTCTTCGGGTACTTGTGGCGTTTCACACGCTCGACCCCGAAAGACTTAGCGACCTTGTCGACGATCTTGTTCTTGCGGTTGGTCATCGCCGCGGAGGACGGCAGCTTGCCCGTCTGCTCGGCTTCAGCCTGGCGCATCTCCTCAAGCGGAGTACCTTTGCCGAAATGCTCGAAGAAGAAGTCCTGCTGCGATTCGGTGCATTCCTCGTCAATGACGCGGCGGGCTTCCACTGCCTGGGGATTTTCCTGCTCCGGCTCGGCGAACATGGCGTCTTCCGGGCTGCTGCCTTTGTCGGCAATCATGTCCCAGGGATCGACCGCGTCCTCGTTGTCGGGATCGGCCTTGTAGCTGTTCGCCTTCGCGTCAAACAGGGGATCGCGCAGTTCGCTCTCGTAGCGATCCTGCAAATCCATGTCGTGGTCGGACTCATCGAGCATGATGGTCAGTTCGAGCGACAGGTCTTTTCCGACCTCAAGTCTCTGCGTTACCACGCACTTTGCGTCATCATCCCAGCGTTCGTAGCAGTAATACTTGCCGTCAGCCGTCAGATAACAGGTACGGTTGGGATTGAACCTGCTTTTGCGTTTCTTTGAATCGTTGTTTCTTTGCATAAAAATGGCTCCTTTCAGATTCCTTGGAATCCGCAGGAGCCGTTTTCATCCGTAGAAACAAAGAAAGACGGCTTGGATATAGTTCACCCGTTGTGGGTTTTGAACTAAATCCAGGCCGTCATGCAGCTCTGCGGATCTCAGTATAAAATTGTGATTTATGCCGCTTTTTTTCGACTTTCAACTTTGAAGTCGTGTGTGGCAACTCTTGTGATAATGGTTACTATATCTTGGCGCTCAACAGTAAAGGTTTCCCCGACTGCGAGAACTGCACTGGTTTTATTTCCCTTGTAGAGACATTCAACCAGCCCCGTTTCAGGATTTCCCATACAAGCTAACCGTCCAAGACAATCATGAAATGGAATCACCCATCGCATCCTCCTTTCTTAAACAAGTCATAGGCATCGCCTCCTCATTTTAGCTGTTACGCTTAATTGCGTACTCAATGGGTAAAAAGAGACTCTCACCGCATTACTGCAGCAAGAGTCAGAGTAAGCTGCATTCTTCGAGACGTATTTCTACAGACTGTTTGGATACATCAAAAAAATCCGCCAGAGTACAGATGGCACTCCTGTTGTCCTTACCATACGCTACGCCAAGATGCTCCGCCGCTTCAACAAACGTGTTCTTTGGCATCAGGATTCTTGGTGCGATACCGATGGCCTGTGATTCCATGATGTTATCTTCGTCTGTTGACTCGGGCAGCTGATCCACACGGCACTTGCAATACTTCGCATATCGTGGAAGAGAAAACTTTTGCATCTTATAGTAATATCGATGCTTGTACCAATGAACACATTCGTGGGCAATCGTGTTGTTACGACAACCGGTATTTGTCTTTTTCACCGCCTCCGGATCGATCAGGACTGTCTTTGCTTTAAATGACTTGGTGTCGTATAGTCCTTCATCGGGATCGTACACCTCTACGGCCCCGTCAGTAAAGATCGTCATCCCATAAATATCCAGTTCTTCTGATAGACAGATATACTGAACATCCAGACCAAGACCGGTTTTGGCAATCTCTTCAATCGGAACTGGCATAGGATTCTTCAGCGCATCTGGATAGAACTGCTCCAGGAACTCACGTGCAACCTTATCGTATTCAGCCGGAGGAATGTATGGTACGAGTTTGCGACTATTGTAGTCCATCATTCGCCTCCATTTCTCTTGTCGATGATCTGATTGACTTCCTGCCAAAAAATCATCTCCAAGCCCCTGACTTTTTGCCCTGCGAAGTGCGACACGTGCATTGGGGAGAGCCTCATCCATGATATACTCAGGCAAGTCAGGAGATACCTGTTTACGCTCACGCCCAGCAAGATCGAGCATTTCCTCACGCTCTTCTTCGCTCAAGTTTAATACCTTCGCCAAGGCCTCCAGCCCATCAATATCCGGCGGATTCCTCCGACCTTTATGATGTCAGAAAGATAGGTTACGGAAACCCCCCAACTTCTCGGCAATCGGTCTTAACTTGACATCCTTTTCAAGTCGCTTTTGTGCAATGAAAGCACCAAATTCACCTGCCACTTGTTTTCCTCCTTTCGCTATTACGCTTTTATGCGTACTTGTATTATAAATGAATCCCCGGAAAATGTCAATAGATCTGCGTAATTTTCCTCAAGTACATATTTCACTTGATTTTGGGCATTATTTTTGATTTTGGGCATTGCAAAATCAAACCAGCTGTGTTATAATAGACTTGTCGGATTATAGGAAGGAGACACAACCATGCCAGAGCACGGAGGTAAAAGGGAAGGATCAGGTAGAACCCCACTTCCCGAAAGCGAAAAGAAAATCGCAAAAACAATATACATAACACCAACTTTGCAAAGCGACATTGATCAGTTTGCAACTGGTAATAGCTTTTCTGAAAAATGCATCGATCTCATTAGCGCACAAATTTCCCGCAGAAAACGAACGCAAGATAAGACCGTCAAGTTTATCGATCTTTTTGCAGGACTTGGCGGCATCCGGCTTGGTTTCGAGAACGCTTTTAGAGAAAAGGGCTTTAATCCTGTTTGCGTATTCAGTAGTGAGATTAAGGATTACGCCATTAAAGCATACAAGAACTACTTTAATGATGAAGAAGTAGCTGGTGACATCACTCAAATATCAGCAACCGACATTGAGGATTTTGATTTCCTGCTCGGAGGCTTTCCGTGTCAGCCCTTTTCTGCTGCTGGATTAGGCCTTGGCTTCGAGGACACTCGAGGTACTCTCTTTTTGAAATCGAACGTATACTAAAGGAGAAACAACCTTATGGCTTCCTCTTAGAAAATGTCGAAGGATTAATTAATCACGATGACGGTAGGACGCTATCCATCATCATCGACCACCTAAAGAAGCTAAACTATTATGTTTCCTATCGATTGATCGATAGTCAATTCTTCGGATTAGCACAATCTCGAAAACGGGTATATATTGTTGGGACAAGGGATGCCCACATATCTTTGGACAACTTCGAAGAACATACTGCGGTTTTGGGAGACATCTTGGAACACGGACTACCCACGGTGGATTCTGAATTCACGCAAAAACTATTTGCTCATTTCACCCCAGAACAAGTTGTCGGTAAGGCAATCAAAGATAAACGAGGCGCACCGATAACATCCACAGCTGGGAAATTGGGCTGAAGGGTAACACAACAGCAGAACAATCCGATTTTTTGAATCTCCTTTTACTTGAAAGAAGGAAAAAAGAAAATGGGCGGCAGAAATCGGTATTGATTGGATGGATGGAATGCCCCTTACAGAAAAGCAGATTTCAACATTCTTTCATCACGATAATCTTAAGGAATTCCTCGACGAGCTTGTTGAAATGGGATACCTAACACTGGAATATCCCCGCAAGAAGCAGAACGGCAGACGTGTGCCTGACGAAACAAAACCTAAAGGCTATAACATTGTTGCAGGCAAACTCTCATTTGAGTTTACTAAAATCCTCGACCCTGCCGATCTTGCGCCAACACTGGTAGCTATGGATGTTTCGCATTTAGGCGTTGTTGACGGAGATGGCTTGCGCAGGCTTTCAATCAGGGAAGGGCAACGCTTATGTGGATTCCCGGAAGATTACGATCTTTCATTCTTGAAGGAAAGTGAAGCTTTCGATCTGCTCGGCAACACAGTATGTATCCCAGTTATCAAAGCCATTTCAGAACGGTTAGCAGATATGTATGCTAACTGAACAAAACAGCAACAGAGGCGGACGCACCCAATGCGCCCGTCTCTATATTTTTTGTATCCTATACGAGGACGCATTTACAAGCCATTCGTCACTGTCAAAAATGGTTTCATATGGATTTCTAATAAACTCAGGTTGATATCCTGGCTCTCCCATTCTCAAATAATCAACCAGACATAGAATGTATTTGTCCGCTTTAATTCTGGCAACATCCGACTCATTTTCAGACCAAAAAAAGTGCGGCGATCCCATGTAGCATTTCACTTCAATGAACCGATCGTAATGCTCGGTTTCATTGCTCTCGTAGGAAACTATGTCATAACCGGCAGCAACATCAAAGTCAGAGATTCTTTTTATCTTCTGTGCAAGTTCTGGAAGGCGTTTTCTCTCAAGTCCCAGCACAAATTCCTCTGCCTCAAGACCGCGTCTACTTTGGTCTTCTTGCTGCTTTAATAATTGCTCCAGTGTGAATTTTTTCCTTCGGTTACATAATTGCTCCGTCCAGTCAGATTCATAATTCCCTGCTACACATATTTCTCCGTTCTCTTCCTTATCAAGCGCTCCGGCCATAGTGAGGAAATTACGGACAGCAGCATAAGCCAATGGAAAGGCAGATCGCTTAATTGTTAGGTGTCCTTTTTCGGCATCAAATCCAGTAGCATCCTTATCAAAAATACCTTCTTCAACAAGCCTATTGATGCTCATGGCGGCTAACTGCTCGATGATCTCGCCGTTACTTTTCGCAGCGAGTGTATCAAGCTCAGGCAAAGGCATAACGGTATCTGCGGTTGTATCCACCAACCTCAGATACTCAAAAAATGCTACTGCACCAGGACAATTTACAGTAATGTTGTTTTCCAAGGCACACCTGTTCCTAATCTCGTCTCTACTGATTCTTTCTTTTCCAGCCATAATCGAGACGAGAAACAGAATGCCATCAACATTACCGATGGAATTACATCTTTTTAGTTCTGTTAACATATTCTGCAATTAGAGCCTTGATATCATCATCGCCGGTTTCCAATCCTGCGTTCTCAAACAATGGAATTGGCATACTTTCGATGATATCACGAAGCCTTGTCTCCTTCTCGATTAATCTGTTATGGATTACCTCATCGATAGACTCTTCCGATAACAGGTAATAATAGTTTGTCTCTGTTCCCGGCTTTAATCCGTATCTGTGGATGCGATCCTTTGACTGTATAAAATGTGCTGCATTAAAACTTCTCTCCATATAAATGGCATTATGACAAGCCTTGTGCAAGGAAATCGATTCGGAAACCGCAAATGGGTTAGCGATAATCACCTTGAACGATGAATCTGGCTTGTGGAACTCAGCTATAATCTTTTCCCGGGTTTCGACCTCATCCTCGTCCTCTTCACCTGTAGCTACAGGAGTAGCTCCATATAGCGTTTTGCACGGAATACCACATGAAAGTAGGTACTTCTCAAAGTCGAGAATATTTTTGATATAGATTGCCCAAACTACGACTTTCCCACCAGATGCAATAATCCCTTCAATAAGTTCACGTGCTTTTACAAACTTTGCAGGCGTTTCCAATTTCGCATATTGCAGAACATCTGATATCAAAGAAGCGTCTTCTGCCACCGCCTCCGAATCAAATCCCTCAAATGACGCAAAGTTCTTAAGAGGCACACTAAGAAGATTGGGATTGGTAGCAGCTTGCATCATTCTCAATAGCCGTGCTTTTACCAGATCTTGTCTGAACCAATCGTCCTTGCTCGAGACAATATCACTCATATACTTTTTTCTCTATTACATCGTATATTCTGCGCTGTGTTTCTCCCATAGGAACGACAATCGGTTCATGCTCTGTTGCTTGTGGGATACCAAGATCACTCTTTTTTACACGTATAAAGAAAGGCTCTATTGACCGCAGTAAAGTATCTACTCTCGGATCATTCTCAGCCTTGCTCATATTCTTGAGTTGATAAACCTCAAACGGTATTATTTTTCTTGGTAGGCCAAATGAACTTATAAAGATTATACAAATCTTCATATCCATTAGGCGCAGGTGTACCTGTAAGCACAACCCTTGACGAGCAGTAAGCTGCTATTTCTAACACTCCTGCCGCAGTTACTCCACCACTTGTATTTTTAATCTTGTGTGCCTCATCCAAGACAACCATCACTTTATTGTTCCTAAGAAAATATATTAGTTCCTCTTTAAGCGATGGTACAGAGGCATAAGAGAGCAGCGTGATCCTGGCAGGATTCAGCGAATACAGATATTGTTTTTTCTCTTCAATTGGGACTTTCCCATTCAATCTTTTTGTTGATGGCTTTTCACCGAAGCATTCCTCATACTCTAATTCCCAGGGACCAAATGCACTGAGTGGTGAGATGATAAGAAGTCGATCTACATACTTTTTATCATCCTGGGGCAGATTTGAAAGAAAAGCAAACGCCCCATATACCACGCTTGTTTTACCTGCTCCAGGTACAGAGAAGTTACACGCATTCTGCGAAAAAGCGAGGTGGTATGCAGATAACAACTGCAATTCATATAGGCTTCTGTTAGACAGATTTATACTAACTGAATCAACGAACCGCTCAAAGTCCCCTTTGTCACATTTATTGTCTCTGATCAGGCGCGCCTTTTCCGCAAACTCACCAAATTTTTCTTCTTCAAGCGCATAATTAGTTACAGCCTCAGAAACCCTTCCGGAGAAAACAAGGTCAGCACCAATATACTCACAGAGTTTCTTTATTCGGTCGATACTTTTATTGATGTCATCATCAGCCTCAACAACAATACTATCGTCTGTCTTAGCGAATTTTACCGTATCTTTCAAGTACCGAGCTGCACGTCTATTGCTAAAAATGGAATCAACGTCCCCAGTGATAATCAGAGAACTGCCGTTTTCATTTGATTCAAGACACAGTTTCTTCATTCACTCTACTTCCTTTATAAACCGAGTATTTCCTTGAACTTTGATACAAATTCATCCAAGGATGATACGCAGCCGCGCACATTGCTGTCACTCAAAAAGCTCGGCTGGCTCACATCTACGACTTCAAGCGCCTGGCAAGCCTTCATGAGCTGCTGTAACGGCTTTGCTGCATTAGCATGGTTATTCAAGATATCCATGCTCTGAATATAGTTATCGTCAAACGACTCCTCGACCTTCTGTTTCCACTGTTGATCCCTTGCCTTCAAAGCGCGTCCCAGGTCCGGCGGGTTCTTAGCCATAATATCCTCTACGGATTCTTCTTGGACAGAATCAGTGGTAGCGAAATGCTGGTCACGGAACTGTTCCCACACCTCCTGCTTTGCAAAGAAACTGGATGCCGGCTTCTTCGCAGAGGCACCGAAATAATATCGCGGAAAAGGGTCTGCTCAAAATTTGCTCTGATATAGTCAAAAGCAATCAGCTTTAAGTCAGCAACGTCAGCTTCAGGATCATAGGCCCACATTGAAGCCACACCCGCCTTATATTTCTTAAGGGCAGAATCTAACTTAAGGAAGGAGTCTTCGCTCTTATCCAACTGTGTGTACATACCCGAATAGCCATACTCATCCAGGTACTCATCCATCAAACGCAGAGCAGAGAGCATTGTACGGACTTCTCCGGGTTTGCAGTCCATCATCCCTGCAATATCATCATCGGTGAAGCCGGCATCCTTTAAATCCTTACACTTCAGATACTTTTCGATAGGGTTATAATCGACTTTAGCATCTTCGCCCATCTGATAGGTGGTTTCCAGCGCAAGGATTTCTTTTTTATCGGCACCCTCGGGGAGAATAATAGCAATGAAATACTGGCAATGTCCCTTTTCGTTAAACGGGATATTTTCATCTGCCATTATATTGTTCAGCAAACTTGCGCGGCGGTTACCGTCAATTATCATGCCGTCCGCAGTCACAATGCCATGCCTCTGCTGGTGCTCTTTCAGAAGGCGCTCCTTGGTTTTCTTATTAGCCTCCGGCTTGAGTCCCACAGAAATTTTTCAATAATTCTCTTGTCGTCAGGATCTTCCGGGTTCAGCTGATGGTTTTGCCGCTCATAAGACTTAACAACGCTTCCTATTCTCCCGTTGTATGGGTTATATACAAGATACTCAAGCGGAATCTCGTAAGCATCGAGAGTAATGATGCTGCCATGATAAACGATAGGAATACCTGTCCGACACGCCTTTTCCGGATGATCGGTGAACTCCTTCAGTTTTGCTTTTCTTTCAGTAGCGTTCATATTTCAAACCCTCCACAGTTATAATTCGTCAATGTGCGCGTCAATGATGTCTTCCAATAGCCCCATATTCTGAAAGTTCAAAACATAATCAGAACATCTATGGATTTCCCGAAGATCGGCCTGTCTGCCGATCCAGCCGGCACCATCCAAGAAATTGACGAAGATGATATTATTCCCAGCATCCCGTTCTGCTTTTATAACGGCTTCTGTTTTCCTCGCGGCTTCCTTTTTGCTTCCTTGGCTACTTGAAGTAGTAACGCTATATGAAACATCGAGGATAAGCTTCGGCTTGGCAGGAGATTCCAAGACAAAACTGACTGCCCGATCAAGTTTAGAAACCCGAACATTCTTCTGGTATTCAAGTCCATGCTTCGCACAGACCCTTTTCAATTCCTTTTCTATATCTGCCAATATTGCATCGCCGATCATATTGCTGTAGGTATGCCTTCTAACCCACGTTTCACCAACTGGCGGACGCTACCCTCGTCTTGGATTTTGGCGAGGGTACTATCGTCCATAGCCATATTCTCCAAATAAAACGGAGGGATACATGCCTGCATCTTGGGATCGTGTTTCCCGTCCCAAATGAGATTCAAGACGCTTTCCATCATCGCCGGGCTTTCCATCATCGCAGAACGGATCTTACTGAGACCCCATTCTGTTGCGAATACGAAACCGCGGTCTTTCCTTATCATCGAAACCATCCGCTTGAATCTTTCTTCGGAGATTTCTGCAACAGAGGTGAGCCTGTCCAGAGAATCCTTGTGATCGATAATGTATTGCTTCAGCGTTTCCTTGCTGGTAATGGTCTTAAGCCCCACAAGGATATCCGCAGTCTGAGCATCTATTGTTTTTCTGATGGACTCTTCGCAGCTGTCATTAATGTAGAACATTGTGGTCGAGTTGAACATCTCGTCATAAGACAGCTTCTTCGCCTTAGTTTCCGCCATGTATGAACCTCCAATCGTTATGATGTACATATCATATCACACTCGGGTAAAAAAGGCAATAGGGAAATTACACTTTTTTGCGGATTTTTTTGAGAACCGTATTTTCGTGTTTTCAGATGTCTGTGGGTCCAAAATATACGCATATACGCTTATTAGCGAATTATGTAATTTAAAAAATTCCCGACACAAGACATCATCTTTGCCGGGAATCAGGGATCATCATAAATACCTTCTGAAGCACAACTGTTTATCATTTTGTCAAATGCAGCCTCTTCTATCGCTTGCAAGCAACCTTCCAGATCTTTTTTTATATCATTCCCCCAGAACCGAATTACTGTCCAATCCAGAGCCTCTAATTCTTTTTCAACTCTTCTGTCACGCTCCATGTTCTCCTCAATATGCTTTATCCAATACTGTGGGTTTTTACCGCGCTCCAATCGAGTTTTCAGCTGATCCCACTCTTTCCCATGGAAAAACTCGCTATCGCAGAAAACAGCTATCTTGTGCTTCATAATTGCAATGTCAGGAGAACCCGGTAGTTTCTTGTAATTTTTCCTATATCGGTATCCGTCATGCCATAAACGCTTTCGCAGCGCCACTTCAATACTTGTGTCTTTGCTGCGAATTTTCTGCATATTCTTTCTTGTCTTCTCGGACACCTCGCCAAATTGGCGCTCCTTTCTTCGCATAGACACCATCTCCCGGTCCGGTATTTCTGGCGTGTTCACACACATAACGATAGGACTTTCTTTTCGTTATGTGATTTACTTTTCGTTATGGGTGTATGCAAAAACTGTCTTCAGCAGATGCATATTCATCAATGAACGCAAGGTTTTCTGCTTATCATTCTGTTTCACACCACATTTCGCACACCCCTCGGTGTGAGAAAAGCGGTTATTCCTATATATCGTAAAACACCCTAACGAAAACGGGCAGAAATCCATGTATCAATCACGCAACTGCTTCATCTGGCCCAGCGAGAGATGATCACCTTCTGCTTTCTCTCTGCCCAAGGGGGCTGCGAGCCCCAGTTGATCGCCCACGCAAAGGGCAATATGAACATGGGCAACGACGCGGCATTCCTGACCAAAGTGGTGCTCCAGTGTCTGCCCTACATCGGCTATCCTCGCAGCCTAAACGCCATGGGCTGCATTGCGAAAGCCGCCAAACAATAGCCAAAAAGCAACACCCCTGCACAGCAGCAAGCCGTGCGGGGGGTGTTCTGTATTTGAATGCAGTTATAGGATGGTGGCGTGACTGCCGCCGGTGGGAGCTTTGGTGACCAAAATCTGCCGGTCGATGGCCGCGCGCAGGTCCGCCACATGGGAGATGATTCCCACCAACCGGTCGCTGCGAGCCAGATCCGTCAGGGCGTGCAGCGCCTGGTGGAGGGACTCCTCGTCCAGAGAGCCGAAGCCCTCGTCCACAAACATCGCGTCCAGCCGCACGCCACCGGCGGCGCTCTGTACTCGATCCGACAGCCCCAGCGCCAGCGACAAAGAGGCCTTAAAGGACTCGCCGCCGGACAAACTCTTTACACTGCGGGTGGTGCCGTTATAATGGTCGATCACATCCAGATCCAGTCCGGACTGGTTGCGATTGTTCTCTGCCGTTTGGCGGCGCACCAGTTCGTACTGTCCGCCGGACATAACCATAAAGCGGGTGTTGGCACAGGCCAGCACCGCGTCCATGTCCTGCATTTGCACATAGGTCTCCAAGGTGACCTTTTCTTTACCGGTCAAGTTGCCGGTGGCAGTATCTGCCAAGGCTTTTATCCAGCCGTAGCGGTGTTCCGCCGCCTCCAGTTCGGCCGCCGTGTGCCGCATTTGATCCAGCACCGTTTGATTGGTCTGGAGCCGCACAGCCAGTGTCTTGCCTTGATCGGTCAGCGTATGCAGCCGGGTCTGCAACTGCGCCAGCTGGGCGCGCAATGCCGCCGGGTCCGCTGCCGGGCAAGTCTCCAACTGCTGCCGGGTCTGTTGCAAAGTGGCTGTCAAGGCCGCCGCCTGCATGTCCAGCTCTGCCACGGCAGCTTGCGCCTTTGGTATGCCTGCTCTAAGGCATTTCGTTTTTCCGTTATGCGGTGCTGTTCCTCTTCCGCAGCCGACTGGGTAGCAAAAGGTAGTTCTGCCGCCAGTTCGCTACACCGGCTTTGCTGCTGTTTGACCTCTTGTTGCAGCTGCTGCACCTGCAATTGCAATTCCGTCTGCTGCCGGGCACGCGCTGTGGTGCGCGCGGTGACTTGCGGCAAAGCCTGCTCCACCTGCGCCGCTTCTTCTGCGGCAGCCTGGGCGGCCTGCTTATTCGCTTCCGCCCCGGTACAAGCCGTCTGTGCCTGTGACAGCGCTTCTGCCAGAACCGATTGCGGCTCCTCCGGCAAATCACCAAGCAGCGCTTGCCACCCGGCAATAAACGCCCGCTGCTGTTCTCGGTACTGTCCCTTTGCGCCACCGGCGGACTGGCTGGCAGTCGTGGCCTTTGCCATAGCGGATCGGGCCGCCTGCTGGGTTGTCTCCAACTGCGACTGTGTAGGCGCCTGCGTGGGCAAAGCCGCCGGGTGAGGGTGTTCCGTGGCGCCGCACACCGGGCAAGGTGCACCCGGCTGTAAATCTGCCGCCAACACGCCGGCTTGGCTGTCCAGAAAAGCCCGATTCAGGCGCTGATAATCCTGCTCCAAACGCTGGGCGTGCGCTGCCGCAGCCTGGTAATCGGCAGCAGCACGACGATAAGTATTTTCCGTAGTTTGCAGCGCAGCCCGCTGCTGTTCTAAAGCGGTCAACGCCTCTACCTTTTGCCGGGCCTGTGTACAGGCAGCCTTGGCCTGCTCCAACCCGGCGGCCGCCCCTTGCAGTTCCTGCCGCCGCTGTTCCAAACGGCTTTGTTCTGCGCGGGCTTTTTCCGCTGCGTCACCGGCTGCCGTGTATGCCGCTGTTTGCTGCTCTGCCTGCTGCCGCACCTCTGCCAAGATCTGCTGTGCTTTGGTCAGCCGGTCGTACTTGGGCAGCTGGGCTTGCAGCAAAGCCAGGCGGGCAGTAAGCGGTTTCGTCTCCTCTGCCTGTGCGGCGCACTGTTTCAATCTATCCGCTGCCGCCGCTTGCTTGGGGGTCAATTCCGCCTGCTGCCGGGTCAGCTCTTGCAGCTGTTGTTCCAGTTTCAAACGGCGCTCCGCAGCTGTCAATGCTGCCCGGTCGGCTTGCATTTTTTCTTGTATTTCTGCCGTTTGACGGGTGTTCTCCGCAGCGGCAGTCGTGTCTAACTGTATCAGCTGTTCCAACGCCTCTCGGCTTTCAGAAAGGGCAGCTGACCTTGTTGCAGCGCCCGGGCTTTGGCAAAAAGCATAGAGTCCTCCGGGCAGCGCACGCCCTCGCCGTACTGGCGCAATTTTTCCTGCCCGGCGTCATAGGCCCGCTTTACCTCCAAAGCAGACTGTCGCAGCTTCTCCTGCAAGCAGGCATACCGCCCGGTGTCAAACAGCTTTTTGGAAGATACGGCTGCGATCCTCTGTCTTGGCAAGCAGCAAACGCAAAAAGTCCCCTTGCGCCAGCATGGCGATTTGGCAAAACTGATCGTGATCCAGCCCAAGCAAGGCGGTGATTTCGTCATCCACATCCGTTTGTTTGGTAATCACCCGACCGTCCGGACAGGTCAGCTCCGCCATAGCGTGCTGGGTAGTCATGCCCTCACCCCGGGTCTTGGGTCGCCGGTACTCCGGACTGCGGCGTACAGTGTACACTGCCCGGTCGTATGCAAAAGTCAACTCTGCAAAGGTGGGAGTCTCCGGCGCTGCGTACTTGGAGCGCAAGGTGGATGACTCCCGGCTTTTGCCGCTGGCCTTGCCATACAGCGCAAAAATAATGCCGTCAAAAATGGTGGTCTTACCGGCACCGGTATCGCCGGTAATCAAATACACGCCGCCGGTACCAGCTTGGAAAAATCCAGCACCTGCTCCCGAGCATAAGGGCCAAAGGCGGACAAAGTAAGTTTTAGCGGTCTCATACTTCCTCCTCCCACACACTTTCCATCTGGCTGCGCAAAAAGGCAGCCTGCTCTTCTGTCAGATCCGTACCGTTTTGGCGGCGATAAAATTCTGCAAACACATCAAACGGCGACTGCTTTTCTGTCGCCGCACCGTCATGCACCTGCCCCAGGGCACGGGTGCGGGCGTTGTCGTAGTCCAGCAGCATTAAGTAAGGATAAATACTGCGCAGGCGACCCATGGCGTCCGGCACATCCTGTTCGTCCGTCAGCGTAATATGCAGATAATTCTGCTGAAAATCTCCGTTGGTATAATAGTCCCGGGCGGTCAGTTCCATATAGCTACCCCGCAACTGCGTTAAATCTCGGCGGGGGGACAGCGGCACCGTGCGCACTTGCAGGTCCCCTTTTGCCCCCAGTTCCACCACGGTCACGCTTTTTTGGTGCCCTGCTTCCGAAAAGGAATACTTCAGTGGGGAGCCACAGTACCGCAGCCGCGGGCTGCCCATATTCTGGGGGCGGTGGATATGCCCCAGCGCCACATAGTCAAAGGGGTCAAACACGCTGCCGTCCACGTTGTCCGTACCGCCTACGGACAGTTCCTCTGAGTCCGAGGTGGCAGCGCCGGTAACGAACTGGTGCGTCAGCAGCACATTGCGCCGGGAAGTATCCACCTGCATAGCGCTGACAGCGGCGGACAGTGCATCCGTATAGCTGTCAATCTCCGCCTCAGGAAAATAGCGGCGCACATGAGCGGGCTTCACAAAGGGGAGCATATAAATGCCCACTTCGCCCCATTTATCCGTCAGCACAAACGGCTGCACCCCACCGACATAAACCGGCGAAAAGTGTACCCCGCTGCCATCCATAAGCCGACTGCCAAAGGCCAGCCGCTCCGGAGAGTCGTGGTTGCCGCTGATGACAAACACCGGCACCTTTAGCTGCGCCAAATGATAAAAGAAATCGTCGCACAATGCCACAGCCTCCGCCGACGGCACCGCCTTGTCATAAATATCTCCGCAAATCAGCACACCGTCCGGCTGCTCTGCGGCAATGCAGTCAATGATCTGCTGCAGAATATACGCCTGATCCTCCAGCATAGAAAAGCCGTGCACCCGCTTGCCCAGGTGCAGGTCGGATAAATGCAAAAAACTTCATATCAGTTCTCCTTCATCTGTGCCGCGCACATTAAGTTCACTTTATCATAAACGCAAGGGCATTGCAAGCCGCCGTCCATTTTTTCGCCCGGGTGCAATTTTTTCTATAGAGAATTGATTTTGCGGGAACAGTTCTATATAATGGAAATGAACAGATATAAGGGGGAATCAATATGCAAACCATTACCCGCACCACACCCTGCGGTGCACTGCAAGGGCTGGAGCTGGAGGACCATCTGGAGTACCGGGGCATTCGCTACGCCACCGCCGCCCGTTGGGAATATCCCCGACCGGTAGAGCACTGGGAGGGCGTTTACGACGCCACCCAATTCGGTGCCTGCTGCTACCAGCACCGGGGCTTTGACGAGGATACCAAGGTCAATCCTTTTTACAGTAAAGAATTTCGGGTAGGCTGCCATTTCACTTACAGCGAGGACTGCCAGTACCTGAACATTTGGGCGCCTAAGGACGCCAAGGACTGCCCGGTGCTCATTTACATTCACGGGGCAGCTTTACCGGCGGCTGCCACCGACGAACGCCACATCAGCGGCACCGCTTACGCCAAAAAAGGCGTGATCTTCGTAGCCATGAATTACCGACTGGGACCCTATGGCTTTTGCGCCCACCCGCAGCTGAAAGAAGCGGACGGCACCTGCGGCAACTACGGGCTATACGACCAGCTGGAGGCGATCCGCTGGGTGCGCCGCAACATTGCCGCCCTGGGCGGCGACCCCCCCGCGTAACGCTGCTGGGGCAGAGTGCCGGGGCAATGAGTGTGGATATTCTCATCTCCTCTCCCCTGTGCCGGGACTGAGTGTAAAGGCAGCCATTATGATGAGCGGACCGGGACTGCAACGGGCAGCCGCACGCCCCCAATCCATTGAAAAGGTGGGTAAGTTCTGGGATCAAATCTGCCAAAACGCTGGGGCAGCGGATATGAACGCCCTACGCCAAACAGACGCCCGCACCCTGTATTACGCCTGGCTGGACGCCTGTAAAAGCGACAAGCTCAGTATGCTCTACACCTTCCCTGTGTTTGATGGCAAGCTGCTGACCAAAGCCACATTCAATATGCGCACCATACCCAAAATGCCAAAGATCCTGGGCATGACCAACGCAGATATGATTCCGGTCCTTGTGTCCGGTTTGATCCGCCGCTGGGCTCATGACGACAAGGGCAGCCCCTGCTACGCCTACTGTTTTGACCGGGATCTGCCCGGCGACAACTACGGCAGCCTGGCACACGGCAGACCTGCTTTATGCCTTTGGCACACTGCAAAACAACTGGCGACCCTTTACCGATACGGACAGGGAGATCTCGCGCCAAATGGTGGCGGCCTTTGCCAACTTTGTCAAGTGCGGCAATCCCAACTGCAACGCCCTGCCCCGCTGGAAAGCAGGCACCGCCAAGGTCATGCGCTTTGGCGACCCCAGCCGTATGGCGCCCTTCCCGGACGGCCGTCTCATTAAAGAAACACTTCATAACAAAGGACCGGTATAAATGAAATTTGACCACAACTTTACCCAAACCACCGCCACGCCCACCGGGCGCACTTACGCCGCCGACGGCTGGCAGGCGCAGTTGGACTTTCTCTCCGGCAGCTGCCTGCGAGTGGCGCTCTATCGAGACGCAGACGATCTGCTGCCCACCTTTAATATTGACCCGGGCAACGCGTCCATCGGCCCCCAGGGCAGAGCGCGACTGAGTACCGTGGGTTTTCAGCCGACAGCGCCCACAGTCACGGAGAACGACAGCGGCACCGCCTTTGCCTTGCCTTGCGGGGTGACGGCAGAGCTGGATTTCCACAATCTGCTGCTCACCTACAAGATCGGCGATCGGGTGCTCTTTGCGGATCGAGGGCCACTGGCCTATAATTTGGACAAAGAGTTTGGCAGACCGGCGCTACCCACTACATCACGCGGGAGCGGGACGAGCGGATCTACGGCCTGGGCGATAAGGGCGGCAGCGTGAACAAAGCCGGGCGACGCTTTCGCATAGACACAGCGGACAGCATGGGCTTTGATGCCGCCATGACCGATCCGCTTTACAAGCACACGCCCTTTTACATCTGCCAAAACAGCGTGGGCTGCTACGGCATTTTCTATGACACCACGGCCCCCGGTGAGATGGATCTGGGCCGGGAGATCAACAACTACTACCCGCCGTTTAAGTATTATCGCTCTGCCGAAGACTGCCTGGTGTACTATGTGTTCTTTGGCAGCCAGTTAGAGATCTTGCAGCAGTTTTGCCGCACAGTGGGCCGCCAGCCGCTGCCCCCCAAGTGGAGCTTTGACTACTGCGCCAGCACCATGGCTTATACGGACGCCCCCAAGTCAGAAGAAAAGATGGACGCGTTCCTTGCCAAAGTGCAGGCGCTGGATCTGAATTGCAGCGGGTTTTATCTGTCCTCCGGCTACACCGCCATCGGCAACCAGCGCTGCGTGTTCCACTGGAACAGAGAGAAGTTCCCGGACCCGGCACGGTTTATCGGTAAATTCAACGCCGCCGGGGTGCACCTGATTCCCAACATCAAGCCGGCGTTCCTAACCAGCCACCCGATGTACGATGACCTGGCGGCCAAGGGCCTCTTTGTCAAGAATGCAGACGGCAACCCCTATGTTACCCAGTTTTGGGACGGCCTGGGCAGTTACCTGGACTTTACGAACCCGGAGGCCTTTGCTTTTGGCACGATCAGGTGACGGAAAAACTGCTGCAAAACGGCATGGACGCCACTTGGAACGACAATAACGAATTTGACATTCAGGACCCTACCGCTGTGGCTGTGGGCTTTGGCGGCAAGGCGGCCCCGGCTGCCCATGTTCGCCCGGCGCTCACCTACTTAATGGTGCTCAGTTCCTATCAGGCCCAAATGAAAATGCGCCCAGCAGAACGGCCGTTCCTTTCTACCCGCAGTGCCGGGATCGGTCTGCGACGGTTGGCCCAGACCTGGAGCGGTGACAACTATACATCCTTCCACGATCTGCGCTACTGTCACTATGTAGGCATGACCCTGAGCCTGTCCGGCTTTTATTTTTACGGCCACGATCTGGGCGGCTTTTCCGGGGAAATGCCTTCCAAGGAGTTGCTGCTGCGTTGGATCCAGCACGGTGTATTTGAGCCCCGCTTTACCATTCATTCCTGGAACGCGGACGGCTCCGCCACCATGCCTTGGAGCTATCCGGAGGTGATGGACAGTGTGCATGCCTTGTTTGACCAGCGTAAGGCTCTGCTGCCCTACTATTACAGCACCGCCTACCGCAGCGTGCAGGAGGAGCTGCCCTTGCAGGCGCCCCTGTGTCTTTATTATGACGACCGGCAAATCCATCCGGACGATCCTGCCTTTTTGCTGGGGCGCGACCTGCTGGCAGCCTGCGTGCTGGATCAGGGCATAGAGGATATAGAAGTCTACTTGCCGTCCGGCGAAATCTGGTACAAGGACGACCGGTGTTACACCGGCGGGCAGGCAGTGGCACTGCACATTCCCGCTACCGGCACCGTGCCCTATTTTGTACGTGGCGGCTGCGTATTCCCTCTAGACATTGGGACTACCGGGTTCCAAAAGCCCAGTCGGGTGCAGTTCACCGTCTATCCCATTGCCGACGGCACCTTCCAAAGCCGCTACTTTGATGATGACGGCCACACCTATGCCTACCGGGACGGCCACTGCGTGGACGCGGTCTTTACCGTTGCTTGTGCTGCTGATACCGTTACCGTGCAGGTAGAAAATCGGGGCGACACCCCTTTGCACCGAACATTCGCCTAACCCCGGCAGACCACCGGCAGCTGATTATCAAGTAAATCCAAACATAAAGCAGTCGATAAAAATCGGCTGCTTTTTTTACGGAAATCAAAAAAAGTTCAAAAAAGTCTTGACTTAGAGTCAACTCCAAGGTATATACTACCCTTGAAACGAGGTGAGCCTATGACCATTAAAGAAGTCAGCGAAAAGTACAACATTTCCCAAGATACCCTGCGCTACTACGAGCGGGTGGGTATGATCCCCAGGTGCACCGCACAGGCGGCGGCATTCGGGATTATCAAGAAGACGATCTTGGCTGGGTAGAACTGGCCATTTGTATGCGCAGCGCCGGTCTGCCGGTAGAGGTGATGATCGAGTATGTGCGGCTCTATATGCAGGGCGACAGCACCATTCCCGCCCGGCTGCAACTGCTGCTGGACCAAAAAGTCGCACTGGAGGCCCAAATGGCAGACACGCAGCGTATGCTGGACAAATTGGAGTACAAGATCTCTCGCTACCAGGTGGCGGTAAAAACCGGCAAGCTCACCTGGGATTAACAAAAGGAGAAAACGCAAAATGTATTTGGAAAAGATCAACGGCCCTGCCGATGTAAAAGCCTTAAACAGCCCAGAGCGCACAGTCCTGGCGGCAGAAATGCGCACCGCGCTGATTCAAAAACTCAGCCACCACGGCGGCCACTGCGGTCCCAATCTGGGACTGGTGGAGGCCACCATTGCCCTGCACACGGTGTTTGACTCCCCCAAGGACCGGTTTGTCTTTGATGTGTCCCACCAGACCTATCCCCACAAGATGCTTACCGGGCGCAGCTACGGCTTCTAGACCCGGCCCGGTATGACGATATTACCGGGTACAGCGCGCCCCAGGAGAGCGCCCACGACCCCTTTACGCTGGGCCACACTTCCACCTCCGTCAGCCTGGCCTGCGGCTTGGCAAAGGCCCGGGACGCCAAGGGCGAGCACCACAATGTGGTGGCCATTATCGGTGACGGCTCTCTGTCCGGCGGCGAGGCGCTGGAGGGGCTGGACCTGGCCGGCGAGATGGACAGCAACCTGATCATCGTGGTCAACGACAACGGTATGTCCATTGCAGAGAACCACGGCGGCATTTATAAAAATTTGGAGCTGCTGCGCCAAACCGGCGGCAAGGCAGAGTGCAACCTGTTCCGCGCCATGGGGCTTGATTATGTATTCCAGCCGGAGGGCAATCACACAGACGCGCTGATTGAGACCTTTCAGCAGGTCAAGGACTGCGACCACCCGGTAGTGGTGCACATTGTCACCGAGAAAGGCAAGGGCTACGCCCCGGCAGAAACCCACAAGGAGAACTGGCACTGGTGTATGCCCTTCGACCCTAAAACCGGCGAGAGCACAGTGCACTTTGAGGGGCGAGGACTACGGCGATCTGACCGCCCGGTATCTGCTGGGGGAAATGCAAAAGGACCCCAAAGTGGTGGCCATCACCTCCGGCACCCCCACCGTATTCGGCTTTACCGAGGATCTGCGTAAGCAGGCAGGCAAACAATTCATGGATGTGGGCATTGCCGAGGAGACCGCCGTAGCGCTGGCCAGCGGACTGGCAGCCGGCGGTGCCAAGCCGGTGTATGGCGTGTACAGCTCCTTTTTGCAGCGCACCTATGACCAGCTGAGCCAGGACCTGTGCATCAATAACAACCCGGCCACCCTGCTGGTGTTCGCCGCCTCTGTGTACGGCATGAACGATGTGACCCACCTGGGCATCTTTGACATTCCCATGATCTCTAACATTCCCAACCTGGTGTACCTGGCCCCCACCACCAAAGAGGAGTATTTTGCCATGCTGCACTGGAGCATGACGCAACGGGAGCACCCGGTAGCCATTCGCGTACCGGCCTGCGGCGTACTCTCCGACGGCAAGGCAGTCACCAAGGACTTTGGCAAGCTGAACACCTATGAAGTGACCCAGGCGGGCAGCGATGTGGCCTTTATCGGCCTGGGCACCTTTTATCCCCTGGCACAGCAAGCGGCTGCGGAATATGAAAAGCGCACCGGCGTGCGCCCCACGGTGATCAACCCCTACTATATCACCGGGCTGGACAAGGAACTGCTGGCCCAGCTGGGCAAGACCCATAAAACCGTAGTCACCCTGGAGGACGGCGTGCTGGACGGCGGCTTTGGCCAAAAAATCGCAGCCTACTACGGCGGAACAGACACCAAGGTGCTGTGCTACGGCCTGCAAAAAGAATTCCTTGATCGCTACGATGTGCAGTCGGTGCTGGAAGAAAACCGCCTAACCTCCGCACAAATCAGCGACGATCTGCAAAACCTGTAAGGAGAACGAAAATGGCAAAAACATTGGTCGTCTATTATTCCCAATCCCGGGGCAATACCAAAAAGATCGCCCAGGAGATCGCGTCCACCCTGGGCGCAGACCTGGCGGCCATTGACACGGTGCAGCCCTACAACTGCTCTTATGACGAGTTGGTGTACGGTCTGTCCAAGACAGAGACGCAAAACAAGGTCTGCCCGCCCATCAAGCCCCTGGACAAGGACCCGGCATACTATGACCGCATTTTGCTGGGCACCCCCACCTGGTGGTACACCATGGCCCGGCTGTGCGCACTTTCTTAACCGAAACAGATCTGACCGGCAAAGAGTTGGTCCTGTTTGCCACCCACGGCGGCGACCGCCAGGAGACCCCCCATGCCCACCGTCACCGCCTGGGCAGAAAAGCTGAAATAACTTGCCATACCCAAACGACCCGCCGACTTCTGCCGGCGGGTTTTATTTTAAGGTGGATATTTGACTGCGGGTTTGCTATAATAGAGATAAGATCAAAGAAAGGAAGTGCAACGATGCCTTATATTAAGAATATACCTCATGAGGCGATTTTTAGTCTTGCGGATCAAATCCAGGTGCAGCCCGGCCAAGTGGTCAGCAAAACCCTGGCGCAGAATGACGCCGTCAGCGTGACCCTGTTTGCCTTTGCAGCCGGTGAGGAGATCGGCACCCACGATTCCACCGGCGACGCTATGGTTACCGTGCTGGAGGGTGTGGGTCAGTTCACCATAGACGGTGTGCCCTACCTGGTAAAGCCCGGCGAGGCGCTGGTGATGCCCGCCAAAAAGCCCCATTCGGTGTACGCCCCGGAGAATTTCAAGTGGATGCTGACCGTCATCTTCCCCCACAACAACTAAACAGCGCAAAAAAGGACCGACGGTTGCATACCATCGGTCCTTTTTTATAAACATTATATGTGATCGCCCATATTGGACAGCTCTGTGAAATCCTCTATGTACCATTCTCCGTCCTCTCCGGGCGAAAACCGCCAACCGAAATCCGTTACGGTTTGGTCGATATATCCGTCATAATACACAGCTTTTAAAATCAGGCAATCGCCGGAGGGGCAATAATCATCGCCCATAAAAATCAACTGCTGTAAAACCAACTTGTGGCTAAACCCGGAGAATTGCGCATTTGCTAAAGCAGCGCACGCATCAATATCAGCTCTTGTATAGCGCGCAGAAGTACCGTAATCGATCTGTACATCTGACACATCCGCCTTTTGATTTTTCATCTGGCATCCGGTAAAAATCAACACCAGCAAAATCAAACACGCCAGCGCCCGAGAAGCCGTATAAACACGATTTTTCACATCGTTCACCTCTTTCAGCCACACCATAACACGCCAAAGCGCTTCTTGTCAAGGTAGCCGGTCAACCGCAATATGTATCTTCCGTATCAGCTAAGAGGCGTAAATGCCCGCCATCAAAATAATAGATATTCTCTTTCTTAAACCCATAAGTGCCGTTGATCAGCGCAATGTGCGGTTCAAAAGTGAAAAAAGACGCACCCGGCTCAATTTTTTGTGATTACCGGCTTCAATATAAATACGGTGATTTTTGTTTTTCACAATAGAGTGACCCAAATTGCCGTTAAAATCCAAATTTTGATACCCTTGCGCACGAATATAATCGTTCATATACGCATAAAGCTGCTCAAAGGTCGTATTTCTATCTACAAAGCGTCTCAATTCCGCGTGCAACTGATTCTCAAAGCGTAGGCCATTGCGGATTTCCGCTTCTCTAATATCATCTAATCGCCGAACTACCTGCCCATTTTGCACAACAAATGTCCGGGCAAAATCGCCCCAGATCCGCCGCCGTTGCGGCGACAGATCAATGGTGATCATATCATTTGACTGAATACAGGTATGCGCCGGCACATACTCCCGACCGGACACAGAAAGCAACGTATCCGGGTGATGAAAAACCAAAGCACCTACATCGTAGTACCAAAACGATTGCGCACCATAGGCCAACATGTAGGTTTCGCATAAGGTCTTGATTTGGTCAGCAGTCTGGCCCACCTGTATATGGTTTTGAATAAATTGCATGGTATCCGCGGCAAGCTGCTGCATAGCGGCATATTTTTGAAGCGTAGAGCGGAGCATCATCATACCTCTCATAAGTATACAAAAACAGCCCGACAAGGAACCTTGCAGGGCTGCATTTTTGATTTATTTCTTCTGAGGGCCGTTGTAGCCGTTCTTTTCCTGGAAAGCGGCGATCTTGTCGATCACGCCAAGAATCACATCAAAGCCGTCGCCGACGGTCTCCATCTCAAACCGCTCCGGCATATCCCGCCAGGTGTGGTAATAATAGGTGAGCATGGGGTTCTGGGCCGCAAAGGTCACGGACTTGATGCCCGCGCGGGTCATAGGTGTAGAGTCGCAGCCGCCAACGGGATTGTGGATACAACCGTTTGTCTTGCTCTCGATACCCATCTCGTTAAAGGTGTCCTTAAACATCTTTTCCATATCCGTATCAAAGCGCACGCCCTGCCAGTCGTCCTTGATCACCACTTCAAAATACTCTTTATCAGCCACAGAGTCAATGTTAATGTTCCAGGCGTTCTTGGACAGATCATCAAAGCGGTGCTCCTGGGCAAAGTGCATGGAGCCGCGTAAGCCCGCCTCCTCAGAGCCGATATTGGCGTCTACAATGCGGCAGTTCTTAGGCATCTTTTCCGGGTGCTCCTTGAAATACTTGATCACCGCATAGCTCAGGCCAATGCCGGTGGCGTTATCCATAGCGCCGCGAGAAGCGTTGCGAGGATTGGGATCGCCCCACATCACCACAAACAGAGAACCAATGGCGGTGACGATAGGCACGAAGTTCATAATGAACATAAAGGTGTCCCAGCCCTGAGAGGCCAGCATGGTCTGTGCCCACTGGGCGCCGGCGTAATCGCAAATGTTCACGACAGCCATAAACACAGAAAACAGCGCAATAAAGAAAAAGCAAACCGCGCCGAAGCCCACCTTGCCATATGTAGCGATCAGGCCCATAATCGGCTTGGTCTTGGCATACTTATATGCGTGCTCACTGTGGCGCCAGCACCAGGACGTATCCGTATGGCCGGACAGGATAATGGTATAGTCATACTTGCCGTCCTCCGGCTCCAGCACGCCAAGGGTATTGCGGCTGATCTCCTGGGGGAAGAACATATCAAACCAGGTCTTGTAGAAAAAGCAGCTCATCACCAGCCAAAAGATCGTAATGAGACCCAGCGCAGCCAGGGCGTACCACAGCTTATTAAAGCCGCAGGCCAGGGCGATAATGGCGCCGATACTCAGGATCACGCCGGACCAACCTGCATAGGACAGACCGCCGATACCGGAACGGGGTGAAACGGCGAACTCCTCCGTCTTCGGTTCAATGCCGATGTCGCGCAGCTTGTCGCCCATATACTGATGGAATTTGATTTCACCGTCGGAGCCGGGCAAGCGGGAGCCGATCTTGTGTGCGGCGTGTTCCACAATGTCCATAGCTTCGCGGGCATAGGATTTGGATTCTTCTCTCATGTTCAGGCCTCCTGTTCAGATTTTGAAAAAAGATAATTATATTTTAAGATAACTCTGACAAAAATGCAAGCAGAAATTCATGATCTTGCATAAATATTCGCCAAATTCAAGAAATTGTAGCGTAGCACAGCGTTAAAGCAATACAGCTAAGAAAAAAGCGGCAGCATTTGCTACCGCTTTGAACTGTGGAGAAGTCGTGCCGAACCCGATTCTTTTCGCAGAGAATGTTAGGGCTGCGGTTTTCTCTCTCAAATATAGGACCGGAAAACGCTCTATCCCCTGCCAAAATGCAATAGCAGCGCCAAGAGCAAAGCAACCAACGCCCACAGGGTCACGCACAGCGCCGCCGTCCACACCCGGCACCGACGGAATGTGCGCACACGATTCCCCGGGCGCACCGCAGCCGCCAGTACCGTTTGGATATGCGTATTCCCCAGGGTATGGGGCACCGGCGGAAAATGTACCACCCGGTCCACCGCAGCCAGCAGCCGATTGACCCCACGGCTGCTGTAAGGGGGTGGCCACCACCACCGGGCACCCCAGCCCGGCAGACAACGCTGCCGGGTCAATGATAACACCGCGCCGCCGGGCGCACCCCTATCCGTGATGTACACCACCAACCGATGACTGCGCTGCCAAAGGGCAGGCAACGCCGCCAGTGCCCGCTGCAGATCCAGCGCCGGGGTCACCAGCACCGTACAGTCCGCCCCGCGCAGCGCCGGACTTTGCAGAGCGCACAGAGGCAGCAGCCGCAAATCATAAGTAATATGCCGGTAAGAATAACACCAGGCGCCCCCCCTGCCGCCGCCCCAAAAGCTCCTGCAGCAAATGCTCCTTACCTCCATTGTTGCCGCCCACCAATACCACGGTACACTCGCCCATACTACCCCTTCTTTGCCGTTATTTCTTACCCATTCTATGCAGGCGTCGGTCAAATGTGACGGCAAGCGCACTTTTGTTCAATTTAGGCCGTTCTCGACGGCTGGGTATTGATTTTGGCGTAGGGGCTGTGGTACAATGAAATTGCAAAATTATGCTCCGCTTTGCGGCGGGGAGGATAAGAGAGGTAAAATCTATGGCAGAAAAGCTAAAGTATTTTGTAAACGGTCAGTTCCGTGAGTCCAAGACGGACAAATGGTACGACCTGCACAATCCGTCCACCGGCGAAGTCACCGGCCAGGCAGCCCTGCTGCACCAACGATGAGGTGCTGGAGGCCATTGCGGCCGCCAAAGCTGCCTATCCGGGCTGGAGCGCCACCCCGGCCATTAAGCGGGCACAGATTCTATATAGAGTGCGGGAACTGATCCTGGAGCGCATGGATGAACTGACCATGAGCGTTGCCAAGGAAAACGGCAAAGTTTGGGCAGAATCCGAGGGAGATGTGCTCAAGGCAAAAGAAGGCACGGAGCTGGCCACCCAGGTGTCCCTGATGATGGGTGAGTCCATTATGGACGCCTCCCGCGGGTATGATACCGTGAAATACAGAGAACCGCTGGGCGTATTTGCCGGCATTGTGCCAGTAAACTTCCCGGCCATGATCCCCTTTGGCTGGATGGCACCCACCTGTATTGCCGCCGGCAACACCCTGGTGCTGAAAGCCGCTTCCTTGACCCCCAAGACCGCCATGCTCTTTGCCCAGCTGTACAAGGACTCAGGCGTGCCGGACGGTGTCATCAATGTGGTCACCTGCTCTCGCAATGAGATCAACACCATTCTGGAGCACCCGGATGTTAAGGGCATTACCTTTGTTGGTTCCACCCCGGTGGGTCTGAAAATCTATGAAAAAGCCGCTGCCAACGGCAAGCGCTGCCAGGCCCTGTGCCAGGCCAAGAACCATGCCCTGGTGATGGAGGACTGCGCCTTAGAGCGTACGGTAGCCGGCGTGATCAACTCTGCATTCGGCTGTGCCGGTCAGCGCTGCATGGCGCTGTCCTGCTGCGTGGTACAGGACAACATTGCAGACGCCTTTGTAGCCGAGCTGAAAAAGCAGGCGGAGAAAGTGAACTGCGGCCCCGCCTGGGACAAGAGCTCCCGCCTGGGTCCCATCACTTACGAAAAGCATTATAAAGAGGTACTGGCCGATATTGACAAGGGCGTAGCCGAGGGCGCCACCCTGGTGTTGGACGGCCGTAACACCGTTGTGGAGGGCTACGAGAACGGTTACTTTGTAGGCCCCACCATCTTTGACCATGTAACGGCAGATATGACCATCGGCGACGAAGAAGTCTTTGGTCCGGTGCTATGCATCAAACGGTGCAAGGACTTTGAGGAGGGCTTGGCCATTATGAACGCCAATCCCTATGCCAACGGCTCCGTGATCTACACCCAGAGCGGCTATTATGCCCGGGAGTTTGCCCGCCGTACCGACGGCGGCCAGGTCGGCATCAACGTGGGTATTCCGGTACCGGTCGGCTTTATCCCCTTCAGCGGGCACAAAAAGTCCTTCTTCGGCGACCTGCATTGCCTGGGTAAGGACGCTTATCGCTTCTACACAGAGAGCAAGGCGGTCACCACCCACTGGTTCGATGAGGAGGAGAAAAAGGCAACGGAAGTCTCCACCTGGGACGGCTACCATCTAAGCGGATAAACAGCAAGAGCACACCGATTATGGTGTGCTCTTTTCTTATACTTTCTTTTATCCGTTCTCTTTGTCCGTGCCAAACAGGCCCTGACTTTTGCCGTATGTATCGGTGAGCCGAGCGCCGGGGTCGTCGGCTATATATTATACTACAAAACAGCCAAAACCTCAATACTTTTTCTTTCTCTCTCGGTGGTGTATAATATGGGTACAGAGGTATGCCTCTGAATTCCCAAAGGGGTGATAGTATGATCAACATTACGGCAAGAGGATTTGACCTAAAGCAAGGCACAAAAGACGGTATTGACAAAGAATTGCAGCGTATTGAAAAAATGCTGCCTGACAACGCCTCCTTTGATGTGACCTTAGCCAAGGTAAAGGACGGCTACAAGTGCGACATTACAGTCAAGTACATTGGCTCTTTATCCGCGGCGAGGCACGGGCAGACAAGATTGAGCCGGTCATTGATATGGCAGTAGACGACCTGAAGCGAAAGCTGCGCAAGCTAAAGACATACCTGGTAGATAAGAAGCGTAAGGGCGGCATTGACCAGATCGCCTCCATGCTGGAGCCCATAGAAGAAGTGACCATGGACGACTTTGAGAGCTATGACAGCTCCGCTGTGGATATTCAGCGCAAAAAGAACATTCAATTGCAAATGATGACCGACGATGAGGCCATCGTGCAAATGGAAATGCTGGGGCACAGCTTCTTTGTTTATCTGGCGCCGAACGGCCAAACCTGCGTGATCTACAAACGAGGCAAAGGCTATGGTCAGTTAATTTGTAGCTGACCGGCGTACACCGAAAAACGCATTTTTATTCAATTTTGCCGTGAGTGAAAACTCACGGCAATCTTTTTTGTGCAAAGTGGAAAAATAGATACGCGTACATTGACTAATACCTATGATATTGGTATAATTTATACAAAAATAAACGGAAGCAACGCTTCTGAAGAGAGGGATTTTGTATGACTTATACAGAAAAAGTGCTGGCAGATCTGAAAGCAAAGAACCCGGATCAGCCGGAATTTATCCAGGCCGCCACAGAGGTTTTAGACGCATTGGCGCCGGTGGTCAACAACGATCCGAAATACCAAAAAACCAGCTTGTTGGAGCGGTTGGTTGAGCCGGAACGGCAGATCATGTTCCGTATTCCGTGGGTAGACGATCATGGCCAGGTGCATGTAAACCGCGGCTACCGCGTGCAGTTTAACTCCGCCATCGGCCCTACCTACAAAGGCGGTCTGCGCCTGCACCCCAGCGTAAACTTGTCTATCATCAAGTTTCTGGGCTTTGAGCAGATCTTCAAAAACAGCCTGACCGGCCTGCCCATCGGCGGCGCCAAGGGCGGCTCTGACTTTGACCCCAAGGGCAAGAGCGATATGGAAGTGATGCGCTTCTGCCAGGCATTTATGAATGAGCTGTATAAATATGTAGGTGCGGACGAGGACGTACCCGCCGGCGACATTGGCACCGGTGCCCGCGAGGTAGGTTACTTATACGGTCAGTACAAGAAACTGACGAACCGCTCCGAGGGCGTGCTCACCGGTAAGGGCCTGAGCTTCGGCGGCTCTCTTGCCCGTACAGAGGCTACCGGCTACGGCCTGGTTTATATTACCGAGGAAATGCTCAAGGACCACAATAAGGATCTGAAGGGCGCCCGCGTGGCCGTGTCCGGCCCGGTAATGTGGCCATTTACGCCATGGAGAAGGCTCGGCAGTTAGGTGCAAAAGTCATCTGCTGCTCCGATTCTACCGGCTACGTGATTGACGAAAACGGCATTGATGTAGAGGCTGTAAAGCAGATTAAGGAAGTGGACAGAAAGCGCATTTCCGTGTATGCGGAGAGCCACCCCACCGCCACTTATGCAGAGGGCTCTGTGTGGGACGCCGTGACCTGCGATGTGGCACTCCCCTGCGCCACCCAGAATGAGATCCACGCCACGCAGGCGCAGCGCCTGGTAGACACCGGCTGCTACACAGTGTGTGAGGGCGCCAATATGCCCACGGACGCAGCGGCCACAGAGGTGTTCCTGCAAAATCACATTCTGTTCCTGCCCGGCAAAGCATCCAACGCCGGCGGCGTAGCCACCTCCGCACTGGAGATGGGTCAGAACTCCATTCGCTCCAGCTGGACTTTTGATGAGGTAGACGCCAAGCTGCAAGGCATTATGGTCAACATCTACCACAACATGAAAGAGGCTTGCGAAAAGTACAATGCCCGCGACAACTTCGTTGTTGGTGCCAACATTGCCGGCTTTATGAAAGTGGCCGATGCCATGATGGCGCAGGGCGTGGTTTGATCCAACAAATCTCATATAAACACAAAGCAGTCTGCTACGGCAGGCTGCTTTTTCTTATTGACAAAGGAGCAAACCTGTGTTATGCTTTATACATACCATTGGTATGTAAGGAGAAGCTATGAGCAGGAATAAATACCCGGAACAGACCCGGGAACAAATTTTAGATACCGCCACACGCCTGTTTTTGCAGCAGGGGTACGAACACACCACCATACAGAATATCATCGACCAGCTGGGCGGCTTGACCAAAGGCGCGGTGTACCACCATTTTTCCTCCAAGGAAGCGATCTTAAACGCCGTTGCCGCCCGTATTTTTGAGAACAATTCCCTGTCCGCCACTTGGCAAAAAATCGCAGTATCCACAACATTAACCGGCAGTCAAAAGCTGACCCAAATGCTGCTCGCTGCCATTACAGACCCACAGGAAGCCCAATTCCGCAAACTGGGTGTGCAACTGCGTAACTCTCCCCAAATGCTGCGCGACTTGCTGTATCGCAGCGTAGAAGAAATTGCGCCTACCGCCTTTTTGCCTGTGGTCGAAGCGGGCATTGCCGACGGTTCGCTGCAAGTGACCGAACCGACAGCCTTTGCAGAAGTGGTGGCGCTGCTTGCCAATCTTTGGCTAAGCCCGCTGGTATTTGCTGATGGCCCGGAAAAGCGGAAGCAAAAGCTGGCATTTCTCTGTACCCTTTGCGAACCCACCGGGCTGGACTTAGCGCCCTTGCAACCTTATTTAGATCAATTATAAACGCCCATTCGCCCGCTGCTTTGCAGCGGCTATTCTTTGAATTTATACATACCGTTGGTATGTAAGGAGGAAATATGGATACTTACACAAAAAGAGAACGGACCATCTATCTACTGGGTATGCTGGGTCAAAACTTGATATACGGCGTGATCGGCACCGGGCTGACCTACTATTTTCAAAGTGTGATCTTTTTGCCTGCACTGGCCATCAGCACCATCACCCTGCTATCTAAAATAGCCGAATTCCTGTGTGATCCCTATGTGGGTATGCGCATTGACCGCAGTCAAAATACCAAAGGCAAATGCCGCACTTATCTTATATTTTCGCCGCTGCCGATTTTTATTTTTTCGCTGCTCTGCTTTCTTAATCGTCCATATACGGCAGCAGAAACATCCACCGCCCGCCTGGGTATCTTACTGGCTGCCGGGCTTAGTTTCATCGGCTTTGGCATTTGCTTTTGCTTCGGCGACGTAGCGCTATGGACATTGCCAAACTTAATGACAAAAAGCCGCAAGGACCGCAACGCATTGCTGGCACAGGCACGGATCGTTGCAGGAATTTGCGGTGCCGGTATCAGTTTGCTGCTATTGCCATTATCTCAGGCTGCGGGCAATCACTTTTCCAAACAGCTAAACGACCCTACCTTAGGGCTGCAAATGGGACCGTCTTGGTCTGTGGCAGTTTTTTGTTCCTGGGCACGCTCCTGTTTCAGCCGGTAGGCTTTTTGTACCCAGGAGCGCATGACCGCCCCGCCGGCAGAAAAGCGCAGCCTATGGCAAAATCTTACGGAAATGTGGCGCATGCAAAGTTATCGTCGCATTTTGCTCTCCGGATTGCTGCGCACACCTAGCGGGCTAATGAATTTGCTGCAAATGACCGTGCTGTCTTACTACTTTGGCAATAACGGGCGCACACCTTATGTGCATTATATGCTGCTCTTAGGCATTCCGGCCTTTTTAGGCCAACTCATCGCCGCAGGTGCAGCTCCCAAACTGGCAGACAAGCACGGCGCAGCCACCACATTTGCACAAGCCAATGTGTTTGCGGGACTGGCTTTATTGGCCGCCTTTGCGCTGTTCCTTTGCCGACCGCAGCAGCTAACACAAGCCCTGCCCTTTACGCTCTTGATCCTGCTTCTGTTTTGTAATATGTTTTGCTGCGGTCTGGTCAATACCGTGCAATCCATTTTAATTGCAGACGCAGCAGACCTAACGGAGAAAGAAAGCGGCATACGCCGGGACGGCATTTTTGTGTCCGGGCAATCCTTACTCATCAAGCTGTCCACCGGTGTGTCTGCTTTGCTGCAAGGGCTGGTGTTTGCAATCAGTGGCTTTAGCGGAACCGCCGTCCGTCAAATCAACCGGGCGCTATATGCCGGTGCCGACTTCGCAACGGATCCGTCATTTGCAACGCCGCGCTTCGCTATGTTCTTTTTATTTCTGTGCCTGCCGGGGATCGCCTATCTGCTTTCTGCGCTGCCGTACAGGAAAGGCAGAAATCCACATAAGGCACCTGTATAAGCGCCCCCTATACGTTGTTCACATCAAAATCTATACAAAAAAGCGCAACCTTTATGGGTTGCGCTTCTTTATTTTGTTCGTGCGCTTTATTGTGCACACGGTGGCTTATAGTTCGCAACAATAAACGCCCAGCGTTTGTGTTTTGATCGGGTCGCCATTGGGGGTAAAGAACAGCAAGTCCGTATCTATGGTTTTGATTTTGGTGCGAAAGCCCGCCTTGCCGTACAAGTGCATATTCCGCTCGTTGGCTTCATTTACCGCCAGGGTCAGCTTTTCAAACCCATTTTGCTTTGCATACGCCATCACGGTATGCAGCATTTTGGTGCCAACGCCTTTATTTTGCCACAGTCTTTTCACTTCAAAATTACACAAATAGGCCGCCCGCTGCCCATCGGCGACCTGCAAGTCTTTGAGTTTTACAACCAAATATGCCTTGCCGATAAACAACTTGTGATAAAACGCAAAAAACGGTATAAGCGTTTCGTTTTTGACCAAATTTTCAAAATCGGCCTTTACATATTTTGAGTCCGTATAATGCTTTAGAAACACATCTAAAGTGGGAACAACGATCCGCGTGTGCGCCGCTATGGATCTTTTCAGCATAAAAAGCCCTCCGAAAATACGGAGGCGCTCCAAACAGAGTGCCTCCCATATTCTTTGCTATTTCGTTTACAGTGCAGCGATGAGCGCTTCCATTTGGTCCATTTTGCGCTCCATGTCCGCCACCAGGGCAAACTGGTTGCGGGCGCGCACCAGGTTATGCTCCGGGTAAGCGGTCTTAAAGTAGGTGTCGCCGTTCAGGTAATCGGTCAAAAAGCGCATACCGCACTCAAAGGTCATCAACTTGGCAGAAAAGGCCAACTGGTCGATCTCCGTTTGGGTCAGGCTCTCCCCGCCTGGGACAAAAATCCCTTTGGCATAGGCAGCCAAAATATTCCAGATCCAAACTCACCTTGGACAGGTCTGCCTCGTCCTCGGCAGCGGTGTTGGCGCCAAAGCGAATAGAGTCGCCAAAATCATAGTGGGCAAGACCCGGCATGACAGTGTCCAGGTCGATCACACAAATGGCCTCACCGGCGGTGGCATCAAACAGCACATTATTCAGCTTGGTATCATTATGGGTCACCCGCAGGGGCAACTGCCCGGCAGACGCCAGGTCGCTAAGCCGATGGGTGTCCGCCTTGCGGTCCTTTATGAACTGAATTTCCGCCTGCACAGCGGCGGCACGACCGGCCTTATCGGCTTCTACCGCCGGGAGAAACTCGTTCTCATACCGCCACAGGGTGTTATGGAAATTTGGAATCGTCTCATACAGAGTCTCAGCCGGAAAATCTGCCAGTAGGTGCTGAAACCGGCCGAATGCCTCGCCGCTCTTTTGGAACAGAGTTGCGCTCTCCACCGCGTCATAGCTGATAGAGTCCTTTACAAACACATAGGCGCGGAAGTAGTCCCCATCCGGTGCAGTATAATACTGCGCGCCATCCTTGGTCTTGATAAAGTGCAGGGTCTCCCGGTCCGGGTCGCCACCGGCAGCCCGAATCTTCTCCTGCAAAAAGGAAGTGACTGCAAACACATTCTGCATCAGCCGGTCAATGTCACGAAATACATTGTGATTGACCTTCTGCAGCACGTACCGCTGCTGACCGCCCTCCGGCAGATCGGTGGTAATGATATAGGTTGTATTGATATGGCCATTGCCAAAGGCCCGACAATCCGCCGTCTTGCCCTGAAAATCAAAGCGGTCGATCACCTGCTGAATACTCTCCATACAAGGGTCCTCCCTTATTCTTGCGCGTACGCTCAAAATGTCCTTTTATTTTACACTATTATGCCATCTTTTTCAATACCTAAAACAAAGACCGTACCGACTATGCCTGTCGATACGGTCTTACTTTTGTATAAATTTTGACTTACTCTCGGCGCAGCGCCTCAATAGGCGACAGCTTAGCAGCCTTGCGGGCCGGGTAAATGCCGAAAAACAGCCCAACACCGCTGGAGAATGCCAGTGCCAGCAGGATCACCCACCAAGTGATCTTAGGGGTAATATTGATAACGGCACAGGCCGCATACGCGCCTGCAATACCCAATACAAGGCCAATGATACCGCCGATCAAGCACAAAATCACCGATTCGGTTAGAAACTGCAAGGTGATTACCTTGGTCTTGGCAGCCCAAGGACTTTCGTATGCCGATCTCCCGCGTTCGCTCGGTTACGGACACCAGCATAATATTCATCACGCCGATACCGCCAACGATTAGGGAAATGGCACCTACACAGGCAATAAATGCGGTCAGCACCTGCATAACAATATCTACGATCTGAATATAAGTGGCCATATTCTGGGCAATATACATATTCTTGGCAAAATTGCCGTGGGCCGCTTTCAAGTAGTTGACGGTGGCGTTACCTACAGCGTCATTGTCTGCACCGTCCTGGGCGATCACGAAAATGGAGCTCAGGTTGGAGTTGGCGCCGGTGATCTGGGTCAGCGTCGTGCATGGCATAAACAATGCGATCACAGGAGAGTCCTCGTTCTGCTGAAACATAGTTGACAGAGAGGAACTGCCGCCGGCGGACTGGGCAATCTGGTCAATATTGGCCACACCCGCTATCTTGACCTTCATGGACTTACCGCTGGAGGACACAGTCACATACTCGCCGGTCACATCTTCATACCCAAATACACTTTGAGCACTGTTAATACCGATCACGGCAATAGGCGAATTGGCGCTGTACTCCTCATCGGTAAAGAACCGACCGTAGGTGCAGCCTTCGGTCAAGGCGTACTGAATATCACTGTTTACGCCAACCAGCATGGCGGTAGCTTCCTTGGCCTGGGAGTCAATGGTGGCCTTACCAAAGCCCATCAGCATAGGCGAGCAGCGATCTACGCCGTTTACACGGCTTTTAATATTCTCTACATCCTTCAAGGTAATGTAGTCGTTGTCCGTAGCCTGGGTGGTATCCACCGAGACCATCACGGCGTTGGAGCCCATATCCTCGATTAAAGAGACAATATAGTCCCGGGCACCGGTACCGGCTCCCACAATCATGATCACAGAGCTGATACCGATAATGATACCCAACATCGTCAGGAGCGAGCGCATCCAGTTCGCCTTTATGGCTTTGACAGCGATTTTAAAGCTTTCTGAAATGTTCACAAAAAGTGCTCCTTATTTCGTTGTACTCAGTTTGTCAACCACCTTAACCTTAAAGGAGTCTTCCTTATAGGTAGTGGATGGTGCGGCAACGATCTTGTCCCCGGCTTTCAGGCCGTCGGTTACCTGGTATGCGCTGTCCGACATAGCGCCGGTGGTAATGGCGGTCTTGGTGACCGTCTTTTCCTTCTCGTTGTAGAGGTACACATAGGTGCCGGTCTTATCCAGCACAATCGAGCCGGTGGGCACGGTCACAACTCCAAGGTACTCACCGGTGCTAATCACCACATTGGCTTCAAAACCGATGATAATGTTCTCGTCCGGGTGTTTCACTTCTACCGTACACTCCACGCCTGCACCGGAGCTGGTTAGGCTGGACAGACCGCTGATACCGGCCATGGAGCCTACATTGTCCAAGATGGAGCCGGTAGATCCGCCGGTGGCGGTAGGCGCCTTGGCAGTCACCTCGCCCTCATACTTACCGTAAGCGGTGGTAATGGTGCAGGGCATACCCACCTTCACCCGATGGTTATCGTACTCACTCAGGCTGATGGTCACGACCATGGTGTTCATATTCTCCAGCACAATGCCGTCATTGACCAGGGAGGTCTGCTCCCCGGCTACCAGATCGCAGGTGGTGATGGTACCGTCAAAAGAAGCGATCCAACCGGCCTGCAAATCCTTGTTTGCGTCCTGCAAAGCGGTCAGGGCACTCTCTGCACCCTCCATTACGCTCTTTTGTGCGCTGACAGCGGTGTCGGAAGCCTCTACCGCATACATTTTGGACTGCGCATACAGGGCAGCCAATTGCAGCTGCTTGGTGGTCAACTGTATATCCGTCGTACTGGTCAGGTCTTTTGCAACGCTCTTCCAATCAATTTCCTTTACAGCCTGGGCAATACTCTTTGCCAGCACATCGCCCATCACTTTCAGATTGTCCTCGTTAATCAAGCCGTCGCTGATGGCGTCACGAATGGCCTTTTCCACCGCATTGGCGATGGCGTTGGAATCGGTAATATTTCTATCCAACGCCTTACTGATGGCGTCCGCTGTGGTCTTCATGATCTGCATCATGGTATCCACATCATTGGTCATATCGCGAATATTATCGGCAATCTCGGCCAAAGTATCGGACAGATCCTTGAGCGCACCGGTGGTGCTGGTCTTCTCAAACTGCGCAATATACTGCACATTACCACGCACCTGAACAGTCACCTGCTTGGAGGACTTCAATTTGGTGCCGTTGGCATCGTACCAACCGGAGAAGCTGTAATCCTTGACAGGAACAGCCTTGATCACCACATCTGCACCCTCGTCATACTTACCTGCACTGGTAGAACCGGCGGTATTATTACCCACCTGCACGGTACCGTAGCTCTCCTGGCCGGCCAGCACCGTTGCCTTTACCGTATAGGTAGCGGCCTTAGCGGTGGTTTCTTTGGTGGTAGTCACCCGCGTTGTGGGAACTGTGGTCGGCAGCGTGGTGCGGTGCTTTTTCGTTGTGGTCTTCTTCTTTGAGGTAGTGGTGTTGGCACGCTTTTGCAGCTTGGCAATCTGCTTTTCCAGCGTGTTGATCTGCTTATTGACCGCTGCCAAATTCGACTTAGCGGCAGTCTGATTGCTGCGAGCAGTGTTGTACGCCTTCTTAGCGTCCGCATAAGTCCCCTGCAATTTGGAGATCTGGGCGTCCACATTAGAGGTATCAAAGGTAGCCAATTTGTCGCCCTCTTTGACCTTGTCGCCCTTTTGGACAAACACTTCTTTTACAGTTGCCACAGTGCCGACCTTGTATGTACGGCTGGCGCCTGCGGTCACATCGCCGGTAGCGCTGACCGTCTCATAAATATCGCCGGTAGAGATGGTGTGCAGGGTCACCTGCTCGCCGCCGTTGACCTTGCGCACAATAAAGATACTGGTCACGATAATGGCGATCACCAACACAATGGCGATGGGAACGATAATTCGTTTTTTGCTCTTTTAACAGTTGCCATAATTTCGCCTCTTCGATTAAAAATTATACAAAGTGTGTAACGTGTCTATTATATCACAGGCTGTATAATTGTCAATAACAATTTGTAAAATTCATAGCCTATTCACATTTGCCGGCAGCCAATGCGCGGGCTCCAATGTCTTTTCTGTAATGCACACCGTCAAAGTGCACTTCCCGTGCAGCGGCATAGGCGGTATCCAGCGCCGCCTGCAAATCGTCACCCAAGGCGGTAATGCCCAGCACGCGCCCGCCGGCAGTCACCAACTTGCCTTCCTTTTGCGCTGTACCGGCATGGTACACGGTAACTCCCGCTCGCTGCCCATCGGTCAGACCGGTAATCTCCAGCCCCTTGGGGTAAGACTTGGGATAACCGCCGCTGGCCAAAATGACACAGGCGCAGGCTTTATCACTCCACCGAATGTCCAGCTGCGCCAGCGTACCGGTGTTAATGGCGTCAAAAATATCCATAATATCCGTTTCCAGCCGGGGCAGAACCACCTGGGTCTCCGGGTCGCCGAAACGGCAGTTGTATTCAATCACCTTGGGGCCCTTGGGGGTAAGCATCAAACCAAAGTAGAGGCAGCCTTGGAAGATGCGCCCTTCGGCATTCATAGCCGCAATGGTGGGCAGGAAGATGGTGTCCATACATTGCTGTGCCACCGCTTCCGTATAGTACGGGTTGGGGACACAGTGCCCATACCGCCGGTATTCAGCCCCTTGTCGCCATCCAGCGCTCGCTTGTGATCCATGGAGGACACCATGGGCCGCACGCACTTGCCATCGGTAAAGGCCAGCACAGACACTTCCGGCCCGGTAAGGAACTCCTCCACCACAATATGATTGCCGGAGCGCACCGAATACCTTGTCCTCCATAATTTCCTTAACACCGGCCACCGCTTCTTCCAAAGTTTCCGGAATCAGCACGCCCTTACCCAAAGCCAAACCGTCTGCCTTAATGACAGTGGGGAATTCGTTTTTCTCCGTAATATATTCAATGGCCGCCCGGGGATCGTCAAATACCCGATACTCGGCGGTGGGAATATGGTACTTTTGCATCAGATCCTTGGAGAACACCTTGGAGCCTTCAATGATAGCCGCGTTGGCTCGGGGGCCAAAAGTGGCAAAACCCGCCGCGTTCAGGGCATCTACCATACCGGCCACCAGCGGATCGTCCGGGGCCACGACCACCAGGTCTGCCTGAATCTCCTTTGCCAGCGCCACGACGCCGTCTATATCCATCGCCGCCACATTGTGGCACACTGCATCATAGGCAATGCCCCCATTGCCCGGGCAGCAATGCACACTGTCCACTCTGGGTGACTCTTTGATCTTGCGCACCAATGCGTGCTCGCGGCCACCGCCGCCTACCACCAAAACCGTCATATTCTTTGACCTCCAAAAAAGACTTTTAGGAGAACTGCCGTTTTGCCGCCAATTCTCCTGTATTTTCTGTATTTTATTTGTTTTTATTGATAATCCGACTCTCTACCTTACCGCTCTCCAAATCAATGAAACGGGTAAAAGGGAAACTTTGTTGTCCTCGTTCAGGCTGTCCCAAATCATTTGCGTAAAGCTGTCCAGGTCGCCGTCCATCTCCACCGGCACCGGCTCGCCCTCAAAGGATGGGATCGGATCGCCGTCGCCCTTGTAGGTGTGGATCAAATGGCCCAGACCGGGCACCGCTGCATACTCAAAGAAGTAACGCAGGCAGGAGTCACCCCGACCCATATTGGACTTTAAGATGGACAGGTTGTAGTCGCCGTTTGGCTTGACAACGCCGCTGATTCTGGGGGTGTAGTTGGGCGCGTCCGGCTCAAACTCCCGGGTAAGCAGCGCGTGGCGATAGCACTTGCCCTCTGCCATAAAGTCATAGATGGTATCCGTCTGGTCACCGTTGGTGACAATGGTCTTGCCGTCCAAGTACAGCACCGGGTTGTAAATGATCAAAGACGGATCCTCCATCTTGCTCTCATCAAAAGCCTTGGTGCGAATGCCGCCACGGTCGTTCTCCTCAAACACACGGTTGCGGGAATTGACGCTGCGCCCCATAATAAAATAGGCGATCATTGCCGTTTTCCCGTCCTTGCTGCGACCCAACACGATCCCGCGTCCGGGATAGCTGTTGCCGGACAGCAGGGTTGAAAGCTGTTGTATCTCCATAATAATCACCATAGCCTTTCAGGCTACATACCGTTCATTAAAAATCATGAACACCTTGCTGTAGCCTGACAAGGCGTTCATGGTGATTACAGCCATCTCAAAATTATGCCAAAGGCAAATTTTGAGGGCAATATAATCTGTATAGTGTGATTTTTCACACTATACCTCAATCTAAAATACGGGTCTTGTTGCCCGTAATCTGAATTTTATCTTGACAAAAGAGTGCCACCGCCTGAGGCAGCAGCTGCCATTCGCACTGCTCCATCACCCGTCGCTGCAAAACCTCCGGGGTGTCCCCCTCCAGCACCGGCACCGCCTTTTTTGGGCGATGATGGGGCCGGCGTCGCAGTCGGCAGTCACAAAGTGCACCGTAGCGCCGGTCAGCTTGACTCCGCTTTGCAGCACCGCCTCATGCACATGGGCCCATAATAGCCCTTGCCGCAAAAAAGACGGAATCAACGCCGGGTGAATGTTCATCATTTTGCCGGGGAAAGCGTCTACCACCTGTTCATCGAGAATGGTCAGGCCCGGCATACACAACCAGATCCGCCTGCTCCGCCAGCAGCAGGTCCCCGCATGGCAGCAGAATAAGCATGTACATCCGGGTACGCCTTGCGCTCCAAAACCTTACCGGGAATACCGTGAGCTGCAGCTCGCTCCAGCGCATACACGCCGGGCTTGGAAGCAATCACGCAGGTAATTTGCCCACCGGGGATCTCTCCCCTGTCTTGGGCGTCCAGCAAAGCCTGCAAATTGGTGCCTCCACCGGAAACTAACACGACAATGCGCTTCATACCAGCTCCACGCCTTTCTCGCCGGACTTGATCTGGCCGATGATTGCAGCCTGCTCCCCTGCCTGTTGCAGGATTCGCACGGCCTCATCCGCCTTCGTGGCGTCTACGGCAATCACCAAACCGGTCGCCCATATTAAAGGTATTATACATATCCCGCTCCGGAATGTTGCCTTCTTTGGCGATCAGGTCAAAAATAGGCTTCTTGAAGCACTTGTCTTTCTCAATCACAGCGGTGAAACCATCTTGCAGCATACGGGGCACATTCTCATAGAAGCCGCCGCCGGTAATGTGGCTGATGGCGTGCACCCGCACACTGTCCATCAGTGCCAGCAGGGGTTTTACATAAATGCGGGTGGGCGTCAGCAACTCTTCGCCCAGGCTCTTGCCCAGCTCCGGCACCTGCACATGCAGCCGCTGAGAAGAAATGTTAAACACCTTACGCACCAAAGAGAAGCCATTAGAATGTACGCCGGAGGAGGCCACGCCGATAAGCGCGTCTCCGGCTTGCAGCTCCTCACCGCTGACCAACTTGCTCTTTTCGCCAACGCCAACGGAGAACCCAGCCAGGTCATACTCGTCCTCCGGATAAAAGCCGGGCATCTCGGCAGTCTCGCCGCCAACCAGAGCGCAGCCGGCCTGCACACAGCCCTCAGCCACACCGGCCACGATCTGCTCAATCTTCTCCGGGAAGTTTTTGCCGCAGGCAATATAATCCAGGAAGAACAGGGGCTTGAAGCACCGGAGCAAGCCACATCGTTAACGCACATAGCCACACAGTCGATACCTACGGTGTCGTGCTTATCCATTAAAAAGGCGATCTTCAGCTTGGTACCTACACCGTCTGTACCGCTGACCAGCACCGGCTCTTTATAGTCGTTCACCGGCAGTTGAAACATACCGCCAAAGCCGCCGATTCCGCCCAGCACGCCGGGCACGGTGGTGCGCTTTACATGGGCCTTGATCCGCTCCACAGACTCATAACCGGCGGTCACATCTACACCGGCTGCCGCATAGCTTGCACTAAAACTCTTTTCCATACTCAGATCTCCTCCAGTTTCTTTTGCAGGTCTGTATCTTTTTTGGCGCACGGCAGCGGCCATATCCGCCCGCATTTGCACCAGTTTGTCCATTAAGTCGTCATTGCCCACAGCCAGAATTTCCGCTGCCAACAGTGCTGCGTTCTTAGCCGCATTGACCCCAACGGTAGCCACCGGAATACCCGGGGGCATCATCACCGTAGCCAGCATGGCGTCCATACCGTCCAGCACCTTGGCGCTGCACGGAATGCCAATCACCGGCAGAGTAGTGGAAGCGGCCAGCACACCGCCCAGGTGCGCCGCCATACCGGCGGCCGCCAGGATCACGCCAAAGCCGTTCTCCCGGGCACTCTCTGCAAAGGCCATAGCCTCCTTGGGGGTACGGTGGGCGCTCATTACATGCACCTCGGTCTCAATGCTCAGCTCCCGCAGCTGCTTAATGGCCGGTCTTGCCACCACCGGCAGATCGCTGTCCGAGCCCATAATGACTGCAACTTTTTTCATAAAACTGTCCTCCGTTTGCGGTGGCGCACCGGGTGCGGCACCGGGTATGGCAAGTATTTTTTCGTTTATATTACGGCTATTATACGCTATATGCGGTGCTTTTCAATAGAAAAATACAAAAACCAACCCGTGTTTCCACAGGTTGGTTTTCTCTGTTAAGCGTAAATGCTTTCGTCCAGCTTACCGGCACCGATAAAACCGGCAGCGCCGTCCATATCCGCAGCGGTAATTCGCCCGTCTCCGTTAAAATCCAACAACCGCTCATACGCGCCCTCGCCCCGGTCAATGGCGGCAGCGTACTGCTGTAAAGTCACCAGATCCCGGGCGTTCACATACCCATCTCCGGTCAAATCATAGGTCATCACCGGCACATCGCCCAAGTCTACGCTCTGTGTAGTGACCGTTACCTGCACCTGGCGGCATAAGTAAAAATCCGCCCCCACGGTCAAGGTATAAGTACCCGGCGCCACGGCAATGGAAAATTTGCCGTCCTCGCCGGTTTGCACGCTCTCATCGCCCAACTCAATCGTCGTGCCCACCAGCAGATAATTGTGGGGGTGACTGCCGTCCGTGCTCTCCATTGCCACCGCACGCCCGGTAACGGTGTAGCTAAGCGCCGGTTGATAATTCCCATCATAGCTGCTGCCGCAGCGCCGGCAGGTGTAGCGGGTGTAGCCCTCCTCCGTTGTCGTCGGCGGAATTACAACGGAGGTATAATCGTGCCCCAACGCCGGGGTACTAACGGTGTCGGACAAATGCGCTCTGCACCGGGTGCAATAATCATAAGTATAACCCGGCAGGGTGCATGTGGGCTCAACGCGGTGGGTGGCAGGCGCCGTATGCCCCAGCTTGGCAATCGGGGTGGCATAGCTGTCACCGCAAGTACAGGTGTAAAGGATTTGACCGTCTGCCACGCAAGTGGGTTCTGTGCGTTGGGCGGTGTACACATGGGTGTGTACTTGCACCGGCACAGCAGCCGTTTGGTCCCCCCAGGTCAGCGTGGCGGTGTATGTGCCCTCTGTCCAGTGATGGGCGACCTGATCGTCCGTCAAAGAAAAGACATGGCCGTTATAATTTTCCTCTGTCAGCGGCAGGGTCACCTGGTCGCCGGTATCATAAGTAATGGTAATTTGCAACCGATCGGTAAAGGCGTTCAGGTCAAAGTAAGCGTAGGTCTGCCCATTGCTGTCCGTGCGCGCCGTGCTATCCACACCGGTGACCAGCACCTGATCTGCCGGGAATGCGGCAGAAAAACCGATCACTTTACCCGGATACAGATACGCCGTGTATGCCCCCAGGCTGTGGTTATTGGTCACTTGAAAATAATAGGTCTCCCCTGCCTGCAAAGTACAGGTGAGATCAAAATTCAGATCATAAAGGGAACGGTCGTCGCTGCCTTGCCCCAGGTCCGCCTTGCTGCCGTCGCATAGGCGCACCACCGTGTCCACACTGCCCATGGAGTAAAAATGGTAAGTACCGGTAGCAGTAGGGGTATAGCGATACCAATCTGTACCGCTGTAGGATTGAAATGTGTTGCCAAAGGTGGCGCCTTGGGTCAGCTCCAGCGCCGGATCAAAGGTAATCTGTGCCGCTGCATCCGCATAATACTGGGCAGTGGTGCCGGTCAGTCCCCGCAGGGTAAAGGCAGGCATGGGGCGGCCGTCCTCGTCCTGGTACCCAACTGCGTACTGACCAAAGCCGGTGCCCACCGGGAACTGCGCAGCGGTCAGCGCCTTGCAGTCAATAAAGGCACAGGCGCCCAGCTGCAAATTGCCGGCCATATTGTCAAACTGAATATCCGTCAGCCCGGAGCAAGCGGCAAAGGCATAGCTGCCAATCCCCGTGACCCCGGCAGGAATTCGTATTGACTGCAAGGCTGCGACATGGAAAAAGGTGTTACTGCCAATCGTTCTCAGACTCTCCGGCAACTGCACATCCGTAACAGCCGTCAACTGACGAAGCAGATTGTCCCCCAGCCCGGTAATGCCCTCCTCCACTTGTACCGTGCGGATTTGGCTGCGGTGGGCGGCAAATGGCGGCAGACTCTCCGGGGTGTAATCCGGCGTAGCACCGGTGCCGGTGAGGGTCAAGGTGCCGGTACTCTCCTCAAACACATAATCCACCTGACTATCACCTAAAGTCCCCTGCTCCCCGGCAAAGGCAAAAAAAGATGGCATCCCAACAAACACAGTTGCCAGCAGAAAACAAAAGATCACACTGTACTTTTTCATCAGGATACCACCTCACATATTCTGTTGTCATTATACCATAAGCCTGACGCCGGTGCAACCGTCAGTCCGCCAGCACCTTGCGCAGCAGCTTGCGCACCTTTTGCAACCGGGTACGCACCGCAGAGCCGGAAATACCCAGTGCCAGACCGATCTCTTGACTGCCGTAGCCCTGGCACCGCATAGCGAGCAAAATCTGATCCTCTCGCCCCAGCATACCCAGCACCTGCGCCCACTCTACCATGGTGATGGGATCCGCCCGATCCGGCAGGCCAAAGTCCTCCGGTATTGCCACGCACACCGCCCGGGCAGCAATGGCCCGGTAGTGGTCGGCGCACACGCTGCGGGCAATGGACAGCAGCAGGCTTTTTGTCCGACTTGGGGAAAGCAGCCGCCGCCAGCAACCACTGCCAATACTGCATAAAGGTCTGCTGGGTCAGCTCCTCGGCCAAATCAGCAGACACACGGCCGCGAATCCAACGCAGCACCGCAGCATAAGATCCAGCATAAACAGCATTAAAGTGCTCATACTTTGTACTTTTTTCGGAATGCTTCATACGCTTCTTCGTCCATGACCATATTGCCTACTATGCTGTTGGCCTGCACCGTGCCCAGCAGCGGCTTGGGACATACGGCAACCGCACCTACGATAAACAGCAGGTGCTTATCCGTAATCATCTCCGGGGTCACATCCGGCGCAAAAACAGGCTGCTGCCCACCACGATCACCGCACCGTCCTCCAACCGGGACAGCAAATCCGCACCTGCCCGCAGCTCTGCGGAGAACTGGTGCAAATGGTCCAGATCCCGATCCAATTCCCGGAACATACCGTTCAGGTTCTCAATCACCAGGCCGGTGCCCTGCTCTGCAACGCCTATACCGCTTAGAAAGACCCGGGCGTGCTTCTCCCCGGCTGCCCGCCGAAAGATGGTCATACCGTTACAAAGGCAAATGGCGCCCTCCGGCAGCGTAGACCCCAGCACATTCAGCCCGTTATACTGGGCCACTTTGTCCATAGGCGCAAACACCTCCTGGGCAATGGCCCCCTTGGTTATATCCGCATAGGCCTCTGCGAACGCCGGCGAAGGATTCTCCGGCAGCAAGATGGTGCTTACCGCTTGAATAGAGCTGATCTTGCGCAGCGCCTGGGGCGTATAGTTGCGCAGATCTAATACGGACACGGCCTCAATTTTCTTTTTACCGAACATCGTACATTTCCTTTCTGCTGGTCAAAGCGTTTCCCATTGTGTGTACACTCTATAAGACGGCCGCCGGGGGCAAACTGTCTGCACACTTTGGTGATTTTTATAATAAAACGCCACGACCATGAAAAAGGCGTATGTACCGGGGTACATACGCCTATAACCGTCATAATGACCTGCGCTTATACAAGCTCGATGATGCACATCTCAGCTGCGTCGCCGCGACGGGGGCCAGTCTTTACAATGCGGGTGTAACCGCCGTTTCTGTCCTCGTACTTGGGCGCGATCTCATCAAACAACTTCTTTACAACATCTTCCTTGGTAACATAGGAAAGCACCTGTCTTTTGGAAGCCAAAGTGTTCTTCTTGCCGAGAGTGATCATCTTCTCAGCCATAGCGCGAACTTCTTTCGCTCTGGTAACGGTAGTTTCAATCTTGCCGTTTTCTAAAAGAAAAGTAACCATACCTCTGAGCATAGCCTTTCTGTGGTCAGTAGGTCTGCCCAATTTTCTGGAACCTGGCATTGAAATTCCCTCCTTTAATCCTCATCGTGACTCAGGCTGAAGCCCAGGGATTGCAGCTTGGCAACCACCTCGTCCAGGGACTTGCGGCCCAGGTTTCTAACCTTCATCATATCTTCTTCGGATTTGCTGATCAAATCCTCTACTGTGTTAATGCCTGCTCGCTTGAGACAGTTGAAAGAGCGCACGGACAGATCCAGTTCCTCAATGGTCATCTCCAGAACCTTCTCCTTACCGTCGTCGTCCTTTTCCACCATAATATCCTGGTTGCCGATCTCCTCAGAGAGATCCACAAACAGCATCAGGTGGTCGTTGAGAATCTTAGCAGCCAAAGAAGCGGCCTCGTCAGCCGGAATGGTGCCGTCCGTCTCAACATCAAGAATCAGTTTATCAAGGTCTGTCTGTTGACCTACACGGGTGTTCTCTACGGTGTAATTCACCTTGAGCACCGGGGTGTAGATAGAGTCGATTGCAATGGTGCCGATGGGCAAATCCATCAGCTGCTTGTTGCGGTCACAGGGCACATAGCCGCGGCCGCTGTCTGCCGTCAGCTCCATAGATACGCTGGCGCCGGCGTCCAGATAAGCAATGTGCAGCTCGGGATTCAGGATCTCTACATCTGCGTCATGAATAATATCGCCCGCAGTGATCTCGCCTTCTCCGCTGGCCTCAATGTGCAGCATCTTCGGCTGCTCATCGTGAATCTTCAGGATAACGTTCTTGAGATTCAAAACGATCTCGGTCACATCTTCCTTTACATGCGGAATGGTAGAAAACTCGTGCAGCACACCATCAATCTTCACGGAAGTGATCGCATAACCGGGCAGAGAGGAGAGCAGTACTCTCCGCATACCGTTGCCCAGGGTTGCGCCAAAACCTCTTTCCAGAGGTTCCACCACAAACTTACCTACGCTTCTGCTTCCCTGAGTAGATAAATCTACAATCTCGATTTTCGGCTTATCAATTTCAATCATTTAAAAGCCTCCTATTTTGATTTTAACAGCTAAATAACAGAATGATCAACTATTATCTAGAATAGAACTCAACGATCAAGTGCTCTTCAACAGGATAATCAATGTCTTCACGGGTGGGCAGAGCCACAACCTTAGCGGTCAACTTCTCTGCGTCAACCTCCAGCCACTTGGGAGCGTTGCCATAAACGCCCTCTTCCTTCACGAGCTTAAATCTGCCGTTCTCCTTGCTCTTATCCACCACAGCGATCACATCGCCGGCCTTCACAAGGTAGGAGGGAATGTTGACCTTTTTGCCGTTCACGGTGAAGTGACCGTGAGAAACAGCCTGGCGAGCCTCACGACGGGTCTTGCAAAAACCGGTGCGGAAAGCCACATTGTCCAAACGAGTCTCTACCATGGTCAGCAGCACGGCACCGGTCTGGCCGGGAGCCTTAGCTGCCTTCTCATAGTAAGAATGGAACTGCTTCTCCAGAATGCCGTAGATGAACTTCACTTTCTGCTTTTCCTGCAGCTGCATAGCATACTCGCTCTTCTTGCGGCGATTCTTGGTATAAGAATTTCTGAATGTATCCTTATTTGTATAGCCCATAACAGCCGGAGAAATGCCGAGTGCTTTGCAGCGCTTTGCGATGGGCTCTGAATTCTTTGCCATATCTTCTACACCTCCGTTAGATTATACACGACGTCTCTTAGGCGGACGGCAGCCGTTGTGCGGAATGGGGGTAACATCCTTAATCAGGGTTACATCCAGACCGGCGGTCTGAAGTGCGCGGATGGCAGCTTCACGGCCGGAGCAACCGGGGCCTTTAACGAAAACTTCCACCGTCTTCATACCATGCTCCATAGCAGCCTTAGCAGCAACCTCGGCAGCAGTCTGTGCAGCAAAGGGAGTAGACTTCTTGGAACCACGGAAACCCATTTCGCCGGCAGACGCCCAAGAAACGGCATTGCCCTGCGTGTCCGTGATGGTTACGATGGTGTTGTTGAAGGTTGACTGAATATGGGCAGCACCACGTTCAATATTCTTCTTCTCGCGGCGTTTGCGAGAGCCAGTGGTCTTTTTTGTAGCCATACTACGAATATCCTCCTACGCTTATTTCTTCTTGTTTGCTATGGTCTTCTTGGGACCTTTGCGGGTGCGGGCGTTGTTCTTGGAGGTCTGTCCTCTTACAGGCAGGCCCTGACGATGGCGCATACCGCGATAGCAGTTAATTTCAATGAGTCTCTTAATGTCAAATGCTCTGTCTCTGCGCAGATCACCTTCAACATTCAGGTTCTTCTCAATGTAATCACGAATTTTGGAAACCTGATCCTCGGTAAGATCTCTGCAACGAGTATCGGGATCAATTCCGGTTGCCTCTACGATCTGAGTAGCAGTGGTACGGCCGATACCATAGATGTAAGTAAGGCCGATCTCAACTCTCTTGTCGTTGGGCAAGTCAACACCAGAAATACGTGCCATATTGTTTTACCTCCGAATTATTGCTCAGGATTAGCCCTGACGCTGTTTGTGCTTTGGATTTTCACAGATAACCATGACTTTACCATTGCGCTTAATCACTTTGCATTTGTCGCAAATTTTCTTTACAGAAGGTCTGACTTTCATTTGAATATCCTCCTTTATTTACTTTGAGCGCCAAATAATACGACCCTTGTTCAGGTCATAGGGTGACATCTCAATCGTTACCTTATCACCGGGAAGAATACGAATGTTGTTCATCCGCAGCTTACCGCTGATATGGGCTAAAATGATGTGGTCATTTTGGAGTGCTACCTTAAAGGTCGTGTTGGGCAGCGCCTCAACCACAGTACCTTCCACTTCAATCATATCTGACTTTGACATCGTTTACCTCTCTTATGGATAGGATCTTGAATTGATGTTCGCTCTTATCTGGAATCACATTACGGCGTAATCGCCTGCAATTGATTAACGCCTCAGACTTTGGTCAAAATGACCGGACCGTTAGAGGTAATGGCAATGGTGTGCTCAAAGTGCGCAGCCAGCTTGCCGTCTGCCGTCTTGACCGTCCAACCGTCTGAAAGCTGTTTTACCTTATAGGTCCCCAGATTTATCATTGGTTCAATTGCCAATGTCATTCCGGGTAATAGTCTGATACCGCGTCCTGCGTGACCGAAGTTTGGTACGCTGGGGTCTTCATGAAGTTTGGTGCCCACGCCGTGACCCACAAAGTCACGAACAACACCGTATCCGCGCGCCTCGCAATATTCTTGTACTGCGTGGCCGATATCGCCGATCCTGTTGCCGGGTATCGCCTGCTCAATGCCTTTATACAGGCTCTCGCGGGTGGTATCCATCAGCCGCTTTGCCTCGGGCGAGCAAGACCCGACTGCAAATGTGGCAGCATTATCGCCGTTATAACCGTTTTTGGCCGCACCCAGGTCGATGCTGACAATGTCACCCTCTTGGAGGATGCGGTCCTTTTTCGGTATACCGTGGATCACTTCATCATTTATGGATATACATGCAGTAGCGGGATAGCCCCCATAGTGCAGGAAATTGGGCTTAGCGCCCCGTTTGATGATCAGATCGTAAGCGATCTTATCAATTTCCTTTGTAGAGATGCCCGGCTTAACAGCCTCACCTGCTACCATCAATGCTTCAGCGGAGATCTGGCAAGCCTCTTTCATCAGCTCCAGTTCTCTGCTGCTTTTCAGCACGACCATGTTAATCCTCCAGTGCTGCAAAAACGAGTGCCGTGGTGTCTGCCACCTCTTCCTGACCCTCTACGACTGCCAGCTTACCCAGCTTGTCGTAAAGTCCTTCAGCGGCTCGGTCATCTTGTGGTATTCCACAAGGCGAGCCTGCACCGTCTCCGGCGCATCGTCCTTGCGTTGAATCAGTGCACCGCCGCAAGCGTCACAAACACCGTCCACCTTGGGCTTTTTATAAAGCATGTGGTAGGAATTTGCACACTTTGAACATACACGACGGCCGGACATTCTGGCGGTAATTTTCTCGTCAGGGACTTCTATATCAATGACCTTATCAATAGCCACGCCCATGTCCTCAAGCGCCTGGGCTTGAGGAATGGTACGAGGAAATCCGTCCAGAATAAATCCGTTTTCGCAATCTTTTTGTTCCAGTCTGTCCTTGATGATCCCGATAACCACATCGTCCGGAACCAACTGGCCTGCGTCCATATAGGACTTGGCCTTCAGGCCCATCTCGGTGCCCTCTTTCAGAGCGGCACGGATGATGTTACCGGTGGAGATGGCAGGAATACCATACTTTTCAACAATCTTTTCCGCCTGGGTGCCTTTGCCGGCACCGGGCGCGCCAAGAAGGATCAAATTCATCTTGCGTTCTCCTTATAATCAGTCAAGGAAGCCTTTATAGTGGCGCATCATCAACTGGCTTTCCAGCTGACGCACCGTCTCCAGAGCTACACCGCACATAATGATGATGGATGTACCGCCCAGGGTGATGCTCATGCCGCCGTCGTCACCGCCGGTCTCCAGGGGCGGAATCGCCGCCTTACAGATCAAGGAGTACACGATGGGGAACAAGGCAACTACGCAAAGCATCAAAGAACCGATCAAGGTCAGACGGGACAGAACCCGCATGATGTAATCGGAAGTGGGCTTGCCGGGACGAATGCCGGGAATTGCGCCGTTGTTCTTACGAAGATTATTTGCCATTTCAATCGGGTTGTACTGAATGGTGCTGTAGAAATAGGCAAAGAAGATGATCAGCAGGAAGTACATACCCGCATACCACCAAGAGTCACTCTGGAAGGCGTTAAAGAACTTCTCCCAGCCGGTGCCCTGGTACTTGTCAGCAGAAATGAACATCTGCACCGTACCGGGCAGGGACAAAATAGAAGATGCAAAATGATAGGCAGCACGCCGCTCATATTGATCTTAATGGGCATGTGGGTGGACTGACCGCCGTACATTTTGCGGCCCACAACGCGCTTGGCGTACTGAATGGGCAGGCGGCGCTCTGAGTTATCCATAAATACGATGTAAGCGATCATCAAAAGGAAGATCACGCACACCACGGGAACCAGAACTTTGTACACGGTACGGCCGGTGTCCAGGTACTGGAACAGCTGCTTAATCAGGGTGGGGAAACGAGACACGATGCCGGCAAAAAGGATAATGGAAATACCGTTACCGATACCGGAAATGGTGATCTGCTCGCCCAGCCACATAATCACGGCTGTGCCGGCGGTGAGCACTGCAATAATGACCACTGCCTGGAACACGGCGTCAAAGCCGGTGAATGCTGCGCCGCTGGCATCCTTCATCAGATAGCCGTTGGCACGCAGGAAGAAGAAGTATGCCAGGGACTGCAACAGGCCCAGACCAACCGTAACGAAACGCGTGATCGTGCCGATCTTCTTTCTGCCTTCTTCGCCCTCCTTCTGCAGCCGCTCCAGTGCAGGAATGGCCACAGCAAGAAGCTGCATAATAATGGAGGCATTGATGTACGGTGTGATGGACATAGCGAAAATTGTTCCGTATGTGAATGCACTACCGGTCATCAAGCTCAGGTAGGTTAAAATGGTGTTGCCCTTACCTACATTGATCTCATCAACAATGTTCAGGAAAGGAACAGGAATGACAGAGCCAATTCGGAAAACAAGGATAACAAATGCTGTAAACAAAAGCTTTTTGCGGATGTCCGCAACTTTCCAAGCGTTTACGAAGGTCTTGATCATTTACAGCACCTCCACCTTGCCACCTGCTGCCTCAATCTTAGATTTGGCGCTCTCACTGATGGCGGTGACCTGAACGGTCAGAGCCTTAGTAATCTCGCCCTTGCCCAGAACCTTTACACCATCCAGTGTCTTCTTCAAAAGACCGGAGGCCACCAGGCTCTCAGCGTTCACGGTTGCGCCGTCCTCAAATCTGTCGTTCAGATCAGACACATTGACAATGGCGTACTCCGTTGCAAAAATGTTGTTGAAACCTCTTTTGGGCACACGACGCTGAAGGGGCATCTGACCACCTTCAAAGCCGGGCCGTCTGCTGTAACCGGAACGGGCCTTCTGACCCTTCTGGCCTTTACCGGCGGTTTTACCCTGGCCGGAAGCAGTACCGCGACCGATACGCTTAACACTCTTTTTGGAGCCTTCAGCAGGAGAAAGTTCATGTAATTTCATCTTGCTACCTCCCCTTATTCTTCAACAACGGTGATCAGGTGTGCGATCTTCTTGATCTTGCCCTGAGTTGCGTCGTTGTTCGGCTGAACGGTTTCGTTGCCGATCTTCCGCAGGCCAAGAGAGTGGGCGGTGGCGATCTGGTCCTGCTTACTGCCGATCAGGCTTTTTGTAAGTTTGATTCTAATATCTGCCATAATGCGCCCCTCCTTATCCTACGATTTCTTTCACTGACTTACCGCGAACAGCAGCAACTTCCTCTGCCGTGCGCAGTCTGCTCAAACCGTCAATGGTGGCGCGAACCACATTGTACGGGTTGTTTGAGCGAACGGCCTTGGTACGAATATCGCCGATACCAACGGTCTCAACAACCGCACGAACCGGGCCGCCGGCGATCACGCCGGTACCTTTGGGAGCGGGCATAAGCAGCACTTCGCCAGCACCGAACTTACCGGTGATCTCATGGGGAATGGTGGTACCCCGCAGAGATACTTTGATCAAATTTTTCTTTGCGTCCTCGATCCCCTTACGGATAGCGTCCGGAACCTCACCGGACTTACCGATACCGAAACCGACCAGACCGTTCTTATCACCAACAACCACCAGTGCGGAGAACTTAAAAATTCGACCGCCCTTTACGGTTTTAGAAACACGGTTGATGGTAACCACTCTTTCTTCAAGTTCCATTGAAGATGCGTCAATCTTTGTAGCCAAAAGTATTTACCTCCTTCGTTAGAACTTCAGTCCGCCCTCACGAGCGCCGTCTGCAACCGCAGCCACACGACCGTGATACACGTAACCGCCACGGTCAAATACGCACTCGGTGATGCCCTTTGCGGTGGCTCTTTCTGCTAATGTCTTACCAACAGCCTTAGCTGCTTCTACATTTCCGCCGTACTGTGCAAAGTCCTTCTCAGTGGTGGATGCACTTGCCAGCGTTACACCGGCAACATCATCAATGAGCTGAACGTAAATATTGCTGAGGGAGCGATATACGTTGAGTCTGGGACGAGCAGCAGTGCCGCTGATTTTGCCACGAACACGAATGTGGCGCTTTTGTCTTGCCTTATTGGCGTCTTGTCTTGAAACCATTGTAATTCACTCCTTCCCTTATTTCTTACCTGCTTTGCCTTCCTTGCGGCGAATATGCTCATAGTCATACTTGATACCCTTGCCCTTGTAGGGTTCCGGGGGTCTCTTCTCGCGAACCTGTGCGGCAAACTGACCTACGGCCTGCTTGTCTGCGCCGCTGATGACAATGGCGTTTGCACTGGGGCACTCAATGGTAATGCCTTCCGGTGCGTCCATGATCACCTGGTGAGAAAAGCCAAGGTTCATTGTGAGCTTGTTGTTCTGTACCTGTACTCTGTAACCAACACCGTTGACTTCCAGATTCTTCTTGAAGCCCTCGGTCACGCCCAGAACCATGTTGTGAATGAGGGTGCGGGTCAAGCCGTGAAGAGACTTGTTCGCCTTCTCATCGTTGGGTCTTTTTACAATAACTTCGTTGCCTTCTACTGCGACTGCCATGTTCGGATGAACATTCCGGGTAAGTTCCCCCTTGGGGCCTTTACGGTAACAGTCGTTCCGTCAACCTTTACGTCAACGCCGGCAGGAATTTCAATAGGCTTTAAGCCAATTCGTGACATACGACTGCACCTCCTTACCAAATAAATGCCAGAACTTCGCCGCCCACATTCTCTTTGCGAGCTTCTTTGTCTGTCATTACGCCTTTAGATGTAGAAACGATGGCTACGCCCAGGCCCTTCATTACCTTGGGCATATCCTCAACGCTTGAATACTTACGAAGACCGGGCTTAGACACGCGGCGCAGACCGGTGATGACGCGGCTCTTGCCCTCGCCATACTTCAGGGTCACGCGGATAACGCCCTGCTTGCCGTCTTCAATTACTTTGTAGCCTTTGATATAACCTTCATCTACCAGAATCTGAGCAATTGACTTCTTCATGTTAGATGCGGGAATATCTACAGTATCGTGCTTTGCGGAATTCGCGTTGCGAATTCTGGTCAGCATATCAGCGATAGGGTCTGTAATATGCATTGATATTTCCTCCTTATTCGATCTTCAATTCTCAGATTACCAAGATGCCTTGCGCACACCGGGGATCTCGCCCTTGTGAGCCAGCTCTCTGAAGCAGATACGGCACACGCCATACTTACGCAGGTAAGCGTGAGGTCTTCCGCAGATCTTACATCTGTTGTGCTGTCTGGTGGAATACTTGGCAGGACGAACTGCCTTGACTTTCATAGATGTTTTGCCACGATAATCCCTCCTTACTCTGCAAACGGTGCGCCCATCAGCTTGAGCAGCTCCCGTGCTTCTTCATCTGTGTTTGCGGTGGTTACCATAATGATATCCATACCGCGCACCTTGTCGATCTTGTCATATTCGATCTCGGGGAAAATCAACTGTTCTTTGATACCCATGGCGTAGTTACCACGGCCGTCAAAGGAGTTTGCATTGATCCCTCTGAAGTCACGCACTCTGGGGAGAGCCAGATTAAAGAATCTGTCCAGGAATTCATACATTCTCTCGCCACGCAGAGTGACCTTTACGCCCACCGGCATACCCTCACGCAGCTTGAAGTTTGCAACAGACTTCTTTGCGCGGCACACCACGGGCGCTGACCGGTGATCTGGGACAGGTCGGAGATGATTGCATCTACAACCTTAGAGTTTTCGCGGGCTTCGCCGCAACCAACATTGATAACAATCTTGTCAAGCTTCGGGATTTGCATAACAGATTTGTAGCCGAATTTCTTCATCAATGCCGGAGCAACTTCGCTCTTATAGGTTTCTTTTAACCTTGCAGCCATTGTTATGTTCCTCCCTTACTTAAAATTCGTTGCCGCATTTTTTGCAAATGCGTGCGCCGCCCTTTTTTGTGGCCGACGCGGGTCGCCTCGTTACATTTGGGGCACACCAGCTGTACCTTGGAAGCGTACAGCGCGGACTCAACATCAATCAGGCCGCCGGCCTCGCCCATCTTGCGGGGCTTTACATGCTTGGTAACCACATTGACCTTCTTGACGATGACTTTACCCTCAGCAGGGCTAACAGCAACAACTTCGCCGCGCACGCCCTTGGATTTACCGGACAGCACCTGAACGGTATCGCCGGATTTTACAAACATCTTACTCATTCTCTCGCACCTCCATTAAAGCACTTCCGGAGCAAGGGACAAAATCTTCATGTAATCCTTATCACGAAGCTCTCTTTGCTACGGGTCCAAAAAATACGGGTGCCACGAGGCGTTTTATCCTCTTTGATAATTACGGCAGCATTTTCATCAAAACGAATGTACTGGCCGTCGTCACGACGTACACCTTTGGTTGTACGAACGATGACTGCTTTAACAACTTCGCCCTTTTTCACAGCGCCGCCGGGTGCCGCCTTCTTAACGGAGGCCACGATCACGTCGCCGATGTTGGCGTATCTTCTGCGGGGTAGCCGCCCAGCACACGGATGCACATCAATTCTTTCGCACCGGTGTTGTCTGCTACCTTCAGCCGACTTTCCTGTTGTATCACAGCATTTTCCTCCTTCGTACTGCAAAATAACACTTTGCTCATCTTGCAGTTATTATTTTAGTTCCGACTGCAAAAAGCAGTCTGTATGAAAAACCAAGTAATCCGTTTGAATTATTTAGCCTTTTCAATGATCTCAACCACACGCCATCTCTTGTCTTTGCTGTAGGGACGGGTCTCCATAATCATAACCTTGTCGCCTACGCCGCATTCGTTCTTCTCGTCGTGTGCTTTGTACTTCACGGTACGGTTTACGATCTTGCCATACAGCGGGTGAGCCACTCTGTCCTGAATGCTAACCACAACTGTCTTATCCATCTTATCGCTGGAAACAAGACCAACTCTTGTCTTTCTGAGGTTTCTTTCCATGATCAGTTACCTCCTTCTTAAGAGTTAGCGCTTTCGAGTTCGATTGCGCGCTCCACAGTCTTAATGCGTGCAATGTCCTTCTTGACCGCTTTAATTCTCATAGGGTTGTCGAGCTGATTGATGGCCTGCTGGAAATGCAGGTTGAAGAGTTCATCCTTGAGCTCTGCCAACTTCTTTGCGCGCTGATCGGCGCTCAAAGCACGGATTTCTGCTGCTTTCATTCCTGCTCGCCTCCCTCTTTCTTAACGAACTTGCATTTTACGGGGAGCTTGTTGGCAGCAAGACGCATAGCCTCGCGCGCCACAGACTCCTCAACGCCGCCCAGTTCAAACATAACGCGACCGGGCTTTACCACGGCTACCCAGTAATCCACGTTACCTTTACCTTTACCCATTCGGGTATCGGCAGGACGAGCGGTAATGGGCTTGTCGGGGAAAATCTTGATCCATACCTGACCGCCACGCTTGGTGTAACGGGTCATAGCGATACGGGCAGCCTCAATCTGTGCCGCAGTGATCCATGCAGGCTCAGTGGTCATCAGACCGTACTCACCGTAGGTAACTTTATTGCCGCGGGTAGCCACACCGGTCATACGACCTCTGTGCTGCTTGCGGTGCTTAACACGCTTAGGTAACAGCATTATCGATTTCCTCCTTCCCGACGATTTCTTCTCTTATTACGAGACTCGTGAAGAACCTCGCCCTGGTAGATCCAAACCTTTACGCCGATACGGCCGTAAGTGGTCTTAGCCTCAACCAAACCGTAGTCAATGTCTGCACGGATGGTCTGCAGCGGGATCGTACCCTCTTTGTATGTCTCGGTACGCGCGATCTCGGCGCCGCCTACACGGCCGCTGACCTGGATCTTGATACCGCGAGCGCCCAAACGCATGGTGTTGCGGATAGCGCCCTTTACTGCACGACGGAAAGATACACGCCGCTCCAGCTGACCGGCCACATTCTGAGCAACCAAGGTTGCATTCAGATCGGGCTGCTTGATCTCAACGATGTTGATGTACACTTCGTTCAGCTCTTTGCCCAGTTTCTTGGCGCACAGTGCTCTGAGCTTTTCAATCTCAGTGCCCTGCTTGCCGATCACCATACCGGGCTTTGCGCAGTGGATGTTGATGCGCACACGCTTAGCGTCACGCTCAATCTCCACCTTAGGAACACCTGCGCCGGAAAGGGTCTCCAGCAGATACTTACGCAGCTTGTAGTCCTCTACAAGGGTATCGCCGAACTCGCCCTTCTTTGCGTACCAGCGGGAGTCCCAGTTTTTAATGACACCGATTCTGAGACCGGTAGGATTACATTTCTGTCCCATTTAACTCTTCCTCCTCGCTTAGTCTTCCATTTCCTTAACGGTAATGGTGATGTGAGATGTTCTCTTGTTGATTCTGTAAGCTCTGCCCTGGGCTCTGGCCTGAATTCTCTTCAGAGTGGGGCCGAGCATGCCTACATAGCATTCGCTTACATACAGACGGGAAACATCCATATTGTTGTTGTTTTCTGCATTGTGCATAGCGGACCTGAGCACCTTCATCACAGGCTCGCAAGCGGCTTTGGGGTGTATTGCAGAATAGCCATGGCCTTGTCGGCAGGCTGCTTTCTAATTAAATCAAGTACGATCTGAACCTTTCTGGGAGAGATACGGACGTACGTTGCTTTTGCTGTAGCTTCCATAATAAATCTCCTTTCCGATTACTTAGATGACTTGGAGCCTGCGTGGCCTCTAAATGTTCTGGTGGGCGCGAACTCACCCAGCTTATGGCCGACCATGTCCTCGGTCACATAGACCGGTACATGCTTTCTTCCGTCGTGAACAGCAAAGGTATGACCTACGAATTCAGGGAAGATTGTGGAACTTCTGGACCAGGTTTTGATAACCTGCTTGTCGCCCTTAGCGTTCAGGGCTTCAACCTTTTGAACAGGCTTTCTTCAACATAAAAGCCCTTCTTGGCACTTCTACTCATTTAATCTTCTCCTTTCTTCTTATTTACCGTTGCGACGGCGAACGATCATCTTGTCAGACTTTTTCTTCTTCTTGCTGCGGGTCTTATAACCCAGAGCAGGCTTGCCCCAAGGGGTGCAAGGACCGGGACGGCCGATGGGGGACTTACCCTCACCACCGCCGTGCGGGTGGTCGTTGGGGTTCATTACAGAACCACGAACAGTGGGACGGAAGCCCATATTGCGCTTACGACCGGCCTTACCGATCTTCACATTTGCATGATCGGCATTGCCAACCACGCCAATGGTAGCCATGCAATTGCAGGGCACATTGCGCAGCTCGCCGGAGGGCAGACGCAGCAGTGCGTACGGACCTTCCAGAGCCATCAGCTGTGCGCCGTTACCGGCAGAGCGCGCCAGCTGTGCGCCGTTACCGGGATACAGCTCCACATTGTGTACCATGGTACCAACGGGAATGTTCTGCAGCGGCAGAGCGTTACCGGCCACGATGTCTACATCCGTACCGGCTACCACGGTGTCGCCTACCTTCAGGCCTTCAGGAGCGGTGATGTAGCTCTTCACGCCGTCCTCATACTGGATGAGAGCGATGTGGGCGCTTCTGTTGGGATCATACTCAATGCTCTTGACCTCAGCGGGAACATCGAACTTGTTGCGCTTGAAGTCGATCACACGGTATTTTTTTCTGTTACCGCCGCCACGATGACGAACGGTGATTCTGCCGTAGGAGTTGCGGCCGGACTTTTTGTTCAGCGGCTGAAGCAGAGAACGCTCCGGAGCAACCTTGGACAGAGAAGAGTAATCGGTAACCGACATATTCCGTCTGGACGGCGTAGTCGGCTTATAAGTTTTGATTGCCATTCTTATTTCTCCTTTCCGGATAACTTTGCGAAAGGATGGCTCCTTTCATACCTCATCACCCGAAATCATGGTTGTCTTAGTGTTTGTATATATAATGTATAAGAGATTACATCATATCGTTGAAGAACTCAATCTCCTTGGAGTCCTCGGTGAGGGTAACCACAGCCTTCTTCCAAGAGGGGGTGTAACCCACATTGGCGCCCTGGCGGCGCTTCTGACCTCTTACATTCAGGGTGTTTACTTTCTTCACCTTGGTGCCGGGGAACAGTTCCTCAACAGCCTTCTTGATCTCAATCTTGCCAGCGTCTTTGGCAACTTTGAAGGTATATTTCTTCATCATGATGCCGGTCATGGACTCTTCCGTAATGATCGGCTTAATGATAATGTCCTGTGCAGCTTTCATTATGCATATACCTCCTCGATCTTCTTGGCGGCGTCCTTCAGAACAACGAAGCTGTCGCAGTTGAGGATGTCATACACGCAAAGGGTGTTGACGGTCACAACCTTAACGCCGGCGATGTTCCGTGCGCTCTTATAAATCTTCTCGTCCTTATCTGCGGTGACGATCAGGGTCTTCTTGGCAGCCTTCAGCTTGGTGAGCATCTCGACCACAGCTTTGGTCTTAATGTCTTCCAGCTCTACCTTGTTAACTACCATCATCTCCTCAGCAGCAACCTTGCTGGACAGCGCGGACTTCATAGCCAGTCTGCGCACCTTCTTGTTGATGCTGATGCCGTATGTTCTGGGCTTCGGGCCAAGAGCAATACCGCCGTGGGTCCACTGCGGGCTTCTGGTAGAACCCTGACGGGCACGACCGGTGCCTTTCTGTCTCCAGGGCTTTGCACCGCCGCCGCTGACCTCAGAACGAGTGAGAGTTGACTGTGTGCCCTGACGCTGGTTAGCCAGATAGCTGACCACTGCAAGATGCATTGCGGATTCGTTCGGCTCAATGGCGAAAACGGAATCTGCAAGTTCCAATTTAGAAGTTTTCTTACCTTCCTGGTTATAAACCTGAACCTGTGCCATTTTAATCTCTCCTTTCGTTAAGCTTTCACTGCATCAGCGATGACAACAATGCCGCCCTTGGGGCCGGGAACGGCACCCTTGATGGCGATGAGGTTATTCTCGGCATCCACCTTAACAACCTCGAGGTTTTGAACGGTTACGGTCTCGTGACCCAGGTGACCTGCCATCTTCTTGCCCTTAAATACGCGAGAAGGGCTGGAGCAGGCACCCAAAGAACCGGCGTGACGGGCGTTGGGACCGGTACCGTGGCTCATTCTCAGACGAGAGAAGTTCCAGCGCTTAATGGCATGCCTGCGGTCCTTACCCTTGCTGGATGCCCTTCACATCGATCTTTTCGCCGGGAGCGAAAATATCGGCCTTCAGGATGTCACCTACATTCATTGCGGAAATGTCGTCCAGACGAAATTCCTTTAGTGTTTTCTTGGGAGCCACATCGGCTTTGTCAAAATGACCTTTCATCGGTTTGTTGACGCGTGTGATCTTCACATCGCCAAAGCCCACCTGAATGGCCTCATAGCCGTCGTTCTCCATTGTCTTCTTCTGGGTAATCGTGCAAGGACCGGCCTCCACAACGGTTACAGGGATTGCATGGCCCTGTGCGTCGAAGACCTGGGTCATGCCGATTTTCTTACCGATAAGACCTTTCTTCATGTTTATTCCTCCTTTGGTTATTGGTTGGGTCTCCCCAACATGACCTCGACCGGGTTGCGATCTGTTTTCAGTTCAATTAGAGCTTAATCTCGATCTCAACGCCTGCCGGGAGCTCAAGACTTGTCAGCGCTTCCACCGTCTTGTTGGAAGGTCTGAGAATGTCGATGAGTCTCTTGTGTGTTCTCTGCTCAAACTGCTCACGGCTGTCCTTGTACTTGTGTACAGCACGCAGGATGGTAACAACTTCCTTCTCGGTGGGAAGCGGGATGGGACCGCTCACCTGAGCGCCGGTGCGCTTTGCGGTGTCTACGATCTTCTCCGCAGCCTGGTCCACCAGGTTGTGGTCATAGCCCTTCAGTCTGATGCGGATCTTAACTTTACTTGCTGCCATGTGAAATTCCTCCATGAATTTTGATGGTGCGAGCAACCATTGTTTGACTACCCACCCGTGTGTTTCAACCCTTACCGTAAATAAAGCCGAATGAAGGCAGTTCATTCGGGCACGGTTACACGGTGCACAGCGCGTTCGCAAGTCACGCTCTGCAGGGACCCCTTACGGTCCGCGTCGTACAATGATTCGTTTCGCCCGGTTTGAAATCGGACATACTCCGCCGAAATTACCGCTCTGGGTAGGAGCGCAACCTCCGGCATCAACGCATATCTGGTTGTGTGTTGCGGTGTCTATATATTATATATATAATACGCCCAATCACACGCAGGCAATATTATATTATATAGAGCCCCTGCTGTCAAGCCTTTTTTGAAGTTCTTTGGAATTTTTTTTTCATTGTGCAAAATGCCAGAAAATCCGGCTCCATTTTTGTAAAAATCACCAAAGCAGAACCACCGGTTTTTTGGTGTCTCTCCCCTGTCGAACCACAAGATGTAGTTGCCGTTCTCCATATTTAGTAGGAAACGCCCCGCGCCGTGGAAAAATTCCGTCGCGTCGCTTTGACCGAATTTTTGAAAAATTTAATTTTTGGCAGCAAAAGTTATACGACATTGTACCAATAAAATAAACGCAGCGCCCAAGCCGATCGGCCTGAACGCTGTGCAAATCGCTATATTATAGTATGTTTATATATAAGGGCTACTTGAGCTTGGCAATGGTCACGCCGTTCTCGCCCTCGCCGTACACCCCCAGCCGATACTCGGCCACATTGGGATGGTGGCGCAGTTCTTCCTGTACGGCGGTACGCAGCGCGCCGGTACCTTTGCCGTGGATAATGCGCACCTCGGATATGTTATTGAGCACGCACTTATCAATAAACAGACCCAGGTTGCCCAGGGCTTCCTCTACCGTTTGGCCTCGCAGATCCAGCTCGGTTTTTACATCCGCGTCTGCCCGGGAGGTGGTGCGCCGCAGGGTGCGCTGGCCGGTGATCGGCGTTTTCTTCTTGGGCGGCAGCAGGCGCAGATCCGTCGGTTTGACCCGCGTTTTCAGCATACCGGAGGAAACCAAAATCTTACTGCCCAGTTCCAGCACGTCGCCCTCGCCAATGCCCTTGATGAGCACATGGTCCCCTACCTGCAAGGGGCGGGGCAACTTATAATCCGCATCCCAATCGGTGTTCAGCCGGTTGGGGTTCACAATATCGTCCAACTCACCCAAGCGATTTTTGATCTCCCGCCTGGTCTTGCGGGCCAATTCCGTGGCGTTGGTGGCAGTCTGCTCTTTCTTCAACTGCTCCAGCTGGAGCAGGAAATCCGAAGATGTGCGTTTGGCAGCATCTACCAGCCGCTGTGCCTCTCGCTTAGCCTTGTCCAGTTCTCGATCCCGCAGGGTGTCGATCTTGGACTTTTCTTCTCTGGCCTTGGCAGCCAGCCGCTCCGCCTCTTGCCGTTCCTTGGACGCCGCTGCCCGTTCCTCGTCCAGTGCCTTTCGAGCGCTCTCCAGGTTCTCCAGCACAGACTCAAACTGCCGGTTCTCCGAGCCGACAATCTCCTTAGCTGCCCGCACGACCGCCGGATCCATGCCCAGGTGCTCCGTAATGGCAAAGGCGTTGGACCGACCGGGCACGCCGATCAGCAGCCGATAGGTAGGCCGCAGGGTCTCCACATCAAACTCGCAGCAGCCGTTACTGACCCCGGGCGTATCCAGCGCATAGGCTTTCAGCTCCGCATAATGGGTGGTGGCGGCAATGTGCGCTCCCTTTTGGCGCAGATATTCAATGACAGACACTGCCAGCGCCGCGCCCTCGATGGGATCCGTACCGGCGCCCAACTCGTCGATCAGCACCAGGGGAGTCTTTGTCCGCCTTTCCCATAATATCAATAATATTCACCATATGAGAGGAGCAAGTGGACAGGTTTTGGGCAATGCTCTGTTCATCTCCGATATCCACCAAGATTTGGCGGTACAGCGCCAGTTTGCTGCCGTCTGATACAGGAATCAACAACCCACAGCCCACCATCGCCGTCAGCAGGCCCAGGGTCTTTAAGGTCACCGTCTTGCCGCCGGTATTGGGGCCGGTGATCACCAGCGTATCATAGTCCGCGCCCAGGGTAATATGCACCGGCACCACCCGCTCTTTATCAATCAGCGGATGGCGGGCATTTTTCAAATCCGTTACGCCCTCGGTGTTTAGCTGGGGACGAGCGGCTTTCATTTGGTACGCCAAGTGCGCCTTGGCAAAGATCAGGTTCAGCCGCACAGCACTGTCATAACTGTGGCGCACGCTCTCTGCAAAAGTGCCTGCCTCTGCAGACAGCTCAAAGAGAATGCGCTGCACCTCTTCCCGCTCCCGGCCCTCTAACACCTTAATGTCATTGTTGGCGTCCACCACCGCCGCCGGCTCGATAAACACCGTAGCGCCGCTGGAGGAGGTGTCATGCACCAGACCGGGCACCTCGCCCCGGTGCTCCGCCTTTACCGGCACTACAAAGCGCCCGCCACGCTGGGTGACGATGGGCTCTTGCAAGAATTTTTGGTAATGGGTGGAGTGGATCATACCGTCCAGCCGTTGCCGAATGGCCGCCGCCTTGGCCTTAATCTTCCGACGAATGTCGTAAAGTTCTTCCGAGGCCTTGTCCGCCATTTCCTCCGGACTGACAATGCAGGTAAAGATCCGGTTCTCCAAATATTTGTTCACCGTAATGCCGTCAAAAAAGAAATTCAGGGACGAGCTTGTACCCGCCAAATGGCCGTGCCAGTCGTCCAGAATACGCAGTGCCCGCAGGGTGTCGCCCACTTGCAGCAACTCCGTCATATTCAGACAGCCGCCGGCTGCCGCCCGCTGCAACGGACCGTTTACATTATGCAGCCCGCCAAAAGACGGCGCGCCGAACCGGGCCAGCATAGAAAAAGCGTCCTCCGTCTGATCCAGCAGGAGAGCAATCTCCCCCGGGTCTGCCGCAGGGCGCAGCGCCAATGCCGCTTCTTTGGCGTCGTCACAGGTGGTCTGTTCCGCCAAAAGGGCAAGCACCTTATCCAGTTCCAAGGTTTGCAAATTCTTATCCATATCTCTATCCATTATGATGCTATGTAGTCGCGTCCCCGGCTTGCAGGGACTTGTAGAATTCCAGTGTGGTAAAGCGCCGGTCCAGCCGCCGCAGGGTGTACTGCTCCGTCACCCGGCCCAGCAGTGCCATTTGCTCCGGCGACAGAGCAAAGCCAAAAATACGCCCCGGCTCCGTCAGGCAAATGTAGCGCACGGCGGTCATCACCGTCTTGGGTACCGCCACGGCGCCTGCCTTGGGGCAATTCTCACAGTAAATGCAGCCCCCGTCCACATCAAAGTACATCACCGGTGTTTCGTAAGTCCCGCAGTTGGCGCAGGCCAAAATATTGGGCATATAACCGGAGATGGACAGGGCGCGCAATTCAAACACCGCCTTGATCTGCACCAGCGGCTTGGTACCCTTGCACAACAGGTGCAGGGTGTTCAGCAGCAGGCGCAACAATTCCGGCGCCGGTTGTTCCTCCGCCGCCAATTCGTAGCTAAGCTGGGCAAAATATTGGGCAGCTGCCAGCCGATCAATATCCTGCCGCAAGCCAAAAAACACCTCAATGGGTGCCGCACTGTCTACCGTATAAGCGTCGCGCCCACGGTACAGAGCAAACTCGCCATAGCAAAAAAGGGAGGTGGCAGCGGCACGCCGATTCTTCAGCTGCTTGCCGCCTCGCACAAACGCACGCACCAGCCCATGATCCGCCGTCAGTAAAGTCACCAGGCGATCATTCTCCCCGGTGGTCTGCTCCCGTATCACTAACCCTTTGGTGGTACTGTTCATGCCCCTCTTGTCGTTCCTCTTCCTTGTATTTCAAATAATCGGCCACACGGCCGGTTTGTATAAACTGTTGCCAGCTGTTCTCTGCCATCGACATAGGATCACCGTTTTTATTGTATCCTATGCGTGCAACGCCATTTGTGCCAAATTCATCCAAGGACAAAATCCAACACCGCAGCGGCAAAAAATCCATTTATTCGTTATCCAAACCAAAGTTGTGGATCAGGCCCTCACGGTTGCGCCAGTCCTCTTTCACCTTAACCCAGGTGTGCAGATTGACCTTGATCCCGAAAAAGCGCTCCATATCCTGCCGAGCAAATGTGGCGATCTTCTTAAGCATAGCGCCGCCCTTGCCGATGACCATACCCTTATGGCTCTCCCGCTCGCAGTAAATGGTGGCGTCCACATCCAAACAGCTGCCGTCCGGGCGTTCCTTCATCTTCTCAATGGCAACGGCAATGCCGTGGGGAATCTCCTTATCCATTAGGCGCAGGATCTTCTCCCGGATCATTTCCGCAGCCAGCACCCGCTCCGGCTGATCCGTCAAGGTATCGTCCGGAAAAAAAATGGGGTGACGGCAGCGCCAGGCGTTCCATCTCCGTCAGCAGATCCTGCACACCCTCGCCGGTCTGGGCGCTGCAAGAGCACCACAGCCGTAAAGTCATACAGCCCTGCCAACTGGCCGATGCGGGGAGCCAGTTCCGTCTTGTCCCGCAACATGTCAATTTTGTTAATAGCCAGGATCACCGGCAAGCGCTGCTTTTTGCACATTGCCAGCAGTTCCTGCTCCTTGTCGTTAAGCTCGCCCTTAGGCTCCACCACAAACAGGCAGGCATCCACACCGCCTACCGTATCGCCTACCGCCTGGTTCATATGCTCGCCCAGCTTGTTGTGGGCATGGTGAAAACCGGGGGTGTCCGTAAACACCAGCTGCACCTCGTCCCGCGTCAGCACACCCATGATCTTGGTACGGGTGGTCTGTGGCTTAGAAGACACAATGGCGATCTTGCTGCCGGTAAGTCGGTTCAAAATAGAAGATTTGCCCACATTGGGCTTGCCGATAATGGCGATAAATGCAGATCGGGTCATGACTCGTCTCCCATGTAATAGCTACTGTCCCGCTTCCAGCCGATTTGGGTCAGCACGGTTTCTTCCTTTTCGCGCATACGCACTTCTTCCAGTCCGCCCTGCTCATGGTCGTAGCCCAGCAGGTGCAGCATGGAATGGACGGTCAAAAAGCCGATCTCCCGCTGCAAGGGGTGATTATACAGCTCTGCCTGTTCCATGGCTTTCTCCATAGAGATCACAATATCCCCCAGCAGCTTGGCGCCGGTGTCGTGGTTAATGTCGTACACACCGTTCTCCCCCAGAGGGAAGCTAAGTACGTCCGTCTCTCTGTCGATGTTTCGATACGCTTTGTTCAGCTCACGGATCTGTTCGTTATCCACAAAGCGCACGCTCACCTCTGCACTGCCCTCGAAATGCTCCAGTTCCAGCACGGCGTGGCAACAACGGCGGATCAGCAACCGAATACCGGTAGGCACCTTCACTGCCTTTTGATCGTTTGAAATGACCACTTTTACAGATTCCATTACTTGTTTTTCTCCTCATATTTTTCATACGCCCGAATAATGTCCTGCACCAACCGGTGGCGCACCACATCCTTCTGGCTGAATTTATGAATTTCAATATCATCTACATGCTTTAGAATGTCCATCACCTTCACCAGCCCGGAGCGCTTGCCCTCCGGCAGGTCAATCTGGGTAATGTCGCCGGTAACCACCATCTTGGAGTTGAACCCCAGGCGGGTCAAAAACATTTTCATCTGCTCCGGCGTGGTGTTTTGGGCCTCATCCAGGATAATAAAACTATCGTCCAAGGTACGCCCACGCATATAGGCCAGCGGTGCCACCTCGATAGCGCCTCGCTCCTGGTAGCGCTGAAAGCTCTCAGCCCCCAGCATATCAAACAGCGCGTCATATAACGGGCGCAGATACGGGTCTACCTTGCTTTGCAGGTCGCCGGGCAGGAAGCCCAACTTCTCCCCTGCTTCCACCGCCGGGCGGGTCAAAATGATCCGGTTCACCTCTTTGGCACGAAAGGCGGTAACCGCCATTGCCACAGCCAGGTAAGTCTTACCTGTACCGGCCGGACCCACGCCAAAGGTGATGGTGTTTTTGGCGATGGACTCGCAGTACCGCTTTTGACCCACGGTCTTTGGCTTCACCGGGCGACCCTTGGCCGTCACGCACACCGAGTCCGTGGTCATGGAGGAGAGCACATCCTCGTTGCCCTCGCCCACCAGCGAGATCACATAGCGCACATTCTGCTCCGTCAGTTGCTCGCCTTTGTTAATTAGGGTCAGCAGTCCGTTCAGCGCCCGGGCAGCGGCGGCCACATTCTCTGCGTCCCCACCACCTTCAGGTCTGCGCCCCGGCAGGTGATGGTCACGCCGTACTCCCGCTCCAATAGCTTTATGTTTTCATCGAAGCTGCCAAACAGGTTCGCTGCCTGTTCCATCGCTTCAAAGGTGATTACCTGTTCTGTCATATTTTAACTTCTGCCTTTATCCGTTCAATTCTGCGCTCCTCTACCCCGCAAACGGTAAAGTGCACATTCTCATAATCCACCGTTACCGGCTGGGTCTCCTTGCCGGTGGGAAGATAGCCCAGGCGGCTGATCAAAAAGCCTGCCAGCGTGTCATAATCCCCCTCCGGCAAGGGCACGCCCAGCGCCTTTTCCGCGTCATCCATATCTACCGAGCCATCAAAGGTGAAGGTGTGCTCCCCGGTTTGGATTACATCCGCCTCCTCCTCGTCGTACTCGTCCATAATATTGCCCACGATACTTTCCAGAATATCCTCCATGGTCACCAGCCCGGCAGTGCCGCCGTACTCATCTACCACAATGGCCATCTGGATACGCTTGTCCGTCATAGTGGCGAACAGCTTGCCGCAGGGAATACTCTCCGGTACAAACAACAGCGGCCCCGCACATAGTCCGTCAGCCGGCGTCCGCCGGCACAGGCTTACCCACAAAGGGCAGCAGGTCTTTTACATAGAGAATACCCTGCACATTATCCAGATCCTCGTGGAATACCGGGATCCGGGAGCACCCTGCCTCCAGTGCAAAGGCAGCGGCATAACCGATGGTGGCCGTCTCCTCCACTGCCTCGATCTCTGTGCGATGGGTCATAATATCCTCCGCACAAAGTCGGTCAAAATCAAAGATATTGTGGATCATCTCCCGCTGAGACGCTTCCAGTTCTCCTTTGGCCTGGTCCTCGTCCACCAGCTGGCGAATTTCCTCTTTCGTTGTGCTCTCTCGCTTAAATAATCGGTCAATCAGGCTGTTCCCGCCCATAATGGCCCCTGCCTCCTGTGCAATACAAATTTTTCCGTTTATTTATTATATACACTTTATTTTAGATTGTCAAATATGTTAAGATATAAGGCAGAAAGGCAGGTAGCTATGATAGACGATTTGCTGACGGAAGAGAATGTTTGGGACCGACTGCGCCGGGAGGGCAAGCCCCTGGTGCTCTATGGCATGGGCGACGGGGCGGAGAAAATCAATGCCGTGTTAGAAAGCAGGGGAATGCACATCACTGCGGTCTTTGCCAGTGATGATTTTGTGCGAGGCCAGTCTTTTTGGGCCACACGGTGCAGCGCTACCGGGAGGTGTGCACGCAACTTACGGACTTTAATGTGGTACTGGGCTTTGCCAGCCAGCGCCCGGAGGTACTGGAAAACATCGCCCGGATCCATCAGGAGCACCCGGTGTATGCGCCGGATATTCCGGTGGCCGGCGTAGGGCTGTTTACCCGGGAATACGCCGCTGCCCACCGGGCGGAAATAGAGACTGTTTACGCCAAATTGGCCGATGAGGAGAGCCGCCGGGTGTATCATTCCGTATTGCGTTACAAAATCAGCGGTAAAGTTGATTACCTTTACAATTCGTTTGCAAATATGGACGAGATTTTTACCGAAATTTTGCAAGTGAACCAACAGGAGATTTTGGTGGATATGGGCGCTTATAACGGCGACACAATTCGCCAATTTTTGCAGTATTCGTGCGGAAAATACAAATCCATTTATGCCTTGGAGCCGGATGGCAAAAACTTCAAAAGCTGTGCCGCTCCACCGAGGGTATGCAAGGCGTTCACCTTTACAATAAAAGTGCCTGGACCGGCAGACCACTTTACATTTTGATGCCTGCGCCGGGCGCAATTCCCACCTGTCGCCCACCGGTACGGCGGTGGAAGCCACGGATCTGGACAGCCTGCTACAAGGCGCGCCGGTGACCCTGCTGAAAATGGACATTGAGGGCAGTGAAAGCAAGGCGCTGACCGGCGCCGCCCACACCATTATCACCTGGCGGCCCAAACTATATGTATGCGCCTACCATCGAAACGAAGATTTGTTCTCCCTACCGCTGCAAATTCTAAACCTTTGCCCGGACTACAAACTGTACTTCCGCCACAGTCCGTACATTCCGGCGTGGGAAAGCAATTTTTACTGTATTCCGACCCATTTGGACGACAACGACCATTAACGCCCCGCTGCATTGACAAGGCCCTTTACAAATTATATAATAGATTTTACGGCTTATGAAATGAAGCGTCCTCTTTGGAGGGCAGTTAGGAATGTCTATGCTGACCATCGCAATACCGCAGTTCGTAGAGAACCTGCGCAAAAACATACAAGGGGTAGAAACCACTGAAGAACTGCTGATCCGCACGCTGATCGCTGTGGGGAGCGTTGTGGTGCTGCTTCTGTTACGAAATATCATTTCCGGGGAATACTCACCGTTATTGGCAAGACCTTTTGCCGCCGCAAACCCCGGGTGCAATCGCTGATTAAAGACGGACTGAAAAAAGCCCTTGGCCTTTTTTCTTGGTACTGGCCGGCATTGCCCTGGGTCTGCAAATCATTGCCCCTCCGGAGAGCTACATAAGATCGGCCTGTTTCTCATTAAGGCCGGCGGCATTGTGTGCGCCTGCTGGGGCGGCGTGCGCCTACTGAACGGCGAGCTGGACAATTATACCTTTGACACGGCAGCCGGCGAGGACAAAACCCGGCTGACCGCCTTTCGCTTTATCTCCAATGTAGCCAAGATCGTGATCATCTGCATCGGCGCACTGCTGGTACTGGAACTGCTGGGCTACTCCGCCACACGCATTTTTGCCGCTTTAGGCATCGGCGGCGTGGCTGTGGCCTTTGCCTGTAAAGATGCGGTGGAGAACCTGATCTCCGGCTTTATCATTGTATTTAACAAACCGTTCCGCGTGGGGGACTTTATCGCCGTTGGAGAATTAAGCGGTACGGTGGAGGACATTGCCGTGCGCTCCACCACCCTGCGAGCGCTGGACGGCAGCCGTTATGTGCTGCCCAATACAGCCCTGACCAATCAGAGCATTATCAACTATGCGGATATGGAAAAGCGACTGATCGACCAAACTTTCACTTTGCATTATAAACACAGCCGCACGGACTTAGAGCGGTTTGAGCAGGATCTGCGAGCGCTGCTGCAGGCCGATCCGGCAGTGGTACAGGACGATATTCGAACAGATTTTGTGAATTACGGCGCCCACGGCATGGATGTACAGGTGTACTATTATGTGATTGCCCCCACCGTAGTGGAGCTGGGGCAAATCAAAAATCGTTTGAACCTGCAAATCAAAGAGCTTCTGGACAAAGAGGGCTTTGAACTGGCCTACAATTCTGCCACTGTTTACTTGGAGCAAGAGACGGAGGGTAAGGATCAATGATGTTTGTTGTTTACGGCGTAATTATCTTTCTCGCTTCCGGCATCGGCGCCTTTTTAGGCGGTGGCTCCGGGGTGATTATTAAACCGCTGCTGACCCTGCTGGTAGACGACACCACCGAGGTCATCAACTTTATCTCCTCCGTGTCCGTTTTTGCCATGAGTTGCAGTTCCACCGTAAAGCACTTGCGCGCCAAGACGAAGGTGGACTTTAAGACGGTGCTGCTGATCTCTGCCGGGTCTATTTTAGGCGGCTTTGCAGGCAAGCACATTTTTGATCTGTTTAACCGACTGCTCAGCGATAACCTGGCTATGGCTTACCAGGCTGTACTGTTGGCCTGTCTGCTGGCAGTGGCTCTATGGTATGTGAACAAGGGCAAAAAGAGCTTTCACTTAAAGAACCCCATCACCATTCTTCTGGGTGGCGTCGTGCTGGGCATTCTGTCCAGCTTCCTGGGCATTGGCGGCGGGCCATCAATATTATGTTCTTCCTGCTGTTCTTCTCTATGAGCATGAAGGAAGCCACTGTGTACAGCGTGGCCGTCATCTTCTTTAGCCAGCTGTCCAAGCTGGTGACCTATGTAGCCACCGCCACGGTGCCCAAGTTCGACTACCGCATTCTGCTGATTGCGGCTCCGGCAGCTGTGATCGCCGGTATCATTGGCGCAGCACTGAATAAAAAGGCCAACAACAAGATCGTCACCCGGGTATTTTCCGCGGTGCTGGGCGTATTTATCTGCCTGAACATCTATAATGCAATCACCGGCTTTATGGCCGGATAAATAAAAGACAATACGCTGCGCCCACGGGTGCAGTTCAGGAACAGGAGTTGAACATGGCAAAGCGTAAGAACATCATCTTCTACTTCAGCGATCAGCAGCGGTGGGATACCGTCAATGAAACGGTGACCCCTAACCTGATGCAGCTGGCCAAAGAGGGCACCCTCTTTGAGAACAACTTTACCTGCCAGCCGGTTTGCGGCCCGGCTCGTGCCTGCCTGCAAACCGGTGTGTATGCTACCCAGTGCGGCTGCTACTGGAACGGCATTCCCCTGCCGGAAAGCATTACCCCGCTGGCCCATTACTTTAACGAAGCCGGGTATGACACTGCTTATGTGGGCAAGTGGCACTTGGCCTCTGACCGGCTACCGGGGATCGGCACCACTGCGAGGCCACGCCGGTACCGAAAGAAAAGCAGGGCGAGTACCGCTACTGGCGGGCAGCGGATGTGCTGGAATTTACCAGCCACGGCTACGACGGCTACATCTTTGACGGCGACGGCAACAAGCTGGACTTTACCGGCTACCGGGCTGACTGTATCAACGATTTTGCCCTGGAATACCTGGAGAGCGGACGGGAGGCAGACAAACCCTTCTTCCTATTTATCAGCCAGCTGGAGCCTCACCACCAAAACGACCACCATCATTACGAGGGCTATAAAGAGACCGTCAATCAATACAAGGACTATCCTCTACCCCCGGACCTCACCTTCCTAAAGGGCGACTATAAAGAGATGTACCCGGACTATATCTCCGCCATCAATCGGTTGGACTATAATGTGGGCCGCCTGGTGCAAAAGCTCAAGGATTTGGGCATTTATGACGACACGGTCATCATCTATTCCTCAGACCACGGCAGCCACTTTAAGACCCGCAATTTGGAGTACAAGCGCTCCTGCCACGACAGTGCCACCCACACCCCGCTGATCATCAAAGGCGGCGGCTTTGACGGCGGCAAGGCAGAGAACCGGCTCACCTCCCTCATCGACCTGCCCCCCACTTTCCTGAGCCTGGCGGGCATTCCCATACCGCCCAGTTACATGGGCAAGGATCTGTGCCAAATGCAGCAGACGACACAGCCGCTTCACGACTGTGTGTTTATGCAGATCAGCGAAAGCCAGTGCGGCCGCGCCATTCGTACGGACCGATTCAAATACGCGGTGCGCACCTTAGCGCCTACCGGCTATCTGAAGTACAATGCCGGTGTATACTTTGAGGATTATCTTTATGATTTAGAGAAGGATCCCATTGAGCGCTGCAACCTGATCCGTGATCCCCGTTACAGCCATGTGCGCCAGGAGATGAAATATCTGCTGCTGCGTGAAATGAAAAATGCCGGAGAAGCCGCACCTGTGATTCTCCCCGCCCTGAAAGTGAGGAAAAAATAATGAACGAACCACAAAAGAAATACCTAACCACCAGGGAGCGGATATGCTTTACCGTGGCGTGCCTTCGGCCGCTCCGGTATTTACACGCTGATGTCCATGTTTACCTTGGTATTCTTCCAAAACGGCGCCGGGCTGTCCCTGTCTCAGGGCACCACCATCATCTTGATTGGCCGTATCTTTGACGCTCTCAATGACCCGGTGATGGGTATGATCGTAGATCGCACAAGTCCAAGTGGGGCAAAATGCGGCCCTATCTGCTGTTTGCACCGGTGCCCATTGCCATTTGCACCATATTGCTGTTTACTGCGCCCTTTAAGGAGGATTCCACCGCCGCTTTTGTGTGGGCGCTGATCACCTACATTCTGTGGGGCGTGGCCTTTACCGTGCAGGATGTGCCTTTCTGGGGCCTGTCCTCTGTGATTACCCGCTGGAAAGTGAGCGTACTTCCTTTATTTCCACCGCCCGCCTGGGCTCCACCTTCGGCGGCATTCTGCCGGCGTTGCTGGTGCCCATTCTGTACCAGAGCAACATGGGCTATAACAAAGGTTTCTTTTGTAGGCATGCCTGATCTTTGCCCTGCTGGGCTGCGGGCTGTCCATTCTCATCTTCTTTGTATCCAAAGAGCGCGTGCCCAAGATGGATCACACCCCCTCCTTCAAGGAGACTTTTTGTGGTGCTGGGCAAGAACAAGCTGCTGCTGATCGTTATTGCCGCTTCCGTTCTGGGCTCCCACTATGGTTACCGCCAACCAATGCGCGGACTATATCGGCAATTACATTATTATTCAGAATTATACAGACTTCCGCCAGATCTTTATGGACTTCCTGCCCGGCGCACAAAGCACCCTGGTACCAATGTGGACGCTGCGGCAGCCTACGACTTCTGGATCCCTCGCGGCACCATTGTGACCACCCTGACCGTAGCCATCGGCGTAGGCATGGTGCCTGCCATGGCCATCTTCCCCCTGCTGCGCAAGAAGTTCAGCTTAAAGCAGATCTACATTGGCTCCGCCCTGTTTGGTTTTGCCGTGCACGGCCTTTGCTATGTGATTTTGGCACAAGATGTAACCAAGATCAACATCTTTATCCTGTGGATTTTCCTGTTCCTGATGGGTCTGCCCCTGGGCATTTACAATGTGATTACCTACGCGCTGATTGCCGACTCCATCGACTATTTGGAGTGGAAGACCGGCGAGCGCCAGGAGGGCGTGTGCTTTGCATTCCAAACCTTCCTGTCTAAGGTAAACGCCGCGATTGCCACCTTCGTGTTCGGTCAGCTGCTGGCGCAAACGGACTTTAAGGCCGTAGACAAATCCCTGGTGGATAACGCCGGGCGTCAAATCTTCTTTGAGCAATCTGGCAGTACCCAAAAAATGCTGCTGGCGCTGGTGACCATTGTACCGGCTGTGGGCTTTATCCTGACCATCATTCCCATGTTCTTTAACAAGTACACCGGCAAGGTGAAGGCCCAGGCCCAGGCTGAGCTGGAGGCTAAGCGCGAAAAGCTGATGGAAAGCGAAGAAGCCTAAATACCCTAAAAATCATAAAAAGCACTTCCTGCGGGAAGTGCTTTTTATTATCCATTTCTTTGTATTCCCTTTTTAGCAGCAACGCGCCCTGTCCTTCAGAGCGGCCTGAGAGCAGCTGTATTCAAGCTTTTTGTCTTTTGCGCGTACCGGGTACCAACGATCGGCAAAAAGCGCGCAGAGGGATTGCTGTGCCGTCCTTGCGCAGTTTTGAAAACCTCTTTTCTAAAGGGCAAGGCATAGAACGCACAAAAAAGCACCGCCGCAGCGGTGCTTTTGTTTTTTATTGGTTGATCTTATTCAGCGCTATCGTCGCCCTTAGCGGCGCGCTTAGCTACCAACTCACTCAGGATACGGCTATGCTCTTTATCGGACATTGCATACTTAATGGTGGGCAATGCGGAGAGAACCATACCAATGGCAGGCGGAATGGAGATCAGGAAGAACATGGTGGCGGCGTACTTACCGGCATGCCGAACCACCGTCATAGCTCAGGAAATCTGCGCCGCTCTTCAGGGCTTCATTCAGCTTCAAAATATTGGCGTCACTATAACCTACAAAGTGGTACACCGCAGCAGAAAGGATAGAGGCGATACCGCCGGACAGCTTGGTGATAAAGGACTGGCCGGAGAAGAATACACCGTCGGTACGCACGCCGTTGTGGTACTCCTCATAGTCCACGCAGTCGGCGATCATCACGGACTGGAGCACATTAATACCACCCATGGCAGCGCCTGCAAAGAAGAAGCACAGCCCGGTAAGGATCACCCATACCATAGAGGTCTTTACATCGCCGTGAGCGATCTTAAAGAACACATACAGCAGGGCAAAAGGCACGGCGCCGGCAACGGAATAGAAGTTATAAATGCTCTTTTTCTCGTGCTTGCGAATCAATGACGGAGTAATGCCCATAGCGATAAACTGACCCAGGAACACGGCAGCGGCGATCACAGCCAGGCGCACCAAAATACTCCAGTTCAGACCAGCCGGCTTGCCGTCGGCACCCGTCTGCAACACATTCATAAAGTCGCCGTTGGCGTAATAATAGGTAATCAGCGTCATGGCAATGAGCATGAGCAGCTGAATGGGACTTCTGAGAATACCGGAGATCAAAATCTGGCGGAACGGCTTGTTCTGGAACATAATTTTGAAGTTCTCGGTAAAGGTATATTTTTTCTCTGCCTGCTCCACCCGCTCTCTGGTGCCGAGTGCCGAGCAAACTCAAAGAGAACAGTGGCGATCACGGTCATAATAATCACGGTCAGGATAAAGCCGTACTGAGAGGCCTTAGCCTGAGAGTAACCCTTGTTTACAAAAATCTCAGCAACAACCTGGGCAATCTGCACCACCAGCACGCCAACGCCGCCGATACCGGCAACGATACGGGCCAAGCCCAGCAGCTTGCTGCGGTCGTCCTCGTCCTCCGTCATCAGGGAAGTAATGCCCCACAGCGGAATATCACACACGGTAAAGCACATACCCCAAGCAATGTAAGACACGGCAGCCCAAGCCACGATCAGCACCTTTTGGGTGTTTGAAGTGGCAGTGGCATAGTTGCCGTTGAGGAATGCCAAAACGGTGACCACGCCGATAATGGCAGGGAAAATAATCAGGTACGGACGGCATTTGCCCCACTTGGTACGGGTGCGGTCCACAATGGTGCCCATCATCGGGTCATTGATGGCGTCCCACACACGAGCCAGGGCAAAAATCCAGCCCAAAGCCATTGCCGGCAGGCAAATTACATTTTGGAAATAGAAATACAGACCTGTGGCTACAATGTTGTAGATCAGGTTTTGACCCAGCATACCGGTGAGGTACATATTACGCTCTTTTTTGGTATAGGTCCTTGTTTGGTTTGACACTTTATCGAGTCCCCCTATATTTTTTCTTCTATTTTACCAGTATGTGTGGCAAATAGCAAGTATTATTTGTGCACAAACGACAGTGTCCGCCAAAATGTAAGACGTTTGTCCACTTTGCAATTTCACTTACAGCCGCAGGGACAAAGATACGGTGTTATGACCGTAATCGTAACTCTCTGTAAAGCCGTATTTGCGATACATTTTGTATCCGGCGGAGTCTCGGCTGACCCCGCAGCAGGAAAGGTAGTCTACGCCCCGCTCCCGCAAATGACGGCACAGGGTGTCCATTAGCCGTGTACCCCACCCCTGCCGCTGATAGGGCGGCAATATATCCAGGTGGAAGTGCACCGGCCGGTTCTTGATTTTGCCCAGGCACCACAAATAGCCCAGCAAGCCCGCCGCCTGATCCGGCGCTGTGCGCAACACCCGGCGCAGATAAGTGGTGCGGTAGCGATGCACAAAGCCCCGGTAGTCCGCAGCGCAGAGAATGTACCCCACTGCCCGATCGCTTTCGTCCGCCAGCACAAAAATATGATCCGGCTCGTAAGCAGTAAAATAGTCGTTATAAATCAGCGTTACCGCCTCTAAGGTGCGCCCGGTTCTTTGAAACGGCTTGGCCGCCGTCTCCCGGCAAATTTGGCGCAGCCGGTCCCGGTCCGCCGGGCGATAGGGTCGAATGGTCATAATGCCTCCAAATATAGCAAAAGCCTGAGAGCCGCGCAGCCCTCAGGCTTTATTGGTTTCATCAGTTATCTGCGGTTTCTTCTGTTTGGGCATTACGGCGCTGCACCAGCGCTTCCAAAATGGTGCGGTGCTCCTCGTCTGTCATCCGTAGTGACGCAGCGGAATGATAGACAAAAACAGACCGATAGCCGGCGGGATAGAACACAGGAAGAACATCATCCCCGCATACTGGGGAAACTGGTCCTTAAAGGACGCACCGGCACGCAGAGCCTCGTTGCAGGCGCTTACATTGTCGCCGCTAAAGCCCACGATGGAGTAGCCGACGCCCTGAATAATGGAGCTGATCCCGGCGGACAGCTTGGTAATAAAAGACTGGCCGGAGAAGAACACACCGTCCGGGCGATAGCCCTTGTGGTATTCCTCATAGTCCACCGCGTCGGCGATCATCACGGACTGGAGCACACTCAAAGCGCCTATGCCGCCGCCTGCCAGGGCAAAGACCACAAACAGGATTGCCACCCACAGCGGCTGATCCAGATCCCGGGGCGCCAGCAGGTACACCGGGTAGATCAGTGCAAAGGGAATGGCGCCCATAATGGTAGAGCCGATGAGCATACGCGTTTTATCGTGTTTCTCCGCCAGCTTGGGCACCAGCGCCATGGCAATAAACTGACCGCCAAAAATAGCGCCGCCGAAGATAATCATATACAGCATATAATCGCCAAAGTAGTTGCCGTAGTAATAAGACATCAGGGTCATGGCAACAGACAGCAAAATCTGAATGGGCGAGCGCAGCACACCGCTAATCAGCTGGTTGCGGAAGGGCTTGTTGCCCCACATGATCTTAAAGTTCTCCTTAAACCCGAATTTTTGCTCCGCAGAGGGCACACGCTCCCGCACAAAAACACCGGTCATCTGGAACATACCACAGCCGATTATCGTTAAGATCACTGCCACGATGATAAAGCCCATTTGCTGGCCCTTCAGTACAGAACCGGCAGCGGACTCCAGCTTTTTCCCCAGCGCCTGAGACAGCGGATTGATGGTCAGCAGCACCACGCCGCCGCCCAGGCCCGCTGCCATACGGGCAAAGGAGAGAATGGATGCCCGGTCCTTCTCCACCTCTGTCATACGGGAGGTCACGCCCCACAAGGGAATATCCCCTACCGTGTAGCACATACCCCACAGGATATAAGACACGGCAGCCCAGCCCACGATCAGGGCATTCTTGCCCGGGGTGTTGGCAGAGCTATACATACCGTTACAGAAGGTCAGTATGGTGATCACCATAATAACGGCCGGTGAAAACAGCAAATACGGTCGGCACTTGCCCCACTTGGTGTTGGTGCGGTCCACAAAGGTGCCCATCATTGGGTCGTTAATGGCGTCCCACACCCGCGCCACGGCCATAAAGATACTGATGGCCATTGCCGGAATAAAGATCACCGACTGGAAGTAGAAATACAGCCCGGTGCCGATGATGTTGTAGATCATATTCTGACCCATCATACCCACCAGGTACATATTCCGTTCCTTAGCCGTATATGTACGTACTTGACTGGACATAGAAATCCCCCTTTACCTTTCTATATTACCAGTTTTATCATCGCATCGCAAGCATTATTTGTCAATTTTGCACAAAAGCGACAAAAGGGGACAACCGTCGTTTTAGATGTAATAATACCAGTAGCTGCCGCTGCACAGGGCGTAAGACTTGCCGGTGGCTTTTTCCTTGAGCACATACTGGGCAATATAACGATAGCCACAGTCGCTGTCTCCCGGCTTTTTGGGACCGTACAGGTGATCTCTATGGAATAATTTTGATAATCCGCCACAATCACCGGTTTTGTCGAGGGTTCGGCATTTTCTTCCCGTGGCTCTGTTTTGGGCCGGTGGTTGGTGGGGGTCATTTTGCCCTTATAGTCCAGATGATAGCACGAATCCGTACCGCCGTTGTTGGTCAGCAGGTACGCCGCGCTGTCCGACCAATCATAGAAGTAGGCACGATCCGTCTCCAGACCGGATTGCAGCACCTTGTCCTCTGCGGCTGTGCAGGCGTGCAGCTCACCTTTGCCGCTTTCGTCTGCGCTCATACCGTCCTGGTTTCGCGTGTTGCACAGGTAGAACAGCGTGTACCCGCAAGGGGCCAACGCCACCCCGTCACTGGTATTGGGCGTGGCGTAAATGCATGCAGGCCAATCCTTGTCTATATCGTAAGCATACAGACAAAAGCCCCACTGGGTTTTGTTTGTGTTAGTATAAGTATAGCAGGTAAAATACAGGGTGTTGCCTATGCGGCACATCTGCGCAATATCGCTCACCCCGTTCAGCACCGTGCGGGTCTTGCCGGTCAGCAGGTCATAGGCCATCAGCTTTTGGGGCGTGCCAAAGGTGTTTTGCTCATCGGTATCCTCCGTGGCATAATAGAATGTATCCGCCGTCAAGTAAATATTGCTTTGGGGCTGGAGTTGGTTCTCCGTCTGCTGCTGCAGTGGCTTGTCAAACCGAGCGCCTGCCGGTTGGGCAGTATTTGCCTTGCTGCAAGCGCACAGTGTCAATACCGATACCACACAAAGTAAGAGAGCTAAAACCGTTTCACACAATCATCCTTTCTGCCCGGGGGCAACTCCAGTATAGGCAGCAGAGCGCCCATTTGGCAAGGCACGGTGCGTGGAAATAACTCCACCCCCGGTGGAAGAACGCAAAAAAAGGCTCCCCGGCACGTGCATACATGCCGGAGAGCCTTTCGTTTTTCCTTTTAGTCCTTCACGGTATAGCCTTGGTCCTCAATGGCCTTTTTTAGCACAGCGTCATCCACATCGCCGTTTAAGGTCACCGTGGCGGTGCCGTCCGTGTGGCTGGCAACGGCGTTGTCCACCTGGGGCAGAGCCTCCAGCGCTTTCTTTACCGTCATCTCACAATGGGGGCACATCATACCCTCCACTTTCATTACTTTTGTCATTGCAGAATTCTCCTTTTCCATAGGCAGTGCTGCCAGCACCACCGGGTGTTTGATTTTCTTATCCCGCTTGGGGGAATACAGCTTAAAGAGGTTCAGCCGCAGGGCGTTGGACACCACGCAGAAGCTGGACAGGCTCATAGCCGCCGCGCCGAACATAGGGTTCAAAGTCCAGCCAAAAATGGGGATCCACACCCCTGCCGCCAAAGGAATACCGATCACATTATAGAAGAACGCCCAAAACAGGTTCTCGTGAATATTGGTCAGTGTGGCACGGCTTAGGCGAATGGCAGCGGTCACATCGCTCAGGCGGCTGTGCATCAGCACCACATCCGCCGCATCAATGGCCACATCCGTACCGGCGCCGATGGCCATACCGATATTGGCCCGGGTCAGGGCCGGCGCGTCGTTAATACCATCACCCACCATAATGACCTTGCCCTGTTCCATCATGTCGCGCACCACCTGTTCCTTGCCCTGGGGCAGCACGCCGGCAATCACCCGATCGACTCCCGCCTGCCGACCGATAGCCGCAGCGGTGCGAGGATTGTCACCGGTGAGCATCACTACACGAATGCCCATCTTTTGCAGTGCTGCGATCGCTTCCGGGCTGTCCGGCTTAATCACATCGGCCACGGCGATCATACCCAGCAGTGCGCCGTCATAGGCAAAGAACAAGGGCGTTTTCCCTGCTCCGCCAGCGCTGCCGCTTGCTGTTCCATATTTTTCGACACCGACACCCGACTACGCATATAGCTGAGACTGCCGCCCAGCAGCAGTTTGCCGTTCAGCGTTGCCTGCAATCCATTACCCGGCAGTGCCTCAAAGTCCGTGACCGGTTCCGGCGTGATTTGCCTTTCCGCACCGTATGCGGTCACCGCTTTTGCCAGCGGGTGCTCACTCTTTTCTTCCAGCGCACAGGCCAGCGCTGCCAGGCGGCTTTCTTCCACCCCGAGGGCAGGTACCAAGTCCGTCACCTTAGGCGCGCCCTCGGTAATGGTACCGGTTTTGTCCAGCACCACGATCTGCGCCTTGCCGGTCTCCTCCAAAGACACAGCGGTCTTAAAGAGAATGCCGTTTTTGGCACCCAGCCCATTGCCTACCATAATGGCTACCGGCGTGGCCAGTCCCAATGCACAGGGACAACTGATCACCAGCACGGAGATCCCCCGGGCCAGCGCATAGCCAAAGCTCTGACCGGTAAGCAGCCACACCACGGTGGTCACCAGGGCGATGGCCATCACCACCGGCACAAACACGCCGGACACCCGATCGGCGATCTTGGCAATGGGCGCCTTGGTGGCGGCAGCGTCGCTGACCATTTGAATGATCTGGGACAGGGTGGTGTCCTCCCCCACCCGGGTGGCACGGCACCGTAAGTAGCCGGAGGTGTTCACCGTGGCGGCAGACACCGGATCGCCCACGGTCTTGTCCACCGGCACGCTCTCACCGGTAAGGGCGCTTTCGTCCAGCGCACTGCTGCCCTCCAGAATTACGCCGTCTACCGGCACATGCTCCCCGGCCGCACGGCAAACTCCATACCGCACATCACCTGCTCAATAGGTACTGTACGCTCTTTTCCCGTTCTCCAGCAGCACCGCCGTCTTGGGGGTCAGCTGCATCAAGCGCTTCAGTGCGTCTGTGGTCTTGCCTTTGGAGCGAGCCTCCAGGGTTTTGCCCACGGTAATCAGCGTTAAAATCATCGCGGCGGACTCAAAGTAAAACTCGTGCATATAGTGCATCACGCCGTCTGCATCGCCCGCCACCTGGGCGCCGGTCATGGCAAACAGCGCGTAAGTGCTGTACCCAAAAGCCGCAGCCGCGCCCAGCGCCACCAAGGTGTCCATATTGGGCGCCCGGTGCCACAGGCTCTTAAAGCCGCTGACAAAAAAGCGGCCGTTGATGATCATAATAATAATGGTCAGCAGCATTTGGAGCAGCCCCATGGCCATGTGGTTGCCCTCTAAGGCCGACGGTAGCGGCCAGTTCCACATCGTATGTCCCATGGAGAAGTACATTAAAATCAGCAAAAACACCACGGAACTGATCAGCCGCCGCAACAGCTTTGGCGTCTGGGTATCTTTCAGCGGGTCCGACGCCGGCTGCGGGGCAGCGCCGCCCTTTTGTTTTAAGCCGGCGCCGTAACCGGCCTTTTCCACAGCGGCGATGATCTGTTCCGGGGCAGCCGTACCGGTAACGCCCATTGAATTGGTCAGCAGACTGACGGAGCAGCTTTCCACCCCGGGCACGGCGCGCACCGCTTTTTCCACCCGGGCACTGCACGCAGCGCAGCTCATCCCCGTCACATTGTATTGTTCCAAACTCTCACCTCCCGGCGCCAATATGCGCCGCTATCTCATCAATTTTTGCAATGTGGCCAGCAAATCGTCCAGTGTTTCATCCTTGCCGGCCTTAATATCCTCCGCAACACAGGTGCGAATATGCGTGGACAGCAGTTCTCGGTTAAAGGCATTCAGCGCCGCACCGGCCGCTGCGGACTGGGCCAGAATATCCGTGCAGTAGGCGTCCTTCTCAATCATACCCTTGATCCCGCGAATTTGGCCCTCAATGCGGTTCAATCGATGGATCAGCCGCCGGTACTCCTCCGGGTCCCGCACTTTCTTCTTCGCACAGCAAGCACAAACCGGCTGCATTTCGTCTTTATCTGCCACAACAGCACTTCCTTCCTATACCCCCATGGGGTATTTTTACTATATACCCCCTATGGGTATTTGTCAACCCTCTTTGAACAAAAAAATACCGCCCTGTATCAACAAGGCGGTCCGCGTTTAGATCACATAGGAGTAATCGTCATTTTGTGCTCCTGCTCCAGCAGGTCTTGCAGGGTAATGCTGTCCAGGTAGGTATTGATGGCTTTATACAGCCCGGCCCACACCGGCAGCGTAGCGCAGGAAGCGGCGCGGGGGCAGGTGTTCGGCTCCTCCTCCAGGCAGGCCACCGGCGCCAAGCCGCCCTCTGTCAAACGAAGAATATCGCCAACCGTATACTGGTCCGGGGTCTTGGCCAGACGATAGCCCCCTGGTAGCCCCGGTTGGTCTTTAAGAAATCCGGGCGGTTCAGCACCGCTACGATCTGCTCCAAATACTTCTTGGATATATCCTGACGGGCGGCGATCTCCTTCAGCGACACAAAGCCCTGTTCCCTGTGCTCGGCCAAATCTAACATCATACGCAGTGCATAGCGTCCTTTGGTAGAGATTTTCATACCGTCACATCCTTTCTTTAACCTATAATACCATATATTTAGTAGGTTTTCAATACCCGAGAGAAAAAAAAAAAAGCACCCGACAAATGCCGGGCGCGAAACAGGTTTATTGCAATTTGGAAATTTCGTCCACAAAGGCACTGGCGCTGTCAAACTCCTTGTAAACAGAAGCAAAGCGCACATAAGCCACCTCGTCGATTCCCCGCAGCTTTTCCATAATCAGCTCGCCGATGCGCACGCTGGTGACCTCACGATCCAAGGCACTTTGCAGAGTGGTCTCGATCTCAGAAATCGCAGTCTCCAGAGCCTCTACGGTCACCGGTCGCTTTTCGCAGGCACGGAGCATACCTTTCAGAATTTTGTTGCGGTCAAAGACCTCACGGCTTTTGTCCTTCTTCACCACAATAATGGGCACATCCTCAATGATCTCATAAGTGGTAAAGCGCTTGCCGCACTGCATACACTCCCGACGACGGCGAATGCGCTCATTCTCGTCGGTAGGACGCGAGTCAATCACTTTGCTCTCTGCATAACCGCAAAACGGACACTTCATAGTTATCCCCCCTGTTGAAATATACGGCTCTTGCCATAAAATTCTGTACAATCCGTACTATACCATAATTGGTGAAAAAAAGCAAGTTTTTTGCCTTTACACCTTTTTTGGCAGGGGCGGTGCCGTCTGCTTTACGATTATAGAAGAACATCCACAGCGCCATACCGCAGATTACCGCGTAGCCCACAAAGGACAGCACATCCGGCACATCGCCAAACACCAAATAGCCCACAATGGCCGCAAAAATCACCTGGGCGTAGTCATACACGCTGATCTCTCGGCTGGGAGCATGGGTATAGGCGGCGGTAATGGAGAATTGCCCACCGGCGGCGCAAGCGCCCGCCAGTAGTAAGGTTGCCCATTGCTGCCAGGTCATATAATGATAGTCAAACAGCAAAAACGGCAACATCGTCGCACTGGAAAAAGCGGAGAAGAAAAAAGACGATCAACCGTCCGTTCTCGCCCCGCAGCCCTAAGTACCGCACGCAGGTGTACGCCCCGCCGGCAGCCATACCGCCTAAGAAGCCGCAAACACTGGCAAATAAATTTGCATTGGCAAAAGTGGGTTTAATAATGCAAAGTGCCCCTAAGAATGCCACCACAATAGCAATCGCCTGCTTGGGCCGCACTTTTTCTTTAATAAAGACAGCGGAAAAGAGCAGCGCAAAAAGGGACTCATTTTATTGAGCATAGACGCGTCGCTAAGGTCCAGTCGATCAATGGCATAGAAGTTACCCACCATACCGGCCACGCCCCCAGCGGAACGAATAAGCAGGTACTTAATGTTCCCCGGCTTGGGGCGAAAGCTGTCTTTCTTGCGCACCATCATCACAAAGGCAAAGATCATCGCCACAAAATTGCGAAAAAAGACCTTTTGCATGGTGGGCAGATCGCCGGACAGGCGCACAAAGGTATTCATACCCGTAAAGCACAGACCGGACAACAAGATGCAAAAAATGCCCATGGTCTTGTTGCTGGTTTTAGCCAAAGCACCCACCTCCTACTTGATTGTATCCAGGTAAGCCTTGGCCCGCTGCAGCTCCGCCGCCACCCGGTAGCCGCGGGAATAGATCTCAATCATATAATGCACCCGATCACCCAAAGTGCGGTACAGCCGCTGAAAGTCAAAGCTTCCCTGCCCCGGGGGCTGGCAGTCCTTCTCCGGGGAATGATCGCTGATGTGCACATGGACGATCTCCTTTTGGAAGATATCCAGAAACGCAAAGGGATCCTCCCCGGCACGCACCGCCTGCTTAATGTCCAGCACCATGTGGAAGTCGTCCCCCAGCGCGCGGCGCATCCGGTCGCAAAAGGCAATGTGCTGGCTCTTAAAGCGGTTCACATTTTCCTGACACACGGTCACGCCCTCGGCGCGGCCGATCTCCACCAGCTGCAAAAAGCGCGCAAAATACCGTTCCTCCGGAATGGGAATCTTGGGCTGGGCAACCGCCCCGTGGATCACCACAAATTGGGCGCCCAGTAGCGCTGCCGCATGGCAGGTTTCTTTATAAATATCAATGGTATCTTCAAACCGGCGCTGGTAATCGCCAAAAATGCAGCTGCTTTCCATAAAGCTGGAAAAGGGGTGCACGGACACCACCTGTGTGCCGCCGTCCCCAGCAATGGCTGCCAGTTGGCGCACAAAGGCCGGGCGCAACTCCTGCCGAGCGTTAAAGAACACCTCCGCAAAAGGAAAACCCAGTTCCGTCACCTGCTGCAAAGCCCGCTCCGTCTCCAAAGGATAAAAGCAAGCGGTAGAAGCTCCGGCCTGCATCAGCCCACCAGCTTCTCAATGGCAGCCAGGCGGGTGCAAATGCACAGCAGCTCCGCTGCCAAGGCCATCTCCTCATTGGGCGGGAAAGAAGGTGCAATGCGAATGTTGCTGTCCTGTGGGTCAATGCCATAGGGATACGTGGCGCCCACGCTGGTGAGGGTCACGCCGCCGGCCTTACACAGCTCGCCCACGCGCTTGGCGGTGCCGGGCAGCACATCCAGGCTGATAAAGTAACCGCCCTTAGGGGAGAACCAGTCAGCGATCCCCAGGCCGCTCAGTTCCTTGTTCAGGCGATCCAGTACAATATCAAACTTAGGCTTCAAAATTGCCGCATGTTTCTTCATGTGGGCACGCACGCCGTCCGCATTCTTGAAGAATTCCACATGGCGGTGCTGGTTCATTTTGTCATAGCTGATGGTCTGCACCGTCAGGCGCTGACGGATCAGATCCAAATTTTTCTTGCTGGCCACCAGGCAGGACACGCCTGCGCCTGGGAAAGTGATCTTAGAGGTAGAGGCCACCTCAATAACCATATCCTCATTGCCGTATTCCGGCAGCACATCAAAAATATTCAGCAGCTTGTCGCCGTCCTCGTCCAGATCATGCACGCAATAGGCGTTGTCCCACACAATGCGGAAGTCCTCTGCCGCCGGGCGAAGCGCCGCAATACGGCGCACCACTGCATCGGAGAAAGTGATGCCGGTGGGGTTGGAATACTTGGGCACACAGAACATACCCTTCACGCTGGGGTCCTTCACCAGTTCTTCAATGGTGTCCATATCCGGTCCGTCGGCGTTCATCGGCACATTCACCATTTGCAGCCCAAAATACTGGCACACGGTAAAGTGGCGATCATAGCCGGGCACCGGGCACAGGATCTTCACTTCCTTTTCCTGGCTCCAGGGTTTACCGCCGATGCCATGGGTGTAGCACTGGCAGATAAAATCAAACATCAAAGTCAGACTCTCGTTGGGGCCGATGATCACATTCTCGGCCGGCACCTCCAGCAGCTCGGCAAACAGCTGCTTACAGCTGGCAATACCGTCCAAAATGCCGTAGTTGCGCACATCCACGCCGCCGGACACATAGTCCTTCACATCATTCATACCCACGGACAGATCCAACTGCTCTTTGCAGGGCTTACCTCTGCTCATATCCAGTTGCAGTCCCTTGGCCTGAAATGCCTTGTACCGAGCCAGCAGGCTCTCCTGCTCCCGGAGCAATTCGTCTTTTGTCATCTCTTGATATGTTCTTGCCATACGAAAATACCTCGCAATCTAAAATTTCCGTTCATTATTTTACCACAAACGACTGCGCCTTGCAATTCTAAAGCCAACAAAAAAAGAGCGCCGCAGCACTCTTTTCTTATACGCATTGCCTATTTTTCGTTTGGATTTGCCGGTGCGTCCGCACTCTTTTTCTTTTTGGTGAATACCAAGAGCTTGGAGAACACATAGTTGAGGATCACCACCAGCACGGAGCAAACAATCTTGGCTACAAAGCCCTTGACCCCAAACAGGTCCTGATCCAGCCCGATCTTAAACAGCAGCAAGGGGCCGAACCACTCGATCACGCCGGTCGCCAGTCGAGAGACCACAAAGGACACAAACTCCCGCGCCGCCACCTTGGGTACCCAGCTTTTGCTCTCAAACACCCACAGCTTGTTGGTGATAAAGGCAAAGATCACCGCAGCAATCCAGGCAATCACATTGCTTACCGTCATCTTCACATCGTCGCTGCCGGGGGCATGCACCAGCACCGCCTTCATCAGCAGACTGTACACCACCCAGTTCACACCTGTGGTGGCCACGCCGAAGATGAGATACATAATGATTTCTTTGTACTTGATAAATAATTCTTTAATCTTCTTCATAGGCACATTATACGCTATCCGATTCTATTTTGCAAGTTCAAAAAACCATTTCGTCTCCTCTAAAAACAAATAAGTGGGCACACCTGCAATGCTGCAGGTGTAGCGCAGTCCGGCGCCCCCGGAACGCAGAGACGCCGCCGGGCGAATATCCAGTACACGGTCCACATCCAGCCATCGCTCCTCCCACTCCATCTTTACCGGGCGAATATCGCCCTCCTCATTATACAGCGCCAGCACGCGCACATAGTTTTCATCCTGCCTGTTCCTTTCCGGTTAAAAATCCAATGGGGTGTATGGTATGGTCATCGTGGGGATTAAAACGGGACAGCCCGGTATCCCCCAGCAAACTGGCCCGCTGAATACAGTAGTTGCCAAAGCGGCGCTTCAAATCATCCACCGTGCGCTCCAGCTTGGCTGCCCGCTCCCGCTGCTCCTGGGTATGGGCCAAATCGAACTGCACACAGGGTTCCAGCTCAAAGTCCGTCACCGACAATCCAATGCTGCGCAAGGGTGCACCCCAGCGATAATTGGCACAAAACAGCGCCATAGCCGCCTGCAAAATCTCCGTGCTCACATCGGTGGCGGCGGCCAGCTTGTGTCGCCGGGTAAAGGTTTGCAAATTCTTATCCCGCAAGGAGATGCACACCGTACGCCCTTGCAGTCCCTGCTCCCGCATACGGCGAGCCACACTCTCTGCCAGCACAGTAAAGACCACCTTTACATCCGTATCATCCACCAGATCCCGGGGCGTGGTGGTGGAATTGCCCACACTCTTGACCGCCGCCTTGGCATCCATGTGCTGCACCGGCGAGGTATCCTCCCCCCGGGCAAAGGCACGGAGCATCAGCCCGTTCTTGCCCAGCAGGCCTTGCAAAAAATCCGACCGAGCCGCCGCCAACTCGCCGATGGTATAAACGCCGTAAGCGTTCAGCTTGCGGGTGGTGGCCGGGCCGACGCACAAAAGATCACTGCACGGCAGGGGCCACACCACCCGGTGGTAGTTTTCCCGACTGATAACCGTCACCGCGTCCGGCTTTTTATAATCTGAACCCAATTTGGCAAAGATCTTGTTAAAGCTGACCCCCACGCTGACGGTAATGCCCAGTTCCGCCTTTACCCGACGGCGAATTTCCTGGGCGATCTGTTCCCCGGTGCGGTCATCGCCGGTCACATCCAGCCAGTTCTCGTCCAGCCCGAAAGGCTCAATATAGTCGCTGTAATCCTCATAGATCCGCCGTGCCATCTTGGAAAAGCGCATATACAGCGGGAAGTTCGGCGGTACCACCACCAACTGCGGGCACTTTTGCCGCGCCTGCCACAGCGGCTCCCCCGCCACCAAGCCGTAGCGGGAGGCAATCTCGTTTTTCGTCAGGATAATTCCGTGGCGGCTCTCTGTGCTGCCGCCCACCGCCACCGGCTTGTCTCGCAGCTCCGGGCGGTGCAGGCACTCCACCGAGGCATAAAACTTGTTGCAATCCACATGCAAAACGGTGCGCTCCATTCCCTACGGCTCCTTTCTTGTTATCGAACATTTGTTCTACAACATAGCATACACCGATTTTGACTGTTTGTCAAGAGCCGGGGCGGCAAAAAATGCAGGTAGATTTTGCCTTGACGGTAGGTGCTTTTTCTTATATACTAATGGGTAGAATTGAGGTGCAACTATGCCGTTTTACGATATTGCCGGGCTGGTGGTGGAGATCAAACACCCCACCGGCAGAACAGAAAAGCAAGCCCGTCCCTACCTGTGCAAGGACCAAGTAGGGCAGACGGCGGACATGACCATTGATGTGACGGAGCAGCGGGTAACGGACGCTATGGCCGAGCACCCGGAGATGAACCGGGATGACTGGTACTATATGCTCACCGGCTCGGATTTTTACACCCAGCTGCTGAAGTTCCGAGGCATTTTGCTCCACTCCAGCTGTGTGGTGGTGGACGGCGCGGCCTACGCTTTTTCCGCAGACAGCGGCACCGGCAAATCCACCCACACCGCCCTGTGGCTCAAGCACTTTGGCAACCGGGCATATATGCTCAATGACGACAAACCGGCCATTCGCCTGGTAGGCGACCGGGTGTATGCCTGCGGCACCCCCTGGAGCGGAAAATATGATTACTCCACCCCAGGCATGGTTCCCCTGGCGGGCATTTGCTTCCTGGAGCGGGCGGAGGAGAATTTTATCCACCCGGCAGACACCAAAAAGGCAGTGTTCAACATTTTCTCCCAAACGGTGCGCAAGCTGGGGCCTAACGCTATGGAGCGACTGTTTGATATGCTGGAGACCATATTTGCCAAGGTGCCCCTGTACGAACTGGGCTGCAACATCAGCGATGACGCGGTGCGCACCTCTTACAACGCCATGAAGCCGAAAGATCAAAGCGAAAAGTAAATACAAGCGAAAAAAGAAAGGCAGTTACCCAAAAACGGGTAACTGTCTTTTGTTATCTATGGCGTTATTCCGCTGTGTCCTGCGGCATGGCGTTCTTCGGCTGCGGCAAATACACCCGAGCCTTAAACAAATCGCCGTCAATGAGCAGCTCTAACTTCCCTTGCTGGGCGCTGCACAGCTCCTGGGCAATGCTTAGGCCTAGACCGTTGCCCTCCTTGGTGCGGGAAGCGTCGCCCCGCACAAACCGCTGGGTCAGCTCCTGGGGCGAGATATTCAGCGGCTCGGCAGAAATATTTTTAATTTCAAACACGCCGAAATCCCCTTGCTTATACACTCGCACATACACCCGGGAGTCTGCGGCAGAATACTTCTTGGCATTTTGCAACAGATTTTCCAGCACCCGGTAGGTTTTAGAGCCGTCAGCAAACGCCTGTACACGGGGCAAATCCGGATCCAGCACCAGTTGCAGCCGGTTCTCCTCAAATTCCTTTTGGTACTCCCCGATCGCCTGGGCGGTCAGTTCGCCCAGATCCAGCACCATAGGGTGCAGGGTGATGTTGCCGGAGGACAGCTTGGACGCCTCAATCAGATCCTCCACAAGCCGTGCCAGCTTGGTGCTCTTTTCCGTCAAAACAGCCATATACTCCTTGGCTTTTTCGTCCGTCTGGGGGCACTTGGACAGCAAATCCGTATAAGTAATAATGGAGGTAATCGGGGTCTTTAAGTCGTGGGACACATTGGTGATCAGCTCCGTTTTCAGCCGTTCATCCCGCACTGCCTGATCCACGGCGTTGTGCAGCTCCTGATTGGTATAACGCAGGCTGCCGGCCATGGCGGCCAGTGCCGGGTGGAGATGTGCCGCCTCCACATCCGTGCGGTTGGCTGCGGCCTCAATCACCCGATCCAGCTGGAACAAAAAGCGCAGCGCGTAGCCCACGCAAAAGCCGTTAAAGCCCAGGCCTACCAAGCCGCTGATCACACCGACCACCGGCGCCTCTCCATTCAGAAACGATGCAAACAGCAGCACCAATATAATATTGATCAGCAGATAGCCTACGGCACAAAAGACCATATTGCGCTTAAAGTGCCGCGGGGTGTAGGCCAGTCCCCGGATCATACGGCGGTTGAACCGGTGCAGTTTGCACAACAGACGCCAAATCCCCAAGCAAATATAATACAGCAGCGTGCCCTTATACAAGTGTTTCTTAGACTTGCAAAGGCGCACAAAAGACAGGGTCAACTCTGCATACAGTCCCCAGGCCACCGCGCCCAAAGCGCCGCAGGCCGCTAAGAACATTCCGCCGTAATACAGGGTGCTGAGCTGATAGCCATAATAATTGGACAGGTCATTAAACAAATTACCGAACAGCACCACACCCAGCCCAGCAATTGCTGCGGCGATGATCGCCGTGTGCAGCTCCAAGGGAATATAATCCATCCACAGCAGGCGCACGCCGTCCGTACCGGCACGGCGCCCGCAGCCCAGGCACGCCAACACCAAAAAGGCAAGGGCCAGCACCGCCAGGCAAACAGCCGCCACGGTCATCGCCACGGTATTCATATTTTGCATACGGGTGCACAAGGCATTCAATTCCACAAAATCCGGAAGCGTATCGTTGCCGCCGGCCACGGTGGGGTCAATGCCCACATAAATGCTCATATCCCCGTCCATCAGGTACTGTGCAACGTCCGAGCGGGCATTGCGGGCACCGTAATCCGCACCCCGCAGGTTCTCCCCCGCTTTGGTCTTGGAATAGTACACCGGCGCGTCTTTCAGCTTAGCCGGCGTTTGACCCTCGGACAACTGGCTGACCACCTGACCGGTGATATTGTCCTTGGCATAGAATTGCAGGCATTGCAGCTCTTGCAAATTTTTGCGCATATCCTGCTGGCTGTCGGCGGCAGATCGGTACGGCCCACCACCGTTTTGTCATAGAGCTTTTTAATGTGGGTCTCTGCGGATTTGATCGTCTCGCTCAGGGTCTGGTCGGCATCGTACTCGTTCGCTTCTACCGTTTGGCCGTCCACTGTAAAAGCGACCGTGTAATTGCGGATCAGGTCGTCCGGATCATCCCGCATGTCGCTATCATTGTAATACTCCACGCCGTCGGAACTGTGCAGCCAATTTGCCAGCTGCAAATAGGGCAGATAATCCTCCCCTGCCCGGGTGCCGTTGACAATCTGTTGCAGATCCCGAATCAGCCCCGGTGCGTCCCGATCCTCTGCCACCACTTTCTTGATGGTCTTGGTGGGCACTTTATAGTTGGGTATATCCTTGCCGATATTTGCAATATTCTGATTTTTCAGCCCGGCATAGAACACCAGCGTTTTGCGAATGGCCGTGGCCTGGTCCTTCTTATACTGCTCCAGTGCGGCAGCCACGCTGTCCGCCTTGGCTTTCTTCAGGGCAGCCACCTTTTGTTGCAGTTGCTTTTGCCCCGCCAGCAGCGCGATATCATTGACGATCGCATCCAGCTCCGATTGGAAGATCGTGGTCTGTACCAGGCTTCCCTCTTTCGCTACGGTCGGATCGGTAAATGCATCGTTATTATACAGGCCGCTGATCCGCATCACGGCGCCCAACAGCGCCACCGAACTAAAGGCCAGCACCATAGAGAGCACCACGCACAGCGCCTTAAACCGTCTGCTTTCTCTAACATTTTTCCACTTTGTATCCAAGTCCATACACCACCTTTAAGTATTTGGGCTCCTTGGGGTTAATCTCAATCTTTTCACGAATGTTGCGAATGTGCACCGTCACGGTCTTTTCCGTGCCGTAGGCCGGTTCGTTCCACACCGCTTCATAGATTTGGGCACTGGAGAGCACACGACCTATATTGTGCATCAGATATTCCAATATCTTATACTCCCGGGCGGTCAGCCGTACCGGGTCGCCGTCTACCGTCACTTCCTTGGGGTCCGTATCCAGCACCAGGCCGCCGGTGACCAGCTGGTTCTCCCGCACCTCCAGGCTGCCAAGACGCACATAGCGGCGAATTTGGCTCTTGACCCGGGCGGTCAACTCCAGCGGGTTGAAGGGCTTGGTCACATAATCATCGGCGCAAAGCCCAGACCGGCGATTTTGTCCGTGTCCTCGCTTTTGGCCGACAGCAGAATAATGGGAAAATTATATTTCTCCCGCAGCTTTAATGTGGTCTTCAGTCCGTCCAGCCGAGGCATCATAATGTCCAGTACCATACAGTGGATCTCCTCCCCCTGTACTTGCTCCAGCGCCTCCAGCCCGTCCCGGGCACACAGCACCCGATAGCCCTCCTGGCTAAGATAAATGCGCAGAGACTCTAAGATCGCCGCGTCATCATCGCACACCAATACCGTAAACATTGCTCTCATCTCCCTCAAGTGATACAAAGTGCTTGCTCCATTGTACCACAAAAATCCCCAACGGAAAACCCGTTGTACACATTTAACCACACATTCTTAAAAGCAACGCAAAGGAAATCTAAAGAACCGGTAAAGTTTGGTCGGCAAAACAAAAAACTGCCGCAGCATAAGCACTGCGACAGTCTTTGTATCTTTATTGCTTAGAAACAGCTTGAACGGAGGGATTGTAAGGGTCGCCGGTATGGGGCTGTTCTTTCTTAGGCCGGTCGTTGGGCACAGGGTTGTTGTTTTGCCCTGCCGTAGGGCCTTTGCGCTTTTCCACATCGCCGCCCTCTTTCAGGTGCTTGATGTAGGTGGTGTAGTCATCGTTCCACCCGGCGTAGGCTGCATTTTGGCGCTTATCCTCCAACTGCACATGGTTCTTAATGTACTGCCCCACATAGAGCGATACTTTTTTGGCGCCGTAGCAGTTCAGGTGGTTGCCGGCGTCCCGGCTGTCCGTTTTCCAGCTAAAGCCGATCTCCTTGCGTTTCAGATCCAAATCCAGGAACGGAATGCCGTTTTTCTTGGCATAATCATTCACCGCATTGTGGCGGGCATAGGTCCAGGTGGTTTGGGACGGCACCTGCACCAAAATCAGCTGGGCGCCGTTCTTTTTGCACAGCGCATTCAGCTCGTCCAGCTTGCGCACAAACAGCGGATTGATCTGGTCTCGCTTTTTGGTCTTTTTGATATATTCCTTGCCCCGATACGGCACCTTGGCACCGGACACAAACTGCCCCTTGGAGGCAAAGCGGGCAGAGTAGGCCTTGCGCTTAACCGCCGTCTTAGGGTCAAACTGCTTCCACCGATCGTGGTACTCCAGCACGCTGAACTGGTTGAGTATCTGCTTACGCGCATCCCGGGCAATCACTTGAGCAGAGTTGGGTTGGTGTACAGCTGATCCGTTTCCAGGATCACCACCTTGGGCTTTTGGGTTTTCAGGCACTCCTCCACCGCGCGAACAGACTCGCCGATCAGCTGCTTACCGGTACCGCTGATATAAGAGGTAAAGCCGTAGTTTTTCCACATTTCCATAGGCGAAAAACCGCTGTAAGCATCACTGTTGCCTACAATAAACACATCCAGCGTGTCCTTCTCCAGCGACAGATAGCCGCTGGCGTTGGGGTTCACGAACCCGGCTGCGTCATCATTGTTCTTCGGCTCCCAATAGAAAGGAAATACCGTAGAGCAAAAGCAGCAAAATCAAAATAAAGGACACCAGGCGGGTGCAATTTTTCAATATCAACTTGGTCTTTGCAGTCATCATGCACCCCTCCTTAGAATTGACCGTAAATAGGCGCTACCGTTTCATAGCCGGTACCGTAAGCACCAAATATAACCACGCCTAAAATCAGCGCCAAGAACACCGCATACCGCAGCACTACCGGACGGCGAGCCAGTTCCGTGCGAATGGTGTGGCCCTTCTCTTGCAGCACCTCTACAATGCCTACCACCAGCACGCCAATGCCCATAATCAGGAAATCCTGCCAGTCGTTACCCAGGGACAGCACCGTGCCGTTGGTTAAGCAAGCGCCGTCAAAATCCGTAAAGATACGCGCCAGGCTCTGGCCCCACTGGGAAATGGTGTGGCAGCGGAACAGCATCATGCCCACATTGACGATCAGAAAAGTACGCACCATCTGGAATAGGGCAAAGCCCTTACTCTCCGGCGCAATATGCAGTGCGTGCAGCAGCTTGTCCGACACCGGGCGCAGGTACATTCCGATCATCATTAAGATGTAATAATACAGCCCGTAGAGTACATACTTCCAACTGGCGCCGTGCCAAATGCCGTTAAAGAACCACACACAAAACAGTGCAAAGGTCATGGGCACCAGGTTGGCAAAATAATCGTTTAATTTCTTTCTGGTATGCTTACTTAAATTCATCAGCCCCTTGGACAGGGACACGGAGAAGAACACATACTCCTTGATCCACGCGCCCAGGGTAATGTGCCACCGCTGCCAAAATTCGTTGATGGTTTTGGAGAAAATCGGGCGACGGAAGTTCTCTTGCATCTCCACCCCAAACAGCTGGCCGGTGGCGCACACAATATCCATACAGCCGGAGAATTCGCAGTAGATCTGCACAGTATAAAGTAGGTGCCAGCAGCACCATAGACCCGGCCTGGTCGCCGTTGTCAAACACACCGGTAACAAACAGGTTGGCTCGGTCGGCAATGACCATCTTCTTAAACATACCCCAAAAGATGCGCATCACCGCTTGGGCGTCTCGCTCAAAGTCAAAGCTGTGGCCCTCCACCAACCGGGGCATCATGATCTCATACTTGCCGATAGGGCCCTCCGTCATTTGGGGGAAAAAGCTGAGAAACAGCGCCAGTTTAAAGAAGTTACGCTCCGGCTTGTACTTACCTCTGTACACATCCACCACATAGCTGACCGCACACAGGGTATAGTAAGAAATACCCAGGGGCAGCAGAATTTGCACCGGCTGATAGGCGCTCTCGCTGCCAAACAGCCCGGCAATGCCGTAGGCGCTCTCTCCCAGGAAATTTACATATTTTAAGGCTATTAACAACCCAAAGACGCCCAGTACCGCCACGGTGACCACCGCGCGCTTCTTGGCGTCATATTTTTGCGAATTTGTTTCTTTTCCTCTTTGTCGGCAGCTGCCTTGCGCCGGGCTTTGCCCTGATCATTCAGGTAGCCCAGCAGCAGCCCGCCGCCGTATACGATCAGGATGGCCGCCACCAGCCACAGCGTACGCAGCCCCGCTGCCATCACATAGTAAACGGCGCTGGCACCCAGCAACACGCACCATTTGGCCCGCTTGGGCACAATGGTATAAATCAGCAGGCTGATTCCTACAAAGAGGAAGTAAGTAACAGATGTAAATGACATAACTTGCTTACCTTATGTATAATTTTTATTCGTCCTGCAATTTTTCAATCATCTGCCACATCGCCTGGGCGGATTGAAAATTCTCCGGCACGATCATCAGCGGGGTAATCTCCACATCAAACTCATCGCTGAGTTTTGCCACCAGCGCCATAATCGCCAGAGAGTCAAACACCTTGTCATCAATCAAGTGCTTCTCAGACTTAAAGTCTACACCGGGTTTCATTTCTTCCAAGATTTCAAGCAATTCTTCCATTTTTAGTTCTCCTTTTTCATTATATATAAATTTTTGAATGGACTTTAGTCAGCCTTGTTAAAGTATGCGGCAGCCAGCGCCTTTCGGTCGGTTTTGCCGTTTTGATTGTAAGGGATGGTCTTGGCCTGAATGACCTTGGCCGGCAGCATATAAGCGGGCAGCGCTGCCTGCAATGCCTGCCGCACGGTCTCCTGCTCCGCCTTAGCACCTACATAGATCAAAATCAGCTGATCCGCCGCCTGGTCGTACAAACACACGGACACATCCACCCCGGTTGAGCCGTGGCAGCCGCCTCAATCTCGCCCAGTTCGATCCGGTAGCCCATGTGCTTGATCTGGAAGTCCCGGCGGGAGAGATAGATCAGCTCGCCCCGTTCATTCCACCGCACCAGATCGCCGGTTTTATACACCCGCTCCGGATAGTGACTTTGCAGCGGATTTTGCACAAAGGCAGCCGCCGTTTTGTCCGGGTCGTTATAGTAGCCCATAGCCAGGAACGAACCTCTGGCGTACAGTTCGCCCTCTTCGCCGATTCCGGCCAGCCGCCCGTCCTCGGTAACCACAAAGCTGTCGCAATTGTCACAGGCAATGCCGATGGGCACGCTCTCCGTGTCTTTGATCTCCCGATCCACAATGTAGTAGGTGCAAATATCCGTGGTTTCCGTCGGGCCAAACAGGTTGGCAAACAGGGCGTTCGGATACTTGCTGCGCCAGTAATTCAGCTGCTTGGCAGGCATGACCTCACCGGCAAACAGCACCTTTTCAATATGCTCCGCCATCATAAAGTCCAGCACCTTTAAGTTGGCCACAATGGACAGGGCGGAGGGCACCCAATAAATGGTGTTTACCTGCCGCTCATTCAGGTAGCGGATCAGCAGAGCCGGGAAAGAGAAATACGACTTGGGGATCACATGTAACTGCGCTCCGGTACGAATCGTAGCGTAAATATCCGTCACCGACATACTGAAATAAAAGGGCGTTTGGTTGCCGAAAATCGTCTTTTCGCTGATGCCAAAGGTATCGGCCGCCCAAGCGGAATACGCCAACACGCTGCGATGGTTCACCACCACGCCCTTGGGGTTGCCGGTGGAGCCGGAGGTAAAAATGGCATAGGCCGGATCCGTATCAATCATACGGCGGCGCACCGTTTGCAAAAGCTCCGGCTGTGCCTGACCGGCCGCCAGCGCTTCTGCGCTATACACCTTGCCGTCATAATCCAATCCGGCCGGGTCATCCTTGTGGGCCTCGTCACAGATCAGTGCCGTAGGCTGCAAGGTGCGCAAAATCTTATTCACCCGCTCGGCGGGCATTTCCGGATCCAGCACCACATAGAAGTTGCCGCTGTACAGCACCCCCATCAGGGTCACCAAACAGGGTGCGCCCCGCTCCATCAGCACCGCCACCGGGCAATTCCGGTCTCCATTCGCGGCCAGCGCACTGCCCACGGATCCGGCGATGTTCACCACCGTTTGGTAGTCATAGCTGCACTGCTGATCTGCAAAGGCGGTCTGCCTTGGCAAACGCGCCGCAGTGCGTTCCAGTAATTCAAGTACATTTTTCATTTTGTTCACCTACTTAACAAATCGTCTTACCATTATTCAATCATAAAAACCTAAAAAGAAACGCAACAAAATCTAAAGATATGCGAAAGATTCGCCGTTCTCACCGTATTATGGTGCGTAGTACAGTTCATTGATATAATAATACACGGATCGACCCGGAAAGTCAATCTATTTTTATAAAATGACAATATTGTCACAAAAGGTCAAAGTTCGTCACAAAAAGTATCACAATTCGTGATAATTACAAATGTCGTTCAGCGGATTTTGTACAATAGCTATACTGAGTACCAAGGAGGGAATTTGCCGTGCGGCTAAAGGATTTACGAGAGGACCGGGACGAAACGCAGCGGCAAATGGCAGCCTTGCTGAATGTGGGTCAAAGCACCTATTCCATGTATGAAAACGGCCAGCGGGAAATCCCCCTGGCAGCCCTTTGCAAACTGGCAGACCACTATGATGTGACCCTGGATTACCTGGTGGGCCGCAGCGACGCACCGGGTAAGTAATCGTCTTTACAAATGCCACATTTTCTTGTATAATATACAGTAGAACACAAAAGCGTGTTCTCCGCAAATGCGGAGGCACGCCTTTTTTGCTTTCTGGGTCAGGAGGGATATAAATGGAAATCAGCAGGGATGGGCACCGAGCCCGTATGCGTGCCGCTTATCTGCAAGGCGGCGGCGACGCTATGCCGGATCACCAGTTGCTGGAATTGCTGCTGTCCATCAGCATTCCCCGCAAAGATGTAAAGCCCATTGCCTATGCGCTCATTAACCGCTTTGGCTCACTGGAGCAGGTGTTTGCCGCCGGCGCAGCAGATCTGCAACAAGTGCCGGGCGTCGGCGAACAGACCGCCGTACAGATTCTGCTGGTACGGGATCTGAACCGGCGGATCCATCAGAATCAAAACAAACCGGTCAAGCACCTGACGGATGCCACCCAGTCCTGCGCCTACTTTGCCAATCTGTTACGGGACAAAACCGCCGAGCAGGTGTACTTGGTCACTCTGGACGGCAGTGCCAAAATCCTGCAAACCCACGCCGTAGGCAGCGGCAGCGTCAACCTGGCCGCTGTGGATCAGCGCACTTTGATGGAACATATTCTGCGAGACAACGCCAGCGCTGTTATGCTGGCACACAACCATCCCGGCGGCAAGGCCCAACCCTCTGCGCAGGATCTGGAATTCACCATTCGTCTGCTTTCCATTCTGCGTTCCATTCATGTGCAGCTGCTGGATCATATTATCGTCAGTCCTACCGACACCTACTCCATGCGCAGCGACCCGGAGTACGGCAGCTTCTTCACCGTCAAATAACGCAATGTACAAAAGGAACCGCAGTTTGGCACCGCGGTTCCTTTTTTCATCATGACTTCTATTTGCACTTTTTCAACCGCCGTCGGCTCAAGTCCCCCAGCAGTAAAAACAGCACATTGCCAAAGGCCGGCACCAGCGCCAGCAGTTCTCTGCTGCCCGTACCGCCGTCTACGAGCGCCGCAAAAGGCAGCGCGCACCCGGCGATCCCCAAGAGCCATTCCGGCACTGCACCGTAAAGAACCACCAACCACAACACTTGCACTGCGGCAGCCAGGATCATCACAAGCCCTGCCACCTTGGTGCTCTGCCTGCTGCCGATCCATCGACCGTAGCCAAAATACAGCACCGCCGTTATACCTAAGGCGCAGCCAAATAACGCCCGATCATTGGGAAACGGCAAAAGCATCAGTACCCCTGTCGCTCCAATGGACGCCACCGTTACCGCCAAAAGGCCCAAAACAGCCGACCCGACCGACGATTTTCTCATAAACATACCTCCGCGCCGCATCATGTGTTCTCATTATACACAACACCATACCGGTTGGCAAGCCCTAGCCGATCGTGGATACCGGCAAGTGCAAAACGGACATACAAATGCGTGCCGGTTTATCCGACAAGCGCCCCTTTTTACTCTTCATAAAGCGCTATCAACCCATGATTGAAAAGCACTCAAACGTCATTTGAATCATTCAAAAAGAAAGCCGAGCAGTTTCACACTGCTCGGCTTCTTTCTAGATCAGAACGGTTGAAATGGGGACGATACGAATAATGTCACCGTTTTCGTCTTTGATGCCGACGGAAAGCTGTTTGTAACGCAATCCGTCATCCACTAAAATGGCTTCGATCACTACACAATCCGCAGTTTCAGCTAAATCCCGCGTCTCTTCTATGACCATTTTCACTCCTCCTCTCAGCTATTATGCTACAAAAGAGTAATATTTGTCAATACCGACCACTAACTTTTTTTGAAAAAATGCAATTTTCAGCCAAAATCCGTCATCATATAACGGAGCAACAATATTTTATACTCTGACAAACAGAAAAGCCCGGTTTTCAAGCAATCATCCGGGCAACGGAAATGAACGCTTTGCAAAAACCAAAATGCAGTCAGCTGCTCTTTTCACCATAGCGGCAATCACAGAGACCGGCGCCGGTGCTGCCCGCTGCCCCCTCTGCGTTGGTGTCTGCTCCATTTTCGCCGGTATCTTCGGCAAACAGCTGGAGGTTCAGCGGCAGGCGTGCGCACACCCGGCTCTGTTCTCTGCTGTTTTCCATCTCGGCATTGTGTTTTGTCATTGCTGACTCCTTTCCCAAACCGTACGCTGCCGGTTCGGTAAAGGATATATTCCCACAGGCATAGCCTGAAAATGGGCATAAAAAGAGCAGGGTTGCAATCTGCAACTCTGCTTTCTGTGGATGATTGATCTTGATCTTGCTCTGCACGGAGCGCCTTGTACTTTTCCAGTATTTCACCATACCGGCGTTTGACTAAAGAAAGCCCCGAATTTCGCGCAATCACGCGCCATTCGGGGCTTTTTTGGCGGAGAGCAAGGGATTCGAACCCTCGAACACCCGTTTAGATGTTACACGATTTCCAATCGTGCTCCTTCGGCCAGCTCGGACAACTCTCCATATACAGCGGGCGCTAGGTGCGTCCGCTTATTCACTTTTAATCCAAGACCTGGTAGTAAGAGGAGAACTGATTCAGCTTTTCCTCAAACTTATCCTTGGACTGCTGCTTCGGGGTGGGGATGGGATAATGGCCGGTGAAGCAACCGTCGCAAAAATCGAATCCGGACTCCTTCGCAAGTTCGTGAGTAGATTTTACACTAAGATACCCCAAGCTGTCAACCCCTAATTGGCAAGAAATTTCAGAAATTTCGTGAAATTTGCATGCAATCAGGTTTTCTTCGCTATCAATGTCCGTTCCAAAGAAGCAAGGATGCCGAAACGGAGGGGCAGAAACCCGCATATGCACCTCGGTGGCGCCGGCCTCTCGCAGCAGGCTGACAATCCGAGCGCTGGTGGTGCCGCGAACAATAGAGTCATCGATCATCACCACCCGCTTGCCCTTGATATTCTCTCGCAGTACATTCAGCTTGATCTTCACCGCGTCCTCACGCTGACCTTGGGTAGGCTGAATAAAGCTGCGGCCGATGTAGCGGTTCTTGATAAATCCAATACCGTAAGGAATGCCGCTCTCCTGGGCATAGCCCAAGGCGGCGTCCAGGCCGCTGTCCGGCACGCCGATGACAATATCCGCGTCTACCGGGTGTTCCTTCGCCAGGTACGCACCGGCCCGCATTCTGGCGTGCTGCACAGACACGCCCTCAATCACACTGTCCGGCCGAGCAAAATAGATGTACTCAAACACACAAATGTGGCGTAGTCCGCCGCAATGGGTGGTAATAGAGCGCACGCCATCCTTGCTGATCACAACGATCTCGCCGGGAGCAATATTCCGCACAAAGTGGGCGCCGATGGAATCCAGCGCACAACTCTCCGACGCCACCACATAAGCATCGTCCGCAGTCTTACCCAGGCAAAGAGGCCGAAAGCCGTTGGGGTCACGAAACGCAATGAGTTTGGTGGCAGTCATCACCACGCAAGAGAATGCCCCTTGCAGCCGGGGCATGATTTTTTCGATGGCCTCTTCCGTGCTCTTACTGTGCAGGCGCTCCTCTACAATAGAATAGGCAATGGACTCGGTGTCCGATGTGCCGTGAAAAATGGCGCCCTTCAGCTCAAACTGGCGGCGCAGCTCCGGGGCGTTTACCAAATTGCCGTTATGTGCCACCGCCAAATTACCCTTAATATGGCGAATGACCAGGGGCTGAATATTGTTGGCGTTTTTGCCGCCGGTGGTGGAGTAGCGCACATGACCGATGGCCATATTACCTGTACCCAGGGCAGCCAGCTGCTCCTTGCTAAACACATCCGGCACCAGTCCGTCGCCCCGATGGTGGCGAAACACGCCGTCGTCATTCACGGCAATGCCGCAACTCTCCTGCCCTCTGTGCTGCAAGGCAAACAGAGCCAGATACGCCGTCTGGGCCACCGTAGTGGTCTGATTTTCAAATACGCCGAAAACACCGCATTCCTCGTGCAAACTATCGAACATCGCTCTCTCCTATCCCGTGTGGTTGTCGCTCTTTTCTCTATTATAATACCATTAGTTGGGCGTGTAAAGGTTTGCGTAAGGTCTGGAGGTGGCGGGAGCCAACTTTTTGAACGATTTTTTCATGATCTCGTCCATGGAAACGCCAAAATACTTGCAGTATTTCTTCAAATACCCTTCCAATTCCTGCCGGTCCGCGTCCGTTAAGGCCGTCACTTTAATGTTCGGGCTGATGTTCTCCTTGGGAAAGCTGCCCCGCACAAAGATCTTGCCCCCGTGCATACCGGAGGCGCAGTGGGTGCCAAACAGCTTTTCGCCTCGCTTCATACCCAGCCCCAGCAGCACAATGGTGCCCCCGGCCATATACTCGCCCAAGAAGGAACCGGCATTGCGACCGATCACCAGCACCGGCTTCATCTGTTCAAACTCCTTCATGTGGATCCCGCCGCGGCAGGCCACATTGGTCTCTACAAAGATCTGGCCGTCCCGCATACCATAGCCCATAGCGTCGCCGGCGTGGCCGTGAATGACGATCTCGCCGCCGTTCATCGTGTTGCCCACTGCGTCCTGGCAGTTGCCAAACACCTCCACCTTGCCACCATTTAAGTAGCAAGCCATATCATTGCCCGGAGTGCCGTGCACCTGAATGGTTTTGCCTGCGTCCAGGGCGCAGCCGATATAGCGCTGACCGTTCACCGCCGTGATCGTTACCTTTTTCTTGGTGCGCAGCTCCTGCTTAATTTTGTCGTTCAGCTCTGCATACTTGCACAGTCCTGCCTCAATACTCACAGCTGCACGCCTCCTCTCAACTTGGTGATCCGGGTCTCCTTGGGGAACCAGAACAGATTGGGACTATCCATCAAATCCCCTTGCAAACCCTCCAACGGCACACCGCCAGAGATCAAAGATGTATAGATTCCGGCGTTCTCGCTGGCGTTGATGAGCACATAGCCCACCAGCTTGCCGTCCCGGAACACCAGGCGCTTGTAGCTATCGTCTGCGGCAGCCACACGGTCCGTATAGCCGTCTCCCTTAGCGTTGATCAGCCCGCAGGTGCAAATGCGCAGACCGTAAAAATCAATAGCGTTCACCGCATAGGTACCGCCGACAATCAGATCGCCGCCGGCCATTTGGCTGCCTGCTGCACGCCCTTGCGCCACTGCATTGGGCCACAGAGCCAAGATTTTCTTACTGCCGTCCAACATGTCCACAGACACGGCGCAATCCCCGGCGGCGTAAATATCCGGGTCCGAGGTCTGCATGGTGGCCGGATCGGTGATAATCCCCGCTCCACTGTCAGGCCCGCTGCCTCTGCCAGTGCCGTGGCCGGGCGCACGCCCACTGCCACCACCAGCAGATCGCAGGGCAGTTCCTTGCCGTTTTGCAGCACCACCCGCTGCACCGTCTTACCGCTGCACTTGGCCCGGGTCACCGTTTGACCCAGGTGAAAGCGCAGACCGTGGTGCTCTAAATGGCGGCGCACCAGCTTGGCACTCTTTTCATCTAAAATAGAGGGCAATACCCGATCGGACAGCTCCACCACATCTACGCTTTTGCAAATTTTGCTCAAGCCTTCGGCGGCCTTCATACCGATCAGCCCGGCACCGATCACCACGGCGCGGGTGTTTGCACTTGCCAGATCGTGCACAGCCTGGGCATCTGCCGCGGTCAAAAAGCCGCACACATTGCGCTTGCCGCTTACATTCTGCATCGGCGGCACAAAGGGCACGGAGCCGGTGCACAGGCACAGCTTATCATAGCTATACGCCTTGCGCCCGCACTTAACGGTCTTTTTGCCCGATCAATGGCGGTCACCTCTACGTCGGTGACGATCTCTATTTTTTGCTCTTTATAGTAAGCCGGAGTGCGCAAGCGCATTTGACCCCGCCGCACCAGGCCTTTTAAGTAATAACTGATAGACGGACGAGAGTACGGCAGATCCGTCTCCCGAGCCAGCAGGGTAACTGCGCCTGCCGGGTCCGTCTTGCGAATTTGCTCCGCCGCAGCCAGTCCGGCGGCAGAGGCACCGATGATCACATACTTCACTTGGCAGCACCTCCCGCTTCTACCCAAACCAAGGCTCGATTGGGGCAACCCTTGACGCACGCCGGTTCTTCCCCGCCGCACAGGTCGCACTTGTAGGCAATATTGCCGGGCTGAATACACCCGATGGGGCACACCGCCAGGCAGGTCATACAGCCGATACACTTGTCCGGGTCTACAGACACAATGCCGGTCTTTTTGTCTTTGTGCATAGCGCCGGTAATGCATGCCTTCACACAGGCCGGGTCATCGCAATGACGGCAGTTCACCGCCACGGAGGCTACACGGTCGCCGTACACCTTTACCCGGCTGATAGGCGCCGGATTCTCATATTTATTGGCTGTCAGCACATCGCCGGAGGCTGAATGTGCCGTTTTGCAATAGACTTCACACAGGTGGCAGTTGACGCAAAGTTCCTCTCGTGCAAATACTTTTTTCATCTCACTGTCCTCCTTATTCCCCGGCGTGCTTAATGCCTAAAATTTGCAGTTCCCGATCAGTCAGACCAATACCACGGAGCATCAGTCTGTTGCCGCGCAGGGAGTCTACGGAGTTGATGCCCATGCCGCCCATGATCTCTTTCATCTCATGGTTCCAGGCGGAGAGCAGGTTTTCCACTCGCTGATGAGCGATCTCCGGATTCAGTCGCCGGGTCAGATCCGGACGCTGGGTGGCAATGCCCCAGTTGCACTTACCGGTGTTGCAGGTTTGGCACATATGGCAGCCCATGGCGATCAGCGGCGCAGAGGCGATATACACCGCATCCGCACCCAGAGCAATCGCCTTGATCACATCAGAGGAACAGCGGAAAGAACCGGCAGCCACCAAAGACACGGTGGAACGAATGCCCTCGTCCCGCAGCCGCTGGTCCGCAGCTGCCAGCGCCAACTCAATGGGAATACCCACATTGTCGCGTATGCGGGTGGGCGCTGCGCCGGTGCCGCCGCGAAAGCCGTCGATTACCACAATATCCGCACCGGCACGCGCCACGCCGGAGGCGATGGCCGCAATGTTATGTACCGCTGCAATCTTAACGGAAATGGGCTTTTTGTTATCCGTGGCCTGCTTCAGCGACCAGATCAGCTGGCGCAGGTCTTCAATGGAATAAATATCATGATGCGGAGCAGGTGAAATGGCGTCCGATCCCACCGGGATCATACGCGCATTGCTGACCTCCACATTCACCTTTTCACCGGGCAGATGGCCGCCGATCCCCGGCTTGGCCCTGGCCGATCTTAATTTCTACAAACTTGGAGTTATTCAAATAATCCTTATGCACACCGAAGCGGCCGGAGGCCACCTGTACCACAGCACAGTCGCCGTAAGACGCCAGGTCCGGGTGCAAACCGCCCTCACCGATATTAAACAGCGTGCCCATATTCTTGGCAGCCATGGCCAGAGATTTTTGGGCATTCAGGCTGATGGAGCCAAAGCTCATGGCAGAGAACATAATGGGCGTCTCCAACATCACCTGAGGCGGCATTTTGGTCACGGACTTGCCCTGGCGCTCCACTTGCAGCCGATCCGGTTTACGACCCAGAATGGTACGGATTTCCATTGGTTCCCGCAAAGGGTCAATAGAGGGGTTGGTCACCTGGGAGGCATTGAGCAAAATTTTGTCCCAATAAATGGGATACGGCTGCGGGTTGCCCATAGCGGACAGCAGCACGCCGCCGGTATTTGCCTGGCGGCAGATCTCTTGCTGATAGCGTGGGGTCCAGTTGGCATTATCCCGATAGTCGCACACATATTTTTTCGATCCGAAGGGCGCCGGTGGGGCACAGATCCACGCACCGATGGCAGGCCACGCAATCCTGAGAATGGGACACCACGGTTTTGCCGTCCGGTCCAAAGCTATGGCACTCGTTGGAGCACTGACGCACACAGCAGCCACAATCAATACAAAGTTCCCGATCCCGCACAATGGTGAACCGGCGGGGAATATAATTAATCATCGTCTTCCTCCTTTGCCAGTTCCAGTGGAATAAACACCGGCTCCCGCACCGCTGACGGACCACACTTTTTCCGGGTGGGGGCAGATCACACGAATGGCGGACTCCTCTGAAGCGAAATACGCCCGATTGCCCTTGGTAGCCGCAGTCAGGGAGCGCAATTTCAGCCGGTCGTTGATGGCCAGCAGCCCCTTGTTGGAGCCAAGGATCACAGAGAACGGCCCGTTCACCAAGGCGCCATTATAGATCGAGCGCAGGTTGGTAAAATATTCTTTCCGCTCCGGGTCCATACGGTCAATCTCGTCCCACTCCGGGGCCGTAAGTACATCGGCTGCCACATCAATGGGCAGCTGATGGTGACGGATCAGGTGGTCAAACAGATAAGTAATCACTTCCGTATCCGTCTGCATGGTACACACATAGCCAAACTGCTCAATATACCGACGGTTGGCGTCATAGGACGAAATCTCGCCGTTATGCACCACAGACCAGTCCAGCAGATTAAAGGGGTGTGCCCCGCCCCACCAGCCGGGGGTGTTGGTAGGGAAGCGACCATGTGCTGTCCACAAATAGGCATCATACTGATCCAGCATGTAGAACTCGCCCACATCTTCCGGATAGCCCACAGCCTTAAAGCAGCCCATATTCTTGCCGCTGGAAAAAATAAAAGCGCCGTCGATCTCGTTGTTCACATGGATCACGCACTGGGCGGTATATTCGTCCTCGTCCAGACGGGCCTCTTTCATCCGCACTTTATTGCGCTTGGCAAAATACCGCCAAATATCCGGTCCATTCTCTATGGACGCGATCTTCTTGGTGGGAATGCGTTCGGAAACATCCACATTAAAATGCTTGAACAAAAACTCCTCACAAGCGCCTCGTGCCTGTACCGACTGGTAAAACACATGAAAGGCAATATCCGTCTTGTGATCGGGATAAATGCCATAGGCGGCAAAACCGCCGCCCAAGCCGTTGGAACGGTCGTGCATCAAGGCAATGGACTGGATAATCTCCGACCCATTGATCGGCTCACCCTTGCGGTCAATAATGGCGGCAATGGCGCAGCCGGAGGGAATGCGCACTTCGCCTTCTCGCAGCATATTCATCACTCCTGTATCTGTATTTCTTCAAAAAAACCTATACTTTATTGTACAATACTGTCGATTAACCGTCAATGTGCCCACTATAAAAATCTACAACACAAAATCAGCATAATTATAGTGAATTTCACAAAGAATTGCGCTCTATTCTGTGAATTACCGCTCACTTTTGGTTCTTTTGTACAAAAAAGCGGCTTTGCCACCGTGTAATGGCAAAGCCGCGATAGGTAGGGACGATCAGTCGTCCGTGCCCTGGAGAGCATCATAGCCCCGTGCGCCGGTGCGCACCTTTACTGCGTCCTCCACATCATAAACAAAAATCTTACCATCACCGATATTACCGGTATATAGCGCCTCTCTGGCAGCGGCGATCACCGTTTCCACCGGCACGGCGGAGATCACCATTTCCAGCTTCATCTTGGGGTTCAGGTTCAGTTCCTCGATCTCCACACCGCGGTACTTGCGCACATGACCCTTCTGGGTACCGCAGCCCATTACATTGGTCACGGTCATACCGGTAACACCCACCGCATTCATGGCGTCCTTCACCCGTTCCAGCTTGGCCGGGTTAAAGAGCATCACCACTTCGCTGAGCTTAGCGTCCGGCTTGGTGGTATAAGTCTCTACCGGAACTGCCTTTTCTACCGGTGCAGCCGGCAAGCCGCTTTCCGTTACCGGCACGGCAGCAAAGCCGCCGACGGGCATAAAGTCCGCATAGGCAGAGGGCAGGTTGTGCTCGGTGGCGTCCAGCCCCTTGATCTCTTCTTCCGCGCTGACCCGCAGACCCACGGTCTTGTTCAGAATAAAGAAAGTGATGGTCAGGGTCACTGCCGCCCAACCGGCCACAGCCGCAAAACCGATTAACTGGGTACCCAGCAGGTGCAGCCCGCCGCCGTAGAACAGACCCGTATGGGTCAGGCCGGACACTGCATAGCCCGGTGCTTTGTCCGTGGCAAACAGACCTACGGCCAGCGTGCCCCAAATACCGTTGGCCATGTGTACAGCCACAGCGCCTACCGGGTCGTCAATATGCAATTTCTTATCCAGCAGCTCCACAACCAGCACCACCAGAATACCGGCCACAGCGCCGATGATCCCAGAGCCAAAAGCGTCCGTTACATCACAGGAGGCAGTCACAGCCACCAGTCCGGCCAAAGAGCCGTTCAGGGACATGGACACATCCGGCTTGCCGTCCTTGATCCAAGTAAAGAGCATGGTGGTGCAAGTGGCCACAGCCGGCGATACGGTGGTGGTCACCAGGATAGACGCCAAAGTGGGTACATCGGTAGCCGCCGCGCCGTTAAAGCCGTACCAGGCAAACCACAGGATAAACACGCCCAGCGCGCCCAGAGTCAGGGAGTGACCGGGAATGGCTTTGGGTGTCTTTTTGCCGGTTTTTTCGTCCGTATGGTACTTACCGATCCGGGGCCGAGAAAGATGGCGCCGATCAGTGCCGCGATACCGCCCACCATGTGAATGGCGCAGGACCCGGCGTAGTCGTGGAAGCCCAGCTTTTGCAGCCAGCCGTTGCCGTCCACATTCCAGACCCAGCCTGCCTCGATGGGATACACCACAGCGGAGATCACTGCTGAGTAAATGCAGTAGGCAGAAAACTTGGTACGCTCTGCCATAGCGCCGGACACAATGGTGGCCGCCGTGGCACAGAACACCAGGTTAAATACAAAGTTGGACCAGTTAAAATCATTATAGTGGGTAAAAATGCCCAGGTTGGGCAGACCGATCACCCCGGCGATATAGTCCTGACCGCACATCAGCCCGTAGCCCAACAGAATGAACATCACCGTGCCGATACAAAAGTCCATCAGGTTTTTCATAATAATGTTGCCGGCGTTCTTGGCTCTGGTAAAGCCGGTCTCTACCATAGCAAAGCCGCACTGCATAGAGAAGACCAGCACTGCGCCGATCAAAAACCACACGCCGAACAGCTCGCTGTTCACCGTTTCCATGATTGTTTCAAGCCCCATAAAATCCTCCTTTTCATCAAAAAAAGCTTAAAAATGGAAATAAAAAAGAGCGCTCGAAAACAGACGTTCGAGCACTCCATTGTGCTAAAGAATGCCGACACCGCGCCAATGGCCCGGCTGCCGGCAAATGACCGACCCTGTCAAAAGACAGTGCCGACCGTAAGAGAGGGCAAAATCAATACAGTACCATGTACTTGTCGATCTCCCACTGAGAGACCTTGGTGCGGTACTCGTCCCATTCATTCTCCTTGCCTTCAATATAGTTATTGAACACATGGTCACCCAGGGTTTCCTTAATAAACGGATCCGCCTTAGCGGCTTCAATAGCCTCTTTCAGGCTGCCGGGCAGGCAATCAATGCCGGCTGCTTTCAGCTCCTCGTCGGACAGACCAAACACATTGTAGTCAATGGGAGAAGCGGGGGTCATCTTTTTTCTTAATTCCGTCCAGGCCGGCAGCCAGGCACAAAGCCATCTCCAAATAGGGGTTGCAGGCGGGATCCGGGCAGCGCAGTTCTACGCGAGTGCCCTTGCCGCGAGCGGCAGGAATACGCACCAGGCAGGAGCGGTTGGAAGCGGACCATACCAGGTAAGACGGTGCCTCATAGCCGGGTACCAAACGCTTGTAAGAGTTCACGGTGGGGTTGGAGAACGCTGCAATACCGCGAATATGGGCCATAATACCTGCGATGAAATTATAAGCAGTCTCGGACAGACCCATCTCGCCGTTGGGGTCATCAAAAGCGTTCTTGCCGTCCTTCAAATAATACAGGCTCATGTTGGTGTGCATACCGGAACCGTTGATACCATAAATGGGCTTGGGCATAAATGTAGCGTGCAGACCATGCTTGGCAGCGTAAGTCTTAACCACATGCTTAAAAGTCATTACACGGTCGGCACTGAGCATTACATCACCAAACTGGAAGTCGATCTCGTGCTGCCCCTCGGCCACCTCGTGGTGGGAAGCCTCAATGGTGTAGCCCATATCCTCCAGGGCCAGGCAAATATCCCGACGGCAGTTCTCGCCGTGGTCGATGGGGTTCAGGTCAAAGTAACCGCCCTCGTCGCCGGTCTCCAGGGTGGGGTTGCCGTTCTCGTCCAGCTTAAACAGGAAGAACTCGCACTCCGGGCCAACATTAAAGCCAAAGCCCATCTCGGCAGCCTCGTCCATCACCTTTTGCAGCACATTGCGGGGGTCGCCCATGAAGGGAGTCTCATTATCGGATTTATATACGGAGCAGATCAGTCGAGCGGTCTGCGCATTCTGGTGCTTTCTCCAGGGGAAGATGGTCCAAGTGTCGTAATCCGGGTGCAGATACATATCGGACTCATCAATGCGAACAAAGCCGTCGATGGAAGAACCGTCAAACATACAGTCATTGTCCAGCGCCTTCTCCAGCTGAGACAGGGTAATGGCCACATTCTTCATAATGCCGAACATATCCGTAAACTGCAAGCGGATAAACTCTACATTATTTTCCTGTGCGCTTTTGATGATGTCTTCCTTTGTGTATTTACTCATAGCAAATACTCCTCTCTTAAGAAATGATAGATAGCACAGAATTTTCTTACTGCCAAAGGCAATAAAAAATGAGGGCGCTCCGCTATCAACGGAACGCCCTCGTTCTGAATACAATGCCATTATAATCACATTGTCCCGGGTTTGTCAACGGTTTTTGACAACTTTGGCAAATCTTGTAATTGGCGGCAGGAATTGTGCATGCCTTTTGTACAATATGCACAGGATAGACAGACTGTTTGCTATATGTCCAAAAATTCGGCGGGGATCACTTTTTTCGACAAATCGGTAAAATACTTCACCGTGGCACCCTTCTGTGCCTGGGTGGCGGCCAGCTCGTCGGTATAATCACTGAGCTTATAGACAGAAAACACAAAACCGTTGCCGCCTCGGCTGTAATGGCACACCACCGGCGCCAGTTTCGCAGAGGAGATGGTAATTTTTCCATTATCCTTTTCGATCGTCACCTCCGCCATACCGCCGCACAGTTGGGGCAGATTGATCTGGTGGCTGATAAAATTACCCAGGGAGTAGTAGACCAGCATTTTTTTGCCGCTCTTTTCGTTGGTCACCCACGCCACCGGCTGGAGCACATGCGGGTGGCTGCCGATGACAATATCTACACCCAGGTCAGAAAACAGCTTCGTATATTCCTTTTGGTAATCGGACACCTTGTGGCTGTTCTCCGTGCCCCAGTGCGGAAAGACCATCACCACATCCGCATGCTTGCGCGCCTCGGTAATGTCCTTCCGGATCTTGTCCTTGTCCATCAAATTCACCAGCCAGGGCTTGTCCTTGGGCAAGTCAATGCCATTGGTGCCGTAGGTGTAATTCAGCAGAGCAAAGGTAATATTGTTCTTCTCATAATAAGTAATCTTGTCATAATCCGCCTGAGAGGCGTTGGTGCCCAGGTGCACCGCCTCTTTATGCTTGCCGAAGTATTCCAGCTCTTTCTCCACCCCGGCACTGCCCATATCCATAGTATGATTGGTGGCGCAGGTAAAAATATCAAACCCGGCGGCAATGGCGGCGTCGCCAATCTCCCAGGGTGAATTAAAGCAGGGATAGCCGGAATAGTCAAAGCTGCTGCCGCCCAACACCGTCTCCTGATTGATAACGGCAATATCCGCCGGTTCAATGTACTGCTTAATATCCTGATAAAAGGCGTCGTAATTCCGGCTGCCGTCCTTTTGCTCTCCGGCAGCGATTAGGGTATTGTGGATCAGGTTGTCCCCTACTGCCACCAAGCGCACCCGGGTCTTGCCCTGGGTCTCTTCCGTGTGATCCTCCGTTTGGTTAACCACAGACACCTTGGTGGGTGCCGTAGGCTTCTTCTCATCTGCCCTGCGGGTAATGGTGCCGCTGATGGCAAAGGCAACAATTACGGCCAGTGCCACCAAAACAGGGATCAACACCTGCCACAGTTTTTTCTTCTTTTCCATATCGTCACATCCCAACTGCCAATGGGCTTTTTCTTACAGTTTCCGCATTCTGCTGTGATTATACCATACTCCTTACTTTTAGGCAAGAAAAAGCCGCTCTCCGAAAAACGGAAAGCGGTCTTTCATTTTTGCTAAAGCAGCGATTACTCGGCAGCAGCCTCTGCGGCAACTTCCTCGCCGTCCTTTTTCTTCTCCTTGAGGAGAACGAACTTCTCCATGGGGAAGAGCACCACCATCTGCACAAAACCGGCAGCCAAGCCGGCAATGGTTCTGGCCAAAGGCTGAATCCAAGCCCAGTTGATCTTGGCGATAATGCCAACCAGCCAGCCCTGGAACCAGGTGGAGAACAGGATCAGCGCGATCATCAAAACGATATAGAACGCAAAGCTGTACCAAGGCGCATCAGACTTAAAGGTGGTCTTTTTGTTCTGATAGAAGCCATAGATGTTTGCAATCAGGTTGGACAGGAAGAACGGAAGCAGATAGCCCCAGGTTACCACACCGCCAACAACAGAACCGTTCTGAATGGTGCCGTCGATCACATACTTGCCTACCTGCTCGATGCCCTCTTTGGTGGAGGCGTCAAAAATCACATTGGGATCAAAGATACCCTGCAGGAAAACGGGCAGCGTAGCGGTCACGCCGTCAAAAATTAACGGAAGCACATTGGCCAGCACCAGCTGGATGATCGTTACCAAGCCGGATACCACCAGGAACTTTACAAGCTGCCAAAGGGTCTTCATAAAGGAGCCCTTTTCCTCAGCGGCGTTGTCGATACCGCCAAGGCTAATTTTCTTCTTTTTGTCATCTGCCATAATTATTTTACCCCTTTCTCATGGACTGTACAAAAATAACGGGTTCATTATACTATTTTTTGGCTAAGATTGCAACCTTTATTTTACAGAATTAAAAAAGGAAAGGCAGCGCGCCAATACAGCCGGTGGTGGCAGCGTGCACAATGGCAACCACAGCCCATACTACCAAAGCGATCAGGCCAACGAGGATCGCCAGCACCAAAATCACCAGCAGCACCAGGATTGCCAGCACCAGCGGGCCCTTTTTGCTGGGGCGCACCGGGTCGTCAAAGGCGGGCTTTTCTGCCTTTTTCGGCGCCGGGTTCTCATCATCGTACAAAGGATACAGGGGCAGCGTGGCGTTGGCGTCGCAGGGACCCGGATTCCACAGCAGCGGCTCTACCAGACCGCGCACAGAGGTGGCGCCCTTCAGCACCTTGCCGATGGAGAAGTGAACGGTGTTCAGGAACGCGTCGATCACGTTCAGCAGCCCACAGCAGATCTTGTACTCCCGCGTATCCGGACCGTATGGCGAGTCGCCGCAATACAGATTCTGCACCAGCTCCAGAATAAAGTCCACCACCCGATGATCCGCAATGTCCGCAATATCTTTCTTGGACAGGCCGTTTTCTTTCTTGCACAGGCGCCAGGCTTTCTTAAAGGTCAGCTTGTTCAGCCACTTGGCAACGGGCTTAATCAGCCAGCCCAGCTTTTTGACCTTTTCGCCGGGAACGGAAAAAGCGTCTGTCATCTCTGCCAAATGGTCAATATCCGTGGCCGCAGCGTCCAGCAGCTCGGAGATCATACCGAAGAAAAACGTGCGCATATACTGGTCAAAAGGCTTGCCGCCGGTGTCCAGCCCCGGTACATCGGTAATGGTCACCGTCTCCACATCCACTTTGGCGTGGGCCGGGTCCAGCGTAATGTTGCGCATGGTGGGCGGACAGCCGATCATTGCACCGCAGGCAATGTCATAAAAGGTGTTGCCCTTTTTGGTCTCTACCACGCTGATGTCGTGAATATGGGTGTGACCGGTGAGCATACATTGCAGTCCGTTGTCCGCAAAAATCTCCCGGGTGGTTTCATGATTGCGCTGCATATCCCCCTTGCCGATAATGGCATAAAAAGGACTGGGAGCGATCATGGGATGATGGGTCATGGCGATCACAAACTGATCATTTTTGCGAGCGTCCTCCAACTGATCCAGGATCCAGGCCATACAGTCGTCGCTGTACCCGGAGCCGCTCTCCCCCTCCGGCTTATAGTTGGTATCGTCATTCAGAGCAAACAGACGATAGCCGGGAGCCAGCTGCACCACATAGCTCATGCTGTCCGGGTGGGTGGCAATGGCCTCATTGGGGCCGAACTCATAGTACATCTGCCACAGATCGTGGCGCTCCTCCACCGCCGGCACCTGAATCTTTTTGTCGCCGTCATAGCCGTCGGCCACACCGCCATCCCGATAATCGTGGGTAGCAGTGATCACATACACCCGCTTGCCTCGCTTTTTCAGGTCTCGGAGCATTTCAATAAACTCGGCGTGAGAGGCCAGCTCTCCGTCCCGGGTGGTATCGCCGGCCAGCACCACAATATCCGTGGAAGTGTCCGCACACAGCAAATCGAACCCGGCTTTGATCACCAGGTCGCTGTCCTTAATGACCTTTTGGCTCTTGGCCTCGGCTTTTTCGTAAGCCTTGCCCTCGGTGCCCCCTTGCGGGAGTAGTAATGCGGATCGGTGATAAATTGAATTTTCAGCGGCGCATTGTCTGCGCCATACAACTTCGCTGCCATTGCGTTCTCCTTTATTTCATCTCTGCCTTCAGTACGCCGCTGCGCACCGTGCCCGGCAGGGTAATCTCCATACAGCCGTCACTGCGCAAAAGCGTAATCCAGTTCTTGCCCATCCAAGGTCAGCCGATAGCTGTGCGTATCCGACAGGGTGAGCACAAAGGCATACTGCCCATTGTCGCCGGTGTAACGGAAGTGTACCTCCGCAGAGGTGTCCGTAAGCTTCTGGCTGTCCGTCCACACATCCAGTCCGCAGGTAAAGGTGCCCGGACGATAGTAGCAGTCCGCCCACACATTGATAGGTGCGGACAGGCCGCCGAAATTGTGGAACCAACCGCCGCGGCGGGTTTGAATACCAAAGCACTCATAGGTGTTGTAAGAGAAGTCCGTCTCTTTCTTCCACATATCCAGCGCTCGACGGGCGATCTCAAAGGCAAATTCCGTCTCGCCCAGGTCAAACATGGTCTTCCACATAAAGAACTGGTGGCTCATCCACACATTGCCGTTCCAGTAGCCGTCGTCAAAATAGTAAGAGGCTGTCATATCCACCGCGCTGATGCCGGCAGCGGACCACATTTCGTCCGGGTTCTTAATATGCGCCAGCAGACGCTCCCGCCGCTCCTCCGGGGCAGCCCCGGCAAACAGCGGATACACACCGTCCATACCCTTGTCGTAGTTCTCCCCGGCGTCGGTGGTGAAAATGCCTTGATAGTTTTTGTCATCGTCATAGACGGAGTAGGCGTAATAGCCGCTTTTTTCGTCCCAGCTGTAACGGTTCAGAGCGTCGCTCATCCGCTGAATGTCTGCGTCATAAGCGGCAATGTCCTCCTCCTTGCCCATGGCGGCAGCCACCATCTTCATGATCTTGGCGGCCCGAATGGTGTGGGAAGTTGACAGGCAGGGGCACATATATTGCTTCTTATCCTGGGCGATCATGGCCACCTGGGCGGGATAATCGTCCATACCGCTGCAAGAATACCAATAGTCGTAAGTGGTGGTCAGGCCGTTGCCGAACTTGCCGCAGGTGGAGCCGGGGGTCTTGCCGCTGATATAGTCATAATACCGCTTCATCTGCGGATACAGAGCAAACAGGGGCACCTTGTCCTCCGTGCGGTGCAGCAGTTCCAAATACTGCACAAACTGGGTAGAGCAACAGGGGCAGTGGAGCAGAAACGCAAAGTCCGTATTCTCCGGCTGGGACAAATAAGTCTCTAAAATGTAGCGGCATTTCTCCGGGCTGAACTCCAGCACACCGGTGCCGATCACGCCACTGTCCCAGGTATAAAAGCTGTCCCAGCGCTTGCCGGGGGTGTAATGTACCACATTCTCGCCGTGCTTGTACACCGGATATACCAAGTTGGTCAGGAGTGTTGCCCGCAAGATCTCGGTAGACAGACTGTACTTCTGTCCCTCCCGATTGAACTGTACCGGTGTGGCCAGCGCCTTGGCGGCGGTGTACAGCTGCTCGTATTCTTCGGTGGTGCGGGGCTGCCTGCCCTTGGACAGCACCGCATACTCTATATGCTCTGCGTGGGGGTCAATAAAGATGGAGGGCATCACCGCATTGTAATAGTAGCCCTCGTCACTTTTTTTGCGGCGGAAGGAGCGAGAAAAGGTCTCCCTTAAGTCGTCATAAGTGGGGTCGCCGTTAGACAGTCGGTTAATCAGCGCGTCCTCCAGGCTGCCACTGTCCAGTTCCCGTCGGCGGGTCTTGGGATTGTGGGTCAAGATGGAATAGCAGCCTTCCGCGTCCTTGTAAGTTAGGGTAATGCGGGTGGCGCCGTGCACCTTTTCTTCTTCAATTTGCGGCTTGGTGTCGCGCAGCACCGTGCGGGCGCTGACCTCCTGTTCCGTGCCCGGCCGGCACAGCACCAGCACATCCAGCTCCACACCGGCGCCGCCCCGGCTCTCCAGGGTCAGGGTGTCTGCGCCGTCATAAGGCAGAGTGGCAAAGGTCAGGCTGTCGCTCTCCGGCAGTTCTGCCGCTACGCCGTTGACGGTAAAGGCAGCAGCACCCGGGGTCACTGTGCGATAGCGCAACAGCAAGGTAGCGCCCGTCGGTCGGAGAGACGGCAGTGTGTATACCACTTTGTCCCCGGCAGTGCAGCCAAAAGGCTCCAGCCCCAAGAAATCCACATGGTAATTCTCGCACCGGTCACCCAAACCGTGGGCGTGGTAAAAGTTGCCGTCGGCAAACTCGCCCTTGTGCATACCGTCCGGGTTCTCATTATCCCAGGGGCGGGGCTTTGCATAGGTGTACTGCGTATAATCGTTGGCATCCACTAATGCGGCATCCCCAGGCAGCTGCAAGGCACAGTGCTCCGGCGCCGGGAACTCCAGTGCGCCGAAAATATTCAGAATACAGTTTTGTGACAGGTCCGTATCGTTCACAAAGCGGCAGCGCATCAGGTAGGACTCCTCATCCAGCCGGGTGTAAGACACATCGGCATAAATTTGGTCCTTCCACATCAGCTCATAGCGATAGGAATAAAAGCGAAAGTCCTCGTCACAGCTCCACAAATGGTAGCCGGACGGCACAGTCACATTGGGCACCGGGGTAGCGGAATTCCACAGGGTGGGGTGCACGACAAAATCATAGCGGGCACCTTCTGCCGCCCGATCGTCCACAATGCGGGACAGTCCCATATACTTCTTGGAATACGGTCCCCAAAGGGGCATACGGATTTGAGATTTTTCATACGCAGTTCTCCGTTTTTTTGATTTTTTTGCTTTGATTTTTTGCAAGGATATTATCATCTTTTTTGCCCGCTTTTGTCAATAGTGAACACCTTGACAAACCAGATATAATACAGTAATATATATCTGTTAAAAATAAATCATGTTTTTGCAGAGTAACGGAGACAAGTCTATGAACATTGACGAAAATGTACAAAAGGTCGTTAAGCTGCTGCTACGCAAGTGGAAGCTGCTGATCCTGTTTATGCTCATCGGAGCGCTTTTGGCCGGGGTTTATACCGCCAAATTCACCACCTTGACCTACACCTCCAGTGTGGAGTTCCTGGCTGCAGCGGTGGATCCGGCCCACGAAATCAGCGACAGCACCGGTGAGGTGGCCCGCACCAGCCAAACCAGCAAAATGAACTACGCTATGAAGATGATCGATACCTATATCGAGATCTTCAAGACCAACAAGTTCTGCAGCAAAGTGGCAGGCGAGATGAACAAAAAATACTACACCAACCTGTCTCCGGCGGATATTAAGCAATCTTTTACCATTGAGACGGTGGAGAACACAGCCATGTTTAAGCTGATCGTCACCACCACAAACCCTACCCTGTCCTACAACATCGCTCACCAAATGGAGGAGAGCGTGCCGGAGCAGATGGAGGAAACCAACAATGGCCTGGTTCAGACCACCGTGGAGGACAAGGCCATTAAGCCCAACACCGCCGAGGGTCGGGGATACTTAAAGAACTGCCTGCTGGGTGCCGTAGCGGGACTGCTGATCGCTGCCGCATACGTGATTCTGCGGGATCTGTTAGATGTGCGCATCAAGAGCGCCGAGGAGCTGAGCCAGCGCTATGATGTGCCGGTACTGGGCTCTATTCCCGCCTTTACAACCGGCAAGCGCAGTGCTGCCGGCAAGAAAAACACAAAGAAAGAGGCGAAATAAGATGGCTAAAAAGCGAACAATCCCTTTGCCCGCACCCTGATCTCCAATGCCAACATGGATCCGGCGCAGAAGTTCCGGATTGAGGAGGCTTACAAGAGCATTCGTACCAACATTATGCTCTCCATCCTGAAAAAGGGATGCAAAACCATTGTGGTATCCTCCGGCTCCCTGCCGAGGGCAAAACGACGACCACCATCAACCTGGCCATCTCCATTGCCCAGGCAGACCAGCGGGTGCTGCTTATTGATTGCGATCTGCGCAAACCCAAGATGCACCACTACTTTGGCGTGTCCAATGCACCGGGACTGACCAACTACATCAGCGACTCGGTAAAAAAACAACGGTCCTAAGACGGACCTGTACAGCATTATCCACAGAACAGAATTTCCCAACCTATCGCTGCTGTGCGCCGGTTCCATTCCGCCCAATCCGGCAGAACTGCTGGGCAGCGAGCCCATGGCTGAGTTTTTACAACAGATCAGCCGGGACTATGACTATGTGATCATTGATACCCCGCCGCTCAATGTGGTGTCTGACGCCCTGCCCATTATTCGGGAGTCCGATGGCGTAGTGATCGTGGTGCGTGCCAACGGCCCACCCACCCGGAAGTGCAAAAGGTGATGGAATCCCTGGAGTTCATTGACGCCAAGGTGCTTGGCTTTATTTACAATTTTGCAGAAGATAAGCGCTCTCGTTACTCCCGCTACAAGTACGGCTATGACTATGGGTATGGCTACGGTTACGGGTATGACGCCGGCGCAGAATAATCGGATAAGGTGATGCTATGGTGATCCCCGGCTTGATTGAAATGCACTGCCACATTCTCCCCGGCGTGGATGACGGCTCCAAAGATACGGAGACCAGCGTAAAGATGCTCCGCCGCCTGGCGCTGCAAGGGGCAGAGACCGTAGTGCTTACCCCCCATTATTACTCGGATTCTATTTCTTTGGCGGACTTTACCGCCCGACGGAACGCGGCTTTTGCCAACTTGCAGGCTGCTCTGCCTCCGGATGCGCCCCGGCTGCTGCTGGGCGCAGAGGTGTATGTAAGCCGCTATCTGATGAATAATGCAGACCTGACCCCATCTGTATCACAGGCACGCGATGCGCCCTGCTGGAGCATAACTTCAGCGACAACTTTGGCTCAGAGACCCTGGATCGGATCACGGCGCTGACCTGCGACCACGGCATACGGCCTATTTTGGCGCACATTGAGCGATACAAAGCGCTGATGGATCACCCCGGTTTAATTGACGAATTGCGAGATATGGGCTGCGCCACCCAAGTAAACATCAGCGCCTTTGCAAACGCCTCCTTCGGGGCGCGGCGCAAACTGCTGAAGTATCTGGACAGCGGGCGCATTGACCTGATCGGCTCCGACTGTCACAACCTGGGCACCGCCCACCGGATTATGCAGACGGTGCGCGCCGTGATCGTCAAAAAATTTGGAGACAGCGCCCTGCAAGCCTTAATCCAAAATGCCCACACCCTGTTGGGCTGCTGAAAGCGCATAAAAAGCACGACTTCTTTGACAGAAGCCGTGCTTTTTCTTATGTTCATTTTACTTTGACGTTTGCTCCAGGCTGCGCAGCAGGGCAATTTCCTCTTGGTAGCCGGACAAGTCATTAGGGGTCTCTAAGAACATGGGCAGTCCCCGCAGCGCCGGGTGGTTGACGATGCGGCGGAAGGTCTCTATACCCAAAAAGCCTTTACCGATCTGCTCGTGTCGGTCTTTATGGGAACCGCAAGGATTCTTAGAGTCGTTCAGGTGCAGTGCCCGCAATCTGTCCAGGCCGATCACCCGGTCAAACTGGGTCAGCACCCCGTCCAGATCCTCTGCCAAAGGGTACCCGCCATCGCTCACATGACAGGTATCCAGGCACACGCCGATCTTGTCTTGCAGCTGCACACCGTCTATAATGCGGCGCAACTCCTCAAAGGTGCCGCCCACCTCGCTGCCCTTACCGGCCATCGTCTCCAACAGTACAGTGGTATGCTGCTCCGGGGTCAGCAGGTCGTTCAGCGCCCGGGTGATATAGGCAATCCCGTTATCCGTCCCCTGCCCCACATGGGAGCCGGGGTGAAAGTTATACAGCGTACCGGGTAGCGCCTCCAGCCGCTGCAGATCATCGGCAAACACCTCTCTTGCAAAAGTGCGGGTGCGTTCCTTATCGCTACACATATTCATGGTATAGGGTGCATGGGCCAGCACTGTGCCAAAATCCGCAGCCTGCGCCCCCTGCAAAAAGGCAGCCACATCCGCCGGGTCCTGAGCCTTTACGGCACCGCCCCGGGGATTTCGGGTAAAGAACTGAAAAGTATTGGCACCAATGGACTGTGCCTCTCGCAGCATGTGGACATAGCCCTTGCTTGCACTTAAATGTGCGCCTAAAATCAACATCACTTATCCTCGCAGCAGGGTCGGACGAGCAATGTGCTGCTCCGCCTGACCGGACATAATATACCCCAGCAGATCCGCCACACAGCCCTGGTTGCAGTGGCAGGCTTCAAACTGGCAGATCTCATGAATAGCCTTAGGTGCCTGACCGGCACAGGCCGGCAATCCCACGGTCTTGAGCATATCCCAGTCGTTATAATAATCGCCGATGGCCGCCACATGGTTCCGGTCAATGCCCAGCATATCTGCCAGCACCATAATGGCCGTACCCTTGTGGGTGCCCTTTTGCAGCATTTCCATACTCCATGGAGAGGAGGCCATAAAATTCATACCTGCCGTGTCGCTGCGGTCAATTACATAGCGCAGCCGGTTCATGGTAATGGGGTTGGACCAAAAGATCACCTTCATCCACCCCTCCTTGGGCACCTTATCAATGGAGGTCACCTCGTAGTGCGCCTTATCAATATCCATGTGCCCTGGGACAGAACGCCGTTTTTGACGATATACACATAATCGTCAAAATAAATTCCCACATCCACGCTCTTAAAGCTGTCACTGAACTTATTGATGATGTAGCGCACAAACTCGTGCCCCTCCTGCTGAATGGTGCTGCGCCAAATCATCTTCTCCTGCTGAAAGTCATAAATACCAGCGCCGTTGAGTACCACCGCCGGTTGATTGGGGGTGATACGATCGTAATTGCGCTTCAAGCTGGAGGTCAGCCGTCCGGAAGCCAAGGTAAAGTTGCCCCCCGCCTCTGTAAACGCCTGAATGGCGTCATAATTACGCCGAGGCAGCTTGCGTGCTTTGTTATTCAATGTGCCGTCAATATCTGACACCACCAGCCAGTTGCTAAAATCCTTTTGACTCATACGCTTACCTTTTCTTTTCCCTACAAGTGTGTAAAAATGATGTGAAATACGGGGGCAGCGGTGCTTCAAACTGCATTTCCGCCCCGGTTCTGGGATGTATAAAGCCAATCTCCCCGGCATGCAGGCACTGCCCGCCCAGAGAGGTGATCACACGCCGCGGTCCGTACACCGGATCTCCGGCCAGCGGGTGACCGATATAGGCCATGTGCACCCGAATTTGGTGCGTGCGTCCGGTCTCCAATACACAGCGAATATGCGTAAAGTCCCCAAATCGCTCCAACACACGATAATGGGTGGTGGCCGGCTTGCTGTTCTGTTGGGTCACCGCCATTTTTTTGCGATCCTTGGGACTGCGACCGATGGGTTGGCACACCGTGCCGCTGTCTGCGGTCACGTTGCCGTACACCACCGCTTGGTACGCCCGGTGAAAACTGTGTTCCTGAATCTGGCGTGCCAAATCCACATGGGCAAAGTCGTTCTTGGCTACCATGAGCAGACCGCTGGTATCCTTGTCAATCCGATGAACGATCCCCGGTCGGATCACGCCGCCCACACCGCTAAGGGAGTCACCGCAGTAGTACAGCAGCGCATTCACCAGCGTGCCGGTATAATTTCCCGGTGCCGGGTGCACCACCATACCCTTGGGCTTGTTCACCACCAGCAGGTCGTCGTCCTCGTAGACCACATCTAAGGGGATATGCTCCGGCAGCACCTCCATGGGTTTTGGCCCGGCAGGCGCAACTCCACCCGGGTGCCCGGGCGCAGCTTGTCTTTTTTATTCCCCGGGGCACCGTCCAACAGAACGCCGCCCTCCTCGATCACCCGCGCCGCCGCCGACCGAGTCAAATCCGGACACACGGTGCTTAAAAACTTGTCCAGTCGCTCCCCTGCCGCTGTTTCGTCCACGATAAAGGTACGCACCGGCTGCCGCTCATTTTCCGTCATGGGTCGTTCCCTTCTTGCCGTCACCGGAGCGGAACAGATCCACTGCCAGCCACAGCACAAAGCTAATGCCGCCGCAGGTCACAGCGCAGTCCGCAATATTAAACACGGCAAACTGCATAAAAGTTGGCTCGATAAAGTCAATCACATAGCCGTACAGCACCCGGTCGATCAGATTGCCCAGACCGCCGGCCACCAGCACTCCCAGGCTCCAGTAGCCCCACAGGGAGCGGCATTTGTTGCGAAACATATAAAAAAGCACACCGGCACACACCAGAGCGGTCAGCGCCACAAACACCCACCGGGCACCGCTGAACAGGCTAAAGGCCATCCCGGTATTGCGGGCATAGCGCAACTGCACCGCACCGGGCAGCAAAGTAACAATCTTGCCCCCTATCAGCGCACTTTCCGCCAGTCGCTTGGTCACCTGGTCAAAGGCCACGATCAGCAGGATCATAATGGAGGCCCAAATGTGTTTTTTTCTATGCTTCATAAACCCTCCGTATATAAAAAGGCGGGGGCAGAGCAGTCGCATCTGCCCCCGTATGGGTCGTTCTTTATTTGTTCATCTCTGCCAGTGCAGCCGCACAATGGGCGCACAGGGTGGGATGCTCTGCGTTTTGACCTACGGTCTCATCGTACTTCCAGCAGCGCTCGCACTTTTCGCCGTCTGCCTTAGATACGGACACGCTCAGCCCCTCAACCTCGCCGGTAAAGTCGCCCTCACCGTCGGACAGTGCCACAGCGGAGGTAATGAAGATCTCCGGCAGCTGGCTCTCTACGCTCTGCAAGAAATCGTGCAGTTCGCCCGCAGCGTACAGGGTCACCTTGGCCTCCAAGGACTTACCGATGGTCTTGTCCTTACGAGCCAACTCCAGTGCCTTCTGCACATCTTCACGAATCCGATGGATCCGATCCCACTTGGCCATAAAGTTCGCGTCCGCAGCAATGTACTCCGGCTGGGGAATATCGTTAAACAGCGGAGACCGGGGATCTCTGCCCGCTGCATGGGGCATTGCCTTCCAGATCTCGTCACAGGTAAAGGCCAAAATGGGGGTCAGCACCAAGGTCAGTGCGTCCAGCACCTTATACAATACGGTCTGGGCGGCACGGCGGGTAGCGCTATTCGGCGCAGAAGTGTACAGCCGATCCTTGAGCACATCAAAGTAGAAGTTACTCATATCCACCACGCAGAAGTTGTGCAGCGCGTGGGCGGCGGTGTGGTACTCGTACACCTCGTACCCGCCGCGAGCGGTAGCCAGCACCTGGTCCAGCTTCATCAGCGCGTATTTATCCAGCTCTTCCAACTGATCGTTGGGCACCATATCCTTGTCCGGGTCAAAGTCATACAGGTTGCCCAGGCAATAACGAGCGGTGTTGCGGATCTTTCTATAATTATCCGACAGCTGCTTCAAAATCTCCTTACTGATACGCACGTCGGCGTGGTAATCGGAAGAAGCCACCCACAAACGCAGAATATCCGCGCCGTACTGGTTGATAATGTCCGCCGGGTCAATACCGTTACCCAGGGACTTACTCATCTTCTTGCCCTCACCGTCTACGGTCCAGCCGTGGGTGATGATCTGCTTAAAGGGCGCAGGCTGCCCGGCGGCTACGCTGGTGAGCAAAGAGGACTGGAACCAACCTCTGTACTGGTCGGCAGCCCTCCAGGTACACATCTGCCGGCCACTTCAAATAAGGGCGCTGTTTAAGCACCGCTGCATGGCTGGAGCCGGAGTCGAACCACACATCCATAATGTCGCTTTCTTTTTCAAAGCCCTTTTGTGCGCCGCAGTGGGGGCACTTATAATCCTCCGGCAGGAAATATTCCGCCTCGTGGGCGAACCAGGCGTCAGAGCCTTCCTGACCAAAGATCTTAGATACCCGCAGCATCAGATCTTTATCCACAATCTCCTTGCCGCAGTCTTTACAATAAAATACGGGAATGGGCACACCCCACTTACGCTGACGGGAGATGCACCAATCGGCGCGCTCCTGGATCATGGACTGCATACGGTCCTTGCCCCAGGCCGGATACCACTGCATCCTCGGTGGCAGCCACAGCAGCCTCCTTAAAATCATCTACCGAGCAGAACCACTGGGAGGTGGCGCGGAAAATGATGGGCTTATGGCAACGCCAGCAATGGGGATACTGGTGGACGATCTTTTTCAGCGCAAACAGAGCGCCGATTTTTCCAAATGCTCCGCAATGGGCTTGTTGGCCTCATCGGTGGTCAGCCCGGCGAACTGTCCGGCCTCCTCCGTCAGTCTGCCCTCGGCATCCACCGGTACAACGGTGGGGATCTCCGGGTACTTTTGGCACACGATAAAGTCATCCACACCGTGACCCGGAGCCGTGTGTACGCAACCGGTACCGCTCTCCAGCGTTACATGATCGCCCACGATCACCAAAGAGGTGCGGTCAATAAACGGGTGCTGGGTTTTCATATACTCCAGCTCGCTGCCCTGGATCACACCCACGGTCTCATAGTCCGTGGTGCCACGGTCCGCCATAGCGGCGTCTACCAAGTCGGTAGCCATCACATAAAACTCGTCGCCACTCTTGACCAGAGAATACTCAAAGTTGGGGCCTACGCAGATGGCCACATTGGCCGGCAGGGTCCAGGTGGTGGTGGTCCAAATCACGAAATAGGTCTTGCTCAGGTCCGCACCCAGTGCAGTGAGCTTGCCCATATCGTCCGTTACATTGAACTTTACATAAATAGAATGGCAGGGATCCTCGCCGTACTCAATCTCCGCCTCGGCAAGGGCGGTCTTACAGTCCGGGCACCAGTACACAGGCTTTAAGCCCTTGTAGATATGGCCCTGAGAAGCCATGGTGGCAAATACCTTAATCTGCTCTTCCTCAAAGTCCTTGGTCAGGGTGATGTACGGATGGTCCCACTCGCCGATCACGCCCAGGCGCTTAAAGGACTCCCGCTGAATATCCACATAGCTCAGCGCGGTCTCTCGGCAAATCTTGCGCAATTCCAGATCGGAAATGTCGCTGCCGGCGCCGATGCCCGCCTGCTTTCTGGCTTTCAGCTCTGTGGGCAGGCCGTGGGTATCCCAGCCGGGCACATAGGGAGACTGGAACCCGGTCATATTCTTGTAGCGCACAATAAAGTCCTTTAAGGTCTTGTTCATGGCGTGGCCGATATGAATATCACCGTTGGCGTACGGAGGTCCGTCGTGGAGCACAAACAGAGGCTTGCCCTCGTTGTGCTGCATCAGCTGACGGTACTGGTCGTTTTCTTCCCATGCTTTCAGGAATTCCGGCTCCCGCTGGGGCAAAGCTGCCCGCATGGGAAAGTCGGTCTTGGGTAAATTCAGTGTTTGGTTATAATCCATGCTTCTTGTTACTCCTACTGTGTATGTAAATTATTTTTTCTTCTTAAAGAAACCGCGCAGCTTGGAAGAGCCCTCTTCCTCCTCGTACTCGTCCTCGTCCGGAGCGGTCAGGGAAATGGTCTCGCTGGTGCGTTCGTCGCCGCTCTTTACATGAAAATAATCCTCAAAGGGCATAGCGGCCTGGTCGTCAAACAAGGTCTTTTCCTCCTGCTGCGGGGGCCCTGCTCCAGCTCCGGTTCCTCGTCGATCTCGCTGATGGTGGGGGCGTTCTCGTCCAGCGGAGTGATTTCGTCCTCGGTAAAGGCGTTCAGCGCGCTGCTGACCTCCTCCGGGCTGGCTGCGGGCGCCTGCTTCTCCTCAATCTCGTCAATGATCTGATCCACCTGGTCATCGTCTGTGTCGCCCTTGGTATTCTCTGCTGTCGGCGCCTGTGCCGCGGCTTCCTCCGTCGGTGCGTCGACCGTCTGGCTTTGCAGTTTGTTGATCTCGTCAATATTGGAGATGATCTGGTTCATCTCGCTCTCCACAGAGTCAATGTGCGCCTGATCCTCGTCCACCTGGGGCTTCAGATCTACCATATCGCCCAGGCGATCCATCTGGCTTCATATAGGGACAGCAAGCTGTCCTTAAAGCTCTTAGACTCGCTGCGCAGCTTTTCAATCAGCTGCTCGTGATAGGCTTTTTCGCTCTTCGCCTTGCTCATCAGCTCCTCAGACAGCTGCTTGGCCTGGTTGAGCATTTCCTGAGCCACAACCTTGGCGCCGCCGTCAATGGCGTCATTGGCCTTGGCCTCCGCCTCGGTAATAATGGACTCGGCAGCGTCCTGCTTCTCCTTGGTAAAGTTGGCGGCATAGGTGCGGGCCTCGGCCACCATCTTGTCCGCTTTTTCTTTGGCGTCCGTCACCGTCTGCTGTGCGGTGGCTGCGCTGGCGCTCAACTTCTCCTCCGCCTTTTCCTTGGCGTCCTTGGCAATGCGATCCGCCATCTTTTGGGCGGTGATCAGTGCGGTCTTGATAGAGTCCTCTTCACTTCTGTACTCCTCAATCTTGCCGGCAAGAATTTCCATTTTGCGGTAAAGCTCTTTGTTCTCATCGTACACAGCCTGGTAAGACTCGACGATCTGGGCCAACAGGGCATTAACCTCTTCCTTATCATATCCACCGCTTTGCACGGTAGACAGATTTTTCTCTCGAATTTGGCTGGGTGTAATCATATTCTCTCTCCTTCTCTCCTCACATAAACATGCCGTTGTTCTCAAGCTCATCGATCAGATCGCCCATTACATCTACATTGTAAGGCGTAATGATATAGGTGCTGTTGGCTACCCGCTTGATCTGGCCGTTGTTGGCATACGCCACGCCGCTGAGGAAATCCAGCAGTCTGCGCGCAATATCTCGGTTGGTGCTCTCCAAATTCAACACCACCGTACGCTTGGCATTCAAATTGTCGCCGATGGAGGCAGCCTCTTCAAACCGCTCCGGCTTCACCAGCACCACCTGCAACTGGGTGGTGGTGTGGATATTGACCACCTTATCGTCCCGTCCTCTGCTGCGAGGGCGTTCCTGGCGCTCCGGCTTAGGCGCCCGCTCGTGCCGGGGGCGCTCCTGTCGCTCTGCCCGCTCCGGGGCAGCCAGACCGTAGTCCCGGTTGTCGTCGTCATAGTAATCGTCAAAATCATCATCATTCTCGGTAATGATCTCTTTGAACTTATCCAGTAAACCCATATTCGCCTCTCCTTAACGGTATTGTCTGGCGCCGAAGATGGCAGAGCCGACACGCACCAGCGTGGAACCCTCGGCAATGGCGGCCTCAAAATCGCCGCTCATACCCATAGACAGAATATCCATGTCTATATTATGGTGTTTTTTGTCTTTAATGTCAATGAAAGATTGATGCATTGTCTCAAAATATTTGCGCACCTGTGTCTCCGTCTCACAAATGGGGGGAATACACATCAAGCCCTTGATCTGCAAACCGGGCAACTGGGCCGCTTCTTCCAGCAGCTCGGGCAATGCCTCGATCATAATGCCGCTTTTGCTTTCCTCCCGGCCGATGTTCACCTCCACCAGTACCCGGGTGGTCACGCCGTGCTTAACGGACTGCTTGGAAATCTCCTGGGCCAGTTTCATAGAATCCACCGACTGGATCATATCCACCTGACCCACAATATACTTAACCTTATTGGTCTGGAGTCGACCGATCAGGTGCTTTTCCACCCCATCCAAGTGCAACGCATCCCGCTTGCCCAGGTATTCCTGCACCCGATTCTCGCCGATCAAATCGGCGCCTAGATCCAGCGCCCGGTTAATGTACACCGGCTACCCACGGTCTTGGTCACTGCCATCAGGCGAACCTCTCGGGGATCGCGACCGCTTTTGACGGCGCCCCTCCTGCACCCGATCTAAGACCTGCTTCCAGTTCTCCTCAACGGCTTGCAGCCGTGCCGGATCAGGTATAAACTTTTCCATTATAAAGATCCTTCCCTTCTGTGATGATCTCGTCATAAAGGCGAATACCGTCTTTATTCTGGGCGTCATACGCCAGTATTACATAATCCTTGCCGGAATACAGCACCGTGGCAGGACGGAATTTCACCTGTCCGGCCACCAGCACATACACGCCCTTTTTACCGTCGCTCACATGCACGGCGGCAGCGGGGGCCTTGATCCCGGTATAGGAAGCTGTGCGAATTTCTATATCCTCCGCCCGATAGGCGGCAATATCCGAGTCCATATTCTCACACTGGAGCACCAGAACCGTTTGCGTGGCGCCGGGCTTGGTGTCCGCGCCGCTGACCACGGTGCAGGAAAGCACCCGGTCGCTGTCCTTAATAGCCACATCCAGTCGCGTGCCGTTTTGCACCTTTTGCAGGTCCGCCACATCCGCTTTGCACACAAAGTACCAAGCATAGCTGGTGATCACCTTGCCTAAGGCGCCGGTGTCGCCCTTAGCGCTCTCGGCAGTCTTTAAGGCTTTATCCAGATCGGCAGCGGTCATCTCCGTCACCTGATCATAATCAAAAACGCTCTCGCACCCATCCGTGTAGCCGGAGAAAACGCCGCTTACCGCCGTAGTTACGGAGCCGATCGGCTCTGCAGAGCCCAATTCGTCCATTTGACTTTGCAAATCCTTTTTCAGCGCCGCAAAGTCAATGCTGGTGCCGATCATCATCTGGCGGCGGGTAAAGGTGTCGTTCATCTCCTGCGCCGCGGTACTTGCCCCAGTCAGATCCGATTGGGCCAGCGCCCGTATGTAATCATTTACATTCTGCACCGCCTCATTGTCCACGGCGGTAATATCCGTGGCGGTGGCGGTACTCTTATTTTCCATATCCCGGTAGTGCTGCAGCTTCTCCTTTAAGGCGGTGCGCTGGCTGTACGCCTTAGCGTCCGCCTCAGACTGAAAGCGCAGAGCCACCTTGCCGTTCTTGGCAATCTTCTCGCCGTCGGCAACGCATTGCACCGTCACACCGCCGGGGCCGCTAACCGCGTGCTCCTCTCGCACCGCCAGTGCCGTGGTCTCAATGGTACGGTACACGGTGGTCTCCTTGGCGGTGTAGGTTTGCAGCCGCACATGGGTAGCAGTATAGCACTCATACGCCACCACAGACAAAATCAGCAGCGCCACAATGCCGATGGCCCAGTTCTCCTTGGCGGTGCGACTGAGCTTTTTACGGCTTTTATGCTCTTTTTCCTTTGTCTTTGCCATAAAGAAAATCCTCTGCCTGCGCCGTCGCTGCGGCGATCAGGCGCTCTGTATCCATGGTATCCGGCTCCAGCACCACAGTTCCCTGCCGGCGCTTAAACCAAGTGATCTGGCGCTTGGCGTAGCGGCGGGTCTCCTGCTTGAGCCGTTCTACCGCTGTCTCCAGCGGCTCGCTGCCCTCTAAATACGGCAGCAGTTCCTTGCCCAATGGCCTGCCGTGCCGTAGGACCGCAAGCGGCGTAGGCCTGCCGTGCTTCCTCCACCAATCCGGCGGCCAGCATGGCGTCCACCCGGGCATTGATCCGATCATACAGCACCTGCCGATCCCGGTAGCGGAGCACAAAATACAGTGCCTCATAAGGGCTGTCCTCCCGGCGGGAGGCTGCATTCTGTGCAGTCTTGGTAATACCGGCATAGTACAGCTCCAGTGCACGCACCACCCGGTTTTTGTTATTCGGATGTATTTCTGCCGCAGCCGTGGGATCCACCTGCTGCAAGGTACGGTACAACTCCGCGCCGTCCTTTGCCAGCAGCTCCCGGCGCAGGTCCGGATTCGTCTGCACATGGGCAAACTGAATGTGGTCAATGAAGCTGTCAATAAACAGCCCGGTGCCGCCAACCAAAATGGGCACCTTACCCCGGGCGGCAATATCCGCCACCGTCTCCGCTGCCAGGTTGCAATACTGAGCCACGCTAAAAGGCGTGTCCGGGGGCAGAATCTCTGCCAAATGGTGCACCGCTGCCTGCCGCTCCGCTGCCGTAGGCGCCGCAGTGGCAATGGGCATACCGGTATAGATCTGCATAGAGTCGGCACACACAATCTCGCCGTCCAGCCGCCGAGCCAGGGCAATGCCCAAACCGGTTTTGCCGGAGGCGGTGGGGCCGGCCACCACAAGTACCTTTGTCTTCATACTCACGCCCTGCCGAACTGTCTTTCAATCTCGTACCGGCTAACCTTGATCATCACCGGCCGCCCATGGGGGCAGTAGCGAATATCCGGCATGGACAGCAGCTTCTCAACAAACAGGCGCTGCTCCGCCGGGCTGGTCACATCACCGGCCTTGACCGCTGCGCGGCAAGCGGTGGAATGGAAGATCCAGTCCAGCTTTTCCGGCTCAATGTCCGTTTTGTGCTCCAGCAGCTTCTCTGCGATCTCGCAGATCAGATCGGCAATATTTGCCCCGTCCAGCATAGCGGGCACCGATCGCACCAGCACCGCGTCCGTGCCAAAGATCTCCACCTCAAAGCCGCCTTTTTGCAGCAGATCCAGATGTTCCTCCACGGCGGACAGCTCCGCTTTGTTCAAGCGCACGGTCACCGGCGCCAGCAGCAACTGGCTGTGGATCTCCGCGCTCCGGCGCAGGGCTTCAAAATTCATCCGCTCGTGGGCGGCGTGCTTGTCAATATAATATAAATTATTTTCTATCTCTACAAGTATATAGGTCTTAAAGGCTTCGCCAACTACACGGAAGGCCGGGGCCTTCCGGTCCTCGTCCACCACCTGCACCGTGGGGGCAGGCGCTGTCTCCGTCGAAGGCGGTGCAGCCGCTGCCGACTCTGCGCGCTCATGCGTAGGTACTGCCGGGGGCGCTTGGGCGGGCACTTCCCGCTCACGCTGTACCACCGGCGCAGCCTGGGGTTCCGAGGCGTTTATTTCGGTTGCTTTTACAGGTGCCGGCTCTTGCGCCGTCGGCGCTGCGCTTTGCTCTGCCGCTCGCTGCACCGGAATCTGTCCCTGGGGCGCGGTACGGTACGGCACACCTGCCTGCGCCGTCTGCCAAAAGTCCGTGCGGGGCGCTGTTTGCAGCACCGTTTGCACGCTCTCTTCCTTTTTGCGGAAAAAGTCGATCTTGGCGCTGCGACTGCCTGCCGGCGGGTACGCGCGTCCCACCTCGTCCGCTGCGGGGGCGCCGCCAAAGGTCGCTTCCTTTACACTGTCGCCGGTCTCAATCGCGGTCTTGACCCCATAATACACCAGGTCAAACACCGGCTTTTCGTTGGCAAAGCGCACCTCGATCTTGGCCGGGTGCACATTCACATCCACCAGCGCCGCGTTGACGGTCATATTCAGCACGCAGGCGGGAAAGCGCCCCACCATAATGCTGTTTTTATACGCCTGCTCCAGCGCCGCCAAGGCGGTCTTAGACTTCACCAGGCGACCGTTTATGAAAAAATACTGCATGGCCCGGCTTTTGCGGGAGGCATGGGGGCTGGACACATAGCCCTCCAGCTCCATACCGTTATAGCTGTAATGCACCGGGATCAGCGACTGGGTCAGTTCCCGGCCAAACACGGAGTACACCGTGCTCTTTAAGTCCTTGTTGCCGGGAGTCACCAGGGTCTGTTTGCCGTCCCGGATCAGGCGAAAGGCGATCTCCGGGTGGCTCAGCGCCACCGCGTCCAGCACACCGGCCACCGCGTTGCCCTCGGTCACATCTTTCTTTAAGAATTTCATGCGCGCAGGGGTGTTAAAGAACAGATCCCGCACCACCACTGTGGTGCCCACCGGGCAACCGGCGTCGTCGCAGCTTTGTTCCTGCCCGCCGGCGATCACATAGCGGGTGCCCACCTGCTCCTCTGCTGTGCGGGTGAGCAGTTCCACCTGCGCCACTGCGCCGATGGAAGCCATGGCCTCACCCCGAAAGCCCAGGGTGCCGATGGCGTTCAAATCCTCCTCGGTTGCGATCTTGGAGGTGGCATGGCTGATAAACACCTTGGGCACATCCGCCCTTGCGATACCACAGCCGTCGTCCGTAATGCGCATATAGGTAGAGCCGCCGTGCTGGATCTCCACCGTTATGCGGGTGGCTCCAGCGTCAATGGAATTCTCCACCATTTCTTTAATTGCAGAGGCGGGGCGTTCCACCACCTCGCCGGCTGCAATCAGCTGGTACACGGACTTGGGTAAAATATGAATTTGCGGCATGGAACCACCGCCCTTTCTATAATGAAATCCGTTTTTAGCTAAGCTCCTGGGCCTTTTGCGCAGGTTATCCAGGGTCTGCATAGCCTCAATCGGAGTCAAAGTGTTAATGTCTACGGTCTTTAGAATTTCCAAAATCTCGTTGGTGCCGTTGGCGGTGAAATTGTACTGAATTTCCTCCTCCGGCTCCTCCTCTATGGCTTCCTCCGCCTTAAACTCGATAGGCACGCTGTTCTGCTCCAGCTCCTTGAGGATCACTTTGGCGCGGCGCACCACCTTGTCCGGCACACCGGCCAGCTTGGCCACTTCAATACCAAAGCTCTGGTCCGCGCCGCCCCGCACGATCCGCCGCAGGAAAGTAATATCATCTCCCCGCTTCTTCACCGCTACGGAGTAGTTGCGCACGCCGTCTACCAACCCCTCCATGGCGGTCAGTTCATGGTAATGGGTGGCAAACAGCGTCTTGGCGCCCAGAGTCTTGCGCTTGCACACATATTCCAGCACCGCCCGGGCAATGCTCATACCGTCAAAGGTGGAGGTGCCCCGGCCGATCTCGTCTAAGATAATCAGGCTGTTTTGGGTGGCGTCTTTCAAAATGGTGGCCACCTCGTTCATCTCCACCATAAAGGTGGACTGGCCGGTAGCCAGGTCGTCAGACGCGCCCACTCGAGTAAAGATGGCATCTACCACGCCAATGTGCGCCTGCCGCGCCGGTACAAAGGAACCGATCTGCGCCAACAAGGTGATCAGCGCGATCTGGCGCATATAGGTGGACTTACCTGCCATATTGGGAGCCGGTGATAATGTGCACCGGTCGTCCTGCAAGTCCAGGTATGTATCGTTGGGAACAAAGGGCCCGCTGTCCAGCAGTGCCTCCACCACCGGGTGGCGGCCGTCCTTGATCTCGATCACGCCATCCCCTTCTACCTGGGGACAAGTGTAGTTATGCTCTGCCGCCACATGGGCCAGGGAACACAGCACATCCAGCCGGGCCAACGCCTTGGCGGTCACTTGCAGCCGCTGGATCTGGCCGGCGATCTCCTCTCGCAGAGCACAGAACAGCTGGTACTCCAGCGCCACCTCCCGATCCTTAGCGCCTAAAATCTTGCCCTCCAGCTCTTTCAGCTCCTGGGTTATGTAGCGCTCGCAGTTGGCTAAGGTCTGCTTGCGGATGTAAGTCTCCGGCACCTGGTCCCGGTAGGCATTGGACACCTCAATATAGTAACCGAATACCCGGTTGTAGCCCACTTTCAGCTTGGGGATACCGGTTTCTTCCCGCTGCTGCGCTTCAATGGAGGCAATCACGCCGGTGCCGTCGGTCATAATGGCCTTTAGGCTGTCAATCTCTTCGTTATAGCCTGCTTTGATAAACCCGCCTTCGCGGATAGAAAAGGGCGGCTCCTCCACAATTGCCCGGCGAATCTCCTCTGCCACATCGGTGAGCAGGTCAATATCGCTTTCAATTTCCCGCAGCATGGCGGTGTTGCAGTCTGCCAAAGCAGTCTTAATCTCCGGCAGGGTGGAAATGGTGCTCTCCAGCGCCCGCAATTCCTTGGCATTGGCAGTGCCGTACACAATGCGGGTCATCAGCCGCTCAATGTCGTTAACACCCACCAGCGCCTGGCGTACCGTGTCTCGCAGCATAGGGCGGTCAAACAATTCGCCCACCGCATTTTGGCGACGGAGGATTTGGCTGACGCTCAGCAGCGGCCGCTCCACCCAGGCACGAATCATCCGCTTGCCCATGGCAGTCTTGGTCTTATCAATCACCCACAGCAGCGAATGCTTCTTGTCGCCGGTCATCATGGAGCGGGTCAGCTCCAAGTTGCGCCGGGCGCTGATGTCCAGGTGCATAAACCGCTCGCTGTCGTAGAACTCCACTTCCGACGGGGTCTCGATCTCGTCTTTCTTCTGCGTATTCTTCAAATAAGCGATCACCGCGCCCAGGGCACACACCGTCTCGCGGCTGTGACCCAGGTCCAGTGCGGCGATCTCATCCTTCTTCAAGGTCTCTATAATTTCCTGGGAGCAGGCGTCAAAATCAAACAGCGCCGCCTCCGGGTACTCGGCGGACGCCTCCAGCCGAGCAGTAACGAACTGCACCACATGGTCATAATCGGCAGCGGTGCCGCCAAAGATCACCTCTTTGGGAGAATAGGTGGACAGCTGATTGATCACCTTGCTCTCCACATCTTCGCCGGTAGCCAGGGTCACATGAAACTCGCCGGTTGACACATCCGCAAAGCAAAGCCCGGCGCCGTTCTCGCTGCCAAACACACTGCACAGGTAGTTGTTGACGCCGTCCTCCAGCATATTGCCCTCGATTACCGTACCGGGGGTGATGATTCTTATAACCTCTCTTTTAACGATGCCCTTGGCCAGCGCCGGATCCTCCATCTGCTCACAGATGGCCACCTTGTAGCCCCGGCTCACCAGCTTGGCGATATAGCTGTCTGCGCTGTGAAAGGGCACACCGCACATAGGTGCCCGCTCCTCCTGGCCGCAGTCCCGACCGGTGAGCACCAGATCCAGCTCCTTGCTGGCGATCTTGGCATCATCAAAAAACATTTCATAAAAATCGCCCAGACGGAAGAACAAAATCACATCCGCATAGTCCTTCTTGATCTGAAAATACTGATCCATCATAGGGCTGATCTTTGCCTTTGCCATATTCCACTCGTCCTCCTCTCTGCAAAAAATGCTGCGAGCGACCACGCCGCCCGCAGCCGGTTTACACCTTAGTGGCAGCCGCCGCAGGTGCAGCAATCGTGGGTGCAGCCACCCTCCTGCTGCTGGGGCAGCTCACAGGTCTCCGGGTCCTGACCGTCAAAGAACAGGCCCATCATGCCGCTGATGTACTGTGCCATCTCCTCCATGGCGGAAGCAGCGGCAGAATACTTCTGCATATTTTCGCTCTCCATAATCTCACCATAGAGCTTCTGATAATCGGCCTGCAGGCTCTCAATGCGATCCTTGTCTGCATCGTTTGCCTTCTCGGCCTCCTGCTGATACTTCAGGGAGATCAGCTGCAACTCCTGCATCTGCTGCTGCAGCTTCTCGTCGCCGTCATTGGCCTTAGCTGCGGCCTGGAGGGCTGCAAAGCGCTCGTCCTTTTGAATTTCTTTGCCCAGTTCTCTGAGTGCGGATTCCAAACTCATAAATTTAATTCCTTTCCAGTTCTCCCCGCAACACATAGGTGAGCGGTTCTATAACTTTTACATTTTGGAAGGAGCCGATCAGGCTGTCGTCCCCTTCAAATTCTATAATCAGGTTCCGTCCGTGCGGGCGGCAACATAATTATCGCCTAACTTGCCTTTGCCGCTGACAAAGCACTTAAAAGTCTCGCCCCGGTGCAGCTGCATTTGCTCTGCGGAGATCTGCTCTTGCAGAGCCAGCAGCTCCGCCATCCAGCGGGCTTTTTCCTTATGGGACACCGGGTCGTCCATCTTGGCCGCCGGGGTGCCCTCTCTGGGCGAGTAGATGAAAGTAAAGAGTGAGGTCCCCACCGCTTTGACCAACGATAAAGTATCTTGAAACTCCTCATAAGTCTCGCCCGGGAAGCCCACGATCACATCGCTGGTGATGGAAAGGGCGCTGCCCATCTTGGCCTTAGCGTAGTGCACCAACTCTAAATACTGCCCGGCGGTGTAGCCCCGGTTCATGGCTTTCAGCACCCGGTCATTGCCGCACTGGAAGGGCAGGTGCAGGTGCTTGGCTACCTTTGGACATTCGGCCATGGTGTCCAGCAGTTCTTTGGTACAGTCCTTGGGATGGCTGGTCATAAAGCGAATGCGAAAATCGCCGGGCAGGTCGTTGATCTGCAGTAGCAGTTGGGAAAAGGTGACTCGTGGGGTCAGATCTTTGCCGTAGCTGTTCACATTCTGCCCCAGGAGCGTGATCTCTTTATACCCGTCGGCGATCAGCTGCTTGACCTCTGCCAGCACATCGCACGCTTGTCGAGAGCGCTCCCGCCCCCGCACATACGGCACGATGCAGTAAGTGCAAAAGTTGTTGCAGCCGTACATAATGGGCAGCCACGCCCGCCGCTGATCGTCCCGCACCACCGGCACACCCTCGGCAATCACGCCGTCCATATCCGGCAGTTCAAACACCCGCTTTTTGCGAGTTAAGGTGCGCAGCAGCAGCTCCGGCAGCCGGTGCACCACATGGGTACCGAACACCAGGTCCACAAAACGAAAGGACTGCTTGATGCGCTCGGCAATGTGCTGTTGCTGCATCATACAGCCGCACAGGGCGATCACCGTGTCCGGGTGCTCCGCCTTATAGGACTTGAGCGCCCCCACGTTGCCAAACACCCGATCCTCTGCGTGCTCCCGCACGGCGCAGGTGTTAAAGAGAATAAACTGTGCTTTGTGCCGATCGTCGGTAAACGCGTAGCCCATATCCGCCAGCATACCCTTAATATGTTCGCTGTCCGCCACATTCTGTTGGCAGCCGTAGGTGATCACACAGGCCAGGGGCTTGTCCGTATAGCGGCTTTGCAGCACCGCCTGCACCTTGGCAGCGTTCTCTCTTTGGGCATCCAGTTCTTCTTTGCTGATGGTCTTGGTATTGATCAAGGGTACTTCCTCCGACATTGGCTTACAAAAGCCCATTTCAGGCTCCCTGCACATTATAGCATTATAACAAATTCCGCGCCACGGTTCAATATATATAATATATAATATTTATTAAAAATAAGTGAATTTTTGTTCACCTTGCACCCTGCCATTGCTTTTGACGGCAAAAAGTGTTAAAATCCATACTTGCGTGCCGTGGATCGGCACGGAAAGAAGCAATTTGACGAGGTGATCTTATGCTGCACCAGCGCGGCATGCCGGTGTGCTTATGCACATCAGCTCCCTGCCCTCCCCTTATGGGATCGGCGTGTTTGACCGGCACGCCCGAGACTTTATCGACCGTATTGCGGACATGGGCTTTACCTACTGGCAGGTGCTGCCCTTTAATCCGATTGACGGAGCCGGCAGTCCCTATTGTTCCCCCTCCGCTTTTGCCGGCAACTACCTGTTTATCGACCCACAGGGATTGCTGGATATGGGCCTGGCGACGGCGGAAGAAGTGGCGGCCAACCGCTACGACGGCACGCCGTACACGGCGGACTTTGCCTTTGCCGGTGAACGCCGACTGGCTCTGCTGGAGCAGGCTTTTTTGCGCATAGACGATACCCTGGCGGCCAAGATCAAGGCCTTTGAGGTGGAGAATCCATGGCTGACGGATTACAGCGTATTTATGGCGGTAAAAGAGGCAGAGGGCGGCAAGCCCTGGTGGCAGTGGAGCGACCGCCACGCCCATTACCACACCTGTATTCAGGACATATTTTTCTATGAGAGCCGGGCGGCGTTTTGGAAATTTGTGCAGTACATTTTCTACCAGCAATGGGGTAATATCAAGGCCTACGCCAACGAAAAAGGCGTGGCTGTCTTGGGAGATATGCCCATTTATGTAGCCATGGACAGCGCCGATGTGTGGTCCGGTCTGCCCCTGTTTCTCATTGATGAAAAGACCTTAAAGCCGGAAAAAGTGGCCGGTGTGCCGCCGGATTACTTTAGCGAGAACGGCCAGCTGTGGGGCAATCCCCTGTACGACTGGGCGGCTATGGAAAAAGACGGCTACGGCTGGTGGCTTTCTCGCCTGGGTCACGCGCTGACCACCTATGACGCAGTACGCATTGACCACTTCCGCGCCTTTGCCAGCTACTGGGCGGTGGACGCCCAGGCAAAGACCGCCAAGGTGGGCCAGTGGCTGCCCGGACCGGGGATGAAACTGTTTGACAAGGTGTTTGAGGTGTACCCGAACGCCCCCATTATTGCCGAGGCCCTGGGGGGTGTTTGGAGAGGATGTGGTGCAGCTGCTTGCTGACACCGGCTTCCCCGGTATGAAAGTGGTGCAGTTTGGCTTTGACCCCAACGGTGACAGCAGCCACATGCCCCATAACGCAGAGAAAAACAGTATCAATTATGTGGGCGCCACGACAACAACACCCTGCTGGGCTGGCTGTGGGAGGCCGGTGAAGCAGAGCGCCGCTTTGCCCTGGACTATGCGGGCTTTACCAGCGACAACTGGGGCGACGGCGGCTACCAAAGCCCCGCCTGCCGCAAGATCATAGAAACAGTGTGGCGCAGCGCCTCCAATGTGGTGATCATCGCCTTGCAGGATATGTGCGGCTTTGGCAGCGACGCGCGAATGAACACCCCGGCGTGCCGGAGAAGAACTGGCGCTTTCGCACGACGGAAGACACCATTGCCAACATAGACGGCGCCTATTTTCGCCGAATCAACAGCCTGTTCCGCCGCACCTACCCGGTTTTTGAAAAATAACAGGGTCAAAAAAGCATCTCCTTCATAGTATGTTACTGAAGCACTGCGGGGCGCCGGGCGCCCGGTGTGCAATAACCTATGAAGGAGTTTTGTTATGCCCGATTCGATCATTGATACCGGCGAAAAACGCATTAACGAGGCGGTGTGCATTGACACCAAGCGCATTTACGACAGTTGCGTAAGCAAGGACTGCCTGGAGGACCTGCGGGTCACCTTTTATGCCCCGGCGCAAATGCTGGTAGACAACGCGGTCACCGTCAAGTGCCGGGACTGCACCATTGAGGCTGTAAGCATTGATGTGGACGAAGTGCCCTTTGACAACGGCTTTTACAGCGTGGATGTTACTTACTACTTTAAGCTGACCTTTGACTGCTACTCGGCGCCCTGCACGGTGCCTATGGTAGCCACCGGCTACACCAGCTTTAACAAAAAGTGCATTCTCTACGGCAGCAGCGGCAATGTGAAGGTCTTTGTCAGTAATGTGTCCGCGGAGGCGCTGGACTGCCCGGAGGCTTCCCCAGTACACCAACCCCTCTGCCAAGGTGCAGGCGGTGGATCCGGTAGTGCTATCTATGGATGTGGTATGCAGCTGCGACTGCCGCGTGCCCTGCCTAACCTCCATGCCCAAGTCCATCACTTCCACCCTGGACAACAGCACCCTGCCGGAGCGCCCGGCCAAGGCTGTGCTGGTGACCCTGGGTCTCTTTTCCATCATCCAGATGGAGCGGGATGTGCAGATGACCATTCCCGCCTATGACTACTGCATTCCGGAGCGGGAGTGCAACTGCAACACCGCCAACCCCTGCGAGACCTTCGCCGGCATTGACTTTCCGGTGGATGAGTTCTTCCCCAGGGACAAAAGAGGACTGCTGCCCTTGCTGCACAGACAGCGGCAACACCGGCACCAATACCGCCGACAATCGTAACAATCGCTAAGATCCAAAAAAAGCACCGCTGACGGTCCCCCGTCGGCGGTGTTTTTTTCGTATTTTCATTGTTCGTCAACCAAGAAGTTTGCCCGGTCTTGATACTTGCCGTTTTTGAATGTAATTTCGTAACTCACCCGATTCGACCGCAGGCGCCATTCCAAGACGGTCACAGTATCGCCGTTCTCGCTCTGTTCCACACCGTAGTAGCTGACCGTAGACAGCGGCGCGATTTTCAAACATTCTTCCAGGGTCAGATCCGGCGCCCGGTCATACAGGCTTTTGGCCTGATCCATAGACAAAGGGCAGTCGTATTCCGTATTCACCAGGCACTTGCGCTCGTATACACCGTCCTCATCCGTATCTTCCAAAATGACATGGTACGGCATGCCCTCGTAAACGGTCTCTTCATTTGCAGCCAAGCCCGCCTCATAATCCGCCGGTGTATTTTTAGACTGCACCGGCAGCCGGGTTTTGTCCAGAACTTCCATGGCCTGCTGTAAGGGCTTGGACTCCACACCTTGGCGCGCTCGTTCCCGCATAAGTGCGTCTACGCCGTTGGACACGCCCAACGACACCGCCGCACAAACAGTCAGCACCACTAAAATGCGCCCGATCACCGGCATACGGCGAAAGATACCCCGTTCAAGTGTTTGGCTGCTGACCCGTCGAATTTCTGCCGCACAAGCAAAATCCAAGACTGCCAGTACCAATGGCAGCAAGGTCAAGCAATACTGTACCCCAATTACCCAGTCCATACTCCAACCGGTCCATTGAGTAAAATATTTCAGGTTGCTAACGCCGTTCGCAGCAAAGCCCACTATAAATGGGGTACGCATAATCCACGCGGCGATCACATCCGGGATCGTACCAACCAGTAATGTAAACAAATTGTACCATAAAAAATACTGGGCAATGCTACTGACAACACAAAACAGACCGTGCCCAACCAGCAACACCGGGTCCTTGCACTTCCACGCCCAGCGAAAGGCCAGGGTGGTGGCTGCCAAAACGGCCAGCACATTGCCAAACTGCAGGGTATAGACCAGCCAATCCGGCATAACAGCATACAAAGAATACGACCACTGTTCGCTAAACCCATACAGCACAGATAGTCCCACGCACGCCGCCAGGGCGGAAAAACCCAGCATCCGACCGGGCAAATTCCGGTGCAGGCGGCCCAGTTCCCGGGCCATCTCCTCCGGCGCGCCCATACGGCTCATTGCCATATTCTCCGCCTTTTCCCTCTCATATCCGGCGTCTGTATAAAAGCTGGTTTCGTCCTCTATATGATCTTCCAGCTCCCGCTGCACCTGGGCTTTGGTATACGGGTTGGAGACCAGCAGCAGTGCCTTGTGCAAATACTCTTCTTTTTTTTCATGCCCCACCTCTATGCAAACTCCAACACCCGGGTCACATCCCGCGTGTAAGACAAGAACTCCTCTTTTTGGCAGCAAATTGACGGCGGCCTTTGTTCGTTAAGTGATAATACTTACGCCGCCGGCCGTCCACCGTGCGCCAATCGCTCTTTAGGCACCCCTCCTGCTCCAATGCGTGGAGAATGGGATACAAAGTCCCCTCGCTCATTTGGAACACATTTTCGCTGCGAACCTCCAACTCCCGAATAATCCGATAACCGTACAAATCCTTTCCGTCCAACACGCTCATCACCAATAGCGGCGTGCCGCCCTTGAGCAGTTCTTTACTGTAACGCATCACGCACCTCCTAAAATCAATACCTTGGATTACAATGTATCTCTCACAGCTACATCGTAACACAAGGTATCGCTTTTGTCAACAAAAAATACCACCCTGTAAAAAGAGTGGTATGCTTAACGGCGGGAACAAGCCCCCGCCCTACGATATCTTGGGACAAGAGATGCAGTAGGGGCGGATAGCATCCGCCCGCACGATGATCTTTTTCCTTTAATCGTCTTTACACCTTTTCCATTCGGGCAAAGTTGGCCATCAATTTCTTGGTGCCCGCACGGTCAAAGGCCACCTCCAAAAGGGTATCGTTGCCCATGGGCTGGGTAGACAGCACCACGCCGGTGCCAAAGGTCTTGTGGCGCACCGTATCGCCTACGGCGTAAGTCACGCCGGTAGCTGCCGGAGCGGCCTTGGCGGTCTTGGCGCCGCCGAACTTGTGGGCGTAGCTGCTCTTTTGGGTCTGCTGTCCCACCTTGGCGCCGGTAAAGCCCGCGTGGCTGCGGAAGGACTGAACGGTCACATCCTCCGTCACCTGCTCCGGGATCTCCCGCAAAAAGCGGGAGGGCATATTCCGGTTGGTGGTGCCAGTAAAGCATACGCTGGCGGGCGTTGACCAAATAGAGCTTTTCCCGGGCGCGGGTAATGCCCACATAGGCCAGGCGGCGCTCCTCCTCCAGCTCCTCCTCGCTGTACATAGCCTGGCTGCCGGGGAAGATGCCTTCCTCCATACCGGGGATAAACACCACCGGGAATTCCAGGCCCTTGGCCGAGTGCATGGTCATCAGCACCACAGAGTCCTCATCGTCGTTATAGGAGTCAATGTCGGACACCAGCGCCACATCTTCCAAAAAGTCGGACAGCTCAAAGTCCTCGTTCTCCTCCTGGTATTTAATGAACATGGAGGAAAGCTCCTTGATATTGTTCAGCCGATCCTCGTACTTCTCCGGGTCATCCTCCTGGAGATAGTCCGTGTACTTGGTCTTTTCCAAAATCTCCTGGAGCAAGTCGCTCAGGAGCATACCGTCCTCCAGGCAACGCTGAAAGTATGTAATCTGGGCGGCAAAATCCCTTAATTTTTGAGCACTACGGGCAGTTTTTGGAACTCGTCTGCTCGCTGGCACACCTCAAAAAGCAGAGATGCCCAGTCCGGTGGCGATCTCCGTAATATGGCTAACCATGGTGGCGCCGATCCCCCCGCTTAGGCACATTGATAATGCGCTGCAAGCGCACCGTGTCCGCCGGGTTGTTAATGAGCGCAAAGTAGGCGGTCATATCCTTAATTTCCTTGCGGTCAAAGAAGCGGTTGCCGCCAATGACCTTGTGGGGAATACCGCTTTTCGTCAGGGCAATTTCAATATTCCGGGACTGGGCGTTCATTCTGTACAGGACTGCGTGGTCGCTCATTTTGCGCCCGGCCTTTACATTCTTCAAAATCTCCTCCACAATGAAGGAGGACTCGTCCGCCTCGTTCTGGGCAGTATTCAGAATGATCTTGCTGCCGGCGCCTGCGTCCGTCCACAGGCGCTTGCCCTTTCGATTTTTGTTATTGGCGATCACCGCGTTGGCGCCGTCCAAAATATTCTGGGTGGAGCGGTAGTTCTGCTCCAGGCGAATCACTGTGGCGTTCTTATAATGCTGCTCAAAGGACAAAATATTCTCAATGGTGGCGCCACGGAAGCGGTAAATGGACTGGTCGTCATCACCGACCACGCAAATGTTCTTAAACTTGTCCGCCAGCAGCGAGGTGAGCACATACTGGGCGTGGTTGGTGTCCTGGTACTCGTCCACCATCACATAGCGGAACTGGTTTTGGTACAGCTCCAGCACATCGTCATTCTCTCGCAGCAGCTGCACGGTGTTGTAGATCATATCGTCAAAGTCCATAGCGTCCGCCGCCAGTAGCTCCTTTTGATAGAGCGCATAGCACTCGGCGATCTTGCCCTTACGGAAATCCGCACCCACGGTAGCCCGGTACTCCTGTGGACCGATCAGCGCGTCCTTGGCGTTGCTGATCTCCGACAAAATGGCCCTGTGGTTCAGAAACTTGTCGTCAATGCCCAGCTGGCGCTGGCACTGCTTCATCACCCGCTTGCTGTCGTCCGTGTCATAAATGGTAAAGTGGTTGGTATAGCCCAGCCGATCCGCAAACCGGCGCAAGATCCGCGCGCAGCAGGAGTGGAAGGTGTGGGCCCAAATGGACTCCGCCTCCGGGCCGATGGCGTCTGCCAGTCGCTGGCGGATCTCCCCCGCCGCCTTATTGGTAAAGGTAATGGCCAGCACCTGCCAAGGCAGGGCGTAGCCGTCGGCAATAATATGCTGCACCCGGTTAACCAGCACGGTGGTCTTGCCGCTGCCGGCCCCGGCCAGGATCAGCAAGGGACCCTCGGTGTGCTGCACCGCCTGCTGCTGCATTTGGTTAAGTGCCATTGGTGTTCCTCCGTCTACAAAAAAATTACAAACAAAAAGGGCGCAAAATCCGGCAGGCTAGGCCCGCCGGATTTATCACCCAAAAATCAGTTGTTCCAGTTACTTTAACAAAGTGAGCATAATGCCAGCTGCTACGGCAGAACCGATTACGCCGGACACATTGGGTCCCATGGCGTGCATCAGCAGGAAGTTGGAGGGGTTCTCTCTCTGCCCCTCTTTTTGGCTGACGCGGGCGGCCATTGGCACGGCAGACACACCGGCAGAGCCGATCAGCGGATTGACCTTGCCCTTGGTGAAGATATACATCAGCTTGCCGAAGAGCACGCCGCCGGCAGTACCCACGGAGAATGCGATCAGGCCCAGCAGCACGATCTTCAGGGTGTCCAGGTTCAAGAATTTATCCGCAGAAGTGGTGGCACCTACGGACAGACCCAGCAGAATGGTCACAATGTTCATCAGCTCATTCTGTGCCGCTTTGGCGATACGCTCGGTCTGGCCGCTCTCTTTCAGCAGGTTACCGAACATGAGCATACCCACCAGTGCAGCCGCATCCGGCAGCAGCAAAGATACAATGACCGTTACCAAAATGGGGAACAAAATCTTCTCCAGCTTGGAAACAGGGCGCAGGTTGCCCATTACCACGCTGCGCTCTTTCTTGGTAGTCAGCGCGCGCATAATGGGGGCTGAATGATAGAAGCACCAAGGCCATATAGGAGTACGCCGCCACAGCAATCGTACCCAACAATTCCGGTGCCAACTGGGAGGTAACGAAAATGGCCGTAGGACCGTCCGCACCACCGATAATACCGATAGAACCGGCCTGCTGAGGGGTAAAGCCAAGCAGGATCGCGCCCACATAGGTAAAGAAGATACCCAGCTGGGCAGCAGCGCCCAGAATAAAGCTGGAGGGATTGGCGATCAGCGGCGCAAAGTCCGTCATAGCACCAATGCCCATAAAGATCAGGGGCGGGTAAACACCGGCTTTACGCCGAAATACAGGAAGTCGATCAGACCGGGGCTGAGCACGGCATGCCGGAAGCGTCCGTCAACCGGCCGGCCATCAGGTCGATAAATTCGTGAATACTGGAGTAATGCACAGCCAGGTTGGCGCTGGGAATATTGGCCAGCAGCATACCGAAGGCAATGGGGATCATCAGCAGCGGCTCAAAGCCCTTCTTGATACCCAAGTACAGGAAAACAAAAGCAACCACCAGCATGACAGCGTTTTTCCAGCCGCCGTCCGCTGTGAAGAAATAGGCGTAACCGGAGTTGGAAAAGATCTGTACAATGACCTCCCAAACCCCTCTTAAAATCTCACTCATTCATATACCTCCGTTAAAACGGGCGTGTGTTCTCTGCCACAGCGGCAGCCGCCCAAGGATTGCGCACACCCACCGGATTGGGGCGCACACGGCGCACGCTCTGTACCACAGCACCGGGGCCTTCGCTGGCCGCAACGGCAGCTGCAATCACAGCCACTACCTCGCCGGGAATGCCACTATCCACCACCGGAGCAGGTGCGGCAGGCGCAGCCTTGACAGCGGGTGCAGACGGTGCGGAAGCCACAGTCACCTGGCTCTCCATAGCCTTTAACTTTTTCTTCTTACCACGAGTCTCTGCCCCGTGCACAATGGCGTAAAGCCGAATGCCTTAAACACAAAGATCAGCAGTACCAAAATGCCCAGAACAATCACAATGCCGGCAATCACCACCGTGCTGGTGAAGGTAGCGCTACGATCCGCCTCAATACCGGTAGCCGCCAGCAAAATTGAAGATAACGGGTTCATCTGATTAACCTCCAGTTACAATTTTCCAAATTAAAGATATTATAAATCAAAAGCGGCGCAAAAGCAATGTTTTTTGCAGCAGAAAGAAAAAAATTGCAAAACTTCGTCAAACTGTATAAAATCCGGCGGAAAGTCTTGATTTATTTTTAAGATCGGATATAATGATAGTGTACCAAAAGGAGGCGGACTTATGACTGAACAGACCTTGATCATTGCCATCTTGGTGGCGCTGGTGATCCTGTGGATCACAGAGACTTTAGGCATGCACCGCACCAGCCGCATTTTAGGCGGCGTTATTGACTTGGGCTTTGCCGTGCTGCGCTAAGTAAACAAAAGAAAATACATAGACCTACAAAAACAGCCGCTGCGTATCGCAGCGGCTGTTCTTTATTCTGTTATTCTTTTATGCGGCAAATGCGCATAGCGTGCTTCTCCACCTTAAAACGCACTTCCGTATAGTCAAAATTCTCCCCATCGCAGTTACCCAAAAGCGGCCGATCGTCCACGGACCAAAAGCGACCGCCTACGGTGTAACCGGTATGCACCACATCCGGCGCATACTCGGCAGCCGTGCCGGCACTGTACCGCGGCACGATGGGCACAGCCTTCGCCAGGCTCAGCGGATCCACATAGGTAAAATCCAGCAGACCGTCGTCCAGCTTGCTGCCCGGTGCCGGACAAAAGCCGCCGCCGTAGTAGCTGGCGTTGCAGATGGCAAACAGGGCATATTCCATATTTTCCCGATGAAATTTATAGGGGTTGCCGTTTTCGTCCACACAGTCCAGTTCAACATTGACCTTGTAGCGCAGGGGCTGCATCATCACCGGCACCACGGCAATATTGTATGCCTGATGGCCCAGTGGAGGAATTTTACCTGCGATCTTGCGGCCGATGGTCTCCACCTTGGTGTCCAGCCCATAGCTCATCACATTGATGCACTTTTCGCCGTTATAGTCAATCAGATCCAGCGGCTCCACCGTGTAATTCAGCTTGCCGGAGTACAGGCCAAAAGATTTGATCACATTCTCCACATTGATCTTCTTGGTGCCATAGACTTTCTTGGCAAAATCGTTGCCGGTCTTGCCCAAGGGCAGCAGCATCATAGGGGTCTCTGTATGCGCCAAGCCGTTGGCAATCTCATGTACTGTGCCGTCGCCGCCACAGCAGACAATGACACAGCGATCGCCATACTTTGTCGCATAAGCCGTTGCAATCTCTCGGGCGTGGCCGGAATGGTCCGTCTCTTCCACAATCATCTCATCATCAAGAAGACGAAAAGCGGAGCGGATACGGTTGAAAATCGCCTCTTTGTCCTTATGGCCGGACACAGGATTCACAATAAATACATACTTCATCTGTTTTTCCCCTCTTTCACACCGGGTGCCGTCAGGCCAGGCGAAGACCGCCCACCGGGCGCACTTGCAGCACATGGCAGGTGCCCTCGCCGAACACGCCCTCCAGCACGGTACGGTACTGCTCCAGCAGATCGTTTGGCACAAAGGCCTGAATGGTACCGGCAAAGCCGCCGCCGTGCACGCGATAAGCGCCACGATCACCCAGCACCTGGCCGCTGATGGCCAGCGCCAGGCTCAGCCGCTGATCCGTGGGGTTCTTGGTGGTAAACACATTTTGATTATACATAAAGGAGGAGCGGCCGGAGGCATTGATGTCTGCCAAAAAGCCGTCAAAATTCCCCTGCTCTAAACAAGAGACAGCGTCCTCCACCCGGTGATTGTCATTATAAAAATGAATCGCGCGGATCAATGCCCGGTCATTGACCTTGGTTTGCAGTTCCGGCAGTGCGGCAAAGAAGTCCTCGTAAGCCACCTGGCGCAATACAGACTTGCCCATGGCATGCGCCACTGCTTCCATCTCGCTGCGAATGGCAGCGTAATCGTCCGTCAGATCCGAGTGGTTGCCGCCGGTATCTACAATGCACAGGCTGTGACCGGAGGCAGCAAAGTCATAATCCACCTTTTGGATCACCGGCTCTTGGGTGCTCTCAAAATCAATGGTCACAAAGGCGCCTACGGAAGAAGCCATTTGATCCAGCAAGCCGCAAGGCTTACCAAAGAATACATTTTCGCTGTACTGTGCCACCTTGGCAACGGTTACCGGATCGATGCCGCCATCGTTGTACAAATAAGAAGTGATGGTCCCCAGCAGCACCTCAAAGGCTGCGGAGGAGGACAGGCCGGAGCCGCCCATCACATCGCTGGTGGTTACCGCATCGTAGCCGCCGACGGTATAGCCCAAATCACTAAGCCGCGCAGACACACCGCGCACCATAGCCGTAGAATGGCCAAAGGCGTCTGCGTTGGGGGCCAGATCCGCCAAATCTGCCACATTCATTTGGTGGCCGGCAGACTTAACCCGCACCACGCCGTCCTCGTTCTTGGAGGCAACGGCAATGGCGTCCAGGTTTATGGCCGCCGCCAACACCTTGCCGTGATTGTGGTCCGTGTGATTACCGCAGATCTCCGTGCGTCCGGGAGCGGACATCAGGTGCACTTCCCGGTCTCCGCCAAAGGTTTCTGCAAAGGTGGTCAGAAGTTCCATGTACCGGGACTTCTGCTTTGCCACTTCCCCGTCGGTCACATATACCCGGCGAAAGGCGTCATCCAACTGGCCGTCTTTGATTTTGTTCATCATCGCTTGTGCATTCATAATTGTACCTCTTTGATTTTATAATACGATTTTGTATTTTTCTTTTTCGCTGTATAGGAGCAGAGTCTGATTCATCTGGCGGGACCAGACGGCCGTAATATATATTAAAGGCCATACTGGTAATGCCGGAGAACCCCACAATGATCATCAACAGCGCAATGAACCGCGCCGAAAACGGATTGTACAGCACGGTACCGATTTTGGTATAAATGTAAAGCCGGGGCGCAAAGCCCAGCAGGCTCAGACAAATATAGTAAAGGAAGTCGTAGTGCATGGAGCCATAATACTTGGACACCATACCTAAAGGAATAGACGGCAACGCCAAACGGGACACAAAGAGAACATAAGGGTTACCGTTGCCCTTAAATCGAATCCAGTCCCGAATAAAGCGCATTTGACGAATATTCAGGATCATACCGGCCCAACCGCCGCCGATCCAACTGCCTTCCGCGTATTTAACTGCAAAGAAGAACGCCAAAAACACCATATTGATCAGCATAGCCTGCCCCAACGGGAACACCACGCCGGAGATCACACACAGCACACCCATAGGAATCGGCAGCTGACACTTGGCAACATACAGCGCAAAAATGCACAGAATGATCTCAAAATCCGAGTCCAATCCTACAATGGACTCGTCCAGCCGCCGCAGCCAGCTGATGAGCGCGTCAAAGCGCACCTCCAACTCCGTATGCTTATAAAGCGCCACAGCCAGCAATACCAAAAGCCCCAGCGTCACCAGTGCGATCACGCCGGAAATGAAGTTGGTTCTGTGCCGTTTTGCTGCTTCAACGGCGTCACCTCCCTTATCTGCGGAGGATCAGTCCTCCTGCTCTCTGAAGTTGCCCAAAAACTTAAAGCCCGGCAACTCGTCCGACAGCGCGCACAACAGGTCCAAGGTCACATCTCGGCGCACACTGCCCATAATATCCACATAAAAGAAATAGCTGAATTCCCCGTTACCCATGGGGCGGCTCTCAATCTTGGTCAGATTCAGCCCGGCCATGGAGAAACGGCCCAGCACCCGGTACAAAGACCCGGTGGTATGAGGCACTCGAAAGATCAGCGAGATCTTATCCGCATCGCTGCTGATCTGCATATCCTTGGAGATCACAACAAACCGAGTCCTGTTATTAGAAATATTCTGGATCTCCCGTTTCATAACCTGCAAGCCGTATTTTTTTGCCGCAGTAGGTGAACAGATAGCGGCAATATCCCGCCGGTCGGACTGAGCCACATACTTAGCGGCCGCCGCTGTATTGGAATAAGTAATGCCGGTAAAGCCGAAATTCTCAATAAAATTACTGCACTGGGTCAGCGCCTGATGATGACTGTAAATGCTCTCCACATCTTCATACCGGGTATCCGGGTGGGCGGCCAGGCAGTGCTCGATCTTTTCGTCTCGGGCACCTACCATAAAAAGCGGTACTTCATAATCAGGTCATAGGACTCGTGCACACTGCCGGCGGTGGAGTTCTCCACCGGGATAATGCCGTAGCGTGCCTCTCCTTTGTCCACTGCCTCAAATACATTCTCAAAATACTTATAATATTTGATGGGCACACCGGGAAATAGCCGCGCCCCGGCAATGGACGCATAAGCGCCCTCCACACCGGCACAGGCAATGCACTCACCGGGTGCCACAGCAATGGGGCCGTCCTGCAAGGCTGCCGTGATCTCTTTTCTTAAATCGGCGCCGCCGTCCATCATCTTGTGCTGGAGCGCACGGGAGGCGTCCATAGTAGCAGCAAACACGGTCTTGATCGTTTCGCCCCGATCGCCGCACTTGCCTGCCACATCGTCGAGAATTTGGCGTTCCCGCTCCTCATTGAGCACGGGAATGCCCCGCTCCACCTTGTACTTGGCCACCTGCTCAGACACATCCATGCGCGCCATCAGCAGCGGGATCAGCTGATCGTCGATCCGGTCGATCTCTTTTCTCAGTTCCAACAAATCCATGTATTTTCTATTCCTTATATTCTCTTACTTTTCGATTTTATCCCTGGATCAGCAAATCCATCAGCCCAAAGGCTACGGCAGCCTCTACCACCGGCACGGCACGAGGCACGATACAGGGATCGTGGCGACCGTGAATGGTCAGGGTCTCCGGCTCCATGGTCTGCAAATTCACACTGGGCTGTGGCTGACCAATGGAGGGCGTGGGCTTTATGGCCACCTGAAGCACCAAGGGAGCACCGGAGGTCATACCGCCCAGCACGCCGCCGTTATTATTGGTCAACAGCGCCACCTTTCCGTCCCGAACGGTGTAGCCGTCGTTCACATCTGCACCAAAGGCGCCGGCAAAATCAAAGCCCAGGCCAAACTGCACGCCCTTCACCGCCGGAATGCCAAACAGCAGGGCCGAGAGCTTGCTCTCCACGGTAGAGAACATATTGCCCCCTACCCCCACCGGCAGACCGATGGCCGCGCACTCAATGCTGCCGCCCACACTGTTTTGTTGCAGCCGGGCAGCCTCGATCACTGCGCGCATATTTTCCTCCGCTTCCGGGTTCAGCACGGCAAACGTGCTGTCGCCCAGGCGGTTTAATGTCTCTTTATCAATGGAATTGGGGTCAAACAGGGCGTCCTTTACCCCGCCCACCTTGGCAATATGGGCGCCTACAAACACGCCCTGCTGTGCCAAATACTGCTTAGCAATCGCACCGGAAAATACCAGAGGTGCCGTCAATCGGCCGCTAAAGTGGCCACCGCCTCGCACATCGTTACGGCCGCCATACTTTACATAGGCCGGATAATCGCTGTGGGAGGGTCGAGGTACCAGCGCCACATTGCCATAGTCACCGCTGCGGGTATTCTCATTGGCAATCTCCATGGCCAGAGGCGCACCGGTGGTGCGCCCATTCAGCACACCGGAGAGAATATGAGGAATATCCTTTTCCAGCCTGGGGGTGGCGGTTTTGTCACGCCCCGGGGCACGCCGAGCCATATCCTTATAAATGGCGTCCAAATCCACCGGGATACCGGCAGGCAAACCGTCAATCACACAGCCGATGGCCGGACCGTGGCTCTCACCAAAAATACTCAGTTGTACCTGCTCACCTGTTACTGATGACATCTGCCTTACCTCCCAGTGCACAAAAATCTTCAAAAAAGGCAGGATATGTCTTGTTAATGCTCTCTGCCTGTTTGATCACGCTGTCACCTGCAGCATACGCTGCCGCCACAGAAAAGGCCATCACGATCCGATGATCGTTGCAGCCGTCCACTGTGCCGCCCTGCACCACGCCGGTGCCGTGGATCACCAGCCCGTCCGGCAATTCTTCCACCTGCACGCCCATGGCCCGCAGATTCAGCGCCACGCTTTGTAGCCGATCCGACTCCTTAAACCGCAGCCGTCCGGCACCGGTAATGCGGGTGGTGCCCTTGGCAAAGGCAGCGGTCACTGCCAGCGCAGGCACCATATCAGGAATATCCCGAGCATCAATCTCCGCCGGGCGCAATTCGCCGCCACAGCACCGCACAATACGGTCGCGCACTTCCACCCGGGCACCGAAGCGCTCCATCATAGCACAAACGGCTTTATCCCCTTGGGTAGAGGCCGGGTTCAGTCCGGCAATTTTTATCTCCTGCCCCACCGTGCCGGCAGCCATAAAAAACGCGCCGCGTGGGACCAATCGCTTTCTACTGTAAAGTCCACAGGCTTGTACTGCTGATTGCCCCGCACCAGGTAGCCAAAATCCGTAGGCCGTACCTGCACGCCAAAAGCCGCCATCACCTGCAAAGTAATATCAATATAAGGCTTTGACTCTAATTCCGTTGTTAAAAGAACTGCCGAGTCGCCGTCCAAGAGCGGCAGTGCCAGTAGCAGTCCTGTCAGGTACTGAGAGCTGACGTTCCCGGCGATCTCATACTGCCCGGGTCGCAGCTTGCCAGTAACAGAAAAGGGCAGGCCCCCATCTGTCTGTACCTGCACACCGTGCTGTGGCAGCAGGGTGGCAAAGGCATCCAGCGGGCGCCGAGGCAGCCGACCGGCACCGGTAAAGGTTACCGACTTGCCCAAAGCTGCCGCCACCGGGATCAAAAAGCGCACCAAAGAGCCGCTTTCGTTGCAAAAAATTTCGTCCCGCCCGGCAGCCAAATCCGCCAGCGCCTGAACCGTGGCTGCAATATCTGCCGAAGTGCCCAAGGGCGCTACGGAGCCACCACCGGCCAGCGCACTGCAAATCAGCGCACGAATGGCAAAGGACTTAGAAGGCGGCAGCTGCACGGTGCCTCCGCCAGCGGGGACGGCGTGATCTTTACTTGCATGCCCCACCTCCGAACATGGTTCGCAGGGTAGGCAGATCCACCGGATCAATAAAGCTGTCGCCGATCTTACGCAGCAGCACCAGTTTCATACCGTCTGCGGTGCGCTTTTTATCCGCCTGCATCGCGTCCACAATTGCATCAATAGAATGGGTATCCGCCACAGGCAGATTGTATTTTTGAAGTAAGGCTGCAATGCGATCCGCCGTGCCCGGTTCCGTCAGCCCTGCGCCCTCTCCGGCACGAGCCGCCAGCACCATACCGATTCCCACAGCGGCGCCGTGTGTCACCGTTTGATAGTTCCATAATTTTTCAATGGCGTGACCGGCGGTGTGCCCAAAGTTCAGCAGAGCGCGCTCGCCCGCTTCCTTTTTTCGTCATGCTCCACCACCACGCGCTTCATATCCACACAGGCATAGATAATCTCGTGAATGCGATCTTTAGCACTGGCCTGCTCCAGCAGGGCAAACAGCTCCGCCGAGCGGATACAGCCGTACTTGATCACCTCGCCCATACCGTCACAAAAGAACACATCCGGCAGGGTACGCAGCACCTGCGGATCAATCAGCACCAAAATCGGCTGTTGAAAGGCGCCGCACAAATTCTTGCCCATAGGCAGATCCACGCCGGTTTTGCCACCTACAGAGGAGTCCACCTGAGCCAGCAGTGTCGTGGGTATCTGTACAAAATCAATGCCCCTCAAATAAATGGCAGCCGCAAATCCGGCCATATCGCCGCACACACCGCCGCCCAGCGCAACCACCAGGTCGCCCCGCGTCAGTCCCTCCCGGGCCATATAATTCACCATATTCAGCACGGTCTCCGGTTTCTTGGACGCCTCACCGGCGTCAAATACCAGGGTGCACACCTGAAAATCTGCGCTCTCCAGCGCCTGCACCACCCGGTCGCCGTACAGAGGGTACACATTGCTGTCGCTGATCAGGCAAATGCGCTTGGCGCCGGACACACGACGCACCAGGTCACCGGCTTGCTCCAGCAGGCCGTCGTCAATGAGAATATCATACGGTCTGCCGGTATGTACTGTGATCTTTTGCATCAGCCGATCTCCTCCTTAATCCGGTTGCCCTGTTCCATCAGCGCTCGCAGTGCCGGCGCATCCTCCGCCTCAATGGCAGAGCGGAACTTTTGCAAATTGCCAACTAAGTCATCAATCTCGCGAATCAGCGGCTCCTTATTATCAATAAATAGCTGGGCCCACATCTCTGCATTGATGCGAGCCACCCGGCTCACATCCCGGTAGCTGCCGGCGCTGAAGCCTGCGTGCTGGGGTGCCAAAGGCGACAACACATACGAGCAGGCCAGCACATGGGCAATTTGAGAGGTAAAGGCAATCATCTCATCATGATGCTCCGGGGTGGTCACCACTGTGCGGGCGAAGCCCATATCCTCTGCCAAACCGATCAGGGCATCCACCTTGCGGCGGGGTGCGTCCACCGGGGTACAAATAAAGGACGCGTTGTCAAACAAGTTGTTCAGGCTGTTGTCATAGCCGGACACCTCACGCCCGGCCATAGGGTGGGCACCGATAAAAGTAAATGGCAGATCCTTATGCGCTGCCATTTGGCGACAGATCTTGGTTTTGATCCCGCAGGAGTCCGTAACCACACTGTCTTTCTTAAACAGATCCTGGTGCTCCAAAATGAAGGGCACAATCGCCTCCGGATAAAAATTAATAATGGTAATGTCTGCCTGGGGCAGCAGTTTCTCCAAAGAACCGGTGGCGTCAATGGCGCCGTCAGCCAAGGCGCGCTGCGCCACACTGGGCGTGCGGTTCCAACCCAGCACGCAATGTGCCGTGTTTTTCTTCAATGTTTTTGCCAGGCTGGCACCGATCAGACCCAGCCCTAAAATCAATACTGTCATGAGAATTCCGTCTTTCCGTCCGTACCTACGGACCCAAAATCACAGATACTATAATAATATATTCCCTATCATAAGTCAAACGAAAAAGGCGAAAAGGGGCTCCTTTGGCTAAAAATGAACAGAAAAACGCCGCACCGAGTTGCCTCAGTGCGGCGAATTCATTTTAATTCCAGCGCTTATTTGCCGAATACATCATACTCAGAATCGTCAAACAAGTCGTTGCCCTTGTTGTTTGAAGGGTCGGATGTCATAACCACATCCTCGGACTTAAGCTGGTACTTGCGAACGGTGATTACCGGTTCTTCATAACTTTTTCTCATCTTAAAGTCCCTCCTTCCTTAAAACTGCACGGTCTCGCTTACAGCCTTGTCAGCATACACGGTATAGGTCTTGCCGTTCAAGGTGTAGGTCACATAGGATCTGTAAGTCAGATCATAGGAACCGGACAGCGAAGTGGACTTGATGCTGACCACATACTGGCCGTAGTTATCATTTTCACCGGTGTGCTTGGAAGCCTTCAGACGCTTAATGCTGCTGTCGGTGCTGGCATTCTCCAAAGTCAGAGTCTTGCCGGCAGCGGTGGTGAACAGCATACCGTACTCCACAGCCTTGGCATTCTCCGGCAGAGCAAAGTTGCCGATCATGGAGAACTTGGTGCTGGCTTTTACGATGCCGTCACGGGTGGAGGAGGAAGCACCGTTTGTATCATTATCCAACACATTACAGGTCTCCTGGTCTTCTAAGATGCCTTGCCAATCGGAAAGGGTATACGCATCATACTCAGCATCTTCACAAGCACGAAGAGTCAAGGTTTTGCCGTAACCAACAATCACAAAGGTACTGCGCTGAACAGTTTCTGTCTGGCCAGTACTGGGGTTCACATAACTACCCTCAAGTTCGCCCAGATACTTCACCCAAATCTCAGCGCTTTCATCGGTATAAGTCACCAGATCATTGTAATTGAAAGTCTTGTTGATAACATTGTCTTGGTTTACATTCAGAACAGAGATATTAAATGTGGCAATGTTCGTTACATCGTACTGTGCGGTAATGGTGGTGTCACCGGTTACGTTAATCTTGGAACCGGCGGCTGCGCCGTTGTCATAACCGCTGAAGGTGTAGAATGCACAAGAGGGAGCGGTGGGCATAGTCACGGAGCCGCTGGTGTAAACCACGTCAAACACATGACCGTTAATGCCGTTGACAAAAGTCACTACATAATTGGCCGCGTCGCTGTCCGCCTTCTCTGTGGTCAGATACGTATTGCCCTTAACCACAAAGCCGTAGCTGGGTGCGGTGGTCATATACTTGGGTGCGGTGGTCTGGGCAACCTGCACGGAGTTGTAGCTGTAGTACCAAGCATACTTGGCAGCGCCGGTCTCCGTTTCAATGTTGTCATTGGTGCTGACGGTACCGTCACCGTTAACTACAATGCGCGCACCGTAATTGTAAGTACCCAGCGGCTTACCGTTCAGGTACACAGTGTAGGTCATGGGCTGTAAGGACTCCAGCAGTGCCTGGATGGCAGCATTCAGGCTGTTCATATCTTTGTAGGCAATACCCACAATGTCCTTGCCGTTGACCGTCACGGTCTTGTACAATTCAAAACCGGTAATGGCAGACAAATCATACGCATCGGAATCCTTGCCGTCCTGTGCCTTGGCCAGTGCGGCCTCTGCTGCGGACAGATCCAGAGTTGAAGCGCTAATGCTGTATGCATTGACCTTTGCGGTCTCTGCGTCGATCTCAGTCTGCTTGTCGCCCATGGTAGCGGCACGCTGATCTGCGTCGTAGTGGTAGTAGGTCAGGCCCTTAATGAGCGCAGCCACGCCCTCCAAATCGCTGGCGGCATAGGTCTTGTCGGCCAAAGTCGTCAATTTGGCCACCGCTGCGTCCAGCGCGGAGAAGTCGGCATTATCCATTGTGGAGCTGTACTGAGCGGTGTAAGTCACAGCACCGGTCACCAGCGTGGAATCGGTGATCTCCGGATCCCAACCGGTAAAGGTGTAAGAGTAGCCGCCTTTCTTATAGTCGGTTACATCAACCGTGTCGGCCTGCGCCTTCAGGTTTGCACCGTACTCCACATTCTTAATCGTCTTGGAGGTATCGTTCCCGTTGGCATCCTTATAGTTAAAGGTCAAGGTGAAGGTGTTCTGCTCCAGAGCGTTGTAAGCACGCAGCAGCGTGGTGTATCTGGTCTTCGCCTCAGTAAGGATCTCGTCCGCGGTCATCGTGTTATACGCCATCTGGCCCTTAGCTTTTCTCAAAGCATCGGCAAACTTGGTCCAGGAAGCCTCGGTGTACTTGTTGCTGTCGGTCAGTGCGCTGCACTGGTTGATCAGGTCAAACATATACGCAATATCTACTACCGTAGCGGTCACGCTGTAGTTCTGTACATCGTGGCGAAGTGTAGTCCAAGCGCTCAAGGGCTGATAGCTCAGCCGGGTCACAGCACCCACATTGCCGGAAACGGTATAGATCTTCTTGTTGGGCAGCGTTGTGGTGGTCAACTTGGTAGAGGCGTTATCCTTCGCAACACTCATGGTATAAGCACCTGCATACGTGTTGCCGCCAAAGTTACCACTGCCGCCCTTACCATGCATAAACAGAACGTTCTGCGTACCCTGGTTGTTAGAAGCCACGCTGGTGGCAATGTCCAGCACATTGGTGGACTTGTCATTAATTCGGTTACCGCTTGCATCCACTGCAAAGGCATCCGTTTTGTTATCTACCTCTACCGCGTACAGGTCCTTCAGTTCCCATGTTGCGGCAGCGGTACCGGAGGTCTTAATGGCATTACCGGGCTTAATGTTCTTCTTGGTTACATATTCGTCCACATCGGAGTCTTTCAAACTGGGGGTCTGACCGGCACCAATGGCACGAGCCACCAACTCACCGGTATCCCCTTCACCTGTAACGGTATCGTTCAAATTGAAGAACAGAAGCTGGTGATCGTAATCACGCCAGGAGCCGAAGAACAGCATCATGTCGCCCAAATTAAAGGTGGTGGCTTCATGGCTGGTACGGATCATAACAGCATTGTTGGGGAAGCTGAAGCCCAGCGCCACAGAACCGTTGATCTGTGTATCGTTAACCATACTGCCGCTGGCACTCTTGGAGTTAGGAGAACCAACGATCAGATGCTCCGCATTGGTAGCCACCGTGCCGTTGGGCAGCTCTGTGAAGGAGAATTCCAGTGCGTCATAAGCAGTCAGAATCTTCTCCAAAACCGCAGTGTAGTCAGCCAGCAGCTGCTCCGGCGTGGTCATGTCTTTGCTGTCCAGTGCAGCCATCTCAAACTTTGCATCAGACACAGCCTGTACCAGCGCGTCGAAGTTTACATATTTGGAAAGCCGTCCAGTGCTTCATAAGAAGCCAAAATGCTGTTCCAGCTCACATAGTGGGCTCCGCTGGTAATGTGCAGATCATGATTGATCCGCAGGGCAGGAATGGCAGCCAATACCGCAGCGGTCTGATCCGCAACGATCTGGGTGTTCTCATCCGTCTTCTGCAATGCAGCAGAGGGAACGCCGTAGTTCTCCTCAGTGCCCCAAACAGCCTTCTTTGCATTGGCGACAGCATCGGTCAGGTTGGCATAGGTGTCCGGCGCAAAGTAGGTCTCATACGCCTCCATGCCGTTTGCCTTGGTGATGGCTTCTGCCAATGCGGTGGTATCTACTCTGGAATTCTGTGCTTCCTCCAGCAGAGCATCATAAGCCTGCTGCAGCTCTACTGCCAAAGGCGTTACAGTACCGTTAGGCTGATAACCGCTCCCCACAGCCATAATGGCGGTGTAGGCAGCCTCATACGCGGACTTAAAGGCGTTCCAATTATCAGAAGAATAAACGCCGTTATCATTGCCGGCTGTGTACGTGGCCTTAGTCAGGTCAATTGCATTGCGCAGCTGATCGTAAGAGTCATCATCTGCCGTCAGTGCACTCTGTGCGTTGGTCAGCGCCGTGCGGGCGTTGTCAATATCCGTAGCGCACTTGGACGCAGCCTCTGCAGTGTTAGAAGCAAAATTGTATGCGGTGCTGTCGGACGGATTGACAGATGCCAAAGCGCTGGCAGCCACCAGCAGGCTGCGCATATCCGCAGCGTCATTACAATAGTTTTTAATATTAGAGATGGTGGACTTGGCAGTGGCCAAAGCCTCTTTCACCCCGGCATAGTTGATCACATAGCCGTAGTTGTGGCCATCGTGTTTTTCCTGGCTACCGCCCTTATCACCGGCCAAGCACTGAGAAGCAGCAATGATGGCTGCGCGATTCTTATCGTGGTCATAAATGGTGAAGCGGGTATCGATGGTGGTCAGCGGGGCGCTGGGGGTGCCGCTGTAAGTCACAAAGCTGGAACCGGTGTTCTGCCTAGTGTTGTTTCTGCCGGCGGAATCACGAGTCCAATAAATGGGAGAATCGGCACCGGAAGCAGCTGCCACAGTGGGAACCACCGTGCCATCGGAAGACATAAACGGAATGTTACCGCTCTGGTTCTTCTTCACCGTCCAGTTGGCCAAAGTCAGATCCGTGTTGTTCACGGCAACTGCCGTGATACCACGAGGCTTTGCATTACCGCTGTTATTGATAAGATACTCATTGCGGTACTCATAGCTGAACTGTACCGGTGCACGCAGTGGCGTAGTACCGTCATACAGGAACACATAGTCGTTCATAACGATTTTGAACCACTGCTTGGCGCCGTCATCATAGTACCAGGAACCAACCACATCGTTAGAGAAGCGCAGGTTGCCGCCGTAGTACAGCAACCCGTTGGCATAATCGGAAGCCACGGTTGCACCGCTGGAGTCCGTTACGGTGGCATAGGTCACATCGGAGGAGAGCACCGTCTTCTGCATCTCCGTCGTTGCGGTGGTCAATGCCTGTGCAGCAGTTCTTAAATCCTGGGATGCGTCGCCGCCATAGACATACATATCCCGCGCTTGTTTGGCGGCCATATACTTGTCGTAAGCCGTGGCCATATCCGCATAAATCTTGCCGTCCATGGCAGATTCGTATGCGTTAATAGCATTGTCCAGGGTGACCAAGGCGTCCGACTTTGCAGGGGTGGGACCCTCAGCAAGAGCGGTGAGTGGCAGAGCCGTCAGCACCATGATCGCAGCCAAAAGCGCCGATAAAAAGCGCTTGCCCTTTCTTGTTTTCATAAATCTTTTCCTCCTTATTCTGCAACCGGCAGGTACGCCTCGGCGCCCTGTGCATCCGTCCACCTTTCTGACCAAAAGGCAGACGGCAACGCGCCTAAAGACCCACCCAAATGCCAATTGAGAAAGAATTAACAATACAGGTGATGGGCATACTTCTGCCCATACATATATTACAAGACAATAATACCACTTATACCCCTGCAAGTCAAGGTGAATCCGTTGTTTTGCAGTCGTAAAAATTAACAGAATGTTCAAATTCCTTTTGTGCATAGTACACAAACAAAATGAGTAATTCGTGGATTTTGTCTAATAGCAGACAGCTGTCTAAAACCGCAATATGCTGTCTGTATATATACTGTTGGAACAAGCTGAAATTAAGCCGCCGTCCTTTTTCTATCCTTATGCGCCTTCTGCAATCGCCTAAGGCACAGCAAGACAAAGCGCGTATGAATTAGATACAATACTATATGCGGTAAGTTGCGGCTGATTATACATTTATGCACGCAAATTCCCGATTTATGCAGGATTTTCTTGTAATTTTATACAAATCTTCATGCATGTTTTGCCGTTTTTTGCATTTTTATACGAATTTTGCCAAATCGCTTGCAATTCCAACCGGGAGTTTATATAATGGGGACAGTTTTTGAAACAAGGAGCGTGCTAATCATGGCAAAAGAAATTAAAAAGGTCGTATTGGCTTACAGCGGCGGCCTGGATACATCCATCATCATTCCGTGGCTGAAAGAGCATTACAACAACTGCGAAGTGATCGCCGTGTCCGGCGATGTAGGTCAGGGCACCGAGCTGGACGGCCTGGAGGAAAAAGCGCTGAAAACCGGCAGCCTCCAAGCTGTATGTGCTGGACCTGAAAGAGGACTATGTAAAGAACTACATCTTCCCCTGTTTAAAGGCCGGCGCAGCGTACGAGGAATATCTGCTGGGCACCAGTCACGCCCGTCCCTGCATTGCCAAGGGTCTGGCAGAGATCGCCATCAAAGAGGGTGCAGACGCCATCTGCCACGGCTGCACCGGCAAGGGAAACGACCAAGTGCGTTTTGAGCTGAGCTTAAAGGCGCTGGCACCGGAAATGCAGATCATCGCCCCCTGGCGTGAGTGGGACATTAAGAGCCGTGAAGAAGAGATCGAGTATGCAGAGGCGCACAACATTCCGCTGAAGATCAATCGGGAGACAAACTACTCTAAGGATAAAAATGTATGGCACCTGAGCCACGAGGGTCTGGATCTGGAGGACCCGGCCAACGAGCCTCAGTACCTGAAAGATGGTTTCCTGGAGCTGGGCGTTGCCCCGGAGAACGCACCGGACGAGCCCACTTACATTACCGTTCACTTTGAGAAGGGCGAGCCCACCGCCATTGACGGCGTAGAGATGAGCCCCCTGGCCCTGGTGGAAAAGCTCAACGAGCTGGGCGGCAAGAACGGCATCGGTCTGTTGGATATTGTTGAGAACCGTTTGGTAGGCATGAAGAGCCGCGGTGTATATGAGACCCCCGGCGGCACCATTCTGTACAAGGCCCATCAAATGCTGGAAATGATCACCCTGGATCGGGACACTGCCCACTACAAGAAGCTGGTGGCGGAGAAATACGGCGAGCTGGTATACAACGGCCTGTGGTTCTCTCCCCTGCGTGAGGCACTGGACGCATTTGTCAACAAGACCCAAGAAACCGTAACCGGCGATGTGAAGCTGAAGCTGTACAAGGGCAATGTAATGAACGCCGGAATCACTTCCCCCTACACCCTGTATGACGAGACCGTAGCCTCCTTTGGCGACGACGGCGGCGCATACAACCAGAAAGACTCTGCCGGGTTCATCAACCTGTTTGGTCTGCCGCTGAAAGTAAAAGCGCTGCTGGACCAAAAGCGGGAAGCAAACGAAGACTAATTGTCAAAAGTCAACGAATGACAGGGCGCACGGCCCACCGTGCGCCCTGATTTTTGCATTTTACAGAAAGCAGGAGATTATGGCACAATTATGGAAAGGCCGGTTCAAAAAGGAACTGGCAAAAGAAACCAACGATTTTAACGCCTCCATTCACTTTGACAGCCGCATGTATAAAGAGGACATTACCGGCAGTATGGCCCACGCCACCATGCTGGGGGCATGCGGGATTATTGAAAAGAGCGAAAGCGAAAAGATCGTGCAAGGGCTGAGCGAAATTTTAACGGATATTGAAAGCGGCAAGCTGGCGATTGATCCGGGTGCGGAAGATATTCATACATTTGTTGAAGGTGAGTTGACCGCCCGCTTGGGCCAAACCGGCAAGCGGCTGCACACCGCCCGCTCCCGCAATGACCAGGTAGCGCTGGACATTCGTATGACCCTGAAAAAAGAGATCGACGCCATTGCCGCAGACATCAAGGATCTGCTGGCGGTGCTGTGCAAAAAGGCGGAAGAAAACAAAGGTGTGATCCTGCCGGGCTACACCCATTTACAGCGGGCGCAGCCCATTACCTTCGGCCATCATCTAATGGCCTATGCCGCCATGCTGTGCCGCGATCTGGATCGACTGGCAGATGTAAAAAAACGCATGAATGTGCTGCCCCTGGGCAGCGGCGCTCTGGCCGGCACCACCTACCCCATCGACCGGCGAATGGTAGCGGCGCAGCTGGGCTTTGACGATGTAAGCGCCAACAGCCTGGACGGGGTGTCCGACCGGGACTTTTGCATTGAGCTGGCGGCAGCACTCTCTCTGGTGATGGTGCACCTGTCCCGCTTTAGCGAGGAGATCATTATGTGGTGCTCCTGGGAGTTTAAGTTTGTGGAACTGGACGACGCCTTTTCCACCGGTTCCAGCATTATGCCCCAAAAGAAAAATCCGGACATCGCCGAGCTGGTACGGGGCAAAAGCGGCCGCGTTTTCGGCGATCTGACCACCCTGCTGACGATGATGAAGGGCATTGCACTGGCCTACAACAAAGATATGCAGGAAGACAAGGAAGCCATCTTTGATGCAGTAGACACGGTAAAAATGTGCCTGCACGCCTTCACGCCCATGATCGACACCATGACCGTGTTAAAGGACAACATGCGGGCGGCGGCAGCCAAGGGCTTTATCAACGCAACGGACTGCGCCGATTACCTGGTGGGCAAGGGCTTACCCTTCCGGGACGCGTACAAAGCCACCGGCGAGCTGGTGGCCCAGTGCATTGACCGGGGGCTGACCTTGGAAACGCTGCCCCTGGAGGACTACCGGGCAGTTTGTGATCTGTTTGACCAAGATGTCTACCACAAGATCAATTTGGACACCTGCGTGGCCACCCGTATTTCCGAGGGCGGTCCCTGCCCGGAAAGTGTGGAGCGGCAGATCGGCAAAGTACAGGCGTTTCTCGACAAATATCCATTATAAAATATTGGCACTCTCGCCTTGACTACGCCAAAGCATAGGTTTATAATATTAAACAAAACCGGAGTACCGATTGAAGGTTGAGAACGATATGGACTACAAGATCATTGCAGACAGTTGCTGCGACCTGACCGATGAGATGAAAGACTGGGGCAACCTGGCTTTTGGTTCCGCTGACGCTGGAACTGGGCGATTACCGCATTATGGACGATGAAAACTTCGATCAGGACGATTTTATCGCTCGTATGCAGGCACTGGGCGATGTGCCCCGTTCCGCCTGCCCCTCGCCGGACGCATTCTGTGCCGCCATTGCCGCGGACGACGCCAAAGAGGTGTATGTGCTCACCATTACAGACAAACTCTCCGGCTGCTACAACAGTGCCCTGCAAGGGGTTATGCTCTATGAGGATGACCACCCGGGAGAGAAGAAGATCCATGTATTCAACTCCCTGGCCACCAGCGGACTGGAAACCCTAATCGCTTATGAGATCCGCCGCCTGAAAGACAGCGGTTTGCCCTTTGAGCAGGTAGTGGAGCAGGTAGAGGATTATATTCACAACCACACAGCGCTGTATTTTTGCCTGGAAAGTCTGGACGCACTGAAAAATAACGGCCGTCTGTTCTCTCTGGCTGCCACAGTGATCAAGAAGCTGAAAATGAAGCTGATTTGCCAACGCAGCAGCGAGAGGCACCATCAGCCTGGCCGGGCAGGATTTTGCCGCCGGGCGCGCCATTACCAAAATGTGCGACCTGATTGCCAAGGATGTGGAGGGCAAGGATCTAAGCCACCGCACCCTGATCATCAGCCATGTGTGCTGCCCCGAGAAAGCAAATACGATTGCCGACAAAGTACGCGAGAAGTGCAGCTTCGGCAACATTATCATTTTGAAAGCCAGCGGGCTCAACTCCCTGTACGCCTCCGGCGGCGGGGTGATCGTGTCCTATGACAAATAAAAATCCATATTAAAAAGAAGGTAAGTACATTGGAAATCAAGTATGAGTTGACCAAAACACCGAAAGAAAAACCCACCGGCGCTCTGGGCTTCGGCCATATCTTTACGGACCATATGTTCGTCATGGATTATGACGAGGGCAAGGGCTGGCATGACGCCCGCATCGTCCCCTATCAGCCGCTGGTACTGGATCCCTCTGCACTGGTGTTCCACTATGCGCAGGAGTGCTTTGAGGGTCTGAAGGCATACAGAACCCCCGAGGGCAAGGTACAGCTGTTCCGCCCGGACAAAAACGGTGCGCGCCTGGCCTCTACCCATGACCGTCTGTGCATTCCGGAGATCCCGGTGGAGGACTTTGTAGAAGCAGTCCGCGCTTTGGTAAAAGTGGAGCAGGACTGGGTACCCTCTGAGCCGGACACCAGTTTGTACATTCGTCCCTTTACCATCGCCACTGAGCCGGTACTGGGCGTAAAGGCCTCCAGCCAGTATAAGTTCATCATCATCTGCTCCCCCTCCGGCGCTTACTATGAAGAGGGGCTGGATCCGGTGAACATTTATGTTGAGGACGAGTATGTGCGCGCCACACCCGGCGGCACCGGCTATATCAAGTGCGGCGGTAACTACGCTGCCTCCATTATCGCCTCCGAAAAGGCACACAAGCTGGGCTTTGCTCAGGTACTGTGGCTGGACGGCGTGGAACGCAAGTATGTAGAGGAAGTTGGCTCCATGAACATTATGTTCAAGGTAGACGGCGAAATCTATACCGCACCCACCGTGGGTACTGTGCTGCCCGGTATCACCCGCATGAGCTGCATTGAGCTGCTGAAGAAGTGGGGCTACAAAGTGCACGAAGAGCGCTTTACCATTGACTTTATTATGGACGCTGCCAAGACCGGCAAGCTGGAAGAAGTCTTTGACCGGTAAACACCGCAGCCGTAATCAGCCCCGTTGGCGGTCTGACCTATGAGGGCGACAGCGAAGTGATCAACAACGGCGAGATCGGCGAAGTGACCCAGAAGCTGTATGACACCCTGACCGGTATTCAGTTCGGCAAGCAGGCCGACGATATGGGCTGGATCGTACCAGTAGAATAATCCCAAACCAACCTACACCGGCAGATGTGCACTCATCTGCCGGTTTGTTATCCCTATGAGAAAAATCAGCTATACCGTACCACCGGCTCTGGACGGCAGCAGCGTGGCGGCGGTGCTGCGCAGCCACGGCTTCTCCACCGCACTGCTGCGTAGTCTGAAAAAGACATACGGCGCATTCGCCGCAACGGTTGCCCGGTGCGTACCGTTGACCCGGTGCATACCGGCGACATGGTTGCCGTAGAATTAAATACTGGCGGCATGCCACCGCACCACCCTCAGCGGAAAAGGCAGTAATCGTCTATGCCGACCGGGATATTTTGGTGGTGAACAAGCGCGCCGGTATGGCCATGTACGAGACCTACAACCACCACGGCAACGCCCTGTCCAACGCAGTGGCAGCCGCCGGATTTGATGGCCCGTTCCGGCCCATTTACCGGCTGGACAAGGACACCAGCGGCCTGGTGGTACTGGCACGGCACCAGCTGAGCGCCGCCAAGCTGGCCGGTCGGGTACAAAAGGACTACTATGCGGTGGTACCCGGCACCTATACCGGCAGCGGCACCGTAGACGCACCCATTGCCCACTGCCCGGACAGCACCGTGAAGCGATGTGTTGACCCTACCGGCGTGCGGGCGGTGACCCACTGGGAAGCCCTGGGGCAGCAAGGCGGCCGCACCCTGCTGCGCGTGCAGCTGGAAACCGGCCGCACCCACCAGATTCGGGTACACTTTGCCCACCTGGGCACACCCTTGGTGGGCGACAGCCTATACGGTACGGCGCCCATCGGCCCCGCCACCTGCTGCACTGCAAGACCATACGCCTAATGCACCCGGTACGGGAAGAGCCGGTCGCCTTTGACTGTCCCTTTCCGTCGGATATGGAGGAATGGAACCAATGCCTGCCTACTGCACCCACTACATCTTTGCCTGCGAGCTGCTGCCCGCCTTAACGGAACTGGCGGGTTTTGACCTGAACCGGGACGCAGTCATGCTGGGCACCCAAGGACCGGATGTTTTCTTCTTTCATCGTATTGCCCCCTGGATGCCGGGCCGCTCCCAACGCAAGATCGGCTCCCGACTGCACCGCGCCAAGCCCGGAGATATACTGGACGCCATGGCAGAATACTGTACCCGGTGCAGCACGGAAAAGGCCATTGCCCGCTCTTACGCCTACGGCTTTATTCTCCATTACGCCCTGGACCGGCAGTGCCATCCCTTTGTGTATGCCAAGCAGCAGGAACTGGCGGACAGCGGCAGCCCCCTGCACAAATCCGCCCTGCATAATATTGTGGAGATGAGCATGGACGCAGTGCTGCTCCACGAAAAGCTACACATTGACGACCCTCGGTGCTTTGACACCGCCGTTACCGTGCCGGATGATCCGGCGGTGCTGGACGAGGTGGCTCGGCTGCTGAGCTTTACCGTCTACCGGGTACTGGGCAAGCGGCTGCAACCGACAGATGCCCGCCGCGCGCTGACCGACACCAAAACGATGCAGCGGTTGCTGCGAGACGCAAACGGAAGCAAGGCCAGGATCGTGGGCGGCATAGAGACAATTTTGTCCCCCTTTACAGGAAATTTTCGTCTAACCTCTATGTTGCGGCCAAAAGACTTGGAAAAAGCGAAAAAATATGGTAATATAGAGAACAGGAACTGGCGCTCCCCTTACGCACCCGGCGTGCGCACAGAAAGCTTCTTTGACCTTTACCGACTGGCAAAGGCCCCGGCACAGGAAATGATCCGCGGTTTTGACCGGATCTGCGCCGGCGAAACCGACGGAGCCGCCGTCACCCAAAATTTATCTTTTTTAACCGGAGTGGAAGTAAAATGAAAAAAATTCCCAGCTTTCAAATCGATCACACCATTTTGGAAAAAGGCATTTATATCAGCCGCATTGACGATGGTATTACCACCTATGACATTCGTATGCGCGCCCCCAACCGGGAGCCGGTGATGACCAACGCCTCCATGCACACCATTGAGCACCTGTTTGCTACCTATGTGCGCAATACGGAATTTGGCGACAACATCATCTACTTTGGTCCCATGGGCTGCCGCACCGGGTTCTATTTTCTCACCCGCAGCCTATCCGACAGCTACTGCATTCAGCTGATCAAGGACGCCTTTGCCTTTATTGCCGACTTTTGGGGCAGCATTCCCGGCGCTGCCATGAGCGAGTGCGGCAACTGGCGGGACCACAACCTGCTGCAAGCCAAGGAGGACGCCAAGCAGTTTTTAGAGATCATTCAGGACTGGACCAAGGATGACCTGAAATACCCCACCAAAGACGAAAACTAAAATAACAGCATACAAAAATCCCGCTTGTTCACACAAGACAAGCGGGATTTTCTTTTTTGCTTATTTATTGCAGTTTGGCGGTAAAGTCCGGTTCGATCAGCGGCAGACCCAGGCGGTGCACCGCTTGTTTCACAAAATTCTCGCTGCCGGTATTGGGCAAGGGCAGCCCCAGGAACACAAAATTATAGATCACCAAGTCCTCAAACTTAGGCTCCATCTCGTTCTTCACCTGCACAGTGCCGTCCGGGTTAAAGTGGAAGGTAAAGCGCCGCTCATGGGCAGTCTCTATCGGGCGGATCCACAGCTTCAAACTGCCGTCCGGCTGCCAAGCCGCCTTGGAATAGGCAGTGTAATGCAGGTCTCCCAGCACCATGGCCGACACGCCGTAGCTGCCGTCCATACCCACTTCAACCGTGTTTTCATAATCCTTCTCCCGCCAATAGAAACGGGCGCCCTTCGGGGTAAATTCAAAGCGCATAGCATTGATCTTGCCCGGCTTGCGATACAGCATTTGCGTCACAGAAATGGACACCACGGAGGTGAATTCCGAGGTTTTGCAGGTCATCAGGCGACCGCCGATCTTCTGCTCCATTTCGGTATTCCGGGGCGTGGCAGGCAGATCCTCCACAGCGCAGGCGTCCACCGCCTGTTGCAGCGCCGCCTGACCCTGCGCATCCGCAGGCAGCGCCTCCGGCCCAAAAGCCTCCGGGAAGTGTTTCCAAAACACCTTCATAATTTTATAGTCCTCGGACTGGCCGCAGTTGAGCACCATCATGGCGTCATACTCCGGCAGGAAGAAACAGCGCTGACCGAAAAGGCCGTCGCAGCGGTAGCTGTTGGGCAGCGGATTGCGCCAAAACTGGAAACCGTAGCCGCACATATTGTCAATATAACCGTCAGACACCGAAGGGGTCTGCTTGGCCGTAGCCTGCGCCACCCAATCGGCAGGCACCAACTGCGTGCCGTCCTTGTACTTGCCGCCATGCAGATAGGGCAGGAAGAACTTGGCCAGATCCTCGCTCTTCATATACAGCCCCCAGCCGCCGGCGTTGTTGCCCCGGCCGTCCGCTTCCCAGAAGGGCTTTTCAATACCCAGGGGTTGGAACATACGCGGATAAAGATAATCCACCATGGACATACCGGTAACCTTGGACACAATGGCGGAGAGCATAGAGGTGTTCTCACTGATGTAATTGAACCGGGTATCCGGCGGCGCCAAAAACGGCGCGGCAAAATAGCTTTTGATCCAGTCGGTGTTCCCCTTCTCTTCAAACACGGTAATCAGTTTGTCGGAGCGCATGGTTAGGAGCATCCGCACGGTCAGCGCTTTGTTTTGTGCGCCGTGCACCTTATATTCCGGAAAAAATTTGTACACCTTGTCGTCCAGGCTGAGCAGTCCCTCCGCCACGCAAAAGCCTACGGCCGTGGAGGTCACACTTTTTACTCATGGAGTAAAGCACATGGGGTGTATCCGGGCCATAGGGCTTCCAAAAGCACTGGGCGAACACCTGATCGTGGCGCACAAATGTAAAGCTTTGAAGTCCCAAATGCTTCTCATTGATCTCGTTGATAAACGCAGCCACCGCACTGCTTTTTACGCCCACTTCTTCCGGCGTGACATGCTGCAACTGGCAGTCCTTTAATTTCTCCATAAAAATGTCCCCCTTAAATTCGGCAAAATAGCCATATCCGATTTTTATTTTACCGCAGGCAGCGCTGCAATTCAACCACTTTTTGTCAAAAACGCTACCAAAAGCCGCCCGATCCGCCGGATAAGCGGCAACCGAAGCCTTTTGTATTTTAACAGACAGTCCCAACCGGCAAAAAACCACGAATAGCGGTTGCATTGTGGCAAATCTTGTTGTAGAATTAAGATGTGTATACAATGAGAATACACCGCAAGATGAAAACGAGGGATTGGACCAAAAATGAAACATACGAAGGACGGCAAAAACCTAAATGCGCTGCTGCGTCGTTGCCATGCTGGGCGTGCTGGATATTATGCTCTTTGCCATGGCAAATTGCAGCATCTGCTACCTGACCATGAGCGGCCACATTATGGCTACAGACTACAAATACATGATCTTCAACTACCTGCACTTTGGGCTGACCAGCGTGCTGTTGGTGGGGATCAATTCCGCCTTCGGTCTGTACCGCAGCGTATGGTACTTTGCCGGATCGGACGAGATCGTGAAAAGCTTTTTTAGGCCCTTAGTCAATGCCGTACAGCTGTTCTTGTGTGACCGCTTTCTGTTTGCCAAGCTGCTGCACACCAAGGGTTACCTGCCCTACTATGCCTATATCCTCTTTTTTGTGTTGATGTTCGTTGCCACGCTGATCCCCCGGATCGGCTATCGTATTCTGCGCCGATATGTGCACAATCTGGTGGGCCGACGGAACGGCCAAAAGCGTATTATGATCGTGGGTGCCGGATTTATGGGCAACTTTATCATTGACGAGCTGCGCAACGATCACTACCGGGAGGGACGACCGGTGATCGCGCTGGACGATAACCCTGCCAAATACAAAAAGCGCATTAACGGCGTAAAAATCGTGGGCATCTGCGACGACCTGCCCCGCCTGACCGAAAAGTATAAAATTGACGAAATCATCTTTTGCATTCCCTCAGCAGCACCGGCGCGGCGGCGAGACCTGGTGAACCTGGCTATGGGCACCAAAGGCCAATGTAAAAATCTCTCCCTCCGTGCAGGAGTTTTGGGAGAACGGCAACGGTGCCCAGCGGATCCGGAATGTGGAGATCTCCGATCTGCTGTCTCGCCCGGAAGTGACCCTGGACAAAAAAAATCTGCCGCTACCTGATCGGCAAAACAATTTTGGTCACCGGCGGCGGTGGCTCCATCGGGTCCGAGATTTGTATGCAGGTAGCCCGGTACAACCCGGACAAGATCGTGATCTTTGACATTTACGAGAACTGCGCCTTTGAGCTGTTCAATGCGCTCAACGAGAAATATAACGGCGAGATAGATGTGTATGTGCGCATCGGTTCCGTGCGGGACACCAAGCGGCTGGACGAAGTATTTGCCGAATTTCACCCGGATGTGGTGTTCCACGCTGCCGCCCACAAGCATGTGCCGCTGATGGAAGTCTCGCCCTGCGAGGGGGTGAAGAACAATGTGTTCGGCACCTACAACGTGGCCGTTGCGGCAGACAAATTCAAAGTGCCCAAGATGGTCATTCTCTCCACTGACAAGGCGGTAAACCCCACCAATGTGATGGGCATGCCAAACGACTGACGGAGATCATCATACAGTATATGAACACCGTAAGCCAAAATACCCGCTACGCCGCCGTGCGCTTTGGCAATGTGCTGGGGTCTCACGGCTCCGTGATTCCCATCTTCCAGCATCAGATCGCCCAGGGCGGCCCGGTGTGTGTGACCCATAAGGACATTACCCGCTACTTTATGACCATACCGGAGGCGGCACAACTGGTGTGCCAGGCCGGCGGTTTGGCTCTGGGCGGTGAGGTGTTCGTACTGGATATGGGCGAGCCGGTGAAAATTATGGATCTGGCCAAAAACCTGATCCGCCTATCCGGCTTTACAGAAGAAGAAATACCCATTAAGATCACCGGCCTGCGCCCGGGCGAAAAGCTCTATGAGGAGCTGGCCATGGAAGAAGAAATGCAAAACCGCCAGCGCACCGCCAACAAAAAGATTTTTGTCACCCAGCCTGTGGAGATTGACAAGGATCGCTTTGCCGCCATGCTGGAGGATTTGGCGAACATCACGCCGGAGACTGTGCGCACGGTGCTGATGCGCTATGTGCCCAACTACCACCCGGCTCCCCCGGAGCAGGGCAATACACATAAAGGAAATTAAGGAGGAACCCTATGCTTTATCGTACGGATTTTGACGAGAACGGCCGCAAGACCCTGTGCCAAATGGACGGGGTCAACGCCGATATGCTTATGGACATCTTTGTGCAAAAGCTGGCGCCCGGCGACACCCTGACTCTGGAAGAAGCGGAAAAAGAGTGTGCCGTGCTGCTGCTATCCGGCCAGGTGACCTTTGCCGTAGGCAACAGCATAAACGAGACCTGCCGGCGCAAAAATCCATTTGAAAAGAAGCCCTACGCCGTGCACTTTTGCCGGGGCACAAAAGCCACGGTTACTGCCATAGAAGGCAGCCAGGTTTTGGTGCAAATGACCGACAATGATCGCACCTGGGCGCCGGAATTCTACCACCCGGGCAACTGCCTGTACCAAGAGTTTGGCAAGGGTCAGTGGAACGGCACCGGGCACCGGATCGTCTCTACTATGTTTGATTTGGACAACGCCCCGCAGTCCAACTTGGTGATGGGCGAGGTGTTCAATCAACCGGGGCGCTGGTCCTCTTATCCGCCCCACCACCACCCCCAACCGGAGGTGTACTACTACCAGTTTGATCACCCGGAAGGCTTCGGCCAGCCGGGTTTGAGGGCGACACCCTTATAAAACACAAAACGGTGACTGCCTGTGCATTCGGGGCGGCAACGCCCACCAGCAGGTCACCGCTCCCGGGTACGAAATGTATTATGTATGGCTGATCCGGCACTTAGACGGCGACCCGTGGGACAAAACCAGAATCTATGTGCCGGAATATGAGTGGCTTGCCAATGCGGACTGAAGAAAAGATCATTGAAAATTATACAGACATTCCTGCCCTACTGAAGAACTGCGGCACGCGGCAGCCCCTTTCTCTGCTGCGGCAAGAGTTTTGAAAAGACGGACGCCTTTGCCTACCTGCAAGCGCACTGCCATCTGACAGTATGGGACACGGTGCGCCCCAATCCCCGCTACGAGGATATGGTGGCGGCAGCCGAATTATACCGCAAAGAAGGCTGCGACTTTATCATCGGCGCCGGCGGCGGTTCGCCCCTGGACAGCGCCAAAATGATCAAGCTGCTGATCACCAACCCGGGCGTGGTGGGCCACGATACCGAACTGCGGGACAACGACATTCCTTTTTTAGCCATTCCCACCACCAGCGGCACCGGCAGTGAGGCCACTCGGTACTCTATCTTTTATGTAAACGAGGACGAGAAGCACTCTGTCAGCCACCCCGGCTTTCTGCCCGGCTATGTGCTGCTGGATCCCTGCTTTTTGCAGACGGTACCGGACTACCAACGCAAGTGCACCTGTCTGGACGCCCTGTGCCACGCCATAGAAAGCTATTGGAGTGTGCGCAGTACCCCGGAAAGCCGCACCTATGCCCAAAAGGCCATTCGCCTGTATTTTGAGCACCTGGACGGCTATTTGGCAAACACCCCGGCAGGCAATGCGGGTATGCTCCGCGCCTCCTATAACGCCGGGCGTGCCATTGATTTTACCTCCACCACGGCGGCCCACGCCATGTGCTACAACATCACCATGCACTGCCACACCAGCCACGGTCATTCCGTTGCCGCCGGGCTGGCAGAGATTTGGGACTATATGCGCATCCACAATGACCGGGTGAACGATCCCCGGGGGCGGGACTATGTGCTGGATAGCTTTGACCGAATCGGTATTCTGATGGGCGGTCAAAACGGTGCGGACGGTGTCGCTCTCTTCCGTTCCCTTCTGGAGAGAATGGAATTGCAGTCGCCCACTGCCACGCCGGACCAATGCGCCGTCTTTGCCAAAAAGGTGGACATCAACCGACTGGGCAACAACCCCACCAAGCTGACGGTAGAGGATGTGGAAGCCCTGTACCGCAAGATCCTGGTGCATAAGTAAAAGATAAAAGCCGGGTGGCTGATGGAAATACACGCAATATAAAACCAAAGGACCGTACACTGTACGGTCCTTTTTACATTTACAAATTCTATTACAAATCAAATTTGGCGGCCTTTTCAAATCCGGTTTTCACATCCAACAGGCAGTCGTAATTATACCAGGGAGCCTCCCGCTCGATCATTTGCAGCAATGCCGGGCAGATCTCGGCGTCCAGGATCCACTTGGTAACTTCAAAATCCTCCCGAATATTCTTGGTGGGATAGCCGTTGAACATTAGGGAAAAATCCGTCAGCAGCAAAAACACCCCTGCTGGTAGCGCATCAGATCATTGGTTGGAATACCGATCAGCTTGGCGCTGGGCGCGTTGCCCATTAAAGCCATATCCTGACGCTCCCGCTCCATTTGCCGCAGCATTTGGCGCAGCCCGGCGGCGCCGCTTTGCATCAGGCTCTTAATGTAATCCTCCCGACGGCGGAATACATACACCTTGTAATCCTCCAGCCAGGCATTAGCCGTAGCTAAGGACTCGGTATAATCCCCTTCGTCCCGAATTTTTACCGTATAAAGCGCCAACGGCGCCGGATAGACCTGCCGGTTCTTCAGCGCAAAAGACAGAGAAACATACAGGCTCTTGGTAAAATCCACAAAGGGCGACACATCCAGATAATGCTGGGAAAAAGCAAACAGCCGATACAGATTTTGCCGCGGATGCGGATCCATCACCTTCTCATACAGGTGCATATAGCTGCCGTCCCGGCTGTAAAAGTCATACACAAAATCCGCCGTCACCTTGGCCACCGCATCCCCATTATCAAACAGGGCCTGCCGGTTGCGAAAAATGGTGGGGATCAGCGGTCGGGCACGATCGTCCACCCGCTCGCCGCGGTAGAAAATCTTTTCTTTGTGCTCCAAAAACGGCGCTTTCAGCTGCTGCTCAAATTCTTCCATTGTGTGCACCTCTCGGCGCACCAGAGAAAAATCCACATCCAAAGCGTCAATGACCTGCGCCTCCCACTCGGCAAACTTATCGTCTGCAAAGCGGGTGCGCAGGTCTTTTTCCGTTTGTTTCGCTTTTGTTATAAAGTGCATCATCAGTGGGTATCGTTGTTAATGGTCTTGTAGTCGATATATTGCTGACCGGCTTGCGGTCTTGCCGGTTTTGGCCTGGATCATCTCAGACACCGTCACAATTTGATAGCCCTTTTTCACCAACGCCGGTACAATTTTCTCTACCGCGTCTGCGGTGGAGCCGTAAATATCGTGCATCAGGATAATGCTGCCGTCATAGGCACCGTGCTCTGCCCGACTGATAATTTGCGCCGGATTCCTTGATTTCCAGTCCTCCGTATCTACCGACCAGTAGGCAATGATCATGCCCTCTTTTTTGGCAGTATTCTGCATGACACTGCTCATATTGCCGCCGGGGCAGCGGAATGCCGTGGGCCGCTTGCCGCAGGCCTTATACACGGCATCTGAGCACTTAACCACATCCGCCTCCGTCACCGCCTTGCCGTAGTGATCGTGATTGTAGGTGTGGTTGCCCAGCTCACAGCCAAGCTCCAACTCTCGCTTCAAGTACTTCTTGGTGTTGTCATTGATTCGCGTACCCACCATAAAGAAGGTGGCGCGGGCACCGTACTTCTCCAACACATCTAAAATGCGGCCGGTGGAACCGTCAAAGGCCGGGCCGTCATCAAAGGTCAAGGCCACCATCGGCTTGTCCTTATCAATATTCGCAGGCAGTTTCACCGTCTCCGCGATCTGTATGCTCTTAACCTCGCTCCAGGGGCCGTACTTGGTGCTGCTGCCCACAGCCATGCTGCCGCGCATACGCACATAGTAGGTGGTCTTCTCCGTCAGCTTCTCCAGCACTGCACTGTTTTGACCGGCCTTAAAGTCCATGGTCTGCGCACCATCCGCGCTGAAGTCCTTATCCTTTGCATACTGCAGCTGATAGCCCGCTGCTCCGGTATCCGTAGACCAGCGCAGGTTCATAGACCCCTCCGACAGGGAGGACGCCTCCACCTTAGGTGCACCGGGCAAAGTGTATGCCGTCATCTCCGGGCTGAAATCGCCGGTATATTCCTGGTCTCTGTAAATCTTATATGCCCGCACCTTGTAGCGGTACACAGTGGCCGGCGTTAAATCCGTCAGCTGCACACGTGTGTTCTTTTTGCCCTCCACCGTCTTAACTTTATCAAAGGCCTTTTTATCGCTTACGGATTGAAAAATTTGATACCCGTCGGCATGCCCTGACCCGGTCTTAAACGCAGGGTGCAGTCCGTCTGCTGGCCTTCTTCGATGATCTCCAGCTTCTCCACATCCCCCACCGTCTTGGCCTGAACCACAGACACGGCGCCAAAGGTTGCGATTAAAATTGCCAAGACCAAAAACAGTGCCGTCACGCGCACTTTGTTTGCCATAACCAGACAACCTCCTCTCTTATAATCAAGTTGATTATATAGCACCCGACACAAAAAGGCAACAGAAATTTGTAACTAAATTGTCACTCTTTTTTTGCCTTTTCTTGTGCATTTTACCATTGGTGTTTTTTGGCGTCAAAAGCCAGACAAAATTGCCGATTCGTCGTCCAATATTTTTTCCTTATTGACCGGTGCTTTCGTTCGTGTTAATATTATAATTATAATATTATAACTTATGCAAGGAGAAAGACGAACACCATGGAACAGATGCAGATTTTGCTGGCAATCCTGGTGCTTCTGCCCTTTGTCAGCGCCCTGTTGCTGGCACTGTGCGGCAGCGACCGTATGCGCCGGCTTATCGTCTATGGCAGCGCCGGCGTGCTGATGATCAGCGCCGTGGCCTTTGCCGTGTGTTTCTTCTCGGGGGAGAATTTGCAGCTGCGCTTTTTACAGAGCGGCGGGATCATTGACCATACCATGCTGGCGCTGGAGGCCGGCTTTGCGGTGCTGATCACCGTCCTTAGCATCAAGTACCGGCGCTACTATGTGGCGGTGCTGTCCATTGTGCAAACCGTGCTGACCTTTGTGTATGAACTGGGAGGCTATAAGCCTGCCGTACAGCCCTACAACCTGTTTACAGACCAACTGACCGTGATTATGGTGCTGATCATCGCCGTTGTAGGCACACTCATCACAGTATATGCAGTCGGCTATATGCGCGATTACCATAACCATCATAAGGAATATACCGATCGGCGTCGCTTTTTCTTTGCCATGCTGTATGTATTCTTAGGTGCCATGTTTGGTCTGGTGCTGTCCAACAGTCTGTTATGGCTCTACTTTTTTTGGGAGATCACCAGCCTTGTGTCCTTCCTGCTGATCGGCTACACCCGCACCAAAGAGGCGGTACAAAACAGTTTCCGTGCCCTGTGGATGAATCTGCTGGGCGGACTTGGATTTGCAGCAGCCATCTTTTGGGCAGGGGTGCGCTTTGGGATCACAGACCTGCAAAGCCTGATCCTGTGCGACGGCAAGTTGGTAGTGGCGCCGGTGATTTTGCTGGCCTTTGCTGCACTGACCAAGAGCGCACAATTGCCTTTTTCCCGCTGGCTGCTGGGAGCCATGGTGGCGCCCACGCCCTCCTCTGCACTGTTGCACAGCGCCACGATGGTAAAGGCCGGTGTGTACCTGCTGATCCGTCTGGCGCCGGTAATGTACGGCACTTATGCCGGCTCTATGGTGAGCCTGGTCGGGGGCTTTACATTCCTGATCACTTCCATGCTGGCCATTACCGTCAGTGACGGCAAGGCTGTGCTGGCCTACTCTACCATCTCCAACCTGGGACTGATCGCCGCCTGTGCCGGTGTGGGCCGACAGGAGACGGTATGGGCCGCTGTTCTGTTGCTGATCTTCCACGCAGTATCCAAATCCCTGCTGTTTCAAACAGTGGGTGCCATTGAGAACGCCACCGGCAGCCGGGATATTGAGTCCATGCACGGACTGATTGCCCGGCACCCGCGCCTGGCGCTGACCCTTTCCATCGGCATTGCCGGTATGTTTCTGGCGCCCTTTGGCATGCTCATCTCCAAGTGGGCGGCGCTAAAAGCCTTTGTGGACAGCGGCTCCATTATCCTGGTGCTGTTTATCTGCTTCGGCTCCGCCACCACTTTGTTTTACTGGACCAAATGGGTGGCCACCGTGCTTTCCTGGAACCGAAAGGACACCCGCCAAAGAAACACAACCTCCGGGGATCAGTGGACTTCTCTGCTCATTCACTCGGTACTCATGGTGCTGCTGTGCTTTGCATTCCCGGCAGTGTCTAAATTCGTGGTTACCCCGTACTTGGCCGGTGTGTACGGCCACGCCTCGGCGGTGCTGTCCAGCGACAACATTCTCATTATGATCATTATGCTGGTGCTGATCTTTGTGGTGCCTATGGTGACGATGATTCTGCTGCGCCGCTCTCACATTACCTTTGAAGACACATACCTTGCCGGCGTGAATACCGGCAAGCAGACTTATTTCTATGACGCCATGGGCGAGCCCAAGCACTCCTGGATCACCAACTGGTACTTGACCGACCTGTTTGGTGAGGCCAAGCTGTGGAGCCCCAGCGTGGTGCTCTCCACGGCAGCCATCTTGATTTATACCGTCATTGCGTTAGGAGGTGCGGTGCGATGAGCAATGCTGCTGTTGCCGCCATCAGTGTGGCGCTGTATATTCTGCTGGCACCGGGCGTGGGCGGTCTGCTGCAAGGTGTGGACCGCAAAGCCACCGCCCGTATGCAAGGGCGCCAAGGTCCGCCGCTGCTCCAGTCTTTCTACGATGTGAGCAAGTTGCTGGGTAAAGAAACCAAGTATATGAACCACATTCAGATCGTCTGCCATGTAAGCTTCTTGATTTTCGTTATTTTTACCGGCGCGCTGTTTTTCGGCGGCGGAGATCTGCTGCTGATCTTCTTTGCTCTGACCACCGCCAACCTGTGTCTGATTCTGGCGGCCACCACCTGTAACAGCCCCTATGCGGCGATGGGTGCCAATCGGGAGATGCTGCAAACCATGGCCTATGAGCCTATGGTGCTGCTCACCGCCGTTGGCTTTTACCTGGCCACCGACAGCTTTAAGGTCAGCGACATTGTGCGGTCAAGCGGCCTGCCGCCGATTGTGTACCTGCCCGGTGTGTTTTGCGGGTTTCTGTTCATTCTCACCATCAAGCTGCGCAAGCACCCCTTTGACCTGTCCACCAGCCACCACGCCCATCAAGAGATGGTCAAGGGGCTGACCACCGAATTTAACGGCGTAACCCTCCTGATTGTGGAGGTGAGCCACTGGTATGAGAATGTATTTTTAATGGGCATTATCGCCCTGTTTTTCATCAACGGCAAGCCCTGGAGCTATGCGCTGGCAGCGGTGGCCGTGGTGCTGTCTTACTTTTTGGAGATCCTCATTGACAACACCAACGCCCGCCTCAAGTGGCAGCGTATGTTCAAAACCACTTGGGCGGTGACCATGATCATCGGGGTCATCAACATCTTTGTTTTGCAAGTGCTAAAGGGGGGTATAAGTATGCCGAATGTAACCAAATCGCCGTGGATTATGCACTACGATGGCACCTCCTGCAACGGCTGCGACATTGAGGTGCTGGCCTGTTTGACCCCCCTCTATGATGTAGAGCGGTTCGGGGTCATCAACACCGGCAACCCCAAGCACGCGGATATTTTGCTGATCACCGGCTCCGTCAACCACCAAAACGCGCCGGTCGTGCGCCAGATCTACGAGCAGATGAACGAGCCAAAGGTGGTGTGCGCCATTGGGGTGTGCGCCTGCAACGGCGGCGTGTTCAAGGACTGCTACAATGTGCTGGGCGGGGTGGACAAAGTGATCCCCGTAGATATTTATGTGCCCGGGTGCGCCGCGCGGCCGGAGAGTATTATTGACGGCGTGGTGCAATCCCTGGCACTGCTGCAAGAAAAAAGCGAACGCCGAAAGGAGGCCGCAGAATTAACCCAAGCTACACCATTGAAGATGTGGACATCAAGACCCTGTACCGGATGATGCTGGAGCACCTGCGCGCCGGCTTTCGGCTGGTACAGATCGGCGCCACCGGAAGAGAAGATGGCACGGAGCTGATCTATTCCGTTGCCAAGGACTACCAAATGGACAACTTTCGGGTATTTGTGGAGTCGGGTGAGATCATCAACTCCATCTCGGATATTTTTCCCTCTGCGGCGCTGTTTGAGAATGAGATCGCCGAGCTGTTCGGGGTGGATATTGACTGTATCAACCTGGACTTCCATGGCAAATTTTACCGAATAGACAAAGAAACGCCCTTTTGCAAGGCCTATGGGTGAGAACGTAACCATCGTGAAAAAAAACGGAGGGAGGTGCAGAGAATGGCTAATCGCACCATCGTGCCCTTTGGCCCTCAGCACCCGGTGCTGCCGGAGCCTATACATCTGGATTTAGTCCTGGAGGATGAAAAGGTGGTTGAGGCCATCCCTCCATCGGCTTTGTCCATCGGGGACTGGAAGAACTGGCCGGTCGTCGGGACTTCCATGACTATCAATATGTAGTAGAGCGCATTTGCGGCATTTGCTCCTTTAAGCACGGCATGGCCTATTGCGAGACCCTGGAGCAGATCTTTGGCGCAGAAGTGCCGCCCAGAGCCAAATATCTGCGCACCATTTGGGGCGAAATGAGCCGAATCCACTCCCACCTGCTGTGGCTGGGTCTCTTGGCAGATGCCTTTGGCTTTGACGCCCTGTTTATGCAATGCTGGCGTATGCGGGAAAAAGTGCTGGATATGTTTGAGGCCTCCACCGGCGGGCGAGTGATCTTTAGCGTCAACACCATCGGCGGCGTGCTGAAAGATATGGACAGCGACATGCTCAAAAGCTTTGTTGCCATCTTTGACGATATGGAAAAAGAACTGCACAGCCTTGCCCGTGTTTTTTTGAACGATTACAGTGTGCAAAGCCGCCTGCGGGGCGTTGGCGTGCTCACCAAGGAGCAGGCACTGCTGTACGGACGCCGTAGGGCCCATGGCCCGTGCCTCCGGCATAGAGAGCGACACCCGCAAGCTGGGGTATGAAGCCTACGGCGACGCGGAATTTGACATCATCACCAGCACCGACTGCGACGGCTACGCCCGCTGCCGGGTACGCATTGGCGAGCTGTTTCAGTCCATTGGTATTATCCGCCAACTGGCAGCCAAGGTGCCCGACTCCCAACTGACCGTGCCCATCAAGGGGATGCCCAAGGGCGAGGCCATTGTGCGCGTGGAGCAGCCGCGGGGCGAGGCGTTCTATTATACGAAAGCCAACGGCACCAAGTTTTTGGAGCGCTTTCGTGTGCGCACCCCTACCTTTACCAATTTGTATGCACTCCTGCACATTTTGCCCGGCAGCGAGCTGGCAGATGTGCCGCTGCAAATCCTAACCATTGACCCGTGCATCAGCTGCACGGAGCGGTAAGGAGGTTCCTATGGCATTTATGGATTTTACACGCACGGCGCTGAAAAATCTGTTTTCCAAGCCTGCCACCCGGCAGTACCCGCAGGTGCCCAGGGAATACCCGGCACGCAGCCGCGGCCATGTGGAAATTGATATGGAAACCTGCATTCTCTGCGGCCTGTGCAGCCGCAAGTGCCCCTCCGGCGCCATTACCGTTGACCGGGCTGCCGGTACTTGGAGCATTGACCGTATGGGCTGCGTGCAGTGCGCAGACTGTACCACCGGCTGCCCCAAGCACTGCCTGCAAATGCAGCCGGGCTACACCCCGCCGGGGCCGAAAAAGCTGGTGGATGTGTACCAAAAGCCCCAGCCGGAGCAGAAAGAAGAAGCGGCATGCCCCAAGGCGGCAAGATCGTCAACGATATGGAAAAGTGCATTCTCTGCGGCCTGTGTGCCCGCAAGTGCCCCCAAAAGCGCCATCGCCGTGGACCGCAAGGAGAGCCACACCTGGGTCATTGACCGCAGCGCCTGCGTGCAGTGCGGCGCATGTATGGATGCGTGTCTCAAGTTTCACGCCCTGTCCTTTGCCCCGGACGACGGCGCTGCCGGCACGGAAACCTATACCAAACCCGTATGATCACGAAAGAATATATCTTTAGCGGCATTGTGCAGGGTATGGGCTTTCGCCCCACCGCCCTGCGACTGGCTACGGAACTGGGAATCACCGGCACAGTGTGCAACACCGGCGGCCGGGTGACCCTCACCGCCACCGGAGAGGACCCGGCGCTCACTGCCTTCGCAAAGCGGCTGTGCCGCGCCTTTTCCATCTACCAATATGAAGTGAAGGAACTGCCGTTCCAGCCATTTCAGGGCTTTACCATCACCCACAGCCGTGGTGCCCGGGGTCTGCCTTTTCTGCCCCCGGACCTGGCCACCTGTCCGGACTGCGGGCGGGAGTTGCTGGATTCGAAGAACCGGCGCTATCGGCCCATTCATCACCTGTATTCACTGCGGACCGCGGTACACGGTTATGGAGGCCCTGCCTTATGACCGGGAACGCACGGTGATGGGGCGCTTTCCCCTTTGCCCGGACTGCCGGGCGGAGTACACCACCCCCGCAGACCGGCGCTGCCACGCCCAAACCATTGCCTGCCCCCACTGTGGACCGCAGCTAACCATGGACATAGAAACAGCCGCCCAACTGCTGCGGCAGGGAGAAGTGATAGCCGTCAAAGGCATTGGCGGCTATCACCTGTGCGCCAACGCTGCAAATCCGCCAGCCGTGGCAAAAATACGACAAATCAAACACCGGGGGCAAAAGCCCTTTGCGGTGCTGTTTCGCAATATAGAAGAAGTGCGGCAGTATTGCCGGGTGAGCCAGGCAGAGGAGAAGCTGCTGCTGTCTGCTGCCCGACCCATTGTGCTGCTGCATAGCAAGCGACCGCTGCCGACAGAGATCACCTGCGGCAGTGACCGGGTGGGGGCGTTTCTGCCCTGCAATCCACTGCAAATTCTGCTGCTGGAGGCGATCTCGCCCCTGGTGGCCACCAGTGCCAACATCAGCGGCGCGCCTATGTGCACAGACGATACAGCCGTGCAGCAGTTCAGCGTGCCGGTGCTGGGTCACGATCGTCCAATCCTGACCCCTATTGACGACTCTGTACTGCAAGTGACAGAGGGCAAGCCTGCCTTTATGCGCCGGGCGCGGGGCTATGTGCCTTTGGCCGTTGAACTGCCCTTTGCCGCCAAACAGACCACCCTGTGCCTGGGCGGTGATCTAAAAGCCACCTTCGGCTACCACGCCGGGCGCTATGTGTTTCTGTCCCAACCCTTTGGCGACCTGAACCACCCGGATTGCCTGGCTGCCTATCAAGAAAATATAGAGCGCTTCGCCGCCCTTCACGGCTTTACGGCAGAAAAAGTGGTAGCAGACCTGCACCCGGGCTATACCGCCCACCGGTTTTATACGCCGGATATGCAGGTGCAGCACCATATTGCCCACGCTGCCGCCGTATTGGCGGAGCACCAACTGACCGAACCGGCTTTGTGCTTTGCCCTGGACGGCACCGGCTACGGCACCGACGGCCAAATTTGGGGCAGCGAGGTATTTGACTTTGACGGTGGGCGCTTTACCCACCTGGGGCATCTGCCGCCCTTTACCTGTCCCCCCGGAGACAGCGTGGCAACGGACGCCCAACTGTGCCTTAGCTGCTATCTAGGCACCCAACCGCTGGTGAACCGGGCGAAAGACGCCGGCGTACCCCTGCTGCAAAACAGCAGCGCAGGGCGCCTGTTTGATGCTGCGGCTGCCGCCCTGGGGCTGTGCGATACCAACACCTATGAGGGGCAATGCGCCGCCACGGTAGAGCAAGCGGCTCGCCGGGCAAGCGGCGCTTATCTCTTTGACCCGGCCTGCACCCCGCGGGAGCTGCTGGAGGAAATGCAGTGCCAAAAGGCAGATGTGCCCGCCCTGGCACTGGGGCTGCACCACTGGCTGGCCCGGTGGATCCTGAACCAAGCCCAAGCCTACCGACGCAGCACTGTGGTGCTCTCCGGTGGCTGCTTTACCAACCAGATTTTGACCCGCTGCACAGCAGATCTGCTGCGGCGCAACGGCTACACCGTTTATACCGCCTGCAAGGTGCCCCCCGGTGACGGAGCATTGGCACTGGGACAGGCATATATATCGGCACTGGAGGAATGACTATGTGCGTTGCCGCTCCCGGCAAAATTTTATCCATCAACGGCACCACCGCCACGGTAGCATACAGCGGCAACCGGGTGCCTGCCAACCTGGGCGTTGTCAAAGCCCAAGTGGGCGACTGGGTGCTGGTGCACGCCGGGCTGGTCATCCAGGTGCTCAGTGAAAGCCAGGCCCAGGAGATAAACAACCTGTTGGCAGAACTGGAGACCCTGCTATGAACCTACCGAACATTCGCCGGGCGCTGACCGACTACCACGGTCCGCCCCTGACTTTTATGGAAATTTGCGGCACCCACACTGCCGCCATCAGTAAGAACGGCATACCCGCCATTTTGTCGCCCCATATTCACCTGATCAGCGGTCCGGGCTGCCCGGTGTGCGTCAGCGTATCAGCCTATATTGACCGGCTGTGCGACTTGGCAATGGAACCGGGTATGTGTGTATGCACCTTTGGCGATCTGCTGCGGGTGCCGGGCAGTACCCGGGCGTTGGAGCAGTGCGTGGCCGTCGGCGGGCGGGTGCAAATGGTCTATTCTCCGCTGGAAGTGCTGTCTCTTGCCAAGGCGGAACCGGACCCGGTTTGTGTTTGCCGCCGTTGGATTTGAGACCACCGCCCCGGTGTATGCGGTACTGGCAGACACCATTATGAAAGAACAGATTCCCAATGTGCAGCTGCTGACGGCGCTAAAGACCATGCCCCCGGCGGTGCGTGCCCTATGCAAAGGCGAAACGAAGATTGACGGTTTCCTGGCTCCCGGCCATGTGGCGGTCATCACCGGCGAAGGCCCCTGGCATCAACTGGCTGCGGCGCAAGGTCTGCCCTTTGTGATCAGCGGCTTTACCGGGGAGGAGTTACTATGCAGCCTGTACGCGCTGGTTCGCTTAGCCGGGCAAGGTGTGTGCAAAAACCTCTACCCTGCCGCCGTTCGACCGGAGGGCAACCCTGCGGCCCGAGCGCTGGTGGACCAATACTTTGAGCCTACGGACGCCGCCTGGCGGGGACTGGGTATTTTGCCCGGCCCGGACTGGTACTGCGCCCCCAGTACCAACATTTAGACGCCGGCAGTGCCCAACTGACCACAGACGCGGCGGCCCAAAGCGGCTGTCGGTGCGCGCAAGTGATCACCGGTGCCATCCCCCCAACGGCCTGTCCCCTGTTTGAACGGCCTGTACCCCCGGCCCCCGCGGGGCGCCTGTATGGTGTCCGGTGAGGGCAGCTGCCACAACGCATATCTTAATCACAGGATGTAACCTATTATGAACATTGCTATTTTTGACTCCGGTATCGGCGGCCTGTCCGTTCTCTACCAGGCAAAGCGTATGCTGCCGGAGGCCCATTTTTTATACTATGCCGATGAGGATCATGTGCCTTATGGCGAAAAAACCAGAGAACAAATTTTAACTTACACAGATGAAGCGGTGCGCTTTCTCTTGGACCAGGGAGCGGACGCCATTGTGCTGGCGTGCAACACTGCCACCAGCGTGGCGGCAGCCACCCTGCGGGATCGCTACCCCCTGCCCATCATCGGCATGGAGCCGGCGGTCAAGCTGGCGCTGAATCAAGACGATACCCACCGGGTGCTGGTAGCAGCCACGCCCATCACCATTCGGGGCAACAAGCTGAAATGCTTGGTAGAGCACTATGACGGCCACCACTTGGTGGATCTGCTGCCTTTGCCCGGACTGGTGCGCTTTGCAGAAAAAGGCATTTACTCCGGCGCCCAGGTACACGCTTATTTAAGCGAGCAACTGGCAGAATTTAACTTGGAAGATTACGCCGCCTTTGTGCTGGGATGCACCCATTTTAATCTGTTTAAGCAGGAACTCCGCACCTTGCTGCCGCCCCAAATGCACTTTGTAGACGGCAACGCCGGCACCGTGCGCCAGCTGATCCGCAGAACGGTTAACCTGCCTGCCACCCACGGGAGCACCCCGGGAGTCACCTACTTTGCCTCCGGGCGGCCGATCACCGACCCGGCACAACTGCAATTTATTCAAAATGTGCTGGCGCATTTAGAGAAGATGTATCCCATAGAATAAAAGGTAGCCGTTATGGAAATTACCCTTGCCCACGGCAGTGGCGGCGCGGCCACCGGAGAACTGATTCGTACCGTGTTTGCCAAGGCTTTTGACAATCCCATTCTGCGCCAAATGGACGACAGCGCCGTGGTGCCCGGCAGCGGGCAGCTGGCTGTTACCACAGACAGCTTTGTGGTGCAGCCCTTGTTTTTCCCCGGCGGTGACATTGGCCGCCTGGCGGTGTGCGGCACCGTCAATGACCTGCTGATGCGTGGCATGCCACACCTAAGTACCTGACCGCCGGTTTTATTTTGGAGACCGGATGCACCACTCAGGACCTGCGCCGCATTGCCCGGTCTATGGCAGCCACCGCCGATGAAGCCGGTGTGACCATCGTTGCCGGCGACACGAAGGTGGTAGAGGGCAGCGGCAATATTTATATCAACACTGCCGGCGTGGGCTTTTTGCCCACCGACACACACATTGCCGCCACTGCGTTACAACCGGGAGACACTCTGCTGGTCAGCGGCGCCATGGGCGACCACCACGCAGCCATTCTCTCTGCCCGCATGGGCATGGACAATACCGTTCAATCCGACTGCGCCCCCCTGGGCAATATGGTTGCCGCCCTGCTGCAAGGGGGCGTTGAAGTGCACACCCTGCGAGACATTACCAGGGGCGGCCTGGGCACCGTATTGTGCGAGCTGGCAGAGGCGGCAAACTGCGGCATAGAGATCGACGAAACGGCGATCCCGGTGCACGAGGATGTGCGTGCCTTTGCCCACATCTTAGGACTGGAGCTGCTGCACATGGGCAACGAGGGCAAGCTGCTGGCTGCCGTACCTGCCCACCAGGCGAATCGAGCGCTGGAGCTGCTGCGCGCCAGTCGCTACGGTGCAGAGGCCGCCGTCATCGGCACCGTAACGAACGGGGAGGGCGTAGTGGCACTTACTCCCATTGGCGGCAAGCGCCGGGTCAGCGTGCTGTACGGCGAAGGTTTGCCCAGAATTTGCTGATTTTGATTTTTTAAAGGAGCTTTTTATGATCTTGTACTACACCGGCATAAGACCGGCAACAGCCGCTATGCGGCGGAACTGCTGGGGCACCAGCTGAACGACACGGTTCGGGACTGCACCCCTTTATGCAAGCGGCACACCACGCCCCTGGTTCCATTCCGTAACGCCATGGGTATTTGTTTGCCCCACCTATGCCTGGCAGATCCCTCATATTTTTGCGGATTTTCTGACCCGATGCCATTTTTCCGGCAGCAGGCAGGCATACTTTGTAATGACCTGCGGCGGTGAAATACACAACGCCCCGGAGACAAACCGGAAGCTCTGCACCCGACTGGGGCTGGACTATATGGGCACAGCAGAGATCGTTATGCCGGAAAATTACATTGCCCTGTTTTCCACCCCCAACTCGGCGGAAGAAGTGAACCACATTCTTGCCGCTGCTGCGGTGCCTGCGCTGGAGCAGACCGCTGCTGCCATAGAAAGCGGCGGTCCGGTAACGGAACCGAAACCCACGGTGTTTGGCAAGTTTATGACCTATATCGTCAACCCGATTTTTTACGCCACCTGCGTCCATGACCGGGCATTTACGGTGGACGACAGCTGCATCGGCTGCGGCAAGTGTGCCACCCTGTGCCCCATGAACAACATTGAACTGCAAGGCGGCAAGCCTCGGTGGAACGGCCACTGCACCCACTGTATGGCCTGCATCAGCTATTGCCCCAAGGCAGCCATCGCCTACGGCAAAAAGAGCCGCACCCGCCGGATCTACACCTGCCCACCCTATCGGCCGGCAGACCGATAATCACAATTTCCAAATCAACCACCGCAAAACAACAGAATGAAGAATGCGCTTCTTAAGTTGCTTGCTATGTCTCTCTGTTTTTTCTTTATCCCCTGTCGTTCATGCAGAATATGGCAGAATATGAAAAGACAAATGGCTGATATAAAATGTTCATGGAAAGAAACAAATCATTTACAGCAAACAAAAAGTCGCCACCCGGGAAGGTGGCGATTTCTCATTTGCAAAGCGCTTTGCACATATTAGGTGTTTCAATCAATCATAATACTTGTCCAGTTCCGCATCGCAGGCAGGGTACTTTTTGATTTGCGGATGGTCGTAAACCTTGCCGCGAGCCACCACCATATATGGCTGCTCCAGGGCACGGAAGTCTGCCAGCGGGTCGCTGTTTGCGATGAGCAAGTCGGCGCACTTGCCCACCTCTACGCTGCCGGTCACATCCCCAAGCCCCAGAATACGAGCGTTGTTTAATGTGGCGGTATAGAGCGCAAACTCCGGTGTAACGCCTACTTCCTTTTGAAAATAATGCAGCTCACGCCACATATTGTAATGGGTGGTGTACGGACAACCGGTATCTGTGCCCATACCTACCGGCACGCCGTCCGCCAACGCCGCCCTGGCGCCCAGCACCATATTGTTATACACCAAATTGGAATTGTACTGCACCGCCTCGGTAATGCCCAGAGTCTCTCTTTGGAACTTGGCCATGGGCAGCGCCGGAGACAGGGTGCACACCAACACCGCGCCGCTTTTATGGAAGGCAGCCAGCTCCGTCTCTGACAAAGTAGAGCCATGCTCAATGGAGTCCACACCATTGAGCACCGCTGTGCGTACCCCCTCCGGGCTTTGCACATGGGCAGCCACCTTCAGACCATAGCTGTGGGCGCGGTCGCAGCAAGCCTTGATCATATCCGCCTGCATCATCAGCCGACCCGGCTCGCCTTTCACCTTGGCGTCCATCACGCCGCCGGTGATCATCAACTTAATCAAATCCACATTTTGGCCGTGAAGCTGATCCACCATGCGCACTGCGTCCTCCACCGTCTCAGCCGGGTGGGTCACGGAGCCTACCATATGGCCGTGGGGCACACCGATGGCATAGTTGGCTACTAACATTCGCGGACCGTCCAGCTTGCCGGCATGGATCCGATCCCGCAGCCGGGTGTCCAAATTATCCAGACCGCCCACCGCGCGCACCGTGGTCACGCCGGACAGCAGACCCTGCATGGCATAGGCGTGGCACATGCGCAGCACCAGCGCCCGGGACAAACCGGAGGACAAGGCGATTTTGGTTAGTCGATTGGTGTTCATGGGCTTGTTTTGGGGCTTGCCCCCCGCAGGCAAGTGCACATGTAGATTGATCAGGCCGGGCATCAAATACTTGCCGGTCAGATCCACCACCCGGTCCCCTTATTGGGTGTGATCTTGCCGATTTGTGCAATTCTGTCATTTTCTATTGCCACATCCGTGCCGGGGCGGGGCGACATCTGCTCCGTACCGTCCAGCAGCGTACAATTTTGAAATATCGTTCGCATAAGGCTCCCCCTCATTTGTTTTGATACTCTCATTATACCGAACCGACAACCAAAAGGCAACCGACCCTTTGTGGCTCTTTTGTTGCATAAAAAGCAATTTGCCGCTTTTGTCGCACAAAGGAAAGCGCCGCGTGCTGCATAAAAGCAAAAACACCTGTGTACCCAGTGATACACAGGTGCAATTTTTATCCTGTTATTGCGCCGCTTTGGCGGTCATGGCCTGTTGATAAAAAGCAAGCGCTTTATCAATGGCTGCCGTGCCTGCCGGTTCAAAGGGCTGTAACACGCTGAACACATGGGGCAGCGACTGGTTATACTCCGCCTTGGCGTAGTCCTTGATCTCTGCCTGCACCCCATGGGCTTGCAGCACTTCGTACAATCGATGGGTCTGTTTGTTAGCCAGGGTGTCGCCGCTGCTGGTGATCAAATACGTAGGCGGCAGCGCCTGGGCGTAGTCAATGATTTGGTCAAAATCCATGTACGGATAAGTGGCTTTGTCTTTGTAATCCGTGCCCCACATGGGCTTGGTGTACAGGCTGAACAGCCCGCCGTCCCGCATAAAGGCCACCGGCGAGGTAAGCAGCAGCGCCGTCAGCTCCATTTGCGGATCCACCGTGTCAAAGGTTTTGCGCAGCTGGGCACTTTGCATCAGCACCGCGCTGTATGCCGCCAGCTGCCCGCCGGCAGAGTCGCCGGTAAGCATAATATTTTGCATATCGCAGGGATATTGACTGCCGTGGTCACGAATCCAGCGCAGCGCCCGGGCCACATCCTGCAACTGCTGGTTCACCGTCACATCCGGCACCAGTCGGTAGTTAATATTGAAAACCACATACCCCCGATCCGCCAGAGCGGCGCAGTAGTGGTGGTTCAGTCCCTTTTCCGCATACATCCAGCCGCCGCCGTGAATGTCAATGATTACCGGCAGCTTAGCACCGGGCTGTGTATCCGCCGGGTACAACACATCTAATGTGTGGTACAGATTACCGTCCTCTATATAGGCCAGGTCGTTCACTTCCGTCACCGTAGGCGGATTCTGGGCCGCGTGCTTGGCTTTGTCGCCCCCATCGCAGTAGCGCCACACCATCTGCATAATCTTCACCACCGGATTGCGCAGCAGCCCCTTGCCGCTGCCGTCGGCGTACTCCACGGTGTCTGAGGAGACCATACCGCCAATGTAAATCACATCGTCCGCCGTGTCCTTGCGGGGCAAAGTGCTCAGTTCAATAAACGCAATGGCCACCACAATCACCGCAAGCAAAACGCCGATCACCACAGCCCATACCTTCTTTCTGCTCTTTTTCCCCTTCGCCGCACCGGCCTGCGCCTGCACAGCCTTTTCCTTTGTTTCCATACCCATTCCCCCTAAAATGTCTATCCGCATTATACTCCATCCAGCCAATCCTGTCAATTTGTAGCAACGCTGCCAAAAAGTCTCTATTTATACTGCCATATTTTTTTATTTCTACCCTGTACAACAAAAAGAGCAGACATAACTGCCCGCTCTTTTTGTTGGTGCATTGTATTTTATCAGTCAAATCTTACTGCTTATTTCTTGGTGGTCACACTCTTGGCCTTGCTCCACCCGGAATAAAGTTTTACATTTTTGCCGTTCACTTTCACGGTCTTGTAGGTGCGTACCCGCACATAATACTTTTTCTTGGCGGACAGCTTGCTGACAGACTTGGAAGTGGTCTTATTTTTGCTTACGGTCACGGTCTTATTGCCCTTTTTGAAGTTAGAGGATGTGCTATACTGCACTTCATAGCCTTTAGTCTGGGTAGTCTGCTTTTTCCAGGTGACCTTAAAGCCTTTCTTGGCCGCCGTGACCTTGGACACATTGGTGCCCTTTGGGATTGATGGTAAAGGTTTTGGACATGGGCCAAATCTGGCGTACTCTTTCTTAAACTTCACCTTAACTGTGTACTTGCCTACATTCTTGCAACCGCCGGAATAAGTCACATTATAGTACGCGCTGGAAATTTTCTTCCCGTTGCTATCCTTCACGGTAACAGACGGCTTTTTCACCTTACCGTCATAGGTATAAGAGGCAGCCGACAGGGTCAGCGTCTTGGGCTTATAAAAATATGAAGATGTGGAATGAGAGCATACCCGGCAATTATAGTATGCAGAGGTGTAATCGCTGTATTTATAAGTTTTACTTCATAATCGTGGCTGTGTTTGTAGACCTTAATGGTTGCAGGGACTGTATGGTAAGCGTAGCCCTGCACCTCTGTTTTCATGGTCTTTTCCACATCGTAATCATCATAGGCTGCATAGGCCACAATATAGTAGGTCTTGCCCTTTTGAAGATATGCCGCGCCACGGGCCGTATTTCTGTACACATTATAGGTGGAAGACGCAATGGACGCCTCTTTTGAGGTATGGATATTGTATTCATAACTTCCATTTGAAACAGAATAATACTTGTTGTCCTTTATGCTCTCTGCATCACTGTAAGCGAACTATACCGTCATGTGCTGGTTCCGCTCGGCAATATAAATGGAAGCCTCATAGTACCCATTTGATGTGGGAATAAACTTTAACACCTTGTTCGGCTCATACACATTGTACAGTTCCGTTCGCTCTGGATTGGTATAAACGCCGTTCTTAAAGCTCACGCGGTAGCTTTGATTGAGTTTTAATTCCGGTGCAGTCTGCAAGGCATCTTCCTTTTCCTCCTGGCAAACCGGAAACGCGGAATAATTGGCAGCCTGCGCAATCATGGTGGTTCCCATCAAACTGGTAATCACCAGAATAATCGCAAGAACGGTTGACATCATTCTTTTCATCATTAGAATCACCTTTTCTTTTTAATTTATTGTAGGTCGTAAAGCTGAGTGATTTTATCATCACTGTTGTCTATGCCGTTCCAAGTCATACCCACAAGTTTAGAACCCAGGAATTCCATACCGCCGTACTCTGATAACAAACCGTGCTCAGATATACCCGGGTCTTTATAGTCGAATTCTTTGCCGTTCCAAACTGCGAAGCCATCTCCTGCACCGGTTCCGCTGGTGATGAACACTTGGTCATGGTAGACAAGTAAATCATGAATCGGCGCATCGCTTTGTATCGTACCAAGTTGTGTACACTCCCCGGTACGCACATCCATTTTGAAAATGGATTTAGTGTCACCCGAGGATGCAAAATACATTGTATCCCCAAAGATCCCAATGAATTGAGTTCTGTCTATATTCAAATCTATTTTGCTTTCTTTCCCGGTTGTCAGATCGTACTTGCGAAGAGCATAATTACTTCCCCATGCCTCATCATAGTAATCTGATGTTCTGTAATACAAATCATTCCCATAGGTAAAAACGAATCGTAATATGTATAATTGATGTCCAATTTTTTCGATTGAGAAGTCTCTGTATCGTAAATTACTAATTGCGCTGTTCCTCCGGCGGCGTCAGCTATTCCCGTAACGCACAGAATTTGATGATTTGGCAGCGGAATCAACTGGGTGTAACAGTAATCGTTTTTGTAATCGTAAAAGAAGCGCATTTCTTTCCTTTGATCGCCGCCATCCAGGTTGCAACTATACAAACCTCCGATATTGCAATAATAAACCCGATCGCCCGCAAAGACAAAGCCCTCTGTACACTCGGTCAGCACTTTTTCTGAACCGCTTGCATCGCCTAAAATCAAACTATAATACAATCTATAATTTTCATCTTGTCTGGCGAATTTCGTGTATATATAGTGCCCGTCCGTAGAATAATCTAATTTCCCATTCTGTGCATTCCACTGGCGTTTTTGCAGGTCATCATCTGCGCTGGCGTCAATCTGCAAAGCCTCGTCCTGGGAGACGGTTTTGCCGCTTTGCAAAAGGCCTGCGTCCCGGATCTCTTGCTGATTATTGGCTATGTTCTCCTCCATCTCTGCAAAATTATCAAAATGTTTGCTTTGGATAGCCAAATAATACAGTGAAAGGACCGTGTTAATGGTCTTAATTCTGTTCTTATAATATGTAGCCGACATATCGTATTTTGCTGCCAATTTGTTGGCAGCATCAAAAGTCTGCTTGCAAGCAATCAGGTAGAAAATAGCAGCCTGGCGATAGTTTTCCGTCTGGGATTCGTTGGTGTGGCGGAGTGTATTGTCTAAATCGTTAAAGTCATTAAACAGCATGGTCCGAACCGCTAAATCCAACATAATGGAATAATTGGCGTCTGACGCAATATCACACCCGGCTGCTCGGCAAACCTTGGTGATCACATCCATGGTTGTGGTTGCAATCGCCAGCTGTGAAAGCACCGCATCAGAAGCCACCTTTTTCAGCGCCGTTTTCACCGCATCGTCTGCGCCGTATTTGATCAGCTGCTGTCCCACCTGGCCCATAATATTGGAGACGGTGCTGCCGCCATATCTGGACTTGACCTTAAGCAAAGCCACACGGAATGGGAAATCCGTATCAGACTTCAACTGGCGATCACCAAACTGCGCCAGCATATTCTGGTTGTCTTCACACATACTGCCCAGCTTTAGATAATAATCCGCAAACTGCGTAATCTTGGACAAATCGGAAAATGCGGTGTTCCAGTCGCTGGCATCTTTCCAAAGCAGCGATGCGCTCAAATTATCCTCTTTCAGCGGCTGCGTCACATCCGTTATGATAGAAGTCAAATCCGCCAGCTTTTGGATGTATCGTGCACATCTTTATTCAGCCCGGCTACGGTGCTAAACCGATTGATCAGATCATCGCCGGAGGTCAGCGCATCCATGTACGCCTGATTATCCGTAACGCATTTGTCCAAAAAGCTCTCATACTCTTTGATGTCGCCGGTATGGAAAATAAAGTCCAGCTTAGATATCCGGCGTTCAAATACGGTAGAGCCGAAATAGCCCAATATGCCGGAGAGCTTGAATAGCATTTCACTACCACCAAAAAATATCGTCCACAATATTGCCAACATCGTAACGCAGCAAATCCGATTTACTCTGAATTTTGCTCATGGCATATTCTGCGTCTACCAAGCTGTAACCGCTGTTGACCACCCGTATTACATCGTCTTTAATGGTCAAGCTGCATTTTAAGTAAGCCGCCATTTGATTGAGAGGCAAAAATGTGGTTTGGCCAAAGGTGTAAACACCATGAAGAGTATATTCTCTGGACGAAAACGGGTTCATATATACCGTGGCTTTTTGGCTGTCCGGGTTGATCTCTACCCTACCGAACTTGCTGTTTGCCTCTTGCCCTCTGCGCACAAAAGCGTGGGTATCGCCGTTATAATAAAACAGCGTGTACTTGGCCAAGAAATTGGTAGAAACATACAGCTCCTGCCCAACGACATACGCCGCTTCCCGGCTCTCCGTTTTGCTGCCGTTTTCACTTACGCTCTCCACCTGGAAAGAAAGGGAACCGACTCTCCGCCGCACTGACCGGCAGACTGCCCAGCAGCATCACCAGAGATAACACCACCGCCAACACCCGGGCAGGGAGCGTTTTGCACCTTTGTTTCATCATTTGAGTGCCTCCGTCAGGGCCTGCATCGCGTCTGTGTACGCATAGCCCAACATCGCATTTGCAAATGCGTCATTAAACTGTACATGGTACTCTCCAGCATCGTCCACGATCACATCTAATGTTTGGGTTGTGGTCTTAGGTGTGGCCGTCTCGATCATTTTGCAGATCGCCTGGTCCATATCCGAATCGCTAGCCGACTTTTTCGTCTTCTGTGCCTGGTACTTTTTCAAATCTCCGCTGATATCCGGTGAAGTGACCTGCACAGTCACTGTATAATAGCCGTTTTGCTGCTTTTCTGCACCGGTGCAGATCAAGCTGGCTTGCTTGTCCAGCGCATCCAAAAAATCTGGCTGCTTATCCGTAACCGCCGCCTGCCACTGGGTGGTGATCTGTGTTTCAAATTTCTTTAACCGATCGGAACGCGCCTTCATGGTAATGCCCACAATGCCGCCGATCAAAAGTGCCGCTGCCAACACGCCGGCAATCACGATCACCACTACTTTTTGTTTCTTTTGCCGCTCGGCATCTGCCGTCTTTGTACTTTTGGCCGGCACAGCGGCCGCGCGCTGCGCACCGGTCTGCCTAGCCGCCTGCACCTGCGCCGAGGTAAACGGATGACCGCAGTGCACACAATTCGGCAGTCCATCCGGCGTTTCCTTACCGCAATACGCACATTTCATGTCTTACTCCTTTGTTCATCCGTTCGTTAAATGAATGCATGAATCATCATGTCATACATATCAAAGTCACTGAATGCCGCAGCGGTGCCAGCTAAAGTTCCAACTATAAGAATTATGCCGCCAATGACTTGCACTGCCAAGCCGATCGAGGACAAAACAATGGCTACGATACTCAAAGTCTTTGCCAATTCGTGGTTATGCTCATGAGTAATCGGGTAAGCGATCTTGGCCCATTTTAAGGCAATAATGCCTAAGATCAAGCTAACAACACTAAAAATTTGAAGTATAGATAAAACCAATGCCACAATAGACATGGTAAAAGCATCATCACCTTTTTTACGGATTTCACTGGCATTTTTACATGCAGATACACAACTTTGCGCAGCGTATGCTGCACGATTCACGGATCCACCCGCCTGATTCACACCTTGATAAGCGGTATTCCCCATATTATTCATACCATTTCCGACCTGGGCACCAAATCCGCTATTTTGCACAATCGTACCACATTGCACGCAATTATGTACGCCGTTTGGAATAACTGCTCCGCATTTTGGACAAAACATAACTTTTCTCCTTACAAAATCAGGGCCACCACCTTAGCGGTGCGGTGGCCCTATCAAGCACATTAGTTTAATCTAAATGAATTGCTCCCCTTGCCGATACTGACAACTGTATTCGGCTGCAACTGGAGCGGGGTATGCGGCTGCAACTTGGTGCCTCCGTTAATATATGTACCGTTTGAGGAGTAATCCGTTACCGTGTACAATCCACTAAAGGGGTCAAAACGAATACCGCAATGGCGTTTGCTGACGGTAGTATATTTTCCATCAATAACAATGTTAGAAACAGACGGATCCCGACCGATGATCACTTCTTTACCCGGATCCACCGGGAATTGACAACCGTTATACTGACCGTCCAGCCAAGCGATAGCGCCGGTCAAGGCCGTTGTTTCATCACTCGGATCAGGAGCAGGAGCACAAACAGGAATAGAAACAGAATCAGGATTCGGATCAAGTTCAATCGGCTTCAGCGGTTCACGCTCATACTGTGCACGCACCAGCGGATTCTCCGCATACGGTTTCGGTTCCACATAGCCCACAAACGGCTCGAACTGATTAATATCTGCAACGAAATAGCAGTAAGCTACGATCGGCCCCACAGCAATAAACGAGCCTAAAAGGTCCACAGCAAGAAGTCACCGCCGCTGTGTTTCACTTTAATAGCATAACGATAGCCATTGTCGCAAAGTCGATCCATCGCTTTATAAAACCACACCAAAGGATAAATTCCCAGCGTTACAATGCCTAACAACCAAGTCCACAAATAAAACATGGTGTCCCGGCCATCGCCTTCGCAAATTCTGTTGATGTCCTTGCTAATTTTACAAAACACAACGATCCAATAAATACCGCATGTAATAAATCCAAGGAATATAAACAGTGCGCTATTTCTCTTCTTTATGGTTTCTACCATTTTATCTCATCCTTTCTTTTCACTTTGAATTTCACAATAAAAACTATTATCCGTTTGGGCCAAATTAAAAATCTGGTCTGCACACAAAGCATTCCATGCGCCACCGGACTGCATGCGTTGGTCACCGGCGCTGCGAAAGGTACCGTTAGTGGAATAATCCCGCACATAAAAGCTTTTGCCTTTGCGCAGCACGCCACAGTGTACACGACTGACTTTTTTGTACCCACGATCAATCACGATCTGGCACCTGGCCGGGTCTTTTCCGATCTTCACTTCTGTTTGCTCCGGCAATTCCACCTGTGCACCGGCGTAAGATCCACCGCAGCAACACAAATAATAATGTAATGCCGGCACAGCCGGACCAACCGGAATTTTTCTACTCACCGGCGGGTCTGTCCCCGGTATCTGCTTTCCATTGACCGGCTCTGGCTGATCGTGCGCACGCCGCCGTTCTAAGAAGGACCAAGCACCAGCTCCGCATACCGATGATACTGCAAAGCAAAAGCTACACATTGCAGAAGAAAAGCCAGTGGTACACCAAACCCCAACCGTCCCTTCCCTCTAAGATATAAGAAGCATGAAAGCGATTGGTATAGAATAAGATCCCAATCAAAACAGCCGTACAATAGAATGCAAAACACAACAGCGCAAACGCAAACAAGGCCCGTTCCGCCACGACCAGGTCTTTGATTTTATCCCGTACAGCAGCCAATATAAAAAATACAACCATAAAAAGCAGCGAAAAAATCAAGAGTACCACCACAGCCTGTGCAAAATTCGCCAGCCGTGTATAAAAATACTGCTGATACGGGTCGTAATCGCCCGTTAAACCCATCTGCCAAAACCGTAGAGAGCCAACCAGTTTGACCCCTCGATCCGTATGTAAGGAGAACAGACCAAAGAAATAAAACGGCACACTGCACGCAAACAAAAATATGGGTACATTCTTCGCACTGGTCTGCACGCCATCACCTCTGACCTTGTTTTACAGTAATCGGAAAATATTATCCGTTCCTGCCAAATTCAACACAGCTCCCCGCTGCAAATAAGATGCACTACCTGGCTGCAAACGCATGCCGCCGACCACATTGGTGCCGTTTGTTGACCGATCTGTTACGATATACAGATCCTGTGCAGCGTCATACTCTACCATACAATGCACACGAGAAACTTTTTTATAGGACCGATCAATAATAACGGAGCATTGCGCCGGGTCTTTACCGATCACTACCATTTCACCGGCTGTAATCGGAATTTCATAACCGGCACAAGAACCGCTGGAAAAGGCAATACCTCCAGCTGCGGGCGGTGTATCCATGACCGTGCCCGGATTCTCGTTTCTTTTTTTAGGCAACATAATTGCTGCGGTTAATGCCAAAGCAAAAGCGATAAGCAGCAGCACAGCGTTTGCCCACAAACCGGCGCCGGCAGACACCTCACTTTTTTCAGCACGAAGAAAAATAATGAAAGTTACCGGTACGGCAAAGGCCAGTCCCTTGAAAATTGTGCTGACAATCTTACAGGGCTTATTTGCAAAGATATCTAAAATAGCGGAAACAAATGCAAAACCCAACCCAACAAAAATCAACGCAATCAGCCAATTTATACCTTTTGAATCCACACCAAAATAGTCCATCAGATCTTTGATTTCAAAGATGTTACGCAGACCAATTTTCACTTTTGACAGTATAGTAACCTCAAAGAGCGGTGCAAACAGCGTGAGCATACCAATCAGTGACAAACCCATCGCCACAAACCCTAAGATGCGAGAAATCAGCGTGTGCTTTTTTTCTTTTTCCCGGTCATCATTTTGCAAAAGCACCGCATTCGGTGATTCTGCAACATAGTCATCATAGATAGGTCCAACCATAATTTTTCCTTTCTGAAGAACCGTTAAATCAATCGAATAATCGTATCCGTTCGTGCCAGGGATAATAATGCGTTGCTTGGCAGTGCAATCGGCTGCTCCGGTGTTAGGCGCTTGCCGTTCTCCATAAATGTACCATTGGTAGAATGATCTGTAACTACAAACTGCTCCAGCGCATAATCGTAGCCAATGGTACACTGCACGCGAGAGATCTTGGTGTACCGACGATCAATCACCACAGAGCATAAGGACGGATCTTTACCGATCACCACCTGCTCTGCATTGCGCACCGGAATTTGATACCCTTTACAGGCACCGGAAACAAAGCAGATTTTGTGGTCACCAAGGCAATCCGGCCGCTGCAACTCTGCGTGTATCGCCTGTACTGCCCGTTGTTTACGCGCCCTGCATAAGAAAGCAATGGACAAGCCATTGCTTACGGTGGAAAGCACCAGCAAAACCAGTATCACCACTTCTGCATAAGCAAGCACAAGATGCAAGTCCTTTGCCGTACACAGCAAAATGGACTGCACACTATGACTGATTGCCGCAATGGCAGTCATTGTCGTACCAATGATCCGAAACACCCGGGTCGGCACCCAACTGAGCACCCCAGCCACCACCGTAAGAAGTAGCAATACCACAAACAGCACTGCATGGGTCCGCAAAATATGCGCCGTGTTTCCCTGCAGCAAAGAAGCCTGCTGAAACAGATCAATCAATGTGATCCATTTCTTTTGCTCCTGCTGAAAAAACATGGCTAAGAAGTAAAATGGCACAGTACACAGACTGAGGCAAACAGCCGCAAATTGCAAACCACCTGCCAGCTTGCGCCACTTTTCATCCCGTTTTCGGCTTATTTTCTTTTGGCTCATGGAAATTATTTTTTCTCGGTTTTTTTGCCGTCTGTCCAGTTGAATGCCTTGGAACAGCAAGGAACAAACAACAATTTTGTTGCACCTACGGTGATCACATCATTGGGGGCAATCACCTTAGACTCCAGCACCACGCTATCATTCAGATAAGACAGCTCCTTAGAAGCGCCGGGCTGGATCAAATACACATTCTCCTTAGGCTCATACACCACAATGGCGTGCGCTGTTCTGGACACGGACGGGTCGCCCTCCAGCACAACATCCATATCTGAGCCGCGGCCGATAAAATTGCGCCCGGAGGTCAGACGAAAGTCCTTGCCGATCAGATTGCCCTCAATGCAGACCAGCCAGCCGACTACCGGCTCCAGACCCATATCTTCTTCATAAAAGCCGACCGTCTTTTGAATGTCTGTATCCAGGACCGTAGGCGGCACCGTGTTCTGCGTAGTTGTAGTGGTCACTTCCGTCTCCGGCTGTGTGGGACCAATGTCCGACTGCTCGTTTGCAGGCATCGTTTGGGAAAATCCGGATTGCATATCACTGCAATAGGGACATGCCGGGAACTTGTCCGCGTCATAGTAGTGGTTGTTGTTACATTTGATCAGGTTCATTGTTTTCTCTCCTTACTACTTGATTTTTATTAAAATCACAGAGGTATTGTCTTGCCCTCTGAAATTTTTATCTGTGGCGGCTGCTGTCAACTTAAAAGCAGCCAGGTTCATATCTTCTGCCGTCTCCTGCAAAACATCAATCATTTCTTGCCGGGAAAGCAAGCGGTACAGGCCATCGGAACACAGCACAATCACATCGCCTGATTTTAACTGCAACGGCTGCAAATTGATCTCCACCATGCTAAGTTCACGAATGCCGCAATAACTGATTAGCGCCTCTCGCTTTGGGTGGCTCAAGGCCTCCTGCTCTGTGATCTCGCCGCTGCGCACCTTCTCCATTAATCGGGTCAGGTAATTTTGGTCATGTGTCAGCTGCAACATTTTGCCATCGCGAACCAAATAAATTCTGGAGTCGCCGATATTCAAAAAATGCAGTTCCTCGCCGTCTACCGCAGCAGCAATCAAAGTGGCACCGGCTTGCAACGGCGCGCCGTTTTCATCTTTCAGCCCACGCAGCAGCGTGTTGATTTTTTCTGCTTCTGCACGAAAAAAATCCAGATAACTGTGGGTACAATGCCGCCACATGATGCGATAATAATCATCAAACAAAGTTTGCGTTGCACAGGCGCTGGCCTGCTCTCCGCCGCGCAAGCCGCCCATACCGTCGCTGAGTACAATATGAATTTAGGATGTTCTTCTAACAAAAGTTGCGTATCACAGGGAATGGTCACACTGTCTTGCTGACTTTGACGCCGACCGATCACCGATGAACAGCCCACTAAAACATGGTCATTTTCTACCAGAAGCTCCGTTTTCACATTATAGCCGCCGGTATTCTGTACTGCCATCTGTGCGTCTTCCGGCGTGCTTTCCGTCTCTGCCAAATTCACCGTGCTTTGGATTTGTGTACGCTCCAGATAGGCCTGAGCGAATTCCAAATACGCTTCATTCTTTTTGCGTCGTTCACTGTTTTTCATCGCTATTTCCGCCTATATTCTGACGATCGTTGCCCATTTTATGTTGCCACCAGTTGGATAATAATGTGTTCCCGTGCCAGGTACAAAATAGACCCGGGCACAATCTGCTCCGGCTGATTGTAGCGCAAGCGCTTACCATTTTGCATATATGTACCGTTGGTAGACACATCCGTCACAATAAAGCGCTGCTTTTGCGCATTATATGTAATCAGGCAATGACGCTTGCTGATAATCATATCCGTGGACGGTACCAACGCATTGCAAGCGGCCAAACGACCCACAGACACGGTCTCACCGGGCTTAAACCACACCCGCTGCCCCACATTGGTGCCGGCCACACAGGTTACTATACAGGTCGGCAAGGCAGGAGGATTTGGCGGTGGCTGCGGAATTGTCCGCTCCGTCCAACCGCCACAGACCAATTCATCAATAAATTGCGTACAAGTTTGAGTACGCTTGGCATAATCAATCTCTAACGCATGGCGCACCGCCTGTGCCATAGAGGCAGAGATGGGCAATCCCATTTGGTCCAGCGGCTGCAACTGATCCGCCTGCATTCTGGACAGAGAATCCTGTGGCACCTTGCCGGAAACAATATAATAAAGTGTTGCCGCCAACGCGTACACATCGGTCCAGGTATTTTGGTTGCCCTTCTTGGAATACTGCTCCGGAGGGGCAAACCCGGGTTTCAGCAGCACGCTGTTCCCCTGTTCGCTATCTTCCACGCACTTTCTTGCCGCGCCAAAATCAATAAGCTTAATCTCTGTTCCGCCAAGCAGAATATAAATATTCTCCGGGCTAATGTCCCGGTGCAAAATATGGCCGGCGTGCACTTGTTGCAGCGCCCGGGCCGCTTTCACAATATAGTTCCCGGCCAAAGGCGGATCTAGGCGCCCGCCGTGGCTCTTTACATACGCTTTCAAATTGCAGCCATCCAGGTATTCCATCACCAAATAGGCAGTGTTATTCTCCTGAAAATGGGTAAAAATCTGCACAATACCTTGCACATTCTCAAACTGATACAAGGTTTTGATCTCATCAATATAGCTGATTTTGCAGTGCTCAAAAATCCTGGCTGCCTTGGTATCGCCGGGGATCGGCACCACCTGACAGCCTGTGCGCTGTGCATAATTTGAGGGCATATACTCTTTAATGGCAACCACACGATTCTTAAAGGTGTCCAGCGCCTTATAGGTAATGCCAAATCCGCCCTGACCCAACACGCGACCGATCATATACTGGTCATTTAAGGAAGTGTATAGCGGCAATGCGTCCGTACTGTGTGCATATTCCCTTGTATCAAAGCTGCAATGACTACACCGTGTGACACCGGGCTGCAATACAGAAAAACAATTTGGACAATACATAGTTATTTCCTTAAAATTCCACTTTAATCGTTGACAAACCGGCTGTAATTGTATAACCGGACTGCAATTTTTGCTTATCTTTCACCCTTGCACCATTAACAAATGTGCCGTTTGCCGAGTGCAAATCTGCAATCAAAACGACGCCGTCCTTCACTTCCAGCGCAAAATGCTGCCGGGATAATTTAGGGTCATCAATATACACATCACAAATACTGCTTCGACCAACAAAAGCGCTGCCCTGCACAGCCAACTGCACCGTATGCAGCGGGGACCCGCCGTTTGAATATGCAGTGTAATATTCATCGTCGCTGGTACAGCCGCGCGTACATGGTGGCGTTCTTCCACCACCTGCACTTCTTGTGTTTCAAAAAGCTCCTTAATGGTCTTTACATTTTTCTTCTTTTTCAGTCCTAAAAGGATCAAATAAAATGCCAACAGCACCAGCAAAACCGCAAGCGCAACAAGCAAATACGGCAACACGCGCAAAAATGGATTTTTGCCCTGCAACTCCAAACCCTTTATAGGCTGCACCGCATTGGCATTTTGACTTAAATCCGTAATACCGGGAAAGGTAAAATCGTATGTACCGGAATAAATCTCCTTGTCCATCCAGACGGTATAGCTGCCATCCGCATTCTTCTCTGCTTTCTTGACAGCCAGTGGCTTGTCTTTGCCGGTGCGGGTAATTTGATACGCTCCGTTTTCCAGCGCCTTAGCATTAACGGGCACAGCCCCATTCAATCCATCCTGCCGATAGCAGATCTGAAAAGCCTGATGATCCGCACTTACGCTGATCTCTGCCTGCACCGGCATGCCTGGGTTTTTACCGCTGTGTCCAACAGCACAGTCTCTTTATACACCGTACCGCCCACGGTCAATGCCAATTCTCTTGCGCGATTATCCACCGCTTGATCCGTCACAAAACAGGCAACCGATGATTGTAAGGTGTGCTTGTATAATTGCTCCAGAACCGGTGTAAAGGACGGCGTTTTTTGATAGTCATAAATTTGAGCTTCTCCACCGGATACCCGGCTGAGCGTGCGCAAGCGTTTATAGGTACTGCTATTCACTGCTCGAGTATTGCACACAGTATAAAGTGGGACCTTGTTGTACTGATACTTGACCTGCACCTCACTCAGATCTATTCCGTTGCTGTAATCCGCACTCACATCGGTGAGTAAAATAAAATGCAGCACCTGGTATTGGTCGCTCAATGCAGACACTTGGTCAAACAGTTGATCCAGCGCCGTGTTCAAATCCGTCGCGTCCTCATCGCCTTTTAATGCAGCTACGCTCGCCGCGACTTTCTTGGCGCTGTCTGCATCTTTGGCCGTACCCAAACACTTGGGCAGCCCTGCACCGATGGAATAAACACCGATCTGATGGTCGGCACTCGCCTGCTTTAACAGCGCCTGCACACCGGTTTTCAGTTGATCAAAGGGACCCCCCGCGGGCAAATGTTGTCCTGGGTCATAGAGGCGGAATTATCCAGCAAAACACAGGTCAGTGTTTTTTGATTATCCGTACGGTCCAAACTGTACAGAGTCATTTCAGCATTGCCCAGTTTGCCCTGCACTTCCGCAGCATATACATCCTGGGATTTGATCTCCACTTGCAAATACGGCACATTGCTGCGCACCATTCCGATCTGATCCGTAGCATTCAAATTCTCCGCAAAAGCAGTAGTCGGAAGAAATAACATCGCCGTGCAAAGCAAAGCGGACAATACGGCAGCGCCGATTCCCTACCTATTCTCATCTGCTTGCCAACCTCTTTCCTGCTTGCAATAGGGCACAAACACATAGCACCCGCTGCCAAAGCGGATTGTGTCATTTTCTTTCAATTCCATGGCTTTTTGCACCGGCGAATTATTTACAAAAACGGAACCGTTTTCGTTCTTGATATAGAAGTGATCCGAGCGCCGATCATAGGTCACAGACAAATGCTTTTGCCTGCACAACCGGGGATCATCCGTAATGGCAATATCCATCATTCTGTCCCGGCCAATGAAATTTCGATTCATGTGCAGCTCAAAGCTCCTGCCCCGTACCGTGCCGGAAACACACACCAGCCAACCGGTAACCGGGTCAAAATCCTGTTCCTGGAAATAAAGGCCAATCGTCTTTTCTTCGCTGCGCACAGCATCACCATAAGCCTCCGTTTTCATCTCGTCCGCCATGGCATTGCCCTGGGCATTACAGTATGGACAGACCGCAAACCGCGTGTCATCATAATACCGGCTACAAACTGCACATTGACAGATCGCCATTTTCTCACCTGCTTTGCAACCTGTACACAGCGCCGATGGCACCGTGTACAGGTATTTTAGATCAGTTCAATTTTTCGGCATCCGCCGCATCCATTTTCTTTCTTTTTTTGGATAGAATCGGCAGAATAATCACCGCCAGCAACACCAAACCGATCACCACAAAGATCACCACGGAGATCGCCAGGTTGTTGCGGATCAAAGCGGCAAAGGCATTGGCACTAAAACCTTTGTCCACATAAATATCTTTCAGCACGATTTTGCCGTCCTTTTCTTCCAGCCAGTTATTTTTGTTGCCGGTGGTGCCGGAAACGAACAATTCCTGCTTATTGTAGTCGTTGGCAGTGGAGCACTTGTTCCCGGCCAAATCCGTGATCTCAAAGGTCAAATCGCTCTTGCCATTCTCCAGCTGAACCTGAACCACAGCAATACCGTTCTCTGCCGTCCACCCATTGGGGTGCTTTTTGTCCTGCGCGTGATCCCAAACCAGCGGATCCAGTGTCTGACCGTCCCGGGTCATGTGGATAACAATACTGGCCAAATTGCTCTCTGACACAGAGAAAGTAACCGTCTGCACCTTTGTATTGGAATAAAGGTGTTTTTCCAAACCGGTAATGCGCACATAAGGATTGGTATTATCAATGGTGAACTGGATATTTAAGCGATGCAAGTCCTTATTCTCAGAACTGTTGTTGACCACTGTATTTTTGCCGTCCAGCTTGGTTGTGGACTTAATGTACAGTGCGTACTTGCCCTCAGCCAAAATGTCCTTGCTGCTGATGGTATAGGTGTTCACATACCACTCGCCTGCATGGTGCTGGCCCTTCTCCATCGTGACCAAACCGTCCTTCTTCTTACCATTGATATTGATGTAATACTCCGGACTTTGAATTTCCGTAGGAGAATACTCCGTCACCACCAGACTCTGCTTGGCAACAGCCGTCTTATTGGCATAACCGTTATTCAGTGCAGCCAAATCATCGCTGACTACATAGACAGCGCCTTTTTCATTCTTGGTAAACACCTTGCGTTGCACCTGCGACTGATTACCGGCCATATCCACGCACTGTGCGGTAACAATGTAATAACCATCCTGCTCCACAGCCGTGTAAGTTACTGTGTTTTGCAGCTGGTGGTCCGCCGTCAGCTGCCCGCTGTTCTTGGCAGAGACTTTCACCGTGCGTTTAGCCATCTTGGACTGACTGTCAAAGCAGGTGCCCACCACGCTGGAGGTAATGGTAGAGGCGTTATTGTCTGCCTCTTTGGCCACAATCGTCGGCACTTTCTTGTAAGCCGTATTGGTGGTAATACCGCCAATAGTCAGTTGCGGTGCCGTCTTGTCAATGGTAAAGTCCTGCGCAGCCGCACCAGAGAAGTCACCGGCCACTGTTTTATAGCTGTTGCCGGCCTTATCCGTGGTCTTAAAGTTCAGTACATAATCGCCATCTGCCACAAAGGTAACGGTCGCTGTCCAGCGGTCTGTGCCGTTCTCCTGACGAAACGCAGATACACTGGGTACTGCAATTCCCTTACCGTTTAAGGTGGCCTTTAACTGATTTTCAAAAGCCTTGGCATTAAAGTTGTGTTCCGTTACGGTAACGGTCGCCGTGCGGGTAGCGTTAAAGTATTTTTTATTCTTTACCCGGTCATTCAGGTTCAAGGCCACATGAATTTTCGGTGCAGTCTTGTCAATGGTAAAGCGGGTCTTGTTGCTACCGCTTACCGCATCCCGGTTGCCGGCTGCATTGTACTTACCATAAGTTACAGCCGTGTTGGCATGACCTACATTATCGGTGCACTTTAAGGTCTTGATTCGATAATTACCGTCGCCGGTAAAGTCCACCTTAATCTGATACTGTCGGTTGTCTCCGTTCCCACTGCCTTTCTGAAGCAGAGTTTTGCCGGTGATCTTAAAGCCCTCGCGATAGGCCTTTGTATCTTTCTTATCAAAAGTTCTGGCGCTGTCCAGGCACTTTTCAATCAGCAGTGCCACCTGCTCGGTACGAATATTGCGCTCTGTAATGGTAATATGTGCTGTACGCGTCTTGCTGTAATAACTACCGGACTGCGGTGCCACGGCAGAAGTGTACTCCACCTGAATCTGCGGTGCAGTTTTATCGATACCAAAGGCCACATAATCATAAGATGTGTTTCCGGCATTGTCCGTCAGCTCCACGATCAGCAAAATATCATTGTAGTTGGCATCTACGGTAACGGTGCTAGTCAGTTCTGTGGCCAGGTTAGCATCCCGGCCGGTGATCTTGGCATCATCCACACGCCACAACTCTTTGGCATGCCGGGTCGCATTGCCGGTACTGCTTTCCAAGTTTTCTGCCTGCAAGGCAGCCTGCGCGTCTGCTTTACCGTAAGGTGTGTTCACCTCCAGCGTATTCACCGAGGTCTTGCCGCCCTCTATCAAAGTGTATTTTACAGTGCGGATACCAGACTGGGCGTCCTTAACCGTGACGGTAAACTTGGCGTTGGTGTCATAAAGCGGTACATTCTTCGTTGCATCGTAGCTCTGTTTTTGTCTTGCTGAGGTGCATTTTGGCCACCGGCCTTGTACGCTTTTTGTTATTCTGCGTACCGGCCGGCTGATTCTTCCGAGCGATCACAATGGAAGAATCCTGATGCTGCTGGGCGTTCTCTACGATCGTACCGTCCGGGTGCACATAACCCTGGTCATTTGCCTCGTTGCTGTCTGCAAAATATTTACAGCCGCTCCATTTTTAGCTTCCCGTGTGCCGGGGAAGTTGCCGGCATTATCCGTTGCGTAGGCATAGATCTGGCCCTTAAAACCTGCCCGCACCGTCACGGTAACAGAGCTATCGTCCACGGTGATTGCCTCTACCTCATCGAATTCCTGATTGAAGGGCACCAGTTTATAGGTAATGGACTTGACGCCGGATGCCGTTGCCTCCTGTTTATCATTGCGCGGATCCGACGCGGAGATCACCACATCGGTATCCTTGTTAAAGAAGAAGCCGTAATCGGTAACAGTCACTTTTTTGCAAGTGTTCCCACTGGGAATTGCGAACTGAACTGTGGGCGCAGTCTGGTCAAAGTTCAAGGTAAAAGAGACTTTGGACGCATTGCCTGCGTTGTCCCAGGCTTCCACTGTGTAAGTGAGTTCACCGCCATTCCAGTTTTCATCTTCGATCTTTACTCCATTGACCTGATGGGCGTTTTTCTCATCATCCGCCTTGGCCACAGCATGCAGATCAATTATGCCGGTTTCCAGCATTTTCTTGTTGTTATTGTCAGTGTTCTCGTTGTTATCTGGCTGAGAATATACAACTGTGCCATTCACACTTACCTGCACACCTGCCACACCGGAAATTTTATCTTTATCTTTATCTGTTTGATCAGATACATGGAAAGAAACGGTATAGTCGTTCTTAAAGATAGTCGTGCTGGGAGAAGCGGAAACCGCATTTTCTGCTTTTAGCTCTGCATTCTGCCCCGCCGCCAAAATCCGCGGTGCGTTATTCTCTAATACAAAATTACAATCCCCAAATTCTTCCGTATTCTTTAACTCACCCAAATTGGAATTGGCTGTTGTCACCTGGATTTCTTCCGTTTGATTTCCTAACTGATCTTGCAGTTGTACATACAAGGAGCCCTTAAAGTTTTTCAGTTCTTCGGCAGTAATCTCTGCAGTAAACTCGGCGGATACGGCCTTACCCACTTCGCCGCTTTTTGTTACTTTTTGCCGGAATGGTGGTTACCACCTGGTTGTTTGTGTCCCTAAAAATCAAGGACTGCACTTTATCCGCAGAAAAGCCGCTGGCATTACTATACTCATCCACACCATCTGTGGCGTACACCGTAATCTTCAGTTCTTTGTTAAAGAAGGGCCAAAGGACAACTTGTTCAGGAATTTTGCAAACGGACCATTATTGCTTTGACTAAATTCAACTGGATAGAATTCCGGAGTTTTTGGGGTTCTAATTCCGGTGCTTTTTTGTCATAAAGCTTTGCCGCACAGGAAGACGCACTTGACGCATTGCCGGCATTATCCAGGCAATAGAATTTATGCTCTTTTTTATCTTCAATCGTAAACCGATTTGCAGTTTCGCTCTTCTCTATATACTGCCAATCGCCGTCATCCATCTTGTAAGCAACAACCGGGAATTCCACCTGTGCATTATTGGTATTTCCCTTTGCCTCTACCGTAGCGGTAATCGGTTCATTGGTCCAATTCTCTTTCCCGTCTGCACCCGCATTTGAGAGCGTTACATTTGTAACAGTCGGCGGTGTAGAATTAAAATTCTTGACCTGAATTTTCTTTTCAGCCACATTTTCCGGATTTGCATTGTCACGCACAGATACGGTATGTATTTTATCGTCCTGGATATCAAAGGAATTTTCCCTTTGCCAATCGCCATTATCCAACTTATATGCCCCGAATTTGTTCAGACCGGACTGCACATCATTGGCGGTTACCGTAACCGTAACGGCCTGGTTGGTAGGCTTATCCGTGCTCTGCTGCACATCATTGATTGTTGGCGCCGTGGTGTCATAATTAGGGACATAGGGCAAAACAGCAGACTCGTTCTCAGCCTGGTCTTTAACGCAAAAATCGTACGATTCTCCGCCTTTCAGTTTAAAGTCACCGGAAGTCTGCCATGTTTTACCGCCATTGCAGCTAAAAAACTTAATACCGGAACCGCCTTCATTATCAGTAGCGTCAATATGGTATGTGTATGTGATTTGGTCGCTAATGTAAGTGCCCTGCTTCAAGACCAAGTTTCCAAGCTTAACCTGCACCTTCTGAATCACAGGTGCAATGTTATCGTATTTGTCCGCTTTTGCCTGCTGCTTTGCTTCATTGCCAACAGCATCCCGTACATAAAAGTTGTGTTCTTTGTTATCCTGGATCACAAATGTGCCAGTCTCCTGCCACTGGCCTTCGTCCATCTTAAAGGCTTTTTCTGCTAGGCCGGATTCGCTGTCCTTACCGGTAACGGTTACCTTTACTTTATCGTTTGACCACTGTTCACCCGCATTCGGCGGGTCCAGCACCACACCGATTTCAGGCGCGGTTGCGTCCACATACTGCACCTCTACGGTCTCACCTGTGGACACATTACCCACAGCGTCTTTTGCATAAAAGGTGTAAGTCCCATTTGCTTTCACCCGGAATTCAGGCGCTTTTTGCCACTGGCCGTTATCCATCCGATAGGCAACTGCACCATAGCCGTTACCATCATCTGCCTGCACCGTCAGTATGGCCGGAGCTTTTCCCCATGCGGTGGGATTGCCGCTTACAGTCACCCTTGGCGCCTGGGCATCCGGCTGCACAGACGGCTCTGTGCCGGTCACAGTACCGTCCGGGTCACACAACACACCTACCCAAGCGGATTGATCGGCTAACCAAGTACCAAAGTCAATGACACCGTCACTGATCTGCACATCGTCTGCCGGATCTACCGCGCCATCCACATAAATGGTCGGCACCTCTGCGCTTTCCGCTGTGTAAGCGACCTTGCTGCCGGTTACTTCCAAAGCTTCCGCACCGAAGAAGTACACCTTTTTGCCCTGCACCTCCACGACCATACAGTCTTTGGTGGCAGCCATGGCAGAGGTCACCAGACCCAAAGGCAAAGCCGTCAACAACATGAGCACTGCTAACAGACAGGCCAATCCCTTTTTAGAAGTCATTTTTACTTGCAGGATTTTTGCTTTCATCATTCTTTCCCCATTTCTAATTTATGTTTTATATAAAGTCACTCAATGATCTCTTTAGAGTACGCATAGCGCAGGCTCTTCATGATCTGAAAATCCGCCTGAGCATCTGCTTGCAGCAATGTGGTCTGACCGGAGTGTTCCGCAGGTGTTTTCACTGCTGCATTTTGATCAAGTGGCATTGTGTTACCGCTATGGTCACCGGCAGGTGCCGCTGCACTACCGGTAGGTACTGTACGAGGTTGCACCTGCCTGGGCTGCACCGCAGGCCCACTGGGAGTTGCCGGAGCAGGAGCGGCTGTATGTTTGTGGTCTTGGGTAGCTCTTGATACCCACGATCCAGCAGGGCGTCGTACACCTGGGCCATATTCTTCTTGAAGAACACAAAAACGGCCGTAATTGCTAAAATCACGCCAAGCACCATAAAAGAGATAGAAAGTCCGATCATTGCACTGTACATAAATACTACCTCCTTATGTATTTTCCTTAAAATTCTGCTTGGCTTTTTGCGAGATGCTATCATCAAAGAAGCATTGCAGCGCTGCCGCTCGCTTGGGCAGGAAATAGGCTTTGTTGTCGATCAGACAATTTGCCTGGCTTTTCACCATAAAATCATATATACCCTGGCACTCTGCGTCACTGGTATTGGCGCTGTTATAAAGTGCATCATACGCGGCCAGCTGATCCTTGTTCTCTTCCAAAAAGCTGCGAATGGTTTGCAGATTTTTCATCACCTCGTCCAGATTTTTCGCTGCGCCGTTGGCGTCCGGGTCGTTGCTGTAATTGGCGGCAGCCTGATAAATCTGGGCGTAATACAATTTAATTGTTGCAATACTCGCCGGTATATCCACAGATTCTAGGCCATTTTTAATATCAAAAGGCTGATTGGGCAAAATGCGAATGCTGTCCGGATCTGTACTGGCAAAGGAACGATAATATTTGCAGGCATTATCCAGCGCATCTTTCTTATCCAAGTTGCTATTCAGTTCCACACGCAGGGCAATTTCAAAGCCGACCGCATTACGATCCTCCGTGTCCTTGATTTGTGTATATTGCCCAATATAGTCCGGTAAAGTTGCCAACTGGTTTGCGCTGGCGCTCTCTACATATCCCTGATAAGCGTCTGCCCGGGTGGGGTCAATAGCAATGCACTCCTCATACTTGCCGCTACTTAATTTGTCCTGATAATCGTGATTGAGTACCACAAACGAAAGCGGCATCAAAATCGCACCGATCATAAAAAGGAAATAGCCGCAGCAATCAATCCGCGAAAGGCATTGAGTTTGCGTTGCCGAATGCGAATGACAGCCTCGTCCCGATCATGATAATGCTGAAGCGCATACTTAAAATCCGCCGCCGATTGATACCGATTGGCCGGGTTTTGCGCCGTAGCTTTATTCAGCACTTTAATCAGACCGTCTGTTACCGCCGGGTTCTGCTTGCGAATATCGTCGTAAAATTCCACATCATACGGCGTTTTTCCCATCAGCAAGGAACGCAGCGTGATGCCCAGCGAATACACATCTGTGCGCGCATCCGACTGCACCTTAGCATCAAATTGTTCCGGCGCCGCATACCCGCGCGTACCCACATTGGTGGTATCGCCCACATTCTGCGGCTTGTATTTCTTTGCTATTCCAAAATCCAGCAGTTTGATCTGCTGTCTGTCCGGCAACAACTGCACATTGGCCGGCTTCATATCTCGGTAAATGATTTTTGGGGACCGGGTATGCAAATACTCCAGTACATCGCAAAGCTGAGAGCCCCAAAGCACCACATCTTCCGGAGTGGAAGGACCGTGCTTCACTTCTTCTGCCAGGGATTTGCCTTCTACAAAATCCTCAATAATGTAGATCGTATCGTTTTGATCCACAATGTCCACAATGCGCACAATATTGGGGTGATTCAGCTTGGTGAGCATTTCTGCTTCTGACACCGGCGTTAAACCGACAATATTGCTTTGGCCCGGCGGTTTCTTCTTCGCTTCCTTTACGGCCCACTGTTTTTTTAAGCGTCGATCCATGGCCAAATACACAACAGACATACCGCCATGTCCCAGTTCTGTTAAAATTTCATATTTACCATCTATAATGGATCCGATCTCTGCCATAACTGCCCCCCAATGCACTGTCTTAAAAGCGACACCAGTCATATTGTCCTGTTCATTCCGTTGTTGCAACAGACCGATAATCTCAACTAACACATCTTGCATTCCGCGCTCAGACCGTACCACCCGCGGTGAGAGCAGTCCCAGTAGCTCCTCCTCTTGGATTTCATGACGAAAACCATCTGTACACAACAGGTAAACCGTATTGGACTCCAATGTGTATTCTAAAAATTCCGGCTGCAACACATGAGAGGCGCCCACGCACTGTAAAAGTACATTGCGCCGCGTATCTTTTTCTTCCTGATCCGGAGCCAATTTTCCGGCGCTGATCTCCCGAGCCACCAGGGATTGATCCTGTGTGAGACGCGAGACATTATTTTGTATCTTATATAATCTGGAGTCGCCGATATTGACCACATACAGTTTATTGCCAATGCAAAGTGCAGCCACCACAGTCGTACCGAGAGAAATATTGTGATCCAGTCCATAATTGCCAATATCGGCATTGAGCCGATTCAACAAATGGGTCCATTCCTTGCGCAATAATGCAAAATCCATTGTGCGCTGGCTGAGCAGAATCGGCAAGCTCTGCGCAAACCAATCTGTAAAGCGTGCGACCACGGTTGCGCTGGCCACCTCGCCTTTTTTTAATCCGCCCATACCGTCACACACTACGGCAAACAACAAATTTCCATATCGCTTGCTCCGGGCGGTTTGAATACAGTAGCTGTCCTGATTGGTCTTTTTGACCGGGCCAATATCCGTTTGTGCCGCAATTAAATAATTCATTTGGAGTCCCCCTGGATTTCAAAATCTACGATCTCGTTAGCCAAGATTAACCGATCACCGGACCGCATGGGATAATGCCGATTGGGTTGCAGTTTGACACCGTTCAGCGTTGTGCCATTGGTTGAGCCGTGATCAACAACGGTATAGCCGCCCTCTGTAAAAGAAACGGTTACCTGGCGCTTGCTGATATAATCATTTTGTAAGACCAGATTACAGCAACTCGGGTCTGCGCCAATGGAAAATTCTGTTCCCTGCATCGGTACGGACTGACCGGTGCGCACCACAAAAAGGTAGCTGCCGGCATTTGGGGCATTAAAACACACGTATCACCGGGTGATTAGACAAATCCTGCATAAGCGAAGCCGGATTAGGAGGCACAAAGCCCGGCACATATCCACTTGGCGGAACGAGAGGCTCCGTCTCACCGAAACCGTTTGGCGTCGGCGTTCCCTGCAATTCTGCTGCGCTGTACTTACCGTTGTCCGGCATATCCAGTGGCTCTGTCACGCCATAAAAATCCTCCACCGGAACATGCAAAGGTTCTGTCCCGCCATAGTTGCCGTCCGTAAAAGGCAAAAACGGTGCGGCGCTTTGCAAGTGTTGCACCGGCGTGTTCAACGGCTCCGTTGCGCCAACGGAATCATAGGCCGGTGCCATTAGCGGTTCCGTTGCGCCATACTGGTTTTGACCCGGCAGCGAAATTGGCTCTGTCATCTCCGCCATATTCTTCTGTGCAGCGCCACCAAAAGTTCTGGCGGTTTCATAAGGTGTTACCCATACCTATACCATTCGCCGCTGCCCACATATCCGGTGAACCGACCACATCACCGCAACTTTGATTTTTCTTCTTTTTCTTTCCAAATCTAAAAAGACTCATTTTTCCTTAGTCCTATGATTTTCTATACACATTCTCTTTTTTGAGGCTGCGATTTTGTTGCGACTACATATTCATATTTATTTTACAGTAACGAATTGTTCACTTCTATATGCTGTTTGCGTACTATTGGCAATTTTTTGCCTAAATTTGCATATTTCTACGCGTGATTTGTCAATTTCTGTATATTTTTCCAGTTTAAAATCACTTTCACCTTGATTTGCAATTTGGCAAGGGTTTTGGTATGATGAGAACAGAAAGCGGTCGGGTTTAGAGGCGCGATCGATGGACGGAGGGTACGGGAATGAAACCGAAAAAGCAATGGGATCACAAGTGGTACACGGAGGAATTTTTGCAACAACTAAAGGCAACGGCAGCGGTGGAGATGGACGGCGATCTGCCCTACATCACCAAATATGCACCGGACGCCGGTTCGCCAAATGGGATTGACCCGCGGCTGCTGGGCGGACCATGGGCAAAATGGCGCGGTCCACGGGGCTGGTGCCAAATTTCATTCTGGACAGGGTCAAGATCCCGGTAACGCCGAAGATCTTGGCCGGATTCCGTGCCGGGTGTGACCGTGTTTCCTACGCCAAATGCGTACAGGCAAAGATTGAAGTGCGGGACAACACCGTACCGGCGGCGGACGGTTATCCCATTCCCATTCGCATGTACAGCAGTGCTCAATGTGCGCCGGGCAGCCCCTGCCTGTATTTTATCCACGGCGGCGCCTTTGTAGGCGGCACCCTGCGCCCCTATGACGAGGGGTGGAAGCTGTTTGTAGAAAAGTTCCGTATGCCTGTGGTAGCGGTGGATTACCGACTGCTGCCGGAGCACCCATATCCCACGCTGTACGATGACTGCTGCCGCGTACTGGAATGGCTGGGCGGCGACGGTGCCCGGGAGCTACACATTGACCCAAGGGCCGTTTTTGTGGTAGGTGACAGCGCCGGCGGCAACTTGGCCCAAGGCTGCGCCACCCGCTATAAAGGCACCCACCGGGTGCGGGGACAGCTGCTGCTCTATCCCACCCTAAACCTGTTTGGCACCACAGACCGCTACTATCACCCAAAAGAAACAGACTATCACCCGGCGCCGGGGCAGAAAAAGCTGGCTATGGGACTGGTGCGGCAAATGGAGCTGCTCTCTCGCTCCGGCAAGTCCTTTTTAGGTATTCCGAAGCCGGACGATCTGTGCAATCCTTACACCTCCGACCCGGCAGGGAACCCGCCCACTTTTCTCTCCGTAGGTGCGCTGGACTACCTGCGCAACGACACGGTGGCCTGGGCCCACAAGCTGCACGACGCCGGCGTGCCCACCCGCCTGGTGATGTATAACGGCATGGGCCACGGCTTCAAACGCCATGGGCGTTTTTCCCCAATGCCGAGGACCTGCTGGACGAAATGGGCGCTTTTATCCAGAATGTTTGTAAAAGCCATCAATAGCCGTTGACTGCGAACTTTATTCGCTTTTCTAAACTCTACGCTGCGCAGATTGCGCGGCAGGCATCTGTGATCAAGCGGCGCAAACAAGATCCACCTACACTGCAATCGGTACGGTCTGATCGCCATGCCGGTTGGGCGATAAGCATAACGAACACACGCAAAAAACAGCCATCACCGTAAAGGTGATGGCTGTTCGTTTGGTATTTATGAAGCAAACAGGAATTATTTCTCTGCGTACTTGTCCTCGCCGTTCCAGGAATACAGCTTACGGATCTCGGCGCCGACTTTCTCCAGCTGATGGTTGGCTTCCATCTCTCTCTTGGCCTTAAAGTGTGCCCAACCGTTGTTGCTCTCGGTGATGAACTTGGAAGCGAAGGTGCCGTCCTGAATCTCTTCCAGAACCTTCTTCATTTCCTTCTTGGTCTCATCGGTGATCAGTCGCTTACCGGTCTCGTAATCGCCGAATTCAGCGGTGTTGGAGATGGAGTAACGCATCTTAGCAAAGCCGCCGTTGTAAATCAGGTCAACAATCAGCTTCATCTCATGAATGCACTCAAAGTAAGCATTTCTCGGGTCATAACCGGCCTCAACCAAGGTCTCAAAACCGGCCTTCATCAGAGCGGTTACGCCGCCGCACAGCACAGCCTGCTCACCAAACAGATCCGTCTCGGTCTCGCACTTAAAGGTGGTCTCCAGAATAACGGCACGAGCACCGCCGATACCGGCGCCGTAAGCCAGAGCGATATCCTCACAATGACCGGTAGCATCCTGATATACAGCTACCAGACAGGGCGTACCCTTGCCCTCTTTGTACTCGGAGCGAACGGTATGACCCGGAGCCTTGGGAGCGATCATGAACACATCTACATCGCTGGGAGGCACGATCTGCTTAAAGTGAATGTTAAAGCCGTGGGCGAAAGCCAAAGCCTTGCCGGCGGTCAGGTTCGGTTCAATGTCCTTTTTATAGATGGAAGCCTGCTTCTCATCCGGGGTCAGGATCATGATAATGTCAGCGGCCTTTGCAGCCTCAGCGGTGGTCATAACCTTCAGGCCAACGCTCTCTGCATGCTTCCAGGACTTGGAGCCCCGTACAAACCAACAACTACGTCCACACCGCTCTCTTTCAAGTTCAGCGCATGGGCGTGACCCTGAGAACCAAAGCCGATCACAGCAACGGTCTTGCCCTTCAGGTAATCCAGATTACAATCTTCTTGATGGAAAAGTCTTGCTTCTGCCATTGTAGTTTCCTCCTAAAAAAATAAGTTTAATTGAAGTCACAGTGTTGTATGATGTCGCTGTGGTTTCTTAACAATTCACATTATATCCTGTATGATGTCTGTTGTCAATAGGCAATTTAAATTTTTTATAGATGCTCCATGGCGTGGAGAATGTGCAGCCGCATGGCGGTGCGGGCGCCCTCGGCATTGCGCTTCTTAATAAAGTCCATAATCAGCCGATCGTCGTTTAGATTATCAGCGCTTACATCCTTGTCCCGGGTCATGACGATCACGCCTTTTTTGATGGCATTGAAAATCACCGGCATAAACTGCTTCACAAACGCATTGTGTGTGGCATTGGCAATGCTCTCATGGAACTTTTGCTCCTCTGCCGTGCGGTCCTCGCCGCTTAAGATCTTCTTTTCCACCTGCTCACCGTAGTAGCAAATAGCGTCAATTTCTTCCTGCGTTGCCCGCTGTGCAGCCAAAAATGCGCAATCCGGTTCAAACATCAGCCGCATCTCAAACAGATCGTCCAAGCCGGAAGCAATATCGCTCAGATCCGCCGAGTCGATCACCGTATTGGCACTGACAAAGGTGCCCTTGCCCCGCCGAATCTCCAACACACCGCTGGTGGTCAAAATTCGAATGGCCTCCCGCAAGGTGGAACGACTAACGCCCAATTCCGCCGCCAGGTCATTCTCATTAGGCAGCTTGTCTCCCACCGTAAAGCGGTGCTGGGTCTCGATCATATTCAAAATCTGCTGTGCCGTACTCTCCGGCAGCATTGCCGATCTTGGCATATTCCTCACCTCTGTTCACATCATAACACAAGTTGTATGCAAAAGTCAAGGCGTTGTCTGACATCTTACAATTATAGAGCTAATTTTCTGCTGTTCTTTGTTCACCCTGCACGAATTTGCCCTGCGGGGGTTGTAAATTGTGAACAAATGCTATATGATAAGGATATAAATAAGAGAATATATATAATGGAGCGTAAAAAATGAACAAAGCAACCCAATTACGATACAATATGGAGTCCCTATGCATCTATCAATTCAAGACAGACCCGGTGATGCACAGTTTACTGCACCTGCTGCGCAGCATAGAAGACGGCGAGGCTGTGCTGGAGGCGCAAAGTGCCTTTTTCAGCACACTGGCACCTCGAGACACGCTGCGCCGGTATATTTCCAAGTTGATCCTCACCGACGACAATGTATTCAGCAAAGCCGCCGCCGGCGATGCGGCAGACCGTCTGCACCCTGCGATCCTGGATGGTGTAAAAAGCGACCTTGCCAAGCTGGAGGCTATTGCCGACCTGACTCCAGAAGATATTCTGCATGCAGTAGAGAATAAGGATCTGCGGGAAGTGCTGGGCACCCTGCCCCGATGGGAGAACGGCGAAGCGCTGCCGCCCCTGAGCCAAAACTGGGCGGAGCAAACGGAAGCACTGGCTGCATTCCATAAAAGAAATGGCTACGGTCTGTTTGCCAACTACGCAGCCTTTGAGTGGCGGGATCATGCCCTCTCCCCCATCTCTGCCACCGACCCGATCCAGCTGTCCGATCTGAAGAACTATGAATTGCAGCGGAGCCAAGTGGTGGACAATACAGAGAGCTTTGTTTGCGGACTGCCCGCCAACAACGTGCTGCTGTACGGTGACCGGGGCACCGGCAAAAGCTCCACCATTCATGCCATCCTGAATGCATACAAAGAACAGGGCCTGCGCATGATCGAGATCCCCAAAAGCGCGGTAGAGGAGTTGTCCCTGATTCGGGAGTACCTGGCGGACAGCCCGATGAAATTTATCATCTATATTGATGACCTAAGCTTTGACAGCCAGGACAACGCTTTTACAGAGCTGAAAGCGGCGCTGGAGGGCGGCCTGTCTGCCTGCCAGCCCAATACGCTGATCTATGCCACCTCCAACCGGCGCCACCTAATCAAAGAGAACTTCTCCGACCGGGAGGACGATGTAAACAAAAATGACACCCGCCAGGAACAACTGTCTCTGTCCGATCGGTTTGGGCTGACCATTACCTTTATTAACCCGGACAAAAAGGATTATCTGGACATTGTGGAAAAGATTGCCGCCGATCGTGGACTGCAAGTGGACGCCCAGCGGCTGGACGCTGCCGCCGAGCAGTGGGCCGTGCGCCGAGGCGGTCGTTCTCCCCGTTGCGCCCGCCAGTTTATCGACCATGTGGAGAGCGCTCTGCGCCGGGGCAAAGAATGGTAAAAATTCGTTCGCAAATTATTAAAAAATTTCATTTTTTGTTTACCGAATTCTAAAATTATGAACAAAAAAACCTGCTATGATAGCAGTATCAAAGAAAAGGAGCGAAAACAATGAGCAAAATTCTGGTAGTGGATGATGAATTAAACATCTGCGAATTACTGAAACTATACTTAGAGAATGAGGGCTACACGGTGTTTACCGCCAACGACGGCCAAGCCGCCGTGACCGCCTTCCAGCAGAAGGCACCGGATTTGGTACTGCTGGACATTATGTTGCCCAAGATGGACGGCTGGCAGGTGTGCCGAGAGATCCGCAAGACCTCTTCCGCCCCCATCATCATGCTCACCGCCAAGGACGAAACCTTTGACAAGGTGCTGGGTCTTGAGCTGGGCGCTGACGACTACGTAGTCAAGCCCTTTGACGCCAAAGAGGTGGTGGCCCGGGTGAAAGCTGTGTTGCGCCGCACCCAAGGCAAAAATGACAACGCCGAGGAAAGCAAGAAAGTGGTCACCTATGACAAGCTGGAGATCAACATTGCCAACTATGAATTGAAAGTCAACGGCGTGCAGATTGACACGCCGCCTAAAGAGCTGGAGCTGATCTACCACTTTGCTTCCAACCCCAACCGCGTCTTTACCCGCGACCAGTTGCTGGACGAGGTATGGGGCTTTGAGTTTTACGGTGACTCCCGCACAGTAGATGTGCATGTGAAGCGCCTGCGTGAAAAGCTAGAGGGCGTCAGTGACAAATGGGAGCTGAAAACCGTTTGGGGCGTCGGCTACAAGTTTGAGACCAAGGAATAAGTAATGGCATTTAAGGATGTACTCGTCGGTAAAAAGCCGGTCAAAAGCAATATTTTTGCCAAATACTTCCTGCTGTTTGCCGCTATCTTTTTGGTCACTTTGACCGTGCTGGGCACCGCCCCTGACCCTGATGGTCAACGCCTATTCTCAAAATGAACGCACCAATCTGCTGAAAGAGAATGTGCAAAGCGTATCCGGTACCATCAGTTCCTCGTTGATCATGCAGGACATTAACAGTCGCTATAGCGTGGAAAAAGAGCTGATGTGCGAATCACTATATATTATTTCCAACTCTATCGACGCAGATGTATTCGTCTGTGATGTGGAGGGTAATATTATTCTGTGTAAGAGCGGGCCTATTCCACCCCGTATTTTGGGGAGTTTACCACCTGCGCCCTGCATGACAGCTATTCCATCAGTTCCGCACTGCTGCAACGGGTGTACGAGACCGGCAGACCGTAACCGGGCGCATTACCGTACGCGGTCAAACCAATTATATTGTAGACCACCCATCGTTAGCGACGGCGATGTGATCGGCTACACCTTTGCGCAGACCCAAACCGGCGTGCAGTCCCTGGCACTGGCGGTAATCCGCATTTTCCTGCTCAGCGCGCTGGCCTGTTTGATGCTGGCCTTCATCTGCATTTGGCACCTGACCAAAAAGATGGTGACCCCTTTGCAGCAAATGAGCGCTGCCGCCAAGCAATTTGCCATCGGCGACTTCTCTTACCGAGTCAAGGTGCGAGGCTGCGATGAGCTGGCGGATCTGGGCATTGCCTTTAACGATATGGCAGACGCACTGGATAAAACAGAAAGTTCCCGCGCCAGCTTTGTGGCCAATGTGTCCCACGAATTAAAAACGCCTATGACCTCCATTGCCGGGTTTATCGACGGTATTTTGGACGGCACCATCCCCAAAGAGAAACAAAACTATTACCTGGGACTGGTAAGCACCGAGGTGCGCCGACTGAGCCGCTTAGTGGTGGCCATGCTGAACATGAGCAAGATCGAGTCCGGCGAATTCCAAATGAAGCCCAATAACTATGACATCTCTGACCAAATCATTCGTATTCTTTTGACCTTTGAACAAAAGATCGAGAAGAAGAATATTGAGATCATCGGGCTGGAGGACCTGCAGCCCCAGTACATTGTGGCGGACCCGGATATGATCTACCAGGTGATCTACAACCTGTTTGACAACGCAGTGAAGTTTACCAACGAGGACGGCTTTATCAAGGTCACGCTGGAGGATTTGGGCAGCCAAATTCGTGTAAGCATTAAGAACAGCGGCGCCGGCATTAAGGCCGAGGAGCTGTCCCGCGTGTTTGAGCGCTTCTATAAAGTGGACAAATCCCGCAGCCTGGACGCCAAGGGCGCCGGACTGGGATTATATATCGTAAAAATGATGGTGGAAATGCACTCCGGCAGAATTTATGCCAAGAGTGAAGACGAAAACACCGCGGAATTTGTATTCACCCTACCCAAGGCATTCACCCCCGTCAATAAAAAAGGAGCAAAAGAAGCATGAGCGACTATGAACAGAACCCGATAAACGGCAGCCAGCCCCCGCAGGGGGACAGCCAATCGAACACCGGCTATACGCCATATCAACAACCGGGCACCTATTACACACCACCCCAACCGGAGCAGCCCCAAACGCCGCCCACCGGCGACAACGCTAAGCACCACCTATCACTACGCCTACCACAGCGGCAACCAGCCCGGCGCTGCCTATAACGGCCAGCAGGCCGGTGCCGCTGACCATACCGCCCAGGCACAGCCCACCGGCCAGACTTACGGCACTCCCACAGAGCCGCCGGAGCCGGGCAAGCCGGAAAAAAAAGAAGAACAAAAAGACCATTACCATCGTGGTGAGCGTGCTGGTGGTGTGTGTGGTGATCGCCGTTACCGGCATTGTACTGGCAGCCACTGGCGTACTCTCCGGGGATAAGGAAGAAAAAACAGACGGCACCTCCACCTCTCAGGACAGCGGATCTGACACCCAGACCGTCAGCGGCGGCAGCGTGGCAACCAAGGACGACAGCGGCAACCTGACTGTTGCCGGCGTAGCCAAAAAAAAGCCATGGACTCCTGCGTGGGTATTACCGTCTATTCCAAGCAGAATTCCTACAGCAACTTCTACGGCTACGGCTCCAATAACAGCTCCGACAGCAGTGACAACCAGCAAGCCAGCGGCGAGGGCTCCGGCGTGATTATGAAGGAAGCGAACGGCAAGACCTATATTATGACCTGTGCCCATGTGATCGCCGACGGCAGCAGCTTTAAGGTGACCCTGAATAACGGCAAAGAATACACCGCCACAATGGTGGGTGCCGACAGCCAAACGGACATCGGCGTGCTTTCCATTGAAGCCACCGGGCTGCAAGCAGCCACCTTTGCCGACAGCAAGGGCCTGACCGTCGGCGAGCAAGTGGTGGCCATCGGCTGTCCCGGCGGTCTGGAATTCAAAAACAGCGTCACCAGCGGCTATATTTCCGCTTTGGATCGCCCGGTGGAAAGCTCCATCGGCTACGACAACGAGTGTATCCAAACGGACGCAGCCATCAATCCGGGCAACTCCGGCGGCGCGCTGTTTAACATGCAGGGTCAGGTGATCGGCATCAACTCCTCTAAGATCGCCTCCACCGAATACGAGGGTATGGGCTTTGCAGTGCCCAGTTCCACCGCTGTGGATACCGCCAACAGCCTGATTAAGAACGGCTATGTAGCCGGTCGCGCCAAGATCGGCGTCACCTACAACACCATTACCAGCTACAACAACGCTGACGCCATCCTCTCTGCCCTGACAGAAAAGGGCTTTAAGAACGCCAAGGGCACCATGGTAATCAACCAAGTAAGCAGCGACTCTGACCTGGCCGGCAAACAGGTAAAACAGTACGATATGATCGTAGCCGTCAATGGCAAGACCATGACCTCCACCGATGTGATGACGCAGGTGCTTTCCGATAGCAAGCCCGGCGACACCATCAAGCTGACCATTGCCCGCATTGAGAACAACCAGATCAAGACCTTTAAGGTAGACTGCAAACTGATTGAAAACAAAGGCAATTAACCGCGCATAAAAAAGGAAGTGCCGAACCGTAACGGTTCGGCACTTCCTTTTTATTATTGATTGCTTACAGCTCGGCGATTACTTCTACCTCGCACAGCACACCCTTGGGCAGGTCCTTAACGGCCACGCAGGAGCGGGCAGGCTTGGCGGTAAAGTAGGTGCCATACACCTCATTGAACTTGGCAAAATCCGCAATATCTGCCAGGAAACAAACGGTCTTTACTGCCTTATCCAGAGAAGTACCGGCAGCCTCAACCACGGCTTTCAAGTTCTCACACACCTGGCGGGTCTGGTCCTCAATGGTGGTGGCCTCCACATTGCCGGTGGCCGGATTAATGGCGATCTGGCCACTGGTAAACAACAAATTGCCGGTTTTCACCGCCTGGCTGTACGGACCGATGGCGCCGGGGGCGTTGTTGGTGCTTACATATTCCATAATCATTCTCCTTTATCTCAGTCGCAGACCTCAAAGCCTGCGCTTGTCAATGCCTGTTTGATAGACTCAATGTGGGCGTTGTCCCGTGTCTCTATCCCCAGTTTTAAGAAACAGTCGGTAATATTCATATCCAAATCCGTGCTGTCATAGTTGACGCTGACCACATTGGCTCCCTGCTCCGCAATAATGGAGGACACGCCGCTAAGCTGACCCGGCTGGTCGGACAGCGCAATGGTAATGTCCGCCGTGCGGCCGCCCATCTTCAGCCCGCGCTCAATCACACGGGAAAGAATGGTCACATCAATATTGCCGCCGCTGAGCAGGCAGCACACATTCTTGCCCTCAATATCCGGAATTTTGCCGGCCATCACTGCCGCCACCGGAACAGCGCCTGCGCCCTCTGCAATGAGTTTTTGCTGCTCTAAGAGGGTCAGAATCGCCAGGGCGATCTCATCATCGCTGACGGTAACAATGCCGTCCACATACTGCTTAACAAGTTCAAAGGTGTTATTGCCTGGGGTCTTTACAGCGATACCGTCGGCAATGGTCTGCACCTTGCCAAGGGTCTCAATCTGATCGTCCTGCACCGCATTAAGCATAGAGGGTGCACCTTGCGCCTGTACGCCGTAAACACGCACACGGGGATTCATCTGTTTAATGGCAAAGGCCACGCCGCTGATGAGACCACCGCCGCCGATGGGCACCACCACCACATCTACATTCTCCAACTGATTCAGGATCTCCAGACCGATGGTACCTTGACCGGCAATCACATCTTCATCATCAAAGGGATGAATAAAAGTGTAGCCTTTCTCCTCTTTCAGCTCCAGCGCTTTTTTGTAAGCGTCATCATACACGCCCTTGACCAGGCACACCTTGGCTGCCATAGCGCTTGGTGGCCTCCACCTTACTGATGGGCGCGCCGTCCGGCAGGCAAATCAAAGACTGAATACCATTCTTGGTAGCAGCCAGCGCCACGCCCTGGGCATGGTTACCGGCGGAGCAGGCAATCACGCCCCGCGCCTTTTCCTCATCGGTCAGCTTGCTGATCTTATAGTAGGAGCCACGGATCTTAAACGAACCGGTGACCTGCAAATTTTCTGTTTTTAAATACACATTTGTACCCGGGTGAATATTGGGCGCCAGGATCATATCCGTCTCACGGATCACCTCACGCAACACCTGAGAGGCCTGATACACTTTATCCAGCGTCAACACAAACATTCCTTCTTTCGACTCTATATATAATATAAGATTTTAATACGCTGCCGGGGTTTTGTCAACACTTTTTATGCCGTCCAGGTCCACCGGCAGTTCCCGGTTGGCAGTTACCGTATCCGGGGTCACCCGGCAGTCCACAGCTCGCACCTCTACACCGGCAGCTCGGGCGTCACGCAGTGCCCGGCAAAACGCCGAATCCGTCTCCCAGTTGGGTCGGAATGCGGTGCACCCGCCCATCTGCACAATAAGAAGCGCCATGGCACGGTAGCCCTGCGCCACCGCCTGCACCAGCTCTCCCATGTGCTTGGTGCCCCGAACAGTGGGTGCGTCCGGGAACACTGCCCACTCTCCCTGCCGCAGGGTCACGCCCTTCACCTCCACAAACAGCCGCTGTCGGTCATTTTCCGCATAAAAATCCAGCCGAGAGGCGCCAAAGCGCACCTCCGGTTGCACCAAGGTAGGCGACGACAAGATCGCCCCGGCGCGCAGTAGCTCCCCGGCCACCTGATTGGGCATGCCGCCGCATCCATATTCACCAGGCCAAAAGGCGTTTCCACCGTCACCAGGTCGTAGGCGGTCTTACGATTTGGGTTGCTGCTCTTTTCTAAATACACCGTAGCGCCGGGCACCAGCAATTCCCGGCAACGGCCGGTGTTCTTCACATGCACCGTCTCCAGCATACCGTCCACCGTACAGTGGGCAATAAACCGATTGGGCCGCTCCAAAAACACCGCTTTATGAATATCTGAATACTGCATACATAAAGCCTACCCCACCGGCGACCATTTGTCAATCCCCTAGCAGGTTTCCGCTATTTTCTATTGACTTTGCCGTTCAACTCCTATAAAATGGAAAGTGATATTATATGTTGGAGGACACCCACATGACCAAGATGAAAAAAAGATCCTTGCTGTGGCTCTGTGCGTACTGCTGCTGGGCAGCGTATTTGCCGGCTGCTCCGGCAAGAAAGCAGAACAGACCACAGAAATTACAGACGAAACCCTGCTGATCGCCTACACGGCAGACAACGCCCCCTTCTTCCAGATAGATGAAAAGGGCAACGCCAGCGGGTTTGAGGCCGACCTGATCGCTAAGATTTTTGACAGCATTAAGGACGACTGCAAAAACTACGCCTATGTGAAGGTGGAGCCGGGCTACCGCCTGGGTGAGGAGACCGCCTATACAGACAAGGACGGCAAGACCTATATTGCCTACATGGCCGTAGGCGGACTGCAAAAGAACGACGGCACCAACAACGAGGATTACAGTTTCACCAACACGGTCATCAGCAACCGAGTGGTGACCTTGGTAAAGAAAGACAGCAAGATTAAAGATTACAGCAATCTGGGCGGCGCCAAGCTGGCTGTGGTGAGCAAGGCAGCGCAGAATGCGCTGGCAGATAACGCCGTGATCGCCGATCGCAGCGCAAAGACCACCACCGTTTACAAGACGGCACAGGCGGCCTTTACCGCTCTGTACCAATATAAGGCAGACGCTGTGGTCATCGACGAGTTTGACCTGCGCACCTTGGACTTTATCTTAGACGGAAAGAAGCAAGCCTTGTCTGACTGGACAACAGAGCTGAGCGGTCAGTTGGACACGGTGGAATACGCCTTTGCCACCGCCAAGTATGACCGACTGAAGGACGATATCAACGAGGCGCTGCTGGAACTGAAAGACCCCAAGTACAACGACAAAGACGAATTCACCCCCATTGTAGAGCAATACTTTGGCTACAACGCCTCCAACTTCTCATACATCCCTGCAGACAAATAAGCAGCGTACATCACTCACACCTGTGGCCACCCCACAGGTGTTTTCTGTAAGGGAAGCATAAACAGAATTTGGCACCCCTTGTTGCAAGAGGTGACTCCCCGCAGTGCGGGGAGATGTCGCGTAGCGACGAAGGGACGGGCACCGGTTAGGTGCTGGCGTGCTTGCGCAACAAGCTCTGTATAATTGCCCTTGCAATCTAAAAAAACCGCCTGACCTACCGGTCAAGCGGTTTTCCTTTTTATACGCTTATACAGGTATATACTCCACTGCGTCCACCGGCACACCGTCCCGGTAATACACCCGGGGCACCCGGCGGGCAATGCGGCAGGGCAGCTCATAATTGAAGCTGTGCGCCAGACCGGACACCTCCTCCATGCTGAGGGTTTCGTTGCCGTCCGTTCCCACCAAGGTTACCGGCGTACCCACTTGCACACCGGGTATCTCCGTCACGTCCACCATAAACTGGTCCATACACACACGCCCGAGAATCGGCGCGCGCTTGCCGCCAATGAGCACCTGGCCCATGCCGGATAAGCAGCGGGGATAACCGTCTGCATAACCTACCGGAATGGTAGCGACTCGGCGGGGAGATGGAGTGGTGTATGTACCGCCGTAGCTAATCTCCCGTCCCGGCTCCAAGGTCTTTACATGGCTGACCCGAGCCACCCAGCGCAGCACAGGCTGCAAGGGCAACAGGGATTTGTCCACCTCTTCCGAGGGATACAGACCGTACAAAATAATCCCCGCCCGCACCATATTAAAGCTACCGCCCAGGCGCATAATCCCGGCGGAATTGTTCAGGTGTTTAATCGGAATTTCCACCCCGCGCTGCTCCAGCAAATCGCAAAACTGTAAGTACCGCTGCCGCTGGGCCTCCGCCTTAACAAAGCTGGTTTCGTCCGCCGTGGCAAAGTGACTGGAAAGCCCCTCCGGGTAAATCCCCGGCAAATCGCAAATGGCCTTGCAAATATCCGCGCTCTCTTCATTCACCTGGAAGCCGATACGGCTCATACCCGTGTCCAGTGCAAAGTGAAAAGGCCTTAGACCTGTTTACCCTGGCGCACCGCCTCCGCCGACAGTGCCTTGGCTGCCTCCATGGAGAAGATCGGCAGTCGCACATTATGTTCTACCGCCCGAGGAAAATCGTCCGGAAATACCGGACCCAATACCAAAATGGGCAGGGTTACACCTGCTCGGCGCAGTTCCATTGCTTCTTCAATACAAGCCACGCCGTAAAAATCAAAGTTCTCTTCATACCGGCGGCCGATATATGCCGCACCATGACCGTAAGCGTCCGCTTTAATCACACCCAGCAGCTTAGTATCCGGCCCGATCTTTTGCCGAATGGCGGCAATATTCGCCTCCAACGCATTTAAGTTAATTTGCGCTTGGGTTCTCTCATACATCTGCAATCACCTCCGCCAAAGGCGCAACGGCAATGCCATTCTCTGCAAAGGCGCTGCGCAGCGCCTGCACAAATTCCAGTGCACGGGCACCGTCGCCGTGAACGCACACCGAGTGCGCCACCACCGGAATATCCTCACCGGTATAAGCCGTCACTTTCTGTTCTTTAACCATACGCACCACCCGGTCAATGGCCGTGGCGGTGTCTGTAATCATGGCGCCGGGTTTGCGCCGATCCCGCAGGCTGCCGTCCGCCTCATAAGCACGGTCGGCAAACACCTCGCAGCCAAAGGACACGCCCTGCTCTTTCGCTGCCTGTTGCAGACAGGAGCCCGCCGGTGCCAGCAGCACCAGCGCCGGGTCAAAATCCCGCACAGCGCGGGTCACCGCCCGCGCCAGTTCCAAATCCTTGCAAGCCATATTGTACAAAGCACCGTGGGGCTTCACATGCTGCAAGAGAGCGCCGTTTGTCCGGCAAAAGCCGGCAAGCGCGCCGATCTGATACAGCACATCCCCATAGGCCTGGTCCGGGGTCACCGCCAGCTGCCGCCGACCGAACCCCACCAAATCCGGGAACCCGGGGTGGGCCCACCGCCACACCCTGCGCCCGGCAGGCTGCCACCGTGGCCCCCCATCACAGAGGGGTCACCGGCATGGAAACCGCAAGCCACATTGGCAGAGGACACCAGCGCCAGTACCCGATCATCCGACCCGATGGTGTAGGCGCCAAAGCTCTCGCCCAAATCCGAATTCAAATCCACTTTATACATAAATCAAGCTCCAAAAAATCAATATTTCAGCATGGTATTGGGCACATCGGTAATGAGCATATGCCCCGGTGCGTGGGTAATGGCAAAGGCGCACCTTGGCCGCCATCACCGCTGCCTGAGGGGTTACCCCGCAAGGCCAAAACACCGGCACCTCGCCCGGTCGAATGGTCACGCTGTCGCCGTAATCCGGGCAGTGCACATCGGCAATGCCGATAGCTGCCGGGTCGCCGATCTGCACAGGGGCGCCATGCACGCGGGGCATGGCAGAGGTGACCTGCACGCTGCGCACCACCAAATCATGGGGAATGGGACGCATGGAAACCACCATATTGCCGTGGAATACGCCTGCAGGCTCCAAGGGGCCAAATTGGTATTGAACATGGGCACATTGCGCCCTTCTTCAATATGCCGCACCGGCACCCCCGCCTGCAAAAGCTCACTTTCAAAGCTAAAGGAGCAGCCGATAAGGAAGTACACCAAATCGTCCTGCCAATAGGCGGAAATATCCGTTACTTCTTCCACCAGCTCCCCTGCCCGCCAAATGCGGTACTTGGGAAAGGCGGTACACACATCGTCACCGCGAGCCATGGCGCCCATTTGGCGGCAGCCCGCTTCGCCCACCTCTAAAATGGGGCAAGGTCGGGGATTGCGCATACAAAAAAGCAAAAAGTCAAAGGCCTGTGCCTTCGGCAAAATGCAAAGGTTGGCCTGGGCATATCCGGCGCACATGCCGGAGGTCTGGCCCTGTAGCTTGCCTGCGCTGATCAGCGCCCGCACATCCCGAGGCGCCCAATCGCTGTAATCCATTCTATATCCTCCTATGCCGAAAGGCAATATTTTTTACCAAAAAAGCAAATTGTCCAGCCATTTTTCCTGCTGCCGGGCGATCTTCTCTGCCTCTTGCACTGTAATGGGCACAAAACGCACCGCATCCCCCGGCCGTGCCTGCGCCAACAGCGACACATCGCAGCCAATCACCGTAGCGATCTTGGCATAGCCACCCACCGTTTGGTGATCGCTCATCAGTACAATGGGCTGACCGCTGCCGGGCACCTGCACACTGCCCCGTACAATCCCGTCAGAGCAAATATCCACTCCGCCGTCTGCCGTCAGTGCTGAACCCTCCAGCCGCAGGCCCATACGGTCGCTCTTTGGCGTCACGATATAAGGCTTGCTGTAAAAATCCTTCCGTGCAGCCGGGTCAAATCGGGCTGCCTGAGGGCCGTCAATACACCGCAGCGTAAACGGCGGCGCAAAGGTCACCGGCGGAATATGCCAAGGCGTCGGATCGCCGATAGGCAAACAAAAATCGCCGGTGGTCAGCACATCGCCTGCTTGCAGGGCGCGACCGTCCAGTCCGCCCATTTGAATTTTCAGATCCGTGGAGCGGCTGCCCAACACCACCGGCACATCCATGCCGCCGGACAGTGCTAAATAGCACCGCAAACCGGTGCGGGCAGCGCCCAGTTGCAAACGGTCGCCACTGCGCACCTCATAGGCACGGTAATTTTCAATGGGTTTTCCATTTAATGTGGGGGCAAAGTCGCCCCCTGCCAAAGCAAAATAGCCCTCTCCGACAAACCGGGCAGAAATACCGGTAAGCGTCATCTCCAGTACCGCACAGCCTCGGCAGTTACCCACCAGCCGATTGGCAATCTGCATAGAAGTTAAGTCCATCGCCCCGCAGGTGCAAAAGCCCAAGTGTGCCACCCCGGTGCGCCCCAGGTCCTGCACAGTGGTCAAAGCACCGGGGGCGTCGATCATCAGTCGCATACCGGCACCTCCTCCACTTGTACCGTATAAGTGCCCGCTGCCACTGCCCGAGCGATTTTTTCATACTCGGCAGGCGAGATGGGCACAAAATGCACCAAATCCCCTGCCCGGTACAGGATCGGCTCCTGCCGCTGCCGGTCAAATACAGACACCGGTGTGCGCCCCAGCAGCTGCCAGCCGCCGGGAGAAGCCAGCGGGTACACCCCGGTTTGCGCACCGCCGATTCCCACACTGCCCGCAGGAATACAGGTGCGTGGGCTGTCCAGCCGCGGCGTATGCAGCCGAGGGTCCAGCCCCCCTAAATAGGCAAAGCCGGGCAAAAAGCCCAGCATATAAATCAAATAATCCGGTGCACTGTGCAGCTCAATCACTTCCTGCGCAGACAGACCGCTGTGGTGGCAAACAAAGTCCAAATCCGGCCCATAGTCGCCGCCGTAACACACCGGCAGCTGAAACACCCGCCGCCGATCCTGCCCGGCCACAGACAGACTGTCCAGCAGTCGCCGCAGTTGCCGCTGCAACGCCTTTGCAGAAATCACCGTGCAGTCATAGCACACGGTCAGATCCGCATAGGCGGGGATCAAGTCTGTAATTCCACGCAGGCCGGCGCTGCCAATGGCTCCTTGCAGGGCAGTGACCCGGCGATTGATTGCCGGGTCGATTCCGTCCCCCAAGTGCACGGTAAGGGCGCCCCTCGCCGCACTGTAAAAAGGAATAGTCCATCGATTATTCTCCGTAATAGCCGTCAAAATAGCCCTTGGCAATGGTGTCTGCAAACCAGCCACTGGTCTTTTGCACCACCTTGGGCGGGTAGCTGATCAGCTCTTTCATCAACTTCACCAATGGCAGGTTGATGCTGCGGCCAAAGCCGTCTATGCTGGGAATATTGCGCCCATACATATCCAGAAGCCCGGCTCGCGCCGCCTCCTCCATGGCCCGCTGCTGCACCTCCTCAGACTGGAACAGATCCGCATTGCCCAGCAAATATGCCGTAGCTGCCATCATGGCATTGCAGCCCCAGTCAGAGCAAGTAGCAGTAATCAGGTTATCCGCTGTGCTTTCCACCAAAATACCGCCGCCGCAGGAGCATTCGCACTCACCGTCGTCTGCATGGGGCACATATTTGCGGATATGGTCGCCGATGGCCGCCATACCGATCTCGTTGCCCAAATCACCGATGGAAAGATTGTAAATGCCCCGCGCCTTGCAGGCGTTAAAGAGCACATCGCTCTTGGCCTCCAGCTCCGTTAAGGATTTGCCCACCGCGTTATGGTACGCACCCTTGGCATTGCGCCCGGGTGCCTCATTGGTGATCACCGCCGCCGGAACGCCTTTTGCCAGCAGTGCCTCTGCCTGGGCAGGCGCCTCTCGGTCGTCCTTGGTAAAGGGCACGGCGCACATGGAGAACGGGTATTCCCGCGCCTCCTCTACCGTGTCATACAAATGGAAGCCCAGTACCATGGCCAACCGCCGCACCGCCTCCATACATTCCTCCGGCACCACCAGTACCGGGGTGCAGTCAAAGGCTTTAATCAGAAAGCGCGCCAGCATCATAGAAGACACCATGCCGTCCGTCTCCGGCTGCTTCCAGGGCAACAGTACAAAGCCGGTGATGATATATACCAAATCGCCCGAGTGGATATGCGCCACCAGACCCTTGGCCGCATGCACAGACAGCGGCTCTCCGGCATAGTCCCTAGCCGCCCGGTACAGAATACGACACACACCGTACCCTCGCGGATCCAGGGTCATTAAGCTGTCCAAATTCTCACCGATATTATACAGTGTCAGTTCTTCATTGGTCATTGCAGTTGTCCCCTCTCGTCCGATTTAGCGGGCCGTTGCGTCCATAAAGTCCGCTACCAGAGCGTCCTGCAAATCTTTCAGCATCTGCGGCGCTTTACCGCCCACCGGTTGGCCGTCAATACTCTCTGCTGCCAGGCAGAAGGAACCGGAGGAGGACACGATGACCTCATCCGCCGCCATCATCTCTGCCACAGTAAAGGGCGTTTCATCTACTGCATAGCCCAGCTTCTTGCACATTTTGATCAAATGGGCACGGGCAATACCCGGCAGAATATAATGATCGGTGGGATGGGTCTTAAACACGCCGTCCTGAATAATAGACACATTGGAGTGCGCGCACTCGGTGACAATATCGCCCCGATGGAACACGGACTCATCGCACCCGGCCACCGCCGTGCGCTGGGCGGCCATACAAGAGGGCAGCAGATTCAAAGTCTTAATATTGCAATGGAGGAAGCGCGTATCCTCCGTGGTAATCAGATTGATTTTTTTATAAGTATCCTGTACAGAACAGGGGGTCAGCACAATCCACAAATTGGCCGGTACTTTGTCCGGATCCGGATACGCGTGGTTGCGCATCGCGGTGCCACGGGTCACCTGCTAATAGACGAACTGCTCGCCGCAGTCTACCTTTTCCACCATTTCCGTAAGCAGAGCACCCATCTCCGCCTTGGTCTGCGTCAGGCGAATACCCAAAAGTGCCGCACTGTTATAGAAGCGATCCAGATGCTCATCCAGCGCATAAATCACATGATTGCGGCTGTAAGTGGCATCATAGCAACCGTCGCCGAAAAAGCACACACGATCCAGCATGAGCGCCTGCATTTCCTCCAGCGGGCCAAACTTGCCGTTGTAGTAACCTAAATTCTCCATATCCCATATCCTCCTAAAAAAAGACAATAGGCACGCCAAAGCGAAAAAAGCTCCGTTGCCCTTATCCAATACTATATCACTTTCCAGCGCAAAAGTAAAGATGCCCGAAAGATAATCAGCACAAGGTGTTTATCCGACTACCGTCCGACACTGAATTCCCCCCGTTGCCGACCAGGATCGTGCCCCTTTTGCAAAAGCCGGATATAGTATATCAGCATTTGTACGCAAAATTTGTCAAACCCTGCGGCAAACCGTCACACCCGGCAGATTTGTATAAAAAATCCACAAATTTCCAATTTTTTTCTCAATTTGGTTGACATTACCAGTCGAATTCTCTATTATTAGAGCTGAAACAGCAGAAAAAATGCCTGCAATGTCTGCTGCTTTGAAAATGAAAAAGGACGGAAAAATCATGCTTATTGAAGAACTCGCTCAGGAATATCGAACACAATATAATGTTTTGTGTGCCAAGATGGACGGACTGCGCCCACTGCTTTCCGTCTATGGCGGAGAGGATCTGTACCGCCTGCGCAGAAAGCTGCGCACCTACTACGAAATGGCCTGCGAATGCCGCCACATTGCTACCATACTGGAAAGCTACTACGATGAGGAGGACGGCGTATGACAGATATGATCGAAAACTGCTGCTTTGCCTCCCCGTCCCAAACGGAGCCGGACACCCAAACCATCACCCGCCGTGCCTTACTGACCGTGTTGCCCATGGTGCTGGAACAGGAGCTGAGCCCACGGCAGCGCACCTGCCTGCGTGCTTTTTATGTAGACGGCAAAAGCCAAACGGAAATTGCCCGGAGGCTGGGTCTGTCTCAAGCTACGGTCAGCTACCATATCCATGCAGCAAAGGCGGCAGCCAACCGGCTGCTGCACTACTGCCAAATTGCCGTGGCCAAGGCCAATGACTGCTGGCTGGAAGCAGAGAACAACGGACTCTGATCCCTCTATCTGCACAGACGATACAGCAGCGGCAAGTCTGCGAACGCCCAGGGCGTTACCGCCGCCAACACCTGAAAAGCGCACCTGCACACGGTGCGCCGCAAAAAAGAACAGCGCACCTCAGTTCATCCTATGAGGTGCGCTATATTTTGTGTGTATTTTTATGTATACATTAGAATGGCGATTAGGAAAAAGACGGCATAGAGCACCACCTGATGACCCATATAGACCCACAGGCTGTTGCGCCCCAGCCAGCACAGCACCCGGCTGTGGCGGCGGTAAAAAGGCGCCGGCAGACGGCCATCCCGCACATAGGTCCCGGCAAAGGCCCCCAACAGAAATAAAAAGAACCAAGGGATCAAAGCAAAATAGTCGGCGGACCGGAAGCTGCTGTTAAAAAAGCCCAAGGGCATCAGCCAGTTGGTACGAAACAGCGCCGCAGGCAAATGCACCAAACCAAAGACCATGGTATGCTTCGGCTCACTGATCCCATAAGTCAAAAAGAACAGCAAACCGCAAACAAGCATGCCCAAACGCGGCGAAATCTTCTTCATCACCGGCAGCAGCAGACCGGTGAGGATCATGCAGCAGCCCAGGCAGGAAAGAATACCAAAGTAGATCTTCGCACCGGTGATACCCATCAGCGGCAGCACCCAAACGGTAACCCCGGTGATCACCAAACCGCAGCCCAGCACCACTGCGCCCCGGCGTATCGGATTACGGGACAGGCGGGAGCAAATGCCGGATATCAGAATAAACAGCCCCCAAAAGATAGGCTGCACGGTACACAGCGCGTCAAACACCCGGTAGCCCCAGAACAGCTGCAACACATCGCCCACATCCAAAAAGGCGTGGTGCACCACCATACAGAGAATGGCAAATCCCCGCAGCTCGTCCAGCAAATAAATACGGGGACGGGCAGATTTGGGCTGTTTTTGGCGTTTTTGTCTCACCGGAGCACCTCCTGTTTCAAGGCTTTGGGTTATTTTACCACAAAAGCGGCGGTTTGTACACGCAATTTTTGACACACCGTGGCAAAGAATTGCGCTTTATAATTGTATATGAAATGGAAGTGTGCTATAATACGGTGAAGTCTTAAAAATACAGAAAACGGCGATCCGCCGAGAGGAGCATGTATATGAAAACCGCTGTGGGCGAAGTGCAGGGCGAGGCCCTGACCCTTGTAAACACCACCAACACTGCCATTGCCGCCGAGTCCGGCTCGCTGCCGGTACTGGGCACCCCCTTTATGCTGGCCCTGATGGAAAAGGCCACCTGCGAGGCGGTGGCAGATCTGCTGGAGGACGATGAGACCACCGTGGGCACGGCCATGAACATTACCCACATCAAGGCCAGTGCCATTGGCGAGGTAATCACCGCCAAGGCTATACTGACAGAGGTGGACGGGCGCAAGCTTACCTTCCATGTAACCGCCCGCAACGACAAAAATGAGCTGGTGGGCAGTGGCACCGTAGAGCGCTTTGTGGTACTGGCGGAAAAATTCTTAAGAAAGGTCGAGGGAAAATGAGATTTTCTGCGGTAATCTTTGACTTTGACGGTACCCTGTGCGACACCGGCCCGGGCATTATGAACAGCGCCGCCTATGCGCTGGAGGCCTACGGCTTTGAAGTGCCCCGGGAACCGGGCGCCCTGCGCTGCTTTATCGGGCCGCCACTGCTGGTGACCTTTCAGGAGCAATTCGGCGCAGATGCGGCCACAGCCCAGGCGCTGGTACAAAAATACAGAGAGCGCTACAACGGCGCCATTCTCAATGAGAGCATGCTTTACCGGGGTATTGTGACCTTGCTGGAGAACTTAAAAGCGGCAGGCATACGCATTGGCATCGCCTCCTCCAAGCCCAAGCGCTACATTGACCAGCTGCTGGCACACTATACCATTGACAAATTCTTTGACGCAGTGTGCGGTGTGGATTTTAACACCGACTGCGAAAGCAAGGCCAGCATTATCGCCCGCTGCCTGCAAGAGCTGGGGGTCACCCCGGAAAAGGCATTGATGGTCGGCGACAAAAGCTACGACATCAACGGCGGAAAGGCCAACGGCTTAAAGACCGTGGGCGTAAACTGGGGCTACGGCAGCAAGTTTGAGTTTATTGAAGCCGGCGCCGATTTTCAAGCGGAGAAGCCCATGGACATTGAAGCCATTGCACTGGGCTTTTTTGAGCAAACGGAGGAATACGGCGGCATTTATAACGGCCGCATTCTCACCCTTCACTGCGACACGGTGACTATGGTGGACGGCGCGGAGGAAAAGCGGGAGGTTATCGACCACCCGGGCGGCGTGGCCGTAGCCGGACTGACAGAAAACAAAGAACTGCTGCTGGTGCGCCAGTTCCGCTATCCTTACAAAGAGATTTTGCTGGAGATCCCCGCCGGCAAACTGGAAAAGGGCGAGGATCCCTTTGAAGCAGGCAAGCGGGAGTTCAAAGAGGAATGCGGCGCTACGGCAGACAGCTACTTTTCCCTGGGAGAGGTGTACCCCTCCCCCGGTTATTGCGGCGAGATCATTCACCTGTACGGCGCGGCCGGGCTGCACTTTGGGCAGCAGCATTTAGATGAGGGCGAGTACCTGGATGTAGTGCGCATGCCTCTGGACGAAGCAGTGCGCCGGGTAATGACCGGTGAGATCAAAGACGCCAAAACCGCCATCGCCATTCTGAAATTAAAGGAACGAATCAATCCATGATCTATTTAGACAACGCAGCCACCACCCGACCCTGCCCGGCCTGTGTGGCGGCCGTGGGCAGCATGCTCACCGACCACTTTGCCAATCCCTCCAGCCTGCACGGTCCGGGGATTGACGCCATGAAAGAGATCATCGCCGCCCGCAGCGCATTGGCAGACGCTCTGGGGGTAGAGCGAGACACGCTGACTTTCACCTCCGGCGGCACAGAGGCCAACAACCTGGCTCTGTTCGGTGCAGCCTATGCCAACCGGCGACGGGGCAAGCGCATTGTGACCACCGCCATAGAGCACGAGAGCATTATACAAACCGCCGACCAGTTGGAGGCAGAGGGCTTTGAGGTCATTCGCCTGCAACCGGACAAAACCGGCAATATTACAAAACAGCAGATTGAAAGCGCCATCACCCCGGACACCATTCTGGTCTCCGTCATGCGCATCAACAACGAAGTGGGCAGCATTCTGCCGGTGGAGTGCATTCGCCGGGCGGTACAAAAGGCCGGCGCACCGGCGCTGATCCATACCGACTGTGTGCAGACCTTTGGCAAGGTGCCCTTGCGGCCGGACAAGCTGGGGGTGGACCTAATGACCGTCACCGCCCACAAGATCCACGGTCCCAAGGGGGTAGGCGCTCTGTATGTGCGCAAGGGCGTGCGTATTCTGCCCCGCACCTTTGGCGGTGAGCAGGAGAAAAAATTGCGACCGGGTACGGAGGCAGCGCCCCTGATCGCCGGGTTTGGCGCTGCGGTATCGGCACTGCCGGATCTGCGTGCGCAGAACGCCGCCGTCAAAGAACTGAACGCTTATACGAAGGAACGGCTGGCGGAGATCCCCGGTCTGACCTTTAACAGCGGCGACCAGACCTCGCCCTATATCATCAATATTTGCGTGCCCACCTTTATGCGCAGCCAAACCATTATTCAGGAGCTGTCCGCCAACTACGGCATTTGCGTCAGCAGCGGCTCCGCCTGCGCCAAGGGCAAGCGCTCCCATGTGCTCACCGCCATGGGGCTGCCGGAGCAGGTGATTGACAAATCCATTCGTCTGAGCTTTAGCGGCCAAAGCACGCAGGCAGAAGCAGACGCCTTTGTAGACGCGCTGCGCGACCTGGTAAAAAAACACCCAAAGGAGTAACCTATGCGAGAGATCGTACTGATTAAAAACGGCGAATTGGCACTAAAGGGACTGAACCGCAGTTCCTTTGAAGATGTGCTCATTAAGAATATGCGTCGCCACCTGGCGCCCTTGGGCACTTTCCAGTTTACCAAGAGTCAAAGCACCATTATGGTGGAGCCGGAGGACCCGGACACGGACCTGGACGACACGGTAGACGCGCTCACCCGCGTGTTCGGCATTGCCGCCCTGTCCCGGGCCGCCGTGTGTGAAAAAGATATAGAGGACATTGCAGCCACAGCACTGGAATACCTAAAGGAGCCGCTGGAGGACGCCAAAACCTTTAAGGTGGAGGCCAAGCGCAGCGACAAAAAATTCCCCATGAAATCGCCGGAGATCTGCCGAGAGATGGGCGGTCGTATTCTGCGCCGCTTTCATCATCTCAAGGTAGATGTGCATAACCCGGACATTACCGTTACCGTAGAAGTACGGGACCGCTACGCCTTTGTGCGGGGCAACAACCTGCACGGCGCAGGAGGTATGCCCACCGGCACCGGCGGCCGCGCGGCGGTGCTCATCAGCGGCGGTATTGACTCTCCGGTGGCCTCTTATATGATGGCCAAGCGGGGAATCGAATTGGTAGCCGTGCACTTTGCCTCGCCCCCGTACACCAGCGAGCTGGCAGAAATGAAAGTGATGGAGCTGCTGAAGAAAGTAGCCCGGTACAGCGGCTGGATCACCACCTTTGTGGTGCCGTTTACGGAAATCCAGGAGCAGATTCGGGACAAGTGCCCGGAGGAATACTTTACCATTATCATGCGCCGCGTGATGATGATGATCAGCGCCCGCATTGCAAAGAGTCAGAACTGCCATGCCCTGATTACCGGCGAATCCGTAGGGCAGGTAGCCAGCCAGACCATGTACGCCCTGGCGTGCACGGACTGCGCAGCGGATATGCCGGTGTTCCGTCCCTGTATCGGTATGGACAAGGACGAGATCATCGCCATCTCCCGCAAGATAGACACCTTTGAGACCTCTATTGAGCCCTACGAGGACTGTTGCACCGTCTTTACCCCCAAGCACCCGAAAACCAAGCCCCGGCTGGATGATGTGCTGAAAGCCGAAGCAAATATGGAGAATCTAGACGAAATGATGGACCGGGCCGTGGCCGGCGTAAAGAAAGTTGTGATCAAATAATGGAGCCGCGCAAGGATCCCAATGAGGAGATTGACCGCATTTTAGCCGACTTTCAGCAAAGCCGTACCCGGCGGCAAGCAGAGGCGCCGGCAGAGCCGCCTGTTCCGGCAAAAGAAGGGAAAGCGCCGTCAAAAAAAAAAAGCCCTCCAAAGAAGCAAAGCCGCCAAAAAAGGAAAAAGCGCCCCGCCGCCCGCTGAGCAAAAAGCAAAAGCGGGGGCTGTGGATCGCCTTGGTGTGCCTGGCAGTGGCTGTGACGCTGGCCTTTGCTCTTCCCGCCATACAAAGCAGCCGCCAAAACGCCTACTTAAAGCCCTACGAAACCAAGTACGGCATTCACTACCCGGCGGGTATGCTGGAGCAATATTGCGACGCCTACGGCAAGGATCGGCAGATTGCCGGTTTTCTGACCTACGGCAGCAGCGGCGAGATCACCGTGTCCAAGACCAAAAATGAGGGCCAGCCGTACCTGGATAACAACAGCGACTTTTTGCACTTTGGGTTTAACACCGTAATCTACGGCAACCCGCAGCAGCTGACCGGGCTGGAAGCCGCCTATGGCAGTGCCGCCGCCTGCAACAACAGCGGCACCACCCTCACCTACAATTCCCTGTTTGAGACCGGGCAGTGGCAGGTGGTAGGCGCCCTGTATGTGAACACCAAGGCCAAGGACGACAACGGCTACTGCTTTCCCTACAATGTGACCGGAAACATGACGGCAGACAGCTACAAGCAATTCTACGCCCGACTGACCAATCGTATGATCTATACCAGCAACCGCACCTTAAATCGGGCGGATCACCTGCTGACCATTGCCACGGACAGTGCGCTGCACCCGGGGTGGAAATTTGTGTTGGTGGCCGCTAAGGACGGCGAGGTGCGGGATGTGCGGGATGTGCAAACGCCACAGTACCCGCAGGCGTACTTTGACGAGAAAGGAAAAAGAACCCTTATGCGCCCTTTAACAAATGGTATCCGGAGATCTATGTGAACAACGGCAAACAAACCTCCCGCCAAAACAAAAAAGATTACCAAACAAAATAAAAAAGCCCCGACGGAATTTGCGTTTCGTCGGGGCTTTTTTCGGTTTCTGTTTTAGATTTTCACATCAGCATAGATGGGATAGTGATCGGACATGGCGTCCATCGCCCCATCTGAGAGAATCCCCGTAGCATCGCACCTTGGCGGTCTGCCGGTCAAAAAAATGTGGTCATAGGTAGGGGCAGAGGCTTTTTTGTTGTTGCCGCTTTTGGTCTTGGCGGCCAAGGCTTTGGTGTCCTGCATCTTTTTTGACAGGCGGCTGTAAATCTCCGGCGCATCATACACCGGGTCGTACCCGCCGCCGTCCATGGCGTTAAAGTCACCACAGGCAAATACCGGACACTTATACTGTGCCGCCAGGGATTTGGCAAGTGCCGCGGCCTGGTCTGCCTGGCTTTCCATCACCGCCCGCTCCGCCTTTTCCTCTCCGCTGCGGATCAGGTCCAGGTGGGTGGAAGATACAATATATTTTTCGCCGGACTGATTGTTCTGGAACAGTCCCCACACAATGCGGCGCAAGCGCGCATCATCCCCCCGGTCATAGGCCACATCGCCTTGCTCCAGCAGGGTTACCCGATCGCTGTCATACAGCAGACCGGTCATGCGTACCAGCGCACCGGTACGCACCGGGTACAGCAGCTTATAACTGCCCCGGTTCTGCATCAAACAACAGTACCACTGGTCGCTCATCTCCTGCACTGCCACCACATCCGGCCGGTAGGTGTCCAGCACCTGCAAAAACATTTTGGCCCGCTTGTGCGCGTCCGTGCCGCCCCAGCTCTCATAATGCACCAGCAAATTGGCACTCATAATGCGGGCGGATGTATTCTTGGCACGCTTGGCGTTCGCCTTGCCGATGCTCTCCTGAAACTCCTCGCTAACCATATAATCCGACAGATCACCTCGGCTGCGAATCACCGCCGGCACGGCAATAGCCGTACTCACTGCTGCCACCAGAACCAGCGACAACAGGGCGCAAAAAAAGCGCCGCAAAAACTTTCTCATAATCTTCCTCCGCAGTATGTTCTCCCTACCTATTATACACAAGCCGGCGTTCCATTTCCACCCTACGGCAAAAATAAAAAAGTATTGACTATTTTACTTAGGCGTTGTATATTTGTTATACTTATTATAGAAAGAAAAAACGGCGAGAATCGCCAAGTGGAGAATAACGATGATGGAAGAAACAAAAAAGAGCAAGTCCCTGCGCCTGCTGACGGTACTGCTGTCTGTGGCGGCCGTAGCTGCCATGTTGTGGTGCGCACCGTACTTTAAGGACGATTGGGCCTGGGGCAGCCAGGTGGGACTGGATCGACTGCAAACCCACTTCACAGGTTATAACGGCCGGTATCTGGGCAACCTGCTGGTCATGGTCCTCACCCGCTCCCTGCCGGTGAAAATCATTTTAATGACCGCCGGGGTTCTGTCGCTGCCGTTGCTGGTCAGCCGCTTGGCCAACAAAAAGCTGTTTTTATTGTTTCCTTTGAGCCTACTGGGTGTAGCTGTGATGCCCGCCGATCTGTTCCGCCAAACGGTGGTGTGGGCCAGCGGTTTTTCCAACTATATGCCGCCGGTGCTGCTCACTCTGTGCTATCTGCTGCTGGTATGGGATCTGTGGGATGACACAGCACCGGTACAGAGCAAATGGTCGCCGTTCTGCGCCCTGCTCATCGGCGGGTGCGGTGCGCTGTTTATGGAGCATGTGACTTTATACAACCTGGCGCTGGCAGTAACGGTGCTGATCTTTTCCAAGGTCAAGCACCACAAGACCTATGCCACCCACTGGTGCTTCCTGGCCGGCGCTGTCATCGGTGCCGGAATTATGTTTACCAACAGCGCCTATGGCTTTATTTCTTCCGGTAAAGACCAATTCACCTATCGCTCCATGGCGGTAGGCGGCACCGTACAGCGATATTTTGACACCATCGGCGGCAATATTATTCGTATTTCCAACTACCTGACCGAGTGCAACGCTCTGATGAACGTGCTGCTGGCTGCGCTGTTTTGCATTGTGCTGCACCGCCTGTTTAAGAAGGGCGGCGTCACCAAGGGGCGCCGGGTGTGGCTCACCGTCAGTGCAGGAATATTGGTAGCCTATGCTGCTTATAGCTGCGTGCTTACCGTATGGGCCAAGATCGCAGGCAACAATGACGCCCGGGATGCCATCGACCCTGCGTGGCGCTTTACCTTTACACTGTTGTTTTCCATTGCACTACTGCTGTGCATTCTCTTAGGCATCCAAAGCCGTCGCCGCAAGGGGCAGATGCTCTTTGCGTTGGTCAGCGTGTATGTGTTCTGCACGCCACTGTTTATCGTAACCCCCCTGACCGCTCGCTGCTTTCTCCCCTGCTATGCCATGTTTATGCTGCTGGCAGCGCTGCTGTTTGACCTGATCTATCGAGATACTGCTGACAAGACAAAGGCCACCCGCACCGCAGGCGCCGTATTTGCCGCCTGTCTGATTGCACTGGGCGTGTTCTATGCCACCGTCTTTGTGCAGATCAAGGACTATTCCGTCGGTCGAGAGGCCTATGTGCAGGCACAGATTGACCGGGGCGAAAAAAGATTTACCTGCCCATGTACCCGGCCTATACCGGCGATTATATTCGAGGCAGTACCCCCAAGGACGGCTCTGTTTGGGAAGAGCGGTACAAAATGTTCTACCACATTGACCCGAATATTGACCTGGTCACCGTCGGTCCCAACACGCCCCAAGCCAAAGCAGTCCTGGCACAAGAGTAATGGACTTACCTGTACGCAGACACCCGCGCTTGCCATCGCACGACTACACAGACGGCTGGTACTTTATCACCATTTGCACCGATGGGCGTAAAAATCTTTTAAGCACCATCGTAGGGCGGGGGCTTGCTCCCGCCGAAACGATATTGACCCGCTATGGCAAAATCGCAGAAGAAGAATTAACAGCTTTACCTAACCGATACACGGGATTGCTGATCGACCATTATGTGATTATGCCAAATCACATTCACCTGCTTTTCCATTTACAAACGGCGGGAGCAAGCCCCGCCCTACGGTATCAAGTATTCTTTGCACTTATAAATCCCTGACAACACGCCGGTGCAAAATAGCAGGCTACCGTGCGACAAAGCTGTTTCAAACTTCCTTTTACGACCATATTATTCGTGACGAGACGGATTATTTAAGCAAGGCCGCCTATATTACGGAAAATCCGGAAAAATGGCTGGAGGATCCTTACCACTAACACATAAAAAAACGCATCCTTGTAATTAGGATGCGTTTTTGTTTTGCTATTTGCATGCAGCGCAGAAGTTATACATTGATCTCCACATCTACGCCCAGCAGGTCTTTTTCCTTAGCCAGAATGGGGTCCACCACTTCGTTTAAGAAGTCGGCAGTCTGCTCCGGAGCACGGCCCACAAAGTTCTCCGGCTTCAGAATGGCCAAAATTTCCTCCTTGGTGGTCATAAAGGCCGGATCCGCAGCGATGCGATCCACCAGATCGTTCTTGCCGCCCTCAACCTTCACCACCGCGCCAGCGGCCATGGAGTGCTGGCGAATTTTCTCGTGCAGCTCCTGACGGTCTCCGCCTTTCTTCACCGCGTCCATCATAATGTTCTCGGTAGCCATAAAGGGCAGTTCGCTCATCAGGCGGGCGTGGATCACCTTGGGATACACCACCAACCCGGAGGTCACGTTGATATACAGGTCCAAAATCCCGTCCGTAGCCAGGAATGCCTCGGCCACGCTGACCCGCTTGTTGGCGGAGTCGTCCAATGTGCGCTCAAACCACTGGGCAGAGGCTGTCCATGCCGGGTTCAAGGCGTCGATCATCACATAGCGGGACAGAGAAGCGATCCGCTCACTGCGCATGGGATTGCGCTTATAAGCCATGGCGGAAGAACCGATCTGGTTCTTCTCAAAGGGCTGCCTCAATCTCTTTCAGATTTTGCAGCAGCCGCAGGTCGTTGGAAAACTTGCAGCAGCTCTGAGCGATCAGCCCCAGGCAGTTGCACACAATGGTGTCCAGCTTGCGGGCATAGGTTTGGCCGCTAACCGGGAAGCAGGCCTTGAAGCCCATCTTCTCCGCGATCTTACGATCCAGTGCCTTGCACTTCTCGTGGTCGCCATCAAACAGCTCCAGGAAACTGGCCTGGGTGCCGGTGGTGGCCCTTAGAGCCCAGCAGCATCAAGGTGTCCAGCACATGGCACACCTCTTCATAATCCATGACCAGATCCATCAGCCACAAAGTGGCACGCTTGCCCACGGTGGTGGGCTGGGCAGGCTGGAAGTGGGTAAAGCCCAGGCAGGGCATATCCTTATACTGGTCGGCAAACTTGGCCACGCTGGCAATGGCATTCACCAGCTTTTTCTTAATCAGCAGCAGGGCCTCCCGCATGGTGATCACATCTGTATTATCGCCCACATAGCAAGAGGTGCCCAGGTGGATAATGGGCTTAGCCGTGGGGCACTGCACCCCATAGGCGTACACATGGCTCATTACATCATGGCGCACCAGCTTCTCCCGTTCCCGAGCCACATCGTAGTTAATGTCCTCGGCGTGCGCTTTCAACTCGTCGATCTGTGCCTGGGTCACATTCAGCCCCAGCTCGTGCTCCGCTTCTGCCAGAGCGATCCACAGCTTCCGCCAGGTTTTGAACTTAAAATCCGGGGAGTAGATATACTGCATTTCCTTGCTGGCATAGCGCGCATTAAAGGGAGAATTATAAGTATCTGTCTGCATTAGTCCAGCCCTACTCTCTTCATCATCTCTTTGTATGCGTCCTCAACGCCGCCCAGGTCCCGACGGAAACGGTCCTTGTCCAACTTCTCATGGGTCTTAATGTCCCAAAAACGGCAGGTGTCCGGGCTAATCTCGTCTGCCAGCACGATCTGGCCGTCTGCGGTCTTGCCGAACTCCAGCTTAAAGTCAATCAGCTCCACGCCGATGGAGGCAAAGTATTCTTTCAGCACATCGTTCACCTTAAAGGCCATCGCCTTAATGGTGTCCACATCCGCCTGGGTGGCAAAGCCGCAGCTGACTGCGTGGTAGCCGTTGATCAGCGGGTCGCCCAGGTCGTCATCCTTATAAGAGAACTCAATAGACGGCTGGGTAAAGTCCATACCCTCTTCCAGACCCAGGCGCTTGCAGATAGAGCCAGCAGCCCGGTTGCGGATAATCACTTCCAACGGTACGATGGTCACTTTCTTCACAGCGGTCTCCCGATCGGAAAGCTCCTCCACAAAGTGGGTGGGCACGCCGTGCTTCTCTAAAAGCTGCATTAAGTAGTTGGACATTTTGTTGTTCACAACGCCCTTACCTACGATGGTGTGTCCCTTCTTCAGGCCGTTAAAGGCGGTGGCATCGTCCTTGTAGTCCACAATCACGATGGCGGGGTCCTCAGTAGCCCATACCTTCTTGGCCTTGCCTTCATAAAGCTGTTCTGTCTTATTCATAACGCATTCTCCTCTGCAAAAAGATTGGTAAATTAAAGGGTGTGTGTTCTTATTTGTTTTGGGCAAAGTATGCCTTAATCCGCTCCACAGCCTCTACGGTCTTGTCCGCATTGCCGAAAGCAGTGAGCCGGAAAAAGCCCTCACCGGAGGGGACCGAAGCCGGACCGAAGGGGTGCCCACCACATGGGTCTTGTCCAGCAACAGATCAAAGAACTCCCAGCTGGTCATGCCTTCCGGCACCTTCAGCCACACATACGGGGAGTTCACCGCGCCGTAGCAAGTAAACCCGGCAGCCTGCATACCCTCAAAGATCACCTTGGCGTTCTTCTGATAATAGGCCAGGGTTTCCTTGATCTCCTTTTGCCCCTGCTCCGTGTAAACCGCTTCGGCCGCCCGCTGGGTAATGTAGCTAACACCGTTAAACTTGGTGGCCTGGCGGCGTGCCCACATGGGGTTCAGGCTCTTGCCCTCAAACACACAGGCCTTGGGCACCACGGTATAACCGCAGCGCACGCCGGTAAAGCCGGCAGTCTTGGAGAAAGAGCGCAGCTCAATGGCGCACTTCTCGGCTCCCTCAATCTCATAAATGGAATGGGGCACATCGTCCTCTACAATAAAGGCTTCATAGGCACTGTCAAAGATGATCAAAGCGTCATTGGCCAGCGCATAGTCTACCCACTTTTTCAGCTGCGCTTTGGTGGCGCACATACCGGTGGGGTTGTTGGGGAAGCACAGGTAAATCACATCCGGAGTCTCCTTCGGCAGATCGGGCATAAAGCCGTTTTCCTCTGTGCAGGGCATATAGATAAAGTTGCTGTAAAAGCCGTCGGCGTTCTTGTCGCCGCTACGGCCGTCCATGGTGTTGGCGTCCACATACACCGGGTACACCGGGTCACACACAGCGATATTGTTGTCTACGCTGAACAGGTCGCCGATATTGCCGCAGTCGGACTTGGCGCCGTCGGACAAAAAGATCTCGTCTTTCTCAATATTGACCCCACGGGCAGCGTAATCATGCTGCTGAATGGCATCCAGGATAAACTCGTAACCGTGCTCCGGCGGATAGCCGCGGAAAGTGGCCTCGTTGGCCATCTCGTCCACCGCCTTGTGCATGGCGTCGATCACGCTGGGCACCAGCGGACGGGTCACATCGCCGATGGACAGACGGATAATATCTGCCTCCGGGTGCGCCTCCTGGTACTCCCGCTGCTTTCTGGCTACCGTTGAAAACAGATAAGAGCTTTCAATCTTAAAAAAGTTTTGGTTGATCTTCATTATTCTAAAAAACCTCCTGTGTTTTATAGATCTATCTTACCGCTAAAGACGGTGGTGGCCGGGCCGGTCATTCTGACGCTGTCCTGGGCCTTACCGCTCCAGCTGATCTGCAAGTCGCCGCCCAGCAGATGAACCGTCACCCGGTGGTCTACATAACCGCCCAGAATCGCCGCCACGGCGGTGGCGCAGGCGCCGGTGCCGCAGGCCAGAGTCTCCCCGGAGCCACGCTCCCACACCCGCATTTCGATGTTCTGCCGGTCCTGTACAAAGGCAAACTCTGTATTGGTCCGATCCGGGAAGCAGGGATGGTGCTCAAACAGCGGTCCTACCTGCTCCAGCGGGAACTCCCGGGCGAGCGGTCAATAAACACCACCGCGTGGGGTTGCCCATGGAGACACAAGTCATTTTATACACTATGTCGTGTACGGTAATCGGTACATCCACCGGCGGTTTGCAGTCCGTCACCACCGGAATGGCCGCCGGATCTAAAATCGGCGCACCCATATCCACACTGGCGCCCACGGCCACGCCGTCCTGCACCTGAATGTCAATGGTCTTAACCGCACCCATGGACGCAATGGTCACGGTGGTCTTGTCCGTCAGCTTGTGGTCGTACACATATTTTGCAACGCAGCGGATCCCGTTGCCGCACATAGCGCCCCGGGAGCCGTCCGCATTGTACATCACCATTTCAAAATCGGCGTTCTACCCCTTCTCAATGAGAATGATGCCGTCGCCGCCGATGCCAAAGTGCCGGTCGGAGAGCCGCACCGCCAGCTGAGAAGCCAGGTCCCGGTCCATGGGCTGCCGGGTGCAGTCAAAGTAAATATAGTCGTTGCCGCAGCCGTGCATCTTGGTAAATTCCATCAGAAAGCCGTCCTTTCGTTAGCGAAAATCGTTGATGATCTTTTGCGCCAGGTCCGTAATCTTCAGCCCGGTGCGCATACTCTCCTTTTGGAGAAAACGGTGGGCCTGCAGCTCCGTCATATCCTGGGTGTTCATCAGCACCAGCTTGGCATTAGAGATCAAATCCTCATCCGCCTCCTTACGGCGGGTAAAGCTGCTTTTGCTGGAGGCCAGCACCGCCACCGTTTGCAAAAACTCCTGCCGATCCAAGGGCAGGGTCAGGGTGATCAGGTTGCCCATATATTCTGTTTTGCCGTTCTTCGACAGTGCCACCACATCAAAGTCCGCAGGCAACTGCTCTGCCAAAGTACCGGCACCCATATCCCGCAGCAAAGAGGCACAGATGATCACGCCGGCGTCTTTCTCACCGGCAGCGCCCAACGCGCTGGAACCCAGGGCACAAATATGCGACACCCGAAGCCCCTCGCCAACCAGCAAGGCACGCAGGCGCAGTGCCACCTCTTTTTTCGGGTACGCAATAATGATGTCCTTCATCTTCCGCTCCCGTTCCCCATTAGATAAAAGTTATTATACCATATAAATACGCCTGGGTTCAATACAAAATGTGCACAGTTGCGCCTTGTGGGGACAAAAATTTTTGTCTATTCTTTACAGTCCGAAAGATTTGTAACAATATATACAAAAATGCGACAAATTTTACAAATTCTTGTAACAAACTATACGAAAATCCCTTGATTGACCGGTGCCAATGTGTTAAAATGAGAATGACTACAACCGAACTGAAAAGGGAGATGATAGAATGGAACAACTTAAAGAAGAATATCAGCTGCCGGTCTACCTCTTCCACGAGGGCAAAAACTATGAAGCATACCGTTTCTTCGGTGTTCATAAAATAAAAAAAGGACCTACGCTTTTCGCGTGTGGGCCCCACGCCGTGGGTGTGGCTGTGGCCGGTGACTTTAACGATTGGTCCGAAACAGCCAACCCCATGACCCCCATTGCACCGGAGATCTGGGAAGCGGTGGTGGACGGTGTTTCCAAGTATGACTGCTACAAATACGCCATTCAAACGGCGGACGGTCGCCTGCTGATGAAAGCGGACCCCTACGCCGTGCACCAAGAGACCCGACCGGGCACCGCCTCCAAGGTCTATGACCTGCCCAGCTACAAGTGGACGGACAGCGACTGGTTTGCCCGGCAAAAAGAAGTCTCTGTGCTGGACAAACCGGTGAATATTTATGAAATTCACTTTGGCTCCTGGAAGCAGCACGAGGACGGCACATTCCTTACCTACCGGGAAATGGCAGACACGCTGGTGCCCTATGTAAAGGATATGGGCTACACCCATATTGAGATGATGCCCATTATGGAGTATCCCTTCGACGGCTCCTGGGGCTATCAGGTCACCGGGTACTTTGCCCCCACCTCACGCTATGGGGTACCGGAGGACTTAATGTACTTTATGGACACCTGTCACAAGGTGGGGATTGGCGTGATCCTGGACTGGGTGCCCGCTCACTTTCCCAAGGACGCGCACGGGCTGTACGCATTTGATGGGGACTGCACCTACGAGTACAGCGACCTGAAAAAAGGCGAGCACAAGGAATGGGGCACCCGGGTCTTTGACTACGGCAAAAATGAAGTGCGTTCTTTTCTCATCAGCTCTGCCATGTACTGGGCCGATCTGTTCCACTTTGACGGTATTCGGGTGGACGCAGTGGCCAGTATGCTGTACCTGGATTACGGCAGAGAGCCGGGAGAATGGACCCCCAATAAGGACGGCGGCAACGAGAACTACGAGGCGGTGGACTTCTTCCGCCAGCTGAACAGTGCGGTGCTCACCCGCCACCCGTCCATGATGATGATCGCTGAGGAGTCCACGGCTTGGCCCATGATCACCATGCCCCCGGATGTAGGCGGCCTGGGCTTTAACTTTAAGTGGAATATGGGCTGGATGAACGATATGCTCCGGTATATGAGCCTGGATCCACTGTTCCGCAAGGGCAACCACGACTGCATTACCTTTAGCTTTTTCTACGCCTTTAGCGAAAACTTTGTGCTGCCCATCAGCCACGACGAGGTGGTGCACGGCAAGTGCTCCCTAATCGGCAAAATGCCCGGCGAATACAACGATAAATTCAGCAGTATGCGCCTGTTCTTTGCCTATATGATGGCCCACCCGGGCAAGAAGCTGCTGTTTATGGGCAGCGAATTCGGCCAATTTAAGGAATGGGCGTACAAAGAGGGACTGGACTGGCTGCTGCTGGATTACGAAAAGCACCGCCAGCTGCAAGCCTTCTCTAAGGAACTGAACCACTTTTATACCGCTCACCCGGCGCTGTGGCAGATTGATTACAGCTGGGAGGGATTCCAGTGGATCAGCTCAGACGACAACAGCAACTCGGTGATCGCCTTCCGCCGCATAGACCGAGACGGCAAGGATCTGATCACGGTATTTAACTTCACCCCCAACGATCACGAGGACTACCGCATCGGTGTGCCGGAAAAGGGCACTTACAAAGTGGTCATGGACACGGCGCTGAAAAAATACGGCGGCACCAAACCCCGGCTGTGCGGCACCTACAAAACGAAAAAAATACCCATGCACAATATGGAGCAAAGCATCAGCCTGAAACTCAGCGGACTGTCTGCCTTGTATCTTGAAAAAATAAAGTAAGGAGAACCACTATGGCACACAAAACAAATGTTGTTGCAATGCTGCTGGCCGGCGGCCAGGGCAGCAGACTGGGCGTGCTCACCAAAAACATTGCCAAGCCTGCCGTACCCTACGGCGGCAACTACCGCATCATCGACTTTCCGCTATCCAACTGCGTCAACAGCGGTATTTACACCGTTGGCGTACTGACCCAATATCAGCCGCTGGAATTGAACGACTATCTGGGCAACGGTCAGCCCTGGGATCTGGACCGCCAAAACGGCGGCGTACATATTCTCTCCCCTTATGAGGCCATCGGCATGCCGAGTGGTATAAGGGCACGGCCAACGCCATTTACCAAAACATCAATTTTATTGAGAAGTACGACCCGGAATATGTAGTGGTGCTCTCCGGCGACCACATCTACAAGATGAACTACGCCAAGATGATCGACTTCCACAAAAAGCACAATGCGGACTGTACCATCGCTGTGCTGGAGGTGCCGTGGGAGGAGGCCTCCCGCTTTGGTATTCTGGCTACCGACGAGGACGACCGTATTTACGAATTTGCTGAGAAGCCGGCCCAGCCCAAGAGCAACAAAGCCTCTATGGGCGTGTATGTATTCAGCTGGAGCAAGCTGCGCCAGTACCTGGAGCTGGACGAGGCAGACCCCAACTCTGCCAACGACTTTGGCAAGAATGTGATTCCCGCCATGCTGAACGCCGGCGAGCGGCTGTTTGCCTATCCCTTCTCCGGCTACTGGAAAGATGTGGGCACCATTGACAGCCTGTGGGAGGCCAACCTGGATATTATCAATCCCAATGTAGATCTGGATCTGTCCGACAAAAGCTGGCGCATTTACAGCCGCAACCCCATGGCGCCGCCCCACTATATCGGTAAAAGCGCGGTGGTGGAGAACAGCTCCATCAGCGAGGGCTGCGAGATCGAGGGCAACGTGGATTACAGCGTGATCTCCTCCAATGTGACCATTGAGGCCGGTGCCGATGTGCGTTACAGCGTGGTGATGCCCGGCGCGCATATTAAAAAGGGTGCCAAGGTGTATTATTCCATCGTGGCCGAGAACGCGGTCATTCAGGCGGACGCCAAGGTCGGCGAAATTCCCGAGCAGCTGCAAAACCCGGCAGACTGGGGCATTGCCGTTATCGGTGCAGGCGCTACCGTCACCGGCAAGAGGGACATTGCACCCGGTGAAATGATCAAAAGCGGCGAGGAGGTATAAGCATGAACGGAAAATCTGTACTGGGCATTATCTTTGCCAATATTCATGAGGAGGCGCTGGATACCCTAACGGCACAGCGCACCATGGGCCCGTGCCCTTCTGCTCCCGCTACCGGCTCATTGACTTTCCCCTGTCCAACATGGTGGAGAGCGGCATTACCAAGATCGGCGTGATCACCAATGCCAACTTTCGCTCTCTGATGGATCATGTAGGCACCGGCAAGCCCTGGGACCTGAGCCGCAAGAACGACGGACTGTATCTGCTGCCACCGTTCTCCGTTAACTCCGCTACCATGTGGGGGAACCGAATTGACGCCATTTTCGGCAACATTCAGTTCCTGAACCAGTCCAACCAGGACTATGTGCTGATGAGCGACTGCAACCAAGTGCTGAATATGGACTACGAAAAGCTGTTTGACGCCCACGAGCAAAGCGGCGCCGATGTGACCATTGTCGGCGTGCACGGTGAAATGCCCACGCATGTTGGCTCTGTTTTGGTGTTTGACCAGGTGGCAGAGGACGGCCGCATTACCGGCATGAGCCTGTGCCCGGAGGGCCGGGGCGAAGTCTTTTACAGCTGCAACATCGTGCTGATGCAAAAAGCGCTGTTTGAGTCTTTGGTCACTGCCGCCCACAGCAAAAACGAAATTTCTTTCCAGCGCAATGTGCTGCTGAAGAATGTAGATCACTTAAAAATCCACGCTTACGACGCCAGCGACTGCTTTGTGGGCACCATTCAGTCCCTGCAAAGCTATTACGACATCTCCATGCGGGTGCTGGAGAAGGAGAGCCGCCGCCGTCTGTTCAATCCGAACAAGCCCATTTCTACCAAGGAGCGGGACGATATGCCCTCCCTGTACGGCCCGGATTCCGCCACCAAGAACTCTTTGGTGGCCGACGGCTGCATCATTGACGGCACGGTAGAGAACTGCATTATCTTTAAGGGCGTCAAGATCGGCAAGGGTGCCGTGGTCAAGGACTCCATCCTGATGCAGGACACGGTAATCGGCGACAGCGCTAAGGTCAACTGCGTGATCGCAGACAAAGATGTATCCATTAAGCACTCGGTAGAGCTGAGCGGCGCGCCCAACTTCCCGGTGTACCTGAGCAAAAAACCAGAATTTAAGGAGGCATATATTATGAAAGTTCTTTTTGTTGCCTCGGAGGCACTGCCGTTTATGGCCTCCGGTGGGCTGGGCGATGTGGCCGGCTCGCTGCCCGCCGCCCTGCGCAAGCGGCTGATCGGCTGCCGGGTGGTGCTGCCCCTGTATGACAGCATTCCTCAGGAGCTGAAGGACCAAATGCAGTTCATCACCTCCATCTCCGTGCCGGTGGCCTGGCGCCGCCAGTACTGCGGCGTGTTCGAGGCCAAATACAACGGGGTGATCTACTACCTGCTGGACAACCAGTATTACTTCAAGCGGGACGGTATTTACGGCCATTATGACGATGCAGAGCGCTTTGCGTTCTTTGCCCGTGCGGTACTGGAGATCATTCCCGCCATTGACTGGAAGCCGGACATTATTCACTGCAACGACTGGCAAAGCGCCTTAACGCCCCTGTATTACAGCTGCTATTATGCCAACCGAATGGGGTATGAAAACATTAAAACCGTATTCACCATTCACAACATTCAGTACCAGGGCAAGTACGGCGACGAGCTGCTGGAGGATGTGCTGGGCATCGCCCCGGAAGACAACAATCTCATTCTCTACGACGGACTGGTGAACTTTATGAAGGCGGGCATTGAATGCGCCAATAAAGTAACCACCGTGTCCCCCACCTACGCCAAAGAAATCCTGGATCCCTGGTACAGTTACGGGCTGGATCCCATTTTGAATCAACGCAGCTGGAAGCTGTGCGGCATCTTAAACGGTATTGACACCGAGCTGTACAACCCGGAGACGGATAAAATGATCTGGGCCAATTACAGCAGTGCAGACTTTGCCAACAAGGCCAAGAATAAAGAAGAACTGCAAAAGAAAATGGGCTTGGCCGTGCGGCCGGATGTGCCTGTTATCGGTATCGTTACCCGCCTGGTAGGGCACAAGGGCGTGGACCTGATGCAGGCAGTGCTGGAAAAGAGCCTGTGGGAGCGGGATGTGCAGTATGTGATACTGGGCAGCGGCGAGTGGCAGTATGAGAGCTTCTTCCGTGAGTTGCACGACAAGTACCCGGACAAAGTGGGCCTGACCTTGGGCTTTGTGCCGGATCTGGCACACAAAATCTACGCCGGTGCGGATATGTTCTTAATGCCCAGCAAAAGCGAGCCCTGCGGCCTGTCCCAGATGGTGGCGCTGCGCTACGGCACCGTACCCATCGTGCGGGAGACCGGCGGGCTGAAAGACTCTATCACCGACAGCGGTGACGGCGAGGGCAACGGCTTTACCTTTAAGACCTATGACGCCTATGATATGCTGGGGCGCCATCTACCGGGCAGTGGAAGTCTATAACCAACCCAAGGACTGGAAGGTGCTGGTACAGCGGGCGCTGGACTGCGATATGAGTTGGGGCAAGTCTGCCAACGAGTATATCCGTATGTACCGCTCTTTGCTGAAAGACTAAACACAGACAAATAAAAAAACGAACACCGCACGGTGTTCGTTTTTATTTGCCTTATTTTGTTTATTTTGTTTATTTTGTTTTAACAAAGGGATTAAAATGCTTGCTGCGAATAAACAACGGCACGTATTCAATCACTAAGTTTGAATTTTCCAGGCCGTACCATTTGTCCGGCGAGCCTGCCATTTTTCTGATCTTGTACTTTAAGCGCACAGCCAGCTTTTGCAAATGGGATATGTCGCTTTCCGGCGCCAGGGTTTTACGAATGTGATAGAACCGAAAGCTACCGGTGGTTGCGTTTTTGTAAATCGAATATTTCCGCACCTGTTGCGGCAGAGCGCCGGTGGCCACCAGATCTGAAATAATCTGACGCAGATACACATTGACGCGCTGGGGCGACCTTAAAGCCTAACCGAATGGTGACAAAAAACACATAGTCGGTGCCGTAAGATTCCACCGTATAGTCTGAGGTGAACGGCTCATCCGTCACCTGAATGTGAATAAACCAGTAAGCGGAGGCACGCTTCGGTCCCTTATCTAAGATGGAATATAGAATATCCCGATCCATATACTCCGGATCACTGTTGTTGGTAATATAGACCAAATTCTCACAAATTTGCGGCACAGACGCATCCTGGCGCAAAGCCTGAAGTATTGGCAAGTACTGCCGCATCTTCAACGGCACGCCCTGCATACGCTCCACCTGCGTGCCCAAGTACCAAGACAACATAACAACAAACAGCGCCGCCGCAATCAGCACGGCAAAATAGCCGCCCTTGAAGAACTTGGTTAAACTGGAGACAAAGAAGAACAGCTCTATAAATGCAAACACCAAACCGATAACCACAGCGGCAATCCGGCGTTTCTTTCTCTTAAACAAATAAACCGTCAGCAAAAATGTGGTCATCAACATGGTCACGGTAATGGACAAACCGTAGGCTGCTTCCATATGCGCCGCCGTCCGAAACAGCAAGACCACCGCGCAGCAACCCACCCACATAACGGAATTTACAAGCGGAATATACAACTGCCCTTTTGTTTGAGACGGATATGTAATTTGCATATGCGGCATCAGATCCAAGCGAATCGCCTCTGAAACCAGCGAAAACGAGCCGGTAATCAACGCCTGCGAAGCAATAATGGCAGCAACGGTACTCAAAATAACCGCAAAGGGACGCCACTGCGGCGGCAGCATTTGAAAGAACGGATTCATACCGTCCATAGCCTGCAGCGCAGTATTGTCTTTGTTTGAAAGGATCCAGGCGCCTTGACCCATATAGTTCAGCAATAAGCACACCTTGATGAACGGCCAGCTGGTATAAATATTCTGCTTCCCTACATGGCCCATATCGGAATACAGCGCTTCTGCACCGGTTGTTGCCAAAAATACGCTGCCCAAAATCATAAAGCCGGCTTTGTTGTAAGGACTAAACAAGATGCGCACCGCATAAATGGGATTCAGCGCCTGCAAAATATACAAGTTACCGCTGATATGCGCCACGCCGGTTATGCCTAAAAACAGAAACCAAACCAACATAATCGGCCCGAATGCTTTGCCCAGCAAACTGGTACCGGCTTTTTGGCAGGCAAACAAAACAGAAATAATAATCAATGTAATCAAGATGACACGATTTTGGTCATTATTCAGCAGTTGGTCAAAAACAGAAATGCTGTGCAAGCCCTCAATGGCCGTCGTAATGGTAACGGCCGGCGTGAGCACACCGTCTGCCAGCAGCGCCGCACCGCCTAACATGGCCGGAATGACTAAGTACTTACCATAGTTCTTGACCAAGCTGTAAAGTGCAAAAATACCGCCCTCACCGTTATTATCCGCCTTCATGGCAACAACCACATACTTCACGGTGGTAATCAGGGTTACTGTCCAAATAATCAAGGATAACGACCCGATGATAAATGCACGGTTCACCGTTTGCAAACCGCCGTTATTTTCGATAATAGACTTCAGCACATACATAGGCGATGTGCCGATATCGCCATACACAACCCCGATGGTTACCAGCAGCATGGCCGGTGTAACCACTCGTTTTTCAACGTCTTTTCTTTCATAAGATACACGCTTTCTGCTTCTTAATGCTCACTTTTTATTTACATCCACTTTTTGCGCTTAAAGACGGCTACAAGCACGCCAACCACAAGCGCAGAAAGCACAATCACACTGATATATCCATATTTCCAGGTCAACTCCGGCATATTGCGAAAATTCATTCCGTACCAGCCCACGATCACCGTAAGCGGCAGAAACACTGCTGTCAACACGGTAAACAGCTTCATAGTCTCGTTCAGCTTTAAGTCCAGATAGGCCTGGTAAGCATCTCGCAAATGAACGATACTGTCTCGCAGCAGGTCCACATTCTCCCGCAGACGCACAGCCTTGTCCGTAAAGATCTTAAAGTACCGCAGATCCTCCCGCTCAAAGATCTCGTTCTCGTTCTCCTCCAGCGCCTCGCCGATGTCGATTAGCTGCTCATAGTAGTTGCGCAAGACGGACAGTTCCTTTTTCTTATGCAGCAACTCCATGTTGAAGTCCGAACCGGCCTTATCCTGAAGCACATACTCCTCCATCCGGTTGATCTCAAATTCCGTGTCCTCCAGCGCCTTATTGTCACCGGACACCAAACTTTCCAAGAACGCATAGATCAGCTTTTCCAGCGTAATATTGGCACAACTGAACCGGTGAAGCGCGCTGATAAATTTGTTGCGGGTGGAGCAGTCCGCGTCGTTAATATCCACCAGCAGCAAAAATTCTTTTTTTAACATAAAAGGCCAGGCAATCCTCCCGGGCACGGGCATTGGCCGCGTCCGTAATCTTTAAGGTGCCAAAGCTGTAATCGTCGTACACCTCAATATTGGAGCGAAAATAGCGGTTCTCCTCCTTGCACTGCTGTACAGTAGAGGGACTAAAGCCGAACTTCTCATAATGGGTGTCCAGCTCCGCCAAGGTAATGTATGCCGCACACACCAAATTGGGGTCTCGATCCTGCGGCTCAATGGTGGTCAGTTCGTCGCTGTATTGGTAAAACACTTGCCGTACCTCCCGATTTCCTGCTTTGTACCTATAAGTATATCCACTTTTGCCCAGCAGTCAAGTCAAATAATGCATTTATGCCAAAATGCCGTAAAGCAGCATTTGGATGAACCGATCGTAACGATGCAAAAGTTCTTGCCGCTCCCGCTCCATTCCGGCCGTATCGCCTTCAGCTTTCAAATCCACCACCCGGTGCATATACTTGATCAGCAAGTGATTATACATGACCCGCATGGTGCTGTAAAGCTCCTCATCAGACACATTCACCCTTTCATGGGCTGTATGAATGATCTCCAGCGTCTTATCCTTCATACATGCATTAAAACGATGCCTTTGTTCCGTTAGTCGGCTACGCAATGCTTCGTTGGTCAAATGCAGGCAATACCAAATCAGAGACAGCGCTTCCGGGTCATCACACCAAAAATCAATGCGTTCCTTGTAATACACATGCAAATTGGCAGCAATACCCTGCTCCGGATCCGGCGAAAATGCACATATACCAGCAACCAGTCGATCCACAATGCGTTGCACACAAGCCACAAGCAAATCGTCCTTGGAAGCGTAATAATGGTACAGCTTGCCCTTGGAAATACCATTCTCCCGACACAGCTGGTTCAGATTGGCATTGTCCGGTCCCTGTCGGGCAAAGCTGCGAATCGCCGCTTCTTCAATACATTCTCGACTGCGTCGATTTTTTTCTTCCTGTTTCATAGAGTGTCCATTCCTTCATATATTGCATCTCTTCAAGCCGGTCCGCTCTCCCACCGCAAAACCCAAAGCACATATCCTATTATACTGCGTCACAGGATAACGGCTAATTATTTATAGCATATTTCGTATCTTTTGTCCACTTTTTTGCCTCTCCGCGATCCCTTTGCCTACAACATACAGGCTGCGCTTTTTCATAAGGAAGGTTAAAAACCATCTTTCCCTTCGGCGCCATTTGCGGAGGTTGGTTCGTTTTTTATTTTCTGTCATTTCGGACTTCGTTTTCTCTATAATCATTGCAAAAACGCAAATATTAGTCCGCTTTTGCGAAAAGCAAAAGCCACCGCCGGCAGATTGCTCTGCCGGCGGTGTTATTTTTATCTTTTATTCTGTTGCTTACACCACAATGCTTAATCGGCAAGCACATACTGCTCAATGGCCTTGGCTACGCCGTCTGCGGTATTGGCCTCTGCCCGGTAGCGGGCGGCGGCTTTACATTCCGGCGCGCCATTCTCCATGGCAAAGGAGTAGTGAGCAAAGGCGAGCATGGGACAGTCGTTGCCTGCGTCGCCAAAGCTCATCACCTGCTCCGGCTCAATTTTCAGTTGCCGGGCAATACCCGCCAACGCCGCACCCTTGTTGGCGCCGGGAGCGGTACACTCCAATTCATTAGGCAGAGAGGAAACCACCTCCAACCCCTGGCCTTCCAGCACAGACCGCACCCAATCCGCTTGCTCCGGGTTCAGATCATAAACGGCAATACTCTCTGCGCCTTTGTCCGCTTTATCCAGCAGGTTCTCCTCCCGGTGCGCCTTGGCCATATACTGCTCCAAAACCGCATGGGGCAAACTATCACTGTTGTAATAAGGTAGACGGGCTTCTTCCAAATACATACCGCCGTCCCAATACACATTATAATACAGCGGCTGTGGCGCCAAGGTTTGCAAAATGCGCTGCACTGCCTTTGGTGGGATCAGCTGCTGGCAGATATGGGCGTCGTTCTTCCGGTCATACACCGCTGCGCCGTTGGAGTAGATCACATAGTCTACAAAAGGGCACACCTGCGCCGTTACATGGTCAATAAAATCCAAGGTGCGACCGGTGGCAATCGCCAGGCACACGCCCCGGTCGTGGGCCGCCTGCAACGCCGCCACCGTGCGGGGACTGACGGTCAGGTGGTCACCGGACATTAAGGTGCCGTCTAAGTCTGTGGCAATCAGTTTGATGGACATAAACACGCCTCCGTTCTTCAAATACCGGGCATATTATAGCAAATTCTTGCCCTATGCGCAACGCAAAGCCGGGAAATCCGCAATTTTAGTTGACGAAACAAAGAAATTGTGCTTTAATTAGAGTTTGACAACCGCTGCAAACGCCACGCAGCACCTTTTTCCAACAGATGGAGGGATTCGATTATGAAACGATGGGGCACCATACTCTGCCTTTGTTTGCTGCCCATACTGCTGTTCTCTGCCTGCGCAGAGGCCACGGCACAAGTTGATTTTGTTGCCAACAAAGATGTTAAAAAGATCTTTGACGATGTGCACACCGTAGGCTACATTTTGGACGATATTCGCAAGGTGGATTTCTACAAAGAAATGCAGCCCAACGACAGCTACACCAAAAAACAGGTAAAAAGCACGAAGCTGGACACCACCGTAACCAAATATTACAGAAACGAGGACCTGGTGTACGCCGCATACGAAAAAGGCGGCAAGCAGATGACCGAGTTCCACCTGCGCTCCACCCACTCCAACGACCTGACCGTCACCTATACGGACGCGGATGGCAAGCGCACCGGCGTGTCCATTCTCTGTGAGGACGATAAGGGCAGCTACCGTGTTACCTTTGACCAAGGGCTGAACACCCAATCACCCTACGGTGCCGACCGCTTTACCATTTGGATCTCGCCGGAGGCGGACAATGCCACCTTTAACAGCGAATGTACCTACGAGGCGGTCTACGCCGACGGCAAGCTCACCTGCACCCTGGTCAGCGCCAACTACTACGACAAAAAAGGCGGGTTCAAGCACTTTACCCACACCACGGACAAAAACGGCGTAACCCAGGAAAGCAGCCAGCCGATTTACAACAAATCCGACGCGAACGAGGCTATGATCGGCGACAGCGTAGACATTCTGCGCCATGTGGAAAAATGGGACGGCGTAGAGACTGCCCAGGTGCGTATGGACGCCACGCCTTCAGCTACACAGAAAAAAAGGACATCACCTATTGGTACATTGACAGCCAAGTGCGCTTTCTCTTTAGAGATAAGAAAAAGGCCGCTGCTTTTAACGCCCGCTACGGCGGCGATGGGGTCAAGACCTTAAAGCACACGGACGCCCCTTACGCGGTGAACTTCTCCCGGTGTAATTTACAGATCGCCTCCGACTGTACCTTCCCCGGCGACCAGAACCTGGGCGAATTTGCAGTGACGGACTTTAAGAACAATCCATACTACAATGTAACCTTTGACGCAGACGGCGTGCTCACCTCTTTTCAAAAAGTAAAATAACCCAATCGACTCCCCTTGTGTATGCAAGGGGAGTTATTGCGTTAAAAAGGCATTTAAGCGCGGGCGGATACTATCCGCCCCTACGATAAAGCCTTTACACAAGGGAGACAAAAAAGCAAATCGTAGGGCGGGGGCTTGCTCCCGCCGCAATTCTGTTTTTCCCCGGTAGGGGCGGCAACCTGCCGCCCGCCAAATTCCTCCGCGTTTGCCTGCGGCAAATCAACACAACTTGGCTCCCCTTATTTTTTAAGGGGAGCTGGCGCGCTTGCGCGACTGAGGGGATAAAAGCATAAGTAAATCCGCCCACTTTGCATACCCACGATGTAGGGTACGATGCCGCATCACCCCGTAGACGACCGCACAATTTGTCAAAAGAATATACAACCGGTAAAACCATGTATGCACCCGAGTATTCAAAAGTTGCGAAAGTATTAAATTTAAGCCCCATCCTTGTAATTACAACGGGGATATAGTATAATATTTCTGCTATAACACCTGACCCTGCGTCAGATAGAAACGGTGTACAAGTGAAGATTTTAACCATCGGCGATGTAGTCGCCCGGCAAGGCTGTGACTGCCTGCGCCAGATACTGCCCGGCTTAAAGCGAGAGCTGGGTCGCCAAATTAACCATTGTAAACGGTGAGAACTCCGCCGTGGGCAACGGCATACTGCCCGGCAGCGCCCAGTTTATTTTTGACAGCGGCGCCGATGTGATTACCCTGGGCAACCACGGCCTGCGCCGGCGGGAGATCTACCCGATGCTGGAAGAGAACGAGTTTTTGCTCCGCCCGGCCAACTACCACCCCTCGGCCCCCGGCCGGGGCAGCGTACTGCTGGATATGGGTGCCGTTCAAGTGGGGATCATCAGCCTGCTAGGTGCCGCCTTTATGGAGCCCATTGCCAACCCTTTTGACGCGGCGGACCGGGAGGTACACCGCCTGAAAGAAGCGGGAGCGCATATCATTCTCATTGACTTCCATGCCGAGGCCACCGCAGAAAAGCGCGCCCTTGGCTACTATTTAGACGGCCGTGTGTCTGCCCTTTTTCGGCACCCACACCCATGTGCAGACGGCAGACGAACAGGTGCTGCCCGGCGGCACCGGCTACATTACGGACCTGGGCATGACCGGGCCCAGCACAGTGTGCTGGGGGTCAGCCCCCAGGCAGCCATTGAAAAAATGCGCACCGGCCTGCCTGTGCGCTTTACCAACCCGGACGGACCTTGCGTGCTGGAGGGCTGCCTGTTTGATATTGACGAAAAAACCGGCAAGACCCGCAGCTGCACGCGCATTAGGAGGTAACCATGGGCAAGAGGAGTTTTGCTCTTTTGCTGGCGCTGGTGCTGACCGCCACCCTCTTCTCGGCGTGCACCAAAGGCACCACCGGCCAAACAGAGACCACCGCAAAGGCACAAACCACCTTTGCTACGGACAATGACAATTTCAAATTAAGCTACACCCAATCGGACAGCCTGGATCCTTTTGCCGCCAAGACCCAAAACAATCAGGTGCTGGCGGACTTGGTGTTTGAGAGTCTGTTTGACCTGGACGGCAGCTATACCGCCCAGCCCAACCTGGCCACCGGCTATGAATTTACAAACAGCACCACCCTCAAAGTGATCGTGCCCAGCGGTCTGACTTTCTCGGACAAGTCGGCGCTCACTGTCGCAGACGTGGTATACAGCTTTGAGCAGGCCAAGAACTCCCCGCCTACGGCAGCGCTTTGCAAAGGGATTCGCTCCGCCACGGCAGAGGACAACAACACCGTGGTGTTTACCCTGCGCCACCCCTCCCCTTACGGGCAAAATCTGCTGACCTTCCCCATTGCCAAGGCAAATGCCAAAGGCAAGTATCCCATCGGCAGCGGGCGCTACCGCTACAAATCCACCCAGGACGGTCCGGTGCTGGCAGCCAACGTGACCGCCGACTTTAACCCCCACATCACCACCATTCACCTGGTGAACATTGCGGCGGCAGACTCCATTGACAATGCTGTGAATATCGGCAACATCACCTATGCCTATCGGGATCTGTCCGAGAACAGCGCGAAGCGCATGACTGCCACCAAAAAGCAGATTAACCAAAACAACTTGGTGTACATCGGCTTTAACAACCGATCCGGTGCCTTTGCAAACGCCCATTTGCGCAAGGCCGTGAGCCTGGCGGTGGACCGCAACGCGCTGGCTAAGAGCGCCTATGCCGGCTACGCCACCGCTGCCCGCAGCGTATATAACCCCGCCTTCGGATTGGCAGCCAGTACCCGCCTGTTTGCAGAAGCAGCAGACGCGGCCGCCGCCAAACAGCAGATCGCTCTGTCCAAAGTCAGCGACAGTGCCTTAAAGATCACGCTGCTGGTCAATCAGAACGACAACCGGCTGGCCGCCGCCAATCAGATCAAAACGGCGTTGGAAGCGGCAGGCTTTACCGTACAACTGCAAGTGAGCAAATTCAGCGACTATAAGGCGCGGATTAAAAATTTAAACTATGACCTCTATATCGGCGAGGTCAAGCTGCAAAACGATATGTGCCTTTACCCCTTCTTCAGTACCGACGGCGCTGCCCGCTACGGCATCAGCCAAGACAAGGGCAGTACGGCCGCCCTGTACCGGGACTACACCGCCGGCAAAACGGAACTGGGCAAATTTATGCTCTCGTTTAGCGAGGAAATGCCATTTTCCCCCTGTTGTACCGCAAGGGGATGATCTGCTACTCCAAGTCCCTGAGAGGCGATATTCAGGGGCAGTACGGCAACTTCTTTGCCAATATAGAAGACTGGTATTTTGGATAAAAACGCCCCGGCGTTTGCAATAAATCACGGAGGATATATTGATGATTAAATTTGAAAATCCCAACGGATACATTGAGATCACCAACGCCTATTTCGCCACCCTTGTCGGGCGTGCCGCCCAGTCCTGCTTTGGCGTGACCGGTATGGTTAACGGCAGCGCTTACGAGTCCATCGTCAGCGCCATTAAGAGCAAGGCCACCGGCGAAAAATTCAACCAAGGCGTGTACGTCAAGAGCGTGGACGGTCAGTTGCAGATTGAACTGCACATCTCCGTCTCTTACGGTGTCAACATCACTGCCATTGTGGACAGCATCATCAACAAGGTGCGCTACACGGTGGAAGAAGCCACAGACCTGAAGGTCAACACCGTCAATGTGTATGTGGATGCACTGAACTAACCTTAGAATGGGAGAACATCACATGATGATAACAGGACTTATGTTCCGGGACGGGGTCATCTCCGGCTCAAACAACATTGCCAACAACCGCCAGGCCGTAGACGCACTAAACATTTTTCCCGTGCCGGACGGCGACACCGGCACCAATATGAGTATGACGATCGGCGCTGCCGCCAAGGAAATGGCAGTGCTGCCGGAAAACTGCACGGTGGAGGAAGCCGCCTCCCGCTGCGCCTCTGCCCTGCTGCGCGGCGCTCGAGGCAACTCCGGCGTCATTCTTTCGCTGATCTTTCGCGGATTTTCCAAGGCACTGCGTGGCATGGAAGAAGCGGACGGCGCTGCCGTGGCCGCTGCCTTTCGCAAGGGCGTAGACGCAGCCTATAAAGCGGTTATGAAGCCTACGGAGGGCACCATTCTGACCGTGATCCGCAAGGCGGCGGAAGCGGCGGAGCAAATCGCCGCCTCCAATAACGACGCCTGGGCCGTGTGCTGCGCAGCCATGGCTGCCGCAGAGGAAGCCCTGGCAAAGACGCCGGAACAGCTGCCGGTGCTGAAAAAGGCCGGCGTGGTAGATGCCGGTGGGCAGGGCCTGGTTCTGATTTTCCAGGGTATGGGTGCCGTGCTTGAAAAAGGCACTGTGGTGCAGCCCATTGCCGGCAGCGCCGTTACCCCGGTACAAGCCCCGGACAAAAGCACCGTGGCCGCCGCCTCCGGTGAGATTGAATTCGGCTACTGCTCGGAATTTTTGATTGAAAAAGATCGCCACGCCCCTCAGCAAGATCCGCTGCGGCTGCGGGCGTACCTGGAGTCCATCGGCGACTGCGTCGTGGTGGTGGACGACAGCGATATTATCAAAGTACATGTGCATTCCAACTGCCCCGGCGATGTGATCCAGGCTGCGCTGAAATACGGCCAGTTGATCAATATTAAAATCGACAACATGCGCTACCAGCACCGCAATGCGGAGGAGGGCGTGAAACAGAGCGACACACCGCCCCAACCCACCGTAGTGCAACCGGAGAATGACTACGGCTTTGTGGCCGTATGCGCCGGCGATGGACTAAAGGAACTGTTTACCGACATTGGCGCCGACACAGTTGTCAGCGGCGGGCAAACCATGAACCCCTCCACCGACGATATTTTGAACGCCATTATGGCCACCCCCGCCAAGACAGTGTTTGTGCTGCCCAACAATAAAAACATTATTATGGCTGCCGAGCAGGCCATTCCCCTGGCCAAGGACCGCCAGGTGCGGGTGCTGCAAACCAAAACCATTCCCCAGGGGATCAGCGCCATGCTGGTGTTTGACGAAACCCAGTCTGTCGACGACAATCAGATGGCCATGATGGACGCCGCCGCCCATGTGGAGACCGGTTCTGTCACCTTTGCCGCCAGAGACAGCGAGCTGGACGGCCGCCCCATTAAACAGGGCGAAATTATGGGTATGTGTGGCAGCAAGATCAAATTCCTGGGCGATGACATTGTAGACATTGCCTTTAAGACCGTTGACAAGCTGTTTAAGCGGGGCGAGCATGCCCTGGTGACCCTGATCTACGGTGCAGATGCCACCGAGGAACAGGCCCAGGAACTGGAAAACCGCCTAAGCGAGAAATACGGCAGCGATATGGAAATCAGCATTGTAGACGGCGGACAGCCCATCTACTACTTCCTGCTTTCTGTTGAGTGATATGGACCAGTTTTTAGAACGCGATATTCAATACCTGAAAGGTGTTGGCGACAAAAGAGCCCGGCTTTTTCATAAGCTGGGCATATTTGTCGTGGGGGACCTGGTGCGCTATTATCCTCGCACCTATGAGGACTGGAGCGTGACCACCCCTGCCGCCCAGGCAGCCGGAGGGCACAACTGTGTGCGTGCAGGCCACCATGGTAACCCCCATGCGCACCCACCTGATCCGCAAGGGCATGACCCTCTACAAAGCGGATTTTACCGATGGGGAGACTCTGATCCATGTAACCCTGTTCAACACCAAATTCCTGGCAGAAAAGCTGCGTATGTACCAGGACTACCTGCTGCTGGGCAAGGTAGAGCGCAACTTCACCACCGTGCAGATGAGCGCACCCAAGATTGAACCGCTCACCGCACGGCGGATCCACCCCATTTACACCCAAACCGGCAGCCTGAATGCAAACCTGATCGCCAAGGCGGTAGACTACGCCCTAGCCCACATGGCGCCGCTGCCGGACACCCTGTCCCCCGCCCTGCGGGAAAAATACGGTCTGGAAGACCTGGACACAGCCGTGCGCAACATTCACTTTCCGTCCAATGCAAAAAAGCGCTGGAAGCGGCCCGGCACCGGCTGATTTTTGAAGAACTGCTGACCCTGACTGTCGGATTGAAAAAACTTAAGGGGCGCAAACGCACCCCCACCACCCGGGTCATTGAAAAAGACTGCACCGCAGCCTTTGCGGCCCGTCTGCCCTTTACCCTGACCGGCGCCCAGAGCCGGGCAGTGTCCCAATGCATTGCCGACCTGCAAAGCGGCTATCCCATGAACCGACTGCTGCAAGGGGATGTGGGCAGCGGCAAAACCGCCGTGGCTGCCGCTCTGCTGGACACGATGGTGCAAAACGGCTACCAGTGCGCTCTGATTAACGCCACGGAGATTTTAGCCACCCAGCACTATGCCACACTGCAAAAATTCTTTGCAGGCACAAACACCCGCCTGTGCCTGCTCACCGGCGCCTGCACCGCCAAGGAAAAGCGACAAATTAAGGCAGATCTGCTGGAGGGCAATATACACATTGCGGTAGGCACCCACGCGCTGATCCAAAACGATGTGGAATTCGCCAACCTGGGGCTGGTCATCACCGATGAGCAGCACCGCTTTGGGGTGCAGCAGCGAGCGGATTTGGCCATGAAAGGTGAAGAAGTGCACACCTTGGTCATGAGTGCCACGCCCATTCCCCGCACCCTGGCCATGATGATCTACGGCGATCTGGACATATCCGTGCTGGACGAGCTGCCCCCCGGGCGGCAGGAGATCCGCACCGATGTGGTCACCTCCGCCTACCACGCCCGGATCTTTCGCTTTCTGCGTGCGGCGCTGGATCGGGGCGAGCAGGGCTATATCGTCTGCCCGCTGGTAGACGAGGGCGAAAGCGAGATGAAAGCCGCCACCGCCTACGCCGCCCAACTCAGCGAAACGGAGCTGTTTGGCTACAACTTAGGGCTGCTCCACGGCAAAATGACCCCCAAACAAAAGGACGCCGTAATGCAGGCCTTTGCCCGGGGCGATGTGCAGGTACTGGTAGCCACCACAGTGGTGGAAGTGGGCGTAGATGTACCAAACGCCACGGTGATGATCGTGGAGAACGCCGAGCGGTTCGGCCTGTCCCAGCTGCACCAGCTGCGCGGGCGCATTGGCCGCGGCAGCGCCAAAAGCTACTGCATACTGGTCAGCGACGCCAAGGGCGATACGGCTCGCCAGCGGCTGCTGACCATGAAAAAATACAGTGACGGCTTCCAGATTGCCGACGAGGACCTGCGGCTGCGCGGCCCCGGCGACTTCTTTGGCAAGCGGCAGCACGGTCTGCCGGAGCTGCGACTGGCAGATATGGTGGAGGATATGGACACCCTGCGCCTGTGCCGGGACTGTGCAGATACCATTTTGGCCGACGACCCCAATCTGGACAAACCGGAAAATCAGCCCCTGCTGACGGAAACACAGGATCTGTTCCGCCGTAGCACCACATAAAAAGTGAACAAGTCCGTAAAAAATGGGCAATAGAAAAAAAAGCCTCCTATGGTAGAATTAAAAAAACCACCATAGGAGGCTTTTTTCTGCTCTTTTGAATCAACTTTACAGAATACCATTTATCTGTTAAAATAAAACCGTAAACTCTGTATTTCTTTTGCTATCTGAGAGATAGGGCGTATGAGAAATATGAGAAAAGTGTAAAACAGGGAATCGTCCCCTGTTTTAGAAACCAATTACAGCTAAATAAAGGAGGAATTCACATATGAGTTTAATGTCACTGCTTAAAAAATGGGAAAATGATGGTTATACGATAAAAATGAAAAATACCAAAACGATGATTGCTCGTTTTCAATATACCGAGCAAAGAAAGGTCGCCTATTTTCAAAAAGGATTTTGCTGGTTGATGTAGATGATTTTGAAAATACGAATTTTGATAAATTGGTTTCTGCAATCAAAACGGTCAATAAGAAAAATGATCTGTGCATTGCAGTTTGTGGTTCCAACCAAAATCCAGACGATCTAAAATCAAAAACGATGTATATGAGTGATCTCGAAGATGGTGTCTGCATTATCCATTTTGTCTATTATGATGACGATCATCGTTACACATACGATTTAGACTTTAGCTACTACCAATCCAAACTTGTTAAAGACGCGATTTTAGAATTGACTGAGTAGCATTATTAAGCACATAAAACAGGGAACCGTCCCCTGTTTTATTACCTTTTTTCAGACTTGGATACACCGTATAAGGTGTTTGAAATTGTTAAGTGGTTAGCCGATTCACGAAAATGATGCAGTATGAGGGTTTTTTGATATGACGAAGCAAAAAAGATAGTATGGAGTCTAATCGCAATAGCGGTATTGATTTTGCTTGTTGTATGCGCATATATGGTGTCCGTTCCCAAACTCAATATTGTTTATGAGGTTGACGAACACACATATTATCAGTCCTCAAGATCCATTTTTCGGCATGAGGTTCAAGTAAACGGTTATGACCAGATTAGCAATGTTTTGTTAAATGACAAAGCATTGTATGCAACTGCCCAAAAAGGCGGTCATAGATATTTTTTGTTTCATGACGAAGCAACAGATACTACAATTTCTGTGCCTGACGAGGATCATGCCTTCAGTAGGATCTATGCCAGTTTTATGTACAATGGGCGATATACGGTTGAATATGAATATGCAGACGGCGAAGAAGAAACGAAGCGTATTCTTGTATCCATTGATTTCGAGAACAAGGAACGAATTTCGATTGAATTGCCGCAGCAGGTGCTTGCCGGAAGGATCGTGTCTGATGGACGGCGTATTTTTGGGTCGGATAAGGATTATATTTATTTGCTCAATGAAGATAAATCCGTTAAACGCATAACTCAGGGGTAGCGATGTTATCTCCGTTCAGGATGAAGTGCTGTATTATGTATTTAACGGAAAGTTGTGCCAATATGACCTGAATGCACAAACAAATTCGCAGGTCCAAAATGGTCCCGACCTTCTCGAGTACGATTTGATTGACCCGGATTCATTCTACACTGTACAAAACAAGTATTTTGTTGGGTGCAGGCTCAGCGTATTTGCTTATAGTGATTCCCACTCATTTCTTACCTATACAACGATCTATGATTTGCAACATGGAAAGAAGTATTTGTTTATGGGTAATTTGGGTAGGATTGCCAAAAATTTTCAGATTTTAAATGCAGATTAGTAAAACAGGGGACGGTTCCTTGTTTTACCCAGTGCAGGGAAGGGATGTGGACATGGATTATAAAACATACCCGTTTGTTTATGATAACAAAATTCGCCAAGCTGTTGCGGTAGCATTGTATGCCTTGATTACAACATTAGTTTTGGCCTTTATAACTGTTGTGGCCGTCCCGCTCTGGTCGGTGCTTACTATGTCTATATTTGACATAAATGAGGGAGAAGAGGGAAACTTGGCTTATAAGGTGTTCTTCTTTGCGGGAATAATAGCGATTTTCTTATTTGATTTATATTGGTTTGTGCAACCTTTTAGAAAGCAATATACTGTTCTCGGTAGAAATAGTGTCTTGATTCATCGCAATGTATGGCTGGCTACTCAGCAATTGCGCGGCATAAAAGATCAAATATTATTTGCAGATATTGAAAGATTTGACATTCCGGACAACTTGGACGAATTTAAGCACGATCCATTACCATGTGTTGTAACAAATCCGTCCCATGTGGTCAGGATATGGACAAGAAAATCTGTGTTTCCGTATTATGTGATTACGGATCAAGCGGATGCGTTTGTTGTCGAATTGTCTAAACGCATCAACGGAGAATAGAACAGGGCTACGGTTCCTTGTATCGTAAAAGCAAACCGAATTAAAGCCAAGCATAAGCAACCATTGAATCATCTGAACAATCCGTAAATAATGGACAATAGAAAAAAACAGCCTCCTATGGTAGAATTAAAAAACTACCATAGGAGGTTTTGTTATGCCACGGAAATACAGACATATAAAAGACGATGAGAAAAAGCTGATTGAATATAAAACAGGGAACCGTCCCCTGTTTTACTGCCAATTCGGCTGTTTTTGTACTGTCTGCACAATCCGGGGCAGTTCACCGATCACTGTCTGCTTTTTACTATAATGCTGTGGTAAAGGTGTAGCCCTGGCTGCGGATACTGTCAATGGCCTGGCCTAAAATCTCCGCATTGGTGGGACTGACGGCATGAAGCAGGAAGATGGCGCCCGGGTGGGTGCTCTCTGTCACCTTTTGCAGCGCCGCTGCCGGTTCCGCCACATTTTGGGTATCCCAATCTGCATAGGCAAAGCTCCAAAAGATACTCTTGTAGCCCAGCTCCTGTGCCAGCGCCAGCGTGTCCTCGCTAAACTCCCCCTTTGGAAAGCGGAAGTAAGTCATCTTGTACTGATAATTTTTCTCCATATACCGGTGCAGCACGGTGATCTCCTCTGTGGCTGCCGCGCGGGTCACCTCGTCCATAGTCAGGTGGCGATAGGTGTGATTGCCCACTACATGGCCCTCGGCAATCATGCGCTTGATCAGTGCCGGGTTTTGGCTGGCAAAGTCATAGGTCACAAAGAATATAGCATGGACTTGCTTTTCCTTTAGCGTGTCCAATATCTTGCCGCTGTATCCGTTCTCATACCCCTCGTCAAAGGTCAGGCACAACTGCTTTTTATTGTCCAGCAAGAAGCGAGCGCCCAGCGCGCCAAACTGCTTTTGCAGCCGTTCCGGCTCCTGCGGTCTGGCGTGGTCGGCAATGTTGCCCGGCCCCCACACCACCTTTTCCTTGCTGTAGCTGCGGCTGCCCACATTGGTGGGGCGCACGGTGGTGTCCGCCGTTTTGGTTGCAGTGGTGGCAGAGGTGGTACTGGTGCCCGGATCGCCGGTTTGGTTCTCATTCTTTGCATTGCCCCGGCAGCCGGTAAACAGTACGGTGATCAGCGCTAAAGCCAGCAGCAAACTGCTGCATTTTTTGAGCATAAAAAACTCCCCTTTCAGCAATAGGTTGTGCTGAAAAGGGAGCAAATTCACCTGTTAAATTTTGATTAGCGAAAATTGGCGATGTTTGCAAAAACTGCAAATCATTCGTTAATAATATTCCACCCGGCGCGCAAAATGCCCTCATCCTTGCCAATGCGGTTAAGCACATTCTCAATGGCCTCATCGTTCTTCTTGGCGGCAGACACATAAGCGCGGATTTTGGTATTGCCGTCGTCCGTCTCCGAGGACTCCAAATTGTGCAAAATAATATCCCGCGCGTCCTTCAAAGCACTCATTAAGTGGGCGCGAATATCCACCTCAAAGTTATCCAAACAGGTCACTGAGATTTTGTACATACACTCATCTTTGGCCCGCTTTTCTTTATCATAGCTGCGCAACTTGTTAATCTTGTTGCTTAGCGGATGCAGCACCAGGTGCATCACCACCACAACCGCTGCCACAATCACCGCATACAGCACCTTGGGCAGGGTGCACAGAATACCGATGGCCGCCGTGGTCCAAATGGTAGCGGCAGTGGACAGCCCGCGAATGTTGGTGCCGTCCCGCAAAATCAGGCCGGCGCCCAAAAAGCCCACACCGCTGACCACCTGGGCAGCCACACGGGTCAGGTCCGTGTTGTCCTGGTTGATCACAAAGGAAAACGCCGTGTAGGCATACGCCCCCACACACGATCACATTGGTAAGTATACCCGCCTGGTGCTTGGTCCACTGGCGCTCCAGGCCTACAAAAAAGCCCAGAATAATGGCCAGCGCCAGTCGAATGGAAAACCCGGACAACGCCGCAATATCCATCAAATGCGCATAGCGTTCCATTTTAAATTAAGCCTCCGCTTTCTCTTCTGCCTCCTGGGCAGATTTTTGTTTTAAGTAAGCATTGATAAAGCCGTCAATATCCCCATCCATCACGGCGGTGATATTGCCCATCTCGAACCCGGTACGGTGATCCTTGGCCAGGGTATAGGGCATAAATACATAGGAACGAATTTGGGAGCCCCAGGCAATCTCTTTTTGATCACCCTTAATGTCCTCAATGCGTTCCAAATTCTCTCGCTCTTTGATCTCCACCAGCTTGGACTTGAGCATACGCATGGCCACTTCCCGGTTTTGGTGCTGGCTGCGCTCAATCTGGCAGCTGACCACGATCCCGGTGGGAATATGGGTCAAGCGCACGGCAGAGGAGGTCTTGTTGACCTTTTGGCCGCCGGCACCGGAGGCCCGGTACACATCCATCTTAATATCTTCTTCACGGATCTCCACATTCACATCGTCGTCAATCTCCGGCATCACTTCAACGGACGCAAAGGAGGTATGCCGCCGACCGGAAGAGTCAAAGGGAGACACCCGCACCAAGCGGTGAATACCCATCTCGCCTTTCAAATAACCGTAGGCATTCTCGCCCTCTACTAAAATCGTGGCGCTCTTAATCCCCGCCACATCGCCGTCCAGATAATCCAGCGTAGACACCTTGTAGCCATGGCGCTCGCCCCAGCGGTTGTACATACGAAAGAGCATTTCCGCCCAGTCCTGCGCCTCCGTACCGCCGGCACCGGCGTGGAAGGTCAGCAAGGCGTTTTTGCCGTCAAACTCGCCGCTGAGCAGGGTGGACAGGGTCATATCTTCCACGCGCGTTTCAATATCCTTAACAGAGGCGGTGCAGTCGTCCAGCAGGGACAGATCGCCCTCCTCGTCCGCCAGTTCAATCATCACCAGCGCGTCCTCATAGTCGCTTTTCAGACTCTCATAGCCGGTGACCTTGGCCTTTAAGGAACCGATCTTTTGCATCACCTTTTGGCTGTTCTCCATATCGTCCCAAAAGTCCGGGGCGGCGCTCTCTTTCTCCAGCACCTCCACCTCGGCCTTTAAGCTGTCAATGGCCAGGGCTTCCTTTAAGTTTTCAATGGGCTTCTCGCTGTCCAGCAGCCGCAGCCGCAGTTCTTCAAATTCTACCATATCAACGCTCCGTGCAGTTCTCTGTATAAATTTATGATTATAACTGTAATATTATATATAAATCTCTGCTGCATTGCAAGGGCTTTACCGCTGATTTTACACCCGGGCACGGATTTTTGGCGGAATTGACGGTGCTTTCACACTTTGTTTAAGATATTTTAACCAAATCGTTGATTTATTGTGATATTCTAATGTATAATGATAAGAAAGCATATAGATCGAGGTACACAAAATGGCTTTGTATGAAAACAACAGCTGCCCGGTCTGCGGCAAGCAGTTCCAGCCGGGTGACGATATTGTTACCTGCCCGGAATGCGGCACACCCCATCACCGGGCGTGCTACCGGGAGCTGGGGCACTGCGCCCACCAGGCACTACACGGTGATGGATATGCCTTTACCCCGGCGGATCCGCCTGCGGAGCAAAAATCAAGTGCGCCTGCCGACGATACCCACACCGCTGCCCCGGAGCAAAAAAAGAAATGCGTGGCCTGCGATGCGGAGCTGGACGGAGACGCCGTCTTTTGCACCCACTGCGGCGCTCGACAACCGGGGGCCGGCGAAAAATATCGCCCGCCTATCCTGCAGGATACGACACCGGATCCCAGCCAATACCCGGGCACCATTGAGGGTGAAGCGGCCGCCGATGTGGCGGCGGTGGTACGCACCAACACCGGCTACTTCCTTTCCCGGTTCAGACGGAATAAAAAGGTCGGATGGAACTGGGCGGCCTTTCTCTTTGGCCCCTACTACCTGTTCTTCCGCAAAATGTATAAAGAGGGCACGGCGGCGCTGGCCATTCGCTTTGCCGCGTCACTGATCGTGCAGGGCGCCTACGCCAGCCAATTTGCCAAACTCACCGACTTTATGAGCACCAACTACACTGCCCTTATGCAGGGCAAAATACAACCGGACGCAGCGCTGGTGGAGCCCTTATACCCGGCTGTAGCCATCATGATGGGCGTAGGGCTGGCGATCCACCTGGTGATCGCCCTGTTTGCCAATCGGCTGTACCACAGAAAAGTATTTACCGTGCTACAAACGGTGGATGATCGACTGCAGGACGGCGCCATCTTTCGTCAAGCACCCATGCTACCGGAGCAAATGCGTCTGACCCAGGATGAAATGCGCCGCATGTATCTGTCCAAAATGGGCGGCACCAGCGTGTTTGCGCCGATTATGGCGTTTCTAATCTTGGACATGATCTCCGGACTGCTGTCCAGCATATTGTAAAAATACCGAACGAGGAAAAGAAAAATGAAAATTAAAAAAAGCAATCATTCCCGCAGCAGGGCTGGGCACGCGCGTGCTCCCCGCTTCCAAGGCCGTGCCCAAGGAAATGCTCAACATTGTGGATAAACCCGCCATTCAGTACATTGTAGAGGAGGCGTTCGCCGCCGGGATCGAGGATGTGCTGATCATCACCAACCGGGGCAAGGGGGTCATTGAGGACCACTTTGACCATGCGGTGGAGCTGGAGCACAAACTCTCCGGGGATCCAAACAAGGCGGATCTGTACCGAGATGTGCTGCAATGCTCTCAAATGGGCAATATTTATTTTATCCGCCAAAAGGAGACCAAGGGTCTGGGTCACGCGGTGCTGTGCGCCAAGAACTTTGTAGGTAACGAGCCTTTTGCGGTGCTGTATGGGGACGATGTAATCATCAGCGACGACCCGGTCACCGGCCAGCTTTGCCGCGCCTATGAGAAATACGGCAAGGGCGCTGTGGGCGTAAAGGAAGTGCCCACGGCGGATATTACCAAATACTGCTCCCTGGCGGTTGCGCCGCTGGAGGGCAACTGCTTTACCTGCACGGATATGATCGAAAAGCCCCGGCCGGAGCAGGTAATGAGCAACTACTCCATTCTGGGCCGGGTGGTGCTGCCTCCCTCTATTTTTGAGATTTTGGAGCACACCCCTAACGGCGCCGGCGGCGAATTGCAGTTGACGGACGCCATGCGCACCCTGGCGCGGCAAGAGGGCGTAGTGGCTGTAGACTACAACGGCACCCGCTACGATATGGGCAACAAATTCGGCATTTTGCAGGCCAATATTGAGGTGGGTCTGCAGCACCCGGAGACCGGTGCCCGCCTGAAAGAATACATCAAGAACTTAGCAAAGGAACTTTAATACTTATGATCAAACTGGAACGCACTTCCGTCACCAATTTTGACAATGCCATGCGCGGTGCCCGCAATCCCATGAACTCCTGGGGGCGTTACGACTCCTACTATGACGAAGACGGCAACTTTGTCTTTGGTCCCAACGATCTGAGCCTGGCCAAGCGCCTGTGCAAGGCCGGCACCGACCACCGCAAATTCATTCGTATGATCTTTGTCACCGTGGATGTAACCGCCCCCATGTACTGGTGGAAAGAGTATGACACCTACAAGGTGGGGACCGTTGCCAATTCCACCTCCACCATGCACAAGATTGCCTCCAAACCCTTTGAGCTGGCGGATTTTTCCGTAGATCACATGGATCAGCGGGGGCTGGACGCAATGGAAAAGGTGATCCGCACCCTGGAGCAGCTGCGCCTGGAATACCTGGAGACCAAGGACAAACAAACCTGGTACACCATGATCCAGCTGCTACCCAGCTCCTATAACCAAATGCGCACCTGTACGCTAAACTATGAGACCTTAGCCAATATTTATTTTGCCCGCCGCAGCCATAAACTGGAGGAGTGGCACACCTATTGTGACTGGGCGCTGGAGCTGCCTTACTTTAAGACCCTGATTGCAGATACAAAGGACTGACAACACCATGAACCAACAATACGATCCGTTCGGCAGACCCACAAACGGCGCTGTGCCGCCCAATAACGGTCAAACGCCGCCCGGTCAAAGCCCCTACAATAACTACAACAATCCCGGCGGTTATCCGCCCCCGGGCACCGGCTATCAACCGCCGTACGGCACCTATGGGCAGGACCCTCGGCAGGCTGCCTACTTTCAGCGGGAGAACCGGCGTCGCCTGGCGCTGCGCTCCCAAAAGCAGGAATTGCGCCGCTTTGGCAACTGCATTGGACTGGCGATTTTAGCCTACTTCATCTTACAGCTGCTGTTTTCCCAGCTGCTATCTGTATTGCACCTGAAGGATATCTATGAAAGCTCAACGGTTTTTCAAAGCTGCTTTAGCCTGCTGTTCATCTCCGTTTGCAGCGTGGCGGTTCCCTTTGGCGTAATGGCACTGATCAACCGCCGCCGCTACACCGGTCCGGTGATCCCCACCCGCTCCCTGCGCACCGGTCAAATGGCGTTATGGGTCAGTTTTGGTATGCTGTGTTGCGTGGGTGCCAACTTTGCGGTCACCTTTGGAGTGATCCCGCTGTTTAAGGCCTTTGGCTATGGATTAACCTCCAACAGCGCCGGCGATCCCAACTCCGTTTTTGCCTGCGTGATCGCCTTAATCGGCACGGCCATTGTACCGGCTATTTGCGAGGAATTCGCCATGCGATGCTGCTGCGTGCAATTGCTGCGCAAATATGGCAATGGCTTTGCGGTGCTGAGCATCAGCATCGTATTCGGCCTGCTCCATGGCAATGTGATCCAATTTGTCTTTGCCTTTTTGGTGGGTCTGATTTTAGGCTATATCACCGTCAAAACCGACAGCGTAGTGCCTGCGATCCTGGTGCACGCACTGAATAACGGTATGTCCGTGGTCGCCGGCATTGTGCGCTACGCTGCCACCGACACGGCCGCCGACTCCGTCACCGTGGGTATGTATGTGTTTTGGCTGCTGGTAGGCGCTGCCGCCACCATTTACCTACTGGTAAAAAAGCAGCTGTACACCCAAAAACCCAAGTGGCACCAAACCCGGAAGCCCCAACCTTTGGCCAGTGCATGGGCGCGTTTTTTCACCCCGGGTATGATCGTATCCTTTATTCCGCTGGTGGTATTGACCATCTTTTCCATTCAAAAGCTGTGATTTTATGACAACGGATCAAAAATTTATGTCCCGGGCGCTGGAACTGGCTCGGCAGGCCGCGCTGGAGGGTGAAGTACCCGTTGGCGCCGTGGTGGTGCTGGACGGCCGGATCATTGGCGAGGGACGCAACCGGCGAGAGAAGAGCCGCAACGCCCTGTCCCATGCAGAATTAGAGGCCATTGACGCTGCCTGCAAAGCCTTAAACGGCTGGCGATTGTGGCAATGTGACCTATATGTCACATTGGAGCCTTTGCCCCATGTGCGCCGGTGCCATCATCAATGCCCGCCTGCGCCGGGTGATCTACGGCGCGCGGACCCTAAGGCCGGGTCCTTTGGCTCCGTGATCGACTTTAATTCCCTGCCCTATAACCACAAGCCGCAACTGACCGCAGGTGTGCTGCAAGGAGAATGTGCCGGTGTGCTCAGCGACTTCTTTGCCACCCTCCGGGCTCGCCGCAAAGCAGAGTCCGCAACCAAAACAGAATAATAATAAAAAAAGAACACGGAAGCACCGTTTGGCGCCTCCGTGCCTTTTTTTGCGGCTTACGCCGCCGGGAGCCGCCCTGCACGCGGCTCAGTTCTACATTTGTCCGCTTATTTCATGGACTCTTCGTAGGCCTTGATCATTTTCTTAACCATCTGGCCGCCTACGGAACCAGCCTGCTTAGAAGTCAGGTCGCCGTTGTAGCCCTGCTTCAGATTTACGCCCACTTCAGAAGCAGCTTCCATCTTAAAACGGTTCAGGGCTTCCTTAGCCTCGGGCACAACACTCTTGTTGCTTGCCATTGCGAATACACTCCTTTTTCGTAAACTTGCGTTTGCACCAATAGTGTATGTGTCGCAAAGACAAATAAAACTGAAAAATTTTTACAGTTGGCTGGCAACGAAGCGTTTCGTTTTGCCATCTGTTTTTAATTTTTGTACAAATGACGCAGTCGCGCATTCGCCGGGAAGCATTTGTTGTAATGCCCGCCGGAGAGCGGCCGGAAGGGATAACCCACCGCATTCTCACTTAAATGCCCGCGGCGCTAAAGTTGATGATGTGCTTATGAAATACACGCGGCGGAGTCAAAAGACTCCGCCGCCATATTGTACGTATTCTTTTTTCCGTTTATCTGATTACTGCACTTCCTGCACGGTGGTCTCCGGCTTCGTTGTGCTTTCCGGCTCCGTGGTGGTCTGCTCGGCGCCGTACACCTGAAGCACCACCTCGCTGCCCACAGCAGCAGTGCTTTTGGCGTCCGGGGTCATACCGTACACACTCTTCACGGTACCTCTTTATAGCTGCCGTCGTTATAGACAGTCACTGTGGTCACCTTAAAGCCCTTTGCCTCCAACTGCTTCTTGGCCTCTGCCACATCCAGACCGCCTACATCCGGCACTTCTTCTGTCTGAATTCCCTTGCTCACCGTCAGCACAATCTGCGTGCCCTGGGCCACACTCTCGCCCTTCTTCACGCTTTGCGCGATGATCACGCCTTCCGCTGCTTTGTCTGAATACTGGGCGTCATAGGTGATGGAAAACTGCTTGTTCCATGCGCCGTTATTCTTAATGTCACTCTGGGTGTACCCGGCAGACACAAAGTCCGGCACAGTATAATTTACAGAGGAGACAGTCTGCGTGGTATTCTCTCTGCCATCCACCAGGCCGGAAAACTTCACCACATAAATACCCGCTGCCACGGCAGCCACAATCAGCACCACCAAAATAATAATGACAGCCTTATTTTTGCCGCCTTTGGGCTTCTCTGTCGGAGGGGCGCTGTGGCGCACATCCGGCTGGGGTGCAGGTTGAGGCTTTGGCTCCGGCTGGGGCGGCTGGGCTGCTTCCGCTGCTTGAGCCACCACCGAGGGCGCCGCATTCAGTAGCTCTCGCAGACGTGCTGCGCTCTGTGCCCGGTTCTCCGGGTAGATCTGCAACCCGGCGCCAAGGGCACGAATCACATGGGTGGGAATACTCTCTGCGATCTTGTTGGGAATCATCAGCTTGTCATTGGTCTCTCTAGACGGAGCATCCGGCGGATTGCTACCCACCAGTGCCCGATAAATGCAGGCGGAAAAGGCATAAATATCCGTTGCCGGGCACATTTTGCGGTCATTGTCGTACTGCTCAATGGCGGTGTAGCCCTCGTTCAAATTAAATTCCAGATCCGACTGCACCGTATTGCACTGAGCGATACAAAAGCCCTTAAGACGCACCTTGCCGTCCGGGCACAGCAGCAGATTGTCCGGCGTAATGGAACCATGGATCACGCCTCGGTCATGGAGTGCCTCCAAGGTGGTGAGCACCGGCATAAACATAATGCGCGCCTGCTCCCAAGAAATGTAGCCCTCCGGGGTGCGCAGCAAAAATTCCCGCAAGGGCACGCCGTCCACCGGCTGAGACACGGCATACACCGTCTCGTTGGCAGGGAACACATCATACACCGGCAGTGCCGCAGCCAGGGTGCGCAGCTGCATCATGGTCTGCCACAAAGTGGTAAAAAGACCGCTTATAGCCGTCAAAATTCTTACGAAAACGCTCCCGCACATGCACATCCCGATTGCCCTCCAACCGATTGGCAATGCCCTTGGGCAGAAACTCCCGCACCACACAAGGCGCCTGCAAGGTACGATCATAGGCGGCATACACCGCAGCGTCGCTCTCCCAAGCCTGCACATGGCCCAGCACATACCGGTCCTGAAGCACCGTACGCAGGGGCAGAAAGCTGGTGTCGTTCTCCTGATCGTTATCAAACCCGCAGCCGGAGCAAACGCTGCCTGCGGTCAGGGGCGCAAAACAATTCATACACAGTCGATCTGTATTTTCCAAAAAAGATCCCTCCAAATCAAGACCTTATACTATAGCAGTTTTATAATAACAGCCGGTTGATTTTTTGTCAACCGCACTTTCGTAAACAATCGGTAAACATCCCCTACCCCGCCGGTTGAAACCGCGCATCTTTTCGTGTATAATGAGGGGTACAGAACAAATGAACCGAAGGAGTTTTTGAATATGAATTTTAAGCAATTGCCAAACGGCATGAGCGAGGGCTTTGCCCTGCTGAAAAAATGCGATGTAAAAAAGACAAAAAACGGCGCAGCCTACTTAGATCTTGTACTGGGAGACAAAAGCGATGAGTTGCCTGCCAAGCTGTGGGACTATACGGACAACGGCCTGTTTGCCCCGGATATGGTGGTCAAGGTGCGGGGCACTGTGGAGCAGTATAACAGTCGGGATCAATTCCGCATTTCTCAGATCCGCCCGGCAGCGGACAGCGACAACTACAACCTGTCCGATCTGGTGCCCGCCAGCGAGGTGGGCGGCGCCCAGATCTATGATATGCTGATGCGCCGGGTAAATGCCTTTCAGGACGCGGATTTTAAGGCCATTGTGTCCGGCATTATGGAGGACCATAAGGAGGCACTGGTGCGCTATCCTGCCGCCCTGCGGCTGCATCACGCCATAGTGGGCGGGTTGATGCTGCACACCGTGTCCATTGTGCGTCTGGCCGAATCCCTGTGCCAGATTTACCCCAATGTGGATAAAGAGCTGCTGCTCTCCGGCGCCATTCTCCACGATGTGGCCAAGACATGGGAACTGGAGGCGAACAACCTGGGGTTGGTCAAGGGCTATACCACCGAGGGTGAACTGATCGGTCACTTGGTCAAGGGCGCTATGTATATTGATGAAAAGGCACGCGACCTGGGCGTGGCACCGGAAAAGGCGGCACTGCTGGAACACATGCTATTGTCCCACCACGGTCAGCCGGAGTACGGCTCCCCCCGTGCGGCCCATGTTCCTGGAGGCGGAGATTCTCTCTCAGCTGGACGCACTGGACGCCACAATTTTTGAAATTCACGCTGCCACCTCCAAGGTGGAGCCGGGCAAATTTACCGACCGGCAGTGGGCGCTGGACAATCGCAAGCTGTTTAACCACGGCCGCACCACCACCGAGCACAAGGTTAACTTAGGAGAATAACACAATGGAAGTAACGCAAGAAAAGTGGACAGAGATCACCGTCACCGTGGATACAAAAGACATTGAGACCGCCGGCAACATTGCCAATATGGTGGTGCCTTACGGCATTTATATTGAGGACTACTCTGCTCTGGAAGAGGAGACCATGGAGATCGCCCATATTGATCTGATTGAGGCGTCTCTGCTGCAAAAGGACCGCACCAAGGGCATTATCCACATTTATATCAGCCCGGAGGAGAACCCGGCAGAGGCCGTTTCTTTCTTAGAGGAGCGGCTGCAAAGCGCCGGTATCGCCTACACCCTGGGCACGGACCTGTGCGCCATGGAGGACTGGGTAAACAACTGGAAAAAATATTTTCACCCTATGCCGGTAGGCGACAAGCTGCTGATCCGCCCCACCTGGGAGGACGCAGACCCTACAGACGGCCGCAAGGTGCTGCACATTGAGCCGGGCCTGGCCTTTGGCACCGGATCGCACCCCACCACCCGCCTGTGTCTGGAAACGCTGGAAAAGGTGGTCACCCCCGGCGCTACGGTACTGGACATCGGCTGTGGCAGCGGTATTCTTTCCATAGCCGCTCTATTGCTGGGTGCGCAAACTGCCTTTGGTGTAGATATTGACAAACTGGCGGTCAAGACTGCCAACGCAAACGCATTGGAAAACGGATTTGGCGCAGACCGCTTTGTGGCCGTAGAGGGCAATCTGTCCGACAAAGTCAGCGGGCAGTACGATATTATTGTAGCCAATATTGTGGCAGACATTATTATGCAGTTCAATCCCCAGGTGGCGCAGTTCTTAAAGCCCGGCGGCACCTACATTACCGGCGGTATTATCGATGTGCGGGAGGACGAGGTGCTGGCCTCTTTCGCCGCCAACGGCTTTACCGTGCAGAAACGATTTGAGGACAAAGGCTGGCTGGTATTTGTATTAAAGCACGAATAAGTCCGGCCTCCATTGACCGAAAAAGCAGCCATCGGCAGTTGCAGACCCTACCGACTCTCTGCGCTGTCCCATTACATCACACACAAAAACGCCCTGTACAAGCTGTACAGGGCGTTTGCGTTGCCGTTTTTTATTTTGCCTTGGTGGCAATCTCCTGGGTAATGCGGGCGATAAAGTCCTCAAGGCTGGAAGCACCCCTCGTCGCCGTCCTTTCTGGAACGAACGGACACGTGATGTGCCGGCCTCAATATCCTTGTCGCCGGCCACCAGCATATAGGCACCTTCTCCATCTGCGCAGAGCGGATCTTAAAGCCGATCTTCTCGCTGCGGTCATCCACCTCGCAGCGAATACCGGCAGCCTCCAGCTTTGCCTTCACGGTGTTCAAATAGTCAATATGACGGTCCGCGATGGGCAGCAGCTTCACCTGCACCGGCGCCAGCCAGGTGGGGAACGCACCGGCAAAGTGCTCGGTCAAAATACCGATAAACCGCTCAATGCTGCCGAATACCACACGGTGGATCATAATGGGACGGTGCTTCTCGCCGTCCGCGCCCACATATTCCAACTCAAACCGCTCCGGCAGCTGGAAGTCCAGCTGAATGGTGCCGCACTGCCAGGTACGACCCAAGCAATCGGTCAGGTGGAAGTCCAGCTTCGGGGCCGTAGAATGCGCCGTCGCCCTCGTTAACCTCAAAGTCATAGCCAAGCTCGGTAATGGCGTCCCGCAGGGCCTGGGTAGCAATGTCCCAGTCCTCCTTGGCGCCCATAGAGTCCTCCGGCTGGGTGGACAGTTCAATGTGATACTTAAAGCCAAAGGTGCTGTACACACTGTCGATCAGCTGTACCACGCCCTTGATTTCGTCCTTGATCTGCTCCCGGGTCATAAAGATGTGGGCATCGTCCTGGGTAAAGCAGCGTACCCGCATCAACCCATGCAGTGCGCCGGACAGCTCATGCCGGTGCACAATGCCCAGCTCGCCCATACGCAGAGGCAGATCCTTGTAGGAGTGCATTTTGTTCTTATACACCAAAATGCCGCCGGGGCAGTTCATAGGCTTAATGGCAAAGTCCTCATCGTCAATAACGGTGGTGTACATATTTTCTTTATAGTGGTCCCAGTGACCGCTGCGCTCCCACAGCTTGCGGCTGAGGATAATGGGGGTAGAGATCTCCTGATACCCGGCAGCCGTGTGGATCTGGCGCCAGTAGTCGATCAACTGGTTCTTGAGGATCATACCCTTGGGCAGGAAGAACGGGAACCCGGGACCTTCCTCCATAATGGTAAACAGCTCCAGCTCCTTGCCCAACTTGCGGTGATCCCGTTTCTTGGCCTCCTCCAGCATTTGCAGGTGGGCCTCCAGCATAGACGCTTTGGGGAATGCAGTACCGTACACGCGACAGAGCATTTTATTCTGGGCGTCGCCCCGCCAGTAAGCGCCGGTGGTGTTGGTTAACTTAAAGGCCTTTACGGCGGCAATGCTCATCAGATGAGGACCGGCGCACAGCTCGGTAAACTCACCCTGCTTGTAAAAGCTAATGTGCTCGCCCTTGCCGGCGTGCTCGGCGATCAGTTCTACCTTATACGGCTCGCCTTTCTCCTCCATCAGCGCCGTGGCCTCCGCCGGGGGCAGCTCAAAGCGCTCGATCTCCGGATTTTCCTTCACAATCTTCTTCATTTCCGCCTCGATCTTAAGCAAATCGTCGGTGGTAAAGGGCGTGTCGCCGCAGTCGAAGTCATAATAAAAGCCGTTCTCAATGGCCGGGCCGATGGTCAGCTTCACCTGGGGGTACAGGCGCTTAACCGCCTGGGCCATAATATGAGATGCGGTGTGGTTAAAGGTGCGGCGGCCGTCCTCCTCATCAAAGGTCAGCACTTCAAAGGCGCAGTCGTCGCTGACAGTGGTGCGCAAGTCCCGCACCTGGCCGTCGATCCGGCAGCAGCAGGCTGCACGGTACAGACCCATAGAAATGTCCTTGGTAATGTCCGCCGCCGTCATGGGTGCGTCATACACCTTAACGGAGCCGTCCTTTAGTGTAATGTTCATAACAATTCCTCCAAAATAAAAAATCACCCTGCATACACAGGGTGAATGAAGATCCACGGTTCCACCTGAATTGCACAGCAAGATGCTGTACCTCAAGGCCCGGATAACGGCAGGCAACCGGCCGGTATTGGCGGCGCTCCGGGGTGGTAAGCGACAGCTGCACCGTGTGCCCTTGCAGCGTACAGGCACTCTCTGAAAAACGGCAAAAAGCGGCGCTCTTGTCCCCATCAAAGCTTTCTCTATTTCTTATGGCTTATAGTAGCACCTTTTACCGTCCCTGTCAACCGAAACGGCCGAATTTTTTGCCTTTTCCTCCGCCTCCGGCGCAAACAAAAAACTTGACAGATACCATATATAGGTGTATTATTATACAGAAGTTTTACATTTTGTTATGTAAGGCTTCTTTACAGAAATGCGTTAAAATGTAATTAAACTGTACCTTTTCTGATGATATTCGATTCGAGAGTTCCATCTCAAAAACGAGAAATTTATGCAGAAGGAGGTGCTGTTGATTATGAGTAATGTTGTGATTCCGGTGATCGTAGGCGCGGTTTGCGCCGTTGTTTTTGCCGTTTTAGGTTTCGTTTGGGTGTGGCGCATCGCCGCAAGACCGCAGAGAAAGAAATCGGCTCTGCCACCCAAGAAGCCACCAAGATCATCAATAACGCTTTGGCCGAGGCAGAAGCTTCTAAGAAAGAAAAAGTACTGGAAGCCAAGGACGAAGTGCACAAGCTCCGCTCCGACGCAGACCGGGATATCCGCGAGCGCAGGAACGAAGTGCAAAGACAGGAAAAACGCCTGAACCAGAGAGAAGAATATCTGGACAAGAAAGCGGATTCCCTGGAAGCAAAAAATGATAAAATCAGCGAAAAGCAAAAAGAACTTGAAAACAAATTACTCGAAGTCGATGGCATCAAGAAAAGCCAGTTTGATATGCTGGAGCGTATTTCAGGTCTGACCCAGGAGGAAGCAAAAAATCAACTGCTGGCCTCTCTGGAAGAAGAACTGGACACGGAAAAGAGCAAAAAAATCCTCGAATACGAGCAGATGACCCGGGACCAGAGCGAAGTGCTGGCGCGGGAGATCATCGGCACCGCCATTCAGCGCTGCGCCGCCGATCACACGGCAGAGACCACCGTCTCCGTTGTGGCACTGCCCAATGACGAGATGAAAGGCCGCATCATCGGCCGTGAGGGGCGCAACATCCGCTCCATTGAGTCCATTACCGGCGTTGAATTGATCATTGACGACACGCCGGAAGCCATCACCGTCAGCGCCTTTGACCCGGTGCGCAGAGAGATTGCCCGCCTGACCTTGGAGCGACTGATCCAGGACGGCCGCATTCATCCCACCCGCATTGAGGAGCTGTACGAAAAGGCCAAGCGTGAGGTAAATGCCACCATTAAGCAGGAGGGCGAGAAGGCTGTACTGAAAGCCAACTGCGGTTCCATTCACCCGGAGCTGGTGCGCCTGCTTGGTAAATTGAAATACCGTACTTCCTACGGACAGAGCGTGCTCAAGCACAGCCTGGAAGTGAGTTATATTGCCGGGCTGATGGCTGCGGAACTGGGCGCTGATGAGCGACTGGCCCGCCGCGCAGGTCTGCTGCACGACATCGGCAAGGCTTTGGATCACGAGATGGAAGGCAGCCATATTGCCCTGGGCGTGGAATTTGCCCGCAAGTATAAAGAGAGCGAAGCCGTTGTGCATGCCATTGAGGCGCATCACGGTGATGTAGAGTGCAAGACCGTGGTCGCCTGCCTGGTTCAGGCGGCAGACGCCGTATCTGCCTCCCGTCCCGGCGCCCGCCGTGAGAATGTGGAGAACTACATTAAGCGCCTGCAACAGCTGGAGGAGATCTCTTGCAGCTTTGAGGGCGTGGAGCGCGCTTACGCCATACAGGCCGGCCGTGAGGTCCGCGTGATGGTGAAGCCGGAAGTGGTATCCGACAGCCGTATGCCTTTTGTGGCCCACGAGATTGCCAAGAAGATCGAGTCCGAGATGGAATATCCCGGCCAGATCAAGGTCAATATTATTCGTGAGTCCCGTGCTTCCGATGTGGCAAAATAACAACAAAAGGGACGGTCTTTCCGTCCCTTATTTTTTGGGAGGAATCGCAATGATCAAACATATTGTATGCTTCAAGTTGGCTGACCCCACCCCGGCAAATTGCCAAAAGGCAGCGGAAGTGCTCCGCTCCATGGATGGCAATGTACCGCTGCTGCGTGGGATCGAAGTGGGGGTCGATGAGCTGCGCTCCGGGCGCTCCTACGATGTGATCCTGCAGGTACTGTTGGACGATATGGCCGCTTTGGACGCCTATCAGCAGGACCCGTACCACTGCGGCGTGGTCAAGAAACACATGCACGCCGTGGCAGAAAACAGCATTGCCATGGATTACACGGTGGAATAAAAACAAAATTACTGCTCCGGCAGATAGTCACTATGGGACTATCTGCCATTTTTTTGCCTTTTTTATCGTGGAAATAGACAAAAAATAAGTGCCATTTTTGCCGCTTTGCCGAAAATATGTCGCCGTCACCGCCTTGCATTGACACGACCCCTCCAAAATGATAAAATGAATGTATCTATATAATATATAAATTTATATATAAAAGAGGAGCAAATTATGGACCAAACCAAGGAAATTGACATTGATCTGAAAAAGATCTTCTTGATGATGCGCAAGAAGGTCGTTTACATTCTGCTGTTCACCCTGCTGGGGGGCATTGTCGCCGGTTGCTTTACCGAGTTCTTTATAGACCAAAAGTACACCGCCAAGATCTCCCTGTATGTGTACAGTGATATGAATCAGCTAAGCACCCAAAGTTCCATCAGTTACAACGACTACACCGCCTCCACCGCTTTGGTGAAAAGCTACCTGGCCGTGCTGGAGAGCGACGCAGTGCTGGACAAGGTAGCGGAAAAAGTAGGGCTGACGGACGGCAGCACCATTAAGAACAGCATTTCCACTTCCCAGGACGAGGACACCAATGTGTTTTATGTGTCCGTCACCACGACCAATCCCAAAACCAGTCAATCCATTGCCAACGCCGTAGCGGAGGTGGCTCCCGGTGAGATTGCCCGGATCATCAAAGCCGGCGGCGCCAACGTGATCGACTATGCCAAGGAGCCAAAGAGCCCCTCCTCCCCCATATAAAGAGAAATATCTTTCTGGGGCTGTTAATTGCCTTTGCCGTCTCCTTCGTTTACTTCTTTGTGCGCGAGGCGTTTAACGCCACCATCACCTCTGTAAAGGATCTGGAGCGTGAATTCCAAATTCCGGTACTGGGCACGATTCCCCGCCTGGTGGCCACCCGCGACAAGCAGGCACCGCCTACAGACAGTGGCCAAATTGCCCCGCCGGAACCCCCTGTATCCATGAAAGGAGATGCGTAACCATGGCACTGAGACGCAATAAGAAAAACCCGGACGAGCGCGGGTTCAGCCGTAACGATCAAAAGAAAATGCTGGCAGCAGACACCCCCTTTGTAATCAAAGAGGCCTACAATACCATCCGTACCAGCCTGCTGTTTACCCAAAAGGGTGAAAGTTGTCCGGTATTCGTGGTCACCAGTCCGGACGCCAACAACGGCAAAACCATCAACACCATTAACCTGGCGATCAGCTTTGCCCAAATGGGCAAGCGCACCCTGATCATTGACTCGGATATGCGCAACCCCACCGTTCATCGTATGTTCAATATTCCGGTGACCAACGGCCTGTCTGAAATATTGGCCGGGCTGACAGACAACATCACTGTATCTAAGACCAATGTGGAAAATTTATCCATTCTCTCCTCCGGCAAAATCCCGCCCAATCCGGCGGAGTTGCTGGCCAGCTCCAGAATGGATCTGCTACTGAGTTTTGTCAAGGGGCATTACGACTGCGTGTTTATCGACACCCCGCCGATTAACCTGGTAACGGACGCCAGCGCCTTTGCAGGCAAGGTCACCGGCTATGTGATGATCGTTAAGGCCGGCAATACGGACATTCCCGAGGTGCGATCCGCCGTTGACGCGCTGGAAAGCATCGGCGCGGAGGTGGTGGGCTTCATCCTCAATGACGCCACCCCGGACCGAAAGAAATACTACTCCTACTACAATAAATATGGCCGAAAGTACAAATACGGCTACGACTACGGTTACAGCTACAACTACAAATAAACACAGGAATGATCAAACTTGAAAAAGTGGCAAAAAGTTCAGCAAACAAGTGAATATTTCGTCGATGGGATTGCACTGGTGCTGGCGACCCTGATCACCTATCTGGTATTTGGCAAAGGGCTGCACCGCATTTTGCTCTACACCGCGGACGAGTGGAAGTCCTACTGCTTTATGATGTTTGTGGCCTACTCGGCCATCGCGGTCGGCTTTGCCTCCTCCATTGATCTGGCAAAACGGCAGCGGATAATGGAGCTGCTCGCTGTATTGCGTAACTGCTCGCTAACCTACATGAGTTTTGCGGTACTGTTGCTGGTGTTTAAGAATCCGATGATCGACTCCCGTTACCTGTTTATCGGTTCCTACCTGTTGTTCATCCTATTCTCTTGCCTGGGACGCTATGTGCTCAAGCGCGTGCTGACCAACAACTTCTCCAATTCCCGCAATGCCACGCTGGTGGGTGTGGTCACCACCCCGGACCGGGCAGAGCAGTTTGTGCAATCGCTGCAAGAGGACTGGACCAAGCGGGTAGACGGTGTGACAATCCTACATGCCGATGCCTTGGCTGCCACAGCCTCCGTGGGCAACCCGGGCGCATATCGGGCCATGCACAGCCGCACGGTGGAGCAGCGCTGCTGCGGCGTGGCAGTTCTGCCGGATCTGAGCAGCTTTTTAAGCTGGGTGCGCCTGTCCTCTATTGACGAGGTGTACATCAACTTCTCCGGTAAGGAGGCCAACTGGTCTACGGAGAATCTGAATGCCTTTATTGAAGAACTGGAAGATATGGGTGTGCTGGTGCACATCAACATCCCCACCCTGGAGCAGTTTGTAGAAGAAAGTAAGTTTAACCACATGCGCTGCGATATTGTGGCCGGCTACCCAATGGTGAGCGTATCTGCCGCCGTGCAAAATTCCAAGATGCTGGGACTGAAGCGATTTATAGACATTATAGGCGCCATTGTGGGGCTGATCGTTTCTGCTCCCATTATTTTGCTGGTGGCCGTTCCCCTGCTGTTGGAAAGCCGGGGCGGCCTGTTCTTTAAGCAGCAGCGGGTGGGCAGAAACGGCCGTCTGTTCTATATGTATAAGCTGCGATCCATGTACGCAAACGCAGAGCAACGCAAAAAAGAATTTGAAGAAAAAAACCATATGCAAGGCCTGATGTTCAAGATGGACAATGACCCGCGGATTACCAAAGTGGGCCGCTTTATCCGCAAGTTCAGCATCGACGAGCTACCCCAGTTCTACAATGTACTGCGGGGAGATATGAGCCTGGTTGGCACCCGCCCGCCCACGCTGGACGAATTTGAGCAGTACAGCTCTCACCACAAGCGGCGGCTGTCCATGCGACCGGGCATTACCGGGCTGTGGCAGGTCAGCGGCCGATCCCAGATTGAGGACTTTGAAGAAGTGGTGCGCCTGGACTGCCAGTACATAGACAACTGGTCCCCGGCCTGGATATTAAGATCCTGTTCAAGACCCTGGGCGTGGTATTTACCGGCCACGGGGCACAGTAAGGAGGGCGATCATGAAAATCGCAATGATCGGTCACAAGCGCATTCCCTCCCGAGAGGGCGGCGTTGAAATTGTGGTAGAAGCCCTGTCCCGCCGTATGGTACAGCGGGCCACCGGGTCACCGTTTATAATCGCAAAAGCCGTCATGTGGCAGGAACCGCCTTTGATGATCACAGCCACTTGCACAACCTGGACGGGGTACAGATCCGCTGGCGTGCCCACCCCCAACAGCAAAAAGCTCAATGCCATTGTGCACAGCTTTTTGCCACGGTGCAGGCGTTGTTCGGTGGGTACGACATCATTCACTTCCACGCAGAGGGTCCGGCGGCTATGGTGCCCTTAGCCAAGTGCTTTGGCAAAAATGCGTGGTCACCATTCATGGCTTGGACTGGCAGCGAGCCAAGTGGGGCGGCTTTGCCACCCGCTTTCTCCGCTTTGGCGAGCGTATGGCCGCCAAGTATGCAGACGAGATCATCGTGCTGTCTGCCAGTATGCAGCAGTATTTTGCTGACACCTATCACCGCCAGACCGTGCGGATTGAAAACGGCATTGACCCACCGGAGACGGCGGACCTGACCCCTCTGTCCCGCTTTGGACTGGAAAAGGACAGCTATATCCTGTTTCTCGGTCGCATTGTCCCGGAGAAGGGCATCCACTATTTAATCGACGCCTACCATAGGCTGCAAACAGATAAAAAGCTGGTGATCGCCGGTGGTGCCAGCCACTCAGAGGAATATTTCAATCAGCTGAAAACCAAGGCCGCCGGAGATGCGCGTATCGTCTTTACGGACTTTGTGCAGGGCGCGCCTCTGGCTGCGCTGTACGCCGGCGCCTATCTCTACTGCCTGCCCTCGGACTTAGAGGGTATGCCCATCAGTCTGCTGGAGGCCATGAGCTACGGCAACTGCTGCGTCACCTCGGACATACCCGAGTGCACGGAAGTATGCGGTGACCACGGCTTTGCCTTCCAAAAAAGGCAACACGGCAGACTTAAAACGACTGCTGGAGCAGCTGCTATCTCAGCCAGACTTGGTGAAGTGCTGCAAGGCCACTGCCGCAGACTATATTTTACAAAAATACAACTGGGACCAAGTCACCGAGAGAACGCTGGAACTGTATGAACAGGTTAAAAGCGCAAAATAAAACCCACTTGCAATGGGTAGACCACACCAAGCTGCTGGCCTGCGAGGGAGCCATGAGATGAACATTCTCTTTATTAACAAATTTCTGTACCCCAAAGGAGGAACAGAAACCTATATGATGGGGCTGGGGGCGGAGCTGAGCCGCCGAGGCCACCGGGTAGAATACTTTGGTATGGAGCACCGGGGCAATTGCGTGGGCAACCGAGTCGGGCCTACACCAAAGATACCGACTACCACACCGCCAACCCTGTAAAAAAAGTGAGCTACGCTCTGCGCACGGTATACTCCACCCACGCCCGACGGCAGCTGCGCCGAGTGCTGGAGGATCTGCAGCCCCAAGTGGTACACCTGAACAACTTTAACTACCAATTGACCCCTGCGGTGATCTTGGAAATACGCGCCTGGGACAAAGCCACCGGACGACACACCAAGATCCTGTACACGGCGCACGACTACCAATTGCTGTGCCCCAACCACATGCTCAATCGACCGGACACCATGGAGAACTGCACCGCCTGCTTGGGCGGCAAGTACACGCCTTGCGTGCAACACCGATGCATGCACGGCTCACAGGCTAAGAGCCTGCTGGGCGCTGCCGAGGCTACCCTGTACCGCAAGGCGCATACTTACAAAGAGATCGACCGCGTGATCTGCTGCTCTGCCTTTATGCAAAGCCAGATAGAAAAACACCCGGATCTGGCCGGGCGCACCCGGGTGCTGCACAACTTCTGCACCGTGCCGCCCCGCCCGCAGGTGGAAAAAGAAGACTATGTGCTCTACTTTGGCCGCTATGACAAAGAAAAGGGCATTGATACCCTTTTGGCCGCAGCCAAGGCGCTGCCTCAGCTGCACTTTGTGTTCGCCGGCAGCGGTACCATGGCAGAGGAAATTCAGCAACTGCCCAATGCCACAGATGTAGGCTTTTGCACCGGGGACGACCTATACCGCCGCATTGCCGCAGCCAAATGCAGCATTTATCCCAGCGTATGGTATGAGAATTGCCCCTACTCCGTGATGGAGAGCATTGCGCTGGGCACGCCGGTGCTGGGCACCAATATCGGCGGCATACCGGAGCTGATCGAGGACGGCAAGACCGGCGTGCTGCTGCCCCCCGGCGACACCAAGGCCCTGGGCGCGGCGCTGTGCCGCCTGGACCTGGAGCCGGAGCGACTGGCGGCCATGACCGCCGCCTGCCGGGCAGACGCCTTCCTCTCCGTACAGGATTATACAGACAAGTTGCTGTCTGACTATAACGCATAAAAATCAAACTGAAGAAAGAAGATCAGTATGGCTAAACGAACTCTATACGGCACTGTGATTGTTACCTATCGGTGCAACGCCCACTGCAATATGTGCGACTGCTTTAAGGACCCCACCCGCCCGGAGGAAGAGATCACCCTGGATGATATTCGCCTGCTGCCGGAAATGGCCTTTACCAACATCACCGGCGGCGAGCCCTTTATTCGCAAGGACATTGGCGATATTGTGGAGGCGCTGTACAAAAAAGAGCAACCGCATTGTGATCTCCACCAATGGGTATTTTACAGACCGTATCTTAGAGCTTTGCCGCCGATTTCCAAAAGTGGGCATTCGCATTTCCATTGAGGACTGCAACAGACCAACGATACCATTCGCGGCATTCCGGACGGCTTTAATCGGGGCTACTCCACCTTAAAGAAACTGGTAGAAATGGGGCACCCGGATGTAGGGTTCGGCATGACGGTGCAGGACCTGAACTGTGAGGACCTGGTGCCGCTTTACAAGATCTCCGATGAACTGGGCATGGAATTTGCCACCGCCACCCTGCACAATTCTTTCTACTTCCGCAAAACGGACAATAAAATTGACAACAAATACAAAGTGGCCCAAAATTTTGAAGCGCTCATTAACGAGCTGCTGCAGAGCCACAGCCCAAAAAAGTGGTTTCGTGCCTACTTTAACCACGGGCTGATTAACTACATATACGGCAACAAACGACTGCTGCCCTGCGATATGAGCAAGGACGCATTCTTTATCGATCCATTCTGCGATGTGATCCCCTGCAACGGCATGGCAAAGAAGGCCGTCATGGGCAATCTGCATGATATTGGCGACTGGGACACCTTGTGGAACAGCGACCAAGCCAAGGCCGTGCGAGCCGCCACCAAGCAGTGCGACCGCAACTGCTGGATGATCGGCTCCGTCTCTCCCGCCATGCACAAGTATATTTGGGTGCCCGCCTGGTGGGTGGTCAAGCACAAGTTCCTAAAAGGCGGCAAATACGCCCTCAGCGAAAACGCCTTTATCCCGGAAGCGCAAAAGGAGTGACCGTCATGCAAGTGGTACTCATTCTCGGCGGCGGTATTGGCAAGCGCTATGGCACCGTCCTGCCCAAACAATATAATCTTATCGACGGCAAGCCGGTGATAGACTATGTGATCGAAGCAGCCCTGCAAGCCCGCCAAACGGATCGAATCGTGGTGGTCTGTGATCCACAATACAGTAACCATTCTCGCTATATGAACCAAGGACAAGTAGAGATCGTGCCCGGCGGTGCCGAGCGTTACGATTCTCTGCAAAATGGGCTGAACTACATTGAACGGCACTACGACTGCCAAAAGCTGTGTATTTTGGACGCAGTAGCACCCTTTGTATACCCGGAACTGATTGACGATTATTTTGAACGACTGGATACAGCAGACGCCGTGATCACCTGCCAAAAAATCACCGGCTCAGCTGGGGAATTATACCTTTGATCCGCTGGATCGGGAGGACTACTATATTACGCAGTCTCCGGAGGCCTTTCGCTTTCCGCTGCTGCTGGCGCATTTTGACCCGCATTTTCCCTCAACGGAACTGGCCTGGCAACTACCGAAGGACAGCAAAAAATATTTAAACTTCAACTTTCCACAAAACACAAAAATCACATACGATTTTGATTTGGAATACGCTGCTCGTATGCTGCCCCATTACCAAAAGCAACGCAACTCCGATGACCAATTGCCGCCGGGTGAACGGGTACTACAAGCGGTGCAAGCCCATATTGTGGATAATAGTGCTGCACCGAACGCGGACTGGCTGCAACAACTGTCTCACCTGTATGACAAGTTAGCCAAACAATGGGGGCTGCAGTCCTTTGATGTCTATCACATCAGCACCTATGGGCTGGTGCTGGAGACGCAAAGCACAATCTATGGTGATGTGGTGCTGAAAATGATACCGCCTTACACTGCGCGCTACCCGCGCGAAAAAGCAGCCTATCAACAACTGGCCGGGGACTATATGTGCCCGTTGTTAGCCACCGATGATGCCTGTTGTGCTCTGTTGCTGCGCCGCATTGCGCCGGGCAAATACGCAGACTTTGACGACAATATCTGCCTGACCGACTTTTTCAATCGCGTGGTATGCACGGCCAAAGAAACGGTACGCCATCCGGTGTTTCCCGCTTACCGCGTAGACTTGGAAGCAGCACTGCAACGCAGCCGGACCGCGCCGTTTTTGACCGGATCACTGGAACAGGAGGTGCGAAGCGCCCTGGCACTTTATGACACGCAGTTCAAAAACAGCAAAACTTATTTGCTCCATGGTGATCTGCACCATTATAATTTGCTGCGCACCGCGGAAGGCTATCGTGCCATTGACCCCATCGGCTGCCTAGCGCCTATTGAATTTGAATTCACCCGCTTTATACGCAACGATATTTTACAACACCCGGGATTTGATCCAAGGGAAAGACTACAACTTTTGCTGCGGTACTTCTCTCGCTGGGCAGAACCGGAACGGATACAGGCAGCCCTGCAAATTGATCTAAGTCTAACCGCCGTAAACGCCACTTATGAGAGCACAGAGCCGGCTGCCGCAGAAACACAGCTGGCACTGTTGCAAATTGCAAAGGCAGGAACAAAATGAAGCCCATTCCAAAAGAAGATATACAGTCCTTAGAGCGTGACATTCTCTTTCAGGTACTGGACTTTTTTGAACAATACCACATTACTTACTTTTTACCAGCGGCGGCACTACCCTGGGCGCAGTGCGCCACGAGGGGTTTATCCCCTGGGATGATGATATTGACCTGTATATTCCCAGAGCGGATTACAACAGAATGCTGCAACTGGCAACCAATCGCACCATCGGTAAAAACATCCGTATCTACAAGCCGGGAGACAAAAACTATATTTATCCATTTGCCAAGGCGTGCAATATCCATACGCGCTTAAACGAGCAAAATGTGCGCCACAGAGAGCAGGACATCGGCGTATTTATTGATCTGTTTCCACTGGACAAATTTTATGACGATCCGGTGCGCCGCAATCTGCTGATCTTGCATAGCAAGTGGCTGAACAGTCTGCTGGCCTCCGCCTCTGACCAAGTGAATTTAAGCCGCAAGGGCAGCTTACGCCGCCTGGCAAAGATACGCTGCGTACGCTACAAAAGCCCCTTGCCAAAGCCATCGGCATTTCAAGACTGACCCGCCGCATTGACGCCCTGGGGCGGCACACTGCTAAAGCGGACTGCCACCTGGTAGGCGACCTGGTCTGGTGCAACGGCGGACGCGACTTTTACCCGGCAGAACATTTTGCCGCCGGCGTGCCCGGCACCTTTGAGGGGCGCACCATTCAAAACCCCATCGGCTACCACTCTTATTTACAAAAACTCTACGGCGACTATATGCAGCTGCCGCCGGAGGATCAGCGGGTCATGCATGGCTTTACCGGCTGGTATCTGGATGAAACAGGAGAAACCGAATGACCAAAATTGCTGTTATCCTTTGCTATTTTGGCAAGTTGCCAGAGAACTTTCCCCTGTTTGCGGAAAGCTGTCGGCGCAATGCTACCATAGATTTTTTGCTGTTTACGGACGACACACCGACCCACCTGCCGGAGAATATGCACCTGCACCCCACCACCTTTGCGGCGCTGCAACGCCGCGTGGCCGGGTGCTTTGACTTTGCCATTACCCTGCACACCCCCTATAAGCTGTGTGACTACAAGCCCGCCTACGGCGAAATTTTTGCGCCGGAGCTTTCCGGCTACGACTTTTGGGGCTACGGGGATATGGATTTGGTATTCGGCGATCTGCGAGCGTATTTTACAGAGGATAAGCTGCGAAAGTTTGACAAGTTCTACGCCTTTGGCCACCTGTCTCTCTACCGCAACACGCCGGAGAATAATGCCGTTTACCGCCAACCGGTAGGTATGGATTACCACAAGGCATTCACCACAAGAGAAATTGCCGTTTTTGACGAAATCAACGGCATCAGCGCCAAGTATAAGGCACTGGGACTGCCCTTTTACGACCGGCAGGACTATGCGGACATCACCAAGGCCAGCGACCGACTGGCAATCACCGATGTGGGGATTACGGCAGATAATCAGCTGCACCCCAACTATTCGGAGCAGATTTTTTACTGCGACCGCGGTCGGGTCTTTCGAGACGCTTACTGCAACGGCCAGTGGCTGACGGACGAATTTGTTTATATTCATATCAGCTCTCGCCATCTGCCGCTGCATATTGACCCGGCGGCAGACACCTATTTTATCGGCAAAACCGGCTATGAACCGAAAACCGGGGTCACCACCCGGGCAGACATTGCCCGCTACAACGCTTTAGACCCGGCGGCGGACGAAAAGCAGCGCCGCCATCGGCAGCGGCTGGATCTGCGCCGCAAAATCAAAAAAGGTTTTATCCGTATAAAGGAACGCATTTGCAAATGAACATTTTACACCTGCAACTCAGCGGCGGTCCGGGCGGCATTGTCAGCCTGTGCCGGGATATTAACAAACACTCTGCCCATCACAATTTCTTTTACTTTCTTTTTGAAGGCGGTTCTATTGCCGATGAAATTGCCGCCCAGGGGGGCACAGTGCAAGTGGCCACCGGCGCCAAGAACCACCCGCTGAAGGCGGCCACCGACCTGGTGCGCTACTGCAAAGAACAGCAAATGGATGTGATCGTGGATCATTCCGGCTCGCCCTACACCCGCTTTGTGCATATTTACGCCGCGCGGCGGCTGAAAAAAGTGCGGTTTTTGCTATATCTGCACGCCAACGCCTATTACAGCGCAGACAAAGGAATCAAAGAATGGGTCTATGCCCGGCTGCTGCGCAGCGCCGCCCGGCATTCTGCAAAGATCGTAGCCATCTCTCACTCGGTAGCGGAAAGCTATCTGCGTCGCTACCACCTGCCGAAAGACAAAATGCAGGTGGTCTATAACGGCACGGACTTGCACCGCTTTATCCCCCATCCGGCGCATACAGACACACCCCTACGGCTGATTTATGTGGGGCGCATATTTAGGGACAAAGGCATTGACCTGCTGCTGGAGGCGCTGGCTGCCTGTCCGACAGACGCACCCTTTACCCTTACGCTGGTAGGCTCCGTCACGGCGGCTATACAGAGCAAATGCAAGCCCTGGCCGCCCGGCTGCACCTGGAAGATAAAGTGCAGTTCCTGGGCAGCCGCACCGATGTGCCACAGCTGCTGCAAGCGGCCGATCTGTTTGTGCACCCGGCCACCTGCCAGGAGGGATTTGGCATTACGCTGATCGAGGCTATGGCCAGCGGTGTGCCCTGCCTGGCCTTCCCCAAAGGTGCCATACCGGAAATCATCGGACCGGAGATCGACGGCTTTTTGACCGAAGAAGTCAGTGCCGCCGCCCTGACTGCGGGGATCAATCGGGCGCTGGAACTCTTTACCAAAGCGCCGCACCACTGGCACACCCTGTGCAAAAACGCCCGGCAAAAGGCAGAACTTTTTTCCATCGAACGAACGGTAGCGCAACTGGAAGCGCTGTACCAAGAGCAGTAAAATTATGGACAAAATCGGAATTTTAACCTTTCATCGAAGTGAAAATTACGGCCCGTGCTCCAAGCCTGGGCACTATGTCAACAGATCAATACCCTGCCTGGCTGCCAAGCGGAACTGATCGACTATTCCAACCGCGCGCAGCAGGACCTGTATGCCCTGTTTCTGCCGCCTAAATCCGTTAAAAATATCGCCAAAAACCTGCGGGCCTGTTTGCTGCTGCCCTATCTGCTACGGCGCAAGGCGGCCTTTCGGGACTTTATCGGTGCTCTGCCCAAGAGCGCGCCCATGCAAACCGAGGCGGATTTTGCCGCCCATCGGGCGGACTACCGGGCGGTGGTCTGCGGCTCCGACCAGATTTGGAACCCCGGATCTCTGGATTTTTCCACCCACTTTTTTGCCCCGGACTTTGCGGCACAAAAAATCAGCTACGCCCCCAGCCTGCGCAGCGCCACTGCTGCCGCATTTGCCGATATAGACTTAAAAGGTCTGCTGGCGGACTTTACCGCTCTGTCTGTGCGGGAGCAGGAAAGCGTGGCAGTGATTGAACAGTTGACCGGCCGCACTCCAAAGGTGGTGCTGGACCCGACCCTGCTGCCTGCGACGCAGGACTTTGCCCCCATTCTGGGCACGGCGCCCCAGGGTGATTACCTGTTCTTCTATTCCATTGATTACCCGCCGGAGGTGTGCCGCACCGTGCAGCAGACCGCCCGACGGCTGCACCTGCCGGTGTACATCCTCTTTACCGGCAACAAAACCTACCGTGCCCTGCCCTACGGCTTTCGCCTGGCACGGCACCAAACCCCCGGCGACTTTTTGGCGCTGGTTAAAGGGGCCAAACTGGTGCTAAGCACCTCTTTTCACGGCACCGTGTTTGCCCTGCGCTTTGAAACCCCCTTTTATGCCCTGAAAGCCAAGCGGGGCGCCGCCTACTACACAGATCCCCGCATTGCCACCTTACTGCAAACGGCAGGTGTGGCAGAGCGTTACCTGCCCTGTGATCGGGCGGGAGAGATTCACACCGCGCCCCTGCACCGGGATCCGGCCCTCCTGGACCGTGCCGTGGCAGAGAGCCGCGCATTCTTACAGGAAGGACTGACTGCCCGATGACCATCTGCCCGGAAGAGCGCTGCACCGGCTGCGGCGCCTGCCAAAGTGCCTGCCCGGCAGACTGCATTAACCTGGCGCTGAACCGTGCCGGTGACCGGGTGGCAGTAATCGACGAGAGCCGCTGCACCCGCTGCGGCAAGTGCAGCCGCATTTGCCCGGTGCTTCACCCGCCCGTGCTACGCGAAAGCCGCACGGCGCTGGCGGCCTACGCAGTAGAAGCGCAGGTGCGCCAAAGCTCCGCCTCCGGCGGTGCGGCAGCTGTGCTGGCGCGGCAAGTGGTGGAAAGCGGCGGCTGTGCCTACGGTGCGGCCTTTACCGCCCCCACCACGGTAAAACTGGTGCGGGTAGATGCACCGGCACAGCTGTCCCGACTGCAAGGCAGCAAATATGTGCACGCTGCCACCGGCAGCGCCTACCGCAAGGTGCAATCGGACCTGAAAGCCGGGCGGCAAGTGCTCTTTACCGGCACCCCCTGCCAGGTGGCAGGGCTGTACGCCTACCTGGGCAGCGACCCACCGAGGCTGACCACCTGTGATCTGGTGTGCCACGGCGTACCGGAGGCAGATACCTTAAATGCCTACCTGCAAACAGAGCTGAATCCGGCAGCCATCGCCCGCCTGACTTTCCGTGACGGAGACGGCTGGGTAATGAAAGCCTATGGCCGGGACGGCGGCGTGCTGCGCCGCATGGATTTGAAAAACAGCCTGTACTATAACGGCTTTATGGAGGGCTATCTGTACCGCACCGGCTGCTACACCTGCCCCTACGCCACGGAAAAGCGGGTGGCCGACCTGACTCTGGGCGACTTTTGGGGCATTGGGGAGGAAACGCCCTATCCAAATGCCGCCGCAGAGCTGAAAAAGGGTCTGTCCCTGATCTTAGTCCATACAGATAAAGGACAAGCACTGCTGAACGCCTGCGCCCCGGCGCTGGTAACGACCGTGCGCACCCCGGCGGAAGCAGTCAAAAAAATCATCAGTTGCGCCACCCCACCCCAGACAGTCCCGCGGCCCGACGGTTCCACAACTTGTACGGCAAAAAGGGCGCAGCCTATGCCATTGCCCACTGCAATGAGAAAAAGCGGCGCACCCTGTGTCTGCGGCGTGCCATCCGGCATTGTCCGCCACTGTTGGCCCTGTGCCGCAAAATTCCCAAACTGCGAGATAAGCTATGATCGGTATTCTCATTCTCAATTACAAAAAATACCAGGTTACCGCCGACTGTATTCGCTCTGTGCTGGATACCGGAGACGGTCTGGACTACCATATCTATGTGCTGGATAACGGCTCCGGCAATGACTCTATTGCCTGCCTACAAGCCCAATTTCCAAACAATCCCCGCATTACCTGGATGGAAAGCGCGGAGAACACCGGCTACGCCCGGGGCAACAACCAAATGCTTTCCCGCGCCCGCAAAGACGGCTGCACCGCTGCGGTGATCGCCAACAGCGATATTGTCTTTTTGCCCGGCACCTTGCAGCAGCTGGCTGCAGACATCGCCAAAGGCACCCCATTGTAGGTCCTCGGCTGCAATACCCCAACGGACAGCGGCAAAACAGCGTCAAGCTGCGCCCCTATACCTACCGGGAATACCTGTGGACGGAAACTTATTTGCGCAATCTGGTGCCCAAGGCCAAATTGCAGGCGCTGCGCCGCCAGCCCGCTGCCTCGGGAGAGGTCTACTGGCTCTCCGGCGCGGTCTTTGCCGTAGACACAGCGGTCTTTCACCGGCTGGGTGATTTTGACCCTTATACCTTCTTATATTATGAGGAGTACATACTCTCTGCGCGGTGCAAGGCACAGAACATTGCCCTGTGGTTTGATCCTACGGTCACGGTGCTCCACTGCCACGGCAGCCTCTGCCGGTGGTGCTGCAAACCTATTTACCCGATTGGAGAACCTGCGCTCCGAGTTATACTTCCTCCACCGCTACCGGCACTGGAGCCGCCACCGACTGGCCACCGTACGCCGGGTGCGCTGTCTGGAAGTGCTGTTTACCTTTGGCAAGGCGCACAAATGGGCGGATGCCTGCACCTACCTGCGCAAAAGCAAAATCCTGCTGAAAAAGGAACGAACGAATGAAACTTAAAGTCTCCACCAGTCCTTATACTTACTTTCTGTTACTGATGACCATCATGGACACCGGCTACTTTGTGTTGCTGAATATTCCCGGCCTGCGAGACACCGGCTATATGCGTATCGGTTTTTGCTCATCGCTACGTTGCTGGCCATGAACTGCTATATCAACAAAAACATCTACCGTACCCTACAACCCTACTACAACTACCTAAATGTCTTTATCCTGTATTTGGTCGTATTTTATTTTGCCCATTTTATCTACGGCATGGTGCATTATACCCAACAGATCACATCCATTATCAATGTGTCCAACTACCTGGGTATGTTCCTGCTGATCTATCTGTTCCTCTATGTGTTCCAAATGGACGGCGGATATGATCGGCTGATAAAATCCCTGAGCTGGATCACCTACCCCTATATGCTGGTCATCACCCTGCGTGCGGCGATCTATAACTTTACCGGTCGGGATCTGATGCCCTACCTGGGTCACATCACGCGCTCCGGACGCCTGCGTTACGGCATTCCTGCCCTGTGCGGTGTGCTATTTCTCTATTATTTTTACAAACTGCTGCAAAAAGACACCCTGATGAAACACAAGATGCTCTATACAGGGCTGTTGCTTTTTACCGCTTTTTACCTTTACTATATCTGTATGACCCGTATGTATGTGATTGCCTTTTTTCTGTCGGCACTGGTGATCTTCCTGTGCAAAAAGCGACCGAAAAACAAGCAGATCGTGATGGTCTGCGTGGCGATCATCTTGCTGTCAGTGCTGTACTTCTCCGGTTTGATTCCTCGGTTCCTGGCCACATTTACAGAGACTTCCGGAGAATATGGCGGCTCCACTCTGGCACGGCAGTACTCATCCAAATACTTCTCCGGCTTGGCAAAGAACCAGCCCATCTTTGGTCTGGGCTTTCTCTCACCCAAGCGGTATGAAAACTTCTTGATCTACTTTGGGCCCTCCGGCACCGCCTATCTGGACGATCTGGGTATTCGCAATATGTTCTACCACTACGGGGTACTGGGCATCGGTCTGGTGGCGCTGTCTCTGGGGCGTATGGTATACCTGGTGCTGCGACTGCTCACCTGCCGAAACTATCCTCGCAAGGCGCTGATGCTGGGACTGACGGCGTTTTTTGGCTGTCTGTGCGTATCCCTGTGTCCTTTTGATACGGTGCGTCTGCTGGGGCTGATCTTCACCTGGTCCATGGCGGAGTACGACGCCCGCCTTTACTGCTACCTACCCCGCAAAGCGGCGACAGAGACGGGGGGCGATACGCGGTGAAGACCCTGTCCGACAATAAACAAACCACCATCAACCTGATTACCAGCCTGGCAGCCTTTGTGATCAATGCCGGGATCAGCTTTGTACTGACTCCGTATATACTGGAGAAGCTGGGCAACGAAGCTTACGGCTTTATCGGTCTTGCCTACGACTTTGTCAATTATGCCGGCATCCTTACTCTGGCACTGAACAGTATGTCCTGCCGGTTCGTCAGCTACGAGTACCACCGGGGCAATAAAGAAAAGGCAGATATTTATGTAAACTCCATTTTGGGTGCCAATCTGATCCTGGCCGGTGCCATCACGCTTTGCGCCGTGTTTATGGTTTGGAAGCTGGAGTACATACTCACCATTCCCAAAGCGTTGATGTTCGATGTAAAGCTGACCTTTGCCATCGTCTTTATCAACTACATTTTTGGCATCTGCTTCTCTGTCTTTAACAGCGGCACCTTTGTAAAGAACCGGATGGATCTGTACTACCTGCGCAACCTGTTCTCCTATGTGCTCAAGCTGGTGCTGACCATTCTGATCTTCACCTTGTTTGATGTGCGCATCTTCTTCATTGCGCTGACCACCCTCATTTGCAACGCTTATATGAATGTGGCCACTTATATTTTAATGCGCAAGCTGCTGCCGGACTTAAAACTAAATCTGCGCAAATTCAAGTGGAAAACCCTGTCCGAAGTGCTGCGCTCCGGGGTATGGAATTCCGTGCAGAGCCTGTCTGATCTGATGATCTCCGGGCTGAATTCCCTGCTGACCAACCGATTTATCGGCACCGCTGCCGGCGGGTATCTGCAATCCTCCAAGACCATTCCCAATTACATATTACAACTGGGGCAGCAACTGGCCCAAGTGTTCTCGCCGAAATTCACCATTCTGTACGCCCAGGGCGACTATGATCGACTGGTCAAGGAGGCCAAGCGCTCCATGCGACTGGTGGGCTTTATCATCTCCACCCCGGTGGCCGGGTTTATCGTCTTTGGCTATCAGTTCTATGCCCTGTGGCTGAAAAACTATTCCCCGGCGGAATTGCAGATCGTACAGACGGTGTCCGTGATTACCACCATACCGTACCTGTTTAGCTGCGTGGCGTTCCCGCTGATTCAGATCAACACCGCCTGCAACAAGGTGCGTACCCCGGTTCTGGTGGCGCTGGCCGCCGGTATTGCCAATATCTTAGTGGTGTTCCCCTTGGGCAAAGCCGACGCCCTGACCCTGAATGTGCTGGCCTGCTGCACCGCCGCCTTTACCATTCTGCGCTACGGCGTATTCCAGCCCTACTATGCGGCCAAAATACTGGCCCGCAACCGTCTGTTCTTCTACGGCACGCTGCTGCGCAATGTGCTGGCCACCGTCGTCATCGGCGTGGTGCTGTATGCTGCCAAGGGGCTGTTCACCTACGGCAGCTGGGGTCACTTCTTCATCGCCATTGCCCTGTGCGGAGCAGTGGGATATGTGCTGGCTTTCTTCCTGTTGTTCAATCCCGGAGAGTACAAAGAGATCGTCCACATGTTTCTGTCAAAAATGAAGAAGAAAACCGCATAAATGCAAACAGTGCCTGAGCAAAAGCTCAGGCACTGTTTTTTATGTTACAGACTTATTTGTTTTGAATGTAGGCGTCAATGGACTTGGCGGCGATTTTGCCGGCGCCCATGGCCTTAATCACGGTGGCGGCACCGGTAACCGTATCGCCCCCCCGGCGAATACGCCGTCCCGAGAGGTGCAGCCGTTTTCATCTGCCACAATTCCGCCCCGGGCATTTACCTCCAGCCCACCGGTGGTGGACTTGATCAGCGGGTTGGGGGAAGTACCAATGGCCATAATCACGCAATCCGCATCAATCACAAAATCTGAGTCTGGCACCGGCACCGGACGGCGTCTGCCGGTGGCGTCCGGCTCGCCCAGCTCCATCCGGATGCACCGCACGCCGGTTACATTGCCGTCGTCGCTGCCCAAAATCTCTACCGGGTTGGTCAGGGTTTGGAACCGGATTTGCTCCTCCTGGGCGTGCTGCACCTCCTCCTGCCGGGCAGGGATCTCCTCAAAGGAGCGACGGTAGAGCACATACACTTCCTCCGCACCCAGCCGAATGGCAGAGCGAGCCGCATCCATGGCCACATTGCCGCCGCCTACCACGGCCACTTTGCGGGCGTGGTAAATGGGGGTGGTGCTGCCGGGCTGATACGCTTTCATCAGGTTTACCCGAGTCAGGTACTCATTGGCAGAGTACACCTCTTTCAGGCTCTCGCCGGGAATACTCATAAACCGGGGCAAACCGGCACCGGAGCCGATATACACCGCCTCAAAACCATCGTCAAACAGATCGTCAATGCTCATGGAGCGACCGATCACCACATTAGTAACAATCTTCACACCCAGCGCCTTTAAGCCGTTTACTTCCAGCTCCACGATCTTCTTGGGCAGACGGAACTCCGGAATGCCGTACACCAGCACGCCGCCGGCAATATGCAGCGCCTCAAACACCGTTACATCATAACCCAACCGGGCCAGATCGCCGGCGCAGGTCAATCCGCTGGGCCCACTGCCAATCACGGCTACTTTGTGCCCGTTTTGTTCCGGTACGGCGGGCCACACTTTGCAGTGGCTGTTGTGCCTGTCTGCCACAAAGCGCTCCAGACGACCGATGCTCACCGCGTCGCCCTTAATGCCCCGCACGCATTTACTCTCGCACTGGCGCTCCTGGGGACACACCCGGCCGCAGACTGCCGGCAGGGAGCTGCTTTCGCTGATGATCTGATAGGCGGCCTCAAAGTCGCCCTCTGCCACCTTGGCGATAAAATCCGGAATATGAATCTGCACCGGGCAGCCGGAAATGCAGGGCTTGTGCTTGCAGTGCAGGCAGCGCAGCGCCTCGTCCATGGCTGTCTGCGCATCGTAGCCGGTGGCTACCTCTAAAAAGTTCTTGTTGCGCACCAGTGGCTCCTGGTGCGGCATTTCATTGGCCTTTAAGGAATTCATCAGTCCTGCACCTCCTGTCGCAGCAGGTTGCAGTCCGCTTCCCGCTCAAAGTCTTTATACAGCGCAGCCCGTTCCATAGCCGCGTCAAAATCCACCAAATGGCCGTCAAACTCCGGCCCGTCCACACAGGCGAACTTGGTCTCACCGCCCACCAGCAGACGGCAGCCGCCGCACATACCGGTGCCGTCGATCATAATGGGGTTCATAGACACAACGGTGTGGATCCCGTACTTCTCCGTGGTCTTGCACACAAACTTCATCATCACCAGCGGGCCGATAGCAATCACCAAATCGTATTGCTCGCCGCTTTGAATCAGGCTTTCCAGGGCATTGGTCACCAGCCCCTTTTCACCTACAGAGCCGTCGTCGCTCATGAGCACATACCGGTCGCTGACTTTCTCAAACTCCTGCTGCAAGATCACCAGATCCTTGGTACGGAAACCCACAATGCTGTGCACCTGGGCGCCGTTCTCGTGCAGCGCCTTGGCCACCGGGTACGCAATGGCGCAGCCCACGCCGCCGCCAACCACAGCCACCTTGCGGTAGCCGGTCACCTTGGTGGGATTGCCCAGAGGGCCTACAAAGTCCTGCAAGCTGTCGCCCACCTCCAGCCGTGCCAACTGCTTGGTGGTCGCGCCCACCAGCTGGAAGATAATGGTCACCGTACCGGCTGTGCGGTTATAGTCCGCCACCGTCAGGGGATCCGCTCGCCCCGATCGTCCACCCGCAGGATCACAAACTGACCGGCCTGGGCTTTCTTTGCCACATAAGGCATGCCTGAATTTCCATACGCACAACAGTCGGGTTCAGCACCTGCTTGGCAACGATTTTATACATAGAATCACCTACTTGAAATTAGACGTTTTTTAGAAAAAACGCCGCATAACCTGTATGCAGCGTTTTTGATATTATACCAATTCCCGCTTATAAGTCAACATTTATCAGCCGGAAATCGGAATTTTAAGAATTGTTAATAAATCTGCATTATTTTGGATGGGTTTTTGGTGATAATTCCGCCCCTTGCCAAATGCTCCGGGGTGTGAAAGTCGGGCCGGAGACCATCAGCTTGCCGTTCTCTTTGGCCCACGCCAGCGCCTGGGCGTTGCGCCGATCGTCCGTCTTGCCGTTATACACCTCTACCCCGTCAATATTCTTCGGGTCCGTACGGCGAATACCCACACGGAAAGGGTGCGCCTGATAAATGAGAAAGCCGTTTTGCTCGCACAGGGCTTTGATCCCCGGCTCCCACACATTCATCAAATTGCCGGCATTCTTGATAAAATTCTCCGTCACGCCGTAGATCAGGTAATCGTTGGCGGTCCAGTAGTGGCGCAGCTCCATACCCAGCAGCACGGTAAAGCCCGCCGGAGCGCCGCTTGCATCCGCCGATAACCGGACAGGTAAAAATCCGCCGCCTTTTGGGGGCACGCCAGCCGGTGAATAGGAAAGGTCATGGGGCTGTAATGGTCCGTAACCACAATGCCGTTGTACCCGGCCTCCACATACATCTCCACAATCTTCTCCGGCTCCCGCCCGCAGCGGCTGACGGCATGCCGGTGTGGCAGTGAAGCTCATATTTGTATTCCATAGCCGTGCCTCCCCTCCATATCTAAAAAATATTATATGCCCTTTTGCCTCTGCCGTCAATCGTGCCGTCTTTACAAAAATAAAAAAAATATGTTATACTTTTTTTTGACTATTTGGTGAAAAAAAAGGAGTAAAAATGGGAAAGACAAGTGCCAAACTGGAACCGTATCTTACCGAACTGGAACCGTATCTAATAGAAGCAGAAAATCAATATAAAGCCAGCCCCTACTTTGCAATAAGAGCGGACTATTACGAAGCACGGCAAAGTTGTGAGATTGACGATCACATGATTTTGTATGAAGCGTTTTACGGCAGAGGGATCACCTGCAATCCGGGTGCATTATTCCGCTATCTGCTAAGCGACGCTCGCTTTTCCGATTACACACATGTGTGGGTTTTGGAAGAAAGTGCGGATCGGGACAGAATCATTGCAGAGTTCGCAGACAAAGCAAATGTTCGCTTTGTTGAGCCGTTTACAAACGACTACTTAAAATATCTTTCCACCGCCAAGTATCTGATCAACAATAGCACATGGCCAAATTACTTTTCTAAAAAAAGAAGGTCAGGTCGTCATCAACACCTGGCACGGTATTCCGCTAAAAAGCCTGTATTATGATATTCCGGGTGCAAATATAAATAATGCCAATGTGGTCCGCAACTTTTTGTTGACGGACTACTTACTAAGTCCTGTTCCCTTTACCACAGAAAACTATAAAACCGCAGGTAAACTGGATGGTATTTTTCCCGGCAAAATTATTGAGACCGGCTATCCCCGCATTGATCGCACTTTGAATGTAGACCGTGCACAAATCCAAAAAAGCTTGCTGGACAGCGGTGTAAACTATGACCCAAACAAGAAATTGATTCTATGGGCACCCTACCTGGAGAGGCGAAAGTTCGGCACACCGGATGTAAATCCGGAGGAATATCTGGAATTCGCAGAAACACTGTACAAATATATTGATAAAGACCGCTATCAAGTGCTCTTCAAGCCGCACCAGATCGTTTACAAAACATTGCGTGAAAAAGGACTGCTGCAAGACACCTTTGTTCCCGCTACGATAGATACAAACGCCCTTTTAGGCATTACCGATATACTCGTTTCTGACTATTCCAGCATTTTCTTCGACTTTTTGGCCACCGATCGACCGCTGCTTTTCTACATTCCCGATTTAGATATTTACACAGAGGAACGCGGGCTCTATCTGCCGGTAGATACCCTACCGGGCCCCATCAGTCAAGATGCAGACCAAATCGGGCGTTGGTGCGCACACATTGATCAATATAACACATTTTTTGATTCTCAAAAATACACCGCAGCAAAGGAAAAATTTGTTTGTAACGATGATGGGCATGTATGCGAGCGCGTAGTGAATGCCGTATTTTTTGGTGACAACACGCATTGTTTAACACTACCGACCAAAAAGAAGAAACTGTTGTTCCATACAGACGGCATCTTGGCAAACGGCATTAGCTTTTCCATGCAAAACTTACTCAACCAAATTGACTGCGATAAGTACGATGTTACTTTTTACGCCATAGGGAAAGCCAAAGACATCGGCGAATATTTAGACGCAATTCCAAAAGGCGTTCGTGTCCTGTACAGGATCGGAAGTATGATCATCGACCGAGAAACCTATGCCCGCAAGGAATACTGCATGGATCATGCGATCATCGAAACGGATGACAATCCGATCTTTCCAAAAGCGTTTTATAATGCCGAATTTCATCGTGCATTTGGGGACGCCCAGTTTGACTGTATCATCAATTTTTCCGGGTTCAACGCATTTTGGGCTACTGTCTATTTTTCTCAGCGTCATATTCGCCAGGTCATTTGGATGCACAATGTGATGCAATCCGAATATGACCGCTGTGTCAATGGCCATTACACATTTCGGCGTCACTTAGATACAATTTATCGTTTGTATCCTTACTTGGATAAGTACATGAGTTGCTCTCATGCTGTTATGGAAGTCAACCGGGCAGATCTTGCGACGCCGGAAACATACAGCCGATTTGGTTATGCCAAAAATTTGACTAACAGTGCCCGTGTCTATAAAGGTGTGGCGCAACGGCAGATCGTCCACATGGACGGAGCGCCTTATCTTCTTATTTCCAACGCAGCAAACACATCAAGTTATACATTGGTTCCTGCACCCAAAAAGGAGCAAACTTGTTTTGCGACCATGGGTCGATTGGCAGATGCGAAAAATCAGGCGCGACTGATCGACGCCTTTGATTTGCTGTGTAAAAAAACAAAAAGAGAAGATTTGCGGCTTTATATCATCGGAGACGGTCCGCTGCGCAACAACCTGCGCAAGCAGATCACAAAGCTGAAGCTCACCGGGAAAGTCGTCCTCACCGGCAATATCAGCAATCCGTTTGCACTGCTGGCCGATTGCGATTGCTTTGTTCTGCCCTCTTTTTACGAAGGTCAGCCCATGGTATTGTTGGAGGCGCGCACGCTGCATCTGCCTATTATCGTATCTGATTTTTCCAGCGTGAAGGATAGTCTATATCCAAACGGACAACTCTGTATCGGCATGGAGACCGAAGACATTCTGAACGCATTACAAGCCTTTTTAGACGGCCAAGTCCCCAACGACTATACCTTTGACCCGGACCAATATAACCGCGAAGCTATGGCAGAATTTGAAGTCTGCTTGGAAGATTAAGGAGGAAAAACAAAATGGAAGAATATCCTGTCTCTTTCCAAGACTATACCTTGTTCCACTTTGACGAACCTTTTGAGCAGACCGAATATTGCAAACAACTGGATCAACCGCTTAATTCCAAATCGATTTTGATCCTCACGAAATCCAAAGCCAGTCTGCCCCGAGTAAAGAAGTTGGCAAAAGCCGCACGCATTGCCGGACTGGAGGTATATGTCCGTGAATACTTTGCAAAGGCCTTTGCCGGCAACAAACATGTGCACCCGGTAGAAAAAAACACACCGGCGTACTACAATGCCATGGCTACCGCCAAATGGGTCTATACCGATACGGTGCTATATACGGATTTTGCCAAACAGCCGGGGCAAGTGCTTATTGAGCAGGTAGAACTCCAGCCGACCAACTGCAAAAAATCGCGTACATTTAACATCACTGGAGAACAAAGTAGACTATCATGTGCACACCAAAAGCCGCAAGGGAAACATTTCCGAGTCTGCGCTTCTATGCAAATTGGCATTACGACAGCTGCCCCCTAAAGCCCAGACAACAAATAAAACCAATTTGCTGTTTGTGATCAATTTCAAGTATTATAATCCTTTCTGTTCATTTTTCACCAGACTTACGGAGCGACTGGACCACAGTCGGTACGATATTACATTATTATTGGAAGGAAAATACGCAGACCAGTACGCAACTCAATTAGAAGCGCTGGACCCTCGCGTGCATTTGGCTGTCAAAAGAGGTAAAATGCTCTGCGATGCAGAAACCAATCGTCGACTGGCTTATTTGAAGTACGAACACCACTTTATTGAGGAACCGGCCGATATATCTGCTTTCATATCCGATGGACTTTTTGTTCGTGAGCAAAGGCGCTTACTGGGAGACAAGTCTTTTGATTGTATTTTCAATTTAAAGTATGATGTCTTTTATTGGCGCTGGTTGCTGCGTTCTTATAACGGCACGAAAATAATCGCCAATCTGAATAATTATCGATCCACCAATGTGGACGCCTTACAGAAAAAGACAGGTCACATTAAGGAACACGAATTTAGCTTGTTCCTTAATCAAGATGCCGCAAATGCGGCAGCCGAATTTGACAATGAAAATCTCTGTACGGCCTTTGATTTGTTGCCATATATTCCTCTAAAGCGCAACAAAGACAAAGAACAAGCAACCGCTCCAATTCTTGAAATGCCCAACAAACAGCAAGTGCTGGTGGTAGATAAGCAGTACAAAAGCGGACTGGATACCCTGAGCATTACCACTATACCGGTATTTGATGCGCCCCCGGATTACATAGTGCTTGACAATCACACGCCCGCCGCTACTGCGCTACATCAGGTTCAGATGCTCGCTGAACAAGTCAAACAATTAGTGGTCTTTGACTTTTTCTCTGTTTTTACTTATGCTGAACGCAGTGCCATTCGGCACACGGACAATATCTGCTATTTAAGTTCGCCTAATGTCTACCTGACCCTACAAAACAAATTAGGCAACTGTTGGCTCCCTGCTGCGCAGTATCTGCCCGGTGTGCAAATGGAAGCACAAGAATACGATCACACAATCCGTTATTTTGATGAAAATAACAAAGTAACAGAAAAAGATCAAATATTTGACATAAACGAGTGGCTTTACAAGATAAAAAATGTTTAAAAAGAGTAAGTCCCGCAGAATAAACTGCGGGACTTACTTTTTTTGTATTAGTAGTTTTTAGACTTTAAGAATTTGTAGATTCGTTGGCTGTTGTGGTGGTCACGGAACATAAAATACTGCTTGGCCATTTTGCGGTACTTGGGCTTCATCTCAAAGCCCGCTGCCGCGTAGCTGTCCAGGCAGGGCACCAGGTCCTCCACCTGTGCAAACCGGTCGCCGGGCAGTTGGGTAGTCATATCCAAATACGAGCCGTGCACCTGGTTATACAGGTCATAGTCAAACTGGTAATACACCACCGGCTTATTTTGGTACAGCACATCCCAGCACACGCTGGAATAGTCCGTCACCAGCAGCTTGCAGCGCATCATCAGTTCATTCAGTGGCTGCCGGCCAAAAGGAATACAGGTAACCCGGGGACTGATCTTGTCCTTAAAATTATTCATATACCCGGCAAATTTGGGGTGCAGATAAAACACCAGACGGGTATGATTGCGCCGGAGCATCTCGTCCAGCGCCGGGTCCGTCAACAAAGCGGAATAATTTTTGTAGTAATCGCTTTGCAAGAAGGTCTCGTTATCTACTTCTTCCAGCCAAGAGCGCCAAGTGGGCATCATCAGAATAAACGGATCGTCCGGTGTGGACTTGTCCTCCAGCACATCCCAGCGGGCAAAGCCGGTAATGGGCACATTCTCCGGTTCGTAGTCAAACTCCCGCACCACAATATCGTGCTCCGGCCGAGAGCAGGTGACAAAGTAGGTCATGGGGCTGCTGCCATTTTTGCCAAACAGCTGGTCCACCCGCTTCATAGCGGTAACGCCATGCTGCAAAAACAGCTCTTCCTTTTGCTTAATGGCTCGGCGCACAATGCTGGGTTTGGATCGCCACACATACAAATGGGAGGTAGAGTCCGAGGAAATGCAAATCTTCATAGACACGCTCAGCAGCATGTGCTTGAGACTCATAAAGGGCGGCACCACCTGGCGGCCGTAACCGGCCACATTCTTGTAGTCCGGCCTCCCGAGGTCCATAATATAATAGATATGCCGCCGCTCTTTCTCCGGCAAGTGCTCCATACAGTATTTGAAGAAATAGTAGCTGTTGTCCTGGGCGGTCTTGCAGAACTTCTCATACACCACCCAGTTCTTTTGCCGCTGCCAAAGAGGACGGAACAACATATACAGCGTATAGGCGGTGATCTCCCGTAGGCGCACCGCCGCCGTGTCGTACTCGCACAAGGGGCGATAACAGTAGCACAACTGGCCGCCCTTTCTGTAGTAGGGGAACAAAATATGGGTATCGTCCACCAACGCCTGGCAGTTGGTAAAGAACAGCTGCCACCGCTGCAAAGGCTTGGCAGACACGATCTTCACCGGATACACGGCGCCAAACTGGCGGATCTGCACATAAGCGTCCCAATACAGCTCCTTCAGCGGCAAGTGCGCGTCCAGCTGCAGATCCAGACGCACTGCACTGCCGCCGCGGCGGCGCTTGACCCGTGTGTCAAACGGCACGGCGATCTCTTCCGTCTTGGAACGGAACTGCAACACGCCGCCCACCACCTGGTCTGGTTCGATTCCCTTAAGCGCTAGGTGCATGGTGCACCGGTGGCCCTTGCAATGCAGCCTCTGCAAGGCCGCGCCACGCTGCAATCGGTTCATTGCCAACTCCGGTGTGGTCAGCCAAACAGTTAGGCACCGTGGGGCATTTTTCTTATTCTCCAAGAACGGCAACAGCACCAGGGGCTGGGGCTGCCGCTCTGCTGAAAAGGCGGCCAAGGCAGCCTGCCGATCCGGCAGCAGTCCATTCTCCGCCGCACGGCGAAAGGCCGGGGAAAAATAGTCTTTGGAAACCCCGTAGGTACTCTGATCCACGCCGTAGTAATACGGCCTTGTTCCAGGCATTGGCTTTCACCTGCGCCCGGCGGCGCTTTTGGGGATCGTCAAAGGTCAAGAGTACCCGGCGACCGGTTTTGCCACTGCGAGCGATCAACGCCGGTACACATCCTCTACGGATATACAGTTGCACATCCTCGACCACTGTACGCAAATCATACCGCGCGCCAGTGGTGGCATCCTCCGGTGCGTCCCATGCTGCCAGCACACAGCCTTTTTGATTCAGCACCGCCTGCTGCAAAACGGTATAATCGGCCGAAATGGCGCCATACTGCAACTGCACCACGCCGTCCCGAACAGTGCACTGCTCCAGGGGCACACGCACGGCTTTTTCCAAGTCCGTTGTGTAACCGGATGCAAACACACTGCTGTGACGCCGATACTTGCCATCGATCTTCAAGTTGGGGAAGATCCGCTGCTGATCCCGCCGCAGCAGTCGCTCTTGCACCCGCCGCACGCCAAAGGACGCCAGCAGCGCCTCAATATAGGTGCGCGGCACAGTCATGGTGGTGATCACATAAGGAAACGCGTAATTAAACTGATCGTGGAGCACCGGGCTCAAATCCCCTTTGAACCACTTTTTCTCCATCAGAACCAGCGTGTGATCGTCTGCCTTTTTCGCCAAAGTGCGCAAATCAGACAGCTGGGTAATCGGCTGGGGGTACAGCACCCGCCAGGTTTTCTTTTATTCTTGCCGTAGTCGATCACTTCCAGATCGCCGGGGTCGCCGGTAAAGGCCAGCTTTAACAGCTTTTCGCTTACATCCAGGCTGTCGTACTTAGAGAATGTATGATAATACTCCGTATCGCTGTAATCATCTTGCAAGCAAGCGCCGCTGCGCAGGCATTCCACCAGCTCGTCCGTCTTGTAGATCTGGCGAAACGGCAGGGAGCGCACATCCATATACAAACCACGGTCTGCCAAATAGGTATCGTAGTCATACATAAACAGGATAATGGGCTTCTTGGTTAAGGAGAAGTCAAAGAACACACTGGAATAATCTGTAATCAGCGCATCTGCACAATTCAAAAATTCGTAGTTGCTAACCTCTGTAGGAAACGGCAGAATATGCTGATACGCATCCAACTGCACCGCCCCGTGCAAAATCGGATGAAAATTCACATACAGCACCTGGTCGTCCTTTAAGCCGCTGTCCAGCTGCTGCATAATTTTTTTGACCTGTGCCGCATATTCCAGCACATCCACACTGTGGTTGCTCTGGCCCCGCCAGGTGGGCATATAGGCATAAACGGTCTTGTCCTCCAAGCCCAGCTGCCGGCGCAGGGCAATGCCTTTCTCCGGCTCCATAAACACCTTGTTGCGGGGGTAACCGGCCATCACCACCTTGCCGGTATACAACGGCTCCAAATTGTAATCCCGTAGGATCACATCCCGGGTAAAGGCGTTGGGCTGGGTCAGGTAGTCCGCTTGCAGAAAATTGTGCTGCACATTATACATGGACTCAATGCCCATGCGCATTTGCTTACCCAGGGTCTTCAGCGGGGTGCCGTGCCAGGTCTGCATATACACCTGCCCGGGTCGCTTAATGAAGTAAATGGGCAGCGACGCATTGGAAAAAATATGCTGGGCGCAAGCCAAAATGCGGGTATAGCGGAAGGTGGTCACATCCACCAGCTCCACTTGCAATCCCGCCGCGTCCACAAAGGCTTGGTGCTTCTTTTTATCCTCTGTGGCATAGAACACCCGGTACTGCCCAGGGTAAAGCCGTGCGATCTCTTGCGCCAGCACCAAGCCGGAGTCGGACACCGTTTGGCCGTGGAAGGACTCGATGAGCACCCACTTGGGACGCAGACGGCAGTATTTTGAAAAAAAGCCGTAATAAAACTTCCGCTTGGGGGTCTTGCTGACCAAACGGCACAGCCGCTTCTTGATCGCTTTAAATTTTTTTCGAATTCCAGCCATAATTTCTCCTGTTTTCTACCACTTATAAAAGCCACAAAACCCCGCCGAAAATCGGCAGGGCATATAATCAAGTCTGTTATTCTTTTTGGTCCCGACCGGGGGCGCCATCCGGCTCGTCCGGCAGCTGATCTACGCCACCCACCGCCTCTTGCAGGCCCAGGTCTTCTTTGATCTGAGAAGTGGAAATACCCGGTGTGCGATCCAAAAACACCAGCTCACAGTAGTCCTTCAAATAATCGAACTTGTCGCTGCCTTTCCAGTCGCCGCCCATAACCACCGTATCAATATGGTATTCCTGCACATCGTGGATCTTTTGCTCCCAGCTGTTCTCCGGGATCACCAGATCCACATAGCGAATGGCCTCCAGCATCTTCTTGCGGGTCTCATAGGTGTGGTAAGCCTTTTGCCCTTTTCGGCGTTAAATTCATCTGTAGAAAGCGCCACCACCAGGTAATCGCCCATAGCCTTTGCCCGCTGCAACAGCCGAATATGACCGTAATGGAGCAGATCAAAGGTGCCGTATGTTAAAATCCGTTTCATCTGATTCTCCCGTCTTTTCTAAAAAATAATCTTTTTTATTATCAATATTAAACCACATTTGCACCGTCTCTGTCAAGCACCACACGCTCCACCACACGCTGTGCGGCATGGCCGTCGTCCAAATAATTAAAGCGGGCGTTAAAAGCGGCATATTTCTCCGCATACCGGGACTTGTCCGCCTCTACGGCGTGCAGCGCCCGATGCAGATCCGCCTGCGTTTCCACAATCGGGCCTGGCAAACAATCCAAATCAATATAAAATCCACGAATTTCACCTGCATAACTGGCCAGATCGTACATATAAAATAGCATAGGCCGGTGCAAATTCGCATAGTCAAAAAACACAGAGCTGTAATCGGTAATGAGCACATCTGCCACCACATACAGCCGGTTAATATCCGTCACGCCGCAGGCGTCGTATACAAAGCCCTTGTATTTCTTAAAATCAAAAGAATTGGCCACCAAATAGTGGGCACGGAACAAGATCACATAATCGTCACCGAATTCCCGGCGCAGGGCGTCAAAATCCATGTGGGTGCGGTACACATAGCCCAATTTGGCGTCATGCTGATTGTCCCGCCATGTGGGCGCATAGAGAATGACTTTTTTATCCATCGGCAGTCCCAATTCCCTTTTGATTTGCGCCTCATCCTCCGGCGTATGGTTAATCAAAAAGTCATTGCGCGGATAGCCCGCCTCCAGCACCGTGTTCGCCTTGCCCACCGCCTGCAAATTCCAAGCGGAAATGAACTTCTCCGCCGCAAAGGCAGAGGGTGCCAAAATATACTTAAACTTCTCTGCATCCACCTTGTATTTTTGGCGAATTTCCTCTTTGGAATTCATAGCATTGTCAGAAATGGAAATATCGTATCCTAAGCGCTTTAGGGGCGTGCCGTGCCAAAGCTGCACATACACCTGGTCGTCCTTTGGATAAATATGGTCTGCTATCCGATAGTTAAAGAACCAATACTTTGCCCGGGCGCAAGCTTCCTCATAAGCCGGGGTGTTTACGGTAACCATATAGGTATTGGGGTGATCCAGCACATACGTGAATTTCTTCGGTTCCCGAAAAGCCCACACAAAAGTGTAATCCGCAAAGCGAGGATCGCTGCACATATATTCATAAATGGCCTTAGGGCTGTCGCTGTACCCCCTGCCGTCAAAGGTAGAAAAAAGCACCACCTTGGGATCCGTTGCAATATGTGCCGTGCGCTTTTGGTAACCGCCCATACGCTCATCCAGCAAAATTCGACGGCTGGCCTTGCGAAAAACAGCGCTGCGCTTGGCCACGTCAATGGCCACTTTTTTGATTTTTTTGAACGCTTCTGCACGCCAATCACGCTTATGGGGCGCATACAGCAGTTCTAAATTGTCCGTGTTATACCAAGCCATGGCTTCCTCTTCACTTTCACAGAGTTTATATACAATATTATAAATAGATAGCGGATAATGTCAATATTCTTTCTGAAAAAGGCAAATCCTGCGCCGGCGAATATAGACAAATTATGCAGTTTATGCTACTATAAAGAGCAGAGAATTTTTGCAACTTCCACATAGGCGGAGAAAAATATGACCAAACCCACTGTTACAATTGAACGCTGCCAACAGATCGGCCATCAGCTGAATCTGCAAGTGACCCTCACCTGTCCGGTGCCCCCGGTGTACCCCAAACTCAGCGTTGTCTTTACCTGCGGCGAACGCACCCGGATCATTCCCATGGCATTTACCGACAGAGACGGCACCACGCTGCGCGCCCAAAAAACCGTGGAGCTGGCCTATGTGTTTTACGAGCCGCCGGTGGGGCAGCCCATGGGCATCACTTTTCTTTTTACCGACGGCGTCCACGGCTATCAGCCGGTGGAACCGGACCAACCGTACCAAGTGACCTGTCCGCCCCGCCGGGCGCTGCGCCACTTTATCCACAGCAGCAAAAAAGAGAAGTTGAAGCAATTGGCGGGGGCTTGCTTCTCGCTGCTGGCTCTGCCCTATCGACACTGCAAGGTGCAGCCCAAGCAAGTGACGTTCCTTTCCAACCGCTCCGATCGATTGTCCGGCAATATTAAATCCGTCTTTTGGAGATGACCAAGGTACATCGGGAGTGGAGATCACCGTCCTGTACCACAAGGGCAACCTGCTTCACAGCCTGCCGGTGCTGCGCCAATTTCTGCGCCTGTATGCCACGTCGCAGGTGGTGTTTGTAGACGACTATTATCACCTGCTGTCTTATGTAAAGAAAAACCGGAGGTGCAGCTGGTGCAATTGTGGCACGCCTGCGGTGCTTTTAAGACCTTTGGCTACTCCCGCCAGGGTGAGCAGGCACTGCCCCAAGGCTCGCCCAATCACCGGCAGTACGACTACGCGATTGTCAGCTCTCAACAGGTGTGCCCCTGCTATGCAGAAGGCTTTGGCATTGATTTGCAAAAGGTATTACCCCTGGGCTCACCTCGGTGCGACCGCTTTGCCGATGACCGATACAAGGCGGCCTTTACCAAGCGCTTTTATGCGGAAAATCCCCAATTAGCAGACAAAAAGATCGTGTTGTTCGCGCCCACCTTTCGAGGCGGCGGTCAAGGCAACTGCTACTATCCGCTGGAAAAATTCCGCCCGGACGATCTGCTGGATGCCCTGCCGGAGGACACGGTTCTGGCAACGAAAATGCACCCTTATCTAACCGAACGCCCCACCTGCCAAAGGGCAGAGCACGCCAACCGGTTTATTGATCTGACAGATCGGTACGATGTGAACGACCTGCTGTTTGTCAGCAGCGTACTCATCACCGACTATTCCAGCGTGGTGTACGAGGCGTCTATTTTGAACCTACCCATGTTGTTCTATGCCTTCGATTTGGAAAGCTATTGCAAGGAGCGGGACTTTTACTGCGACTACGCCTCCTTTGTGCCCGGGCGCATTGTGCGCACCATGGAGGAACTGACCCACGCCCTGCAAACGGAGGATTACCAGCAAGAGAAGGTAGCGCCCTTCTACACCCGCAATTTTGACGATACCGCCGGAAAAGCAACCCAAAATGTGGTGCACTTTGCCAAAGAGCTGCTGCATATTCCCACGGATCACCTACCCCTATAAATTCCCAGTAACGGAGACTGTTCATGTTTAACTGCAAAATGATTATCAACCGCCTGCATATTGAGGACGCTCGTATGGAGATCGGGGTGGCCATCAACTGCCCCTTTGATGTGGATGTTTCCTCTCCCAAAGCGCGAATCCTGTTTGAATGTGACGGACAGACCCGCCGCCTGCCCCTGCGGGTGGTCAACTACTTTCGCCAAAAGCAGGAGGGGAGCTGCATTGTGGTATGCAACTATACCTATCTGCTGGACCAGATCTTTTACCACTTCCAGCCGGAAAGTCCGGTGACCGTCACCATTGACTTTGAGTACGGCCGCCACACGGTGCAAGCGCTGCCCTTTACCGTGTCTACCAATGTGCTCCACGAGAACCCGGGTTTGGAACTGCCGGAGGAATACATGGAGTACGAGTGTTTTGACGGCGCAGCGGTATTTGACGCACCGGACAATGAGTATGTCCCCCCGGCGCAAACCGGAAACCGCACCTACACCTTCGACTTTGACTGCGAAAACAGCGCCATTCTCCTTTTTTCGAAAAAAAAGAAAAACGGAGATCGACCCTTTGTGCAGCGCAGCCGTGTGCTGGTGCCCCTGTTGCGGTTTATCGACTTTGCCCTGCGGTGCCTGCTTGCTCTACTTTTGCTGCCGCTGTTTCTGTTTGACGGCATTTTAGCCGGGCAGGATATTGTGCCACGGCGCAAAACCGCACCCATTGAGGGTGTGGGCAAAAACATTTTTGCAGTTTAAGATCAATGTGTCTTCCTTTATTAAAACCAGCTTTAAGCGTGCCAATTTTGTGGAGAACATTCGCCGCCCGGTGTATGCCATCTACAACGCCTACTATAAGCTGCTGTGCAAAAAAGGAAGTGGTGCCCAACCGGGTCACCTTTATGTCCGGCCGACGGGACACCCTGGGCGGCAACCCGGAGTTCGTCTATAACCAAATCAAAGACGACCCGAATATTGATTTTCAGTTTTTGCTGTTTTCCGACCCCAACGGCCACTATAAAGCTAAAAATATGTTCCGCTTTGTCAAATTGTATGCCTCCTCCAAGGTGGTGATCGTGGACGATTACTTCCGCCTGCTGAATATGGTGAACAAGCGCCCGGAAGTGAAGCTGATGCAGCTGTGGCACGCCTGCGGCAAGGCCTTTAAGACCTTTGGCTTTACCCGCCTGGGCAAGGCAGGCGGCCCCAAGCAAACGGACCCCAACCACCGCATGTACGATGTGGCCATTGTCTCCTCTGCGGAGATCGCCAAGCATTACGCAGAGGGCTTCGGCCTGTCCGATGACAAGGTGTTGGCCACCGGCATTCCCAGAACAGATATATTTATGGACCCACAATATGCCCAAACGGTGCAGGATGGGTTCTATGCCAAGTATCCCCAGCTGCGGGACAAGCGCATCATCCTCTTTGCCCCCACCTTTCGAGGCAACGGCCAAATGAGCGCCTACTACCCGGCAGACGCCTTCCATGTGGACGAGTTTATGGAAGCTTTGCCGGCAGATACGGCACTGCTGATCAAGTACCACCCCTTCTGCCCGGAACGCCCGGTGATCCCGGAAGGCTACAAGGATCGGGTGCTGGATCTGTCCGACGAGGACGAGCTCAACGACCTGCTGTTCATCACCGATCTGCTGATCACCGACTACTCCAGCGTGGTGTTTGAGGCGTCGCTGCTGGATATTCCCATGCTGTTTTATGCCTTCGATCTGTTTGACTACATCAGCAAGCGGGATTTCTATTATGATTTTGAGAGCTTTGTGCCCGGCAAGATCGTCTTTTCTCAGCGGGAATTGACAGAGGCCATCGTCGCCGGTGACTTTGAGAGCGAGAAAGTACCGCCCTTTAAGACCAAGTTCTTTGACCACCTGGACGGCCGCTCCAGCCGCCGCGTGGCAGACCTGATCCTGCGTTTCATCGGTGAGGAAGCGTAAAAAGCATACGATTTTATCCCCGGCTGTACAGCCGGGGATTTTTTTTGCCGTAAATTGGAAAAAAAGGTGGTACAAAACTTGGGTATTGCACGGCAAAACAAGTACAGAATAATAGGGAGATATTAACAACAAAGGAGAATAAAATATGAAAGCAACCGGTATCGTAAGAAGAATTGACGACTTGGGGCGCATTGTGATCCCCAAGGAGATCCGCCGCTCGTTCCGCATCAAGGAGGGCGACCCACTGGAGATCTTTACCAACGCCGACGGCGAGGTGATCTTTAAAAAATACTCGCCCATCGGAGAGCTGTCCCAATTTGCCGGGCAATACGCCGAGGTGCTCCACAAGAACGGCTGCTCTCCAGTGGTGATCACGGACAACGACCATGTGGTGGCCGCTGCCGGGGTCAGCAAGCGAGAAGTGATGGAGCGCCGGGTGACCAAGGCGTTGGAGGATGTGATGGACGCCCGTACCCCACGGATCGCCAAAGCACCCGGCGAATGCCTGCAAGCCATTGAGGGATACGACCGCCCCGCAGAGGTAGCCTACCCCATTGTGTACGGCGGCGATGTGTCCGGCACAGTACTGCTGCTGCAAGGGGAGGACGGCAACCTGCCGGACGAAGCACAAATCCGGCTGATCCAGGTAGGTCGCCTTTTTGGGGCGGCAAATGGAGTAAATCGAATTGTGCAATTTGCACAAAAAGTAAGTGCGTTTTTAGTGCATAGTAGCCAATACGCAGAAATGGCAAAAAAAGCCTTGCATTTTTGAAAATCGGGTCTATAATGTGTCACGAAAAGAGAAAAACGGACCCGAGGTAAAAGCAATGAAGAAACTTAGAAACAACGCACGCGGTTATATCCTGGATATGTTTGCACAGCACCATATGGTGAAGCGCACCGTACTGTCTTTTCTGAGCATTGTGATTATGGGGTTTGGTACGGCTCTTTTCAACGTTTCCGGTTTCGGCGTAGACCCGTTCACCTCTATGAATATGAGCGTGGCCGCCGTTTTGGGGGTCAGCTTTGAGTACCTACCAGCTGATCATCAACGCAGTGATCCTGCTGTATGTAGTTATCGTTGCGCACCGGGGACTGGTCGGTGTAGGCACCGTGTTCAACATGGCCGGCGTCGGTTACAGCTGTGAGTTATTCAGCAGCCTGCTGATGCCGATGGTAAAGCAGAACGACACTCTGTCAATTAGAATCCCCCTTCTCCTTGCCGGTATCCTCGTTCTCTGCTTTGCCTGTAGCCTGTTCTTCACGGCCAACATCGGCGTCGGTCCTTATGACGCCCTGGGCTTTATGCTCAGCCGCTTCGCCAAGCTGCCGTACAAATGGGTGCGGGTGCTGACGGATGTGACCGTGGTGTCCATCGGACTGCTGGTCAGCGGCGGCTTTACCGCCATTGCCCACGGCGATTTTGCCAGTATTCAAAATATCGGCATCGGCACCGTTATTACGGCCTTTTGTATGGGCCCGCTGATCAACTTCTTTAACAAGACCCTTTCCGCAAAAATCTTCAATGTAGACTATGCCCAGATCAGCAAGGATGTGGCGTTCTTTATGATTAAAGGCGCGATGCGGAAAAATTCTCTGGGTGCCGTTCCCGGCAACAACACCCAGTTATACAGTCAGGCTTACAGTCTGACTGATAAGTAAGATGCCAAGAAGGTTGCCTTCTCTCCCCCTTTCCGGGCAGCCTTTTGACATATATAATTTATGGCTTTTGCATAAATTTTTACCCCCCTTAAAAAGAAGCGACACCGAATGCTATGTTCGGCGTCGCTTCTTTTTATCTGCAAAAAAAAAGTGGCAGCCTGCTGGGAACAGAGCGGACTGCCGTATTTTTTTATTTATGATATTTAGAATGGTTGTTGATGGCGCAGGCCCGGTAGATCTGCTCCAGAAGCACCAGGCGGGCCAACTGGTGCGGCAAAGTCATTTTGCCAAAGGACAGCTGCAAGTCGCCTGCGGCCTTTACACGAGGCGACAGGCCATACGAACCGCCGATGACAAATACCAGGTGGGAGCTTTGCTGGCTAAAGTCCGCCACCCGGGTCGCCAACTGCGCGCTGGACAGCTCTCGCCCCTCGATACAAAGGGGGATCACCCGAGCGCCTTTGGGAATTTTTGCCAATATGCTGTCGCCCTCCTGCTCCAGCACCCGTTGGATCTCTGCCGGAGACGGATCTGCCGGGCAGCGGCTCTCCGGCAATTCCACCACCTGCACCTTGGAAAAGGCGGACAGCCGCTTTAAGTATTCGTCGCAGCCCTCGCGAAGATATTTTTCTTTAGCTTGCCCACTGTCAGAACGGTTATGCGGATCATAACACCAGACGCCGCCTTCCTGCTCCGGTGCAGCCACCTGCAAGCGGTAGTCTACCTCCGGCCGGGCACCCAACGCCGTCAGAGCCGCCACGGTGGTCTGGTATGCCAAAGAAGGCATATTGTTCTCCCGGCTCAGGTGAGACAGCACAAAGCGGGTGGTGCCGCTGCGCAGCAATTCCCCGGCAAAGGCGGCGCAGTCCGTATTGGACAAATGGCCGGTATCGGACAAAATGCGCTGTTGCAGCGGATAGGGATACGACCCGGCGCGCACCATAGACGGCTCGTGATTGCTCTCCAGAAATACCAAATCTGTGCCCGGCAAAGCCGCTTTCGCCGCCGAGGTTATGTAACCGGTATCCGTGCACATGGCAATGCGCCGCCCGTCCGGCATCGTAAACTTATATCCCTGGCACGCCACGCTGTCATGGCTCAAGGCAAAGGGCAACACTTGTAGATCCATAAAATCCCCAACCTCTGCAAAGGGGCGGGCGTCCACCTTCTCATTCAAATTGCCCTGGCGCGCCATCTGCTCCAGCACCGCCGGATGGGCAAACACCGGAATATGATACCGTGCGGCAAACACCCGCACACCGGCCGCATGGTCTGCATGCTCATGGGTAACAAAAATGCCCTTGATCTCCGCCGGATCCGCGCCCACCTGGCGCAGCTTTTGCTCGCACCGCCTGGCAGACACACCGATGTCCACTAAAATTTGATTGTCGCCGCAGCCCACATAAATACTGTTGCCGCTGCTGCCGGAAAAAAGAGAACACGCCTTGCTCATTTTGTCTCCTAATCTGCTTTTATTTTATCCAAAAAAGAAAGGGTGGAACCGGTCCACCCGTACTTTGTTTTTTATCCTGCGTTTGCCGTGGCAGCACCGTCGTCGCCGTCGTCACAGGGCACCCGCCGAATATCGGCACCCAGGGCAGAGAACTTCTCTACCACATCTTCGTACCCACGGTCCACATACTGGATATTGGTCACCCGAGTCTCGCCTCGCGCCACCATACCGGCAATGATCATGGCCGCACCGGCGCGCAGGTCCGTAGCCTTTACGGTAACGCCGGTCAACGCCGGCACACCCTCGATGACAGCCACCTTGCCGTCCACCTGGATATTGGCGCCCATACGGCTCAACTCGCCTACATACTGGAAGCGATTGTCCCACACGCCCTCGGTGAGAATACTGGTACCTCTGCCACAGACAGAAGCACCGCCATCTGGGGCTGCATATCCGTGGGGAAGCCCGGGTGGGGCATGGTCTTTACATTGCAGCGGGTCAAGGGCTTAAAGCGGGTGATCCGCACCGCGTCGTCATACTCAATGATCTCCGCACCGGCCTCCTCCAGCTTAGCGCTAATGGACTCCAAATGCTTGGGAATCACATTCTTCACCAGCACATCGCCGCCACAGGCAGCAGCCGCCACCATATAGGTGCCCGCCTCGATCTGGTCCGGGATAATGGAGTAGGTGCAGCCGTGCATCTTCTCCACCCCGCGAATTTTAATTACGTCTGTGCCGGCGCCGCGCACATCGGCACCCATAGAGTTTAAGAAGTTGGCCAGATCTACGATATGCGGCTCCTTAGCTGCATTCTCGATCACCGTCAAACCGCGAGCCAGCACAGCTGCCAGCATCACATTGATGGTAGCGCCAACGGACACCTGGTCCATATAAATAGAAGCGCCGATCAGCTTGTCCGCCCGGGCGCAAACCATACCCTCAACGGTATTCACCTGGGCACCCAGCAGTTCAAAGCCCTTAATATGCAGGTCAATGGGCCGCACACCGAAGTTGCAGCCGCCGGGCATAGCCACCTGCGCCTGCTTAAACCGACCCAACATAGCACCAATCAGGTAATAACTGGCGCGAAAACAGGAGGTCAACTCATAGGGCACGCTCTGGCATTTTAAGGAGCGGGAGTCCACCTCAATGGTGTTTTTATTGATCATTTTGATCCCGGCGCCCATACTGTCCAAAATCTTAATGATCAGACTAACATCGCTAATGGCGGGAATGTTTTCAATCCGCACCACGTCGTCCGCTAAAATGGCCGCAGGAATAATGGCCACAGCTGCGTTCTTGGCGCGCTGATATTCACCTCGCCAAACAGCTCGTGACCGCCTTCAATTATAAAATTATCCAAAAGGTGTCCACCTCTTTATATCTCTATCCAAAAGTAATGTTTGCAAAAACTAAAATCTTTATAAGTTCCAATTCATTGCAGATATTATAACAAAATCCGTAAAGAATAGAAACAAAAAGCACCGTATTTTATCCAAAATGTAACTTTTACAAAAAGGCCATATCTGTAACGCCTGTAAAAAATCATCTACCACATCTTGTTAAAACGGCAAAATTCGTTGAAACAGCGCAAAATCTTGCGCCCTCATTAGGTAACAAAAGGGTAACATAAAGGCCGCCGCTTGTCAAGGGGGCAAGCGGTCGTTTTCCGCTTCAGCAAGACAAAAAAAGCGCCCTGCCGCGGTAAAAACGGCAGAGCGCCAAAGGCACTTATAAAATCGACTGCTGGTGATCGCCGTCGCCGCCGGTCAAAATAGCATCGCAAGCAAAGATCAGCTTTTTCATATCCATATTGCCCGGCAGCAAATGGGCGGGAATCTCTATGACAGACAGCACCAGCCGATAAACGGCGCTATCCCTGCCCACCGGATGGGCGGAGCCGTCCATAAATTGCAGCAGGATCCACTCCAGATAGGGCAGAATCGGCCGATCCGCCAGTTCTGCCGCTGCCCGGGCGTCCACATACCGACCCAGCCCTAAACGCCGCAGCGTTCGTTGCAAGTCCCTCACCATACCGGTGCGCAGCAAACGAAACAACGGCTTTGCCAATGGATACAGAGGCAGCAACTTGCGCCCGGGCAGCTGCAAGGCGTCCAGCTTCTGGGCAAAATCCGCCGGGGACCCGGCAGACAGCAGCCGCCGCAGTAAATTGCAAGCATGGTCCCGGGTGTAAGCCACCGCGTCCACCGGGCGGCCGTACCAGTCAAAAGTCGCCAGGTGCTCCACCTGCATCTGCACCTGCAAATCATCCGTCACCGTCACCTGTACCATAGGCACCGGGTAGCCGGACAGGGCGCCGACATTCACCTCGGTCAATTCGTTTCCAGCCGGAGAGCGATAGCGATCCGTACGCTGCAAATGGCTGTGGCCCACAAACATATAGCGCAGCCCTGCGTCTGCCAGCCGGGCGGTCACCGCCTCCCGGTCCCCTACGCAGCAGCCGCCGGTAAGTAGCGGGTGCACGTGGGTCAGCAGCAAATGGTGCTGCATACCCAGCACCAAACAGCCCTGTTCCTTGGCGCGGCGCAGCTGTTCCTCAATCCACTGAAAATGCGGTTCCGTATAACCGGCCTTGCCACGACCGTTTTGGTCGTCACACAGCGCCAGCAGCCAAATTTTCTCTGCCAAAGGGATCACATAAGAGCTGATTCCCAAATGGGTGCGGTACTCGGCAATGGCCTGCCGCCCGCCGAAATCATAATAAAAATCGTGAATCCCCGTGTGGGGCATGGTAGGCACATCATGGGTGACTCGGGCACCGGTAAAGCGCCGCGGGTTGCCGTCACAGCACCAGTCGTGGGTGTTGGTGATCAGGTACACCGGCTTTTTCTCTGCCAAGGCGTACAGCTTCTCCCGCAGCTCCCGGTGGCACACCATTTCACCGTCATTGGTCAAATCTCCCGCCAGCAGCACCGCCTGGGTGTCCGACCGGGCCAAATGGTCAAAAGCGGCGTCAATTATGGCGCCGCTCTCTCTGCCAGGCACTTTTGGTCCGAGCCGCTGCGCAGTTCATACGCCCGGCCGGAAGTGCCCAAAGTCTTGGAATAATAATGTAAATCTGCAAGAAAGGTGAATTTGTACATCTGACTTCCCCGTCTGTTTAGCCCTCTTTGGCCTCTGCCGCCACAGCCTCCTGGGCTGCTGCCTCGCCTGCCTGGGCACGGCGAGCCATAATGTCCTTAATCATCCGGCGGTGGCTGTCACCGGTAATGTTATAAAAGTGCATGGGAATGAGCATCAGCGCATAGCCCACCATAGGGGAACACGGTGGTCATCAGGAACAGCCCCAGCAGAGTGGAATGGTTCTGTAAAGGTGGACACATCGGTGGTGTGCTCCACATAGCCGGTGCGGGCCAGTACCTGCAAGCAGATAAAGGAGGACAGCGTACCCTCCAGCTTGCCGGTAAAGCTCATAATGGACAGCATGGTGCTCCTCTACCCGCTTGCCGGTTTTCCACTCCACATAGTCCACCGTCTCCGCTTCCATTTCTTTTTGCATCAGGTTCTTAAACTCCAGCGGGAAAGTAACCACGGCAGAAAAGACAATGACCATCAATCCGGTAAGCAGGGACACGGACTGACCGGCACCCTTGTTCATAATGCCGTTATAGGTGCACAGGGCAAACAGACCGTTGAGCACAATACCCATCACGCAGCACACCTGGTAAAACTTCTTAGAGTCCGCCTTGCGGCCCAGCCGCTCAATAATAATGGGTACAAAGATACCTGCCAAAAACGAGCCGGGTGCCTTGGCAATGTCCAAAAAGCCGTTATACTTGGCGTTAAACAACGCGTCATAGGCAAAGTAGAAGGACGCCTGCTCGGACACCTTGATGATCACAAAGAAAATATTGCCCAGAAAGAGCATCAGCAGCGGCCGATTGGTTGCCAGCAGGTGCAAGCATTCTTTTAAGCTGGGAGCCTCCTCGTGGTGCTCCAACCGCTCTGTGGTGTTCTTAAAGGTAAAACGGGTAAAAAGAATAATAAAGAACGCGGAAAAGACAGCGGCTGCCAGATACGCCTTGTCCAAATTCTGGTTAAAGTACGGCAGCCAGGCGGCAAAGGCCACCAGCCCGGCAGGAATAGCCCCCAGGATCATACGCCCGATGGAGGCAACACCGTAAAGCTTTGTGCGTTCCGTGCCGTTTGGCGTCATACTGAACGCCAACGCCCCCATAGGCACATCAAAGGCGGTGTAGGTCACATCCAGCCCTACAAAGGCAAACACCGTCAGGGCAATCTTTGCCCCATAAGACAGGCTGTCGTTGCCAATAAAAAACAGCAGCATAAACAACGACACGAAGTACGGCGCAAACTTGATATACGGCCGCATTTTGCCGTACTTGGTGCGGGTCTTATCTACAATCACGCCCATGATCGGGTCATTGATGGCGTCAAAAATACCGCAGTACAGGCGAATATTAGAGGCATGGCGCGCCTTAATATGCAACACATCGGTAATAAAGAAGTTTACATACTTTGAGGCGGTCATGGAGGTGCTCATACCCTGGGCCATGCGACCCATGGCATAGGACAGCGCCTCTCGCCAGGTAATGTAGGTTTCCTCCCCCACATCTTTGGTCACGATCTTTCGATCGAGGAATGATTTGATCTTGTTCATTTTTACAGGCAGACGCCACGGCGCCGCCCCATCACCTCCGTTCCCGGCAAATACCGAGGATTATTTAATTTGTTCAATTTTATCGCCTCGCACAAAGAACACATGATCGGCAAGGTCCATCATCGGTTTATCATTCATGGAGTCGGTATAGAAGTTGTCAATATGCGCATTCGGGTACAACTCACGAAAAATTTTCACCTTGTTGTCCAAAAAACACAGGCGAATGAACTTGCCGGTGTTTTTATCAATAGAGGAGCCAACATAGTGCTTGACCCCCAGCCGGCGCATCACCTCGTCCAGCAAAAAGTCCGTGGTGCCGCTGACAATAATATCGTCCTCCCGCTGTACCTTGGCGTACCAGGGCTTAATCTTGTGTATATGGCTGTCCCAAAACTTCACCACATCTTCCTCAATGTGCTCTACCTTAACATAATATCCTTCCAGGAAGGATGCATACGCCTCCAGCGCTTGGGCCACGGTAAACAGGTGAAAGGCATCCTTAAAGGCGATCACCAGCAGTTTTGGCACATAGCGCCAAATCCGTGGGTCTGTGCGCACATAGTAGAGGATAAAGTCTACCAGCGTCTCGCCGTCGTAGATGGTATTATCAAAATCGTACACATTCATAAGCATATACCCTTTTGGTAAAGAACAGATACCGTTTTTGTTAAAGATGTGTAAAATAGGTGACAGGTGTCAACATGGGTTACATCTGTATTTTATCACAGATGAAAAGCAAGTTCAATCTTGACAAATAGCGCTGTTCGTTATATATTGGAATAAGTATAGCTAAAAAAAAGAAAACAGTTATACAAATTCCAGAAAGAAGGAGCCGCTGGCAACGAAAAAGCGGCAAAAATCACTATGAAACACAGAAGTTACATTCACACAGACATTGTGATCGTCGGCAGCGGCGTGGCGGGCCTGTTTGCAGCCCTCTGCCTGCCGGAAAGCAAGAAGATTTTAATGATCACCAAAGAGGATCTGAAAGAGTGCGACTCTTACCTGGCCCAGGGCGGCGTATGCGTGCTGAAGAGTCTGGACGACTTTAAGTGCTTTTATGAAGACACTATGAAGGCTGGTCATTATGAGAACAACCCGGAGTCTGTGCGGGTCATGATCGAAAGTTCGCCGGATGTGATCGGCACGCTGATTAAGCTGGGCGCGGACTTTGACACCAAAAAAGACGGCGACTTTGACTACACCCGTGAGGGCTGCCCACCGCAACAACCGCATTCTCCACCACAAGGACGAGACCGGCAAGGAGATCACTACCACCCTGCTGTCCATTGCCAAGAACCGACGCAACATAACTTTTATTCCGCAAACCACTATGATCGACCTGATCGAGAGGGACAACACTTGCTACGGCATTGTGTGCGAGGATGAGTTTGGCGAGCGGGGTTGCATTTTGGCCCAGGACATTATCCTGGCAACCGGCGGCATCGGCGGGCTGTTTAAGAGCTCTACCAACTATCCCCACATTACCGGCGACAGCTTTGCACTGGCTATCAAGCACGGTGTCGCCTTGCAGGATATGAGCTATATTCAGATCCACCCCACCACCCTGTACAGTAAAAAGAGCGGGCGCCGCTTTCTCATCAGCGAATCCGTGCGGGGCGAGGGCGCTATTCTGCTTAACGAGAACGGCGAGCGCTTTACCGACGAGCTACAGCCCCGGGATGTAGTGACCGAGGCCATTGTCAAAGAAGAAAAGAAATTCGGCACCGACCATGTGTACCTGACCCTGCCCAATATGACCAGCGAGGAGGCCCACAAGCGCTTTCCCAACATTTTTGAGGCCTGCATGGACGAGGGTTACGATATGACCAAAGACAAGGTCCCTGTAGACCCCGGCCCAGCACTACATGATGGGCGGGATTCAGACGGATATTAATGGCTGCACCTCCATGCGCCACTTGTACGCCGCCGGCGAAACCGCCTGCAACGGGGTGCACGGCAAGAACCGACTGGCCAGCAACAGCCTGCTGGAGAGCATGGTCTTTGCCAAGCGGGCAGCGGATTTGATCGCCAAGGACAAGGAGGAGAAGCCTGCCTTTGATCCCCAGATCGACCTGGCGTCTTATCCGGACAAGGCCGGACGGCAAAAGGAATTCAAGGACCTGATTTTAGGTGAAATTAAGCGAAAGGACAAGGCTTTCTATGATAAATGGTGTAACGATGAAAATATGCGTTGATGATTACATTCTGCGCACCTTAAAAGAGGATATTAACGACGAGGATGTGTCCACCAACGCGGTGATGCCGGTGAACAAGCAGGGCAGCGCGCAGCTGATCTGTAAGGACGACGGCGTGATCTGCGGGCTGGATGTGTTTTTCCGCACCTTCCGTCTGTTGGACGATACCGCCCGCTTTGACTGCGCGGTGCAGGACGGCGACCGGGTGCAAAAGGGCCAGCTGCTGGACGCCTGTACGGCGACATTAAGGCCATTCTCTCCGGCGAGCGCACGGCGCTGAACTACCTCCAGCGTATGAGCGGCATTGCCACCATCACCAGAGAATATATGGACGAGCTGACAGGCTACGATACCGTGCTGCTAGACACCCGCAAGACCACACCCAATATGCGCCCCTTTGAGAAGTACGCCGTTAAGGTAGGCGGCGCTACCAACCACCGTTACAATTTGTCCGACGGGGTACTGCTCAAGGACAACCACATCGGCGCCGCCGGCAGCGTCACCAAAGCCATTCAAATGGCTAAGGCCTACGCTCCCTTTGTGCGCAAGATCGAGATTGAGACGGAGACATTAGATCAGGTGCAAGAGGCAGTAGACGCCGGCGCGGATATTATTATGCTGGACAATATGGACACCGCCACCATGAAACAGGCGCTCCAAATCATTGACGGCCGTGCCCAGACCGAGTGCAGCGGCAATGTGACCAAGGCCCGGCTGAGAGAGATCGCCGAAACCGGCGTAGACTTTGTCTCCTGCGGTGCCTCACCCACTCCGCTCCCATTCTGGACCTGAGCCTGAAAAACCTGGCCCAATCGAATAAGCCGATATTCCCCCAAGGCCCCGGCTTTGAGGGGATTTTTATACCTTGTGGCAATCTGCCGCCCCAGGTACATACAAAAAAGGCGTGGCCCGAAATGGGTCACGCCTTTTGATATGGGCAGGAATCAATAATTCTCCGCTTTCAGTTCAAAATAGGCCTTGGGATGTGCACATACCGGGCACACCTCCGGTGCGGACTTACCCACCACGATGTGGCCGCAATTGGAACACTTCCAAATCCGGTCGCCATCCCGGCTGAACACCAAGCCCTGCTCCACATTCTCCAGCAACTTCAAATACCGCTGCTCGTGCTCCTGCTCGATCTTAGCCACGGCCTCAAACAGGCGGGCAATCTCCTCAAAGCCCTCCTCCCGTGCCTCACGGGCAAACTGGGGATACATCTCCGTCCACTCGTAGTTCTCTCCGGTGGCAGCGTCCTGCAAATTGGTGGCTGTGTCCGGCACAGAACCGTTGTGCAGCAGCTTAAACCAAATCTTGGCGTGTTCCTTCTCGTTGTTGGCCGTCTCGGTAAACAACTGCGAGATCTGCACAAAGCCGTCTTTCTTGGCCTTAGAAGCATAATACGTGTACTTGTTGCGGGCCTCGCTCTCGCCGGCAAATGCCGCCATCAGGTTGGCCTGCGTCTTGGTGCCTTCTAAATTCATAACTGTATTCCTCCTAAAAATGTTTAAATATCCAGCCGTTTGAGTCGCGTGATCAGCAGCACAAACAGGCTCCATACCCCTTGGAAAATCAAAATATTCAGTGTGGTCAGCTGACTGTAACCGCCAATCACCGCCAGAAGCGCTACCACGGCAAAGCCGATGACACAGCCAAAGGAGATCAGCACTGCCAGGACGGTCTGCATATCCTCTAAAGTCTCCGCTCCGCGCATCACGCTGATAAAGCCAAGAGCCGAGCCGTCGTGCACCGCGTCTGCCGGCGACTTCTCCACATGCAGGTCGCTGTACTTCTCAAACACCCGACCGCTGGCGGAATTCATCACCCGCACATACACGGCCGGCAAGTGGAACAGCTCTGCCACGCTGTCCTCATTGATATACGGATCGCAGCTGTGGAGTAAAATGGTCATGCCGCTTTTTTCAAGTTTCTTCAGTGCGTGCTCCATCTTAGTATTGCCGGAATAGCTGACGATAAACATGGCCATGATTTTGCCGGCCACTGCCAAATACAGCGCCTTGCGCCCTTTGCGGGTGTATTTCTCCTCGTACGCCTGCTTGGGCACCGCAATATCGTGATTGATCAGCAAATCTCGATTGCCTACCAAAATTTTCTTTTTATAAATCCAGGCGGAGGTGCCCATTTTGTCCTCATACAGCACCCCGTCTACCTCCGGCAAAATGGACTGCTTGCCTACGATCGCATCGTCAAACACATACGCCAGCGGGCTTTTCGTCTTAATGATCACCGCGGCGGTCTGCAAAATCACATCGTCGATCTTGGCACCGTTAAACAGCTTTACTCCATGAAGGGAGCAGCTTTTGGGTCCAAACAGATCGTTGGCCTCCATCACCAACGCCCCGGCATCATTCACCGTACCGGCACCGGCAAAACCGTTGACCATGGCCTTGCGCTTAGCCAGCGCCCGGGATACGCCCTGCACCGTTGTATTACTGGCCAGCAACGACACCGCCGGCAGGGAAATACAAAGGGCGCAGGCACCGGCGTTCACGCCCATGCCCCAATTCTTGGTCAGCAGGGACACCGCCACCAGCAACGCGCCGCTAAGCCCCAGCATAATGCAGCCGGTGGTAGCGGCGATCCGATCCGCCGGGTCCTTGCTGCACCCGATCTCTAAATAATCCGTGGGAAAGTCCGTGCGCACGCTGCTCTTGAGCACCGGGTCGCCCTGAAGCAGTCCGCGGCTGATAATGGTGGCGTCCACCACATTGCGAATGGTCTCTACCGTGTACTTCTCCTGCCCGTCCGTGATAAACTCAAAATTCTCGATCAACCGGATCAGCAGCGCCCGGCGACCCATACCGCTTAGAAACAACGACAAGGTCACCGCACTGGGCAGGATCGCACCGCCGTCTACCAGCAGATCCGGGTTCAAATACAGCAGTACCGTATGGGCGGCAACGAGAATGGCCGCCACGACAATGGGAAAGTCGTAGCGCACGCCGTTCTTAAAGGAAAAGCCCTGTATCAGATTGGGAATATTGGCCGCCAGCACCACACCGTACAACACCAGCACCGCAATAAAGTATGCAGTATTGGACGCCAAAAAGGACGGCAGATATGCCGTATCCCGCAGCAGGGTCACGAAGAGCAACAGCCCCCCGGACAGCACGGTAAATACAATACCGGTCTGCACAGCGGTCTTTTGGGCAAACAGGCGTTCCAAAATGGCGGTGCGCTCGTCTGCGTTGCGAAAATCACTCTTGACAATGCGCCGCGGCCCCTCCTGGGCCTGCCCCTCCTCCGGGGCAAACAGGCGGAATTTGTTGACCTTGTCCCGGCGGCGCTCCTCTAAGATCCGCTCCGCCACATTCTCATCAATATTGGGCACATTCTCGATCTGGTCGTCAAAGCCTTCCAAGCGAATTTGGGCGCTCTCCTCCACCGCTTCCGTCTCCGGCTCCTCTTGCCGGGGCGTAGGCGGATTTTGGCCCAAAATACGGGTGTGCTCCAGTTCCTCCACCGCCAAAATGGTGGGGATCTCCTGCAGATCGGAGGTTTTGTCAAACTTGGATCGGCTTTTGATGGTGGCCGGTTTTTCTATGATCTCCGGCGGCTCTTTGGAATACACCCGCTCGCTGCCGGTGGTGCCGAAGAAGCTGCGCTTGCTGCCCAAATTAGGCACCACGCCGGTCTTTTCCGTCAGGCGTACCGGGCGGGTCTTGTCTCCCACCGGGGGCACCGCCGTGGTTTTGGCGGTAGCCGAAGGCGCTGCCGGGATCACCGGGGTGCCTACCCGGGTCTTGTCGTCCACAGCCGGGCGCACTTGCGTTTTGTCCGTCACCGGCGCTGTCACCCGGGTCTTATCGTCTACGCCGGGTGCCGCCGTAACCGTCGGTTCTTTCGGCTGCGGCTCCAGCGGCGTTTGGGTAGCGTGGATCTTGTCGATAGCCGCCTCCGCCTTGCGTGCGGTTTTTTTGCGTATCTCTTCCGCCTGGCGCAGGATCTCATCTATGGTTAAATTCTCGCTCATACGCTCACTTTCCAATCAGCCCCAGGCGCTGCCGGGTCACTTCATATATCAAAATGCCTGCCGCCACAGAGGCGTTCAGAGAGTTGACCTTGCCCTGCATGGGCAGACTGACCACTGCGTCGCAATTCTTCTTCACCAAAACGCTGACGCCGCTGCCTTCGCTGCCGATCACCAGCGCCACACCGCCGTCAAAATTCGTTTGGCACCAGGGCGTGCCGTCCATATCCGCCGCATACACCCAAATGCCCCGCTTTTTCAGCAGTTCAATGGTTTGATTCAGGTTACTGACCCGAGCCACCGGCAGGTACTCCAGTGCGCCGCAGGCGGTCTTAGCCACCGTGTAGTTCAGCCCCACGCTGCGCCGCTTGGGAATCACCACCCCGTGGGCGCCGCCGGCCTCTGCGGAGCGGATAATGGCTCCCAGATTATGACCGTCCTCAATTCCATCGCACAGCACCAAAAAAGGCGCCTCGCCCTTTTCTTCCGCCCGGTCCAGAATGGTCTCCAGCGGTACATAATCGTGGGCAGACGCCACTGCCACAATGCCCTGATGATTGGCGTGATTACACATGGCGTCCAGCTTTCGCCGGTCCACATACTTAACCACCACGCCCTGCTTTTTGCACTTAGCTACCAGTGGCACAATGGAGCCGGTGCGCTCGCCGTTTGCCACCAGCACATGCTCAATCTCGCGGCCACCGGCCAGCAGCTCTGCCACTGCGTTGCGCCCGATCACCAGGCCGTCTGTTGTCTGTTCTGTCTCCATTGCCATTTTGTCTCTCCGTTCTCGCTGTTTTTCTACAAACATTGTACCATTTTTGCGCCCGGGGCGCAACAGGCAAAAAGACGGGCGTGCACTTTGCAAAAAGCGCACGCCCGGACTGTATCTTCTTTATAACCGCACCGGCACGCCCTTGGCGTTCAAATACGCTTTCAGCTCCGGGATCGGCAGTTCGTTAAAGTGGAACAGGCTGGCGGCCAGCACCGCGTCTGCCTTACCGTCGGTAAAGGCGTCTAAAAAGTGCTCCGCCTTGCCTGCGCCGCCACTGGCAATCACCGGCACACCCACGGCCTCGCTGACCGCCCGAGTCAGCTCCAAGTCGTAGCCGGTCTTTTGACCGTCGCAGTCCATAGAGGTTAGGAGAATTTCGCCCGCGCCGCGGCGCTCCGCTTCTTTGGCCCAAGCCACAGCATCCAACCCGGTGGGGATACGCCCGCCGTTTAAGTACACTTCCCATCCTTGATCCCGGCGCTTGGCGTCAATAGCGCATACCACACACTGGGCGCCAACTTTGCCGAGGCCTTACTGATCAGCTCCGGATCCCGCACCGCCGCGGAATTGACAGAAATTTTGTCCGCCCCGGCACGCAGCAACCGGGTAAAATCCTCCACGCTGGCAATGCCGCCGCCAACGGTGAAGGGAATGAACACGGTTTCCGCCACCCGGCGCACGATCTCTGTCATGGTGCCCCGCCCCTCGTGGGTGGCGGTAATATCCAGCAACACCAGCTCGTCCGCCCCCTGGGCGTCATAAGCCGCCGCGCAGGCCACCGGATCCCCGGCATCTACCAGATCTACAAAAGAAACACCCTTGACCACTCGGCCGTTCTTTACATCCAGGCAGGGAATAATTCGCTTTGCATACACCTTATTTTTCCTCCCCGCTGATAAAATTCTTCAGCAGCTGCAAGCCCGCTGCGCCGCTCTTTTCCGGATGGAACTGCGTGGCAGCCACCTTACCCCGCTGCACCGCGCACTGAATGGGCACGCCGTACCGGGTCACACCGGCCACTTCTTCCGGCTTAGCACCGTCCAAATAAAAGGAATGAACAAAGTAAAAGTAGCTATTCTGGGCAATACCGCGAAAAATACCGTTTGTTTGCGTCAGCTGCACATCGTTCCAGCCGATGTGGGGCACCTTCAGTCCCGGCCCACCGGGAATGCGGCGAATGCCCCCGTCAAAGATACCCAGACCCGCAACGCCGGGGCTTTCTTCACTCTCGGCAAACAGCAGTTGCAGCCCCAGGCAAATACCCAAAAACGGTCGGCTGCCATCTGCCGCCGCCCGCACCGTGTCTACCAACCCACGACTGCGCATGGCAGCCATAGCGTCGCCAAAGGCGCCTACCCCGGGCAGGATCACCCGATCTGCCGCCAGAATCTCTGCCGGATCGGCAGTAATACGATTGTCTGCGCCCAGAAAGTTCAGCGCCTTTTGCACGCTGGACAAATTCCCGGCGCCGTAGTCAATAATTGCAATCATACCTTGCGCTCCCATCTAAAACTACTTTTATTTTACCATACCCGCGCCCCCGGTGCAACCGCTCCCCGGCGCCGCCCACCCGATTGCCGCCAAAATTCCGCCGCCAAATTCGCAAAAATGCGCCTATTTTGCACAAAAGAGAATTGACAAATCCGCCCCGGAATGCTACTATTGTACAGCAAAACAAAATACGGAGTGGTACCGAAGAGGTCATAACGGCATGGACTCGAAATCCATCGTGCGATTCGTTCGCCCGTGGGTTCAAATCCCACCCACTCCGCCAAAAGCCCGGCAGCCCCCAAGCTTTCCGGGCTTTCTTTTTGCTGCGGAAAGTCTCGTTCAAATCAACAAAATGTACATGCCTGACGCACACGGTCTTTTATGAAAGAGGATTTGGAAAACACTTTCAGCCATTGTATAATGCAAATCGGTATAATCGCGGATGGAAACATTCGGATGAGAAACGAAAAAATATTTAAGCACTTATTCAACTCGATCTATTGCTTGGTAACGCATAATGGCAAATCATACTGTACGTCGGAATCACCATCGGCCTTATTCTCATTATGCTTGCCATTCTGCTGTTTATATTTCAAGGCAGTTTGACCGGATTTTGATCTGTTTAGCCCCTGCTTTGCCCGGTGCAAGGCAGGGTTTTTGTTCGTTATTTCAAATAAAGAAGATCGGAATGACCGCTTGTGCCAAAAGCGTTGATTTGGCCGCAAAAAGAGCAAGTCAAACAGACTTGCTCTTTTTCATTTCTATATTGTTGAATTGGCTTTTACCCCTCTCGGCGCAGCGCTTTCAGCTCCGTGCGCAGATCGTAAGGCGCGTCATAGCAGCCAAAGGTCTCCGTAGACTTGCCACCGGCAATATTGGCCAGCTGAATGCACTCTGCCACAGAGCAGCCGTGGTACACGCCAAACACCAGCCCGGCCAGGAAATTATCCCCTGCCCCGGTCTTATCCACCGGTGTGGCCTCCCCTGCCGGGAAGTGCTCCGTCTTGCCGTGAATGCGGGTAATACAGCCGTCCTTACCCACCTTAACAATGGGCTGGGCGGTGTAGTTGCACAAGGCGTCCAGCGCCGCCTGGGGGCTGTCCGTGCCGGTTAGGAGCATGGCTTCTTTGTCATTGGGGGTAAAGACATCCGCCAAGCGCAAAATGGGCAGGTGGTCCTCCAGGGTCTGCCCCTCCTCCCAGTGGGTATCGTACACAATCTTGGTGCCCTCCCGGGCCAATTTCTTCACTACATCCGGCCGCCGAGGCGCAAAGCACACATCCGCCCCGTGGAGAAAGTCGTACACCTGGGCGTCCGTAAGCAAATTCTCGCCCAGCCCGGCGTCAAAGGTCATAATGGACCGATCGGAGGGAAAAGAGAACACGGAACTGAAGATCACCGGCTCCCCGTCGCCGTCATAAAAATTGTGCAGGTTCTGCACCTTGTACTTTGCAACAGGGTCTCCGCCGTTTTGCTGAGCAAGCCCTGACCCAAAAAGGTCTTAGTACCGTACCGGAACGCCCATATTCCCCAGCCGCACCGGGGTCACGCAGGCGCCCCCGCCCAGGGTCATGGAGAACCGATCCGTATAAAGCTCCTCCCCCGCTCCCGGGAACCCGACCATGCCGGAGAAAATACAATCAATGGTCACCCGGTCAATGACAGCCACACCGTTCATTCCAAACACTCCTTTACGCACTTTTCTCTATTATACCGAACCCCCGGCCGGATTGCAAGCGCCCGCCCACCCGGCGGTACAAAATCCAATGCAGTGGCACCAAAAGGCACAGAATGGGCGCCTTGCCCCCTCTAAGCATACAAAAAGGCACACGCCGATCCGCGTGTGCCTTTGCAATTTTGATTTGGCTTACTCAGCCTTGGCCTCTGCCTTATTGTCCTTAGTGGACTTTACATCCGCAGCGGACTGCTTGGAGAAGTCGTAGTCCTTACCGGGGAAGATGGCGTTCAGGATAATACCGGCCAGCGCAGCCACAGCCAGCGCAGACAGGTTAATGTCGAACTGCCCGATATGGAAGCTTACACCGTCACCCAAGCCCAGTGCGCACACCAGGATGACAGCGGCGATGATGGTGTTTCTCGGCTTGGAGAAGTCTACCTTATTCTCTACCACATTACGGATACCGATGGCGGAAATCATGCCGTACAGCACAAAGGAGATACCGCCAACGATAGCTGCGGGCATAGAGTCAATCAGCGCAGCAAACTTGGGAGAGAAGGAGAACAGAATGGCGAAGTACGCAGCGATACGAATGACTCTGGGGTCATACACTTTAGACAGCGCCAGCACGCCGGTGTTCTCACCGTAAGTGGTATTGGCGGGACCGCCGAACAACGCAGACATGGTGGTGGCCAAGCCGTCACCGGCCAAAGAACGGTGCAGACCGGGATCGGCAATATAATTCTTGCCGCAGGTAGCGCCGATGGCGGAAATATCACCGATGTGCTCCATCATGGTTGCCAGTGCGATAGGCATAATGGCAATGATGGCAGTTACGGCCTTACCGGTATCATGCACACCGCCGAACACGGTAGAGCTCCAGTGAATGGGCAGACCCACCCAGGCTGCTTCCTTAACAGAAGAAAAGTCAATAGCAAAGCTTTCTACGCCAAAGCCGTTACCGACGATACCGGCCACTGCATAGGCGCCGAGAATACCAATGAGAATGGGAATGATCTTGGCCATGCCCTTACCGAACACATTCACCACGATCACAATACCCAAAGCAATCAGCGCCAGCCACCAGTTATTTTTGCAGTTGGAAATAGCGGTGGGTGCCAGGCCCAAACCGATAGCCACAATGATGGGGCCGGTTACAACCGGCGGGAAGAAACGCATCACCTTATTGATACCGATAATCTTGATGATGGTAGCCAACACCAGATACAGCAAACCGGCGCAAGCCACGCCCACGCAGGCATAGGGCAGCATTTCCGTGTTGGCAATGGTCAGCTCGCCGTTGGCGTCCGGCAGTTTGGGTGCTACCGTGGCATAACCGCCCAAGAAAGCAAAGGAGCTGCCCAGGAAAGCAGGCACCTTAAATTTGGTGAACACATGGAACAGCAGGGTACCAGACCGGCCATCAGCAAGGTGGTGGCAATATCCAACCCGGTAATCAACGGCACCAGCACGGTGGCGCCGAACATAGCAAACATGTGCTGGAAGCCCAGCAGCAGCATCCGCGGCGTACCCAGCTGGCGCGCATCGTAAATGCCCTTAGAAAAATCGACTTTATTTTTTGACATAGAAATTAAATTCCCTTCTTTTCAACAGATCACTTCTTATTTGGTGCCGAAGATACGGTCGCCGGCATCGCCCAAACCGGGAACAATGTAGCCGTTCTCGTTCAGATGATCGTCCATACCTGCGCAGAAAATATCCACATCCGGATGCGCCTTCTTCAGGGCCTCCAGACCCTCCGGCGCAGCGATAATGCACAGGAACTTTACACTGCGGGGGTGACGCTTTTTGATCTGGCCGATGGCATCAATGGCGCTGCCGCCGGTTGCCAGCATGGGATCCAGTACAAACACATCTCGCTGACCGATGTCGCCCGGCAGCTTGCAGTAATACTCTACCGGCTCCAGAGTCTCCTCGTTACGATACAGACCGATGTGGCCCACACGAGCGGCGGGCACCAGGCGCAAAGCACCGTCTACCATACCCAGACCGGCACGGAGAATGGGCACAAACGCCAGCTTACGGCCGGCAAGCACCTTACAGTCGGCCACGCCGCAGGGGTGGTCACCTGCTTGTCCTCCAGAGGCAGATCACGGGTGGCGTCATACATCATCAGCATGGCGATCTCGTTGACCAGCTCACGGAACTCCATGGTGCTGGTGTCCACATCACGCAGAATGCTCAACTTGTGCTGGATCAGCGGGTGATCCATAATGACTACTTTTCTGTCCATTGCGGTTCCTCCTAAGAATATAATAAATTATTTTTCGTAAACAGAGCGTTTCAACTGACCGATATACGGCAAGTTGCGGTAGCGCTGGTCAAAATCCAGGCCGTAGCCCACCACAAACTCGTCCGGCACACTGGTGCCCACATAATCCGCCTTTAAGTCTACCACGCGGCGCTCCGGTTTATCCAGCAAAGTAGCCACGCGAATGCTGGCCGGGTGGCGGGTACGCAGCATATCGCAAACATAGGAGAGGGTGCGCCCGCTGTCCAGAATATCCTCCACCAGCAGCACATCGTAGTCCTCCAATTCAATATCAATGTCCTTCACAATCTTGACCACGCCGCTGGAGCGGGTGTCGCCGCCGTAGCTGGACACGGCTAAAAAGTCCAGCTTACAGGGCAGCTGTATCTCACGGATCAGGTCCGCCATAAACAGCACGGGCCTTTCAAAATACCCACCACCAACAGATTTTTGCCGGCGTAGTCCGCAGTAATCTGGGCGCCCAGACGGGCATTGATTTGGTGCAGCTCTTCTTCAGACACCAGCACCCGTTCAATATTCTCGTGCATCAGCGTTCCTCCCGGAAATAGGACAGACCGAGGGCGGCCGGTCCCTGATTTTCTTTCTTCTTGCGCATAGAGGTAACGATCAATACCAGGATCGTCACCACATAGGGCAGCATCTTAAACAGCTCCTGCTTGCTCAGATCCAGGCCGGGGATAAACAGATACACAATATACAGGAACCCGAACAGGATAGAACCGAAGATAGCCAGGTTGGGTCGCCAAATGGCGAAAATCACCAAAGCGATGGCCAGCCAGCCACGGTCACCGAAGCCGTCGTTGGACCACACGCCGCAGGCGTAGTCCATTACATAATACAGACCGCCCAGCCCGGCGATCATACTGCCGATGCAGGTAGCCATATACTTGGAGCGCTCCACATTGATACCCGCAGCGTCTGCGGTGGCCGGGTTTTCGCCCACGGCACGCAGGTGCAGGCCGCCCCGGGTGCGCTTTAAGAACACGGCGCACACAATGGCGATCACAATGGAAACATAGGCGAGAAAGCCGTAGCTCAAGAACATCTCGCCAAAGGCGCCCAATTTCTCTGCAATAGGCAGATGGGCACGGAAGTAGGTGCTGGTGCGGGTCAGGGCAACAGACGGGATGTCACTGCCGGTGAGCTGCACCATAGAGGCACCGAAAAAGTTACCGAATCCAACGCCAAAGGTGGTGATGGCCAAACCGGTTACATTCTGGTTGGCCCGCAGGGTCACGGTCAAGAAACAATACAGCAGCCCCATCAGCAGGGAGCCGAAGAGCGTGCAAATCAACGGGATCAGCACAGCCAAAAACGGATTAAGCTCCGTTACATGCTGCTCATACAGAAACGAGCCAATCACGCCGCTGATACCGCCCACATACATAATACCGGGAATACCCAGGTTCAGGTTGCCGGATTTCTCCGTCAAGATCTCGCCGGTGGCGCCGAACAGAATCGGCACGCCCTGCATCACGGCACGCTGGAACAGCGTGACCCAAGTAGCTAAACTAAACATCAGGCGGCCTCCTTCCGATTGCGGCGGAACTTCAGCTCATAATTGATAAAGAACTCGCTGCCGATAATAAAGAACAGGATAATACCCGTAATAATGTCTGAGAACGATTGGTCCAGCATAAAAACGGTAGAGATCTCGTCTGCGCCCTTTTGCAGGAACACCAGCAGGAACGAGGTGAGGATCATATACGCCGGGCTGAACTTGGCCAGCCAAGACACCATAATGGCAGTAAAGCCCCGGTTGTCTGCGGTGGTGGTGGTAATGGTGTGATCCGTGCCGCCCACCAGCAGTAGGCCGGCAATGCCGCACACGGCGCCGGACAGAGCCATAGTGCGCAGAATCACTTTCTTAACATTGATACCGATATAGCGGGCGGTGTTTACACTCTCGCCCACCACGGAGATCTCATAACCGTGCTTGCTGTACTTTAAGTAAATCGACATAAAGACGGTCAGCGCCAGCACAATGAGAATATTCAGCAAATAGTCGTGCTCGCCGAGCACCGGCAGCCAACCGGCACGGGTGGTCTGGTTGATAATACCGATCTTGCCGGAGCCCTTGGGCACCTCCCAGCGAATGACGAAATACGCCACCAGCTGAATGGCCACATAGTTCATCATCAGGGTGAACAAGGTCTCGTTGGTATTATACTGCGCCTTAAAAAATGCGGGGATCAGCGCCCAAATGGCACCGGCCAGCATACTGGCTACGATCATCGTCAATATCAGCAACGCATTTGGGATCTTGCCACCCAGGCAGATCATACACGCCGCCGTTGCCAGACCGCCGATCAGCACCTGACCCTCGCCGCCGATGTTCCAAAACCGCATTTTGAACGCAGGGGTCAACGCCAGGGACACGCACAACAGCATAGCCAAACTTTGCAGCAGGTTCCATATCCGGCGGGGGGGTGCTAAAGGCACCACGGAACATGGTGGCATACACCTGGAACGGATTTTCATGGGTCAAAAACACAGTCAGCGCCGCACATGCCACCAGCGCCAGTACAATGGCACCGATGCGAATGGCCCAGGACAGATACCAGGGCAGTGCCGCCCGCTTGGCAATGTGAAAGAGCGGCTCTTTGGTCTTGTTCTTATGCATGGGTCTCGCCCTCCTCCTTCACACGCTTGGTCATCAGGATACCCAGCTCCTCCTTGGTGGCGGACGGACCGTCCACAATGCCGGTAATCCGGCCGGAGTTCAGTACCATAATGCGGTCACACAGTTCCACCAGCACATCCAGATCCTCGCCCACGAAGATCACGGACACGCCGCTTTCCTTCTGCTTTTGCAGCAGATTATAAATCATATAAGAGGAGTTGATGTCCAACCCACGCACGGGATAGGCCACCATCAGCACCGTGGGGTGCTGGGCGATCTCTCGGCCCACCAACACCTTTTGCACATTACCGCCGGACAGGCGGCGCACCGGGGTGTTGGCATCCGGGGTGACAATCTCCAGACTTTTAATGATATTCTCCGCCAGGTCCTTAGGACGCTTGCGCTCCAGAAAAGCCGTATGGCCGCGCTTGTAGCTGCGCAGCATCATGTTGTCCACAATATCCATATTGCCCACCAGGCCCATACCCAGCCGGTCCTCGGGCACAAAGGACAAAGCGATACCCAAGCTACGAATGGCCTTGGGGCTTTTGCCTACCAGATTCACCGCCTGGCCGTCTGACGGCTTATACACAATGCTGGGCCTTTTTCGCTGGCTTGTAAACCGGCAATGGCCTCCAGCAGCTCCTTTTGGCCGCAGCCGGAGATACCGGCTATGCCCAGAATCTCGCCGCCGTTGGTGGTAAAGTTCACATCCTCCAGCACATGGGCACCCTCTTTGTTGCGCACGGTTAGGTGCTCGACCCGCAGCCGCTCTTGTGGGTCCTTGGGCGCGGTACGCTCAATGTGCAAATCAATTTTTTCGCCCACCATCATTTCGGTCAGGGACTGCTCCGTGGCGTCCTTGGTAGCTACATTGCCCACATTCTTGCCCTTGCGCAAAATCACCACCCGGTCGGAAATTTCCAGTACCTCATGAAGTTTATGGGTGATGATGATAATGGACTTGCCGTCCTCCCGCATACGCCGCAACACATCAAACAGTCGCCGGGTCTCCTGCGGGGTCAATACAGCGGTGGGCTCATCCAAAATCAGAATATTGGCGCCGCGATACAGCACCTTTATAATCTCGACCGTCTGCTTCTCAGAAACAGACATCTCGTATATTTTCTTTTTTCAAATCCACGGCAAAGCCGTAACGCTCGGTGATCTGCCGCACTTTTTTCTCAGCCTCAGCCAAGTTAAATTTTTCTTCATCGTGCATGCCCAGCACGATATTTTCCGTGGCCGTAAACACATCCACAAGCTTAAAATGCTGGTGGATCATACCAATATTGTACTTAAATGCGTCTTTGGGAGAGCGGATCACCACTTCTTCCCCGTTGACAAAGATCTGCCCGGCATCCGGAAAATAAATACCGGCCAGCATATTCATTAAGGTGGTCTTGCCGCTGCCGTTCTCACCCAGGACAGAGAGGATCTCGCCCTTCTCTACCGTCAGGGAGCAGTCGGAATTGGCAACGATGGAGCCGAATGTTTTGGTAATTCCTTTCAGCTCAACAGCAGGTACGCCCATGGTCTACCTCCGCAAAATAAAGTTCCTATATACAACACTACCGTGACCGCAAAAATTGCGGTCACGGGTGTTTGTAAACTGTGCTGTTTTAGATTACTGCTTCTTGTCCAGCAGCTTGATGCCGTCGATCTGCACATCAAAGTAGGGGGCAGAACGAGCGGTAGACTCAGCGAAGTAGCCGTCCTTAACGACCTCGGTGTCCGGGGTATACTTGGCATCGGTGTCTACATCCGCCTTATAGGAATCCAGCTTCTTGCCGTTTACGGTGAAGGCAGAGGTGTCAAACACATGAAGAGAACCGTCTTCCAGCTTCTTCTTGGCGGCGTCAATGGCCTCCTGGGTGCCAGCAGCGGCAGCCTTGGTGTTTACATCGGTCAGTTCCACAGAGCCGGTGGACAGAGTACCGGTCCAGTCCGCGTCAATGGTCTTGCCCTCAGCCACGCATTTGATGGCATACTCATAGTACGGCTCCCAGTTGATGCGGGAAGATACGATGAAGGTGTTGGGGCAAGCGGAGATGGTGCTGCCGTTGTAAGACACATTGGGAACACCGGCGGACTCACAAGCAGTGGGTGCGCCCATAGAGTCGGCGTGCTGGCTGATCAGCTTGCAGCCGTCCTTGATCAGTTTGTTGGCAGCTTCCTTCTCGGCGGTCTCATCATACCAGGAACCGGTAAAGGTTACATCCATGGTAACGCTGGGGCATACGGAACGGGCGCCCAGGAAGAAGGAGGTGTAGCCGGAAATAACTTCTGCATAGGTGAAAGCGCCTACATAGCCCATCTTGGCCTCGTCCTTTTGAACTCGCCCTTCTCGATCATCTCGTTGAGCTTCATACCGGCGGCAATACCTGCCAGGTAGCGGCCCTCATAGATGGAGGCGAAAGCGTTGTGGTAGTTGGCCAGACCCTCGGTGTGAGCTCTGGTGCCGGTGGAGTGGCAGAACTGCACATTGGGGTACTTCTTGGCAGCCTCAATGATGTAAGGCTCGTGACCGAAGCTGTCTGCAAAGATAATGTTGCAGCCCTGCTCCGCCAGGTCTACTGCTGCGTCATAAGCTTCCTGACCCTCCGGGATCTGGGTCTTGTACAGCTTCTGCGCGCCGGTGATGCCCAGCTTCTTGCAGGCAGCGTCCGCAGCCTTAATAAAGTTCAGGTCATAGGTAGAGTTTTTGTCGTGCAGGAAGATGAAGCCAACCTTCAATTTGCTGGTTGCAGAATTGGTGGTGTCTTCTTTCTTCTTGGTGTCGCCGCTGTTAGAAGAGCAGGCGGTGAATACGCCTACAACGAACAGGACACTGAGAAGAACTGCAAATACTTTTTTTGCCATTTTCATTCTCGATTCCTCCGAAAAAAATATTTATTATCAGAGCGCACGCTCAAATAACCGCTTTAATCCCGAAAACAGATCTGCCCGGTGGTATGGTCCATGGACTCCACGATGGCCAGGGACTCCACCCGAACGCCCTCGGCACGCAGCTGATCGCCGCCGTGCTGGTAGCCCTTCTCGATCACGGTGCCGCAGCCCACCAGGGTGGCGCCGCTTTGGTGCACCAGGTCGATGAGCCCCCGCAGGGCATTGCCCACCGCCAAGAAGTCGTCTACGATCAGCACCCGATCCTCCGGGGTCAAAAACCGCTTGGACACCATCACATCATAGGTGGTGCCGTGGGTAAAGGACGCCACCTGGGTCTTATACACATCGCCGGCAATGTTCTTGGTCTTGCTCTTTTTGGCAAAGACCAAGGGGCAGGCGAACTCCAGCGCCACCACGCTGCCCACGGCAATGCCGGAGGCCTCAATGGTGAGAATTTTGTTCACCCCGGCGTCCTTATAAAGACGGTGGAACTCCCGCCCCACCTCTTTCATAAACGGAAAGTCGATCTGGTGGTTCAAAAAAGCAATCCACCTTAAGAATATTACCTTCATAGACCTCGCCCTCGGCGAGAATTTTTTTTTAATGCTTCCATCCTAAAATCCTTTGTCGAAACAGAAATAAAAGGATAGAATTATGATAATACGAAAGACCCCGATTTGCAAGGTTGATTTGTATGTTGACACCAAATTTTAACTTTTTTTGCAAATCGGCGAATTTATGCTATAATTATTTAGTAAATTTCAACAAGGGAATAGGCATTTGCCTGCAAATTTATGAGAAAAAAGAAAAATCTACCTTTCGCAAAATCGAACATCACCGCACAGAGACCTTCTTTCTCATTGTGCGCGGGCTGGAAGTGGGCGTGGTTGCCGGTTTGGTGTCCGCTCTCTACCGCTTTCTGCTCAGCAAAGCGGAAAGCGCCAACCATGCGGTACTCACCGCCATTGCCGGCAAGCCGCTGTACATTGCACTGTTCTTAGCGGCACTGGCGGGGATCGGCTACCTGGTCTCTCAGCTGGTGCGATGGCAGCCTCTGTCGTCCTCCAGCGGTATTCCCCAAATCACCGGGGAAATTCGCGGTCACCTGGACGCCCCCTGGTGGCAAGTGCTGTTGGCAAAGATCGCCGGCGGCACCCTGTCCATTCTCAGCGGACTGAGTCTGGGGCGCGAAGGTCCCAGTATTCAGCTGGGTGGTATGGCAGCCAAAGGGATTGCCAAGGTTACCAAGGCGGACAAAACCACGCAGCTGCGCATGATCAGCTGCGGCGGCGGTGCCGGACTGGCAGCGGCATTTAACGCCCCGCTGGCGGGCATGATGTTCACCCTGGAGGAGATCCACAAAACCCTGGACGGCAACATTCTGTGCATGGGCATTGTGTCTACCATTACGGCAGACTATATCTCCAAGCTGTTTTTGGTCAAAACACGGTGTTCCACTACACCACCGCCGATATTCCGTTAAAGAGCTACTGGATCCTGCTGCTATTAGGGATTGTGCTGGGGCTGGCCGGCGTGGGCTACAATGCCCTCATGTTGCTGGGCCAAAAATGGATCGGCAAGATCAAAGCACCGGTGCGTATGATGCTGGTTTTCGTTTGCAGCGGCGTGCTGGGGCTGTTCGTGCCCCAACTGCTGGGCGGCGGCCACACCATGGTGACCCTGCTGCTGCAAGAGCATCCTACCATTAAAATTCTGATTTTACTGCTGCTGGGCAAATTTCTATTTTCCCTGCTGTCCTTTGCCTCCGGCGCACCGGGCGGCATCTTCTTCCCGCTGCTGATTTTGGGGACTTACCTGGGCGCCATCTATGCCGAGGCGGCCATTGCCTGGTTTGGGCTGGCGCCGGAGCTGTGGCAGGAGCTGGTGGTGGTGTCTATGGCCGGGTTCTTTGCCGCCATTGTGCGTGCGCCCATGACCGGCATTATCCTGGTATTTGAAATGACCGGCAATCTGGACAGTCTGCTGCCGCTGGCAGTGGTGAGCCTGACCAGCTACACGCTGGCAGATCTGCTGGGCAGTACGCCCATTTACACTGCACTGCTGGAAAATCTGCTGCGCCCGGAGGACAAAGCGGCAGCTCGCCGCAACCGTCCCGGCGAAAAGGTGCTCAAGACCTATGTGCTCCCCCTAGGTAGTGCTCTGGACGGCAAGTGCATTAAAGACATTGACTGGGGCCGCCACTGCCTGATCGTCAGCATTGAGCGGGGTGACACGGCCGTGACCCCTAAGGGCGACACCACTCTCCACGCCGGCGACACGCTGGTAGTGATGGTGAGCCAGCGGCGCTTTGCCCGGGACAATGACCGGCTGGAAGCGCTAATCGACCCCAAATCGTAACCCCATCGGCCGGTGCCGACACAGATAAATTGCATCTAAAAACGCATACAGGAGTGAACATTATGGAAAACCGCATTTGGCTCAAAGGCGACACCCACCTGCACACCTGCAACAGCGATGGCAAGCTGACCCCCGGTCAGCTGGTAGAAGCGTGCCAGCAGGCAGGGCTCGACTACGCCATTATCACCGACCACAACTACAACACCGTAAAGGCCAGCTATACGGACAAAAATTTGCTGGTCATGCAGGGGCAGGAGATCACCGACGACCTGGGTCACATCAATGTTTGGGGCAAAAAGGTGCCCCAAGATCCGCCGTATATCTTAAAGACCACAGAGGACTATGACGCGGTGCTGGCGCCTTGCCGGGAGGCAGGGGCCACCATCTCCGTCAATCACCCGTTTTGCTCTATGTGCGGGTTCCACATGGATCTGGAGCACTTCCACTTTGACTGCGTGGAAGTGTGGAACACCATTCAGCACTCGGATAATATTAAAAATATGAACTGGTGGCACAACCAGCTGCTGCAAGGCAACCACATTGCAGCGGTGGGCGGCTCTGACTTTCACAAGGACATTGGCCCGCTGAAGCTGCTGGCCAACCCCACCACCATTGTGCACACCACCGCCAAAACAGAGGAAGCTGTTTTGCAGGCACTGCGAGAGGGTCGCTCCGTGGTAACCAACAAACCAGGCACCAGTATGATCTACCTGACCGTAGGGGACGCCAATGTGGGCGACACGGTGTCCTACGCGCCCGGCCTAACCGGCAAGGTGGCGGTAACAAAGTTCAAAAAAGGCCACACCATCAAAGTGTTTAACAACAACGATGTGATCCTGGAACACACCGCCGCACAAAACAGCGACCGGATGGAACTGGATTTTGAAATTCGGCAGCCGGGCTTTATTCGGGCAGAAATCGACTACACCTTCCGCCCGGTCATGCGGGCTCTGTACCACACGGTGGAGGAAAAATACCTCCACGCGGATGTGGCCGATCTGCCGCCATTTTTCTGGGCGTTCACCAACCCCATTTGGATCCGCTGATGGAGGGCGTGCATATTACCCGCTCCCGGCGCAAAAAGCATAGAGTTGTCCATTGACGATAATCTGCAAATCGCCGTAAAAGCGCCCCTGTGGGTCACGGATCGAGCCATTGAGCACTTTATCGCCCAAAAGGCGGACTGGATCAGCCGACAAAAAGCCGCCAAGGCCGCCTACTTACAGGCACATCCGCCCTTAACGGAAGCGGAAGTGGAAGCGCTGCGCCGCCGAGCCAAGGCGGAACTGCCGCCCCGGGTGGCCTATTACAGCCAAATCTTGGGCGTAACCCCCACCGGGATCAAGATAACAAGTGCAAAAAAGCGCTTTGGCTCCTGCAACGGGAAGAACAGCATCTGCTTTTCCCTCTACCTGATGCAGTACCCACAGGCAGCCATAGACTATGTGGTGGTGCACGAGTTGTGTCACATTCGCCACCACGACCACTCCCCTGCCTTTTACCGGCTGGTGGAAAGCGTGCTGCCGGACTACAAAGAGCGGGAGCGCCTGCTGCGCCGCTAAAAGCAAAGAAGCACCGTAACGAAAACCGTTACGGTGCCTTTTTATTCTGTATAAATGGGAGAAGTGATGGCCAGAGCCTGCTTTTCGCCCCCAACGGTGCCCCACAACTCGCAAATGTACCAGTGTCCCGGCTCCAGGGTCAGCCGGGCGTGGCGCTCGGTGACCGCCGTCTCCAGCACACACTTGTTGCCATTCGTAATAATGCGAATGGTGTCGTAGCTTACCGGCTCGTCGCTCTCGTCCTTACGCCGGGCGTGCAGATCCGTAAAAAAGCTGAAGATTACCCGCCCTCGCTTGAGAGTGTCGCCAATGCCGTAAGTTTCGCCCCAACGGTGCACCCGAAAGAAGAATTTGGCGCCGAAGCTAACCACCGTGCGCCCGGCGCGGATGGCCTCCAACGCACAGGCTGCCGTGGGTTCTTCCATATTCAAATAGGTAACCCCAAAGTGCCGATCCGACTGGCGGTGCCAGTCCCGACCGTAGGTGATGGGCAGATGATAGCCCTTGTCCAGCAGAGACTTCCACAGCTCCGTTGCCGGGACATTTTCGCCGTTGTCCGGGCCAAAAGCATCGTGCCATACCTCCAGGTAATCCACCCGGTTCCAGTCCTGCACATCAAAGGCCCAGCGCCCGCCGGTACAGATAGGCGAGCCCAACTGAAACGGATGGGCCACGCCGCACAGGCCGCCGGCCGCGTGCACCTGATCGATCTTGTCGTCTATATTGGCAGGCACTGCATCCCGCCAGTCCACAAAGTCCCTGGCGCCCAGCACCAGCATGTGGCCAAAAAAGGTGGTCCACTCAATGCCCGGCACAGCGGGGGTGATGCTGTCATCCAGCTCCCCGTGACCGGAGACAGTGTTGTGGTCGGTCAAAGCGATCAACGCCAGGTGGTCATCATACGCACGGCGCAGCAGTTCCGCCACAGAAAAGCTCCCATCGGAATGGACGCTGTGGCAGTGAAGTTCGCAAGGCAAATAACTCATTCCGTTTCCTCCCCGATCACACGCACACGGCAAGTCACCGGACACAGCACACAATGGGCGCTGAGCACGGCCTGCCACTGCCCCGGGCGCAATTCGCCGGGCAAAAAGCCGGGCGACGCACTCTCTGCCGTCAGTCGATGGCACTGCTCGGTGGCTCGCCGATGGGCAGCGCCTCGATAACCCGCCGGGTCATCCAAAGACAGGGTGACTAAATTATACACCGGCAAATAGGCATACGGATCCTTTTGCACCACCGCCCGAGCATACCGGGCCAGCGCAGCCTTTACCGCCTCTACCGCCACCGGCTCCGGTGGGGTGGGCGGATCGTAAGTAAATTCCACCTGCAAGGCTGTCAGCCCGGGCGGAACGGAAAAAGACAAAGCCACATTGGTCTTGTCCGCCTGCGGGTTCAGCACCCGCGTCTCATCAAAAAGCACCATATACAGCGCCCCCTCTTCCCCTTGATTATAACCGATACCGCAGAAATTTGCAATTCCTGTCAAAAGATGTTAAAATAAAGGCGGTGATAACAATGGGAATTGATCTAAAAAATTGGATGCAGAACCTGCCGGACGGCAGCGATCTACTGGCGCTGAACCTGTGCGGCACCCACGACTGCGTGACCCAACACATTCGACTGCCCCACTTCTTTTGCTGCCAAGACCTAACCATCTATGAGCAGCTGCTTCTGGGGGTGCGCGCGCTGGATATCCGCGTGCGGGCGGACGGCAAGTGCCTAACCATGGTGCACGGCATATTCCCCGCCTACAACCACTCCTGCCACCGAGCCAACCTGATGGATATGGGCGATGTGCTGTCCCAGTGCTACCGCTTTTTAGACGAATGCCCGGGCGAGGCAGTGGTGTTTCAGTTTAAAAACGACAACGGCAAAGAGAACGAGCAGTGCTTCGACAACCTATTTTATACCTATATCAAGGGCAAAGAGCCTTATTGGTACTTAGAGGATCGGGCCACCTTGGCATGCCGCCCGCGGCAAGCTGGTGCTGATCCGTCGGTGCAAAATGGAGCCTAAGCCGGACTTTACCCGCCACAACACCGGCATTGACTTTTCCACCTGGGTGGAACAGCCGGAGGTGATTCCCACGGCGCTGCCCCTGTGTACCGGCACGGCAGACTTTATTATACAGGATCGGTTCAAATACAAGCCCAAGCCCCGCTGGGCCCAGGTGATCCGGCCGTTCTTAGAGCAGCGCACAGCCTTTGGCGGGCAGTATGTGATCAACTACCTGTCCACCGCCGGTGGGCTGAAAGGACCACGGCGCAATGCCAAATATATCAACGCCAAATTTATGGACTATCCGCTGAAAAAGGGCGTGTACTACGGCACCACCTATGTGGACTTTCCCTCTCGGGGAGCAGGTGCTGAAGATCGTAGAAACCAATTTTGAATAAGCGCACACAAAAGCGCACGACCATACAGGGTCGTGCGCTTTTTCATTTTATGTTCTCTTTTATTTCTCCGTAGGCAGGGGCAGGTTTTGCAGCTTTTGCACCTCGCCGTCCGTTTTGCCCTCCGGGTGTCCCGATAATACTGGGTAAAGGGCCGGAAGCGGCTTTTCTCTTCCCAAATGCGCTTGGCGGTAGGCGCCCAGGCGGCAGCATAAGCATCGCACTTGGCACACAGCGCCTCGGCGCTCTCCGGAGCCAGGAAGTTGGTGGACTTGGCACCGGTTTGGCTGACGATCCGCCGCAGAGCCGCCGGGTTTTCCAGCATAGGACAGGGCCGCAGCATATTGTTATTAAATGGCTGACCCTTGTAATATTCGTAAAACAGCGGCGACTGCAAGCATTCTTTAATGCTCTTTTGCCGAATATTGGAGTCGCTGTAATGGATAAACACACAAGGCTGCGTCACCCTCGGAATTGATGTGAAAGTAGTTGCGCCCACCGGCAATGCAGCCGCCTACAAACTCCGCGTCGTTTTGGAAATCCACGGTAAAGATAGGCTTGCCGTTCTTGCCGTCCCGCTTCTCTCGAATGGTGCGGTACACATGCTCCCGCTGCTCCGGGAGAGCAGCAAATTCTGATCTGCGTCGCTGCCCACCGGCATATAGTGGAAGTACCAGGCATAGCGGGCACCGGCCTCAATAAGGGTGTCATAAAAGGCGTCGGAAGTGACCGCTTCGCAGTTTTGCGATGTGTAGCAGACGGACACGCCAAACAGACAGCCGTGCTTTTTGAGCAGTGCCATGGCCGCCATCGTGTCCCGATAGGAGCCTGCGCCCCGGCGGGCATCCGTGGTCTCTTCGCTGCCCTCTACGGACAGAGCCAGTGCCAAATTGCCGCAGGCCTTCATATCCTCACAAAAGGCATCATCCACCAGCGTGCCGTTGGTGAAGGTCAAAAACAGGCAGTCCGGGTTCTCCTTTGCTACCGTTATAATATCCGCCTTGCGGATCAGCGGCTCGCCGCCGGTGTACATAAAGAAATGGGTACCCAGTGCCTTGCACTCCCGCACAATGCGACGCATTTCGTCCAAGGTCAGGTTGGACTTATGGCCGTATTCCGCCGCCCAGCAGCCCTTGCAATGGCGATTGCAGGCACTGGTGGGATCCATCAGCACCACCCAGGGAATGTTGCAGTGCTCCTTCTCCCGGTTGGCACGCAGAGCCTTGGTTCCAAAGTAGCCCAGATCAATGGCAAAGGTCAGCGCAATGCGGCGAAACAGAGCCGGGTCCACCTCGTCCAGCCCGCGAAACAGGAATTGGTGCCACACATTGTCCTCATCCTCAATAATCTCAATGGGCTTGGTAAAAGTGCTGGGGGGGAACATTTTGCCGGCCACCAGCTTGCCAACCTTCACCAGCTTCACCAAATTGCGGCGGGGGTTCTTGTACACATAGCGCAGCAGACGGTCGCCCACTGCGTACAAAATTTTTCTGTTCATAGCTTCACCTCAAGCCGCTTACATACGCTCCGGCACGCTGATCTTCAGCATAGTAAGTACATTGCGAATGGTATTCTTTACGGCAGTGCACAGATACAGCCGCGCCTGCATCAGCCCCTCATCCTCTACCATGACCCGCTGGGCATTGTAGAATTTGTGGAACAGAGTGGCCAGGTCGATCACATAGTGGGTAATCTTGGCCGGGTCGTAGGTCTTGGCTGCCGTAACCACATCGTCGGTGAGGGCGGCCAAGTGGCGGATCAGTTCCCGCTCCTCCGGCGCCGTCAGCAGCTCCAGCTCCGCGGTAGTGGGGGTGCGCAGGGTCACGCCTTCCTCTGCCGCCTTGCGCAAAATAGAGCAAATGCGGGCATGGGCGTACTGCACATAGTACACCGGGTTCTCATTAGAGGTGCTGGCTGCCAGCTCCAGGTCAAAATCGAAGTGGGAGTTTGGCCCCGCAGGTTAAAGAAGAAGCGGGCCGCGTCAATGGGCACTTCCTCCAGCAAGGTATTCAAAGTAATGGCCTTGCCGGAACGCTTAGACAGCTTAATGGTCTCGCCGTCCCGCACCAGGCGCACCATCTGCATAATCACACAATCCAAACGGTTCGCGTCCAGCCCCAGGGCGGTGAGCGCCGCCTTCATCCGCGGCACATAGCCATGGTGATCCGCACCCAGCACATCCACGGCCTTATCATAGCCGCGGGTCACCAGCTTATTATAATGATAAGCAATATCCGGCACAATATAAGTGGGAATGCCGTTGGCACGCACCAGCACAATGTCCTTGTCGTTGCCGAATGCACTGGCCTTGAACCACAAGGCGCCGTCCTGCTCATAGGTAACGCCCTTTTCTTTCAATGCGTCAATCACCCGCTGCACAGAGCCGTCCCCATGGAGGGAAGACTCCTTGAACCAGCGGTCATACTGAATGCGGTATGCGCCCAGGTCCCGCTCCAGCCCGGCAATGTTCTTAGGCAGAGCGTAATCCACCAGCGCCTTGCGCCGCTCCTCTGCGGAGGCGCTCACATACCGGTCGCCGTATTCCTTGATGAAATTCTCGGCGTGCTCCACAATATCCACGCCCTTGTAGGCGTCCTCCGGCAGCTCCACCGCCGGGTCATAATGCTGCAAATAGCGCACTTCCAGGGAAGTGGCGAACTTCTCAATCTGATTGCCGGCGTCGTTCACATAAAACTCCCGCTGCACATCATATCCGGCCCAATCCAGCACCGCTGCCAGGCAGTCACCGATCGCGCCGCCCCGGGCGTTGCCGATATGCATAGGCCCGGTGGGATTGGCAGAGACGAACTCCACCAGCACACGCTTGCCCTTGCCGTAATCCGAGCGGCCGTAATTCTCGCCCTGCGCCATCAAATCCTCCAGCACAGCGGCATAAAACCGGTTGCCCAGGAAGAAATTGATAAAGCCGGGACCGGCGATCTCTGCCCGGTCAAACACAGTATCTGCCAGATCCAGTCGATCCACAATGGCCTGGGCGATCACCCGGGGCGCCTTGTGGAATGCCTTGGCACCGGCCATGGCCACATTGGTGGAGTAGTCGCCGTTTTGGCGCTCCTTGGGCACTTCGATAATAAAAGCAGGCAGGGGTGCCTCGTCCAACACACCGTCCGCCACGGCGCGACCCAAAGCGTCCATAATTTTCTCTTTTAATTCCAATTCCGTTTGCTTAACCAATTTAGACATGGCTCATTCTCCTTGCGACCCGGTGATCCGGTAGTCAATTTTCAGTTGATTTTTAGAGGCCAAAGTGCCGTTAATGTCAATTTCATAACGCAGCTGCACCCGGCCGTCAGCGGCATTCTCCTGAATCTCCACCGCCTTGCCGTAAATGCCCATGAGCACATCGCCGTAAGGCGTGCCGTAACGGCACAAATTCCGCTGCCCTCTGGCAATGGTCAAACAAGAGCCATAGGCGCCGGTACGCAGAATCTCCGCCTCCGTTTGATCCCGGCGCAGGCGCACCTGCACATAAATAGGCTCCTCCGGCGGCTCCTGCTGCTCCGTGTAGCGAAACACCAGTGTCTCCGGCTCCGTTTGCAGCGTACCCACGGTGGTCAGCTCGATCTTGTCGCTGTCGCCGTTCAGCCGCTGGGTGCCCACGATCTCCAGCACCACATCCCGGGTGTCCGTCTGCTTCTCCGTCATACGGCACCCCGTTCCAGCGCGTAGGCCACCAGCCGATCAATCAGCTCGCTGTACGGCACACCCACCGCCTCAAACAGCTTGGGGTACATACTGATAGGGGTTTGACCGGGAATGGTGTTGATCTCATTGAGCAGCACCTGCTCCCCGTCGTAAGTAACAAAGAAATCCACACGGCTCAGGCCCTCACAGCCCATGGCTCCGTAGGCACGCAAAGCAGCCGCACGCACTTCTTCCAGCTTTTCCGGACTTAGATCCGCCGGAATATGCAGCTCACTTTGGGGATTATTATACTTGGCGTCAAAATCATAAAAGTCCGCAGCTGCCACGATCTCGCCTACCTGGGCGGCAATGGGGGTATCGTTGCCCATGACGGCACACTCTACCTCGTGGCCCACGATACACGCTTCCAGCACTGCTTTTTTATCCTCAGCAAAGGCCACTTCCATACCGCGCACCAGGCTCTCCCGATCCGTAGCCTTGGTAATGCCCACAGAGGAACGTTGGCAGGCTTTACAAAAATCGGATAGCCCAGCTTCTCCTCCGCCGCTTGCAGGCAGCCCTCTCGGTCGCTGTCGTAAGCAAAGCGGGTGTAGGCGCACCACTTGGCCTGGGCAATGCCCACTGCGTCTGCCACGGCGTTGGTCACCGCCTTATCCATACACACACCGGAGGCGGTCGCATCGCACCCTACAAAGGGAATGCCCGCCAGTTGCAGCAGTCCCTGAACAGTGCCGTCCTCGCCGTTCTTGCCGTGGAGCACCGGGAACACTGCGTCCAAACGAATGGTGTCACCCTTAGCGGTCACCACACCGTGCACGCTTCGATCCGGGCTGATCCAGGCAGGCACCAAGCTGGGGGAAGTGAGCCACCGGTCCTCCGGCAGCAAGTCAATATCATCATCAAACAGGAACCAACGCCCCTCTTTGGTGATCCCCAACAAAACCAGGTTATATTTTTCTTTGTCAATGGCAGAGAGAATTCCCTTTGCCGATACGGTGCTGATGTCGTGCTCGGAGGATACGCCGCCGAACAACACACCCAATGTGATTTTATTCATGCAAAACTGCTCCTAAGTCAAAATTGATTATAATATTGTACCACAGAAGATACGCCGGCGCAACCGTCATCTTCTATTAAAATCTATGCCTTTTTAGAAAAAATATCGGCAAAACCAACCACCCTCTACCCAACTTCATAAAAAAGCGTGACAAAGGGGGCAAAAAATGCTATAATACTTTGCACCAAGTAAAAATGACCGAGTAAGGAGTGCCCATATGGAACTGAACCAGGCTTTTGCAACGCTGGAAAAGCAGCTTGCCGCCATCAATACCGAATTGCACTTTAACCGCGAGGCAGGCGCGGAGGACGCGCTGACCTTTGCCGGTGATAACGGGCTGTACCGCCTGCATTATGTAGCAGACAAGCAGCTGCTGGAATTTGACTGCGCCTATGAGAAAGAAAACCCCCAGTGGAGCACCGTCTCCCGTTCGCTGTTTGAACTGGACGCATTGGACGACCGAGATGTAAAGTCCGTAGCCAACGAGGTAAGTGAGGAAGTGCGCTCCCTCTTTGCTAAGAAGAAAAAGGCAGACCTGGACAAGATCAAAATGCCCAAGGCCGTATCCCGCTCCAAGGCAAAGAACGGTGTTGTCAGCTACGATGTAGACTCCCTGGCCAACCGCTTTGGTGTGCTGTACCCGGATATGAAAGACGAGATTAAGCGCAATATTGCCACCTACGGCGAGTTTCTGCCGGAGACCTTCTTTACCGAATACGGTACGCCCCGGGTGCTGGAAGTGATGCGCTCCGGCCGGGAGGCAGATATTAAAAAACTGTTTAAGGCGCTGGGCGAGATCTACGAGGACGGTACCAACGAGGTGCAGGACATTATCGGCGTAACCATTTTGGGCGAGATGAAGAATGATCCGCAGCTGATGGAGATCGCCGACCGGTATATGACCGAGTATATGGCCGGCCCGGTGCACGAGATCAACAAGCTCACCGCCAAAAACAACCGCTGGACCAAGAAACTGAAGAACCCGCCCCCTATAAGCCGAAAAAGCAGAACAATATGCTGCAAAACGCCCTGAACCAGCAGCAGAAATAAAGAATCATTCATGAGAGCACCTGCATGGTGCTCTTTTTTGTGTTTACATTACGGTACGGCGGGAGCACCGCACCCTACAAAAAAGTTTTTACAAATGCAGGGGGCGATGTGGGCATCGGTCGCACACTTTTATCTGCCCACATTTTAGAATACACTTGCCAAATACTGCACACCTGTCCTGCAATTTTGCCAACATTGGCTGCAATTTGTACGATATTGTTAATGCTTTATCAATCTATCGGCTTTTTTTACAAAAATCAGCGGTTTTGCTTGACAAAAAGATGAACAGCCGTATAATGATATATACACGATTTGAAATCCAAAGGAGATATTGACTATGGCAAGAGTATGGAATTTTAGCGCAGGACCGTCCACCCCTGCCGGAGCAGGTGTTACAAACCGCAGCCGCCGAAATGATGGACTACCGGGGCAGCGGCCAATCCGTTATGGAGATGAGCCACCGCTCCAAGACCTTTGACAAGATCATCAAAGACGCCGAGGCACTGATGCGGGAGCTGTACCAGGTGCCGGACAACTACAAGGTGCTCTTTTTGCAGGGCGGCGCTTCCGCCCAATTCTCTGCCATTCCGCTGAACTTTATGAACGGCAGCGGCAAGGCGGACTATATCATCACCGGCCAGTGGGCCAAGAAAGCCTATCAGGAGGCGCAGAAGTACGGCGATGTGCAGGCCGTAGCCTCCTCTGCGGACAAAACCTTTAGCTATATTCCCAAGACCGCAGCCGCCGACTTCCGGGACGATGCGGACTATGTGTATATTTGTATGAACAACACCATTTACGGCACGGTATATAAGGAGCTGCCGCCGGTGGGTGACAAGGTGCTCATCGCCGATGTGTCCTCCTGTGCTCTGTCCCAACCGCTGGACATCAGCAAATTCGGCATGGTGTACTTCGGCGCCCAAAAAGAATGTGGCGCCCTGCCGGACTGGTGGTGGCCATTATCCGGGAGGATCTGCTGGGCAACGCAAGCCCCACCACCCCGGTGATGATGAACTATCAGGTACAGGCAGACGCGGACTCCCTTTACAACACACCCCCCTGCTGGTGCATTTATATCTGCAAACTGGTACTGGAGTGGATCAAAGCGCTGGGCGGCCTGGAAGCGATGGAAAAGCGCAACCGGGAAAAGGCAAAGTTGCTGTATGACTTTCTGGATAATTCCAAGCTGTTCCACGGCACCGTGGTGCCGGAGGACCGCTCCCTGATGAATGTGCCCTTTGTCACCGGCAACGCCGATCTGGACGCCAAATTTGTTAAAGAAGCGGAAGCCGCCGGGCTGGTAAATCTGAAAGGGCACCGTACCGTGGGCGGTATGCGCGCCTCTATCTATAACGCCATGCCTTTAGAGGGCGTACAGGCGCTGGTGACCTTCATGCAAAAGTTTGAGGAGGAGAACTGCTGATGTTTCATATTCAGACCTTAAATAAAATTTCGCCGGTGGGGCTGAACAAATTTGACCCTGCCAACTACACCGTGGACGCACCGGAAACGACGCCGGACGCCATTATGGTGCGCTCTGCCTCCATGCACGATATGGAAATGCCGGAAAGCCTGCTGGCCATCGCCAGAGCCGGTGCCGGGGTTAACAACATTCCTGTGGCCGACTGCGCCCAAAAGGGCATTGTGGTGTTCAACACCCCCGGCGCCAACGCCAACGCGGTAAAAGAACTGGTGCTGTGCGGTATGCTCCTGGCCAGCCGCAAGGTAACCCGCGCCATCGACTGGTGCAAGACCATTAAGGACGAGGGCGACAATGTACCCAAAACGGTGGAAAAGGGCAAGTCCGCCTTTGCCGGTCCGGAGCTGAAGGGCAAGACCTTGGCAGTGATCGGCCTGGGCGCCATCGGCCGCCTGGTGGCCAACGCCGCCGTGGATCTGGGCATGCAGGTGATCGGCTACGACCCGTTCTTAAAGGACGCCTCTGTACTCAAGCCGGGCGTAACCGTCAACAATGATCTGGATCAGGTGTTCCCCTGGCAGACTATATCACCGTGCATGTGCCGCTGACCCCGGACACCAAGGAGCTGATTTGCGCCGAAAGCATTGCCAAAATGAAAGATACGGTGCGCGTGATGAACTTTGCCCGTGGCGACCTGGCCAATGCGGACGATGTGGTCGAGGCCTTGGAAGAGGGCAAAATGGCCGCGTATGTTACCGACTTCCCCAGCGCTAAGCTGATTGATGTGGACGGCGTGATCGCCATTCCCCACCTGGGTGCTTCCACCCCGGAGAGCGAGGAAAACTGCGCCTCTATGGGTGCCGAAGAGTTGATTGACTTTTTGGAGCACGGCAATATTCAAAACAGCGTAAACCTGCCCACGGTACACATGGGTCCCAACGGCGCTGCGCGCATGACCGTGGTGCACAAGAACCAGCCAAACATGATCGCCACCATTACGGACACCATCAGCAAGGACGGTATGAACATTGCCGCCTTTACCGATAAGAACCGGGGCGAGATCGCTTACAGTATTATTGATACAGACACCGCTTACAGCGCCAGCGTAGTGGCGGATATTGAAAAGATCGACGGTGTGATCCGGGTGCGCGTGATCCAGGATTGACAAAGACCCGCCGCCGCCGTATAATAGAGTTGTTCAAATCAATAAGTCAGGGGTGCAAGGGCTGAGATCATACCCTTTGAACCGTACGCTAGCACGCACGGCAGAGACGATTGCTTAGATATTGCAACTGTGCCCCATTCTGCGTGAATGGGGCTTTTCTTTTGACTTATTGCCACCCACCCCGGCGGGCAACCGCCAAAACACTTGGAAGGAGAGTATTTTTTATGAAAGCAAGTGTTGCCATTCAGGTTCTGCCAAAGGCAGACAACGACCAGGAACTGGTGCGTATCGTAGACGAAGTGATCGCCTACATCAAGAGCACCGGCCTGCACTGCTCCGTAGGTCCCTTTGAGACCACCATTGAGGGCGAAAGCTACGATCAGCTGATGGAGATCGTAACGCAGTGCCAAAAAGTGGCCATCAAAGCCGGTGCGCCCAGCGTATCCGCTTATGTCAAGATCGTGTACAACCCGGAAGGGGAGGTTTTGACCATTGACCAAAAATTACAAAGCACCACCAATAAGCTGGCGCCCATTTTGGCGCTGGCGGTAATCTTAGGTATTTGGTACGCCTGCGCCGGGTTTGAAGTGGTGCCCGCCTACATGCTGCCCTCCCCTACGGATGTGTGGCTGGCGTTTGTGCACAACTTCTCCGTAATGATGTCCCAGGCCAAGGTGACCCTGCAAGAGGCGCTGTACGGACTGGGGATCGGCGTGGCGCTGGCATTTATTCTGTCGGCGCTGATGGATCGCTTTCACTTTTTGTATCAAGCCATCTATCCCATTCTCATTATTACCCAGACCATACCCACCATTGCCATTGCGCCGCTGCTGGTGCTGTGGATGGGCTTCGGTATGGCGCCGAAGATCACACTGGTGGTGATCACCACCTTCTTCCCCATCTCCATCGGACTCTTAGACGGCTACCGCAGTGCGGACCCGGACGAGGTCAACCTGCTGCGGGCGATGGGTGCCAATCGACTGCAAGTGTTTTGGCACATCAAGCTGCCCTCTGCCACCGGCTCCTTTTTCTCCGGGCTGCGCATCTCCGCCTCCTATGCGGTGGTGGGCGCGGTGATCTCCGAGTGGTTAGGCGGTTTTGAGGGACTTGGGGTCTATATGACCCGAGTAAAGAAAGCCTATGCCTTTGACAAAATGTTTGCTGTCATTGTGTTCATCTCCGTCATCAGCCTGCTGCTGATGGCACTGGTGGCACTGGCGCAGCGGCTGGCAATGCCCTGGGCAAACAAAGGAACAACGAAAGGAAAAGAATAAAATGAATAAAGCAAAAAAGATTTTTGCCGGTATGCTGGCCGGCGTAATGGCACTGTCCTTTGCCGCCTGCTCCGGCGGTAAAACAGCGGACAAAACGGACACCACCGCCGCACCGGCACAGAAGACGGACATTACCGTCTGCCTGGACTGGACCCCCAACACCAACCACACCGGTATGTTCGTAGCCAAGGAAAAAGGCTACTACGAGGCCGCCGGGCTGAATGTGAGCATTGTGCAGCCGCCGGACAACAGCACCGCCACCCAGCTGTGCAGCTCCAACAAAGCGCAATTTGCCGTTGACGCACAGGACACCCTGGCGCCTGCCTTTACTTCTGACACCCCCATGGATGTGACCGCCGTGGCTGCGCTGCTGCAGCACAACTCCTCCGGCATTATCTCCAAGGCCGGGCAGGGTATGGACCGTCCCAAGGGCCTGACAGGCAACACCTACCTGACCTGGGACTCCCCCATTGAAAAGGCTATGATGGAAAATATCGTCAACAAGGACGGCGGCGATTGGAGCAAGGTTAAGCAGATCCCCAACCCGCCGACCGCCGAGGCCCAGGATGTGCAGCAGAACCCGGACCACGCCATTTGGGTATTCTACGGCTGGGGCGGTATCAACGCCAAGGTCAACAAAATCGATGTAGACTTCTTCTACATCAAGGACCTGAACACCACCTTTGACTACTACACCCCGGTGCTCATCGCCAACAACACTTTCTTAAAGGAAAATCCGCAGGCTGCTAAGGCATTCCTGGCTGCCACTGCCAAGGGCTATCAGTACGCCATTGACCACCCGGAGGAGGCTGCGGACATTCTCATTAAGAGCGACGATACCGGCTCTCTGAACGGCAGCGAAGAACTGGTTAAGGAAAGCCAAAAGTGGATGGCCGGTCAGTATATCAGCGACGCCAAAAAATGGGGCTACATTGACCCGGCCCGTTGGAACAACTTCTACAAGTGGCTGACGGACAACAAGCTGGTGGAGAAAGACATCAGCAGCAATGTAGGCTTTACCAACGATTACCTGGCATAAGAGATGGACATTTTATCCGCAGAAAACATTAAAAAAAGCTTTGACGAAAAGGTGATTTTGGACGGCGTAAACCTGACTTTGCGGCAGGGAGAGTTAATCTCCTTGCTGGGGGTCAGCGGCGCCGGCAAGACCACCCTGTTCAACTGCATCAGCGGCATTGACCGACCGGACAGCGGCCGGGTGGTGCTGGACGGGCAGGACATTACCGGCCAGCCGGGCCATATCAGCTATATGCTGCAAAAAGGACCTGCTGCTGCCCTACAAGAAGATCATTGACAATGTGTCCCTACCGCTGCTGCTCTCCGGCAAATCCAAAAAGGAAGCGCGGACAGAAGCCGGCAGTCACTTTGCCCAGTTCGGTCTGGAGGGCACCCAGCAGCAGTACCCGGCGGAATTGTCCGGCGGTATGCGCCAGCGGGCAGCCCTGCTGCGCACCTACCTGGCCGGTGACCGCGTAGCGCTGCTGGACGAACCGTTCAGTGCCCTGGACACCATCACCAAATCCGCCATGCACCGGTGGTATCTGTCCGTGATGGAGGAGATCAAGCTGTCAACCATCTTTATCACCCATGATATTGACGAGGCGGTGCTGCTCAGCGACCGCATTCTCATTCTCAGCGGGCGACCGGGCAAGATCACCCACCAAATCACCATTGCGGAGCCGAAGCCCCGGCGGCGGGACTTTAACCTGACTCCGGAATTTTTGAATTACAAAAAAGCAGGTGATTGACGCCTTGGGTGTGGTGTTATAATGCGGCAAAAGCAACCACTTGCGTAAACAGAATCAACCCATAACAAAAAAAACGGCATTGCAACCAAAATTGCAATGCCGTTTGTTTTATTTTTTGCGATCCCCCGGATGGTCTCCGCCTGCTGCACCTGCTCCGGTGTGGGCACAGGTACGCCCTCCAGCGGGTACTTGATCCCCAGGTTTTGCCACTTAAAGAGCCCCAGCGTATGGTACGGCAGGATCTCCACCTTCTCCACAGAAGAAAGGCTGTCGATAAAGTCTTTCAACTGCTGCAACTCTGCCGGGTCATCGGTCAGACCGGGACCAGCACGCGCCGGATCCACATCGGCTTGCCGATCTCCGACAAGTAGCGAGCCATATCCAAAATATTGGCGTTGTCCCGCCCGGTGAGTTCCTTTGTGCTTTTCGCTGTCCGTCTGCTTTAAGTCCAGCATCACCAGATCCGTCACTTCCATCAGCTTTTGGAACTTAGAGAAGAACGGCTCCTGCGGCTGAATGCAGAACCGCAGCTGTCCAGCGTGGTATGCACCCCGTGGGCCTTGGCAATGGAGAAGAACTCCGTTACAAAGTCGATCTGGAGCAGCGGCTCGCCCCCGCTAACGGTGATACCGCCGTTGGGCTGGCCTTTCTTGGTCCAGTAATTGCGATAACGATAAGCCTTATCAAACATCTGCTGTGGGGACAGGCTCATCTTTTCCGCCGCCGGATCCCAAGTCTCCGGGTTGTGGCAATATTTGCAGCGCATATTGCAGCCCTGCAAAAAGAGCACATAGCGCACCCCCGGGCCGTCTACCAGCCCGAAGGTCTCTATGGAATGAATTTTACCGATCATAAGCGATCAGCCGCTTACATTCTGTCGTGGCAGGTACGGGCAATAACATCCATCTGCTGCTCACGGGTCAGGTCAATAAACTTCACGGCGTAACCGGATACACGGATGGTGAAGTTTGCATACTCTTCCTTCTCCGGATGCTCCATGGCGTCGATCAGCTTCTCTTTACCGAACACATTCACGTTCAGGTGATGTGCGCCCTGATCGAAGTAGCCATCCATCACCTGTACCAGGTTGTTGATGCGCTCCTGCTCGTCATGGCCGATGGCGTCCGGGTTGATGGTCTGGGTATTGGAGATACCATCCAGAGCATACTCATAAGGCAGCTTAGCTACAGAGTTCAGAGAAGCCAGCAGGCCGTTCTGCTCTGCGCCGTAAGCCGGGTTGGCACCGGGAGCCAGCGGCTCGCCTGCCTTACGGCCGTCAGGCATAGCACCGGTAGCCTTACCATATACAACGTTGGAGGTAATGGTCAGGATAGAGGTGGTTGGCTCGGAATTACGATAGGTGTGGTGCTTCTTGATCTTCGTCAGGAAGGTCTTCAGCAGCCATACAGCGATCTCATCTGCACGGTCGTCATCGTTGCCGTAGCGGGGGAAGTCGCCGGTGGTCTCGTAGTCAACCACAATGCCGTCCTCGTTGCGGATGGTCTTAACCTTAGCGTACTTGATGGCGCTCAGGGAGTCTACCACGTGGGAGAAGCCGGCAATACCGGTGGCAAAGGTTCTGCGTACATCGGTATCAATCAGAGCCATCTCGGCAGCTTCGTAGTAATACTTATCATGCATGTACTGGATCAGGTTCAGCACATTCACATACAGATCAGCCAGCCAGTCCATCATGCGGTCATACTTCTCAATGACCTCATCATAGTCCAGGTACTCGGAAGTGATCGGCTTGTACTCGGGACCAACCTGCTGGCCGGTCTTTACATCCACACCGCCGTTGATAGCGTACAGCAGGCACTTAGCCAGGTTGGCTCTTGCGCCGAAGAACTGCATCTCTTTACCGGTCTGGGTAGCGGATACGCAGCAGCAGATGCTGTAATCGTCGCCCCATACCGGCTTCATCACATCGTCGTTCTCATACTGGATGGAGCTGGTGCGGATAGAAATGTCTGCCGCGTACTTCTTAAAGTTCTCAGGCAGAGCGGAGGAATACAGAACAGTCAGGTTCGGCTCCGGAGAGGGACCCATATTCTCCAAAGTGTGCAGGAAACGGTAGTCGTTCTTGGTAACCATATGACGGCCGTCCATGCCGATACCACCAACTTCCAGAGTAGCCCATACAGGGTCGCCGGAGAACAACTGATTGTAAGAAGGTATACGGGCAAATTTCACCATACGGAACTTCATAACCAAGTGGTCGATCAATTCCTGTGCCTCGCTCTCGGTCAAAGTGCCGGCTTCCAGATCTCTCTCAATGTAGATATCCAGGAAAGTGGACACACGACCAACGCTCATCGCAGCACCGTTCTGGGTCTTGATGGCAGCCAGGTAGCCGAAGTACAGCCACTGCACAGCCTCTTTTGCGTTCTTTGCGGGCTGAGAAATATCAAAGCCATACTTCTCGGCCATAACTTTCATCTCGCCCAGAGCCTTGATCTGCATAGCCAGCTCTTCTCTCTGACGGATGATGTCGTCCGTCATAGAACCGCTGCCGCAGTTGGCAAAGTCTTCCTTCTTCTGCTCGATCAGGAAGTCGATACCGTACAGGGCCACACGGCGATAATCGCCGACGATACGGCCACGGCCGTAAGTATCCGGCAGACCAGTAATGATCTTGTTGTGGCGAGCCTTCTTCATCTCGGGCGTATATGCGTCAAACACACCCTGGTTATGCGTCTTGCAATACTCGGTGAAGATCTTGTGCAGCTCCGGGTCCGGCTCATAGCCGTAAGTGGAGCAAGCCTGCTCCGCCATCTTGATACCGCCATAGGGCATAAAGGCACGCTTCAGGGGCTTGTCGGTCTGCAAACCAACCACAGCCTCCAGATCCTTCAGATCCTCGCTGATGTAGCCCGGCTCATGGGCAGTAATGCCGGACACGATCTTCGTGTCCATATCCAAAACGCCGCCCTTGGCGCGCTCTTCTTTTTGCAGACCCTGCAACACGCCCCACAGCTTGTTGGTAGCGTCCGTGGGTCCTGCCAGGAAATGCTCATCCCCATCATAGGGCTTGTAGTTCTTCTGGATGAAGTCTCTTACATTGACTTCCTCTTTCCAGAGGGAACCGTCAAAGCCATTCCATTGTTCAAAATTGACCATCGTATTACCTCCTACAGTATTTGTTTGCTGAATATAAAACTAATGTTTGGCATAGTTGAAATTGCGAAAACAGACGCAATTTGGCACACCTGTCCGCAAATCGCTAATAATATACAACAAATCGTCTTGAATTTCAACCCAAATTGTATAAGTATTTTGCCCATTCCGGCTAAAGTTTTTGAAAATTTTGACCAGTTGTTGTAATCATTACCAGCTTGTACTCATTACAATTTTAATTATAAACGGAAAACGACCTTTTGTCAAGGGGTTTTTTCTGTTTTTTGCAGAACACACCTTGCGGCGGTGCTCGCCTTTCTCTGATATTATTTTAACATAATTTGCTGTATTTTCCAAAATTTTTGCACGCTGTTGCGCAATTCTGCACACAGTGTAAATTATTTATGAATTCCGCCGCTGTCAGATTGACAATAATTTATCAATTCGCTATACTGAACTTGCAAGCGGCGAAAAAAAACGCCGAAATTTTCAATCAAAAGAGGTAATTTGTTATGGCAAACAGATTTGTATTGAATGAGACCAGTTACCACGGCCCCGGTGCGATCCAGGAGATCGCCGGTGAAGTGAAAGGCCGCGGGTTCAAAAAGTGCTTTGTGTGCTCTGACCCGGACCTGATTAAATTTAATGTAACGAAGAAAGTGACCGATGTGCTGGAGAATGCCGGCATTGACTACGAGATCTACAGCAAAATCAAGGCCAACCCCACGGTGGAGAATGTGCAGACCGGCGTGGCCGCCTTTAAGGCCAGCGGCGCAGACTGCATCATCGCCATTGGCGGCGGCTCCTCTATGGACACCGCCAAAGCCATCGGTATTATCATTGAGAACCCGGAATTCAGCGATGTAATCTCCCTGGAGGGCGTGGCCCACCACCAAGAAGGCCGTGCCGATCATCGCCGTTCCCACCACTGCCGGTACAGCCGCCGAGGTCACCATCAACTATGTAATCACCGACACGGAGAAGAACCGCAAAATGGTGTGCGTAGATGTGCACGACATTCCCGTAGTAGCCGTTGTGGACCCGGAGATGATGGCATCCATGCCCAAGGGGCTGACCGCCGCCACAGGTATGGACGCACTGACCCACGCCATTGAGGGCTACATTACCAAGACCGCCTGGGAAATGAGCGATATGTTCCACCTGAAAGCCATTGAGATCATCAGCAAGAACCTGCGCGGTGCCGTAGCCAACACCCCGGAGGGCCGCGAGGGCATGGCACTGGGCCAGTACATTGCCGGTATGGGCTTTTCCAATGTAGGCCTGGGCATTGTGCACTCCATGGCGCACCCGCTGGGCGCTGTGTATGACACACCCCACGGCGTAGCCAACGCCATTATCCTGCCCACCGTGATGGCCTACAACGCACCTGCCACCGGTGAAAAATACCGGGATATTGCCAAGGCCATGGGTGTTAAGGGCGTGGACGATATGACTCTGGACCAGGCTCGTGCCGCTGCCGTGGACGCTGTCAAGCAGCTGTCCCAGGATGTGGGTATCCCCGCCGATCTGAAAGACATTGTAAAGCCGGAGGATGTGGACTTCCTGGCGCAGAGCGCTTATGACGACGCCTGCCGTCCCGGCAACCCCAGAGACACCAGCGTAGAGGAGATCAAACAGTTGTATCTCTCCCTGATGTAAATCTTTTTTGCAAGACAGCCGCACCGCTTCGCCATGAGCAGTGCGGCTTTTTTGCGCCCCGGCATTGTATTTCCCGATCATTTATGCTATGCTAAAGGCAATGTGAGGAAGAAAGGTGATTTACATTGACCATTTCTGACGCAATTCGCTATGTTGGCGTCAACGATACAGACATTGATTTGTTTGAAAGCCAGTACCCGGTGCCCCACGGCGTATCCTACAACAGCTATCTGCTGCTGGACGACAAGATTGCCCTGCTGGACACGGTGGACAAACGCAAATATGACGACTGGGCCGCAAAGGTGGACGCTGTTCTGGACGGGCGCACCCCGGACTACATTGTGGTGCACCACTTAGAGCCGGACCACGCCGGCAGTCTGCAAATGACCATAGAGAAATATCCCGAAGCCACCCTGGTGCTCAGCGCCAAGGCGCTGGCTATGCTGCCCCAGTTTTTTGACCTGCCGGCAGGCACCAAGACCCTGTCGGTGAAAGAGGGCGACACGCTGGAGCTGGGTCACCACACCTTGACCTTTGTGATGGCACCCATGGTGCACTGGCCGGAGGTGATGGTCAGCTACGAACAAACGGAAAAGGTGCTCTTTAGCGCAGACGCCTTTGGCAAATTCGGCGCCGTAGGCACGGACGAGCCTTGGCCGGAAGAAGCCCGCCGCTACTTTATCAATATCGTGGGCAAATACGGTGCGCCGGTGCAGACCCTGCTGAAAAAAGCCGCCGCCCTGGATATTGCCACCATTTGCCCGCTGCACGGCCCGGTACTGCAAGGGGACCTGACCCCCTATCTGCACCTGTATAACACTTGGAGCAGCTATCAGCCGGAAACCCGAGGTGTGTTCATTGCCTATGCCTCCATTTACGGCAACACGAAGACGGCTGCTCTGCTGCTGGCGGAGGAACTGAAAAGCCGTGGCGTAACGGTAGAAATCGCGGATTTAAGCCGCACGGATTTGGCACAGGCAGTAGCAAAAGCATTTCAGTACAGCCAAATGGTATGCGCCGCCCCCAGCTATGACGGCGGGGGTGTTCCCGGTAATGGCGGACTTCTTGCACCACTTAAAGAGCAAGAGTTACCAAAACCGCACCGTGGCCTTGATTGAAAACGGCAGCTGGGCGCCCAGCGCCGCCCGCACCATGACCGCCCAGTTGGAGGAGATGAAAGCCATCACCCTGCTGTCGGGCACCGTCACCGTGCGCGCCGCCTTAAAGGACGCAGACCGCACCGCGCTGGCCGCACTGGCAGACGCGCTGGCGCAGTAAGGAGCAGACCATGGTTGTATATACAAACGCAGATTTCATCTCCCTGAATGAGGAGAATCTCACTTACAGTGTGCTGGTAGAGGACAAGGGCAAGATTGCCTATATCGGCTACAATACGCCCCTGTGTTATCGAGACGCCAAGGTGGTAGACCTGGAGGGCAAAGCGGTACTGCCGGCAGTAAACGACCTGATCCCGGTGGACTGCAAGGACGCCGGCTGCGCCGTACTGGCTGTGGGCGAAAGTGCCGACTTTGCCGTCTTGGACAAAAAACATTCTCAAGGACCCTACTGCCTCGGTGGAAGCCGTGTACCTGAAAGGCCGCGACACCAGCAAAAGCCGCTTTCCGTTTTTTCATATCTAAAGTGTTACAGTAAAAAGGCGCACACCAAAACCGGTGTGCGCCTTTTTGTTTTCCATATTTGGCTATTTGCCCCCTTTACACGGGAGCCTTATTTTTTGTCTTTTTACCGCTTTTACTTATGATTTCCCCTGCTTTTCTTCTTATAGTGTATCAGCAGCACCACGGCCGCAAACACAGCGGCAGTGCCGAAAACCGCGCCAAAAGCAATGCCCGCAGTAGCCGGAGGCAGATATAACTTACCACCGTCCGACAAAGTGGGGGTCGCCTTTTCCGGCAATTTATACAAATCCGCACCGCTGTTTTTGCCATAGGCCACCTGCACCACGCTCACCTGGTACTTGCTCAGCTCCACCTGGAGGTCCGTGCCGGGGGTCAGCTCCGTTTGGGTAGGCGCCGTGGTATTGCTGTCCAGTTCATTGCAGGCGGACTTAAATTTGCCTTGCAGGCTTTGGACGGAAACCGCATTCGGTTTGTAGCCGTCCAGCTGCACATTCACCGTCCGGTCCTTGCCGGAGGTATTCACCAGCTTAATATACAGCACCTGGTTCTCCGGGTCGCAGGTAACGGACTGGTACACCCCGTCCTGTACGGTACTGCCGCCGTCAAAAGTGGCGTGCACATACTGCGTACCCACATTGTTGGCAAAAAGCATTTGCACATAATAGGAGGGAGTGAGCACCGTTTGGCGGCTGTCAAACCAAATGAGATTCACATTCCAGCTTTGGGCATTGACCTTGGCAAAGGTGGGGGCGTAGGATGCCATATCCACCACATCGCCGTTGCGTTCCAAGCCGGTCAGGTAGCTGGCTTCTTCCACCGCTTCCCAAATGTTGCTCTTGGTCTCTATGGTGCCGATCCCGGCAGAGGTGGCGGCGTACTCGCCCACAAACACATGGGCACCGGAGCGGTCAAAGCGATCGTAGCGATCATTGTGGTCAAACAGGTAGCCGTCATAGGTATAATAATGCTCGTCCACCACCGTGTCTTTAAATTCCCGGTCAATCCACGCCATATTGCCGTCGTAAGCATCCCCCTCCAGGTAAGTACCGGCAGAGGAGATCACAGTGATCTGCGGGTATTTCTCTTTTACTGCCTTGTAAAGCGCCTTGAAGTTGCGTTCATACACGGCGCCCCAGTTCTCATTTCCCAGACCGATATATTGCAGATTAAAGGGCTTGGCGTGGCCGTTGGCCGCCCGCAGTGCGCCCCAGTAGCTGGTGGTGGCGTCGCCGTTGGCGTACTCAATCAGATCCAGTACATCCTGCACATAATTGTCCCACGCATCCGTGCCCGGGCGCAGAGCAATGGTGTCCAAATACGCCTCCCAGTCGGCGGCGCTGTTGATGTTCAGCTTTTTGATTTTGTCCGTATATTCTGTGCGGGCGTCGGTATCCTTTTCGTCCAGGCCCACCTTTTCCGTCAAATACGCCTCCCACTGCGCGTCGGTCATGCCCAGTTTGGCATACGCTGCCGCGTGATCATCATAGGCCGCCCGCGGCTGGCAGCTGAGCCCCACATTCACAATGGGCAGCGCCAACGCGTTCAGATCCGCGCACAGCTGGAAATACTCGTGGTAGCCCATAGCGTTGGTGTTGTTATAGTCCCGGCCGTTGTCGTCCTTCCACAAGTTCTCACTTTGCTTGCGCTCCTCCAAGGGGCCGATGGTATCTTTCCAATTGTACAGCTGATCCAGGCTACCGCCCTCTGCCAGGCACCCGCCGGGAAAGCGGATAAACCGCGGGTGCAAATTTTGCAGCGCTGCAAACAGGTCGCTGCGCAGAGTGGTATATTTCCAGCTGTCGCTGCCGTAACCGTAGCTGCCCTGGGGCACCAGGGTGACGAAATCCAGGTATAAAGTCCCCTCACCCTCCAGCTGAAATACCAAGGCGCCATCTTTGCTGGCACTGGCGGTCAGCGGTACGGTCAGCTTGTTCCAGGCGCCGCCGGTTTTGCTCAAGTCCAGCTGCACCGCCGTCTGCTTGCCGTCGCCGCAGTCCAAATACACCTGCGCGGTGCCGGTAAAGCCGCCGGAGCGCACATAGCAGCTGAAATCATACACCTGGTCCGCCACAAAGCCCATATCCGCCGTGTTGGCTTTCTTTTTATCATATTTATCCGTCTTGTATTTATAAATCTCCGTAAAGCCCAGGTTCGTCAGACTGCCCTTGCCGTCCACCGTCACCTTGGCGTAGGTGGGATTGTTCTTATTTAGGGGCAGGTTGCCCTCGGTGGTCAGCTCCAAACCATCCGCCACCCAGCCGGTGGTAGGCGCAGAGGCGTACTCAAAGCTGTCGTTATTTACCAAATTGGACACCAAGCCCCCGTCGCAGGCGTAGCTGATGTCCTCAATAAACGCACCGTACAAATGATCCGAGATGGCGGTTTGCTTGGCGTCTGCCGCCACACGCAGCACTGCCTTATCCGCTGCCTGCACCGGCAAGGCAGCGCCCAAAGGTCAGTGCACCGGCCAGCAGTGCGCAAAAAATCCGTTTCATATATAGAACCCCCTCTATTTTATACCTTTATTATAGCATACCGCCCTGCCCCAGCGCAACTAAAAAGGCCGTGCCTGCACACAGTGTGCAATATTTTTTGTTATAATTTTATCGAACTTTTTAATGTACTTTGTCAGTATAGGCATATTAAGATTTTGTCTATTTTTCAAGCCGGTTGACAGCACCGAACCCTTGCCGTATAATAAATCTATTAAAAAGGTAGGTATTCGCTATGGAACAGGCATTTTCCAGAACAGAATTACTCTTGGGCAGCAGCGCTCTGGAGCGGCTGGCCGCCTCGCGGGTGGCGGTATTCGGCATTGGCGGCGTAGGCGGCTATGTGTGCGAGGCTTTGGCCCGTACCGGCGTGGGGCACCTGGATCTGATCGACAGCGACACAGTGGCCGTGTCCAACATCAACCGCCAGATCATCGCCACCACCAAAACCGTGGGGCAGTACAAGACGGACGCCATGGAGGCTCGAATCTTAGACATCAATCCGGCGGCCAAGATCACCAAGCACAACTGCTTCTTTTTGCCGGAAACGGCGGCGGATTTTCCCTTTAACCAATACGATTATGTGGTGGACGCAGTAGACACCATGAGCGCCAAGCTGGCGCTGGTGACCCATTGCCACGCCGCCGGCGTGCCCATCATCTGCGCCATGGGCGCCGGGAATAAGCTGGACTCCACCGGCTTTCAGGTGGCGGACCTGGCTAAAACGAAAATGGATTCGCTGGCCCGGGTCATGCGCCGGGAGCTGAAAAAGCGGGGTATTCACCACCTAAAGGTGGTCTACTCCGAAGAACCGCCTATTCCCACCGCCGGCGCCGGACAGGCGGATCCGGATCACCCCGGCCGCCGCAGCACGCCCGGCAGCGTGGCCTTTGTGCCCTCCGTGATGGGCCTGATCCTAGCCGGCGAAGTAGTCAAGGATCTGATTAAAGCGGAAAAATAAGCAAGCAAAAAGCCAACCGAGCAAGACGCCCGATTGGCTTTTTTCTATTTTGGCAACACGCCATTTATGCAGGGATTGTCGGTCACTGGCAGCGGCAGTCAACAAAGAACTTCACTTTCACTGCCCACAGGGTCATTTTTGGTACAGTGAAACGACCCGGAACAGATTTTCATTGCACTTTACCGTGGAGCGTGGTACAGTAGGCTTGTAAGGCGGGTGGCCGTCTTGCATATAGGCTTATCATTATACATTTTGTACTCCTATTTTCATTTTTTACTTCCTTGTGTTATTTTCCTTTCTGCAGCTCGGGCAGCCACCTACCCGGGCAGCCCACACCCATGGCGGGCGGCCACCCGCCATCTACTTTTTTACTTAGAAGCGTAGAGCTTCTAAGATTTTGATCGCGTCGTCCGGTGTTTTGCATTTCTTCAAGGCACCGGACACAAATTCAATCCACCTAACCCACAGGCCTGACCGAGCAGATCAAAACTGCCCGGCTTTTTTTATACCTTGCATTACCAAGTACTGCAATAAGTACTGCAACGCCAAAAGTTTTTATTTTCTCTCATTTTTTGTAAAAGCGAAAATTTGGCTTATCCAAGCCAAAAATGGGAACATGAAGAAATAAAGGACGGCTAAAAAGCCGTCCTTTTTTAGGTCGAGGTGACAAGAATATAGGCGTAAAATTTGGCTTAGCAGCGGGCTTTCTGCCATTCTGTACTGCAACAGTACTGCAACGCCGTTACTGCTGCAAGAACTGCTCGATCGACTGCTTGATAATCTGTGCCTGTGCAATACCATCAGCAGCGCATTTCTCACGAAAAGCGGAAGCCATTTCCTTGGGGGCACTTATCTTTTCTTATTTATATCTGTGCAGCACTTTTCTGTGGAGCATTCGGGGTAAGCTGCTGGATATAGGCGTCTGCTGCCTCTGTGTACTTTTTTGTTCGTAGTCGGAGAATACATCACAGTAGGTGTTCAGCGTTGTTTCTATATTGGCGTGGCCAAGGCGCTTTTGCAACACCTTCGCTGGCATTCCGCTCTCAATGCAGCGGGTGGCGTATGTATGCCGCAGGCTGTGCAAGGATACAACGCCGGGTATGGACGGATCCAGCACATTGTATTTTTTTAAGATACGCTGAAATTGCAAATTCACTTGGCTGGTGGTCAGTACCTTGTGACCCTTGAAGTCGTAGAACAGCAGATCCAAGCGGTTGGGCTGCCACCGTTCCATATATTCGGATAAAATGCGGTATGGGGCGTCTGTCAGGCTCAAAAGCCGCTGCCCGGCATAGGTCTTGGTTTTTGTGCCTATAACAGCGTGGTCCGTCTGATCCTTGGTCACCGTGCGTCGCACATTCACGGTGCGGAATGTCAAATTGACATCGTGCACATCCAAGGCGTTGATCTCGCCCATACGCATTCCTGTGCTGAGCATTAACATCATCTGCTCCCAGTATCGGCAGCCACGCTCTTGGTCGTTCATGACCTGCACAAACCTGGTCTGCTCCTCTACGGTCAAAGCACGCACCTTGCGGGTGGCCTTGTTGCTCTTTGGCTTTTTCATGCCACGCATAGGATCCTTGCGGATCAGATCGTTATCAAGAGCCGTGCGGAAGCAGCGGGCCAGCAGGGCGTAGTCCTTGGCGATTACCGAATTGGAACAGCTGGTGATCTCTATTAGGTATTGGGTTACCTGTGGTGGCCTTACGGATTGCAGCGGGCAGTCGCCTATGGAACTGGCGGCGATCCGTTTACAGCTGGCCAGCTTGCGCAGGTAGGTATTGTCCCCTATCTGGTTTAGCGCCCGGTCTGTCTCGACAAGTGATAAGATATACTGGGCAACGGTGATCTTGTCCGGCTCAATTACAGAGCCGGTGGAAAGTTCATTTTTCAAAGCGTCCAGCTTTGCCCGCACATCTGCCTGTCGCTTACCGTACACAGTTTTGCGCTTGGGCCGGCCGTTGGCGTCCACGCCTATAGTCAGCTGGGCAGCCCATAGGCCTTTGCTTTCCATCTTATAGATGGTTCCGTCACCATTCCCTCTTTTTCTTGGCATTGTACACACTTCTCCTTTGCATATAGCAGCGGGCAGCACCTAAAAAAGGGCGCAAAAATGCCCTGCTTGATTTTTTTGCAGGGCTGTGATACAATAACCAGTGTTGGGTGGGTATTGTATTACACAATCCTACTTATCGGCTCTATCCTGTTGGCGCAGGGTAGGGCTTTTTTATTTGTTATTATGTCGGCGTCAAAAACGATTTTATACCTGCTCGCTTTCAAGAAGCCTTACTGTCTGACGGTATTCCTCCGCTTTGGCAACGGCGGTAAAAGTGACCGTAGCATTATGGTTTTCTTTCACTACCTTTTCAACTTCAGAAAGCGAAACGCGGAAGAATTCTTTTCGGCTGTTTACAAGATTTATACGCCGATCATCAAACTGCCGGTGCAAAGCCGTCTCCAACGCCGGCGCGTCCTCAGAGAAAATCATAGCGTGAACATCAAATTCAAATGGTACGGAAGCGCTGCTGAGTTCTTTTATACGGTCCATAGGCTCTAACCGTCGTGTCATTCCAATTTTATATACATTCTCTCCAAAAGAGCCGATATTGGATATTACATAGACGAAGCCGGCGCGCGTATTCTGCTCCCGATCGAGTACATTTTTTCTGTCCTGCTCTAACAGGCCGAGTTTTGACTCCAGCTCTTTTATCTTGTCAACATAAAGCTGCTTTTCAATATCATCCGCTTTATGTAGATAAGTCATGAGTTTCTGAATTTCATTTTGAACTGCCGTTCTTCCTTATCGAGCTTTGCTTTTTCGCGTTCAATTTCGCGGCGCACTTTTTCTTCTTCGAGCATTTGCTCTCGGATCGCGCGTTGTTCTTCCTTTTCGCGCTCTGCCATCACCTGATTGCCGTACATACAGTTGAGCTGTTCCAGTTTAATCTCCAGCAGCGGGCGGTTGAGTTCCACTCCGTCCGGTGCAAAAATTCTGTTAAGCATCTCAAAGGACTTGATGATTTTAGAGCGCGCACCGTCAATGTTCCGAGTAGTAACATTCTTAATAATAGCCGCCGCTTCCGAATTAAAAGCAACGCAGGATCTGTTTCACATTTGCATTTATAACAGACTTTGGCGCGTCAGAATGTACAGAGACGGCATTATTTGAGGAAATGCATTCCTTTTCATTAAGTTGTGCAAGAGCAAATTTGTCTTTATATTCTGCAGACGATATATCATAGTCTACCGGGACGGAAGAAGAAACGGCAATCGCTTCTTGCTGTGCCACTTCAATTTCAGCTTTAAGATTGTGGATTTCGATATTCAACTGAGAAATGCATTTCCGTTTTTGCGTCAGTTCACGCTCAACAGCTTGAATTTTTTGAGTACAACTGTCCTCTGTTTCTTTTCGCATTTTTTCCGTAGCCGCTTTGGCGTCCTGCACGCGTTGATCTGCATTGGCATTCGTAAACGCCGCGTATTCGTCGGCATTTTTAATTATTTTTAGGCTTGAAAATGATTTCTGCAAAATATAATAGTACAGCACGAGAAACGCTACATCAGCCAAAGCAAACAGCGGTACTCCTACTGTAGCCAAGATAGAAATCGCAATAATAAACGGATATGCATACAAAAGGATTTTATATTCTTTTTTTCATTTCTTTTTTCCTCTTATTAAGTTATTACATCTATAATCACGGCGTGCCGTGAATTATGACATTCCACATTCAAAGTAGAATTCAATGGCCTTGTGTATATAGTTCTCGGTCACATTGAAATACTCGGCCAACTCGTAAGGCTCCAGCCCCTGGCGCAGCTGCGTCTCCAACTCGTCCTTGGGGATCAACTTTTTCACCGCCCATTTGTCTGCCCGGCGTTCGTGCTTACTGCGCCGGTCCAGCGGTGCGTATAGGTTGTAAAACGACCCGGTTATGCAGTGCCCGGCTTCATGTGCCAGGCGGCAGCGGGCCTCTGCGGTGCTCTCCAGGCTCTGCTCGTCAAGTGCTATGTAATAATCATCGCCGATATTGGCAGACGCAGACTTGGCAGCGGGCATACTGCCCAGATACACCTCTATGTTGTTTTGCTCGATGAGATCGAGCAGGGACTCAGTTGTTGTCATTCTCTCTCTTTCTCTTATCCTTTATAAACTCAACAAATCCTTTAACTTCGTTCCACATCTCATCGGTGACTTCACCATCACCACCAAATAGTGCCACTTTGGCTATCTCCTCCGGACTTTGTTGGTCCGGGGGATTTTTTATGTCCGTTTTCCAGTTAAGTAGTCAATAGACACACCGAAATACTCACTAATGCTCTTAAGTATCTCCAGTTTGGGTTCTACATCTTCTCCATTCTCATATTTTTTCTTCCAAAAGGAGACACTGCATTTATTAAAGCCACATTCTATAGCGGCTCGTGAAGGCGAGATACCGGCCTCATTGCATATATGTTGAAAGCGGTCATAAAACACAAAAAATGCCTCCTTGTTTTGTGCAAATTACACAAAGTTTAACAAATTAGACTTTTTGTGTTGCAAAGTTGAACGAATTGGCTTATAATGCAAGTGTGGTTGAATTCGTTAAACTATTTCAACAGCGTTAGCAACTTTGTGTTTAATTCTTTGGACAAGATGAGTATAGCACACAGGTTTAATAAATTCAACCACTTTTTAAAAAATCTGGGAGGAGGTATATTTTTTGGACAGTTGGATTGAAACAGCAATAGGAAAAATGCACATGAACAAGATCACGCAGCGTGACCTTGCCAGGAAACTCAACTGGTCTCCGCAATATCTTTGTAATGTGCTCGGCGGAAAGCGAAAATCAAAAAGCGGAGAAGAGCGCATCCTCGGCGCAATCAACGAGATCATCGCCGAGCGCAACAACTAAATACACGGCCAGCCTTTAGATAAGCAGCAGGCAGTTAAAGCGAGGTGAATAAAAGTGATTGTTGTATTGGTTCTTGCCGCCTTAGCAGCGCTCAGTGCTCTGATGGAGCATTGGAAGCTGCGTGCGGTTCTGTATTTTCTGGCACACAAGAACATCCAATTCACCGAAGCGGATATGGAGAAGTGCCTGCGCCAGGTGCTGGAACACCAATTCAAACGGTAGGTGGATTAAGCAACATTGATGATAAGACACTGGTTGCGACGGATGAGAGAACATTCAGAGAAGCAGAGGCAAATTTGGAAGCAATTTTCTTTGTTTTTCTCCATACATTGTCATCTCGGATGTTATCCAGCAGATCGTGACCTGGCATGAGGATGGATTCCACAAAATATGTTGGTGTGGTGCATAGATCTGCAACCGAGACGGCCTTTATGTATCTGGCCTCTGACAGCAAGCTGATTGTATACAAGATTTCTTCAGAAGTGTATGGGTCTATTTGAATGGTAGAGGCGTCTAAGTGGTCATTGTAACCAAGGTGCTCTTCAAGGTAGATCAGTACCTCTCTTACACAGTCTTTGTTTAATTTCATCTGATTTCGTCCTTTCGTCATAATAACATCATTATAGCAACAATTTACAACCAATGCCAGCCTTTTGGGCGGCGGCAGGAGATACGCAGGCAGCGGGACCTTTTTTCATTTCTTCTCTTTCTTCTTTTCTTTTTTGTCAAATTTACCCATTATATTCCTGCTTCCGGTGCCCGCCCCACCCAACATCACATTTATCGCCAACGGCACTTTTGCCGTGCAGCGGGCAGCTTGCGGCTCTGCCGCTTGCCCAAAGGGCTGGCCTAATCAAGAAAGGAGAAATAACAATGAAAGTACCCATCAACAAGGACAGCCCCTTGGCAATGGACGACTTCGACGCCGCCGTGCAGCAGCGTATGGAGCGCCTGCAAAGCTATATTGACCTGATCCGCACCGCCGAAGCTGTAGAGGAAGAGGTCAAGGTCAAGGGTACAAAACTGTATCTTGGTCCGGAAGATGTGGCGGCATACCTGAACTGTAGCATACCAACGGCGCGGCAGTATATGCACCGCCCGGGCTTCCTCTCATTCAGTTGGGTGAGAACGGCACAAAGTTGGCTGTGTTCGCCCCGGCGTTCCACGCCTATAATGCAGGCAAATATTGATTTTGCAGTCAACTGCAAAGAAAGGACAAACCAATGACGAAACGAGAAAAGGCAGGCGTGGTCCTGGTGATTACCGGCTTTTTGCTGGTGCTGCTTGGCTGCTGCCTGGTGGCGGACAACCCCTATTGGTGGGTGTCTGTGGCAAGCAGCGGAACCGGATGTGGGCTGATCGCCCTGGCAGTGTTCGTGCTGCCCAAGGACGAGGACGAGCCGCAGCAGGATAAACGGCTGGTGATTGAGGACGAAAACCACAAGGTGGTGCTGGTAGCACCGCTGACAGACTTTGAATTGGCGTATCTGCACGCCATTCAACTTGGAAAGGATGATGAAAATGGAAGATTACATTGATTTGGTAATTGCTAAACTGGACGAGGACCACATTGTCCTGCGGGCGCCGTGGAACACCGTCAGAGCCGGCGATACCGTGTATGTGCGTGGCGACGGCAACTACGAGGCGCTGGAAGTCATCGCAGAGCGGAAAACCAAGGCTCTGATGGAATTGCCGAAAGTGACAGCCATTATGCTGCCGCTGGAGTATGGCGACGAACAAAGCGGCGGGCAAAAAGAAAAAGCCGACTGAGCGACCAGTCGACTTGAACACAGGCGGCGAAAAGAAAGTAAAACGCCTGCGCTAATTACATTATATATCAAGGACCGCAGAGAAGTCAAGGACAAGCCGTGCGGCAAGGGCGAAAAAAGGGGTCTGTGCTCCTTTTTTGCTCCTCGTTCAAAGTATTATTTTTAGGCGCAAAACCCCAACGGCAAAAATATATATCGCTTGGCATTCTTCAGCGGGTTCAGGCGCAGGCAGGAGACCGGCGGCAACAGGGTGTGCACCCGCGCCGCATAATGAGGAGCTGTGCTCTGTGGGAATGTGGAACACGCCGGTGAACCGGTGGGAAACTTGCTTTTCCACCCGGGAGCCGATCAGCGTTTTCCAGCATTTCCATAGAGTGCCGGTCCGTCCAGAAAGGAGCAAACCAAAATGCCATGGGTGCAAAAGACCGTCCATGCGGGAAGATGTATCTATATCCAGCGCCACTACTCCTCGCGCTATGGCAGCAAACACAAATGCACCAGAGGGAGCAACTACGGCAAAACAAGTGAGGCCCAGGCCATTGTAAACAATCGCCAGGCGTGCCTACAGCAAGAGATGATTTTTAACGCCAATTTTGGTCCAGGTGATCTGACCGCTACCTTTACATTCCGTAAGGCGGACAGACCCAAGAATTTGCAAGAGATCAAGAAACTGTGGGCGGCATATATGGTCAAACTGCGATATGCCTACAAAAAAGGCAGGTGTGGAGTTCAAATGGATGAGGGCCATTGAGACCCCGGACAAGAACCCGCATATTCACATGGCGCTGTCCGGCATCGACATAGCCAAGCTGCCTCGGTGGCCGTATGGGCGGGTGGACTTTGTGCCGGTTGATGACAGAGACCACCACACCTACGGTGGGACCTGCGTGAGGAAACACATATCAAGCAAGGGCACAAAGGTAAGTACAACACGGCCAAAGCAAAGGTATGCTACAGCCGCAGTCGCAACCTGACCGTACCGGAGCCGGAGTACAAAATCATTTATAATGACCACTGGGCGGACGAGCCAAAGGCACCAAAGGGCTATTATGTTGTCCGGGACACCCTGAACAACTGGGAGGACGAAGTCACCGGGTTCAAGTACCAGTCCTATGTGCTTTGCCCGATCTCAAAGAACCAACCGCACCGGCGGTGTTAGGAGGGCGACAATGACATACATACAGCAATGGGAACAAATGCGGGACAAGGTGCGAAACTTGGAACAGGAACGCCAAACCCAGCTGATCTTGGCACCGCACAACGCCTACGGCTTCAAGCTAAACATCAACCACCCGCTGATCCGGCCTAAGTGGGACGCCTTTAAGAGCACCAAGGGCCTGGGCCAGTATGGCATGACGGACGATCTGCGCCGGGAATTTGAGGAGGCAGTGCTGGCCAGTAAGTACATGCAAAAGTGCATGGAGCAGGAACAAAGGAAGATTGGCGTAGTCGAGCACCAATTCATCCGTATGGCCTACCCGTAGAGAAACAGGCAGCGGGCTAATGGCACCAAGAACACTGGACTGCTGCCCAGTACCAGGAGTATCTCCGGCAGCGGGCCAAAGGCGGGAACAAATACCACGCAGTAAAAGCCCAAATGGACGGCCGCACCTATGACAGTCGGAGCGAGTGCAAGCGGGCAAAGGAGCTGCAACTGTTGGAACGGCACGGCCTGGTGCGCAACCTGCGGGAGCAGGTCCCTTATGAGTTGATCCCGGCAGGGGTCGGCGAACACCGAAAAGAGCGCCCGGTGATTTATAAAGCGGACTTTGTATATGAGGTCTGCCAGCCGGACGGCACCTGGAAATGGGTGGTAGAGGACACCAAGGGCGCCAAAACAAAGGAATACATCATCAAAAGAAAGCTGATGCTGTACATTCACGGCATCAGCATAAAGGAGACGGAAAATGAATTTCAAAAATTGCTATCCATTTGCAAACGAAGCAAGGCCTATTTTCTATATGACCTGCCTGACGGCGAGCAAATGCTCAGTAATGGCAGCTGCGGTTACATCCTGTACGGCCACCCTGAATACACGCCGGAGACGCTGCGCATGGTCGCTGACTTGGCAGAGGATGACAGCGTGATCATGACAAGAATGCCGAAAGCGGATCTGCCGCTGGCAGACCAATGCCCCAATGAAGAATATGCCGCCCCGCTGGACACCTGCATTGTAGCCGCAGGCGCTGTATGGCAACCGCTGATTGTAGGTGCGGGCATGACATTCATCAACAGAAGAGCGTTGCAACCTATCGAAAAGGAAGAAGAGGGATATTACCTGTACAAGCGCGGGGACCTGGTGGTAGTTAAGTCCGGCCTGATCGTGCAGGGCGTGATCAGCACAATGGATCTGTCCAAAGCAGAAGCTGTATGCCGGGATCTGATCAACCTGGGCACCGTGGCCGGTATGGCCTTTGAGGAGCGCAACAATGAAGAATGAGAACGAAAAAACTACTATTGCAATCTTGGCGACGATATGCCGAGATGTGTGTATCTATGGCTCAATCAATAACCGGTGCGGCCTGGACAAGCCGGAACTGGACGAGCACTGCCAGCGTTGCGCGCTGGCGCAGATCAAGGAGGTAACGCTGAAATGACCGAGAAAATCCAAAAGCCATTGATAAGATCGACCAGGAGGCGGAGAAGATGGGCAGCGCCACAGTGCGCCTGCTGTGTTCCCACATTATTGACCACAACCTGGTGAATGACGAAAATGCGGATAAGGTGTTGGCTGAGGGCAAGAGTCTGAAAGGCTGCTGGGATCACATCACAAGCAACGCACGAAAACAAGCAGAAGGCAACTGCACAGCCGTGCCAGACGACACCGTATACGAATGGGCAGCGGGCTATTACGGCTTTACTGCCGAAGAGACCAAGGCGGAGATCATCGACCTGCTGGATCTGCTGTGAGGTGTCGATATGGGAAAGAAACTGAACACGCTTACGCAGGAACAGGCTCGGAAGATTTGGAACGGCCGCCCGAAACTGCCGGAGAAAAAGATCAAAAGTTTGCCCACGAAGAGGTATTCGTCAATGAGCAATACTTTTTCAAGTACAAAGAATGCGATCACAGGTATGGCTATTGTACCGCTTGCGGCAAGGATGTGCAGATCGATATTGAGAACATGCGACTATGGACGGACAAGCACGCAGCCTGCCGCTCTGCACGGCATAACGACACCGTATGCTGCCCGGTCTGCGGGCACGAAGTTCAAGTCAAAGACGCCGGGCGTGGCCGTAGTCAGTTGATAAACACGGCAGTGGTGGCGGTAACACAGCGAACACGGAACGGCGGTATATTGCTTTCTTTCGTTCGAGTGTATGAGGATTATACGCGCAACTATAAAGCCGCGCCGGAAAGGGGCACACTGCTGTACGCTGCATACTTCAATCTCGGCCAGCACTTTGTAGCCGAACAAACATACGGTGGAGGGCTGTACATAAGCATAAAGCAAAAGCCAACACTCCGACTGCCATGCACGGTGGAGCCGGTTAAGCTGGATCACAACAGCTGGAAATGTACAGAGGGAGAGGGAGCAAAGCTGCTTGGCTTTGAAGAGGCGCTGGAGAGGAGCAATCTGCGCTATCTTCCATGGGAAGCATACCACGAGTGTGCCCAGCAGCTTTATCGAAGCACAATAACAAACTATCCTGTTAACCTGCTTGGGTTACTTTATCAATACAGCCGGTACCCGGTGCTTACAGAGCGTCTAATAAAAGAGGGCAACGGTGACCTGGTAGCCGAACAAGTGGAGTGGGACTGCACAACCGGTATGGACTACAAGCAAGTGGTGCCATACAAGGCCATGCGACTAACCAAGCAGGAGTACCGCAAATTAAAAACGCAAGACAACATTTGCTGTTCAACACTCAAAGCAACCAAGGCATTGAAAAAATACGGCTGCAAAATGACAGATAAAAATATTCTCTTTTTTCTTGCTTTCCAATACACATGGAGTCAGCGAAAATGCTACAAGGCGCTTGATGTTTTGCGGCAGCACCTATCTCCGCAAAAGGCAATAAACTGGGTAAACCGGCAGGCAGCGGGAGGATATGGAACGCCAACAAATGTGCTGTCAGATTACAGCGACTATCTGGATCAGTGCAGGCGGTTGGGCCTGGATGTTAACCGTAAAGAGGTAGCCGTACCGCAGAACCTGCGAGATCTGCACCGGCAGTATTCCGAAGAATTGACTCACCGAGCCAACGAAAAGAAAGCAAAAGAGCAAGCCGAGCGGGCAAAGAAGTTAGCTAAGGATCTGCCAAAGCTGAAACGAAAATATACATACGCCAGCAGCGGACTGTTCATTCGGCCGGCCGAGGGGGGGCGGTCATTGTTGCATTTTTCGGCGTGATCGGCTTTGGTCCGAACTTTAAGAAATGAGCGGAATAAAAAGCAGGAGGAAAAATGACGAACAACGAAAAGAAGGAATGGCTGCAACGCTATCGGGAGTGCTGGGCGGAGGTTGAGATTACACAACAGGAGATCGAAGAACTGAACAGCCGGGCGCAAAAGATCACGGCTTCCTCTCTCTCCCACGCCGGGAGGCGGGCAGCGGGCAGATTTTACCTTGACGGTAGATCGCATTATAGAACTGAAAGAGAAGCTGGACCAACAAGTCCGGCTTGCTCTGTTGCAGCGGGCAGAAATTGAGACTGCTATTGAGCAGGTACGCAGCCCATTGCACCGGCGTGTGTTGCGTCGGCGGTATTTGAACGGTGACACTTTTGAGAAGATTGCCGTAGACGAAGATATTACATACAATCACCTGGTCTCTCGCATTCACCCGCAGTCCCTGGATATGCTGGAATGTGAAAAATAAAAACCACTATGCAATGCATGTTGATGTTATAGTATGCAGGTTGCCGTCTGTGTTATAGTATAAACTGCCAAACAGATTGAAAGAGCGCTCCAAACGGTGCGCTCTTTGGCTTTTGCTTTTGTGCTTTTCCTTTCTTAAATGCGGTTACTACGAGGCCCATTTTCAGATGTGCTATAATTATGGTGAGCAGAAAGGGGGAAAACAAATACATGTGTAAACGCTCTAAAAACCTTTAGGCAAGCAGCAGAAGAAGAAACGGAAAAATCGTAAAGTTCGAGAGTATGAAAAGATCAAGATGGAACTGACTAACCTTTCTCCGGCGGAACGCCGACGCGAACGCATTTTAGCAGAGGCCGAAGAGAAAACCGCGATAAACACTACTCCTTTGACGATTTCTGTAATATCGATGATATTTTCGTGGTTTGCAGTCTTTCAAAGTAAGATTTACGAAATCCTCAAAGATTGGTTTCAAACATTGCTCGAAGAATATTCAAATCATGCTGAAATAATTCAAAAGATACAACAGAAGATGAGTGACATTCAGAATAGTCATATTGAGATATTCGGCGTGGTTGTAGTTGCTTCAGCAATAGCAATAACAATTATACTGGTTCATCAGTTGCGTCTCGAGAAAGCAGCCCGCAAAAATAGAATTCGGCTCGAAATACTGGATGAATTTTTCCCAAATAGCAGACAGAAAAAATAACAGCATATAATCCGCAATTATTACAAAGGAGGTGAGCAGCGTGGGTAAAGAGACCTTAACACCTAAACAAAGGCTGTTCTGTTATGAATATGTGCTCGACCATAACGGGAAACGGTCTTACCAGGCTGCTTACCCGAATTGTAAGGCCCCGGGAGCGCAGAAAGCCAAGCAAGCCGATTGCTAAGAAATGATAAGGTAAAAAAAATTTATCGCTGAGCTGGAAAAGCGAAAGCTGGACAAGTTGGATTTCACCGCAACGGATGTGCTGAACGCACTGTGCTCCATCGGGTTTGCAGAGACGGCAAAGCCGCCGAATACCTCTGATCGGGTGAAAGCCCTGGCAGAGCTTCTGCGTCACTTTGAATTGGCCCGAGGGCATGAAGATGAGCAGACGGACGATGGCTTTCTGGAGGCCTTGGAGCAGAAAGCGGGTGAACAGGCATGGGAAGAATAAGCACCTTTCATTTTCAGCCATTCTCCGCCAAGCAGCTCCAGGTGCTCACCTGGTGGTGCAAAACATCACCTGTGAGCGACAAAAACGGAATAATTGCAGACGGCGCTATACGATCCGGTAAGACGGTGAGTATGGCGCTTAGCTATATTCTGTGGGCTATGAGTACCTACAGCGGCATGAATTTTGCCATGTGCGGTAAGACGATCAGCTCCTTTCGCCGGAATGTGCTTTCTTTTCTGCCTGCAATGCTGCAAAGTCGCGGGTATCAGGTAAAATACAGCCGTAGCGACAATGTGCTTGTGGTGACGCGGGGTGGTACGGAAAACGCATTTTACATTTTCGGGGGCAAGGACGAAAGCAGCCAGGATCTGATCCAGGGTATGACTTTGGCCGGTGTGTTCTTTGACGAGGTGGCTTTAATGCCCCAGTCCTTTGTACAGCAGGCCACCGCCCGGTGCTCTGTCAGTGGTGCAAAATTCTGGTTCAACTGCAACCCGGATAACCCACATCACTGGTTTTATGAAGAATGGATCCTGCCGGAGAAGCGGCAAGAAAAGCGAATACTCTACCTCCACTTTACGATGGACGATAATTTGTCCTTGACAGAGGAGGTTAAAGCCCGGTACAGAACGATGTATGCGGGCGTTTTTTATGCCCGGTACATTCTGGGCGAATGGAAAGTGGCAGAGGGCCTGATCTACGATATGTTTGACGAAAGTCGGCACTGTATTCCGCTGCCGCCGGATAACGAACTGCAAGGTCCTGCCTATATCAGTGTGGACTACGGTACGCTAAACCCTACGGTGTTCCTGATGTGGCGCAAATACCACGGCAAATGGCTATGCACCAAGGAGTATTACTATTCCGGGCGAGAGAACCATAAACAAAGGACGGACGCAGAGTATGCGGACGAGATGATGGCCTTTATCGGCGATACGCCCTATACCTGCGTAGTGGTTGACCCTTCGGCGGCCTCTTTCATTACAGAGCTGCAAAGGCGGGGGCTAAAGGTGTTAAAGGCGGATAACGCGGTGCTGGATGGAATCCGTACCGTATGTACGCTATTGCAGCGGGCGGATCTGCTGTTTTGCAAGGACTGCACCCGCACCATTGCAGAGTTTTACGCCTACCGTTGGTATGACAAAGCGGCTCAGGCAGGCCGGGATGAGCCGGTCAAACAGGACGACCACGCTATGGACGCCATGCGCTATTTTGTAAGCACGGCGCTGGGGCGGATCGTAACAAGGAGGACTTGAATATGATACTTTACATGAACCGGCGGGATGTGCCGGAGGCGGAACAGGGCGTACTGTCGTCTGCCGTGATTGATTATGTGGTCGGTCGGGCACACGAATATGAGCGGCGCTGCCGTGCCCTCTATGGCCGATATATTGGCGTGCCGCAAATCCACCGAGGAGAGGACGAGAACGATGTGCGGGCCGAGGCTAACTATGCCAAGTACATTGTGGATATTATCCGTGGCTATTTCCTGAGCGAGCCGGTAAAGTACGACTGTAACGACAAGGACAAGAAAGACAGCCAGGCCAAGCTGTCCCTGGTGTCTACGGTGGAGGCCAAGCTGGATCGGCAAAGCGGCAACCTGATCCGGCATAACGCTGTGGACGAAAACAAAGACGGCCTGTGCGATCTGTGCGGCAAGGAAATTGACATTTCTGCCGTTATGGCTGCCTATCACAGTCAGAATATTGCTACGATAGATCAGCGGATTGGCAAGGCCATGGGCATATACGGTGAAAGCTGCGAGCTGCTATATGCCAGCACAGAGGAGCAACCACGCCCGCGATCCGCAGTGTATGCGCCGGATCAGATCGTGCTGGTGCAAGATGATACTGTAGAGCACAAGGATCTGTTTGCGCTGTGGTTTGAGCAGCGGGAACGCACAGATCGCAGCCGGTACTATGCGGTAACAGTCTATACGGCTACCCAGTATCAGCAGTACGAAAGCACCTCGCTGGATAAAGAAAACTATGTGTACAACCCGGTGGGTGCACCGGTGCCACACTTCTTTGATGAGGTGCCGGTGGTGTGTTATGAGAACAACGAGGAGAGACAAGGCGACTTTGAACAGGTGGCCAACCTGATAGACGCCCGCAATGAGCTGCTGTCTGATCGGCTTACAGATAAGCGTAAGTTTGTCAATTCCATCTTGGCAGCATTCGGCGCGGTTCTGCCCCAGGAAACCATGGAGGCAGCCAAGCGAGACCGGCTCATTGACGGCATTCCCCAGGACGCCCGGTTGGAATACATACAAAAAGACCTTTGACGAAAACTCCATGAAGGTGCTGGACGATACCTTGGTATCGGACATTCACAAGATGACCCTAACCCCGGATATGACAGACCAGGCCTTTGCCGGTAATGCCAGCGGCGTGGCGTTAAAGCTCAAGCTGCTTGCCCTGCACCTGCTGGTAAAAAGCAAGATGAGCGCCATGGAGGCGGGGCTGAAAAAGCGCTGGACCTTATACAACAACTGGCTGGCCCATAACGGTATAGACCCGGTGTCCGTAGATGATGTGGATATGGTGTTTACTGTGGCGCTGCCCATTGATGAGGCGCAGATTGTCTCTATGGTGTGCACCTTGAAGAATGCCGGGCTGGTGGACGATCAGACGCTGTTGTCCCTGCTATGGTTCGTTAAGGACCCGGCGGAAGCTGTGGAGAACATGAAACAGCAAAAGCAGGAGAACCAGCAGCAATATATGGACAGCTTTGCCGCCAAGGCGGAGGACAAAGCTGATGAAAAGGGACAGTCGGCAGATCAGGAACAGCAAGACAAAGAAAAGGACGTTTAACCTATGAAAGCAGCAGAGTATTGGAAAAGGCGAACGGTTGACCTGGAACACCTGCTGCAAGCGCGTACCACCGCCACCATGGTGGAGGTCAACCGTATGTATGCCCAGGGCGTGGAGCAGATCAATGCACAAATTGAGCGCATTCTCCGCCGGTATGTAAAGAATGGCCAAATCAGCCAAGCCTATGCCTTGCAGCTGCTCAGCGCAGGACAAACCGCACAGGAGCGGGAGCGGCTGCTGGAACAGCTGCAGAAGACCAAGGAGCCACAGGCACGGCGGGAGTTGATCGCTATGCTGGACGCACCGGCCTATGCGGACCGGATTAGCCGCCTGCAGGCGCTGCAAAACGCCATTCGGGCGGAAGCTGTTGCCATGGGTGTGCGAGAGGAGCGACTGGCCAAAGCCAGGCTGACGGATACATTCAAGCAAGCCTATTACCGCACTATATTTAACGACCAAAAGCGTAATGGTCTATATGACTTTCGCTTGATCAGTGACCGCCGTGTACAGGCCGCACTTACCCATAAGTGGAGCGGCAAAAACTATTCCGATCGTGTGTGGAAGAACAACACCGCCTTTTTTGCAAGCGCTTGCAGCGCCCGATCGAGGGGGGTTGTATGACGGGTATGACCCTGCACGATATGGAGGAGCGGTTGCTGGAGGACTGCATAGGTGCAGACAGCGACAGCGGGCAACGCTATTGTGCCAGCCGCCTGATCCGTACAGAGGTCAATCACTTCTCCAATCAGGGCTTTTTAGAGGGCTATAAAGCAGCGGGCATTATCCGGTATCGGTTTATGGCTACTCTGGATTTGCGCACCTCCGCCGTGTGCCGTCAGCTGGACGGCAAGACCTTTTTGGTAGAGGATGCGCAGCCGGGCAAAAATGTGCCGCCTATGCACCCTTTCTGCCGCAGTATTACCGTGCCGGTGGTGAGTAACCGCCCCGGCACCCGCTGGGCCAGGGATCCGGTAACCGGCAAGTCCATGACCGTACCGGCAGATATGACCTACGACCAGTGGTATGAGAAGTATGTGGAGAAGAGAGACCCGGGTTTGACAGAAGAGGAAGAATACGCAATCAACAGCTGGGTGTCCAGTGACTTTTACCCGATTAACGAGAAACTGCGGCAAGGTATAGAGTTGACAAACGAGGAGAAAAGGGCTATAACTAACTTAGACCGTGCACTTGAGAAATTCCCCAGGTATGCCGGATCGGTAAAACGCTCTTTGGTTATATCCGATCCAACGGAACTGCAAAGGTTTGTAAACACGCATACGGTCGGCAACACGGTTACTTACAACGAGTACATAGCTGCAACCTGCGGAAAGACCTATAACCCGGACGCAGAGGTGCAAATCTATATTCCGCAGTGTAAGAACGGACGAGATATTCGATCTTTTAATGCAGGTGAGCAAGAGATATTGTATGTGCGTGGTAGTAGCTTTGTTGTTGGTGAGTTGCTTCAAAACAACTCTGTTACAAAAATTATTCTGTATGAGAAATAGGGACTGAATTATGAAAAAAGGAAAAAGCTATTTACCGCTCCCAGATGGAATGATCCACCTGTAGCAAGAGTAACAGGGCACAGAGAAATCAGCGCAGAGGAAAGAAAAAGAGCGATACAAGATGTTATTGACAAATTTTACGATGGAAAGTGTCCAGAGGATTGGCTGGATGCGATAAAAAAATACCAATAACATGAAGAAAGCAGAGCTGCAATGCAGCCCTGCTCTTTTTATACCATTTTCAGGCTATGCCTGTGGGAATATATCATTTAACGAACCGGCAGCGTACGGTTTGGGAAAGGAGTCAGCAATGACAAAACAGTATGCCGAGATGGAAAACAGCAGAGAACAGAGCCGGGTGTGCGCACGCCTGCCGCTGAACCTCCAGCTGTTTGCCGAAGACACCGGCGAAAATGGAGCAGACACCAACACAGAGGGGGCAGCGGGCGACACCGGCAGCCAACTCCGATGGGGGCAACGACACTCCAACATTTGACGACCTGCTGAAAGACAAGAAATTCCAAAGCGAGTTTGACAGCCGGGTCAGCAAGGCGCTTGCCACGGCCAGAGCCAAGTGGGAGGAAAGCGCCAAGGAACAGGCGGACGAAGCAAAGAAGCTGTCCAACATGAACAAGGAGGAGCGGGAGCGGTACAACCTGGACAAGGACCGCCAAGCCTTTGAGCAGGAAAAAGCGGCCTTTGCCAAAAAGCAGCTGGAAACAGCTGTGGCGGCAGAGCTGCTCCAGCGCAAGCTGCCTGCGCAGTTTGCGGCATTCTTGACCGGGAGTGACGCGGAAGCCTCTCAAAAGAATTTGGAAGCCTTTGACACCGCATTTCAAGAGGCAGTACAGGCCGCAACCACGGCCAACCTGCGGGGCAAGAACCCGCCCCCGGCAGGTAAGGGCGCAGCGGGCGACAATGTACCGCCCACAGACTTCCACGCCTATGAAGCGTGGAGAAAAAACAACGGCTAAGGAGGAATAAGAAATGCCGAACACGATTTTAACCCCCAATGTCATTGCCAATGAGGCACTGATGGTACTGAAAAACAACTTGGTGATGGCCAACCTGGTGCACCGGGACTATGAAAAAGAATTTGTTAAGGTTGGCGATACGGTAACCGCACGCCGTCCCAGCAAGTTTGCGGCCAAGAACTTTACCGGCGCAGTGGATCCCCAGGAGCTGAACGAAGGCGGCGTGCCTGTAAAGATGGATCGTCTGCGTGATGTGACCGTACAGATCACCTCTAAGGAGATGAGCCTGGACCTGCGGGACTTCTCTGCACAGGTCATTGAACCGGCTATGACGGCCATTGCCAACGCAGTGGACGCGGATGTGCTGGCTACCGCCGTAGAGGGCGCATGCCGCACAGTGACCGCTTCCGGCGAGGACGCAGCAAAGCCCATCAAAGATATTGCCAAGGTGGGCAGCCTGCTGGACTTTGCCGGTGTGCCGGTACAGAACCGCCGCCTGGTGCTGAACCCCTCTCACAAGGTGCTCTATGCAACGGACGACAATATGTCCAAGGTATCCTATGCCGGCGATGAGTACCGCCCTGCGTGAGGCAGAGCTGGGCAAGGTGTACACCATGGATACCTATATGAGCCAGAATGCACCGTATCCCTTTGGTTATTTGGATAATGCCGTAGGCACCGCCAAGTCCTTTAAGGTTAGCGGTACTGCAGGTGCCAGCACTGTGGCGCTGTCTTCCGTGACCGCAGCCTCTGCGACCGTGAAGAAGGGCGACTGCTTTATTGTGGACGGCTATGTGTATCACTTTGCAGCAGACGCAACGGCCTCCACCGGTGCGATCGCCAGCGTAGTCATTGACCAGCCGCTCCATGCCGCGCTGACCAACAAAGACGCTACGGTGATTTCTGCACCCACTTCCGTAGGGTTCCACCGCAACGGCGTGGCACTGGTGACCCGTCCTATGGATCTGCCGATGGGCAACAAGAACGCCTATGTGGCTTCTGCGGACGGTCTGGGTGTGCGTGTGGTCTTTGACTACGACAGCACCCACAAGATCGACACCGTGTCCTTTGATATTCTGTACGGCGTGACCACGCTGGACAAGAATATGATCGTCAAGGTGCAGGGCTAAGCCCAGGGAGGTACAAATGGAAAAGGTAACCGTTGTACAGGGCAAGACCCAAGTGGTCATTGATCGGAGTTGTCTGCCGGCTTATTTGAATGCCGGTTGGCAGCTGCAAGAAAAAAGAGGATACAAAAAGGGCGCCAAATAAGGCCTTTTCTTATGGGGGTGATATGTTTGACTGATGAGATGAAAAGCAAGGCTCTGCGGCTGCTGCGGGCCGCTGCCGGGCGTTACGACAAGATATGCGAGGCCTGGTACGCACACGCCGGTGAAGAGCTGGATTTGCAGCTGTTTTTGGATATGGCAGAGGACGATTGCCTGACCTATTTGGGCACGCAAGAGCTGCCGCCGGTGGTAACGGCCACCACACTGGCCAAACTGGCTTTTGTGCACCTGAACTGCTTTATACAGGATCGGGATTACGGTGTAAAGAGTACGTCCTATACAGAGGGCAGCGTATCTATGAGCGAGACCTATACCACCCCTGCGGAGCAGGAGACAGCCATTGCCGACCTGCTCCAGCCGTACAACAGATACAGGGAGGTGCGCACCGGTGAAAGCAAAAACGCCTAAGTCGTGGACTGTAAAATCACGGATTTTCTCCGCACAGACGATCAGAGACAGTGCTTACGACTTTGAGCAGAACACATACAGTGCTACACCTGCCATTTTGTATTTGTGCTGGCAGCCGGTATCTGCTTCTGCCCCTATTGAGGAGCGGGGGCGGGTGCTGTCTGCCGGGTATCAAGCCGTGTTGTATGACCCTGTGGGCGTGCGGCCCGGCGACCTGGTACAGGCGGATGGTATTGGCTGGCTGGAGGTGGAGACCGTGCAGCAGTTCCTGCATTATCGTTTGTTGACAGCGAATGCCACAGAGAGGAGAGCACCCGGTGGAAACGAACATTGAGATTGAAAAGCTGAGTGCCTATGCCAAGACGCTGCAACGCACCGCAGATCATCTGCTGGACAACTTGAGCGGCAAATGCTGCAGGACGCAGAGGATATGGCCGGCCGTCAGCGCAGCAACTGCCCGGAGGACACCGGACTGCTGCGGGAGTCCATCGCCGCCTTTTGCGAGCGTGACGGTGATCAGGTGACCGCAGGCAGCCGTACCAATATGCAGTATGCGGCCTATGTGGAATTCGGAACCGGGCCTGTGGGTGACGAAAAGGGTACACCGCTGGACAGTGAGCTGGGTATTGTGCGCAAGCACGAGCCTTGGACTGCGTATATACCAGGTTACGGTTTTCGCAGACTAAAAGGTCGCTTGCCGGCGCTCTTTATGTATAACGGCATGCAGGAAATGCAGCCGGTGATTGCAGAGCATTATGGTACGGCTATACAGGAGGCGATCAAGTGAAAAACTACCGTGCAGTGATCCGGGATACCTTAAAATCCGTACAGTCGGACATTCCCTATGACATTAAGATGGCATTTCCGGAGAGCAAACCGGCAGGTAACCTGATCACATTTTATGAGATCACCAATACAGGCACGGAACTGGCGTGCGTAGATGTGATCGCCTATCAGGTGGATCTGTGGTTTATGACCTTGCCGGACCTGTTGGAATTGACGGAAAAGGTAGACGAGGCTTTGACCTCGCTGGGCCTGATCCGGCAATTTGCATCCTCGGACGCGCTTTTACACGACCCCAGCGGTTATTTGCGCAAATCATTGCGTTACGGTCGTCGGGTAGACACAAGAACCAATCGATTGATTGATTAAGGAGGATTTTATATGAACGAAACAAAGCCGGAACGCGGCCTTGCGTCCAAAGGCATTGAGGTATATCCCAACTATACCGGCCCCCACAGCCAAGTGCCTGAACTACGCCACCCAAATCGGCGATCTGACCAAGGGCGAACGGGAAGAACTGGACGCCACTTGCTATGACGATGATGTGGAACACAGCATTACCGGTATTCGCAAGAAAGCAGACGCCTTTGAGGTGACTTTTCTGTACAACGCAAAGGACGCCACATCGGATTATCGGGTGCTGGCAGCTTTGGAGGACGCCGGTGTGTCCGTACCCATTATGGTTAAGCTGCCGGACGGCACCAAGTTTAACAACTCTGGTGTGCCCAGCCTGACGATTAAGGGACCGGGCGTAAACAGACTGATGGAGGCTACTGTCTCTTACAAGCTGGACGGCGACTGGAGCAGAGAGTTCCCCGCCGCGTAAATCGACTATTCGGGAGGCGGGCGACTGCCTCCCCGCTTTTAGGAGGAAATGACAATGAACGAATCCCATATTGTAACCAGAACATACGATTTGCAGCTGAATGGCGGCAAGACTGTGCACCTGCGTTTGACTGTAGCTGCTCAGCTGCGACTGAAAAATAAATTCAACGAGGACGCCCTGGATGTGATCCTCAGCGCTTCCAGTGATCCGGAGCGGCCCTGGCTGTACTGGATGAGGCCCTGCATTTTAACGATGATCCCAACGGCGATCTGACCGGTGAGGCGTTGTATGACGCGCTGGTGGACAGCGGCGTTAGCGGCGTGGACGCATTTTCAAGCATTCTCTTTCAGCTGGCCAATGTGTCCGGTCTACTGAGCGATACGCAGGCCGAGAAGCTCTCCGCCGGCATTGAAAAAGATGGTCAACGCTGCGTTTGACGGCGTGGAGAAGTCCACAGAGAGTGAGGACAAGCCGTCCACTTCCTTTCGGGAGTAATTACTGCACAACGGAGGATATGATCCTGAGGCCAACGCTTATGGCTTGTCGTTCTCCGTTATTCTCGCCATGACCTATGGAGAACTAAAGCGTTACATCCTGTTCCATCGTGATTTTGAGAAAAGGCAGTATCAAAACCTGTCACAAATCGCTTATATCCAAGCCGGGGTTATCGCCGCTGCGGTTGCCGGGGAGGATGTGGGCGCAGTGTATGACCTTTTCCCATATTGGACAAAGGATGATGTGCTGGATATTCAAGCGGCCAAAGCAATGGCCTACTTTGATCAGTTTTAACGATTGAAAAACAAGAAAAGGAGGTGATTTTGTGGATCAGGAATTGGTAACACGATTTACTGCGGATATTAGCCAGTACAAAAAGAGCATGGCCTCTCTCCAAGCCGAGCTGAAGCAGCTGTCCGGCGTGACGGATAAAATTAAGACGGTGACTGCCAAGGCAATGTCTTCCGCCTCTTCTGATACAAGGAAGATGGGAAAGCAGGTGGATACGCTTATTAAGAGCCAAGAGCGCAATGTGCAGGCCGCTATGAGTAGTGCTGCGAAAATATCCGAGTATACGGCAAAAGCCAGACAGCTGAAAGATCAGCTGCACAGTCAGGACGAAACATACAAGCAGTTGTCCAGCCGCTTAAAAGAGGTAACAGCCACTTACCGGGCACAGCAGGAGTTTTTGAAGTCCTATAAGAACGGCATCGCCGGTGTAAGCAGTCAGTATCAGGAGATGGTAGACTGGATCCACAAAATGGAAACAGCGTCGACCAGCGGCATGACGATCAATCAGATTGAACAGCAGCGGGCGGCTATCAATCGTATAAAGAACGATTTAGAAGTCTTTGACAGCGAGCTGAAAGAGGTTGGCCTGAATCCGAATAATTTAAAAACGGATACGCTGGACAAGCTGAAAAATGAAATCCGCAAAACCTCTTCGCAGATTCTCAAAGCGAAGAGTGCAATGGCACAGACCACGGGACAGATCAACAAAACCAATGCGGATATAGCAACGGAAAGCAACCGCTTTTCCAACTTGAAATCGTCCATATCCAGAAATGCTCCTGCGCTTAAGAGTATGAGCAAGCAGCTCAAGCAAACCGGTGATGTTTCCGCAGCAGGGAAACTGAAAAAGGGCTTCCGGGTTAAAGGGCATATTTGGAAATATCGGATCTGCAGCGGCATGCCGCTTTCGGCAAGGTGCATAGTCACCTGAAAAATATGCGTGCTTCTTCCGGTACGGCCAGCAAGTCCCTGTTGAATGTGGTCAAGTCTATCCGCCGTATAGGTGTGGTATCGTTGGGGCTGAAAGTGTGTAAAAACATTTTCGGCGAGCTGCGCTCGGTGATCACCGGATATTTAAGTCAGAACGAGGCTCTGAATAACCGTGTAGAAGCCTTGAAAAATGCTTTTGCAAATGCTTTGGCACCGGCCATCAATGTGGTTGTGGGGCTGTTTGAAAAGCTCATGCCCTATGCCATGAGTGTTGCCAATGCCATTAGTGGGTTGCTTTCATCTGTGGGGATCGCTTCGCAGGTAAATGCCACGGCCACCGCTGTGGGCAAGACCACAAAAGAGACGAAAAGCTGTCTCAAGCGCAGAAAGAACTGTACGGATTTGACCAAATCACTAAGGTTAGTGATGATCAGCAAGACAGTAGTTCGTCCGGTGCGTCTACAGCCAATACGCCGGCAGCGTCCGACAAGTTCTCCGCTTATTTGGAGAAAATCAAGAACCTGTGGAAAAGCTGCGACTTTGAGGGAATCGGCGAACAAATCGCCGGTTCTTGTAATAAGATTATTAGCAAGATCAATGCACTGGACTGGAAAGGCATACAGGACAAAGTCAACGGCGCTGTCAGCGGTATTGCCAAGAGCCTAAACGGCTTCATCCGTGACTTCGACTGGGAGGGTGCCGGACAAATTGTTGGTAACGGTGTGAACACCGTCTTTGGTGCACTGGACACCTTCCTGACCACATTCGATTTTGCAGCTCTTGGCGCAGGCTTTGCTAAAAACCTGAACGGTATCTTCAACACCATTGACTGGGGACAGGTGGCAAAGACTCTGTCCGATGCAATCAGCGGTGTATTCAAGGCCATTGCAGGCTTTCTGGAAAATTTGGACTGGCGAGGGCTGGCTACGGCGCTGGAAAACTTCATAGGCGGTATTGATTTTGGTGGAATGGCAAGCGCTCTGTTTGAATCGCTTGGTGCAGCTTTAGGCGGCCTGTGTGCATTCCTGGGACAGCTTATCTCTGACGCTGTGTCCGGTATACAGTCCTATTTTGGCGACAAGATCAAAGAAGCCGGCGGCAATGTGGCCCAGGGCATTTGGGACGGCATCATTGACGGCATTGGAGATGCATGGAAGTGGGTTAAGGAACACATTTTCCAACCGTTTATCAATGGTTTCCAAAAGCGTTTGAGATCAAATCGCCGTCTAAGGTTATGAAAAAGCAGGGCGGCTTTATTTCCCAAGGTCTGTTTGACGGTATCGGCGATCTGTGGAAAAAGGTCAGCCAAAAATTCAAAGGATTTAAGGACGGCGTTGTTAATTTCTTTACCGGGAAAAATGGCGTTGTATCAAAAGTCACCGGCCTTGGCGGTAAGATCGTGACCGGCTTAAAGAACGGCCTGAAGAATTTGAAAGCCACCTTTACCAATGCGTTCAAAGGCCACTTAAACGGTGTGATCAAACTGGTCAACAACATGATCGACAAAATCAACGACAAGCTGAACATCAGCGTTGGCAGCACACTGTCTAATGTGCTTAGCGCCCTGGGCGTGAGCGTGACCAACGGCCAGTACCAGTTGTTCTCTATACCCACTATCCCAGAGCTGGAAAAGGGCGGCGTGCTGAAAAAAGGCCAGGTCGGTCTGCTGGAAGGTAAAGGCGCCGAGGCTGTTGTGCCTTTGGAGCGAAACACCCAGTGGATCAGCAAGGTAGCCGCAATGATGGTGCAAATGCTGGGTAGCAGCGGGCAGGCGGTCAATGTAACGATCCCGGTATATGTGGGCGGTAAGCATTTAAGCACGGTGGTGCTGGACGATGTGAACCAAACAGAAAAAGAAAGGCCGTGACCCGGTTGCGGCTACAGCGTAAGGAGGGACGGTATGCCACTATATATTGACGGCACAAAATGCCAAACCCATCATTCAATGCCATATCCTGTTCAGATGAAAAGGTGTGGTCCTCTAACACAGGCCGCTCCAAGTCGGCTTATATGAACGGCAGTATCGTTCAGGTCAAAAAAACAAGGCAGTTGTCCTTTCCGCCATTGACCCGGGCGGAGTTGGACAAGCTAAACGGCGTGATCAACAATGCGAGTAAGCCCTGGCATTCTATTAAGCTGGAGGATACCTCCGGGAATACGGTGTTTTCTTTCAGCTGCTACTTTGGCACGCCCAGTTGGACGGCTTATTCCGGTGCCAGGGATTGCCGGTATTTCATCAACTACAAAGTAGACGCCATTGAGCGCTAAAGGAGTATTTTATGTACAAGACAAGCACTGATTTTAACCAGGCCATCAAAAACGGGGAACGGATCTATGTGAAGGTTAAATGTGGCAATTTCATTTTTGGCTACAACGATGAGACGGATCCTACAAGCCCAAATGAGCAAAATAACATTATGGAGCTGAATATTGACCGCAGTATCAGCCATGACGATTACGCGCTGGCAAAGTCCTACGCTTGTGGGTGTAACTGCGTTCTGTGGGCTGTGCCTGCCGGTGCCGTGCTTCGCGGGCAGAAAACCGTGGTGTACTTTGGCTGTATGGTCAACGGTGCAGTGGAGTGGGTGCCAATGGGCGTGTTTTATCCGGAAAAGGTCACTCGGTCCGGCGAATGTACCACTTTGGAAATGTACGACCACATGTATGATCTTTCTATGCCGTATTCTGCCGCCATCAGCGGTCAGCAGACCCCTTTGGCAATCTTAAAAAGACCTGGCACGCCAGGGTAACTTTGAGTTGGCTGCCGGCGTGGAGAGCAAGGTCTCCGGCTTTGGCACGGTAGATGTTTCTTTGCTCTGCGGTACGGAAACAGACGAGGACGGCAAGCAGCAGGTCACTGCCTATAATGTGAATGATGCCATCGGTTATGTGGCTGGGTTCTGCGGCTGTGCTGCCGTCTTTGATCGAGAAGGCAAGTTGCGAGTAGATACTTTCGCCCAGGTATATGATGGTACGGCAGAATACGCGGTGACAGATGACACGGTCACAGAGGTTTCACTGGCAGAGACGGACAAAACCTACCTGGGGATCAGTTGCAACAATGGGAATAAGAATATTCTTGCACCAGATAGTCTGTCGGTCAACAGCGAGGTGCTGTATTTCGACAACCCACTGATCACCACCCAGGCCCAAGCGGAAAAAGTATTTAACGCTGTATCTGATATGATCTACATAGATGATGGCGACCAGGGTGAGACTGTATTTGACCTGGGCATACAGTACCGACCGGGAAGTATGACATTGCTCACGGCCAATCCGGCGTTGGATAGTTTCGATGTGATCACTTACCGGGACGATACCGGCGATCACCATATCCCTTTGATGGGTGTGGAGTATGATTATGATGGCTCCGTCACTATGGAAGTGACCGCCCATGCCCGTTCAGAACAGGAGGGCAGCTCTGCCGGAAGCATTCTTTCCGCATGATCTCTAAGGCTATGCAGCAGGTCACAGCGCCGTTGGCACAGCGCATTCAGGATGCTACGGATTCTATCACGAACGCAGTGGGCGGTTACGCTGCTTTGATCGACCGGGACGGCGATGGTGTGTCAGACGCGCTTTATATCGGAGAGTACCCGGCAGCGGAGGGCAAGACCAAAGGCCGCTGCCTGCTGCTGAATAAGAACGGCATGGCTGTTTCTACCACCGGACTGCAAGGCCCTTTAAGGACTTTGCGGTGTACTACAACAAAAAACCAACCAGTATTACCTGAATGCTACGGACATTTCAGCCGGTAGACTCTCCGGTATTGAGATCCTTGCGGATAAAGGCACGATCGCCGGGTGGAACATCACCGACCGAGAACTGTATGCGGATTTGGGTAGTTATCGTGCATACATTCAAAAGCCAACTACCAAAGGCTCTTGGGTGTTTTCTGCACAAAAAAAGAACAGCAACGGTTCATATACTGGTACATGGTATGTAACGATGGGCGGCGATATGGTATGCAATGGTTCGGTAGATGTAAGCGGGGCCCTATCGGTGGAAGGGAAAACCAAATTTGATGCCGATGTACAATTCTACAAAAAATATATGATCTTGCCGGATATGAAATCATTAATGCTGCATCTGGTGGTAACAGCCTTGTAATTGGATACGGTCAGTATGAGCACGGAAAACATATTTTAGAAGGCGGAGATATTTGCTTAAGAATGCAGCAGAATGGCAACTTGTGTATACAAGCGGGATCGAAAGATTCGGTTGAAACCAGATTTGTACTGTCTAAAGTGAGTTGGACGCTTAGCGGAAGCACTGCGTACCGTGATACGATTGAATCAAAAGGCGGGTTTGTGCTTAGTGCGAATGGTGGCGATAATGTTTTATACCTTGTCGGGAAGAGTATATGGATTGATAACGCCACGACAATCAGAGGCAAACTGACGGTACAAGACGATATTAGACTGAGTTTTAAATCTTCAAGCGGAACCATTCCACTGGTTGTAAACACAAGCGGCGTTATTACAACCGCAAACTCATCAAAACGATACAAAGAGAATATCAAACCGGTAGAAGACGCTGTGCTGGATCCAAACGGTCTTTACGATGTACAGGTGTGCCAGTACAATTACAAGCCAGAATACAAGGACAACGAATTGGTCAGCGGGACGCAGATCGGCGTTATTGCAGAGGATCTGGACAAGCATTACCCCAACGCAGTGATCTATGACAGTGAAGGGAGACCTGAAAGCTGGCAAGATCGTATCATGATACCGGCAATGCTTAAGTTGATCCAAGATCAAAAGAAGCAACTGGACGCTTTGCAGGCAGAAGTGGACGCGCTGAAAGCAAAATTGCAATAAACAGCAAAAGCGGCTGCTCCGCACTGGAACAGCCGCTTTAGAGTTATTAGTCAATATATATTCTTGAGTGGATTTATCGCCCTTTTGAAATAGAAATGCCTGCCGCTTTCATCGACATATATTTCTTCTAACGGATCGTCTCGAGAAGAAGCTGTGTCCCAGTAATATCCATCGTCAGAAGGTATGGGATCAAAGTGCGCGTCAGCAGGACGCTTCGGCACCGTTGATTCGGTTGTTTCTCTTATTGCGGCTGGGGCTACTGTGCCATTCCTTTCGGTGCGATACACTACTTGCGGTTGCGTGGTAGTATGCTTCTTCTTTTTTTCTTCTTAGTGGTTGTGGGCTTTGTAGTTGTTGTGGTTGCGGTCGCCTCTGTGGCTGCCGGTTCTGTAGTGGTCTCTGTGGGCTGTGTAGTAACACCAGCCAGTGCACTGGATACAGCGTGATCTACCAGACTGGCTGTCTCCTGATCATGCACTCGATCATAGTGCACCCACACACCGATACCGACCCCCACCGCCACTACAACGGTCACAACAAGGATCCACACTTTGGCCTTAGACTTCATCTTCATCTCTCCTTTCACTCCCCACCATACCACACTTCCCCGCAGATTGCAAGAAAACAGGAGGTGATTCCCATGTAAAATACAAATTGCAGTCAACTGCAAACGGCGGCTTAGGCACGCTGTTTTTTATGTCAAAAAGGAGGATTTTATGCAGACATTAAATATTAAGGTCACCCAGCAGGCGGTGATCTTACAAAACAAAGATCCGGTGACAGCTGAGAATATCAACCAAATCCGCTGTGTGGTAGAGCTGGACCCGGCATACGCCGATCTGGTCGTGCGGGTGTGCATGAACGGCCAGTTTGCCACTGTGGTGGATGGACAGTGTTTCGCCCCGCCGCTGCAAGAGGGAATGTGCCGCCTGGGCGTTTACGGCTATGCCGTGGATGGCGAGCAGTTGGTGCAGCGTATAAGCCCGGAGCCGTGCGTGTTTTATGTGCGCCCTGGTTCTTATGACCTGGCAGCTGTGGAGACGGACGCACCGGATCCAACGGAGTTGGAGTCTTATTACGCCAAGGTGCAGGCACTGCTCAAGGATATTGGTAAGGGTGTGAATGGCACCACTTATACGCCCAGCGTGTCCGCAGCGGGGGAGATCAGCTGGACCAATGACGGCGGGAAGGACAACCCGGAACCGGTGAACATTAAAGGCCCAAAGAAAGGTGACACAGGTCCCCAGGGAGCTCCTGGTAAAGGTGGAGAGCGAGGACCGCAGGGCGAACCGGGAAAAAGATGGTGCAGTGGGCCACAGGGTGTTCCTGGCACGGACGGCAAAGACGGAGCGCCAGGCGCAGATGGTGCGCCCGGTAAAGATGGTACGGACGGTCGCGGTATCAATACCGCGTGGGTGAATGACAATGGAGAGCTGCAACTGGAGTATTCTGACGGCGAAGAGGATAACTTGGGTAATGTTAAGGGACCGCGTGGTGCAAAGGGCGTAAAGGGCGACACCGGTGCACAAGGACCTGCCGGTGCGGATGGCATTGGTATCACCGATGCACAAATCACAGAAGCCGGAGAGCTACAGATCACTTACACAGACGGTACGACTGTACTTCTGGGTGAGGTCGTAGGCCCCAAGGGCGATACAGGTCTTATGCAGGCAAAGACGGCGTGAACGGTAATGATGGTGCCAAAGGCGACAAAGGGAGATAAGGGGGATCCCGGTGAACCCGGCGCATCTGGTGTTGAAACCTGGGAGATCGTGTTCACAAAAACATTCGATGAAGACACCACGGCCAACCAGCAGTGGGACCTTTGCCAATCCCTGCCGCAAGATCAGACTGCGCATGGCGGTGGCGGGCAGTGCTTCTAATTCAGCGGCCGGTGATACCACTGTGTATCTGAATTCCTACACCTCAAGTGCTTCCTGCCGAATGTGTTCCGGTATGAGACGGACGCGGCGAAAGGCTCTCTTGCGGTGGCGGAAGTTGATATCACCGGCAACATGGTGCGCGTGCAAACGAATAAGACGAACATATCCAGTAACTTCAACGCGACCAATGTCCTGGCAGGGAACGCAATATGGAACGCAAGCGGGATCACCTTCAACATTATGAGAGATGTGGAAAACCATGGTGCGATCAAAGCCCTGTCGTTTCCAACGAACGGCAAGACGATTGGCAGCGGCACAAGTTGAAATACTGGGGGTGGCAAAATGAGCATTGAAACAGAAAGCCGCATTGCGTTTTTAAAGTCCGAGTTGGCGGAGACGGATTACCTCTGTCTGAAGTACACGGACGGCGCTTTGTCTGAGGATGAATATGCGCCGATCCGCAAGCAGCGGGCAGCATACCGGGCAGAGATCAACGCCCTGCAAGGGGGTGAGACCGATGTATAGCGCATTCGTCACGGCCGCCCTGACCGCTGCCGTGTCAACGGTGGTGGGCAGCGCCGTGTCCGCTGTGATTGCTTCATTGATTGCAAGAAAAAAGAGCAAAAAGCAATTGACGAAGTCACCACAGCCCGGTACATAGCCATCGAAAACGGCTTGCAGTCCATTTTGCGCGCCGAGATCATACGGCAGCACGACAAGCACACAGAGCGGGGCTACTGCCCCCTGTACGCCAAGGAAGCCATGGTCAAGGTGTATGACGCATACCACGCCCTGGGCGGCAATGGTATGATGACCAGATTTTATAATGAGATTATTGCGCTCCCGGAGGAGCCACCAAAAGGAGGATTAACTATGAAAGTAAACGCAGGAACCATTGCGAGAACCGCTGTGCTGGCGGTATCGCTGCTGAATGTACTCTTGAATGCCTTTGGCAAGAACCCGCTTCCGTTCAGCGATGATGAAGTCTACACCACTGTGTCAACAGTGGTAGCCGTGGTGGCTTCCCTGGCCGCATGGTGGAAGAACAACAGCTTTACAAAAGCTGCTTTGCAAGAGATGAGACGCTGGCGCTGGAACGGACGGAGACAGCAGAGAGCGAGGCTGTACACCATGAGTAAGCTGTATTACTGCCGGCAGACAACCGAAAAATGTAAAAGCATTCGCTATCCAAGTAAGCCCCATCCGTACAAGTATGGAACCTCCGGCTGCATTTACACCAGCGGCTGCGGGGTATGCGCAAGCCTTATGGTGCTCCATAACTTCGGCTTTACCGGCTTGGATACGGCAGCCTGGACACAGAAGTGCCTACTGATGGGCGCACGGTCCGCAGATGGCACCGATATGGACACGGTGGCAGTGTACCTGGAGAAGCATTACTCCATCGTAAGCAAGCGGGCAAAGACCGTTGCTGACCTGAAGAACCACCTGAAAGCCGGTGGCAAAGCTATAGTGTGCGTCAGTGGTGGCGGCAAACAGCTGTTCTCCAACGGCGGCCACTATGTGTATGTGGGCGGACTGGACAAGAGCGGTAACCTGATCGTGCTGGATCCCTACTGGTACGACGGTAAGTTTACCTTGACGACCAACCGCCGGAAGTACACAAAGGTCAAGAATGGCCGGGAGGTGTATGTGCAGCCTGCGGCGATTGCCTCTGATTTGAGCGGCATTTGGCTGTTCACCAACGCCAAAGGCGGCAAGGCGGTGTATGCGGAAAGCGATGTCAACTACAAAAGGCGGCGCCCAAGGCCGAAACGGTTAAGCCGGGTACATACATCACCACCGCAGTGCGGGGAATTTACAAGGGCGCAGGTGCTGCTGCCGGACGCAAGAAGGTCAAGGATCTGACCACGGACGGCCGGCGACACGCAACCAGCAGCAAGTCGAAAGCAGACGCTATGTTCCGGGCAGACACCACCATCACCGTGCTGGAGACAAAGCTGCTCTCCACCGGCAACCTGTGGGCGCGCTGCCCCTCCGGCTGGCTGTGTGTATGGGAAAAGGATATTGACCGTAAATTCATCAAGTAAAGCAAAGCCCACCGAGTAATCGGTGGGCTTCTTTTTTTTATCAAAAATATGACAAAAGATAAAAAAAATTCATGTTTTTATTGAATTTCACATACTCTTATGATAGAATGCAACTGCAAATTAGTTGCAAAAGAGGTGGGAAAAGATTGAGCCAGTTTGAAAAGCTCTGGGAACGGTTTTGTTAGTTCAAGTGATTTTACCTATGAGGAATTAAGAAAAATCATGAAACATTACGGTTATAGTGAGAATAATAAAGGGAAAACATCTGGTTCTCAGTAGGATGTATAAAGAGGGATGATGTAGAAAAAACGACAATATTTCTTCACAAACCTCATGGATCCGATGCGTATGTTAGAAAAGCTGCGATTAGAAGCATAATTGCTGCTATGGAAAGGAATGGTGATATTAAATGAGCAATGTTATTCAGTACAAAGGGTATTTTACGAATGTGGAATATAGCCAAGAAGACCAAATCCTTTTCGGCAAAATAGAGGGCATTCGTGATTTAGTCACATTTGAGTGCGAAAACGCAGGCGAGGTGGAACAAGCTTTCAAAGAGGCGGTGGACGATTATTTGGAATTTTGCGAAGAGGAGGGCAAAGATCCAAACAAAAGCTTTAGCGGCTCATTCAATGTAAGAGTAAGTCCGGAATTGCACAGGGATATATGGGCGGCAGCAACCAAACGCGATATGACATTAAATGCGTATGTGAATGAGGCATTGCGAGCCTCATTGAAAAAAACGACTGATCCAATGGTTGTTTTTCTTGTCCCATCAAGGCTGTCTCGGACAGAGCATGCTCCACAATTTTCCATTGATAAAGATGCCTATAAATCAGGCGAAGATGGATTTTCTTATGGCATAAATAGAAATCTAATTACGAGCGGAGGGTAAATCAATGAACTATAATTTGAAATTGCAAGCATACAAAATAAGTCAAATTGCAGTTGATACTAAGTTGATTAAGGATGGAAAAGAAGAATTGGCAATAGAGTGCTTTGTTTCACCCAAATTCCCATTGAATGGGGATGATGATACTCTACTGCTGGCTTTTAATGCGTCTGTGTATGAAAAGGATAAGAAGGACGCTGAAAAAATCGTAAGCGCAACTGCGGAATTTATTTATGAATGTAATATGCATCCGGAGGATACAAAAGAGCTAAGAGATTATATTCTTGATCATTGCCTTGATGAAATACAGGACATAGCTTTCGAGCATATTAACAGGATTTTTGAAGCTATGAACTTTACTGGGCTAAAAATAGAGGCAAGTGAGTAAGTTGCAATTTTTACCAAGTTCAATGAAAAACGCTTGACAACACATCTTCCTTTGTAGTATAACAAAAACAAAGGAGGAATGAAAATGATTGTGGAAGATACCAAAGATTTGGTTGAAACTGCGGACTATGTGATCATCGAAGCTGTTTTAGTGGATGATGGATTGCGTTACAAACAACTTTCTGTTGGCATTAAAGCCAAAAATGGTGACATTATCCGCATAATTCCAATATCGACAATGCTGATGTAAAAAAGGCCGGGTAGTTCAGTAACTGCCCGGTCTTTTTCTATACCTCGCATTACCAAGTACTGCAACGAGTACTGCAACGCCAAAAGTTTTTTATTTTCTCTCATTTTTTACACAAGCGGAAATTTGGCTTAACTAAGCCAAAAATGGAAACAGGAAGAAATAAAGGACGGCTAAAAAAGCCGTCCTTTTTGGTCGAGGTGACAAGATTTGAACTTGCGACCCCCACGTCCCGAACGTGGTGCTCTACCAAACTGAGCCACACCTCGATTTATTGCTACAATAGGATAACACAAAATGCGCGCGGTTGCAAGTGTTTTTTACAGAAATTTGTTTTGCGACGGGTCATAGGTCATGCCGATGGCAGCCAACTGGGCCTCCAGCGCCGCCCGGTCCACCTGCAAGTCTGCACACAGAGCGTCCAGACTGGGATAAAAATCCCGCAATTTGGTATTGATTACGCTAAACAAAATAAACGGGTCCTTGGGTAATGCAGCCATCTTTTTTGCCTCCCGGTGCAGATTTGATTTTAATTTACCATAAAAAGCGGGAGAATTCAAGAAAAATCCCGCCTTTTATATTGATTATTTTCTATTTATATGTCATAATAGGCTGTAATTTTATATCCGGCGCAAAACGGCGCTATCGCCCGTTGGCCGGAACAGTAGGTGAAATCATGACGGAAAATGAAAAAATCGCAGCGCTGCTCTTTCCCCATATTACCATGACCCCGGCGGATTACGAAGCCAAATACCCGCCCCGGCAGCTGAAAGAGGGCGCCAGAGTCAGCCGCTTTTCGCCCAGCCCAACAGGCTTTTTGCACTTTGGCAATCTGTTTTCCTGTGCGGCGGCATACCGCACTGCCCGCTGCACCGACGGCGTGTTCTATGTGCGGGTGGAAGATACGGATCAAAAGCGCAAGGTAGAGGGCGCGGTGGAGACCATGCTCTCTGCGCTGCAAATCTACGGCATTACACCGGACGAAGGCGTGATGGGGGACGGAAGCGAAAGCGGCGCCTACGGCCCTTACACCCAAAGTCTGCGCAAAGACATTTACCAGTGCTACGGCAAATCTCTGGTGGAGGAAGGGCTGGCTTACCCCTGCTTTTTGCACCCGGAGGAACTGGAAGACCTGCACGCCCGGCAGGAGAACGAGGACATTAAAGGCTACTGGGGTCCCTACGCCCACTGTCGGGATCTGACCTACGACCAAATCAAGGCCAATATAGACGCCGGCAAGCCCTGGACCCTGCGCCTGCGCTCTCCCGGCAAGCCGGAGGGCAAGGTGCGCTTTGACGATCTGATCAAAGGCAAAATTGAAATGCAGGAGAATGTAATTGATGTGGTGCTGCTGAAAACCGACGGCATTCCCACCTATCACTTTGCCCACGCGGTGGACGACCACCTGATGCGAACCACCCATGTGGTGCGGGGTGACGAATGGATCGCCTCTGTGCCCCTGCACCTGCAGCTGTTCAAGCTCTTAGGCTTCCGCCCGGTGAAATACGCCCATATTGCCCCCATTCTTAAGGAAGAAAACGGCGGCAAGCGCAAGCTCTCTAAGCGCAAGGACCCGGAAGCGGCCGTTACCTACTACGACCAAATGGGTATTCCGGCGGCAGCGGTCAACGAATATATGATGACCATTGCCAACTCCAACTTTGAGGACTGGCGGCGTGCCAACCCCACAGCAGACCTGGCAGACTTCCCCTTTAACTTAAAGAAAATGAGCGTGTCCGGTGCCCTGTTTGATATGGCCAAGCTGACGGATGTGTCCAAGACCGTCATCAGCAAAATGACTGCACAGGAAGTGTTTGACCTGGCCCACGCCTGGGCCGATCGGCACCAGCCGGAACTGGCCGCGCTGTTTGACAGCGATCCGGCCTACGCGGTGGCAGTGCTCAGCATTGACCGGGGCGGCAAAAAGCCCCGCAAGGACATTGCCAAATGGAGTGATCTGGCGGACTACATCAGCTATTTCTACGACCAAACCTTTACCCCCTGCTACGACCTGACCGGCAATGCGAATCCGGCACTGGCAGTACAGGTGCTGGAGCAGTACAAAGACCTGGTGGACACCGCAGACGACAAAGACACCTGGTTTGCCAAGATCAAGGCGTTGTGCCCGCAGGTGGGCTGCACCCCAATGTGAAAGAATACAAGCAGGACCCCACAGCGTTCAAGGGCCATGTAGGCGATGTGTCTACCGTGATCCGAGTGGCGCTCACCGGGCGCACCAACACCCCGGACCTGCACGCTATACTGGCTTTGCTGGGGCAAGAGACCGCACAAGCCAGACTAAACGCCGCACTGGCGCACTACAAGGAGGAGTACCATGGCTGAGGAGATCAGAGAAAACTCTAATTTTATCCACGATTTTATTGATAAAGACCTGGAGGACGGGGTATATAGCAGCATACAGACCCGCTTTCCCCGGAGCCCAACGGCTACCTGCACATTGGCCACGCCAAGGCCATTTGCATCAATTTTGGGGTAAAGGAAAAGTACAAGGGCGTGTGCAATCTGCGCTTGGACGACACCAACCCCACCAAAGAGGACACCGAGTATGTAGACGCCATCAAAGAGGACATTCAATGGCTGGGCTTTCAGTGGGACAACCTGTACTACGCCTCCGACTACTTTGACTTTCTCTTTGACTGCGCCATCAAGCTGATCAAGAAAGGCAAGGCCTTTGTTTGCGAGCTGACGCCGGAGGAAATGCGCGCCTACCGGGGCACCCTCACCGAGCCGGGCAAAGAGAGCCCCTACCGCAACCGCTCCGTGGAGGAAAACCTGGACCTGTTTATGCGCATGAGCAAGGGCGAGTTCCCGGAGGGCAGCAAGGTGCTGCGTGCCAAAATCGATATGAGCTCCCCCAACCTGAATATGAGGGACCCGATCATTTATCGCATTATGTACGCCCACCATCACCGCACCGGCGACAAATGGTGCGTGTATCCCATGTATGACTTTGCCCATCCCCTGTCGGACGCCAGAGAGGGCGTGACCCACTCTCTGTGTTCTCTGGAATTTGAAAACCACCGCCCGCTGTACAACTGGTTTGTAGACGAGGCTGATCGAAGGGCAAAAGCCCCGCCAGATCGAGTTTGCCCGGCTGAACCTGAACTACACCCTCACCAGCAAGCGCAAGTGCTTAAAGCTGGTGCAGGACGGCATTGTCAGCGGCTGGGATGATCCCCGTATGGCCACCCTCAGCGGTATGCGCCGCCGGGGCTATCCGCCGGAGGCGGTACGGGACTTCTGCGAGCGCATCGGCGTGTCCAAGGCGTATAGCGTGGTGGACTTTGCCCTGCTGGAGGCCTGCGCACGGGAGCACCTGAACACCTCCGCTCCCCGAGCCATGGCGGTGCTGGACCCCATTAAGCTGGTGATCGACAACTACCCGGAGGACAAGACCGAGGCCCTGGAAGTGGAATACCACCCGGACCACCCGGAATACGGCAAGCGCACCGTGCCCTTTGGCCGGGAGCTGTACATTGAGCGGGACGACTTTATGGCCGAGCCCATCAAGAAATACCGCCGTCTGTACCCGGGCAACGAGGTACGGCTGTACAAGGCCTACCTGGTGACCTGCACCGGTTATGACACAGACGAAAATGGCAATGTGACCTGCGTGCACGCCACCTACGACCCGGCCACCTTTGGCGGCGACGCCCCGGATGGGCGCAAGGTACGCGGCACCATTCACTGGGTCAGCGCCAAAGAAAACACCCCCTGACCGCCCGGATCTATGACCGGCTGTTTAATGTGGAGAACCCCAGCGACGACAGCGGCGTCAACTCCTTTGAGGAGAACCTAAACCCGGACAGTCTGACCGAGAAGCAAGGCTACGGCGAGGTGGCACTGGCCACGGCTAAGGCCGGCGATCGGTTCCAGTTTATGCGGGACGGCTACTTTTGTATGGACAAGGACTCTGCCCCCGGCGCACCGGTGTTTAACCGCACCGTTGCTCTGCGAGACAGCTTTAATATCAAAAAGAATAAATAAGAATTCGGGTGAGCACTTTGAGTACAAGAAAAGATATAAAAAACATTGCAATCATTGCCCATGTTGACCACGGCAAAACCACTCTGGTGGACGAAATGCTGCGCCAAAGCGGCCCTTCCGCCAAAATGAAGTGGTAGAAGAGCGGGTCATGGACAGCAACGACCTGGAGCGTGAGCGGGGCATTACCATTATGTCCAAGAACACCTCCATTCACTATAACAACACCAAGATCAACATTGTAGACACGCCCGGCCATGCGGACTTTGGCGGCGAGGTAGAGCGTATTCTTACCATGGTAGACGGCGTTCTGCTGCTGGTAGACGCTTTTGAGGGCTGTATGCCCCAGACCCGCTTTGTGCTGAAAAAGGCGCTGGGTCTGCACAAGACGCCGTTGGTGGTGGTCAACAAGATTGACCGGGACGGCGCCCGCCCTGCCGAGGTGGTAGACGAGGTACTGGACCTGTTTATTGAGCTGGGCGCAGACGATGACCAAATCGACTTCCCGGTGATCTACGCCTCTGCCAAGGACGGCTACGCCGGCACAGAGCCGGATGTGCGCAGCGGCGATATGCGCCCGCTGCTGGACGCCATCTTAAAGTACATTCCATCTCCCCAGGGCGACCCGGAGGTCCCACCCAGGTACTGTTCTCCTCTTTGGAATATGATGACTATGTGGGCCGTATCGGCGTGGGCCGTGTGGAGCGAGGCAGCGTAAAGTCAACGCACCCTATGTGCTGTGCCGCCGGGATGATACCCGGGAAAACATCCGGGTTACCAAACTGTACCAATTTGAGGGGCTGAAGCGGGTGCCGGTAGAGGAAGCGGTCATGGGCGACCTGATTTGCGTGGCCGGTATTGCGGACCTGAACATCGGCGAGACCTTGTGCGCCCCGGAGTGCGTGGAGCCGCTGCCCTTTGTAAAGATTGATGAGCCCACCATCAGCATGAACTTTATGGTCAACGATTCTCCCTTTGCCGGGCGTGAGGGCAAGTATGTCACCTCCCGCAACCTGCGGGACCGCCTGTTTAAGGAAGTGGAGACCAACGTGTCCATGCGGGTGGAAGAAACGGACAGTATGGACACCTTTAAGGTATCCGGCCGAGGTGAGCTGCACCTGTCCATTCTCATTGAGACCATGCGGCGAGAGAACTATGAATTCGCCGTCAGCCGTCCCCAGGTCATTCTGAAAAAGGATCCCCAGACCGGCAAGACCCTGGAGCCTATGGAACTGGCCATCATTGAAGTGCCGGAGGCCTATGTAGGCGCCGTGATGGAGAAACTGTGCTCCCGCAAAGGCGAGATTGAGAACATGGACACCCGCTCCACCGGCATGACCCACCTGGAGATCAAAATTCCCGCCCGCGGGCTGATCGGCTACCGCAGCGAGTTCTTGACGGACACCAACGGCAACGGCATTATGAACCAGCTGTTTGGCGGATATGAGCCCTACAAGGGTGAGATCGCTACCCGCACCCACGGCTCCATCGTGGTGCACGAGACCGGCACCACCAGCGGCTACGGTCTGTGGAACACTCAGGACCGGGGGCGGCTGTTCGTTGGTCCCGGTGTAGAGGTGTACGAGGGTATGATCGTGGGCGAATGCGCCAAGGACGAGGACAGTGTGTGCAATGTGTGCAAGAAGAAGCATGTAACCAACACCCGAGCCAGCGGCCCGACGAGGCGCTGAAGCTGGTGCTTCCCCCACCACTCTGTCTCTGGAACAGAGCATGGAATTCCTGGCAGATGATGAGCTGCTGGAAGTGACCCCCAAGAGCATTCGTCTGCGCAAGATGATCTTGGACAAATCCCTGCGACTGAAAGCGGAAAGCCGCAGAAAATAAATCAAAAATGAACGCAAAAAGGAGTGTGAAGTATGGCCGCAGGTCTTTATATTCATATTCCTTTTTGTTTTTCCAAGTGCCCGTACTGCGATTTTTACAGCACCAAGTACACCCCGACAGCCGCCGACGCTTTTGCCGAGAAGCTGGGAGGGCAAATGCAAGACTATACCGGCAGTTTTGACACGGTGTACTTTGGCGGCGGCACCCCCTCCATCCTGGAGCCACAGGTGCTCACCGGCATTTTGCAGGCGGTGCGGGATCACTTTACCATTGACCCGGCGGCGGAGATCACCGTAGAGTGCAACCCCTCCAAGGACCTGACCGGGGATATGGAGCAGTACGCAGCGGCGGGAATCAACCGGGTGAGCATCGGTATGCAAAGCGCCGTGGATCGGGAACGGTTCGCCCTGGGGCGCCGTGCCGGCAGCGGGGAAGTGGCCCGCACCGTAGCGGCAGCCAAGGCGGCAGGCATTACCAATATTAGCCTGGATGTAATGCTGGGCACCCCCAAACAGACCCCGGACAGCTTGGAGGAAACCTTTGCCTTTATTGAGCGTATGCAGGTGACCCACATCAGCGCCTATCTGCTGAAGATCGAACCGGGCACCCCCTTTGACCGCCTGCAAGCCAAGCTGGCGCTGCCGGAGGAGGACACCGTGTGCCAAATGTACCTGCAAACGGTGGAGCGGCTGGGACAACTGGGCTTTGCCCAGTACGAGATCAGCAACTTTGCCCGCCCGGGGTACGAGAGCCGCCACAACTTGAAATACTGGCTGCTGGAGCCGTACTTGGGGCTGGGGCCCAGCGCCCACTCCCTGTGGAACGGTAGGCGCTTTTACTTTGACCGGGACTGGATCTGGCAGGACGAAGGCCCCGGCGGCGACCGAGAGGAGCAAATTCTCTTAGGCTTACGACTGAACCGGGGCATACCGGAGGACTGGCTCACCCACGATCCGGCGCCGTACATTGCCGGGGGATTTATGCGCCGCGCCAATGGTCGCATTTCCCTGACCCCCCGGGGTATGCTGGTATCCAACACCATTTTAGCAGAATTACTGGACTAAGGAGGAGCCTATGTTAACCGGACTGGCAGGCGGCGCCCTTTGGGCGCTGGACACGGTCATACTGGGCATGGCTCTGGCACTGCCGGTGTTTACCGGCGATCCCAGAGCAGCAATACTGGCACCCTTTGCCAGCACCTTTTTGCACGACCTGTGCTCTTCCCTGTGGATGCTGGGCTATACCGGGCTGCGCCGCCAATACAAGGCAGTATGGCAAGCGCTACGCACCCGGGGTGGCCGCTTTGTGGCGCTAGGCGCACTACTGGGCGGCCCGGTGGGTATGACCGGCTATGTGCTGGCCATCAACGCCATCGGCCCGGCGTACACCGCCATTATCTCCGCACTGTACCCGGCACTGGGCACGGTGCTGGCACACTTTTTCTTAAAGGAAAAATTGCGCCCTACCGGCCTGATTGGTCTGGCGCTGAGTATCGGCGGAGTGATCGCTCTGGGCTACACCCCCGGCACGGCGCTGCCAAAGGGACAGCTACTGGGCTTTGGCTGCGCGCTGCTGTGTTGTATCGGCTGGGCAGCGGAGGGGGTCATCTGCACCTACGGACTGCAAAGCAGCACCGTCACCAACGCCCAGGCGCTGCAAATCCGCCAGCCGGTGTCGGCGCTGACCTATGCCATTGTTTTGCTGCCGGCCTGCAAGGGCTGGGGCTTTACCGCCGGGCTGTTTGGCACGCGGGCACTGTGGATCATCGCCCTGTCCGCCCTGTGCGGCCCGCCTCTTATCTGTGCTACTACAAGGCACTGGGCAAGCTGGGCACCGGCAAGGCCATGCCCCTGAACATTACTTACGCCGCCTGGTCGCTGCCGTTCTCTTACCTGCTTTTGCACCAGGTACCGGCACCAAGGACATACTCTGCGCCCTGGTGGTGCTGCTGGGTGCGCTACTGGCCGCTTACGAAAAGCCTCAAAAATTGGAAAAATCAAACAACCAATGAACGCAAAAAACGGGCATACTAAAACCGAAGGAGGTTTTCAGTATGCCCGATTTATTTCATTTAACGCCGGAGATGAACCAATACTTTAACGCCTTGCCGGAGAGCGTAAAAGAGAATATCATTCAATCCGGCGCCAAGATCAATTCCCTGGAGGACCTAAAGGCCGTGGCGGCACAGCTGTGCAACCATGCAGAATAACCGCCACTTTCCCCAAACGGAAAACAGCCTGAATAACTGGGACGCGCCGGTGCGCCACGCACCCGGCCGTTACCGGGATTATCGCGAGAAGTACGCCCTGACCACCGGCGAGGTCACCGCCCGCTACTGCGAAAATATTACCAACCCCACCGTCCAGCCGGATGGCAAAACAGAAATGCACACCCCCATTCCGGATGTGGCCCATGTGGAGCAAAGCAAAGCCTATCAAGAAGAAAATCAGTTGTAACCCCATCATCAGACGGCAGCTATTTGCCGTCTATTTTTATACCTTTTCATCGAATTTTGTAAATTTATAGGATATTTTTGGCGTATTTTCCCATTTTGCCACACTATATAATAGAAGCGTTTTTACGATGTTCGGGGGCGTATGGAAAGAGAGCAGATATACAATATAATTCGGCAGTGCAATATGCACCGGCAAAAGGTCCTTGGGGTATGTATGCGCTACTTCGGCTTTTCCATAGATGATGCTGAGGATTGTGTGCAAGAAGCTTTCTTTTCCTTGTATGACAATTTGGCACAAGGGAAAGAAATACAAAACCCCATGGCTTGATATACAAAGTCGCCGTTAATCAAGGCAAACGACTCGTCTGTGCACAGCAACAAAAAAGGGATTTACAATTTCTCAACCACAGAAGAAATGGAACAATTTATAGAAAATGTTCCTTACAATCCCGATTTGTTGGACTTAATGATAACGGACGATGAAATTCAACAGCAGGCAGTATCGATCCTTTCTGCACTAAATGACAAAGAACGCACCTTATACATATTACACTATAGACAAAAAGCTGAAATTGAAAGAAATAGCAAAACAACAAAACATACAGGAAGCGACCGTGCGCAAACAACACCAACGATTAAAGAAAAAGCTGCTAAAAATGATAAAAAATCTATAATTCTGAAATTTTTTGTCACTTTTTGTCTAATTCACACATATAAGTATAGGAAAGCGCTTTTCTATTCAACCACCAACCTTATTTTTTAACTTAGGAGGTCTAAAATGAAAAGTTCTAAACGACAAAGACTCATCAGCTTTCTCTGTGTGTTCTTAGTTACCATCATTTCCGTTGGTTCCATCACCGCAATGGCCAGTTCCAAATACGGCATTGCCACGATCAAGGCCAACAGTGCCACAACAACGATCGGTGATGTTAAGAAAGAAGATTCAACAGACAAACACAGCGGCATGATCGCACAAAGAAGTTATGGGCAAAAGTCAAATTTTGCCTGCTATGTTTGGGTAAAAGATATAACCAAATCCAAGGTATTAACAGCCAAGAGTGCCATTTATGTAAATGGAAATAATAGAACCCATAATCTCAAATACAAAGATGGCGTGTCTGCCAGTAACAAAGACACCTTGAGGTTTTATGCATCCCAGGCATCCAGCGAAACAAAGGGCTTATCCTATGCCATCTCCGGCGACTCAATCGCATAAATGCAGAGCAACCGTGCAGTGGGCAACTGCTGCACGGTTGCCGTCAGAAAGGACGGATCCCATGAAAAAATGCTTGCGCTATCAAATGCGGCTGCTGGTGCGGTCGCCGGGCTTTTGGGTCGCTATGGCCTTTGGGGTGTTGTATGCCGTGGGCTACTTTGTGGCCATGTGCCTACGCAACATGCACCTGGATGCCATTGCCCAGCCCACACCGTACAGTGCCTATGCAAATCAAGGGCTTAGCCTTACAGCGCCGTATTTTTTAATGCTATTGCCGTTGCTTTCTTGTATCTCTTTTTCTGACAGTTCCCTGTATGAACGCAACAATCACCTACTGGCAGCCGCTGCTGGGCAAAATGGGCATTGGCCGTTACTATCGCTCCAAACTGGTCGCCGTCTTTTGCGGCGGCTTTTTGCCCATATTTGCCACCCAGGCACTAAATATGGGGCTGTGCCTGATCGCCTTTCCCTTAAACGGCACCCAGCGCTACGGCTGGGATCTGTTTCAAGACTATACATACTGGGGCATTGTCAATGATCCCCTTTTCCTCTTTAAGCGGCTTTACATCGCGTCTCCTTATCTATACTACTTCTTTTTCATGGTGGTCTCCTCTTTTGTAGCGGGTCTGTTTGCGGTGGCAGCCTGGCAATTTTCCTTTTTCGTTCACAACCGCATTTTTACCTATACCATCATGTTTTTGGTGGTACATGGCATTGAATATCTGCTGATCTTAACGCCGGATTGGCCGCTGCATATCAACGAGTATCTGCTGGGCTATTACCCCGGCGGCCAAACCTATGTCGGCATGGCGCTCTGTATAATCTTTTACCTGGCACTGGCGCTGCTGCCGGCACTGATCGTACCGAAAAAGTTAAAAAACTGCCTATGACAGACCGGCAGGCGACCAATACACGCCGGTATAAAGGGTAATTCAATAGAACAAGAACAGGCAAAACAACTGCTGCACGGTTGCCGTCAGAAAGGACGGATCCCATGAAAAAATGCTTGCGCTATCAAATGCGGCTGCTGGTGCGGTCGCCGGGATTTTGGGTCGCTATGGCCTTTGGGGTGTTGTATGCCGTGGGCTACTTTGTGGCCATGTGCCTACGCAACATGCACCTGGATGCCATTGCCCAGCCCACGCCGTACAGTGCGTATTCTACTCACGGATTCAGTTTTACCACACCGTACTTTATGTATCTGTTCCCGATTTTGGCCTGCATTTCTTTTTTCTGACAGTTCTCTGTATGAGCGCAACAATCACCTACTGGCGCCGCTGCTGGGCAAAATGGGCATTGGCCGTTACTATCGCTCCAAACTGGTTGCCGTCTTTTGCGGCGGCTTTTTGCCCATATTTGCCACCCAGGCACTAAATATGGGGCTGTGCCTGATCGCCTTTCCCTTAAACGGCACCCAGCGCTACGGCTGGGATCTGTTTCAAGACTCTACATACTGGAATTATGTCAGTGATCCGCACTTTTTTTCCAGCATCTGTATCTGTACTCGCCTTATCTGTACTATCTGCTTTATATGCTGCTGTCCGCCCTGGTCGCCGGGTTGTTTGCGGTGGCAGCCTGGCAATTTTCCTTTTTCGTTCGCAACCGCATTTTTACCTATACCATCATGTTTTTGGTGGTACAGGGCATTGAATATCTGCTGATCTTAACGCCGGATTGGCCGCTGAATATTCTCAGCTATCTATACGGGATGAACCCCACCGTCCCGACCCCTGCCGGTTTTGCCATCTGTATGGCCTTTTACCTGGCGCTGGCATTCCTACCGGCGCTGATCGTACCAAAGAAATTGAGGAACTGCTTATGAAGCGCACCCTTGCCTACAACCGATACCCGCTGGTCATCTGTGCACTGGGGTTGTTGCTGGGCGGACTGCACAGTCTGTTCCAGCTGCACCAGACCCCTGCGGATACCTGGACTGCGGCCTATCTGACCGCCCGGGAGGGAACGGAGCTGATGCTGACGGAGAACAGCACCGATCCCCAAGTGCTGCGCAGTCTGCTGCACCTGCTCATCGGCGTACCTCTGCTGGGTGGACTGTTCAGTCGGGGCTACGCAGTTAAAGGGATCTTTGCCGCCACCCGTCGCGGGCGTTATCTGCGCTTTTACCGGGCAGAAATGGGGCGACTGCTGACAGTGACTCTGCTGTACAACCTGCTGTATTGCGGTGCCCAGGCGCTGTGTGCCACGGTGGCCGTCCACGCCCTGCCTGCCGCTGCCGCAGTTCGACTAATAGGGATCAGCCTGTTTAGCGACACGCTGGTGCTCTTTGGCTTTGCGGTGCTGTGCGCCGGTCTGTGCGTGACCCGGGGCGAAAAAGCAGGCGTACTGTTGGGTGCCGCCGCCTTTTTGCTGGCGGTGATGGCGCTGTTTTTGCTGCCGGTACCGCTGCGCCAATACAATCCGGTGCTTTGGTGCCTGTGCAGTGCATTTCCCACGGACGAAACGCTCTTTGCCTATCCCCTGTGGGGCTACTACGCCGCAGGCAGCGCACTGCTGGCGGTGTGGGTGCTGCTTTGGGGGCGGGTGCTAAAGACAAAAGATATTTTGTGAGGTGGACTATGCCAAAAAATCATATTGCAAGACTATACCAAGACTCTGCGTGGCAAGACCGTACTGGACCACATAGACCTGACGCTGGAAAGCGGCGGCATTTACGGCCTGGCCGGGCAAAACGGCTGTGGCAAGACCATGCTGCTGCGGGCCATTGCCGGGCTGATGACCCCCACCGCCGGCACAGCCACCGTAGGCGGCACCCGGGTAGGCAACGGGGTCTATGCGCCCCATGTGGGGCTGGTGATCGAGAATGTATTTCTCTACGAACACCTAAGCGGCCGCCAAAATCTGCAAATGCTCAACGACCTGTCCGATCACAAAATCGGTGACGGCGAACTGGACGGCTGGCTCACCCGCTTTGGGCTGGACCCGGCGGACCGGCGCCCCATGAAAAAATACTCCCTGGGTATGTGCCAAAAGGTCAGCCTGATCCAGGCGCTGATGAACCAACCGGAATTAGTGCTGCTGGACGAACCCACAAACGCGCTGGACGATGACAGCGTACAGGTGCTGGAAGAAGAAATTCTTCGTATGAACCGGAAGGCAGGCCCACCTTTGTGATCGCCAGCCACGACCGAGCCAGTCTGGAGCACCTGTGCACCAAAATACTGCGAATGGAGGCGGGACACCTTGCGTAAAAAACAACTGACCATGCAGCAGGGACTGGCGCTGGGCTGCCTGATTCTGGTGGTGTGCGCCGTCGTATTCGGCATTGTACTGCGGGCCACCCGCGCCCACGACTTAGAGGACCCGGAAAAGGTGGCGGCTGCCATCTGCGATCTGCCTGTGGATTACCAAGAGGAGCGCAACACGGCAACTGAAATGTTAGACATAAGCGTAGCGGTGGAGCAGCTGCAAGACCGGATCCCCCTGCAAGTGGAGATCACCGGTATGCAGCCCACCTACAACAACCTGCGCTACACCGCCAAGGTGCTAAAGACCACCGATCGGGAGCAGGCAGGCAACACGGTGGTGCTGTATCTGCTCATGTCCATGGAAAAAATGAGCGACGGCAAGCTGCACTGCGACGCCGGCATCGCTCTGCCGTTGGCTGTAGGGCACAAATACCTGCTGTTTGTCCGTCCTATGGAATACATGGACCTGTACCAGCGCACCCTACCCTGCCGAGAATACCAGGCCACCACCAACGCCACGGACGCCACGCTGTACAGCTTTTGCCTGGATCGCACACAAACCCGCCCACTGCCAACCACGCCGCTGACCTTTCAGCAGGTTACAGAATACGATTACCTGGTCTATTCCCAAGAGGCGCTGGACCACGCCAAAAAATTCACTGCCGACATACGGAAGCACTACGGCGTAACTGCAAAATAACATAAAAACCCCATTGCCAAGGGTTGGCAATGGGGTTTATTCATTCCCTTTACAGGTGGAAGATCAGCTTGTCGCTACACTTATTAAAGACGAACAGCCCGACAGCCAGGGTGACCAGCGACACCACCGAGGCATACAGCAGCAAATTCCAGGTCATCATTTGGCCGTACAGAATACACTGGCGGAACAGCTCGATCATCGAATATAGTGGGTTGATCTTAATAAGCACCACGATCCAGTCGGAGGTAATGCGGTGCAGAGGATAAATGATGGGCACCATATAAAACAGCAGGTGACACAGCACATCCCAAATATACTCCACATCCCGGAAGTAAACGGACAGCACGGACAGGATCATACCCACGCCGGTGCAGAACACCAGCAAAATAAACATGGGCACAAAGAACAGCACCGCGTAGCCGTTTAGGTGCAGGGCGTGGCCGTTGCTGATTCCGGTAAGCTTAAAGAAGATCCACACGCTCACCAGGCAAAGCAGCGAGATAGCGAAGGTTACATAGCAAGAGAGAATGGAGCTAAGCGGGTACATATACTTGGGCACATAGACCTTCTTGATGATCCCCGCATTGCGGCGGAAGGAGGTCATCGCCTGTTTGGTGGAAGATGTAAAGAAATCAAACATCAACCGGCCGGTAAACAGGAATACCGGGTAGCAGATCACGCCCTTGTTGCTGCGGCCAAAGATTCCGCTGAACACCACGGAAAGCACGATCATGTTCAGCAGCGGCTGCAAAGCTCCACAAAATACCGATCCAGGAGTCCCGGTACTTTAACTTAATATTCTTACGGGTCAGCTCCATTAGCAAGTTTCGATACTTTTGGAACACCCGTGTATCGTGCGCTAGCGCGCGCTTTAATTTTTTTTACCTTCGGCATAGATACACCTCGATCCGATCAGGGCGGCAATAATTTTGCGCTGCCTAACGCAGCCAAACACCGGATATAACTAAGGCATTATAACACACGCCGCCGCATTTTTCAACTTAAAGTGCGAATTTGGTACAAAATGTACCCTTTAGCGAAACAGATCGGCAATGGTCAGCGCTGTTTTGCGGGCAGAGGCGTCGCCGTCCACCGCATAATCTGCCGCTGCACGATACTTGGCCTGGCGGGCGTCATACAGTGCCTTGGCCTGCACCGGATCCCGAAATAAAGGGCGGTTGGCGCCGTTGCCCACCCGCTGACAGATCACATCAAAAGACGCATCCAGCAGCACGATCTTGCCGGTGGTGCGCAGGGTCCGTACATTCTCGTCAAAGGTCAGTGCCCCGCCGCCGGTGGAGATCACGCAGTTGGGAATCTCTGCCGCCTCTGCGCAGGCTGCACGCTCCAGCTCTCGAAAATAGTCTTCCCCGTGCACCTGAAAAATAGCCGGAATAGACACGCCGCTGCGCGCCTCCACCAGCTGATCCGTATCCACAAACCGGCGACCCATAATTTTGGCCAGCTCTTTGCCCACCACAGTCTTGCCGCTGCCCATAAAGCCGCAAAGCACAATATTCATTACAGCAGTTCCTCCATTTGCTCGATCACCCGCTGCACCTGGGCAGGGGTGTAGGTCACATCATTCCAAATTTCCTGGGCTACCGCTGCCTGCCACACCAGCATGGGCAGACCGTTTACCACCTTGGCGCCGTTTTGCCGAGCCAGGCGCAGCAGCCGGGTTTCCATTGGATTATAAATGGCGTCAAATACCGCAGCCGTGTGGCCAGCACACCCGGCTCCAGCGGGCAAGCGTCCACCTTGGGGAACATACCCACCGGGGTGCCGTTGACGATCAAATCCCAGTCACCGGTCACGCTGTTAAAATCCGTCACCGTCACCGCGCGGCCGCATTTTTCGGCAATTTCCGCCGCCAAGGCACAACCTTTCGACGGTGTGCGGGCAGCCAGGGTCACCGCCGCACCTGCCAGCACCGCCTCAAAGGCAAACATACGAGCCACGCCGCCGGTGCCCAGTATCAGCACGCGTCCGGCCAGCGGAATGCCCGCTGCGGACAAGGAGCGCAAAAAGCCGTAGCAGTCCGTATTGTAGCCGTAGAATTTGCCGCCCCGCACTGCCACCGTATTCACCGCCCCAAAGAGCGCCGCTTTTTCGTCCAGTTCTGCCATAGCCGACAGCACCGCTTGCTTGTGGGGAATGGTAACATTAAATCCACGCAGCGTTTGCAGTTCCGGCAGCCGATTCGCCAGATCCTCCGGTGCAATATCCAACAACCGGTAGTCCCCCTCCAAGTGGGCGGCAGCCAGCAGCGCCCGGTGAATTTGGGGAGAGAGAGAATGACCCAGCGGGTGACCGATCAGTGCATAGTGCGTCATGATTTTGCCCTTTCCGCTCCCGGCCCAAAAAAATATTGCCGAAAGCATTGACTTTTTTATAGGAATTATATAATATGATAGCATATAAGACTTGTATTAACAACAGTTTTTTGGAGATGAGCAGTTATGGTACTGGATAAAATGAAGGACATTTTGGTGGAGCAGCTGGAGTGCAACCCGGAGGACATCACCATGGAGAGCCTGCTGGTAGACGACCTGGGGGCCGACAGTCTGGATGCCATCGACATCGTGATGAGTGTAGAAGATACGTTCAAGGTTGAAGTACCGGACGAGATCATCGAGAAGATCGAGACTGTGGGCGACATTGTCAACTACATTGAGGATCACATCTGATTTGCATTTTTCACCATTTGTCAATTCCTGTCAAAAATCGCGGCAAAAAGTGTAGATTTTTTTATCAAAGTTGCCCTGTTTGAATTGACAATTCACTTAATTTCAAGTAAAATAGAAAGGCAGATGATCGTGCATCTGCCTTTCCGCTTTTTTAGGGGAAAAAGCGCCGGCAATGCACGGTCTTACCGACATGGAGAGGGGAATCTTTATGGCAAAGAAGTATATCTTGGCCCTGGACCAGGGAACCACAAGTTCCAGAGCCATCATTTTCAACAAAAAGGGTGAGATCGTCGCCAAGGCGCAAAACGAATTCACCCAGCACTATCCGGAGAACGGCTGGGTAGAGCACGACCCGATGGAAATTCTGTTTAGCCAGATCAGCGCCATACTGACCGTGCTGCGCAAGGAAGCGGTGGATCCCAAGGAGATCGCCGCCATCGGCATTACCAATCAGAGAGAGACCACCGTGGTGTGGGAAAAGGAGACCGGTCGTCCCATTTATAACGCCATCGTGTGGCAGTGTCGCCGCACGGCGGACCTGTGCGAGGAATTGAAGGCGCAGGGTCTGAACGATTATGTAAAGAGCACCACCGGTCTGCTGATCGACGCCTACTTCAGCGGCACCAAGATCAAGTGGATCCTCGACCATGTCGAGGGCTGCCCGCGAACAGGCGGAGCGGGGCGAGCTGCTGTTCGGCAACGTTGACAGCTGGCTGATCTGGAACCTGACCAACGGCAAAGTGCATGTGACCGATTACTCCAATGCCTGCCGCACCATGCTCTTTGACATTGACAAGCTGTGTTGGGACCCGTTTTTATGTGAAAAGCTGGGCATTCCCATGTCCATGCTGCCGGAGGTAAAACCATCCAGCTGCATTTACGGCGAAGTGGCTAAGATCACCGGCATTGAGGACATTGCCGGTGTGCCCATTGCAGGCAGCCATCGGCGACCAGCCGGGTGCACTCTTCGGCCAGGGCTGCTTTGAGTCCGGCCAGGCCAAGAATACATACGGCACCGGCTGCTTTTTGCTAATGAACACCGGCGAAAAGCGGGTAGACTCTCGCTCCAACCTGCTCTCCGGCATTGCCTGGGGACTGGACGGCAAGATCACCTATGCGCTGGAAGGCTCCGCCTTTAACGCCGGCAGTGTGATCAAGTGGCTGCGCGATGAGTTGGGGCTGATTGAGAACGCGCCCCAGTGCGACAAATTCGCCGCCATGGTGCCGGATTCCGGCGGACTGTACTTTGTGCCGGCCTTTACCGGACTGGGCGCTCCCCTACTGGGATATGTATGCCCGCGGGGTCATGATCGGTCTGTCCCGTGGGATCAACAAATTCCATGTATGCCGCGCGGTACTGGAAAGCATTACCTACCAAATGACCGACCTGCTGGAAGCCATGATGAAGGATTCCGACATTATCCTCAAGGACCTTCGGGTGGACGGCGGCGCTTCCGTCAGCGATATTATGATGCAGATGCAGGCGGATATGACCGGCGTAAATGTGAATCGACCCAAGAATGTGGAGACCACAGCCCTGGGCGCTGCCTACTGTGCCGGGCTGGCTACCGGTGTGTGGAAAGACACGGCGGAGATCGAGGCCAACCGCCAAGTAGACAAGATTTTTGTACCCTCCATGGAAGAGGGGCTACGCAACCGGAAGTACACCGACTGGAAGCGGGCGGTAGAGCGCTCCAGAAACTGGGAACGCTAAACATACCGATTTATACATAAGTTAATCAGGGGGGACAAAGCGCGCGGCAACGGGTGCTTTGTTCCTCTTTTTATTTTGCGGCAAAACCGCACCCAAATTCTATTTCACAACAAGGAGAACCCATTATGTCAAAAGTCATTGTACCCTGGGATCTGATCACCAATTTTGTGACAGACGCTTTCATCGGCTACGGCATTCCCGCAGAGGACGCCAAGATCTGCACGGATGTTTTGCTGGAGTCCGACCGCCGCGGGATTGAAAGCCACGGCTGCAACCGGTTTAAGCCCATTTACCTGGATCGGATCAAAGCCGGGATTCAAAATCCGGTGACCCAGTTTGAGATCTTAAAGGAAACCCCCACCACCGCCGTGGTAGACGGCCACAACGGCATGGGTCAGGTGATCGGCCATCGGGCCATGCAGATGGCCATTGATAAGGCCAAGGAATACGGCATGGGCATGGTGGCCGTGCGCAACAGCTGCCACTACGGTATTGCCGGTTACTACGCCACCATGGCCACCAAGGCCGGCTGCATCGGCATCACCGGCACCAACGCCCGCCCCCTCCGTGGCCCACCTTTGGTGTGGAGGGGTATGTTCGGCACCAATCCGCTGACCGTAGGCATTCCAACCGACGAGGACTTTGACTTTCTCATCGACTGCGCCACCTCCATCACCCAAAACGGCAAGATCGAATATTACGCCCGCATTGGCGAGGATGTGCATCCGGGCACGATAATCGGTCGGGACGGCCAGCCCATCTCCGGCGACAGCGGCGAGGCGCTGAAGAAGATTCGCAGCGGCGACGCAGCGCTGACCACCCTGGGCGGCATTGGCGAAGCCCTGGGCGGCTACAAAGGCTACGGCTACGCCATGGTGATCGAGCTGCTCTCCGCCGTGCTGCAAGACGGTCTTACTACGGCAAAGATCTGGACGGCAAGGACGAGAACGGCAACATTCGCCCCTATCACCTGGGCCACTTCTTCATTGCCATTGACACCGACCACTTCCTGGGTCAGGAGCTGACCCGCAAAAAAAGCCGGCGAAATCCTCCGCAGTGTGCGTGCCTCTCAAAAAGCGCCTGGCGCCGACCGCATTTTCACCGCCGGCGAAAAAGAGTGGGAGATCTGGCAGCAGCGCAAGGACAGCGGCGTGCCCATCAACGACTCTGTGCAGAAAGAAATTTTGGAAGTTCGGGACGAACTGGGTCTGACCCAGTACAAGTTCCCCTGGGAATAAGCGAGGTAACTATGGATTACAGAAAAGAATCATTAAGACTCCACGGTGAGTGGAAAGGCAAAGTTGAAGTAGTGGCACGGGCCAAGGTGGACAACAAGGACGCCCTGTCCCTGGCCTACACCCCCGGTGTGGCCGAGCCCTGTCTGGCAATTCAGGCAGATTACAACAAAAGCTGGGAGCTGACCCGCCGCTGGAATATGGTGGCGGTAATCACCGACGGCTCTGCGGTACTGGGTCTGGGCGACATTGGCCCGGAGGCCGGTATGCCCGTTATGGAGGGCAAATGCGTGCTGTTTAAGGAATTCGGCGGCGTAGACGCCTTTCCCCTGTGTGTGCGCACCAAGGACGTGGATGAATTTGTAGAGACGGTGTATAATATCAGCGGTTCCTTTGGCGGGATCAACCTGGAGGATATTGCCGCGCCCCGCTGCTTTGAGATCGAGCAGAAGCTGAAAGAACGCTGCGATATTCCGATTTTCCACGACGATCAGCACGGCACCGCCGTTGTGGTCTCTGCCGCATTGATCAATGCCACAAAAATCACCGGCAAGCCCCTGGATCAGTGCAAGGCCGTGATCAACGGCAGCGGCGCTGCAGGCATTGCCATTGCCAAGCTGCTGCTGACCCTGGGACTGGGCGATGTGATCCTGTGTGACCGCACCGGCGCCATCTACGAAGGCCGCGATAAGTTAAACGCCAGCAAGGCAGAGATCGCCGCCGTGTCCAATAAAGGCAAGGTACAGGGCACCCTGGCAGAAGCGGTAAAGGGCACGGACATCTTCATCGGCGTGTCTGCACCCGGTGTGCTGACCCAGGAGATGATCCGCACCATGAACCCGGATCCCATTGTGCTGGCCATGGCCAACCCCACGCCGGAGATTCTGCCGGATGAGGCTGCCGCTGCCGGTGCCAAAATTGTAGGCACCGGGCGCTCCGACTTCCCCAACCAGATCAACAACGTGGTCGCATTCCCCGGTATCTTCCGCGGGGCGCTGGATGTGCGCGCCGCTGCCATTACGGAGAATATGAAGATTGCCGCCGCGTATGCCATCGCCTCCCTGGTCAGCGATGCAGAGTTAAAACCGGAGTATATTCTGCCCCACGCCTTTGATCCCCGGATCAAGGACACCGTGGCCGCCGCTGTGGCAGAAGCTGCACGGAAGGACGGCGTAGCCCGCATTTAACGGCCATGCCTATTATAATGTTATAAGTTATATATTATAATAAAGCAAAACGAACGCACAGGCGCTCTCCCCTGCCGCTCCCCCGGCGGCAGAACGGAGGCATGGGGTTTTTTGTCCCATTTTATGCAACTTAAGAGCAGTATTAGACAAGTGTTGCGATACTAAGGCGGTTTTGTCAAGGGAAAAGGGGCAAGTTTGTGGAAGTTGCTTAATTATTACAGAATGGTTACAAATTCGTTGTGTAGATTTACCATAGATTAAAAAGTTACAAATGTGTTACAATCCTCACCGTTGTTGCGGCATAAGCCCAACAAAGGGAGGTTTTTGATGAAAAAGAGCAATCATAGCCCTTATTTCTCTGCTTATTTTTTTGCATAGTATTCCCGTCTACCGTGTCGGCAGAGTCCGCAAGGAGCCATGACAAGCCCCGGCTGACTGCCCCCACCTCAGACAACGCCTATTATAACAGCAAGCTGAACCGTTACAGCCAGACCGGCTACGGTATGCCCAACTGCGTGGCCTACGCCTACGGCCGGGTGTACGAGATGAACGGCAAGGCCCCAAGATCACCCACGGCAACGCCGGCGAGTGGTGGAGCATTAACAAGCAGGGCGGCTATTACAAGTACGGCAGCAAGCCCAAGGTGGGCGCAGTAGTGGTTTGGAGCAACCATGTGGCCGTGGTGGAGCAGATCCACAAGAACGGCAGCATTACCATTTCCGAGTCCCACTACGGCGGCACCTATTTTTGACACCAAGACCGTCACCGACTACACCTACCATTACGGCCAGACTTTTTACGGCTTCATCTACAGCTATCAGGGCAGTGCCAAGAAAAAGAGCAAGCCCAAGCAGTACACCGCCGCCAAAACCGCTGTAACCGCACCGGAAGAGCAGGAACAGGTATTCCGTATACTGGAGATCGACGACAGCAAGGCTGCCACGCAGGAGATCGTGCAAAACGATAAACTGCTGCAAGCTTCCGCCGCCAGCCACTCCACCAAGAAGGCAGATACGGAAAAACGCGCCGCTGCGCAAAAAGCGGCCATGCAAACTGCGGAAAAGTCCGTTGCTGCATAACACTTAAAGAGAATCCGCACAAGGAGCACCCTATGGGTGCTCTTTTTTTATACCAATCAGAATAAAAAAGACGGCAGGCGGATCTTACCCATAAACAAAAAATGAAAAAGCCGTGAATTTTTTGAGATTTTGCAAAAAAAGGTGTTGACAAAACGGCAAAATGGATATAATATAAAGACAGTTAGCACTCAGGCACATAGAGTGCTAACACAGTAAAGGACGGTGAAAGGAATGCTTGGTGAACGCAGAGCCGCCATACTCCGCCTGATTATTGAGTATTACATCAAGACAGGCGAGCCGATCGGCTCCAAAACCCTGTGCAACCTTTTTGCCTTACGCTGTGTCCAGCGCCACCATTCGCAACGAAATGGCGCACCTGAGCAACCTGGGCTACCTGGAGCAGCGCCACACCAGCGGCGGCCGTGTGCCGGGCAAGAATGCCTACCGCTTTTATGTGGATCACCTCATGGAGCCTAAGGCGCTGTCCCCTTATGAGACAGCCAAGATCGACGAACGCCTGTCCGTCAACGCAGGGGATGCCCAGCGCCTGTTGGCTGACGCGGCGGATCTGCTGGCAGACGCCACCCACTGCGCCGCCTTTAGCTGCGCACTGGCAGACGCCGGCGATGTGATTCAGGGCGTGCAGTTGATCCCTGCCGGAGGCGGCCGCGCCATGTTGGTCATGCTTACCGCCGGTGGGCGTATCAAATCTTCGATTTGCCGGCTCAGTTGCCCGGCGGACGACGGATTTATGGCCGCCTTTTACGATGTGATGCACAGCACATTCATCGGCACCCGGCTCAGCGATGTAAGCATCGCCACGGTGCAAAGCACAGCCGTAACCCTGGGCAGCCGCATTTTTGATATGCTGCCGGTGCTCAGCAGTCTGTGCGCCCTGTGCGCGGAAACGCGGCAGGACAGCCTGCTCTTTGCCGGCGAGACCAATTTGCTCTCTCACGAGGAACTGGGCAACGAGGTATATAAGCTGCTGACCTTTCTCACCAACCGGCCACGCTTTTTGACCCTGGCTAAGCAATTTGCCGACGCCCCGGCGCGCAGTGCTCTGTTTATCGGTGAGGAGAACCCGTACTTTGAGCTGAAAAACACAGCCACCATGCTGTGCAGTCTGCACTACAACAGTCAACAGCGCGCGGTCCTGGGCGTGATCGGCTCCACCCGCATGGACTACGCCACCATTGTGCCCCGGGCACAGTATATTATGAATAAAACCACAGATCTTCTTGCTGAAGGAGGTATAACCAATGGCTAAAAAGAAGCAGGCAGAGGAAAAGCCAAACACCCAGGCTGCCGCTGCCGAAACAGAAACCGAAACCACACCGCCACAGGCGGAAGAAAACAACCAGACCCAAACAGACGACCCTACGGCGGCGCTGGAAAAGGAGCTGGCAGACACAAAAGATCAGTTGCTGCGGCTGACGGCGGAATACGCCAACTTCCGCAAGCGCAGCGATAAAGAAAAGGGCGACACTTACGCCTACGCCACCGGCAAGACCGTGGAGGCATTTCTCCCGGTGTTTGACAATCTGGAGCGGGCGCTGGGTGCCACCCAGCAGGACTTTGAGGGCCTGCAAAAGGGCGTGCAAATGACCTTTGACGGTCTGACTGCCACCCTGGAGAAGCTGGGCGTCACCGCTTACGGCGCCCCGGGCGAAACCTTTGACCCCAACCTGCACCATGCAGTAATGCATGTGGAGGATGAGAACCTGGATGAAAATGTCATTACCGATGTTTTTCAACGGGGATATAAAATGGATGATCGGATCATCCGACCGGCAATGGTCAAAACAGCAAATTAACAATAAGCAGGAGGTATTCCATTGTGTCTAAGATTATTGGTATTGATTTAGGTACAACAAACAGCTGCGTCAGCGTGATTGAGGGCGGCGAAGCCGTAGTGATCCCCAACGCAGAGGGTGCCGCACCACCCCGTCCGTGGTGGCGTTCAGCAAGGACGGCGAGCGCATGGTGGGCAATGTGGCAAAGCGCCAGGCCATCACCAATCCGGAGCGCACCATCGCTTCCATCAAGCGCCACATGGGCTCCGACTACAAAGTCAACATTGACGGCAAGGCCTACACCCCCAGGAGATCAGCGCTATCATTCTGCAAAAGCTGAAGAGCGACGCAGAGAGCTACCTGGGCGACAAGGTAACAGAAGCGGTTATCACCGTGCCCGCTTACTTTACGGATGCGCAGCGCCAGGCCACCAAGGACGCCGGTAAGATCGCCGGTATGGAAGTAAAGCGAATCATCAACGAGCCCACCGCTGCGGCGCTGGCCTTTGGTATCGACCAGGAAAACGACCAGAAAGTGATGGTCTACGACCTGGGCGGCGGTACCTTCGATGTATCCATCATTGAGATGGGCGACGGCGTGCAGGAAGTACTGGCAACAGCCGGTAACAACCACCTGGGCGGCGATGACTTTGATAAGAAGATCATGGACTGGCTGGTTGCCGAGTTTAAGAAAGAGCAGGGCATTGACCTGTCCGGCGACAAAATGGCTATGCAGCGCATTAAGGAAGCCGCAGAGAAAGCCAAGATCGACCTGTCCGGTATGACCACGGCGCAGATCTCTCTGCCCTTCATCACCGCAGACGCTACCGGCCCCAAGCACATGGAGACCACCCTGTCCAGAGCCAAGTTTAACGAAATGACCGCAGACCTGGTTGAGGCTACCATGGGCCCGGTTCGCCAGGCCATGAGCGACTCCGGCCTGACCATGAACGACATTGACAAGATCCTGCTGGTAGGCGGTTCCACCCGTATTCCCGCCGTACAGGAAGCCATTAAGAAGTTCAGCGGCAAAGAGCCGTTTAAGGGCATTAACCCGGATGAGTGCGTAGCTATGGGCGCTGCCCTGCAAGGCGGCGTACTGGGCGGCGATGTAAAGGGCCTGCTGTTGCTGGATGTGACGCCCCTGTCCCTGGGTATTGAGACCATGGGCGGCGTGAACACCGTGATCATTGAGCGCAACACCACCATCCCCACCAAGAAGAGCCAGATCTTCTCCACCGCAGCCGACAATCAGACCTCCGTGGAGGTGCACGTGCTGCAAGGTGAGCGTGAGTTTGCCAAGGACAACAAGACCCTGGGTATGTTCCACCTGGACGGCATTATGCCCGCCCGCCGCGGTGTGCCCCAGATCGAAGTGACCTTTGATATTGACTCCAACGGTATTGTGCATGTAAGCGCCAAGGACCTGGGCACCGGCAAGGAGCAGCACATCAGCATTACCGCCTCCTCCAACATGAGCAAGGACGACATCGACAAGGCAGTGAAGGAAGCAGAGCAGTTCGCCGCCGAGGATAAGAAGAAGAGAGAGGCCGTAGACCTGCGCAACAACGCAGACCAGATGGTTTACCAGACCGAGAAGCTGCTCAGCGAGAACGGCGACAAGTTCAGTGATGACGACAAGAGCGCGCTGAACACCAAGCTGGACGCACTGAAGGAAGCACTGAAGGGCGACAACACAGACGCCATTAAGAGCGCCGAAGAGGACCTGACCAACAAGTTCTACGAGGTGTCTCAAAAGATCTATGAAGCCACCCAGGGTGCGCAGGGCCCCAGCCCGGCGCAGCACCCGGTGCAGATACGGCACAGGGCGGCAATGACGCCGGTTACACCGACGCAGACTACACCGAGGTGGACGATAACTAATCCCCTCTCAGGAACGGCGGCAGGCGGTAATACACCAGTATTGCCGCCTGCCTATACCGTTATCTATACTGAAATCTAAACGACGGAGGCTACTATGCCTGAAGAAAAACGAGATTACTACGAGGTGCTGGGCATAAGCAAAGGCGCCTCGGAGGATGAGATCAAAAAAGCATACCGCAAAACCGCCAAGAAGTACCACCCGGACCTGCACCCGGACGACCCGGTGGCCGAGGCCAAATTCAAGGAATGCAACGAGGCCTATGAGGTGCTGGGCGATCCCCAAAAGAAAGCCCGATACGACCAATTCGGCTTTGCCGGGGTTGACCCCAACTACGGCGCCGGACAGGGCGGCTACGGCGGCGGTGGCTTTGGCTTTGACGGCGGCGATATTGACCTGGGCGATATCTTCTCCTCCATCTTTGGCGGTGGAGGCGGCGGCTTCGGCTTTGGCGGGCGCAACCCCAATGCGCCGGTGCGCGGTCGGGATGTGCGGGCGTCTGTGACCCTGACCTTTGAAGAAGCAGCCAAGGGTTGCAAAAAGACCGTCAGCACCCAGCGGGTCGAGGATTGCTCTGCGTGCGGCGGCACCGGTGCGGCGAAAGGCACCAGTCCCAAGACCTGCCCGGACTGCCAAGGACGCGGCGTAGTCAATGTGCAGCAGCGCACCGCCTTCGGTGTAATGAACAGCCAGCACACCTGCTCCCGCTGCGGCGGCCGGGGCAAAATCGTAGACGACCCCTGCAAAAAGTGCGGCGGCAAGGGCAAGGTGCGTGCCGCGCGGCAAATTGAAATCAACATTCCCGCCGGGATTGATGACGGCCAGGTGGTAACCGTGCGCGGTAACGGCGACGCCGGTATGAACGGCGGCCCTGCCGGTGATCTGCACATTGAAGTGCGGATCAAGAAGCACAAGGACTTTACCCGGGACGGCTATAATGTGTGGTACAACAAGCATGTAAGCATTACCCAGGCCACCCTGGGCGCAGAATTACAGGTGCCACCCTGGACGGCAATGTGAAGTACAATATGCCTGCCGGTACACAGCCGGGCGCCGTGTTTAAGCTGAAGGGTAAAGGTATTCAGCGGCTGAACAGTGTGGGCAAAGGCGACGAATATGTACAGATCATTGTAGATATTCCCACTGGTCTGACGCACGAGCAAAGGAACTGCTGCGTACCTTTGATAAAAGCTACACGCCCCCAAGAACCCGCCTAAAGAAGGCTTTTTTGACAAGTTCAAGAAGAAATAAGTACAAAGAAAAAGCGCATTGCAAGGCTTGCAATGCGCTTTTTTGCACTTTACAGATCGTCCGCATCCTGTACCGGCTCTGCGGGAATGTCCTCATAATAAGTTTCCCGAGGCACGCCGGTGTAGCTGCCGTCCACATCTGCCTGCAACATCTCCGGGCTGATATAGGAGGTCAGGTCAATGACTTCCTTGCCCTTTCTCTGCCGTTTTTCCTTTTTGTTCTTCTTCGCCATAAAAAATCACCCCTGTGCAATCGGTGCCGCGGCACCGGTAATAGTTTGCACAGGGGCGCTGTATTTACTCACAGCTTGGCCACATCCACGGCGGCAATTTTTTCCATAAAATCCTTAGGTGAAATCACCGTTCCCATATCCAAGAACTCGTCCATATTCATATTAAAATTATTCACATACACCGGCACTTGCTTGTATTCAATATCAATATGCAATCGGGCAGCGTCCGCCTTCACCACAGCCGGGTCATAGCCGTTTGCATCATAATACCGGCTGACGATTACCTCGTTGTTCTTCACATACAGCAGCGCCAGATTGCGCCCGGATTTGGAGATGCTCACATAGCTTTCGTCTGTCTTGGAAAGGGCTTGTCCCATTTTCATCTGCGCCACAGCCTTACAGGCGTCGGAATTCAGAAACAGCTCGTTAATAAAAAAATAGACTCCAGTGCGGTGGTATCGTCCGGCACCAGGATTGCCAAAATGTTTTTGGACAGCTTTTTGCCGTACATACTCTTGATGAATTCCTTAAAATAATGCTGGGTCTCGCTGATCTTGGCGGCATAATGATGATAAAAAGGAATATTGGCCACCACCGGCGTGCCCGGCAGGGAGAAGGTCTTAAAATCGTCCGTGTCCCGATTCTTCACCAAAATGTCCGAATTCGTAATGATCATAGGGATTGTTTTTGCCATAAAAATGTCCCTCCGTGGCTCCTATTTTACTATAATGCCCGTGCCAAATCAATAAAAATCAAAAAATATAGTGAAATCCGACGGCAGTTATGGTAAAATAAGGTGACAACATTGTTGTGAGAGGAGGAGTTTTATGCATGATTCCGATGAGCTGGATGATATTCTGAACGAAATTCGGAACCGCCAAAACCCGCACACAGAGGATGCGCCCCCAGAGCCGGAGCCGCCTCAGACCGTAGATATGCCGCTGTTTGACCAGGCAGACGCCCCCACGCCTGCGCCGAAGGATTTGCCGGAGAATCCCACCCTGCCCACAGAGGCAGCAGAGGAAACACCGGCCGCCCCCGCTATGCCGGAGGCCACACCCACCGCAGACGGCAGAGAAGATGTATATACCAATGTATTTTCCGGCACGGAGGAGACCCGGGCAGAGGCAACCTACACGCCCCCGACCCGACCCCTTGGTGACGATGAATATCCGGAGGAAGAAATGAAGAAGAACGATAAGCAAAAGAAAATCATTATTGCCGTTGTGGCCGTTGTGGTTGTGATTGCCGTGGCTCTGGGCATTTACTTTGGCGTGGTGCGCGGCAAAAACGAGGAGCCAACCTCCGGCGTAACCAATGCCGCTACCGAAGCCGCCACCCAGGCACCGGTGGCCGTGGTGAACCCCTTTACCGGTGAGAGCGACTACAATGAGAACGCGGTAGGCAAACGCCCGGTGGCCCTGGTAGTAGAGAATGCCCAGGCTGCCCGTCCCCAGTGGGGGATCAATTCCCCGGACATTATCGTAGAGGGCGAAGTGGAAGGCGGCGAGACCCGTATGCTGTGGCTCTTTGCCGACTATACCTCTGTGCCGGACAAGATCGGCCCTATGCGCAGCGCCCGCCCGCCGTACATTCGCTTTTCCGAGATGTTTGACGCCGTCTTTATCCACTGGGGTCAAAGCAAGAGCAAAGGCAGCTATGTAGGCGCCAACACCGTGTTTGACCAGGACAATGTGGACCACATTAACCAGATGACTTACAGTGGCAAGGTGGATCTGTTTACCAGAGACCAAACCCGCAATGTAGCCAGCGAACACACCGGTGTGCTGCGAGGCAAAAAAATTGCCTCTGCCCTGAAAGAGCAGAAGATCCGCACCAAGGTCAACGAGGCCAAGTTTACCACCTTCGACTTTAACAAAAAGGCAACTGCCGTGGGTGATGATCCCTGCAACGCACTGGCGCTGACCTTCTCTAATCGCACCCGCACCCGCGACTGGACCTATAAAAGCGATGACAAAATGTACCACAGCACCGATTATGAAACGGATGTAAAGATGAAGAACCTGATCGTGCTGTTTGACAACACCTCTTACACCACTAAGGCCAATTACAAAGGCAGCGGTAAGGGCGAGACCTACTGCAACTACGATCTGGCCGGCGGCAAGGGTGTGCTGGCTTCTCAGGCACCTACACCGAGATCAAGTGGAGCAAAAAGGACGGCAAGCTGTCCCTGACCACCACCGACGGTCAGCCCTTAAAGCTGAACCCCGGTCGCAGCTGGATCGGCTACGCCTCTGCCAACAACGGCGGTAAAGTCGTGGAAAAGTAAAAATTGAAATCCATAAAAAACCGTCTCGGATCACCCGGGGCGGTCTTTTTGTATGTGGTGTGCATAAATACCGGCGGTAGCAAGTCCCCACCCGACAGGAATTTTATAACCGATGTAATATTATAAAACACCGCAAGCACATAAAAAAGGACCGATACACCGTGTATCGGTCCTTTGATTTACCAAACGATTACAGCAGGCCGGCCACCAAGTCGCCCATTTGGGCGGTGGTCACCGGACGGAAGCCCTCCTCGTAAATATCCGGGGTGCGGGCCTGGGTCAGTGCCTGATCCACCGCGTCCTAAATGGCCTGGGCAGCGTCCATCTCGCCAAAGGTGTAGCGCAGCATCATGGCGCCGGACAAAATGGTTGCCAGCGGATTGGCCTTGCCCTGACCGGCAATATCCGGTGCGGAACCGTGGATAGGCTCGTACAAGCCAAAAGTGCCCTCTGCCAGAGAAGCAGACGCCAGCATACCGATGGGTAGCCGGAGATCATAGACGCCTCGTCAGACAGAATATCGCCAAAGATATTGGAAGTGACAATCACATCAAACTGGTTGGGATTGCGCACCAGCTGCATAGCGCAGTTGTCCACATACATATAGGACACCTCCACCTGGGGGTAATCCGCCTTGGTCTCTTCTACGATCTTACGCCACAGGCGGGAGCTGTCCAGCACATTGGCCTTGTCCACGCAGGTCAGCCGCTTGTCCCGCTTCATCGCGTACTCAAAACCGGCCTTGACAATGCGCTTGATCTCCGGGTAAGTGTAGCGCTCCGTATCATACGCACCCACCACGCCGTTCTCCTCATAAGTACCGCGGTCGCCGAAGTAAATGCCGCCGGTCAGCTCGCGCACAATGAGAATGTCCAGCCCATCGCCGATGATCTCCTCCTTAATGGGAGAAGCACTCTTCAGCGGGGCAAAGATCTTGGCCGGGCGCAGGTTGGCAAACAGACCCAGGTCCTCACGAATGGCTAGCAGACCCTTTTCCGGTCGATTGTTGCCCGGCTGGTCGTCCCACTTAGGGCCGCCCACAGCGCCCAGCAGCACCGCGTCAGATGCTTTGCAGGCTGCCGCCGTTTCTGCCGGATAAGGCACGCCGGTGGCGTCAATGGCGCAGCCACCCAGCAGCTGGTCATTGTAGTCAAAAGAGAAGCCAAACTTCTCCCCTGCCTTGTCCAGCACCTTGATACATTCGTTCACGATCTCCGGCCCAATGCCGTCACCGCGCAACACGGTGATTTTGTAATTTTTCATGTTCTTGCCCTTTCTGTCTTAGCAAACCTCAAAAATGCCGGGCATGGTATCGTCCCGCATGGTATCCGCCTGGTCCCGGTTGATGGCGCAGATAATGCCCTTCATGGACGCATAACCGATATTATGGCTGACGCCGATACCGAAAATGTCCTTCCCCTGTGGATTCTTTAAGTGAATATAGCTGATGGCCTTGGAGTCGGAGCCCACGGAGATGGCGTGCTCGCTGTAATCCACAAACTGGTAGCTGGCCACCTCGGTTTGGTTCATAGCGTCGCAGAACGCAGCCACCGGGCCGTTGCCGTTGCCCTCAATCTGCACCGGCGCATTGCCCTTGTATTTCAACTCGCCGGAGAAATGCACATGGGTCAGATCGTCCTGCTCGTTTTTCTCCTCGCTGATCTTGTAATTCACCAGGCGGTAGGGGCCGCACACATTGCGATACTCCTGCTGGAACAGGTCAAAGACCTCCTCCGCTTTCAGTTCCTTACCCTTCTCGTCGCAGGCCTTTTGTACCACGGCGCTAAACTCCGGGTGCATGGACTTAGGCATCTTGATGCCATAGTTGTTGGCCAAAATAAAGGCAGTGCCGCCCTTGCCGGACTGAGAATTGATCCGAATGATGGGCTCATACTCTCGGCCCACATCTGCCGGGTCGATAGGCAGGTACGGGATCTCCCAATAAGGGGTGCCGCTTTCTTCCATATAGATCTTGCCCTTGTTGATGGCATCCTGATGAGAGCCGGAGAATGCGGTAAACACCAACTCGCCGGCATAAGGCTGGCGGGGCGGCCTGCATCTTGGTGCAGCGCTCATACACTTCCTTGATTTTATTAATGTTGTGGAAATCCAGCTGAGGATCTACCCCCGGTCCACATATTCAGCGCCAAGGTCACAACATCCACATTGCCGGTACGCTCGCCGTTGCCGAACAGGGTGCCCTCTACACGATCGGCACCGGCCATCAGCGCCAGCTCCGTAGCAGCCACGCCCTCGCCCCGGTCATTGTGGGGGTGCAGGAGATAATGGCCGCGTCCCGGTTGGGCAGGTGACGGCAGAAATACTCAATCTGGTCTGCATAACCGTTGGGAGAGGAGCCCTCCACAGTGGAGGGCAGGTTCAGGATAATGGGGTTCTCCTTGGTAATATGCAGCTCCTCCATCACCCGGCGGCAGATCTCTACCGCATTGTCCATCTCCGTACCGGTAAAGGACTCCGGCGAATACTCAAAGCGAATGTTCATCTCCGGGTGGCGCTTTTCTCCTCCTCGGTGAGTGCATAGATCAGGCGGGCGCCGTCCACGGCGATCTGAATCACGCCGTCCATATCCGTCTTAAACACCACCTTGCGCTGCAAAGTGGAAGTGGAATTGTAAAAATGCACGATCACATTCTTGGCGCCGTCAATGGCCTCAAAGGTCTTTTTGATCAGGTGAGGGCGCGCCTGCACCAGCACCTGAATGGTCACATCGTCCGGGATATAGTGGCCGTCGATCAGGGTGCGCAGGATCTCATACTCCGTCTCGCTGGCAGAGGGAAAGCCCACCTCGATCTCCTTAAACCCAACCGCAATCAGGGTCTTAAAATATTCCAGCTTTTCCTCCAAATTCATCGGGTCCACCAGCGCCTGGTTGCCGTCACGCAGATCCACCGAGCACCAAATGGGCGCATGGTCGATCACGCGGTTGGGCCACTGGCGGTCCGGCAAATCAATGGGGGTAAAGGGCTTATACTTCTTGTAGCCTTGGTTCATCATCACAGTTTCTCCTTTCTCTGTTGGGGAGGCACAAACAAAAAACTGCGCCCCCAATGGATAGGGACGCAGTATCTATGCGTGGTACCACCCTACTTCAGCAGAAAAAAATCTGCCCTTTGGCATCAAACAATGCCTCAACCGATAACGAGGTTAAACGGCTCTTCCTATTGATTTCTATTCAGAAGAGCAACTCCGCAGAGAGCTATGCACCTATGTTCCCTGTGCGGCTTGCACCGTCCGCCGCCTCTCTGTGCAGGAAAACGCAGGTCTTTTTCTGCTTCACAGTCTTTTGTGGGTACTGTATATTCAGTAAGATTATTATAACACGCGCGCCGATTTTGTCAACCCAAATTTTACAGTTTGGAGTAGCCGTAGCCGTTCATAATGGCGTCTACCGGCTGACCGGCCTTGCACATGGGGCAGTCCTTGGCGGCTGTATAAGAATAATTGGGCAGATCCTCCGGGGTAAACAGGGTGTTGACCTCCAGCCCACACAGTTCCTTGGCTGCGCTGAACACGGAAGAAATGCCAATCACATTGCCGCCGTAATACCGGGCGCTCTGTACCGCCCGCTCCACCGTGCGGCCGCTGGTGATACAGGAGATGAGCACCACCACATTCTTGCCCTGGATCATCCGGCGCAAATTGTCCCGAAAGATCATATTGCCCTGGGTGTCATACTCCGGACCCAGCACATAAACCTGTAAGTCCGGGTTGGGCGCCAGCATACTGGGGCTTGCCAGTTCCTGGGCCATATAAGCACCCAGCGCCTGGGTCTCATACAGGCACAGCACCGTGTCCACATCCATATTCCGCACGCTGTAATACTCGGCCAGCAGCTTGGCAGCCTCCACAGACACCACCCGATTATGCTTAATGTCCGAGGTGCCCACATAGTAATTCAGGTGGGCGGAAGCGGTTACATAATGGCCGGGAATCGCGTGGATAAACACATCTTCATTTCTGTTACAAGGTATTGTATAAATCTGGCTCATTGGCACACATCCTTTCTATCCTTATTGTATCTGATTTTGCCCCGCCTTGCAATAAAAAAATCGAAATCCGAGGAAGATTACACCACAAAAGGTCAAATTGGTTGCACAAATAAAACAAACGGCAAGATCTCTCCTGCCGTTTTGTGTGATTTTGATAAATTTGATCTTACCAAACCTGCCGGGCGACGGTGCGCACCAGGTTCAGCTTGGCCCACTGCTCATCATCCGTCAGCTTGTTGCCGATCTCGCAAGAGGCAAAGCCGCACTGGGGGCTTAGGCACAGGTTTTCCAGGGGCACCAGCTCCGCTGCCTGGGCGATCCGCGCTTTTACCGCCTCCGGATCCTCCAGCACCGGGGACTTGGTGGTCACCAGGCCCAGCACCACTTTTTTGCCCGGGGCAACAAACTGCAGCGGTGCAAAATCGCCGGAACGGGCGTCATCAAACTCCAGATAAAAGCCGTCCACATGCGCCTTGGCAAACAGAATGGGCGCAATAGGCGCATAGCCGCCGGAGCTGGCCCAGGTGGAGTGATAATTGCCGCGGCACACATGGGTGGTCACCACCAGGTCCGCCGGCTTGCCCTCCAGGGCAGCATTATTTAGTTGCAGGTACTTCTCTGCCTCATCCTCCAGCTTAGCGCCGGTACTTGCCAGGAACTGCTGATACCCGGCGTCGCAGAACATACCCCAGGTGCAGTCGTCCAGCTGCACATTGCGGCAACCGGCGGCATACAGATCGGCGATCACCTGGCGATAAGCGGCGGCAATATCCGCCAGCAGTGCATCATCGTCCGGATAAACCGCGCGGGTGGCCTTGCCGTTATCCTCCCGGAACAGCTCTGCATACAGCTGCGCCGGTGCGGGAATGGTCTGGCGGGCAACGGTGTTGTCATCTTCAAACTGCTTTACAAATTTAAAATGCTCCACAAAGGGGTGATTCTCGCCGCTGATCTTGCCCACCACCTGCACAGAGCCGGGGGTGGTCTCCTCCCCATGGAAAATATAGCCGTGGTCCAGGGTGATCTCCTGCAGTCCTTGCAATCCCCACATAAAGTCCAGGTCGCCAGTAGCTGCGACGGAACTCGCCGTCGGTAATGGTGTGATACCCGGCGGCTTTTTGGTGAGAGATCAGCTTGCGGATCTCCCGGTCCTCCACTTCTTTCAGCCCGGCAGCGTCCAGCTCACCGGCGGCAAAAGCGGCGCGGGCGGCCTTAATGGGTGCCGGGCGCAAAAAGCTGCCTACAAAATCATAGCGAAAAGGTGCGTTCTTGCTGTACATATTTTTGTCCTCCGTTTGGTTGTTGTTGCTTATAGTATAACGGAGGTTTTCGCTATTGTAAAATACGGATATTCAGTTGTTTGCCATAGCTTCAGTCTATAGGCACATACTGCTTCAAATTTTCAATATACGCCCGGCACAGGCTGCCCGGCTGCACGCCGGCAGGCAAAATATAGCCGATCTCCATGGGCGCCACGCCGGTGAGGGGCACGGCTACAATATTCTCGCCGTTCAGCTTGCTGTCGATCACGCCGCTGCACACGGTGTAGCCCTGCAAGCCGATCAGCAAATTAAACAGGGTGGCGCGATCCCGCACCCGGATATTTTTGCTGCGCACTGCCGGGCTGAAGATCTCTTCCGAAAAATAAAAGGAATTGTGATCCCCCTGCTCAAAGGACAAATAAGGATACGACGCCAAATCGTCAAAAGACACTGCCCGGCACCGGAGAGCGGGTGATTGCTGCTGAGAAACACATGCGCGTGGGCGGTAAACAGGGGCGTAAAATCCAAATCGGCCCCCGCAGCAGCTTTTGCAGCGCCGTACGATTAAAGTCATTGAGATACAACAGGCCGATCTCGCTTTTGCGCTGTGCCACATCTTCAATGATCTCGTAGGTTTGCGTCTCTCGCAAAGAGAAGTCGTAGCGGTCGCCGCCCCGCTCCCGGATCAGGTCCACAAAGGCGTTCACCGCAAAGGAATAGTGCTGGGTAGACACAAAAAGGCCTGCTTACGCACCGGGTCGCCCTTGTAGCGGCTTTCCAGCAGCGCCGTCTGCTCCAAAATTTGGCGAGCATAAGACAGAAACACCTCGCCTTCTTTGGTCACGATCACGCCCTTATTGGTGCGGTGAAACAGGGTCAAGTGCATTTCGCTCTCCAACTCCTGAATGGCGGCACTCAGGCTGGGCTGGGCCACAAACAGCGCCTTGGCCGCCCCGCTGACGGTACCGCACTCCGCCACCTTGACCACATATTCCAGTTGTTTTAATGTCATAACGATCTCCCCTTTGCTATTATTATACGCCATTCGGCACCGGGTGTAAAGGTTTAATCTATGGCAAAGCGATTCAATGTTCCCGGTTGCAGCAACCCTTCGTCACTAACCATTTATAAAACGAAAAAGCGGCGGTGCAAATGCACCGCCGCCAAAGGGGCTTAAAATTACTCTACAATGGAGGTACCGGTCATTTCTGCCGGCTGGGGCAGGCCCATCACCTTGAGCATGGTGGGAGCAATATCGCACAGCTTGCCGCCCTCACGCAGGGTGCAGGGGTAGTTCACCACGATAAAGGGCACCGGGTTGGTGGTGTGGGCCGTAAACGGCTCGTCGTTCTCGTCCAGCATCTTGTCTGCATTGCCGTGATCGGCAGTCACAAACAGCACGCCGTCCATATCCTTGACCGCCTGAACCAAGCTGCCAACGCAGGCGTCCACCGTCTCCACAGCTTTTTACAGCGGCAGGGATAATGCCGGTGTGACCCACCATATCACAGTTGGCGAAGTTGACGATCACCACATCGTACTTGCCGCTGCGCACGGCCTCGTTCAGCTTTTCAGACACCTGGGGCGCGCTCATCTCTGGCATCAGGTCAAAGGTTGAGATCTTGGGAGAGGGACCAAAATGCGATCCTCGCCCGGATACGGCTCCTCTGCGCCGCCGTTGAAGAAGAAGGTCACATGGGCATACTTCTGGGTCTCGGCGATTCGCAGCTGGGTCTTGCCCTGCTTGGACAGGTACTCGCCAAAGGTGTTCTCCAGGCTCTCCGGACCAAAGGCCACATGCACGCAAGGCATCTCCGCATCATACTGGGTCATGCACACAAAATAGGGGTTCAAGGCGCCACCCTTGCGGTCAAAGCCGGTGAATGCCGGATCCACAAAGGCGCGGGTAATCTCCCGGGCACGGTCCGGCCGGAAGTTAAAGAAGATCACGCTCTCGCCGCTGTGCACACGGCCTTCGTTGCCAACAACGGTGGGCAGCACAAACTCATCGGTCAGGTGCTTTCCGTCCTCGTCCACCGTCTCATAAGACGCACGCACGGCCGCCACCGCGTCCGTAGCCTGCACGCCCTCGCCGTACACCATGGCGGCATAGGCTTTCTCCACACGGTCCCCAAATATTATCACGGTCCATGGCGTAGAAACGACCCATCACAGAGGCGATCTTACCAACGCCCAGTTCGTTCATCTTGGCCTGGAGCTGTTCCAAATCCTCCGCTGCAGAAGCGGGGGGCACATCACGGCCGTCCAGAAAAGCGTGCACATACACCTTGGAAACGCCCTGTTCCTTGGCCATCTCCAGCAGATTGTACAGGTGGGTTATATGGCTGTGTACGCCACCGGGAGACACAAGACCCATCAGGTGCAGGGCCTTGTCCTTGGCATTCTCCATAGCGCCAACCAGCACTTCATTCTTATAGGCCTCGCCGTCGGCAAACGCCTTGGAAATGCGGGTCAAATCCTGGTACACCACGCGGCCGGCGCCCATATTGGTGTGGCCCACCTCGCTGTTGCCCATCTGGCCGTCCGGCAGGCCCACATCCATACCGGAGGCACCGATATAGGTATAAGGGCACTCGGCCATCAGCTTATCCAAATTGGGCTTCTTAGCCATGGCAATGGCATTGCCATGCTGGGACGGGTTCTTGCCGAAGCCGTCCATAATGCAAAGCACATAAGGTTTCTTAGACATAGTAATAACTTCCTTTCACGGATAAAGTGACAAAGCAAGAGGGAGCAGCGACCGTCGCCGCAACTCCCCCCAGCCATTGATTTTTTATTTAGAAGCAGCCTTCACGATCACGGAGAAGTCCTTGGCCTTCAAAGAAGCGCCGCCGATCAGTCCGCCGTCTACATGCTCCTTCGCCAGCAGCTCCTCTGCGTTGCCGGCATTCATAGAACCGCCGTACTGCACCACAAAAGCATCTGCAGCAGCCTGGCCGTACAGCTGAGCGATAACGGAACGGATGTAACCGTTCACCTCGTTAGCCTGATCCGCCGTAGCGGTCTTGCCGGTGCCGATGGCCCATACCGGCTCATAAGCGATGATCACATTCTTCAGCTCTTCCTCGCTGACGCCCTGCAAAGCGATCTTGGTCTGCATGCCGACCACCTCAAAGGTGACACCCTGCTCGCGCTCCTCCAGCACCTCACCAACGCAAAGGATCACTTTCAGCCCATTGTCCAGGGCAGCGCGCACGCTTGTTCACGGTCTCGTTGGTCTCGCCAAAATACTGGCGGCGCTCACTGTGGCCGATGATCACATAGGGCACGCCCATGGCCTTCAGCATGGGAGCGGATACCTCAGCAGTGAAAGCACCTTTCTCTGCCCAGTGGCAGTTCTCGGCGCCCACCTGAATGTTGGAGCCTTTGGTAGCGTCCAGGGCAGCCTGCAGATCCACAAAGGGTGCACAGATGATTACATCGCAATCCGCGTCTGCCACCAGGGGTTTCATCTCCTCCAGCAGAGCAGTGGTCTCTGCGGGGGTGTTGTTCATTTTCCAGTTGCCGGCAATGACGGCCTTACGAAGTGCTTTGTTCATAATTCACTTACCTCTTTTATAGAAAAAATAGATTTAGCAATTAGTCCTTATCCTGCAATGCAGCGATACCGGGCAGCTCCTTGCCCTCCAGGAATTCCAAAGAAGCGCCGCCGCCGGTAGAAATGTGGCTCATCTGATCGGCAAAGCCCAGCTTGGTCACAGCAGCCACAGAATCGCCGCCGCCGATAATGGAGATGGCGCCGCTGTCTGCAATAGCCTTAGCCACAGCGATGGTGCCGCTGGCGAAATTGTCCCACTCGGACACACCCATGGGGCCGTTCCAAATCACAGTGCCTGCGCCGTCAATGGCGTCAGCAAACAGCTTCTCGGTCTTAGGACCGATGTCCAGGCCCATCCAGCCGTCCGGAATATCATCGGACTTGCAAACCAAAACCTCGGTATCCTCTTTATACTCTTTGCCGCAGCGATTGTCTATGGGGATCAGGAACTTCACGCCCTTATCCTTGGCAGTCTGCATCATCTCGCCGGCCTTGTCCACCCAGTCAGCCTCCAGCAGAGAGGTGCCGATGTTGTGGCCCAGGTACTTCATAAAGGTATAAGCCATACCGCCGCCGATGATGATGGTATCGCACTTGTCGATCAAATTAGAAATCACACCAATCTTGTCAGACACCTTAGCGCCGCCTAGAATGGCAACCAGCGGGCGCTTGGGATCTGCCAGTGCGCCACCCATAAACTGGATCTCCTTTTGGATCAAATAACCACAGGCAGCCGGCAGGTAAGAAGCCACACCGGTGGTGGAGCAATGGGCACGGTGTGCAGTGCCGAATGCGTCGTTCACAAACAGATCTGCCAAAGAAGCCAGCTCCTTGGAGAAGTTCTCCTCGTTCTTGGTCTCCTCTGCACGGTAACGCACATTCTCCAGCAGCATCACCTGGCCGTCCTGCAAGTCGGCAGCCATCTTCTTCGCATTGTCACCGACCACATTCTCGTCCTCAGCCAGCGGCACATCCACGCCCAGGTACTCGCTCAGGCGCTTGGCCACGGGAGCCAGGCTGAACTCAGGCTTATACTCGCCCTTGGGTCTGCCCAGGTGGGAGCACAAAATCACCTTGGCGCCCTGCTCCATCAGGTACTTAATGGTGGGCAGTGCAGCCACAATACGCTTGTCATTGGTGATCTCGCCGTCTTTCAGCGGAACATTAAAGTCGCAGCGTACCAGTACGCGCTTGCCTTTAACATCCAAATCTTCAACGGATTTTTTGTTCAGTGCGTTCATAAAATAACAACTCCTTCAAGTTAATCTGTCTTCTTAGAAAAGTCTGATATTTTTACCGATACAATTATAGCCGATTTGCCCCTATATTGCAAGAAAAAATTGGTCTCTGTCAGCAGATTTGTTATATTATTCACAACTTGCCCGCCGCTATGCAAAATCTTGTGCAAGGTGCAACAGACCGGCGGAGAAAATCCGCCGGTTTTTCTTATTTCTTGGTGGTCACGCTCTTGGCCTTACTCCACCCGGAGTAGAGCTTTACATTTTTGCCGTTCACCTTGACGGTCTTATAAGTGCGCACGCGCACATAATATTTCTTCTTGGCGGACAGCTTGCTCACACTCTTAGAAGTGGTCTTATTCTTGCTGATCGTCACCGTCTTGGCTTTCTTAAACTTACTGCTGGTGCTGTACTGCACCTGGTAGCCGGTAGTTTGCGTCGCCTGCTTTTTCCAAGTGACCTTAAAACCTTTCTTGGCAGCTTTCACCTTAGACACGCTGGTACCCTTGGGGTTAATGTTATAGGTCATGGACTTACTGCCGCTGTAATTGCCCTTGAGGGTCACTTTTACGGTATATTTGCCCACATTCTTCATGCCCTTGGGATAGCTGACGGTATAATCCGTACCATTCTTCAGGGCTTTGCCCTTGCTGTCTTTCACGGTCACAGACGGTTTTTGCACCTTGCCGTTGTAGGTATAGGTAGTGGCAGACAGCTTCACCCTGGTGACATGGGCAATGGTGCGGCTATCCTCCAGCACCCAGTGGCAGCGTATGCAATAGGTCATCACCGAGCCGTCATACTGAAAATCAGCCGGGTACAGCGCCTGCACCGGCTGGTGGCCCAAGGGCTGTATGGTCTCCGTCTTGGTGGCACTGCAAGCGGTACAGGTATAAGTCTTGCTTCCGGCGTTCTCGCAGGTGGCCGGGTCGGTAGAAGTCAAAGCAAAGCTGTGGGTATGATTATAAAGAATATTATTGGCCGCCGCATAATCAGCAAGCGCGCCGGTAGCAGGACCGTACAGCACAAAGTCCGTGGCCATATAGGCAAACACCCGCTCGCCCAGGGTCTGCACGCTGGCAGGCAGGGTCAGGGACTTTAACTTGCGGCAACCGGCAAAGGCCTCTCGCTGGATCTCCGTCAGCGCCGTACCCTGCACCTTCACCGTTTGCAGGTCCGTGCAACCGGCAAAAGCGTCCTTACCGATGGACTGCAAACCGACAGGCAAGGTAACAGACTGCAACTGCTCGCCGTAGTAAAAAGCATGGTTGCCAATGCGGGTCACGGTAGAGGGCACGGTCATTGACACCGCCCCCGGCGCATACAGCAACGCCGTGCGGTCTGCGTTATAAATCACGCCATTTTCCGCCGGGAATGCGGCGGAGCGGCTGGTGATCCGGGTCAACTTGGGGCACCGGGTAAAGGCGTACTCCCCCAGCGTGCTCAGCGTGGCGGGCAAATTCAGCTGCCGCAGCTGGCTGCAACTGTTAAAGGCGCCGGCGCCAATGGAAGTGACTGTCTCTGGCAGCACCACCCGGGTCACACTGTCCGCATTGCGCAAAAAGCCGTCGCCGATCCCCACCACTGTTTTGCCGTCCACCGTGTCCGGCACAATGAGGGTAGTGGGCATGGTCTTGCCGTCATACTGATACACCGTCGCCCCTGCAGCAGAGGAGCGATAGCTAAACAGAGAGGTCCGGGACTTGATCTCATAAGGGCGCGGCGCCGTAGCGTCAAAACCGGCCTCAATTTGGTAATAAGTGCCGTTTGCGCACTGCGCCAATGTGTTCACATGGCCACTGCCTGCGCCGGCGTCTTTGTTGCCGTTGCGAGTCCAGGCGGGCAGCCCCATCAGGCTGCACATACGATTGACCGCCCCGGTACTGGCCCAGCAATCGCCGCCGCCCAGAATCACCATGGACAAATAGCTACTGTAATTGGCGCTGTATTCATACTGAGCAGCAAACTTGGCCGCCGTCTCTGCTTTATTGTAATCGGTGGGATTGGCAGACAGGTTCTTGGCAATATAGTCCTGCATCACGCTGTCCACATACACCTGGGCATAGCTCTGCACATGCACCGTCACGCGAAAGGTCTTGCCCCCGGCAGTCACCTGCACGGTGCTGTCCCCGGCGGTGTAAGACTCGGTCACCCGGTCCGGCGTCTTGCCCGGGGTAGGTGCGGTGCTGCCCACATTGCCGTACCAGTAGTAACGGGTGCACAGCGGCTCCACCAGTCCGGTACTGCTGACCGTGGCGGACTCCCCTGCCGTTACCCGGTAAGCGGCCTTGTCAGCGCCGGTGACCTTCAGCTGAAAGCTGGCGGGGTACGCTGCCGGTTGGCTGATCTTTTTCCGGAACTCCTGGTTCAAAAAATATACCGTTACCGTCGTGGCATTCACGCTCACCCCGGCGGCCATGGCCGTCGGCGCGCCGGTAAACACCGTTGCCAGCAGCAAAAGCGCCGCCAGCAGTGCACTACTGATCTTTTTCATAATCTCACCTTCCGCCCTCATTTTACCAAATCCCACAGTGGATTGCAAGAAAGAGCAAAGGGCTGCCCTGTGATTGTTTGAATTCCTTATGCGGTGCGATGAAAACATCGCGCCCTACGAAATTCAATTTATTAAACCAATAAAATATAGGGCCGATGCCCATATCGGGCCGATTATTTTATCCCCCTATCGTTGCGCGACATCTCCCCGCACAGCGGGGAGTCACCCTTTACAAGGGAGGCAAATCGGTTTACAAACGCAAAAAGAACGGATACCGAAGTACCCGTTCTTTTGATTGATCATCGGAACTTATTTCTCCAGGTTGGCTTTTACGGTAGCCAGCTCGTCGGCCAGTTCCTTGGGCAGATGATCGCCGAACTTTGCGTACAGCTCCTCAACGCCCTTCAGCTCTTCTTCCCAAGCGTCCTTATCCACATCCAGGATCTTGTCCAGCTGCTCCTCGGTCATATCCAGGCCTTCCCGGTTGATATCCTTGGCATAAGGCAGGTAGCCGATTGCAGTCTCCTGCGCATCCACCTTGCCCTCGCAACGGTCAACGATCCAGTCCAGAACGCGCATATTGTCGCCGAAGCCGGGCCACAGGAAGTTGCCCTCATCGTCCTTACGGAACCAGTTGACGTTGAAGATTTTGGGCGCCTTATCGGGATCCAGGGTCTGGCCGATCTCGATCCAGTGCTTCCAATAATCACCCATGTTGTAGCCGCAGAAGGGCAGCATAGCCATGGGGTCACGACGAATCACACCAACAGCGCCGGTAGCGGCAGCAGTGGTCTCAGAGCCCATAACGGAGCCCACGAACACGCCGTGGTTCCAGCTCTTGGACTGGTACACCAGAGGCGTCAGTCTTTGCACGACGACCGCCGAAGATGAAAGCGGAGATCGGCACGCCCTGCGGGTTCTCAAACTCGGGAGAAATGCAGGGGCAGTTCTTTGCCGGCGCGGTAAAGCGGCTGTTGGGGTGTGCGCCCTTCTCGTCGCTGGTCTGGCCGTTCCAGGGGTTGCCCTTCCAGTCAATGGCATTGGTAGGCGGATTCTTATCCAGGCCTTCCCACCACACGGTGTTGTTGTCCATATTGTGGCAAACATTGGTGAAGATCGTGCCGCTCATGGTGGACTTCAGTGCGTTGGGGTTAGACTTCATATTGGTGCCGGGAGCCACGCCGAAGAAGCCGTTCTCCGGGTTGATGGCATACAGGCGGCCGTCCGGGCCCTTTGCGGATCCAGGCGATATCGTCGCCAACGGTCCAGATCTTGTAGCCCTTCTTCTGATAGCCTTCCGGCGGAATCAGCATAGCCAGATTGGTCTTGCCGCAAGCAGACGGGAAAGCAGCACACAGGTATTTGATCTCGCCTGAGGGCTTTTGCAGACCCAGGATCAGCATATGCTCAGCCTGCCACATCTCGTTCTTACCCAGGTAAGAAGCGATACGCAGAGCAAAGCACTTTTTGCCCAGCAGCACATTGCCGCCGTAAGCAGAGTTCACGGAAATGATGGTGTTGTCCTCCGGGAACTGGCAGATCCAGCGCTTCTCCGGATCCACATTGCACTTGCAGTGCATACCGCGCACCCAGTCGTTAGAGTCGCCCAGTACATCCAGAACAGCCTTGCCCACTCTGGTCATGATGTTCATGTTCAGCACAACGTAGATAGAATCGGTGATCTCGATACCGACCTTGGAGAAGGGAGAACCAACGGGACCCATGGAATAGGGAATGATATACATGGTTCTGCCCTCGTAAGCACCGGCAGCGATGTCATACAGCATTTTATAAGCCTTAGAGGGGATCCATCCAGTGGTTGGTGGGGCCCGCATCCTCTTCCTTTTTGGAGCAGATCATGGTGCTGTCCTCCACACGGGCCACGTCGTTCTCTGCGGTTCTGTGCAGATAGCAGTCGGGCAGCAGCTCCTCATTGAGCTTGATCATCTCGCCGGTTTCCACAGCCTCCGCCTTCAGGGCGTCGATCTGTTCCTTAGAACCGTCGATCCAAACGATCTTAGAGGGCTTGGTCAGTTCCACTTTTTCGTCCAGCCACGCAAGCAGGGACTTGTTGGAAGTCAAAGTTGTTTCCATAACTCTATTCTCCTTTAAGTTATTTGCAAAAAATCCAAAAAATCAGTGCATTTTTTGTTCACGACTATCATTATACCAAAACAGCAAAAATTCAATAGATACGGCTTCTAATTAGAACTTTTTCACAATTTTTTTCAAAAAGTCGGCCGATCAATTGGCATAGTTGCATAAGCGTTCAGATCCGGTTGTGCGCGCACGCCGGACACATACTCATAGTAGCCCTGTGCGCCTACCATGGCGCCGTTGTCACCGCAGTATTTCAGTGCCGGCAAATGCAGCTGCCAGCCCTTTTGGCGGCACAGGCGGTCCGTCTCTCGGCGCAGGCGGGGAGTTGGCGGACACACCGCCTGCCAGTGCAATGGAAGTGTAGCCGTAGTCCGTGGCGGCCTTTTCCAGCTTCTCCACCAGGCAATCGGTAACACCCTTTTTGGAACGAGGCAGCCAGGTCGGCCACCGGCAAGGTCTCCCCCTTCTGTTCCATCCGGTGCACGATGTTGATGACCGCAGTCTTTAGCCCACTGAACGAGAAATCATAAGGCGTGTCCAGCCGCGGGTGGGGAAAGGCAAAGGCATTCTCGTCCCCGGTGGGGGCGATCTTGTCTATGCTGATCCCGCCGGGGTACGGCAGCCCCAAGGTGCGCCCGGCCTTGTCCAGCGCCTCGCCGGCAGCATCGTCTCGGGTCTTGCCCAGCACTTTATAAGTGGTGTAGTCCTCCACCGCTACAATGTGGCTGTGGCCGCCGCTGACCACCAGGCAAAGAAACGGCGGTTGCAGATCGCCGGTAATGTAATTGGCGGCCACATGGCTGCGCAGGTGGTGGACCGGCACCAGGGGCGTATTTGTAGCCATAGACAGCCCCTTGGCAAAGTTCACCCCCCACCAGCAGGGCGCCGATGAGCCCGGGGGCATAGGTCACCGCAATGGCGTCAATCCCTGACATATCGCAATTGGCGTCCGCCAGCGCCTGGCGCACCACGCCGCTGATACTCTCTGCATGGCGGCGGGAGGCAATCTCCGGCACCACGCCACCGTACAGCTTATGCTCCTCCAGCGAGGTAGCGATCACATTGGACAGCACCTGCCGTCCGTCCTGCACCACGGCTGCCGCCGTCTCATCGCAGGAGCTTTCAATTCCTAAAATTCTCATTTTTTAATATCCTCTTGGGTCTTGACCGTCGGTATGGTCTGGCCGTTTTTCTCCGCAATAGCCAGCAGCTTTTTCTCCGTCGGGCCGCCGGGCACCAACTCGCCCACATAGTAGGAATGATCCTTGCCGTCCGAAATGGCGTAGCCGTTCTCCACCGGAGCGAATGCGCCGTCCTCGTCCGTCTCCCCCTCGACTCTGTAAACCCGCAGGTTCCGGTTCTCCACCTGCACCACCTGAAAGAGGGAGCCGTCCGGGGAATAACGCACATATTCCGCGCCAATGCCAAAATTATTGGTAGCCGCATACACAGACAGCAGTACCATTAAAAGCATACCTACAACAGCCTCTGCTACCTGTTTGCCGGTGCGGGCGCTCTCATTCTCCCGGGCATAATAGGCTCGGCTTTTTTCGTCCTTGGGATAAAAGCACTTCATCAAGGGCGTGCCCAGCAGCACCTTGCCGGCGCTATACACGCCCAGAGCGCTGATTAGTCCGAAAAAGAACACACTTGGCCGTGCTCACGCTGATTTCCAGCGCGCCGATGGGCCGCGTGTACTCCACCAGCCGGGTACCCCCGAAACAGCAGGGCCCGCAGGCCGAACACCAGCACCATGGCCACGATCAGCCCCACAACGGCAATAATCCCATTCACCTTGCGCACGCAGCGCCGGTACTGCCGCTCAAAATCCTGCTTGGCTTGCTCGGTTTGGTCCACCACCGTATTGCCCCGGCGCATATAGTCCAGCAGGCGGCGCTCATAGAGGGTGTCCAGTCGGCCCTTGGCCTCCGCCTTTTCCAAATGCCGCAGCAGCTTGGCGCTGTCCGTTGCACCGGACACGGCGGTGACCATCGGGTGCGTAGGCAATATGCCCAAGATCTCCTGATCTTCCCCATCCGGGTCATTTGGGTCAAAGTGCTTGCCCCGCACGGCTTTCATATCCGCCAGGCGATTGGCTTTCATCTGCGCCAAAAGCTGCGGTTCTGCCGCCCGGCGCAAGTCGTAATCGTATTTATGTACCGCCTCCAGCAGCTCCCGCACCAGACCCGGCACCTCGCCGGTGGTGGAAAAACCACTGTGGTAATACTGGTTAAAGTCCTCGATCTCCAGCACATTGAACACATCATAGAGTGTAAAGCGACCGGCGTCGCCGTAGTCCAGGTCTATGTCCAAAAAATTGTCGGTCAGCAGCATCACCGAGGGCAGATACCGCAGCCGCAGCCGGTATTCGCCGCAGTCAAACACGGCGGTCAAGCGGTAATCATCTGTCGTGTGACTCTCCTCAAAGCCCATAAACCGACCGTACAGCCCGGTGGCGGCGCAGTCCTCCACGGCGCTGCGCACAGCGGCGATCATCGCCTTGGTCTCCGGCTCTAATTTATAGAGTTTGTCTTTCTTTTTACCCATCCGGTTCCTCTTTCTTAAAGGTTTTTGTCAACAGCAGTGCGTCCTCCGTCGGGTCCGTATAGAAGTCCCGGCGCCGCCCCACCGGCTGAAAGCCCAGTTCCCGGTACAGTGCCAGCGCCGCCTCATTGGACGGCCGCACCTCCAAAGTCAAAAATCCAGTGCCCCGGCGGCAAAACAAGCACCGAACAGTGCCCGGGCAATACCCCGGCGGCGATAGGTGGGATCCACCGCCACATTGGTGACGCTGCCCTCACCGCAGACCACCTGCACCCCCAGGTAGCCTACCACTTTATCTCCCAGCATCGCCACTAAAAAGCGGGCGCAGGGGTTCGTCAGCTGGGCCTCTAAATCCGCCCGCTGCCAGGGGTGGGCAAAGCACAACTGCTCCAGCCGCTCCACCCCGTCCAGATGCGCCGGGGCAAAGGGCAAAATTTGCAGCTGGTGGTCTTTAATGTGCATCATACCAAGTTTGGCCGATCTTGCCGTCGGCCCGCAGCAGCACCGCCATATTGCAGGCGTGCTCCATCTCCTCCGTTACAATTTGCAGTGCCCGGTGGGCCTCTGCCTCCGGCGCCTCTACGATCAATTCATCGTGCACCTGGAGAATCAGACGGCTCTCCATTCCCTCGGCATACAGCCGCCGATCCACCCGCACCATGGCAATCTTAATAATATCAGCCGCAGTGCCCTGGATCGGCATATTCCGCGCCACCCGCTCTCCAAAGGCGCGGAGCATGTGGTTGCTGGCAGCCAGTTCCGGCAGATACCGCCGCCGACCGAACAGCGTGGTAGCATAGCCGGTATCCTTGGCAGCGTCAATCATCCGCTGCATATAGGCCGCCACGCCCTGATAGGTGTGCATATAGGAGTCAATATATTCCTTAGCCTCTTTGTTGCTGACCCCAATATCCTTGGCCAGCGAAAAGGCGCCGATGCCGTAAACAATGCCAAAATTCACCGCCTTGGCGCGACTGCGCAGCTGGGGGGTTATCATCTCCGGCGGCAGACCAAACACCTGCGCCGCCGTGGCGGTGTGAATATCCGCGCCGCTGTTAAAGGCATCAATCATCGTCTGATCTTCAGCCATGGACGCCAGCACCCGCAGTTCAATTTGGGAATAGTCCGCGTCCACCAGTCGGCACCCGGGGGCGGCGATGAAAAACTTGCGCATTTCCCGCCCCAGATCCGTGCGAATGGGAATGTTCTGCAAATTAGGCCCAAAGAGGAGATCCGCCCGGTGCGGGTCTCCACCTGATTAAAGCGGGTGTGTATCCGCCCGTCCGTATCAATCACTTTCAGAAGACCGTCGCAGTAAGTGCTTTTCAGCTTAGTCAGTGTGCGATATTCCATGATTTTTTCCACCACCGGGTGGGCAGAGCGCAGACCCTCCAGCACCTCGGCATTGGTGGAATAACCGCTTTTTGTCTTTTTCTTACAAGGCAGACCCAGGTCCTCAAACAGGGCAACGCCCAACTGCTTGGGCGAGTTGATATTAAACTCGTGACCCACCGCCTCAAAAATGGCATCCGTCAAGGTGGAAATGCGGGTGCTCAGCTTCTTGGAGAATGCCTCGATTCCCGCCTTGTCCACATCAAATCCGGCGCACTCCATGCGTGCCAGCACACCGGCCAGGGGCAGCTCGATTTCCGTCAACAATTTACGCTGCCCGGCATCGTCGATCAAAGCGTCCGTCTTGGCAAACAGCTCCGGCAAGATCACCGCCAGCGCCACCGCCGGCTCCTCCTGATCCAGGCTGTTGCGGTACGCCGGCACCGGCACATTGTATTCCAGCGCCAGCTGGGCCAAATCGTACTTGGCGTCCGATGGGCGCAGCAGATAGGCAGACAGTTGCAAATCGCCGCAGATATTTCCGCACCGCACCCCTTGCTTTTTGCCAGGCGGTGCAGTTCCTTGGTGTTGTAGCCAAAAATGCGCACCGTATCCTCTGCCAGCAGCGTGCGCACAAAATAGCCGAATTCCGGTGTGTCTGCCGGCATTACGAACACTGTGTCTCCCAGAGGGAAGAACAGATCCGTCACCGTGCCCTCTGCCATCTGGGGCACCACATACACATCCCCCGCCTTACGCAAGCGGGTCAGCAGATCATCCGCGTCCACACAGGTGAGCCGCTCCGGCCGGTGGGCAGGGGCAGGGGCTTCCGTCTCCCCGCCGGGCACCAGATCCCGATCCAAATTGAATTTATCAATGAGAGAAAACAGTTCCAATTTGCGAAACAGGGCTACCGCTGCCGCCGGGTCACCGCCGGTAACGGCATAATGGGCAGGGGCAGCATCAATAGGCGCATTGGTGCGAATGGTCGCCCAAATTCAAAGAAAGATATGCCTTATCCTTGTCCCGCCGCAATTTTTCCCGCACGCCGGGCTTAATATCCAGTGTGTCTAAGTCCTTGTAAATGGCGTCCAGCGTGCCAAAGCGCTGCACCAGATCCAGCGCCGTCTTGGCGCCCACCCCGGCCACACCGGGAATATTGTCCGAGCTGTCCCCTTGCAGGGCTTTTACCTGGATCAGTGCCTGGGGGGTAATGCCATACTCGGCGGCAATGGCCGACTCATCGTACACATCGGTCACTGCCTGACCCATTTTGGTACGGGCCAGCAGCACCTTCACCCCGCCGTGGGCCAGTTGCAAAGCGTCCCGATCCCCGGTGGCAATAAAGCAGGCGTCGCCGCTGTCTCGGCAAGCGGCAGCCAAAGTACCCAAAACATCGTCCGCCTCCCAGCCGGGGCACTCCACGGTGGTGTAGCCCAAAGCGGTAAGCAGCTCCTTGAGGACCGGCATTTGGGCCCGCAGCTCCTGCGGCATGGGCTTACGCCCGGCCTTATAGTCCGCATACTGCTTGTGGCGGAAAGTAGGCTCATGCACATCAAAGGCCACCGCCACACCGTCCGGGTGGCAAGTGTCCTGCAACTTAAGCAGAATATTCAAAAAGCCGTAAATGGCGTTGGTATAATAGCCGCTCTTGGTGGTCAGCAGCTTAATGCCGTAGAAGGCACGGTTGACGATACTGTTCCCGTCCAGCACCAAAAGATTCATGAAAGCCCTCCTAAAAATCGCGCTGTGGCCCCGGTCAAACGCCCGGGCGCACTCTGTTTTTTATTTTATCACAGTTTGATTTGAATTACAATTCCTTATGTGGTATATTAGTAAGACAGAAAAGGCAGGAGATACCATGGACTTTACAAATTTACCGCCCGATAGCAAGGCGTTTTTGGCCCCTATGGCAGGGGTAGCCGATCGGGCGTTTCGCGAGATCTGCCGGGACTTTGGCGCCGCCTACACGGTCACGGAGATGGTCAGCGCCAAGGGGCTGGTAATGGGCGACCGAAAAAGCCGGGAGTTGATGACCCTGGGCAGCGACCGCCCCGCCGCCATTCAGCTGTTTGGCACAGAGCCGCAGGTGATGGCGCAGGCGGCCAAGCTGTGCCTGGAATTTGAGCCACAAGCCATTGACATCAATATGGGCTGCCCGGCGCCCAAGGTAGCAAACAACGGCGCAGGCTCCGCTTTAATGAAAGACCCGCAGCTGGCAGGCGAGATCATCTACGCAGTGGCAGAGGCCGTTGACCTGCCGGTAACGGTGAAGCTGCGCAAGGGCTGGGACAAGGCGCACCCCAATGTGGTGGAGCTGGCCCAAATCGCGGAGCAAAACGGCGCTGCCGCCGTGGCGGTACACGGCCGCACAAGAGAAGAAATGTACAGCGGCCACGCAGACTGGGACTGTATTCGCCGGGTAAAAGCGGCGGTGCACATTCCGGTAATCGGCAACGGCGATGTAACCGATGTGCAAAGCGCTGCCCTGCTGCTGGAGCAGACCGGCTGCGACGCCATTATGATCGGCCGGGGCGCCATGGGCAATCCTTGGCTGTTCCGCCAAATTAACGCCTATTTAACAGACACAAGGGTGCTGCCGGAGCCGGGCATTCACGAGCGTATGGCCGTCATGCTGCGCCATATTGACCGCACCATTCAATATAAAGGCGAGCGCACCGCCATGATGGAGGCGCGCCACCATGCCGCCTACTACACCAAGGGACTGCGGGGTGGCGCCGGGTTCCGCCGCCGCATTTGCCAAATGAGCCACTTTGAGGAGCTGGCAAAGCTGGCTGCGGAAATTGCCAAGGAGAATGCAGAATGATTTTTAAGAATGTGACCTTTTATAACGAAGTGTTCCAAAAAGATGTGGCGGATATTCAGGTGGAAAACGGCCGCATTACCGCCATCGGTGTACTGGGGCAGGAGGGTCGGGATATGCAGGGCTACACCCTGCTGCCGGGCTTTGTAGACATTCATATACACGGCCGCGGGGGCGGTGATTTTTCCGACGGCACGGTCAGCAGTATGGATCGGATCAGCGCCTCCCTGGCTAAGTGCGGGGTCACCGCCTTTTGCGGCACCACCATGACCCTGCCCAGAGAAAAGCTGACGGACATTCTCGTCACCGCCCGTGGCTATATGGGCAAGGAGGCCGGCGCCCGCCTGCTGGGCGTGAACCTGGAGGGGCCGTTTATTGCCCCTGCCAAAAAAGGCGCCCAAAACGGCGACTACATTCGCCCGGAAGCACCGTGGAGGAATGGAACGCCCTGTTTGACGCCTCCGGCCGCAGTGTAAAGCTGATTACCCTGGCGCCGGAAGCCTTTGACAGCACCGACCTGATCCGCCAGATCAGCGGCTGCTGCCGGGTGTCCCTGGGGCACAGCTGTGCTACCGCAGAGGAAGCAAACGCCGCCTTTGACGCGGGGGCGGGCCATGTGACCCACCTGTTTAACGCCATGCCGCCCATGAGCCACCGGGCGCCGGGACTGCCGGGGGCTGCACTGGATCGGTCGGAGGTCACCTGCGAGCTGATCTGCGATGGGGGTCACATTGACCCCATTATGCTGCGCAACGCCTTTCGCCTGCTGGGGCAGGACCGAGCCTGCGTCATCAGCGACAGTATGCGCGCAGCCGGGCTGGGGCCGGGCACCTACGAGTTGGGCGGCCAGACTGTGTATGTAAAAGAGAACGGCCGCTATGCGGTGCTGGAGGACGGTACCATTGCCGCCTCTATTACCGACCTGTTTACGGAATTTAAGAATTTGCTGCGCTTTGGCATTGATTTTGAAACCGCCTTGCGCAGCTGCACCATCAACCCGGCCCGTGCCATCGGTATGGACGATCAGATCGGTTCCATTGCCACCGGCAAGTACGCCGATCTGTTGTTTGTTGATGAAGATCTGAATGTAGCGGAGGTATATGTAGATGGAATACAGGCTTAACATTGCGCTCATCGAACCGGAAATTCCCCAAAACACCGGCAACATCGCCCGCACCTGCGCTGCCACCGGCGCACGGCTGCACCTGGTAGGACCATGGGCTTTACCATTACGGACAAGCAGGTCAAGCGCGCCGGGCTGGATTACTGGGACAAGCTGGACATTATCTACTACAACAGCCAAGCGGAATTCTTTGAACAGAACGCCGGGGCAGAATTCTTTTACTTCTCCACCAAGGCGGAGATCGCCCACAGCGATATGCAGTACCCAAACGGCGCCTTTTTGGTGTTCGGCAAAGAGACCAAGGGGCTGCCGGAGGAGCTGCTGAGAGCCAACCACGACCGATGCGTGCGGCTGCCTATGCGAGGCATGATCCGCAGTCTAAACCTTTCTAACGCCGTGGCGGTGGGCACCTACGAGGTGCTGCGCCAATGGGGCTACCCGGCACTGACCTCTAAAGGCCACCTAACCAAATACCACTGGTAAAAGCGAATCTAAAACACGCGGGACGGCTCAAACAGCCGTCCCGCTTCTTTTATCTCCCGCTCTATAAATTGCATAAAAAGAACCTCAAGTAAAAACTTGAGGTTCTGCTGTACTGCAATTAGTCAGCGGTATAAGGCATAATGGCGATCTGACGCGCTCTCTTGATAGCGGTGGTCAGCTCACGCTGATGCTTTGCGCAGGTGCCGGTCACACGACGAGGCAGGATCTTGGCGCGCTCAGAGGTGAATTTCTTCAGTCTGGTCACATCCTTGTAGTCGATCTCGTCTACCTTTTCTACGCAGAAAACGCATACCTTTTTGCGCCCTTTGCGAGCGCCGCCTTTATTGTAAGCCATGCTTGGTTTCCTCCTTCGTTAAAATGGTAAATCGTCGTCGTCATCCACGATCTCTTCAAAATCGCTGTTATCTGCGCTGGCGTAGCTGGGCGCCGGTTGCGCAAAAGCGGGATTGGAGTTTGCGCCGGTAGTGCCGCTCTCTGCCTTAGAGCCGCAGAAGGACACATTGCTGGCAACGACCTGTACACTCTTTCTCTTGTTTCCGTCCTTATCGGTGAAGTTATCCGTCTGGATAGAGCCCTCCACAGCGATCATGGGCCTTTGCGGAAATACTTAGATACGAATTCCGCAGTTTGGCGCCAGGCGGTCACATCAATGAAGTCTGCCTTGCGCTCCTCGCCGGCCCGCTGAAAGTTGCGGTCCACAGCTACCTGAAAACGCACGACAGAAACGCCTGTGGGCGTTGTTCTCAGTTCCGGATCATAGGTCAGGCGACCCATGATAGCCACTACATTGATCATGTGCTCCCCCTTACTCGCCCTTAGCGACGATCAGAGAACGCAGCACGCCGTCAGTAATGTTGATCACACGATCCAGCTCTGCCGGGAAAGACTCCTCACTGCTGAACTGCGCGATCACATAGTAACCCTCGGTCTCGTAGTTGATCGGATAAGCCAGCTTGCGCTTGCCCCATTCCTCAACTTCGCCAAGAGTGCCATGCTTGCTGATGAGATCCGTAAACTTGGTCTTGAGCGCCTGAGCAGCCTCCTCACCCTTGGACAGGGAGAAAACCAATACGATTTCATAGTTCTTCAATGCCATTCTAAAGCACCTCCTTCTGGTCTTTTGGCCGTACATCCTGTGCACGGCAAGGATTACTGTTCCACGGAACAGCCTATGTAGTATAACAGAAAGCGCCGCCCCTGTCAAGCAAAACTTGCACACCGGGCGGCGTTCTTTCGTTTATTTCTACATATAGCGGAGGCAATTGGCATTACACATATTGCAGCACATCGCTGACCTTCCCGATCACCGGCACATCCGCACGCAGGTCTTGGTCCTTAAACCAGCCCCAGTTCATCCGCACCGCCTGCATACCCGCAGACAGGGCACCGGCAATGTCGTTTACCGGGTGGTCGCCTACATACATACAGTCCGCCGGAGGCAGCTGCACTTTGTCACAGGCGTAGAGGAACAACGCCGGATCCGGCTTGTGAACCCCCACATCGCCGCTGACCACCACCAGATCAAGATAAGGCCGCAGGCCGCTTTCGTCCATCTTATGATTTTGCAAATACGACGGGCCGTTGGTGATAACGCCGGTCACAATGCCTTTCTTCCGCAACGCCTGCAACATAGGCACCGCGTCCGGGAAGATCACGCAGCAGTCGCCGAAGGTGCGGTCATAATGTTCCGCCAGCGCTTCTGCCGCAGGGGCGTCCGTCCAGTGCCAAAGGGCAATCAGCCCTTTGTACCACTTCACCCGATCCACATAGCCGCCGTTGCCGCTTTGGCGCATTTGGTGCTTTTTCTCCTCCAGTTCCCCACCGGTCACACCGGGAAAGAACCGGGCAAAAAAAGCCGTCCATATACCGCTCAAAGGCCGCCGTACGGTCCTGCAAAGTCTCGTCAAAATCAAAGAATACTGCTTTTATCATGATCCAGTTGCTCCCGCAGCGCCCCGATGGAAGAAAACTTCTGTTCCGGGCGCAAATAACGCACCAGCTCTACCTGCACCGTTTGACCGTATAGGTCGCCGTTGTAGTCAAAAATATGAGTCTCTGCCAAGGGGGTCTCTACCTGCCAGGTGGGGCGCACGCCAATGTTCGTAAAGCCCCGATACCAAGTGTCCTCCACCAAAATGCGGCTCTCATACACACCAAACTTGGGCAGCACCAATCCATCCGGGTACTGCTGGTTGATGGTGGGATAGCCGATGGTGCGACCCCGCGCGTCGCCGTGGAGCACCGGGTTCTCAAAAGTAAAGTTGTAGCCCAGCATGGCCGCCGCCTGCTCCATCTCGCCTGCCTGCACCGCCGCCCGAATACGGGTAGAACTGATAGGCGCGCCCTGGTAGTCCTGGTGCTCCAAGATACGCACCCAAATGCCCCGATCCTCCAGGTACGCCCGCAGACGCATTGCATCCCAGGCAGCGTTCTTGCCAAAGCGGAAATTAAACCCACACAGCACCATACCGGCGCCAAATCGACCGATAAGCACATCCTCCACAAACTGCCGACCTTCCATATTGCGAATGGCATCAAAATCCGCAAACACCGCCGTCGGGTAGCGACGATGGAAAATGCTTTTTTGCAGCAGGGAAAAGCGGTTGTGCACGCAGTAGATGATCACCTGCTCCGCTCCGGTGCACACAATATTGTGTGCCCGGTGCATACCGTCAAAATCCCCGATGGCCACCGCCGTTATTCTCTTTTGGTTCTCACACTCTTGCATACAAATTTATCTCATTACCATCACGCGATCCACCAGCAGCTGGCTGCCGTCTGCCGACGGACTGCCCAGTCCCAGGAACACACCCGCCGGGTCATATACCCGGTAATAGGGCTCCGTCAGCTGCCGATGCAATCGCACCGCATCCAACGCGCCACCGTTGCCAAACCGCCGTGCCTGCGGCGCCGTTACCTGCAAGGCCGGATACGCTGCCAGTAGTTCGTCCACCGGTCGCAGACAGGGGGCAAAATCACCGCCGCTGTCTCGCAGGGCTTGCAGCTGCTCCAAAGTTACGCAATCCGCCAGCGCCACACCCATGGCGCAGGTGCGCTGCAAGGCGGTCATCACCGCGCCGCAGCCCAAAGCCTGTCCCAAATCGTGGATCAAGGTCCGAATATAGGTGCCCTTGGTGCAGGTCACATCTATGGTATAGGTATTTTTTTCTTCTTCCGCTGCCGTCAGGCGCAGATCCAAAATGGTCACTGGGCGAGCTGCCCGCTCCACGGTCTTACCCTGGCGGGCCAGTTCGTACAATCGCTGACCGTCCACGCTTACCGCCGAGTACATGGGCGGCACCTGCATGATCTCGCCCCGAAAGGCAGAAAGCGCCGCCTCAACAGCCGCCCGATCCGCAGTGACCGGCCGGCGGGTGAGCACCGTGCCGGTACAATCCTGGGTATCCGTTGTCTCTCCCAGGCGGAAGGTGGCCAGGTAGCGCTTGTTGCTGTCCGGCAAATAATCAAGGAAGCGGGTGGCACCGCCCAACAGCACCGGCAGCACGCCGGTAGCCATGGGATCCAGCGTACCGGTATGACCCGCCTTGCGCTCTCGGGTGATCCCCCGCACCTTAGCCACCACGCCAAAAGAGGTGATCTCCGCCGGCTTGCAAATACACAGAACGCCGGTCATACCAGCAGTTCCCCGCACTTCTCCACCAGCTTGGCGCGAGCGGTCTTTACATCCATATCCAGGTTGCAAGCCGCCGCCTGGGGATGACCGCCGCCGCCAAAGGCCTTGGCGATCTCCGCCGCGTTCACGCTCTCAAAGGTGCGCAGAGAGGCTTTACATGTGCCGTCCGGCTTCTCCCGAATGGTAATGCCCACTTCCACGCCCTCGATCTGGCGGGTCAGGGGAGCCAGGCCCTCTGTCTCCTGCTCGTTGGAGCCGGTTAAGTGGTACATCTCCTGGGTCACGGTGATAATGGCTACCCGCTCGTCCAGGTAAAAACGCATAGACTCCAGTGCCAGCCGTTCCAGCCGGGCATAGGTCTTGGTCTTGGTCTCAAACATAACTCGATTGATCCGGCCGTTATCTGCCCCGGCTTCAATCAAATCCGCTGCAATGCGGTAGCTCTCCGCCGTGGCGGAGGCGTAGCGAAAACAGCCGGTGTCCGTAGAAATGCCGGTATACAGGCAGTTGGCCATGCCTTTATCCAGGGGCACGCCCATCTCCCGGATCACCTTGTAGATGATCTCGCTGGCAGCAGCGGCACCATCGTCCAGCAGCAGCCGATCCGCATAATCCGTGTTGGTGCCGTGGTGGTCAATACACAGATCAATATGGTACTTGCCCTGAATGGCACCCAGCAACCCCTCGGTAGCCACATCCACCGCCACCACAAACCGGGGGTGAACTTCATAGGCACAATATCGTCAAAGAGATAATTGTACTTGGGGGGAATGTCTGCCTCGTTCTTCACATAGGCAAACTTGCCCTTTTGCAGCAGCGCCCGGCAAAGGGCAAAGCCACAGCCCAAAGTGTCTCCGTCCGGGTGGGCATGGGTCAGAATTAAAATGTCGTCCTGCTCCAGCAGCAGCCGGGCACATTCCTTTACATCAATCCTCATGTTCCAGTTCCTTCAGCTTATCCCAAAGGGCAAAGCCCTTTTCAATAGAGTCGTCGGCAATAAAGCGCAGCTCCGGGCACTTGCGCAGGTGCAGCCGCCGGCCCAGCTCGTGGCGAATATAGCCCTGGGCGGCGGTCAGGCCCTTAACGGACGCCTTGGCCGCCTCCATGCCCTCCATGGCGCTCACATACACCTTGGCATAGCTAAGATCGTTGGTAACGCTCACCTTTACTACCGTAAGCATACCGCTGATCCGCGGGTCTTTTAGTTCCCGCAGGATGGCCACGATCTCCCGCTTAATATCCTCTGTAATTCTGTCAATATGATAACCGGGCATTTTGCACTCCTACTCAGTCTCTGTACTCCTCGACCACATAGCACTCCAGCACATCGCCGGGCTGAATATCGTCCCAGCCCTCCAGGCTGATGCCGCACTCATAGCCGGAAGATACATCCTTTACATCGTCCTTAAACCGCTTTAAGCCCTTCAGCGGCACATCGGCCAGCTGCTTGCCGTCACGCACCAGGCGCACTTTGCCCTCCCGGCGGATATTACCGCTGGTGACCAAAGAGCCTGCAATGGTGCCGGCAGACGAGATCTTGTACACCTCGCGCACTTCGGCGGTGCCGGTGTCCACATCTCTGTACTTGGGGGCGCGCATACCGCGCATAGCCGCCTCAATCTCCTCAATGGCATCATAAATAATATTGTAGCTGCGGATCTCCACGCCGTCTCGGTCTGCGTTCTCCTTGGCCACCGGGTCTACGCCGGTGTTGAACGCTACGATAATGGCATTGGAGGCAGCGGCCAGCATCACATCGCTCTCGCTGACGGAGCCCACGGCGCCGTGGATCACATGAACCCGCACCTCGTCGTTTTCAATCTTCAGCAAGGACTGCTTTACAGCCTCGACAGAGCCTTGAACATCGGCCTTGATAACCACATTAAAGGCCTTCAGCTCGCCGGCCTGCAAGGTGTCAAACAGGGTGTCCAGCGTCACCTTATGGAAGGCGTTGAATTCTTCTTCCTTGGCAGCTTCCTTACGCTGCTCCACCAACTGGCGGGCCAGCCGCTCGTCGGACACAGCGTTAAATCCGTCGCCGCTCATAGGCGCACTGTCCAGGCCCATGATCTCTACCGGCACGCTGGGACCGGCCGAATTCACCTTACGACCGCGATAATCGGTCATGGCGCGCACCTTACCCACTGCCATACCGGCTACGATCACATCGCCGGCATGGAGCGTACCGTTCTGCACCAGCAAGGTCGCAATGGGACCGCGGCCCTTATCCAGCTTAGCCTCGATCACCGTACCCTTGGCGGAACGGTCCGGGTTGGCCTTCAGCTCCTGCATTTCCGCTACCAGCAAAATGGTCTCCAGCAATTTGTCAATGCCCATCTTCGTCTTGGCAGACACAGGCACGCAAATCACATTGCCGCCCCATTCCTCCGGCACCAGTTCGTGCTCGGTAAGCTGCTGCAGCACCCGATCCGGGTTGGCGCCCTCTTTATCCATCTTGTTAATGGCAACGATAATTTCAACGCCCGCTGCCTTGGCGTGGTTGATGGCCTCAATGGTCTGGGGCATAATGCCGTCGTCCGCAGCCACAACCAACACGGCAATATCCGTAGCCATGGCACCGCGGGCACGCATGGCGGTAAAGGCCGCGTGGCCGGGGGTGTCCAGGAAGGTGATCTTTTCGCCGTTCGCTTCTACCTGATAAGCGCCGATATGCTGGGTAATGCCGCCGGCCTCGGTAGAGGTCACATCCGTATGACGAATGGCGTCCAAAATGGAAGTCTTACCATGGTCAACATGGCCCATCACGCAAACCACCGGCGGGCGCTTCACGGCATTCTCGTCGTTCTCGTCGTCCTCTTCAATGATCTGCTCCTCAATGGAGACCACAACCTGCTTCTCCACCTTGACACCCAGTTCGGTAGCCACGATCTCTGCAGTATCGTAGTCGATCACTTCGTTCACGCTTGCCATCACGCCCAGACTCATCAATTTTTTAATCACTTCGGTAGCCGTCATACGCAACAGACTTGCCAGTTCACCCACGGTGATCTCCTCCGGCACCTTAATGGTGATCTGCTGCTTTTTACGCTGCTCCGCAATGCGGGCCAGGCGCTGGGCCTCCGTCTCTCTCTTGGAGCGGGCGCGCATACCCTGGGGCCGCTTTTTGCGGTACTGCTTGCTCTTTTGGTTAAGCTTCTGCTTCTTCTGGTAGTCGCCCATGTTGGAAGCGGGGGCAATATCCTCGTACTTCTGATTGTACTTTTCCAGATCCACATTGTTCACTCGGGTGTCCACATGGCGAGTCTCGCCTTTGGTGCGCGCCTGGGGCGTCTGATTGGCCTTCTTTTTGGCCTTTTCCTCAGCCCGCTTAGCCGCCTGCTCCGCCATCTGCAAAATAGCAGCCTGGCTCTGGCGCTTCTTGTCCTTCTCCGTATTACCGGCGGACTGGGGCTTCTTCTCCTTTTTCTGCTGCGGTGCCTGGCTCTTAGGCTTATTGGACCGCAGTGCATAGAACTTGTCAAAATTCTCTACGCTGTGGGTCTTGGTAATGCGGTCAAAGAGGGCGTTCAGCTCCCCCTCCTCCAGTACAGTGGACGGCGACTTCTTGGCCGCGCCGCACTGGGCCAGCAGATCCAAAACTTCTTTATTCTGTACGCCGAAACCGGCAGCGACATCGGATACTTTTACTTTTATGACCATTCCTTTTCCTCCTGTTGCAATAATTCTTCAATGCGTGCTGCAAAGCCTGCGTCCTCCACCGTAAGTACCCCTGCCCGATAACCCAGGGCAAAGTGTATCTCATCTATGGTGCAGGGCAGGGCACGCATGCGGGGGGCTTTGGCACGCTTTTGACCGGCGGTCTCAAACTCGCGGACCAGCCGGGGCGACGCATTCCGCGCCGTCAGCACCAGCTGCGCCTTGCCGTCGCGTACGCTCTGCAAAGCCAGGTCGTGCCCCATAGCCAGCTTGCCTGCACGGCGGGCAAGCCCCAACATAGAAAGCCACTTGGCGTTATTCATCTTTCAGCTCCGCCTCCATACGGTCATAGACCGCGTCAGAGATGGTCACCTCCAGTGCCCGCTCAAAGGCCCGCTTCTTCCGCGCCTTCTGCAGGCAGGCAGGATCGTGGCACACATAGGCGCCCCGCCCGGCCATCTTGCCGGTGAGATCCAGCTGCACATCCCCTGAGGGGTGCGCACCACCCGCACCAGGTCGCGCTTGTCAAACCGTCCGCCGCAACCGGCGCACATACGCACAGGCACTTTCTTTGCTTTCATCTTTCCGCCTCCCTGTTTGCAGGCAGCCGCTTACTGCTGCGTGCCGTCGTAAAAGCCGGACTCCGGCTTAATATCAATCTTCCAGCCGGTGAGTTTGGCAGCCAGGCGCACATTCTGCCCCTTGTTGCCGATGGCCAGGCTCAGCTGATCATCCGGCACGGTGGCACGGCAGCTTCTGGCTTCCTCATCCAAGATCTCTACCCCAACCACATCAGCCGGCGCCAAAGCGGCAGCAATGTAAGTGGGCACATCGTCGTTATACTTTACAATGTCGATCTTCTCGCCGCCCAAAGCGTCCACAATATTGGACACACGCTGGCCGCGAGGACCGATGCAGGCACCTACCGGATCCACATCTTCCTCTTTGCTGAATACGGCGATCTTGGTACGAGATCCGGCCTCACGAGAGACAGACTTAATCTCAATGGATACCGTCAAAGATCTCCGGCACCTCCTGCTCAAACAGGCGGCGCACCAGACCCGGTGGGTACGGCTGATCATAATCTTGGGGCCTTGCTGCCATCTTTTACATCCACAACAAAAATCTTGATCAGACTGTTCTCTACCAACTCTTCGCCGGGCACCTGCTCGGCCTTGGGCAGCACAGCCTCATTCTTGCCAATCTCCAAAGTGGCATTGCCGGTGACCGGGTCTACCCGCAGCACCTTGGCAGAGATCAGCTCCTGATTCTTGCTCTGGAACTCCTCCATCAGCTTGCCCCGCTCCGCCTCGCGAATGCCCTGGCGGATCACATGCTTGGCAGTCTGCGCGATAATGCGGCCGAACTCCTTGGTCTTCAGCGGAATGTCAATGGTCTTGCCCACCTTGGCGCTCTTCTTGATGGCCTGGGCCTCTTCCAAAGTCAGATCCGTGTCCGGGTCCTCCACTTCCTCAACCACATTCTTGGTCACATACACCTTAAAGCGCTGCTTCTCCGGGTCAATGTCGCAATGGACAATGTCCTTGCCGTTGTAGTCGTGCTTGGCAGCCACCACGATGGCGGCAGAAATTTTTTCATACAGGTAATCCTCCGGGATTCCCTTTTCCTGCGCCAGCATTTGCACTGCATCAAATAATTCCTTACTCATTTTCCGATCACCTTTCCTTTATCCCTGAAAATCCTGTTCAAAATCTGCTATATTAAAATCGTCCAACTTCACAAAGGCTGTATCCTTCTTTTGTACACACAGCGCTTTGCCGGAAGTTAGGCGAACGGTTATCTCACCGTTATTATACTGCTCCAGCGTGCCGGAGAAATCCCGCGCCCCGTCAACCGGGCGAATGGTGCGCACCAGTACCGGCGCGCCGATATACTGCAAAAAGTGGCTGTCCTGCACCAGCTCCCGCTCAATACCGGGAGAGCTGACCTCCAAGGTGTAGGCCTCCTTAATGGGATCTTCCTGATCCAGCGGCTCCTGGAGCGCCCGGCTCATAGCCACGCAGTCGTCCATACTCACACCGCCGTCCTTGTCAATAAACACCCGCAGATAGTGCTGCGTGCCCTCCTTTACGAACCGCACATCCCAGAGCGAAAGCCCCAGATCGGCCGCAATGGGGGCGCACAACGCCTGCACACGGGATACCACATTTCCCTTGCCTGCCAATGAAAAACCTCCCTACAAAAACAGGAGAGCGGTCCCCGGGGACCACTCTCACTGAATAACTTACAACTTACCGATAACTATAATAGCATATTATAATCAAATGTCAAGCCTTTTTTCCGTCTGTGGAGAGCGAATGCACAAACAAACCGCTAAGCAGCTTAGGCTCAAACCAGGTGGACTTAGGGGCATCATGCGCCCGGCGTCCGCCACTGCCATCAGTTCTGCTATGGTGGTGGGATAGAGCGAGAACGCCAGCTTCATATCCGTTTTGGCCCGCTTCTCCAGCGCCCGCACACCGTAAATCCCGCCTACAAAATCAATACGCGGATCTGTCTTTGGGTCTTGAATACCCAAAATGGGCGACAGCAAATTGTCTTGCAGCAGCGACACATCCAAAGCGCCTACCGGATCATCCGGCACCAGCGCCGGCTTGATTTGCAAGGTGTACCACTCCCGATCCACCACCATACCGAAGGTGCCCTTTTGTTCCGGTTCTACCGGCTCATCCCTGTGCTTTACGATAAACCGCTGCTCGATTTGGGAAATCAGTGCGTCCGGTGACAGACCGTTCAAGTCACGCACCACCCGGTTGTAAGGCAAAATTTCCAGCTCGCTGTCCGGGAACGCCACCGCCAAGAAAAAATTAAATTCTTCCTGCCCGGTATAATCCGGTTTTTCTTCCCGCCGCTTGAGCCCCACTTTTTACTGCGGAGGCGCAGCGATGGTGGCCGTCGGCAATATACAGCACCGGGATGGCGGCAAACAGTCCTTGCAGCTTTTCGCACAGGGGCGCGCTATCCACCACCCACACCGTTTGCTGCACATCATCCTGCACAAAATCATACACCGGGGTGTGTTCGCTCATCCAAGTAGAAAGCGCCAACTCCACCGCCGGTGAGCGGCGATAGGTCAGGAAAATGGGGCCGGTATTGGCGTCGCAGGTGTCCACATGGCGGATTCGGTCCGCCTCCTTGGCGGCCAGAGTGTGCTCGTGCTGTTTGATCACGCCGTTTAAGTAATCATCCACCCCGGCGCAGCCTGCCAGCCCCACCTGGGCGCGGCCGTTCATCACCTGCTTGTAAATATAAAAGCAAGGCAGCCGGATCCTGCACCAGCGCGCCGGTATGCTCCAGCGCCAGCAGGTTCTCCCGGGCTTTCTCATACACCGCCGGACTGTACGGATCCGTCTCCGGCGGCAGGTCAATCTCTGCCTTATCTACATGTAAAAAGGACAGCGAATTGCCCGCTGCCCGCTCCCGCGCCCCGGCGGTAGTAAGCACATCATAGGGCGGCAGCCGGGATCAGTGCCTGATAATCCGGCAGCGGACGAAATGCCCGAAACGGACGAAATACAGCCATAATGCCCCTCCTTTAGGTTCTTTTTTTTCCAATATATTGTATGCAGTTTCATGTAAAAAGCGCACAGGTCGCCCTGTGCGCCGTTTTTATTTCTGATTTTTTTTTGGTACACGATACGCAGACCGTCCAGCAACAGATCCCGATCCACCACAGCGTCCACGGTACAGTATTTGGCAATGGCCGCACCCAGCCCGCCGGTGATCACCACCGTAGCCGATTGACCCAGCTCTTGCTGAAAGCGCGCCACCATGCCGTCAATCATAGCGGCGGTGCCGTACACGGTGCCGGAGCGCATACAATCCACCGTGTTGGTGGAAATGGCGTTCGTCGGCGCTGCAATATCAATCTGAGGCAGTTGAGCCGTACCGGTGGCAAGGGCGCTCAGGGCGGTCTTGACTCCGCACAGAATCGCCCCGCCGATAAAGCTGCCGTTCTTGTCAATGACAGAGGCAGTGGTGGCCGTGCCCAGATCAAAAAGGATAATAGGCGCCGGGTATTTGGCAATGGCAGCCACAGCGCCCACGACCATATCCGCACCCAGCTCGCCCGGGTTATCGGTCTTGATATTCAGTCCGGTCTTGACTCCGGGACCCACTAAAATCGGTGCTTTGCCGGTAACCAACACCACAGCCTTAGAGATGGTGCGAGCCAGGGGCGGCACCACCGTAGCCAGTACGGCGCCCTCCAGCGCAGACGGCTCCAGGTGCATCAGATCCAGCACACTGTGCAGCTTGATGGCATACTCCTCCGCTGTCTCGTTACTATTGGTAGACAGGCGATATTTGTCCACAATGGTATCGCCCTCGATAAAACCCATTACTATATTGGTATTGCCCACATCAATGGCCAGAATCATAGCCGCACCTTCTTTCTCTTAACTTAACTGCTTTTTGCTGATATTCACCAGCCGCACAATCACAGGACTGAGCACCACATTCACAGCCAATTCTACCACGAAATTCAGCCCTACAAAGCCGGTGATCATAAAAATGAACGCATTGGCGCCGCCTGCATTCTGCAAGATCCAGTCAAAGAAAAACAATCGACAACCCAGCAGGAAGATCCCGGTATTCACCACCGGGCACACCACAGCGGCACAGACCACGCCGGCGTACTTATGCTTCTTGCTTAGCACCCGATACACCAGCCCAGACAATGCCCCGGCCAAAATGCCCTTAAGCATCACCGTTAAAATGGTGCCAAAAAATGCTCATGTTGAGGAACAGCGCCGTATCCGGCTGGCACAGCACCACCACGGAGAACACACCGCCCAGCCAAGCGCCGGCACCTACACCGTAAAGGGCAGCACCCACCACAATGGGAATGAGCACCAGGGAGATAGACACGGTGCCGAACTTGATAAATGAGCCCAGCAGCTGCAATACCACCACCAGGGCCGTGAGCAGACCTACGCCTGCGATCTTTTTTGCGTTCACTTTCATATTCAATTTTCCTTTCTGCTACTGTTCCAAGCCGCGCACCACGCAAACCGTGCGCCGCCTCGAGAAAGTTCGTTTTTTCTCTACGGATACAATGCGCCCTCATTATAGCCTATTCCCCGGCAAATGTAAAGAGACTTTTTGTACAGGAAATTGCCGAAGAAATGCGGCACCAACCTGCCGCTTGCCAATTCCGGAAGTAAGACGATTGCGGCGAACCTCCCCTGCGGCTGCGCCGCCGGGCGTTGACGGAGGGATTGTTCACCGCCACTATGCAAAAAGCGCACACGGCTGAGACCGCGTGCGCTTTGCTGTACCGATTTACTTGTTCTTCTCCTGCACCACGCGGGTGATAATCTCCACGCAGCCCTCCGGGGTCAGGCGGCCGGAGTCCAAGGACAGATCGTAATTATGCACATTGCCCCACTCCCGGCCGGTATAATGCCGGTAATTCAGCGCGCGCTTTTTGTCCTTCTCCGCCAGGCGCTTGGCCGGCGGCTTATCCGTTTCGCCGTAAAGCAGCACAATGCGCTTGGCCCGGTAATCCTTACCGGCGTGCACAAACACATTGAGCACATCGTCCCGGTCCTCCAGAATATAATCCGCGCAGCGGCCCACGATCACACAGTTGCCTTTTTCTGCCAAATCCAGAATCACCTTGCGCTGCACCGTCCACAAATAATCAGACGCAGACAGGCCGTTCATCACCTCCGGCGAACCAACGGATGAAAAGGCGTAAGCCAAGCGGCTCTTGCTGGCGGAATACTCGCCGGTCTCCTCAATATAGCGCTCGGCAAAACCGGTTTTCTCCGCCACATGGCGCACCAGCTCCTGGTCATAATAATCCCAGCCCAGCGCCGCAGCAACAGCCTTGCCCACGGAGCGCCCGCCGGAGCCGAACTCTCGACCAACGGTAATTACTTTTACAGACATGGTAAAGCCCCCTTGCCCGGCGCTGCAAAATTGGGTACACCGCACCGAGTCTATATTCAGTATAGCACACCTTCACCAAAAAAGAAAGGGGATCTTTACCGAAAAAACAAGACGGCATAGGTGGTGCCGTTCTGATTTAGGCAGGCATACTCCTGGCCGGTCACCGGCGACACGGACTGGTTCACCGTCAAACTGGTGTCATCCAGCGTCATGCCGATGGTGCCGCGGGTCTGGCTGGCAAAGGCCACATAGTGGTAGTTGGCGCTGCTGGAGAATTTGCACACAGAGGGCGCCATACCGTCTGCAAAGACAATGGCAAAGCGAGGGCGGAAGGGGCTGGGGACCTCCACCTTGCGTGTGGCCTTGCCGTTACCGAAATAGTTGTAATAGTAGAACGGCAGCCCCCACAGGTCCCGCTCCGCCTGGGTGATATGCACCGTGGTGTTGCCGGTGTGGTCGCCAATGGCCTTATCAATCCGCTGATTATCCGCGTTAAAATCCTCTCGCTGAGGCACGTCGGTACCCACCCAGTCATTCAGTTTTAAGTTGGTGGTTTTGTTGGTACTGCTCATGTTAATCCTCCGTATCTAAAATATCAAAGGGCAGCGCTGCCCGGTCAAAGACGGCATAAGGCACCGCGTCTGCGTCCAACGCATTCCAGGTGCGCCCGCTGCCCGACAAATGGGCATAGAGAAAGGGCGGAACCCAGTCCCGCAGCAGGCGACCCAAATTGGCCCGCGCGGCGGCAGGGATCACCAGTTCCAGATTGCCGTCCGTGCAATGATAAGTTGCGTCCGCGCCGCACAGATCGCTGAGTGCCTGTTGAAAGCCCGATAAAGAAAAATCGCCCCAGGGCATTTGCCGCCGCGCCAGCAGCTTTTGGCGGGTCTCTTGCAGGGTATCCCCCGGCAGCAAACCGCGAGCCGTCAGCCAGCGCCAAAGATTTTCTTCGGCAGCAGTGGCGGCAAAGGCGCCCTCCCGGGCGTCCGTCAGTTGATCATAGACCAGCGCGATCCCCGCCGCGTAGGCTCGCAGCTCGCCGTTGATCACCGTGCCCGGTTGCGGGTCAAAGCCCTCTGCCTGCGCCAGTGCCTGCAAACGACCCAGCACTGTCTCAAACATAGCAGGTCACCTCCACCGCCGTCACCTCCAGGTACGCGCCGGTGCTGCAAGGGATCACGCCGCCTTTTTCGCCTGCCGCATGCACCTCCGGGGTGCCGCACAGGCCGTCCGTTTGCAGCGCTGCCGCCAGGGCGGCGGGATGCAAGCTGCCGCCGATCACCCGAGCGGAACACAGTTCTTTCAGCTGATTTTCCAGTGCAGAGCGCACCGTTACCGGGTCCGCTCCTGCTAAAATTTGCGCCGAGCACACCAGCTGTACCGGTTGCTTTTTTGCCTCCTGCACATCAATAAAGCACCCGGCCAGCGTGAGAATATCCAACTTTTCCGTCACCGCCAGGCGCAGTTCGTCGTCCACCTGACCCTGACGGCTGCGCACATATACCGTGACGATATAGTCGGAACCGCCGGGGCACACTTTGCACGACAGCACCCGATCCAGCTGCTCCACCGCTGCGGCCAAGCAGGCGGTGTTCACCCCATTGGGCGGCACCTGCTGCACCTGACAGATTCTTTGGCGCAGGGCGGTATCCGTTTCTACCGCCGCGCCGCCTGAAAACCGACTGGCGTTGATCACCCCGCGGATGCCCGCCGGGGGATTGACCATCACGGTAATGCACCCCGGCTCCACGTTATGGGCAGTGGTCTTGCCCAGAGAAACGGCCGGCACATCCACCGTCCATTCTCCGGCAGGAATGGTAGCCGCCTTGGTGGTGGCAAACTGCAAATAGGGCTGCCCGGCCACAGAACACACCGTGTCTGCCGGTATGGTCACCGCCGTCTCTGCTGCTTGCGCCAACGAAAATGTCAGCACCCCGGAGGCGGCAGAAGCACCCTTGCGCTGCAAGCCCACGTCCGCCGCGTGCCGATCCAGGTCCGCACCCCGTGCCGTATCGGCAAACACCTGGCTTTGCACATGGTCGCCAAACACCGACAGGGCATACAGCTCCGTTGCCACACTGCGAAAGCGGGCGTCCAGCTCCGGCAGATCCTCCGGCTTTTCGCCGCAAGCGTCGAAAAATGCCGCCCGCATTTTGTCCGTTATTTCTTGATAGGTCGCTCTCATAGGGCAACCGTCACCTCCCGTTCTTCCTCACGCACCCACAGACGAAAGACCGCGCTGCCGTCTGCGGTGCGCACCCCCAGCACCAGCACGCCGGGCACATCACAGACAGCCCGACGACCCAGCGCCAGCAGTTCGTCCGGCAACAGATCTGCCCCGCAGCCGCCCACCCCGCCTACCGGCCGAGGATAATAGCCCTGCCGGGGCAGCGTCAGCAGCAGGCGCAAAGACTGCACCAGATTCTCCGGTGCGTCCAGGCGCCGAGGGACATGATCCGTAACCGCATAATCGCCGTTTTCCACTGCATAGATCAAGGTTCGATCTCTCCTTTTTCATTGATGACCAGACCGTTTATCCGCACCGTACCGTCCCGGCACAGGCGCACCACCGCGCCGCCGGGGCCGCGCAGTTCCACCTCGCCGGGTGCCAGATCGGCGTTGCCCATACGAGCGCCGGCAACCACTGCGCCGTCCTCTCCGCCGGAGAGCAGCAGCACCTGGGCACCGGCAGGCACATTGGCCGCATAGCCGTAAGGGGCATACACCGGGGTCTCCCGCAAATGGGCAGAGGCCACCGTCTCCACCTGACTGCCGCCCAGGGTCACCCCGGCGCACTCATATCCGGCGCCGCCGGTTTGGCGGGCACGCTCATTCAGCCACATAGTACATCGCCTCCAATTTCGGTTGGCAGCACAGCACCAGCCGGGTCTGTACCTGCCGAGCGGTGCCGGTGATCTCCCGCTGAAAAATGCGGAACCCGGCGCTGTCCGGCACACCGTCCTTTGGCACCACCGGGGCATACAGCGGCAGCCGATGGGCACCGGTGAGCACCACCTCCAGCCGCCGATACCGGGCAGCCGCCTGCTCCAGTTTGCGCAGCAGCACCTGCTGGCGCTGCTCCGGCGGATAGGCCGCCACATTTACATAGCGGCGACGACTGATCTTTTTGTCCGCAAAATACCCGGCCTCCAATCGGCGGCAGTACGGTTCCGCGCTGGCAATTTTATAGGCATATATCCCCGGCGCTTCTCCCCGCTCGGTCACCGCCGTAATTGAGGTGATTTGATCCCCGGGCAAAATCACCGACACCTCACTGCCGTAAACACACAGCCGGTTCTCCGGATCGACAAAAACACCCTTGGCGCCCAGCACCTGCATAAAGCCCTGCAAGGCGCCAAAGCAGCTGGTGCCCTTCTCCACCGTATATTGCCCCGGGGCGGTGCCGGCAGGCAAAGCCGCCGTAAAGCCAAAGGGTGCCGCGTAATGGTGGACCATTTGGTCCACATTGGGTGCGTTTAGACGAATGGGCAGCGCCTCATTGTCCAGCAGCAGACAGGCTGAGGAGCGGGCATACACAAAGCCCCGCCGTTGCCCGGGGGTTACCGTCAGCTTTTGCTGGTCCGCATAACCAAAGAAGCAGCACGCACCGTCCGGCGCAAAGCCCCGCACCCGGTACACCTCCGGCAGATCGCCGTCCCACAAAAAGTGCAGTCGCAGTCCGTCGCAACCGGCAGTCACGTCGCCGCTCCAGCGGTAAGACAGCAGCTGCCGGGGCACCGCCCGCTTGCCGTCTAAAAATTCCAGTTCAAAGGTCACGCCAACACCACCTTTTCTCCGGGGGTCAGATCAAAGGGCGAGGCCAAGCGGTTCCGTGCCACAATGGTGTCTACCGACACACCGGTGCGCGCCGCAATGTCAAAGGCGTTTTCCCCCTGCCGCACCCGGGTGCTGCCGTAAGGAGCATACCGGGGCGTTCGATCACAGTCCTCCGTAAAAGTAAAGCTGTACTGCACCCCGTCCCGGGCGGTGGTGCAAGTGTAATCAAACTGGGTCAAATATGCCCGCATAGGCTCCGCCCCGGGGGCGAACAGCCAGTGGGCCCGTCCGGGCAAAAGCAGCCGCCGCAGCACCTGGGCCATCTCCAGCGCACGGCCGCCGTACCACCAGCCCTTGCCGGTGATCACCGTGGCCCGGCGCCCGGCCGGGGTCACGCAGACCCCGCCGGACAGCAGCCGTTCCTCCTGTTGCAGCGCCCGATTCTCCACCTGAAGCTGGGCGGGATTTTGCAAAAAGGTGTACGGCCCAAAGCGCATACGCATCAGTGCCTGCATATCTACACCTCCCCGCCGTCATACCGGCGGGCGTCCAGGCGCAGATACTCGCTGAGCGCCTCAATATAGGCATTATCCTGTTCGTTCATACTCTCCGTCTCCATCTTCTAAATCCTCCCGATAGGTCAAGGTGGCTCGTAGGTGCAGGCAGCCGGTGTACGTGTCCGCCTGGAGCGCGCCGGCCGACACCGCACACACCCGCCGATCCAGCAGCGTGCGGCAAATGCCGGAGAGCACCTGTTGCAGTGCCCCGGTACCGGCAGCCGGGGGCGCATACAGATCAAAGCGCAGAGCGATCTGACCGGCCCGGCTCTCCTCACCCACTGCGTCGCTGGTACCGTCCATCTCCGCCAGGCACACCGCCACCACCGGGCGCAACAGGCGGCTGGGCTTCATTTGGTTCGGATACGCCCGGCAAAAGTCCACCCCTTGCAGGGCAGCGCTATCCCGCAGCTTCGCCAGTACCTGCGTCACCGGATCCGTTGTCCACTTCATAACTCCCCTCCTGCAAGCGCTTCATCACGCCGGTATAATACAGCAGCTGGCCGCCCATACAGACCGCCTCCCGCTTGATGAAATAATAAGATCGGTCACCGGTCTCCAGCACGGTGTCCTCTGGCAGTTCCAGGATATTCCGATCAAAAAGGGCCGATGTACAGGTAAAAATCCTTGTCCACCCGCCCAATGGGCGTTTGCCGATCCGTAAAATTGGACTTGTTCTTCCGCCAGGTCTGTTGCAGAGTACAGAAAAACGGAAGGGATCGACCAGCCCCGGTGACCAGGCAGGCGCTGTTGCCTGCCCGGGTCAACTGATTTTTAATGATATGTGCAGCCGGTGTCATACGCTGAGAAAGGCAAAGGCGTCGTCCCGCAGCAGGCCTCTGCACGCCTGCTCCGCGTCCTCCAGCATCAGGGCAGATGCCTTGTGCTGGCCGCTTTGCTGCACCGTTACATCACCGGCGGTAAAGGCGGTCACATCGTCGCCGCTTTGGAACCACCGGGACTGCTCCAGCATACGCAGCGCTTTCACCGCTGCCAGGTGGATCAGTCGCTCGTCCGCCGGATCCGTCCCGTCAAACATACGCAGCTCCACCATGCGCACCGCCGAGGCGATCACCGGCGCCCACTGGGTCAGCTGCTCCGCCGTCTCTCCGGAGAGCAGCTGCAACCGCTCTGTGACCGCCTGTATATCCATACAGTTTGGCTTAGGCATGGGACAGCATCTGAACGGCAGCCGGAGAAGATGGGCGAGAACCCGGCAATGGCGGTGATGGACGCCCGCTCCAGCTGGCGATCAATCAGCTTGTCAAAGTCGGTGACCACATCACCGGCCTGCACCTTTTCCAGTGCGCAGGTACGATCCAGCGCCAAAATGGTATTGTCGGGGAACATCTTGTGCTTGATCAGTTCTGCGCCCAGCGGAGTCACCACTCGACCGGTGGCGTGGAAGTCGTTGCCGGCGATGGCATCCTGCATTTCGGTCATTTTCAAAATGGAGGCGGTATCCCGGGCACTTACCAGCAGAGTGGTCATATTGAAGCCCTCAAAAGCGTTCCACAGATCTACCAGCCCGGCATAAGTCAGACCGCCCTCCAAAGTAATGCCGCTATCATGCACGCCGATCAGCGCCGCATAAGCGTCCAGCAGCTGCCCTTCTGCAATGCAGTTGCCGATTTGGCGCAGGGTCACGGTAAACAGATCCAGCTTTTGAAACTTTACCGCCTCATAAGAGGCCACCAGCATACGGCCTCGCTTGTGCATCTCCGTAAGCGTATCCTTCACCTGCACCGTGGTGGTAGGCAGGGACGCGCCCTCCGCCACCTCGGCGGCAGTCAACCGCTCGCCGTTCTCCACGCTCTCAATGGCGCGGTAGTCCATACCATCAATCACCGTGGTGGTGGCCACGATCTTTTGCAGCACATCCGCCTGCTCCATACCCTGGCGCACCGCTCGGCTCACATACTCCGGAAACAGCGCCGCAGAGTCCGAGGTCTGAAAGAATTTGGACACCGTGTCGGAGCCGATGCCACTGACTTTAATGTCAAAGCGCTTAAGCTGGCGCTGATAAGCATCCAGCCCCTCCAGCGGGGCCTGCGTAATTTTCCGAAGGGTCGATCTGTTCCAGCGCCTGGGTAAAGCTTTTGCCGGTGGTGTACAGTCCCTTTTCCAATTTCAGATTATCATAAGCCATCTTACATTACCTCCTGTATTAAAGAATAAAACCGACCATGCCGGTGGTGGCGTCTGCCCAAAGGACCAGGCGCTTGATTGCCGCCTTTTCCTCGTCCACTTTTACGCCGCCGCTGCCGTCGGCAATCAGGCCGCAGTAGCCGGGCGTGGGCGCGATGCCGGTAAACTTGCACTCCACATAGCCGCCCAGCTGCACGCCCACCAGGTTGCCCTGCACATTGCGTACAAAGCCCATAAAGTTGGGGCTTTTGCTGTCGCACTCTTTTACATATTTATCGGCCACCGGGTATGCCAGCATACCCACCCGGCCGCACTCGCTGTAAAAGCTAAGCATCTTGTCGTCAAATCCGTCAAAATAAATTGCCATGGTTTCTTCCTCCTTAAATTACAAAAAGCCTGGTTGTTGCTCTTTTTTTTCGCCGCCGGACGCCAGCTGGGGCGACGGCATATTGGCACGGCGATCGGCAGCCTCAAAGGCGGCCTTAAAGGCCTGCAACTCCTTGGCAGTCATCACCCGGGCCACGCCCTCAAACACGCCCAGCTCCATCTGAGGCAGCACCCCGGCGCACAGACGCACCACCTGGGAAGCCAGCTCCTGCTTGTAGCTTTTGCCCAACTGGGCCTCCTGCTCCAGGGTGTCCAGCTGTCGCGCCAACGCTCGCGCTTGGTCGCAGGTGAGGGTCACAGCGCCTTTGCTGTTTTGCAGGGCCTTGCGTACATCGTTCTCTGTCACAGTCTTGTCTCCTTTGCTGCTGTCATAGTGCTTGACCACACCGGCCTCTCGCTGGGCAGGCACGGCCACAAAACTCCATTCGTAAGCGTCCGTGGCGTCGGACAGCACGGTAAAGGCCACCTTGCCGTCATAACTTCTGCCGGGCACATGGCTGCACCCGCCGCTGCGCCGATCCGCACCGCACAGGGAGCACACAGCGCTGCCCATGGCACAGGACACGCTCACTTCCTTTTTGATCCCGCCGTCAATCTGGGTGATCAACTCCGCATTGCCGGGGTGCGCACCATATAGGCCTTAGCCTGTAAGGTCACCAAATCCTCGCCGTCCGCAGTCTTGCGCCCGGGCACCGACCACCGCCGTGGCATAAATGCGCGCCGCCTGGTCGCCGCTTTTCATAGAGTGGTCAAAGATCCCGGTCTTGCCCACAAACAGGGCGCCCAATTTCTCCAGCGCCTGACGGGTAAACTTTTCATGATCCCGATCCACATCGTTGTTGCACAGCACCACGGAGAACACATACAGCTCCTCCGGCGCAAACGCGCGACGGGTAAAGGCGCCGATGGCCTCTAAATCCGCCGGCGCCGGTGCAAAGCTCTTTTCTACATAACCGCCGGTCATAATTTCTCCGCCTCCTTTTTGATTTTCTCCGCCTGGGCCTCATACAAATGGGCCTGGGCCGTATCCGTCTGGTCTTGCAGGGTAATGTCCTGCCACACCACCTGAAAGGGGGCGCCGCTGCCGCAGCACTGCAAGTAGGTACGCCCGATCTTCTCGATCACCGGGGTTAAAATACGCCGATAATTCTTCAGCTCCGTGGTGAGCAGGTCCGCCTGTTGGCGGCTCATCCGCTCGGTGGTAGACCAGGACAGACCGAACATAAAGGGCGGCAGCCCGGTTTTGGCCACGATCTGCTCCAGCATTTGGCGCACGGGAATCTCGCTCTCCAGCACCTGATTGTCGGCGCCGATCACCTTTACATCCACATCGCCCACCGCCACAAAGTCCTTCACGGACGAAGCGTCCATAGCCTCCTGCCAGGAGCGAGCCATGGTCTGTGCCCGCTGCCCTGCATAGGCACGGTCCGCCGCGTCGTTGCCCGGTCGGTACACCACCGCATAGCGCAGATTACCGGCATGGCTCCAGTTTTGGCCAATGGTGTTGTAAATTTGCAACAAGATCCGGCTCACAAAAGGCAGTCCCCGCAGCAGACTGGTGCCTGCCACCGCCCCCGGCTCCGGGTTCAGCACGGAGTAGAGCAGCAGTTCCGGCCGGGGCAACGACTTTCCGCCGCTGAAAAAGCACAGATCCAGCCCGTTCCCCGCGCGGCGCACTTCCAAATTGCGGGTGTCGCCGTTATAAAGAGCATACAGTTCCCGCCCGTCGGTGATCATCTCGCCCACGGCACTGCCGTAGGTAAGCAGCTGATCCAGATAGGTGGCGATAAAAGCCTCAATCCCCTGCTGGTTGCCGCCTACATTGATCCCGGACAGATCCCGGTTTAACTGCGCATTCAGCCCATCGCTGCCGGTGTCCAGGCTGAACCCGCCGGTCAGGCGCACCAACTTGCCGATGGCCGCGTCCAAAATGGGAATGTTCTCTCGCAGATTGCGATAGAGCGCAGCGTCCGCCGTCACCGCTCCATAGGACTGCCAGCTGCAAAGGGCTGACCCGCCGGGTCCCGGTCTGCACCGCACAGCAGTCCCCTGCTCCTTTTTGGCGCCCGCTTTGGAACGAAAGCGTCCCAAAACATCACTTCCTTTCTACCGCAAGGGCGCATACGCCGCCGGGCTCCTCACCGTTCAATACGGTAGAAACGAAGTAGCGAATGTCGTCCATTGCATGGTCGTTTTCTTTTTTCGGTGCGTCCCGGCGCAGACTGTTGTCCCACTGGTACAGGGAAAACTCCCGCAATGCGTCCTTGCACCCGGGGCAATCTTGATCTGCGCCTGTTGCAGTGCCCGGCTCACCGATGAATGCCCGCCACCACATCGTTATCCGCCTTCAGTACCGGATAGCGGCCGTGGCGCAGCACCGTCTCTGCAAAGCTGGCGGCGGAGGGGTCAATGATCAGTGCCGCAATGGGCCGATCTCCCGCCAATTCGCACAGGTGGGCATAGTATTCCTCATCAGTAAGCTGCACCCCGGTGGCTCGACCGGAGTGGTAATACTCCGCCACCCGGCACCAGGCATCTCCGTCTCGGCACCACAGCCCCAGGGAAAAGGGATTGACCGTGCCGTAGTCGCAAGAGAGATACCATGGCCCGGCAGGCGATGCCGGCGCCCCCACATGCCGCTTGGGGTCAAACATGGGGTACACCAGTCCGTCTGCCGCCACCCAGCGCCCCTCTACAAACCGGCGGTAAAAGGTGCCGCTGTACAGTCGCTTGTACCGCCGCAGCACCGCCGGAGACAGAGAGGGATTGTCCGTCATCTGAAAGTGCAGGTACAACACCTGCTTTTCCGCCGCTTTTTGGATCCACTCTTTATAGAACCAATGATAGGGGTGCTCCGGATTGCAGTTAAACCAATAGGTGGCCCCCTCCAGAGAGCACCTGGCCAGCGCCTGCTCCACAAAGGAGCGGGGCATTAAGGCCACCTCGTCCAGCAGCACGCCGCCCAGGGTCATACCCTGGATCAAAGCGGCAGAGCTTTCGTCTCGCCCGCCAAACAGATAAAAGCGGTTCTCCCGTCCGTCCCGGCGCACCGTCAGCTCGCTGCGGCTGATCTTAAAAGTGCAGGTAAAGCCCAGCGCCGTCAACTGCTCCGTCAGCGGGGTGAGCACATTCCGTCTTAGAGAAGCGACCGTCTTGCCGCACAGGGCAAAGGCTGTGTCGCGGAAGCGATAGAACGCCCAACTGACAAAGGAAAGGCTCATGCACAGGGTCTTGCCGCTGCGCACGGCGCCGTCGCAGATAATGCCGCTTTTGCCGCTGTGGGGCGACCCGGGGCACCACCAGGTCAGCGCCTGCATCTGCTTGGGCGAAAAGGGCTTAAACGCTGTCACGATCCCCGGCCCCCTTCCTGCCAAACGCACTTGAGCACCGGCCTCCAGTGCCTGGTAAAAGGCAGCCGCCGTGTTGCCCTCTGCCGCCTCCAGGGCTTGCAGCTTCTCCAGCGCCTTGAGCCGATCAAAGAATTTGATCTCCATACCGCCGCCCTTAGGGCGCTTGATCTCGCTGATGTTAAAGAGATCCATCTCCCCCAGCGCCGGCAAGATCTGCTCCTCCGGGGCATACAGCAGCCGTACCGCATCCTGTATTTCGCCAAAGGCAAGGTGCCTTAAACCCTCGGTGTATTCCTGCCGTATGCTCTTTTTCTTTCGTCTGCCCATCGGCTCACCTCCTGCAAAAAAGGGCATGCCGCACCGAAAAAGCGCCCTTCACCTATACCCATGAAAACCGCCGGGTTATAGACGAAAGGCTCTATAAAAAGAAAAAAGCCGGTAAAAAATACCGACTTTTTCTGCTTACTTATTCCGTTTTATCAGTCCTTGGTCTTGCTCATCACCTTCAGCGGATCCACCGTCTCCTTGTTCATGGTGGTAATCAAGTGCAGGTGGGGCGCCTCTTCCGCCTCAAAAGGTACGGTCTTGGGGTGCCCTAAATCCTGACCCAAAGTCACATAATTCCCGGCAGACACATTCACTGCATCCATACCACAGTATTGGGCCACCAGGTTGCCCCCGTGGTCAATGGTGATGACCTTGCCCAGCAGGGCGTCCGTCTTAACGGACAGCACCAGGCCGTCGTTGATGGCGGTCACCTTGGCGCCCTTGTTGGCCTTAAAGTCCACTGCCGCATGGGCACGGTAGTCCCCCATGGTGCGGTTAAAAGTCAGCTCCTCATTATAGCTTTGCTGCACACTCTCGGACACCGGATATTTGTAAAAACTCTTGTAAGGCATATTGGTATCCGACTGCTGCATGGACGCCGGCTCCGTCGTGGTGGTGCCCTGAGTGGCAGCCGCCGTGGTACCTGCCGTAGTGGCGGGGGCGGTCTCCGTTACACCCTCTACCCGGTGCTGCACCGCAGCCGCCGAAGTGGTCTCCGTCACGGAAGTAGGTTCGCCCACCGGGGTTTTGCCGCTGCCTTGGGAGGAGAAATACACAATCAGCCCCAGAGCGATGATGGACAGGCAGATCACCGAGAACAAGGTCCGCAGATTTTTGCTTTCATTTTTATCTTTTTTTGATGTAGCCATAAAAATAACACCTCGGCAGTAGTATGCGCCAAGGTGTTTTGTTTTATACAAAGGGGTTATTCTGTTTTTGCCGCTTTGGCCCCCCGGCTCTCCGCCTCCATGATTTCCATGGCGGTGCGCAGGGTGTCTACCACCGACTCCTGGGGCAGCGGTTTTAAGGCGATGTAGGGCTTTTTGCCCGCAGACAGCAGCACCCGGCCGTACATACCCTTGTTCAGCGCCGGGATCCATGCCGGTTCCAGATTACTGAAATACAACAGCACCGCGCCGTTTTTTTGGCTGATTTCCGTTAAGCCTAACGCCAGGGCCCGATTGCGCAGCAGGGCGATCTCTACCAACCCGTACACACTTTGGGGCGGCTTACCGTACCGGTCCGTCAATTCGTCGTACACATCGTTGGCGTCTGCGTCGCCGGCAATGTCTGCAATGCGCTTATACATGGCGATCCGCTGATTGGTGGCAGGGATATACGCCTCGGGAATATTGGCATCCACCGGCAGGTCGATCAGGCACTCCTGCTCCTCGTTTTGGGCAGGCGCCCTCGCCTTTCTCCAGCGCCACGGCCTCCTCCAACAGCTTTAAGTACATATCGTACCCTACCGCCTCCATGTGGCCGTGCTGGCGGTTGCCCAAAAGGGAACCGGCACCGCGGATCTCCAGGTCCCGCATAGCAATCTTAAACCCGGAGCCGAACTCCGTGTATTCCCGAATGGCCTCCAGCCGCTTGGTGGCAATATCCGTCAGCTCCCGCCCACGGGTGTAAGTAAAGTAGGCAAATGCTCGACGAGAGGAACGCCCTACCCGGCCGCGAATTTGGTGCAGCTGGGCCAGTCCCGTGCGGTCTGCGTGCTCAATAATCAGGGTGTTTACATTGGGAATATCCACCCCGGTCTCTATAATGGTGGTGCACACCAAAACATCCAACTGGGCGTCTAAAAGCTGCTGCCAAACGGAACTGAGCTGCTCTTCGGTCATACGACCGTGGGCAATGCCCACCCGCGCGCCGGGCAGTGCCTTTTGGATTTGCACCGCCGTGTGCTCAATAGTATCAATATTATTATGCAAGTAATAGCACTGACCGCCCCGGGCCAGTTCCTTTTCCATAGCCTCCGTCAGCACCCCAAAGTCGTACTCCATCACATAGGTCTGCACCGGGTGCCGGTCGCCGGGCCTCCTCCAGCACACTCATATCGCGTATGCCGCTCATCGCCATATTCAGGGTGCGGGGAATGGGGGTGGCAGACAGAGTCAGTACATCTACCGCCGGGAATTTCTCTTTGATCTTCTCTTTTTGTGCCACGCCGAAGCGCTGCTCCTCATCCACAATCAGCAGCCCCAGATCCTTAAAGCGAATGTCCTTGCTGATGATCCGGTGCGTACCTACCAGCAGATCCACCCCGCCGTGCGCCAGATCCTCCAATATCTGCTTTTGCTTGGTGGGGGACACAAAGCGGGAAAGCATCTCCACCCGCACCGGGAACGGCTCCATCCGGCGCATAGCCGTTTGGTAATGCTGCATAGCCAACACCGTGGTGGGCACCAAAATGGCGCACTGCTTACCGTCTGCAATGCACTTAAAGGCGCTGCGCAGAGCCACCTCCGTTTTGCCAAAGCCCACATCGCCGCACAGCAGCCGGTCCATAGGCGACGGCCGCTCCATATCCGCCTTGATCTCCGCCGCGCTTTGCAGCTGATCGTCGGTCTCATCATAGGCAAAGCGCAACTCAAAGTCCCGCTGCATATCCCCGTCCGGGCTAAAGGCGTAGCCGGGGGTACTCATCCGCTTGGCGTAGAGGGCAATTAACTCCTTGGCCATATCCCGCACAGAGGCGCGCACCTTGGCCTTGGTCTTTTGCCAGTCGCCGGAGCCAAGGCGGTTGATCTTCACCTTCGTATCTTCCTTAGGCCCAATGTACTTGGACACCAAATCCAACTGGGTCACCGGCACATACAGGGTATCGCCCTTGGCGTAGCTGATTTTAATATAATCCTTTTTCACCCCGCTGAGCTCCAGGGAGTGAATGCCCTCAAACACGCCGATGCCATGCACATTGTGCACAATATAGTCGCCTTTTTGCAGTTCGTCCAGGGAGTGAATGGCGTTTTTGCCCCGAGCACGCTTGTGCTTCTTTTTACTTTGCCCGGTGCGGGCATGGGTAAACAAGGCAAAGCGAATATCCGAAATTTGCACCCCGCCGCTAAGGCTGCCCGGGCATACATGCACCGTGCCGGTCTGGAACTGCTCCGGCAAGCGCGGGTAGAATTCTGCGGAAAATCCCTCACTTTGCAGGTCCGTGGTCAAGGCGCGCCCGGCTCGCTCCGTACCTGCCAGCAGGCAGACGGTGTACTTTTTCTCCGCCAAGGGGCGCAGCTCCTCCGTCAGCTGGGCCATGGTGCCGCCCATACCCCCAGGGTTTGCAGCCGGAAGTCGGACAAATGCCCCACCGAGGTGTCAAAGCTGCCCCGAGGCATGGAGTCCAGATACAGCGCTTTCTTTTCTGTATAAATTTCCGTCAGCGTGTCAAAATCAACCGTATACCGGTCCAGCCCCTTGCACAGGCTGCCCTGCTCCACCAGCCACTTCATATCCTCTTGCAGCAGCCGGTTGGCGTTATTGCACTTCTCTTTCACTTTTGCCGAGTCGCACACCGCCAGCAGACCGTTGCAATAATCAAACAATCCGTTTGACTGATACACGAGGGGTAAATATTTATCTTTACAAGGCAGGGTGCCGGGTTTTGCGCAGGGTGTCTGCGTCTGTAAGCAGCTTTTCCCGGGCTTTGGTGGCCTTGCCCCGCAGCCCGGCTGCCAGCGCTTCTATTGCCTTGGCGGTCTTTTCGGCATCGGCAAAGAGCACCTCTGCCGATGGGGTGATCCGCAGGCTGTTCAGTGCCTCCGTCCGCCGCTGGGTAGCCAGGTCAAAGGCGGTCATACTCTCAATAGTATCGCCCCAGAATTCCAGCCGCACCGGTTCTGTGCGCCCAGGTGGAAAAATGTCCAAAATCCCACCACGCAGGGCAAACTGGCTGGTGCCGTCCACCTGGTCATACCGAACATAACCCGCTGCCACCAACGCCTGTACCAGCTCACCGGGGGGCACATCGTCCCCCACCTTTACCGTGCGGGTGCGCCCCAGCAGCTCCGCCGGGGGCATAGTCAGCTGGCAGGCAGCTGCCACCGGCATGCCACCACGGCAGTGTACGCCCCCGCAGCCATGCGGGACAGCACATCCAGCCGCAGCAGCTCGTACTCATGGCTGGCACCCGCCACCTGCACAAAGTTCATCTCCCGCGCCGGGTACAACAACACATCCCCTTGCAGGGTGCGCAGATCCTCCGTCAATTTAACGGCAGAGGCCTCGTCCGGCGTGAGCACCAGTAGGGGCTTTTTTTGTTGTTCATACAGTGCGTGGAGCACCAGCGCTTTACCGGTCTCCGAAAGACCAACGGCCCCAACTGGTCGGGACCCGGTGGTCCACGCCCGATTGAGGCTGGCAAACGCATCACTTTGATTCAGTACACCTGAAAAGCAAGACATTCTTTCATTCCTATTCTGCCCCGCAGGGCTTTTGCTGTCAGCGGTTATACAAGTTCATGGCCTCATCCGTTTTGCCCTCCACCAGCAGCCGCACCGCCGCCGTGGCGTGCTCCAGCGCCGTCTTCAGCGCCGGCTCCTGCTCTTTGGGAAAACGGCCCAGCACCCAGTCCGCCAGGTCATACGCCGGGGTGGGTTTTTGCCCCACGCCGATCTTCACCCGGGGGAAGTCCTGGCTGCCCAGCCGGGCAATAATACTCTTTATGCCGTTGTGTCCCCCGGCGCTGCCCTTACGGCGCACCCGGGTACGACCCACATCCAAACTGATGTCGTCAAACAGCACCAGCACCCGCTCCGGCGGGATTTTATAAAAATTCGCCGCCTCGGCCACTGCGTCGCCGCTTAGGTTCATCATGGTTTGCGGCTTCATCAGCAAGCACCGCTCTCCGCCCAGGCGCACATCGCCCACCAGGGCGTGGAACTTTAATTTCTTAATATTCACATGCTCCTGGAGCGCCAGCAGATCCACCGCCAAAAAGCCCGCATTGTGGCGGGTCATCTCGTACTTAGGTCCGGGATTGCCCAGCCCTACAATCAAATACGAATAGGTGCCGCCAAACTCTTTTTTTCTTGAAAAAAGCATACTCTTCCTATCTTCTTATGGCAAAAATCGGGCACGCCGCCACCGTACCTCTACAGTACAGCGTGCGTCGCGCCCGTTCTGATTATGCCTCGGTTTTTTCAAACTCCTGGAATTCCCGCTCGTCGTCGGATTTTTCGAAGTTGTACATATTCTCGTCCTTCACATGCTTGGCAATGAACTTGTCACGGTCAAACAGCTCGTCTGCCTTCACCTTCCAGGCCTTGGCAGCGCCGATGGTCTTGTCGTACAGCTCGTTGGCCGACTCCGGGTGCTGCATCTCGGTGGAATAAGCACCGGTCTCTGCCACCATTTTGCTGATGGCGCCGGGGTTATCCAGCACCGGGCAGGGGCGCAGCATATTGTTGGAGAAAGGCTGGTTGCGCTTGTACGCCATAAACAGCGGACTTTGCAGCGCGTCCAACACGGAGCATTCTTTAATATTCACATTGGAGTAATGCACAAAGGCGCAAGGCTCGCAGTCGCCGTTGGAGTTAATGTGGAAATAGTGGCGGCCGCCGGCAATACAGCCCTGCACATACTCGCCGTCGTTCCAGAAGTCCAGCGCAAAAATGGGCTTGGTGTGGCGCCACTCGTGCATCTTCTTATACATCAGCGCACGCTGCTCCGGGCTAACCATCAGATCGGTTACCGCGCCGTTGCCGGTGGGCATATAGGGTAAAGAACCAGGCAAACTTAACGCCCTGGTCGATGAGCCAGTCCATATACTCGTCAGAGGCCAGCACATCGGTGTTTTTGCTGGTGTAGCACAGGGAGGCGCCAAAGGGCACGCCCCGATCCTTCAGCCGCTTCATGGCAGCAGTGCACTTTTGGAAAGTGCCGGCGCCGCGACGGAAGTCGTTCTCCTCCTCGTAGCCCCTCAATAGAGAAGGCCGGGTAGAAGTTGCCTACTTCGCGGATCTCATCAGCAAAGCTGTCATCGATCAGCGTACCGTTGGTAAAGCTCAGAAATGCGCAGTCCGGGTTCTCTCTGCAAATACGCATCAGATCCTTGCGGCGCATGGTAGGCTCGCCGCCGGTGTACAGATACATATATGTACCCAGCTCCTTGCCCTGGGTGATAATACGGGTCAGGTCATCATAAGACAGAGAGCTGGTATGGCCGTACTCGGCAGCCCAGCAGCCGGTGCACTTCAGATTGCAGGCAGCGGTGGGATCCATCAGGATCGCCCACGGCACATTGCAGCCGTACTTCTCAATGGCAGCCATACGCTTGGTGTAGCTGTTAATGGCTACATTCATCAGCGGCTGAACCAGCTGATTGAGCACATGCTCATCTGTATTGCAAACCAAATCTCTGGCAAAGCGCATCCAGTTGTTATTCGGGTCGTCCAGCACCTTATGCAAACCGGCATAGGTGGAACGATTAACCTTCTTTACATCCGCCATCTCCATCAGGCTGAGAATGCGGGGTGCGTTCTTATCAAAATCCTTACGCGCATACTTGATCGCGTTTTTTACGACAACAGCCGTCACTGTTTCTTTGAAAGCCATAATACTTAACCTCTCTATACGCAGTATGCCGCCGAAAGGCAGCAGTTCCTGCAATTTTAGTCAAATTCTGTGTATCAAATATAATACTAAGGAATCAAAAAGTCAAGCCTAAGTTAAATAAAGGGCGTAATGTCCTGTAAAACTTTATCTTTTCTTAAGAATCGGCCGATTACTGGTGATTAAAACCGGATCTGGAACTTTAAGCGATAGGTCTTATCCGTCTTGTTCTTGTATTTCTCATTGCAGTGGGCGCCCCAGCTGTCGTAGCCGCCTACGCCCTGCTGCCGGGCAATGCAGCGCACCACGGTCTTGGTCACCGGGGGCAGATCCTTGCCGTGCCAGGTATTCTCAATCTCCTTGGGCAGCCAGTGGCTTACATTCAGCTCCATCACCGGCTCCGCCACCAGGCTAAACACCTTCTTCTGCCCCACCAGGGTGGCGTAGCGCACACCGGTGCGATTGCCGCACTCCTGGGGTTTCAAATAATCGGTATAAAGGTCGGTAACCGTGGTGTTGTACAGCCCGATCTGCGTCGCGTTGCACCGATCAATATAGTTCTCCTCCGGCCCGGCACCCAGGTAAGTCAGATTTTCAAAATCCGGCGGCAGCTCAAACAGCAGCCCCACCTCCGGGATCTCCGGCAAAGCGTCGTTGGGGAAGAATTGCATATCCACTTCCATACCCTTGGAGGTAATGGTGTAGATCACCTGGCCCTTGCACTCCGGCTGGGTGCACACAGTAGCGCCGCTGACCACAACCACCTTTTTACCGCCGTCCAAAATTTTGTAATTCTCAATAGACCACTTGGTGTTGTTGTAAATTCCGGGGGTGTCGCCGGCGTCTCGCCAGCAGCCCAGCCGAGAACCGGCCCGGCGTTCGATCATTATCCGTCAGCGCCCGCCAGAAGTTAAAGCGCATAGGTCCTTGCAGCAGCTCCTCGCCGCCCACCTTAATACTCACCAGCTGGTTGCGCTCCCGGCGCTCAAAGCGAATGTTTACATCATCGCTCATCACCCGCAGGGAGCCGTAGGTATCATCCACCAGCAGCGGTGCGTCCGCCACCAATTCATCGTATGTGTTGGCAAAGGCGTCAATGACAAACTGCTCCTTGGCCACTGCAAAGCCCGCCGGGCACCACAGGGTCTTCTCCTTGGTGCGCAGCTCCAAATTCAAATAGAATTCCGTATTGCAGGGGCGACCCAGTTCCAGGTCCAGCACCTTCTTCTCACCGGGCGCAAGCTGCACTTCCACAACCCCGTCCCGAATACGCCTTTATCACTGCACTGACACCAGTACAGTTCAAAATCAGCCAAATCCGTAAACAGGTATTTATTTTTGATCTCCACTTGGCCCGCACCGTCCACGGCACAGAAGTCCACATATTGATACAGCTTTTGAATTTCGTAATACTTGGGGGTGATCCGCCGATCACCGAACAGCAGCCCGTTGCCGCAGAAATGGCCGTCGTTGTGCTCGTCCCCAAAATCGCCGCCGTAGGCCAGGTATTCCCGTCCCTGGTCGTCCTTGGTGAGAATGCTCTGATCCACCCAGTCCCACACAAAGCCGCCTTGCAGGCAGGGATATTTATCCCACAGGGTGGTATATTCGTCCGTAGAACCACAAGAATTGCCCATGGCGTGGGTGTACTCGCAAAGCAGGTACGGCCGACCGTCCCGCCGGGTCAGGGCATATTCTTCACATTCCTGGGGTTTGGCATACATTTTGCTCTGCACATCGGACAGGCTCTGCTCCTCCGGGTCGCCGTGGCACTCAAAGTGCACAAAGCGGGTGTCATCCACATTTTTCAAATAGCGGTACATTTTCTTAGGCGTTTCGCCGCCCAGACTCTCATTGCCCATGGACCAGCACACCACGCAGGTGCAGTTCTTGTCCCGCTCATACAGCGCCTGAATCCGATCCATACACGCCTTTTCCCACTCCGGTCGGGAGTCCGGAATTTGGGGACAGCCAATGATGGTGGAGCGGTTGGTGCCGTGGCTTTCCATATTGTTCTCATCGATCACATAAATGCCGTACTCGTCGCACAGCTCCATCCACCGGGGACAGTTGGGATAATGAGAAGTGCGCACCGCGTTCATATTGGCCCGCTTCATCTTCTCCAGATCGTCCCGCATCACTTCCTCGGTGATATATCGACCGGTGCGGCAGTCAAACTCGTGGCGATTGGTGCCCTTAAACACCACACGCCGGTCGTTAATACGGATCACGCCGTCCAGGATCTCCACCTTGCGAAAGCCGAATTTGGTAGAAATATATTCAATAGGCGCGCCGTTGTTCTTTAAGGTCAGCACCAGGGTGTAAAGCGTCGGGTGCTCACTGCTCCACAAGTCTGCCCCGGCCACAATGGCCCGCAGCATCGTGCGGTGATCCTCATTGGCGTACTGGCCGTCCAGCGCCACGGTGTTGCCCGCTGCGTCCAGCACGCTCATATCCAGCGACAGCCCCTCGTAGGCGCCGTTGGTCTTTACCAGCACCTCCACAAAGCCGTCTTTCATCTCGCCGTCCGGCTGGGCTTTCAGCACAAAGTCCCGAATGTACTCCCGCTCAGTGGTATAAAGATACACATCCCGAAAGATACCGCCCAGGCCACATATCCTGGCACTCCAGCCAGGAAGTAGCCGGTGCACCAACGGTACACCTCCACGCCGATCACATTGGATCCCTCTTGCAGATAGCGGGTCACATCAAACTCTGCCCGATTAAAGCTGGACTCACTGTAGCCCACCCGCTGGCCGTTAACATAGAGATAAAAAGCGCTCTCCACACCCTCAAAGCACAGCACTACCCGCTTTTGCAGCAGATCGGCGCCTACATGGATACGCTTAACATAGCAGCCCACCGGGTTGTGCTTGGTGGGTGCTGCCGGAGGGCAAATATCCTCGTGCCCCTCCCAGGGATAACGCACATTGCAATACTGGCTTTGGTCGTAGCCCTGCATTTGCCAAGAGCCGGGCACCTGCACTGTGTCCCAGTTGTGGGTGTCGTAATGCACCTGGGCAAAGTCCGACGGCCGGTACGCATAGTTTTTATAGAGCTTAAACTTCCACTTGCCGTTTAGCACCTTGCACCGAGAGGAGGCATAGCGTTCTGCCTTTTGGGCCTCCTCAAAGCTGGCGTAGGGCATAAAGGTAGCGTGCTGGGGCAGCCGGTTTACCCCGGTAATCTCCGGGTTGGCCTGCCATTCTACATAACCGTCAACAAAATTTCTTTCCATATCCGTATCTCCGCTCCTGGAATATTCGTACTTTCTTTGCCTTATCGGCGATGATAGGTGCCCTCGTGGACCCCTCTTGCTTAACCACTGCGCCCACGGAGCGAAGCAAAATGATCAGGTCCAGTTTCAGGCTCCAGTTGTCGCAGTATTCCTTGTCCAGTTTCATCTTGCGCAGCAGGGAAATGCTGTCACGCCCGTTGATCTGGGCCCAGCCGGTGAGCCCGGGCCGAAAGCGATACACCCCGTATTCCAGTCGCAGCCGGTGGGCGCGCATTTCGCTGGAGATCAGCGGCCGCGGCCCCACAAAACTCATATCCCCTTTGAGGATATTCCACAGCTGGGGCAGCTCGTCCAGGCTGGTCTTGCGCAGGAATTTGCCAAATTTTGTAATGTACTGTTCCGGGTTCTCCAACTCGCCGGTGGCGCAGTTGGGGGTGTTGTTTTTCATGGTCTGGAACTTGTAAATGGTAAAGGGCTTGCCTCGCCGTCCCCGCCGCTCATGACTAAAGAACACGGAGCACTCCGGGGTAAACAAGTTTACAATACAGATCACCAAAAACAGCGGCGACAGCACCACCAGCGCCAAAAAAGAGGCGCAAATATCAAACAGCCGCTTGATCTTGGTGGGACCAAACCACTTTTTTTTGCTTTTTTTATCCATAAAATCCGCTCTCACTTTGATTATCAAAATCCGCGCTGCCGCCGGAGAAGAAACGCCCCGGTGCGCAACATGGAGTATATTTATTTGTAGATTATACCATATATGCTTTCAATATGCAATATTTGCGTTAAAGTTCCCATTCTCGACTTTTGCCGGTGTTTGAACGAGGTGTAAACACTGCGCTCCGGCTCTTGCAAAAGGCGGCGGTAATCTGTATAATATTATAAGCAATTTGAAAGGAACATCGCCATGAAAAAATTACTTTCCCTGGTGCTGGCGCTGCTGCTGGCCCTCTCCTTTGCCGGCTGCTCCGGCTCCACCGCCATGACGGAAAAGAATGTAACCGCCACCGTGGACAGCGCTTTTGACGCCCTAAAGCGTTTTGACACCAAGAAGCTGGAAAAATATGTAGACTCTAAGACCCTGTCCGTGATCATCACTTATGCCAACAAGCACGACCAATTTGCGGACCTGGGCAAGGCTCTGTTCAAGAACCTGGAATATAACATTGAGAGCATAGACCTGGACGCCAAGACCGTCACCGTCAGCGTGCGCAACAAGGACTTGAAAGACACTGCGTCGGCATTCACCAAGGCGCTGGTAAGCAAGTATTCTGCGCTGCAAATGCTGAGTCTGCTGAATAACGAGACCTGGCTGAACACCTCCCTAAATAGCCTGACGGACAGCATTGCCATTGCTAAGATGCAGTCCGCCCCGGTAAGTGTGACCCTGACCGTTACCGCCGGCAAAAGAACCTGATGCTGGGCTTTGACGACACAGCGGAGAACGCCGTCTCCGGCGGTGCGCTGCAAGCGGTCAAGTCCCTGACCTCCGGACTCACCGGCAGCAAGAGCACCACAGAGAGCACAAGCAACTGACCCTTGGGCCGTAATTATTATATAAAAATAATATTTTTAGTGACAATCTTGCCAAATTGTGGTACAATGATTGTTAACGCCTGCAAAAATCAGGCACACCGTTTCAAAATCATTTTTGGAAAATACACAATAAGGTGGAAAAATAAATGGCAAACAAATTCATTACTGCCCTGTTTGGCGACTACTCCAAAAAGGAAGTCAAGAGCCTGGGCAAAACCAAGCAGAAAGTGCTGGACCTGGAGGAGAAGTACCAGGCCATGGACGACAAAGAACTGACCGCACAGACCGCCGTCTTAAAAACCCGGTTGGCGGACGGCGAGACTTTGGACGACATTTTGCCGGACGCATTTGCCGTCTGCCGTGAGGCTGCCTGGCGTGTGCTGGGTATGAAGCACTTCCCCGTCCAGATCGTCGGCGGCATTGTACTGCACCAGGGCCGCATTGCGGAAATGAAGACAGGTGAAGGTAAAACCCTTGTGGCGACCCTGCCCGCTTATCTGAACGCGTTGACCGGCCGCGGCGTACACATTGTCACCGTCAACGACTACTTGGCCAAGCGTGACTCCGAGTGGATGGGCAAGCTATACCGGTTCTTGGGGCTGAGCGTAGGTCTGATTATTCACGAAAAGACCAATGAGGAGCGCCAGGAGGCCTACAACTGCGACATCACCTACGGCACCAACAACGAGATGGGCTTTGACTACCTGCGAGACAATATGGTCCAGTACAAGGAGCAAAAAGTGCAGCGCGGCCATATGTTTGCCATCGTAGATGAGGTAGACTCCATCTTGATCGATGAGGCCCGTACCCCCCTGATCATCAGCGGTAAGGGCGAGCAATCCACCGACCTGTATCGCCAGGCCAACGCCTTTGCCCGCACCTTGAAGATGGTAAAGGTTGCCAAAATGGACGAGAAGCAGGACACCGAGGCCACCTATGACGGCGACTTTATCGTAGACGAGAAGGCCCGTACCGCCACCCTGACCCAGGACGGCGTAAAGAAAGCAGAGGCCTACTTCCATGTAGACAACCTGATGGATATTGAGAACACCACCCTGCTGCACCATATTGACCAGGCCATCAAGGCCATCGGCGTCATGCGCCGGGATATTGACTATGTGGTCAAGGACGGTCAGGTGCTGATCGTAGACGAATTCACCGGCCGTATTATGCTGGGCCGTCGCTACAACGAGGGTCTGCACCAGGCGATTGAGGCCAAAGAGGGTGTTAAGGTGGAGCACGAGAGCAAGACTCTTGCCACCATTACCTTCCAAAATTACTTCCGTCTGTACGAGAAGCTGTCCGGTATGACCGGTACGGCCTCCACCGAGTCCGCCGAGTTCAGCGAAATCTACAAGCTGGATGTGGTGGAGATCCCCACCAACAAACCGCTGATCCGTGTGGACCACCCGGATGTGATCTTCCAGACCGAGGCAGGCAAGTTCCGGGCCGTGATCAAGCAGATCAAGGCCTGCCACGAAAAGGGCCAGCCGGTGCTGGTGGGTATCATCAGCATTGAGAAGAGTGAGCAGCTGTCCAAGCTGCTGAAGAAAGAGCATATCCAGCACAATGTGCTTAACGCCAAGAACCACGAGCGCGAGGCAGAGATTATTGCCCAGGCCGGTAAATTCGGCGCAGTGACCATCTCCACCAATATGGCCGGTCGTGGTACGGATATTATGCTGGGCGGTAACGCCGAGTTCCTGGCCAAGGCAGAGATGAAGCGGATGCAGTTCAGCGATGAGCTGATTGCAGAGGCTACCGGCTTTGCCGAGACGGACAATCAGGAGATCCTGAACGCCCGCAAGACTTTCCAGGATCTGGAAAAGAAGTATAAAGAAGAAATTCAGGAAGAAGCGGACAAAGTGCGCGAAGCCGGCGGCCTGTACATTCTGGGCACCGAGCGCCACGACTCCCGCCGTATCGACAACCAGCTGCGCGGCCGTTCCGGTCGTCAGGGCGATCCCGGTGAGAGCCAGTTCTACCTGTCCTTGGAGGACGATTTGATGCGTCTCTTTGGCGGCGAGCGTATGCAGGCCATGATGAGCCGGCTCACCGACGATGAGGATATGCCCATTGAGTCCAAGATGATCTCCCGCACCGTAGAGTCCTCCCAAAAGAAGGTAGAGGGCCGCAACTTTGGTATTCGTAAGAACACCTTGCAGTACGACGATGTAATGAACCGCCAGCGTGAGCTGATCTACAAGCAGCGCGACCAGGTGCTGGACGGCATTGACCTGACGGAGAAGATCCGCGGTATGCTGGAAACCAACATTGCCGAGAATGTGGGCAACTACTGCTCCGGCGAGACCCAGGCAGACTGGAATATCGCCGGACTGAAAGAGAAGTACAAGGGCTGGCTCACCACCGACGAGGATTTCCAGAATGTGGATGAGCTGACCGTGGACGATGTGGTGAATACCTTGACCCAGCGGGGTCTGAAGCGGCTGGAAGAAAAGCGGGAGCTGATCGGCGACGAGATGTTCACCGAGTTCCAGCGCATGGTGCTGCTGCGCAACGTAGATGTGCTGTGGATGGACCACATTGACGCCATGGACGACCTGAAGCAGGGCATTCACCTGCGGGCTTACGCCCAGCGTGACCCGGTGGTGGAATTCCGTTTGCAGAGCTACGATATGTTTGACGAGATGACCGCCGCCATTCGGGAGAACACCGTGCGCATGCTGCTGACCCTGGTGCCCCGTCGCCGGGAAGATGTAGAGCGCAAGGCCGTGGCTAAGGTCACTGCCACCTCTGCCGGTGGGGACGATACCGCCACCCACACCACCGTGCGTAAGGGCAAGAAGGTAGGCCCCAACGATCCCTGCCCCTGCGGCAGCGGCAAGAAGTACAAAAAGTGCTGCGGCGCTCCGGGTAAAGAAAAGCCCACCCAGGAATAATACCTAAATCAAAGAACCGGCCGAGACCATCAGGTCCCGACCGGTTTTTTGTTTGTATTCGCTTACTTTTTTTCGCCGGCACAGATGGCACGGGTCATAGAGGACGCATGCCGCCGCCCCCACAGTACATATACCGCCACAGACAGCACATTGGCCACGGCGATTAAGCCAAACATAGAGCCATAGCCCACCCGATCAATCAGCAAGCCGGCCAAACCGCCGCCGAGGCCGATTCCGATATCATAGGCACACAAAAAGGTGGAGTTGGCAGCGCCTCGCCGATCGGGTGCCGCAGTGTGTACCGCCATAGATTGAAGCGCCGGTTCAATGCCGCCAAAGGCATAGCCGGACAGCGCCGCCGCTATTAAAAAGGTAACATTCCCCGGCACCAGTGCCAACAGCAGCAACGCCGCCAGCATCAGCCCGTTGCAGCTATACACAAACAGTGCCTCGCCCCGTTTGTCCGCCAATTTGCCGATTGTCACACGAGAGAGAAACAGCAGTACCGCCATAACCGTAAAGAACAGTCCGCCGGACACGGTAATTCCGGGCTGTGCGGCAGCAAACTTCAAAATATAATTTTCCAGCGCACCATAAGTCAACAAAAAAATCAACACAACCACAGACGCCGGCAAAGCCGACGGTTCTACTAAATCGCCCGGGCGCAGCGGTTTTTTTACCCGCGGCAGCGGCTTGGTACGCAAACAGAACAGCAACACCAAAGACAGCACCATACAACCGGCAGCCACACCGAACAGCGCGCCAAATCCCCGCTTCATCAGCGCTTCACCGATAGCCGGTGCGCAGGCAGTCGCCAACGCCGTAGCCATACCAAACATACCCATACCCTCCGAAAAGCGGGAGCGAGGCAAAATATCCGTGGCCATCGTAGAGGTAGAGGTATTCGCACACGCCAGCGACAGCCCATGCACCATACGCAGCAGAATTGCCAAAGCAAGGGAAGCCAATGCCGTATAAATCAGCAGATACCCCATAGGCATCAGTGCCATACCAATCAGCCCCACACCCAACAGCACCCGGCGGCGGCCGGTGTCCAGCAGCCACCCCACAAACGGCCGTGCCAACACGGCAACCAGCGAAAATGCCGTAGCGCAGGCGCCGGATACCGTGTCTGAATATCCCAAACGCTCAATAAAAAACGGAAAGGTTGACAGGATCATCAAGTGATTCAAAAACACCAAAAAATTGATAATGATAACCAAAACAAAATCTTTGGTCCACAGCTTCTCTTTGTCTTCCATTACTCTGCCTCCCCATGCTTATGAAAAATCTGCCGCAACAGCGCACGACTTACCGGTCCGGCTGCAAACAGATTCCAGAGCAGCGCCATGGGAAAGTTTTTCAACACAGTACCTACCCACATAGCAGGCAACTGCAACACCGGTTGATGGCCCAAAATGACTTGAAATAACACAGCCGCCACAAGGCTCATTGTAGGGCACATAACCAATACCGTACAGCAAGAACGGGCCAGCATTTGCAAAAACGGGCTGTCCTGCTCGCTGACCAGTTTGTCAGCCAGCTTGGCGCCCAGCCGATTCCCCCACAGGTTAGAAAATAAAAACACAAAGAGCCACATAAAGGACGCTTCCTTCAGCGCACCTAAAAACACGGCATTGCGCATATCGCTGAAGCCGCCCACATGCTGCAAAACGCCGCTTTTCAGCGCTACATTGTACACTTCCATTCCGTAGGCCATGGTTACGGACATCAAAATTCCAAACACCAAACCCTGTCCTTTTGTTTTTGGCATAAATCATTACCTCCTTTGCCAAAATCGGCAAACAAAAAAAGCGCAAGTCCTATCCGGACTTACGCTTTTTGCTACTCGATGGTGCTTATTTTAGCAAATTCAATTGCCCTTGTCAAGAATGAACTTTGACAAAGAAAAAAGGAAACGCCTGCACCAAACGGAACAGGCGTTCTCTCTTATATGATATGTATAGACTTACTGCTTGGCACCGTTATCAAACATCTCCAGCGCCTTTACGCTGACGGCAAAGCAGCCGGCCAGACCCTCTTTGTTCATATTGTCGTAGGTGTCCCGGCGGGTGTGGTAATAGTCCTCCAGCTTGTGGTTCAAACCGGTAACGCCGGTGGCACGGAACCCGGCCTGGGCAAAGGCCGCAGAGTCGGTAGCGCCGCCCAGCGGGGCACCCAGCCCTTCTTACAGGGCACATGAATGGCGGCGGCTGCCTCCATAAACAGGTCGGACACATCTTTATCTGCCTTCACGGTGGCACCGTTCAGATCCCGATAATTGGTCATCAGGAACTTGGGATCGTGAATGGTGTCGTAAGAGAAAATGAAGGTGGGCACATCGTCAAACTCGCCCTTGTGCTGCTCGCACCATGCCTTAGCGCCCCGCAGACCGGCCTCCTCGGAGCCGGACAGGATCACGCCCACTTCCGTGTTCTCCAGGGTAATACCGGCATCCTGCAACGCCTTCATCACAGCAATGCCCATATAGCAGCCGGACAGGTTATCGTTGGCGCCGTCTACAATGCGGTTCTTGTTCCACATCCAGTACAGTCCCACTAAGAACGGCACAAACAGCAGCCCCCACATAGCCGCCTTAAACAGGCCGGTATGGGGATCAATGGCGGAGAAGGTCAGGCCTTTCTGTGCCATATACATAATGGACAGCACCAAATAGTACACAGCGCCTACGCCGCAGATGATGGCGTGACCCTCAAAGCCAACGCCGCCCAGCTTATAGTTCACCGGCCACTCCCAGGCCGCGTCCGGGTGACCGTTAAAGAAAATGCGGCGCTTCACTTCGCCGGTGCACTGCTTCACAGCCGTTACATTATGGCCGGTCTTTTCCGGGAAGCAGCGGTCAACCAGCTTTTTGTACAGACCAAACTGCATAAATACAATGAACAGACCCACAACAATCAGCACCGCAGACAACAGTGGGCAGAAGAAAAAGCAAACAATGGCCGCCAACACAAAGGTGATGGTAAAGTAAATCCAGCCAAAGAACGAGCCGGGGTTCTCCTTAAAGGACTCCACATCTGCCCGCTGGCAGCCGCAGTCTTTCTTCAGCACCTGGGCCATGTATTCACAGGCCTGCTGCTCACCCTTAGAGCCAGGCTCGCGCTTTTCAAAATCCCGGCAAATGTGGGTGATCTCATCCACCATGTAGTCCGCATAGTGGTCTTTTGATCGATAATGTGTTTCAGATCCATAAAAATACCCCTTTCCTATAGCGCATCGGTCCACAGCGGCACGCCGCTACCCTCTCCCAAAGGCAGCCTATCCTGCACAGCAAAATTTATGCAGCAACAGACATGCAAAGACCAATTTGCCCTCGCATAATACGATACTTTAACTTTACCATAGGAACGATGTCTATTTTTGTCTAATTCGTTAACAATCTATGAATAAAATGTAAACACGCGATTTAAGGTTCCTTTTGTTCCGCCACGCCCTTGCGAATGACCCGATGAAGGGAGGTGAAATACAGCACCACCGCCAGCAGACAGGTGAGCACATCTGCCACCGGCTGGGTAACAATCACGCCATCATAGCCCCAAATGCTGCTCAGTGCCCAAATGACAAGACCGTAGATCACGCCCTGACCGCTAATGGACAGCACGAAGGCGCCCACCGCCTTGCCGGTGGCCTGGAAAACACAGGTGGTCACCAGGGTAAAGGCATAAAATGCGGTGCCCCAGCAACAACCGCCGCAGCATGGCAACCCCCAGGTCGTACACGCTGCCGTCCTGCATAAACAGGCGGATCAGCAGCGGCGCAGCAGCAAAGACAATCACCGTTAGCACCAAACCCAGCCCAATCGTAAACTGATAAGAAAAGCGCAGCACCTGGCGCAGCCGCCGGTAATTCTGGGCGCCGTAATTGTAGCCGATCAGCGGCTGCACCCCAAAAGCAAAGCCGATGAGTATCAGCACGGCGATCATACTCACCTTCAGCGCAATGCCCATGGCCGCCACCTTATCCGTACCGTAAGGCACCAAAAACCGGTTGGTGATCAGCACACAAAAGCTCTGGGCAATGTTGGTAATGGAAGCCGGAATACCGATGGCAAACACCTGACCCACCTCCCGGCGGCTCACTCGCAGCAGCCGAATATTCACAGACAAATGGCGGCTGCGCCGTATCAGAAACCACACATAGTACAGATCCGTAAACACATAGCCGATTACCGTGGCAATGGCCGCGCCGGCAGCCCCCAGTTTGCAGCCAAAGATCAACACCGGATCCAGCACAATATTCACCACAGCGCCCAAAACAGAACCGATCATGGACGCGTTGGCAAATCCCTCGGTACGCAGCTGGTTACACGGGGTGAAGGACAAAATGATAAACGGCGCGCCGACGGCGATCCAGGTATAATAATCCCGGGCGTACTGCACCGTGTCTGCCTGGGCACCCAGCATCGTCAGCAGCGGCGTGCGCAAAAGCAACAGTAGCGCCGTAATGCCCACGCCGGTAAACAACGCACCGTAAAAGCAAAACACGCTCAGCCGCTTGCCGTCCTGGTCCCGCTTTTGGCCAAACAAGCGGGAGATAAAAGAACTGCCACCCAGGCCGAAAATATCGCCCACGGCGATCATCAGGGTAAACACCGGCGAACCCAGCGCCACACCGGCCACCAGGTGGGCATTGCCGGTTTTGGCGATAAAATAGGTGTCCACCATATTGTACACCAGTGACACCACCATACTCAGCACCACCGGCAGCGCCAGCTTAAAGAAAGCCTTACGCACCGGCATTTGCTCAAACAGGGCATTCTTTTGCTCCATATCCGCGTCTCCTTTATTTATTACTATATTATACACAACATCCGTTTGTCCGGGTATGGTAGCACACCGGGCGGCCAATGTCAACCCTGCGGCAACTGTACACGGAATTTTTCTGTATTTTGTATATTGAAAAGAGGACACCCCGGTCGTAAAATAGACACATCTTAAAAGAAAAGGAGACTTTGTATGCAACAGTCTAAAAAAGTCAATGTCCGTTACATCACCTTTACCGCCGTGATGGCCGCACTGGTGTTTGTATTCACATTCACCTTCAAGATCCCCCTGGGACCGGCTACACCCACTTGGGCGATATGATGATCTTCCTGGCCGCCTGGCTGCTGGGCGGCAAAAAGGCAGCCCCGGCTGCCGGTTTGGGCGCCTGCCTGGCCGATCTGGCCCTGGGCTATGCCGCCTGGATGGCCCCACCTTCATCATCAAATTCCTGGCCGTGGCCATCTGCTGCCTGATCGCAGAAAAAGCCATGCACCGCAGCCTGCTGGGCTACGGCGTAGGTGCCGTTGCAGGCGGTGCGTTCCAGATCGGCGCATACACCCTGGCAAAGGTGCTGATGTATGACAAGACCTACGCACTGACCACCCTGCCGGAGCTGGCAATCCAGACCGCCGTAGGCATTGCGGTTGCCGGTGTACTGGTCGTGATTTTAACCAAGAGCGGCGCAGGTGCCAAATTGCAGCGTATGGCCGGCGGCGCAGGTAAGGAGGCCAAAGCGGCATGAAGAAGATAGACGCACATTCTCATATCGGTTCCTTTGGCGGCTGGGCCGGCGTGGCCTTTACCGCAGAGAAGCTGCTGGAACAAATGGATGAGTACGAAATTGAAAAAACCTTTCTCACCGGCGCGTCCTTTCAGGACAACGACACGGTGGCCAAGGCGTTCCACAAATACCCGGACAAGATCGTGCCCTTTGTATGGGTCAATCCCCTGCTGGACAATGTACCGGAGAAGTTGCACCACTATGTGTGCGACGAGGGCTTTATGGGCATTAAAATGCAGCCCCTGTTTGACAGCTTTGTGGCTGACGATCCGGTGGTGTACCCGGTAATGGACTTTGCCCGGGAGCACAAGATCCCGGTGTTTATCCACTGCGGCCACCCGCCTTATTCTCTGCCTTGGAGCATTGCCCTGCTGGCCGAGCAATACCCGGATGTGCCGGTAACCATGATCCACATGGGCCACGGCCACGGGGTGTATATCGACGCCTCCATTAAGATGGCCAAACGCTATCCCAACCTGTATCTGGAAATGAGCGGTATGCCCATGGGCTGCAAGATTGCCGAGGCCTACAAGACCGTAGGTACCGATCGCATTATGTTCGGCATTGACTCCCCCTTCCACCACCCCTCGGTGGAGATCCAAAAGGTGCTGACCAGCGGCCTGACGGAGAAGGAGCAGGAGGATGTATTCTACAACAACGCCAAAAAACTGCTGAAGCTGTAAAAATCATAGAAAACAGCGGTGCTCATGGGAGCGCCGCTTTTCTTTTTCACCGCCTTTCCCTTGCATAAAACGGACTTTATGCTATAATATAAATGAGGTGTAATTTTATGGCAATGAAAGAAATTGATATTCGCGAAGTAAAAGAGAATCTGGTCCACCTGCTGGCTGACGAATGGGCGCTGGTCACCGCCGGGCGCGGCGATGCGCTGGGCACCATGACCGTCAGCTGGGGCGGTATCGGCGAGCTGTGGGGCAAGGATATGGCCACCATTTATATTCGACCCCAGCGCTATACAAAGAAGTTTTTGGACGAGAACAACTACTTTACCCTGAGTTTTTACCCGGAGCAGTACAAGGACGCCCTGCGTCTGTGCGGCAGCAAAAGCGGGCGGGAGATCAACAAGGTAGAGGCCACCGGCCTGACCCCCTGCTACTACGAAAAAGCCCCTTACTTTGAGGAGGCCAAGCTGGTACTGGTGTGCCGCAAGGTGGCGGTCAGCGCGTTTGAGGCGTCGCAGTTCCTGGACTCCGGCATTATGCAGAACTATGCGCAAAACGATTTTCACGCCATTTATTACGGCGCGATCGAAAAGGTATTGATTTCAGAGTAGATCTGTGCTATACTGTAATGCACAAAAGGCAGAGCACTGCCCATAGTTTATAATGTAGCGTATGGGCCCTGTGCGACGGGATGCTACGAACCTTGTCAGGCGGGGAACCGAGCAGCAATAAGTGGATGTTTCTGTGCGCCGCAGACCAGTCTGTACGTTACATTATACCCTATGGCGGCTCTGCCTTTTTCATTATTCAGGAGGTCCCTATGTACCAGGTTTTATATCGTAAATACCGCCCGCGGGTCTTTGCCGATGTGTACGGCCAGGACCATGTGACCTCCACGCTGAAAAACGAGATCAAAGAGGGTCGCATTTCCCACGCCTATCTGTTTACCGGCTCCCGCGGCACCGGCAAAACCACCTGCGCCAAAATCCTGGCCAAGGCGGTGAACTGCCCCAACGCTGTGGACGGCGAGCCTTGCAACGCATGCGAGATCTGTAAAGGGCTAGACAGCGGCACCATCTACGATGTGGTAGAGATCGACGCCGCCTCCAACAACGGCGTAGACAATATCCGCGACCTGCGGGAGGAGGTCAACTACACCCCCACCCGCGGCAAGTACCGGGTCTACATTATCGACGAGGTGCACATGCTCTCCACCGGGGCCTTCAATGCCCTGCTCAAGACGCTGGAGGAGCCGCCTGCTCATGTGATCTTTATTTTAGCCACCACAGAGGTGCACAAGCTGCCTGCCACCATTCTCAGCCGGTGCCAGCGCTTTGACTTTAAGCGTATTCAGCCGGAGACCATGGCGGTGCGCTTGCAACAGGTAGCCGGACTGGAGGGCATGGAACTGGCGCCGGATGCTGCCACCCTGATCGCCCGCATTGCAGACGGTGCCCTGCGAGACGGCCTGTCCATTTTGGATCAATGCGCCGGGCGCAGCAAGCAGATTACTGCCCAGCTGGTCAGCGAAGTGGCCGGTTTGGCCGGGCGCGAGGCACTTTATCGCCTGTCGGACGCCGTACTGGCCCGGGACAGCAGCGCCGCTGTGGAGGAGCTGGCTCAGCTCCATGAGAACAGCTATGATATGGAACGGCTGTGCGTGGAGATGATCAATCACTTCCGCAACTTTATGATGGTCAAAACGGTGAAGAAAAGCCGCGAGCTGATCATCTGTACCGATGACGAATACAAGCATATTGAGGCGAGCGCCGGGCAGTTTACCCTGGCCCAAATCCTCCGTGGGCTGGACCTGTTTCAGTCTACTTTGGTAAAGATCAAGGGCGGCGCCACCCCGCGGATTGAGATGGAAATGGCCTTTATTCGCCTGTGTGAGCCAAAGCTGGAGACGGACCCGGACGCCATCAACCAGCGCCTGTCCGCTCTGGAGCGAGCGGTGCAAAACGGCGTGCCTGCCGCACCGGTCAAAACCGTGCAGTCCCCCGCCCGGCGGCGCGCCCTGCACCGGCACAACCGACTGTGCCACCCACCCAACAGCCCACGCCCGCAGCGGCAGCACCCGCGCCGGAAGCCGGAGCCTGTACCTGCGACTTCTGCGGAACCTGTATCTGCACCTGTTCCGGAGCCTGCGCCTGTACAGCCTGAACCGCCTGCGCCTCCGGAACCGGCAGCCGCGGCACCTTCCCCCGCCCCCGTAGCGGACAGCGAGCAGAAACTGTTTATGCAGTGGGCGGATTTGATGGAAATTCTACACCGCACAGACATTGCCCTGTTTGGCGTGCTCAGTGGCTCTCAGGGTTACACCCGGGGCGAGTTTTTCCTGATTGACAGTCCCAATCCCACCATCAAGGAGTTCATCAAGATCTCCACCCACGCCAAGGCCATTCGCGCGGCTCTCCACGAGCTCACCGGCCACAACTACAAGCTGGGCTTGTTTAAGAAAAAAATCCACCGAGCAAGCGCCCCGGCGGGACCCGTTAGAGGACCTGCTGAGCAAAGCGCGGGAAAATCATATTCAAATCGAAGAACATTAAAGGAGCATACTATGAAAGCAAGACTTCCCCAGGGTATGGGCGGCGGACCGCAGAACATGCAGTCCATGCTGCGCCAGGCCCAGAAGATGCAAGAGAACATTGAGGCCAAAAAGGCCGAACTGGAGGAGAAAGAATATGTGGTCTCTTCCGGCGGCGGCATGGTGGAAGTAACCGCCAACGGCAAGCACGAGATCAAAGCCATCGGCATCAACCCGGAAGTGGTAGACCCGGAGGATGTGGAAATGCTGGAGGATATGCTGCTGGCAGCCATTAACGAGGCCATGCGCAAGATCGACGAGGACTCGGAAAAAGAACTGTCTGCCGTTACCGGCGGGCTGAACATTCCCGGTCTTTAATCGGTAAGCGGTATGCGATATAATTTAGCCGCACTGCAAAATCTGGTAGACCAGTTTGAGCGTATGCAGGGCATTGGTCACAAGACTGCCCAACGCATGGCGTTCTATGTGCTGGGTTTGTCAGACGAAGAAACCCGGGCTTTTACCGACGCCATTACCGAAGCCCATACCAAGATCCACCAGTGCAAGATCTGCTGCAATCTGGCGGAGGAGGAGCTTTGCCCCATCTGCAAAAACCCGGCCCGGGACAAAAGCGTGGTCTGCGTGGTGGAGGATCCGCGGGATGTGGCCGCCATTGAGCGCACACACGAGTATAACGGCACCTACCATGTACTTCACGGCGCCATCTCGCCTATGGACAATATCGGTCCGGACCAGATCCGCATTAAGGAGCTGCTGGCGCGAGTGAACGACGGCACGGTGGAGGAGGTCATTATGGCCACCAATCCTACCGTAGAGGGCGAGGCCACCGCTATGTATATCAGCCGGCTGCTGAAGCCTATGGGCATTACTGTCAGCCGCCTGGCCTACGGCGTTCCGGTGGGCGCAGATTTGGAGTATGCCGACGAGGTCACCCTGTCCAGAGCCCTGGAGGGGCGCAGCCTGATTTAACAAAAACAGAAAGGAGTGGGCGCTTTGGGAGAAGCAAAGCAAGTGATTGCCCGCAACAAAAAAGCGTTCCACGACTATTTTGTGCTGGACACTTACGAGGCGGGACTGGAGCTTTTCGGCACGGAGATTAAGTCCATTCGCCAGGGCAAAGTGAATTTGAAAGACAGCTGGTGCAGCATTGACGAGGGCCAAATGTACGCGGTGGGGGTGCATATTTCCCCTTACGACCACGGCAATATTTTCAACCGGGACCCTATGCGCCGTAAGCGGCTGCTGCTGCATAAGAAAGAGATCCTCCGCCTGGCTGCAGACAGCCAGCAGCAGGGGCTGTCTGTCATTCCCTTACAGCTGTATATTATCAAGGGCCGCGCCAAATTGGAGATTGGCCTGTGCAAGGGTAAAAAGCTCTATGATAAGCGGGCAGTGGCTGCCAAAAAGGCCTCTCAGCGAGACATTGACCGTGCACTGAAGGATCGGCAGCGGGACTAACCGCACCAAAATATAGATAAAAATGGGGATGAAAGGATTTCGACGGGTATAAAGAAGCACCGTAAGCGCATAGCGGAGTTGCACCGCTTAAAAAGTAACACCTTAAATTGAACTGACAATCATAAAACAGTAGCTCTGGCTGCTTAATTGCAGTCAGCGTTCTCGCTCTGAGGGCCACGGCAGGGATGAGAGCGTCGTTTAGTGGCGAACTTGCACGGAGGAGCGTTCCGGCCCCCGTCAGGAATTAGGAACTACCGTAGCGCCCAGTCTGTTTGCCGGCGAAGCGTGAGGGGAACCCTCAGCGACAAACTATATGCGTAGAAAGCGTTGCAGGCGTATATTCGGACGCGGTTTCGATTACCGCCATCTCCACCATAAAAGCAGCCCTCCGGGCTGCTTTTTATATTTTTTGTGTACCAATCCACATCACCACAAAAGGCCAAATATGGACAATCCCAGGTACTTATGGTATAGTAAAGCCAAGTACAGACAAAAGGGGCAAAAAACATGATCGTAAAAGTAACGAAAGCAGAGCAACTGCCGATTTGTTTAGATATCATTCACAAGAGCTTTCAGGCTGTGGCGGAGGATCTGCATTTGACCCGGGAGAACTGCCCGGGGCACACGGCATTTATGCCGCCGGAAAAGCTGCGCGCCGCCTTTGATGGCGGGTGTTCTCTGTTTTTGTGCCGATACCAAAACACATTTGTAGGCTGTTTTTCTTTGCACCCCACGGCGGACGGCGCAACGTTGGATCATTTGGCGGTTTTACCGCCTTACAGGCACCTGGGGCTCGGCAAAGAACTGGTGGCTTATGCCGCCGATTATGCAAAGGACCACTTGGGAGCACAAAAAATCCAAATCGGCATTGTAGAAGAAAACACGGTGCTGAAAGCCTGGTATCAGTCCCAGGGGTTCATCCACACAGGCACAAAAACATTTGACCATCTCCCCTTTACCGTGGGATTTATGGAGCTTAAATTTTAACTTTTGCGAAAATCCGATATTGAAAACAGACAGTAAAGCAGGCGCACCCGGCGGGTGCGCCTGCTTTGTATTTATTCGTTCGTAGCGCGTACATCCATTCCTCCGGCAGCGCCTGCCTTTACAACAGACAACAGCAAGCGGTTTTACCAGCTGCCGCCGCCTCCGCCGCCAACACCGCCGCCGGTAAAGCCACCGCCTCCGCTCACAAAGGCCAAACCGGCTTTGCCGCCGGGCTGAGAAACCATACTGTCGTTGGCTGCCCGCAGGGTATCCCGCAACATACGATCAAAAAGCACATAGCTCCACACATCGGTCCCCGTTATACCACCGAGGCGGCTGCATGGCGATGGACTCGAACTTCTTGATCCACTTGTCGCTGACCCCAAGGGCGTAAGTATAGGGCAGAATATGATAGAAATACTCCGGGTCCTGCTCCACCAGCGCCTCTAACTTCTCTTTCTCCGCCGTTACCAAAAAGCTGCGAAAGCCCTGGATCTGTGCCAGGGTTTTGGCGCCCTCATCCGTGCGCCGCAGCATACAGCAAGCGGGGATCAGCCCCAGCGCCAGACACAGGGTGCCCGCCAGCATAGCATAGAGAATACTCGGCGCCAAAGTCAGAGAGTCGCCCAGCGCCCGGTGGCTGAAATAGGCGCCGCCGGCTGCGCTCAGCGCCAGCAGTACAAAGGACAACAACTTCAAATAAATACTGGTTTTGTCAAAAAAGCGACTGCGGCTCTCCGTACTGTTCAGGTCGGCCCGTATGGTGCCCACCGTTTCATAAAAAATGGTTTTTCAGCTGTTTATTATCTGTGCGGGTGCGACCGTCGGGGAACAGACCGTCCATAAATACGGCTAAGTTGGTATCCTGCCCCACATAGCCATGGCATTTGGTGAGCACAAAGTCTCGCTTGCGCTTGCCGGGGTGAATCGCAATATGATTGCGCTGCGCCAGGTACACCAGCAGGGACAGCACCATCTCATTGGTGGCCTTGCCCTTGTACCACAGACCCACCTCCGCGCTGTTCAGTCCTTTCGGCGGATAAAACTCCACCGTGGGCGCATAGCGCTTATCCCGGCCGAACTTCAAAAACAGTACCAGCACGATCAGCGCTGCCAGCGCCGGCAAAACGGCGATCATAGCAATGGTCAGGTTATACTTGGTATTATCGAACTTAAAATACCCATCCGGCAGGATCAGGCGCAAGGTCAGCCCCTCACCCGGTGCCAGCGCCTGCGTAACCGTGCCGCTGATGGTACGGTCCTGCACGGTGTAGGTTACATTTTGGGTTCCGGAGGTGCCATAGCTGCCGGTGCTCAGACCCAGCTTGGCCGGGTCAAAATCCTTCGGCATAGTCACTGAGAACTGCACCCGGCGGATATAGGTGTCCCACCCGGTGCCCACCAGATTATAATACAGCTCGTCCGCGTTCTTTACCGTGTCCAGCCCCAAGTCGTAGTTGTAGCGAATGGTATAGGTGTGGGGGCCGGTGATGGTCTCATCCTCGCTGCCCAGGCGCAGCACATACTTGTCGTTGCTGACCTCATGGCTGCATTCGTCCGCACCGGTGTCCACATGACTGACCCGGGCAGTGACCACGGCGGTAGAGCCGTCCGTACGGGTCAACTGGTTGCGCAGGGGCAGGTAGCGATAAATGCCGTGGCGTGCTTCATTAAAATACACCTGATAGGTCTCCGTTACCGCCAGCACATTGTATTCACTGACCACCACTTGCATTTGGCAGTCGGTGACCACATAGGGCTCCTGGGCGTACTGGGACAAAAAATCGGACTCGTCCGGCGTGGCTGCCAGGGCGTAAATCGGGGCGCACAGGGGCAGCACCAGTGCCAGCAGCAAAGTGATGATCTTCTTCATCAGAATTCTACCTTTACATTCTCCCGCTGGGCGGCGTCGTCCACCAGATACATACTGCGCTTTTCAAAACGGAACAGACCGGCCACAATATTGGACGGGAACATTTCAATCTTGTTGTTCAACTGCTTGACCGTAGCGTTATAATACTTGCGGGCGTTGGCAATATCTGCCTCCACCTGGCGCAGCTGGTTTTGCAGATCCAAAAAATTTTGGTTGGCCTTTAAGTCCGGGTACTGCTCCACCACGGCAGAGAACCCGGCAATGGCGCCGGAAAGCTCTGCATTGGCTTTCAACTTCTCCTCCGTGGACAGGGCAGCATAGCTGCCTGCACGAGCGGTGACCACATTTTGCAAAGTCTGGGCCTCATGAGCGGCGTAGCCCTTTACAGTATTCACCAAATTCGGGATCAGATCCCACCGCTTTTTCAGGTACACATCCATGGTGGAGAACGCCTCCTCCACAGCGTTTTTCTTCTTCACTAAGCCGTTGTAAGTGCCTGCCAGCCACAGCACCAGCAGTACCACCACAACAAGAATCACGATGGCAAGTTTCATAAAAATTCCTCCTTGTATGCCAAACTGCAATAACAGTATATGCCTGCAAGCTCATAGTAGCATAGAACCGACCGTTTTGCAACAAAAAAACCGCCTGCGGCTCGAGGTCGCAAGCGGTATTTTTGGACTTGATTTTATTTTACAAAGTCGGCAGCCACCTGGGCAATATGGTCGGCGCACAAGCCAAACTGCACCAGCAGATCTGCACCGGGGCCGCTGTGGCCAAACTCGTCGTTAACGCCGATACGGCGCACAGGCGTGGGCAGCTGCTCGCTGAGCACGGAGCAAACGGCCTCGCCCAAACCGCCGATAATGCTGTGCTCCTCTACGGTGATGACCTTGCCGGTCTTCTTGGCAGTTGCCAAAACGGCAGCCTCGTCCAAGGGCTTAATGGTAGCCATATTGATCACCTCGGCAGAAATGCCCTTGGCGGCCAGCTGCTCTGCGGCAGCCATAGCCTCCGGCACCATCAGACCGCAGGCAATGATGGACACATCGCTGCCCGCACGGATTACCTCGGCCTTGCCGATTTCAAACTGATAATCCTCGTTGTGGAACACCTCAGTAGCCAGGCGGGCAAAGCGCATATACACCGGGCCCTCCATCTCATAGGCGGCCTTGACCACCTGCCGTGCCTCCACATCGTCTGCCGGACAAATCACGGTCATGCCGGGGATCACCCGCATCAGGGCAAAGTCCTCACAGCACTGGTGGGACGCGCCGTCCTCGCCAACGCTGATCCCGGCGTGGGTAGCACCAATCTTTACATTCAAATGGGGATAGCCGATGCTGTTGCGCACCTGCTCAAAGGCACGACCGGCAGCGAACATGGCAAAGCTGGACGCAAAGTGGCCAGCCCCATGGTAGACAAACCGGCGGCCACGCTCATCATATCCGCCTCAGCAATGCCGCAGTTAAAGTGGCGATCTGGATAAGCTTTCTTAAAAATGCCGGTCTTGGTTGCGCCGGCCAGGTCTGCGTCCAACACCACCAGGTTATCTGCGCCGCCTGCAGCCAGTTCCTTTAAGGCGTTGCCGTAGCTCTCGCGAGTTGCGATCTTCTTTACTTCTGCCATGGTTACGCCTCCAATTCCTGCAGCTTGGCAGTCAACTCTGCCATTGCCGTTTTGTATTCCTCCGGGTTGGTGGCCTTGCCGTGCCAACCGCACTCGTTCTCCATAAAGGACACGCCCTTGCCCTTCACCGTCTTCATCAAAATGCAGAAGGGCTTGGTGCTCTTATGGAAGGCATCAAAAGCGCTCTCCAGCTGGTCAAAATCATTGCCGTCAACGGTGACCACATCAAAGCCAAAGGCCTTTACTTTCTCATCAATCGGCTCGGCGCACATCACATCTTTGCACAGACCGTCGATCTGCAAGCCGTTCCAGTCAATGATCACGCACAGGTTATCCAGGTGGTACTGGTTGGCAAACATCATGGCCTCCCAAACCTGGCCCTCCTCGATCTCACCGTCGCCCAAAAGGGTGTACACCCGAATATCATCCTTGCCCAGGAACTTGGCGCCCTTGGCCATACCGCAGGCGGCGCTGATGCCCTGACCCAAAGAGCCGGTGCTCATATCCACGCCGGGCACCGTGTTCATATTGGGGTGACCCTGTAAATAAGAGCCAATATGGCGCAGGGTGGTCAGGTCCTCCGGCGGGAAAAAGCCCTTGTATGCCAGGGCGCTGTACAGACCGGGGGCGCAATGACCCTTAGACAAAACAAAGCGGTCACGATCCGCCCACTTGGGGTTCTTGGGATCCACACGCATTTCTTTGCCATACAAATATGCGAACACATCCGCGGAGGACAAACTGCCGCCGGGGTGCCCGGATTTGGCGCTGTTGGTACTGTCTACAATGCCCAGACGGATCTTGGCGGCGTAGATCTGGAGCGCCTTTTTGGTTGCTTGGTCCATAATGATAACTCCTTCAAAAAGATTTCATCTGTATTTTAACACTTAAACGGCGGCTGTTCAATAGTTTTTCTAAATTTATAAGTGGCAAAAAGGGACCCTGTTCCACAGAGCCCCCACTTTTTCGACCTTAACGGATCCGGGTGTAAAACACATCCAGCACCGTCTGCATTAAACTGTCTTTATCCGGGTAAAAACCGGCGTACACATAATTCTTGAATTCCTTATTGTCCACCGCTTTCATCTTCCCCTCCAAGGTATAGGACTGGAAGTCGGTAACGCCCTTTTGCAGCAGCAAGGAGCCAAGGTAAGTCACATTGGACACAGTCAGATCCGTGGTGCAATAATCGGAAGCGGTATTGTACAAATTGGTAATGACGCTGAAATCTGAGGTGACGCTGCCTCGCACTTTGTCCGCAAAGGCGTTCAGGTACTGCACCTGGCGCTGGGTACGATTTAAGGAAGCGTTCAGGTTATCCATATCACGGGTACGCACATAGGCCTCGGTAAGGTCACCGGTCAGGTGCACAGTGTCGCCCTTCTTGACCCCGTAGTCCGGTAGATCGTAGAGGGACTGCACCTTCACCCCGCCAATAGAGTCGTTAATGGGCTGGATCCCGTTCAGATCCAAGGCAAAATACTTATCGATGGGCACATTGTAGAGAATACGGCTGATAGACTTGGTCACATTCTCGCAGGAGGTGCCGAAGCCGTCGCCGTAAGCATAGGCAATACAAAGCTCCATTTCCTTGGTCTTTTGAAATTGCCGTCCTTGTCAAACACATCCACATCCACCATGGTGTCGCGGGGCACGGCGATCATTGAGGTTTTGCCGCTGACCTTGTCAATGGCGACCACAATATCCGTATCCGCCATACCATTTGTGGAAGTATGGTTCTCCGCCTTGCCCAGCTCTCGCTTGTCTACACCCAGGAACGCCATGGTCACCACATTCTCGTTATACACATAGGTGTGACCCTTATACTCAATGGTCTCCTGGTAGTCGGTGGTGGCAGTCGTATTGGTCATCTTCTTCTCGCCGTCGTAGTTCAGGATCAGGAACGCACCCACCACAAGGGCAACGATAATCAACAGTGCCACCAAAATACCAATCACCACCCGGGCGCCCTTGGGCAACCGATGGCATGCCGGTGATGATGGTGATGGTGGTGCCGACGGTGCTTGCCGTGACGGCTGTGGCTATGGCTGTCGCTATGGTGGTGATGGTGATGATGATGGTGGTGTTCCTCACCGCCGGGCGCCGGTTCCACCGGCGCGCCTGTGGCCTCCGCCCGCTGGCGGTGGTTCTCCGAGGCGTGGTACTCGCCGGGGGTTGCAGCAGCCGAAGTCTCTTTCATTTCAAATTGAGGCGCGCGGTAACTTACGCCGGGGGTATCATCGCCACCGGTTAGGGAGAACACGCTGTCTTCAAAGCGCTCCAAATTGGGATCAATCGGTTTCTTCATTCTTCAGTAACACTCCGCTTACAAGGTATCTGCTGCTCCGCTGGCTGGTGCCGGTAAAGCAGGTGGACAGGATCACCACATGGCTGTCCTTATCCACAGTGGTCTTTAGGTCCGTGCGCACATTCTTCAAGGCAGAATCCGGATTTTGCAGCATGGCAAAGAAATCACTGCGCACCGTCACATCTTGGAAAGAAAAGCTGTTCATAATATGCCGATCATCGTACTTAAAGGCAGAAATGATCTGGTAGGTCAGCTTGTGGCCGGGCATATAAATGTAAAAATACGGGTGGCTGTCAAAGAAAGACTTGTCCTCAAACTTATGCAGTGAGGTAAACATACTCTCGCTAAAGCCGTTATGACCGTACACCAAGGTCACCGAGTCGTTAAAGGTGGTTGTGTTCTGCGACTGGGTAAACACGGCATTCCACCGCTGGCCAGCCAGCTTTTATCATAGGCACTGTGGGTCAGGTAAAACTCATCGTCCACCGTGCTTTGCACAATGGGATAGTTCACCTCGGTACCGTCTACCTGGATCCAAGCGTAAATTTCGTCGTTTTGGCTTTGCAGCTTTTTGAAATTTACCGGATTGGTGGGCTTTTTGCTCTCGCCGGTGGTACTGGGCGCTTCCGTTACCATACTCTGGCTGCGCCGATCCTCCTGGCGGGCGGTGTACTGCTGGTACAGATCCACACCGATATAGGCCAGCCCGGCAATCAGGCACACCAAGGCAATGATCAGCAGTATGACCCGCCCGGTGTTGCGCTTCTCCTCTTTTTTCGGTTCTTTTTTTGATTATCCATTGCTTGGGTGTCGCTCCTTGGCATTGTCGCCGTATTTCATTAAAAAAAGCCTGTTTACCGTATGGCAAACAGGCTTTTGCAGTTCGTCTTATTCAGCGTCCTGTTTTTCTTCATGGCAGCCAGAACTGCTGCACCTGCGCCGGCAAGTGCAAGGCCGGTAGCCATGGTTGCGCCGGTTTTGGGAGAACGGCTCTTTTGTCCTTCCGGGGCGCCTTCTTGGTGGTGGTCTCACCCTGGAACTTTACGATGGCGTTACCAATTACATCGCCCTCATAGCCGTTGATCAGCTGAATGGTGATGGTGTTGCCGTCTACGGAGATCACCTTGTAGTCCTTGCCCTCGGTCATGCCCGGGAACTGCCAATTCTGGAAGTCGCCGTTGCCGGTGTAGGTAAAGCTGATCTTGGTGGGATCGGTGGGATCTACCTCATAGTCCACATCGTCGCTGACCTTACCGTTTACCTGGCCGATCTTGTCATTGTCTCTGGTGGTGTGCTCCGGGCTGGCCACGGTGTTAGACGCAGCGAAAGCCATCATGGAAGTGGCACCCAGTGCAGAGAACGCCAGCATAGCAGCCAGCAGGATGGAAAGAATCTTTTTCATTTTCATACACCTCTTTGAGAATATAGTTCTGCCATAGATATTCTAACTTCATTTCTGATTATATCATTTTGGTAATCGCTTGTAAAGCCTTTTTTCAAAATTCTTTGACCCACAAAACCGTGCCACGCGCCACAGTTGCTATCCCTTGGGGCTGTGGGCGCACCGGGCTGCCACCGAGCACAAAATGTAGCCGCATTTGTGAACAAAAAATTTCTTACGCCTCCATTGGCGCTGCCTCCAGCGCCTGGGCAATACTGCCCTCGAACAGCCGGCACAGCGCCTGCACATGCGCCACAATATCATAGACCATATTTTGATTGAGCCAGTTGGTCACCTGACCGAACAGCTCGCACTGGCAAAAATCCACAAGAAGCGCCAGCTCCTCCTCCGGCAGGGTGCGCAGCAGGTCCACCGAGCGGCAGGCAATATAGCGGCTGACCACATAATTGCACACCCGCATTAAATTCTGCTCGTAAAACGCCCGATCCGGCGACGCCCAAATGTTGCGAATGGCCCGCTTGTTCTCCACCAGCCGCTCCAGCACCGTCGTCAGTCCCTCTTCCAGAGAAAAGCTCTCCGGTATGCGGGAGATGATCTCGTCTGCGCTTTCTATGATCACCGTTTCCAGCAGTTGGGGCAGGTCCTGAAAATGGTAGTAGAACGAATTGCGGTTGATACCGCAGTCCTCCACAATATCCTTAACCGTAATCTTGGTAATGGACCTTTGGCTTAGAAGCCGCAGAAAGGACTGCTGAATGGCTATCTTGGTAAATTCGACATAACAACCCCCCTGTTCGCTCACTATACCATAATCGGTGGCAAAAAGCAAAGCACACAGGGGGTTGTTTATTGTTATTTTACAAAGAGCGCCAACAGATCTTTGAAGCTTAACAGCTGCAAGGACCAGTAAGCCGGCGCTTTCTTAAACACATTGATGCTCACCATCATAATGAGCCAGTCCACCAAAATCAGCGTCCCCAGCACATAGTCCAGCTGCACCGTGGTGCGGTAGGGAATACGCTGAATTTTCTTCATCAGTCCCTCAAAGAAGTTGCCCATAATGACAGCCACGCCCAGGCTCATGGCGGCGCAGGTAGGAATGCTGGTGTACTTGGTCACATGCAGGGGGATCCCGCTGTAATCCCACAGGGAGATGCCGGACACCTGCTCAAAAATGCTGCCCACCACGATCTCGCCGAAAAAGACAAACAAGAACACCACAGTAAAATAGTAGATCCGTGCCAGTATTTTATCCCGGCGGGTGTTGCCCTCCAGTACCCGGTGGCTGAAGAAGCGCGGGTGATTGGTGGTGCCCAAAGCCAGGTACATGGCCCACATGGCAATGGTGTAGCAAAACAGGAAGGGCAGCAGCTGGTTGCGGGAGTCCAAAACGCCCTTAGACGCCAGGCGAAACAGGTTCTCCACCCAGTAGCCGATATGGGCATACACCAGCCCCGCCAGCCACAAATGCGTCACATCGTAATCATACAGCCGCACGGTGCCGTTGTCCGCTTTGGTAAAGAATTTGTCCAGCACTTTGTTCATAGTGCCACTTCCCTTCTGCCCTCATTGTAGCACCGACACACGGTTTTCCAATAGCCGAACTCCACCCTTTGCCCAAATTTTTAACGAAATACGACAAATGTAAAAAAACAAGAGTGAATCCCACGGCCTTTACAAACAAAAAGGATCCCCTTATTTTCATTAAGGGGAGTCACCCTTTACAAGGGAGGCAGAAAGGTTAAATATTTGTAGGGTGCGATGAGTGAATTGCACGCAGTGCAAGAGACACGAGGCCCAAATGCGTTAGCATTTGGGAGAAACAGTCCGGGGACTGTTTCGTAGCGAGTGCAGTATCGCACCGCACCCTACCGAATGAACTTGTATTTAACTGAGCTTGGCCTTGCCGGTGCACAGCTGGTAATAGCGACCCTGCTGGGCCATCAAGGCGTTGTGGTCGCCCCGCTCAATAATGCGGCCGTCCTCCAGCACCATAATCGCGTTAGACTCCCGCACCGTGGAGAGCCGGTGGGCGATCACAAAGGTGGTCTTGCCGGCCATCAGCCGATCCATACCGTGCTCAATGTGCTTCTCTGTGCGCGTATCAATGGAGGAGGTGGCCTCGTCCAGTACCATCACCGGCGGGTCTGCCACTGCCGCCCGGGCAATGGCCAGCAGCTGGCGCTGACCCTGGCTCAGGTTGCCGCCGTCGCCGGTGAGCATGGTCTGGTAGCCCTCCGGCAACCGCCGGATAAAGGAATGGGCAGAGGCCAGCTTGGCTGCGGCAATGCATTCCTCGTCGGTGGCATCCAGCCGACCGTAACGGATATTCTCCATCACCGTACCGGTAAACAGGTGGGTATCTTGCAGCACCATCGCCAGGCTACGGCGCAAATCGTCCTTTTTGATCCGGCAAATGTCAATACCATCATAGGTGATGGTGCCCTCCTGAATATCGTAAAACCGATTGATCAGATTGGTAATGGTGGTCTTGCCTGCGCCGGTGGAGCCTACAAATGCGATCTTTTGCCCCTCTTTGGCGTACAGGCTAATATCATGGAGCACCACCTTCTCCGGCACATAGGCAAAGGTCACATGGTGGAACTCCACAGCCCCATGCACCGGCACACCCGGCGGTCGCCGTCCTGCCAGTACCACCGTTTCTCCTCCCCGGCACCGGTTACCGTCAAAGTCACGGTGCCCTGGTCCTCTTCGGAGGCAGTGTCCATCATCTCAAACACCCGCTCCGCACCGGCCAGAGCGGAAAAGATCGTGTTCATCTGATTGGCGATCTGGTTAATGGGCTGCGTAAATTGCTTGGCATAGCTAAGGAATGTAAAGAATGTGCCGATGTCCAGCCGCCCGGTCAGGGCCAGCAGCCCGCCGAACAAAGCGATCAGGGCATAACCGGCGTTGTTGATTCCGTTGGACACCGGGCCCATCAGCCCCGCATAAAAGTTGGCGTTGGTGGCCGCAGAGCGAAACGCCTCGTTGTACTGCTCAAAGCCCGCAATGGCCTGGTCCTCATGGTTAAATACCTTGATGACCCGCATGCCCTCAACGGACTCCTCAATATTGCCGTTCATTTGGCCCAAATTGGCCTGCTGCGCCTGAAAGTAATGCTTGCTCTTTTTGCCGATCTTAGATACCGTCACCAGCATAATAATCATAAACACCAGCGAAATACAAAACAGCGGCGGACTCAGGGCAATCATCATCACCACAATGCCCACAAAGGTAAAGGCGGAGGACACCAGCTGCACCATAGACTGCTCCAGCATCATCTGAATATTATCCACATCATTGGTGTAGCGGCTCATGATCTCGCCGTGGGTCTGGGTGTCAAAGAACCGCAGGGGCAGGGTCTGCATGTGGTCAAACAGCTCCTTGCGGATCAGGTTGGTGGTCTTGTAGGCGATCTTGACCATCACCTTGCTTTGAATGTACGTACAAAGGGATGCGCCAATATACAGCGCCGACACAATGGCCAGGTTACGCATTAGGCTTTCCACACCCACGGTGGCAAAATTGCCTGCCCGGATGGAGGCATCAATGTCGTTCAAAATAGGCTTCAGCCAGTAGGAGGCGCCTACGGAGCATACCGTGCTGGCAATGAGCATCACGAATACCGCCAGCAACATAAATTTGCTCTTGCCCGCATACTGCAAAATGCGGCCAAAGGTCTTTTTTGGCATTCTTGGGTTTCTTAAAATCCGTTCTTCTGGGACCTCGGCATTATTCGCTCACTCCTTTCGCCTGTGTGGTTACGATCTCCTTATAGATCTCGTTGTCGGCCAGCAGCTGCTCATGGGTACCGATCCCCTTGATTTGGCCGTCGTCCAATACCAAGATCTGGTCCGCAGCCTGCACGGAGCTGACCCGCTGGGCAATAATGAACACGGTGGTGTCCTTAAAATCTTTATAGAAGCTCTCCCGAATTTTGGCCTCCGTTGCCGTATCTACGGCGGAGGTGGAGTCATCCAAGATCAAAATTTTCGGGTGCTTGATCATGGCGCGGGCAATGCAAAGCCGCTGCTTTTGACCGCCGCTCAGATTCAGCCCACCCTGGCTCAAATCCGTATCGTAGCCCTTGGGCTGGGCCAGCACAAAGTCATGGGCCTGCGCCGCCTGACAAGCCGCCACAATCTCCTCGTCCGTGGCGTCTTTCTTACCCCAGCGGATATTCTCCTTAATGGTGCCACTAAAAAGTACATTCTTTTGCAGCACCACGCCAATCATCTCCCGCAAAGCGGTCAGGTCGTACTTACGCACATCCACCCCGTCAATGAGCACCTGCCCTTGGGTGGCGTCATACAGCCGGGGGATCAAGTTCACCAAACTGCTCTTGCCGCAGCCGGTGCCGCCTACAATACCGATAATCTGGCCGGGTTTGGCGGTAAAGCTGATATGCTCCAAAATATCGTCCCCGTGGCCCTCCGTATTATACTTAAAGCTCACATCCCGGAACTCTACGCCCCCCTGGGGGTTCTCCGGCAAATAGGGGTTCTCCGGATTGGTAATGTCAATTTCTGTATCCAGCACCTCCACCACACGGTCGCCGCAGGCTTTACCACGAGCCAGCTGCAGCAGCATCATGGAGATCATCATCAAATTCATCAGAATTTGAATCACATAAGAGGCAAAGACGGAGATTTGGCCCACTTCCATCACGCCGGCATTGGCCTCTAAAGCGCCTTTATAGTACACAAAGACCACTACGGCATTGAGCATCAGCATCATCACCGGCATCACCGTCACAATCAGGCCCGCTGCCTTGGCGCCCTGGGCAGCCAAATCATCGGAGGCGTCATGGAATTTGTCTTTCTCCCGGTCCTCCCGCACATAGGCCTTGACCACACGCATACCGATTAGGTTTTCCTGCACCACCCGGTTTACGTTGTCGATCTTCTTCTGCATTTTTTGGAACATAGGGAAGCCGAACTTCAAAATGCAGGCCACCACCACAATCAAAATCGGCAGCAAGATCAGCAGCATAGCGCTCATTCTGGGATTGATGGACACCGCAAAGCAGGCGGCCACCACCGCCAACGCCGGCACACGCACTAAAATCCGCAGGCACATCATCACCACATTCTGCAAGGTGGTCACATCGTTGGTCATACGGGTAGTCAGCGACGCAGTAGAGAACTGGTCAATATTCTTAAAGGAAAAATGGCTGATCTTGCGGTACATATCCCCTCGCAGCCGGTAGGCAAACCGCTGGCTCACATTGGCGGAGGTTTTCATGGTCACCACGCCGCCAAAAAGGCCTAACAGTGCCAGCGCCAGCAAGCCCAAGCCGCTGAGGATCACCGCAGTACGCACGCTCTCCGGCGAGGCGGCGGTGTCCACCTTTTGATAAATGCTGTTGGCAAGGGACGGCAGCGCCAGCTCGCAGATGGCCTCTACAATCATACCGGCGGCGCTGATGGCTGCCAGTCCCCACAGCCCTTTCATATATTTGGATAACTTCTTTAACATTCGGTTCTCCTTTCTGTTTTCTTCTCTATCTTTCACACTTACGGGTTTTCTTTGCCCACATTTTGCAGGGCACGCTCCAACAGGCCGGCCAAAGTCAGTACCTGCTCCTGGCTCATACCGGCGGTGAGCACCTGCTCCATGGCGTTCATTTTTTGGTGAATCTTTTTCGGCGCGTCCTCCGCCACCGGAGTGGGATACAGCCGCACAATCCGGGCGTCCTTTTCGTCCACCCGCTTTTCAATAAACCCGGCCTTTTCCATGCGCTTGACAGACACGGAGGCGGTAGCACTGGCCACCCCCAGGGCACGGCTCAGCTGGCCCAGGGTCATACCCGGCTGGCGAATCAGCAGCAGCAATATATCCTGCTGGCCGGAAAACAGACCCTGCTCCGCTACGGCGGCATTAAAATTCTTGCGCAAATATTTAGAGAGTTCCATCACCCGAGGACCGATCTCATCCGGTCGCAGCGGACGGCGATGACAGGGTTTCAGCTCCATGCAGGCACTTCCTTTTTATTCATTTAGCCGCCTATCGTTAGGCGGCTTATGATGTATTTTAGCACACTTGCACAAAAAGTCAAGCATATTATTGTAAATTCTGCCGAAGTGTGGTAGAATAGGCAACCGTTAGAGGAGCGGTTGTATGGATTTATATGATTATAATACAATAAAGAGAATATTAACCCGTCACGGCTTCACTTTTTCCAAAGCGCTGGGGCAGAACTTTTGATCGACCCCTCCGTGTGTCCCCGTATGGCAGCAGCGCTGGAAGCGGACGACCATACCGGCGTGCTGGAGATCGGGCCGGGCATCGGCGTGCTCACCAAAGAGCTGTCTGCCGTGTGCGGTCGAGTAGCCGCCGTGGAGCTGGACCGTCGCCTGCCGGATGTGCTGGCCGAGACCCTGGCAGACTGCTCTAATGTGCAGGTGGTGCCCGGCGATGTGCTGCAAATGGACTTGCAGGCGCTGTTTGCCGACCGGTTCGCCGGCTGTGACCGCTTGCAGGTGTGCGCCAACCTACCCTACTACATTACCACCCCGGTGCTGATGCGCCTGCTGGAAAGCGAGTTGCCTATTGAACGGCTGGTGGTGATGGTGCAACTGGAGGCGGCCAAGCGCCTGTGCGCTCCCCCAAGCCCGGGACTGCGGTGCCGTGTCCGCAGCGGTGGAATACTATACGCAGGCGGAGATCTTGTTTGAAGTGGGGCGAGAGAGCTTTTTCCCCAGCCCCAATGTAGACTCTGCGGTGATCGCCTTGACCCGGCGGCAGCAGCCCCCGGTGCAGGTGACGGACGAGGGCTACTTTTTCCGTGTGGTCAAGGGCGCCTTTTTGCAGCGGCGCAAGACTCTGGCCAACAGTTTGAACGCCGCCCTGGGCGTGCCCAAGGCAGAACTGACGGCGCTGTTCCAATCTTTAGGACTGAGCGCCACCGCGCGGGCCGAACAGCTGACCATGTCCCAAATGGCAGCCTTGGCTAACGCGCTCTATGAGAAGAAGGCATAAAAGATCAATGAAAGACAATACCCAAGTTTTTGAAAGTTACAGCGTGCCCCGGGCCGTGCGCACTTTGGCGCTGCCCAGCATGATGGGCATGCTGGTAAATATCGTTTATAACCTGGCAGACACATTCTTTGTGGGTCAGACCGGCAACGCCAATATGGTGGCCGCCGTGTCGGTGACCATGCCGCTGTTCTTGCTGTTTATCGCCTGTGGCAACCTGTTCGGTGTAGGCGGCTGCGCCTTTGTCAGCCGCTCTCTGGGCGAGGGAAAGACAGAGAGGGTCAAGACCATCAGCAGCTTTTGCGTTTACAGTGCCATTGGCGTTGGGCTGGTGATGACCGTGCTGTTTTTGGTGTTCCGCAAGCCGGTACTGTACGCAGTGGGCGCGTCGGACGCCACCTTTGCCTACGCCGCCGATTATCTGAAGTATGTGGCCATCGGCTCTCCCTTTATTGTGTCCTCTGTGATGCTGGGCAACCTGGTGCGGGGCGAGGGCGCCGCGAGGGTATCTATGATCGGCAGCATTATCGGTCAGGTGGTCAATATTGTGCTGGACCCGATCTTTATTTTGAACAAGGGCGACAAGCTCTTTGGTCTGGCCATGCCCTTTGGCACCGGTCAGGGCGTAGCCGGCGCTGCCATTGCCACCGTCATCGGCAATGTGGTCAGCGTGATATTCTTCTTGATTTACTTTTTGCGGGGCAAGTCCATTTTATCCATCAGCCCCGGCCGCTATCGGGTGCGGGGCGGCATTGCCCGCGGGGTCATTACCGTTGGACTGCCTGCCGCCATTAACAGTTTGCTGATGAGCATTTCCAACATGCTGATCAATGTCTTCTTGCAGGCGTACGGCGACAACGCGGTAGCAGCCATGGGCATTACCATGAAGGCCAATATGCTGGTGGTGATGCTGCAGCTGGGACTGGCGCAGGGCGTGCAGCCGCTGGTGGGCTACTGCTACGGGGCAAACAAACTGGACCGTATGCGCCACAGCATTCGCTTTTCCTGCGTTTGCAACATTGTGCTGGGCACAGTAATCACCGTGATATACTTTATCTTTACCCGCCAGGTGGTCAGCGTGTTTATCGACGACCCGGCTGTAATCGACTATGGGGTCAAAATGCTGCGTGCCTTGATGATCTCCGGCCCGGTGATCGGCTGTATGTTCGTGCTGAACTTCTCATTCCAGGGCATGGGCAAGGGCACCCAAAGTATGATCTTGTCCCTCAGCCGACAGGGATTGATTTATTTCCCGCTGTTGATTATAATGAATAAGACGGTTGGTCTGGATGGCATTATCTGGTCCCAGGCCGTGGCCGACCTGGTGTGCACCGCCATGAGCGTGGTGATGTTCCTGCTGGTGGTGCGCAAACTGCGCCGGCAGCATAGCCAAAAGACGAAAGCATAAGAAAGGGTGAGGAAAAATGGAGCTGTCCCATTGGGATAAAAAAGAACAAGCACCGCTGGTGGAGTTCTTAGGGGCGTCGCTGCTGTCGCACCCGCTGATGATGTATTATTGTCCGGATCGGGACAAGCGGGAAAAATTCATCACCCGCTATATGGAGCACAACCTGCCCCGCTGGATCCAAACCGGCACCGTGCTGGTCAGCGATCCGGCTCACGCGGTAGGCGTGTGCTACCCAAGAACGCACCGGAGTACCGCTCTCCGTCCAAGGGCAGCCCTGTCCATGCTCTCCGTCGACCATTCCCGGCGGATCCAATCGCACCGGAATGTAACCCGCAATATCGTGGGCGTGATGATCCCCAGGGAAAAGCCGGTGCAGGTGCTCACGCTCTTTGGCAACGCCGCCGCCCAAAAGCAGGAGCTTTTGCAACTGGTGTCCGAGGCCCAGGACCTGGCGGACGAAAAGCAGTTTGTCCTGGTGTATGACACCTTCTCCCGCCGCTTGGTAGACGCGCTGGAGAACCAGGGCTTCTCCACCGGCTACCAGCGCAACTTCCTGGATACCCACTTCATCCAAACCCTAATGACCTATAATATATAATGTAGTAAAGAAAGGCACACTGCACTTAACTGTGCAGTGTGCCCTTTCTTTATTCATTGTAGAGGCATCAGGAGAACGATTTTGCATTGTCCACCCTATAACACCTGCGATATGTTTTCCTCTACCCGCCATGCCATTCTTTTTGTTTTCACAATAAAATCTGATTTTGTCAGTATGATGATTCTTAACACTATCCCTTTGGAGTTTTTCAGCTCACACTGACGATCACAACTTACATGTACTCAATTTCCAACGAACAGCCCACAAAATCTGATTGAAAACCATACTCATATTCAACCTCAATGTGAATTTTCTTTAAGGTCTTATGTAATAAATCCAGCAGTTCTTTTTTTTTCATACTTGGCTTTAATTCCCCATTGCTCCGAGAATAGAAGTAGTCGTTTCCGGATTTTTCAATATTCAATGCATCAAAATCGCTCTCAGTATAATCAAAACACTCTATGTGTATTTGACTTACACGAAAAGAAACCAAATTGCTGTTAATGAGATACAAACGTTTACATCCACATGAAAAATCCACTTTTTCCATAGCATCAATATAGTTTTGCAGCATAAATTGGTCATTTTCTTCCCAAAATGTATGCTTGTTGCCAATAAACACATTTGGAATATACGGCGTCGACTTTTCAATAAACTGTTCTTGCTTCGTTCTATCTGTGTTTTTTAATTTAAGGATCTCAACATGTTCTCCAAGACATGTCTCGAGTCTATCAAACAGTCTACAAGAAGCCAAACGGCATACATCATCAAGCAAATAATTACTCCCCACGCAATCCTGATCCACCTGACAATAATCCAATGCTATTTTTTCGCTTTTGTTAGCTTGACAATTCTCATTAAACGAAAAGGGAATAATTTCGTTCATCGCTTCGTTTAATCGAGTTTTAATTCGTTCCACGAATTCTTTTGTCACTTTTTGCGTCAAAGGATAATGCTCTGCCACTTCTACCTGCTTAGCCTTTACCCCTTTTTGCAACGCAGATCGAAGCGTATCTACCTTCCGCTGCATATCGCTCTGTTCTGTGAACCCTAATGCTCGTTGTTGAAACACCATAAAGTTAGCAACAAAGTCATCGTCCCCATTTGCAAAATACTTTAAACTGGTATATTCCATATCCCCAGAAGTTATGTATTTTAGACAATCGTATAGATCGTCCTCACTAAAATACTTTTCCACTGAAATGTATAGCAAAACATCTACAAGCACCCGCTCCATAACTATTTCTTTTAATTCATCCGTGTTGAATTTTTCCCATGAGTTCAACAGATTGCGCAGAATCTTACCGTTCTCTTTCAGAATATCCTTGATGTCCAAAGCATAAATCGCTTTATGGACTAATCCTTGCATGGACTTTATCAAGTCCTGTGCAAACCTTTGAATACTTTGGCCCTCCACAAGCACTTCACAGAACGCCAAATAATATGCATATACAAAAAGCGCAACAAATACTGTCCCTTCCTTATTATTGTGAAAATGCATAATAGCGTGATTTAGGTACAGTTTACGAATATTTCGCTCATCCTGATTATCCACCAGCTGCTTTAAGAAAAAGCCATATCCTTTTATCGCATCTTCCTTTTGTTCATCTGTATCCGCGCTAATGTAAGATGAATACCAAAAGTAAATACTCCTGATCATCTCCTCCGCCGATTGGCCTTCCTCACTCACCTGATTGGGCGCAACCACAATAGTGTAAATATAAACATAGTAGAATTCTGCAAGCATACTATTTTGGGAAATGTACCTGCCATTCGAATACCGGTAGCTCTTATTTTTCATTAAATTTATACCAAATGCATAATAGTCAAACATTCTATTTCTGCGCATCTGTGTCGGTGTGATTGTATGCAGGAAATCGCAAAAATCAACATAAATACGATCCCATATTTCGATATGCCGTATTGTCTGCGGTTCGTTTGAAATCGCGTAAACTTCATTAATTGTCCATAACAATAAAAACACTTTTTCCTTTGCAGTATTTCCATATTTTTCACTAAACAATACTGATAGAGATTTACAGATCAGGTCAATGACCTCTTCGTTTTGATTTTGCACAGCATCTTTATATATTTCTTTCAATAGTTCAAAACCATCTTCAAGTGGCAGAAGATTGTCTGCATACATTTGTTTACTTATATTATCTATCAAATCCGTTATATAGCTCACAGAATAATTGTGAAGAACATACTCTCGTATCTCCTGCTTAATGTCCGTACCTTTTTAAAAACAAATGCCGTATCCTTAACCAATATAATCGAAATCAAAATGCTGACAGCAAATATATCCACCGATAAGTAATAGCATTGAAGTGACACTGCAATATAATTAGCTAATATCATAATCAGATCAGCGATCATTAAATTCTTATGCTTAAAGAGGATCGGCTTTAGTGTAGTAATATAGTTGGTTAGGCCAACTCCGTAATATGTCTCTGTTTGAAAGCCTGTGATGATCGCAATGATGGATATGCTTAATGCAGCAACGGTTGCTTGCACCGTAAACAAGTCAAGCAATAAATCCGGGCTATTTGATGAAAAAACGATTCTGTCGATCCAAACTATGTGCATACATGGAATTTGGGAATATAAAAAAGTCAAGGCAACAAAAGCCAATATAAAGCATAAGATCTTTATTTCTTGCTTGAGAGTCCTCTTTTTCATACATCATCACCACTTAATTCTTAATTAAACTTCCTCAATTATATTGTATCATAGGAAATGTCTGTTGGCAAGCAACTTTTCCCCTTCATCGTTTTTGCCGCCACTGATAAATCGTTATAGACAATCTGTATGCGATACAGTATAATGTAGTCGGCATAAACACCTGTAAATAATCAAAGAAAGAATTGGACAAAATGGCGAATATAAAAGATACCGTAGACAAATTCTCTAATGCGAAAGATATTGCAGAGCGACAGCAGATCATTTACGATTACCGCACATACGGCAAAATAGACCGAGCCAACACCATAAATAAAATCATTGAATTGCGTGCTACAAATGAACAAATTGCTGTGGCACAATGGATAGAATGCGCAAGTCAACCATCTATTCCTTTCGAGCAAGCAACAGATGAACAGTTGATAAACGAATTAGAAAAACAAATCGCAATACTTACCATATCAGATACAACCCAGGGAGCAAATTTATGAGCAAATACGAAAAAGCGGAACTGACCAACATGTGCATGATCTATGACGGTGCCGGGCGTGTGGTGGTGCAGGACAAGGTCGGCAAAAACTGGGGCGGGATCACTTTTCCCGGTGGGCATGTGGAGAAAGACGAGTCCTTTGTGGATTCCGTTATTCGCGAAGTGAAAGAAGAGACCGGGCTGGATATTCAGTCTCCCAAACTGTGCGGGATCAAATGGTGGGAAGCAGGTCACGGCCGGCGCTACATTATCCTGCTGTTCAAAACCGACCGCTACACCGGCACGCTGCATGATTCTAACGAAGGCAAAGTGTTTTGGACCGAATTAGACGCGCTGCGCTCCATGCGCCTGGCGCCCAGCTTTGACAAAATGCTGGATGTTTTCACCAACGAGGATATACAGGAATACATCCAGCGCAAAGGAACGGATGGATGGACGGATATTTTGAAATGACAAAACAGGAAATGATGGCCACCGTGTATCGCCAACTGGCGCTGGACTATAATTGCCGACCGGAGGATTTTACAAGAAGCGGCATCCTTTTTACAGAAGCAAAAATGCAGCAAGGCCGGCGGGAAATGCCATTTATCACCCCGCGTCTGGAGGTGATCACCATGGGCAAAAGCACCGTGGTCAACGCATCTAAAAGTGTTATGCCCTATGTAAAGCAAAAATTCAGGAACAAAAGCAGCTACGAAATTCTCACCGACAAGCTGGTCTACGGCGCAAATCCATACTATCTTCCGGATATAGAGCACATAAAGCCTATGGAAAACGCCGCCTGTTCCTTTGTTCTGCTGGATAAAGACCTGCACGGTTTGTATAAAAACAAGGGCTTTCCAAACGCATTACAGTATGACCGCGACAGCGCGCGACCAGAAGTGCTGGCCGCCGTAGCCTATGACCAAGAGCAAATCGTCGGCATTGCTTGTGTCAGTGCAGATAGCCAGACAATGTGGCAGATTGGCGTGGATGTGCGCCCTGCCTATCGCGGCAACGGCATCGGGGTAAAGCTGGTGAATATGCTGACCATAGAGACTTTGGCTCGAGGTGTGGTCCTATTACACCACGGATATTGCCAATATAAGCTCTCAAAAAGTGGCCGTCAAAAGCGGCTATTTGCCCGCCTGGACCCATTGCTTTAGGAACCGATTACCAAAATTCCATAAATAAAAAGCAGTCCGCCGGGCTGCTTTTTATTTTTTCGTCGGTAGGGCAAAATCGCAGTATTTCTAATGAACCCGGCGGTTTTTCTGAAGTCTGGTCGGTATGCGCGTGGTATAGTAAGACTGTGTGCCGGGCAACGAGAACCGAATATAGACAATCGCCGCCGGGTGCCACCCTGTAAAAAGCGCAAAAAGACGGAACCACTCTACATGGTTCCGTCTTTTGTTTTGCTTGATGGGCTTACTCCCCGCCTCGGTAGAGAGCAGCACCCGGTCGTTGTCAAACTCCTCACCGGAGGTAACCTTAAACTTATCCAGCAGATCCTTGGTGGTCAGTTTCTTCTTCTCCTCACCGCTTACATCATAGATGATCTTGCCCTCGTTCATCATAATCAGCCGGTTGCCGATGGCAATGGCATCCTTCATATTGTGGGTGATCATAATGGTAGTCAGGTGATCTCGGGCCACGATCTTCTCCGTCAGATCCAGCACCTTCTTGGCGGTCTTAGGATCCAGCGCTGCCGTGTGCTCATCCAGCAGCAGCACCTTCGGCTTCTTCAAAGTGGCCATCAACAGGGTCACCGCCTGGCGCTGACCGCCGCTGAGCAGGCCCACCTTGGAGGTCAGGCGGGTATCCAGCCCCAGATCCAGCTCCTTAAGCATCTCTGCATACTGAACCTTTTCTTTTTTACTGACGCCGGAACGCAGGGTTCGCCCCTTGCCACGGCGAGCGGCGATGGCCAAATTCTCGGCGATCTGCATATCCGCAGCAGTGCCGGTCATGGGGTCCTGGAACACACGACCGATAAACTTGGCACGCTTGTATTCCGGCAGCTTGGTCACATCCTTGCCGTCGATCACAATGGAACCGCAGTCCACCGGGTACACACCGGCGATCATATTCAGCATCGTGGATTTGCCGGCGCCGTTGCCGCCGATCACCGTTACAAAATCGCCCTCGTTCAAGGTCAGATCAATGCCGCAAAGGGCCTTTTTCTCATTGATGGTGCCGGGGTTAAATGTCTTTTGTACACCTGTGATTTTAAGCATTGTCCTTGCCCCCCTTATTCGTCTTTACATGCTTGGCGCTCAGCTGCCCTTTCCAGTACGGCACGCCCAGGAACAGCGCCACCACCAAAGCGGAGAACAGCTTCAGGTCGTTGGCGTTCAGGCCCATTTGCAGCACCAACTGAATGACAATATAGTAGATCACGCCGCCCAGCACCGCTGCCAGCAGGCGCAGAGCAAAGTTCTTGAACAGCTTGCCAAAGATCACATCGCCGATGATCACGGCCGCCAGGCCGATAACGATAGCGCCGCGGCCCATATTAATGTCCGCAAAGCCCTGATACTGGGCCAGCAGACCGCCGGACAATGCCACAATGCCGTTGGAGAGCACCAGTCCCAGCACCTTGTTGAACCCGGTGTTGATGCCGTTGGCGCGGGCCATGGCCTCATTGCACCCGGTGGCGCGCACGCCGGCGCCCAGTTCCGTGCCGAAGAACCAGTACAGCAACCCAATGATCACCAGCGCAAAAGCACCGCCGACGAGAATGGATTTGGGAATATATCGCAGGGATACCAAGATCCCGTATTCATCAATATTCAGCGCCACATTGGCACGACCGCTCATAATCCGCAGGTTTACGGAATACAGCGCCAGCTGGGTCAAAATACCTGCCAAGATCGCCGGTATGCCAAACTTGGTATGCAAAATACCGGTAACCAGTCCGGCAATACACCCGGCCAAGAACGCCAGCAGCATGGCCAGCCAAATGTTCATCCCTGCAATGGTACACACCACCAGCACGGCATGCCGCCGGTGCCAAAAGCTGCCGTCCACCGTCAAGTCGGCCAAATCAAGAACCTTAAAGGTCAAATACACGCCCACTGCCATGATACCCCAGATGATACCCTGGGCACAAGCACCGGGCAAAGAAGCTAAAAATCCGCTCATTGCACAATCTCCTTCAATTTAAAGTGCTAAATTCGCAAAGCGTAGTCCTATCTTACCAAATTCGCCGTAAAAAATCAAGTAGAGGACGCCAATCTCTCCACCACCGAACCACACGCCGAATCAACCACACAAAAAACCGGGCAGCATTTCTGCTGCCCGGCATCGTGGCAATGTTTAACTTTCGATTGCCTTGTAGCCGTCTACCACCTTCACGCCCAGTGCCTTGCAGCGGGCGGCGTCATATTCCTTGGTCAACTTGTTTTCCGGCACAAACGCAATGTCCATGGTTGCCGGGTCTTTGCCGTTAACCAGAATGTCATAAGCCATTTCGCCGGCCTTGTAGCCGATGTCGTAATAGCTGATGGACAGAGTGGCGATACCGCAGCCGGAGCAAATGCCCTCCTCACCGGCAATAATGGGTACGCCGGCAGGCTTTGCAATGTTGTCAATAGTCTTGGCGCTGGAGGCCATGGTGTTGTCTGTGGGAACATACAGCACATCGCTGTTCTGGCAAGCCAGCTTGGTCACAGAAGCGATCTCGTTAGAGTCCGCAGCGGTGTATTCCTTCACCTCCAGGCCCATTTCCTTCAGCTTTGCGCCCACAACGGTAGCCTGGTACTTGGAGTTCTTCTCCGCAGAGCAGTACAGAATACCCACTTTCTTGGCATTCGGCACCCACTCATTAACCATGGCGGCCTGCTTATCCAGCGGCGCCAGGTCGGCGGTACCGGTCACATTGATCCCGGTCTTGGTGGCAGTCTCATCCTTCAGACCCAGAGCCACGCCGTAGCTGGTAACGGAGGTACCCACAATCGGAATGGTGTTGGTTGCCGTGCGGGCAGCCACCAGTGCGTCCGTAGCGTTGGCCATGATCAGGTCCACATTCTGAGACACATACTGGTTAACAATGGTGGAGCACAGGGTGGAATCGCCGGAGGCGTTCTGCTCTTTGAAAGTCACCTTGTCGCCCAGCTTGTCCGTCAGCGCCTTCTTAAAGCCCTCGGTAGCCTTGTCCAGTGCCGGATGCTGCATGGACTGGCAGATACCTACGGTATAAGTGTCCTTGGCACTGCCGCCGGAACAACCGGCAAATACAGAAGCCACCAGCAGCCCGGACAGCGCCACGGCAGCGATCTTCTTCACAACCTTATTCATTGTAATAACCCCTTTTCTCGGTAAATTTATGATGATTTTAGTTTAGCACATAAAAGCGTTAAAGTCAACACTTTTTTCTTGCATAAATGCCTGCCCGGGTGTATAGTGAAGTTATCCTAACGAAAAGGGATGTTCCTATGCAACTGAACCCGTACCAGGATCTGCCCTGGGAACAGCTGATGCCCACCGCCCGGCGGAAGCTGCTGTGCAGCGATAAAGACTATATGTTCGTCTTAATGGAGTGCAAGGCCGGCACAGCCCAGCCGCCCCACAGCCATCCCCACACCCAGGTGGATTACCTACTGGAGGGCGAGATTGATATGCAGGTGGGTGACGAAGTGCGCCGTATGCACGCCGGCGACATTGTGCAGGTACCCGGCAATGTGCCCCACGCCTTTTGCCGGGTCTACCGGGATACCCGCTGGCTGGAATTCTTCACCCCTGCCCGAGAGGACATTTTGCCCCGGAAGAACAGAAAGAAAAAGAATAATTCAAACCCTTTGGCGCCCCTTGTTGCAAGGGGCGCGTTTTTTGTTTTGCTTGTTCCAATAAATAGGTAAGGGCGGCAATCTGCCACCCTTACCGAAAATTACAAACAACATCACACCACCTACAAAGCCCAACGCTTCCTTTTCCCTGCCTGCCGAATATAAAGCGCCCCGCAAAATACGGCACAAACGGCGGCAGCAATGGGCACGGCCCACCAAACAGCCCCGGTGCCCAGAGGTGCCGCCAGGCACGCACCCACGCACAGGCACAACGGCAGCGCACCGGCGGTAACCAGCGCCGATTTGGCTCGGTTTACCGACTGGAAATAGGCACTCACCGTCAGTACCGGCGGCAAGAACAAAAGAGCCGGTGCCAATCGCCGCAAGCATTGGGTACCAAATTGCACGATCGCCGGATCGCGGGTAAAAATACCCAGCAGCGCTCCGCTCAAAGCATAACACACTGCCACAGCAGCCACCGCATACACCAACCCCAGCTGCACCGTGCGCACCACCGTTTGGCGCACCCGGCTATGCAGTCCGGCGCCGTAGCTGCTACCGATGATAGGCGCTGCTGCCAAGCAAAGAGCGGAGAACGGCGCCAAGGCAAATTCCGCCAACCGGCTCACATAACCAAAGGCCGCCACACCTACTGTGCCTGCCCGAGGCGCCAACAAACCGTTCATCACCACCAGCACAACAGACAGACTGCCCATTTGCACCAAGGTGGGCAGCCCCAGAGTCAAGATCCGCCCCACGGTGGCGCGATCCGCCCGCACGCCACGGAATTGCTGACAAGAAAACCGGGTGAAAAACAATACGCTCATACAAAAGCTCGCCGCCTGGGCGATCACTGTGGCCCAAGCCGCACCGGCAATGCCCAGGTGCAGCCGATAGATCAGCAACCAATCCAGCAGCAAGTTCACCCCGGTAGGCAACAGCCAGATCCAAAGGCTGTAATCCATGCGCCCCTCCGCCCGTATAATAGACGAAAACCCGGTGGAGAACACATTGCCCGCTGCCAAAATGGTAAAATAGGTGCGGGCATAAGGCAAGATCTCTGCCGTGGCACCGAACAGCCGCAGCAGCGGCGTGCGAAACAACAAGCAAATGCAGGTAATCCCCAGCGCTGTGGTGTAAAAGAACGCCATGGCGCTTTTTGTAACCCGGCCTGCCGCCCGGTAGTCCTTTTGCCCCAAACAGGGCGACACCAGTGCCCCGGCACCGGCGCCAACCATTTGGGCAATGGCACCCTGCAAAACCGTCAGAGGAAAGACCACGCTGATTCCCGCAGCCGCCAGGTCGCCTACCCCGTGGCTGACAAACAACGTGTCTGCCACATTATAAAAGGCACTAAAGAGCAGCGAAGCCAGAGTGTACGGCAGGTGCCGCAGCAGACGGCCGGTCACCGGCGCAGTGGTCAGCGCCTGCGCCTTGTCCTGCGCCTTTTGGCGCCCGCCCTTACCCACGGCGCAAAGCGGCAAAGGCCGCCTTGTAAGCCACAGAAGCACCACCTATATCCACCATCCAGCCCTGGCTCAAGGGCGTAAAGCGATAGTATTTTTCCACTTCCTGGATCAACGCCAGCAGCCCCTGGGCAAAGGCGTAGCGCAGCCGGGTCTCTCGGTTGACTTGCACCGGTACCCGGCAAAGGGCGTTGTGGGCTGCCAAGGACAAAGTCTTTTTGTCCAGCGGCGCAGTAAAGGACTCCAGCGACAAAAAGTCCAACACCGGGTCGCCCCACAGGCTGCGCTCCGGGTCGATCCAGGCAAACCGGGTTTGTCCGTCCACCGTATGGCACAGGATATTGCTGCTCCACAGATCAAAATTCACCATCACGCAAGGTGCCGTCGCCAGCACTGCCCGATACTGCCGGGCATACGCCAGCAGACGCTGCCCGCGGCGGCTGGTCTTGCCCATACGCCGGGCATCTGCCAACAGGTTCTCGATCATGGAAATGTAAGCGTCCGCCCAGTTCTCATACAGTCCATTTTGCACATAACCGTAGCCGGTACCGGACACATTATGGATCTGCGCCACCATCTCCGCTGTGCGCCGGTGTTTCTCCGCACTGGGCAGCGGGCACTTGTCTCGGTGCACCCCGGGCAGTCGCTCCATCACCACCCAGGGCGCGCCGCACAGGTTGCCCGCCGGGTCACTATACAGAATATCCGGCACAGTAATCTCCGTGTGCTGCCGGATCTGATCGTACCAGTACAGCTCGGTGGCCAGCATATCCCGCTCATAGGTCATCACCGGCACCTGGGGTCGGGGCGCAATCTTCATCACCACCGGCGGGTTTGTCTCCGCTGCAAAAACGGCGTTGAACATACCGTCCCCCAGCAGCCGAAATTGCACCCCAGCGCTGTCCAGTCCGGCTTGTTTCAGCATATCCCGCAGCACCGCGTCGGTAGGCAGGGTCTTGGTCTTACTTTTCATATTTTGGTCACTCCTTTCCAACGCTATCATAGCACAACCCCCATTTTGTCTACCAAAAAGCCGCGAAAATACAACAAATCCCCATCGACTTGCGCCGCCCCGGTTGACGGACAGCCTCCGGGCAGCTATACTGCACTTAGGGGGAATTCAAATGGATAGTGCATCTTTAATGAGTATTCGGGTGATCCCGAAAAGCGTCAAGGAAGAAACCGGACACCACGCGCTGGAGCGACTGCACCATACCCCATACCGGGACGAGGTGCGCCTGTTCTCCTGCCTGCAACGGGGTGATCTGAAAAAGCTGATCTACGAACTGGGGCAGATCGGCATACAAAATATTACCGTAGGCCAAATGTCGGAGAACGACTTGCAGCAGCAAAAATATATGGCTGTCAGCTTTATCACCCTGGCCACCCGCTACGCCATTCAAGGGGGTCTGGGCGAAAGCAACGCCTATGCGTATTCGGACGATTTTATTCGCCGCATTGACGCGGCCAGCGCCAAGCGCGCCGTGCACGCCGCCATTGTGGACGGCGCCATTGAACTGACCAATATGGTCAGCCGGGCGCAAAAGGACCTGACCTACTCACCCCATGTGCGCCGCTGCATTGCCTATATCAACAAAAACCCGGACCGCAAGCTGACGGTGGCTGCCGTGGCCGCCCACTGCGGCCTGTCGCCGGACTATCTCTCCCATCTGTTCAAATGCGAATTGGGCGTAAACCTGAGCACCTATATGACCGCCCAAAAACTGGAGTTAGCCAAAACCCTGCTGTGGGAGGGCTGCACCGCCGAGCAGGTGTGTTACAGCCTGGGCTTCTCCTCCCAATCCCATTTTATCGCCCTGTTTAAGCGCCGATTCGGTATGACCCCACGGGAATACACCGCCCTGCTGGGCACAGAAAAGTGAATGCATAATAACAGCGCCCCTTGATTTGCAAGGGGCGTTTTTTGTTTTACTTGCCGTAGGGCGGGGGCTTGCTCCCGCCGTCCAATCCCTCCGTCTGCTCGCAAGCTCGCAGCCACCTCCCTTTGCAAGGGAGGCAAATCGGTTACAACACCTTAGGCTCCCTTGTAAAGGGTGACTCCCCGCAGTGCGGGGAGATGTCGCGCAGCGACAAAGGGGACGGGCGCCAGTTAGGCGCTGTCAGCGCAGCCGACTGAGGGATTTGCGGGCGGCAGATTGCCGCCCCTACCAAGCATCAAATCAAATACGGTACGATAGACAAAAGACGCAAGCACGCGCTGCAAATCTCCACGCCACCTCACTTCACCCTTGATTCTTCCGCAAAAGGTGGTATAATCGTTGTGCACATTTTATGTATGCGGAGAGGAAATTATGAAATATAACAGACGCGCGACTTTGCGCTTTGCGTTCAAGCAATCACTGCCGGTGCTGTTCGGCTACTTGTTTTTTTAGGCGCAGCGTTCGGTATTATGCTGTTTAAGGCCGGCTACAATTGGGTATGGGCAGCGCTGATCTCACTGCTGGTGTATGCCGGGTCCGGCCAGTTTCTGCTGGTGTCGCTGATCTCCTCCGGCGCCGGGCTGGCCACCACCGCACTGATGACGCTGTTTATCAACACCCGCCACATGTTCTATGGCCTGTCTTATATTGAAAAGTTCAAGGCCGGCGGCTGGCGCTATCCTTTTATGATCTTTACTTTAACGGACGAAACATACTCGGTAAACGCCTCCATCCTGTCTGTGCCGGATGGGGTAGACGAGCCACGGGCGCGCTTTCTCATCGGCGAGCTTGACCATGTGTACTGGATCATCGGCTCCGTGCTGGGCTCTCTGCTCAGTGCCGCCCTGCCCATGGACTTTACCGGCATTGATTTCTCTATGACCGCCCTGTTTGTGGTGATTTTTATTGACCTGATCCGCAACCAAAAAGGTCGCGCCGGGCTGATCGGCGCGCTGGGGCTGTGCGCCGGCATTCTGTGCCTGCTGATCTTCGGGGCAGACAAATTCCTGCTTCCCTCCCTGGTGCTGACCGTGGCGGTGCTGTCCGCCGGGCGCCCCTTCTTTGATCCGGAACGGAGGGCTGCCAAATGACCAACACCCATTTGCTGATCATGGTGCTGGTGGCCGCCGTCTGTACCTTTGCCACCCGCCTGTTTCCCTTTGCCCTGTTTGGGGGCAAAAAAGCAGGCCTGCCAAGTTCGTTCAGTACCTGGGCAATGTGCTGCCGGTAGCGATCCTGGGCATTCTCATCGTCTATTGTCTTAAGGATTTTGAGCAGGGCAATGTGAACTACATTGTGCCCCAGCTGATCGCCGTGGCGCTCACCGCCGGGGTGCATCTATGGCGCAAAAACACCCTCCTGAGCATCGCCGTGGGCACCATCGGCTATATGCTCCTGATCCACTTTGTGTTTGTGTGACAAAAACAAAAAATACAAAAATGACCGCACCGGGAATGGTGCGGTCATTCTTTTTTCGCTCTCAGTGGTCTTCACACCGTGGCGGGGACAAAGCGATAGCCACGGCCCCACACTGTATGGATCAGATCTAAATTAGAATCCAGCTCCTTGAATTTGTCTCGAATCCGGTTCACATGAACGGTGACGGTAGAGGTCTCGCCCAAGCTGTTGTACTGCCAAATCCGATCAAACAGCTGTTCCTTGCTAAAGACTTCGTCCGGGTGGCCGGCTAAAAAATACAGCAGCTCAAACTCCTTATTGGTCAACGCCACCTCCTGCTCCCGAAACCAAGCACGGCGGGTGGCAGGATCCAACCGCAGGGCACCGCTCTCCAGCACTGCGTCCTTGGTCGGCGGGTGCGCAGCGCCGTCGCCGGTGAGCCGCTCATACCGGCTGATATGCGCCAGCACCCGGGCCACCAACTCGCCGGGGGAAAAGGGCTTAACCACATAGTCATCCGCACCAACGCCCAGGCCCTTGATCTTGTCCAAATCCTCTTTCTTGGCACTGACTAAGATAATCGGTACATTCTGCTCCCGGCGAATAGAGCGGCAAACCTCCAGTCCATCCATTCCCGGCAACATAATATCCAGCAAAATCAGGTCAAACCGACCATCCAACGCCGTGCGCAGTCCGGAGGGGCCGTCCGCTGCCACCGATGCCTGTAAGCCTGCCGCCTCCAGATAATCCCGCTCCAGCCCGGCAATGCGTGGGTCGTCCTCAATAATCAATATCTGCTTCATCTGCAACATGCTCCCTTTTGGGTAACGAAATAAAAATCGACAGCCCCGCGTCCGTATGACTGCGCCCAAATGGAGCCGCCGTTCTGCTCTACAATTTGCTTGCACACCGCCAGCCCCAGTCCGCTGCCCTGGCTCACCTGGCTGCGGGCCGGATCCGTGCGGTACATGGCGTCAAAAATCTTGCGCAGCTGATCCTTATCCACGCCGATGCCGTTGTCTGCAAATTCCAGAATCACTACCCGATCATAGGCGGTGGCCGTCAATGCCAACCGACCGGGCACACCCGGGCGAGCGTACTTGACCGCATTGCCCAGAATGTTCAAAAACACCCGGCGAAAAGCGTCCGTGTCGATCTCAATTTGCGTATCTGCCGGGCAGTGATTTTCCAGCGCAAAGGTACAGCCGCGGTCCTCCATAAAAGCCGTCAGCTCCGGCGCAGCATCATCCAGCACCGCTTGTAGCTGCACAATGGAGCGATCGTTGCCTGTGCTGCCCAGCTCCAGCTTGGACAGCGCCAGCAGATCATCGAGAATTTTCTCTGTCTGCACAGCGGAGTCGTAAATGGTCTGCAAATACCGCTGCTGCTTCTCCGGCGTGTTGGCAATGCCGTCCCGCAGCCCCTCGGCGTAGCCCTTAATGCTGGTGAGCGGGGTGCGCAGATCATGGGCAAAGCCGGCGGTCATCTCCCGCCGCAGTTGCTCGCTTTTTTCGCGGCTCTCAATGGTCTCTTTCAGCCGCAGGCGCATGGCGTTAAAGCTCTCCACCGTTTGGCCCAACTCATTGGTAGAGTCATAGTCGATCTGATAATCCAGATTGCCGCCGGCAATGGCGTCCGCTCCCCGGGCAATCTTCTGAATGGGGCGCACAATGGTGCGGCTGGTAAAGAAAGAGAACGCCGCCACCGCAGCGGCAAAAATCAGCACAATGGCCAGCACCACCCATCCGGTACGCCCCATCAACAGACGCGACAGCGTGCCCCGCGCCGCCGGCTCCGTTTGATCCGCCACCGTATAGCCGGTGCCGGTGAGCACCAGGCGGCAGCGCTGATCCCCGGCCTGCACATGACTGACGATCACCAGCCCGTCCTGACCGAAGTGGTACACATTTTTTTCCGAATCAAAGGCCACGATCTGCCGGGCACGCCCCAGCACATCCTTGCACCCGGCGCTTCGGTAAAATACCTTGTCACCCCGTCGAATTTCCAGCGCCACGCCCCGCTTCTCCAGCGGTGCGGCATAGGCGGTAATATCCGCCAGCTTTTCTGCGTCCGTATCTTTGGTGCGCAGCAACACATCGGACAGGTTGCTCACCGTCTGATTCCAGCCGATCTGGTTGACCAGGCTGTACCTGTCCGCCGTCTCCGCCGCCAACTGAAAGGTGTGGGAGGTGCTGTGCAGCAGCCCCAGGCACACCAGCGCCACCAGCACCAGCGGTATGGCAATGGCCAGCACGGTGGTGAGCACAATGCGGGTGTTGATCTTTAAGTTCTTGGAAGAACGCTTAGGCTTTTGCCGGACATATCAATAGCTCTCCCGGGGACCCGTCCGTGCTTTTACATCCTTGCTGTGACGAATAATCTCCAAAATGGAGCCCAGATGAATCCGGGCAAAATTGTACGCCTCGGTTTGTATATCCATATCATCATGGGTCACCCAGTAACGAATAACCCCTTTCATACCGGTAATAATATATTCAATACTCAGGTCACTGATCCCCTCAATGTCCCCTTTGATCAGGTCCAACGCCGTGCGAATGGTTTTCTCGATCTTTTCGGAGAACACCACGGTCCCGGATCCGTCAACAGCAACCGATACAAATCCCGATCCTCGTCGATCACCCGTTGAATACTGATCAGCAGCGCGGCGGTGCAATCAATGGTAAAGTCCAGATCCTTGATCTTTATCAGATCTTTGCTCACCCGCCAATACACTTTGCGCATCAGCTCATTGCTGATTTTGTTAAGCAGATCAAACTTGTCCTCATAATGCAAATAAAATGTATTCCGGCTGATCAGCGCCCGGTCGGTAATATCCTTGACCGTAACGGAATCAAATCCGTTTTCGTCAATCAATTCAAAAAAGGCATCCCGAATGGACTTTTTGGTGCGCCGAATGCGCAAATCTGTTTTTTCCTCCGGATTATTCCCGGAATTCCGCTTGGACATACGATACCCCTTTTCACGTGCCCGCAAAACGAGCGTGTTTGTTATGATACAGTGCTAAATAACTAACACCTGTACTTATAACAGTACACGAAAACGGAATCAATGTCAATAAATCGCCCCTTTTTTCCCGTTTTTGACATTTTTTTGCAGAAAAAAGCACCTGCCTTTGTTAACAGACAGGTGCGATATGACAACCTTTTTGCCTCCCTTGTAAAGGGAGGTGGATGCGAGCTTGCGAGCAGACGGAGGGATTTCCAATCGCCTCTGGCGCAATCCCCCCTGCGGCTATGCCGCTTCCGCCTAACGGGCGACCGTCCCCTCTGTCGCTACGCGACATCTCCCCGCACTGCGGGGAGTCACCCTTTGCAAGGGGGGCATAGAATTTGCAACCTTTCCTTTTGTACAAGGATGACTCCTCGTAGGCGTGGCAATCTGCTGCCCGCAATTTCTCATTCCGCCAGCAAATCGTTCTCCCGCAGCAGCGCGGCAAAATGCGCCACATCCGCGGCAGCACGCTGCCGTTCCACTTCATACTCATGCATCAGCGCCTCAACTACCTGCGCTTCGGTGGTGGGCTGCAAAAAGCAGTTCCAAAGAAAAGCCCCGGTATCGTTCAGGGTAATCATACCGTTAAAATCCGACGAGGCGGCACCCACAGGCACCACTATGTTGCTGCCGGCAATCTTGCGCATGGCAAAGCCCGGTTTGATCTGCATAAAAAGTCACCTCAAAGTCATTCTTTTACCTATACTATACTGTATTGGGGCAAAACTTTCAACAACTTGCTTAAAACATTCTTACAAATAGCGACATTTTTTTATAGTTTTAGTCTTGAAGCGCAGCAAAAAATGGTTATAATAACCTTGGTAATTTTGATAAATTATTAAGTATTGTTGGAAGGAGTAAATCATCATGACTTATTCAAATGAAGTTGAGCAGATGTGTACCGTTAAAAAGGGTCCGCATCACGGTCCGGCTCCCATTCCTGAAGAAGGCAAGTGGGTCAAGAGCTACCAGATCAGCGACATCTCCGGTTTCTCTCACGGTATCGGCTGGTGCGCACCCCAGCAGGGCGCCTGCAAGCTGAGCCTGAATGTGAAGAACGGTATCGTAGAGGAGGCCCTGGTGGAGACTGTGGGCTGCTCCGGTATGACCCATTCCGCCGCTATGGCCGCAGAGATCCTGCCCGGCAAGACCTTGCTGGAGTGCCTGAACACCGACCTGGTGTGCGACGCCATCAATGTGGCTATGCGCGAGATCTTCAAGCAGCTGGCTTACGGTCGTTCTCAGTCCGCATTCTCTGAGGACGGTCTGGTTGTCGGCGCTGCTCTGGAGGACCTGGGCAAGGGCCTGCGCAGCCAGGTGGGCACCATGTTCTCCACCAAGCTGAAGGGCGTGCGCTACATGGAGATGGCTGAGGGTTATGTGACCCGCATGGCTCTGGACGAAGAGGGCGAGGTCATCGGCTATGAGTTCGTAAAGCTGGGCAAAATGCTGGAGGATATTCGTCACGGCAAGAGCCCCAACGAGGCTTACGAGGCAAACATTGGCAACTACGGTCGCTTTGCTAACGCTGCAAAGTACATTGACCCCAGAGAAGAATAAGAGAAGGAGGACAATACCATGGCAAATGATGTAAAGTTTGAAGGCAAGGAAAGAAGACTTGCCAAGATCGAAAAGTGCCTTGCCGAGTACGGTCTCTCCAGCCTGGAGGAGGCAAGAGATCTTTGCCTGTCCAAGGGCATTGATGTAGACGGTATCGTAAAGGGCGTGCAGCCCATCGCTTTTGATAACGCCAGCTGGGCATACACCCTGGGTGTGGCCGTTGCACTGAAAAAAGGTGTGGCCACCGCTTCCGAGGCTGCCGCAGCCATCGGTATCGGCCTGCAGGCATTCTGCATTCCCGGTTCCGTTGCCGAGCAGCGTAATGTAGGTCTGGGCCACGGTAACCTGGGCGCCCGCCTGCTGCACGAGGACACCAAGTGCTTCGCTTTCCTGGCCGGCCACGAGAGCTTTGCTGCCGCTGAGGGCGCAATCGGCATTGCCCGTACCGCCAACAAGGTTCGCAAAGAGCCCCTGAAGGTCATCCTGAACGGCCTGGGCAAGGACGCTGCTTATATCATCTCCCGCGTTAACGGCTTCACCTATGTAAAGACCGATTATGATTTTTACACCGGCGAGCTGAAGATTGAGGAAGAAAAGGCATTCTCCGACGGCGAGCGCGCTGCCGTAAAGTGCTACGGCGCCAACGATGTGCTTGAGGGCGTTGCCATTATGAAGCATGAGGGTGTAGATGTTTCCATCACCGGTAACTCTACCAACCCCACCCGCTTCCAGCACCTGGTTGCCGGCACTTACAAGAAGTGGTGCCTGGAGAACGGCAAAAAGTACTTCTCCGTGGCTTCCGGCGGCGGCACCGGCCGTACCCTGCACCCGGACAATATGGCTGCCGGTCCCGCTTCCTACGGTCTGACTGACTCTATGGGTCGTATGCACGGCGACGCACAGTTCGCCGGCTCCTCCTCCGTTCCCGCTCACGTTGAGATGATGGGCCTGATCGGTATGGGTAACAACCCCATGGTCGGCGCTACCGTGGCTTGCGCAGTGGCTGTGGAAGAAGCCACCAAATAAGCCAAAAACGGCATAAAATCACCCCCGCACGCCCGGCGTGTGGGGGTTTTTTTGCGTTATATTATGAGGGCGCTCCCTCAGTGGACCGTAGGGCGGGGGCTTGCTCCCGCCGCAAACTCGGTTAATCGCAGGGTGGAGCGCCATTCCCCGCCGCAAACATCACACCTCGGCAGCCACCTTGGCGGCGCGGGCAATGTGGGTGCGAATTACGGTGCAGGTCTCCTCAAACGCCTGCTGTTCCGCATCGTTTAAGGGAAGCTCGATAATATCCTCAATGCCGTCCCTGCCGATGACGCAGGGCACACCGGCGTGCAGATCTTGCTGACCGTACTCCCCTTGCAACAGCACGGAAGCGGGCAGCACCCGGTGCTAGTCCCGAAGAATGCACTTGACCATATCCGCCAGCGCTGCGCCGATGCCGAACTCCGTGGAGCCTTTGCCCTCAATGATCTCGTTGCCGATCTGGCGGGTGCGCTCCAAAATCAGATCCTCATCCAGCTGGCCGTAACGCACCGGATCCTGCCGGCGCAGGGCGGTATAATCCCGACCGCCGATGGCGGTGGAAGAGAAGGGAATCAGTGAAGAATTGCCGTGCTCGCCCAAGGAGCAGGTAGTCAGGCTGCGGCGATCCACACCGGAGAGCTCGCTGATGGTGCGCTTCAGTCGGGCGGTATCCAAAAGCGTGCCGGTAGAGAAGCACCGCTCCCGGGGCAGCCCCAGGGATTTGCGGGTAAAATCTGCAATGATATCCGCCGGGTTCGTAATGGTAATCACAATGCCCTGATAATCCAGCGGCTTTAAGTGGCTGCACACATCCCGGAGCATACGCACCGAGTCGTCCAGCATGTCCAGCCGCGTTTGCCCGGGCTTGCGGGGCTGACCCACGGAAATAACAATAATATCCGCCGTTTTGCAGTCATCATAATTTCCCACATGCACGGTGCAACTGCCGGGCGTGAACAGGCAGGCGTCTGCCACATCCATGGCGTTGGCGCGGGCTTTCTCCAAATCCGTATCCAGCAGCACGATCTCCTCGCACACGCCGCCAAAGGCCAAAGCCATGGCGCAGTGGGAGCCTACATGCCCGGCGCCGATGATCACAACTTTTCGCTTATTCATAACGCTCACCTCGAACAAATTCTATATCTATTGTACTCCCCGCCCGGTCATTTGTAAAGCCCGCTTGTAACCGGGCGGTATTTGTGTCATAATAAAAGCGGTGATCCTATGACAAAACAAAAAATCCTGGTGATCGGCACCGGCGGCACCATCGGTGCCAAGGCCGGTTCCACCATTACGGCGGACGCACCGCTGAAGATTCTAAGCCTATATACGCCCCCGGCGGGGGTAGATCTGATCGGCCGAGCGGCCTTTGACCGCTTTTCCGAGCATGCCGACCTGGCGTACCTGGAGCAGCTTTGCACCTATATGCAGGGGATCGATTACAGCGCTTACCGGGGCGTGGTGCTGCTCCACGGCAGCGACACCCTCACCTACACAGCCGCACTCCTGGCCCACCTGCTGCCGGACAAGCCGCTGGTGCTGGTGGCTGCGGGCACCCCGCCGGAGGCACCGGGCAGCAACGCCCTGCCCAACCTGGACCTGGCGGTGCAATATTTACTAAGCGGTGCCAAAGACGGTGTGCAAATTGCCTACGACGGACTGCATCCGGCCTGGGCCACCACCGAGGCGGACTGCAACGATCGGTTCCACCACGCATCGGTGTTCCCCTTTGTGCCGGTCCAGGCCCCCGGCGTTCCACCGGCATGCCGCATTTTGCAAATCACGCCCCACCCGGGCATAGACTACGGTGCCTTTGATCTGACCGGCGTGGATGCGGTGCTCCACCGCATGTACCACAGTGCCACCGTACCGGAGCCGGCGACCGCATTTGCCCATCGCTGCAAGGAAGCCGGCGTACCCTGTCTCTTTGTGACCCCAAAGCCTGCTGTCGCCTATGTAACCGCCGCTCACCTGCCGGGCGTATGGACAAGCACCACCCCGGAGAGCGCCTTTGCAAAATTGTTATTGACAAACGAGCAGGACTTTGATACAATGACTCTACAAGTGAATGAAAACCGATGAGGCGGAGATAAAAATGCACCGTGCGCCCACAGAGAGCCCCTGTTGCTGGGAATGGGGTGGAAATGCAGCGCATTAAATGGACCGCTGAGGGCACGGTGAACGGCAATTTGCCCAGTATTCCGTGACGAGATGGCCTGCGTCAGTGGCCGGAGATATGATGGTATCTCGCAGAGCGTATGCGTGCTTTTGCACCGTAAACCAAGGTGGCACCGCGAATCAAGTTATTCGTCCTTGGCAGTCTTTTTGACTGCCAAGGTTTTTTTATTTTCTACCGGCTCTGTGAACACCGAAAGGAGCAGTAGAATGGAATTGAAACCCACGAAAGCGCAGATTTTGTGGTTGGCCGAGAAGTACAACACCGTGCCCTTGAGCACCACCCTGCCGGCCACGGTGACCCCCACGCAGGTGCTGCAAAAGCTAAAGACCGTCAGCCGCCACTGCTATATGCTGGAGTCCTGCGAAGACAAGGAAAGCTCCGGGCGGTACACCTTCCTGGGCTTTGATCCCCAGGCGGAGATCCACTGCAAGGACGGCAAAGGCACCGTCATTGACGAGAACGGCTCGTGCACCTTTACCGGCAGTCCAAAACCCCATATTGCTGCTCTGCTGGAGCGGCACAAAAGCCCCCGACTGCGGGAGCTGCCCACCTTTACCGGCGGGCTGGTAGGCTACTTTGCCTACGACTACGCCAAATACAGCGAGCCGCGGCTGGAGCTGACCGCCGCAGAGGACGGCAACTTTAACGACGTGGATCTGATGCTTTTTGACAAGGTCATTGCCTTTGACCATGTGAAAGAGGAAATCATTCTCATTTTCAATATGAATACCCGCGACCCGGAGGCCGGATATCGCAGAGGGCAAAAGGAGCTGGAGATCATGTGCCGCCTGGTCACAGACAGTCCGTCAGCCCCCTGCCCGCCGAAAGCACGGCTGCAAGCGGACTTTGCCCCCCAGTTTGACCAGGCTGCTTACACCGCAATGGTGGAGAAAGCCAAGGGCTATATCCGGGAGGGCGATATTTTCCAGGTGGTGCTGTCGAACAGCCTGAGCGCCAAAATGGAGGGCAGCCTGTTTGACGCCTACCAAATTCTGCGGCGGCAAAATCCCTCCCCCTATATGTTCTACTTTTCGTCCGACGATATTGAGATCGCCGGTGCCTCGCCGGAAACACTGGTCAAGCTCACCGACGGCAAGCTGTTTACCTACCCACTGGCCGGCACCCGCCCCCGGGGCAAGACCCCCGCAGAGGACGCGGCGCTGGAGGCCGGACTGCTGCAAGACAAAAAGGAGCTGAGTGAGCACAATATGCTGGTGGACCTGGGGCGCAACGACCTGGGCAGGGTCAGCGCCTTTGGCTCCGTCAAAGTCAGCGCTTACCACAGAATACTGAAATTCAGCCATGTGATGCACATCGGATCTGAGGTAGAGGGGCAGCTGGCGCCGGGCAAGACCGCGCTGGACGCCATTGAGGCGGTGCTCCCTGCCGGAACCCTTAGCGGGGCGCCCAAGTTCCGCGCCATGCAGATTATTGATGAGCTGGAGGGCAGCAAGCGGGGCATTTACGGCGGTGCCATCGGCTACATTGACCTGACCGGTAATATGGACACCTGTATCTCCATTCGCATTGCCTATAAGAAGAACGGGACCGTGTACATTCGCTCCGGTGCCGGGATCGTGGCCGACTCCGTGCCGGAGAAAGAACACACCGAGTGTATCAACAAGGCCATGGCTGTGGTACAGGCGGTACGAGAAAGCGCAGGTGACGCCCAATGACCCTACTGATTGATAATTACGACTCCTTTGCCTACAATCTGTATCAATATGTAGGCAGCCTGGACCCGCAGGTGCAGGTGATCCGCAACGACGACTTAACAGTAGCGGAAATTGAGGCACTGCACCCCACAGCGGTGATCCTCTCCCCCGGACCGGGCCGACCGGCAGACGCCGGGGTGTGCGAGGCATTGATCCTGGCCCTGGCAGGCAAGTGCAAAATGCTGGGGTATGCCTGGGGCACCAGGCCATTTGCGAAGCCTTTGGTGGGCGCATTACCTACGCCAAGGAACTGATGCACGGCCGGGAATGCAACATGACGATCACCTGCCCCGGCGGCCTGTTTGCCGGACTCAGCAGTCCCATGACCGTGGCCCGCTACCACAGCTTGGCAGCCACAGACCTGCCGGACTGCCTGAAAGTGACCGCTACGGCGCCGGACGGCGAAATTATGGCGGTGCAGCATAAAGAATATGAAATTTACGGTGTGCAATTCCACCCGGAGTCGGTGATGACCCCGGACGGCCTGCAACTGATCCGCAATTTTTTGGAGGGATAAACATGATCAAAGAAGCCATTGAAAAGCTGATGCAGGCAGAAAACCTAACCTACGACCAGGTGAAAGAAAGCGTAGACGAAATTATGACCGGTCAGGCCAGCCCGGCGCTGATCGCCTCCTTCCTCACTGCCCTGTCCATCAAGGGTGAAACGGACGAAGAAATCGCCGGGGCCGCCGAGTCCATGCGCTCCAAGGCGCTGCCCCTGGACAGCGACGGTGACATTCTGGACATTGTAGGCACCGGCGGCGACAAGTCCGGCAGCTTCAACATCTCCACCACCGCCGGCATTATTGCCGCAGCCGCCGGGGTACGCATTGCTAAGCACGGCAACCGGGCCGCCTCCTCGAGGAGCGGCGCCGCCGACTGTCTGGAGGCGCTGGGCGTCAACATCAACGCCAGCAAAGAGACGATGGAGCGTGCCCTGCGGGAGGAGAACATCTGCTTCATGTTCGCCCAAAAGTACCACAGCGCCATGAAATATGTGGCATGCCGGTACGCCGGGAACTGGGCATTCGCACCATTTTTAATGTGCTGGGTCCGCTGACCAACCCGGCCCACGCCACCCGCATGGTGCTGGGCGTGTTCAACGCCGATTATGTAGACAAAATCGCCGCCGCTTTGAACCAGCTGGGGGTCACCGACGCCCTGGTGGTCTTTGGCGAGGACGGACTGGACGAGATCTCCGCCTGCGGCGAGACCGAGGTGGCGGAGCTGCGCCACGGCAAGGTGGAGCGCTACACCGTAAAGCCGGAGGACTTTGGCCTGACCCGCTGCACCAAGGCCGACCTGGTAGGCGGCACCGCACTGGAGAACGCAGAAATCACCAAGAATATTTTGCTGGGCAAGTCCACCCCCGCCCAGCGCACCGCCGCCGTGCTGAACGCCGGTGCGGCCATCTATGTGGCCATTGACGGCCTGAGCCTGAAAGACGCTATGCAAAAGGCACAGGATGTGATCGACGACGGCAGCGCTTACAAAAAGCTGCAAGCCTTTATCCGCATAACCAATGAAGAGGACGACCAATGATCTTAGACCGACTGGCAGACGCCACCCGGGCACGCTACGCCCGGCGGATGGCCGATACGCCGTTAGACATTGTAAAAAGCCGTGCCCTGGCGCTGCCCAAAGGGAACTTTGCCTTTGAGCGGGCGCTGGAGGCACCGGGAGTCAGCCTGATCTGTGAAGTGAAAAAAGCCAGCCCCTCCAAGGGCCTCATCAGCCCGGACTTTCCCTACCTGGACATTGCCCGGGACTACGCAGCCGCCGGAGCTGCTGCCATCAGTTGCCTGACGGAGCCGGACTACTTTCTGGGAGACGACCGCTACCTGCAAGAGATTGCAGCGGCAGTGCCCATTCCCGTGCTGCGTAAGGACTTTACCCTTTATGATTACCAGATCTACGAGGCCAAGGTGCTGGGCGCCGGGGCGGTGCTGCTGATCTGTGCCCTGCTGGACACGGACACCCTGCGCCGCTATATTGAAATTTGCGACACCCTGGGGCTGTCCGCCCTGGTGGAGGCCCACGACCACCGAGAAATCGCCAGTGCGCTGGCTGCCGGCGCCCGGGTGATCGGGGTCAACAATCGAAACTTAAAGGACTTTACCGTAGATGTGCACAACAGCAGCCGCTACCGTGCACTGGTGCCGGCGGGGATTCGCTTTGTGTCCGAAAGCGGCATTACCACCCCGGCGGATATAGAAGTGCTGCGCCAAAACGGCACGGACGCCGCCCTGATCGGCGAGGCGCTGATGCGCGCCCCGAACCGACGGGCAGCGGTGGAGGCCCTGCTGAGATGACCAGGATCAAAATTTGCGGCCTGCGCACCCCGGCAGACATCGCCGCCGCCAACGAGAGCCGTCCGGACTATATCGGCTTTATCCTCTCCCCGGCTATCGCCGCAGCATAACCAAAGAACAGGCGCTGGCTCTGCGGACGCAGCTGGACCCGGGCATTGTGCCGGTGGGGGTGTTTGTCAACGCAGCGCCGGCATACATTCAAGCCTGCGTAGACTGCGGGGCCATCGAAGCAGTCCAGTTTCACGGCCAGGAAAGTCCGGCAGACTGCGCCGCCATCCACGGGGCGAAAAAAATCAAGGTCTTTGTCACCGGCGAGGACCAACCGGCGCCACCGGGCAGCTATCCGGTGAACTACCTGCTGTTTGACAGCGGGCGGGGCGACGGCATTGCCCCCAAAGACCGACAGATCCCCCCTTGTGACCGACCGTTTTTCCTGGCCGGGGGGCTAAACACAGAAAATATGGCAGAAACCATTGCCGCCTTTTCTCCCTACGGCGTAGATCTTAGCTCCGCCGCAGAGACAAACGGCGTGAAAGATAAAAACAAAATGCAAAAACTGGTAAGGAGCGTACACCATGAGTAAAGGCAGATACGGCATTCACGGCGGGCAATACATTCCCGAGACCCTGATGCACGAGATCGAAAATTTAGAAAAAGCATACGAGCATTACAAAAACGACCCGGACTTTTGCGCCGAGCTGGACACCCTGAACCGGGAATACGCCGGTCGTCCCAGCCTGCTGTACTATGCAGAAAAAATGACAAAAGACCTGGGCGGTGCCAAGATCTACTTAAAGCGCGAGGACCTAAACCACACCGGCTCCCCACAAAATCAACAATGTACTGGGTCAGTGCCTGCTGGCCAAGCGCTTGGGCAAGACCCGGGTGATCGCCGAGACCGGCGCCGGGCAGCACGGCGTAGCCACCGCCACCGCCGCTGCGCTGATGGGACTGGAGTGCGAGGTCTTTATGGGCGAGGAGGACACGATTCGTCAGGCGCTGAACTGCTACCGTATGGAGCTGCTGGGGGCTAAGGTGCACCCGGTAAAGAGCGGCACCCGCACCTTAAAGGACGCAGTAAACGAGGCCATGCGGGAGTGGGTCAGCCGGGTAGACGATACCTTGTATGTGCTAGGCTCCGTGATGGGTCCCCACCCCTATCCCATGATCGTTCGTGACTTCCAAAGCGTCATCGGCAGAGAAGCACGCCAGCAAATTTTGGAAAAAGAGGGGCGTCTGCCGGACGCGGTGCTGGCCTGCGTAGGCGGCGGCTCCAACGCCATGGGTATCTTCCACGAGTTCATCCCGGACGAGGGTGTGCAGCTGATCGGCTGCGAGGCTGCCGGTAAAGGGGTGGACACTGCCATGAACGCCGCCACCATGACCTGCGGCAGTGAGGGTGTGTTCCACGGTATGAAGTCCTACTTCTGCCAAAACGAGTTTGGTCAGATTGCGCCGGTGTACTCCATCAGCGCCGGGCTGGACTACCCGGGTGTTGGGCCGGAGCACGCCTACCTGCACGACATTGGCCGTGCCCAATATGTGCCTGTCACCGACGACCAAGCGGTAGATGCCTTTGAGTACATTGCCTGCACCGAGGGCATTATCTGCGCCATTGAGTCCGCCCACGCGGTGGCCTACGCCATGGAGCTGGCGCCTAAGATGAATAAGGACCAGATTATGATCGTGAATTTGTCCGGCCGCGGCGATAAGGATGTGGCCGCCATTGCAAGATACAGGGGGGTCGATTTACATGAATAAGAATATTGCGTCTGCATTTGAAAACAAAAAGGCATTTATCGGCTTTGTCACCGCCGGTGACCCGGACCTGGACACCAGCCGCCAAATTCTCTTAGAAATGGCAAAGAACGGCTGCGATCTGATCGAGGTGGGCATTCCCTTCTCCGATCCCATTGCCGAGGGGCCGGTGATCCAGGAGGCCAACATTCGTGCCCTGGCCCAGGGGGTCACCACGGACAAGGTGTTTGACCTGGTGGCAGAGGTATCTGCCCAAATGGACATTCCCTTGGTGTTTATGACCTACCTGAATGTGCTGTTCCGGTATGGCTACGATCGGTTTTGCCGGCGGGCAGCGGACAGCGGTATCTCCGGCGTGATCGTGCCGGATCTGCCGTATGAAGAAAAGCACGAGCTGTCCGATGTTGCCAAGAAGTACGGCATTGCTGTGATCTCTTTGGTAGCACCCACCAGCCACGAGCGGGTGATGATGATCGCCAAGGAGGCAGAGGGTTTCCTGTACCAGGTGTCCTCCATGGGTGTAACCGGCACCCGCAGCAAGATTGAGACCGATGTGGCCGCCGTAACGGAGCTGGCCCACCGGGTAAGCAATGTGCCGGTGGCCGTGGGCTTTGGCATTCACACCCCGGAGCAAGCCGCCCAAATGGGCCAATTTGCCGACGGGGTGATCGTCGGCTCCGGCATTGTGGAGCTGGTGGCCAAGTACGGCAAGGACGCCCCGGCAAAAGTGGGCGCCTATGTGGCAGAGATGAAAGCCGCCCTTGCGAAATAACAAAACCCATACGTAACACAGAAAAGGACGACCGCCGGTGCGCGGCCGTCCTTTTTGCTTGCAATTCCCGGCAAAATCCGCTACAATGAGGGCAAAGAGGAAATGAGGTGTGCATCTATGCAAAAATCCGCAAAATTCATTCTGCCCCTGCTGCTGACGGCCGCCCTGCTTTTCGGGTTTACCGGCTGTGCCGACAAGAACGAAACACCCACAAACCCCACCACAGAGGCTGCCACGGCAGCGTCCACCGCTGCGCCCACCACGCCGGTCACCCTGCAAGCACCAGTGATGAAGACCGAGGACTGGGACGCCTACACCCCCACCAAATACCAAGACAAAGAACACCTGTCGGTAACCCTGAATCTAACGGCGAACCTGACCGCCCAAGACACCATCCTGTACCAAAACGGCAGCAAATACGCGGAGCTGGTAGGCGTAATCGTGCCCGCCAAAAACCAGACCGCCTTTGACAACCTGGAGCTGAACAAAGACTACAACGGCGTGGAATATAAAGAAAAACACCGGCACGCTGCCGAGCGCACGCCGCTATACCTATATTATGAGCGACCTGCCCACGGAGACCGGCAGCTGGTATGCCTATTGCTACGCCCTGCCCGCCGGGGACAACCTGTTGCTGCTGACCCTGTATAAAACCGAAAAACAGGCCGCCCTTTCCCCCGCCGACGCCGCCCTGCTGCAAAGCGCCCGGGTGGGATAAGCCAAATACCGTACATTTTTCATAACAAAACACCGCGGGCGGCAGATTGCCGCCCCTACGATAAACCTTTTTGGGACCCCACAATACCGTAGGGGCGGATAGCATCCGCCCGCATTTTTTATTCTCATGGCAAACACAACAATCCCTCCGTCAACGCCTAACGGCGTCGCCACCTCCCTTTACAAGGGAGGCATATCGGTTTCATCTTGTTAGGCTCCCTTGTAAAGGGTGACTCCCCGCAGTGCGGGGAGATGTCGCACAGCGACAGAGGGGACGGGCACCGGTTAGGTGCTGTCAGCGCAGCTGACTGAGGGATTATCACCCTCTCGCCCCAAGATCTTGGGGCATTTTTTATGCCCACAGGTACCAGTTTGTAACCTTTTTTTCGCATAACGACGGGCGTTTCCGCCGTTTTCAGACCCATTTTGCGCCAATTGTCCAATATCTATATATCCGTATTTTGTGCCATATTGTCAAAATAAAACCCAATATATTGTGGTTTTGCATATTGACAAGCGCACCTGTGCGTGCTACAATAGAACCACGCTTGCGAACGAGATTTGTAATCTTTTTGTAATAAGTTTGAGAAAAGGGGATATGGTATGAAGATCATCAAGAGAAACGGCAGCGAAGTAGATTTTGACCTGAACAAAATCGTAGTAGCCGTCACCAAAGCCAATGCCGCCTGTGAGAAGCAGGAGCTGACCGCATCGCAAATTCAGGAGATCGCCGAGTATGTGGAATTCAAGACGGTAAAGGCCAACCGGGCCTTGTCCGTAGAGGAAATTCAGGACATTGTGGAGGACCAGATCATGGCACAGGGTGCTTTGAGGTGGCTCGGCGCTATGTGCGCTACCGCTACACCCGCTCCCTGATCCGCAAGGCCAACACCACAGACAACCAGATTCTCTCCCTCATTGAGTGCAACAACGAGGAGGTCAAGCAGGAAAACTCCAACAAGAACCCCACCGTGAACAGCGTGCAGCGGGACTATATGGCCGGCGAGGTGTCTAAGGACATCACCAAGCGCATTTTGTTGCCCCAGGATATTGTAGAGGCCCACGAGGCGGGCATTATTCACTTCCATGACAGCGACTACTTTGCCCAGCACATGCACAACTGCGACCTGGTGAACCTGGAGGATATGCTGCAAAACGGCACCGTGATCAGCGGCACCATGATTGAGAAGCCCCACAGCTTCTCCACTGCCTGCAACATCGCCACCCAGATTATAGCCCAGGTAGCCTCCTCCCAGTACGGCGGCCAGTCCATCAGCCTGGCCCACTTGGCGCCCTTTGTGCAGATCAGTCGGGAAAAGATCCGCGCTTCTGTACAAAAAGAGGCTGAGGCCTTCGGCGCCACTGCCGATCAAGAACAGATCAACAAGATCGCCGAGGAGCGCCTGCGGGACGAAATCCGTCGTGGTGTGCAGACCATTCAGTACCAGGTTGTCACCCTGCTGACCACCAACGGCCAAGCACCCTTTGTGACCGTGTTTATGTACCTGGGCGAGGCCAAGAATGCCCAGGAAAAGGCCGACCTGGCCATGATCATTGAGGAGACGCTGCGCCAGCGGATCCAGGGTGTGAAGAACGAAAAGGGCGTGTGGATCACCCCCGCATTCCCCAAGCTGATCTATGTGCTGGAAGACGATAATATCCGCGAAGGCACCCCCTATTTCTACCTGACCAAGCTGGCCGCCAAATGCACCGCCAAGCGCATGGTGATACCGGACTATATCAGCGAAAAGAAAATGCTGGAATATAAGGTGGATAAAAACGGAGAAGGCCACTGCTACACCTGCATGGGCTGCCGCAGCTTCCTGACCCCGTATATAGACCCCAAGACCAACAAGCCCAAATATTACGGCCGGTTCAACCAGGGCGTTGTGACCCTGAATCTGGTAGACATTGCCTGCTCCTCCGGCGGGGATATGGACAAGTTTTGGAAGATCTTTGACGAGCGGCTGGAGCTGTGCTACCGGGCGCTGATGTGCCGCCACAATCGACTGAAGGGCACCCTGTCCGACGCGGCGCCCATTCTGTGGCAGTACGGCGCGCTGGCTCGCCTGGAAAAGGGTGAGAAGATCGACAAACTGCTGTACGGCGGCTACTCCACCATCAGCCTGGGCTATGCGGGGCTGTATGAGTGCACCCGCTATATGACCGGCAAGAGTCATACGGACGATGAGGGCGGCGGCAAGGCCTTTGCCCTGTCCGTGATGCAGCACTTGAACGACGCCTGCGACAAGTGGAAAAAGCAGGAGAACATTGACTTCTCCATCTACGGCACCCCGCTGGAGTCCACCACTTACAAATTTGCCAAGTGCCTGCAAAAGCGCTTTGGTATCATCAAGGGCGTAACAGACAAGAATTACATTACCAACAGCTACCATGTGCATGTGTCAGAGCCCATCGACGCCTTTACCAAGCTGAAATTTGAAAGCGAATTCCAGCGGCTGTCCCCCGGCGGCGCCATCAGCTATGTGGAGGTGCCCAATATGCAGCAGAACATTCCGGCGGTGCTCCAGGTGATGCAGTATATCTATGACAATATTATGTACGCCGAGCTGAACACCAAGAGCGACTACTGCCAGTGCTGCGGCTACGACGGTGAAATCAAGATCGTAGAAAATGCGGACGGCAAGCTGATCTGGCAGTGCCCCAACTGCGGCAACACCGATCAGGACAAGATGAATGTGGCCCGCCGCACCTGCGGTTACATCGGCACCCAGTATTGGAACCAGGGCCGTACCCAGGAGATCAAGGACCGGGTCCTGCACTTATAAGATGAATTACGCAGAGATTAAAAAAAATGACATTGCAAACGGAGAGGGCGTGCGCACCTCTCTGTTTGTTTCCGGCTGTCGCAATCGGTGCAAAAACTGCTTTAACGCCGTCACCTGGGACTTTCTGTACGGCAAGCCCTTTGACCAAGCGGTGGAGGACGATATCATTGCGTCCACCCGTCCCCGCTGGATCAGCGGCCTGTCCCTGCTGGGGGGCGAGCCCTTTGAGCCGGAGAATCAAGCGCCGCTGCTGGCATTTCTTCGTCGGTTTCGCACCGCCTTACCGGGCAAGACCGTGTGGTGCTACACCGGCTTTACCTTAGAAGAACTGCTGGGCAAAAGCGGCGAATGCCGCGCCTGCACCCCCCATACCCGGGAGTTGCTGGGACTGATCGACATATTGGTGGACGGCCGATATGTGGAAGAACTGGCAGATATTACCCTGGCCTTTCGCGGGTCCAAAAACCAGCGTGTGCTGGACCTACCCGCTACCCTTACGACCGGCGAGCCGGTGCTGTATTTGGAATAAAGCGATTGGTATTCAAGTCTGTATGAAAGGCAATCTACCACCCGCATAATTTCCAAAAGGGATCATTCCCGCCCTACGGCTTTCGCCGCCAAATCAATAAACAAAACCGCCCCGTGATCCGAAACGGACCGCAGGGGCGGTTTTTGTATTGCCTATCTTATTTTTTCTTGGGCTTCTTCACATACACGGCCACCAGCCAGTAGTACACCGGAATGATTAGGAACAGCACCCAGGCCGGGTGCCACAACTTTGCACAAACACCCAGTACCAGAAACACGGTGACGATGACTTCCGGAATCGGCTGTGCCATCATAAAGGCCTTTTGGCTCTTGGTCATACAAGCGCCGGCAAAATGATAGTAAATGGGGATCAGCAGAAAAACCAGCCAGGTGGGGTGCCAGCCAACGGTCAGCCCCAGAGCCACATACACAATCGCCACCACTGCCGGGAACGGGAACTTAAACAGGCTCTTGCCCAGTTTACCGTGAAGGGCGTGGCGCTTCTCTTTCGTTTTCGGCTGCTCTGCCGGCTGCGCCACAGCAGCGGCCTGGCGGGGAGAAGGCTGGGGCGGCGTCAGCAGAGACGGCTCGCCACCTAACAACTGGTCCAGCGTCATGTGATACAGTTCGGCCAATGCAATTAAATTGTCTGTATCCGGTGAGGACTCGCCACGCTCCCACTTGGAGATTGCCTGGCGGCTCAGCCCCAATTTCTCCGCCAAGGCGTCCTGGCTGTAGCCGTTCTCCTTGCGCAGTTGTTGCAGGCGATTTGCTGTTTTCAGATCCATGAGGCCGTACTCCTTCACTGTGTTGTTCTGTTTATTTTACCAAAAATGCTACCCCTTTGCAAGACGGGTCATCTTTTTTTGTACACCGTCACCAAAAAGTCCAAGGTCACCGGCAGCTGTTCTATTGCATCCAACCGCTGGCGCAGCGTCGGTGCGGTACGATAATAATAAGGGGTCATGGCAAACAGGGTTTGCAAATCCGGCGCGGAGATCTGCACTTCCTGCGCCACCCGGAATTGCCGTTCCATCTCCAGGAGCGGACTTTTCGGCACGATCTCGTCATTGGGATAAGGCCGATCGTACACCGTCTCTTTGATCTGCCACAAATGGTGAGCACCGGGGGTCACGCTGTACAGCCGCCCGCCGGGCGCCAACACTCGAGCAAACGCGCGATCGTGAAAGGGCGCAAACAAATGCAGTGCCGTATCAATACAGCTCTCTGCCACCGGCATACGAGCCAAATTCGCCACAAAGTATTGGCCGCCGTTCTTTCGCTTAGCCGCCAGGCGCACCATCGTCTTAGACAAATCAAAGCCGTAAAGCGCACCGTCGGCAGGCACGCTGTCATAGTACCCCTCACCGCAGCAAATATCCAGTACATTGCCATGCAACAGCGGCGTCAGCGCCTCCTTTAGGCAGCCGTAGTACCCACGCTCCAAAAAGGCATGACGAGCAGCGGCGCTCTCTTTACTGTCGCCCATTTTATCCGCAGATTTAGAGGTGCAAAGCAGGTTCACATACCCCTCTTTTGCCACATCGAAGCTGTGGCCCGCCGGGCAAGTGTACTGCCGTTCTGTACGCAAAAGTGCCCCGCCGCAGACGGGGCACACAAGCACTTGCTCTTTCATTAGTGATGAAACAGACGAATACCGGTCATGGCCATGGCCATACCGAAGTCGTCACAGCAGGCGATCACATCGCCGTCCCGCACAGAGCCGCCGGGCTGGGCAATGTACTGCACGCCGCTCTCTGCCGCACGCTCAATGTTATCCTCAAAGGGGAAGAACGCGTCAGAACCCAGGCTCACGCCGGTGAGTTCTTTGTGCCAAGCTGCCTTTTCCTCCGCAGTAAAGGGCGCCGGCTTCTCCGTAAAGTACCGCTGCCATACGCCGTCTGCCAGCAGCTTATCGCTCTCCGGGCTGATATACAGGTCAATGGCGTTGTCTGCCTCGCACTTGCGAATGCCGTCGATGAAGGGCAAAGTGCGCACTTTTTCACTATTTCGCAGCCACCAGTTGTCTGCCTTGTTGCCGGCCAGGCGGGTGCAGTGGATTCGGCTCTGCTGCCCGGCACCAACGCCGATGGTCTGGCCGCCCTTGGCATAACACACGCTGTTGGACTGGGTATATTTTAGGGTAATCATGCTGATGAGCAGGTCGATCTTGGCGCTCTCCGGCAAAGTGTTCACCTTCGTGGGCAGTTCGTTGAACAGATCCATGGAGATCTTGGCATCGTTGCGCTTTTGCTCAAATTTAATACCAAACACCTGCTTGGTCTCCGTCTCCTGGGGCACATAGTCCGGATCCATCTGGATGATCAGATAGTTGCCACGGCGCTTTTTCTTCAAAATCTCCAGTGCCTCGTCGCTGTAGGAAGGCGCGATAATGCCGTCGGACACTTCCTTTACCAGGAACTGGGCCACAGAGGCATCGCACTCGTCGCTAAGGGCGGCGAAGTCGCCAAAGGAGGACACCCGATCACAGCCGCGGGCGCGCACATACGCCTGGGCAATGGGGCTCAGCTCCAGCCCCTCCGGCACAAAGCACACCTGGCGGTCCGCTGCCGTCAAGGGCTTCGCCACCGCCGCACCGGCGGGAGAAACATGCTTAAAGGAAGCGGCGCTGGGCAGCCCGGTGGCCGCCTTTAATTCCCGCACCAGCTGCCAGGAATTGAATGCGTCTAAAAGATTGATGTAGCCCGCTGCACCGTTCAGGATCTGAAAGGGCAGCGCCTGCCCGTCCATGTGAATGCGTGCAGGGTTTTGGTTCGGGTTGCAACCGTATTTCAGTTTGTACTCCGTCATAGCCATTCTCCTTTATACCCGGTCGTGCCGAGATGATAGCAATATTTTACACCCTTGCATTGCAAAAAGCAATGCTCAATGCTACAATATTACTGCCAATTTACCTATGGAGATGTAACAAAATGACGGGAATTTTAGCCATCAACGCCTTTTTGCACAGCGAAAAATATACCCAGCAGGACAAACTGCTGCTTGCCGGCGCCAAAGCCTGCGGGATCAATCTAAAAATTTACTCCAATTTGGAGCTGCGCCTGGCTGTGCCCAAAGCAGATTTTGTACTGTTTTGGGACAAGGATGTGTCGTTGGCCTACGCCTTGGAACAGCAGGGGCTGCCGGTGTTTAACAGCGCCAAGGCCATTGCCTTGTGCGACAACAAGGCGCTGACTTACCAAACCCTGCTTTGCACCGTGCCCCAGCCGGAGACCATGGTGGCACCCAAAACTTATTTTGAGGACAGCAATTTTTCCCCGTTTATTGACGGGGCCATAGAGCACCTGGGGCTGCCGCTGGTGTTTAAGGAATGCTACGGCTCCTTTGGCGCCCAGGTGTTTCTGTGCCATAGCAAGGAAGAGATCGAGCGTCATATTACCGCCCGCCCCTTCCTGCTGCAAAAATTCTGCAAAGAAAGCGCCGGACACGACAAGCGGATCGAGGTGATCGGCGGCCGGTGCGTGGCCGCCATGGAGCGGTACAACCCGGCGGACTTCCGGGCCAATATTACCAACGGCGGCCAAATGCGTCCCTACACCCCCACCCGGCAGGAGGAAGCGCTGGCGCTGGCCGCAACGGAAAAGCTGGGGCTGCTATTCGGCGGGGTGGATCTGCTGGAGGACGGCACCGTGTGCGAGGTCAATTCCAACGCCCACCTGGTGAATTTGAAAAAGTGCACCGGCATTGACACAGCGCCCCTGCTGTTCCGGGCCATTCAGGAGGCGCTGCAATGAGCGGCGTGGTTCTGTATTCACCGGAGGAGGCACGGCGCAACACATTTTCTGTAACCAAATTCCACACGCTGCTGGGCGCGGCGCTGCACGCCCCGGATTACGACGGCCCGGCGGATTTTGTCATCAATCGCACCAACGACCCGGCAGTGGCGCGGCGGTTTGAGTCGCAGGGCGTGCGGGTGTTTAACCCGGCAGCCTTTTGCGCCCTGGCCAACGATAAGGACGCCTGCTACCGCTTTATGGCGGCAAAGGGCGTGGAGATCTTACCCATCGACCAAACGGAGCCGCCTATGGTGGTGAAGCCAAAGGACGGCCACGGCGGGCAGGGCGTGCGCCTGATCCGATCCGGCGAGCCGGTGCCGCCACAGGACGGCAACCAGGTCTATCAGGCAGTGGCAGATACCCCCGGGCAGGACCTGCGGGTGTGGCTGCTGGGAGGCGAAATCTACGCCGCCTGCCTGCGTCGCTCCGCCACGGACTTTCGCTCCAATTATTGCCTGGGGGGCAGCGCTGCGGTCTATCCCCTCTCTCCGGCAGAACGGGCGCAGGTGAGCAACATCGCCGCCTTGGTGCAGGCAGATTACTACGCCATCGACTTTGTGCGCCACCAAGGCCGCTGGGTCTTTAATGAGCTGGAGGATACCGTGGGCGCCCGTATGCTCTACGACCTGACCGCCCTGGACCCCCTGGCCGATTATTGCCGCTATATCCAAAATTGCCTGTAACCAACAAAAGACCCCGCCACCGGCGAGGTCTTTGCTTATGTGGTTGGCTTTTTCTGTTGTAGGGTTGGGGCTTACCGCAACCCTATGGTTCTCTCTATATATTGTAGGGCCGGGGCTTGCTCCGGCCGTGACCGGATAATGCTCTACTCCTCCGTAACTTCCACCAACTTTTTGCTCACTCTGGCCTGCACATCAATATAATAGGCCATCTCCTCAGCGGACAAGTCCTCGCCCTCCCATTTTTCAAAAGTATCGCACATGGCCGTATATTTTTTCATATACTTGGCATAATCTGCAATGAGCGCAGCATTACTGGGATTCGCCTTGTACTTTTTCATAAAGGCAACATACTCGTCCATAAATGCCTCGTAGCTGTCCATCGCCGCCTTAAAATCTGCGCGCACACCATCCGATTGCGCTTGTTTCTTGGTAGTAGTCGACTTGGTGGTTTCTGCTTTCGTTGCCACCGTGGTATCCTGATCTGCCGCATTCTCCGGCAGGGACAGATCAATACTCATAATGTTATAGCCCTCATACTTTAACACCAGGAGCCAACCGCCCGCATTACTGGCACGGTATTCAAAATCGCCCTTGTCATAATCCACCGTAAAGCCTTTGTCTGCGCAGGCCTGCACATAAGCGTCATAGGCCGCCCGGTCCGTATTGCCGATATAAACGCAAAACTTGTCTGCATACTCGTAGTCAAACCGGCCGGTCATGGACTTGGGCACCGGCAGTTGACGCCCGGCCTTGCCGGTCGGCCATGTAATCCGGGTCATCTCCATGGGCTTTTCCAGCTGAATTCCCATATCTCCTTTGCTGTCATAATGGCTCAAATGGAGCTTGTACCCGGCGCTGTTGTGCACGTCATAGGTGCTGCTTTCTGCCTGCGGGTCTACGGTAAAGCCCATTTCCTTACAGGCGTCTATGTACGCTGTGTACTGGGCATCGGTCACCTTGCGAATATCCAGGTGCAGCATATCCGCAGAATTCTCGTAAATCTCGCCCTTTTTGCCGGGCGGTTCCGGCAATTGCTGACCCAGCACCATCTCGCTCCAATCAATTTTAACAGACTTTTGCCCACCGGCAACTGCGCTGACAAGGACGATCAACAAGATAACGATAATCCCATAAAACCACCATTTTTTATAGATCGGTTTTTTGGGCTTTTGCGGTTTTGGCGGCGTTACATACGGCTGCGCCGGATTTTGCGGTGGTATCGGTGGCTGTATTTCCGCCGGCGCACCACAAGAGGGACAAAAATTGCCCTGGTATTCTGCTCCACAGCGATTACATTTCATTTTTCATTTCTCCTTATCTTTTCATCACAGGATTCGCAGCAACAAACAATCTAAGACAGGCGCAGAAACTGCGCTGCACTTTTCCTCTGCGTCACCAAACAAATTGTTTGATAACTTGATTATAACAAACAAAATGTTTGGTGTCAATTAGACGGCAAACATTTTGTTTTATAATGTGCGTGGTGATGTGAATGGATTACAAAAAGCGCCTATACGACCTGCGCACGGATAACGACTTAAAGCAGACGGATATTGCCGCTGTGCTGAAGATCACCGGCCAGGCCTACGGTATGTATGAGAACGGCAAGCGGGGGCTGCCCATTGAACACCTGATCACCCTGTGCCGTTACTACGACGTGAGCAGCGACTACATTTTGGGGCTGACAGACTGCAAAAACCCCGGCGCACACAAAAACACCGACCAGTAACAACCTATGGTTGCCGGTCGGTGTTTGTTTTTTGTTTTCACTTTCGTAGTGGCAGATAGCAGCCGCCCGCCGTATAATCTCCCCTCACCCCTTAATAATATCCGCCGGGGTGACAGGCAGAGCCTGTTGCAGGGCAGACAGGGGCAGCTCCACCTGGGCGCCCACGCGCCCGGCCGAGAAGAAGATGGTGTCATAATCCGCCGCCGTTTGGTGGATATAGGTGGGGAACTGCTTTTTCATCCCAATGGGCGAGCAGCCGCCGTGCACATAGCCGGTGCGGGGCAGCAGCTCTTTTTGGGGCAGCATTTCTACCGTCTTTTCGCCGCAGGCGCGAGCCGCCTTTTTCAGATCCAGTTCTTCTGCCACCGGCACCATAAACACAAAGAAGCCGCCGCTTTTGCCCCGGGTCACCAAGGTCTTAAACACTCGGTCCGGTTCCTGGCCCAGCAGCCGAGCCACCTCCACGCCGTTCACGGTAGAATTGTCGTAGGTATAGTGGTTATAGGCCAGCTTTTTGCTGTCCAGCACCCGCATTACATTGGTTTTCAGTTCTTTTTTTGCCATCTTCTGTCACTTTCTTAATATTTATTATGCACTTTCTCCGCAAAGCAAAGGAAGTCCTTCAGCACCACCTTGGTGCCATCGTCCAGCACGGCGGTGCCGCTCATGCGGCCAAACACCTGGTGCTGGTCGGAGCAGATCAGCTTCACATCCAGCAGCGCCGCCCGGTCGATAATGGGCACAAAGTCCATCTCAAACCGACCGTCCGAGGAAGTGAATTTCCAGGGATCTGTGTAATTATCGCTGATCAGGAAGGTTACATCGTCCAGCTTATGCCCCACCCCGTCGTAGAACAAAATATTCTCCGAAGCGGCGGAGGTGTCGCCAAATCCGTAACCGATATTAAAGCCAAAACGGTGACCGTCCACCGTGCCGGAACCGGAGCCCCAGTACCAGGTGTTGTCATAGGTCCACACGCCGCGACCCCAGTCCAAAGCGCCGTAGTCCGTAGCCGGGTCAAAGGCATAAATTTTGCCGTCAAACTCTACCTTGCCCCGGGCACGCATACAATTGATCTTTTGATTATAGTAGAACGCGTGCGGGTCCTCCAACCAGGGCGTGGCGATCACCATGGAGTCCTGGAGTGGGTCCTCTAAGAAGATCTGCGCCCGCAGGGGCTTGCCGTTATAGAAATTCTTAAAGTGGCACTTGATCTCCCGCTGCTCAAAATCCAAATTAAACTGCATACCCAGCTTTTTGTCGCAGTAGCGGATACTGCCGCCGGAGGACACGGTAGGCATGTGCAGCTTACCCATGGGAAAGGCGTTCAAAATGGTCTCCGTGTGCTCAAAGGCATTCTTAAAGTCCAAAAAGTCACGGACTGTAAGCCAATGTACCCATCATCCGACAGGGTAAAGCACACGCCAAAGTCCCCGGAGGGCGACAGCACCGAATAGTAGTCCCACTCCTTAATGCGGGTGGGGCGCTTTTTAATATCCGCCCGACTGTACAGCTGCAACGGCCGCCGAGACCAACCCGGCTCCCTGCAAAATCCCATCCGGTCCCCAGCAGCGGCTGGGTGGTGGTTACCTCATGGTTGCGCATAAATGAATCCCCCTTCATAATGCAAAAAAGTGTATGGTTCGGTCAACAATATCATCCTACCACAAACGGCAGCCATTTGCAACGGGTATTCAGTATTCGATCCCCCGCCGTGCCGGCGCGCCGGTATCAAAGGGGTGGCGTTCCTTGGTCATACGGGTAACATAATCGCACAAGGGCGCCAAGTCCGCCGGCAGACTGTGGCCGGTCAAGATGATTTCGCGGTCCTTGCCATGGCGCTGCAAAAAGTCCAGCACCGCTTGCCGAGGCAGCAGATCACCGGCAAAGGCGTCTGCCCCCTCGTCCAGCACCACCAAAAAGCAATCCGCCGCAACCGCGTCAATCTCCGTTAGCAGCCGAGCATAATCCGCTGCCAAGGCCGCCTGCTTCTCTGCCGTCACCGGGCAAAACATTTGGAACTGCTCCCGTGGGAACAGGCATTGCACCCCCAGCCGCTCCAGCGCCGCCACCTCGCACGAGGAGCCATCCTTATAAAACGATACAAAGAGCACCGACGCCCCGGCACCTGCCGCGCGCACTGCTGCGCCCACCGCCGCCGTGGTTTTGCCCTTGCCGTCACCGTAATAAAGCTGTACCATTTTGCCACCACCGTCTTTCTGTTACCAGTATAACCCGCACCCGAGACTATGTAAAGAAAAACCGCGGTATAAAGCCAAAAAAATTGCAGTTCCACGGAGCGTGGACAACTTCCACCGTCCGCCTGTTGCAAAGATTCTCCCTTTCTGCTACAATAAAGTCGTAAACAAGGGAAAGGAGAGCGGGAACCACGGTCCCCGCACCGCAGATATGGACGCAAAAGAGATTGGGCGCACCATCAGCACCCACCGCAAGGCGCTGGGGCTGACCCAAATGCAACTGGCGGCCCAGTTGCAGGTTAGCAACCGCACCGTCTCCAAGTGGGAGAACGGCGACGGCTTTCCGGATATTTCGCTGCTGCCGGGACTGGCTGCTGCCCTGGACATCACCATTGACGAGCTGCTCACCGGGGAAGTACCGGCGCAGATTCAGCAAAGCGTCAGCGCCGCAGAAGCCCGCCGTGCCCAAGGCCGCTACCAGGTGGCCAAGATCGTGGCCGGAGCACTGTTGGTGGCGGGCAGCGTGATCGGGCTGATCACCGAGGTGCGGCTGTTTTGGGTCAAGCCCTTTTATATGTTTATTGAGATATACCTGCTGGTGCTGGCCTTTGTGCTGGTGGTGGTGGAGCCATGGTTTTTCTCATCGGGCTGGTGCGCTACCGCACGGAGATGCAACACCTGAACACAGCCAACCGGATAGAGGCTCTGGCGGCGCTGGCAGGCGCCGGTCTGTTTCCCCTCTTTACCGTGCTGCGCTTTCTCCACGCTTACACCCGACCGGGCATGGCGGTATTCATCGTGCTGCTGGCGGTAGCTGTGGGGCTGTGGGTTTGGCGACTGGCGGTGGACTGCAAAAAGCTGCAGGCAGAAAAAAGCCATCCCATCGCAGAGAAAGACTGATTTTGTCAAAAAAATAGAACTGGCTATTGATTTGGCGGGCACTTTCCAGTATAATGTATAAGTACAGACGGTTGTACAGGCGTACAGCCGTTTTTCTTATTTTAATGTTCGCGCGTAAGTAGAGGGATTATGAAAAAAGTAGGTTTTGACAATCAAAAATATTTAGAGATGCAATCCGGCCGTATTCGGGAGCGGATTGCCGAATTCGGCGGCAAGCTGTATCTGGAATTTGGCGGCAAACTGTTTGACGACTACCACGCCAGCCGGGTACTGCCGGGCTTTCAGCCGGACAGCAAGCTGCAAATGCTGCTGCAGCTAAAGGACCAGGCGGAGATCGTCATTGTAGTCAGCGCCCAGGATATTGAGAAGGACAAGGTGCGTGGCGATTTGGGCATTACCTATGATATAGACACCCTGCGGCTGATCGAGGCGTTCCGTTCCAAGGGGCTGACCGTCAGCTCAGCGGTACTCACCAAGTACGCCCCCTCACCCAAGCTGGACGCCTTTGAGGCCCGGCTGCAGGCGGCTGGCGTGGCGGTGTACCACCACTATCTGATCGACGGCTACCCGGCCAGCATCAGCAAGATCGTCAGCGATGCCGGCTACGGCAAAAATGATTATATTGAGACCCGGCGCTCCCTGGTAATCATCACCGCCCCCGGTCCGGGCAGCGGCAAGATGGCCACCTGCCTGTCCCAGCTGTACCATGAGAATCGGCGGGGCATTAAGGCCGGGTACGCAAAATTTGAGACCTTCCCCATCTGGAACATTCCTCTGAACCATCCGGTGAACCTGGCCTATGAGGCTGCCACCGCGGACCTGGGGGATGTAAATATGATCGACCCCTGGCACCTGGAGGCCTACGGCCAGACCACGGTAAACTATAACCGGGATGTGGAGATCTTCGCGGTCCTGAAAGCCACATTTGAAAAGATCTACGGCACCTGCCCCTACCAGTCCCCCACGGATATGGGAGTCAATATGGCCGGCAACTGCATTGTGGATGACGACGCCGTCTGCACCGCCGCCAAAGAGGAAATCCTGCGCCGCTACTTTACCGCCTGCTGCAACGCGCTGCGCGGCAAGGAATGCAGCGACGAAATTTATAAATTAGAGCTGCTGCTGGGTCAGGCCGGACTGAATACCGACGATCGGGCCTGCGCGGCAGCTGCAACCCGGACTGCGGCAAACACCGGCACGCCCTGCGCCGCCATTGAACTGGAAAACGGCGATTTGATCACCGGCAAAACCACCGAGCTGCTAGGCTGCGCCAGCGCTATGCTGCTCAACGCCTTAAAGCACCTGGGCGGTATTCCGGACGAAACATTGCTGATCTCGCCGCAGGTGATCCGTCCCATCCAGGCGCTAAAGACCCGCCACCTGGGCAGCCACAACCCTCGGCTGCATACGGACGAGGTGCTCATTGCCCTGTCTATGTGCGCGGTGACGGACCCCAACGCCGCCCTGGCGCTGGAACAGCTGGGCAAGCTGCGGGACTGCGAAGTGCACTGTTCCGTTCTGCTGTCCTCCGTGGATGAGAACACGCTGAAAAAGCTGGGCGTGCACCTGACCTGCACGGCAAAAAGCGACAAAAAGGTCATTTACTGATCAACCCAATATCATTTTTATATACAGACTACAACACAGAAAGGGTGATTTCATTGGGCAAAACCAAGTATATCTTCATTACCGGCGGCGTTGTCAGCGGGCTGGGCAAGGGCATTACCGCCGCTTCCCTGGGTCGACTGCTGAAGTCCAGAGGGCTAAAGGTCACCGCACAGAAGCTGGACCCGTACCTGAATGTGGACCCGGGCACCATGAACCCGGTACAGCACGGCGAAGTATTCGTTACCGACGACGGCGCGGAAACGGACCTGGACCTGGGGCACTACGAGCGCTTTATTGACGAGTCCCTGAGCCAAAACTCCAACTTGACCTCCGGGCGCGTGTACTGGAAAGTGATCACCGACGAGCGCAAGGGCGTGTATGGCGGCCAGACCATTCAGATCATTCCCCATGTGACCAATGAGATCAAGCGTTCCATCGCCCGCAACGCGGACACCGGCGCCGATGTATGCCTGGTAGAAATCGGTGGCACCGTAGGCGATATTGAGAGCCAGCCGTTTTTGGAGGCCATTCGCCAATTTGCCGTGGAGGCCGGGCGAGAGAACTGCCTGTTTATCCATGTGACCTTGGTGCCCTACCTGGCAGCATCCGATGAGCTGAAAAGCAAGCCCACCCAGCACAGTGTAAAGGAAATGCTTTCCATCGGCATCAATCCGGATATTATCGTTTGCCGCACGGAGCACCCGCTGACGGATGAGATCAAGCACAAGATCTCCCTGTTCTGCAATGTGGATCCGGAATGCGTCATTGAAAATAACAACTGTGACATTCTCTATGCCGTGCCCATCATGCTCCACCAGCAGCACATGGACGATGTGGTGATCCGCAAGCTGGGCATTGACTGCCCCGGTGCGCCGGATCTTGCCGACTGGCAGGAAATGCTGGACGCGCTGCGCCACCCGGTACAGACGGTCAAAATCGGTCTGGTGGGCAAATATGTGGAGCTGCACGACAGCTATATCAGCGTCAACGAGGCGCTGAAGCACGGCGGCATTGCCACCCACAGCGCCGTGGATATTCACTGGATCGACTCAGAGACCCTGGAGGGCGATGATGTGGATCTGGACGCCATCTTGGGCGATATGGACGGCATTTTGGTACCCGGCGGCTTTGGCTCTCGTGGCATAGAAGGCAAAATCAACGCCTGCCGCTACGCCCGCACCCACGGAGTGCCCTACCTGGGAATCTGCCTGGGTATGCAGATTGCAATTATTGAATTTGCCCGGGATGTGCTGGGCATGGCAGACGCCAACTCGGCAGAGATCGACCCGTCCACCACCCACCCGGTGATCGACATTTTGCCGGAGCAAAAGGATGTAACGGACATGGGCGGCACCATGCGCCTGGGTCAGTACCCCTGCACCTTGAACCCGGAGTCCAAGGCCTATGGCCTGTACGGCGCCTCTATGATCTATGAGCGCCACCGCCACCGCTATGAGGTAAACAATGATTATCGCCCGGACCTGCTGAATGGGGGCATGATCTTTGCCGGTACTTCGCCGGATAACCACATTGTAGAGATGGTGGAAATCCCGGATCACCCCTGGTTCGTGGCCGGCCAGTTCCACCCGGAATTCAAGAGCCGTCCCAACCGCCCGCACCCGCTGTTCCGCGGTTTTGTCACCGCTGCCGCAGCGCGTATGAACAGCAAGAAATAAGCGCAATAAATATGCCAAACACCCCTATGACCCGCAAGAGCCATAGGGGTGTTTTTGCGTAAAAAGGAGCGGCGGGAGCAAGCCCCCCGCCCTACGGTAGGGGCGGCAATCTGCCGCCCGCAAAAAACAGGGAACGGCACACACCGTTCCCTGTTTCCATTTTTATACCCATTTATCTGTTTATTTCTGCACGGCAGACACAACGCCCTCTGCCAAACCGGCAAGGCCTTGAATTTCCGACGGAATGATAATCTTGGTGGCCTGACCGTCGGCAGCCTTGGAGAACGCCTCCAGCGCTTTCAGCTTAATCACCGCGTCACCGGCGTTGGCCTCATTGAGCAGGCGAATGGCATCTGCGGTGGCCTTTTGCACCGCCTCAATAGCCGCAGCCTCACCCTCGGCCTCGCGAATTTTCGCTTCTTTCACAGCCTCGGCATGAAGAATGGCCGCCTGCTTTTCTGCCTCTGCTTCCAGGATCTTGGACTCCTTGTGTCCCTCGGCCACCAAAATACGGCTCTGCTTCTCGCCCTCGGCAGTCAAGATGGCCTCGCGGCGCTGGCGCTCCGCTTTCATCTGCTTTTCCATAGCGTCCTGAATTTCCCGGGGCGGGATAATGTTTTTCAACTCCACCCGGTTCACCTTAATGCCCCAGGGGTCCGTGGCCTCGTCCAAAATCACCCGGATCTTGGTGTTGATGGTGTCGCGGGAAGTGAGGGTGCTGTCCAGCTCCATCTCGCCGATAATATTACGCAGCGTGGTGGCAGACAGATTCTCAATGGCAGAAATGGGGCTTTCCACGCCGTAGGTGTACAGCTTAGGGTCCGTGATCTGGAAGAACACCACCGTGTCGATCTGCATGGTCACATTGTCCTTGGTGATCACCGCCTGCGGCTTAAAGTCAACCACCTGCTCCTTAAGAGAAACGGTCTTGGCAATCCGGTCAATGAACGGAATCTTTACATGCAGACCGGTCTGCCAGGTGGCGTAGAAAGTGCCCAGCCGCTCCAAAACGAATGCCTTGGACTGGGGCACTATACGAATGTTGGCCAGCACCAGCGCAATCAGCGCCAAAATGACCACAGCTAAAATGATCCACTTTAACATACAAATCCTCCTTTTCTTTCATTCTTTATAGATAAAAATGGATAACAAGATCAAACCTTGCCCACCGGGACCTTGGCCGGGCGCACCATCAGCTTCACGCCCTCAATGCGATCCACCACCACTGTGGTTCCGGCGGCAATGGGCGCGCCGTCCGTACTGCGGGCAGACCACACACTACCGCACACTCTCACCTGTCCGGTGGCGGCTAAATTGTCAATATCTTCCAGAACCACGCCGGTTCGGCCAACGCAGCGGTCCGCGTTGGTGGCCTGAATACGGGGGCGCAGGTACTTCTTCACCAGCGGTTTGGTGGCCAGCAGTGCCACCACGGACACCGCCACAAACAGCACCCCCTGGGCCAGACAGCCCCGCCGCAGGCTGCCGCAACAGCCGCAGCCACCGCGCCCAGCACAAACCAAATGGACACCAGCTGGGCGGTAATCCCCTCCAGCACGCCAAATACGACGGCGGCAAGAATCCATATATACAGCATTTGCATGGGCTGCAACCTCCTCTCGGCGCAAAAAGCGGTAAACCGCCCCGATTTTCTATTCTCAGTATAGCATACGCTACACCCCTTTGCAATACACATTCCATTTTAATCGACGCATGCCCAGCAGGGGGATGCGGCGCTATCCATTCGCTCAAAACAAAGCAGCTCCCCTTGTTTCCAAGGGGAGCCGTAAAAGGGTACTATATTTACGCTTCTTCCTCGCTGATCTTCTTGCGGGTTTTCAGAATAGAAGCGGCAGACACGGAAAATTCGTCCAGTCCCCACGCCAGCAGATGGGGGATCAGCCGGGGGTCCGCCGCCCCCTCGCCGCACATACCCACCGGAATACCGGCGGCCTTGGCGGCCTTAATGGTCATTTCAATAGCAGAGAGCACTGCCGGCTGCATAGGATCGTACAGCCGCGCCACCGCCTGATTGCCACGATCCACGGCCATCACATAGCCGGTCAGATCATTGGTGCCGATGGAGAAGAAGTCCGATTCCTTGGCCAGCTCCGCTGCGGTCAGCGCCGCAGCCGGGGTTTCTACCATAATACCTACCGGCACCGGGTGCACATCCTCGCCGGCTTCAATCAGCTCCCGCAGGCACTGCTCAATCAGCTTTTTAGCTGCCAGGATTTCTTCCTTGCAGGTGATCAGAGGCAGCATCAGCTTTAAGTCGCCGAACTTGGCCGCCCGCAAAATGGCGCGGATTTGGTCGCAAAACAGATCCGGGTGGTCCAGGCAGTAGCGAATGGCCCGGTGTCCCAGGAACGGATTGTCCTCTTTTTCAATCTCTAAGTAGGGGATTTCCTTATCACCGCCAATGTCCAGCGTACGGATGATGACCTCCCGGCCGTTCATGGCCTTGGCCACCGTGGCGTAAGCCTCAAACTGCTCTGCCTCCGTGGGGCGGGACATCCGATCCATAAACAGGAATTCCGTGCGGAAAAGGCCGATACCCTCACCGCCGTTTTGCACCACCGCCTGCACATCCTCCGGCTTGCCGATATTGCCGTACACGGCCTTTTTCACGCCGTTCTTGGTGACGGTAGGCAGATTACAATAGCGGCTGAGCGCCTCTCGCTCTGCCAAATATTCCCGCTGCCGCCGCTTAAATTCCGCCGTCTGCTCCGGCGTAGGCTCCGGCAGCACTGTGCCGCGAAAGCCGTCCACCGCCACGCATTGGCCGGTGTGCAGCGCCTCTACTGCACCGCTGACGGACAGTACCGCCGGAATGCCCATGGCCCGCGCCAAAATGGCACTGTGGGAGGTCATACCGCCCACCTCTGCCACAATGGCTGCCACATGCTCCCGGTTCATTTTGCCGGTCATAGAGGGGGTAAAGTCGTGGGCCACCAGTACCGTACCCGGTTCAATGGCGCCCAAATCCACCTGCTCCGCACCCAGCATAATACCCAGCAGATCCTCTCGCACATCGGCAATATCGCTGGCTCTCTGACGGGTCAGCTCGTCATCCATGCCGGAAAACATGGCGATAAATTGGTTGCACACCCCATCAGCCGCCGCTTCCGCCGTGGCGCCGCCGTCGATCATCTCCTCCATTTGGGAGAGCATAAACGGATCCCGCAGCATCTCCATGTGACCGTCTAAAATCGCTGCCTCTTTCTCTCCGGCAGAGGCTTGCAGACGATCCCGCAGCTGCTCCGTCTTTTGCATAAATGCGTTAATGGCTGCCCGAAGCCGCTCTTTTTTCCTGCTGGGCGCCAAAGACCACGCCGCTGTAATCCAGCGACCGGTGCTGAATGATCAAGGCCTTGCCGATGCCGCAGCCCTCGCTTACGCCTGTTCCTCTTAGCATGGTATCGCTCCCTCTCCTTGTTCAACTTAATAAACACAGCCAGGGAACTGCCCCAAAGAGCCGTTCCCTGTGTGCAAAATTTTTCTTATGCCTCGCCTAAGCCGGACTCAATCAGACTGACTGCCTTGGCCAGTGCCTCATTTTCGTCCGGACCGTCGGCCCGCACTTCCAGCTGGCTGCCGCACTTAATGCAGCCGGCCATAATGTTCATAATGCTCTTGGCGTTAATGTCCTTGCCGTTTAAGATCAGATGCACATCACTCTGGAATGCAGTCATTTCCTTAACGAACATATTTGCCGGGCGCATATGGAAGCCCTCTTTATTGATCACCTTTGTTACCTGAGATACCATTATGCTCTCTCCTTCTCTGTTTTATTCTTTTTCAGCAGGGCCAGCATCAACGCACCGACCACAGAGCCTGCAACCAGAGCCACAATATAACCCAGAGGATGATCCACAACTGCGAAAGTGAAAACACCGCCGTGGGGTGCCGGGCAAGCACAGCCAAACAGCGCGCAGACCAAACCGGCTACGGCAGAGCCCACCATACAGGACGGAATCACGCGCAGCGGATCAGACGCCGCATAAGGAATCGCGCCCTCTGTGATGAAGCACAGACCCATCGCATAATTGACCGGACCGCTTTTCAGTTCCTCTTTGGTCCACTTCTTCTTGTTAAAGGTGGTGGACAAAGCGATGGCGATAGGCGGCACCATGCCACCGATCATCACCGCCGCCATGATCCAGGTATCGCCGGTGGCGACGGAAGCCGTACCGAACACATAAGCCGCCTTGTTGAACGGGCCGCCCATGTCAGTGGCCATCATAGCCGCCAGAACAACGGACAGGAGAATGCGGGAGGTTTCGCCCAGACTTTTCAGTCCGGCAGACAACGCCAAGTTGATATACCCCACGAAGGGATTGATCAGCAACATAAACAGACCGATCAACACAGTGCCGAACAGGGGTACAGGAACACCGGCTTAATGCCGTCCATGCTCTTGGGCATCCAGGAGAAGGCCTTTTTCAGTCCGTTGACCAACAGACCGGCCACAAAACCGGCCAGCAGCGCGCCCAAGAATCCGGACACAGCCTTGTCATCGCCGGTAGGCGACTGCAGCGTGGCGCCGATGGTGGCCAAATAACCGCCAACGATACCGGGCAGCAAACCGGGACGATCCGCAATGGACTGGGCAATATACCCGGCCAAAATGGGAATCATAAAGCTAAATGCCGCTTTACCGATCCAAAAGATCACCGCCGCTACCGGGTTGGTCTGGCCGAAGTTGCCGCCGGCATTGGCGTTACCGGCCAATGTATCAATCAAGAAGCCCAGAGCAATCAGCACGCCGCCGCCGACCACGAAAGGCAGCATGTGGGATACGCCGTTCATCAGGTGTTTATACACCTTGTGGCCGAAGCTCTCTTTCTCATCGTCATCCCCGACGGGGGCTGCGCCGCCCTCTGCGTGGTAAACGGGAGCCTTGCCGTCCAGCACCTTTTGGATTAACTCCTGCGGTTTGTTAATACCGGCAGAAACCGTGGTTTGCAATACCGGCTTGCCGTCAAAGCGGTCCATCTCTACATTTTTATCCGCCGCAATGATAATACCGTCACAGTCAGCGATCTCTCGGCGGGTGAGTACATTTTTAGCGCCGCCGGAGCCGTTGGTCTCTGCCTTTAAGGGGCAATTCATGGCCGCGCCGGCCTTTTCCAGCGCCTCGGCAGCCATATAGGTATGCGCAATGCCGGTGGGGCAGGCGGTCACCGCCAAAATACGATAGCCTTTCGGAGCCGCCTGTGCGGTTACCACCGTATCCTCCGGGGTCTCCTCCGGGTACTTGGCCCGCTCCTGGGCGTCAATAATTTCAATAAATTCCTCTGCCGTTTTGGCGCACTTGGGCCGATCGCAAAATTCCGGCTCCATAAGCATCACCATCAGGCGAGAGAAATTTCCAAATGCACATCGCCGTCCGGCGGAGCCGCGATCATAAACAGCAGCGAACTGGGTTTGCCGTCCGGGGCGTCATAATCCACACCGCCGGGCACGGTCATCGCCGCCAGTGCCGCATGGGCCACGCTGTCGCTCTTCGCATGAGGCACCGCAATGCCCTCGCCGATGGCAGTGGTGCCCTGTCCCTCTCGCGCCAGGATCGCCGCCTTGTAGGCCGACGGGTCCGTTAGGTTGCCTGCTGCTGCGTGCAGCTCTACCAGCGCGTCGATGGCTTGGCTTTTGCTTTCAGCCGGGGCGTTCAGCCGGATCGCCCGAGGAGACAGCAAATCTTTAATCTTCATAGAGAACCCTCCTTACACAGGGCGTCGCCCTGCACATTTAATTATTCTCCGACTGCTCTCAGTCGGCAAAATACTGTGTCTTATACCGGCGAATGGTATCGCCGTCTGCCACGCCCTCACAAAAGGCGGAGGCATTACCGGCGGCGGAAGCCCACTGGAGCGCCGTCTTGTAATCGCCGCTGTCTGCGTACCCGGCCAGGAACCCGGCCACCATTGAGTCGCCGCAGCCTACATTGTTCACCGGTTTGCCGGGCACCACGCCCACGGAGTGGGTGCTGCCGTCCTCTGCCAGCAGCGTGGCGCCGTACTTGCCACGACTCACCAGCACATTGCGTGCGCCTTTCTCTTGCAACTTGGCTGCAAAAAAGCGAATCTTCTCTTCATCGTCCGGGCGAATGTCCTCGCCAAAGATCTCGCCCAGCTCGTGGTGATTGGGTTTAATAAGAAACGGGTGGTAATCCAGCACTGCCAGCAACGCGTCGCCGGTGGTGTCTACCACAATATGCACGCCTTTATTTTGCAGCTTGGCGCAGATTTGCTCATAAATGGAGCCGGGCATTTGGCTGGGCACCGCCCCGGCCAGCACCAAAAAGTCGCCGGGCACCAGTCCTTCCAGCTTGTGGAACAAAGCCTCTACTTCCGCCTCTGCCGGCTGGGCACCGGGGGCGTTAATATCCGTTTGCCGATCGGCAAAGATCTTAACATTGATTCGGGTGTTGCCCGCTGCCAGCGGCACAAAATCCGTTTGGATTCCCTGGGCCTGCAGCATCTGCTCCAGTGCCCGGCCGGTAAATCCGGCCACGAACCCCAGTGCCCGGGTGGGCACCTCCAGTCCGGACAGCACCATGGACACATTGATTCCCTTGCCGCCGCACAGCAGTTGGGCGCTGTCCGCCCGGTTTACATCCTCGCTGCTCAACCGGGGCAGGCGCAGAATGTAGTCCAGCGCCGGGTTCAACGTTACGGTATAGATCATAATAACGCAACCTCCTTTACCACCGTGCGTTCTCCGTACTCCGGGTCCGGCAGCCGATCGGTGATGATCGCCGCCTGATCCAGGGGCGCAAAGCTCACGGTAGATACTTTGTCAAACTTGCTGGCGTCCGCCAACACATAACTGACGAAACTGCGCTCCATGGCCGCCGCTTTTAAGTAGGCCTCGTCCGTGTCCGGCGTGGTAAATCCCTGACGAATGGCAATACCGTTGGTGCCGATGAAACACTTGGAAAAATTATAGTTGTGCAAATTCTTGGCTGCCGCCAGACCGATGATGGCATCGGTGGTGTGCTTTAACTCGCCGCCCAGCACATAGGTTTTCATGCCCTTGGCCACCAGCCGCTGGGCGTGGAGAAGGCCGTTGGTCACAAAGGTGGCGCCCGGCTGCAAGTGGTCGATCATTAACAGGGTAGAGCTGCCGGCGTCTAAATATACAAAATCTGTATCGTCCACCTGGGCAGCGGCGTAAGCGGCGATCATCTCTTTTTCGTCCATGTGCAGCTGCAGCTTTTCGTCCAGCTTCTCCTCCCGGCGAATAAAATCCCGCCGGGTCAAAGTGGCGCCGCCATGCACCTTGTGCAGCTTGCCCAGCCGATCCAGCGCAATCAGATCCCGGCGCACCGTGCTTTCGCTGGCGCCCAAAAGCTGGGTCAACTGCGCAACGGATACGGTCCCTTTTTCCTCTAACTGGGCCAAAATCTGCAAGTGTCTTTCCTGGGTAAGCATAGACGGTTCCTTTCTGAATTTTCCGGGCGTTTGTCGCCCTCGTCCTTACACCCAAAGTGTACCACGGTAAGCAAAAGCCGTCAAGTTCATTCCTTCATTTTCGTTCATTCCGCACAGTGAGCGCCTGCTCTTTTGGGCAATTTATGCAAATGCAGCCCCTTTCTCTGCACGGTTTTGAACGGTTGTGGTAAAACATGCATAAAATCCGTCATTTGCAGACGCACTGGTTTGCCAAAAAAGGCGCAAAAAAGCGCCGTATCCTCAGGATACGGCGTTTTTTATAATCTGGATTTATACCGCTTCTAAATATGCGGCTACGGCCTTGGGATCTTCCCCCGCACAAAGGCAAACTCATCGCTGATGATATGCAGCGCACTGCGCAGCGCCTTGGCGTCTGAAAGATACATTTTCTTGCCGATCTGCTTTTGGTGCTCCTCATGGCAGCGAAGTGTCTTAATCAACCGCAAAATGCGCTTATGATCCGAGCTGTGGAGGATCTCCTCCGTCTTGGCCTTACGCTCGTGGACGTTGCTCACCCACTCATAGGGCTGGCAGGTCTTGGCATAGCCCATCAATTCCTCCACCATTGCCGGGGCAATGGCTGAGCGAATTTTGATCCGCTGGGGATCGTAATCCGTGGGCACGTAATACTTGGAGTTCCGGTCAAACACAGGCACCAGCACATAGTAGTCCTTGGTCTCGCTGGAGAACTTCATGGTTTCAATTTCGCGCACTTGGCAGATGCCCTTGGTACTGTAATGCACGAAAGTACCGATTTGCATGACACTCACCTTTCTTGATAATACAATAATACACGGTTTTTTCGCCTGTTTTTCTATTTGAACATCACTATTATAGCACAAATCGGTAAAAATTGACATAGGCAAAGTAAACAAATCCCCGCCCCGAATTCCTATCTCTGCGGCAGGAATTTTGTACAAAATGCAAGATTATCCCCATTTTCACGCATTTTTCTTAACAAACCTTAACAAATGAAAAAATCTTTTACCCACCAGCGGGCGCGGTTTTAACATCATCCGGCTATATTAAAACCGGAGCAGCCAGCCAACGCTGCAAAAAATCACAAAAGGCCGTATGTACCTTTTCGTACACACGGTCTTGTTTTTTATCCAATGATTATGCTTTTTGTTATGCCTTTTTCTTTTGGAACAGGCGGGCAAAAACCTTAATGACCTCAGAAAGGACGATGACGGCGAATGCCAGAGCAAACAGCTTGCCCCACATGGCGATCCCCAGGGGTACGGTGCCAAAGAACGCACCGGCAAACTGGATGATCAGCACTTGCAGCACAAAGGTGCAGCCCACGACCAACAGCATCAGCTTGTTCTTAAACAGGTGGCAAAAGATACTCTCGCTGTGCAGTTCCCGGCAGTTAAAGGCGTTAAACAGCTGAAACAGTACAAACAGGGTGAACAGCACGGTGATCATCTCGCCCTGGGCAGCACCCAGGAAATTCAGCTTGTATTGCAGCAGGAACACCACGCTCATATACACGCCGGTAGCGGTGATCCGCGCCAGCATACCCTTGGAGATAATATTCTCGCTGCGGTTGGTGGGGCGGCGGCGCATCAGGTCACTGTATCCCGGCTCCAGTCCCAAGGTCAGGGCCGGCGGGCCGTCCATAATAATATTGATCCACAGCAGCTGCAAGGCGGTAAAGGGCGCCGGCAGCCCCATCAGAACAGACACAAATACGCAAATAACAGAGGCAATATTCACCGTCAGCTGGAAGCTGATGAACCGCTTAAAGTTCTCATAAATATTGCGGCCCCATTCCACAGCCTTAACGATGGTGGCAAAGGAGTCATCCAACAGCACAATATCGCTGGCTTCCTTGGACACCTCCGTGCCGGAAATGCCCATGGCGATCCCCACATCAGCGTTCTTCAGCGCCGGTGCGTCGTTGATCCCGTCGCCGGTGACAGCCACCACTTCGCCTCGTGCTTTCAGCAGCTTCACCACCCGCATTTTCACCGTAGGGGTGCTGCGAGCAATCACGCTGATCTTGGGCAGCATTTTTTGCAGCCGGCGGTCGCTCATTTCTTCCACTTCTTTGGCTTCCAGCGCCACACAACCGTCCGCCAGCAGATCCAGTTCCTTGGCAATGGCGGTGGCGGTAACGATATTGTCGCCGGTAAGAATCTTCACCCCCACCCCGGCGCTGCGGCAGGCGGCCACAGCGTCGTACACATCGCTGCGCAGCGGGTCTGCAATGGCCACAAAGCCGTCAAAGACCATATCGCTTTCCATTCGGCGGTGGGCCTCCTTTGCAGAGAAGTCCTCCATCTCCGCCAACTCCTTATGGGCAAAGGCGATCACCCGCATAGCTTGCTCCTCTGCCTGCACCAGCACCCGGCACAGTTCCGCCAGACGGTCAGGTTTCAAGGCACACATATTCAGCACGCACTCCGGGCTGCCCTTTACATAAGAGAGAATGCGCCCGTCCACATTGGAAATGGTGGTCATGTGCTTAAGCTCGGACGAGAAAGGAAACGCGCACAGCCGGGTGTGGTCCTCCCGCTCCCGACGGTAGGTGTTGCCGGTGTCTGCCTGCTCAAAGAACCGCAGCATGGCGCACTCCGTGGGATTGCCGATAAAGCCGCCGTCCGGCGCCAAGTCTGCCGTGGTGTTCAGGCAGATATTATGGGTCAGGTATTCGTTTTGCAGCGCTGCCGCTTCTTTATGCCACCGGGTGTCATAAAAGGCACGCACGGTCATCTTGTTTTCCGTTAAAGTACCGGTCTTGTCCGAGCAGATCACACTGATACAGCCGATGGTCTCCGAGGCGATCATCTTCTTCACCAGGGCGTTTTGCTTACTTAGCTTGATAATATTGATAGACAGAGACACCGCCACAATGGTGGGCAGTCCCTCCGGCACCGCCGCCACAATCAGCACGATACTGGTGATGAACGCCTCCATCACCGCCTCCAAATGCAGGCCGCCGTGGAGGGCAAAGGAAATCAGCTGAGCCGCAAACACAATGCCCGCTGCAATCACGCCAAGCACGGTAATGGTCTTGCCCAGGCGGGCCAGCTTCTCCTGCAAGGGGGTGCTGCTTTTTTCTGCATTGCCCAGCTCGCCGGCGATCTTGCCAAATTCCGTAGCGTCGCCCACCGCCGTCACCAGCAGCCGTCCGTTCCCCTCGGTAACAAATGTGCCGCTATAAAGCATATTGGCCCGCTCCGCCAGGGGCGTTTTTTCGTCCGTAAGCACCAGTTCGCTGTCTTTCTTCACCGGAAAGCTCTCGCCGGTAAGGGCGGATTCATCCACCCGCAGAGCGGTGCTCTCCAGCAGTCGTCCGTCCGCCGGCACCTTGTCTCCGGCAGACAGCAACACCACATCGCCCACCGCCAAATGGGCGCTTTGCAGGGTAACGGTTTGCCCGTCCCGCACCGCGCGCACGGCCATATCCGCGTTGATTTTGGACAGAGCCTCAAACGCCTTGGCGCTGCGCCCCTCCATCACCACGCTGATCACCACAGACAAAGCAATGGCCACGAACACGCCCACGCACTCCAAAAAGTCCGCCTCGCCGCCGGTAACCTGGCGCACAATGTTCACCGCCAGGGCGATCAGCCCGGCTGCAATAAGCATTAAGAGCATAGGCTCCGTGGCTGCATCCCAAAGGCGCTTCAGCAGTGTGTCCGGCTTGCGTCGGGTGAGGGCGTTCTCGCCGTACTGTTCTTTGTTTTTCCGTGCCTGCGCTTCTGTCAGCCCCCGGTTCGCGTCTGCACCGTAGGTTGCCAGCAGCTCCGTTTTTTCTGCGGTAAATGCCTGCATAGAAAGTCCTCCTGCTTCATTTTACAAAGAAAAAGACCTACCGCCGTTGCCGTGCGTTAGGTCTTTTTGGGTAAAAAATAAAAGACTGCTGCACGAAAAACAGGCGTGCAAGAGTCTCGTTCATTAAGACAAGCCAGACCCGGCACAGCGCCGCAGTCAGTTTGTTGACTTGCCACACGCCCACGGCGTGCAAACTACTCCCTCAAGCGGGTACTTCTTTTGTGACAAAAGCATACCACCCGGCCGCTTGGTTAGTCAAGAGTAACTTGAATGTTAGACAAAATCACAACCCGTCACCTAAAAACGCCAACCTCTTGCCATTTCTTCTCCGATATGGTATATAGAAGGTGAGACACGGCATATCAAATCTATTTTCACCCCCAAGCCTTCCTCTTTGACAAGGGCGGCAAAACAGAGGATTCCATTTTCCCATGGAGGTCACGGTATGAAAATCAAAAACACAAAAACGGACATTCTGTTAAACATAGCGGCGGTGGCCTGCCTGGCAGCCGTTACCCTGTACCTGCTGGTGCGCTGGTCGCAAATTCCCATGACCATTCCCGGGCACTATACTGCCGACGGCCAAATAGACAGCTGGACCGCCCGCACCACCCTGTGGCAGCTGCCGGTGCTGGGGTGGGTGCTGTATGTGCTGATCACGATTTTAGAGCAGTTCCCCGGGATTTGGAACACCGGCGTGACCGTAACGGAGGAGAACCGCACCGCCGTCTACCGCACATTAAAGACCATGATCGGCTGGGTAAAGCTGGCGGTAAGCGCCCTGCTCTCTTTGGTGGCGCTGGCCTCCCTGGGCAATGGATATAAGATTTTTCTTGTATTGGCCGCCGTGGGTCTGCTGGCCACCTTTGGGCTGGTGATCTACTTTGTCCGCCGCCTGTTGCAGTTGAAGTAAACAGCCTATTTTTACCGACAGATTGCAATACACAAAATTCCTACGGCAATGCCACCACCTAACCGGCGCCCGTTAGGCGCTGTCAGCGTAGCTGACTGGGGAATTTTCGTCTTTCGCATCCATCAAAAAAGCACCCCCGTCGGGGTGCTTTTTCTATACCTATTATTTTATTCTTAGTGCGCATCCGCCAGCACAGCGTGGGCGCACTTTATGCCGTCCACGGCGGCGGACACAATGCCACCGGCGTAACCGGCACCCTCACCGCAGGGGTACACCCCGCGCAGATTGCACTGGCAAAATTCGTCCCGCAAAATCCGCACGCTGCTGGAGGAGCGGGTTTCCGGCGCAGTAAGCACCGCGTCCGGCAGGGCAAAGCCGTGGAGCCGCTTGTCCATCTCCGTAATGGCCGCCTGCATGGTGGTGCGCACCTTGTCCGGCAGGCAGTACCGCAGGTTGGTAAGCGTGACCCCGGTAGGGCAGGTGGGCTGCACATTGCCCAGCGCCCGACTTTCCCGATCCGCTAAGAAATCGCCCACCAGCTGCGCCGGTGCACGGTAATCGCCCCCGCCCAGGGCAAAGGCGTTTTGCTCAATCTCTCGCTGATAATACATTCCCGCCAGCGGATGCTCCGAGGGGAAGTCCACCGGATCAATACCCACTAGCAGCGCCGAGTTGGCATTCTCGCCGTCCCGGGCCAGGGTGCTCATGCCGTTGACGATCACGCCGCCCTTTTCGCTGGCGGCGGCCACCACCGTGCCCCCGGGCACATACAAAAAGGTATACGCCCCTCGCTGGTGCAGACCGTGGCAGCTGAGCTTGTAATCCGCAGCCCCCAGCTTAGGGTGACCGGCAAAAGCGCCGTACTGGGCCTTGTCAATGAGCTTTTGGGGGTGCTCAATGCGGGCGCCCACACTAAAGGGCTTTTGGATAATTTGCGCGCCGTTTTTATAAAGCATTTCCACCGTGTCCCGGGCGCTGTGGCCAATGGCCAGGATCACCGCATCCGTCTCCATATCCACCGTTTGACCCAAATGGCTGTAAGTGACCCCATGGATAAAGCCGTTGGCTAAGATCAAATTCTCCAGCCGACATTCCAGGCGCACCTCGCCCCCAGGCGCTCAATTTTTTTGCGAATATTCTGCACCACCACAGCCAGTCGGTCCGTGCCGATATGGGGCTTGGCGGCGTATAAAATCTCCTCCGGCGCACCGGCCTCGTACAGCTCTTGCAGCACCTGGCGAATAAAGGGGCTTTTAATGCCGGTGGTCAACTTGCCGTCAGAAAAAGTACCGGCACCGCCCTCGCCGAACTGCACATTGCTCTCCTCGTTGAGAATATGCTGCTGCCAAAAGGCGTTCACATCCTGCTGGCGGCGCTGAATATCCTTGCCACGCTCCAACACAATGGGGCGCAGTCCTGCCTCAGCCAAGATCAGGCCGGCAAACATACCCGCCGGACCGAAACCAACCACCACCGGGCGAAAAGCGGACTGCCGCCGGTTCACCGGCAGGGTGTACTTGTATTCTTCCGCCGCCTTGGCCTTCGGGGAGCGGCAGCGGCGCAGCACCTGGGTTTCGTCCAGCCCCAGGGTCACATCTACCGTATAAGAGAAGTGCACATCGTCCTTTTTGCGGGCGTCCACACTCTTTTTAAAAATCGTCAGTTTTTCAATATATTTGGGATCGGTGCGCAGCACCTTGCCCGCCTTTTTGCGCAGCAGGCTCTCGTCCTCATCCAGTTCCAGACGCAACTCACTTACTCGTATCATTCCGCTTCTCCACTATCTGCCCGGCGGCCGCCAGACCGCTGTAAAGGCAAAATTCAAATTATAACCGCCGCAGGGCTGCTGCTCGTCCAGCACCTCGCCGACAATATACAGTCCGGGCACCCGCCGAGAGGCAAAGCCCTCCAATTCCGTCCGGGGCACACCGCCGCCGGTGATCTGGGCAAAGGCGTAGCCCTTGGTGCCGGTAACGATCAGCTGCCAGTGCTTGGCGATCTGCACCAGCCGAGCCGGGTCACCCGCAGCCTGTTTTTCCAAAATCTCCGTCACCTCTGCTCTGAGGATCCCTCGCAGGGAGCCGAATTGCCGCAGATAAGACAAAGCTGATTTTCGCTGCACTCCGGGACCAAATCCAGCACTGCGCAGCACTTTTGCGGCCGGGGGCGGGCAAAGTTCTGCCCCACCGCCCAGCTTACATCCATCACCGCAATGCCGGACAAACCGTAATCGGTAAACAGCACCTCGCCCCGACTCTTCGCCACGGTTTCACCGTCCAAAGTGACTGCTACTGCCGCTCGGGTGCGCTGCCCCTTGAGCTTGCGAGGGTATTTGCTGGAGGAGGTCAGCTGCACCAGCGCCGGATACAGGGGCGTACAGCTGTGACCCAGATCTTGCAGCAGGGCATAGCCGCTGCCATCGCTGCCCAGTGCCGGCTGTGCCTGCCCGCCGCAGGCCACCACCACCTTGTCGCCGGCAAAGGCGTCCTTATCCGTCTGCACCGTAAAGCCGGGGATGATCTTTTCCACCCGGCAGCCGGTAACCAGGCGCACGCCCAAGGCGCGGCAGGCGTCCAGCAGCAAATTTTGCACCGTGGCTGCCCGCAGGCTGTAAGGATATACACGCCCCAAATCCTCCTGCCGGGTCATCAAACCGAGAGAGGCAAAGAAATCCAGCACCGCCCGGCTGTGGGGCGCCTGCATATTGGTCAAATTGCACCGGCCGTTGCCGGTAGCCAGCAGCTTTTTGCCCGGCTGCTCCAGCCGCTCCAGCACCGTGACCTGCACCGCCGGGTCCAGTTGCCGCAGCCGTATGGCACAGCACAATCCCGCCGCGCCGCCGCCCACGATCAGTACCCGCATATCTTCGCCTCCCTTATATAGAATATACATATCATAATATATTCCGCCGCCAAATGCAAACAATTCTTGCACCGTCTCGCATGAAAGCGGCTTTTATTTTGATTTCCCCCTTGACGAACGGGTGCGGTTGTGGTATAGTGTTTGTACCTCGGTAAGTGGGGTTTTATTTTTTGCCCATTTTTAGGTGCGCATTGCGTGGCGCAACGAGGGAGATTCACACACAATCGAAATACAACGGAGGTGCTTATTAATGAGAGTTAAGATTACCTTAGCTTGCACAGAGTGCAAACAGCGCAACTACAACACAATGAAGAACAAGAAGAATACGCCCGACAGACTTGAGATGAACAAGTACTGCCGTTTCTGCAAAAAGCATACCTTGCACAGAGAAACGAAATAACAGGGGGACTGACAATGGCTGACGAAAAGAAAGCGTCTGCAAAGCCGGAAAAGAGCAGCAAGCCTGCCAAAAGTCCGACGCCAAGGCAGATAAGTCAAAGGCAAAAAAAGCCAAGAAAAATCCGTTCAAATCCATTGGTTCATTCTTCAAAAGCGTAAAATCAGAGGGTAAAAAAGTCGTTTGGTCAGACGGTAAGAACGTGCTCAAGAACACCCTGACCGTACTGGTAGTCGTGATCATCGTCGGCGTGTGCATTTATTTGGTAGACACCGGCCTGACCCTGGGTATGAAGGGCATTAAGAGCCTGAAGACCGACAGTGAGACCACCACCGCTGCCAGCGAAACCACCACCCAGAAAACCACTTCGGCGGCTTTGGCTGAGGCCACCACCGAACAGACCACAAATAAAGACCCGAACGCACGCAGGGGCAGCGCCCCATTCGGATCACAGCAATTTACGGAGGTTCTGTTTAGTATGGAAGAAGCAAAATGGTATGTTGCCCACACCTTTTCCGGTTATGAGAACAAGGTAGCCAGCAACATTGAGACCGTGGTAGAGAACCGCAACCTGCACGATTGGATTCAGGATGTGGTCGTCCCTACCGAGACGGTGGTAGAGATCAAAGATGACGGCACCAAGAAGGAAGTGGAGCGCAAGATCTTCCCCGGCTATGTGCTCATCAAAATGGTGATGAACGACGACAGCTGGTATGTGGTGCGCAACACCCGCGGCTGCACCGGCTTTGTAGGTCCGGAGAGCAAGCCTGTTCCCTTAACGGAGGAAGAGGTACGCAAGCTGGGCGTGGAGAAGGTCACCGTAGAGGTGCACTACGCCGTAGGCGATCTGGTCAATGTGATCGACGGCCCGCTGGAGGGCTTCTCCGGCACTGTGGACGCCATCGACATTCCCAACAACAGCGCACAGGTCACCGTTTCCATGTTTGGGCGCGAAACATCAGTTGATTTTGAGCTTGACCAGCTTGAAAAGGTCAAAGACTAACATTCGGTAATACGCGGCTTGCCGCTGATTATCACCGCTTTTTGCGGTGCGTGGGAGGAGCGCACAGCGCCCCGCCAATGACCACAATTTAGGAGGAAAATTATTATGGCACAGAAGGTAGTAGGTTTAATTAAACTTCAGATCCCGGCCGGTAAGGCGACCCCTGCCCCCCCGGTTGGCCCGGCTCTCGGTCAGCACGGTGTAAACATCGTGGCTTTCACCAAGGACTTTAACGAGAGAACCAAGAACGACGCCGGCCTGATCATTCCCGTAGTGATCACCGTTTATGAGGATCGTTCTTTCACTTTCATCACCAAGACCCCGCCCGCAGCCGTTCTCATCAAGAAGGCTTGCGGCATTGACAAGGCTTCCGGCGTTCCCAACAAGAACAAGGTAGCCACCATCACCAAGGAGCAGGTCCAGAAGATCGCTGAGACCAAAATGCCCGACCTGAACGCAGCTTCTTTGGAGGCCGCTATGTCCATGATCGCCGGCACTGCTCGCAGCATGGGTATTGTAGTAGAAGACTGAGTCCCTTGTGGGAGGAAAGATCCGATTAACCACTGGAGGTAATTTGTAATGAAACACGGAAAGAAATATGTGGACGGCGCCAAAGCTGGTAGACCGCTCCAATCTGTATGATAGCGCTGAGGCACTTGACCTGGCTGTTAAGACCGCCACAGCTAAATTTGACGAAACCATTGAGGCTCACATTCGCCTGGGCGTTGACTCCCGTCACGCTGATCAGCAGGTGCGTGGTGCTGTGGTGCTGCCCAACGGCACCGGTAAAACCGTGCGCGTGGCTGTATTTGCCAAGGGCGACCTGGCTAAGGCTGCTACCGAGGCCGGCGCTGACATCGTTGGCGACGCTGACCTGGTAGAGAAGATCCAGGGCGGCTGGATGGACTTTGATGTGGCCGTTGCCAGCCCGGATATGATGGGCTTCGTTGGTCGTTTGGGTAAAGTGCTGGGCCCCCGCGGTCTGATGCCCTCTCCCAAGGCCGGCACCGTAACCATGGATGTGGCTAAGGCTGTAACCGAGGCTAAGGCCGGTAAGATCGAGTACCGTCTGGACAAGACCAACATCATTCACTGCCCCATCGGCAAGGCTTCCTTTGGGCAGGAGAAGCTGCTGGAGAACTTCAACGCTCTGCTGGACGCCATCATCAAGGCAAAGCCGGCTGCACTGAAGGGCCAGTATATTAAGTCCGTTGCCGTGGCTTCCACCATGGGCCCCGGCGTGCGTATCAACCCCAACAAAGTTGGTACTGTTTCTGCTCAATAAGTTTTTTGGGTATTGACAAGGCTCGTGCCTTGTGTTAAAAATACTATCGCTGTTCAGCCAAAGACAGCAGGTGCCGTTTGGCGTAAGTTGATCGCCTGCCGAGGAATGAATGTGCATGGTTCGCACCCTGCGGTGCAATATCTATGTCATTTTGTGCATTCCGAGGTACATCGGAATGCACTTTTTGTTTTGCTAAACAGCCATAAAGACCGCATTTTGCGGCAAATACTTATGGAGGTTATGTTTTATGCCAAGTACAGCAGTTCTTGAAATGAAAAAGCAGCAGGTTGCCGCTCTTTCTGACCGGATCAAGAATTCCTGCGCCGGTGTAGTGGTTGACTACAAAGGCATCACCGTATCTGACGACACGCAGTTGCGTCACGAGCTGCGTGAGGCCGGTGTGCACTACACTGTCGTAAAGAACACCCTTTTGGGCAGAGCAGCTGAGGCTGCCGGTCTGGAAGGCCTTGAGTCTGTGTTGGAAGGCACCACCGCCATCGCCACCTGTGACGATGACTATGTGGCATCTGCCCGCATTCTGCAAAAGTTTGCAGACGGCCACGACAATTTTGCCATTAAGTCCGGTTATCTGGACGGCAAAGTGATCGCTCTGGACGAGGTTATTGCGCTTTCCAAGCTGCCTTCCAGAGAGGCCATGCTGGCTCAGATCGCAAGTCTTGTTGTTGAGCCCATCGCCTGCATTGCCCGTGCCGTTGCAGCACTGGAAGAAAAGGGCGGTGCAACACCCGTCGCTGCAGAGGCCGAAGAGGCTTCCCGCAGAGGCTGCTCCCGCTGAGGAAGCACTTGCTGAAGAAACAGCAGAATAATTTAATTTTTATTATAATTTACGGAGGTAATTATCATGGCAACCGAGAAAATCACTGCTATTGTAGATTCCATCGCAGAACTGAGCGTTCTGGAGCTTAAAGAGCTCAAGGAAACAATCGAAGAGACCTTTGGCGTTACTGCTGCCGCAGTCGCCGTTGCAGCTGCTCCCGCTGAGGGTGGCGCCGCTGCTGCTGACGAGAAGACCGAGTTTGATGTTGTGCTGACCGATGTTGGCGCCAACAAGATTCAGGTGATCAAGGCCGTTCGTGAGGCTACCGGCCTGGGTCTGAAGGAAGCTAAGGCTATCGTTGACGGCGCTCCCGCTACCGTTAAGGAAGCAATGCCCACCGCTGACGCTGAGGCTCTGAAGGCTAAGCTGACTGAGGTTGGCGCTACCGTTGAGCTGAAATAAGTTCACGCCAAGCAACCAACACGGACACTCCCTTGAGTGTCCGTGTTTTTTTGTCTTGGTGCAGCAAATGCGTTTTGTTTTTTGCTGTGTGCGATACACGCCGCTTTTTTGATTCCTATTGTAATTCTCGGCGGAATTTGCTATGATGGGCATAGATTTTCATAATGGAGGTACGGTTATGACCAACTGGGGATATAAGGCGGTGCGCAAAGTGCTGCAAACCTTTGGCGGGGCGGAGCTGGCGCAGCAGCAAAGCGGACGGATCACCGGTGTACCGGGCAATCCGGAGGTGGCAACGCTGGCCAGACGGGCCGGTGCGGAAAGCTGCGTGCTGCTGAAGAACAACAACCACACCTTGCCCCTGGATCTGTCTGCGCCGGTGGCGCTGTTTGGCCGGGTGCAGAAGAACTATTTTTATGTAGGCAACGGCAGCGGCGGCGATGTTTCCGCCCCGTACAGTATCAACCTAGTGCAAGGGCTGGTAAACGCCGGTGTGCAGCTGGACAGCACGGTACTGGCCGCCTATGAAAGCTGGTGCGCCGCCTCTGTCAACGACCCGGACCCGGGATTTTGGGGGCACTGGCCCCGCTATTATGCAGAAATGCCGGTGAAGCAAGACTGGGTACAAGCGGCTGCTAAGCGGTGCCAAACCGCCGTGGTGGTGATTGGCCGCAGCGCCGGTGAGGACCGGGAAAACACGCTGAAAAAAGGCAGTTTTTACCTGACGAATAAAGAAAAGACCTTGCTGGACGCAGTGACCGCCGCCTTTCAAAAAGTGGTGCTGGTGCTGAATATCGGCAGCATTATGGACTTTGCGGAAATCGACGCCTACGGCGACAAGATCAGCGCCATTTTGCTGGCCTGGCAGCTGGGCATGGAAAGCGGTAACGCGGTGGCGGATGTGCTCACCGGACAGGTGAACCCAAGCGGCCACCTGACGGACACCATCGCCCAAACCTACGCCGACTACCCGGCACAGAACTTTGGCAACAAGGCAGAGAACCGCTATACAGAAGATATTTTTGTGGGCTATCGGTACTTTGAGACCTTTGCGCCGGAGCGGGTGCTGTACCCCTTTGGTTACGGTCTGTCTTACACGGACTTTGCCTGTAAGGTAAAAAAACAGAAATCAAGGACCAGACGGTCACCGTGCAAGTGCAGGTGGAGAACATCGGCGCGCTGCCCGGCAAGCAGGTGGTACAACTGTACGCCAGCTGTCCCTGCGGCGCGCTGGGAAAAGCCGCTAAGGTACTTATTGCCTTTGGCAAAACGGAGGAACTGGCCCCCGGCAAGCACCAAAGCCTGATCCTCACCGCCCCTTATCGGCACTTTGCCAGCTTTGACGACAGCGGCGCAGCCGGGCACAAAAACGCCTGGTTGCTGGAAGCGGGGGACTACACTTTTTGCCTAGGTACAGATGTGCGCAGCGCTGTCCCCTGCGGTGACCTGCACCTGGCGGACACGCTGGTGCTGGAGCAGTGCTGTGAGTTGCTTTCGCCCCCGGCGGACAGCGGCTTTGACCGACTCACCGCCACAGAACAGAATGGCAAAGTGACCCAGACCTACGCCCCGGTGCCCACCGCCACCGTAGACTTAAAGCAGACGATCCTGGATCATCTTCCCCCTGCCCTGCCGGTCACCGGCAACAAAGGGATTTGTGCTGGCAGATGTGGCCGAGGGCAGCGTCAGCCTGGACGACTTTGTGGCGCAGCTGTCTACCACGGAGATGGAGCTGCTCAGTCGCGGCGAGGGCATGATGGACAGCCCACTGGGTGCCTCCGGCAATGCAGGCGCCATGGCCGGGATCAGCGACAGCCTGCGCCAAAAGGGCATACCCCCGGTGATCACCACCGACGGCCCATCCGGGATTCGCCTGCGGGCCACCTGCTCCCTGCTGCCCAGCGGCACCGCCCTGGCTTGCAGCTGGAACCTGCCGCTGGTACAGGACCTGTACGCCGCCATGGGGCGGGAGATGGTGGACAAGGGCACCGATGTGCTACTGGCGCCGGGCATGAATATCCACCGCAATCCGCTGTGCGGGCGCAATTTTGAATACTTCTCCGAGGACCCGCTGGTCACCGGCAAACTGGCCGCCGCGGTGGTACAGGGCCTGCAAAGCGCTCCGGTATCCGCCTGCCCCAAGCACTTTGCCTGCAACAATCAGGAATATAACCGCAACCACAACAATTCCGTAGTCAGCGCCCGCGCCCTGCGGGAGATCTATTTGCGGGGATTTGAGATCTGCATAAAAGAAGCACATCCTAAGAACCTGATGACCAGCTACAACAAGATCAACGGCGTGTGGAGCCACTACAACTACCAGCTGTGCACCGCCCTGCTGCGGGAGGAATGGGGCTACACCGGCAATGTGATGACCGACTGGTGGATGCGCTACGCCCCCTCGCCGGAGTTCCCGGAGCTGCGGGACAACGGCTACCGGGTGCGGGCACAGGTTGATGTGCTGATGCCCGGCGCCAAAACCGCCATCAGCAAGTCCGCCCCCAACGACGGCAGTCTGCTGGCGACCCTGGGCAAGCCCGACGGCATCACCCTGGGCGAGCTGCAACGCACGGCAAAGAATGTGCTACGCATGACCCTGCGCACAAAATTCGCCGGGCAGTATAAAGACTAAAATAATCCCCCACGGTGGATTGCTACTGCCCTGCCGCCGTGGTAAAATGAAAACATCAAGTAAGCGCCCAACGGCGCAATATCGGGAGGATAACCAAATGGCATGTTTCTTAGTACCGGCCGCTGAGGCCGTGGTGGTCACCGCTGTGGCGCTGACCCTGAAGAAAAAAAGGAAGAAAAGCTCACGCTGCCCGCCCATGAAGCTGTGGGCACTGGGGACCTGCCCAGGAGCAGAAATTTACCTGGAGCCGCAAGCTGTTCTTGCTGTCCGGTCTGCTGTGGGGCGGCATTTTGCTGCTGGCCTTTGAGCATCTGTGGCACGGCGAGGTAACTCTGTTTGCACCGTTTCTAACGGCCATGAGCAACCCGGAGGACAAAGCGGTCATGCTCCACGAAATGGCTACTGTGGGTGTGACTATGAGCGCCGTTGTCACCGCTGTATGGGGCATAGCAGTCGCCGTGGTCAGCGCCAAGTTCAAAAAGCGCGCCAAAACGGCTGCGCAGGAGGGTTAATATGTGCCTGCTGCTAACCTTGATGGCTGCCGTGGCGGCTACCGTGGCTTGGTACGCCTGCGAAAAGCGCAAAACCTACCGACTGGGCACGCTGTGCCTGATCTACTGGGGCTGCCGGGCTGATGTGGCTGGTGGACTTCTTCTTTGAATACTTTAGCGAAGGGGCGGCGTATTTTCAGCAGAGCTTCAGCGAGATACTGAACGACAGTCTGCTGGGTCTCTCTGCCGTAACCTTGGGCGCCATCGCCTGGCTGGCGATCTTGCTGGTCAAGGATCCTAAGCGTGTGTTCAAACAGCAATAAATCAAAAAAGGCGACTGCACCGCAGCCGCCCTTTTTCTTTGCCTGAAAAATCTTAGACAAATCCAGTCCCTCTTGCCGCATTATGCACAAGATGGACGAATTCCATCACTTTCCATTGCATTTTTTATAGAATATGTATAATAAAAAAGAGATGTACACATCGTACAAAATAGAATTTGGAGGAACCGATATGGATATGAGCACCAACAAACAACTGCGCCCTTTCGGTATGCGCGATAAGATCGGCTATGCCTTTGGCGACTTTGGATGCAATATGAGCTTTGCATTCATTAACAGCTACCTGATGCTGTTCTATGTCACCTGTATGAAGATTGATCCCAAGCACTTTGCCGTTCTCATTCTGCTGGGCAAAATTTTTGACGCCATCAACGACCCCATCATCGGCGGTCTGTGCGATGCCACCAAACCCGGCAAGGACGGTAAATTTAAGCCCTGGATCAAGTGGGCCAGCCCGGTGCTGCTGCTGTCCAGTATCGCCTTGTTCATTTATGCACCCAGTGCGCCCTACGGGGTAAAGATCGCCATGTGCCTGGGCATTTACTGCCTGTGGAGCGTGGCGTACACCAGCGTGAATGTGCCCTACGGCTCCATGCAAAGCTGCATTACCAACGACCCGGCGGGCCGCTCCTCCCTGTCCCAGTGGCGGAGTATCGGCGCTATGTGTGCCCAGATTCCCATTATGATCCTGCTGCCCCTGCTGGTATATGACAAGAACGACAATCCCCGCGGTGAGCTGTTCATCATCTTTGTGGGCGTGATGGGTGCCATCGGTTTGGTATCCTTCTACCTGCTGCGGCGCATGACCACCGAGCGCATTGCCGCTGCACAGCCCCAGGAGAAACAGAAGTTCAACTATTTTGCCACGCTTGGCTCTTTCTTTAAGAACAAACCCATGATGGGCGTGACCATCAGCACCGTGGCATATCTGGCGCTGATGATGACGGTGACCACCTCCATGCCCTATATCTTTATGTGTTATTTCCAGAACACCAAGCTGATCACCATTGCCACCATGCTGGCCGGATGTCCGGTGGCGCTGGGCATTTTGCTGGTAAAGCCCATGCTCAAGAAATTCACCAAAAAGCAATTGTGCACCTATCCCTTTGTCCTGTCGGCCATCTCTGCCGGCGTGGCTGCCTTTGTGCGGATCCGTAACCCCTATGTTTGGATCGTACTGGTGGCCATCGCCATGTTTGGCTCTGCCTTTTACCTGACCTTGATGTGGGCGCTGGTAGCAGACTGCATCGACTACCAGGAGCGCCGGACCGGCCGCCGGGAGGAAAGCTCCATTTACGCCACCTATTCCCTGTTCCGCAAAATTGCCCAGGGTGTAGGCCGCCGTGGTCAGCTGGGCCATCGGTATGACCGGCTATGACCAAAAGCTGGGCGCCCTGGAGCAGGCTGCCGGTGTACCGGAAAAGATCTATTTCGTCACCGCGTTCCTGCCCTTTATTGGCGCGCTGATCAGCCTGATCAGTATGCATTTTCTGTATAATCTGGACGACAACGCCCAGGAAAAAGTAAAATAATCCACCCGGAGGCAACCCTATGCGACAAATCATCAACATAAACAAAGACTGGCGCTTTTCCAAAAAACCCCAAAGCACCCCCACAGCCCTGCCCACAGACTGGGAGTCGGTGGACCTACCCCACACCTGGAACGGCACAGACGGCCAAGACGGCGGCAACGACTATTACAGAGGCAAGTGCGCCTACGCCAAGGCACTCACCGCCGATGAACTGGGCAGCGCCCCGGTGCATTACCTGCAATTCGACGGCGTAAACAGCAGCGCCCAGGTCTACTGGAACGGTCGGCAGATTGCCAAGCATGACGGCGGCTACTCCACCTTCCGTGCCAAGCTGCCGGAAATTTTGCCGGAGAACCTGCTGGTGGTCTATGCAGACAACAGCCCCAATGAAACGGTATATCCCCAGATGGCGGATTTCACCTTCTACGGCGGCATTTACCGGGATGTAACCGTGCTGGGCGTGGAAGAGAGCCACTTTGACCTGGACTACTACGGCGCTCCCGGCGTGCAAGTGGTGCCCTCCATGCAAGGCACCGACGCCACGGTGGCTGCCACGGCGTATGTGACTGCACCGGCAGGCTGCACCGTGCATTTTGCCATCACCAATAGGAACGGCGACCCGGTGGCAGAAGCCGATGCGGACGCTGCCGATGCAAAGACCAACATCAAAATAGAAAACGCCCACCTGTGGCACGGCACGGAGGACCCGTACCTGTATACCCTGACGGTCACTTTGCTGCAAAACGGCAAAGCGGTAGACGAAATTGCCACCCGCTTTGGCTGCCGCAGCTTTGCTATTGATCCGCAAAAGGGCTTTATCTTAAACGGCAAACCTTATCCCTGCGCGGCGTATCCCGCCACCAGGATCGGCCGGGAATCGGCAACGCCCTCACCGCCAAGGAGCACACGGAGGACATGGATCTGATCTGCGAGCTGGGCGCCAACACCATTCGCCTGGCCCATTACCAGCACAGCCAGACCTTTTATGACCTGTGCGACGAACGAGGTATGGTCGTCTGGGCAGAAATCCCTTATATCTCCCGTCACATGCCCGGAGGCAAGGCCAACACCATCAGCCAAATGACGGAGTTGATCTGCCAAAACAGCAATCACCCCAGCATTGTGGTATGGGGTCTGTCTAACGAAATCACCATGAACGGCGCGTCGGATCCCTCCCTTTTGGAGAACCACCGGGCACTGAACGACCTGGTGCATAAAATGGATCCCACCCGCCCCACAACCATAGCGGTGCTGAGTATGTGCGATCCCGGCGAGGCTTATGTACAGATCGCCGATGTGCTGTCCTACAACCACTACTTTGGCTGGTACGGCGGCAAAACCGAGATGTACGGCCCCTGGTTTGACAAATTCCACAAGAAGTACCCGGATCGGGCGGTAGGCATGAGCGAGTACGGCTGTGAGGCGCTGAACTGGCACACCTCTGACCCCCAGCAGGGCGACTACACCGAGGAGTACCAGGCCAAGTATCACGAGGATGTGATCCGCCAAATCGCCGCACGCCCCTGGATGTGGTCCACCCATGTGTGGAATATGTTTGACTTTGCCGCAGATGCCCGCAGCGAGGGCGGCGAGAACGGTATGAACCACAAGGGCTTGGTAACCTTTGACCGGCAGTATAAGAAAGACGCGTTCTATGCCTACAAGGCTTGGCTGTCCAAGGAGCCGTTCGTCCACATTTGCGGCAAGCGGTATGTGGACCGCACCGAGGATGTGACCAAGGTCACCGTCTACACCAACCAGCCCCAGGTAGAGCTGTTTGCCAACGGCAAGAGCCTGGGCGTGCAGCAAAAGGGCGAATATCCGTTTTTCTACTTTGATGTACCAAACAGCGGCGAGACGACCCTGACCGCCAAGGCCGGGGACTGCACGGACGAGAGTCACCTGCGCCATGTGAATGAGCCAAACCGGGACTATGTGCTCCAAGAGGAGGGCGCCGTCATCAACTGGTTTGAGATTGAGACCCCGCCCGGCTATATGAGCATTAACGACACCATCGGCGATATTTTGGCCACCACCCGGGGCAAGCTGCTGGCCCTGCGGATCGTGCAAATGGTGCGTGCCAATATGAAGAAGAACAAGGGCGGCTTCCACCGGCGGCATGGCAGATATGGCCAAGGGCATGAAAATCAACAAGAGCTTGATTGACATGGGCAAGGGCTTCACCGTCAAGCGCGTGTGCATGATGGCCGGCGGCCTGTTTACCAAGGAGCAGATCCTGGAGATCAACGCCAAGTTGAATAAAATCAAGAAAAAGCAAAAGTAATTTTTGCCACCGACTTCCCTTGCAGAGCCCTGCGAGGGAAGTTTTTTTGCCCCGCACCCGGCAGCGGATCGCCGCGCCGGAATTGGCACGATAAATTTTAATTTACCCCTTGCCCTGCCGCCCCCTGCGTGGTATAATAATAGCCACACGGGCGCGTAGCTCAGTTGGGAGAGTGCTGCATTCGCATTGCAGAGGTCGAGGGTTCGACTCCTTCGTGTCCACCAAAAGCCGATTTCTTTTGAGATCGGCTTTTTTCTTTTGCCCGCCTCGGCCCGCATTTTTTATTATCCGTAATACCGCCGCAATGTACCATATCGCGTAAACCCGGCGGGCAAAACAAAAATCCCCCGTGCCGTTTTAAGGCATCGGGGGATTGGCATCTGTGGCAATATTTTCTATGGTATGCTTGGATACCGGATCAACTGCTTAAGGGTCAGGTTTTCTGCAAAGGATTTGGTTCGGTCGATTTGAGCCAGGTTAAATTGAATATCAAAGCGGGTGCTTGCCTGTGCACCGTCATAGACAATATAAGAGATGGACAAAATTTCATTTGTCCGTTGAAAAATATCGCCAGGCGCAGAAAAGTCATACTTCAAAAGGTCGTTGTAAATCTTTTGGGTGATCTTAAAAGCGGTTTCCGGCAATGCGCCCACATCTTTTGCTGTGCCCGACACTCGATATTAAAATAGGGTATTTGCAAGCGGGAAATTCGAGTAACGGTGTAGCCCGCAGGCGCAACATATTTCCGAACCGTATTCTCTACCACATGATAATAAGTGTCAGAACTGACATCTAGGGTGGCTCTTTTTTGGGCGGTTGTATGTTTGGTTTGCTCCCGGCTGGTGGTTTTCTTATGCGAGACCTGTGCACAGACTGCAGTTATTGTGCGTTCTGCTTGCACCGTATAGGTTGTTGTGCATTCTGCTTGTGTTATATGCGTTGTGGGCGTACCGCGGGGCACAAACGGACAAGTAAGCACAAGTAAGCAGGCGGCTGCGATAGCCATTGCATGAGCAGCGTTTTTCATAAATGGCATTTTTCCAAATATGCCGGCGTAAGGGTTAAATACCCGCGTTGGTTGGTCGCTATCCCTGCCCAGTCCAACACGGCGGCCAGGACAAATACCGGGTCATAGGTGGACTTGCCATACTGCTTGCGAAAATACTTTACGGCAATGGCGCCCATTACTGTATCTTCGGTGCATTTGCCATAGCCCACCTTGTCCGCTTTGCCATGACCGTTGCCTTTAGGCGCAGTATAGTTTTTGCTGTTTAGCAGCAGTTGGACAATGGTGTCAAACACCGTATATTCCATTGAAAATGTTTTTTTACTGAGTTTGTCGCTGACAAAGGTTTTGCCCTCCGGGTTAGCAATAACTTGACAGGGCTTTCCGTCCAGCAGCGGTATTGTCACCGCACCGCCCGCTGCAAACAGCTTGTACCGCACGATCTCAGACGGAATATTGCTGTCTTGGTGAACAGGACCGAATGCCGCCGGATCTAAATGCACAGGTTCCGGCTGGTTTTTTTCGGTCAGGTCTAAGGCGTTCAACAGTTGATCCAGCCGTCGCTTGACCGTGGGATAGGAAATACCCAGTTCTTCCCCTACCGCCTTAATATTGCCCTGATTTTTTAAGAAGCAATCTAAAAATGCACACAGCGGGGCAGACAGTGTATCGTACCGCGACAGCGGTTGAGTCACCGGAAACTCCGCCTTGCAATTTTCACAAGCCACTTTTTGCCGTATAGAGCGCACCGCCGCAAGCGGGGCATTTGTCAAACTGTAATGTATTCATATCATTTTCCCATTTCAAGTAGAATATAACATAATATTTACGCCTTGTCAATATAAGATGTTAAAAATATTTATGTCTTAATGCAAGAGTCAAAAGTCAAGACCGGCGGGCGGCAGATCAGTAACTGCTTTGTAGGGTCGATGCCTACATCGGGCCGCATTTTTTATTATCCGGAATACTGCCGCAATGTACGGACCGCAGGGGCTTGCAATTTTGCTCCGTTTTGTGTACCATGGTAGCAGAGAAACTGTACGAATTTGCAGCAAAGGAGATGGGAGCGGCCTATGCGCACGGTGAAAATTGCATACACGCCCCCGCAGCGGCGCTCCCTTGGGGAAAAGCTGCGCTACAAGCTGGCGGTGCGGCGCAAGGGCGGCCCGGTCTGGGCGCGCATTGGGGACACCCGGCAAATGGTCCACCGCTATCCCGGGCACAACAGCCGTCGGGCTTTTGTGCAGGCAGTGCTGGCCTACGGCTGTTCCTCTTATCTGGCGGAACGACTGCTGAATCCTCGCCGCCGGGAGGAAGTCCGCTTTGCAGCGCCCTATCGCCCGGCACCCGGTGATCGGCTGTACCACTGGGCAATACTGGACAATATGGCCGATATTCGCGCCCACGGGCTGCGCCCGGCCAACCGGGGCGGCTATGTATACATCACCGACGACCCGGACTACATCGCAAACAGCAGCTATTTTTACTGGAAGGTGGGCCGTATCGGGCAAGACGCCACCTTTGTGCTGCTGGAAATTGACGCCTGTGCGCTGGCCCGGACCCAACCCATTATGCGGGTGCTGGAGCACCACGAATTTGCCGTTCCCGCCGTACCGCCGAAATATCTGACGCTGGTGTAAGCACCCACCATTTGCCGTCAAAAGCAGACAAGAACAACAAAATATTGACAGCGACACAGGGAAATGCTACAATAAAAACAACCGGGGACGCAACGGAGCTGACTTATAAGCATTCCGCCGCGTCCTCTTTTTGGATTAAAAATCATTGACTGTAGGGGGAAATGCGATGCAATTCAAATCGGACGGCACCTTGAAAATCATGCAAATCACCGATATGCAAGAGATTCCGGCCATCTCACCGGACACCCTGGCACTGCTGGACGCGGCGGTGGAGGCGGAGCACCCGGATCTGGTCATCTACACCGGCGACCAAATCAAGGGCTACGGCGTGACCTACAAGGGCAAGACCAAAAAAGAGTTGGAGGCCGCTGTGGCCAAGACCATTACCGCCCTGCTGGAGCCGGTAACCCGGCGCCACATTCCCTTTGCCGTTACCTTTGGCAACCACGATCGGCAAGTGGGCATCAGCAATGCAGACCAATTTAACGACATATACAAATCCCTGCCCGGCTGTATCGGAGAGCAAGCAGAGGGCATTCCCGGCGGCGAGCACCTACGCAGTGCCCCTGACCGCCTCTGACGGCTCCGGGCGCACGGTGATGAACCTGTACCTGTTCGACACCGGCACCGACGCCAAGGGCGGCGGGTATGAGGCCTTTGATCCGGCCATTATCGACTGGTATCGCAAGACCCGGGACGCACTGAAGGCAGAAACCGGCCACTATGTGCCCTCTTTGGTATTCCAGCACATTCCCATGCCGGAGTATTACCATGTGCTGCGACGGGTGAAAAAAAGCGAGAAAGGCGCCATCCAAGCCTTCCGCACCCATAAAAACGAATTCTACAAGCTGGGCGATACCTGCCGTCCCGGCGATATGTTGGAGGAGCCGCCCTCCATTCCGGACATCAACAACGGCGAGTTTGATGCCCTGCACGAAAAGGGCGATATTCTGGGCGTGTTTGTAGGCCACGACCACAAAAACAGCTTTGTTGGCCGGTACAAGGATATGGACCTGGGCTTTACCCAGTCCGCCGGCTTTAATGTGTACGGCAACCGCACCAAGCGCGGCGTGCGCTGCTTTGTTCTGCATGAGGACGACCCCACGCATTACGACACCTACACCCGCACCTATGAAGAATTGGTGGGCACCAAGGTGCACCGCCCGGTGTTTGATTACCTGTCCAGCAAAGCCCCGGCTACCATGGACGCAGCCATTCCCATGATCGTAAAGACCGTGGTGGGGCTGGCGGTAATCGTCGCCCTGATCATTCTACTGGCCAAACTACTGTAACGGAGGACCATTATGAACGAAAAGAAAAAAGACAACGCCTTCGTCCGCTGGACAGAGAAGCACGCAGAAATCTGGAAATTCATCAAATTTATGATTGCCGGCGGCGGCTCCTCTGCCGTAGAGTTGGTGGTACACATGGTACTGCTGGCAACGGTGTTTAAGCCCTTTTTGGATCAGCCCATCACCAACGACGCGCTGAATATGATCGGCATTGAGTCCAAGGGCTATCTGTACACCTACCTAATCTCCACCACCGTGGGCTACGGCATCGCCTTTATCCTGAACCGAAAGATCACCTTTAAGGCAGATGTGAACCCCACACTTAGTATGATCCTCTATGCCATTATGGTGGTGTTTACCATCTTTGCCAACGGCTGGATCGGCTCTGCTATGACCACCTTTGCCCAAGGGCACAACCTAACCGGCGGCTTTTGGGACATGGTGATTAAGCTGATCGGTATGGCGATCCCCACGCTGTGGACCTATCCCTGTAACCGCTTTATCATTCACCGCAAGAAGAAACCCCAGATCACTGCAACAGAGAAAGAAGAAGCATAATTTATGAGCAATACCACTGAAAAGAAAGAAAAGCAGAGCTTTGGCCAATTTATCAAATTTGCCTTATTCTCCGCCTCCGCCGGCATTATCCAGGTGCTGACCTTTACCCTTCTAAGCGAGGTGGTCATCAAGCTGCCTGCCATTCAAAGTGCCATGGAGAGCAACGCTACCTTTGCCAGGATCATGCAAAATGAGTACGGCCCCATGTACCTGACCGCCCTAATCCTGTCTGTGGTGTGGAACTTCACCTTTAACCGCAAATTCACCTTTAAGTCCGCCGCCAATGTGCCGGTGGCCATGCTAAAGGTCTTTGCCTTTTACCTGGTGTTCACCCCATTTCCACCCTGCTGGGCAATTACTTTACCGCCAAGTTTGCGGATGTGAGCGCCATCAACTACATTGTGCTGGGGCTGACTATGGCCACCAATATGATCACGGAATTCCTCTATGACAAATTCGTGGTGTTCCGCGGCCAGGAGAATACCGCCGTCAGCAAAAAGGACAAGAAAAAAGCATAATAAAATCGCAAAAAGACGAAGAAAAGCGACTGCGCAAAAGTGCAGTCGCTTTTTATATGTTCCGTATCAGTCCAGCATTTGCAAAATCTCTTCCTTAGAGCGAACGCCCACGGCACGATTAACCGTACGGCCGTCCCGAATCACCAGCAAAGTGGGAATACTGGCAATGCCAAAGGCCTGGGCCAGCTCCGGCTGCTCGTCCACATTCACCTTGCCCACCTTGGCGTCGGTAACCTCTGCGCCGATCTCATCCACAATGGGCGACACCATACGGCACGGGCCGCACCAGGTGGCCCAAAAATCCAACAGCACCGGGCACCCGGCCTGCATCACTTCTTCCTGAAAATTCTCTTTTGTAACGGTCATAACGGCCATTTTAGTCATCCTCCTCTGTTTTATAATACAACCGACAATGGCAAAACCCCGGCTCCTTTTGCTCTCTGAACGCCTTGCACATACACTTGGTGTCCGGCGAACGCTCCAGCATACAGGGGCAATAGCCGCCTGTGCGCTTTAAGCCCTCTCGCACGGTTTTGACCATCTCTTTGTCCGGATTCAATTTGATCTTCACTGGGTTCCCTCCCTTTTTCTTTATTGTAACACACCTGTAAAGCCATGGCAAGCGGGGGATTTTGACCGGCTTTGACAGACGATTTTCTTTATTTTGTCCGATATTTTGCCGCTTATACAGATATACGCGACCGTAATTGCACACTTATGCGAATTGTGAACATTAAGTGAATTTTTCATAAAATGCCACAAATCTCCATATCTACTTGCTATAATAGACTGGGTTTTGTCTTTTCAAAATCCACATTTTAGTCCTACCTATACGGCTAGGCACAATATGGAGGTACGCAATTATGTGCGGTATCGTAGGCTATATCGGCGGCCAAAAGGCCAGTCCGATTTTACTTAGTGGACTGATGAAGCTGGAGTACAGAGGATACGACTCTGCCGGCATTGCAACATTAGAGGACGGCACCCCTACGGTGGTGAAAAACACCGGTCGGGTGCGTAATCTGTACCAGGACCCGCAGCTGGACGCCCTCACCGGCACCGTTGGCATTGCCCACACCCGCTGGGCCACCCACGGCAAGCCCAGCAAGGAAAACAGCCACCCTCACCTGGACAGCCGCGGGGTATTTACCGTGGTACACAACGGTATTATTGAGAATTATGAGGATCTGCGCAGTGAGCTAGAGCTGGAGGGCTGCACCTTCAAAAGCGAAACAGACACCGAGGTGATCCCCAACCTGATTGCCCACTACTATTTTGCAGACAAAGGACCGGCAGAGGAGCGCTTTCTGCGGGCTACCCAGCGGGCGTGCAAACGGCTGGAGGGCAGCTATGCCATTGAGGTGCTGTGCAGCGAAACGCCCGACCAAATGATTGTGGTGCGCAAATCCAGCCCCTTGGTCATCGGCATTGGGTACAAGGAGAATTACATTGCCTCGGACATTCCGGCCATTCTCTCCTACACCAAGGATTTTTACCTGCTGAACGACCAGGAGTACGCAGTCATCACCCGAGAGAATATCACTTTCTATGACGAACAGCTGCACCCCTTTGAGAAGAAGCACCAGCGCATTGACTGGGATGCCACCGCGGCGGAGAAAAACGGCTACCCGGACTTTATGCTCAAGGAAATGTACGAACAGCCCTCTACCGTACGGGAAACCATCGGTACCCGTGTAACCGCCGGTGCGCCCACCCAAGTGGACGGACTGGACTTCACTGCGGCGCAGCTGCAAAATCTGCACCAAATTTACATTATCGGCTGCGGTACCGCCATGCACGCGGGGCTGGCGGCCAAGCCCATGTTTGAACATTTAACGCATATCCCCACCCAGGTGGATGTGGCGTCCGAGTTCCGCTATCGGGACCCGTTGGTAGATGACCGCACCCTGTGCATTTTTATCAGTCAAAGCGGCGAGACTGCCGATACCATTGCCGCCCTGCGGCTGGCAAAGGCTGCCGGTGCCGCCACCTTGGCCGTCAGCAATGTAATTGGCTCCTCCATTACACGAGAAGCGGATTACACCGTTTACACCCATGCCGGACCGGAAATCGCCGTGGCTTCTACCAAGGCCTATACTGCCCAAGTGGTGCTGCTGGCGGTGCTGGCCATTCATTTTGCCGAGCTGTTGGGTCTGGGCGCCGGTGTGGCAGCCGACCTAAAAGCCGATCTGCTGGAGTTGCCGGCACTGATCGAAGAGACACTCCAGTGCGCTCCCCAAGTGAAAGCCTTTGCAGACAAGATCCATCGAGAGACCGATGTGTTCTTTATCGGTCGGGGCAGCGACTACACCACCAGCCTGGAGGCGTCGCTGAAGCTGAAAGAGATCTCCTATATCCACTCGGAGGCGTACCCCAGCGGCGAGCTGAAGCACGGGCCCATTGCCCTGATTGAAAAGGACCACCGTCATCGGCACCATTACGGACCCGGCGCTGGTGGACAAATCCGTCAGCAACCTGAAAGAGGTCATCACCCGAGGCGCTAAGGTACTGGTGGTCACCAACCGCGATGTGCGGGCGTCAGATATTGACACCCTGATCCGCGTACCGGAAACCCACCCGCTGCTGGCACCCGCCGTGTCCATTTTGCCCTACCAGCTGCTTAGCTACTATATCGCCAAGCAAAACGGTCTGGATGTAGATAAACCTCGGAATTTGGCCAAATCTGTAACGGTGGAATAATCATACGAACCGCCCTTGTCATGGGAGGCAAAAGGTAAATCAATATAAAATAGCCCTGCGGCACACACCGCAGGGCTATTTTTATACCGGGTACTTATTCGCCGAAATAGCGCTTTAACAAACCTTCAAAGGCTTTGCCGTGGCGGGCCTCGTCGCGAGCCATCTCGTGCACGGTGTCATGAATCGCATCCAGGTTGGCAGCCTTAGCCTTCTTAGCCAACTCAAACTTGCCCAGGGTAGCGCCGTTCTCGGCAGCCACACGCATCTCCAGGTTCTTCTTGGTAGAGGGGGTCACCACCTCGCCCAGCATCTCGGCGAACTTGGCAGCGTGCTCTGCCTCTTCATAAGCGGCCTTTTCCCAGTAGAGACCGATCTCCGGGTAGCCCTCACGGTGTGCCACTCTGGCCATAGCCAGGTACATACCCACCTCGGAGCACTCGCCGTTAAAGTTGTCTCTCAGGCCCTGGACGATCTCCTCGTCCACGCCGTCGATAATGCCTACCTGGTGCTCGGCAGCCCAAGTGCGCTCCTCGTTCTCCCGCACGGCCATCTTAGCGCCGCAAATGGGGCAAACATCAATGGGGGTGTCACTCTCATACCCGCATACCGGGCAATAATACTTTTTGCTCATAATCGTCTTTCTCCTTTTTAGATGATTTGGATAACACATTTATTGACAACAGCTGCAAATGCCGCTGAAGTACACATCTTTGTGGTGGACGGTAAAGCCGTCCAGTCCCTGAATACCTATCAGGTCCGGGATAAAGTCATAGATCCGCCCGCATTTTTCGCACCGGAAGTGCCCGTGGAAGCGGGTGTCCGCATCGTAGTGGATTCGGCCGCTGTCAATGGTCACCGGAATGATCAGACCGCAGGCGTCCAGGGCTTGCAGGGCATTGTACACTGTGGTCTTTGAGAAAGCGGGATTGTCCTCCAGCACTGCCCGGTACACGCTCTCCACATCCGGGTGGGTGCGGTGCTCGCACAGATACTTGTACACGGCAATGCGCTGGGGCGTTGCTTTAAACCCTCGATCCTTAAAGATTTGTACGATCTCTGCCGTTTCCGTTGGGATCACCTCTCTTTATGTTGTAATTATTACTGATTTGTAATGAGTACAACATAAATATACACGATTTCTAACCGGATGTCAAGTCTTTTTTTTGATTTTTTGCACTTTTTCCGGCGGGTACAGAAAGCCCCGGCGCCTACAAAGCGGCGCCGGGACAATTTTGCTTTTTATTTTATACAAACTTAATAGGTAATGCTGTCGGTGGTAATGTAGGTAACACCCTTGTCTTTCAGGCTTTGCAGCGTGTCCATATCGTCAATGGTCCAGGCAGCCCACTTCCAGCCCGGCATCCAGGCACTTTTGCACCACTTCCTTGGTGTTTTCGTCCTTGTTGCCGTTAAAGTCAATGCCGCACTCTCCGCCCAGAGCCTTGGCGTCTGCAATGGCCTGGTCGTCGATCTTCTGTACCAAATACCACACCGGCACATCCTGGGACAGCTTGCGGATCTGCTGCAAATTCTCCAAATGGAAGGAGATAAACAGCGGCTGCACCGGTGTCCGCCACCAGCTTCATGATCTCGTCATAATGCTCCGTGTTGTTTTTGCCTTTCAGCTCGATCACGGCGGTCATATTGTACTGGACACAGGTCTTTAAGTAGTCCTCTAAGGTGCAAATTTTCAAATTGGGGTATTGGTCGATATTCACCCCATTGTCCGTATTGTAGGTGAGCAGCTCGTCGTAGGTCTTTTTTTCCACAAAGGCGTGCTGATCCATCATACGGTAGGTATGGCTGTCGTGAGAGATGACCCACACCCCGTCCTTGGTGCGATAGGTGTCGCACTCGGCGCCGGTAAATCCGGCCTTGCCGGCCTCCTCAAAGGCAGGCAGCGTATTCTCCGGTGCCACGGCACGGAACCCACGGTGGGCGATCAAGGTCACATCATGATTGCCCATAGCGGTGACAGTGTAGTCCTTCACCTGGCAGTAATTGTGCAGATAGATCAACCCGCCGCTGACCACAATCAGGATCAGCGCCAGCAGCACGCTGCACAGGATCACTGCCACCTTTTTGCCGGTGGACCACTTTTTCTTCTCTTTTTTCACTGCGGTTTTACTCATTTTCTTTTTCCCCCTCCGATTGCGTTGGGAATTTGATCACCTTATCGTCGGTGACGAACTCCCCTTTTTTGTTCCACTTGCCCTGCACACCCTTGTGGGCGGCGCCCAACTGAAAATGCAGCTGGGCAATACCAAAGTCCAGGCTCTTGTCAGAGTACGGCGCGTCCACCGAGGCAGAGATCTTGCCTTCCTCATAGCGAAAGCGCACGCACCGCCGGTTGGTGGCAGACGGTGCCTTTTCTACCATCTGCATGGCAAACACATACGGCTCCGGCAGCGCCCGGTCGCAGGCCTCCATCATCTTTTTGGTAGGGGCTTGTTGGTCTTGTGGGTGGCGTTGTACATCATCTTCTCTTTCATGCTCTTGCCGGGCTTTACATTGCCGATGGTGATCACGCCGTACAGGCGCAGATCCCGGGGCAAATCCAGCATTTGGTAGAGCTTGTTCTCATTATATGTACCCGTTACCCAGCAGGTGCCCAGCCCGTGGTACACACACTGCAAAACAATACTTTCGCCAAAGTAGCCGCTTTGAATTCTGGCCCACTCCGTGTCCGGCCCGCACACAGCCACCAGCGCAAATTTGCCGGTAAACAGGGTAAAGGGGGCCGTGCCATCCGCCAACAGACGAAAGGAAAGCCCGCTTTGGCGATTGACGGCGTCCACCATCTCCTGCAAGATCTCCAGCACCCGGGGATCCGGCGGCGTGTGGCTGTAAGTACGGCGGGAACAGCGGGCGCCGATGGCCTCAATATATTCTGCATTGGTCAAATGTACCACTTCCTCTCTACGGCAGACACTGCCTACTGCACGCCCCCCGCCCGGCGCAAAACCGGGCAGGGGAACACAGCCTCAGTATAGCACAATCCCGGGAGAATTACAAGTCAAAGGTCACGCCGTAAGCCTGAACCCAGCCGTAGATCTGGACCACATACGCCACCACCTGTGCCCCGCGCATCAGCTGACCGTACCAAGGCTCTTGCAGGGTGTCCGGGTTTTGGCACAGAGCGACCACCGCGTCCCGGTTCAGCAGTTCATACAGTGGGCAGGCGGTGTCCGTCAGCACCGGCTCTACCAGCGCCTTTACCCGGGCAAAATACGCCGGATTAAAGGTCTTGGGGTACGGGCTTTTTTTGCGCCAGGCGATCTGATAGGGCAGCTCCCCCTCAAAGGCCTTGCGCAGCACGCCCTTCTCCCGCCCCTCCGGTGACTTCAGCGCCCAAGGCATATTGTAGGCGTACTCCACCAGCCGCCAGTCGCAAAACGGCACCCGCACCTCCAAGGCGCTGTGCATACTCATGGCGTCCTTGCGCATCAACAGTGTTTGCATAAACCAATCGGTGTTCAGCCGGAACATCTGGCGCATACGCTTTTCCAGCGGGCTGTCTGTGTCCAGCACCTCCGTGTCCGCCACCGTGCGGCGGTAGGCGGCCTGCACATAGTCCGCCCCCTCCGGCAACAGCCCCGGGCGCAGCAGACTTTGGCGCACGTCTACGCTGCGGGACCAGGGGAATGTGTCCGCAAACAAGATCTCCTGCCGATGATACCATGGATAGCCGCCAAAGATCTCGTCGGCGCATTCGCCGGACAGGCACACCTTAAAGTCCCGGTGCACCTGCCTGCAAAACAGCAACAAGCTGGAGTCCACATCCGTAAAACCCGGCACGCCACGGGCCAGAGTGGCCTCCACCAGCGCCTCTGCCACATCCACATTATTCAGCACCACATTACGGTGATCGGAGCCGATGGCCTCGGCCATTAGGCCGATATAATCGCTGTCCGCATTGGGCTGGAACAGACTCTTTTGGAAGTAGCGGTCGTTGTCCTCATAATCCACCGAGTAGGTGCACAGCCGCTCCCCCTGCGCCGCCATCTTCCGGGCGGCGATCTCGGAAATAATGGACGAGTCCAGCCCGCCGCTAAGAAAAGTACATACCGGCACATCGCTGACCAGCTGGCGCTCCACCGCGTCCGTCACCAGCTGATGGGTGCGCTCTATGGTGTCCGCCGGGCTGTCCGTATGGGGCGCGGCGTGCAGCTTCCAGTACCGATGCACCTGCAAAGTGCCGTGGTCATAGGTCAGGTAGCAGGCCGGAGGCAGCTCCGCCAGATCCCGAAACACCGCGTGCCCCGGGGAGCGGGCAGGCCCCAGCATAAAGATCTCTGCCAACCCGCTGCGATCCACCACCGGCTCCACCTCCGGGAGCAGCAGCAAGGTAGGGATCCGGCTGGCAAAGGCAAACAGTCGCCCCTTTTTGCAGTAGAACAGGGGCTTTACCCCGATCCTGTCCCGGGCAGCAAACAGGGTCTTACCGGCGGGTGTCATACACCGCAAAAGCAAAAATGCCGTTGAGCTTTTCCAAACACCCGGCTTTCCACTTATGATAGGCCTTAAGCACCACTTCCGTATCACAGGTGGTCTCAAAGCTGTACCCGGCGCTTTCCAGCAGATGGCGCACCTGCGCCGTGTTGTAAATTTCACCATTATAGGCAATCACTAAATCGCCAAAGCGCATGGGCTGCCGCCCACCTGCCGGGTCAATAATCGCCAGCCGCCGGTGCAGCAGCGCCGCCCCCGGCTCTAAGTATCGCCCACTGTCGTCCGGGCCACGGCTTCGCAGGCTGTCGCTCATTTGGCACAGCAGCTGCTCTTGCTCTCGCAGATCCACATCCTCACGCAGAATTCCTGCAATTCCGCACATAACATCACCTCACTTTTAGTCTATGCAGGCGCACGCCCTTTGCCAGTAACGGAATTTTTGGAAATTTGCAATTTGGGCTTGACTATCATTTTTTGTTGTGTTATAGTATTAAGGCGTTAAGAAATGCTGGTGTAGCTCAGTTGGTAGAGCAGCTGATTTGTAATCAGCAGGTCAGGGGTTCGAGTCCGTTCACCAGCTCCACGGCGGAGTTGGCAACGCCGTTCTCCGCATTTATATGGGTAGGTTCCCGAGTGGCCAAAGGGAGCAGACTGTAAATCTGCCGTCTACGACTTCGATGGTTCGAATCCATCCCTGCCCACCAAAGAAACGACAATTTTCTTCCGAAGATTGTCGTTTCTTTTTATTTTTGCACAAAAAGTAACCGGCAGGAAAGTTCCCTGCCGGTTTTTTTATACCTGTTAAATCTGATACCACTTGATTTCGTTAGGCTCCAGGTGCAGGTCAAACCCGCTGCCGTCGCCCACATACACGGTGGTGTCTTGCGGCTCATAGGTGTTGTTGACCACGCAGTATTTGCCGTTCTTTACATAAGCGTGGACCTCCACATTGTAGTTGGTGGAGAACCACTTGTGCAGCTCCGCCTCCGCAGAAGCCGCCCACAGCACTGCACGGTACAGCACGCGGCTGTTCTTAAAGCTGTACGGCAGACCGCTGATATACACGCCGCGACCTTTGCCGAATTCTTTGACCGCCATCTGCACCTCACAGCCGTTGCGCACCGCAAAGGGCAGCTCCGTTTCGTTCTGGAGCAGCACCCGAGCGCCCTCCAGAGCCACAATGTTCTTCTTGCCCTCGCCGAAGTCCACATCGCCGTTTGTATCCGCCAGGATAAAATGATCCGGGTGGGCGGTGGTGTTGTAGCGGTCCGTGTTCAGGGCAAAGCCGTTTTCCTCTTCCACGCCCAGAATATCGTCCAGCTGGAAGAACTTGCCCTGCCACTGGTGGGCTGCCGGCTCACCCACGCCGATGAAACCGCCGCCGTTATAGACAAAGGCCTTTACCCGGGTGACGATCTCCTCATCACACCAGTAGGCATGCCGCCGGTCTGGGCGGTATCTGCGTCGCCCACATTCAGGATTACGTCAAACGGATCCAGGAAGTGAGGATCACTCTTAATATCCTCAAAGCTGATAAACGCCACATCAAAGGGTGCGCCGCTAAGCGCCTCAATGACGCCGAAATAAGAATAATTCTGCCGATAATACAGACCGTGATGCACCATATGGTTGCCCCAGGCGCGCATTTTGCCCCAGCAGTTGAGCACGGCCACCTTCTTTACGCAATAGGGGGTCACGCCCTGAATATTGTCATACAGGGTGCGGAACTCGTCGCACACAGACTCAATGTAATCCACAAAGTCCGGGAACTGGAGCGCCAGTTTTAAGTAGCCACCGTAGCCGATCCGCTGAATGGGACTGCGCAGAATGGCACGGCGAGCGGTGACCCAGTTGGTCTTGGCCTCCATAATGGGATCGCCCCCTCGTGGAACACATCCGGGAAGAAATAGGGCAGGAATCGACCCTCCGTGTACTTTACATTCTTAATATCGCTAAACAGCCGCAAGGTGCACCGTTGCCCACGCTTCCTACCACCGCGTCCAGCCCGATGGAGGGGAATTCCTCCATGAACGGTTCGGTGCCGATCCAGTGGTCGCCCATAAACATCATAGCCTCTTTGCCGTAGCTGTGCACAATGTCTACCATCTCTTTGGCCAGCTTAGCCACCTCCCGGCGCTGGAACGCCTGGAAGTCCTTAAATTCCTTCGTGGGAATCCGGTAGCTGTTGTTCATATAGCCCTGGTCAATAATGAACTCCGGGCGGAACTTGTAGCCCACCTCCTGCTCAAACTGCTTTAAGATATACGGGCTGACAGAGGCAGAATAGCCGAACCAATCCACCCACTTCTCCCGCGCCATCTCGTCAAATACCAAGGTAAACTGGTGGAAGAAGGTGGTAAAGCGGATGACATCCACATAGGGATGCTCGTCGATAAAGCGGCGCAGCCGCTCCATAGAGTGGGCATGGGTCTTGGGCTGGCGCACATCAAAGGTGATCTGCGGTTCCGCGTCTTTCCAGTCGTTGACCACCGCGTTATACATATTCACCGGATCCCACATAATGTAGGTCAAAAAGCTGACGGTGTATTGGTGGAAGGGCACGGTGCGGATCACCACATTGCCGCTCTCCCCATCATAACGCCAGTCCTCTCCCGGCACCGGCGCACCGGTGGTGCGGTCCATCACTTCCCACCAACGCTGAATATCATCATAGGTATTCACCTTCAGCATTGCCGGGTACAGGTGGTCCATCAGGTGGATCTCCAGCGTGTCCTTCACCGCCGTATGGAACGGGGTCATAATGTACATCTGCTGCACCTCGTCCGGGTTCGCCTTGGCCCAGGCGTTGTCCTTGCGGGTGGTGCAGTAGGTGGCGTAGATCTTGGCGCCGGTGTCTTTCAGCTCCTGGGGGAACTCTGTGCCGTCGCAGTCACGCAGGGCGTCTGCGCCCCAGCGCTCCATAATTTCTTTGGTCTGGGGCACCACATCCAGATCGGTGGGGATGGTGACTCTGCCCTTTCTGTTTGCCATAGTTTGTTACCTCAATCTTCCTTGCTGTCCGCCGGAACGACGGTGTTGTTCACCAGTTTCATCTTGCCGTGGTTGCGCTTGCGCCGCAAGGGCACACCCGGCTCCATATAAAATGTGTTGCCCTCTACCAAACCGTCCGGGTTGCCGGAAGGCGACAGCACGCCCCCCAGATCCCGGTAGCTTACATTGTGGCGATAGGTGCTGTGCACCGCCTCGCCCAGGCAAAACATCATGGCTCCGCCCTCGTTGTAGGCGGAGTAATTGTATTCATACACGGTGCCGTCTCCGGAGTCTGCGTCATAGGCCATACCGTCCTGGTTCAGTTTGGTATCTGCCACATCGTTGTACCGCAGCAGGGCGTCCTTGCACTTCCAGGGCCAAATGGCCGCCGCCACCTTGCCCTGGCGCTTGCCCGGGTATTTGTAATAGCGGTCGTTCATCTCAACGGCGCAGCTGTCCGCCGTGTTGTGCTCCACCAGCGGGCGCAGGGCGTACATGGGGGTAATCGCATCGCCCCCGGCAGCCACCACATAATTGCCCCGCAGGGTAATATTTTCGTGGCCGTATTTTAAGAAAGCGTCTTCTGCCAGTTCCTTGGCAGCAAAGTCCCGGTGCCGATAGCTGTAACCCACTGCAATACCCCAGCGGCTCACCTGCTGAACCATACAGTTCTCCACCGTTACACCGTCATACCGAGCCACGCCGGTCTTGGCCTCATCGGCCGGAGTCAGGGCGGTCATATAAATGCCGCCGTTATTCATGTGCTTGTTGTATACATTGCCCTTCACATCATGGACAAACAGTCCGGTGAGCGTAATGCTGTGCAGGGTGCACCCGATCCCGGGCTACCACCGCCACGCCGGTGCGGTCCATCTTGTCTGCAGCGCAGTAGCTTTCCAGGTCGGTAAAGGGCGCATCGTTGGTGATCTCCAGATCCCGCAGCACAATATTTTCCACATCATAGAGCAGCACGGCGGAGGACACTTCTCCCCGATATACATGGCCGTCAAAATCCAGCGGCGTGCCGTAATCCTGGTACCATACCCCGGTACCGTTTGCCGCAATACAAGGCAGGGCATCGCCCGTACCGTAAGCGCCGATCTCTATGGGCGCGCCGGCAATATCGCCGCAGTTTTTCAGGTGCAAGACCTCTCCGGCAAACACGCTGCCCCGCTCTAAAAGCACCTTGTCCCCGGGCTGCAAAGAAAGGGCGCTGACCTGCGCCTGGTGCAAGAACGGCGTCTGCGGGGTCAGGCCGTCAAAATCGGCACTGCCGTGAAGAGAACTAACGTAATAAGTCTTGGACGGCACGGTCATACTCCTCCTCTCGCATTTTCTTACGAACCACCTGCTTCACTTCACGGAAACGGAATTTGTCCCCCATATAGCGCGTAAACAGGTCCTTGTTGGCCTTGTAATAGGCCTTTTCTTCCCGGGCGGTAATCGGCGCATAATTGTAACGCACCTGCTTGCGCTCCCCGGCGAATGCCAGCCGAAAGCGGGTGCATTCATATTGCAGATACGCGGGCAGCGGATAGGCGGTCAAGCCGTACACCACTTCCCCGGCAGCCAGCTTTTCCCCACGGCGGGCATTCTCCCGACGGCAGCGTTCTTCTGCCGCCTCCAGACTGTCGTCGTCAATCAGTCCCAGCTGTTTTGCAAAAAGTCAGGTTGGCGCAAATGCGCCGCAGCTCCTGCGGATCCTTTGCATACTTGTTCATCTTTTTACCCCATTGAACAGGCCGGCGCAAGCGCCCCGGCGCGATTTTTGTGATCCCCTATATCATACCGATTTTGGCTCTATATTGCAAGGGAATTTTCAGATTATCCCCCCAATTTTCGCCTTGGTCTTGCCCGGGGGTTGAAATTTTGCTATACTGGGGAGAGAAACAAAATGAGGTGGGCGTATGAAACAGGGCAAATTCATTGTATTTGAGGGACTGGACGGCAGCGGCAAGACCACCCAATTGGAGCGGCTGGGTGCTCGACTGACGGAAAAGCTGGGCACAAACGCCGTTTACTGTACCCGGGAGCCGGGGGACAGCGCCCCGGGGATACTGTGCCAACAGTTCAGCCAAAAAAAGCTGGCCTTGGCGCCGGAGACGGTAGCGCTGCTGTATGCCGCCGACCGGGTGGAGCATATTGCAAAGGACCTGCTGCCTCGACTGGAGGCCGGCCAAACGGTGCTGTGCGATCGGTACTATTTTTCCAACTTCGCCTATCAGACCCTCACCTCTGATTTAGAGGATCTGCTGCGATACAACGCCTTTGCCCGGCGCACCCTGCGCCCGGACGCCGTAGTGTTTGTCGATGTGGACCCGGAGGAATGTGCCCGCCGGAGAGCGCACCGGGGTGGCGCCGCGGAATTCTATGAAAAAACAGAACTGGCTCGCCAAATTCGCACCGGGTATCAGCAGGTGTTTGACCGATTAAAAACGGAAGAGCACATTCTCATCGTGGACGGCAGCGGCCGGCCGGATCAGGTAGAGGCCCGCATTTGGTCCGCCTTGCAGGAGTATTTTGAATCCGGCGTTGACGAAGAGATTGCACAGCCATAAATACAGGGCAGGCACAAGCCCCAGCCCTACGAAAACCCACACAAAAAAGAGCACCCACATGGGTGCTCTTTTCTTTTTACGTTTATTTATTCTTTCCCCACCGGGCGATTACATCTTGCAGCTTATCGTACTGCTTGGTGGTGATATTGTCCGGTTTCGCCACCAAAATGCGCTTCATGGTATCGCGCCGATCTACGGTCCAAACAGAGAGTTTGTACCCGTTCTTATGCAGGAAGTTGCTCAGCCGACCGCCCACATGCTTATAATTACAGTTCAGCCCGATGGCGCCGCTCTCTTCCAGTATTTTCAGCAGGCGCTGCTGGTAATCCGCAGAAAAAATCTGGAACCTGGAGGGAATATAATTGAGATAATAGGGCAGGTCACGGCAGGTGGAAGCTTTTACGGCGTTCATATTCCACACCTCCAGCCCGGTGAGGAACACCCGATCGTATAGGTTGTACTCCACCAACAGATCATGGAGCGCACCCAGCACTTTGGTCTCCTTAATATCCAAATTCAAGCGAATGGCAGTCGGCTCCAGCAGAGCAAAGGCGTCTGCCAGGGGCACGCCGTCGCTGTTTTTGACCACCAAGTCGTGGGCCATCACCAAAATACCGTTCGGCCGCTGGCGCACATCAATCTCCATCGCCTCTACCTGATGGTCAATCGCCGCCTGCACAGCCTCCAGGCTGTTTTGGTTCGTATTGAACGCGCCGGTATGGGCCGTAATGGTAAATCCATCCACAAAAGTCAACTTCCTTTCGTCATACGAGCGAGTGATGGCATAATTGGCCACCCCGATCACCATAGCCACAGACACCAGGAAGCTGAACACCTGGTACGAAAAATGCTTGGCCCAGGTGGGGGTCATATTCCGTTTTAAGAACCTCTTAAACCGCACCCAGCGGCTTTGCGGCTGTGCCATAGACTCACCTCAAAAGCGGACAAATGCCGAGAAACGGCTGGATCTCGGCATTTGAAACATCATTTTTCTAAAATCAATCCTGGCGGCTGCCGGAGTAGTTGGGCGCCTCCTTGGTGATATACACATCGTGGGGTGGCTCTCCACCAAACCTGCACCGGTGATCTTAATAAACTTGGCATTGGTGCGCAGCTCCGCAATGCTGTGGCAGCCCACATAGCCCATACCGGAGCGCAAACCGCCCATCATCTGGAACACGGTATCGCCTACCGGGCCCTTGTAAGGTACACGACCCTCTACGCCCTCCGGCACGAACTTCTTGGTGCCGTTTTGGAAGTAACGGTCGGCAGAACCCTTATTCATGGCGCCCAAAGAGCCCATACCGCGGTACACCTTAAACTGACGGCCCTGGTAAATCTCCGTCTCACCGGGAGACTCCTCACAGCCGGCCACCAAAGAGCCGACCATCACCACGGAACCGCCGGCCGCAATGGCCTTTACGATTTCGCCGCTGTACTTAATACCACCGTCTGCAATGATCGGGATACCGTACTTGTCGGCCATCTCTGCCGCGTCATAAATCGCAGTGATCTGGGGCACGCCGATACCGGCAACCACACGGGTGGTGCAGATAGAACCGGGGCCGATACCCACCTTTACCGCATCTGCACCGGCCTTGATCAAAGCCTCGGTGCCCTCTGCGGTGGCCACATTGCCGGCAATCAGAGAGATCTGCGGGAACGCATTTTTCACCTGCTCTACCGCCTTCAAAATATTGGCGGAATGACCGTGGGCAGAGTCCAAAATCAAGGCGTCTACCTGGGCGTTGACCAGCGCGCCGGCACGATCCATAATATCCTTGGTTACACCGATAGCGGCGGCGCACAGCAGGCGGCCCTTCTCGTCGCGGGCGGTGTTGGGGTACTTAACGCTCTTTTCAATATCCTTAATGGTCACCAAGCCGGTGAGCTTGCCGTTCTTGTCTACCAGAGGCAGCTTCTCCACCTTGGATCGCATCAGAATTTTCTTGGCCTCCTCCAGGGTGGTGCCGGCCATCGCGGTGACCAGCTTATCCTTGGGGGTCATCACAGTGGAGATGGGCACGGAGAAGTCCGTCATAAACCGCATATCCCGGTTGGTAAGGATACCCACCAAAGTGCCGTCCGCCTCGCAGATGGGCACACCGCTGATCTTGTATTTACGCATCAGATCCTCTGCGTCCTGGGCCAAGTGCCGGGGAGAGAGGAAAAACGGATTGGTAATGACGCCGTTCTCCGAGCGCTTTACCTTATCGACCTCAGTGGCCTGATCCTCAATGGTCATATTCTTGTGAATCACGCCAATACCGCCCTCACGGGCAATGGCGATGGCCATATTGGACTCGGTGACCGTGTCCATGGCAGAGGTCATCAAGGGGATATTCAGGGTAATATCCTTGGTCAACTTGGTGGACAAATCCACTTCGTTGGGCAACACATCGGACTCTGCCGGGATCAGCAGAACATCGTCAAAGGTCAGCCCTTCTTTTACAAACTTTGCGCCGTATTCGCTCATTACATTACCTCCGTTATCAATAAATTCCTATTCCGTGAAGAATATTTTTACTATAATAGCACTTTTTGCGCCGCCCTGCAAGTAGAAAATCCGACGCAAAAGGTGATATTCATTTGGTAGAAATGCTCTTTTTGCCGGACCAGGCGCCCCGATAGGTCACCGTTTTGCCGTCTGCGTTCTTGCGGGTCTTAACCGCCCGCACCTGCACATAATATTTTTTATGCCGGGAGAGCTTGCTTAATTTCTTCTGCACCGTCTTGCCGGAGCCGATCTTCACCGTCTTGGCCTTTTTCATATCCGATCGGGTGGAATAGCGCACCTCATAACCGGAAGCGGTCACCTTCTTCCACTGCACCGTGACCGTACCCTTGCCGGCTGTCAGCTTAGGCGCCGCCGGAGCAAGCGGGGTGGTGCAGGTCACATAATTGCTGCCGTATGCACCGGCAATGCCGCCCTTGTAAGCCGCAATCCGGAAAGTGTAAGTGGTAGCCGGGGACAAACCGCCGATTTTGGCGCTGTTGCCGCTGACGGTCTTAACGGTGACCCACTTGCCGTTTTCTTTTGCTGCAAGCGGTAGGTGCTCGCCCCCACAGCCTTTTGCCAGCTGAAGGTCAGCGCCTTTGGCTCCCGCTTGGTGATCTTGATCTGCTGTACCTTAGCCGGTCGAATGGTGTAGGTGCGCCCGGTGCTGTCGCCGCCGGTGCCCCGCAGGGTCACGGTGTACGTACCCGGATTGGTGGCGGTGCCGCCGCGGACGGTGTAGCCGCTAAAGGGCTGCCCGGCGTAGGTCGCCGTCAACTTGGGCCCCTGTGCCTTGCCGTTGTAAGTAAATTGGGTTTGGCTTAGGCGCACCACCACATTGCCCATATTGGGCAGCAGCGGCTCATAGCTGCGGGCGGCCACCCGGTCCACATAATTGCGGGTCAAATCCGCGTCTGCATACACGCCGTCGTCCAGCCGGTGCTCGTGGTAGTCGCTGTCCATCGCCTGCAAATCCGTGTAATTTTTTAGGAAGAAGTTGTAGACGATATTGCCTTCATGGTAGGTATCGTCCCAAGTGCAGTCCACATAATAGTATTTGCCGCCCACCTGTACCAAGTTCCAGGCGTGGCAGCCCTCGTGCGGATCCGAGTACACAAAGCGCACCGACAATCCCAGCTCCCGACACAGCCGGTAGTACGCCAGCGCATACCCCTGGCACACGCAACGACCCACATACAGGCACCCATAGGCAGAGTAATCATAGTCGTCGTAGCGGCTGTCCATCTCCATATCATAGACCGTAGCACGGCACACATCGTCGTGCACCTTCTTTGCCAGGTCATAATCGCTCATTTTGTTTCGGTCTACCCGGCGCACATACTTCTGCACGTACCGATCCACCCACTGCTCCTCGGCGGCGGTGGTGTAATAACCCAAGCCGTAATAGATCACCCGGTAGTAATAGACCCCGTTTTTGCTGCCGTCCGCATACAGCACACCGCTAACGCTGCCCAGCTGCCAGCGCAGATAGTCCCCATCCCGAGCAGAAACGGAGTTCCGCTGGGCGGTGGCGTCGTTAAGCAGGCCCAAAAACAGCTCCTCACGCGCTTGTGCGGCGCTGTTGCTCCTGCCGGTCAACCCCCGCCGATCGGTGGCCAAGCGCAGCACCACCTGGTCGCTGCGCTTTACCATCTGATCCCGCAGTTGGCGGCTCAGATCGGTTTGGCTGCCGTAGTAGGTGTTGCCGTTGACCTTGTAATTCTTCTCTAATTTATCCCGGAATTGCAGCTCCATCTTGGCGCTGCTGCCCAGGCGAAAACCGTAAGTGCTGTGAAACGCCGCCTTTTTCAGGTTGGGCGGCAAAGCACTCTGCCGGCAGCGCGCCCAGCGTGCCCGTCAGCAGAGCCAGCGCCAGCAAAAAGCTGGTAAGGGCAGAAAATCTCTTTTTCGCCTTTCTTCTCTTCTCCATTTCTTTCTCCTTTTATCGGGCGCAGCGGGCGATCTGCTGGGCAGTCTGTTCCACCGTGTTGTTGTCGCACTTAATCACTGCATCTGCATACCGGCGGTACAGGGGCAGCCGCTCCTTGTACATATCCTGCAAGGTGTAGCCCGCTTGCAGTACCACGCCCCGACTGTCCAAATTCTGAATACGGCGGCACATGGTCTCATACTCCAGATGCAGATAAATCACCTTGCCCATTCGGCGCAGGTGCTCCATGGCCGCCGGGGAATACACCACGGGCCGCCGGTGGCGATCACCGTACCGGCAATATCCAGGGACAAAACGGCCTCCTCCTCTGCCCGGGCAAAGTAGTCCAGCCCTTTTTCGTCAATGATCTGTTGCAGGCGCTGACCCTCCCGATTTTGGATCAGCAGGTCCGTGTCAAAAAAATTCTTCAGCAGCAGCTTGGCTGCCACCACCCCGCAGGTGGATTTGCCGCTGCCGGGCATACCGATCAATATGATATTGCCGCTGTTTGCTTGCATTTTCTCGTCCTCAATTCTTCACTTTTTGGCAGCCACACCTACGCGGCGGCAAGTACCGTCTGCCAAGGGGCACCTCTCGCACTTAGGGCTGCGGGCCGGGCAAATATCCCGCCCAAACAACACAATGCGGTGGCAAAAATCCGACCCCATATCCGGGGGAATGATCTTCTTTAAGGCAAATTCGATCTGCTTGGGATCTTTCGTTGCCACCAATCCCAGCCGATTGGCAATGCGGATCATGTGGGTGTCTACCACCACGCTCTCCTTGCCGTACACATCACCCACGATCAGGTTGGCGGTTTTGCGTCCCACCCCGGGCAGGGTCAGCAGATCCTCAATGGTGTCCGGCACCCGACCATCGTAGTCGTCTCGTACTTTGCGTGCCATTTCTATAATATTCTCCGCCTTGGTCTTGTAAAACCCGCAGGAGTAAATCAGTCGCTCTATATCCGCCACATCGGCGTTGCAGTAGTCCTCCAATGTGGGGTATTTGGCAAACAGCGCCGGGGTCACCTGGTTCACCCGGGCGTCCGTACACTGGGCAGACAGACGCACCGCCACCAGCAGTTCAAAGGCGTTGCCGGAGAACAGAGAACATCTGGCGTCCGGGTACAGCTGCTCCAAGGCAGCCGCCACCCGCAAAAATCGTTCTTTCTTGGTCATATTTACAGTTTCCTCTTCTTCACCCGCTCCCAGTAGGCATGGGCGGCCTGCTCGGTCTTGTTGTCGCCAAAATGATAATACTGCGTGCCCTTAAGCACATCCGGCAGGTATTGCTGCTCCACCCAGTGATTTTCATATTCATGGGGGTATTTGTAAAACTGCCCTTTTACCTTGGCGTCTGCCCCGTCGTAGTGCTTGTTTTGCAGTCGGCGGGGAATGGGCGAGTAATTGCCCCGCTGCACATCCGCCATAGCCGCGTTAATGGCGTCATGGGCGGTATTGCTCTTGGGACTGGTGGCCACCAGCACCACCGCGTCCGCCAGGGGCAGCCGTGCCTCCGGCAGACCCAGCATTTGGGCCGCGTCCACCGCCGCCTTAACAATGGGAATGATCTGGGGATACGCCAGCCCCACATCCTCACAGGCGCAGACCATCAGCCGCCGACAGGCGGAGGGCAAGTCCCCCTGCCTCCAGCAGCCGCGCCAAATAATGGAGCGCAGCGTCCGGGTCCGAGCCCCCCGCATAGATTTTTTTGGTAGGCAGAAATAATATCGTAATGCTCATCGCCCAGCCGATCATAGCGGGCGCCGCTTTTTTGGGTCAGCTGATCCACCAGCTCTGGAGTGATCCGCTTTTTACCGTCCGTCACCTGGGCAGCAAAGTAGCAGTTTTCCACCGCGCCAAGGGACTTGCGCACATCACCGCCGCCCCGCTCTGCCAGGGTGCGAGCCACGCCGTCCTCCAACTCTGCCGGGGTGCCGTTCTCCTCCTCCAGCAAACGGAAGCCCCTCTCCACCGCGGGCACCACATCTGCCGGGGTGACGGATTTGAACTCAAACACCGTGCACCGGCTGAGCACTGCCGGATAAATATAAAAATACGGGTTCTCCGTGGTGCTGGCGATCAGGGTGATCTTGCCGTTTTCTATGTATTCCAGCAGGGACTGCTGCTGGCGTTTGTTAAAATACTGGATCTCGTCCAAATACAGCAATATGCCGTTGGGCGCGGACAGGGTGTCCAGCTCTGCCACCAGTGCCCGAATATCCGCCGTAGAGGCGTTGGTGCCGTTAAGCCGCCGCAAGGCGCGATCCGTGCGCTTGGCAATAATGGATGCCACCGTGGTCTTGCCCACCCCCGGCGGGCCGTAAAAAATCAAATTTGGAATATCGCCGCTCTCGATCAGCTGCCGCAGAGCCTTGCCGGGTCCCAGCAAGTGCTGCTGACCCACCACCTGCTCCAGGCTTTCCGGGCGGATACGGTCTGCCAGGGATTGGTCATACCGGTTTCTCCTTCTCTTTCTTAGAATACACACAGCCGCAGAAGTTTTGGCGATACAGGCCGTACTCCCGGGACAGCGCAATGGAGCGCTTGTACCGCTCCTGCTTCTTAAAATCCGAGGGCAGCCAGGCCACCCCGTACTGCTCCCCTACGCTCTGCCCAATGGCATTGATCTTTTGGGCGTCCTTTAAGGGGCTGATACTTAGGGTGGTGCAAAAATAGTCAAAGCCCATTTCCTTGGCCAGCGCCGCCGTCTTTTCCAGTCGTTGGCGATAGCAGCGCATACAGCGGGCGCCCCCCTCCGGGCAGTCCTCATACCCCTTGGCAACAGCCGCAAAGGCCGCCGGTTCGTAGTCCCCGGCGATCAGCTGCACCGGGTGCACTGCCGGCTGGTGCGCGATCAGCCGCCGCTGCTCCGCCAAGCGCTTTTGGAACTCTCCTCCGGGGCAATATTCGGATTATAATAAAAGACCGTGATCTGAAAATACTGCGACAGCCACTCCAGCGTGGCGCTGGAACAGGGGGGCGCAGCAGCTGTGCAGCAGCAGGGTGGGTACTCGCCCTGCCGCCGTTTGCTGCCGGATCACGGCCATACACATACGATCGTAATTGATTTTGTTCATGTTATTTGCTCAAATAGTAAGTGGGGTTCACCCGGGTGCCATTCAGCCGAATTTCAAAATGGCTGTGGGGCCCGGTGGAATTGCCGGTAGAACCGCTCTTGGCGATCTGCTGACCCTTCTTCACCGTTTGGCCGGTGCCCACTAAAATAGATGAATTGTGGGCGTACAAGGTCACCACGCTGCGGCCGTGGCTGTCTGTGCCGTGATAGATCATCACATAGTAGCCGTAGCTGTAATCCAGCCGCTTGACGGTAATCACCACCCCGGACTGGGCGGCCACCACCTTGGAGCCTACGCCGCAAGGGAAGTCCAGCCCACCGTGGTACTTGCCGCTGGAGTAATTGGGGAACCCGGCACTGACAGTATAGTGCCCGGGCACCGGATAAGTCATATTCAGTGCCGCGTCCGAGTGGCTGTAAACCCCTTGGGCCTTGCCCCCGGCGGTGTTGTTCTTAGAGGTGGTGTGCTCCTTGTCCTTTTTGGACAGGGTGGTCACCTCGTCTGCGTTCTTCAAACCGCTGATCAGGGCGTCGATCTCGCTTTCCACCTGCTGCTGCAGCTTTTCGTCCTCGTTACGGTACTCGGTGTACATTCGGTTCTGCGCTGTCAGCTGCGCCAAGAGTGCGTCGCTCTCCGCCCGATCCTGGGCCAGGGTCACCTTGCTGGCGGCAATGCCCTCCTGGTCCCGCTCAATGGCGGCCTGCTTGGCTTTTAAGGTTTTGTTTTTTTCGTCCAGGTCTTTTTTGACCTTTTGGTACTGCGCTTTTTGCTGGTTCAGGCCGTTTTGCTTGGAACAGATCTCCTCCATCTTGCCATTGACCTCTTGCAGCAGCTCCGTGTCGCTCTTGGACACGGCCTTGATCATCTCGTACCGGGTAAGGAAGCCGGAAATATCCTTGCACCCCAGCAGCGCGGTGATAATGCTGTACTCACCGCTTATGTACATCACCCGCAACCGGTAGCAATAGGCCTGATAGGTGGCCTCAAACCGGGCGTTGAGCTTGTTCAGTTCCTTTTGGCTGGCGTCCACTTCCTTTTGCAGGGCGTCCAGCTGCTTTTTGTTGGCAGCAATCTGGGGCTTTAGCGTGTCAATGGCCTTTTGGCTCTCGTCCACCTGGGCTTGCAGCACCGTCAGTCGGTCGTTCATGGCCGATTTTTTGATCTAAAGTGTCCACATAATCCTGGGTCACCTTGGGCTTTTGCCCAGCTCCGCCAGCTTCTTTTCGCTTTCTTCTATGCTTTTTTGCAGCTCTTTTTTTTGCTGCTGCTCCAGGCTCTTTTTGGCCTGATCCTTTTTGGCGTTCTCCGCCGCCTTGTCCGTGGTGGTCTCCGCCGCCGTGGTACTCTCCGCGGTCTCCGCACCCCAGGCGCTACCCCCGGGCAGGGCGCACAACAGGGCGCACGCCAGCACCAACGCCAGGAGCTTTTGACTGTATTTTTTCATATTCTGTTCCATCTCCTTGACGCATTAAGGCAAATAAATTTCCGGGTCCACGCAGTCGTTATACGACGCGGTGGGGTGCGCACTTCAAAGTGGCAGTGCGGGCCGGTGGAGTTACCGGTGGAGCCGCTGTAAGCAATCAGCTGGCCACGGTGCACATGTGTGCCGGCAGATACCACCCGCCGACTGTTGTGGGCGTACAGGGTATACACCGAATTGCCGACACTGTCCGTCTTGTCGTGGGCGATCACAATGTAGCGCCCATAGCTGCGGTAGCTGCCGTCGCTGTTTGTCAGATCGGCAGACACGATTACCGTGCCGCTCTCTGCCGCCACGACACGGGAGCCGCTGGCACATGCAAAATCGCAGCCGGAGTGTCCGGCGTAGCCATGAAACGCGGTGGTAATACGGGTTTGGCTGGGCACCGGATAGGTTAGGCGCAGCCGCTTGCTCTCCGTGGTGGTGTGCTTCTTTGTGGTGGAAGCCGGCGTGCCTGCGCTCTCGCCGTGCTTTGTCGTGGTATGCTTCTTTGTTGTGGTCGTTGTTGTGGTTGTGGTGGTTGTATATTTCTTTGCCGCTTCTGCAATTTGGCGGTCGATCTCATCCAGATCGTTTTGGGTCACATCCCGGTACTCGGTATAGGCCTTGGTCTTATCCGTCAACTGCTTGAGCAGCCGGTTGGCCTCTGTCTGCTGGTCGGTAAGCACCTGCCGCCGGGTGGTCAAATCTTTCTGATCCGCCTGCAAGGTGGTCACCGTCTGTTCCAACTCCGTTTGGCTGGCGGCCAATGCCGTCTTTTTGGTTTGCAGGTCTTTTTGCCGGGTGGTCAGGTCCGTTTTGGCCTGTTCCAGCCGGGTGCCCTCTGTCTGTACGGACCGGAGCAGCGCCGTGTCCTGCTTGGCAACCCTTGCCACCATCTCGTAGCGGGTGAGCAGCTGGCCAATGTCCGTGCTGCCCAGCAGGAACGCCAGCACATTGGTCTCGCCGCTGATATACATGGCCCGCAGCCGCTGGCAGTAGCGCTGATAGTTCTGCTGAAACTGGGCGTCCAGCACAGTGATCTGCTGCTTGGTGTCTGTAATCTGCTGCTGCAGCGCCGCCTGATCCTGCCGATTCTTCTTCTGCTGCTTTTGCAGCACGGTAATGCGGTTCTCCGCCGTGTCCACCTTTTGCTCCGTCAGCTTTAACTGGCTGCGCAGGTAGCCGATCTTCTGATCCAGGGCGTCCAGGTACGCCTGGGTGTCCTTGCTTTGCTTGCCCAGGGTCTCCAAGGTTTTTTCCGTTTGGCGCAGCTTCATTTCCAGGTAGGATTGCTGCTCCTCCGGCGTCATTTGGCTGTTGAGCCCGGTGTCCGCTGCCGGCACAGCCGCCGGGGTGGAGAACACGGCAGGTAAAACAGACAGAAAGCCAGCAAAACAGCCAAAACTTGTTTTCCATGTCTTTGCCGCTTCACTGGCTTCACTTCCTTTGTGGTCTATTCTTGTTGTATGGTACGGCGGCAGCCCACGGTGGGGCGCCGTCGCCGTTTCTATTTACAGATAATTCAGCGGGTTCACTTGGGGCCGTTGACGCGCACTTCAAAGTGGCAGTGCGGGCCGGTGGAGTTGCCGGTGGGCCGCTCTTGGCCACCACCTGACCGGCGCTGACCTTCTCGCCCACGCTCACCAAAATTTGGCTGTTATGGGCATACAGGGTGGACAGGCCGTCCCCGTGGTCAATGATCAAATACCGACCGTAGCTGTAATTCAGGTACTTAACCAAAATCACCGTGCCGCTGGCGGCTGCATACACATTGGTAGCCGGTGGATACCGGGAAATCAATGCCCCCGTGGTAACGACCGCTGGAGTAGTTGGGATACCCGGCAGAAATGGAGCGGCTGTCCGTAGGATAGCGCAACCGACCGTTGCCGGAGCCGTGAGAACCGCTGATGCTGCCGGAGCCGTGCGAACCGGCAGCGGCAATGGCGGCGCTGATATCATTTTGCACCTGCTGCAACTGCTTTTGATCCGTCTCAATGGCTTCCTGATACTCGGAGCTCTGCTTGGAGAGCTTGCGCATTTGGGCATTGCACTCTGCGGCCTCGCTGTCCAGATCCGCCTTGGTGGAAGAAATATCGTTAATATTCTTCTGGAGGGCAGCTTTGTCCGTCTCCAGGCTCTTTTTGTCCGCATTCAGCTGGTTGCGTTTTTCCTCCAGCTTCTGCTTTTGCGCCTCGATCTCCTCCATCTTCTTCATCAGGCTGTCCAAGGTGGCGCTGTCCTGCTGAGAGACGGACTTGATCATCTCCGACCGGGTCAAAAGACTGGACAGGTCAGAGCAGGTGAGCAGCACTTCCAAAGTGGAGGCGCTGCCGCTGATATACATAGCCCGCAGCCGCTGACAATACTCGGCGTATGTAGCGTCAAATTCCTTTTGCTTTTGGTCAATTTGACGCTGGGTCTCCTCAATATCCGCAGCGGTTTTTTCAATCTTCGCCTGGGTGGCGTCAATCTCCGATTGCAGGGCGTTCTTGTCGCTCTCCAAATTGGAGATCTTGTCCTGCAACAGGCTTATTTTTTCCTGCAGGGTGTTGATATATTCCTGCGTATCTTTCTTTTGCTTGGACAAGCTGTTCAGCTTGCTTTGGGTGCTGTTGATTCGGGACTGAATTTTGCTTTTTTCGCTCTCCAGCTCCGAGCGGGACTTAGCCTCTGCCACAAAGGCGGAGCTTACCCCGGCGGTCAGCACCAACACAAAGCTGCAAAGCAGGCAAAACAGCCGCCGCAACCAAATTTTGGATTTAGACTGCACTAATCTCACTACCTTCCTTATTCAGGTACTTGCGCATGGTGATCATGGAGCCGCCCACACCGCTAATAATACCGATGGCAACAAAGATGCCCAGCATTTGCAGCGCATAGGGGGCAAAGGGCAGCGCAGACAGGGACAGGCTTCTCAACAGGTCGCCGAACTGGCGCACCGCCAGCTCGTACAGACCCCATACCAGCCCCAGCGACACAGCGCCGGACACGATACCAAGGATCATACCCTCTACCACGAAGGGCAGGCGCACAAAGCTGTTGGTGGCGCCCACGCTCTTCATAATGCTGATCTCCAACCGGCGGGAATACACCGTCAACTTAATGGTGTTGGAGATAATGAACAGAGAGATGGCAAACAGCACGCCGATGATCACAACGGAGATCACCGTAATGCCCTGCCGAATGGACACCAGCTTTTGCGCCAGGTCCTTGTTCTCTCGAATGGTGTCTACATTTTGCAGCCCCTTTAGCCCTTTGACCGTTTGATCAAACTTGCCAAGATCGGCTACCGTCACCTTGTAGGCATTGGGCAGCGGAATATCCGAACTGATCTGGGTAAAGAACTTGGCCTGGGCGTCCTCCATGGTTTCCAGCTGCTGTGCCCACGCCTTTTCCTTGGGCACATACTCCAGCTCCTTCACATTGCCCAGGGCCTTAATTTCCTGACCCATGGTGTCAATGGCGGCCTGGTTCGCGTCATCCTTAATATAGACCATGATCACATTCTCCTCCTCAATGCGGGAGAGCAGAGAGTCCATATTCAAAAAATCATAGATGCAGAGCCGATGAGCACCAAACAGCTCATCAATACGCAAATGGACGCGATGGACATCATCCGATTGGTCCAGGTGTTGCGAAAGCCCTTTTAATTAAATATCTTAAACTTGCGCCGGTCATTCTGCCGCACCTCCGTTCTCATCCTCCGGGGTGGCCGCTGCCTGCGCCGGGGTCTCGTCCGCCAGGGACTCTAAGTTGTCAAACACATCCTCGTCCGTCCGGGCGTCTGCCGTCTTGGACAGGTCAATGGAAGTGCCCTCTTCGTAAAAGAACATATCCGTTTCTTTGCGGGGCTCGCTGCTCTCAAACCGGGCGTGGGTGGGATCCGGGGTGTCGGAGACCACTTCGCCGTTCTTGATCACGATTACCCGCCGCTGGAAAGAGCGCACCAGATCGTGTTCATGGGTCACCATAATCACGGTGGTACCGGCGTTGTTAATCTTGGTGAGCAGCTCCACGATCTCGTGGCTCATCTCCGGGTCCACATTGCCGGTAGGCTCGTCCGCGATGATGACCTTGGGATTGTTCACCAACGCGCGCGCCAGGGACACACGCTGCTGCTCGCCGCCGGACAGCTCATTGGGCATGGAGCGCGCCTTTTGGCTCAGCCCCACCAATTGAAGGATATAAGGCACCCGCTTGCGAATGTCCTTCTCCTTAGCACCGATCACCCGCATGGCAAAGGCCACATTGTCATACACCGTCATCTTGGGGATCAGGCGGAAGTCCTGGAACACAATACCCATGGTGCGGCGGTAATAGGGCACCTGCCGCTTCTTCAAAGTGGCAGAGGAATACTCGTTAAAGATCACCTCGCCCTCCGTGGGCTTTTCCTCGTGCATAATGAGCTTCAAAAGGTGGACTTGCCGGCGCCGGAGGAGCCTACTACAAACACGAACTCGCCATCCTCAATCTTAATATTCACATGATTGAGGGCGTGGGTGTCCGTAGAGTCGTACACCTTTGATACATTTCTGAATTCAATCACAATTTTTACCTCTTTTAACTTGGCTGCCGCAGGCTAAGGGTAACACTACGGCACTATATAGTTAATTATAATATATAGCAAATCAAGGGATAAATCAACCCCTTACTTGTTATTATTTTGTAAAAGATGTGACAGAATTGTTAAAATTTGGGCGAAACACACCGATCCGATCCACCTATATCGGCCCGCTTTTGTCCAAACAAAAAAGCGCACCAAAAAAATGCCGTTAATATTTTATGGGACTGGAATCCAGATACTTATTGACCATCAGCGCCACTTTGAACACAATGGCGTCGTCAAACTCCCGCAGGTCCAAACCGGTGAGCTTTTTGATTTTCTCCAGTCGGTACACCAATGTATTTCGGTGGACAAACAGCTTTCTGGAAGTCTCAGACACATTCAGGTTGTTCTCAAAGAACTTTTGAATGGTAAAGAGGGTTTCCTGATCCAGACTGTCAATGGAGCCCCGCTTGAACACCTCTTTCAGGAACATATCGCACAAGGTGGTGGGCAGCTGGTAGATCAGCCGGGCAATACCCAAATTCTCGTAGCTGATAATGGACTTCTCCGTGTCAAACACCTTGCCCACTTCCAGCGCAACCTGGGCCTCCTTAAAGGAATGGGCCAAGTCCTTAATGCCGGTAACCCGGGTGCCAATACCCACAACGGCGTTGCAGTAAAACTCGGTGGAAAGGGTGTCGCAAATGGAGCGAGCCAGCTTTTCCAAATCCTTGCTGTCCACATTGGGGCGCACTTCCTTTACCAAGGCAATGTCCTTCTCGTTAATGTCGATAACCAGATCCTTGGTCTTGTCCGGGAAGAAGTTTTGAATCACATCATAGACGGACACATCCGTATCCTGCGTCACTCGAATGAGAAAGACCACTCGAGAAGCGTCATTATTGAAATGCAGCTCGCGGGATTTGATATAAATATCGCCGGGCAGGATATTGTCCAGGATCACGTTCTTTACAAAATTGGAACGATCGAATTTCTCGTCGTTATTCTGCTTGATTTGATCCAGCGACACGGCGATAATGTCCGCATAATGCTTGCTCATATCGTCCGTACCGTCCACAAATACCGCATAATCCGGGTGCACGGAGTTGCCAAAGGCCTTATATGTGCAGTTATCCACACAGATTTGTGCCCCGCTGAACACGCCGGCAGAGATAATGCCCTTGCGTGCCTCGCCGATCTGGCCCAGCTCACTGCAAGCGATCACGGTACCGCTCTCGTCCACCACACCGATGGTACGGTCCAGCACCTCACGCATTTGGTTTATAATGCCTTGAAACAGTCTGTTGGGCATCAGGATCCAACCCCTTTGTCAATTCTTTATCAAATAAAAGGGATAAAATTGCACAAATTCAATCACCCTTTATTGGTCATATTATACAATGCCTTTAATCAAATTGCAACCTTTCGACAAAAATTTTTATTATTTTTTGTGCGACTTGCATAAACGGCCGACTTTTTCACACCAAAACCACAATATGTTGTTGCCGCGCAGTTCTTAACACCTATTGTACGGTGTCTTTTGCCAACAGCGCCACCTCCGCCGGGGTCAATGCCCGACAGTCCCCCGGCGCCAGCGTTGGATCCAGTTCCAACGCGCCCATGGCGGTGCGGTGCAGGGCGGTGACGGTGCAGCCCACCCGGGCAAACATGCGCTTAACCTGATGATAAATACCCTGCCGCAGCACCACCTGCGCCCGGGGCGGATCGGTAGATAAAATCGTTAGCTGCGCCGGCTGCAGTACCTTGCCGTCCATCTCCATCCCTCCGGCAAAGGCCGCCGCAGCCGTAGGGGGCACCGGTTTGTCCAGGGTAGCGATATAGGTCTTTGTAATATGGCTACGGGGGCTGAGAATGCGGTGGGCAAAGGCAGCCGTCGTCTGTCAGCAACACAAAGCCGGTGGTGTCCTTATCCAGCCGCCCGGCGGGGAACAGTCCTTTGCGCCTCAGTGCCGAAGGCACCAAATCCAGTACCGTCGGCTCTCCCTTGCCGTCCGTGGCAGAGAGCACCCCTGTGGGTTTGTTGAGCATCAAATACACAAAAAGCCCGGCAGGCAATGGGTTCGCCTGCCAGACAAATCTCTTGGGTGTCCGGGTCTGCCTGCTGCCCGGCGCGAGCCACCACGCCGTCTACAGTCACCTGCCCCTTTTGCAGCAGCGTTTTGACCCGGCTGCGGGGCTCGTTCAACTCTCGGGCCAGTATTTTTTCGATCCGTTCGCTCATTTGCGTTTTTCCAATCCCAGCATAAAGCCGTCCTTGGCAGAGGTGTTGCACAGATCTGCACCGATCACTCTGCCGTTACTGACCAACAGATCCGCCACGATGCCTTGGTCGTAGCCGGTGTAGTTGGTGATCTCGTATGTATATAGCTGTACCTGCTTGCCCTTATAGGGGGTCAGGTCGTAGCCCTGCTGCTGTTGCAGAGCGTTGTACTCGGTATAGACCGCGTCCCAGTTGCGAGGCACGGTAATGGTCTTTTGGTTGCTGTCGCCTACTTGCCAACCCATATCGGTCAGCAGCCGGGCACCTGCCTGCACATCCGCACAGGTCAGTCCCGCAGGCTCTGCCGCAGAGGGTGCCGCGTCTCCGGTCTTGACATGATTGGCCAAAAAGGTGAGCAGCACCACCAGCACCCCGGCGGCTACTAAAATCAGGCCGAACACCGTCTTAGGGTTCAGCTTTACCGTCATCACTTTCATACTCTACCACCTCATAACAAAGTATGCGGCGGCAGGGCAAATTAGGACTGTTCTGTTAAATAAAATAGGGGCGCAGTTCTTCCAGAAGCGCCGGGTCGGCCAGCACTTGCAGGCGGGTACCTGCCGGGGTGTAATCCTCTGCCAGCACCTTACCCTCCCGGTGGAGCCGATCCGTCAGATCGCCCCGATCAAAGGGAATACAAAGTGCCGCTCTCGCCCACTGCCCGGGCAGCAACCGGTCAATCTCTGCCAGCAGCTGCGGCAGTCCTTCGCCGGTGCGGGCGCTGATTCGCACGCTGGTGCCCAGCAGCGGAAAGCGCTCTTCCTCCGGCACTCGATCGCATTTGTTCAGCACATGGAGCAGAGGCTTGCCCCCGCAGCTCAGGCTGTCCAGCACCTGAGCAGTCACCTGCATTTGGCTGTTGCAGGCCGGGTCGGAAGCGTCGCACACATCCAGAATCACATCTGCCCAGGCTGCCTCTGCCAACGTGGAGCGAAAGGCGTCCACCAACTCATGGGGCAGCCGCTGCACCAGTCCCACCGTATCCACCAGCATCACTTGACGGCCGGAGGGCAGCACCAGCCGCCGGGCGGTGGGGTCCAAGGTGGCAAACAGTTGATCCGCGACCAGCACGCCCGCGTCCGTTAAAGCATTCATCAAAGTGGACTTACCCGCATTGGTATAGCCCACCAGCGCTACCGTCAGCGCCCGGTTCTTTTGGCGGCGCAGATGCATCCGCTCCCGCCGCTCCTGCACGGTCTTTAACTCCCGCTGCAAGGCAGTAATCCGGCGGCGAATGTGGCGCCGGTCGCTTTCCAACTTGCTTTCGCCGGGGCCGCGGGTGCCGATACCGCCGCCCAATCGAGACAAGGAATTGCCCTGCCCGCCCAACCGAGGCAGCCGGTATTGCAGCTGGGCCAGCTCCACTTGCAGCTTGCCTTCGCTGCTCCGTGCCCGGGCGGCAAAAATATCCAAAATCAATGCGGTACGGTCGATGACAGCCGTGCCCAGTGCCCGCTCCAAATTACGGGCCTGCACCGGGGTCAGGCTGCCGTCCGCCACCGTTAAATCCACTTCGTTCTGCCGGCAAAATTCCGCCAGGCTTTCCACCAGCCCGCTGCCGATGTAGGTCGCGCCCTCCGGCGCCGGGCGCTTTTGCACCGTGTGACCCACTACCAGGCCGCCGGCGGTATCCGTCAGCCGCTCCAGCTCCGCCATAGAGGCCTCTGCGTCATAATCGCCGCAGTCCAGACCGATAAGCAGCACCCGCTCCGGGGCGGCTGCGTCTGTTTTTGTCCACTGGTACGCCACGGTTACTTACTCTCCTTGTCCACCAAGGTACGCAGCACGGAGCCGGCAATGGGACCGGCTGTCTGCGAGCCGGAGCCGCCGTGCTCCACCACTACCACAAAGGCATACGGGTGGTCCGCGTCGTCCATAAAGCCCACAAACCAAGCGGTGTTGTGGTCCGTGTCCTTGTCCACCTCAGCCGTACCGCTTTTGGCGCACAGATGCAAGCCCTTGTAGTTATATTCGCCGTACTGGGCTTTTACATTATTGCGCATCAGCTTCTTCAGCTGGGCGGCAGTCTCCGTGCTCAGCAACTGGGTCTCGTTCTTGGTAATATTCAAATTCAGCGCCTTGCCCGCCTGGGAGGCCAGAGAATTCACCTCGTTAAAGGACACCGCCTTGCCGTCGTTGGCAATGGCCGCCATATAGCGCAGCATGGCAATGGGAGGCAGCAGCGTGTCGCCCTGACCGATGCCCGTCCAACCCACATAATCATCCGGGTCGCTCTTTTCCAAGAAAAAGCGCCCCTGCTCGGAATTCAGCTTGTTGCTGACGGTAACCCGGCTGGTCAGCCCCAAGGTCTCTACGGTGCTTGCCAGCTTCTCCGGCCCCAGTTCAATGGCGATCTGCGCAAAGGTAGCGTTGCAGCTCTTGGCCAGCGCCTGCTTAAAGGTCAGGCGGCCGTGCACGCCGTTGCAGCGAATGGGCTCGCCCTTGCCCGGGTCATACTCCCCGGTGCACTCCCAGGTGCGATCCATCAAGTCCGGAATATTCTCAATGGCACAGGCGGCGGTCACCAGCTTAAAAGTGGAACCGGGAGTATAAAGCCCGGTCATCAGCCGGTTGATATACACGCCCTCATAGGCGGAATTGGTGTTCAGGTCCGACGGCTCGTCCTCCATGTCATAAGAGGGGTGGACACAGCGCACACAATGTCACCGGTTTTGTAATTGACCACGCCCACGGTGCCCGCCTTGTAGTCGCTAAGCAGACTGTACGCCTTAGCGCACACCCGGCTGTCTATGGTCAGCCGCATGTTGTTGCCCTTGCCGTAGCGCTCAATGGAATACACGCCGAACAGCAGGTTGTAGCCGGTTAAATCGGCCTTGTACACGGACTGAATACCGGAGGAGATAAAGCCCTTGGTGTCGCCCACCGTGTGCAGGGTGGCCTTGCGCACCGTAGGGTCTTCAGCATACACCCGCTTGCCGTCCTGGGTCTCTGCCAACACCGCGCCGTCCGCAGACTTGATGGTGCCGGCGCCGATCAAATCGCCGTTTTTGTAAATATGGGTATTGTAGGTTTTCATCACCCAGGTGTCGCCGTTCTCCACCAGGCTGTAAGTCATAAAGCCCAGCCCAAAGAGAAAGGCAACTGCCAGGATCCACAGGAAAATGCCCCGCTTGGTAATCATCTTCATTTCTTGCGCACACCTCCCAGATAGTTGTATGTCCGCACATCGGAGGCCTTAATAAAGGCCAGCACTGCCCAGCAGGAGATCATGGAAGAACCGCCCTGGCTCACAAAGGGCAGGGTCACACCGGTAAGCGGCAGCACATCGGTAATGCCAAAGATATTCAGCGCCGTTTGGAACAGCAGCAGGCCCGCTGCCGCCACGGCGGCGATGGAGTAGAAAGTGGAGCGGGCGGCAATGCTGTTTACCAGTGCAGACACGGCGATGGCCACAAAGGACAGCACCAGCAGCAGCCCAAAAAGAAAGCCCCATTCCTCGCAGATCACGCCAAAGATCAGGTCTGTGGTCCGCGCCCACACACCGCGGGTGGTGTTTAAACGCCGATGCCCAGCCCCAGCAGTCCGCCGGAGGCCAGACCCACCAGTACCCGGGTCTGTTGATACCCGCTGTCGTTATAATGCTCCCACACATGGCGGTACACGGAGAAACGGGCGGTCACATAGGATTTGTACTTAATAACGATAAACCCGCCCATAGCCGCAGAGGCCAAGGCCAGAAAAATGGTCTTAATATCGCCGGAGTTCATAAAGGCGATAATGAGAAAGGTCACAAAAAAGATCAGCGCCGTACCAAAATCCTTAATGACGATCAGCGCCCCCACGCACACCAGCGAAAAAGGCAATAAAGGCATACAGGTTCTTAGAGGTCTGAATTTTTTCCAGCGTGGCAGCGCCTACAAAGATAAAGGCAACCTTTACAAATTCCGAGGGCTGGAAAGTCACACCGAATATGGTAATCCAGTTGCGGGCGCCGTGGGTCACCTTGGCAATGGCAATGTTGACAATCAGCAGCAAAATAGCCGCCACCGCCACCGGCAGGCGCAGGCGCATACACAGGTCCACATCACCCATCAGGAACACCAGCACAATAAAGCCGATGACCCCGGCGATCAGCATCAGCAGCTGCTTAAAAGCGTCGTCCGGCTTAATGCTGCCGATGACGGCAATGCCCACCCCGGATAGGAAAAAGGCAATGAATTCCAACTCAAAATTCCGCCGGTGCATGGCAAAGTAAAACACACTCACATACAGCCACTCCAGCACGATCAGCGCCAGCGTGCACAGCAGCACCTTGACTTCAAAGGTGCCGGTGCCGCCGGCGGCCGCCGTGCCGCTGAGCAGCTGAAACACGCTAAGCACCATTAAAAGGGCAAAGTTGTTAATGGGTTTAATACGGGGCAGCTTCTTTTGCTTGGTGGCTGCCGTTTTCTTCTTAGGCATAGGGCTGCTCCTTTCTTATTTTTCGTAAAACAGAAACACCTTGTCCCCAAAGGTGAGCATATCTTCGTCAAAAATCAGCTGGGGCTGCGTAATAAACCGACCGTTGAGCTTGGTGCCGTTGTGGCTGTCCAGGTCATACACCGCCCATCCCTTGGAGGTGCGACGCAGCCGTGCGTGGTGGGCACTGACCGTGGGGCTGAGCAGCTGAATATCCGCGTCCTCGCCTCGGCCGATGAGCACATCCTGCTTTTTGATATATACCGGGCGGTGGGTCTCTGCGTCCACCAATACGCCATAGGCCACCGTTTGACCCCGGCTCTGCCGGGCGGCGGTGCGCATTTGACTGCGATCGTCGGTAGAGATGGCTTCCTTGCACAGGAATTGCAGCGGAATGGTGCCGATCATCAGAATATCCCCGTCCGCCAGCGGTGCCCGCTGGTCCACCGGCACGCCGTTCACCTGCACGCCGTTCTTAGAGAAGGTGTCCGTTACCATCCAGCCGTCCTTTTTCTTGGCGATCACCGCGTGAAAGCGGCTGACGCTGGGCAAAGGCAGCACCACATCGTTGGCCTTACTCTTGCCGATAGAGGTCTCCCAGTGGGTAATATCCATCACGGAGCCGTTATTTTGGTCCACCAGCTGGGCCATCTTGTGCACCCGGGGGCGGTTGCGAAACAGAGAGATCACGCACACCGCCAGGATCAGCAGCGCCAGCACCGGCAGCACATACCGCAGCACGCCGGTCAAGAATTGTAAAATCGTATCCATAGGTTCAACATCCTTTTTATCTGCATTTCAAAAGGCAAATTATACTTCTTATTATTAACAGAATACTGATAAAGGGAGAAAAAGTCAAGAAGTATTGCAATTCCCGCCCCTTTCGTTTATACTGAAAATGGAAAAATTGGGCGGCATTTTCGCCCGGCAAGGAGCATTTGTTATGATTGAAAAGACTGTTTTTGGCCATCTGCCCTCCGGGGGGAGCAAGTGGACCTGTATACCATCACCAACAGCCGGGGCGCCAGCGTATCGCTGCAAACCCTGGGCGCCGGGATCGTGCGCCTGTATATGCCGGACAAGAGCGGCAATTTGGGCGATGTGGTGCTGGGCTTTGACGACCCGGCTCTTTATACAGACCCGGACCTGGGCTACCAGGGACTGGTGGTGGGTCGCTGGGCCAACCGTATTCGCGGCGCCGCCTTTGACTTTCAGGGCCAAACCTACCACACCCCCATGAATCAGGGGCAGTGGACCCTACACAGCGGCGGGCGTATGAGCTTTCACCTGTGGCAGGTGAAGGACACCGCAGAGAACAGCATCACCTTTTCCCGCTTTTCGCCGGATATGGAGGACGGCTTCCCCGGCAACTTCACCTTGCAGGTCACTTATACGCTGACGGAAGAGAACACCCTGCGGCTGGCCTACCGGGTAGACAGTGACCGAGACACGGTAGCCAACCCCACCAACCATGTGTACTTTAATCTGTCCTGCAATCCGGCAAAGACCATTGAGGGGCATGTGCTCACTGTCCACGCCCATCGGTTTACGGAGACGGACGACGACCAACTGCCCACCGGCGAGCTGGGCGACCTGACCGGTACAATGATGGACTTTTCTGCCCCCCACCCCATCGGGGAGCGGATCAATGCGCCTTTCCGTGCCGTGATTCCCGGTATCGGCTATGATAACAATTTCTGCCTGACCAAGGCGAACCCCAGAGCCTTTGCAGAAGCGGCAGTGCTGTGGGAACCGGAGAGCGGACGGCGGCTGTCCGTGTGGACGGACCTGCCCGGTGTGCAGGTCTATTGCGGCGGCTGGCTAAAGAAAGACGGCAACCCGGGCAAGGGCAACTCCAAGGTTACCTACCGCCGGGGCGTAGCGCTGGAAACCCAGTTCTACCCGGACAGCCTTCATTGCCCCAACTTCCCGGTAGAATTCGTCAAAGCCGGCGTGCCCTTCACCACCACCACCGAATTCCGCTTTGATACAAAATAAGCGTATTTTCTGAACCCCATACGGAGGTTAATTATGGCCGGTAAGATCAAAAGTCTGTCCATTCGCATTGATGAGGAAATGCTCAACAAATTGCATGTGGTTGCGGATTACGAGGGGCGCTCTGCCAACAGTGAAATCCTCATTCTGATCCGCGACGCCATCGCCGCATACGAAAAACAAAACGGCAAAATCGAATTGTAATTTCTACTCACAAAATGAAAGACCACCCGCTGCGGGTGGTCTTTTTATGGCTTGTAGCCGTATGGGCAGGGGTTAATCCCTCCGTTTCGCTTACAAAGGAGGCAAATCGGTTTCCATCTCCGCGGTGCAGTGACGGCGCCTACTTCTCCGGAATATAGATCTTGGCCACCAGAGCGGTGACAGCGGAAAGGGGCAGCAGCTTATTCAATCCGCAAAGGAGCTTATACTTGATGCCCACGGTGGTCACCGGGGGCAGGCGCTTCTTATGAGCGGCACGAACCACTGCGGCGGCAATGGCAGCCGGGGGCATACCGTTTTGCTCGTCCCGCTCCATCACCGCCACGCTGCGCGCAATGCGCCCGGCGTACAAATCGTCACCGGAGCCACTCTTTTGGCGGGCGGCGGTAAAGCCGGTCTTTACATCCCCCAGCCGCAAGGCGCCAACGGTAATACCAAAGGGCGCCAACTCGCTGCGCAGGGCGCAGGTCAAGCTTTCCACCGCCGCCTTGGTGGCAGAGTAAAAGCTTTGGAACGGAATGGAAAACACCGCTGCGGCGGAGGAAATATTGAGAATACGCCCCCGACTCTCTCGCAAGGCCGGCAGGGCCGCCTGAATCACCGTGACCCATGCAAAAAAATTCAAATCAAACTGGCGGCGTATCTCTGCCTCTCCGGTGCATTCCACCGCGCCGGAAATACCGAACCCGGCGTTATTCACCAGCAGGTCTACCCGGTCAACGGCCGCAAAGGCCGCCTGCACCTGGGCGCTGTCCGTTATATCGCATGGAATGCTGCGCACCCCCTCCAACGGGCAGGCATGGCGGCTTAGGCACACCACCTGCCAGCCGTCTGCCAAAAGCGCCCGCGCCGTCTCCAATCCAATGCCGCCGGACGCGCCGGTAACTACCGCTGTCTTCATACCCATTCCTCCAAAAAAACAAAATAAAAAAGGGTAAGAGCCTACTGCCCTTACCCTCTCTTGGTTTGCATTACTGCTCTACGGGATAAACAGAAACTTTCTTTCTGTCCTTGCCCAGCTTTTCAAACTTCACGGTGCCGTCCACCAGTGCATACAGGGTATCGTCAGAGCCGATGCCTACATTGGTGCCGGGGTGAATATGGGTGCCGCGCTGGCGATACAGAATGTTGCCGGCCAGCACGAACTGACCGTCTGCGCGCTTGGCGCCCAGGCGCTTGGACTCGCTGTCACGGCCGTTCTTGGTAGAACCCATACCTTTTTTATGTGCAAAAAGCTGAATATCTAACTTGAGCATGACTTACACCTCCGAAATCAAAACTTGAATACTTTGCGGGTACTGCTCTGAAAGGGCGCTCAAATGGAGCTTTAGCCCTTGCAGGAGCACCTGCGCCGGGGCGGTATCCCCACTGAGCCGCAACTGAAGGAACCCATCCTTCATCTCCGCTGCGGCCGGCAGGTGCAGCACCTCGGTTATGGTGTTGGCAGTGAGCAGGCAGGCGCTGGATACGGCGGCGCAAACAATGTCCTCTCCATAAGGGGCTGTGTCTGCGTGGCCGTGGGCGGAAAAGCCCGTAAGCGCTCCCTGCGCTGCGAAAAAATCAATGGAAATCATTATGCCTTGATGGAAGTGATCTCAACCTTGGTGTAAGGCTGACGGTGACCCATCTTCCGCTTCTCGTCCTTCTTGGGCTTGTAGGTAAAGACGGTGATCTTCTTTGCCTTGCCGTTCTTCAGGACCTTAGCGCTAACAGCAGCCTTGGCACAATCCTTGCCTACCTTCAGCCCGTCGTCGGTGCCTACTGCAAGTACGGTGTCAAAGGTGATCTCGGCGTCTGCCTCGGCGTTCAGCTTCTCGATATAAAGCACATCGCCCTCAGACACCTTGTACTGTTTACCGCCGGTAACAATAACTGCGTACATCTGTCATTCTCCTTTACTTAAACTCGCTACGGCAGGCGCGCGCCAAAAGGGCGCAACTTACCAGCCCGCAATATGCGGCTTAATTATTATAACAGAATTCAGCCGATTGTCAAGATTTTTTTGTGCACCGGGGGCGCACGGTAATCTCACCGCTGCGCAGGGTAATCACGCTATCGTCTTCCAGGCGCACCACCAGCCCACCGATCTCATCAATACCGATAGCCGTAGCCGGGGTGGTCACGCCGTCCCGGATAAAAGTAATGGCCTTACCCAGCAGCATACTGTGACTGCGGTAATAATCAATATAACTTTCGTAACCGTCGTCCAAGATCTCCCACAAATGGTCCGCAATCGCGGCGATCATGTCCGCCCGGCTCACATCTGCGTCCAAAGATGCGGCGTTCTCCACTTCCGGCGGAAACTGCTCCGTCTGCATATTGGCGCCGATGCCGATGATCATGGCCTCGGCTAAGCCGCTCTCCATGCCCACAACGGCCTCCGTCAAAATGCCGCAGATCTTCTTGTCGTCTATGTACACATCGTTGACCCACTTAATCTGCGGGTGCTTGTCCGTCAATTCCTCAATGGCTCGGCACACCGCCACACCGGCAGCGGTAGTCACAGACACTGCGTCCTGAAGCCGTCGACCGTGATGGACCACCACGGTCATATAGATCCCGTGCCCGGGGAGAATAAAACTGCTTGCCCTGGCGGCCGCGGCCGGCGGTCTGCTCATCTGCCACCACCAAAAAATTGCCTCGATACCCGGCGTTCAGCAGCCGCTTGGCCTCCGTGTTGGTAGAGTCCACCGTAGCATAATAAATGGGCTCCAGCGGGCAATGCAGCCGGGGGGTAAGCACCTCTGCCGTAACCAGATTGTTGTCGCCCAGGAACTTATAACCCAGTCGCTGGGTGGCTTCAATTTTGTACCCTTCCTCCCGCAATTGCTGCACACACTTGCCGACGGTTTGGCGGCTGACCCCCAACCGATTGGCCAACTCCTGACCGCTGATGTAATTGGGGCTGCCCAGCAACATATGCAGCACCGCGCTCTTGCTTTTTACGCGCATACGATCACCTCGTGTCTCCTCACATTTCTTTTTATTTAATAAGAACCACGCTCTTATTTTTGCAGATAAAACACCGCCAGCGTGCCCGGCCCACAGTGACTGGAAATGGTGCACCCGGCATCCGCCAGGATCAATTCCTTGCACCCGGTCTTGCCGCTGATCACGCCTCGCAAAAACGCCAGCGTATCCGGCGCAACACCGCCGCTGTCTGCCAGCACAATTCGTCCGGTGTCCATGCGCTTCAAATCCAGCAGTCGGTCCGTTACATACTGGCGGTAAACACTATCAATCTTGCCCCGATATTTTTTAGACACTTCCAAACTGCCCTCCGGGGTGACGGCGATGCTGGGCTTGATCCCCAGCACATTGGCCGAAGCGGGCCACGCCGGAGCAGCGCCCACCTTTATACAAATACTCCAAGTCGCTGAGCACAAAGGAGGAAGACACCTTGGGCACCAACCGGCTCACCTTGGCGGCGATCCGCCGGGCGTCCATACCGCTGTCCCGCAGATCGCAGGCCCGCAGCACCAGCAGCCCCATGCCCATGCACAAATTCTTAGAGTCGATACAATATACATTGTCCAGATCCGCCGCAGCGGTGCAGGCGTTCTGATAGCTGGAGGAAATGGCGGAGGACAGTCCAATGTGCACGACGCTGCACCCGGCGTCCGTCCACTGCTTAAATTTGTCATAATACACACCGGGGGGCACCGCCGCCGTCTTGGGCAGGCGATGGTTCTCCGCCACATCGGCGTAAATATCCGCCGGGCGAATTTCCACCCCGTCTGCATACGCCGTATCGCCCAGCAAAATAGACAGGGCAAAGCAGTACACATGGCGCTGCCGTTGCAGATCCACCGGCAGATCGCAGGTGGAGTCCGCCGAGATCATGACTTGGTTCATAATAACGCCTCCGAAAATAGTATAACACAAAAGCAGTGTCTGTCAACCAATGCGCGCAATGTTTACAGCAAGCGGAAAATTCTATGCACCAAAGCGCAGGGTCACCTTTTGCAGGTCGCTGCGCTTGTAGCTTTGTCCAGCGTAAAGGTAACCACACTGCGGCCATCCGCCTCTGTGATCTCTGCACTTTTATCAATACGATAGGTCACTTTGTTCCGGGTGATCTGCACCGCATAGTCCCGGGCATTCGCCGTATTTTGCATAAAGCTGTAGCCCTCCGCTGCCGTCAGCACAATCTGCTTGTTGGTAAAGCGCACGGCGCTCACCGCCTTGATCTGACTGTCCATCCCGCTGAAGGATCGCACCCCGTCCGCGCCGCTGTCCGGCACGGTAAGGGTACCCTCCACCCGGCTCAGCTGCGGCTCGGTAATGCCTGCGGTGCCGGAAGCATTGGTGAGGGTATAGGCCCAGTCCCGCTCCGCCACATCCCGGGGGTCCGTAATGCGGTAGTTCTTGGCAGCCCGATAGTAAACGCTGCCTTTCTTTAAGGAGAAGCCGCCCCCCAAATAATCCAGGCCACAGTGGATGTAGCCCACAATCTTGATCTGGCGGGAGGGCTTGTAGTCGATACGCACGGCGATTTTGACTTTAATCTGCCCGTCCTCCACCGTGTAGGTGCCGATACCGTAGTCCCAGCCGTAAATGGTTTGCGGGGTGCCGTCCGTATTCGTTTCCGCCCGGGAAAATGCGGTGTACTTGGAGGTGGAAATACCGGTTTTTCGTCAAAACTCAGGCTGCCGGAGGCATTGCCCATGGCCACCTGCACCCGCATAGGGTCATTCTTCAACTGGGTGACGCTGCACTTCACCGCCTGGGTAAAGGGCCGCTTCCAGCTTTCTCGGTCGGCAACCACAAGATCGTATTCAAAGCTGCCGTCCTTTTGCTTATGGGGGTGAGCACATACAGGTCATAGGTGTACAGCTCCTGCCCGGTGGACCGGTCAATACCACTGACCAATCGCACCACCAGCTCTTTCTTTTTGTCGCCGTTCAGATCCGTATAGTAGAGCTTGGGTCGTTCCTTGGTCAGGTAATGGCCCAGCCGGAAAAGGTCTTGCTTTTGCCCTGATGGACCAAGATGGCCTTGTCCCCCTGTGCGTACAGCTGAAAGTCGCCCTCTTTATTCTCTGCCAAAAGGGTGCGTTTATTAGAAGCGGTGGTGCTCTCGGCGGTAACCACCGTCAGTCCTTCCTCCGGCGCCTTGCCGTGGCGGTAGGTCTGAAAATAATAGCCCACCCCCACCAGCAGCCCGATCACCACCAGCGCAGAAAGCAAAATAATAGGTAAATTCTTTCTCATTCCGGAAAATCCTTAAAAAATATCAGTCTTTATATTGGGTTCGGTAGTCAAAGGCATGGGGTGCATGGCCGGTCACATGGTAACAGGTGCCGGTGGCCAGGCCAAAAATGGGTTTGTCGTGGCCCAAAGAATCGGAGTACACATCCACCACCTGCACACCGGGGAACGCCCGATGAAAGCGGCGCACCTTTTCTTCACCCCGGCAGTTCTGCCCTAAAATACGCCCGGTCTTTGGGTTGTGCCGGGTACACAGCAGATACGGCAGCCCCAGTCGGCGCTGCAATTCCTCCAGCAAAAAATCCGGTGATGCGCTGATGATCACCGCCGGGCGTTTCTTTTGGGTAAACCAGGGATACACCTGGTGCAAATGCTTCTCCCAAAAGCCCTTTGCCGCCCGCTGCACCGGCACCAGGGGCAAAAAACCGAAGCACAGGTTCTTAAACTTTTGCAAAGACAGAATCCGCAAGGCAAACAGCAGGCACGCAATGAACCAAACCGGCAAATACACCAGCACCCAAGGATAATGCAGGGCGCAGTAGCCGATAAACAGGGAGCCGCTGTCAAAGGGCACCAGGGTTTTGTCAAAATCGTAAATATCCACCTGCGCCGGCAGCGCCGTTTGAGGCGCCGTCTCGCCGATGGCAACCGGGTTTGGCATAATTAAACTTCCTTTTCGTCAAACGAGATGGTAATGGTCTTGTTGCTGGCAAAGCGGGTCAGCTTGACCCCGGCGGAGGCCAGCATACGCTTGCTGGCTAAAGTGGCGTCCGAGTCAGCATACTTGTCGCTGATATAGATCACTTCGTTAATGCCGCTTTGGATAATGGCCTTGGCGCACTCATTGCAGGGAAACAGCGCCACATAAATACGGCAGTCCTTCAGACTGTTGCCCCCGGCGTTCAAAATGGCGTTCAGCTCCGCATGGCACACAAAGGGATACTTGGTTTTGTTAGGGGTATCGGCCGTGCGGTCCCAAGGGTACTCGTCATCGCTGCAGCCGCGGGGCAAGCCGTTGTAGCCCACGCTGACAATGTGATTGTCGCCGTTGACAATGCAGGCGCCCACCTGCGTATTGGGGTCCTTACTGCGCAAACAGCTGAGCAGGGAAATGCCCATAAAATACTCGTCCCAACTAATATAATCCTGACGCTTAGCCATCTTAATCACCATAGCCTTTCAGTACATCAATATAATCTTGCAGCTCCGGGCGCTGCACATCCCTACCCGACCGGCGTCCACCAGCGCATTCACCGCCGGGTCCAAAGGCAATTTCGCCAGCACCGGCACGCCCAGCGCCGCCGCCGTCTCCTCTACCTTAGAAGTACCAAACAGCGGGTGGGACTTGCCGCAGTCCGGGCATACATAAGCGCTCATATTCTCCACCAAGCCCAGCACCGGCACTTTCATCATCTTGGCCATATTGAAAGCCTTTTCCACGATCATCTGCACCAGATCCTGAGGGGTGGTAACGATCACGATCCCGTCCACCGGCAGGCCCTGAAACACGGTCAGCGCCACATCGCCGGTGCCCGGGGGCATATCCACAAACAGATAGTCCAGCTCTCCCCAGCGCACATCGGACCAAAACTGGTTAATGACCCCGCTAATCACCGGGCCACGCCACACCACCGGGGCGCTCTCGCTCTCCAGCAGCAGGTTAATGCTCATCAATTTAATGCCGCCGTCCGTAACGGCAGGCAGCAGACACTCGCCGTCCTGCATAGCCCGGCTGTGCACCCCAAAGGACTTAGGCACGCTGGGACCGGTAATGTCCGCGTCCAGCACACCCACTTTCAGTCCCGCCTTGGCGCACCCGGCCGCCAGTAGACAGGTGACCAGGCTCTTGCCTACGCCGCCCTTGCCGCTAACCACACCGATGACTTTCTTGATATGACTGTATTTGTTGGCAGGCTGCTTAAAGTCCGCCTTGCGGCTGCCGCAGTCTGCCTGGCAGCCCTCGCAGTTATGATTACAGTTTTCGCTCATCTCAAACACCTCTGCATACCGGCGCTGCCGCCGGTTAAACTCTTAATAGTATTGCCGGATCACGAACTTAACCCGTCCCAGCACCACCAATTCGTCCACAATGATGGGGGCGTAGGCATCATTCTCCGGTTGCAGGCGGAAGTGACCGTGCTCCTTATAAAACCGCTTCACCGTGGCCTCCTCGTCGATCATCGCCACCACGATCTGGCCGTTTTCCGCCACCGGGGTGCGCTCCACCACCACAATGTCGCCGTCCTCAATATGGGCGCCGATCATACTGTCACCTCGCACATGGAGGGCAAACAGCTCCTCCCCCGGCCGAGCGCCGAACACAGGAATATACTCCTCAATATGCTGGGTAGCAAGAATGGGCACACCGGCAGTCACCGTGCCCAGCAGCGGCACCTGGGCCACCTGGGCCGCACGGCCGGGCAGTCGAATGGTGCGCTTGCAGTTGGGGTCCCGCTCAATGCAGCCCATACGCTCCAGTTTGTTCAAATTGTATTGCACGGAGGAGGTGGAGCTGAGCCCCACGGCGTCACCGATCTCCCGCACGGAGGGCGCCACGCCCCGCTCGTCCAAGGTGCGCTGAATATAGCGCAGAATCTTTTGCTGCATCCCGCTGACAGCTTCCATGTTCGGGACCTCCATTCCGTCCGCTTTTTCCTGTTTTATATTAAAAACAGTATAGCATTTGGCCCTTGCCTTGTCAAACAAATGTGCTAATCCGTCGGCATTCTGATCTCTTTTGCAAAAAAAGTGTTGACAAACGGGGCGCAATCGGCTATAATTCTGTTTGCAAGTTTTTCAGTATGGCTTTATAGCTCAGTTGGCTAGAGCACACGGTTCATACCCGTGGTGTCACTGGTTCGAATCCAGTTAAAGCCACCATGGCCCGGTGGTCAAGAGGTTAAGACACCGCCCTTTCACGGCGGTAACACGAGTTCGATTCTCGTCCGGGTCACCATAGGAACTTGAAGGAAAGCAGTCACCTATAGGGTGGCTTTTTCTTTATCCGTTTGCATTTAGCCCGCAGCGCAAAGAGCTGCTACATAAAATTAGGGAATGAAAACCGCGCAATCCCCCCTGCGGCTACGCCGCATCCGCCTAACTGGCGCCCGTCCCCTCTGTCGCTGCGCGACATCTCCCCGCACTGCGGGGAGTCACCCTTTTCAAGGGGGGGCTAAGATGTTGTACCCGATTTGGCTCCCTTGTAAAGGGAGCTGTCACGAAGTGACTGAGGGATTATGTGGGCTGATGTCGGTATCGACCCCTACATCATTTTCAAACAAAATACCTACACCCGTCCCGTTAGCTCAGTTGGATAGAGCGACCGCCTCCTAAGCGGTAGGCCGGAGGTTCAAATCCTCTACGGGACGCCAAAAACTCCGCCGGAAAACCCAGTAAAATCAAGGGTTTCCGGCGTTTTTTCATTTTTACGGGAAAAGACAAAAATCGTGAAATTCACAGATTTTCATTAGCAAATTCTCCGTCAGCTAATGGAAATTAAGACTAATGTCGTCCGCCTTTCAGGTGTACGGCTTGCTAATAAAAATTAGCAGGATTTTCGCTATTTTGCTAATGAAAATGCCCTCTCTGCTAATGAGAGAAAAAACGAGCAAAATTCCTGCTAATGGACAAGGCGGTTGTTACCCTGTTAATTCGTTCATTTAGGGGTGGTTAAGAGACAATCGCACACTACCTATATGCCCTTTCTTATTATATAATTGCGGTAACAGGAGGTGGTTGTTTTGAAAGAACAGAAATATCATTTATACCTTTCCAAGGACGAATACAGCGAAGTGTTGCAATCACTTATCCGTTTGAAGAACAGCCTGATAGCACAAGGCAGATACACGGACGCAGTAGATGATATTCTTTGCAAGGTGCTTTCAGCCAAGAAAAGAAAGTTCAAAATCAAATATATCTGAACACGAATAAAGACCGCCTACACTTTTGTAAGCGGTCTTTGATTATTTAAAGTGAGTACGACAAACTGGAATTGTTCATTTAACTTCCGATTTACTCTTCCTCAGGATATTTCAATCCCCATTCATTTCTAAGCCTTGTCATAATATCCATTACATCAATCGAATACTGTAGTTTCATAACAGAAGCATCTCCGCTATTAATTGCTGTTTCCATATCTGTAAGCTCATAGTACAAAGCATCTGCCGTATTCCCTGCTGATATTTCCCTTTTTTCGCCGGTTAAGGCTTCTGTAATAATCGCTTTATCAGCACGTGGAAACTCCATTATCTCTATATAGCCCTTTTCACAACTTATCATTACTCGTTTAGGTTGCTTTGAGTGCATGGTAAGAGCTACAGTTGCCATCTGATCCTTATCATTTTGTAATAGAATAGTCGCCTGCTCATCAACTCCGGTCGGTGCACTCTTCCACTGGCTCATCAGATTTTCGGGTTTTTCTTCCATGAAGCTACGGACAATGCTTAGGGCATATACTCCAATATCAAGCATTGCTCCACCTGCCAATTTTCGATTAAAAAACCTGTTCTTCATATCATAATCTTTGAAGCTTCCAAAGTTCACCGTTATCATCTGAACTTTTCCAAGCTCTCCATTTTCTATGATCTTCCACAGTTCCTTGTATATCGGCATGTGCCAGATTGTCATTGCTTCTGCAAGTATAAGGCCTCTTTCATTTGCCAGGCTGATCATTTCGCATAGTTCTGAAGAATTCAAAGTGATAGATTTTTCAACCAGGATGTGTTTACCATTTTCCAAAGCTTTCTTCATAAAACCATAATGGGTATTATGAGGAGTCGTTATGTAGATAATATCCACATCTTCATCGGCAAACATTTCATCGATTGACGGATGGACTTTTTTCGATACCATACTTTTCTGCAAAAGCAACCGCTTTATCATAGGTTCGATTTCCTACTGCATAAAGAGATTTACCCATTTTCTGAAGACCTGCAGCCATTTCATTTGCAATTACACCTGTTCCCAGTACAGCCCATTTTATCTCTTTGCTCATATTTTCTCGAATCTCCTTCCCTGTAGTTCATCTGTCTTATAATCAGTTATTCTGTAATATAGGTACTCTACAAATTCAAATTTGTCTTTTTCTATTATACACCAATATACACCAAAAACATGAATAATTCTACCCGCATACACCAAAAACATGAATAATTCTACCCGCCGTCTATTGACCTCGATTACGAGGGAAATAGGCGGCTTTTTTGTTTGCAAAAAATTTTTTTCAAGAAATTTTGAAAAAACACCCCCAAAAACGCTCTCCCATTTCAAACAAGTGAAAAAACCACGAAAAATTAGCAGGTTTTAGACGAGAATTTACTAACAGTGAAACCCCGGAAAAGCCAGTAAAATCAAGGATTTTCGGGGATTTGCAGGGAGTCAAAAATGCCTCTCAGGGGCTTCTCCTAAGCGGTAGGCCGGAGGTTCAAATCCTCTACGGGACGCCAAAAGCTGCAAGCCACCCGGCCTTGCGGCTTTTTCTTTGCTTTTCCACGGCAGAAATTTGGCTGCCGCAGACAGGTAAGCCTTGACTAACAGCCAGGCAATCCAGTACAGTAAAGAGATAGAAATATATGAAGAAAAGGAGACCGACCAATGACGCTAAAAGAACTGGAAGTTGGCAAAAGCGCCGTAATCCGGCGCGTGGGCGGCGAGGGCGCGCTGCGCCAACATTTTTGGATATGGGCATGATCCCCGGAGCAGAGGTAACGGTCATCAAGCTGGCAGCCCATGGGCGACCCGATGGAAGTACAGGTGCACGGTTATGAGCTGACCCTGCGCCTGGCAGAAGCGCAGCAAATTGACATTCAGCCCATTGGGCGCCGCAGCCGCAGTCACACATTCAAAGACCGAGCCAAGGACCAGGACCACCCGGGGCTGGGCGAAAACGGCAAATTCCACAGCAAAGCGGACGAGCACCCCTTACCGGACGGTACCGTGCTGACCTATGCACTGGTGGGCAACCAAAACTGCGGCAAGACCACCTTGTTTAACCAACTGACCGGTGCCAAGCAGCATGTGGGCAACTTCCCCGGCGTAACCGTGGATCGCAAAAGCGGCGCCATTCGCGGCTACCCAAACACGGAGGTTACGGACCTGCCGGGCATCTATTCCATGTCGCCCTTCAGCAGCGAGGAGATCGTCTCCCGCAACTTTGTATTGCAGGATAAGCCCACGGCCATCATCAACATTGTGGACGCCACCAACATTGAGCGCAACCTGTATCTGTCCATGCAGCTGCTGGAAATGGGAATACCCATGGTCATTGCGCTGAATATGATGGATGAGCTGGTGGGCAACCGCGGCTCTATTGATGTAAACACCATGGAGGCCATGCTGGGGGTGCCGGTCATTCCCATCTCCGCCGCCAAGAATGAGGGCGTAGACGAGCTGATTCGCCACGCCGTTCATGTGGCCAAGCAGCAGGAGCCGCCGCTGAAGCAGGACTTTTGCGACAAAGACGACCACGGCGGTGCCGTGCACCGGTGTATTCACGCCGTAATCCACCTGATTGAGGACCACGCGGCGCTCGCCGGGCTGCCGGTACGCTTTGCCGCTACCAAGGCCATTGAGGGGGACGCGCTGATCCTGCAGCAGTTGCAGCTGGATCGCAACGAGCAGGAGATGCTGGAGCACATTGTCCGCCAAATGGAAACGGAGCGCGGGCTGGACCGCAGCGCCGCCATCGCGGATATGCGCTTTGACTTTATCGAGCGGCTGTGTGCACAGACGGTGATCCGCCCCCAGGAGAGCAAGGAGCGGATTCGAAGCGAAAAAGATCGACCGCATTCTCACCGGGCGATATACCGCCATTCCCTGCTTTATCGGCATTATGGTGCTGGTGTTTTACTTAACCTTCAATGTAATCGGCGGCGGACTGCAAAAACTGCTGGAGCTGGGGATCGACCGTCTGTCCGCCCTAACGGACACGGCGCTGACCCAGCTGCATGTGAACCCGGTCATCCACAGTCTGGTGATCGACGGTATCTTTACCGGCGTGGGCAGTGTGCTCAGCTTTCTGCCCATCATCGTCACCCTGTTTTTCTTCCTGTCTTTAATGGAAGACAGCGGCTATATTGCCCGCGTGGCCTTTGTAATGGACAAGCTGCTGCGCAGGATCGGCCTGTCCGGCAAGAGCATCGTGCCCATGCTCATCGGCTTTGGCTGCACCGTGCCGGCGGTCATGGCCACCCGCACCTTAACCAGCGAGCGGGATCGAAAGATGACCATTCTGCTCACGCCCTTTATGAGCTGCACCGCCAAACTGCCCATCTACTCCTTCTTCGTCAGCGTCTTTTTCCCGGGCAAGGGCGGGCTGATCATGTCCGGGCTGTACCTGCTGGGGATCCTGGTAGGCATTGGAGCCGCCTTTCTCTATAAAGACACCCTGTTTCGCGGCGAGCCCATTCCCTTTGTCATGGAGCTGCCCAACTACCGTCTGCCCAGTGTAAAAAATGTGGGTCAACTGCTGTGGGAAAAGGCCAAGGATTTTTTGCAGCGGGCATTCTCCGTCATTCTCATTGCCACGGTGGTGGTATGGTTCCTACAAAGCTTTGACCTGCAGCTCAATATGGTATCCGACTCGGCCGACAGCATTTTGGCCCGGATATCCGGCATTCTGGTTCCGCTGTTTGCGCCCCTGGGTCTGGGCGACTGGCGCATTTGCACCGCCCTGATCAGCGGCTTTATGGCCAAGGAAAGCGTTGTCTCCACCCTGGAGGTCCTGTTCGGCGGCACCATCGGCAGCATTTTGTCGCCGCTGTCCGCCGGGTCGCTGCTGGTATTCAGCCTGCTGTACACCCCCTGCGTGGCGGCGGTGGCCTCCGTGCGGCGGGAACTGGGCGGCAAGTGGGCTGCCGGACTGGCGCTGTGGCAGTGTTTGATTGCGTGGGTGGTTGCCTTTGTGATCCACGGGATCGGAGCGCTGCTGTGAATATTTGGGACATTCTGCTGCTGGCAGCCATTGGAACGGCGCTGTTCTTGGCTGTCCGCGCCTTGATTCGGCACAAAAGCTGCGGCTGTACCGGCTGCGAAAGTTGTAACCGCTGCGCCCATTGCCGAAAAAACGAACGCAAGCAAAAACCGAAATCATAAAAAAGCAAAAAGGAAAGCACGCTGTCTGCCTGCTTTCCTTTTTTTTGCACAACCAAACGCATCTATACCTATTGTGTTGTGCCGTCTGTAATTTTACACATTTTCCACCGCGTTTTCCCCAAATAAAGCCGGCTGCTGTGTGGAAAACCCCAATATGCCCGCTGCAAAGCGCAGAGCAGAAAAAGCGCCCGGCAAAACCGGGCGCCTGCCAAAAGGGGAGAAATAGGTGCGCCGCCATTCGACGACCGCCTGCTTAAATATCGTCCCGCTTCAGGGTTTCAATAATATTGTCCTTTTTGATTTTGTCCAGCGCGTACAGCAGCGCCACACCGATCACGGCAAACACCGCCAGCGCCGCCGCCAGATAATAATACCAGCGGAAGGTATAGCCGTAGTCAAAGGAGCTGCCCAATATCTTGTACATTAGGAAATCCAGCCCCAAGCTAACCGGCAAGCCCCATACCAGCGCCATAACGCCGTAGCGAATATTCTCCAAATAAATGGACTTCTTAAAGGAACGGGGCGTCATACCCACGCTCTTAATCATAGCGAACTCTCGGCGCCGCTCCTCCATACCGGAAGAAATGGTATTGATAATGTTCATAACGGAAATCAGGGTAATCAGGGTAATAAACCCATAGCCAAAGGTCATCACCACCACATTCAGCGCCTGCATGGTCTGCGCCTGGGCCGCCGCGTCATAGCCGGTATGGCTGATGCCGTTTTGTACCTCATCCAGCATCGGACACCCGGTTATACACATCGTCATGGTCCTGGGCAGTGATATAGTACCGTGCATAGCTGACAACGTTGCCCTTTGCCAAAACAGACGGAAAATGCACCAGATAGCTGTGCATGGGCACCACCAAAGTGGGGCGCATAAAGCTGCCTAAAAGATTGCTTGCTTCCTTGTTCATCTGGGCAGCCACCTTTGCCGTGTACTTGGCATACAGCTCGTTGCCCTCACTGTCATAGCCCTCCATAGAGCCGGTAAAGGTTTGACCTACCAAGCTGCCTTGCAAGGGGTTTAACACCAGTCTTTGCTTCTTCTCCGTTGCCACTTGCACCCGGTTGATTAAAATACCCGTGGGGATTTTGTCATCCTGACAAACAGACGGGTCTATGCCTGCCTCCTTTGCCAAGGCGGCAAAGGTGTCGTTGTCCACACCCAACACATTCACGGAGCGGTCCATATTGGCTTTCTTTGCCTCCGCCGTCAGTTGCTTATCCAAGCCGTCCACCATCATCTGATTGTCGGCACAAATACGCATGCTCTCAATTCCGGGCACATCGCTGACCTTCCGATTAACTTGCTCCACCTGAGAGGCGGTCAACGGCCCGTCGGTATTAAAAATGCTCTCGTACACATCAAAGCCCATACCGTCGTACTCATTGTCAAGGGCGTTGGTGAGCATACTGGTAAAGTTGGCGGTGCTGAGAAACAGAATGACGCTGACTGCCAGGGCAAACACCACCGTGCGGGAGCGCTTGGCGTTGCGCTTGTAGTTCTTTACCGCCAGCACATCCTCAAAGCCAAAGAGCTTTTGGCGCAGGCGAGAGGTTTTCAGCTTCTTTGCCTTTTTCACCTTCACGGTGTTGGTTTGGCGCAGCGCCTCAATGGGGGTCACCTTGGATGCCCGGTGCGCCGGGATCCAGGCGGAGATAAAGATGGTTAGGGCGCTGATGAGCACGCTGCCAACTAAAATCTTCCAGTTCACAATGGCGTGCAGCCGCACACTGTCGCCGGTGGCCACCATAACGGTTTTCATAAAGCTGTCGCTAAGGGCACGCAGGGTAACGGCAATGCCGCCGATGCCGCAAAGAATACCGATGGGAATACCGATACAGCCTAAAATAAAGCCCTCAAAATACACGCTGCCCCGCTTTTGCACCCGGGTAGCGCCTACGCTGGCCAGCATACCCAAGTACCGTGCCCGCTGCTGATAAGACACCGCAAAGCTGTCATAGATCATAAACACGGAGGCAAATACGATAATCAGCAAGATAATGGCCATAAAGCCGTACAGCGCCCGCGTGACCCCGTTGCTCATTTGCACGCCGTTGTACATCAGATAGTCCGTATGAATCGTATAGAGGTCGGACCCATCGTTGTTTACTGCCTTGCCGTATACGGCCTTAGCGGCAGCCTTTATGTCCGTTGGCGTGTTGCTGCCCAAAGGGGCAAACTGCACATGGGCAATGTAAGTGCCCATGGCGTCCGTTACCGTATCATCCAGCCCGCAAAAGGCGCTGTAAAAGCCGGTGAGCCGGTTGTCATTCTCCAAAATCCCGCAGATGGTATAGGTGCGCTGTGCCGTCTCCGGCTCAACCTGCGGATCGGCGGAATAGGTGGTAAAGGGCAAAGTGACCGTGTCGCCCACTTTCCACTTTAAGTCATTGCGGGTGATAAAGCTCTTGGTCACCAGCAGCTCCCGGGCGGTTACCGGCAGGCGGCCGGTGGCGGGCTTCATACTGTATATCGTAAAAAGATTTTGGTTGCAAGCCAGCACATCGGTGCGGCTTTTGCTGCTGTTTGAATCTGCCTTACTGCTGATCTCGCCCAGATCCATAGACAAACCGATGGCCTTTACATTCTTTTGCTTTGCCAGGGTCTGCACATCCTTGCTTTTCAGCTCGTTATACTTGGCATGCCAGGCGCCGTCATAAGAGGCGGTGATCTCACCCATGGTGTTCATCAGGGACTCCACGCTGGTAAACACCGCCGTCACCATTGCCACGCTGATGATAATGCCAAACAGGGTGATAACGGTGCGCTTTTTGTTCGCCCATAAGTGGCGCCAAGTTAACTTATTGATGATCTTCACTGGCGGATCACCTCATCCTTCACAATTTTGCCGTCCTCAACGGCAATCACCCGGTCTGCGTCCAGCGCAATGCGCTCGTCATGGGTAATAATAATAACCGTTTGGTTCAGTGCCTTGTTGAACTGACGCAGCAGCTCCACAATTTCTTTTGAGTTTTTGCTGTCCAGATTACCGGTAGGCTCATCCGCCAGCAAAATGGCAGGATTGTTCATCAGCGCACGGCCGATAGACACACGCTGCTGCTGACCGCCGGACAGCTCTGAGGGCAGGTGCCCCAGTCTGTGCTGCAAGCCCAGCACCTGCACCAAGGAATCAAAGTGCGCCCGGTCCACCTTTTTGTCATCCAGCAGCAGGGGCAGCGTCATATTTTCCTCTACGGTCAAAATGGGAATCAAATTGTAAAACTGATAAATGAGACCGATTTGGCGGCGGCGGAAGATGGCCAGCGCCGTCTCGTCCAAAGTGGTAATATCCGTTCCGTCCACATACACATGCCCGTCCGTAGGCGTATCCACACCGCCCAGAATATGCAGCAGGGTACTTTTGCCGGAGCCGGACGGCCCAATGATGGCCACAAACTGCCCTTTCGGCACGGTAAAGGACACATCGTCCAGCGCCCGTACCTCCGTATCGCCCTTACCGTAAATTTTAGATAAGTGCTCAATTCTCAAAATGTCCATAATGGCTCTCCTTTTCGCTTTGTTGCCCTCATTATACCCGGCCAAAGTGTCAGTTCGGTGACAGTTTTGGTGACAATTTTGTCATCTTTCCCCCTGCGGGAGATAAGTTCCGGCTTTGCTCCGTTTCTTTTATACCATATCTTGTATGCCCCTGGCAAGCACCCACTATTTTGCAAAATCTCTTTACAACGGCGGGGGTTTGTGCTATAATTGGCTCGCTGTGTACGGATCACACGGTATCGGGTGCAAGCTCCTACGGAGAGTCACCGATCCCGTAACTGTGTCCTCCGCCAATCGGCAAATACTGTAATGAGGTGAAAGATTATGACACAAGCTGAGAAGCAAGAAATCATCAAGGCTTACGCAACCCACGAGGGCGACACCGGTTCTCCCGAGGTACAGGTAGCTGTGCTGACCGCTCGTATTAACGAGCTGACCGAGCACCTGAAGACCCACAAGAAGGATCATCACTCCCGCCGCGGTCTGCTGAAAATGGTTGGTCACAGACGCAACCTGCTGGTTTATCTTTACAACAAGGATGTAGAGAGATACCGTAGCCTGGTGAAGAAGCTGGGTATCCGCGATACCATCGACAAGTAAGAACGCGCAAGCAGACGACGGAGCACTTCTGTCGTCTGCCTTTTTGTCCAAGGCAAAATCGTATCTTCCAAGGAGGTTCTACTAATAGTAGTAAATTGAGGTCACCGGGTGCGGCGGCTTGAATTTATTACTATTGTGCCTCCTTGATGATAAATATTATTTATGAAAGAGGTAACCAAATGTTTTTCAAGAACTACAAAGTTTGGGAAACGGAACTGGCCGGCAGAAAGCTGACCCTGGAGACCGGCAAAATGTGCGGTCTGGCCGGTGCGTCCATTATGGCCCGCTACGGCGACACCAATGTGCTGTGTAACGTGACCATGAGCGCCAAACCCCGCGAGGGCGTGGATTTCTTCCCCCTGAGCGTGGATTATGAAGAGAAGATGTATTCCGTGGGTCGGATCCCCGGTTCTTTCCAGCGCCGTGAGGCTCGTCCTTCTGAGAAGGCCATCCTCACCTCCCGCTGCATTGACCGCCCCATTCGTCCCCTGTTCCCCAAGGATATGCGCAACGATGTAAGCGTTGTGGCTACCGTAATGAGCGTGGATCCGGACTGCTCTCCGGAGATCACCGCCATGATCGGTGTGTCCGCTGCCATTGCCATCTCCGACATTCCGTGGGACGGCCCCATCAGCGGTGTGAATGTGGGTCTGGTAGACGGCCAGATCGTCATCAACCCCACTCTGGAGCAGCGCGCCCATAACGATCTGAACCTGACCGTGGCTTCCACCGGCGACCTGGTGGCTATGATCGAGGCCGGCGGTAACGAGATCGACGACGACACCATGTTCAACGCCATTATGGCCGGTCATGAGGAGAATAAGAAGATCGTTGCCTTCATCAACGGTATTGTTGAGGAAGTGGGCAAGCCCAAAAAGAGCTTCCAGTCCTCCGACCCGGATCCGGAGATCCTGCAAGAGATTGAGGACTTCTGCATTGAAGATGTGAAGAAGGCTCTGGATACCGACGACAAAAATGTGCGCGACGAGCGCCTGCGCCCCATCTATGACGCAGTGCACGAGAAGTTCGATGATCGCTTCGAGGGCGAAGAGGGCAAGATCGAGGAGATCCTGTACCTGGTACAGAAGCATGTGGTGCGTGCTTGGCTGAAAGACGAGCACAAGCGTGTGGACGGCCGCGGCATTGACGAGATTCGTCCCCTGAACGCAGAGATTGACCTGCTGGCCAGAGCCCACGGCTCCGGTATGTTCACCAGAGGCCAAACCCAGGTGCTGTCTGTGACCACCCTTGGCCCCATGAACGACGCCCAGCAGCTGGACGGTCTGGACGAACAGACCGAAAAGCGCTATATGCACCACTACAACTTCCCCAGCTACTCTGTGGGTGAAACCAAGCCCTCCAGAGGCCCGGGCCGCCGCGAGATCGGCCACGGCGCACTGGCAGAGAAGGCACTGCTGCCGGTTCTGCCCTCTGTGGACGAATTCCCCTACGCCATCCGCGTAGTGTCTGAGGTGCTCAGCTCCAACGGCTCCACCTCTCAGGGCTCCATCTGCGGCTCCACCCTGTCTCTGATGGCTGCCGGCGTGCCCATTAAGGCACCGGTTGCCGGTATCAGCTGCGGTCTGATCACCGGTGACGACGGCGTGTACGGCGACTTTATGACCATGATCGACATTCAGGGTCTGGAAGATTTCTACGGCGACATGGACTTTAAGGTTGCCGGTACAAAGAAGGGCATCACCGCCATTCAGATGGACCTGAAGGTGCACGGCCTGACCCCGGAGATCATCAAAGAGGCCTTTGCCAAGACCCATAAGGCCCGCAACTATATTCTGGACGAGATCATGCTGCCGGTGATCAGCGAGCCCCGCAAGCAGCTGTCTCCCTACGCACCCAAGATGCTCACCCTGCAGATCGACCCGGACAAGATCGGCGATGTAATCGGCAAGGGCGGCAAGGTGATCCAGGAGATCCAGAACACCTACGATGTGAAGATCAACATTGAAGAGGACGGCCGCGTGTTCATCAGCGGTATAGATATTGACAAGTGCAACGGCGCTGTGGAAGTGGTGAAGCTGATCGCCACCGATCCGGAAGTGGGCGCCTTCTACAACGGTGTAGTAACCCGCCTGATGAGCTTCGGCGCATTCGTAGAGATTGCACCGGGCAAAGAGGGTCTGGTTCACATCAGCCGCCTGGATGTAAAACGCACCGAGCGTGTAGAGGATGTCGTTAATGTTGGCGACTCCGTTGTGGTTAAGTGCATTGAGATTGACGATCAGGGTCGCATTAACCTGTCCCGTCGGGATGCACTCATTGAGCTGGAGGGTATGACCCCGGAGAACGAGATCGACGATACCCCCCGCCGCCCCCGCAGAGACGACCACCGCGGTCATGATCGTGACCGCCGCGACCGCCGTCCCCGCAGATAAGGCGTAAAATCGTATAACAAAAGACCGATACCGTAAGTGGTATCGGTCTTTTTTGTTTTGAGGGAATGATAGAGGAAGAATCCCTCCTGCGGCTACGCCGCAAGGCGTTGACGGAGGGATTTACCTTTTATTCAATCCCAAAATGCGCCTTTGCCAAGCGCACGGTCTCCATCGCGTCCTTGGCGTAATGATCCGCGTGGATCATCTCCGCATAAGAGCGGGTAAGCACCGCACCACCAACGATCACCTTGGCATTGGTGTTCTTGTGCACCAGCTCAATGGTACGCTCCATGGCCGGTACGGTGGTGGTCATCAGCGCAGACAGTCCCACCAGCGTGGCGTTGTTGTCCTGCACCGCCTGGAGCACCGTTTCCTCCGGCACATCCTTGCCCAGGTCCAGCACATCAAAACCGTAGTTCTCCAGCAGCACCTTCACAATATTTTTGCCAATATCGTGAATATCGCCGTGCACGGTGGCAAGCACAATTTTGTGGGGGCTTTTCTTTTGCTGGCCGGTGGTGCGCAGCTTTTCCTTGATCACATCAAAAGCAGATTTGGCCGCGTCTGCGCTCATCAGCAGCTGGGGCAGAAACACTTTATTCTTCTCAAACCCGTCGCCCACCACATCCAGTGCCGGGATAATATGCTCGTTGATGATTTGCAAGCTGTCCTGCTCTTCCAGCAGCCCGGCAGCGCACTGGCCCGCCTCCTTGCGCATACCTTTGATAATGGCGGTTTTCAAATCCACCGTGGTGCCTGCAGGCGTAGCTGCCGCCGTCTCCGTCACCGAGGCGATATAGTCCTGGCAGTTGTCGTCCAGCCCCGCCAGGGCGTTATAGCTGTAATAGGCGTTCATCATGGCGTCGCTGAGGGGGTTCATAATCCCGGCGGACAGCCCCGCTTCCAGCGCCAGGGTAAAGAACGCGGTATTGATCATCTCCCGCTTGGGCAGTCCAAAGGAAATATTGCTGACGCCCAGGGTGGTGGCAACGCCCAGCTCGTGGCGCAGTATCCGCACCGCCTTCAGCGTCTCAATGGCGTTGCGTTTGTCCGTGCTGACAGTCATCACCAGCGCATCAAACACCAGCTGGTGCTTAGGGATACCATATTCCGCAGCGGTGGCAATAATCTTCTTGGCAATGGCAATGCGCCCTTCTGCCGTAGGGGGAATACCGCTCTCGTCCAGGCACAAGCACACCACAACAGCACCGTACTTCTTCACCAACGGAAAGACGGCGTGCATACTCTCCTGCTTGCCGTTCACAGAATTGAGCATAGCCTTGCCGTTATAATGGCGCAGGCCCACTTCCATAGCCTCCACATCGGAGGTGTCGATTTGCAGCGGTAGATCCAGCACCCCTTGCAGGGCAAACAGCGCCTGCTGCATCATAGCCGGCTCGTCAATCTCCGGCAAGCCTACATTCACATCCAAAATATGGGCGCCCTTATCTTTTTGGGCAATACCCTCTTTGATAAGATAGTTAATATCCTTTTCCCGCAGGGCGGCTTTCATCAGCTTTTTGCCGGTGGGGTTGATCCGCTCGCCTACAATGACCGGCTTTTTGCCCAGCTCCACCGTTTGGGAATAGCTGCTCACCAGGGTGCGGGGCGCCGGGGTGTGCACCACTGCAGGAATGTCCTTGACCCGCTGGATCATCTTTGCAATATGTGCCGGGGTAGTACCGCAGCAGCCGCCCAAATAGCTGACCCCCAGCTTGGCAATGGCCTCCATCTTCTCCGCAAAGGCCTCCGGGTCCACATTATACACCGTCTCGCCGTTGACAGACTCCGGCAGCCCGGCGTTGGGGTTCACAATGATGGGCAGGCAAGTCAGTTCCCGCAGCTGCGCCACCAGGGGCAACATTTGGTCCGGTCCCATGGAACAGTTAAAGCCCAGGGCGTCTACCCCCAGTCCCTCCAGCATGGTCACTGCCGTTTCAATATCTGCGCCGGTAAGCAGCCGCCCTTTTTCGTCCATGATCATGGTGGTAAATACCGGCAGGTCACAATTTTCCTTGGCCGCCAGTACCGCCGCCTTCAACTCCAGCGTGTCGCTCATGGTCTCAATAAGCACCAAGTCCGCACCGGGGGCACCGGCACGAATGGTGCGGGCAAACAGGTCGTAGGCGTCGTCAAACGCCAACTCGCCCATGGGCTGAAGCAGCTTGCCCAAAGGGCCAATGTCCAGCACAACTTTCTTTCCGGTGCGGCGCACCAGCGCGGTGGCTGCCTGCACCAGTTCCTCTACATTGTCAAACTTCAGGCCGTTGGCGCCAAAGGTATTGGTGCTGATAAACTCTGCTCCGGCGTCCGCATACGCCTGATGAATGGCGGCGATCTCCTCCGGGTGGGTCAGGTTCAGCGGCTCCGGCAGCGCACCGGGGCCAAGCAAACCGGCTGCCTGGAGCATGGTGCCCATGCCGCCGTCAAAAAAGCGAATCTTATTCATGCGCTTGTCCTCCGTCCTGGGGTTCAATACCGATAATGGCCGTTACGCTCTTGGTGGGGATCATTTGGCAGGTGTCACTAAGGGTCAGCCCTATGCGCTTGGTCAGATCCAACAGAGCAAAAATCTTGCGTTGCTCGGTAATATCTAAATCAAAATAGCCCGGCGAATATCGCTGCCGCAGGGTCAGCCCCTGGGCACGCAGCCGGTTTTCTATACCGTCGCAGACCTCCTCGATCTTAGAGGCCAGCACCGCCTGCATCACCGCGCCTCGGGCAATACCGTCCACCGAGTAGGTGCGCAGCAGCCGATCGCACTCAAAGCCCAAAGTGGCACCGAAAATGCACACCCGATCGCACCCGGCAATGGTTTGCGCCAGGCGGCGGCTCTTTAGGGTAAAGCCCTCCACCTCCAGCGCGTCCTCCGTCACCCGGCAGGGAAAGATCCGCTCCAGGGTGCGGGGCTGCACCGTAGCGTCCACTTCCGCCATACAGTCGTCGATCAGCGCCAGCAACCGGGGATCATCCACCCGTGAGGCGGTGCGCAGATAGTGTAAAATCTCTGTCTTATTCATGAATAATGCTGCCCAACTCTCGCACAATGGCACCGGCCACATCCGGCTTGTTCATGGTGTAAATATGAATATGATCCACGCCGTTGGCCATCAGGTCGATGATCTGCTCGGCAGCGTACACAATGCCCGCCTGCTGCATGGCGTCGTCCCGATCGCCGAAGCGCTCCACGATCTTTACAAACTTGGTGGGCAGAGAGCAGCCGGACAGCTTCACCGTCCGCTCCAGCTGGCTGGCCTTGGTAATGGGCATGATCCCGGCGATCAGCGGCACATCAATGCCCTTAATGGCACACATCTCCCGAAAATTGTAAAACACCGTATTATCAAAAAACATTTGGGTGGTCAGAAAGTCCACGCCGCAGTCCACCTTTTGCTTTAAGTGCTCCAGATCTTCCACCCGGTTTTTGCTCTCCGGGTGCACCTCCGGATAGCAGGCATGCCGCCAATGCAAAAATCACCCAGCGTGCGAATTTCATTTACCAGTTGGTAAGCGTGCTCAAAATACTGCTCTGCCGGGAACTGAAAGTCCCGGGGAATATCCCCCCGCAGGGCCAAAATATTCTCAATGCAGTTCTCTTGCAGCTCCGCTACCACCTGATGAATTTTATCCCGGGTAGAGGTCAAGCAGGTCAGATGGGCCAGTGGGGTCACACCGTCGTCCAGGATCTCTCTTGCAATCTCCGTTGTAAAGCCGCTGGTGGTACCCGCAGCACCGTAAGTAACGCTCATAAAGGCCGGGTGGCTCTTCACCATCTCCTTGACCACTGCCTTGGTGCCCTCAATCTTGTCCCACTGCTTGGGAGGGAACACCTCAAAGGATACGGTGGGCTTTTGCTCTAAAATCGCTTTAATCTTCATGCTTTTTATCCTCCGTCAGCAGGTCGGCAAGGGTCCTGCTCTCTAAAAAATCGTCAATCAACCGGTCCAGCTCCTGCCACATGGGGCGGGTCATACAGGCGTGCACCCGGGTGCAGCCGCTGTCACAGTCCATACAGGCCACCGGCGCCAGCGTGCCCTCCGTCAGCTTTAAGATGGCGCCCACGGTGTAGTCCTCCGGCGCCCGGGTTAGGCGGTAACCGCCGCTTTTGCCCCGGCGGCTCTCTACCATACCGGCTTTATTTAGCATAGCCACAATGGCCTCTAAATATTTCATACTCACTGCCTGCCGCTGGCTGATATCGTGCAGTGAAATATAAGCGTCCGGGCATTGCTGGGCCAAATCCAGCATCACTTGCAGGGCGTAGCGACCCTTTGTTGAAATCATCATTTCACATCACCGCAGCAATAATACCACAAAAAGGTAGGAATTCAACTGCACCGGCGGTTTTTCCTATATATTATCAGTATAAGCACCATAGGCTGGGTCACTGGCATGCCGATGGCGCACTCTGCCAAAGCGCCAACCGCCAAATGCACCACGCAAGAATCCATTTCGCTCCTTTTTTTCATAAATTAAAAATGAGCATTTAGCAAGAATAATCGAGATAACAAGAGAATAAGCGAGCAACAACAGGATATATTAAATTTGTTTGCCAAAAATGTTGACTTTGCCCCTCGCCTGTGCTATTATATTTCGGCACGCAGAAAGAGCCAAGCGCTCTGCGGAGAATTTGAACAACGGAGGACTAGCGATTATGTCAACATTTATGCCTAAAGCGGACGAGATCGAACGCAAATGGTATGTGATCGACGCTGCTGACAAGCCCCTGGGCCGCGTAGCCGCTGAGGCTGCCACCCTGCTGAGAGGCAAGCATAAGCCGATCTTCGCCCCCATGTGGATTGCGGCGATTTTGTCATCATCATCAACACCGATAAGGCCGTTCTCACCGGCGACAAGCTGAACAAGAAGCTGTATCAGCACCACACCGGCTACATCGGCAACCTGAAGGAAGTCAAGTATGGCACCCTGATGGCCGAGAAGAGCGACTTCGCCATGGAACTGGCTATTAAGGGTATGCTGCCGGACAGCACTCTGGGTCGCAAGCAGCTGACCAGATGCCGCATTTTCAAAGGCGCAGACCACAAGCACGAGGCCCAGAAGCCGGAAGCTTGGAATAAGTAAGGGAGGTATCTGAATTATGTACGAAACGAATCCGTATTTCTACGGCACCGGCCGCAGAAAAGAATCTGTTGCTCGTGTACGCGTTTATGCAGGTAGTAAACAAGATCACCATCAACGACAGAGATATTGATGATTACTTTGGTCTGGAGACCTTGAAACTGATCGTGCGTCAGCCTCTGGCCATCACCGACACCACTGAGAAGTTTGACATCGTTTGCCGTGTAAGCGGCGGCGGCGTAACCGGCCAGGCCGGTGCCATCCGTCACGGTCTGTCCCGTGCCCTGCTGCAGTATGACGAGAGCCTGCGTCCTGCACTGAAGAAGGCCGGCTTCCTGACCCGCGACCCCAGAATGAAGGAGAGAAAGAAGCCCGGTCTGAAAAAGGCCCGTCGTGCTCCTCAGTTCTCCAAGAGATAATTTATACAGATTATCCCAACAGCACTTCCAATACGGAAGTGCTGTTTTTCTTTACCCATTGCGGCATGATCCGATTGCGTGCCGTTTCAGCGCTATAAAATCGACAAATGAAAAAGCAGCTGCCCGAAAAATTCCGAGCAACTGCTTTTTGACGATGAAATCTGTTTTCACACGGTTATTCTTCATTTGATCCATCATCTATTTTGTTAAATTTTTAAAAAACCGAATCTGCGCTTTCTCGTTGTCATACCCGATGGAACGATAGAATTTGTGCGCCTCTGTTCTGGCCTTTCCGGAATTCAGGCGAACGGCGTGTATGCCGCATACCTTTGCCCAATTTTCCACAGCGCGCATAAGGGCTTTGCCGCAGCCCCTTCTGCGATATGCTTTTGACACGGCTAAACCTAAAATGTTGACCAGGCTTTCAAAATAAAGCGTGTTGTATTGCTCCGCATGAACATAACCGACGACCTTACCATCTATTACGGCAACAAAAACCTTTTCTCTGCTTGCATCCAGATTCTTCAATCTTTCCTTGACCAAATCGGCGTTACAGTTATAACCCAAATCCTGACAGCAGATTTTGTGAATATCGATATAGTCGTTTACATTTGCTTCTCTGATCATCCATTCAACCTCAAATCGGTTCAACACTCGCCAATACCATCCTGATTTTAACACATGAACACACAAAGTGCAATGCGCATTCTATCCCAACAACACCGTATTTTGCGTATGGCGCAAACGGGCGGCAACCTATGCCTATTGCGCGGCGGGGCGGAATGTGGTACTATGGAGAGAGAACGCCGAGGAGGTGTGGTATGAATATTCTAATGCTGGAGGACGACCCGGCCATTGCCCAGGGGCTGCGTTATTCGTTGGAGAGTGAGGGCTACACGGTCACCCACTGTGCCACGGTGACCCAGGCGCTGGAGGCGGTGGGCGCCGGCCGATTCGATCTGTGCCTGCTGGATTTGACCCTGCCGGACGGCAGCGGCTACGATGTGTGCAAGGCCATTAAGGCCAAGGACGACACACCGGTGATCTTTCTCACCGCCTTTGACGATGAAGTGAATGTGGTGATGGGTCTGGAGCTGGGCGCCGACGACTACATCAGCAAGCCCTTTCGCCTGCGGGAACTGATGGCGCGGATCAAGACGGTGCTGCGCCGCAGCAAGGGCGCTGCCACCGAGGAAATCCGTATAAGCGGTCTGACCGTGCGGATGAAAGAGGGCAAAGTGCTGAAAAACGGGCAGGAAGTGATTCTAACCGCCCTGGAATACAAGCTGTTGCTAACCTTTTTGCAAAACCGTGGCCGGGTGCTCAGCCGCAATATGCTGCTGGAGAGCATTTGGGATGTGGCCGGCGACTTTGTCAGCGACAACACGCTGAGCGTATACATCAAGCGGTTGCGGGAGAAGATCGAGGACGACCCGGTGGAGCCGCAGATCATTAAGACCGTGCGGGGCATGGGCTACAAGGTGGACGAATGAGCGAGGACAAACATTTTCGCCGCGCGCTGGTGCTGGGGCTGGTGATCAGCGCCCTGCTTATCGGCGTGGGCTTTTGGCAAAGCATCACCATGGGCATCGTCTGCCTGGTGGGCTGCGGGGCGCTGCTGGCAATATTCTGCCTGTACACCCGCAATCGAATCCGAGAAATTCGGCGGCTGTCCGATTACCTGACCACCCTGGTCAACGGCACGGCGCCGCTGCTGGTGCCCGCCAACAACCAGGAAGGCGAGCTGTCCATTCTGGAGAATAACATTTACAAAACCGCCCGCAAACTGCAAACCCAGGCGGAGCTGATGCAAAAGGACAAAACCTACCTGGCGGACGCGCTGGCCGACGTGTCGCACCAGCTAAAGACCCCCATCACCTCCATGACGGTGATGACGGATCTGCTGCTGGAAGAGGATCTACCCGCCGAAAAGCGGCTGGAATTCCTAAAGGGTATTTCCGCCCAGCTGGAAAAAATGCAGTGGATGATCACCACGCTGCTGAAGATCAGCAAATTTGACGCGGGCACGGCAGTGCTGCACAAGGAGCCGGTGGAGCTGGCCGCAGTGGTAGAGCAGGCGCTGGCGCCCTTTATCATTCAAGCGGAGCTGCGCCAAATGACGCTGGCCGTGGACTGCCGGCAAGGGCAATTTTTGGGCGACCGGCTGTGGACGGTGGAAGCGGTGCAGAATATAGTCAAAAACTGCCTGGAACACATGGACAACGGCGGTACCCTGCGCCTAACCGGCACCCAGACTGCCCTCTATTGCCGGCTGGTGATCGCCGACGATGGCTGCGGAATCGAAAAAGAGGACCTGCCCCATATCTTTGAGCGGTTTTACAAGGGCAAAAACGCCGGGGCAGACAGCGTTGGCGTTGGGCTGGCGCTGAGCAAATCCGTGTTGAACCGAGAGAACGCCACCGTGGAGGTGCAAAGCACCGTAGGCGTCGGTACCACCTTTACCATTCGATTTTATCGGAATATTATTTAAGGGCATTGACGGACGGTTCTTACGGCGGGCGGATACTATCCGCCCCTACGAGGGCACTTTTGTAACCGATTGACCGTAGGGGCGGCAACCTGCCGCCCGCACTGCGTGCAATTCACTCATCGCACCCTACAAATGTATATTTTACGCAAATACATTGCCCCATTTTATAACAACGAAAAACGGACCACCCATACGGGTGGTCCGTTTCTTTTTGCTATTTTGTCCGTCTTTATTTAGCAGCGTTGAACTGGCGATCCAGCAGCACATAATCCCGGGCGTTGATGATCCCGTCGCCGTTCACATCCAGCAGCTGCTCATAGCGGTCGCTGCCGGTCTTGGCATTCAGGCAGTCCAGGAAGGTGACCGTGCGCGTGTCTACCCCACAGCCGCCGGTGCAGGAGATGGTGGCCACGCCATCGGTGCTAAAGGCGGTAACTGCGTAGTGGTGATCGTCCGTGTACAGGGCGTACACCTCTTTATCCGCCGTGATATTCTCCAGCGTGTCGCTCCAACCGGCCAGCGCCTTACACTGGGGCAAAGCAAAGTCCGTAGGTGCAACCGCCGTTTGGCCGCTGTTCACCGCTACGGCAGAAAGGAGCACATTCTTGGTTTCGTCCCCATAAAAGCGCACCTGATAAAAGTCCTTGACAACCGTCACATCTACCGTCATGGCGCCGGCCAGATCCGAACCGGTGGCGTACTCATAAGTAAAGCCGTTTTGCATCAGCGCATAATCCGCGGTGACAAAATTGCCGTTCTCATACTTCTCCGTATCCTGGTACACCACGCCGTCCGCAGCCAAACCGTCCACCGGGGCATAAAACACATTATCCTGTTGCGTAGCGTTCACCGTAATGGTCTGCTGGCCCAGGTTCACGGCGGCCAGCGCCGTATTGGCGCGCAGATCCAGCGACGGCAAGTGGTTATTGGACACGATCAGGGTGGAAAGCGCTGTGTTGGCACCCAAATTCAGTGTCGCCAACTGGTTGTTGGCACACTTTAGATAAGTCAGCGCTGTGCAGCCGGACAAATCCAAGGCGGTAAGCGCGTTGTTCTCGCACAGCAGGCGCTGCACACCGGCAGGTAATTTCAGCTCCGTCAGCTGGTCGGCAGCACAGTTGATCTGGGTCAGCGCCGTGTTTTTGCTTAGATCCAGCGTGCCCAACGCATTGTCCATACAGGTCAACTGGGTCAGCTTGGACAGGGCACTCACATCCAGCGAGGTCAGCCCAATGTCTGCGCAATAAAGATTTTGCAGATTATAGAAATACTGTATGCCCTCCAGGCTGACAATGGGGGTACCTTCCCCCAGCACATCCTCCTGCCACGCAGGCAGCATCATACGGGTGATGCTGCTGCGCTCAGAATCAGAGAGCATACCGTCGCCGTTTTTATCGCACTTCTCTGCCACGATTTGACGGAAGCCGGCGTCCGGGAAATGGCTTTCATCAATCGCCACATCCTGCGCCGCCCGTACAAGGAGTGTACCCGTAAAACAAGCGGACACCAGCAAGACGGCCAGCACCAGACTGAGCCATTTTTTGGTTTTTTGTTGCATAACTTAGAGTCCTTTCGTTGACGGGTTAAAATCTGTTAAAGGTCACCTGAATGGAGTTGGTCACAGTGGAGCCGTCCTCCAGGGTCAAGGTGCAGGTGATGGTGGCGGTGTATTTGGTGCCGAACATGGCGCCGCTGGCAGAAACCTTACCGGTTTGGTCCACCACCAGGTTCTTATTGTTGGAGGTCCACAAAGCGGACACATAGGCGTCTGCGTCTGCGGGATAGGTGCTCACACCCAGCTGAATGCTCTTATTGGTGTACACACCGCTGCAGCCGTAAGACACAGATTCTACCTCATTGCCGTCGTAAGTGAACTTGAAGCTGTCAATGTTAACCTTCTGGTTCACCAGCTTGACGGTGATGGTCTTGGTATAAGTCCGATCGTATGCGTCCTTCAAGGTGTAGGTCACCTTCACGCTGCCGGAGGCGTCTGCGTTGGTCTTGGTAAGCACCAAGTTGCCGGCAGCATCCGTAGCAGCGGTTACATTGTTTTCTGCCGCCGTGGTCCAGGACGGATCCTGCACCATCGCGCCGTCGGCATAGGCAGCAGACAGGGTCACCTGCTGGTTGTCATTCACAACCAGCGCCTTGCCCTCGGTCACCGCAGCGCCGCCGCTGGTAAAGCCAATCTCGCCGGGGCCGACGAACTCGTGGCCCACCAGGGCATTCTGGGCCTGTTTCAGTGCAGAGGTGGCAGCGTCAATGACATCCTGTGAGGACTCATAGTCCGCATTGACCGCCACGGCCTTATCGTAAGCGGTCTTAAACGCCATACCGTAATCGTAAGCGTAATCCTTGTAATCCACCGCACCGGCATCCGCAATAGCCTGCTGCAAGGCGGAGAAATCATAAGTCGTATAGGCAATCACCGTGGCGGTGTAGCCGCCGTCCACCGTGGTGGCGGTAATGGTGGCCTTGCCCTGCGACACAAAGGTGATCTTGCCGCTGTTGTCTACCGTAGCGATCTCCGGGTGATCACTGGTAAAGGTGCAGTCCCGCAGCGCCAAGGAAGCAATGGTGGCAGTGGAGGTTACCGTGGGCGTAATCGTCACGGTATCCTGCGGTGAGCCGTGGACCATATCCGTGTCCATGCTTACACCGGTCACCGCATAGCGGGTGAAGCAAACCGTGGTGGTGGCGGTGAAGCTGTCGCCCTTCACGGTGGTGATGGTGCAGGTGATCTCTGCCCACTGGTTGCCGCTGTCTGTATTGGTCACCAGCCCGGTGTCGCTGACGGTGACCTTGTCGTTGGAACTGGACCAGGTAATGCTCTGGTACAGACCGCCGGCAGGCGCCGTTACAGCAGACAACTGAACGGTCTTGTTCTTCAAGCTCAGTTCATTGTGCAGGTAGCGGATATGACCCGGATTGGGAATGGTCACATTGGCCTGGGCCTCTGTATCTGCCGTCAGGCTCACGCCCTCGGCGATAATGTACTTCACCAAACCGTTGTGGGCGCTCTCCAGCAACTCCACCTGGGCGTCAATCTCAGCCTGGGTGGACAAACCGCTGTCAATCATCGCCTTGGCCTGGCCACAGGCGGTCTCCAGCACAGCCAGGGAATCCTCCGTGTATATATACTGACCCTTTGCCTGATTGACCAGGATTTGGTATTCGGCGTACTTGGCCTCCAGCACGGAGTAGTCCGCACGCACGGTTACGGCACAAGTGGCGGTGTAGCCGCCGTCCAGGGTTTTCACGGTAATGGTGCAGTCGCCCACATCCACCGGCGTAACCAGTCCGTTCTCTACCGTGGCCACAGCCGGGTTTGAGGAGGTCCAGGTTACATCATTAAAGGTTCTGTTAGAGGAACCGGCAAGCGTTGCATTCAGCTGTACCGGCTTCTGGGTCACCAGCAAATTCAACTGGGTCTGATCCAGGCTGACGCCGCTGATCACACTGCCGCTCATTACAACGGTAAAGCTGCGGCTCAGCGTGCGGCTGTAATGGTCTGTGGTGGTCACCGTCACCTTCGCCCAGCCGTTGGCAGTGGCAGAGGAGGGACTCAGCACCAGCTTGCCATCGGTCTGCGTGGCTTTGATGTTTTTGCTGTCGTCCACCGTCCAGCTGATGCCATTGCTGTCTGCACCCGCCGGCACTACGGCGGCGCTCAGCTCCAGCTTGTTGTTCTCATGCAGCGTATTGGCGTAGCCGTTCTTGCTCAGGTCGATGGTCAAGGCGTCGTTGTCGCCAATCGTACCGCTGGTGCGCTGATTATAGCTGCCTATGGCGGTGTTGCGACTGTAACCCACATAGCTTACATCAACGGACTGCGCTTTGATGACCTGATGACCTTCCAGCGCAGCACCGGCCTCTATCAATGCCTGTGCGGCCTGGTTGATCTCGTCCTGGGTCTTGGTGTTGTCGTTCATCACGGACTGGGCTTCCTCATAGGCCTGCTTAAAGGTAATGCCCACGGTGTACTCATAGTCCTGATAATCCGTATCTTTATACTTCTCCAATGCGGCCTGCAGTGCGCTGCGATCACCGCCGGTGGATACGGAGCAGGTGGCGGTGTAGCCGCCGTCATAGGCAATGGCACGCACAGTGGTGCGCCGGTGGACACAAAGGTCACCAAGCCTTTATCGTCTACGGTGGCGATATTTTCGTTATCGCTCTCCCAATAGAAGTCAGAGATGGATGCCTTGCCCACGCCCAAGGTGCCTGATGGCTGTACCGTTGCCGTCAGCTGATGGGTATCCCCAATGGAACCGCTGACAGCCGACTCAGAAATGGTAATGCCGGTGGCAGGTGTGTACGCAAAGGATACCCACACATCGTCCGTCCAGGTCTGGCCGAAGTGATCCGTAACCGTACAGGTGATCTTGCCGTAGTAGCCCTCGTTCTTCAACACATTAAAGGAGGTGTTCTTGGCGGGAGAAGCCACGCCGTTTTCAGAAATCACGATCTTGTCGGTAGAAGAGGTCCAGGTAACGGACGCATAGTTGGCATTGTTGGGGTACAGGCGTACATTCAGATCCAGTTTAGCGTCCTTGTATGCGCCGTCGGTAAGCAGCGACACATCATATTGATAGAAGTTGCTGGCCTCCTCGCCGTCCAAGTAAATCTCTACATTATTAATATGCGTATATTTCTCCAGGCCCTTGTAAGCGGCGATCAGCTTTTCCAACTGGGCGTCCACTTCTTTTTGGCTGGATGCGTTGGCGTCGATCAAAGCCTGGGACTCGGCAATGGCATCCTGGAAGGCCTGCCAGGTGGCCGGGTAATAGTTGGTTTCTGTCAGCTCCAGCGACTTATAGGTATCAATCTGGGCTTGCAGGGCGTCATAGTTGGTCACCACATTTACCTTGCACTGGGCGGTATAGCCGCCGTCACAGGTGGTCACAGTCACCACGCAGTCGCCACCGCTCTTAAAGGAAACTACGCCGTTCTGATCCACAGTGGCAATCTCCGGGTCAGAGGTGGACCAAATCACATCCGCCACAGAGGCCTTGCCCACGATGCCAAAGCCGGTGGGCTCCACCGTTGCCTTTAAGGTCTGGCTTTCGCCTACCTTGCCGCCGACGATCTCCGTGGTGTCCAGCTTAATGCCGGTAACCGGATCGTTAGCAAAGGCCACATACATGCTATCGGTGTATACATTATCCATATAGTCGGTGGCGGTAACGGTAATCTTGGCCTGGCAGGCCTTGTTGCCTGCGGGCTTCACAATACCGTTGGCGTCTACCTTTACACTGTCGTTATCGCTGCTCCACTTGATGGTGCGATACATAGCGGTCTTGGGTGCCACCTGGGCGTCCAAATCCACAGAGTAGCTGTCATACCGCTTAGTGGTAGACACCTTTACGCTGCGGAACGCGCCGGCGTCCGAGCCGTCCTTGTTTACAAGGGTCACACCGGTCAAGCCGATATAACCGCCCAGCTTGTAGAAAGCGTACAGCAGTTCACGGGCGTAAGTATTACAGCTGTCCTGGGCAGCCATAGGCTCATCATAATAGACATAATAAGCATAATCCAGCTTTCGGCTGAAGTCCTTATATAATGTTTTATTTTCGTTGGTGCGCTCGATCACCGTGTCCTCGCAGATGTTAATCACCTGCTTTAAGTAATCCTTGTCCGGATACACGGTCACCTGCTTCTCCGCCACAATACCGCCGGAAGCAGACACGCAGTACAGGGTAGCGGTGCCTACATCCACACCGGTAACCACCGCGTCGCCGTTGTCGTTGCCCTTGGGGGCTACGGTCAGCACGCCCTCATCGGAGGAGTACCAGTTGGCGCCGTAGCAGGCCTGTGCCGAGGAGGTGGAGCCGCTAAAGGTCATGGCGTGAGACACATCCAGGGTCTTGCCGTTGATTACGGAGAGGTCGTCACCGTTAATGGTATTGGTCTCTGCGGCGTTACGCACCACGCAAAGGGTCACCACATCGGACTGAATATCGCCGTCCTCAGACACGCACCAAATATGTACGCTGGAGGCGCTGGTGCAAGAAGCCTTAGCCACCACCTTTACGGTGCCGGCGGTCTTGTCCTCGTCCTTCAGTTCAAACTGATCCGTATTATCAATATACCATTTTACATTCTTATTGGTGGCGTCTGCCGGGTCCACATTGGCCTTAACCAGCACACCGGAGCCATCGTACACCGTGCTGGCAGTAACGGTGGCAAAATCCAGCGTTTCACCGGCCACCTCCGTCTGCTGCTGCTGCAACTTCACGCTATTGGCCAAAACAGCACTCTTTACGGCACTTTCAACAGTCACATCAATGCCGGACACCGGCAGACCGTTGAAAATCGTGGTCTGGGTCTGCACCTGGGAGATGGTGTAATAGCTGCCATCCAGCAATTTGTAGCCGGTGGAGGCTTTCAGTACCACCGTGGCGGTACCGCCGGACAGCGCCGTGTAGTTACCATCCTTGTCCAGCCTGGCGATCCCGTCCTCTACCGAGCCGTCGTGGTGGACCGTGGTGGTCTCGCCGGTGGTCTCGTCGGTCACCGTTTCATCATAGGCGTCGCCCGCCCACAGATACTTGGGATTGCCGTCTGCGTCCGTACCGTCCAGCAGCCCCCAGGTAATGTTCAAATTATTGGCCTTGCTTACACGCACCGGGTACACCGTGTAGGTCAGCGTTTGCTGATCGCCGATATTGCAGTCCCGCTGGGCGTGGATCACCGCGTCGCTGAGCACCCGCCCGGTTTTGCCGGTTACGGTAAGCTCTTTGGTTCGCACCACCTGATTGGCAGCGGAAGTCGCCGTGATGGTGCACTTTTGACTGTTTGCAATCGTGCCCATGTTGCCCCCCTGCGTCACGACCGGTGATGATACCGGTTTGGGGATCTACATAGGCCACACTTTCATCCGAGGAGGACCAGGTAATATCCGAAACATCGGCCGCAACGGGTTTTGCGTCCGTAATGGCCATTTGGATCTGGACCCTCCTGTACCGTATCCGGACCGGTAATGTTAAAGTCCGTGCAAGGCACACCGTCTACAACGGTAAAAGTGATGGTATCATTATATTTCAATTTAAGCAGAATGTTGGCGATGATCTTCACCGCAGTGGCCGTCAGCTGTATAGCATCGGCAGAATCGCCCACAATATCCTTAATGGCAAAGCAAGCGTCCAACAGCGCCGCCAGCACATTGCGGTCAATGTCGATACCCAAATACTTGATCAGAATATCCGCCAGTTTTTTGGTATCAATGGTGCCGGTATGGTCCAACTTGTAAATATAGTTGACCAGCTTTAACAGATTGTTGATAAATCCTTCCGTGTCCGGCGACACAACGATGGTCACCGTACCGGTGTTCTTAAAGGTTACCAAACCGCTGTCATCCACCGTGGCAATCACCTTGCCCTGGGTAAAGACGGAAGAGCTCTTTACAGAGTAGACCACGCCCATGTGCAGCCGCACCGGGGTGGTCACGGCGCTCAGCTGGCAGGTGGTGCCCTTGGCTACCGTGGTCTCAATCTGGGACTTATTGGTGATATGGGTACCGTTGGGCAGGAAGTTGGCATAAAACGCATCGTTCTTCGTGACCGTCACAGCCAGCTTGTCGTCTGCCTTTACTTCGCCGTTAGCGTCATACAGGGTAACATGAACAACGGAATTGATATTGTCCAGGTATTTGCGCAGGGACTCAATCCATTTGGCGGAATAGGATTCAAAAATCTTGCCCAGGGCAGAATCCGCACCCATGGTCTTTTCAATCAGGGCAATGATCTCGTCCGTGTCCATGGTGTCCACATTCACCTTATCATTGAACAGGGCTTTTTCCAGCGCGGCGCCAGCAATCTTGCCCACCAGCGGCACCGGCTTTACCTCATTGTCAATCCAGTTGTGGATCACAGCACCCTTAGAGGAGTCAAAGGCCTTGACCAAGCCATTTTGGTCCACATCCACCAAAGTGGGCGCCTCGCTGTACCATTTGACATAGCCGTTGTCCGGGATCTCGCAGTCAATGAGCTTGTAGCTCAGCTGCAGCGTGTCGCCCTCCTTCATCGTCTCATGGTAGGCGTTGCCCTGCTCGTCCGTATCTTGTACCGCATTGCCGTCTTCATAAAACAGCTGAATGTTGTACACGCCGATTACGTCGCCCGCCCAGGCAGAAAACGCCGGGGTCAGCATGGTGATCACCGTGAGCACGGACAAAAAGACACTGAGCACGCGCTTCTTGCTGTACATAAACTTCATAGAACCATCCTTCCGCTTTGCCGCAACGACAGCACCCCTTGCACTGCCCGCTTAGCACCTGTATTTCGGCGCGCCGCGACAACATTTATACATAATAATTATAAAACATAAATAAAGGTATTGCAACGCACTTTCCGCGGTTTTGCCCCGAAAACATGCCAAACTTTGGCACCGGCTTTTGTGGATTATCGACAAAGAAAAATGAACGAAAAAATAAATAAAGGACGGAATGCGAATATCCGTCCTTTAACTTTTTGTATATGTTTATATTACATTGAGTACACCCAAAAAGGCTTTAGAGCCGTCCGGATGTTCAATCACTTTGCGGCTGTCCCGCACACGCAGGGCGCAGGCGTCACCGATATAAAGGGTGTATTCCACCGTTAAGAGCCGCCGATCCGCTGCGCCGGTGCGCAGTTGCACGGCCACAGCCGCCGCCTCGTTCTCATCCATCAGCCGCGCCAAATTGCCGGAGAACAGCTGGAACAGCTCCGTTCTGGAATAGCCGATAAACTGGATAAAATCCTCGCTGACCAAGTCCAGCTGCAAAGGGTCGGCCGTGCTTGTAAAGAAAGTGGCGCCGGGCAGGTTCTTAAACAGACTCACCATCCGCTGCGCCTCTCGGTCCGCCTTTTCCTCCGCCGCCTTAATGCGGGTAATATCCGTAAATACGGCGTGAAACACCGGGCACTCGCCCTCGTAGCGCTGAATACCCGCCCGCAGCTGGCACCAAATAAATTCGCCCTCATGCACCCGCACCCGGCACTCGCAATCCACTTCCTCACCTACGGCCATGGCGCGACCGATGGCCTGGAATACCGCAGAGCGGTCGTCCGGGTGAAGCAGTTCGTCCAGTCGATAGGCCCGCAGGCGGCTGCTCTCCTGGGAGGTGCCAAACAACCGACAGCAGCCTTTGTTCAGATACAGGCACTCAATGTGCATTTCCGGCGTGACCTTAAACAGACACACGCCGCCGCACACCAGGTCGATAAGTTCATTCATCTCCACCGCCTGGGCCCGCAGCTGTTCCTGGCGCCGCCGGCTCTCGGACACATCCGCAAAGGTCATGCGGCACAGGGTGGAGTCCTCGTAATTCTGACCCACACAATGGACAAAGAGCGGCGTGCCCTTTTTGTCCAGCAGGTCCATGGTCATATATGTAAATCGGGCGCCCTTTTTGCAGATGTTTTGCATCACCCGCTCCCGGTCCGCCGGTTTTAATTTGTCGTACAGGAACAGCTTGCCCTGTTTGATCTTAGACGGGTGCACACCGGCAAACTGGGCAAAGTGGCTGTCTGCGTCTGTCACCTGCAAATCGTTGGCCTTATCCACCACCACATTCATAAATTCAACTTCATAGGGGGCTGGGTCCATATTTTCCCGCTGCGTGGCTCCCACCTCTCTTTCTCTGCTTTTCTGCGCTGTGTATCTCTGCAAAATTCTTTCTGAAACGGCGGCAGACCGCCTGCCTGTGCGCCATAGCCATTATAGCACACTTTCTTCCCCCATTTGCGAACGATTTTTTACAAGTTAGTAAAATTTTCATAAAGTCCGTAAAAATTTCATAAAACGGTAGGCAATCGGCCGGATTTGTGCTATTATATCTTTATTCTATACACCCGGAGTGAATACTATCAGTTAGGAGAACCCCCATGGCAAATGTTTATCGGATTTTTGTGGAAAAGAAGAAAGGCAACGACATTGAGGCCATGCAGATCTTAACGGATCTGCGCCAAAATGTGGGCATTACAGCGCTCACCGGCCTGCGGCTTATTAACCGCTACGATGTGCAGGGCGTCAGCGAGGCGGAGTTCCGCCGTGCCGTGCACGGGGTCTTTGCCGAGGACAATCTGGACAATACGGCAGACGAAGTAACCTTCGCCCCCGGCGAGCGGGTGTTTGCCATGGAGTTCCTGCCCGGCCAATACGACCAGCGGGCAGACAGCGCCGCCCAGTGCATTCAGCTGCTCACCGCAGGAGAATGTCCCCGAGTAGCCAGCGCCAAGGTGATCGCCCTTGCCGGCGACATTACGGACGCGGAGTTTGATAAGATTAAATCCTACCTGATCAACCCGGTGGAGAGCCGGGAGGCCACCATGGCCAAACCGGAGAGCCTGGATCTGACTGCCGATGTACCGGCGGACATTGCGCGCATTGCCGGCTTTATCACCAAGAGTGATGACGAAATCGCCGCTTACCACAGCCAAATGGGCTTTGCCATGAGTGTGGAGGACCTAAAGTGGGTGCGGGACTACTTTAAGAACGAAGAACACCGGGATCCCAGCTTAACGGAGCTGAAAGTGATTGACACCTACTGGTCCGACCACTGCCGCCACACCACCTTTTCTACCAAGCTGGACAAGATCACCGTGGAGGAAAGCAAGTACGCCGCCGCAGTAGAGGACGCCCTGCGCCTGTACCTGGATATGCGCGGCGCCCTGTATGCCGGCAAAAACAAAGACATTTGCCTGATGGATATGGCCTGCATCGGCACAAAATATCTGAAGTCACAGGGCAAGGCGGACAATCTGGACGAGAGCGAGGAGATCAACGCCTGCTCCATTGAAGTACCGGTAACGGTGGACGGCAAGACCGAGCAGTGGCTGGTGCAGTTTAAGAACGAAACCCACAACCACCCCACGGAGATTGAGCCCTTCGGTGGCGCGGCCACTTGCCTGGGCGGCGCCATTCGTGACCCACTGAGCGGGCGCGCCTATGTGTACCAGGCCATGCGGGTGACCGGCTCCGGCGATCCCACCACCGCCTTTGCAGACACCCTGGAGGCCAAGCTGCCCCAGCGGAAGATCACGACCGGCGCTGCCCAAGGTTACAGCAGCTACGGCAACCAGATCGGACTGGCCACCGGCCAGGTCACTGAGCTGTACGACGCCGGGTATGTGGCCAAGCGTATGGAGATCGGCGCAGTGATCGGCGCCTCTCCCAAAGAGAATGTGGTGCGGGCGTGTCCTACTCCCGGCGATATCATTGTGCTGCTGGGCGGGCGCACCGGCCGTGACGGCTGCGGCGGCGCCACCGGCTCCTCCAAGGCCCACAATTCCGAATCCATCGAGACCTGCGGCGCCGAGGTGCAAAAGGGTAATCCTCCCACCGAGCGCAAAATTCAGCGGTTGTTCCGCAACAAGGATGTGTCCACCCGCATTAAGCGCTGCAACGACTTTGGCGCCGGCGGCGTGTGCGTAGCCATCGGCGAGTTGGCAGACGGCCTGACCGTGGATCTGGACAAGGTACCCAAGAAGTACGAGGGGCTGGACGGCACGGAGCTGGCCATCTCCGAGAGCCAGGAGCGCATGGCTGTGGTGCTGGATCCCAAGGATGTAGATGCCTTTATTGCCGCAGCTTATAAAGAGAACTTAGAGGCCACCCCGGTGGCCGTGGTCACGGACAACAATCGACTGGAAATGACCTGGCGTGGCGACAAGATCGTGGACATCAGCAGGGATTTCCTGAACACCAACGGTGTGACCCAGCACGCCACCGCGTCCATCGCCCCCATTGACGAGAGCAAAAACTATTTACATACCGTACCGGCAGAGCTGCAAGGGTTGTCTCTGTCCGCTGCGCTGAAAGCCAATCTGTGTCGACTGGAAGTCTGCTCCCAAAAGGGACTGGTGGAGCGGTTCGATTCCTCCATCGGCGCCGCCACGGTAAATATGCCTTACGCCGGCGTGTACCAGCTGACCCCGGAGGAGGCCATGGTGGCCAAGCTGCCCCTGGAGCACGGCCAAACGGACGACGCTACGGTGATGGCCTACGGCTTTATCCCCGGCGTATCTCGCTGGAGCCCCTTCCATTCCGCCGCCTTTGCAGTAACGGAGAGCCTTGCGAAACTGGCTGCCGTGGGCTGCGACCCGGCAGAAGCACGGCTCACCTTCCAGGAATATTTTGAGCGCCTGGGCAACAAGCCGGAGCGCTGGGGCAAGCCCGCTGCCGCCCTGCTGGGCGCCCTGACCGCACAGGCCGGGTACGGCACCCCCTCCATTGGCGGTAAAGACTCTATGAGCGGCTCCTTTAACGAACTGGATGTACCGCCTACCTTGGTGAGCTTCGCCGTGGGTATGAGCAAGGCGTCTCACACCGGCACCGCCCTGCTGCAGCACCCGGGCAGCAAAGTGTATCTGCTGCAAATTCCGGTAAAGGAGGCCACCGGTCTGCCGGATTACAAAAACGCTATGGCCCTGATGCAGGCGGTTTGCGCCGGCGTGCAGAACAAGTCCGTTCTCTCTGCCGCTGTGGTGAAAGAGGGCGGCGCCGCTGCCGCCGTGTGCAAGATGGCCTTCGGCAGCAAACTGGGCTTTACCTTTGCCCAGGGGTTGGACGCTGCCACCCTGTTTGCACCCTATGAGGGCAGCTTTGTGGTAGAAATTCCCGAGGATGGCGTCCTGGCCGACAGCCTGGCACCCTATGCCACCGCCCTGGGCACCGTCAACGGCAACGGAATCTTTATTTTGGACGGCGATGTGTTGACCGCGGACGAACTGATTGCCGCCTGGAGCAGCAAGCTGGAGAGCGTGTTCCCCACAGACAGCGGCAAGAGCGCGACGGTGGAGGATGTGCCGCTCTATAAAGAGCGCTCCATTTTCGTCAGCCAAAACAAGGTGGCGCGGCCCCGGGTATTCATTCCCGCATTCCCCGGCACCAATTGCGAGGTAGACACCGCCCGCGCCTTTGAACAAGCCGGTGCGGACCCCCCATATCTTAGTCGTAGGCAACCTGACCCCTGCCGCCATTAACGAGACCATTGAGAAGATGGTGGAGGAAATCAAGCAGGCGCAGATCGTGATGCTGCCCGGCGGCTTCTCCGGCGGTGACGAGCCGGAAGGCTCCGGCAAGTTCATTGCCACCACCTTCCGCAACCCGGCGGTGGCCGAGGCGGTCACCCAGCTGCTCAACTGCCGCGACGGCTTAATGCTGGGTATCTGCAACGGGTTCCAGGCGCTGATCAAGCTGGGTCTGGTGCCCTACGGCAAGATTGTGAATATTCAGGAAAACGACCCCACCCTGACCTTTAATACCATTGGCCGCCATATCAGCCAAATGGCTTACACCCGGGTCACCAGCACCAAATCCCCGTGGCTGGCAGGCACCCAGGCAGGCGACATGTTTGCCGTGCCCATCTCTCACGGTGAGGGCCGGTTCGTAGCAGATGAGGCCACCCTGCGCCGGTTGGCGGAGAACGGCCAGATCGCTACCCAGTATGTGGACCCGGACGGCAATGTGGCTACGGATATGCCCTTTAACCCCAACGGCTCCGTATGGGCGGTGGAAGGCATTACTTCCCCGGACGGCCGCGTGCTGGGCAAAATGGGTCACTGCGAACGCAAGGGCGAAAATCTATACAAGAACGTACCCTTTAATAAGGATATGCAGATCTTTGAGTCCGGCGTTAAATACTTCAAATAAGTGCAATTTCAGCCGCCGTCTGCTCTCGCAGGCGGCATAGGCTTTTCAGGAGGATCCGTATGAAATATGTTGTAGTGCTGTGCGACGGCATGGCAGACTACCCGGTGCCCGCCCTGGGCGGCAAAACCCCCATGATGGTGGCAAAGAAGCCCCATATCGACGCCCTGGCCGCCAAAGCGGAGGTAGGGCTGGTGCGCACCGTAGCGCCGGGACTGAAGCCCGGCTCCGATGTAGCCAATATGAGCGTGCTGGGCTTTGACCCCCACCGATTTTACACCGGGCGCAGCCCGCTGGAGGCCGCCTCCATCGGCATTGATATGAAAGACAGCGATGTGTCCCTGCGCACCAACCTGGTGACCCTCAGTGACAAGGGTGAGCCCTTTGCCGACAAGGTGATCGAAGACTACTGCGCCGACGATATTTCCACTGAGGAGGCTCGCCAGCTGATAGAAGCGGTGCAGGCAGCCTTCGGCGGCGGAAAATATGATTTTTATACCGGCGTATCTTACCGCCACTGTTTGATCTGGCACGGCGGCACCACAGAGCTGGGCAATATGACCCCACCCCATGACATTACCGGCAAGGTAATCGGCCCCATCTCTCCACCGCAGAGACGGCGCGCCCTCTGCTGGAGATGATGGAAAAGTCCTTTGATCTGCTAAAGGACCACCCGGTGAACAAAGCCCGCGTGGCTGCCGATCGTCGCCCGGCCAACTGCATTTGGCTGTGGGGCGAGGGCAAGCGCCCGGCGCTCCGGCCCTTTGAGGCGCTGTACGGCATCAAGGGCGGTATGGTCTCTGCCGTAGACCTACTCAAGGGCATTGCCAACTGCGCCGGTATGGAAGTGGCAGAAGTGCCCGGCGCCACCGGTTATATTGACACCGACTTTGAGGGCAAAGCCAAGGCGGCGCTGGATCTGCTGACGCGCAACGATCTGGTGTATGTGCACTTTGAGGCGCCGGACGAGTGCGGCCACCGCAACGAACCGGAAAACAAAGTAAAAGCCATTGAGATGATCGACAGCCGGGTACTGCCCATTCTGGAAAAGGGACTGGAACAGTACGAGGATTACAAGATCCTGCTGCTGCCGGACCACCCCACCCCCATTGTGACCCGCACCCACGCCAGCGACCCGGTCGCCCTACCTGCTGTACCAAAAGTCCGCACCCAAGACGGGGGTAGACACCATCAATGAGGAGACCGCTAAGGCCACCGGCATTTATATGGAGAACGGCCCGGCTATGATGCCCCACTTCCTGGGGCAGGACGCCTAAGGCAAAAAAATATGAATTTAACGGAGATGGAAAAGATATGAAACTGTCAACGATTTGTGTACAGGGGGCTTACCGCCCCAAAAACGGCGAGCCCCGGGTGGTGCCTATTGTGCAAAGCACCACATACAAATACGACTCCAGCGTGGAGATGGGCGACCTGTTTGACCTAAAGAAAAGCGGCTACTTCTACTCCAGACTGCAAAACCCCACCTGTGACACGGTGGCGGCCAAGATCGCTATGCTGGAGGGGGGCGTGGCCGGTATGCTCACCGGCAGCGGCCAGGCGGCCAACTTTTACGCCGTCTTTAACATTGCCGGCGCCGGTGACCACATTGTCAGCTCTACCGCCATTTACGGCGGCACCTACAATCTGTTTAACGTGACCCTGCGCAAGCTGGGCATTGACTTTACCTTTGTGTCGCCCAGCGCCACGGAGGAGGAGCTGGCGGCAGCCATCCGCCCCAACACCAAGGCTATTTTTGGTGAGACCATCTCCAACCCCAGCTTGGAGATTTTGGATATTGAAAAGTTCGCCCGGGTGGCCCACAAGGCCGGTGTGCCGCTGATCGTGGACAACACCTTTGCCACCCCCATCAACTGCCGCCCCTTTGACTTTGGGTGCGACATTGTAACCCACTCCACCACCAAGTATCTGGAGGGCCACGCCTCCACCGTTGGCGGTGCCATTGTGGACAGCGGCAACTTTGACTGGACCCAAAATGACAAGTTCCCCGGCTTGACCACCCCGGACGACAGCTATCACGGCATTACCTACACCGAGGCATTCGGCAAGGGCGCCTACATCACCAAAGCGGTGGTGCAGCTGATGCGGGACCTGGGCGCGGTGCAAAGCCCCAACGAGGCATTCCTGCTGAATGTGGGACTGGAGAGCCTGCACCTGCGGATTCCCCGCCATTGCGAGAACGCCAAGAAAGTGGCGGCCTACTTAAAGCAGCACCCGGCGGTGACCTGGGTGGAGTGCGCCATGCTGGAGGGCGATCGCCAGTACGATCTGGCGCAGAAGTATATGCCCCACGGCACCTGCGGCGTGGTGAGCTTTGGGGTCAAGGGCGGCCGTGCCGCCGCCACCACCTTTATGGACAGCCTGGAGCTGGCAGCCATCGTCACCCATGTGGCAGACGCTCGCACCTGCTGCCTGCACCCGGCATCTACCACTCATCGCCAGCTGACGGACGAACAGTTGGAGGCCTGCGGCGTGCGCCCGGATCTGGTACGCCTGAGCGTAGGCATTGAGGATATTGACGACATTTTGGCAGACCTGGAACAGGCCCTGGCAAAGATCTGACGCCTATGGACGAAAAACACGCGCCCACCCCGGCGCATAATCACAATCACGACCACACCCATACCCGGGAGGTGGTCAATCGACTGGCCCGGGCCATCGGCCACCTGCAAAAGGTGAAGCAAATGGTAGAGGACGGCGAGGATTGCTCCCAGGTGCTGGTGCAGCTGGCGGCGGTCAAGTCCGCCTTAAACAGCACCGGAAAAGTGATCCTCAAGGACCACCTGGAACACTGTATCGTTCACGCCGTGGAGGACGGCGATACGGAAATGCTCACCGAACTGTCCGACGCCATCGACCGGTTTGTGAAATAAATACGGCAATCGGTGCAATCCCGCCATCGCCGACGAAATTTGGCTCCCCTTGTTTTTATCAAGGGGTGACTCCCCACAGTGTGGGGAGATGTCGCGCAGCGACAGAGGGGACGGGCACCGGTTAGGTGCTGTCACGAAGTGACTGCGGGGATAAACGCAAAAAAAAGCGGGCGGATAATATCCGCCCCTACGATGTACCGATATAAATTTGCCACTCACGATATTTCCAACTGCACGCATAGCAAAAAACGAGGTGTGCCTATGACAACCATTCAAAAGGCTGACTATGTTTTTTCTGTCGACACCGAAAAAACCAAAAAATATTATGAGATCCATACGCTTTGCAACTGCGCATATTGCCGCAATTTTTACGCACAAGCAAAAGATAAATTCCCAAAATTATCTGCTTTTTTAAGTGAATTTGGGGTAGATATCGCCAAACCGGATGAAACGCTTTCTGTGGAGACAGACAATGCCATAGATTATATCAGCATTGATTATACCGTTTGTGGAAGCATCGCATCAACAGGACATAATTTTGAAATTAATGACCATTTTCCTTTAAGCGTTGTGATCACCAACGGTTTTGCCTCCCCAAACGAGCAAACCGGGAGATACTTTACAATTTCCGTAGAGAACATAAAACTTCCCTGGGAATTGGACGAACCACGCCCCGAGCCTTGCACACCAAAAGCAAATAAAAATTCCAATAAAATACTCAAAAAATGAAATCAAACCACAGGGCAGCCGCTGTGATAATTCCCGCATCGCCTAACGGCGCACAATCCCTCCACCGCCTAACGGCGGTCCCCCTCCCTTTTCAAGGGAGGCATAGCGGTTGCAAGATTTTCGTAGGGCGGGGGCTTGCTCCCGCCGATCGTAGGGGCGGCACAAAGGCAACCGATCCGTCGCCCACATTTTCCATATAAAAAAAGAGCACCCACACAGGTGCTCTTTTTTACTACCGAATACCTATACTTATTTAATAATCGTGCCGGGGGTATTGGGTGCCATACCGGCGGCGTTGGCCTCGTCCGTGTCAATGTGCATAGCCAGGGCATAGCTGTCAGACACACGCACCACCACATCGCCAAAGGTCAGGTTACGGCCGTTGGCAGAGGGAATCTCTACGCTAACGATCTGGCCATTCTCCAGGCCCATACGCTCTGCGTCTGCCGTAGTGGCGTGGATATGGCGCTTGGCAGCGATCACGCCCTCGGTCAGCTCCACCTCACCGGCGGGGCCCACCAGCTTGCAGGCGCCGGAACCGGCAATATCGCCGCTCTCCCGCACCGGGGCGGTCACGCCGATGGAGCGGGCGTCCGTCAGGCTCAGCTCCACCTGGGTGGCCTTACGCACCGGGCCCAGGATAGACACAGCCGGGAACTCGCTCTTGGTACCGACCACGCGCACGCGCTCGTTGCTGGCATACTGGCCGGGCTGGGACAGCATTTTCTTCACCGTCAGCTCATAGCCCTTACCGAACAGGGTCTCCAGATCTGCCTGGCTCAGATGTACATGGCGGGCAGAAATCTCAACAGTCACTTGATTGTCCATGATAATACCTCCAAAAAGTTGTAATTCTCGCTTACGCACATATTTTATACCTTTTTTTATTGTTTTTCAACCATTATTTTGGTACAATGAGCAAGGTGATAAAAATGACATTAGACGAACTGAAAACCCGCTGCCTCAACTGCACCGAATGCGAACTGTGCAAGGCCCGCACCCAGGTGGTCTTTTGGCGTAGGCAACCCGGCGGCAGACATTCTCCTAATCGGCGAAGGACCGGGAGAGAACGAGGACCTGCAAGGCCAGCCCTTTGTGGGGCGCTCCGGCAAGCTGCTGGATCAATTTCTGGAGAGCATTGACCTGAGCCGGGAGAAGAATGTGTACATTGCCAATATGGTCAAGTGCCGCCCGCCTAAAAACCGGGACCCCAAGCCGGAGGAGCAGGAGGCCTGCCTGCATTGGCTGCGGGAGCAATTTAAGATCATTCGCCCACGGCTGGTGATCTGCGTAGGGCGCATTGCCGCCCAGCGGCTGATTGACAAGGACTTTCGGGTCACCCGCCAGCACGGCGAATTTATCGACAAAAACGGCACCCTGTTTATGGGCACTTACCACCCGGCGGCCATTCTCCGCAACCCCAATAACAAAGAAGCCGCCTTTGGCGACTGGCTGAAAGTGCGGGATAAAATTGAAGAATTGCACCTGAATGTGTGATTTATACATTATATATAGAAAGAGCACACGGTTTTCGCCGTGTGCTTTCTTTTATTTTGCTTAAATTTTGCCTTATAATCCCTCCGTCAATGCCTACGGCATTGCCACCTCCCTTGTTAAGGGAGGCTTATCGGTTACAAACTCCAAGGCTCCCTTGCAAAGGGAGCTGTCACGAAGTGACTGAGGGATTGCACCGGAGGTGATAAAAAAGCAGGGTGGGAGCAAGCCCCCACCCTACAAAACCTATGTTAATTCACATTTTGCAGCCGCTCCGGCACATACTCATCATTCAGCGACTGGATATGCTGCTCCACAGTGCTCACCCGGCTGCGGATGGCGTCCTGGTGCGTCTTGTCGCCGGACAGGTACACCACGGTAAACACGCCCGCATCGTACCCGGCGTCGTTCATAAAGTACGGCACAGTATAGCCCCTGGTGTTAAAGGTGGACTCGTACACACTTTCGCCGTCCAGATAATAGGTCTTGTAGCCGTACTCGTACTCCATCTTCGCGTCATACACCACAGAGAACTGCTCGCCCTTGAGCCGAAAGATCCGAGAGGCCGCCGTATACACCGACTGGCTCTCCCGCCGATAGGCATTAAAGCACAAGTCCGTCTTTTTTCCGCTTTTGCGCAGGATATAAAATTGGGTGTTCTGGGCCGTTTCCTCATCATCTGTAAAGGGCTGGCAAATCTGATCCCGGGTAAAAATGCACTTGGCGATGCTGCCGTTCCAGTTGTACACCCGCAGGCTGTATACCGGCACATTGATCAGGGTCTGCTCCCCGGTCCAGTCGTTCTTTTCCGTCTTTTTCACCTGACGGCGATAGACGGTGAGCAGCTCCTTGTTGCCGTCGCCGTCAAAATCAATCTCTTCCACCACGGCCAGGCCGTCCACATAGCCGATACCGCCCTCGGTCTTGTAGGTGGCGGAGCCGTACTGACGGTTCAGATCGTCTACCACATCATAGTAGGCTTGCTTTTTCAGCGTGGCGTCCGGCAGGCTGGCCTCGATCTCCGCCGTGGTCTTGGTGTTGAATTCCTCCATGGCGGCGGTCACCGTATCCACCAGCACCTCCGCCCGGGTCTCCCGAATACAGGACAGCTGCAGCCGCTCAAAATCCTCGGTATTGGGCTTGTCATTTTGGGAAAATACGCCGGTATCTACATTATATTGGCAGCTGCCGGCCTTTTTGAACTTCTTGCCCCGCATGGCATACAGGGTCACTTCCGTGGGTTTTTGCGGGTCGCACACCCCCACCTGGTAGCGGCCCGGTGTGGTACAGTACCACCCAGCTGCCCAGCTTGCCATCGCCGGTGGCATAGCAGGCGTTCGCAGAGTAAAACTTGCTGAAGTTCTTGCCGTCAAAGCCCCAAATATCAAAAAAATACAGGCCCTTTTCCAAATAGCAGATCAGCAGTTCGTCCCGACCGTCACCGTTAAAATCCATCCGCCGCAGATAAGACACGCCGGTCATTCGTGCCATTTTCTTGCCGTAGCGCTCGTCCATAGACTCCCAGCGGCAAGCGCCGTACTTGGCGATATAATCGGTGCACACCTGCCCCGCCTGATCGCAAAAACGCTCGTTCCACTTGCTCTGGTTATGCAGAGACACGGCAAAGGAGATAATGGCAATCACCACTGCCAGCACAAACAGCGCCACCGCCAGCCACTTCAACGCAGCCCGGCGCAGGTTGGGATAGTCCCGCAGTTCTTCTACAATTTCTTCGTCCCGGCGCACCATGCGGCGCAGCTTGGCGCCGTTCACTTGCAAGGCAGCAACCAGTTGAGCCAAGCGCACATGCGCAGACGGCTGCGGCTGTTCTTCCTCGTCGTCAAAGTAATTATACGGCTTCACGGCCACCTCCCTTCGGTAATGCTGCCCGGTTCTTCCCTCATTTTAACACGGATCGCCCCGGTGCGCAACTATATCGGCAAATTCTTTTAGAGAAACCCCACTTCTTACCTATATGTTGTGGATGCCGATCGTTATGCCCACAAGAGGGCGGCACTTTTTATTCCCATCGGCAAAAAAGGGCTTGACAAACCCGCCCCTGCTGGGTATAATAACACTATCGTTTGCGGATTTAGCTCATCTGGTAGAGCGCCACCTTGCCAAGGTGGAGGTAGCGAGTTCGAGTCTCGTAATCCGCTCCAACAAAAAGCACAAGGCATTTCGCCTTGTGCTTTTTTGTTCGTAGTATCTTTGCGCAAGACTCGAACAGGGCAACCCGTCAGGGTAGCAACAGTCCGGGGGACTGTTGTGGTGCCCGCGTGCGTGCCGGTGCGCGCAGAAGCGCACCGGGCGAGTCTCGTAATCCGCTCCAATAAAAAAGCAAGGCTTTTTGCCTTGCTTTTTTGTTCTACAATATTGCAAGACTCGAACAGGGCAACCCGTCAGGGTAGCGACAGTCCGGGGACTGTTGCGGTCGCCCGCGTGCGTGCCGGTGCGCGCAGAAGCGCACCCCATTTTGCACACCATATCCCACCCCGCTTGTGGCCGAATTTACCGGCACCGCCATATCTTGCGGCTTTACAAGGGAGCGCGGATTTGCTACAATAAAAAGCAGAGCGCCACCGGCGCAGAAAAGAGGAAAATTCCACCTATGCAATACACCATTCCCCCCCTTTGGCCCTGTGGACGGACGGCGTGTTTACCGTGCCCACCTGCGTGGCCGATCGTTACTTAAAACTGGCCAGCGCCTACCAACTCCAGGCGCTGCTGCTTCTTTTGCGCCACGGCGGCAGTCTCAGCACCCGGGAGCTGGCCGGCGCGCTGGGTATCCCGGAGCGGGACGCCGACAGTATTATGGATTTTTGGGTGGCCGAGGGTCTGCTGCAAAACGGCAACAGCCCGGCAGCCCCTGCGCCTGCCGAGCCCAGCACAGTACAGATCCCGGTTGTGACAAAAGTGCCCCCCACTATGGGCGCGCCGGCCAGCCTGACCGTGCACCCGCCGGTAGCAACCGCCAAAGCCGAAAAAAGAGACCCTGTCTCCTCCCCGGCTGACCCCACGGGATATTGTGACCCTGTGCCGGGAAAACAGTGCCCTGTCCGATCTGCTGACCGAGGCGCAAACCGTGCTGGGGCGCACCATCAGCACCGCCGAACAGGAAATGCTGGTGAATATGCACATCTACTACGAGCTGCCGCCGGAAGTAATCCTGATGCTCCTGGGCTATTACCGTGGCGAAAAAGAAAAGGGCCGCTCCATCAACCTGGCCTACATTAACAAAATGGCCAACTCCTGGTCCGAGGACGGGGTGCGCACCGTGGCGGACGCAGACGAAAAGCTGCTGTACCTAAGCGGTACGGACAAGCTGTGGGACAAGGTAATCGCCATGACCGGCATTCGCCATCGGTCGCCCACCGCCCGCCAACGCCAAATGGTGGCAGACTGGGGTCGGGATTTTAGCGAAGATATGCTACAACTGGCCTGCGATATTATGAAAGAAAACGCCGACAAGCCATCGCTGAAGTATATGGACAGCGTGCTGCGCCGGTGGAAAAAAGGGGCTGACCACCCCCGCCCAGGTGCAGGAGCAGCAACAGAGTTTTACCGCCGCCAAGGCCAAAAAAGCCGACGGCCGCCTGCAAGGCAAGCCCTCTTACGACCTGGAGCAGATCAAGAGAGACACCATGAATAATACGGATATTAAGTTCTAAGGAGAAGCTATGTATAGTTCCGATCTTTACCAAAAAGCGCTGAACCGGCTGGATCGCCGCCGGGAAGAAGACGAGCTGCGCACCGCCGCCACTTTGGCAGAGGTCAGCGCCAAGGTCCCCCCGGCTGGAGGAAATTCAAAATCAGCTGCGGCAAGTGGGCTTTTCCATCTCCAAGGCGTTCTTTGCCAAAGACGCGAAGGCGGAGATCGACAAGCTGCAAGCGGAAAGCCTGCGCTTGCAAGGGGAAAAGGAGCGGCTGCTGGTGGCTGCCGGTTATGCACCGGACGCTCTGGCCCACCACTATCAGTGCCCCACCTGCAAGGACACCGGCTATGTAGGTGACCGAATGTGCACCTGCCAGCGCGAACTGCTCAAGGACTTGCAGCGGGAGGCCATTCGCCGCTTGGCGCCCTTGGACAGCTGCACCTTTGACAGCTTTGACACCAACTATTACCCGGAGACGGCGGAGGACAACGGCATTTCGCCTCGGGCGAAGGCGGATAAGATCGCCGAGGCCTGCCATCGCTACGCCCAGCGGGTATCTTTGCGGGAGCCGGCCAACCTGATGCTGATGGGTCAGACCGGCCTGGGCAAAACCCACTTGAGCCTGGCCATTGCCAATGTTGCCATCGGTCGGGGCTGTCCGTAGAGTACGGCACCGCCTATAATATCCTGTCCGACCTGCAAAATGAGAATTTCGGCCGCACCGGCAACCTGCAATATACGGAGGAGCGGGTGCTCCATACGGACCTGCTGATCCTGGACGACTTGGGCACCGAGTACACCTCTGCCTATACCGTGGCCTGCCTGTACAATATCATCAACACCCGCATTCTTTGCAGCCGCCCCACCGTCATCAGCACCAACCTGGGCTTTGATGAGCTGGCGCAAAAATACGACCAGCGCATCACCTCCCGCATCGCCGGCGCCTATTCCCGTCTGGTACTGGTGGGCAACGATATTCGGTATATCAAATAAGCGCAAATCTCCGCGCGCCGAAAGGGAATAAATCAAAACGCATGATATACAGAACATCCTACAAAAAAAGCACCCTTAAAGGGTGCTTTTTTCTTGTGATCGCAGGGCGGCAAAGTCTGTGACGGTTTGGCGAGGGGCGGTGGGGGTGGAATACACCCAACGGTCCATGCGGGTGTCATCCATATAGTAGGTCAGGGGCGTCACCGGTGCCGGCGGGTCAAAGGCCTCTACCACCACCAGCTTAATCTTCATTTTCTCCGGCAAAATAGACTTCACATACACAGCCACCGGCTGACCCGGCTCCAAAGCGGCGCTGGGCTCTGCCAGACCCGCCAAATTTGGGGTCAACTCTACAAACACGCCGTAAGGCTCTACGCTACGCACCACGCCGGGCACCGTCTCACCGGAGGAGAAGCCCGCTGCATTCTGCTGCCAGGTGCCCAGCAGCTCCTTTAGACTAAAAGTCAGCTTATCCGGCTCTCGGCTGCGCAGCACCACCCGCAGTTCCTGTCCCTCTCGCAGGCGGGCACGCGGGTGGTCAATGCGGCTGACCGAAAGCATATCAATGGGGATCAGGGCGTTCAGCCCCGCCCCCACATCAATAAACGCGCCAAACTTCTCCAAATGGGTCACCCGGGCAGGAATCACATCGCCCGGCTCTAAAGTGTCCAAAAACTCTGCCTTGCACCGCAGCTGCACCGCCCGGCGGGAAAGAATAGCGGTAAAGGGGCCGTCGTCCTCCCGCTGAAAGCCTAAAATCGAAAAGCACACCCGCTTGCCAACCTTAGAAATCAGGGCAATATCCCGCACCGTGCCGTCGTCGATTCCTACGGCACCCTCCTCCCGGGGAATGATCCCTCGCATGGACACCCAGGTCCACATGAAGATTATGTTCCCGGTCACAAAGCAGCACCCGACTCTCCAGTATGGATCCCTGCATCATCGCCCGGCGCAGCGCCTCCGGTGTAGTAAATTGCCGGTCCAGTTCTGCATTCATTCCCTCCGGGTAGAATTCCATGTTCTCACGCCTTTCCGAATTGCCTGTGCTATAAATATATGCCTGTCGATAGGCGGATATGTTGTAAAATCGGCCAAAAGGTGCTATACTGTAAACAAGAATAAACGAGGGGAGAGCCCCATGGAATTACAACTGCACGATCGGGTCAAAATGAAAAAGCCACACCCTTGCGGGTGCGCGATCTTTGAAGTGACCCGCCTGGGCGTAGACTACAAATTAAAATGCACCGGCTGCGGGCGCGAGTGCTGCTGCCCCGGATCAAGGCGGAAAAGCTGATCCGCGGGGTGGTACAGGACGGGTAGCCCGTCTCCTTTTCATTATATAATACATATAAAAGGAGACGCTTATGTTTGAAAAACTCAGCCGTGTAGAAGAACGGTACAACAAGATCGCCGCAGACCTGTGCGACCCGGCAGTGGTGGCAGACATCAGCCGCTACACCGCCCTGATGAAAGAACAAAAGCACTTAACCCCGGTGGTAGAGACCTTTGCCCGCTATAAAACCGCCAAGACGGCGGCGGAAGAAGCCCGAGAGCTGCTGCAAAGCGAAAGCGACCCGGAGCTGTGCGATCTGGCAAGAGAAGAACTGAAAGACAGCGAGGCAGCGCTGGAACAGCTGCAAGAGCAGTTGAAAATTTTGCTGCTGCCCCGGGATCCCAACGACGACAAAAATGTAATTATTGAGATCCGCGGCGGCGCCGGCGGCGACGAAAGTGCCCTGTTTGCCGGGGTGCTGTACCGTATGTATAGTATGTACGCGGAGCAAAAGGGCTTTAAGAGCGAAATTCTGTCTGAGAACGCCACGGAGCTGGGCGGATACAAGGAAATCAGCTTTTCCATTGACGGCGACGGCGCCTACTCCCGCTTTAAGTTTGAAAGCGGGGTGCACCGGTGCAGCGGGTGCCGGAAACGGAGAGTCAGGGTCGCATTCACACCTCCACCGTAACGGTCGCAGTGCTGCCGGAAGCGGAGGAAGTGGACTTTGAGCTGGACCCCAAGGACTTGCAGATCGACACTTTCCGCTCCTCCGGCGCAGGGGGGCAGCACATCAACAAAACCTCCTCCGCCATTCGCATTACCCACCTGCCCACCGGCACGGTGGTGGAGTGCCAGGACGAGCGCAGCCAGCATAAAAACAAAGACAAGGCCATGAAAGTGCTGCGCGCACGACTGTATGACGCAGAAAAGGCCAAGCACGACGCCGCCATTGCCGGCGAACGAAAAAGCCAGGTAGGCACCGGCGACCGCAGCGAGCGGATCCGCACCTATAACTACCCCCAGGGGCGGGTCACCGACCACCGGATCAACCTGACTCTGTATCGATTGGAACAAATCTTAAACGGCGATCTGGACGAATTGATCGACGCCCTGATCACCGCCGATACGGCAGCCAAACTCAGCGCCGCGGAGGAATGAGACAGGGATTGCACCGGAGGTATTCTACCTCCTAATGAATTAACCCCAATCAAATCAAGGACACAAGATATGGAAACCAAACAACTGGGAACAACAGAACAAGACCTGGCGCTGGCCGGGGAACTGCTGCGGCAGGGGCAGCTGGTGGCCTTTCCCACCGAGACGGTGTACGGACTGGGCGCCGACGCCCTGAACGAAACCGCCGTGGCACAAATTTACGCCGCCAAGGGCCGCCCCAGCGACAACCCGCTGATTGTGCATGTGGCAGAGAAGAAAGACATTGCCCCGCTGGTGCGGGAAATTCCGGAGAAAGCCAAGAAACTTTTTGACCGCTTTTTCCCCGGACCGCTGACGGTGATCCTGCCCAAGAGCGATAAAATCGGCAAAGTGGTCAGCGGCGGACTGGACACGGTGGCGGTGCGTATGCCGGAGAACCCGGTGGCCCACCGACTGCTGCAACTGGCAGGGGTGCCGGTAGCGGCCCCCAGCGCCAACACCAGCGGGCTGCCCAGCCCCACCAGAGCCAAATATGTGCAAGAGGATATGAACGGCAAGATTGCTGCCATCGTAGACGGCGGCGACTGCGCCTACGGGGTGGAGTCCACGGTGATCACCCTGGCTACCCCTACCCCAACGCTGCTGCGCCCCGGCGCAGTAACCAAGGAAATGCTGGAGGCAGAGATCGGCCCCATTGCCGTGGCTTCCCGCGGTGCTGGAAAAGATGGCAGACGGCGAGACCGCCGCCTCTCCCGGCATGAAATACAAGCACTACGCCCCCAAGGCGCAGGTGATTTTAGTAAACGGCGACAGCGCCGCCTACGCCGCCTTTGTAAACAGCCAACCGGGCTGCTACGCCCTGTGCTATGAAGAAGACCGGGTGATTTGCGCCTGCAAGGTGCCCTACGGCAAGGCCACCGACGACCTAAGCCAGGCACGAGAACTGTTTGACGCCCTGCGGCGGCTGGACGAACTGGGCGCCAAAAAAGTCTACGCCCGTATGCCCCGCAAAACCGGGGTGGGTATGGCAGTATACAACCGACTGATCCGGGCAGCGGCCTTTCGCATTTTAGACCTAACCAAGCCTTTTCTTATCGGCGTAACCGGGCCTACCGGCGCAGGGAAAGGCTATGTGTGCCGCCTGCTGGCACAGGCCGGGCTGCACCCGGTGGACTGCGACCGGGTCTATGGCCAGCTGACCGTCCCCGGCGCGCCCCTGCTGCAAGACCTGGTGGCTGCCTTTGGGCAGGAGATCATCAAGGACGGCGCCCTGGACCGCAAAAACCTTGGCAGCCAAAGCCTTTGCCACCCCTGCCGCTACGGAAAAGCTGGATCAGGTAACTCATCCGGCGGTGCTGGATGCCTGTGTGCAGCAAGCAAAGATACCGGCGGTGCTGGACGCGCCCCAGCTGTTTGAAAGCGGCGCGGACGCCATGTGCGCCTACACCCTGGCGGTGACTGCGCCGGAGGACACCCGCCTGGCTCGAATTATGGAGCGGGACGGCATAGACCGGGCGGCGGCACGGCTGCGTATGCAGGCGCAACCGGCGGCGGACTTTACACCGAGAAATGCACATTCACCATCACCAATGACGGCAGAGATATAAAAAATCACAAGTGGAAAGAATACTGGAGGCTATCTTATGAATGAAGAAAAAAACCAAGGGTCCGCACCTGCAAGAGCTGATATTCAACAAGCGCGAGAACGGCGTAGACTTTATGGACGACGCCGAGCTGGGCGTATGTGATGATTTTTGCGAGGGGTACAAGGACTTCCTCTATCACTGCAAAACCGAGCGAGAGGCCGCTGCCCAGGCACTGGACCAGGCGCGGGCTGCCGGGTTCCTGCCCTTTGACGAATTCGGCGACCAGCTGGAGCCGGGCGCCAAGGTATACAAGATGAACCGGGGCAAGGCCATTATCCTGTGCGTAAAGGGCAAGCGCAGCATTAAGGACGGCGTGCGCATTGCTGCTGCCCACATTGACTCTCCTCGCATTGACTTAAAGCAGCGCCCGGTGTACGAAGACAACGGACTGGCGCTGTTTAAGACCCACTACTACGGCGGCATTAAGAAAGTACCAGTGGACCGCCATTCCCCTGTCCCTCCACGGCCGCATTTGCAAAAACGACGGCACCTATGTGGATGTGCGCCTGGGCGAGGAGCCGGGTGACCCCAAGTTCTGTATTACGGACATTCTGCCCCACCTGGCGCTGGAGCAGTACACCCGCAAGATCAACGAGCTGATCAAAGGGGAAGAACTGAATATTGTCATCGGCCCCGCCCCTTTAAGGACGACAAAGCCAGCGAAAAGGTGAAGCTCAATATCCTCAATTTGCTGTACGAAAAATACGGCATTGTGGAGCGGGATCTGCTGTCTGCCGAGCTGGAGCTGGTGCCGGCCTTTACCGTTGACGACCTGGGCTTTGACCGCTCCCTGATCGGCGGCTACGGCCACGACGACCGTGTGTGCGCCTATCCGGCCTTGCAGGCCATTCTCAGCGTCAGCGAGCCGCCGGAGTACACCTGCATTACCGTGCTGACAGATAAAGAGGAGACCGGCCCGACGGCAACACCGGGCTGAACTCCAGCTATCTGAAATACTTTATTGAGGATCTGGCGCGGCTGGAGGGCTACGAGGGCCGCGATGTGCTGCGCAATTCCAAGTGCCTGAGCGCCGATGTAAACGCTGCCTTTGACCCCACCTGGTCCTCTGCCTTTGAGAAGAACAACGCCTCCTTTATCAACGAGGGCGTGGTGGTCACCAAGTTTACCGGCTCCCACGGCAAAAGCGGCACTTCCGACGCCAGCGCCGAGTATGTGAGCTTTGTCAAAAACTTGCTGGAGGAAAACGGCGTGCTGTGGCAAAGCGGCGAGCTGGGCAAGGTTGACGGTGGCGGCGGCGACCGTGGCTATGTATATTGCTAATTTGGATGTAGATGTGATTGATGTAGGCGTACCGGTGCTCTCCATGCACGCACCCTATGAGATCGTTTCCAAAATTGATGTATATATGGCGTACAAAGCCTTCACCACCTTCTTTACCAAATAAGAAACGAAAAAAAAACCGACACCTGGCGTGTCGGTTTTTTTATATAAATCTATACCTTTTGCCTCCCTTTACAAGGGAGGCAAAAAGATTTATCGTAGGGGCGGCAATCTGCCGCCCGCAGGCGCATACCTCCCTACGAGCAAAACTTATGATTGCCGATCACCTTGATCACCGGTCGGGAGTGCATAAACTTGTCCGAGGTTTTGGACGCATTGAAATAATACACTGCACCGCCGGAGGGGTCCCATCCGTTCAGGGCATCCGTGGCGGCGCGCTTGGCGCTGTCTGCCACCGGGGCGTACCAATTGGAGTCGTTGACGCAGGAGAACGCCCCGTTTTGGTACACCACGCCGCTGATGGAATTGGGGAAGGAGGGGTGCGCCACCCGATTCAGGATCACGACCCACCGCCACCTGACCCTCATAGGATTCGCCTCGAGCCTCCGCGCTGATCACCTTGGCCAGCAGCTCCACATCCGCATCCGAATACCCGGTACTGTTGCCGCTGCTGCTGCCACCCAGCCCCAGGTACAACAGGGTCTTTGGCCCGGCCACGCCGTCTGCGGTAATGCCGCAGTTCTTTTTGAAACGCCTTGACCGCTGCCTTGGTGGCATTGCCGTAAATACCGTCGGCTGCGCCGCTGTAATAGCCCAGCTCCTTAAGCTTCTTTTTGCACACGGGTCACCTCCGCACCGGTGGAGCCCAGCTTGGAGAGCACCTGGCTGCTGGCAGCGGACTGCACCGCGTAGTACACCCCGCCGCCAATACACAGGGCACCGGCAGCCACAGCCAGCACCACAAACACCGTTAAGAAATTCCGCACGGCCTTATAAATCGTCATGAGAGATCACCCTTTCAACACAGTGTGTAGATCAAAAAGGACAGCGCCACCCCGGCCAGGGCACTGAGCAGACAACGCAGGGCAAAGTGCCACTTCTCTCGCCTGGAACGGCGCACTCTGGGCGGCCGACCGGCGCGGGCAGCCAGAGAATGGGCCTCTCGCTCCAGCACAGCCCGATCCTCTCGGGCGTACTGGGGTTTTACAAAAACACGATTTTTTCAAAATACGGGTTTTCCGGATTGGTCACCTCAAGCACCTGTTTGCTGACGCCTTTGATCATGCTGTTCGTCCTTTCTGTTTGCTGAATTTAGTGTGTGGCAAAGATGCCAAAAATATACCGGAATTTTGTGAATTGTGAGCATAAAAAAAGCCTTGACAACCCACGCGGCCACTACAGTCAGTATATTGACCTTGCGCCCACAGATTGTGGAAAAGACGGTGGAAAATGTTGAAAATTTGGGCATTTTTCGCATAATATCGGGCATTTTTCCGGTTGAAAACTCAAAATCATAGGAGTTTTTAACCCTTTACACATAGTTTTCAACATTTTTGAGAAGAAATCTCACACCGCGAATTTTTGTGAAAATTGCTATTTTTTAGAAAATTTCGTCTTTTCCTCTTGACAGAGAATAGAACGTCCGCACCGCCGTTTGTCAAGAAAAAATATGCACAAAATCGCCCTGAATTTTTTAGTAATGATGAATAAAGGCAAAAGAAAAAGAGACTGCCCAGCAGTCCCTTTTTTGTTTTATCCGATTGCTTTTCTGTTTTACTTTTTCTTCTTGCGGATATGCAGCACCCGCAGGGCATTCGCCACCGCCAACAGGCACACACCCACATCACCGAACACCGCCAGCCACATGGCATTCTCATCAAAAATACCCACGGCGCAGCCAAGAATGATCAGCAGCTTAACCGCAATGGCAAAGATAATATTCTCCCCGGGCAATGCCCACGGTCTTGCGGGCAACGGTCACGCCCACCGGCAGCTGGCTCAGGGAGTCGCCCTGGATCACCATATCCGACGCCTCAATGGCCACATCCGCTCCGGCGCCGCCCATGGCTACGCCCAGGTCCGCCGCTGCCAGCACCGGCGCGTCGTTAATACCGTCGCCGGCATACAGCACCGTGTGGCCCTGCTGCTGCAAGGCCTGCACCCGCTGCACCTTCTCTTCCGGCAGCAGCTTGGCATAGTAGCCGTCCAACCCGGCCTTGGCGGCAATATCCGCCGCAATGGACTCTCGGTCGCCGGTGAGCATAACGGCCTGCTTCATACCCATGTGGTGCAGCCGGTCAATGGCCTCCCGGCTGTCCGTTTTAATAATATCCGCAAACACAATGTCGCCCAGGAACTCCGTGTCCGTGCAGCAGTACACGGCGGTGCCCACCAGCTGCGTTTCTGTAAAGGGCACACCGATCTTTTGCATCAGCTTTTCATTCCCGGCATAGTAGCGCACGCCGTCCACCACCGCAGACACGCCCATACCGGCGTAGTTCTTGGCGTCCGTCACCACGCAGTCATCGGCAAACTGGCCAAAGGCCAGGCAAATGGACTTGGCAATGGGGTGGGTAGACAACCGCTCGCAGGCGGCAATAATCCGCAGCAGCTCCCGGTGGTTGTGCTTATCAATACAATGGCAGTGCACGCACTCGCACCGCACAAATTCAAACTTGCCGCTGGTGATGGTGCCGGTCTTGTCAAACACACCCACATCGCAGCGAGCCAGGGTCTCCAAATGATCGGCGCCCTTTACCAAAATACCCTCCCGGGAGCAGGTGCCCAACCCGCCGAAGAAGGACAGGGGAACGGAAATGACAATGGCGCAGGGACAGGACACCACCAGAGCAGACAACCCACGGTAGATCCACTCGTGCCAGTCGCCGCCGAAGAACAGGGGCGGGATCAGCACCAGTGCCAGCGCAATGCCGCACACAATGGGGGTGTAAATGCGGGCAAAGCGGGTGATGAATTTTTCCGTATGGCTTTTGCTGTCCTGGGCGTGCTCCAGTGCCGCCAGCACCCGGGCCACCGCCGAGTCGCCATAGGGCTTGTCTACCCGAATGGTCAGCGCACCGTCAATGGCTACGCTGCCGGCCAGCACCTCCATACCCGGGGCAACGGATACCGGGATGCTCTCGCCGGTAAGGGCGGCGGTGTCCACCTCTGCATTGCCCTCCAGCACCGTACCGTCCAGGTGGATCTTCTCCCCGGCTCCACCACAATGGTTTGGCCCGGCTGCACCGTCTCCGGCTCCGCCTCCGTCAGACCGTCTTTCGCTTGTACCCGCACGGTGTCCGGCTTTTGCTCCAGCATACCTTTAATGGATCTGCGGCTCTTTTGCACCGCCAGGCTTTGCAAAAATTCGCCCACGGTATAAAGCAGCACCACGGCGCAGCCCTCAGAATACTCCCCAATGGCAAAGGCGCCCAGAGACGCCACCGCCATCAGCAAATTTTCGTTAAAAATGTTCTTGGCCAGCACACCCTCCACCGCCTCGCGCAAAATGGAGAAGCCCACAAAAATATACGACAAGGCAAAGGCTGCCAGCTCAACATAATGCCACAGGGTGCTGCTCTCGCTGCCGGGGATCAGATGCTCCACCGCCGCGCCCAGCAAAAAGAAGAAAAGCCCCGGCACAAGCTTGCGCAAAAAGGCCTTTTGTCAATGTCTTCATGGGCGTGGTCGTGACCACAGCCGCAGCCGCAGCCGTCGTCGTGGTGATGGTGGTTGTGTCCGCAGGCGCAATCCGTCCCGTGGGTGTGCAATTCTTTTTCGCTCATATTACTCCTCAATATGCTCAATGGCGCAGTTGATAATGGTCTTTACATGGTCGTCCGCCAGGGCGTAGATCATATTCTTGCCCTCCCGGCGGTACTTGATCAGGTGGTTTTGCTTTAGAATACGCAGCTGGTGGGAGATGGCAGTCTGGCTCATCTCCAAATTGGCGGCAATATCCCCCACGCACAACTCCCGGTCAAACAGCAGCACTAAAATGCGAATGCGGGTGCTGTCTGCAAACAGCTTAAACAAATCGGCCACATCATAGGCCAATTCGTCCGACTGCTCCAAATTATTCGTCAAATATGCATCCATAACAGGCTCCTTCTCCGGCAGGTTCAGCATTTCTCCCTCGATTTTATTTTATTTTACACCACTTGTCAACCCCGCCCCTTGACAAACGGCCAGGCTTGCATATAATAATAGGTGACAAATACTTTTCGGGGCAGGGTGCAAATCCCTACCGGCAGTGAAAGTCTGCGAACCCGGCAACGGGCCGAGCCTGTGGAATTCAGGCACCGACGGTGAGCAAGGTATTCCCTTGTAAGTCCGGATGAGAGGAAAGGTACGGCGCAGTGCTGCGCCGCCGTTGGTCTTGTCAAACCAAATTGCCCCGGTACGCCATGTGCCGGGGTTTCTCTTTTGCCCACGGTCAAAAGGAGTAAGAAAGATGACCGCAAATTCAAAAACCACCAAATCCACCTCAAAAACCGGCGCCGCCCGGCGGCTTACCGGCATTGCCATGCTGTCTGCCGTTGCCTTTGCGCTGCAATTTTTGGAATTCCCCATTCCCATTATGCCCGCTTTTATTAAGCTAGACTTTTCCGACCTGCCGGAGCTGCTGGCGGCCTTTGCCTACGGTCCGCTGGCAGGCGTGGCGGTGGCAGGAATCAAAAATCTGATCCATCTGCCCCTGTCCTCCAGTATGTATGTGGGCGAGCTGTCCAACTTCCTGCTGGGGGCGGTTCTGTCCATTGCCGCCGGCGCGATCTATAAAAAGCACAAGACCAAGCGGGGCGCCCTGGCCGCCGCCGTGCTGTCTGCGGTGATTATGGGGCTCGTCAGCGTGCCGGTCAACTACTGGATTATCTATCCGCTTTACTACAATGTGCTGGGCTTTCCCCAGGCGGCGGTGCTGGATATGTACCAGGCCATTTTGCCCGCCACCAAGAGCATTTTGCAGGCGCTCTTTATCTTTAACCTGCCCTTTACCGTTGCCAAGGGGCTGCTGTGCGCCGCGCTTTGCGCCGGGATCTATAAGCCCCTGTCGCCGCTGCTGCATGGTAGAAAATAAGAGGATTTCTAACAATCCCTCCGCGTTCGCCGATGGCGAACCCACCACCTAACCGGTGCCCGTCCCCTCTGTCGCTGCGCGACATCTCCCCGCACTGCGGGGAGTCACCCTTTACACAAGGGAGGCAAGCCCTACACAACTTGGCTCCCCTTATTTTTCATTAAGGGGAGCTGTCAGCGCAGCTGACTGAGGGGATAAAACAAAAACGGAGGGATTTTTCCGCCACAAACGCCTAAAAACAAAAAACTTCCCCCCCTTGACATTTCCCCGGGCGTGTTATAATGACTTCATTACTGGATACGATACTATAATCTGTTGTGAAAGAGAGGAATTTCCATGCGCCTGTCGCTGATCGTACCCTGCTTTAACGAGCAGGACAATATTTTTCCCTTTGCCCGGGCGGTGGCCGAGGTATTTCCCGACCCGTCCGATTACGAGATCGTCTTTGTCAACGACGGCAGCAAGGACAAGACCCTGCAAAATCTAAAGGAACTGCACCGGCAAAGCCAGCAAAACATTCGGGTGGTCAGCTTCTCCCGCAACTTTGGCAAGGAGAGCGCCATTTACGCCGGGCTGCAACACTGCGACGGCGAGTATATCAGCTTGATTGACGCGGATCTGCAACAGGATCCGGCCATCGTAAAGCAAATGACAGAAATTCTGGACGCAGAGCCGGACACGGACTGCGTGTGCGCCTTTCAGGAGACCCGGCATGAAAACAAGCTGATGACCTCCGTGAAATCCGCTTTTTACAAAATGGCCACCAATATGAGCGAAGTGGATTTTGTGGACGGTGCTTCCGACTTTCGCACCTTCCGCCGCACCGTACGGGATGCGCTGCTGCAAATGCCGGAGTATTTCCGCTTTTCCAAGGGGCTGTTCAGCTGGGTGGGCTTTAACACCAAGTACATTCCCTATGAAGCCAAAGAGCGGGCCAGCGGCACCACCAAATGGGGGTTCAAAAAGCTGCTGAAATACGGCTGGAACGGCATTTTGGCCTTCTCCACCGCGCCGCTAAAGCTGGCAACAGTGTTGGGGCTGCTTTCCACTGCTTTTTCTATTATCTACTTTATCGTGACCCTCCTTCGCAAGGCCACGGAGCACATTGCGGTAGACGGCTTTACCCAGACGGTGATTCTGATCGTTTTCTTTGGCGGTATGCAGCTGTTTACCATCGGCATCATCGGCGAGTACCTGGCCAAGAATTACATTGAGACCAAGCGCCGCCCGGTGTACCTGGCAAAAGAAATTCTCGATTACAAAAAATAATGGCGAAACGAAAGAGAGCGGGCAAAGGATACACTTCGTAAGGAGGCGGATCCTTTTTAATGTATTTAACCAGAGAGAATATATGGCAGCTTGCCGAGAGTAGTGTTGATGCTAATTATGATTATGTGCTATACTTACAATACGATAATACGATAAATAGGAATTTTTATAAGGGGAATAAATGACTGAAATTTATTGTATGACCCAAATACATAAATATTGGAATGAAACTATTTGTTTGGCTGAAAAATGCTCGTGGAAAGCGGGCCCTTATTTGGCTCAAAAGATGAAAAGCAATGACTTTAATACATGGGAAAGAGTGTTTGTTGCTTGTGTAAATGGAAAAGTGGTAGGCTTCTGCACATTGACTGAAAAGGATGAGCTGCCAAAAGAATATCCGTTTACACCATTTATAGGATTTGTTTTTGTTGATGAACCATACCGTGGTAATAGATTATCGGAGTTTATGATTCAGAGCGCAATTTTATATGCTCGTGAGATAGGATATGAAAAAGTATATATCATGAGTGGAGAAATCGGACTATACGAGAAATATGGGTTTGAAAAATTGGGTAATTATAAAACAATATTTGGCTCAATTGATCAGCTATTTGTTAAGTCAACAATATGATCATTAGATATTCGGCTTAGAGGTTAGCGTATGAGATCACTTTCAAACCGACTGTGTCCACAAGTTTAGCGAGCATCGGATTGTGACAGCCACAATCCAAAGTAGAAGTCCGCGCCCTAAAAAGGGTGCGGACTTCTACTTCTTCATATATTCTCTATGTAACTTCCTTACAGAGGGTGTACTCCAACCGTTCTCTTTTTTATTGATTTGCGGTTGCTTGTAATCCCTCCACCCAGCCGGTGCTGTCAGCGCAGCTGACTGAGGGATTTAGAAATTATACCCCCAATCTGTCAAACCATACAAAAAATGGGGCGCAGGCGGCCGGTTTTGTGGCAGAACTGCGGTGCAAAATCTGCCCTGCGGCTTGCTATTTTGGACAAAATGGTGTATAATGCACAATGAATGATCCGCCGGATCATAATTTACTTTGAATGGAGAGAACACTATGCCACTGGTAACAACTACCGAAATGTTCAAGAAGGCTTATGAGGGCGGTTACGCCATCGGTGCTTTCAATGTAAATAACATGGAGATCGTGCAGGGCATCACCCGTGCAGCCAAGAAGCTGAACGCCCCGGTGATCCTGCAGTGCTCCGCCGGCGCACGCAAGTACGCCTCACGACTACCTGGTTGCTATGGTAAAGGCTGCCGCCGAAGAGACCGGTCTGCCCATCGCCCTGCACCTGGATCACGGCCCGGATTTTGAGACCTGCAAGGCCTGCATTGACGGCGGCTTCACCTCCGTGATGATCGACGGCTCCAGCAAGCCCTATGAGGAGAACATTGCTCTGACCAAAAAGGTGGTTGAGTATGCCCACGCCCACGGTGTCGTGGTTGAGGGCGAGCTTGGCACCCTGGCCGGCGTGGAAGATGATGTAAAAGTAGAGGCCGGTAACGAGAGCTACACCCGCCCGGAAGAGGTTGAGGATTTCGTGAACCGCACCGGTGTGGACTCCTTGGCCATCGCCATCGGCACCAGCCACGGCGCCTACAAGTTTAAGCCCGGCCAGAAGCCGCAGCTGCGTTTTGACATTCTGGAAGAGGTGCAGCGCCGTCTGCCCGGCTTCCCCATCGTACTGCACGGTGCGTCCTCCGTTAACCAGGACCACATCAAGATGATCAACCAGTACGGCGGTCAGATGCCCGACGCTATTGGTATTCCGGAGGATATGCTGCGTGAGGCTGCTTCCATGGCTGTCTGCAAAATCAATGTAGACTCCGATATTCGTATCGCCATGACCGCTGCCATCCGCAAGCACTTTGCAGAGAACCCCACCCACTTCGATCCCCGTCAGTATTTGACCCCTGCCCGCGACCTGATTGAGGAGGTTGTAGCACACAAGATCGATGTTGTGTTCGGCACTGCCGGTCACGCCAACGACTGATTTTAATGAAAAAAGGCCCTTGGTTATTTTTACCAAGGGTCTCTTTTTTTGCCCGGCGGCTACATCATAGACGATACATTATCTACAAAATTCGCCACGGAATTAACCGCCTTTTTTCATGGTCTTTTGGGTCTTGGCGGAATTGCTGTTCATGGTGGCAACCGTGCCGGCGACCATGCTGCCCACAGCCATGGCCACGCCCAAACCCTTCATCATATTTACCGTTTTCTTTTTCATATTCGTCCTCCGTTTTTAAATTGCAACGCGCCTTGCTCTATTAGTTTGCACCGCGCGGGCACAAAAAGTCCACGCAGTTTTTGCCTGTGCCCGCACATTTTAACGGAAAAAATTGGCAAAAAAATAACCCTGCTCTTATCCAATGCGCAGGGTCATTTTTTGTTTTTTCAGAAATTCCAGTTCGGCTGGGTGGGAATCTTCTCCACTGCCTGGCCGTCGATTTTGTCCAGACAGGAGGCAAACTCCATACCGAATGCCCGGCCGTCTACGAAAATATCAAGGAGCGGTTGGAGCACAAAGCGGCGTTCCCGGTAGCGGGGGTGGGGCACCACCAAATTCTCCGTTTGTAATTGTAGGTTGCCGGCAAAGATCACATCCACATCCAGCACCCGAGGGCCGTTCTTTACCCCGCGCACCCGGCCCAAACCGGCCTCCAGTCCCAGGCACACGCCCAGCATCTCATGCGGGTTTAGCCGGGACTCTACCAAAAAGCACACATTGTAAAAATCGTCCTGCCGGGCATAACCCACCGGCTGGGTCTGATAAACGGCAGAGGCAGACACCACATGGGTGCCGGGCACCAGGTCCAGCGCCTCTCTGCAATAAGTTAAATTGGCCAGCCGGTCGCCCAAATTGGTGCCGGCGCTGAGTACATAATACATATTTACTTCCTGTCTCTGGAAATGGTGACTCCCACCCAGTCAAAATCTGCCTGAATAGGCGCCTGTGGTTTCTTTAAGGTCAAATCCACCCGCAGCACCTCCGGGTACTCTGCCAGTACCGCGGCGGTCAAATCCTCTGCGGTGCGCTCCAACAGATCATTGGTGCGCTCTGTGAACACCCGGCGCAGCGTTTTGATCACCTTGGCGTAACTGACGGTGTCCTCCACCCGGTCGCTGTGGCAGGCCTTTGCCAAATTTACATACAGATCCGCGTCAATCTCAAAGCGCTGACCCTGAATTTTCTCCTCCGGGTTCACCCCGTGATAGCCAAACAGCCGCAGACCGCGGATCAAAATTCTGTCTGTCATTTGTTCTGCACCACCACTGCGGTGCCGGTGGCGCTGACCATCAGCATATTGCCCTGACCCAGCACCTCGTAGTCGATATTGACGCCTACAACCGCATTGGCGCCCAGCCGGACAGCGTGGCTCTCCATCTCTGCCAGCGCGGCCAGACGGGCGCTTTCCAGTTCTTCCTCATACCCGGCGCTACGCCCGCCCACAATGTTGCGAATGGAGGCGCCAAAGTCCTTAATAAAATTCACGCCGTTGACCACCTGACCGGTGACAATACCCTTGTACTCCACGATCACGCCATTCTCAACGGTAGGGGTGGTTACACTGATCATATTTTTGCTCCTTTCAAATGCTGCGCCATGAAGACGCCCTGTTTTTCCTGTTCTATATTATGCAGGCGGATGATGTCCGCACCGCCTAAAATACCCACAGTATCGGCGGCAATGTTGCCGTATGTGCGCCCCTTTGGCTCCGGCTGATCACTGCCCCGGCCGATCACCCGCTTGCGGGAGCAGCCCAGCAGCAGCGGAAAGCCCGCCATTTTGTATTGGGGAATATTGGCGATCAGCGCCAAGTCCTGCTGAAAATTCTTGCCAAAGCCAATGCCCATATCCAGGCAAATTTGGCTGTCCTGCACACCCAGTGCCCGGCAGGCGGTCACGCTGTCTTCAAAAAAAGCCTTTACATCCGCCGGCGTGCCCGGCCCGGCGTGCATAATCACCCAACCGGCACCATAGCGGCACACCACATCAGCCATTTCCGGATTGACCACACCGCTCACATCATTGATGATCTGCGCCCCGCAGCGCAGCGCCTGCACCGCCACATAGGGGTAATACGTATCTACCGACACCGGCAGCGCCGTCTCCTTACAAAGAACGGACAGCACCGGCTCCAGCCGCGCCCATTCCTCTTTATCTGTCACCGGGGTGTGCCCCGGGCGCGTGGACTGACCGCCAATGTCTAAAATATCCGCCCCCTGCGCCTCCAGCGCCCGGGCGTGGGTTAACGCCGTGGCCGGGTCCAGCCAGTCGCCTCCGTCGGAAAAGGAGTCCGGGGTCACATTTACAATACCCATCAGCAAAACCTTGCTGCCGTATTCAATCTCTTTCTCTCTGCAATGCCAAACAGCCATAGTTACTCCTTACTTGGTCAACAGTGCCAGCGCCTCAGCGCGGGTGCGCGCGTCCGTTTTCATAATGCCCCCCGCAAAGCGGAGGTTTGGGTGGTACTGCCGGCAGCCTTGGCGCCACGCATATTCATACACATATGCTCCGCCTCTAAGATCACTGCCACGCCCTTGGGGCGAAGCTCCTCGTTCAAAAAGTCCGCCACATCGTGGGTCAGTCGCTCCTGCACCTGGGGACGGCGAGCAAAGCAATCCACAATGCGGGCAAACTTGGATAGGCCGATAATGCGGTTGTCTGCCGGAATATAGGCAATATGCGCCTTGCCCACAAAAAGGCAGCAGGTGGTGCTCACACATAGAGGCAAAGGGAATATCCCGCACGATCACCATTTCGTCGGTGCTTTTTTCTTCAAAAAATTTTAAGTGCTGACGCGGGTCCGTTTCCAGTCCGGCAAACACCTCGGCGTACATATCCGCCACGCGGCGGGGGTCTCTACCAATCCCGGGCGGTCCGGGTCCTCGCCTACGGCCAGCAAAATCTCCCGCACAGCGGCTTGCAATCTTTCTTTATCCATTGATCTGTTCTCCTAAAATCCGGCACAGACGGCCCATTGCGGCACTTTTGCCGTAAAAGCAGTGTGTACCCGTTATTTGCTGAAATAACCCTGTATGGTGCTTTTATCACGGGCTGTTAAGGCATTGCCGTTGTATTCCGGCTCCACATTGTAGGCATTCACGCCGTTTTTGGTGCCGGTAAGTACCTTGATATTGTCGCTGCGACCGGAAAAATCACGCACGGTCAGATTGGTACGCGCCAAGGTTACAAAATTCCGGAACAACTCGTCTTTCTCCGTGCCGTTGTCTGCACTGAACAACATATTCAGCGCCGCCAGACCTAAATCGTTGGCAGATTTTAAGTCTTTTTCCTCCAAAAAATAGCGCCACAAAGCAGTAAAGCGCTTGCCGTTCAGACTGGCCTCGCCGGCGCTGATCCGCAAACTGAACGGATCTGCCGCGGTGGTGTTGCGGTACTTAACATCCGCTGCAAGAGGATAATTTACCTCCCCTAAATCATCAAAGAATGACGCAAAATCCGTAACGGTCATTACAATGTAAAAATCCGGCTTGATCCCGGTGGCTGTCTCCGTCATCTGTACCAAGCTGTTGATCCCGCCGCTGTTGTAAACGCCTGCTAAGGTGCTGCCCTCTGCGGTGGTTTGGGGCAGCAGATTGCAAATTTTATAAGACACGCTGTCCATATCCGTTTGGATCAGCACAGCCGCATACAAATTTTGATTATCTTTGCCGGTAAGCGCCAGCAGATAATTGGTTTTTCCGCTGACCCGAGGCAGCTCCGGCGGGGCGGTGGTATCATCGGCTGTTTGGGAAATTGCTACCGTTTGGTCCGGGGCAAAAAACTTCTTGGCGGAAAAATCATTTTTGGCCCCTACATAGACCACAACCACCACAGACACCAGGAGCACGGCTGCCAAAATACCCAGGAGAATATGCTGTTCCCGATCTGCCCCGGTGCGAGACTTGGAAAGATAAATATCGCCCCGGTTTTTAAAGATCTTCATAAAGGGGTGCTCCTTTCTGTCTTAATATGCTTATTATACAGGATCGCACCCGCCGGTGCAAGGTGCACCGGCACATTTTTATTGTTCGGCATCTGTACCAAATCCACGCTGCACAAATTCGTTATCGTGCCCGGATTTTATATTATAGAATATCTACTCTATATTATATATATAATATATATATTTTTACAATAAGTATTGATTATAATCATAAATACTGCTATAATAGACTCTGTATTCTGGCGTCGTGGCGAAAGGCGGCTCCGGTGTCCCAACCACGACCATTATGAGATTTGTGAAGTACCCTTAAGGAGAAGATATGGATTCCATAAATGAAATTTGGATGGCTGTTTTAAATTACATGAAGCCCCAGGTCAGCGAGACTGCCTACAGAATGTGGCTGCAGGATCTGATTTTAAAAAACCTGGATGGCAAGTGTGCTGTGGTGGAATGTAATAACCAAATGAAATACAATATTGTCAGCGAGCAGTATAAAGAACCGTTGGAAGCGGCATTTGAAGAAGTGATCGGCTTTCATGTTACGGTAGAAATCACAACCCGGGACAATACGCCTAAAGAAGAAGTAAAGCCCAAGGATACCCATCTGTTGCCCACGGAGCAGCCGGGGGATATTCATACTTTTGACACCTTTATTGAGGGCTATTCCAACAAATTTGCTTACCGTGCAGCCATGGCGGTGGCAAAGGATCCGGGCGGCGTCAGCAGCCAAACCAACTATAACCCGCTGTTTATTTACGGTCCCTCCGGACTGGGTAAGACCCACCTGCTTAACGCCATTTGGCACGAAATTCAAGACAATTTTCCGGAAAAGCGTATTCTTTATGTAAAGGCGGAAAGCTTTGGCAACGAATTTGTAATTGCCTTGCAGCGGCACACTACCGATGACTTCCACGACAAGTACAGAAAAAATATTGATGTACTTCTGGTGGATGATATTCAATTTTTAGCCGGGAAAGAATCCATCACCGAGGAGTTCTTCCATACCTTCTCTGCACTGAAGGACGCAGGCAAGCAAGTGGTCATTACCTCTGACCGGGTGCCGAAAGACATTCCCATGATTACCGACCGATTGAAAACCCGGTTTGAAAGCGGTCTGCTGGCGGACATTAACCCGCCGGAATTTGAGACCCGCTGTGCCGTCATTAAGCGCAAGGCGGAAATGCTGGATTTTGACATTCCGCAAGAAGTGGTAGAATATATTGCAAAAAATGTAAAAAACAATATTCGCCACCTGGAGAGCGTGACAAAAAAATTGCAGGCCATGCAAAACCTGTTTAACCAAAAGCCCACCATTGCCGGGGCACAGACGGTGATTAAAGATATTATTGAGGACAGCCAGCCCTTGCCGGTCACCATTCAAAGAGTGGTAGACGAGGTGAGCCGGGTTACCGGTATCTCTGAGGAAGAAATTTACAGCACCAAGCAACAAGCAGCCGTAACGCACGCCCGCAAGATTACCTTTTATGTGATCCGGGAAGTAACCGGTATGAGTTATGTGGCGATCGGCAAAGAATTTAAAAAAGACCACTCCACCATTATGTACAATGTGAATAGTATTGAAAAGGCCATGAAAAAGGACTCTCGCCTGGCTCGCCAGGTTAACGACATTGTAAACAACATTAACCAACACAAGGATAATCAGTAAGACAAAACTACGCGTCTTACAAACCAAAATTTTCAACATTTTTTCATTTTGCACAAAAAGAAAATTTGCACACCCCTTGTGAAAGACAAAATCTTTCCACATCTTCAACAAATTTTCAAAATCCGGGCGTGGAAGAAAAAGGCGCCAAAAATCCCGCGGTAGACCGCAATTTTGCCGCTTTCCACACTTTCACCGCCCTATACTACTACTACTAAAACCCATACTGTAATAGGAAACGGAGGGAGCGAATTTTATGAAATTCACCTGCAACACCAGAGAACTGAATACTGCCTGCAATAATGTGATGCGCGCAGTCAGTACCAAAATGACCGTACCCACCATTGAGGGTATTTTAATGGAATGCGGCAGCGATACGCTGAGCCTCACCGGCTATGACTTTGAATTTGGCATCAACACCACCCTGCAAGCCAGCGTTACCGAACCGGGTGCCATAGTGATCAATGCTAAAGTGCTTTGCAATATTATCAAGGAGCTGACGGCAGAGACGGTGACCTTTGACATCAGCGGCACCTCTGTTTCTATTATTTGCGGCGCTGCCCAATATGCTATTACCGGTATTGACGCAGATGATTATCCGGAGCTGCCCAGCGTCAGCGGCGGCTATCCTCTGTTCTTAAATCAGAATCTGTTGCAAAAAGATGGTACAACAGACGCTGTTTGCGGTGGCAGACAGCGAAGCCTCTAAGCCGGTGCACACAGGGCTTAAATTTGAAATGAGCCTGAACCAGCTGCGCCTGATCGGCGTAGACGGCTACCGCTTAGCCATCCGCACGGAAACCGTAAAATATGACGGTGAGGATATTAGTTTTATCGTACCCAAAAAGACGGTACGGGAGCTGATTAAACTGCTGAACCCGGAGGAGGACGAAAATATCTCCGTTTCTGTAGGCAAGCGTCATATTGTATTTGAAGTGGGGCAGTACAGCATTATCAGCCGGTTGCTGGAAGGCGAATTTTTAGATTATAACGCCGCAGTGCCTAAAAGCAGTAATACCACGGTTCTTATTAACACCGAGGACGCCATTCACTGCATTACCAGTACCATTCCGGTCATTGAAAATAACCAAAAGAACCCTATTCGCTGCCTGTTTGATGCAGACGAAATGCGGGTATCTACTGTGTCCGGCCTGGGCCGGGTGGTAAACTACACCCACGCCAATGTAAGCGGCGACCGGGTGGAGATCGGCTTTAACTCCAAATATGTGCTGGACGCACTGAACGCCGCAGACACCGATCAGGTACGCATTGAGCTGTCCGGCCCGGTTAGCCCGGTGAAGGTGCTGCCGATGACCGACGACAGCTTTCTGTTCTTGGTGCTGCCTATGAGGCTGAAAAATGAAGCTTAATGTAAATATCAAACCCCACCGGCAAGAGACGGTGACCATCAGCACCCCCTTTATCCGGCTGGACGCGCTGCTGAAATTCAAAGGCGAGGCGGAAACCGGCGGCCAGGCCAAGCAAATGATTCAGGACGGACTGGTGAAAGTGAATGGGGAGACCTGTACCGCAAGGGGCAAAAAAATCAAGCTCGGCGATGTGGTGGTCATCCACGGCACCGATTATACCATACAGCAATGAAGATAGAACGCATGGGTATTGACGCCTACCGCAATCTGGAACACCTGGTGCTGGATTTTGACGATGTAAATGTGATCTACGGCGAAAATGCTCAGGGTAAGACCAATTTGATTGAAGCGGTGTACCTGTTTACCGGCGCTAAAAGTTTTCGCGGCGCCCGGGACAGCGAGCTGGTACAGTTCGGCAAAGAACAGGCACAGCTGCAAATTCATTTTGTCAGCGGTAATCGACCCCAAACGGCCATGTTACAGATCAAAAAACGCCGCAGCGCCACCTTAAACGGCATTGCCAAGGCCTCTGCCGCCGCACTGGGGGAGGAGATCAAGGCGGTGGTGTTCAGCCCCGCCCATTTGACCATGATTAAAGACGGCCCGGCAGAACGGCGCAAGTTTTTAGATCTTGCTCTGTGCCAAATTCGTACAGGATATAAAAAATTGCTCAGCGACTACAACCGCAGTTTGGCCCAGCGGAATATGCTGCTGCGAGATATTGCGGCAGGCAAAATGAGCGCCGACACCCTGTTTATTTGGGACGGCAACCTGGCTCGTGCCGGGGCAAAAATCATTTATCAGCGCCGTGCCTATGTGGCTGCGCTGGAAGAACCGCTTTCCCGTATTCATACCGGTCTGTCCGGCGGGCGGGAGCAGATCGGGGTCCAACTGCAAGGCGCCTTTGATTACGGTGATTTGGCCGTAGAAGAACTGGAACGGCGGCTGCTCTCACTGCTGGAAAGTGCCCGCAGCGAGGATATTTACCACCGGGCCACCACCGTTGGACCCCACAGGGATGATCTGGATATTACCTTAAACGGTATTTCTGCCCGAAAGTACGGCAGTCAGGGGCAGCAGCGCAGTTGTGTGCTCTCCCTAAAACTGGCGGAGGCGGAAATTCTGCAACAAAAAACAAACGAAGCCCCTATTGCCCTACTGGACGATGTAATGAGCGAGCTGGACGAAGGGCGGCAAGATTATATTCTCAACCACATGAAGGGTATGCAGCTATTTATCACCTGCTGTGATGCGGGCACCATCTTGCGTGGCACCCGGGGCAAAACCTTTCATATTGAAAACGGTAAGGTGGTGAACTGATGCTCCTGCACATTGGCGGCGACACAGTGGTGCGTACCGGCGATATTATTGGTATTTTTGATATGGATACCTCCACGGTAGGTAAAGCCACCCGAGATTTTTTAACCAGGGCAGAGCAGCAAAAGCGGGTGCAGTATGTGAATTACGACCTGCCCAAAAGCTATGTGCTTACCAAAGAGACGGTGTATATCAGTCCCCTGAATGTAAGCACGCTGATCAAACGATGGAAATAACCCATTTTCGATAGAATACGGACACAGGCACCGCACTTGCCCACAGTGTGGAGGACGCCTTTGTGGGCAGAAAGGCAGAAGTTATGGCTGAAGAAGAAAAGACTGTTTTGGAAGAAGCGGATATGGACACCGTTGTAACGGAAGAATATTCCGCAAAAGATATTCAGGTGCTGGAGGGCCTGGAGGCCGTCCGCAAGCGCCCGGGTATGTATATCGGCTCCACCGGCCCCCGTGGTCTGCACCACCTGGTGTATGAGATCGTGGACAATTCCATTGACGAGGCATTGGCCGGGGTCTGCACCCACATTGAGACGGAGATTTTGCCCGGTAATGTGATCAGCGTGCGGGATAACGGCCGTGGTATTCCCACCGGCATTAACGAAAAGACCGGTCTGCCTGCTGTAACGGTGGTGCTCACCGTACTCCACGCCGGCGGTAAGTTCGGCGGCTCCGGCTATAAAGTATCCGGCGGTCTGCACGGCGTAGGCTCCTCTGTGGTAAATGCCCTGTCCCAGTGGCTGGAGGTAGAGGTGACCCAGAACGGCCATGTGTACGCCCAGCGCTTTGAGCGTGGCAAGCCGGTGGATGACCTGCATATTATTGCCGATCGGGAGGGGCACGGCACCCTCATTCGCTTCCAGGCGGACCCGGAGATTTTCTCCGAGACCACCGAGTACGAGTACGATGTACTGGCCCGCCGTCTGCGGGAGCAGGCGTTCCTGAACGCCGGGCTGTCCATTACGCTGACGGATAAGCGAGGCGAAGAGCCGGTAGCCGAGGAATTCTGCTACGAGGGCGGTATTCGGGAATTTGTAAAGTACATCAACACCACCCGGGGACTAAATCCCATTCAGGACGAAGTGATCCACATCTCCACGACCAAGGACGACCGCAGTGCAGAGGTGGCGCTGTGCTATACGGACAGCTACAATGAGACCCTGCTGTCCTTTGCCAATAACATAAATACCATTGACGGCGGTACCACGAGACCGGGTTCAAAACCGCCCTGACCCGGGTATTTAACGACTACGGCAAAAAATTTAATATTCTGAAAGAAAATGACAAGAAGCTCTCCGGCGACGATGTGCGCGAGGGGCTGACTGCCGTCATCAGCGTGAAGCTTACCGAGGCTCAGTTTGAGGGCCAGACCAAGGGCAAGCTGGGCAATACGGACATTACCGGCCTGGTTAGTTCCCTGGTATATGACAAACTCATGACCTATTTTGAGGAGAACCCGGCGGTAGCCAAGGCACTGCTGTCCAAGTCCCTGGATGCTTCTCGTGCCAGAGAGGCGGCCCGCAAGGCCAGAGATAACGCCCGTAATAAGACCGGGCTGGAAAGCAGCAAGCTGCCGGGCAAGCTGGCGGACTGCTCCTCCAACGACCCCTCTCTGTGCGAAATTTACATCGTCGAGGGTGATTCCGCCGGCGGCTCCGCCAAGGACGGACGGGACCGTGCCCACCAGGCCATTCTGCCCCTTTGGGGTAAAATGCTGAATGTGGAAAAGGCACGGCTGGACAAGGTTTACGGCAACGAAAAGCTGATGCCTGTGGTGACCGCGCTGGGCACCGGCATCGGCGAGGACTTTGACATTACCAAGCTGCGCTACCACAAGATCGTGATTATGGCCGATGCGGATGTGGACGGCGCGCATATTCGTACCCTGCTGCTGACCTTCTTCTTCCGCTATATGAAGCCCTTAGTTGAGGGCGGCTACATTTACCTGGCCCAGCCCCGCTGTTTAAGGTGCAAAAGGGCAAAAAATTCAAGTATGCCTTTAGCGATGAGGAGCGGGACCGGCTCATTGAAGAAATGGGTGGCCAGTGCGACATTCAGCGATACAAAGGTTTGGGTGAGATGGACCCGGAGCAGCTGTGGGAGACCACGATGGATCCGGAATTTCGCATTATGCTGCGGGTGACTGTTGAGGACGCCCAGCAGGCGGACGAAACATTCTCTATTTTAATGGGCGATAATGTTGAACCCCGCCGTGAATTCATTGAAAAGAATGCAAAATATGTACAGAATTTGGATATCTGATTGCAAGTAACCGCCTACCCCGGCGGGGTTCAAACGACGCTCCGCGGGCCGGCGCAGCCGGGCTGCGGGAGAACGCTCCGGTGGAGCGTTTGATAGCGGCGTGCACCAACTGTGCTGTGGCAAAAGCCCCCTGCCGGATCAAAAGCAAAATATGTACAGAATTTGGATATTTAATTGCAAGTAACCGCCTACCCCGGCGGGGTTCAAACGACGCTCCGCAGGCCGGCGCAGCCGGGCTGCGGGAGAACGCCCGGTGGAGCGTTTGATAGCGGCGTGCACCAACTGTGCCGTGGCAAAAGCCCCCTGCCGGATCAAAGGCAAAATTTGTACAGAATTTGGACATTTAACATATCGTAGGGGCGGATATTATCCGCCCGCATAATCCCATCAGCGATGCTATGGCGGTGAAATCCCTCCGTCAATGCCTACGGCATTGCCACCTCCCTTTTCAAGGGAGGCAAATCGGTTTCAACATCTGAGGCTCCCTTGTAAAGGGAGCTGTCAGCGCAGCTGACTGAGGGATTAAATAATATATTCTCCCAAACAAAGGAGAACACCATGACCACATTTGAATTCAAAATGACGCCACGGGCGTATTACGCCGGGTGGCGGGTGCTGCAACGGCAGCAGCTGCGGCTGCAATGGGTATTTTGCGCCCTGTGTGCGGTGCTGGCAGCGGCGGGTATTTTGCTGTATTTTCTGCTGCAAGATGTGGAAGAGACGGCGATACTCCCGGCACTGAGCGGTATTGTAGCAGCCATGGCTGTGCTGCTGCCCTGGGTGCGGCGCAGTTCCGTGCTGCGGGAGTTTGGCAACTCTCCCACACTGACCCAGCCCTTTACCCTCCGGCTGGAGGAGCAGGCGCTGCAGGTGTGGAGCAAATTTGAGCAGTACACCCTGCCTTGGCAGGGGATCACCTACGCTAAGGAGACCAAGGACTATATTATTCTCATCGGGTGCTACCGTATGGGGCTGTTTGTGATTGAAAAAGCAGACTGTGACCCGGCGAATCTGAACGCGCTGCTCAGCGCCCTGCACGAGAAGGCACCGGCCTTTGGAGGTGCAAAATGATTGAAGCAAACTACTGCTTAAATGCGGCGGATTTTGCCGATATGGCGGCGCTGCGCCGGCGGCTGACCCGCACGACCCCCATTCTTTTTTTTGCAGCTGTTGGATTTGGCTGTGCAGTGGCGGGCTTTAGCGCCCGGTCCCACCGGCCCGCCGTTGTGCTGGCGGCCTGTTTGCCCCTGTTGGCCATGGGCGTTCTGCTGCTGTGCCGCGAACCTGTATCTCGGCGGATGTATACCCGCCTGTGCAAGGCACATCCGTCCCTGACTGCGCCGGTGCAAATGCGCATTACCGGCACGGAGGTGGAGTGGACCATGCCCGGCGAAAAGCCGGATCAGTGCGAAATTCACGCTGTGTACCCTATGGCCATGTTTGGCGCCGTATTTGAGACCGGGCGGCTGTTTGCCTTTGCCATTCCCGGCACCGTTACGCTGCTGCTGCCCAAGCGGGCACTGCCGGAGAGCGAACTGCCCCGGCTGCGGGAAATGCTGCAAAACACCGCTTATTATAAATTGACCAAGTAAAACCTGCCGGGCTGTGGCCCGTATTTAGGAGATGAATGCCAATGGATAACAATGAGATCCGGTATGACAATCAAAAGATCGTAGATGTAGAGATTAACAAAGAGGTGCGCAAGGCCTTTTTGGACTACTCTATGAGCGTGATCGTCAGCCGTGCCCTGCCGGATGTGCGGGACGGGCTGAAGCCGGTACACCGCCGTATTCTTTACACCATGTTTGAGAACAACCTGTACCCGGATCGGGCGTACAGAAAGTGCGCAGACACCGTAGGTGCCGTGCTGGGTCGTTACCACCCCCACGGCGACGCCTCTGTGTATGACGCCATGGTGCGACTGGCCCAAACCTTCTCCATGCGCTACACGCTGGTAGACGGTCACGGCAACTTTGGTACCGTAGACGGCGACCCGGCCGCTGCGTACCGATACACCGAGAGCCGAATGAGCAAGATCAGCATGAAAATGCTGCAAGATATTGACAAGGACACGGTGGATTTTGCTTCCAACTACGATGACCGACTGAAAGAGCCGGTGGTACTGCCGGCCCGCTATCCCAATTTGCTGGTGAACGGCCCAGCGGTATCGCCGTAGGTATGGCCACCAACATTCCGCCCCACAATCTGCGGGAAGTGATTGACGGTATGTGTTGCCTGATCGACAACCCGGATGCCGGATTGCCGGAGCTGATGCAGCACATTAAAGGTCCGGACTTCCCCACCGCCGGTATTATTATGGGTGCTCGGGGCATTCGCCAGGCCTATGAGACCGGCCGAGGCAAGATCTATCTGCGTGCCCGGGCAGAGATTGTAGAGAGCAAGGGCGACCGCTACAAGATCGTGGTTACCGAGCTGCCCTACCAGGTGCGCAAGGCGGCGCTGATCGCCAGCATTGCCGAGTTGGCCCGAGACAAGAAGATCGAGGGCGTGGCGGACATTAAGGACTTCTCCTCCCGCAAGGGTATGCACATTGAGATCACCGTCAAGCGGGACGCCAACGCCCAGGTGGTGCTCAATAACCTGTACAAGATGACGCAAATGCAGGTGACCTTCGGTGTGATTATGTTGGCGCTGGTAGACGGCGTGCCCCGCATTCTTTCCCTGAAGGAAATGCTGCAAAATTACATCTCCTTCCAGGAAGAGATCATCACCCGCCGCACCCGCTATGATTTGAAGAAAGCCCAGGATCGCGCCCATATCTTAGAGGGTCTGGCCCGCGCCATTGATATTGTGGACGAGATCATCGCCACCATTCGCGGCTGCAAGGGCGGCCAAGCCGAGGCCAAGCAGGAATTGATGGCCAAGTACGACTTTGACGAGCCCCAGGCTGCGGCCATTGTGGCATTCCGTTTGGGTCAGTTGGCCGGACTGGAAATTGAAAAGATCCGCACCGAGTTGGGCGAGCTGCACATCAAGATTGCCGATTATCAAGACATTCTCAGCAGTGAGACCCGGGTGTTAGAGATCGTAAAGGAAGAGGCCCGCGCCATCGGCGACAAATTCGGCGACGAACGGCGTACCGAGATTACCGCTGCCTCCGGCGATGTGGATGACGAGGACCTGATCCCGGTAGAGGACTGCATGCTCACCCTGACCACCATGGGGTATATGAAGCGCCAGACGGTAGATACTTATAAGGCACAGAACCGTGGCGGCAAAGGCATTATGGGCATGAGCCGCAGAGAGGAAGATGTGGCCAAGACCATGTTTACCTGCTCCACCCACGACTACATTATGCTCTTTACCAACAAGGGCAAGGTGTTTAAGATGAAGGGATATGAGATCCCCGCCGCCTCCCGTACCAGCAAGGGTATGAATGTGGTGAACCTGCTGCCTTTGGAGAATGAGGAGCAGATCAGCGCAATGGTGCGGGTGCCGGACAGCGAAGAGCGCCAGTACCTGTGCATGGTTACCAAGAACGGTGTGATCAAACGCACGGAGATCAGCCAGTACGATCATATTCGCAAAACCGGCATTATCGCCATCAATTTGGACGAGGGCGATGAACTGAGCTGGGTGGAGATCACCGACGGCAACCGCAATCTGATCGTGGCTACCCACGACGGTATGAGCATTTGCTTTAAGGAGAGCGACGCCCGCCTGATCGGCCGTACCGCCCGCGGCGTGCGCGCCATTCAGCTGGCAGAGGGCGACTATGTGGTTGGCTTTGCCGTGGCGCTGGAGGACACTCGCCTGCTCACCGTCAGCGAGACCGGCTACGGCCGCAAGAGCAACTTTGACGACTACCGGGTGCAGTCCCGTGCCGGCAAGGGCCTGATCAACTACCATACAGAGACCTACGGCAAGGTGGCCATGATCGCCCCGGTGCGCGAGGACCAGGATATTATTATGATCTCCCAGGAAGGCATTGTCATTCGCACCCCTGTGGATCAGATCTCTGCCTTTAAGCGCCCGGCCAAGGGTGTAAGGGTGATGCGTACCACAGACGAGGACAAGGTGGTTACCCTGTCCGTGGTGGAGCACATGGAGCCGGAGAAAACGGACGACACCCCGGAGGGTGACGGCACAGAAACCCCGGCATCTGCCCCGGAAACCGCAGAATAATAGACACTTAACCGTCTGTGTGTTCACAAAGCACAAGATTTTACAAATTTTTTATTGTAATGACATAAAAAATGAAGTATAATTGTGGCTATGCTTTGGGGCACACAGGCGCTTTTGTTTTTTGTGCCGTCGGTCCCAACGGAACTACCTGCAAAAAGAGGAGATCTTTTTCATGGCAAAAGACTATAATATTGACGATATTTTGTCCGAGGTAAAGCAGCGCCGGGCAGAGCAGGAAAGCAACTTAAAGGCTGCGCCTGCGCCCAAGGCTGCGCCTGTACAGACGGACGCCAATCGAGAAGCCTACGCCGGTAAACTGGTGGAGGAGCTACTGGGTCCGGAAAAGCCCGCTGTAAAGCCGGAACCGAAGGAGAAAAAAACAGCAGCGCCGCAGCCGCCGAAAGCAGCGCCGCAGCCCGCCCCGGCACCCCGGGAGAAAGCGGAGCCGCAGCAAAAAGCTGCCCCTGCGCCGGAAGCCAAACGGGCACCCAAACCCGCCGCACCCAAGGCAGACACTGCCGATGTGCCGGTGCAGCAGGTGCGCCGCAAGCTGCAACCCCCGCCCCCGGCATACGAAAATCGGGATCGCACCGTGACCCCGGACAAGCCGAGCCAAAAGCCGGAAAACCAGCCCCCGCTGGAGCCGGCGAACCTAAGCCACCAAGCCACGGACGAGATGATTGATTTGTTCTCTCTCTCCGGCAAGGCTGAGAATGCACCGGCGGCAGCGGACAAAAAGCGCAAAAGCGGCAAAAAGCAAAAGGCCCGAACGCTTTGCCCTGGCGCAAGACCAAAAAGGGCAAAATTTCCATTGCCATTATTGTTGTGCTGGCAGTGCTGATTGTGGCCGGCGGCGTTTTTTGCCGTGTGCTATGTTAACGGCCTGTTGGGTAAGTTCACCGACGAAGCGGACGATTACCAAAAGACGGACACCTCCTATCATGGTATGGATTTCTTAAAAGAGAACTTTCCGGAAATCAAGGAGCCGTCTGCGGCAGACGCAACGACCTATAAAGAATATTTGAAAAACTGGTACAAAAACGGCGATCCGGTCAGCTCTACCCATGTAAAGAACATTTTGCTCATCGGGGAGGACACCCGGGAGGAGCAGATCAGCGACACCTCTCGTGCCGACTCTGCCATTATCGCCAGCGTCAATATCGATACCGGCAAGATCACTTTGACCTCCGTACTGCGCGATTTGTATGTGTACTTTGAGGCGAACGGTGAGGGCCAGTACGACAAGATCAACGGCGCTGCCTCTATGGGCGGCATGAAGGAATACATCAAAACCGTGGAGCGTTACTATAAGATCCAGATCGACAACTACGCGGTGGTGAACTTTGCCAGCTTCCCCAAGATCATTGACAGCCTGGGCGGCGTGACCATTACCATTACCGATCGGGAGATCAACGAGATCAATAACCACCCCAAGCGCTACGGCAATGTGTATATCGAGAAGAGCTACGAGGGCACCGAGGGTAAGCAGAAGCTGAACGGTAAGCAGGCGCTGGCCTACTGCCGTATTCGTAAGATTGACACGGATAACGCCCGCGCCGATCGGCAAAAGACCGTGCTGCTTCAGGTGTTTAAGAAGATGAAAGGCTCTTCCACCACCGAGCTGCTGAAAGTGGTCAACGACCTGGTGGGCTATGTGTACACCGGGTACAGCAAAAAGGAACTGGTGAGCCTGGCTACCTATGCCCTTTCCAACGGCTGGATGAATTACGAAACCCAGACTTTTTCCGTGCCTACGCCGGATCATGCCCGCGGCGGCAACTACCTGATCGGTCCCACCCAGCTGACCCCCTGCGGTCCCAGTCGGGGCGTGTGGCTGTGGAAGTCAGATATTCCCCAGGACGCCTACGACCTGCAAATGAAGATCTACGGCAAGAGCAATATTAAGTTGGCGGAGAACCGCTGCGATTATTGCAACCTGCTGTAACGGTAGAATAAACAGAAGAAGAAATGTAAAAAGCACCCCACCCGGGGTGCTTTTTTGATAATGATTTTATGTAAATGCGGGCGGCAGATTGCCGCCCCTACGAGTAAATAGATGTTAAAAACATAAAAGACCGCAGGCGTTTTGGTAACCGGTGGACCGTAGGGGCGGATACCATCCGCCCGCTTGATCCCAACATTTTTTATTTATCAAATTCCATTTTGTAGGGTGCGATGCCCGATCGCACTGTTAAATGCCGTCACAAAATTTTAATCCTCTACCTGCTCCAACTGCGCCATGGGAATGGGGGCGGTGTCCTCCACCTGCATTTTATTGGCGCGCATCCACAGGGCCGGGTCTAGGTGTAGCTTGTAGCCAAAGCCCGGGTCCGTCTGCCAGTTGGCCATGGCTGCCTCCGGCAGGCCGTAGCAGGTGAGCAGGGTCATCATGACCCCGGCGTGGCACACCAGGGCGATCCGCCGGGTGCCGGTTTGGACACAGCCGGAGATCACCTTTTCAAAAGCGGCGCACACCCGGTGCATAAACTGGGCGTTGGTTTCGCCGTACGGCGGGCTTGCCTGCATATCCCCTTGCAGCCAGTCCCGAAAGTCCAGGTTGTCCTGCAATTCCGCAGCGGTCTTGCCCTCAAACTCGCCGAAGTTATATTCCTTAAAATCCTCAATGGTAATCAAATTGTTACGCGGAAAGAGGATGGCGGCGCTGTCCTTGCACCGCTTTAAGGGGAGGTAAACACGGCGTCCACCTCCGGGTACGGGTACTTGCCCCGCAGGGTATGCAGTTGGTTAATACTATCCATAGTGAGTGGCAAATCCGTCTGCCCAATATACTGTGCGTTTAGGTTGCCTTTGGTGAGCCCGTGTCGAAAAAGATAAACCGTGTATGACTTCAATGCAAAATCCTCCTGAACAACGGCGATAGCCGACGAAACATTACAAATTGTTGACAGAATAAAATAGCCCTTTACAAAGAGTATAAGCTGATATATAATACTCGTTGTAATATTTTTGGGAGTGAATGAACAAATGGAGATCCAAAGCGAGAACCTGGAACAGGTCAAAGAAGAGATCAAGGACCTGAAAGGGCGGGCCAAAGCCGCCAAGCGCGCCATGCGCCAAAGCAAAGTCGACAAGGCGGAGAAAAACAGCAAGTTCGCCGCCACCCTGAGCCAGCTGCGTCGGGAGCGTGGCATCAGCCAAAAAAAAGCCGCCGGCGATTTGGGGATCAGCCAGGCACTGCTGTCCCATTACGAAAAAGGCATTCGGGAGTGCGGGCTGGACTTTGTGGTCAAGTGCGCCGACTACTACGGCGTGACCACCGACTACCTACTGGGGGTGTCTGCCAGCCGCAACGGACTGGATCCGTCCGTGTATGCCAGTTTGGGTGCAGAGGACGATGATATGCCCCTGAGCACCCTGAGCCAAGCCACCCGTATTTTGCTGGATACGGCAGCCGCTGCCTCTCGCGGGGGCGCTGCCCGGTATATTTATGATTACTATATGCTCAGCCTGTACCGAGGTGCGCTGACGATGGCTAAGGCCGGTATTTTGCCCAGAGAGATGTTCAAGCTGGACTACAATCTGGGTCGTGAATTGGCCTCCGCCGCCTTGGCGGTGCAGGACGCCCGCTTTGTGTTTATTGAGGACAAAAGCCGCACCGGCTCCGATGTGCCGGAAAAGACGGCGCTGCATACCATCATTGCCGAGGCGGAAGAATATATCCTAAATAATTTTGTGATCGAGTGATCAAAACAGGCTCTCCTGGGTTTGCTCCTCCGCCACAAATCGCGTTAAGATCGTCGCAGACAGTTCTGCGGCGATTTTTTTGAATGTGGGGTAATCCATGGCTGCGTTTTCGTCGCCGCCGTCGCTGATGGCGCGCATTACCGCAAAGGGCACCCCGTTGGCAGCACAAACCTGACCCACGGCGCCGCCCTCCATCTCGCCGCACAGGGCGTCAAACTCCCCGGCGATGGCAGACTTCAGCGCTGCGGTGCCGATAAAGGTATCGCCGCTGGCTACCGTGCCCCGGTGGATACGCTCGCCGCTGTTGATGGCGGTGCGCGCCAGCCGATCGGACAGGGTTGGGTCCGTTGCCACTTTAATGGTGCCCAGGCCGTTGATAAAGCCCTTTGGCTCGCCTAAAGCGGTAATGTCAATATCGTACTGGCACACATCGGTGGCAATGACGATATTTTTAATCACCACCCGCTCACTTAGGGAGCAAGCTACGCCGATATTGATGACCCGATCCACTTGGAAACGGTCAATGAGCAGCTGGGTGCACAGGGCGGCATTCACCTTGCCCGGTGCGCACTGCACCACGGTGATCATCACGCCCTCCAGCTCGCCGGTCACAAAGTCGCAGCCTGCCGCCCGGGTGGTGACGGTGCCGGTCATCTTGTCCTTAATGGTGCGGACCTCCACATCCATTGCGCCGATAATGCCTAACATATACGGGTCTCCTTTTGCAGTAAGGGCCGCAGTAGCAGCCGAAAAATCAGGACGCCGAGCACGGCACCCAGGGTGTTTAAGATAATATCGTCCACATCCGCGTCCCCGCTTTTGGTGAGAAGTTGAAAACTCTCTACAAACACGGACAGGGCCACAGGCACCAGAGTGCCCCACAGCACCGGACGCCGCCGCACCGTGCCGCAAAGGGCCAGGGACAGGGAGGTGAAGTACAGCACATTCCCTGCCGAGTGCAGGGCGGTGGAAAAAGACAGGGTGCCGGTCTTGGCATAATACCACAGGCAGTAGATCTCGCCCCGGAAGGGCACGCTGTTGGCGGTAACGAAAATATTGCCAAAGGTGCGCAGCAGGAAAAACTGCAAGATAAAAAGAAACGCGCACAAAGGCAGATAGCCCAGGGAGAACCGGCGGTAAAACAGGGCAAAGTCCACACACCCCTTGCTGCACCGGGCGCAAATCCAGCCTGCCGCCAGCAGGGTGAACACGCTGATGAGGGTGTAAAGAAAGTGGTAGATAATGCGGCTGTCGTCCAGCCGGGCAATTAAATTCACCGTATAGCGGTCGATAAAGAACAGCACCAGCGACACCTGCATTAAAACGGCGCAGGCGGTGCCCGCAAAGCGCAGGGAGCGCTCGGTCAAAAAGTTCCACACCGTGACCGCCGCAGGAATCACAAAAGAGAGGATCAGCTTTAACCACTGGTAGCGGAAGTTGAAAAAGAACGGTGCGTGCCAGCTGTCTAAAAAGCAGCAGCCTGTAAAAAACAGCCCCAAAACCAGGGCCACACGGCTGACAGCGCGCCACGGACTTGTAGTGTGCATAGGTTCTACCCCCAACATATAGTGACATTATAATATATTATGAGAATAAAAACAAGAAGTAACAGATTTTTATTGACAACAGGGCGCATTTTATAATATAATATCAACCGCTAATGTGGATCACTATCCCACAAGCCAAAAGTCAATTCGCCTGCACTATGCCGTGCAGAGCATAAGTAAAATCAAGACCAGTTTGATTTTCAGAAACGGAGTGAATGCAAGATGAAAAGAACTTTCCAGCCTAAGAAGCGGCACGCACAGATGGAGCACGGCTTCAGAAAGAGAATGTCCACCAAGAACGGCAGAAAGGTACTGGCCCGCCGCCGTGCTAAGGGTCGCAAGTCCCTGTCTTACTAATTGACCGAACGGAGCGTATTGTGAAAAGCAGCGCCATAAAGGAGAATAAGGTCTTTCGCCGCCTGTACCACCGTGGTAAGAGCAAGGCCGGAGCCAGCCTGGTGACCTATTGTATGAAGAATCGCCGAGGTGAGACCCGGGTGGGCATTACCACCTCCAAGAAAATCGGCACCGCCGTAGAGCGCAACCGCGCCCGCCGGGTGATTCGTGCCGCCTTTTCACAGCTGGAGGACGGTGTGACCGGATGGGATCTGGTGTTCGTGGCGCGCAGCCGCACCACCAGAGTGAAGATGCAGGTGGTTCTGGCGGATATGGAAAAACAGTTGACGGCCTTAGGGGTGTTATCGCATGAAGAACATCGTTAAGAAGCTGGCGATCTTCCTGATTCGTACCTACCAGCTGACCCTCAGTCCCCGATTTTCGCACGGCGCCTGCCGCTATACCCCTACTTGCAGCCAGTATGCACTGGAGGCCATTGAGATCCACGGCGTGTGGAAGGGGTGCTGGCTGGCGTTTTTGCGTATTTTGCGCTGCAATCCTTTCTTTAAGGGCGGGTATGACCCGTATGTGCTCCCCAAAGAAGGACAAGCCCTGCGCTCCCTGCTCTACAACTGAATCTAACGAGGACAATGCATGAACAGTATTTTATTAGCTGCCACTTCTTCTTCCGTGGGCATGGGCCTTTTTAAGCCGCTTTATTGGCTGTTCGGTGTGTGCATGGGGTTCCTGATGGATCTGCTGAACAATCAGTATTTCGTGGCCATCGTCATCTTTACGGTGGTGACCCGAGTGATCCTGCTGCCCTTTAACATCCACCAGCAAAAGACCATGGCCAAGACCGCCCGCTTGCAGCCCAAGCTGGCGAAGCTGCAGAAGAAGTACCCGGACCCTAAGGACCGGATGAAGCTCCAGCAAGAGACCCAGGATCTGTACGCCCGCGAGGGCCACAATCCCATGCAGATGGGCTGCGGACCGATGCTTTTCCAGATGGTGTTCCTGATGGGCATCATCGGGATTATTTATTATCCCCTGTCTTATGTGCTGGGGATGAAGGGCTTTGCGGATCAGTCCGCCAACATTGCGCAGGTGGTGCAGGAGTTGGGCTACAAGGGCCAGTATTTGCAGCTGGGTATTTTGGAGAATTTCGGCGCCTATAAGGACACTTTGGTTGAGAAATTCCCCACCCTGTTTACTGCGGACAACTGCGCCGCCATTCAGGCGTACCGCGACGGTATGGTGATCGGTAATTTGGATATGACCGCCATTCCCCACTGGAAAGACGGGATCATTATTATCGTTCCCCTGCTTTGCCTGGTGACCTCCCTGGCCTCCACCCTGGTGTCTACCATGATCCAGAAGAAGAACAATCCGGCAGCCGCACAGCAGACCAGCCAGATGCTGATTATGATGCTGATGATGCCGTTCTTCTCCTTTTACATTTCGTTTAAGGTACCGGCAGCGGTCGGCTTTTACTGGATCATCTCCAACCTGGTGGCCATTGTGCAGCAGCTTTTCCTGGCCAAGTTCTTCCCGCCGAAGCGCAGCCAGGCCAGACTGATGCTGGAGAACACCATTTACCGGCGCTCCAGAGAAGCGAACATCAAAAAACTGAAATAACACGACCCCCGGGTCACCGGGAGGATAAGTCGGAGGAAAGCATGTTAAAAGAATTTGAAGGCAGAGGCAAGACCCTGGAGGAGGCCCGCAACACGGCCCTCATCGGTCTGAATGCGCCCGCCTCGGCAGATGTGCATGTGGAAGTGGTACAGATGCCGAAGAAAAAGGTGCTTGGCCTGTTTGGCGGCAGCGACGCTGTGGTCAAGGTCAGCTACGACGACGGCAAGCGGGAAAAGAAGCCCCAGCCCCGCCGCGAAGCACCGGCGCAGCCCAAAAAGCAGGCGCAGCGCAGCGACAAGCCCCAAAAGGCAGAGAAGCAGAGCGCGCCCCGTGCTGCCAAGGCAGACAAGCCTCGTGCACCTAAGGCGGACAAACCCGCCCGTGCACCCAAAGCAGATAAACCCCGAGAGAAGGCAACCGTGCAGCTTAGCGACGCAGATCTGAACAGCGCCTGCCTGTACTTAAAGCGCCTGATCGAGGGCCTGCAAGTGGAGGATCCCCAGGTGGCCGGCATTCTGAAGGACGGCCTGGTGGAGATCACCATTGACTGCGAGGATTACGGTATTATCATCGGCCACCGGGGCGAGACCCTGGACGCCCTGCAGTATCTGACCTCTTTGCAGATCAAAAGCAGACCGATAAGTATGTGCGCGTGGCCCTGAATGTGGGCAACTACCGGGAAAAGCGCCAGGAAACCTTGAAGAACCTGGCCAAGAAAAACGCGGCCTATGTGCTGCGCACCGGCAAGCGCTATACCTTTGAGCCTATGAATCCCTATGAGCGGCGCATTTTGCACACTGCCATTCAGGAGGTAGAGGGTGTGACCTCTCGCTCCATCGGTGTGGATCAGAACCGTCGCGTGGTGCTGGAGCCGGAAGGCGGCGTGACCAACACCGGCAGTGATCGGGAGCGCTACAACCGTGGCAGTCGCGGCGGTCGTCGCGGCGGCAATCGTTCTGCCGGCAGCAAGCCTGCGGCAGCCCCCAAGGCAGACCGGGCAGACTTGCCCAAGTTTGGCAAAATCGAAGTGCCGAAAAAGGAGACCCCCGCTGAGGAAGCAGCCCCTGCTGCACCTACGGCGGAATAAGTCCAAATACCAACGGCGGAACCGCAGGGCAACCACGGCTCCGCCGTTCTTGTATTTTGCCCGGCGGTATATTATAATAGGTATAAATAATATTTTGGGGTTTGTAAAAACAGAGAATGTAGGGTCCGATCCCCACATCGGACCGTGGTAGGGCGGGGGCTTGCTCCCGAGTGAATTGCACGCAGTGCAAGAGACACGAGGCTCCAAATGCGTCAGCATTTGGGAGAAACAGTCCGGGGGACTGTTTCGTAGCGAGTGCATAAATTCCTTCGAGTTCGCCTACGGCAAACCCACCACCTAACCGGTGCCCGTCCCCTCTGTCGCTGCGCGACATCTCCCCACACCGTGGGGAGTCACCCTTTACAAGGGAGGCGAAAAGGTTTATCGTAGGGGCGGCAACCTGCCGCCCGCGGGCGGATACTATCCGCCCCTACGCAGATATTGATATTATACGGAACATCACTTTATCATAACTCCAAACAAAGAAGGTGCAGGTATGGCAAAAACCATCGCAGCCATCGCCACCCCCCACGGTGTGGGCGGGATCGGCGTGGTGCGGCTGTCCGGTGATCGGGCGGTAGAGATCGCCCAGGCAGTATTCCGTGCGGCAGACGGCAGTCGGCTCGCCGATCTGCCCGGCTACACGGCCCGTTTCGGCAGCGTGGCACAGGGCGAAAAAGCCTTTGATCAGGCGGTGGCGCTGGTGTTTCGTGCGCCCCGCTCCTACACAGGTGAGGATGTGGTGGAGCTGAGCGTTCACGGCGGTCTGGTGACGGTGGAACGCACCCTGCAAGCGGTTCTGGCTGCCGGGGCAGCCCCTGCCGGTCCCGGCGAATTTACCAAGCGGGCGTTCTTACACGGCAAAATGGACCTAACCGAGGCGGAAAGCGTGGCGGATCTGATTTCCGCCTCCGGCCAGGCGGCGGCAGACAGTGCCTATACCGCCCTGTCCGGCGCCCTGCGACAAAATATCGAGGGCGCGCTGGATATTCTCATGGAAGTGAGCGCCGGTATGGCGGCCTGGGTGGACTACCCGGACGAGGAGATCCCGGAACTGGACAGTGACACCTTGCTGAAGAGCCTGCAACAGGCGCAGGGCTTGCTCTCTCACCTGCTGGCTGGTTATGACAATGGTCAACTGATGACCGCCGGGGTGGACACGGTGATTGTTGGGCGCCCCAATGTGGGCAAAAGCGCCCTGATGAACGACCTGACCGGTCAGGATACCAGCATTGTGACCGCTGTGCAGGGCACCACCCGAGATGTGGTGGAGCGCACGGTGCGGCTGGGAGATCTGACCCTGCGGCTGGCGGATACCGCCGGGCTGCGCCAAACGGACGATGTGGTGGAGCAGATCGGCGTGGAACGAGCCCAGGCTCGGTTGCAACAGGCGCGGCTGGTGCTGGCGGTGTTTGACGGCAGCACGCCCCTGACTCCGGCGGACGAAGAACTGATGACCCTTTGCAAGGGCAAAACCGCTGTGGCGGTGGTGAACAAAAACGATTTGCCCCCGGCGGCGGTGCAGGAAAAAATCAGAGCCGCCTTTGATCGGGTGGTGGCGTACAGCGCCAAGAACCACACCGGTCGGGACGATTTGGCGGTGGCGGTGGCAGATGCCCTTGGGGTACAGAATTTTGACGCGGCGGATCCGCTTCTTGCCAACGAGCGACAGCGGCAGTGCTGCCAAACGGCGGCAGATTGTGTGGCGGAGGCTGTGGCTGCGCTGGAAGGCGGCATGACCTATGACGCGGTGAATGTGAGCATTGACGCGGCGGCGGATGCCCTGCTTTCTCTCACCGGTGCCCGGGCAACACAGGCTGTGGTAGATCGGATTTTTGAAAAATTTTGTGTAGGTAAGTAATGGAATATTTTGCAAAAGCATACGATGTGGCGGTGATCGGCGCCGGCCATGCCGGGATCGAAGCCGGATTGGCAGCGGCACGGCTGGGGTGCAGCACCGCTGTGTTTACCATCAATATGGACTGGGTGGGCAATATGCCCTGCAATCCCTCCATCGGCGGCACTCTAAGGGCCACCTGGTGCGAGAGATCGACGCATTGGGCGGCGAAATGGGCAAGGCGGCGGATCGCTACACGCTTCAATCTAGAATGCTGAACCTGGGCAAAGGCCCGGCGGTGCATTCCCTGCGGGCACAGATTGACCGGCGCGCCTATGCCGGAGGAATGAAGCACACGCTGGAGCGGCAAGACAATTTGGACCTGCGCCAGTGCGAAATTACAGATATTGTCCAAGGCGAGGACGGCCTTTGGCACCTGACCACTAAGCTGGAAGCGATCTATACTGCCAAGGCGGTGGTACTGGCCACCGGCACTTTCCTGGGCGGCCGCGTGTATGTGGGCGATGTGAGCTACGAAAGCGGGCCGGACGGTATGTTCCCGGCAACGGCGCTGGCAACGGCGCTGAAAAAGCTGGGTCTGCCCCTGCGCCGGTTCAAGACCGGCACCCCTTCCCGGGTGAACGCCCGCAGTTTGGATTTTGACAAAATGGAAGTGCAGCCCGGCGACGACCGTACGGTGCCCTTTAGCTTTGAGACGGATACACCGCCGGAGAACAAGGTGGTGTGTCACATCACCTACACCAACGCTGCCACCAAACAGGTGATCTTAGACAACCTGGACCGCAGCCCTATGTACAGTGGCAAAATTGAGGGCAAAGGCCCGCGGTACTGCCCCAGCTTTGAGGACAAGGTGGTGCGCTTCTCTGATCGGGAACGGCACCAGTTGTTTGTGGAGCCGTGCGGTGAAAAGACGGAAGAAATGTACCTGCAAGGGCTGTCCTCCTCCCTGCCGGAGGATGTGCAGCTGGCGTTTATCCACACCATTCCCGGTTTGGAGCACGCCCAGGTGATGCGCACCGCCTACGCCATTGAGTACGACTGCGTGGACGCGAGCCATGAAAGCCAGCTTGGAGTTTCACGACTTCCCCGGGCTGTTTGGTGCGGGGCAGTTTAACGGCCCAGCGGCTACGAAGAAGCCGCCGCCCAGGGGCTGGTGGCCGGGATCAACGCCGCTATGTTGGTGCTGGGACGGGACGGGAGCCGCTGGTGCTGGATCGGGGCAGCAGCTACATTGGCACTCTAATCGACGATTTGGTGACCAAGGGCTGCACAGACCCCTACCGTATGATGACCAGCCGCAGCGAGTACCGTTTGGTGCTGCGCCAGGACAACGCCGACCGGCGATTGACACCTACCGGTTACCGGGTGGGACTGATTTCACAGGAACGTTATGATAAATATTTGGAAAAACAACGGCTGATTGAAGAAGAACGGCAGCGGGTGGCGCAGGTGAGCGTGCCTCTGACCGACACCATTCAGCAAATCTTGACTGCTAAGGGCACGGCACCCCTAAAAACCGGCTGCAAACTGGAGGAACTGCTGCGGCGCCCCCAACTGACCTACGCAGATTTGGCACCGGTGGATCCGAAACGGCCGGACCTGCCGGCAGCGGTGTTTGAACAGGTAGAGATCGGTATTAAATACGCCGGGTACATTGCCCGTCAGGAGCAGCAGATTAAGGAGCTGCGCCGGGTGGAGGCCCAGCGGATACCGGCGGACATAGATTACAGCAAACTCACCGGCCTGCGGCTGGAAGCAAAGGAAAAGCTGGCTGCCGTTCGCCCTGAAAACTTGGGGCAGGCTGCCCGGATCAGCGGGGTCAACCCGGCGGATGTGGCAGCGTTGCACATTCTATTGGAGAGCCTATGATCGACACGGAGAAATTATCCCGACTGCTTGAAGAATTAAACATTGCTGTGGACGGCTACGCAGCCCAACGGCTGGATCTGTATGCCCAGCGATTGGTGGCGTGGAACGAAAAAATGAATTTGACCGGTATTACCGATCCGGATGGCATACTGGAAAAGCATTTTATCGACTCCATAGAGCCGCTGCGTTTTGTGGAGATACCGAGAAATGCCCGGGTGATTGATGTGGGTACCGGTGCCGGGTTTCCCGGTCTGCCGCTGCTGATCGCCCGGCCGGATCTGGATCTTACCCTGGCAGACAGTCTGCATAAGCGGCTGGTGTTCCTGAAAGATGTGCTCCATGGCTGCGGGCTGGTGGCAGAGCGGGTGCATGCGCGGGCGGAGATTTTGGGCAAAGACCCGGACTATCGGGAGCAGTACGATATTGCCACTGCCAGAGCGGTGGCGCCCCTGCCGGTGCTGTGCGAATACTGCCTGCCTTTTGTGAAAGTTGGCGGCGCGTTCTTGGCGCTGAAAGGCGCGGAGGACGAGGTGGCGACGGCAAAGTGTGCCATAGCGACCCTTGGCGGGGAGTTGGAACAGAATGTTTCATATAAACTACCAAGCGGAGACAGCCGTCATTTGGTTGTGGTGCGAAAAATATCGCAAACCCCGACAAAATACCCGCGAAAGCCTAAAAAAATAGATACCAAGCCGTTATAAGCCTGTCGAAGCTGCGGTTTTTTAGATTGACTTTCCCCGATGGGAAAGTCTTTCTTTTTGTTCTAAACTGTGATACAGTATAGTCAAAGGAGATGAGGACATGGCCAAAGAGATCGTAGAGATCCCAACGGAACGGCTGCTGCCCAACCCCTACCAGCCCCGCAAGCAATTCAGCAGCGAGGAAATGCTGGGGCTGGCAGACTCCATTCAGCAAAACGGCGTGTTGCAGCCATTGCTGGCACGGCGGATCAACAACAGTGATTATTATGAGCTGATTGCCGGGGAACGGCGGCTGCGGGCGTCCATCCTGGCCAACCTGCAAACGGTGCCCTGCATTGTGCTGGACTGTGATTATCAGGACAGCGCAGTGATCTCCATTTTAGAGAACATTCAGCGAGCGAACTTAAATTTCTTTGAGGAAGCCCTGGCTATTGCGCATTTGCACGAGCACTTTGGACTGACGCAACAGGAGATCGGCAAAAAACTGGGCAAGAGCCAGTCAGCACTCTCCAACAAGCTGCGCCTGCTGCGCCTGCCTGCCGATGTGCGGTACTATATTGAGAAAGAAGGGCTGACGGAGCGCCACGCCCGGGCACTGCTGAAAGTGGACGACCCGGAAGTGATGTGGACGGTGCTAAGGGCAGTCACCGACCGCCACCTGAATGTAGAACAGACAGAAAGCATGATTGCGCACCTGCTGGGCGAAGATGCGCCGGCGGACAAGCATCGCCGCAAGGTGGTGCCTCTGTTTCGAGATGTGCGTATCTTTGTCAATACTGTTAACAAGGCCATTGCCACAATGCAAGCCAGCGGTATTGACGCGGTAAGCAATAAAACAGAGACGGACGATTATATCGAATTCCATGTGCGCATACCCAAGCATACAGACGAAAGCACCACACAATCCTCTGCAAATGCAGACAAACCCGCTTAAAACGGGAAACCGTTTTAACATATTCTCCTCTTTTCATCACACGGGATGGCTCGGCGGCAACGCCGGCCATTCTGTGTTTCATGTGAAACACAGTGTAGACTTGCAATTTATATGTTTCATGTGAAACGGGCCGGAAAAAGCAGCCCAATGTTGTTTCATGTGAAACACGAAAACGGCATGCCACAAGATATGGTATGGCCAAATTCGACAGCCACAAATCTCCAAAAATAATACGCGCTGTTTCACGTGAAACCCTTGAAGCGGACGGACCTTTGTTGTATAATACCAATCGGAGGTGCCGATATGGGAAAAACCATTTCTATTTTTAATCAAAAAGGCGGCGTGGGCAAAACCACCACTTGCGTCAATTTGGCGGCTGCTTTAGGCGCCAAGGGCAAAAAGACTTTGCTGGTAGACGTTGACCCCCAGGGCAACAGCACCAGCGGCGTAGGTGTGGATAAAAGCGAAATTGAGTATTCCACCTATGATATTTTGGTGGACAACCAGCCTGCCCGTGCGATTTTACACGAAACGCCCTTTAAGAACCTGGATTTGCTGCCGGCGAACATGAACTTGGCCGGAGCGGAGTTGGAACTGGCGGAGACGGAGGATCGGTTCCGTGCGCTAAAAAAAGCCATTGCCACCCTGGTAGTGGAGTATGACTATATTATTATTGACTGCCCGCCCAGCTTGGGGTTGCTGAGTCTGAATGCACTGGTGGCGTCAGACACCCTGATCGTACCCCTGCAATGCGAATATTACGCCTTGGAGGGCTTGAGCCAGTTGCTCAGCACCGTGCGTACGGTCAAACAGCACTATAACCCCCACTTGGAGCTGCAAGGGGTGGTCTTTACCATGTATGACAGCCGATTAAAGCTGACCCAGCAGGTGGTAGACGAGGTGGAGAAATACTTCCCCGGCAAAACCTACCACACCATGATCCCCCGCAGTGTCAAGCTGGCAGAAGCCCCCAGCTACGGCAAACCGGTGCTGTATTATGAAAAATACTGTAAGGCCAGCTTTGCGTATAAAAAGTTGGCAGACGAGGTGGTTAAGCAGAGCCGTTGATCCCGGCTCTATAATATAATAGGTATAGGAAAAGCGGAGGAAATGCGATGGCAAATAAAAAATCCGGCCTGGGCAAAGGACTGGGTCAGTTGTTTTTAGAGAATTCCGTTGATGAGTTGGTGGCAAACAACACGCTGCCCTTAGAGGAGATCGTACCCAACAAGGAGCAGCCCCGAAAGACCTTTGACGAAACGGCGTTGGAGGAATTGGCGGAGAGTATTCGCCAGCACGGCGTGTTGCAGCCCCTTTTGGTGCGGCCCCTGCCCGGCGGCGGGTATCAGCTGGTGGCCGGTGAGCGGCGATACAGAGCCAGCCGCATCGCCGGACTGCGAGAGGTACCGGTGGTGATCCGGGAATTGTCCGATGTGGAGACCATGGAGATCGCCATTATTGAGAACTTGCAGCGTGAGGATCTGAATCCCATTGAGGAAGCGGAGGGTCTGCAAGCGCTGATTGACCGCTGCGGTTTTACCCAGGATCAGGTGGCAGCCAGCGTGGGCAAGTCCCGCCCGGCGATTGCCAACAGTCTGCGGCTGCTCAAGCTGCCCCCGGAGGTGCGGGAGATGACCAAAAGCGGCACATCTCTGCCGGTCACGCCCGGGCGCTCCTGGGACTGCCGAACGAGGCACTGATTTATGCGGCGGCGGAGCAAATCGTTTCACACAAACTTACGGTGCGGGATGTGGAAAAGCTGGCCAAGCGCAGTCAGCAGGAAGCCGGTGCGGCACCCCAAGCCCCGATCCCGACGGGACGCGTTTTACGACGAGGTGGAACTGGCGCTGAAGGAGACCTTGGGCCGCAAAGGTGCGCGTGGTCCCGGCCGGGGCAAAGGCACGCTGGAAATTGAATTCTATTCCAATGAAGATCTAAAAGATTTGGCCAATAAGTTAGGAGAATAAAAGTATGCTGGATATGAAATTTGTGCGGGAAAATCCCGAACTGGTAAAGGAGAACATCAGAAAGAAATTTCAGGACGAAAAGCTGCCCCTGGTGGATCAGGTAATCGAACTGGATGAGCGTCGTCGGGCTGCCATGACCAAGGCGGACGAGCTGCGTGCAAACCGCAACAAGCTGTCTAAGGAGATTGGCCCTTGATGGCGCAGGGCAAGAAGGAAGAGGGCATGGCCCTGCGCCAAAAGGTGGCGGATCAGGCCAAGGAGCTGGAAGAACTGACCAAAGAGGCCAACGAACTGAACGAGCAGGTCACCAAGATCATGATGACCATTCCCAATATCATTGACCCCAGCGTGCCCATCGGTAAGGATGACAGTGAAAATGTAGAGGTGGAGCGCTTTGGGGGTAGCCGGTGGTGCCGGACTTTGAGGTCGTAAAATACCATACGGATATTATGGAGCGTTTTGACGGAATTGATCTCGATGCTGCCGGAAAGGTTGCCGGAAACGGATTTTATTACCTGATGGGCGATATTGCCCGGCTGCACTCTGCGGTCATCAGTTATGCCCGTGACTTTATGATCGACCGTGGTTTTACCTATTGTGTGCCGCCGTTTATGATCCGCTCCAATGTGGTTACCGGCGTAATGAGCTTTGCCGAGATGGACGCCATGATGTACAAGATTGAGGGTGAGGACCTGTACCTGATCGGTACTTCCGAGCACTCTATGATCGGCAAATTTATTGATACCATCACCCCGGAGAGCGAGCTGCCCAAGACCCTGACTTCTTATTCTCCATGCTTCCGTAAAGAGAAGGGCCAGCTCATGGACTCGAGGAGAGAGGCGTTTACCGCATCCATCAGTTTGAGAAACAGGAGATGATCGTTGTCTGCAAGCCGGAGGAGAGCAAGATGTGGTTCGACAAGCTGTGGCAGAACACGGTGGACCTGTTCCGCAGCCTGGATATTCCGGTGCGCACCCTGGAGTGCTGCTCCGGCGATTTGGCAGACTTGAAAGTCAAGAGCGTAGACGTGGAGGCTTGGTCCCCTCGCCAGAAGAAATATTTTGAGGTGGGCTCCTGCTCCAACCTGTCCGACGCCCAGGCCCGCCGCCTGAAGATCCGCGTTAAGGGCGAGCACGGCAACTACCTGGCCCACACCCTGAACAACACGGTGGTGGCGCCCCCCAGAATGCTCATCGCCTTCCTGGAGAACAACTTGCAGGCAGACGGCAGCGTACTGGTGCCCAAGGCCTTGCAGCCGTATATGGGCGGCACAGAGCGCCTGGTGCCGAAAAAATAATAGTGTTCCACGCCAAACAGCGCCTGTCTGCGGACGGGCGCTGTTTTTTGTGGGCGTATGCATGCGGCTCGATGTGGGCATCAAGCCCTGCAAATCCTATATTCTATCAGGTACGAACCCCGTAGCGGCGCTAAACTGCCGCCCGCGAGCAAAAAACGCCCATTCCGCTTTATGCAATTTCGCCAAAAACAATGTGAACCGTGTAACACGATAGTGGGCGTGTTTTGAGAAATAGGGGAGAAATGCCGGGAAAAAGGCGGAAAATTGTTCCGAAACTGGATGATATTGTGAACTTTGTAACAAATTATTTCGGCTTATTCAAAAATATGCCCAAAAACATCGTTAAAAGATTATCAATTTTTAGTGGTATGGTAGATTTGTGCCCAAAAGGCTTGCAAAGGCAAAGGCTTTTCAGTATGATATAGATGGATTAGCGGAACACCGCTATGATAGTAAGTACGACTTGGAGGCAATAAAATGGCAAGAGAAATCATCGACAGCGTAGAAAAGCTGGAGGCGGAGCTGGACCGTGTGCGCGCAGCGCAGCGGGAGTTCGCCACTTACACCCAGGAGCAGGTGGATAAAATTTTCTTTGCGGCGGCCATGGCTGCCAATAAGGCAAGAATTCCCCTGGCCAAGATGGCGGTGGAAGAGACCGGCATGGGCTTGGTAGAAGACAAGATCATCAAGAACCACTACGCGGCAGAGTACATTTATAATGCATACAAGAACACCAAAACCTGCGGCGTGATCGAGGAAGATAAGGCCTACGGTATTAAGAAGATCGCAGAGCCTCTGGGCGTGATTGCGGCGGTGATCCCCACAACCAACCCCACCTCTACGGCCATCTTTAAGACCCTGATCTGCCTGAAGACCCGCAACGGCATTATCATCTCTCCCCATCCCCGGGCCAAGAAGAGCACCACTGCTGCGGCCAAGATCGTGCTGGACGCTGCTGTGGCAGCCGGCGCGCCGGAGGGGATCATCAGCTGGATTGACGCACCGTCCCTGGATATGACCAACCTGCTGATGAAAGAGGCAGACACCATTTTGGCAACCGGCGGCCCCGGTATGGTAAAGGCCGCGTACTCCAGCGGCAAGCCTGCCCTGGGCGTTGGCGCCGGTAACACCCCCCGCCATTATTGATGATACCGCAGATATTAAGCTGGCGGTGAACTCCATTATCCATTCCAAGACTTTTGATAACGGTATGATCTGCGCCTCCGAGCAGAGCTGCATTGTAGACAAGAAGATCTACAAGGCGGTGCGCAAGGAATTTGAGGATCGAGGCTGCTACTTCCTGAAAGCGGACGAGATTGACAAGGTGCGCAAAACCATTATTATCAATGGCGCCCTGAACGCAAAGATCGTGGGTCAAAAGCCGGTGACCATTGCGGCACTGGCCGGCGTGACCATTCCCGAGGAGACCAAGGTGCTCATCGGCGAGGTGGAGAGCGTAGACATTAGCGAGGAGTTTGCCCACGAAAAGCTGAGCCCGGTGCTGGCTATGTATAAATCCGAGAACTTTAATGACGCACTGGAAAAGGCTGCCCAGCTGATTGCAGACGGCGGTTACGGTCATACCTCTTCCGTATATCTGAACGCTGTGACCGAGCAGGAGAAGCTGGACGCATTCGCCGCCAAGATGAAGACCTGCCGTGTGCTGGTGAATACCCCGTCCTCTTTCGGCGGTATCGGCGACCTGTACAACTTTAAGCTGGCACCGTCCCTGACCCTGGGCTGCGGCTCCTGGGGCGGCAACTCCGTGTCTGAGAATGTAGGGGTCAAGCACCTGGTGAACATCAAAACCGTTGCAGAAAGAAGGGAAAATATGCTGTGGTTCCGTGCCCCGGAGAAGGTGTACATTAAGAAAGGCTGCCTGCCGGTGGCGCTGGACGAAGTGGGCAATGTGATGCAGAAGAAAAAGGCATTCATTGTTACGGACAGCTTCCTGTATAAGAATGGCTACACCAAGCCCATCACTGATAAACTGGACGAAATGGGCGTGACCCACACCACATTCTTTAATGTGGCACCGGACCCCACCCTGGCTTGCGCCAAAGAGGGTGTGGCGGCCATGAACGCTTTCCAGCCGGATTGCATTATCGCCGTTGGCGGCGGTTCCGCCATGGACGCCGGCAAAATCATGTGGGTGATGTACGAGCACCCGGAAGTGGACTTCCTGGATCTGGCTATGCGCTTTATGGATATTCGTAAGCGTGTGTACACCTTCCCCAAGATGGGCGAAAAGGCGTACTTTATCGCCGTTCCCACCTCAGCCGGTACCGGTTCCGAGGCAACGCCCTTTGCTGTAATTACCGATGAGCGCACCGGCGTGAAGTACCCGCTGGCGGACTATGAGCTGATGCCCAATATGGCGATTGTGGACGCAGACTTCCACATGACTGCGCCCAAGGGTCTGACTGCTGCTTCCGGTATTGACGCAGTGACCCACTGCCTGGAGGCTTACGCTTCCATGATGGCTACCGATTATACCGACGGCCTGGCCATCCGCTCTTTGCAGATGATCTTCCAGTACCTGCCCCGTGCCTACGACAACGGCCCTAGCGACCCGGAGGCCCGGGAGAAGATGGCCAATGCCGCCACGATGGCGGGCATGGCCTTCGCCAATGCCTTTTTGGGAGTGTGCCACTCCATGGCCCACAAGCTGGGTGCCTTCCACCACCTGCCCCACGGAGTGGCCAACGCCCTGATGATCTGCCACGTGCTCCGGTTCAACGCCGCTCAGGTCCCGGCCAAGATGGGCACCTTCCCCCAGTATGACCACCCCCACACCCTGGAGCGCTATGCCGAGGTGGCAGACGCTCTTGGCGTTAAGGGCCGTACGGATGCTGACAAGCTGGAAGGTCTGATCAAGAAGATCGACGAGCTGAAAGACTATGTTGGTATTAAGAAGAGTATTCAGGAATATGGCGTGGACGAAAAGAATTTCCTGGACACCCTGGACGATATGGTGGAGCAGGCATTCGATGACCAGTGCACCGGCAGCCAATCCCCGCCTGCCTCTGATGAGCGAAATTAAAGATATGTATCTGCGTGCCTACTACGGCAAAGAATAAGGGAGGTTATCTGTATGAAAGCACTGAAAGAGCGCGAGCATAAAGTTATCTATAAAGACGGCGACAAGGTCGTCAAGGTGTTTGACGAGACCTTTTCCAAGGCCGATGTGCTTAACGAGGCCCTGAATATGGCTCGGGTAGAAGAGACTGGTCTGCGGATTCCCAAACTGCTGAATGTAAGCAAGGTGGACGGCAAGTGGGCCATTACCAGAGAGTATATTGAGGGTACGCCCTTGAGCCAGCTGATGGCACAGCACCCGGAGAAGCAGGACGAGTACCTGAATACCTTTGTGGATATTCAGCTGGAGATCTTGGGCAAAACCTGCCCCCATCTGAATAAGATTAAGGACAAAATGCACGCCAAGATCAGCGCCTCCGACTATGAGGCCACCCTGCGCTATGACCTGCACAACCGCTTGGAGGGGATGAAACCCCACAAAAAGGTGCTCCATGGCGACTACTGCCCCAGCAATGTGATCGTGACGCCGGATGGCCGGTATTACATTATCGACTGGGCACATGCCACCCAGGGCAACGCCTCTGCGGACGCGGCCCGCACCTACCTGACCTTTACCCTTAGCGGCCAGAGCGATGTGGCAGAGAAGTACCTGGCGCTGTTCTGCAAAAAAGCGGATATTCCCAAGCAGCTGGTGCAGCAGTGGATGCCCATTGTGGCCTGCTCTGAGAGCACCAAGCACATTCCCGGCGAGCGGGAAGTGCTGGACCGCTGGGTCAATGTGTTTGACTTCCAATAATTAGCCCCCCTCCATGTTGGGTCCCTGCCCAACAAGGTGTGTACCCCGACAGTGCGCCCCCCTGCACTGCCGGGGTTTTAGGAATCATGCGGTGGGAGCAAGTCCCTGCCGCTGCTGTAATCCTTCCCTCTCTGCATAATCCCCAAAAAATGTTAAATCCTATTGACAGGGTATGCATTGTGTGGTATTTTTTTAATTCAAAGTTTAGATGAAAGGGCGTGCGGGTATGCAGGTGTATGCGGATAATGCGGCCACTACCAGAATGAGTGACCGGGCGGTGCAGGCCATGCTGCCGCTGTTGCAAGAGAATTTTGGCAACCCCTCATCCTTGCATTCTGTGGGGCAGCGGGCCAAGGAAGCGCTGGAGAATGCCCGGGACAGCATTGCTGCGGACCTGGGCGTCTCGCCCAAGGAGATTTATTTTACCTCCGGCGGGTCAGAGGCGGACAACCAGGCCATTCGCTCGGCGGCGGCCATGGGCCGGCGTAAGGGCAAGACCAAGATCATTTCTTCCGCCTTTGAGCACCACGCGGTGCTGCACACTTTGGCGGCGCTGGAGAAAGAGGGCTTCACCGTAGAGCTGCTGCCGGTGCATGAGAATGGGATCGTTCGCCCGGCGGAGCTGGAAGCAGCCCTGGACGAGAACACCTGTTTGGTGACCATTATGGCCGCCAATAATGAGATCGGCACCTTGCAGCCGGTGGCAGAGATCGGCAAAATTTGCCGTGCCCACGGGGTGCTGTTCCATACGGACGCAGTGCAGGCGGTGGGGCATACCCGGCTGGATATCACGCAGAGCGATATTGACCTTTTGTCCCTGTCTGCGCACAAGTTCCACGGTCCCAAGGGCGCCGGGGTGTTGTACGCCCGCCGCGGGGTGGCGCTGACCAATGTAATTGAAGGCGGTGCCCAGGAGCGGGGCAAGCGGGCCGGTACGGAGAATGTGCCTGCCATTGTGGGTATGGCTGCTGCGCTGCGTGAGGCCATGGAAAACCTGGACCGGAACGCCGCGTATGTAACGGAGCTGCGCCGCACATTGGAAGATAAATTAAGCCGGATTCCGGAGAGCCGGATCAACGGCGACCGGGCGCTTCGACTGCCGGGCACGCTGAATATGTGCTTTGCGGGCATTGAGGGCGAGAGCCTGCTGCTCCTACTGGATCAGGCAGGTATCGCGGCGTCCTCCGGTTCCGCCTGCACCAGCGGCAGCCTGGATCCCAGCCATGTGCTTTTGGCCATCGGCGTACCGGTGGAGGTGGCCCACGGCTCCCTGCGGCTGTCTCTTAGCGGGGAAAACACGCCGGCGCAGGTGGCGCATATTGCCGAGACGGTGCCCCGGGTGGTGGCGTATCTGCGCTCCATCAGCCCGGTTTGGGAGCAAATGCAAAACGAGAAAGCGTAAAGAACAGGAGCGAGAAGATGGCTTTGTATTCCGACAAGGTGATGGACCATTTTATGAACCCCCGCAATGTGGGCAAGCTGGATAACCCCTCCGGTGTTGGCCAGGTGGGCAACGCCCGCTGCGGCGATATTATGAAGATTTATATCCAGGTGGAGGATGGCGTGATCACGGATGTGAAGTTCAACACCTTTGGCTGCGCCTCTGCCATTGCCAGCAGCTCTATGGCAACGGAGCTGATTAAGGGCAAGCCCATTGACCAGGCGCTGACGCTGACCAATCAGGCGGTAGCGGAAGCGCTGGACGGCCTGCCTGCAATCAAAATGCACTGTTCCGTTCTGGCCGAGGAGGCCATCAAGGCGGCGGTGAAAGATTATTATGACAAGAACGGCATTGCCTACGACCCGGCGGCCTTTTGCCCCGGCGACTGCGCCCATTGCCATGAATAACCCGGTGTAAGGGAGGAGAAAACCATGATACGGGATATACAAGATGAAATTATGCGGCTGAAAAAGGAGAACGATGTGTGTATTCTGGCTCATTTGTACCAGAACGACGCCATCTTAGAGGTGGCGGACTACACCGGCGACTCCTTTGCCCTGGCCAAATTGGCCCAGACCGTGCCCAACAAGACGGTGCTCATGTGCGGCGTGCGCTTTATGGCGGAGACAGTGAAGATGCTGGCTGCCGGACAAGCGGGTGCTGCTGAGCAATCCGGACGCCGGCTGCCCTATGGCGGAGCAGATGGACCGGGAAGTGATCCAACAGGTGAAAGAGAATTACCCGGATTATACCGTGGTGGCGTATATCAACACCACGGCGGAGCTTAAGACGGTGTGCGATGTGTGCGTTACTTCTTCCAGTGCGGAAAAGGTGATCCGCAAGATCGACAACGACAAAATTCTCTTTATCCCGGACTGCAATTTGGGGGACTATGTGTCTCGCCAGGTGCCGGAGAAGACCTTTAAGCTGCTTAGCGGCGGCTGCCCCACCCATGCCCGGCTTACTGCCCGGGATGTGCAGGCGGCCAAGGCCAAGCATCCCCGGGCGCTGTTTTTGGTGCACCCGGAGTGCGTGCCTGCCGTTGTGGAACAGGCGGATTATGTAGGTTCTACCACCGGCATTATGAATTATGCCATGCAGAGCGACGCCAAAGAATTTATCATCGGTACGGAGAACAGTATTTGCGAGCACCTGCAAATGCAGTGCCCGGACAAGCGCTTTTACCCCCTGTCCAAGGACTGCGTGTGCCACAATATGAAGGCCACCACCCTGGGCGATGTGCTGGGTTGCCTGCAAGGCACCGCCGGTGAGGAGATCACCGTGCCCCCGGAGATTGCGGAAAAGGCCGTGCGCTGCATTGACCGTATGATTGAACTCTCCCAGTAAAGCAGAATAGATAGAAATACATAAGGACGGTCTCGGCCGTCCTTTGTTTGTTGTGATATCTCTCCAATGCCTCCGGCGCAATCCCCCCTGCGGCTACGCCGCTTTCCGCCTGACTGGCGCCCGTCCCCTCTGTCGCTGCGCGACATCTCCCCGCACCGCGGGGAGTCACCCTTTGCAAGGGGGGCCAAGATTTTGTAACCGATCAGCCTCCCTTGTGTAAAGGGAGGTGGCTGCGAGCGTGCGAGCAGACGGAGGGATTGTCCGCTACAACGGATTTCCCACAACGCCCCGCAAAAATGTTGACCTTTGCCCCCGGTTGTGCTAAACTTGTATTCGTATTACTATATAAAACAAGCGGAGGTACTTTTTTATGGATAATTCTGAGAAAACACTGGAAAAGCTGGTTACCCTCAGCAAGGGGCGCGGCTTTGTGTATCCCGGCTCTGAGATTTACGGCGGCCTGGCCAACACCTGGGACTACGGCCCAGCCTTGGGCGTGGAGCTGAAAGAGAATATCAAAAAGGCTTGGCGCAAGAAGTTTATTCAGGAGAATAAATATAATGTGGGTCTGGACAGCGCCATTTTGATGAACCCCCAGACCTGGGTGGCCTCCGGCCATTTGGGCGGGTTCTCCGATCCGCTGATGGATTGCTGCGCTTGTAAGACCCGCCACCGTGCGGACGATCTGATCGAGGTTTTTGACGGCACCAATGTGGCCGGCTGGACCAACGAACAGATGAGCGACTATATTAAGGAAAAGAACATTCCCTGCCCCAACTGCGGCGCCCACGATTTTACGGACATTCGCCAGTTTAACCTGATGTTCAAGACCTTCCAGGGTGTTACCGAGGACAGCAAGGACGAGATCTATTTGCGCCCGGAGACGGCACAGGGCATTTTTGTGAACTTTGCCAATGTGCAGCGCACCACCCGTAAGAAAATTCCTTTCGGTGTGGCCCAGGTAGGCAAGTCTTTCCGTAACGAGATCACCCCCGGCAAGTTCATCTTCCGCGTGCGCGAGTTTGAGCAGATGGAGCTGGAGTTCTTCTGCAAGCCCGGCACGGATTTGGAGTGGTTCGATTACTGGCGCAGCTTCTGCCGTGACTGGCTGTATTCTCTCAATATGAAGCCGGAGAACCTGCGGTTGCGTGACCACGATCCGGAGGAGCTTTGCTTCTACTCCAAGGCCACCACGGACTTTGAGTACCGCTTCCCCTTTGGCTGGGGCGAGCTGTGGGGCGTGGCGGACCGTACCGACTACGACCTGACCCAGCACATCAAGACCAGCGGCAAGAATTTGGAATACTTTGACCAGACCACCGGCGAGAAGTATGTGCCCTATGTGATTGAGCCGTCCCTGGGTGTGGAGCGACTGTTCCTGGCGCTGCTCACCGAGGCGTATGATGAAGAAGTGATCGATGCGGAGAAGAACGACACCCGCGTGGTGCTCCACTTCCACCCGGCCATTGCGCCCTTTAAGGCTGCTGTGCTGCCCCTGAGCAAGAAGCTCAGCGATCAGGCGGGCGAAGTATTTGACACCCTGTCCAAGAAGTTCAATGTGGACTTTGACGACGCCGGTTCTATTGGTAAGCGCTATCGCCGCCAGGACGAGATCGGCACCCCCTATTGCATTACCTATGACTTTGATTCCGTAGAGGACGGTTGTGTCACTGTGCGTGACCGCGACACCATGGAGCAGGTGCGCCTGCCCATCAGCGAGCTGACCGCCTTTATTGAGAGCAAGCTGGAATTCTAAGTAAAAGCGAAAGGCATTTCTTATGGAATTGAACCGCAAGCAAATTAAATCCCAGGCGCGCATACTGGTGCAGAACAAATGGGGCGCCCTGTTTGTGATCACCTTTGTGGTGATGGTGCTCACCGGTATGGGTATGTTTAATAACTCTCAGATTAATCTGGTCAAGCAGATCTCCAATTATAATCATGCCAGCGACTATGGCAGCTGGGATAATCGTGAGGATAACCCGCTGGATGAGTTTGATTTCGACGATCAGGACGAGGACGACAACCCGCTGGAGGAGTTTGACGGCATAAACGCGCCATTACCCCGGTAGCGACCAGTAACAATACGGCAGAGACGATGTCCGTTGCGGCGCTGGCCGGGTTCGGTGCGCTGTTCAGCTTGGCAGCTTTGTTGCTGTCGCCCTTGAATGTGACCCTGGACGGCTACTATGTGTACTTTGTGCGCACGGCGCCGCCGGTACGCCTGGGTGCGGACCTGGGCCAGGTGTTTAAGAACACCTTTAACAAGCACTATTCCGGGCGGTTGCTGTTGGTGATCTTAGGTGGTTTGTTCACTTTCCTGTGGTCGCTTCTGTTGATTATCCCCGGCATTGTGTACAGTTACGGCATTTATTTTGCCAACGAGTTGATGGTGGATAACCCCAACCTGTCACCGATGGAAGCGCTGAAGCTTAGCCGTCGTATGGTAGACGGTCACCGTGGCGAGCTGTTCCGTCTGGATCTGAGCTTTATTCTGTGGTGGTTGCTGATGGCGTGCACCGCCGGGATTGCCGGCATTTATGTGCTGCCCTATTACAAGACCACCCGGGCGCTGTATTATCAGAATTTCCGTATGCGCGCCCTGGCCACCGGTCAGCTGACGGAGGATGACTTTCTCAGCGAGGCAGAGCGTATGGCCAAGTATGGCGCTTATGGCGCCTATACAGCGCCCCGCCGGGAGCAGCAGCCCATGAACGGCCAGTATAATCCGTATACCCCGCCTATGGCAGACGATTTTCGGTCTTATGAGCAGTGCGGCTACGGCGGCACCCAGCAGGGAACGAATCCACCGGAGCAGCCCCAGGCACCGGTGCGGTGCCCCACTGCCGATGGGCAGCAGCCCACCCAACAGCCGCCGGTGTGGAACCAGACTCCGCCTGCGGAACCGCCGGTGCGGAATCAAACTCCGCCTGCGGAGCCTACCGATGGTACGGACGAATAAGTATAATTGTATAAAACAAAAGAGCACCCACCGGGTGCTCTTTTTTGATAGAGTTACATAACCGTATTTTGTTGGTTCTCGTAGGGGCGGCGGGTTGCTCCCTACGGAAAAATGAAATAACCGTATTGCCGTCCTCACTTCACCCGCTTGCCGTTTTTGAAGGCGTAGCTGATGGTGTAGTCCGGGGTTACCAGGCCGGTGACCTTGCCACTCCAGCATTTGGGCAGGGCACCGCCAATGAGCATTTCTGCAATGCCGGCGGTCACGCCAAAGTTGCCGTCGATCTGGAACGGCGGGTGGGCGTCCAGTAAATTGGGATAGGAGCCGCCGCCCCGCACTCGGATCAGCGCCTTGGGGTTAATGGGGCGTAGCTGATTTTCGATCAGCCGCAGGGCGTTCTCGCCGTCGCCCAGCCGTGCCCACAGGCACACCTTCCATCCCAGGGACCAGCCGGTGCCGCCAAATCCCCGCTTTAGCAGAGACTGCTTGGCTGCCGCTTGCAGCGCGTCGCTTTGCACCCGGTGAGAGGGGTAAATGCAGTACAGGTGGCTCACATGGCGGTGCTCCACCTCGGTCTCTTGGTAATTTTCCGCCCATTCCGGTACCCGGCCGTCCGGAGCGGGGGCTACCTGGTCAATGACAGGCGCGTCCAGCCCCAGCGCTCTGCAGTTCTCCATAAAATCGTGGAGAATTTCCCGATCCATGGAGGGCATATAGGTTACGGCGCTGCGCTGCCCGTTGTCCGTGAATGTATTTTCCGGGCTGATGGAGGGGCAGGTGACCGGTTGACCGTTGTGCGTCGTCATACTTGAATGAAAGAATGCCAGCGCGCCGGCGAACATGCCTTTCAGCTTTTCGTCAAAGGCCGGATCCTTTTGGTACAGGCTGTGGGTGTATAGTTGGTTCAGAATCCAGGCGCCGCTCATAAACCAAACGGCGTAGCAGCTGGAGTCGCCGTCGCCGTCCGGGAACCCGGCCGGGTAGGTGGCGCCCCAAATATCGCTGTTGTGGCAGGCGCACCAGCCATCGGCGTCAAAGTACGCCTTGGCGGTGGAGGAGCCGTTTGCCGCCAGCTTTTCCGCAAAGTCCACCAGCGGCGTGAAACATTCGCCCAGCCCTACTGCGTCTGTGGGCCAGTAGTTCATCTCGGTGTTAATATTGGTGGTGTAGCTGGAGGACCAGGGCGCGCGCACCTGCTCGTTCCAGATCCCTTGCAGGGTCATGGCGTTGGTGCCCGGCCGGGAGCCGGAGACAGTCAGGTACCGCCCGTACTGGAACAGCAGGGCAATTAGGCTTTGGTCGCTTTTGTCCTTTTGCATGCGTTTTAGCCGCACATCGGTGGGCAGGCTGTCGTCGCCCCCCTCCAACTCCAGAGTCACCCGATCCATCAAAGCGGAGAAGTCCGCAATGTGGGCGGCCAGCAGCGTGAGGTAGTCTGCCGCACCGTCAAAGTAGGCCAGCATGCGAGCCTTTTCGTCTGCGGTGGGCATGGAGCGGAAGTCCACATAAGAGGTGGCCATGGACAGCAGCAGCGTTACTTCCTTGCGGTTCTCAATCCGCAGGCTGTCGCCGGTGCAGGTTACTTGGCCGTCTGCCCGCAGCCCGGCGCAAAAGCGCATACCCCGGCTGCCCTGCACCACCGTCTCTCCCTTATTATAGTAGGGGGGCATACACACCTCCGGCGCTTGGCCGGTGAGCAGCAGGGTGCCGTCCTGCGCGGTAACGGTGCTTTGCAGCAGGCTGTCCAGTCGGCATGTGGCGCTAAAGGGCCGATCGCTCTCTATATGCACCACCACCAGCTGGGCGGGGTGGGAGACAAACACCGTCTGGGTCAAGCCGTCCGCTCGGGTCACCGCCACGCCGGTGCGCAGGTCCAGGGTGCGGCTGTAATTCTTTTTGTACGCCCGGTCGTAGTCAATGCGCAGATTGCCCAGGGGCAGGTACGCCTCGCTCCAGTGGCCGTGCATATCCCGGTTGAGAATGTCCTTGGCCTTGGCGTAGTCCTTGGCAAAGATGGCCTCCCGGCAAGCAGCCAGGTACTTGTGGGCGTCTGCCTTGTTTTGATCCTTGGGGTAACCGGACCACAGGTTGTCTTCGTTTAGCGACAGGCGCTCGTGGCGCAGATTGCCGTAGGTCATTATCCCCAGCCGTCCGTTGCCCAAGGGCAGCGCCTGCTCAAAGCACTTGGCCGGCTTGGTATAGTACAGTTGGTTTTTCAAATCAACACCTCCGTTGTCTTTCTCTATTGTACTGGATATAAAAGGGGATTGCAACAGGATTTGTTATTTGGTGATCCTTATGCGGCCCGATGTGGGCATCGGGCCCTACGATCATTCTTAATAAACGCAAGCCCCACATTGCACTGTTATATATCGTAGGGGCGGCAATCTGCCGCCCGCCATCTTATTTATCTAAATACAAAAAAACATTGCAATTCAAAAACAAAAGGACTACAATAGGGTGCGAAATAGATGAAAAGGAGCGAGCAGAATGAAAAGAAACGACCGGTGCCTATTCACGAAACAGGCTATATCTGCGCCTCTCTGGCTATGGTCAGCGGCTTTTTGGAGACCTATACTTATTTATTAAAGGGTGGCGTGTTTGCCAATGCCCAAACCGGCAACTTTGCCCTGCTGGGTATGGCCATCGCCCACGGCGATGTGAAGAAGGTGTTTACCTACCTGATCCCCATGTGCTTTTATGTGATCGGCATTGCCATGACGGTGACGATGCCCCGCCTGCTGGATGAGAACAAGCTGCTGCGGTGGGATACAGTGTTCGTGGCGCTGGAGATCGGCCTGCTGTTTGTGGTGGGCTGCCTGCCAAAATCGGTGCCCTTTACCGTGTCCACCGTAACGGTGGCCTTTATCTGCGCCATGCAGTACAATACGTTTAAGCGCACCAATAATATGGCGTTTTCCTCCACCTTTTGTACCAACAATCTGCGCCAGCTGGCGCTGCATTTTCTGGATTATCTGCGCACCAAGGAGCGCCAGAGCCTAAAGAACAGCCTTACCTATATGATGATCAACGGATCCTTTTTGCTGGGGGCAGTGATCGGTACCCTGTGCGCCCGCTGGCTGGGCGATCGGGCAGTGTGGGTGTGCTGCGGCGTTCTGGTGCCAGGTGTTGCTGTCGCTGATCTTTGGCAAGCGGGAGGTAGAGAGCGAACTGCTGGCCGAGGAGAGACAGGAGCTGGCCGTGGAAGAACGCGCTTTGGAAGAAGAGCAGCGGGAATTGCAGGACGAGAATAAGGGATCGTAAGCAGACGGAGGGTATCCGCTCCTACGGTTATATACATTAGGACAACTTAAAAAGAGCACCCAAGGGTAGTTTTCAATAAGACAGTATGAGACATTACTGACATAGGGTAGCTGCCGTACAGGAGTGCGACAAGAAAAATTGGCGATTCTTGGTTTTCACAACCAGGTATCGCTTTTTTCTATCCAAATCGAATGTTTGATACTATTATTGGCGGTACATATGATGCAGGAACTGAACTATATTCGTTGTGGCGACTACTATATTCCCGATATTCGCTTGCCGGAAGAAACCAGACCCATTGGCCGTTAGGGACGGATGTACAGAGAGTATCTGAGGGAACATCATCCTATCCGCTTTGATGACCTTTGCTTGACCGGAGAATTGTGGACTTATCTGGCCGACTTGAACGAGCAGGCACAGAGCCGTCTGGAGGTCATTATTGAGCAAATGAAGGATTCTGAGGGCGTGACAGAGGCATTGAAAGCAGCTGACCAAATGGCATGGGTTGGATCCATGAACAGCATCCGTAATCGTGCAGAGAAGATTGTCCTTGCCGAATTGATCTACGAGGAGGATGAGGTATGTGAATCCTTGAAGAATTTTGGTACGGCAATCCTGAGCCAACAGAGTATAACACATCTGCTTGCAAAGAATATAAAAAGCTGTTGGAGTTGATCTGCAGGAACGAAGAAAAGTTCAAAGCTACTATGACGGACGAGCAGAAGGAGTTGTTTGATAAATACGCCGACTGTGTGCGAGAATACCAGACAATCACCGATTGCTTACTGTTCCAGAGCAGCTTTAAGTTGGGTACAAGAATGATGTTGGAAGTCATGGAAGAATAAACGAATACATACCTGGGACTTGTACTCTAAAGGGTACAAGTCCCCTCTTCCACAAGTATTCTTCTTAATCTATTGAAATATTCACGATTTCGTGATATGATGTAGGGCAGTTAAGGAGGATGTCTCTATGGCTGTATCATATAAAAAACTGTTTCATCTCATGATTGATAAGGAAATGACCAATGCCGAGCTGATGGAAAAAGCGGGATTTAGCGCAAACATCATTACCCGAATCAAGCGAGACAATTATATTTCTCTCGATTCCATTGAGAAGATCTGCAAAACCCTCCAATGTGGGGTTGATGATATTTTAGAATTTACAACGGAAGACGAATAAAAAGCTGTGTCCGATATGACTAAGACCGGCAAGCTGAACAATGACGTTTAAGCGGCTCGACGAAGTTCTGCCGTTTTTTGGGATGGATTTCGAGGGAATTGTCGAACAAGTCAATAAAGAAACAAACAAACAAGCGGAGGAGATTATGGCTAACACCAATACCTACAAAGGTATTTATGCAATGCACAAATATTGGGGAAAAAAACCATTTAATGAAATATCAAAATTTATAGAAAAATACACTATGCCCGGGGAAGTGGTTCTCGATAGTTTCTGCGGTTCGGGTGTCACATTAATTGAAGCGCTAAAAGCAAACAGAAGATGTATCGGAGTTGATCTCAATCCTTTAGCTATTAAGTTGGCAAAAGTGTCAATGACAGCTGTTGACATTGATGAAGTTAATCGCCAATTTAAGGTTATCACAAAAAGCTAAAAGCAACCATTAACAGTCTGTATGAATTCGAATATGATGGAGAACCGACACTTGTAACACATACAATTTGGAAGAATGATATGCCTATTGAGGTATGGTATTCTACAAATCAAAGTAAAAAAGAAAATTAGAGAAGGTATAGATGTTGACATAACTATGTCGCAACATCCATTAGTTGAAGCAAAGTGGTATCCAACATCCCAAATGTTTGAGAACTCTCGAATTAATGTTGGGCAAAACCAAACTGTTGCAGATCTGTTCACACCAAGAGCCCTGGTCGGATTGTCTCTTATCAATGATGAAATCAAAAATATTGAAGACCCGAATATCCGTGATGTTTTCAAATTGACACTTACGGGTACATTGTCACAGGCCAGTAACTTAGTCTTTGTTATTCGAGGAAGAAAAAGGAACGAAGGTGCGGCTCCTAAAGCCGAAGTTGGAAGCTGGGTATTGGTTATTGGGTTCCAGAAGAACATTTCGAAATTAATGTGTGGAATTGTTTTGAAAATCGGTTTAAGAGAATAATCAAAGGCGAGAAAGAAATCAACGAATTGTTCTCGAACAGAGAAAATGGTTATTATGAAAATAATGTCCGGCTCATTAACGGCTCTGCTACTCATCTACAGTTAGCCAACGACAGTGTTGATTATGTATTCATCGACCCACCTCATGCAAATCGAATTTTATATCTGGAACAGAGCCTAATGTGGAATGCATGGCTTGGCTTGGATAAGACTATTAATTGGAATGATGAAGTAATCGTTTCGGAAGCAAAGCAAAGAAAAGAAAAGAATGCAAAAATTATAACCAGCTGCTGGATGAGGCATTTGCCGAAATTTCTCGTGTGTTAAAGCCTGGTAAATATTTTTCAATGGCATTTAATTGCTTGGACGATAACACATGGATTGATACGCTCAATTTGTTCATTACGCACGGATTCGAAATTACAGATATTGTTCCGTTGGAATATTCAGCGACATCAGTAATTCAAGACAATCGTAAAAACGCCTTAAAAACTGATTTTGTGTTGACCTTCAAGAATACAAATAATAGAGGACAGGAATCAACCATATTCAAAAATGACGATCTTCAACTTGAGGCTGATATAAAAACAATATTGTCCGAGCATCCAGAATACGAAGTTTATAATGTGATGAACGCTTTGTTTGAACGAACAATACCACAAGGATTTATTTACAAAGTTTCACGAATTGTAAAAGTATGTGCAGATAATATGAGTTAATAAACAGCGGGGGACTTCAATTAAAAGCCCCCCGCTGTTTATTATTCATAATATATAGTTGAGAGAGAAAGTGCGGTATAATCACCAACCAATTCGGCTTCCTTATCATAATGATAATGGACAGAGTGGAAATCACTCATTGTTAAATTATCGAGTAATGAATTGATTTTTTCGCCGATAGCAGCAGTTTTGCCTTTGAGTTCTCTGCCATCAACAAATCGATTCATGTAAGCGAGAAAGACGAAGAGACGATTGTTGTTGCAGAAGAGACGTTCACCTTGATATTTATAATTCCACCATTCCAGAGGATATAATTGCTCATGGCTTGTTGGCACATAGTCAGCATGCCTTGCGGTAAACTCCTCAATAAATCTCGTTGCACCGGGATCTCCAGTAGCAGAAAGATTGTTCATAAGAGATGTTTTATTCTGTTTGCTGATATTTGGCAGCTTGAGAGTTTTATGTTCTCGCTTAAATGATTGATAATATGCCTTTAATCGATTCAACTCATTAGTTTCACTATTGGCATCAACATAAAAATCATCGAACGTAGAATCATCGCTTCTAATTATACCTTGAGAGGCCAGCTCGAAATAACTGTCTGAAATATGCGTGAATTTCAAATCAAACGGAATGATTCTTCCATCGATTTTTATAAAGAAATCTATATCATGAATCTTTCTCAAAGTAGGAAGAACGGCAGGATGCTGAAGGAAAAATAACTCAATGATGTCGTTAGCGGTTTGGTTATAATATGACCACATACTGTACTGACGAATTTTGGGAAGCATTACATTATCAAGTTCGTATTCGAGCTCATCCATAGTCTTTAAGGATTTATTCCGAACGAATTTTTTGACAATATCATCAACTTTGTCATTTCTGACACCACAGTTTACAACAGGAAATTCAGAAAGAACATCCTGTAATCCGTCCAATTCCTGAGTGCGCTGCTTAATAAGTTCTTGACGTTTACTCTCAATATAGGAAATGAGTTGTTCGATAGTAACAGATGAGTTATAAGCTTTCTCTGTCAGCACAGGAATAAGTCCATCTGGAGATTCTGTTGAGTAGCGTTCAATAATTTCTCTCAGATTATTCCTATCAAGGGAACGGACTAAAAGAAAGCGAGTAGCAATATCGTTTTCTGCATACTGCTCGCAGAAGCCGCACACATTTTTAGTTTTTGCGTAATTGGTGTATAATGTTGTAAAATTAGGCATGCTGTTCTCTCCCCCTATAGATTTTCAAATAATTGGCTTAGCGATACTCCAAAACCATCTGCAATTTTTTTGATGTTTTCCAGAGAAATATTCCTGCGGCCTGCTTCTACGGAAGCGTAATAAGTTCGATCCATACTAATTTTAAGAGCAAATTTTTCTTGACTTAATCCTGTTTCTTGTCGGAACTCCTTAAGCCTTTGCCCAAACTCTTTCGTAATCATTAAAACACCTCACATATTATAATATAGAAGTATACGGACTATAAAGCAACGGACTATGAGCAACATATCTGTTTCCTAATCAAAATGACATGGATTTTGGCATTGCCTGTGTCAACAATCAAGAAGAACTGGCTGTTACTCTTCATTGGTATAGGCGAATGTCTTCGCTGATAGACAACCGGGTGCTCTTTTTTTATATATAATAGATATGCTTGTCCCGTATTTGACGGGTCGAAGGGTGTCGGCGGGGGCGGCAAGGTCAAAATGCCGGTGTCGGGCAGCAAAATAACGGATTTTTGGCTTAAAATCGAGCAAAATGCGGGGTACGAGATATTGTGGATCGCGGACAAAATATGACAGAATATTACCATATTTTGGGAAAAATATGAAATTTGGCAACAAAAAGGTTACAAATTGCAATCTTTGGAAGCCGGATTTCTACCAAACCTACAAAATTTTGCTTTCACGCGGTAAAGCGTGTAAACGAAAGACCACAAGATATTGATTAGCGCGGCGGCATTTTTGTTTTACATCAAACGGGATTTGTGCAACTTCAACAAAAACATCTGGTTTGAAAAGTTGACTTCTTAGTGATTTGTGATATAATCGTCTGCGTCTTAGGGAAATACTAACGGAAAAGGCAGAATAAATTGCTTCTGCTCTTGTGGTGGCTCCCCTCAAAGAGCCCCTCAATAAAAAACGGCAAGCCTGTTTTCTATTTTCCAAAACAAAAGGAGATTCAGATGATTTATCGATCCAAATCCGGTGGCGTAAAACGCTGGGCAAAGATGCTCACCACAGCTGTGCTGGCCTTTGTGCTGGCCATCGTTGTGTTCGCCTCCACTGCATTCGCTGGCCTGCTCAACGAATATAATGTGGATATTGTGGTAGATGGCGTGACCACCACCGTGACCACCAGAGAAGAGAAACCAACCGAGATCCTGACCAATGCAAACATTACGCTGGAGAGCACCGACAAGCTGGACCTTTCAGGCTTTGAAGCCGGCAAGGGCGGCAAGATCGTGCTGGACCGGCAGCATACTGTCAATGTGGAAGTGAACCACACCATCACCGCCTATGCCGTGTATGCGGATACCGTAGGCGACGCCCTTACAGAGGCGGGTCTGGCGCTGCACAGCGCAGACAAGGTGAATTACGCCCTGACCGATCCGGTAACGGACGGCATGGTCATCCGGGTAAATACTGCCTTTACCGTTACCCTGACGGCAGACGGCAAGACCCAGAGCTTTGCCATGGTGGAGGGCACCGTGGGTGACCTGCTGGACCTGGCCAAGGTACAGCTGGGTACGAATGATTATGCAGAACCTTCTGCCGCAACATCCCTTAAGGCAGGCATGAAGATTCATGTGTACCGGGTCAGCTACAAGACCGTCACCGAGACGGAGACCCTGTCCTATAAGACGGAGACCAAGACCGACAGCAAGCTCACCGTAGGCAAGACCAAAGTGGAGCAGCAAGGCCAGAACGGCTCCGCCGATGTGACCTATAAAGTGAAGCTGGTTAACGGCAAAGAAAAGACCCGCACGGAAGAGAAGCGGGTGGTTACCAAAAAGCCGGTGAAGAAGATTGTGCGCACCGGTACCAAGGCCGCCGGCGTAAAGGCAAACGGTGTAAAGTCCAGAGGCGGTTATTCCGTGGGCCAGAGCATCAGCGGTCGGTACACTCATTACTGCGCCTGCGCGGTATGCAACGGCAACTCCCGCGGCATCACCACCAGCGGCCGCCGCATTTATAACGGTATGTCCAATCCCCATTATGTGGCCTGTAACTGGCTGCCCCTGGGCCCGTGATCTCCGTGAACGGCACCAACTACACCGTAGTGGACCGTGGCGGCAGCGGGCTGTCCAGCCAGGGCAGAATTGATATTTTCACCCCGGAGGGGCACGCAGCCTGCTATCGCTACGGCACCGGCAGCTGCTCCATTAAGATTGTTCGTCTGGGTTGGTAAGTTGGTAAAAAAGAACCCCATCGGTATTGCACCGGTGGGGTTTTTGTTTTGTAGCGAGTGCATGATTGTACCGTTGCATTTTGTAGGGGCGGAAACCTGCCACCTGCCAATTCCGGAGGTGCTCTAAACGTATCACGGTCGGATACTATCCGCCCCTACGGCGTTTCTGCTGCCATAACGCCATAAAAAGCCGTAGGGCGGGGGCTTGCTCCCGAGTGATTGCACGCAGTGCAAGAGACACGAGGCCCAAATGCGTCAGCGTTTGGGAGAAACAGTCCGGGGGACTGTTTCGTAGCGAGTGCATTAATCCCTCCGAGTTTGCCTACGGCAAACCCACCACCTAACCGGTGCCCGTCCCCTCTGTCGCTGCGCGACATCTCCCCGCACTGCGGGGAGTCACCCTTTACAAGGGAGGCATATCGGTTACATCTTCTTAAGCTCCCTTGCAAAGGAAACTGGCGCGCTTGCGCGACTGAGGGATTGCACCGGAGGCGAGAGACGATGGGAAGAACGATCAAAAAACAAGCCGCCGTACCCATGTGGTGCGGCGGCTTTTGCATTCTGTTCATTCACTGACTTTTCTTGGGCTTGGCGTAGGTGGAATAGGTGGTGTAATTCACCTTGCCGCCGACGGTGCGGGTGAGTACATACTGCTTGCCGGTTTTTTTAATGCTGATTTTTACATCCTTGGGCTTTACATTCTTTTTGCCCCATTACCTTGCAGGTGAGGTGCCGTTCTTGGCGGTCATTTGCAGCCGAATGTCCGTGCCGCTGGTGTTCTTAAACTGAAAGTCCGTGGTGTTCCACTGGACGGTAGCGTCCCCGCCCAGGGGTACATAGCTAATCTCCAGCGAGTGGGGCGCCCGGCTGACCACCTGTAAATTGGCGCGGAGAATGCACTCAAAAATGGTGCTGCTCACCTGGCATACCCCGCCGCCCAGGCCGTCTACAAACTCGCCGTCCTGCACCACCTTGGCAGTGGCGTACCCGGCCAGCACCGTACGTTTGCCCACCGTTTGGTTAAAGCTGAAGGTGCGCCCCGCAGGGATTACCAGATTGTTCAGCTTGCGTATAGAGGCGGTGATGTTGGCAGTGCGAGTCTCGTTCTTGGCGTCGTAGTAAGTGGTGTAGCTGGCCAGCTCATGGCTGTACCCGCTGCCGCCTTTGCGGTGGAGCGCCGGATAAATGGTAGAGGTATAGCTCTCCCGGAAAGTGGTCTTGGTGTTCTCCGTGGTGGTGACGGTGGTGGTTTCCGTAGTGGTTTCCTGTTTGGTTGTGGTGTCTGTGCCGGCAGCGGGCGGCGGCGCACCCGGTAAAGGCAGCCCACCACCAGTGCTGCCGCCAGCAAGCAGGTGCAAATGCGTTTCATAACCATTTTACTTCTTTTCTTTATAAGGCTTCTTCTCCGTGACCCAGCCTGGCTTATTTACCTGGCGGGCACGGGCAATGGACAGAGCGTCGCCGGGAATATCGTCCGTAATGGTGGAACCGGCGGCAATGTATGCCCGGTCGCCCACTTCTACCGGTGCCACCAGGTTGGTGTTGCAGCCGATAAAGGCGCCGTCGCCGATCTTGCAGCGGCTCTTGTTTTTGCCGTCATAGTTGACCGTTACCGTGCCGCAGCCAAAGTTCACCCCGGCCCCACATCGCTGTCGCCAATGTAGGTCAGGTGGGCGCTTTTGTGCCGGCGCCTACGGTACTGTTCTTCACTTCCACAAAGTCGCCGATGTGCACACCGGTGTGCAGCACGCTGCCACCCCGGATTTGTACAAAGGCCTGCGTCCGCGCCGTCCTCCACGGTACTGTCCGTCAGCTTCACATTGTCCAGGGTTACCCCGTTACCCACGGTGCCGTCCATAATATAGGTGTTCGGCCCGATCAGGCAGTCCTTGCCGATGGTGGTGTTCCCCAGCAGGATGGTGCCGGGCAGAATGGTGGTGCCGGTGCCGATCTGTACTGTGTCGGCGATCATCACACCGTCGGTGCAGGGAATGTCCACCCCGTCTACCATCCATTGGTGCATGATCTTGTGGCGCAGGATTTCGTTGAGAATGTGCAGCTGGGCTCGGTCATTGGCACCCCAGTACCACATCGCTGTTCTCGACTACATAGGCGTTGGCGCTGCGTTGCCGGCGCCCAGCAGAATGGAAAGGCTGTCGGTTAGGTAGTATTCATTCTGGGCGTTTTGATTGGTAATCCGATCCAGGGCGTACAGCAGCTTGTCGCCCATAAACCAGTAGCACCCGGCGTTGCTCTCGTTGATCTTTTTTTTCTTCCTCGGTAGCGTCCTTGTGCTCCACAATGCACTGGAGCTTACCGTCGGCGCTGCGCTTAATGTGGCCGATCCCGTTGGTGTCCTCCACCAAGGCGCTGATGAGGGTGATGGCGTTGCCCTCGCTTTTGTGCAAAGCGTAGGCACCGTTAATGGTAGGCTCGTCCAGCAGCGGACCGTCGCCGTTCAGAACCAAAATATCGTCTCCCCGGTGGCGCTCAATAAAATCCCGGGCGCACATGACCGCGTGGCCGGTGCCCAGCTGGGGCTCTTGCAGGGCGGTCTCAATGGTTGGATCCAAATTTCGCAGGTGGTCCTCCACCTCCGTATGCCGGTAGCCGGTGATCACGCAGATGGCCGCACACCCGGCGCTCTTTACGGCAGAAACCACATAGTCGATCATGGGCTTCATCAGCACCTTGCACATCACTTTGGGGCAGTCCGCCTTCATCCGGCGTTTTGCCCCCGGCTAAAATAATTGCACATTTCATAGGTCTATCGTTCCTTTCCAAACCGAATATTCTTTGATTTGTGCTTTCATTATGCAACAATCGGCGGCGCTTTGCAAGTCTATTTGACAGAAAGCGTATAAAATAATAAAAAAATAAGAAAAAGTATTTGTATTTTAGCCCCCGCTGTGCTATAATTTTACCGCATTATACTGACGCAGTGTAATTTGCGGGTATATTACAAACTATTTTTGGAGGTATTCTCAATGGCAAAAAAGTATTGCTACCTCTTCTCAGAGGGTAATGCTACAATGAGAGAGCTTCTCGGCGGTAAGGGCGCAAACCTTGCAGAAATGACCAACATCGGCCTTCCCGTACCCCAGGGCTTCACCATCACGACTGAGGCCTGCACCCAGTATTATGAGGACGGCCGCGAGATCAATCCTGAGATCATGGCAGAGATCAACGAGTACATTGTAAAGATGGAAGAGATCACAGGCAAGAAGTTCGGCGACAAGGAGAATCCGCTGCTGGTATCCGTCCGTTCCGGCGCAAGGGCTTCCATGCCCGGCATGATGGACACCATCCTGAACCTGGGTCTGAACGAGGATGTTGTGGACACCATCGCTACCCAGTCCGGTAATCCCCGTTGGGCTTGGGACTGCTACAGAAGATTTATCCAGATGTATTCCGACGTAGTTATGGAAGTCGGCAAGAAGTACTTCGAAGAGCTTATCGACAAGATGAAGGCTAAAAAGGGCGTTACGCAGGACGTGGAGCTGGACGCTGACGATCTGAAGGAGCTGGCTTCTCAGTTCAAGGCCGAGTACAAGGCCAAGATCGGCGAGGACTTCCCCACGGATCCTAAGGAGCAGCTGATGGGCGCCATCAAGGCTGTGTTCCGTTCTTGGGACAACCCCCGCGCAAATGTATATCGTCGTGACAACGACATTCCGTATTCTTGGGGTACTGCCGTTAACGTGCAGTCCATGGCCTTTGGTAACATGGGCGATGACTGCGGCACCGGCGTTGCCTTTACCCGTGACCCCGCTACCGGCGCCAAGGGCCTCTTCGGTGAGTTCCTGACCAACGCCCAGGGCGAGGACGTAGTGGCCGGTGTGCGTACACCTATGCACATTCAGGAGATGGAGCAGAAGTTCCCCGAGGCTTTTGCACAGTTCACCCAGGTTTGCCAGACTTTGGAGAACCATTACAGAGATATGCAGGACATGGAGTTCACCGTGGAGCACGGTAAGCTGTTCATGCTGCAGACCCGTAACGGTAAGCGTACCGCTCAGGCTGCTCTGAAGATCGCTTGCGATCTGGTAGACGAGGGCATGAGAACGGAAGAAGAAGCCGTTGCTATGATCGATCCCCGTAACCTGGACACCCTGCTGCATCCGCAGTTTGACGCTGCCGCCATTAAGGCTGCTACCCCGGCCGGTAAGGGCCTGGGCGCTTCTCCCGGCGCTGCTTGCGGTAAAGTTGTGTTCACCGCTGATGACGCTGTGGAGTGGAACGAGAGAGGCGAGAAGGTGGTTCTGGTCCGTCTCGAGACCTCTCCCGAGGACATCACCGGCATGAAGGCTTCCCAGGGTATCCTCACCGTTCGCGGCGGTATGACCTCTCACGCTGCCGTTGTTGCTCGTGGTATGGGATTACCTGCTGCGTATCCGGCTGTGGCGACATTGTAATGGACGAGGCCAACAAGCAGTTCACTCTGGCAGGCAAGACCTATCACGAGGGCGACTACATCTCCATTGACGGTTCTACCGGTAATATTTATGACGGCATTATTGCTACCCAGGACGCAACCATTTCCGGCGACTTCGGTCGTATCATGGGCTGGGCCGATAAGTTCCGTGTACTGAAAGTACGCACCAATGCAGACACCCCCGCAGATGCCAAGAAGGCTCGTGAGCTGGGCGCTGAGGGTATCGGTCTGTGCCGTACCGAGCATATGTTCTTCGAGGAAGACAGAATTGCTGCTTTCCGTGAGATGATTTGTTCTGACACCGTTGAGGAGCGCGAGGCTGCTCTGGAGAAGATCCTGCCGTATCAGCAGGGCGACTTTGAGAAGCTGTATGAGGCGCTGGAGGGCTGCCCGGTAACCATCCGCTTCCTCGATCCCCCGCTGCACGAGTTCGTTCCCACTGAGGAAGCAGATATTGAGAAGCTGGCTAAGGCACAGGGCAAGACCGTTGAGCAGATCAAGGCGATCATCGCTTCTCTGCATGAGTTCAACCCGATGATGGGTCACCGTGGCCTGCGTCTGGCTGTGACTTATCCTGAGATCGCTAAGATGCAGACCAAGGCCGTGATCCGCGCTGCCATCAATGTACAGAAGGCACATCCGGATTGGACCGTGGCTCCGGAGATCATGATCCCCTGTCTTGCGATGCCAAGGAACTGAAGTATGTAAAGGACATCGTGGTTGCCACCGCTGATGCAGAAATCAAGGCTGCCGGCAGCGATATGAAGTATGAAGTGGGCACCATGATCGAGATCCCCCGCGCAGCTCTGACTGCCGGCGAGATCGCTAAGGAAGCAGAGTTCTTCTGCTTCGGCACCAACGACCTGACCCAGATGACCTACGGCTTCAGCCGTGATGACGCCGGTAAGTTCCTGAACGCTTACTATGACGCCAAGATCTTTGAGAACGATCCCTTCGCCAAGCTGGATCGTGACGGTGTTGGCCAGCTGATGCAGATGGCTGTGAAGAACGGTAAAGCTACCCGTCCTCAGCTGCACTGCGGTATCTGCGGTGAGCACGGCGGTGACCCCAGCTCCGTAGAGTTCTGCCACAAGATCGGTCTGGACTATGTGTCCTGCTCCCCCTTCCGGGTGCCCATCGCCCGTCTGGCCGCCGCTCAGGCAGCTATCGCTCAGAAGAACGCATAAGTTCTCCTTACAAATCCATAACAAAAGGACAGTCCTCGGACTGTCCTTTTTTGTTTTCTTTCACTGCCGAACAGGGGACAGACCCCTGTTTCCAAATCTTGTAGGCTCGGTAGTTACAGCGAACCGCATTTATTTTTCTTTCCCCAGTAATCGGCGAAGCTTTTTTTCAGGCGGGCGAGACCAATGCCAAAGGTGGAGGTGCGCTGGTACCAAAGCCAGGCGGCGCAGGGGCTTTTTGGTTGCTTTCAGTTCTGCTTTCAGGGCTTTGCGCTCTTCTTTGAGCGCTTGAATTTGCGCGTCTTGCTTTTTGTTGCGCTCTTGCAGCTGGGTGACCTTGCGCTGACTGTCTCGCAGCTGCGTGGCCAGGCGGCTGTCGTCCTCTATCTCTTTGCGTTGCAGGCGCACGGCGGTATCCACCCGGCGGGCGATCTCCTCCGGCGGGCGCACCAGCATGGAATGTACCGGCTGAGCATAAGAAGTGGCTGCCGTTTTTTCGTCGTACAGCGAGCGGGCAGGCGTGCCTGTGCGGTCATCGTAAATGGTCTTGATCCCGTTTTCATTCAAGAAGTCGATTAGGTGCCAGAACCGCTCCGCGTGGCCGTTGTTCACCTGGCGGAAGTCGGTTTGATCATACAGCACTGCCAGATCCGTGTCCGGCGTGACGGCAGAGGCGGGAATGGCAGGAATGTTGTGATACTCTGCCAGCTCCCGAATGCGGGCGTCCGTGGGGAACAACAGGCTGGGCACGCCACACAGAATATTGCCGATAGCACCGTGAATGCGGGTGCCGTAGTTAAAGTCCATCTCTCGATTAAAGGCGAACATACTGGGCAGGTTGATGAAGAACCGGGCCTTGTCCTCCACAAATACCGGGTGGTCCAGATTGGTGGGGTGCAGCACGCGGCTGTCTGCCGTGTCCGGGTGGGGGATCCCCAGGTACATCAGCCGCAAATCGTCAATAAACTGAGGCACAAAGTAGGTGTTGGGGAACCGTTCGGTGCAGCGCACGGCGAACTTTTGAAATCCGGCGGATTGGACACAGAGCCGGTAAAGCACAGCTTGATTCCGGGGTCAAAGGCTGCTTCTCTCGCAGGGGTAGACCCGGGCCGTTCAGTGCCAAAGAGGGGCAGCCGGTCACATCGATCTGGGAAAAGCCCAGTCCTTTGAGATAATCATAGGTGATCTGGCCCCGCACGCCCACGCTGGCAGAATGATCCAGCACGGCGGCGATAAAGTCACGGGCAGCGCCGTCAAATTCCCGGGCTGCTCCAGGTGTGGCTCGTAGGGCAACTGAATGCCAATGCCGGTGACCGTTACGGGAATCGTCAGCTGGCGAATCAGTGCCGTCCAGTGCTTTAAGCACTTGCGGGCAAAGTCCTCCCGAAAGGCGTTGGCCATGGGCAGGATCAACCGGTCGTAGTTCTCATTGATCTCTTGGGCTGTAATCTGCTTTTTCACCAACGTCAGGTCAGAGATAAAGTCCACCCGACTGTCCGCAGTGGCCACCAGCCGGGTGATGCTGTTGGCAAACAGCAGATTCCCGGTGTTGTTGCCGATGATCTTGTCGGTGATTACATCCAGGGCGTTGTATTCCGCCCAGGGCGCTACCCCGGCGCGAATGAGTATCCGTTCCATTTTCTTCTCCGCTCTTTTTATTTTTACGTAAAGTTTGATAGTCTACTTTATGATACAGTATAACAAAAAGGGCCGCCCCTTGTCAAAATAGATACCCGTGAACAGGGGACGGTTCTTTGTTTTGCGGGCGCGCTGCATTTTTTTGCTTTTCTTTTGCCTTTTGCCGTTGACAAGGGGCGCGAGTGGTGTTATAATACGACCTAAGTACTAATGGGCTTTAAAGCGCTAAAGTGCCAAGTGCAAAATGATAACAGGAACAGGAGTAACCAACCATGACCCCCAGAAAAGGCAATTTAATGGGCGTGCGCACCGACATTAAGGTGCTGGACGCCACCATTCGCGACGGCGGACTGTGCAACAACTTTGACTTCAGCGACGAATTTGTGCGGGAACTGTATAAGACCAATATCAAAAGCGGCGTGGACTATATGGAGTTTGGGTATAAGGCCAGCCGCACCCTTTTCAACGAGGCGGATTTTGGCAAGTGGAAGTTCTGCAAGGAAGAGGACATTCGTGCCATTGTTGGCGAAAATGTAAGCGATATGAAGATTTCCGTGATGGCAGATGTAGGCCGCTGCGATTTTAAAACGGACTTTCTGCCAAAGAGCGAGAGCGTCATCGACATGGTGCGCGTGGCCTGCTACATTCACCAAATCCCGGCAGCCATTGAGATGATCGAGTATTTCCATGACCTGGGGTACGAGACCACCTGCAATATTATGGCCATCAGCCAGGCCGGTTCCGGCCAGGTGGGCGAGGCGCTGGAGATGCTGTGCAACTCCTCGGTGGATGTGATCTACCTGGTAGACAGCTACGGCTCCCTGTACCCGGAGAATGCCGGTGTGCTGGCCCAGCGGTACTTAGAAGCGGCCACTGCTGCCGGCAAACAGGTGGGCTTCCACGCCCACAACAACCAGAACTTAGCCTTTGCCAACACCATTGAGACTCTGTCCTACGGTGTGTCCTACCTGGACGCCACCGCCATGGGTATGGGTCGGGGCGCCGGTAACTGCGCTATGGAGCTGCTGCTGGGCTTCTTAAAGAACCCCAAGTACAGCTTGTACAGTCTGCTGATTTTTATTGAAAAGTATATGATCCCCCTGCGGGAGGCCGGGGTGCAGTGGGGCTTTGACCTGCAATATATGTTTACCGGCCAGCTGAACCGTCACCCCCGGGAGGCCATGAACTTTACCGCCCAGCACCGCACGGATTACTGCGAGTTTTACAAATCTCTGCTGGACAACGACTAAACATACAGAAAATTGCCCCGCAAGCGACCGTTTCGGCTGCCTGCGGGGTTTGTTTTGTACTTATTTGATTTTCTCCAGATCCCGGGCGATCTCTGCATGATCAATGGGGTGATCCCGGAAGTAGTATTTTTGTCCCGATCACTGATGGGGCGCAGCACGCGGCAGGGGTTGCCCACAGCCACTACATTGGCGGGAATGTCTTTGGTAACGACGGACCCGGCGCCGATGACCGTGTTGTCACCGACGGTGACCCCGGGCAGGATGACTGCTCCGGCGCCGATCCAGCAGGTACGGCCAATGTGCACCGGCATATTGTATTGGTAGTCGTACTCCCGCAGCTCCGGCAGCACCGGGTGGCCGGCGGTGGCGATGGTCACATTGGGGGCGATCATGGTGTTGTCGCCGATGTAAATATGGGTGTCGTCCACCATGGTAACGGCAAAGTTGCAGTACACATGGTTGCCCAAATGCACATGCGCGCCGCCGAAGTTAGAATAAAACGGGGGCTCAATATAGCAGTTCTCGCCCAGTTCGGCAAACATCTCTTTCATCAGGGCCTGGCGCTTGTCCGTTTCTGAGGGTCGTGTGTGGTTGAATTCATACAGACGGTCCAGGCACAGCCGCTGCCGGTCCATAATCTCATCATCGCCGGGCAGGTACAGCGCACCGGTGTGCATTCTGTCTTTCATTGCCATAGGGGCACCTCCGTGCATTTTTCTTCATTATAAGCAAAGAAGCGGTCCTTTGTCAATGGCCACTTGCAGCAGCCCCGTTGCCGTGCTATAATACACTGGATTTCTACCGGCAGCGCGCTGCTCACCAAGGAGAAAAAAGATGAAAAAGCCCTATCAAAAGACCATGTATGCCTGCTTTATCGGCTATATTGTGCAGGCCATTGTAAACAACTTTGTGCCCCTGCTGTTTGTCACCTTCCAGACCGACTACCAGGTGCCGCTGCAAAAGATTACCCTGCTGATCACTGTGAATTTTCTCATCCAGCTGTGTGTAGATCTGCTGTCTGCCGGGTTCATTGACCGGATTGGCTACCGGGCGTCTGTTCTGCTGGCCCACGGCTTTGCAGCTGCCGGGCTGATCTTGCTGACGATTTTGCCGGATCGTACTGCCGACCCGTTTGTGGGTATTTTGCTGGCGGTGGTGGTGTACGCTCTGGGCGGCGGGCTGTTGGAGGTGCTGGTCAGCCCTATTTTGGAGGCCTGCCCAACGGATAACAAAGCCTCCGCCATGAGCCTGCTCCATTCGTTCTATTGCTGGGGGCAGATGGGTGTGGTGCTGCTGTCCACCCTGTTCTTCACCGTCTTTGGTATAGCCAACTGGAAAGTGCTGGCGCTGGTGTGGGCGGCGGTGCCCATCTTAAACGGCGTGCTTTTTGCCACCGCGCCGATTTATCCTTTGAACCCGGAGGGCGGCGCGGGTCTGACCTTAAAGGAACTGTGCCGCAACAAGGTGTTTTGGCTGCTCATGCTGATGATGCTGGGCGCCGGTGCGGCGGAGAATACCGTTAGCCAGTGGGCGTCCGCCTTTGCAGAGGAGGGGCTGGGAGTCACCAAAACCGTAGGTGATCTGGCAGGTCCCATGGCTTTTTTGCGGCGCTAATGGAGTGCACGGCTGATTTACGGCAAGTGGGGTCACAAGCTGCATTTGGAGAAGTGCATGCTGGGCAGCAGTCTGCTGTGTGTGGCAGCATATTTGGCAATCGCGCTGGTTCCGGATCCACGGCTGGCGCTGGTGGGCTGCGCCGTGTGCGGCTTTTCGGTGGGTATTCTGTGGCCGGGCACCTTTAGCAAAGGCTCTGCCGCCATTCCCAAGGGCGGCACGGTGATGTTTGCCCTGTTTGCTCTGGCCGGTGACCTGGGGTGCAGCGCTGAACCCACCCTGGCGGGTATGGTTACCCGGGTGTGTGACGGCAATATGCGCCGAGGGATTTTGGCGGGGATCGTCTTTCCCTTGCTGCTGGTGCTGTGCTTGGTGTTTGGGAAGAAGCGGAAAGCCGCAGCGGGAAATGCGCAGGCGGATACGAACCGCTCCCATGGTTAACCGATTATAAAAACAAAAACGTGTGCTTTTCTATAAGGACCGCGGTTTTTATGGGTGTTTGGATTACATTTGGAATTTGCGGATATACTCATCCATGCAGGACTGGATGATTTCTTCCGCCTTTGCCCGGTCATCCACTTCCAGCACGGAGGTACTCTTGCTCACTTCCAGGGTCTTATACACCTCAAAAAAGTGCTTGATCTCCTCAAAATAGTGGGCGGGCAGCTGGTCAATGTTGGTGTAGCAGTTGTAGTTGGGGTCGTTTACCGGCACGGCGATGATCTTTTTTCGTCCTTGGCGCCGCCGTCCTCCATCATCAGTACGCCAATGGGGGCGCACTCCACGATGGTCATGGGCTGAATTTGCTCGCTGCACAGGACCAGCACATCCAGCGGGTCCTTGTCGCTGGCGTAGGTGCGGGGGATAAAGCCGTAGTTGGCCGGATAGTGAGTAGAGGTAAAGAGCACCCGGTCCAGCTTGAGCATACCGGTCTCCTTGTCCAATTCGTACTTGTTTTTGCCGCCTTTTTGAATTTCAATCACGGCGTAAAAGCGGTCTTTGCGGATCCGCTTGGGGCTGATGTCATGCCAAATGTTCATCGTGGAACCTCCTTCTTAGGGTCTTGCTGTTCTCTTTTTTGTACACTCTTATTTTATCATAGTCCCCGGCGGGGCGCAAGGGAGCGGGCGGCGGCATTTTCCACGAACTTTTGTTGTAATTCCCGCGTTTTTATGGTACTATTGAAAAAACAACACAGAAAGGAAGGGATACCCTGTGTTTGCAGATATTGCGAAAATCAAAATCAAAGGCGGCGACGGCGGTGCCGGTGCAGTGGCCTTTCATCGAGAGAAGTATGTGGCTGCCGGCGGCCCGGACGGCGGTGACGGCGGCAAGGGCGGCGATGTGGTCTTTGTGGTAGACGATAATTTGGCTACCCTGGCAGACTTTCGTTACAAACGGAAATATGCGGCTCAGAACGGCGAGCCGGGTCGCGGCGGTCGGCAGTACGGCCGTAAGGGCCAGGATCTGGAAATTCGCGTGCCCCGGGGCACGGTGATCCGCGAGGTGCAAAGCGGCGCCGTCATGGCGGATATGAGCAAGACAGAGCGGTTTATTGCAGCCAAGGGCGGCAAGGGCGGCTGGGGCAATATGCACTTTGCCACCCCCACCCGGCAGGTGCCTCGCTTTGCCAAGCCCGGCGTGCCCGGCGAGGAATGGGAGATCAGTCTGGAGCTGAAGCTCATTGCGGATGTGGGGCTGATCGGCTTTCCCAGCGTGGGCAAAAGCAGCCTGATCTCCGTGGTCAGCCAGGCCAAGCCCAAAATCGGCGACTACCACTTTACCACCCTGGTGCCCAATTTGGGCGTGGTGTCCATGGGCGCGGGCAACAGCTTTGTGCTGGCAGATATTCCCGGGTTGATCGAGGGTGCGTCAGACGGCGTGGGCCTGGGTCATGACTTTTTGCGCCATGTGGAGCGCTGCCGGTTGCTGGTGCACCTGGTGGATGTAAGCGGTCACGAGGGACGAGACCCGATCGAGGATTTTGACGCCATCAACCGGGAGCTGGAGAAGTTCAACCCGGAGCTGGCCAAAGCACCCCAGATTGTGGCGGGCAATAAAATCGACATGGCGGAGCCGGAGCAAATTGAACGGGTGAGAGCCTATGTAGAGGCCAAGGGCTACGACTACTATTCCATTTGCGCTCCCATTCAGGAGGGCACCCGGGAATTGATGAACGCAGTGTGGAACCGGCTGCAAACGCTGCCCCCGGTGAAGGAGTACGAGCCGGAGGAGATCCCCACGGAACTGCTGGTGCAAAACAGTACCGGCTTTACCATCACCAATCCGGAGCCGGGCTACTACCTGGTAGAGCACCTTGGTTTCCCAAGGTGCTTAAGGGCATTGATGTGGAGGACTACGAGGCGCTGCAATACATGCAGCGGGTGCTGGAGAAGAGCGGCGTGTTTGAGGCGCTGCGGCAGCGGGGGATCCAGGAGGGCGATATTGTCAGCCTGTATGATATTGAGTTTGAGTACATTCCGTAAGGAGCAAGTATGGAAGTGTTGAACACAGATCCGCGGCAGCTAAGCCCGCTGAATTTGGCCTTTATCGGCGACTGTGTGTATGAGATGCAGGTGCGCTGCCACCTGGTGGCGCTGGCCAACCGGCCGGTGAACGACCTACACCGGGAGAGCGTGAAGTTCGTCAGCGCCAAGGCCCAAACGGCGGCCTTTGCCCGCATGGAGCCGCTGCTGAAAGAGGAAGAACTGGCGGTGTTTAAGCGGGGGCGCAATGCCAAGACCGGCCACCAGCCCAAGAGCGCCACCGTTGGCGAGTACCACTGTGCCACCGGGGTGGAGGCGCTGTTCGGCTATTTGTACCTAACCGGCCAAACGGAGCGGATTGAGGAACTGTTTGCCGTAATCTTTCGGTGATCAGACCGTCGATAAAGCGGCTAAACCGCGCCGGTTAAAAAATGAAGTATTCCATTCGTAGGGCAGGGGCTTGCTCCTGCCGCTGACATTTGTTGTTATGATTGATTTGAAAAAAGCGGCTTGAACATCGAGTTCAAGCCGCTTTTGGCGCTTTTCGTCTTTTGCTCGGGGGAGTGAATTGCGCGTAGCGAGTAATATTAACGACACCCGCTCGCAAAATACGAAATTTATCTCGCTTTCTCTTGGTCTGTCAGCGTGTAAAAAAAGACCGGCAGGCGAACCTGTCGGTCTTTGGTTTTCTCTGTATCGAGAGGGATTAGCCCAACTCGGAGAAGTATTTGATGGTGCGAACCATCTGAGAGGTGTAGGAGTTCTCGTTATCATACCAAGAAACAACCTGAACCTCATAGGTGTCGTCAGCAACCTTCAGAGCCATGGTCTGGGTAGCATCGAACAGAGAACCGTAACGCATACCCACGATGTCGGAGGATACGATCTCGTCGGTGTTGTAACCGAAGGACTCGGTGGTCTCAGCCTTCATAGCAGCGTTGATGGCCTCAACGGTCACTTCCTTGTCGGTCTTGATGACAGCGGTCAGGATGGTGGTGGAACCGGTGGGGGTGGGAACACGCTGTGCAGAGCCGATCAGCTTGCCGTTCAGCTCGGGGATAACCAGGCCAATAGCCTTAGCAGCACCGGTGCTGTTGGGAACGATGTTCACGGCAGCAGCACGAGAACGACGCAGGTCGCCCTTTCTCTGCGGGCCGTCCAGAGTCATCTGGTCGCCGGTGTAAGCGTGGATGGTGCACATAATACCGCTCTGGATGGGAGCAAAGTCGTTCAGGGCCTTTGCCATGGGAGCCAGGCAGTTGGTGGTGCAGGAAGCGGCGGAGATCACGGTGTCCTCAGCCTTCAGGGTCTCGTGGTTTACATTGTATACGATGGTGGGCAGATCGTTGCCTGCGGGAGCAGAAATAACAACCTTGCGGGCACCGGCCTTAATGTGAGCAGAAGCCTTCTCCTTGGAAGTGTAGAAACCGGTGCACTCCAGCACTACGTCTACCTTCAGCTCGCCCCAGGGCAGCTCAGAAGCGTCAGCCTTTGCATAAATCTTGATCTCTTTGCCGTCTACGATGATGGAGTCATCGGTAGCGGACACGGTGTCAGCCAGTGCGTACTTGCCCTGAGAAGAATCGTACTTCAGCAGGTGAGCCAGCATTTTGGGAGAAGTCAGGTCGTTGATGGCAACCACTTCATAGCCTTCTGCGCCGAACATCTGACGGAAAGCCAGACGGCCGATACGGCCGAAACCATTGATAGCAACTCTTACCATTTGGAATTACCTCCGAAAAATATTTGAATTTACCCGGGCGCTATGCGCCCTTGTATTGCAGTCTTTATTTTATACCGCTTTTGCCAAATAATCAAGCGGAATTTCCACTTTTGTCAATGTTCACCAAAATTCAGCTTTCCAGCGGTGCTTTCTTGTGTTATAATGATTTGCAGCGGGCGGTTGCGTCGGGTGTTTTATAAAGTTATGCCTCCCTTGTAAAGGGAGGGGGGACCGCCGTAGGCGGTGGAGGGATTATACGGTAAAAGCACTCTGCATTTTCACCTCCGGTGCAATCCCTCAGTCAGCTGCGCTGACAGCACCTAACCGGTGCCCGTCCCCTCTGTCGCTGCGCGACATCTCCCCGCACTGCGGGGAGTCACCCTTTGCAAGGGAGCCTAAGTATAGAACAGGAGACTGTCCCTTGTTTTAAGTAAGGAGACTACTATGAAAAGATTAAACATTAACAAATACTACTGTAACTGCTCCTACAGCTTAGATGCGCAAGAAGCGAATCAGCAGCACTATTGGTTCGACATGAAACACTTCAAGATGATCGATCACAGAGGTCCGTGCGATATGTATGATGATAATCCAGATATTATCCCATTTCCTCATTTTATTCCAGAATCTCGATACAAAGATTTAATGCGGGCTTTGAATAATCCGCAGGTAACCGAGTTCTTTAATGCGGCTAAGGATGAAGAAGATGTGTATTTTCGCTATCGTGTGTTTATTGATCGAAATGGTTTGTCATTTACTGAGCAATATAGGTTGAATCAAGATAAAGCGATTACCTTGATGAAATGGTGCAACGATCATGATATACCGTATAAATACCGCTCTGAAGCTCGCGGAACATATCTACAGTACGATTATGATGATCTGGAGGGTGAAATCTGGCAAATTCCGGATATGTAGAACAGGAACCGTCCCTTGTTTTACTAGCCCAATTGTCTCCAGTATTGTATCGGATCTGTTTGATATCGTTTCAAGATCTGTCGTATTAAGAATGAACGGCATGATTCTGGGTTAGGGGGTTATATAACAATGCACAGCAAGCGTTATGCTTTTTTTATGGTAGCCAAGCGAAACGATATTTGGACCGGATCATAACATTATTGGTTTATGTATTGTTTTTTCCAGTCGTTGCTCTCATACTTTTTTTACCTCTTGGATATTTGGTGAATGAGTATCAAGAAGGCTCGGTAGATATGATTTTGCGCATATTGATCTATGCTTTTCTTGTATTCTTGTCGGCTTTGTTTATGGCGAGCGTGGTATCTGCACTACTGCCACAATACACAGTCGTTACAGACCATTCGGTACTGATCAAACGCCACAATATTATGTATTACCATCTCAAACGTGGCACCAGTGATTTTATCCCCATACAGCAAATATCAAGTATTCAACCGGCCACGCCTTGGCGATGCAAATATGCACCTGTTCCGGCTACCGTATATGCATGGAAATATATGGTCGAGATCCATGCAAATGAGCAAATATATTATGTTCCGGTGGAAGATGTTCGTGCATTTATTGATGATGTCAATGCGCGCCGCCAGCTTCAGAAATGAACAGTGGACGGTTCTTGTCCCAAAACGGGGTGCTGTCCTTGTACCCATAGGGCAGATCCCCTGTACTACACAATAGAAACTTAACCGGAGGCGACGGTATGTACAAACCGATTTCTACCTATACCGGGCGGCATTTTGACCCGTACCACGCGGTGGCGGCGGATCTGGATGTGCGGGATATTGCCCACGCCCAGTCTCTGATGACCCGCGCCAACGGCCATTTCCCGGCATTTTACTCCGTGGGGCAGCACTCTTTGGCTTGCGCCCGAGAGGCGCTGGTGCGGGGTGAAGCGAACCAAACGGCACTGTTTTGCCTGCTCCATGACGGCGCAGAGGCGTATATGAGCGATGTGACCCGGCCGGTGAAGGCCCGGCTGCCGGAATTTGTCCGGGCAGAGGAGCGGCTGCTGGCGCTGCTGTTTGACACCTTGGTAGAGGCTCGGCCTACTTCGGCGCAGTGGCAGACGGTCACGGAGATCGACAACGCCATGCTGTCGGCGGAATTTTTGCATTTTACCGGCGAGGTGATCCCCACGAATGCCCCGCCCCTGCAACGCACCCCGGATTGGACGCAGCTGCCCTTTGATCGGGTGGAGCAGGATTTTCTCCATCTGTACGCCCGTCTGCGCGGCTGAAAAGGCGCGCTTTCGGTAATACATAACATAAAAGGAAAAAGGAGCAATTCCATTGTTGGATTGCTCCTTTTTGTAGATGAATGTGCCTTATCGCAGGGCGCGGAGGCGGGGATCGGTGCGTACGATGGGTTTTACTTTATCGAAGGAGCGGGACAGGGCAGCGGCAGCGGCTCATCCATTCGCCACCAACTGTGTGAGCGCAACGCGCGAACGTATGCCCTTTATGCCGTAGCCAAGTACAGCGGTCAGCGGGAGATATAAAAAGGCAAAACGCCATCGAGCCTTGGTACACTCGATGGCGTTTTGCCGTGTTTATATTTATTTTTGGATAGTCGGATCGTTTGTGCGGCCAAGAATATAATCCGTAGACACACCATAGTAGTCCGCCAGTGCCAGCAGCACAGCGGTAGGCAGATCCCGTTGGCCTAATTCGTAATTGGAATAAACCTGCTGGGAGCAGTTGAGCACCGTCGCCACTTGCTTTTGGGTCAGGTCGCGATCCTCACGCAGGTCTCGTATTCTTTGAAACATACTATCACCGGCGTTATTATAAAATACCGCAATTTGATGTATTGACATTTACCGCAAAATGCAGTATTTTAAGGATAGTATGTCTGCGGCGTGGTGCGAATATGCGTAGAGGGATCCACTATTTAATCCCTCTGTTTCGCTACGCTCAACACCACCTAACCGGTGCCGCAATCAGCCTAACAAAAAAGCCACCGGAAAGGGTGGCTTGGATCGATGGTTATGGATTTGTTTTGGCGTTGTCGGTGCGGCCAAGAATATAATCCGTAGACACACCATAGTAGTCCGCCAGTGCCAGCAGGTGCTCCAGCGGCAGATTTTGGTAGCCCCGCTCGTAGCGGGAATAGACGGTTTGGCGAATGCCCAGCAAGGCGGCCACATCCGTTTGCTTCAGGTCTCTGTCCTCTCGCAGATCCCGCAGCCTTCTAAAATACACAACGCCACCTCCGCACCACTGATTGGTACTATTGACTTTAGCATAAAAATTTGCTAATCTTCTATTATAGTACCCATTAGTGCTACGGTGCAGCGAATAAGTTGGTGAAACAATGCAAAGTGACATGGAAAAAAGCAGCAGCCTGTCCGCCCTGCGCCAAAGGGTCAGGGACGGCGTGGCCGAGAGTGATTTTGCCGGGCTGGCTCGGTTGGTCACCCATCGTGGAGTGTGGCAGGCAGTTGCCGCAGACCCGATCAGTTGTGCCTATATGGCGCCGGTGTGGGCGTATGGCTTGGCACCGGCACCGCACCGGGGGTTGATATTTTCGGTCGGTTGGAGCGGTGGTGCCCAGCGCTGCCCGCAGCGGATTATGCCTTGGGTATTTTGTATGCGGACGGGCTTTGCCTGCCCCGGAATGTGCACCTGGCCCGCTACCATTTGCAGCAGGGCTGGCAGACGGAGCATTCGCCGCTGGGCGGCACTTCCTGTTGGTGGGTGTTTTCGTCCATTGCACCGGACGCCGTGTTGGCCCGCGCCGCCGCCGGGGCGTACCGGTCAAAATTCGCCTTGGCCGCACGGCGGGGAAATAAGAGTAGGCGTGTATTTGTAAAAAAATTGTAGGGTGCGATGAGTGAATTGCACGCAGTGCAAGAGACACGAGGCTCAAATGCGTTAGCATTTGGGAGAAACAGTCCGGGGGACTGTTTCGTAGCGAGTGCAGTATCGCACCGCCGATCCGTCAGCCTGTATCGCAGTGCGGGCGGCAGATTGCCGCCCCTACGATTATGTCATGGTCCCCAAAAAGGCTTTTGCCTTTTTGGGGAGAGGAGACATTACGAAATGCGCGCGGGGTGGATTTTGTTAGAAATCCGCCACAAGCAATATGAAGTCAATGTCGACGAGGTAGGGGCGGATAGTATCCGCCCGCCGTATTGCGCCAAACCGCCCCGCGCAAATCACAACAACACAAAAAAGCACCGTTCGTTGGAACGGTGCATTATGCTTATTTTTTCTATTGTGCTTACTTGACCCGCACGGCGCGAGCAGCGGTGTAGCTGCCGTAGTAGCGGGTGTTGCCTACGGTAGTGTAGGGGCGCAGGCGCACATAATAGGTGCGGCCGCCCTTGGCGGTTTTAATATTTCCGGTGGCCTTGCCGCTGCTTACATACAGGGTCTTTTTGTCGCCGGAAAAGTTCTTCTTGGTGGAGTATTGCACTGCGTAGCCGTTGCATTTCACTTTGTTCCAGTGCACGGTAATTTGCTGCTTTTTGGCGGATTTGGCGGCGGTGCATTTGGTGGCAGTGGGGCGGGTGGTGGTCGCCAGTTGGGTGCCCTTGGCGCCTTCCTTGGTCTTGGAGTCTACCGTGTAGGGCGCCACATAAAAATAGTATTTGGTGCCCGGCTTGGCGCCGCTGCCCTTGAACACAAAGCTGCGGGCGGTGGTGGTGGCCAAGCGCTTCGTCTGCTTCTTGGCGGCAATATATTGGTACACCACATAGCCGTCGGCGCCGGGCTTTTTGTTCCACTCCAGGGTAATGGAGCCGGTGGCGGTCTTTTTCGTTTTCAGCCCGGTGACGGTGCCCGGCAGGGCGTGCTTGGCGTTCACCTTGGAATAGGGACCCCGGTAAGCGGTGTTGCCCCGATAAGCCGCCACCTGCACCTCGTACAGCTGGGTGTCTGTTAAATCAGTCAGATCCACGCGGGTGGTGCTTACTGCCTTGTCAAAGCCTTTGCCGGTGGTGCGGTTGATGACCTTCACCAAGTAGGCGTTGGCGCCGGGGGTGGCGTTCCAAATGTAGGTGAGCCGTGTTTTGCTGCGGCTCTCCAGGGTCAGACCGGTGACCTTGGCAGGCAGAATCTTAAAGCGATAGTACCACCGCCGCCCGGTGTAAGTACCCAGCCCCTGGGCGGTAATGGTGGCCATGCCCACCGCTTTGTTATTGATATAGGTCAGGGTGTAATCCTTGTCCGCTTTCAGCGGTTGGCCGTCCTCGCCGGTGACGGTGGGGGCGGGCGTGATGGCTTTGCCGGTGTAGGTCTTGCTTTTCAGCAGGGTGGCAGAGCCGGGCAAACTGTTTTTATTGCCATACAGAAAGTCCATATCCGTGTGGCCGTTGACCCCGGCCACCTTGCCGTTGTCTGCGTACTGCCACATCAGGTAATCGCCGTCGTATTTGCAGGTTTTGGAGCCGTATTCCGCCACCCACAGGGCGTAGCGGCCCCGGGTCTCCTGCTCAATGTAGTCCAGCAGCGGGCTGCGGCTCATATACAGCCCCGGGGTGTGCCCGGCAGCGGCAATGATGCTGCAAAAGTGCTCTACCAGCTGGGTACAAAAGGCCTTGCCCTTGTTCAGCTGGCTGCTCTCCTCTAAGTCATAAAACACCGGCAGATCCAGGGTGCGGCTGCCCAGTACTTGTAGGCACAGGCGCGCCTCTTTTTCCACATCCGCCACGCTCTTGGCATAAGAATACCAGTAAATACCCACCGGCAGCCCGGCGGCAGTGGCGTTCTTAAAGTTGGTGGCAAAGTAGGCGTCCTCCTGGCTGGCGTTCTTGCCGTACCCGGCGCGTAGAATGGCAAAGTCAATGCCGTCGTTTTTTATCTTTTTCCAGTTCACCTTTTCTTGCCAAGCGGAAATATCTACACCGTTTAGCACCTCCAGCTTGTTAAATCGGGCGTTGTGGGTGTAGCTTTTGCCGGTGTATTTGGATCTCATGGTGGCGGCCTGGGCTGCGCCCGCCGTAGGCAGCAGCGCTGTTAAGGCCACCAGCACCGCCAGCAGTACGGCGGTGACAGAAAAGAATCTCTTTTTGCTTTTTGCATTAAGGAACCTCCCAAATACCAGCGGTTCAGGTCAATGTACTTGCTGCCGTTGCCTTTGATCTTACCGATTTTGGAATATTGCCAAATATCAAAATCCCCCTGGTGTAGGTGACGGCGCTGTTGTAGTCCGCCACCCAGCGCAGAGTGCCCTTGGGCAGGGAGGTGGCGTCGAATTTAGAAATGTAAAAGTGTGAGTTGGCGTACACCCCGGCGGTGTAGCCGTCGGCGGTCACGGTGTCGCAAAAGGCGGTGAGCAGCCGGGTGGTGTCCTTTTTGCTCACATTGGCGTCATACAGCCGACCGGCGTGCTCTCCGGCAGCGTTGTAGCCGTATTCATAGTCTATGATCAGCGGCAGCTCCACTTTGGCAAAGCGCACAGCTTCCAGCACAAAGCGGGCTTCCTCTTGGGCTTCTTCCTCCGTGGTGGCTTGAGAGAAGAAATATACACCCACCGGCACCCCGGGCCTTGCGGGCAGCTTTTAAGTTCTCTTTTTGCCATTTTGTCTGCATGGAGCGCACCGTCGGTGTAGCCTCGGTAGCCTACCCGGATAAAGGCAAATTTGGCGCTTTTTGCCAGGGTAGTCCAGTCCACGGTGCCGTTGTGTTCGGAGATGTCTACCCCCCCCTCCACAAAGGGGGCGTCGGTGCCAAAGTCATAGGTTACCCGCTGATGGCGGTTCCCCAGTGCCAGCACGGTGGCAGCCAGCGCACCCACGATCACCAGCGCCAGCGCCGCCTGCACCCACCGGTTGGCAAACAGAGATTGGCCGTTGGTTTTGCGCCGCCCCTTGCGCCGGGCAGTGCCGGCGGGCTTTTTGCGGGTGGTCTTTTTTACGGGTGCTTGTCCGCCGTGGGGTTGACCGACTGCGGGTATTCTTTTTGCAGGTTTTTTCCGTTCGTTTGCCATGCTTTGCTCCGCTTTACCTGTAAATGATCCTTTTAATAGTAATACAAAGCAGGGAGCGGGTCAAGGGCAGCGGGCTAAAATTTACAATTCCCCCGGTATTCCACTGTTGTGGTAATTTAAAGCGCTTTCTTGACAAGTGATTCCGGGCAGTATAATATAATAGGTATCACAGTATAGAAATCAGGTAAAGCCCATGCAGAATTTTGATAAAATGGATCATATGCACTTTATTCGCAAGCTGCCCATTCCTCAGGAGCTGAAAAAGAGATGCCCCTGACTCCGGAGCTGGCTGCCTACAAGGACAAGCGGGATCAGGAGATCGCCGCCATTATCCGCAGCGAGAGCGACAAGCTGCTGTTGGTGATCGGCCCTTGTTCGGCGGATCGGGAGGATGCGGTGATTGACTATATCCACCGCCTGGCAGAGGTGCAAAAGCAGGTGGCGGACAAAATCTTGATCGTTCCCCGCATTTATACCGGCAAGCCCCGCACCACCGGCATGCCGGATACAAGGGTATGCTCCACCAGCCGGACCCGGGCAAAAAGCCGGATATGTACGAGGGTATTCGCGCCATTCGCCATATTCACCTGCGTGCCTTGCAGGAGACCGGGCTGTCTTGTGCAGACGAGATGCTGTACCCGGAGAATCACCGGTATTTAAGCGACCTGCTGGGCTATGTGGCCGTCGGTGCCCGCAGCGTAGAGAACCAGGAGCACCGGCTGATCTCCAGTGGACTGGATATTCCTGTGGGTATGAAGAATCCCATGAGCGGGGATCTGTCTGTGATGATCAATGCCATTAAGGCCGCCCACGGCGATCATTCCTTTATTTATCGCGGCTGGGAGGTAGAGAGCCAGGGCAACCCCTTGTCCCACGCCATTTTGCGGGGCAGTGTGGACCGCCACGGCATCAACCACGCCAATTATCATTACGAGAATTTGCGTATTCTCCATGATCTGTATGTGGAGAGCGGCATTGCCAACCCGGCGGTGCTTATTGACACCAACCACTCCAATTCCTCAAGCAGTACCTGCAACAGGTGCGTATTGCCAATGAGGTGCTCCACTCCATGCGCCACTCGGCGGATATACGCCGACTGGTAAAGGGCTTTATGATTGAGTCTTACATTGAGGATGGCGCCCAAAAGTGGGAGGACGGCATTTACGGCAAGTCCATCACCGACCCTTGCCTGGGTTGGGACAAGACCCGGGACCTGATTTTCTCCTTGGCGGACCAGTTGTAAACGGAAAAGTATATACTGCGCCCCGGCAGATCGTTTTCGGTCCCGCCGGGGCATTTATTTTTCCAACCCCTGTCCGTTATTGCGATTTTGGGCATTTTTTTGTTCCGACGGTGTTGACAAATGGCGCAAAAGTGCTATATTGGTAGTACAAATTCAACAGTCAAATGCAACGAACAGGACAGGACGAACCGCATCACCGCTTACAGAAAGCCGCCGGTTGTGGAAGACGGCAGCAAGGCGCGGTCCTCGTTATCCCCTGCAAGCAGCACCTGTGAGCGGCCCTCGGGCTTCGTAATCGGTGCCGGTACTCCCCGTTATCGGAGCGTGCTATCCGCCTTGGCGGGCAGCGCATGAGCGGTCGGCAGCTTTGCCGGCAAGCAGAGTGGTAACGCGTGGGTTTCTGATTTTTACCTTCGTCTTTGCACAGCAGCATTGGCTGTGCCGGGGCGAAGGTTTTTTGTTTTTTGTATTTGACTGGGAAAAGAAGAATGAAAGGAGTCTTTCAAATGAACACATTGGTTATTGTACTGATTGCCATTGTTGTGCTGGGTGCGGGCTATGTGCTGTATGGTCGCCATATTGCCAAGTCCTGGGGCATTGATCCCAAGGCAGAGACCCCCGCAGTGAAGTACAACGACGGCAAAGACTTTGTACCGACCAACGGCTGGACGGTGTTCAGCCATCAATTTTCCTCTATCGCAGGTGCAGGCCCTGTTACCGGCAGCCATTCAGGCGGCGGTCTTTGGCTGGGACCGGTGCTGCTGTGGATCCTGATCGGCGGCGTTTTCTTCGGTGCCGTTACGGACTTCGGCGCCCTGTACGCTTCTGTGAAGAACGAGGGCAAGAGCATGGGTATGCTCATTGAAAAGTACATCGGCAAGCTGGGCCGCAAATTGTTTACCATCTTTTGCTGGCTGTTCTCCGTGCTGATCATCGCCGTATTTGCGGATATGGTTACAGGCACATTCTCTGCTTTTGATGCGGAGACTCTGCAAAAGCTGCCGACTGCCGGGGTCAACGGCTCCGCCGGTATGGTGTCTATTATGTTTATGGTGTTTGCCGTGGTGTTCGGCCTGATCCAGAAGAAGTAACCTGACCGGGTGGAAAGAGTTTGTTGTGGGCGTTGTCTTTATTGTTGCGTCCTTTGCCGTCGGCATTAAAGTGCCCATCATCATGGGCAAGACCCAATGGGCTGCCGTGGTGTTCGCTTATATTTTCCTGGCGGCCATTATGCCCATTTGGCTGATGAAGCAGCCTCGGGATTATATGACCACCATTATGTTTGTGTGCATGATCGCCGGTGCCATCATCGGTTTGGTCATCGGCCACCCCACCATGGAGCTGCCTGCCTTTACCGGGTTTAATAACGAGAAGCTGGGCACCATGTTCCCCATTCTGTTTGTGACCGTGGCCTGCGGCGCTGTGTCCGGGTTCCATAGCCTGGTGTCCTCCGGCACTTCGTCTAAGACCATCGCCAATGAGAAGGATATGCTGAAAGTGGGCTACGGCGCCATGATTTTGGAGAGCGTGCTGGCTGTATTGGCGCTGTGCGTGGCCGGTGCCGCCGCCAAGAACGGCGTGGCTGCCGAAGGCACCCCGTTCCAGATCTTCTCCCGCGGCGTTGCCGGGTTCTTTGAGAAAATGGGCGTGCCGGTACAGGTAGCCACCGTGTTTATGACCATGTGTGTCCGCTTTGGCGCTGACCACGCTGGACGCTGTGGCTCGGATCGGTAAAATGTCTTTCCAGGAGATCTTCAGCGTAGATGATATGCAGCACGCAGCTCTGTGGCGCAAGGTGGTGTGCAATCCGTATTTTGCTACCATCATTACCCTGCTTTGCGGCTATGTGCTCACCAAGGTGGGCTACCAGCAGATTTGGCCTCTGTTTGGCTCTGCCAACCAGTTGCTCAGCGCACTGGTGCTGATTACGCTGTGCGTGTTCCTGAAGGTTACAGGCAGAAAGAACAAGATCCTGTTCCCGCCTATGATCATTATGCTGTGCGTTACCTTTACTGCATTGGTGCAGCGGCTGATCGCCATGATCAAGGCCATTCAGCAGGCTGCCGCAGTGGAGATCCCTGCCGGACAGACCAGCTGGGGCGCTGTGTTTATTGCCAACGGTTTGCAGCTGATCATCGCCGTGCTGCTGATTGTACTTGGCTTGACCATTGTGGTCAACAGTGCCAAGAGCTATGTGAAGAGCAAAAAAGGCAGCGAGACCGAAGAGGTCGCCAAGGCATAACGGCGTGCGTATAATATCGGTATCAACCATGAACCGTCTGCGTATTTCTGCGCAGGCGGTTTTGTGTTTGTATTTGGCCCCTGCAATAAGGGGAGGCAAATCGCAACCGATTTTCCTAAAATATGGAGCATATTCCGATCCATGACGGTACAGATTTTCAAATGTGCCAAATAAAGAACCGGAAAGTTGTCAAATGCGTGGCTGCGTGCTATAATACTGAACGCAAAACAAAACCAAATCTGGAAAAGGGGATTTTTCATGTCTGACAAAACGGAAAAAAAGTACATGAAGAAGTCAGAGATCGTTACCTTTGGTATCGGTCTGTTCGGCGTGGCTCTGATGACCGGCTGGATGCCGGACTACACCGCTACCTTCTTCGCTGACTTCGCGTTCAAAGGCAAGGGATTTGACTCCGCCACCATGGCAAATGCCATCTCTATGGTGTTCTTGGTGGCCGGTATCATTGGCGCCGTGTGCGAGCTGGTGATCGGCTATTTGGTGGATAACACCCGCACCAAGCTGGGCAAGGTAAAGCCCTGGGTGGGCTTCGGCGTGGTGCCGCTGGCCGTGGTGGCTATGCTGGTATTCATTGCACCCAACACCTCCAACCAAACCTTGGCGATCGTGTGGATGTTTGTGATCTACTCGTTGTATACCGCCTTCAGCTGTGCGGTAGAAAGCCCGTCTAACTGCTTCGGCTCCCTGTGCTCGCCCAATCCGGCAGAGCGCTCCACCGCCATCTCCATCGCTTCGTTCCTGCGCAGCGTGGGCCAGTCCGGCGGTATGGTCGTCGTGATGGTGGTGGGCCTGGTAATGAAGGCCTTGATGGGCAAACAGCAATATAAGAACGCCGAGGGCCAGGGCCTTGACCTGGTGATCTCCACGGCGGTGTGCGCCCTGGGTCTGATCCTCTTTGTGATGATCTTCTTTACCAATAACAAAGAGCGTGTGCCTTTCACGCAGGAGAAGGTGAGCCTGAAAGACGCCGTTAAGGTGGTCTTTACATACAAAAACCTGCTGATGGTGTCCTTGACCAAGCTGTGCGGCTTTGGCCGCGGCGTGTACTAAGACCGTGTCTTTGTACATTGCCATTTACCTGCTGGGCTCTAAGGACCTGAAGCTGGCGCTGCTGCTGCCCATGGGTATCGGTACCGCTGTGGGCACCCTGCTGGTGAACTTTGTGCTGAAGAAGTTCTCCACCAAAAAGACCTTTATTCTTTTCTGCGTGTACGGTGCGTCTTCCATGGCAATCCTGTTCCTGGTGTCTAAGGGTATCGGCTTTAACAGCACCCTGATTGTGCCGTTCCTGATCTTGAACTTCTTCTGCGGTTTGCAGCACGGCAACACCAATGTAACCCCCAATATTATGATCGCCGACTGCGTAGACGAGATCGAGTGGAAAACCGGCCAGCGCAAGGACGGTCTGGCGTATGCCGGTTACGGCTTGTTCTCCAAGATTGCTTCCGCCTTCACCAAGGCGCTGGGTCCCTGGCTGCTGTACACCTGGTCCGGCTATGCCGTATCTCGTGACGCCAATGTGGCTTATGCCGCCCAGACGGATTCTACTTTGAACAAGATCTTAATGATCTACACCATCATTCCCGCCGTGTTCGTTGTGCTCCAGGCGGTGCCCATCTTCTTCTACGATATGGTCGGTGAGAAGAAGGCGCGCATTACCCGCGAGCTGATGGAGCGCCGTGAGGCCGCCGGTTTGGTTGCCGGTGAGGGCGAAGAGACTGCCGATGCGGCAGCAGCCGAGTAAGGGGGCGACGAGAATGGCAAAACAGGAAAAGACTTTTAATACCAAGTTGTATGCGCTGGTAGTATTTTTGTTGGTTGCAGCCATTTTGGCTGTGTCCACCGTGGCCACCTTTAGCAGCAAGTATATTGCATTTAAGCCGGAGAAGGTCGCTCAGGCGTATGCGGATACCATTGTGCAGACCGGTGACGGCTACAATGCCAACAAGTATGCGCTGGTGAGCAAAAGCGAGAAATACGGCGATTTTATCCGCAAGTTTTATATGTACCCGGTGATCTATAAGGACGCCGGTTACAAGCCCGGCGATGATACCAAGAACTTAAAGGGCTTGAACGACGACAGCTACAAGTCCGATAAGACCAAGAACGACGACGGTACGCTTACCGGCCAGGTGACCGCGGCCATGTATCCCTATTATGTGGAGCTGCTGGGTCAGTACGGCTGGGACGATGCAGACGCTATGTTCACCAATTACTTTGCCAAGTACCAGCAGGTGCGGGGGCAGGTATTCGGTGATTCGTACCTGGATGACGAGGGTATGTTCACCGCGCTGGAGGCCAATGTAAAGACCTACGGCGAGAGTCTGACCGGTACGGAAGAGACCTACGACAAGAACACCAAGGTCAAGCTGACGGATAAGACCATCGGCGCTTATCAAAAGGCGCTGGGCGAGGATTACAAGCTGACCACCACCGTGACCGATGTGCAGTCGGTGGAGGATGTAAAGGCTTATACCGCCAAGATGAATACCCAGCTGCTGGCGAATTATGAAGTCAGCGCCGACGACATCGGTGCTGTTTCCATCTGCACCGTGCAGGTAACGGACGCTAAGGGTACCCAGTTGGCCACCTGCAACCTGACCGTGGTGCAGATCGGCCATACCTGGTATGTAGACAATACCACCGCAGATACCTCTGCGTTGTATCAAATCGGCAAATGATCTTTCGCTTGCCGTAAGAGAGGGAACCGCCCGGACCGTAAGGCCCGGGCGGTTTTTTGTGTGCGAAGGATAAGATCCGTTTGGCTTTTATTTTTTTTTGTAGGGGGCTTGCACGCCCTGCCATTCGCCGCCGGTTTCCATCCTGAAAAAACGTCATATTCTTTTGCAACCTACTATGCAGGCATGGAAAAATATGGTATAATTCTTGCGAGACAGTGTGCATTATCCGTCAGTTGTCTGCCGGTGCTGGGGATCAAAAAATCGTGGAGCATTTCTTTGATCTGATGGAGGAGAGCATCGGCCTGTTGATCGGGGAAGCGTAAGGCATTCACAGAATCGGTTTGGATTTATTATTCTTTACAAAAAATAAGGCCCCTGCCATTGCAGGGGCTTTGTGCGTATCAATCATCGTGTGGATTACCGTATTTTGCGCAGCTGCGCGGTGAGTACGGCAGTCAGCTTTTCCCGGTCAAAGGCGGGCAGCGGCCCAGAATCACATCAATACAGCCGCCTACGGCGTAGATCACATTGGTTACCTGGTGATAATTTTTCTCCATAGTGAAGTTGTTGTGGGAGCAAATAGCCTCGGTCATCTGCTGTTTGAGCATGCGCAGGGCGGGAGCGCACATACGGCTGTTTTTGAATTTGGTCAGCCGCTCAATGTTGTTGTTGCGCTCAATTTCATTGAGCATACTGTTAATTATATCCGTGGGGTCCCGCTGGATTTGATCGTAGTTGATGCCCTTGGCGATCTCCACAATGCCGTTGGTGATGGTCTCAAAGCAGAATTGAATGCACGCGCCCATGCTCTTAAAGTGCAGATAAAAGGTGCTTTTGTTAATGTCTGCTTTTTTGCACAGCTCCAATACGGTGATCTTGTCCGTTTCTTTTTCAATCATCAGCGCGATCATAGCGTTAAAGACCGCCGCTTTGGTGCGCTTTACCCGTCTGTCCATTTTTTAGAAAAACCCCCCTCGAATCGCTTTGTAATGGACACCTGTCCAATAGCAAATACTATGATAACATAAATGAAAGAAAGGTTGCAAGCAACTTCACGGAATTTGTAGGAAGTGCTGGAAAACGCCATGAAAACTTGTGCAAAAACACGAAAAATTGTTCCGCTGGTACTGGCGCTTTTGCTGCTTTTTGGCGGTTGCAGTGCGGTCAACAGGGCTGCAGTCTTTGGTACAAACGGCAACGAGACTACCCGGCGGCAGGATGTGTTGACGGTGGAATTTTTGGATGTAGGTCAGGCCAATGCGGCGCTGCTCACCTGCGGGGGTAAGAGTCTGCTCATCGACGGCGGCAATGTGGCAGACGGCGCCAAGGTCACGCGTGCGGTGCAGGTGGCAACGGACCGGCTGGACTATGTGGTGAATACCCATGGCCATGAGGACCATGTGGGCGGCCTGGCCGCTGTGGTGGATGCGGTGCCGGTGGGTCATGCCATTGTCAGCCCGGTGACGGCAGACAGCGACGTTTACCAAGATTTTTTAGATGCGCTGGCGGATCGAGGTGTGACTCCGGTGGCCGGGCAGGCGGGTATGCAGTTTCCTTTGGGGGAGGCGAAGTGTACCGTGCTGGGCCCCGCCGCTGCCGGCAGCGATCTGAACAACAGCAGCCTGGTGCTGCAAGTGCGCTTTGGCGGCGCGACTTTTCTCTTTATGGGTGACGCCGGGGCAGAGGAGGAGCGCAGCTTGATCCAAAGCGGTGCAGATGTAAGTTGTGATGTGTTGGCGGTGGGTCACCACGGCAGCGGCTCTGCCACCGGCTATGTGTTTCTGCGCCAGGCATTGCCCAAGTATGCGGTGATCTCCGTGGGCGCGGGCAACCGTTATGGCCACCCGGCAGAGAGCACGCTTTCCCGCCTGCGGGATGCCGGGTGTACTGTCTATCGCACGGATCAAAGCGGCACAATCACTGTAGTGACGGATAAAAACGGAAAAATCCGCTGTCCTGCATAAAAAAATGTTGTATTCTTTGGTTTTTTCAGCTATAATAAATACAGAATTTTACATATTGGAGGAATTTTACCTATGTATTGTTGGTTAGACGGCAAAACTGTTGTTGTAACCGGCGCTTCCGGCGGTATGGGCGCAGGCATTGCGGCTACCTTGATCAAGAAGCACGGCTGCACGGTGATCGGCGTGGCTCGGTCAGAACCCAAGATGCTCAAATTCATTGAGGAGCTTGGCCCCACTTATGCCCAGCAGTTCTCTTACAAGCTGTTTGATGTGTCTGTTAAGGAGAATTGGGAGAACTTCTATAACGAGCTGGTAGAGGAAGGCGTGCAGGTGGATGTGCTGGTCAACAACGCCGGTATTCTGCCTAAGTTTAAGCGCTTTGACCGCTACAGTGATGAAGAGATTGAGCGTGCCATTAACATCAATTTCTACAGCTGCGTGTATTCCGTTAAGACATTTCTGCCCATGCTGCTGCAGAGCACGGACCCGGGCATTGTTAACATTGACTCTTCCGCCGCGCTGATGAGCCTGGCCGGTACTTCCATGTACAGCGCTTCCAAGGCTGCACTGAAGGGCTTTACCGAGGCTCTGCGTGAGGAATTCCGTGGCAAGTGCTATGTGGGTCTGGTTTGCCCCGGCTTTACCAAGACGGATATTTTCCGCGGCCAGTCCAACGCAGGCGGCAAGGGCGAGAAGGTCATCAATATGATCTCTACCGATTGCGACCTGATGGTGAAGATGATCATGTTCGGTATAGAGCACAAGCAGGCACTGCAGATCCACGGTGTGGATGCCCACGCCATGAGCGTGTTTGGCAAGCTGCTGCCGGTGAACGGCTCTCGCCTGTTCAGCGCTGTGATGAAAGCGGCGGACATTGACCTGTTTAAGGAAGTTTTTAAGGACGACGCCGAGCTGGCGGAGTAAATTCTAAGCATTTAAGGGACGCAGCCGTTTCAATGAGGGAATGGCTTTGCGCCCCTTTCTGCTTTTTTTTTTTTGCAATAAAAATGAGGGGTTTTTATGTCAGATGCTGTAACGGCAACGAAAAAAGGTATATGAATTTTAAGGAGATTGCGGCGTACTCCCTGGGACTGTTCGGGTTCCAGGCCATCGTAGGCTTGCTAAACTCCTACCAGGCCGAGTTTGACGGCTCCATTTTGGGTGCCAATGTGTCTGTGGTGGCCATTTTAATTTTGGTGGCCAAGATCGTGTCTGCTGTGGCGGACCCGGTGGTGGGCAACCTGATCGACCGGTCCAAAAGCAAGCGGGGCAAGTTCAAATCTATGATCCTGTACTCTCTGGTGCCGCTGCTGGTGATGACCGCTGTGGTGTTTGTGAAAGTGCCGTTTTCCGGCACCGGGCTGTATGTGTGGATCTTCCTCACCTACTTGGTTTGGTCCATTGCCATGACCATGGGCGATGTACCCTCGCAGGGAATCGCTTCTGTGCTGACCCCGGATCCCACGGAGCGCACCAATGTGGTGTCCATTTCCAATACCTTTAAGCAGATCGGCTTTTCTGCCTGCGTGGTGATTGTGCCGATTGCCTGCCTGATCATTCCCGGCGGGTCCAAGGTGTTCGTTAAGTCCGGCGAGACAGATACGCCTATGATTGCTTCCGAGTTCTTCTGGACCGCAGTGCTCACCGCCATCTTTGGTTGTGTGCTCTTTGCCCTGATTCCGCTGCTTAATAAGGGCGGCGTCCTACCAGGCCGGCGAAAAGACCACTTTTAAGGATATGATGGGCGCGCTGAAGAACAATAAACCCTTAATGCTGGTGATTATTTCTTACTTCCTGGGCTTTGGCCGTCAGATGGCTATGGGTATTCAGGTACAGGCCGCAACGGTGATCCTGGGCAGCCAAAACTTGGTGGCTGTTTTGGGTATCGTTACCGCCGTGGGTTATGATCAGTATGGCGCTGTGCCCCCTGCTGATTAAGAAGCTGGATGAGCGCAAGGCGTACATTCTTCTGTCTGTTTACGGCTTTGCCGCTTCCATTTTCTCCTTTGTGATCGGCCATTTCTGGTTCCAGTCACCGGACAATATGGTGCTCACCGTGCTGTTTTATGCCTCTCTGTTCCTGATCGGCTTGCAGTTCGGCGCCGTCACCTTAATGCCCATGATCATGACCGCCGATTGCGTGGATTATTACGAGTATGAGACCGGCAAGCGGATGGAGGGCGCCGCCTATTCCATCCTGACCTTGACCATTAAGGTGTGTCTGGCACTGGGCACCGCCGTGGGTCTGATCTTTGTGCAGGTGTCCGGTTATTATGACGCTTTGGGTGCCGGTACTTTCACCACCAAGACGAAGGACATTATCTTTTTTGCTTATACCGCCTTGCCGGGCGTGCTGGCACTGCTGTCCATCTTCCCCATGTTTAAGTACGACATTGTGGGCGAGAAGAAGGCGCAGATCTCTGCCGCCCTGTCCCAGCGCCGCGCCGGTAAAGAATAAGCGCCTGAAAATAGATACAATATGTATATATATGGAAAAGCGACTTCCCTCGGGAGGTCGCTTTTTTGTGTGGTGTTCAGCGGGTTTAAATATGTGTGCATATCGGTGTGTAAGATGATGGTATACACGTCAGAGACGGCGGATAGTATCCGCCAGCTTTGTAGTGCAACGTGATTTTCCACATTTATTTTTTGCTATTTTTGGCCTGGTTACGCGAAATCTTGGCGGCTCAGAAAAAATTTCTTATTTTTTCCGACATTACCTATTGACATAGTAGGCATTATGGTGTATAGTTAAGTCAATCCAACGGGGAGACCCGAAGAAATCAGGAGACCGCTATGAACCGGTTATTTCCCACTTTGTTAAGACAAAATTTCCGATTTGGACGAATGAGCCGATGTATGTGACCCAATCGTAACCTACATTTTATCATTTGAACTTGAAAGGAATTTGAATTATGAGCAAGAAATACGCATTTGAGACTTTGCAGCTGCATGTTGGCCAGGAGCAGGCGGATCCCGCTACCGACTCCAGAGCCGTACCGATTTATCAAACCACTTCTTATGTATTCCATAACAGCGACCATGCCCAGGCCCGTTTTGGCCTGGCAGACGCCGGCAACATTTACGGCCGTCTGACCAACTCCACCCAGGATGTGTTTGAAAAGCGCATTGCCGCTTTAGAGGGCGGCGTAGCCGGTTTGGCTACCGCCAGCGGTGCGGCTGCTTTGGCTTACACCTTCCAGGCACTGGCCAAGGCCGGTGACCATATTGTCAGCGCCAAGACCATTTACGGCGGCACTTACAACTACCTGGAGCACACCTTCCCGGAGCACGGGGTCAAGACGACTTTTGTTGACCCGGACGATCTGCAAAATTTTGAGGATGCCATTCAGGACAACACCAAGCTGATCTTCTTTGAGACCCTGGGCAACCCCAATTCTAACTTGGTGGATATTGAGGCCCTGGCCAAGATCGCCCACAAGCACGGCATTCCGCTGGTGGCGGACAGCACCTTTGCAACGCCCTATCTGCTGCGCCCCATTGAGTACGGCGTAGACATTGTGGTCCACAGCGCCACCAAGTTCATCGGCGGTCACGGCACCACCCTGGGCGGCGTGATTGTAGACAGCGGCAAGTTCGATTGGGAAAAGAGCGGCAAGTTCCCGCAGCTCACCGAACCCAACGCCAGCTACCACGGCATCAGCTTTGTGCAGGCTGCCGGCCCGGCTGCGTTTGCCACTTATATCCGCGCGATTCTGCTGCGCGATACCGGCGCTGCTATTTCTCCCTTTAACGCATTCCTGTTGCTTCAGGGCGTAGAGACCCTGTCCCTGCGTGTGGAGCGCCACGTGGAGAACACCAAGAAGGTGCTGGAGTACCTGCAAAATCACCCGCTGGTCGAGCATGTGAACCATCCGTCCTTGGATCCCAAATATCAGGATCTGTACAATAAATATTTCCCGAGCGGCGCCGGTTCCATCTTCACCTTTGACATCAAGGGCGGCGAAAAAGAGGCAAAGGCCTTTATCGACGCGCTGGAGATCTTCTCTCTGCTGGCCAATGTGGCAGATGTAAAGTCCCTGGTGATCCACCCCAAGACCACCACCCACTCTCAGCTGTCTGAGCAGGAGTTCAACGAGCAGAAGATTTTTGACAACACCATCCGTCTTTCTATCGGTACAGAGAACATCAACGACATTATCGCCGATCTGGAGCAGGGATTTGACGCTGTAAAAGCGCTGAACGCCTAATTTGACCGACAATTTCATTTGAATTTGACAAGGAGTTATTATCATGGCAATTTATAAATCTATCCTGGACCTGGTTGGCGGCACCCCGCTGGTGGAGCTGACCCAGTTTGAAAAAGAGAACGACCTGAAAGCAACTGTTTTGGCGAAGCTGGAGTATTTTAACCCGGCCGGTTCCGTGAAGGACCGTATTGCTAAGGCCATTGTAGAGGACGCAGAAAAGTCCGGCAAGTTGCAGCCCGGCGGCACCATTATTGAGCCCACCTCCGGCAACACCGGCATCGGTCTGGCAGCCGTTGCTGCGGCCAAAAAATATCGCCTGATCATCACCATGCCGGAGACCATGAGCGTGGAGCGCCGCAACCTGATGAAAGCCTATGGCGCAGAGCTGGTGCTCACCGAGGGCGCCAAGGGCATGAAGGGCGCCATCGCCAAGGCAGAGGAGCTGCACGAGCAGATCCCCGGCTCTATCATCGCCGGTCAGTTTGTAAACCCGGTGAACCCGGCCACCCATAAGGCCACCACTGGCCCGGAGATCTGGAAGGACACCGAGGGCAAGGTTGACATCTTTGTGGCAGGCGTAGGCACCGGCGGTACGGTGTCCGGCGTGGGCGCGTACCTGAAGAGCCAAAACCCCAATGTAAAGGTGGTTGCCGTAGAACCTGCTTCCTCCCCGGTGCTGTCCACCGGCCAGGGCGGCGCCCATAAGATCCAGGGTATCGGCGCCGGCTTTGTTCCGGATACGCTGGATACCAAGATTTACGACGAGATCATTACCGTCACCAATGAAGATGCTTTTGCCACCGGCAAGCGCCTGGCCAAGTCTGACGCGGTGCTCACCGGTATCAGCTCCGGTGCAGCCGTTTGGGCGGCCGAGCAGCTGGCCAAGCGCCCGGAGAACGCAGGCAAGACCATCGTAGCCTTGCTGCCGGATACCGGTGACCGCTACCTGTCCACCCCGCTGTTCCAGGACTGATTTTAGCCCCCAAAGAATACCACCGCCCCGGCGTGAGCCAAAGCGGTGGTGTTTTTCTTTGCGTATGCATAAGTGCGGATGGAGCAGCCACAGTTGCCCGTCCAATCACCCGCTTGACAAACCCTGCCGGATATATTAAAATAACACAAGTGCCGTGATCGGCTTGTGTTAGCCGTATGGCGGGCGGACAAAGCAGGGAAGCACGGAAAATTTTAAGAAAAAAGCAAAATAAAAAATCGGGGTGTAGCGCAGTTGGTAGCGCGCCTGCTTTGGGTGACGAAGGCGACCGCTGCCGGTGGCAGATGCAGGGAGCCTGAGGAAGCGCAGCAAAACAGAGCGCATGGCGTTGCATAGCGGCGCCATGGGCGACAATTTTGCAAGAGGGCGGACAAAGCAGGGAAACACGGAAAATTTTAAGAAAAAAGCAAAATAAAAAATCGGGGTGTAGCGCAGTTGGTAGCGCGCCTGCTTTGGGAGCAGGATGCCGCAGGTTCGAATCCTGTCACTCCGACCAAAAAGGACGGCTTTTTAGCCGTCCTTTATTTCTTTTTGTTTCCATTTTTGGCTTAAATAAGCCAAATTTCCGCTTGTGTAAAAAATAAGAGAAAATAAAAAACTTTTGGCGTTGCAGTACTCGTTGCAGTACTTGGTAATGCGAGGTATAAAAAAGACCGGGCAGTTACTGAACTACCCGGCCTTTTTTACATCAGCATTGTTGATATTGGAATTATGCGGATAATGTCACCATTTTTGGCTTTAATGCCAACAGAAAGTTGTTTGTAACGCAGTCCATCATCCACTAAAATAGCTTCGATGATCACATAGTCCGCAGTTTCAACCAAATCCTTAGTATCTTCCACAATCATTCTTCATTCCTCCTTTATTTTTCGTTATACTACAAGGAGGCAGTGCTTGTCAATACCTTTCACCAAAAGCACATCACAAAAAAAGCCGGACAGTTACCTGCCCGGCTAATTTTTTTATTTTTTTTTGCAATTTTCTATCGACTTGTCACATTATATGTGATATACTATAGACAGTGAGAGACGGAAAGCGGATCTCACGAATACTGAGAAAGGACGGTATCTAAAATGACGGATCGACAGTTTAATCAATTCATCGAACTTGTCGTCCAGATCTTGAAAAAATGCAAGAGCCTGGACGACGCCATCAGCATTTTAGAAGCTCTGCGCTTCTAAAGAAAAAAGTAGATGGCGGGCGGCGACCCGCCATCTACGATCAGTATATCACAACAAATTGAAAATTACAAGCACAAATAAAGGAGAAGTTATGAAAACTACAAGGATTTTACAAAGAAATATATCGGCGGAAGCGACATTGCCTCTTTAACTGTACGCAGCGGCAGCACTGTATCTGCTCTCGACTTTGGCCAGGACGATGAATATATGGCATATGTCGTAGACGGCGACACTGCCATCCCTGATCATTACTATCTTGTTCTCGACCTGGAGCATTGGATCAACATTTATGATGACCGTGAGCTGACTTTCAGCGCTTCTGCGGATCATATCCGTGTTTACCGTGCTGGAGAGATGGGCTGCATTATTCAGTTGGACGGCAACGCCGATGTGAAAAAACTTGTTACCATTGACGAATTGTTATTCAAGTTGGAACAGGCCGCAAACAAATAACGCACCAACAGATGGCGCTGTATCATAAGGAGGATAACATGGCAATTCTGAACGACATGGGGCAGCAGGTGTCCTTTGAATGTACTGATCTGATCCAGGATGTGCGGGAGGATATACTGCACCTGCGCCGGGCCAAAAAAGTAAGCGTTGCTTGCAGGGTAAAGGCCGGGGTCAAGATTGTGTTTGACTACGCCCTTGATAAGGACGAGGAAAAGCGCATTCAACTGGCAGACGACGAATGGATGGAAGCAATGACCTTGGGACAGCTCCTTGCTTATGCGATCCGTCAAAACCGTTTGACTGTGTCTCCTGGTTCTTTTGATAGCGTCAGTGAACTATTTGACGCCAGCGGTATGCCGATGAGTAGTTTTGGCAGTTTCTTTGGCGTGCCGCCGCGCACTATGCAGGCTTGGATTTATGGTGATAATCCTTGTCCGCAGTATGTCATTGATTTAATGGCTTACAAATTGGAACACGAAAACAAAATTTAATAGCAAAGACCCGGTGGGATCACTCCCTGCCGGGTCTCTTTTCTTATGTCTTATGCTTTGACTACAAGTGCCGGATCTGCGGCAATATAGCCACCGTCCACCAGTTCGTAGAACGGCGTGGCCGTGCTTCTGTCAACAGCCCTTGCCGTTAGCACTTCGCCTGTCTTGACCAGCCGGAGCACATCCTCGTCTCCCAAGATCGGGCGGCTGTGGACCCTGACGGATCCTTGGAACACCACCTTGATCTGGAATGCCTTGTCCTTTTTGGCCGCCTTAGTGGCGGGTTTCTTTGCTTCTGCCATTTTGATCTCCTTTATTTAACAAACTTCTTGTTTCCGTCTTTTTCCCATACACACAGCCAGCCGGATGGGCAGCGCGCCCATAGGTTGCCGGTGCTGAGCCGCTTTGTCTCCAGCACGGTGATGGTGGTGCCTGCCCGAAACATAGCGTCTGCTTTTGACTTGCTACTGGTAGCGTGTCGCCGGCCGTCCGTGGTCAGGTCTTTGACCTTTTGCGGCCTGTGGCGGCACCTGCGCCCTTGTAGATCCCCCGCACCGCCGTGGTGATGTATGTGCCCGGCTTTACGGTAGGCTGCCTTGGGTGTTGCCCTGCGGTAGTTCACATCGCTTGCCGCATAGACAGTTTTGGCTTCCCTTTGCGTTCGTGAACAGCCAAATACCGCTGATGTCAGACGCAAGGGCGGCAGGCTGTACATACACTTCCCTGGCGTTCTTCACCTTGGTGTATTTTCGCCGGTTGGCAGTCATGGTAAACTTGCCATCATACCAGTACGGATCCAGCACGATCATGTTGCCGGACTTGTCAATTCCACCAATATAGATATAGTGGCCGCCGTTTGAGAACAGCTTCTTGCCGCCACCGCTGACGCATACAATGGCCTTGCCACCGGCTTTCAGGTGGGCTTTCAGATCAGCAACAGACTTGGCTCGCTTACTCACAATGGAATAATGCTTTTCCAGGTATGCAGCCACCGTATTCATGTTTGTGCCGTCTGCGGACCGTGCGCCCATCAGCAGGCACTTCTGCGTCCAAGCCGCTGTGTCTAAGCCGGTAAAGCCAAAGTTGTGCAGTACCATTAGGCTGGCGCACACCCCGCACCCGCTGGTGTAGATACAGCCGCTGTTTCCGTATTTGTAGGGGTGGGATTTGCTGGGGTATCTGATAGATTTGCACTTTTCGGTGGTCTGCCGGCAGTAATACAGCTTACTCATTGTTTACCGCCTCGCTCTCTGTCGTCTCCGTCCGTTCCAGCGTCAGGGTTTCGTCCGCCTTTAGTGCAGCCGTGGTAAAGCTGTTGTTCTTCCACCAGGCAACCAGGGAAGCCACCACGGCCACCACCGTTGACACAGCTGTGTACACCTCATCGTCACTGAACGGCAAGGGGTTCTTGCCAAAGGCATTGAGCAATACATTCAGCAGAGATACCGCCAACACGACGGTTCTTGCGATTGTTCCTGCTGTTACTTTCATTTTTTAGTCCTCCTTTTGTTGCGGCCCTCCGGGAGCGCGATAATCTCATTATAAAATCTGGTCATCATACCATTGCCGCCCAGGGCATGGTATGCGTCGTACACCTTGACCATTGCTTCTTTTGCATAGAGGGGGCAGTAGTGCCGCTCGGTATGCTTTTCGTGCTGCCGTATGATCTCTGCACGCAATATGGATTGCAAGCCGTTTTCAATGGCTATGTACCGGGCTGTGGTGACTTCGTCCATTGCTTTCTTGCTTTTTTTCTTTGCAATCAATGAAGCGATAACGGCAGACACGGCACTGCCTACCACCGTTGACACGGCAGCAGTCAGGGCGGCGGTGAGAAATGCGTCATACATCGGTCTCACCCCCTTGCAGGGCGTTGATCTCTGCCCGGTATGCTGCCCGCTGCCGGCGGATCGGTGCGTACTCATCCTCGGACAAGGCTTCCGTCCGTGTACTTCAAACACAGGTAGTCTGTTTCCGCCAGCTCAGCCTTAAGAAATGCAATGCGACTTTCTGTCTCTACATTCATTTTGCCACCCCCAATATCTCGATCTGAGTGCCCGCTCCGATCGTCTTGCCGTTGGTCGGGAACGACAGCGCTTTGATCGCGCCGTGGCCCTCAACATCTTTGAAGATGTTAAATGTGACCCCACTTGCGGCCCAGATAGCGCCACCAGTCATTAAGTTGGCTGCATTAAAACCGCTGGATATGTTACCCTTGTTGACCAGCACCCGCACCATATCTTCGGCGATCTCAATTTCTGCAACAACAAATGCACCCTTGGTCGTGGCCGTCTCGTACCGGAAAGCGTTAGGCAAAAACACTTACTTGTGTATGAGTTCATGTACACCGTCTGATCGCCTGCGGCGGAATTTGCAACGCTCCCGGCCACAGCCATACGCAGCCTTATCTTCTTACAGGGCTTAGCTAAGTCCCATCTTTGGTTCGCTGCAGTGTCAGCGTCAAAGGCCTTGGAAAACACAGGCTCCCATGTTTCGCCTGCGCCTGCCAACTCCTCTTTCACCTCGGCAAGGCCCGTCGTGGCGGCTGTGATCTCCTTGGCCAGGGCGTCAGTCAGCAGACCTTTTCCGATGATACTATCGGAGAAGTGCCAGGCTTTGAGCGCCTTGCTGCCGATCTTCAGTGTTGTCACCGCTCCTTCCTTTGATGTTATCTTGCTCCACTGCGCCGTAGCCGATTTTGGCACTCGTGATTGCCCTGTCTGCTATTTTGGCGCTCGTAATTGAATTCAGGCCGATGTTCCCAAGCGCCGCACCCTCTGCCAGGTGCTTTGCCTGCACGGTTGTCGCCTACATTGGATAGCACCGTCATATACTTCCAGGTGGCTTTTTCCGCCGTACCGGTGGTTGTACATTGGTACACCGTGCCGGTACTCAGGTTGAGATACAGGTCGCCGATGAATGCGGAGCTGATCCCGGAAGCCGGGTAGGTTGTTTCACTGCCCGCTGCACCATCAATGGCGGTGCCGGTGTGCCATTTGTTAAGTAGCACATCATCTGCGGATAGATCTGCGCCCGCTGCCGTGGACAGATCCCACTCTTCAACAGTCACATTCAGCATGGTGCCGTCGTTATAGTTGATGAATGAGGTGTCTGGCTTGCCGATGTATGCCAGTTTGATAATGTCACCCTCGCTGACTGCTGTAACGATTGGCCCTGTGATGTAGGTCTCATACTTAGCGGATCTTGTGCGTATACACCGCTCAATGCGTTTTGCCGTGCCGTCTGCCTTGACTATGTACAAGTCCATTTCACAGCTCGTTAGATCGGTGGACTCATACATATACGCCTGCCCTGTGATCCTCACTTTGCTTATGCCTTTACCTATTTTGACGCCGCCGGAGGACAGCGTGAGCGCTGTGCCGTATTGGCGCGCCGCCGATGTAAGGCTTAGGTACACCGGCGCCTCGTATGTTCCCTCAGCCGTCGGTGTGAATTTTGCGGCAAGGACCGCCTGGATGTGTGTGGTTTGCGCCTGTTTGTGCAGCCGTCCATTGACAAGCGCTACAGCCGCCTTGAGCGTTGCTACATCTTCGGCAGCCGGCACTTGGGACAGCTTGGACAGTGCGTCCCGGAGGGCGGACCAGTCGTCGCTTTGTTCCATACCGGCAGTGCTCTGGGCTGCCGTGCACTTTAACATCGAATTTTGCCGTTGTAATGACCTTGCCGTCCGTAGTGGACAGCAGGATTTCTACTTGGCTGGTTCCCAAAATGAGCATGCTGCTCTTCATCGTCAGCTGGACCTTGCCGTCGATCACTTGGGCGGTGATCAATGCTTTTGTACCGTTTGGTCGGATCATGACCGCCCTGGCTTCTGCGTCTGCCGGGAGTGCGTACAGTGCGCCGTTGTCCAGGAGGTTGATCAGCACGACGCGCCCGGCGTCATCTTCTGCTTTAGCGCTCACAGTCACATAACGGTTTGCACCGTTGATGTCAATGAATATTTCCTGCAATGTTGTCATTCGATGTCATCCTCCGTTTCGGTATAGGCTTTGATCAGTTCAAGTGTGTTGTCAGCTGTCATACTGTCTCTGTTCAGTTGGTGAATGCCCTGCATGGCCTTATAGCTTCGTTGGGTCACTCTGCGGTAATAGTTGCGCTTAAACGACCCGATCTCGCAACCGGTCAGTTCGTGCTTTAGGCAGTCATACTCCAGCTTGATCACTCTTGCCTTGGCTGACAGGCCCAACTTATTCAAAGCGATAGTAACGGTGTCCCCGAGTTCTATATGTTCCAGCTCTTTGAACATTTGGTACGCCGGTCCTTTCGCAGATCTAAGTAGTCAACGGCCACATTGATCTTCGGCTCATCTATTCTGTCCACCGAGAATTCCAAAGCGGCTAACCGCCGGATCTCCTTAATTACATCCGTAATGTCCGTAAACTCTGCGTCGTTATTGGTCAACCTGCGGATCGAGTGCTTAAAAGGGTTTATTCCGCTGCCCGGTCGTCTTACCAGGTTGAACCTTATTGATGTTACGCCTTTTGGAGGCTTGAAGCTGTACGCAAAGCTATTTTTCCAGTCGCTTGTCGCCGTCTGTGCAGGCTCTGTCATCCACTGATCCCCGTCTCGATATGCAAAGAAAAATGGGCAGTCACTTCTGAACCGCGATGTTAATTTGTAGCTGCTGTTCGACGACACGGCCGCTACGCCATAGAAACTGCCTTTCTCCTCTACGCGTATCACTTTTTTCCGCTTAGTTTAAGTCGCCCCGGATGTACAGAGAACGCCTGCGGCGTATATTTCGGGCTTACATAATACGACTTGATGGCAATATGAGGGTAGCTGAACTCCTTTTCTTTTTCGCTTACTACCAAGTCGTCATTGTATATGCCCTCTGTCGTAGTGGGAAGAATACTTGTGACCACATCGTTGGTGTTAACCGTGAATTCCACTCCAGAGGCATTGACTCCATCTCTAAGGACAAGTCCTCGGTCTTTTCCCAACTGTTTCATAATCTGAATGTTAAAATTATCCGGTAGCCATTCGGCTGACCATTTACGGATCACGCTTTCATCGTCTCCGAGCAATGCGTCGTATGCACTCTTGGCGTCCGAGTAATAGCAGGAAAACGACTTGAATGCGTCGAGCCCGGTTACATTTGGCCTAAAGTCGGACTGGCTCAGCACTGTGTTGGCAAAACCGTAGCAGTTGGACTGATAATCCCCGCATTCTCCTGGCAGCGTCCGCTTCAAGTCGAATATAATATGCTGCGCCGAAGCTTTGACTTTTGTGTCAGAAGTAACGACTTGCCATATTCTGAACGCCTGGCGTTCCGCCCATGGTGTGTCCACCACCAACACATTTTCTTCTGCAATGTACTTCCACCGGCCCAATGTGTCTACCGGGTGCTCCATCTCCACCACTATGGCGCCGCCCAGTTCAATGCTGACGGTGCAGGAATAAGGCGTCAGTACCATATCGCCATTGTGTTTCAGTGCCGCTTTTCCTGTGAAATTCTGCTTGGAATACACTTCGATCATAGGCATGCCTCCAGTTTGGCACATACTCCAGCATTGCAGGGTTCTTTGTTCCACCGAACTTGATCGTATTTGCGCCCTTGACCAACACCAGGCCGTCCAAGTCGCCGGTTGCGTTGCCGTTGATGATCTTATAATCGCCGGTGTAGACCATACGCCTTTCCACATCTATAATGGTGGTTGGCGTTGTGATCTGTACGGTCACTGCATTGCCGTTGACTGTGATCGTTGCCGTGTTTCCGGTTGGGTATTTTGTCGTTATATAGAAGATCGGGTACGCTGTCTCAAACTGATTGTTAACGGCCTCCGGGCACGGCACTCTTGTGCTACCGCGCACCAGGTACTGGTACGCTGCGCAGGTGAATGTGACCGTGAACTGAGCCAGCCGCCGGTATATGCGGGTGAACTCGGAAGTCTCCACCTTGCGGACCCGGAGGTAATACTCCGTGTCGTCATTTTTGATCAGCTGGCTGGCTCCGGTCGGGTGGAATAGCCAGTCTTTGATCTCGCGCACTCGCTCGTCCCATTCTGTGCCGTCAGGTACCAGGAAGTTGCAGGAGTAAGACCTGTATGTCTTCATAGGTGCCTTGGTCCAGGTAGTAACTGCCATCCATTGCCGCTACATTGGTTTCCTCAATCTTTTGACTGCTGCGGGCATATTTGGTCGCTGGGTTGCTTTAACCCCCAGTTCGGAGGCATTTCTGCCTCCGAAAGTGAAGTCAAACTTATCCATCTGTATCTAACCCCTTTGCCATTTCATAATTCCGCTGGTCCTTGGTGACCTCGTCCGTGACTTGCTGTACGACCTTACTGCCGATCTCCTTACCGTCCAGGTATGTATGCACGATTACCGTCGGGCGAACACAGGCGATCAGTCGCTGGAGCTGGTTGTCCAGCATTTTGCTAAGGGCCGTATAGAACGGACTTAACGGCAGAATTGCCTCTCCGCCGGTGCTTGGTTCACCGCCTGCCAGCAGTGTGCCGCCGTATGCGCCAAAGATCTGTCGCCCGCGCATAATGGCGCCGCCTGCGTACCAGTCGATATTCAGCTTGGGTACAGACGGCGGATCCAAACTAAACCCGCCTGTTATGCTGAAATGCGGCAGTTTGATATTCGGAAATTTCAATTTCAGCTTATCAAAGAAGCCCCGAATGGCCGCCAATCCCTTGCTCACAATGTTCTTGGCGTTGTTTATGCTGTTGGATATGCTGTCTTTGATCCCGCCGAAAATGCGCGATACCAGGTTTCTAATCCAGTTCAGCGGTACGCTGATTATGTTCTTAAGCGCATTAAATACCGTCGATACTACCGTTCTGATGGTATTGACCACTGTGGTAACTACGGTTTTAATCGCATTCCAGGCAGTGGTGATGATCTTTTTCCAGATGGTCACATAAGTGACGATCACAACACGGATTGCAGTGAACACCTTGGTGATTATATTCCTAATTCCGTTGATAACTGGTGTCAGGACAGCCTTAATGCCATTCCACACAGCGGTCCAGACTCGCTTGATCGCATTACCGACAGTCGAGATGATGGTGCGGATCACTTGCAGGGCGTTTGAAATAACGGTCTTAATAGCGTTGAACGCGGCGAAAACATACTGCTTGCAATTTTCCCAAATAAAGCGATATGGCAGCGTTATGATGTTGAAAGCGGCCGTAAATAGGTTGGCAATGAACATAATGGCAACCTGTATGCCGTTCTTTATTCCGTTCCATATTGTCTTAATGAAATTCCACAGTGTCGTGAAGATGTTCTTTATCCAATTCCAGGCTGTCTGAAATATGGCTTTCGCTTTATTCCACACATTTTCCAACGCCGGTTTGATCTTGTCCCAATTCTTAATGATCAGCACGATACCGGCTACGACAGCAGCCACAACGGCGGCAATAATCACGCCTTTAAGGCCAAGCGTCGAAAATACACCTGTGATAGCCTTACCTATCTTTCCGGCGCCGCTGGAGATCTTGCTGACCAAGCCAAGTCCTGACACGGCGCTCTTGATCTTGGAAATGCCGGATATTGCACTTCCGACTGTACCAATAATTTTCCCTACGCCAAGGAGTAGCGGCCCGATAGAGGCCACCACTAATGCGATCACAGCAATCGTTTTCTGTTGGCTGTCACTTAAGCCATTGAACTTGTCTATGGCGTTGGTCACAGCTTGCGTGATTGAGCGGATCTCCGGTGTGAATTGTGAGGCCAAATTGATACCTGCGGACTCGAAAGCACCGCTCATGTTCTCCACATCGCCGGACAGGTTGTTCAGCATATTGTCCGCCATATCCTGTGCTGCGCCGTCTGCGTTCTTAAAGCTGTTCGTCATTTTGGTAAGCGCGCCGGACCCTCGATCAATCAACGCCTGCATACCTGATAAGGCATTTTTGCCGTACAGTGTAACGATGGCATTTTCTTTCTGCTCTTGGGTCATACCCTTAAACTTGGACTGGAGTTGAGCGACCTGCTCACTAAGGGAGATCATGTTGCCTTTGCTGTCAAAGAATTTTACGCCCAGCTCTTCCATGGTGTCTCTCATTGCTTTGGTTGGCGCTGCCAGTCGTGACAATGCGCCGCGAAGCGATGTACCAGCCTGGCTGCCCTTGATACCTTGGTCGGACATAATGCCGATCGCAGCTGCGGTTTCTTCCAGCGAAATACCTAATGAGGAAGCGATGGGTGCAGCATACTTCATGGCCTCGCCCATGTCTGCCACTTCTGCGTTGGTGTCTGCCGCCGCCTTTGCGAATGCGTCCGCCACATGTACAGACGCACTGGCGTCCAAATTAAAGGACCGCATGGTGGTTGCCATTACTTCGGCCGCATTTGCTACATCACCGCCGGACACAGCCGCCAGGTTCAATACACCTGGAATACCTGCCATGATCTCCTTGGCGTTATATCCTGCTGTTGCAAAGTTCTCCATGCCCGCTGCGGACTCGGAAGCTGAGAACACCGTGTCGGCGCCCAGCTGGATGGCTTGCTTACGCAGCTTCTCGAATTCATCGTCGGTTGCACCTGCGATGACCTTTACGCGGGACATCTCACTGTCAAAGTCCGAAGCGGTCTTGACGGACGCAACGCCCACACCTGTGACGGCGGCGGTAATGCCCATCATTTTCTTGCCCGCTGCCGACACCTTATCTCCGGCGGTTTTCATTTTGTCGCCGTACTCTTTCAGTTTGGCGGAGGAAAGCTCTTTGTTGGCCGCTTTCAGCTTCAGCTTCATGTTTTCCAATTCCTTGGAGAACAGCGTGCCTTGTTTTTTGGCTTCGGCCAGCTTATCGGCATTGCTCTGTAGCTTGCTATCATTCTCAGACAGGGCCTTTTCGGCCGCCTTGACCTCTTCCTGCAAGGCCTTGGTTTCTTTGCTGTTCTTTCCGGTTGCCTCGGCGGATTTGTCATAAGCAGCCTTGGTTTGATTGAGTTTGTTTTGCAGTTCAGAGTTCTGCTGCCCCAATCTCTTGTCTTCGGCCGTGAGCTCGGCTACGCGCTTGCTGTTGGCGGAGATTTTCTCCTCTTGGACCTTGATATTTTCGGTGAGCATTTGCACCCGGGCGCCGAACTTCCTGGTTGGACTGTCCCATCAGTTTAGCTTTTTGGGCAGCCAAGGAGTACTCCTGCTGTAGTTGCCGCATTTGGGCGTCCGCCTGTTTCATCACAGCTGTATAGCTGTTTGCGCTGGCCTTCATTTTGTCGTCGTATTTTTTCAGCTTGTCGGAGTCAAGCTCTTTGTTGGCCGCTTTCAGCTTCAGCTTCATGTTTTCCAATTCCTTGGAGAACAGCGTGCCTTGGTTCTTTGCTTTCGTCAGTTTGTCCGCGTTGCTCTGTATTTTTCTCTCGTTTTCGGAAAGTGCTTTTTCGGCCGCTTTGACCTCTTTCTGCAAGGCTTTGGTTTCCTTGCTGTTCTTGCCTGTTGCCTCGGCCGATTTGTCATAGGCGGTTTTGGTCTGATTGAGCTTGTTTTGCAGCTCTGAGTGCTGCTGCCACAGTTTCTTATCTTCGGCCGTCAGTTCTGCCACCCGCTTGCTGTTCGCGGAGATCTTCTCCTCCTGGGCTTTGATCTTCTCTGTGAGCATTTGCACCCGGGCGCCGACCTCCTGGTGAGACTGACCCATCAGTTTAGCCTTTTGGGCAGCCAAGGAGTACTCCTGCTGTAGTTGCCGCATTTGGGCGTTCGCCTGCTTCATAACAGCTGTATAACTGCTTGCGCTGGCAGTCAGTTTAATTGACGCTACTGCCATTGTCGTCCTCCTTTCTACCGCTCGTCTGCGTGTTCCAGCTTGTATTTGATCAAAGAGAGAATGGCAAACACATCACCGGTAAGGGCGTATTGCAGATCGCAACGCAGACATTGGGTTGCCACATCTAATAGGCTGTTGATTACCTCCAGCTGTGCGCTCCAGTAGTCTTGCTCATCCTCTTCGTCCGTGTAGCCGTTCTCTCTGTCGTATTCATCGAATAGACTTTTAACTCGTTCCACCTGCTCTTCCGGACTTAGCCGGCTGATGGCTTCCGTGATCCGCTGGGCCAAGAAGTGGGCGGTGTTGCCCGCTACCAGCACTTCCTCTATATCGACTTCCGGTACATAGCCCGCTGCTGTTGGCAGCACGGCCTGCACAAGGCGGATCGTTGCTTGCAGTCCCGGTGGTTCATCCGTACCGACGGCACGCATATAGGTGCAGTACCGCCGGTAGAACTCCAGGGACGCCGTGGAACGGTAGATTGTTCCGTGGCAACTGACCGTTATATCCGGGATCAGCTGCCAGTCTTGAAATTTGCAGTCATGGCGTCGATTTTCTGCTCAATCCGTTGTGCCAGATTGAGATCCACTGCCATGTAAGCAACGATCACATCGGCCACATCTGTGTCGCTTTCTGCCAGCTCTTCGGGTGTGAATTGTTCACCGAAAGCAATCGACAAGGCGTTGATAATAGCGGTGTAGGTCGGAGCGTCGATGGCGTCCTCCTCCAGGCTGACCGCTTCGCACGCCTGTTTGTATCGCAGGTATGTTGCCGTGCCCATGTGGTTGATGGTGTAAGTCTTACCGTTAAGCTCCAGCTGTGCAGCCGGAGCCTTTTCCATAATTGCGTCCATATTTCACTCCTTTAACCGCCGACGGCTGCTGTGCTTGTCGGCCACTCTTGAACTTTGGAGAACCAGTCGGCAATAGCACTGGCAGCGTCCGTGTCTTCTGTTATCAGATTGCTTTCGTCTACGGAGCAACTAAACTTACCATCGTGCTTACGCGCATAGAAGGACAGTTTTACCGTATCGGTCTGTGTGGACACCTTGTCCGCCTTGGTCTCGTTCGTCTCCTCCATGCCCTCGCTGGCGGTGCCACAGAAATACCAAACGAACTCGTATTTGTTGTTCAGGCGCTTGACGCGATAGCCGATTGCAATCTCGTTCGGCTTGTCGTCTTCGCCTTTCACCAGATAGCCCTTTTCATACAGATGGCCAAAAAGCGTAGCCTTTTCTGCCGGGGTCAGGGCGTTTACATCCAGCTCGATCTCCGTACCCTCGTAATTTGTCGCTGTTTCCTCAACCGCGTCATCGGAATACAGCTTCTCGCTGGAGAACTTGTCACTCACCTTTGCGCTGATGGCTCTTGCCAGCTTGGTCGGAGCGCCGGCGGTATAGCCGGTTGCGTCGTTTTTGGTGACCAGCGCCACATAGATGTCTTTCAGACCTACCCGGCGGCTGTGTACATTTCTTTCCTCGCTCATTTACTTATCCTTTCTCCGCCTGATTGGCGGCATTGTTCTTTTCAACTGTCAGTGAGAAGCGCAGCTGTTTGACATATAGCTCTGTATCGTCCTCGTAAGCGTTGTTGCTCTCCAGGAAGTCAAAGCCATAGGCTTTCATCAGCGCCAGCACTTCGGCGGCCAGCGCCACCTCGTCCACCAGGCTCCCAAATATTCACCTGAACCGTAGCTGTCTCGCTCTCGCTGTCATCGTCGCTGTGGTCATCCTCCGCATAGCTAAGCGGCCAAAGAGAGATATGCGTATCTGTAATATCCGGGTCATACCACCCCTCCCGGACCGGAATACCCCGGCCGGAGATCTGCAACAGTGCAATACTTGCTTCATTGATCACATCTAACATATCGGTCTCCTTAATCGCCTAAATACTTGTTTGCGTATGACTGTAGCGTCGTTTCGGCAATGCGTCGGTACATGCCCTCGCACTGCTTGTTTGTTTTGTTAATGAATTCTCGGGGGCGCATTTTCGATGTTCCCCATTCCACAAATTTCATATAAAACTGCGCGCTGTTGTCACTGAGCTTCCAGCCTACCTCTGCGTTTGAGCGGCCGTCTGTGTCTGTCCTTGTGTTTGACACCGGGATCACATCAGCGGCGTGGGCAGGTGAGTACTGCACGAACCTGTGGCCGAGATACCGACCGGTTTTGCTGTGGTCCCTCGACCTTGGCACATTCCGCTTCATTGTCCTGTGTGTTTCCAGCTTGGACAGATTGATGATGTGGCGGGTGCATTGGCCCACCACATCTAAAGAGCTTACCTCTTGCAGGTTCTTTAGCAGCTGCTCCATACCTTGGAACTCCATGTTGACTATCATAAGATCACCCCCTTATGTTGTACGCTCACACTTTAGCGTAACGAACTCGTGGTTGCCTCTTGAATAGTCGATATGGTAGATCCGATAGCGTGCGCCGGTGGCTACTTCTTCCACAAAGTAGCCCTTGGCATGCCCTCGCATATCTTCCAATGCCTTGCAGTAACGCAGTTTGAACGCCAGCACTTCATGCAGCTTGGCGGCCATTGCCTGGTACAGTTCTTCGCCGTACAGATCGGCCGGCGTTGCCCAAACATTCATATAGTGTGGGGCGCCTGCCTTATCTTCGATCTGTCGGCCGCCGGTGGTGGAAAAAACACGCTTGCGAATATTGATTTTAATTTCCATCACCGGCACCTCCGTAGATCTCGCTGTACAGAAATGTGGAGGCGTGACCGCTGAGAAGCTGCGTGTTTGTGCCGTACTTCTCCCTGTGGTCGTACAGGTCCTTAACGGACATCAGCAGCAACAGATCTTGTCGTGCGGTCGGTGCGGCTGCATTATAGCCGGGGATCAATTCGCCAAGCGTTTCCGCCGTTGCGTCGATCATCAACCGGATCAGCTCGTCATCGTCCGCATAGTCCACCCGCAGGTAGCTCTTAACCGTGTTCAGTTCCATTGCTTACCTCCGTTCTTTTGCAGTTGACTGCAAATTAGCCCGCTGCTGCTTTTAAGAAGCCCTTGGCCATGGCCGCGTCGTCAACCACCTGCACATCGAAGCGGTCGCGCACCTTGCAGCCCATCGTGTCAGAAGTCCAGTACACATTGGGGTTGGCCTCAATGGTCATCTTCTCTCGATCAAACAGGGTTACAGCCTCGTGGCCGTCGCCCATATAGATGGGTGCGCCCTTGGCAGCGTCGGTCTTAAGGGCTTTGTTGGATAACACAGTGATCGGATAAGAGCCGAAAAGCAGTTTTCCGGTTTTCTCCATCGGGTCCGGTTGCAAAATGTATTTGCCATCTTTGTCTTTTAATCTGTCCAAGAAGTTAAAGCCATCCTGGTTGGTGATCACTTCAGCGTTGAGGGCAACTTCTGGATCCAGTGTCACATTAAATACATCTTTCAAACCGTCTACATCGGAGATGGTAACCGGACTTTCGCCCGCTGCGGTATCAAATGCGGCCAGGATCTTAGCGTTGCGGGTCGCGGTGCTCTTTTTGGCACAATAGTTTGCCAAAAAAGCCAACAGGTTCTCGGCGGTGTCGGCCAAAAGATCGTTGGTCAGCTTCATAATGTCGCCGTACTTCTTGATGGAGTAATCCACAGCCTTCAGTGTTGGCGTGTCCCCTTCGGTAAAGTCGGCCGCTTCGTCTACTGCGGGCCACGCGGTGATGGCGGCGTCCTTTTCGATTACGCGGCGGCCTTTATTGACCGATGTGTTTTCCACATTCACATGGTTCTCCAGCGAAATCCGGCTGCGCTTCAGCTCCTTGATGGCTGTCTGCAAGTCCTGCGGAACAGTCAGTCCACCGTCGGCGTCTGTGCCCTCGGCCATTTTGTTCACGATCTGCTTTTCCTGATCGGTCATGTAGTCCTCCGGGGTGCCGCCCTTACGCTTGGCGTCAAACTGTGCCTTGATCAGTGCGGCAAATGCGCTTCTGCACTGCTTCGGCGTGAATTCCTGCTGATCAATGACCTGGTGCTGTTGTGCGCCGGCATTGTCATACTTTGCGTCCATTACATCAGCCAGCAGATCGAATTTCTGCTGCAACTGCTGCAATTCGTCTTTTGCGGCCTGGGCCTCGGTCAACTTGCCGGCCTCGGCCAGGTCCTGCACTTCCTGCTTTTTAGCGTTAATGCTGTCCAGCATGGCTCTGAGCTTTTTGTTCATGTTTTTTCCTCCTAAAAAATTTTTTATTTTGTTCCATAAAGGTACAAATCCGCCAGGATTTTGTCCTTTTTGGCGTCTTTTTGGGTGTCAGTGTTGACACCGGGCGGCAGGCGTGTGTACCTGTCGTAGAATGTGCTCGCACAGGCCACCATCGGCTCTGCGTTCTCCACCTCGAAGTTGAACACTTCGGCGATATTCTGCGAAGTCAGCCAAGTTTCTGCCGTCATAAGGTTGGCAAGCGCTTCTCTGTCCACTTTATCGGACATTTTTGTTCTGTACAGTTCCAGAATACAGTCCTTTGCAATGTTCAGCTGCTCAATTACCGCCGCAAAGTCAGAAGCATTGCCCCAACAGCCCGTCATCGGGTCGTGGATCATCACCTGGGCACCTGTGCGAATGACCACCCGGTCGCAGGCACACAGAATGACGGAGGCAATGCTGGCGGCAATACCGTCCACATATCCGACGGTCTCTCCTGCGTGTGCTTTGATGATATTGGCAATGGCAATCCCGGCGAACACATCGCCGCCGCCGGAGTTGAAGTGAACTTCAACCGGCTTGTCCGGCTCAATCTGGTTGAAGAAGTCGGCGACTTGCTGGGGGCACTTGTCGTTGACGAACTCGCCGCCATATCCGCTGTAGTCGTACATGCAAATATCGCCGTAGAAGTTCAGCACAGCTCTGTCCGCCTCATCACAGAGGGCACAGTAGCCGACTTTTTCCCGCTTGTTGCTCACACGGTTAAAGCGCTCAAAATTCAATACCTTGTTCATACGATCCTCCTTTCCGTCAGTCTGTGTTGTTGGCGCCGTACTGGTCGCCAACTCTATCAAGCGGAATGTAGGTTCCGTTGACAATGGGGTTGTCTCCGCCCTGTACCGGCGGATTGTCTTCCAGTTCTCTGCACTCGTTGATGGTGGCAATGCCCTTGTCCACCTTTTGTGCAAAGATCTCCGTCTGTGTTTTGCTGTCGGTCCGCAGTAGCACCTTGTCGTTGAATTTGTAGTAAAGCCCGCTGCCCGCTGCGGATCAGTTAGACATTTATAGTTCAGTTCCTGCTCAATCTGCGAGATGGGGAACAGCATTGTCTCAGTCAGAAATGCCAACTGCTGCTGTTCGCTGTTGGCGTAGCTGCTTTTTGAATAGTCGTTGATCTGCGTTGGCTTAATTCCAAATGCTGCCGCCAGTTGCAGGGACACCATACTGTTTCAGCTCCAAAAACTGGGCGTCTGACAGCTTGAAGTCAATCGGTTCAAGTTTGAAGCCCGGCGGTACCGGGATAATGCGCCCGGCGTTGCTGGCACCGGCACCGAACTCTTCAAACTGCGCAATCAGTTTTCTTTTTGCGCCATCGCTTAACTCGCCTGTATAATTCAGCACAGCCTTTCCAGTCATACCGTTCTTGAACAGCTTGTTTTGGTATTCCTGTGCAGCAATTTGGCCGTCTACGGTGGACCGCAGCAGCTCCAATACAGAGGCCCCACGTACCCATCGAATGTAAAGAAATTCTTAAAGTGCAGCACGGTGTCCGGGTCAAAGATATAGCTGTGCCCGGTGTAGCGGTCTTGGTACCAGTAGTACAGCCCACCGTCCGTCCCGAAGATACCGGCGTCGTCCACAAGCAGATTGACTTGGTTTGATGGCATGATCCACAGGCCCTTGGCCTTTACGGAGCCGCCATACTTCTGCCGGGTAAAATCTTGCTGCACCCACACATAGGCGTTGCCGTAGTGGTCCAGGTTGGCCGACACGCTGCTCCAGAATGTGGCTGGAGTCATATATGGGTTGGGCCGCTCTGTCAGCAGCACCGCCATATCGTCCTTTTTTGCCGTTTCGATTTTGCCCTCTGACTTCTGATAAAACTTCAAAGGCATTGACCCCAAGGTCTCTGCCTTTTTCTTCAGGCAGATGTAATAGGTCACATCGTTTTGCGGACGCTTACCGGTTGTTTGAATGCCCAAGAACTCCATCAGGCTTTCGTCCCCCGGCGAAGTGCTGGGCTGTACAAAGGCGTTGCGTACTGCCGTTGCGTTTCTCCGTAAATTATCAAAAAATGGCATTTTATCTCGCTCCCATCAGTGAAAGATATTCTTCTACTACATCATCCAAATTGACCGCCTGCTCCTCCTGCATTGCCATTAGCCAAGCGTCGATCAATGCGTCTACCGGGTCGATACGGTCCGTCTTGACTTTCTTGTCGATCTTGACCTCGCCATAGGAGTTGCCCACCGTCTTGCCGGACAGCATGGAGCGGGTCAAAAGGGCGTCGTCGCCGTTATACTCCACATGCCCTGCCTTGATCTCCAGCCGCAGGTCCTCCGTAGGCGTTGACAGCACCCGGTGCGTTTGCGTTACAGACAAGCAGGGGCGATCTCCTCCAGGTCTGCCAGAAATGCAGAGGCGTTGTGCGGGTCATAACATATAACCTGTAGATCCAAATTGTAGTCAACGATTAGTTCCTTTAGGTAATTGAGAATGTAGCGGTAGTCGGTTTTTACGCCGCCCATGGTCTCCGTTACCGTGATCAGACCTTGCCGCACCCACACATCGTATGGAGCGTCGTCCGACTGTATATGTTCTTCCAGCCGCCTGGACGGCATAAAGCTGTGGCTGAACACAAAGTACCGCTTTTCTCCGTCCACATAGTAGGGGACAACGATACTTAGACTGGTCAGATCGCCGCCGGAGGACAGGTCCAAACCGGCGTAAGCCTTGGACCGATAAAAGTCCTTTAAGGTGCGCTCTGACGCGCCTGCCGTCCATTCTTCGGCGTTTTCAATGTAGTTGTTGCCCGCTGCTTGGATCCAGCAGTTCAGCTGCTTTACAACAAAATCACGGAGAGTGTCTCCGCCCTCCCGCCTGGCCTCGTTAGCTGTGGCGATCATATTACCCAGCAGATCCGGCCTGTCTCGCAGCAGGGGATTGGACTTTAGCCAGTTGGTTGGTTCAAAATAATCGTCTCCCTGGTCCATTTCTGCAATGAAAACAAATCGTGTTGGATTATCGAAAGTGCCGTCTAAGATACTGCAACAGGTCTCGTACATCTTGTGGCAAGGATATTTGAGGTTGAAGCCGGCGGTAGTGATAACGCTGATCAGGCAGGAGTGCATAAACTTTGTGCCGCCCTCCAGCAGTTTATAAACCTGGTTGTTTTTGTGGGCGTGGTATTCGTCAACGATCCCCAGGTACGGCCGGAAACCGTCTATTCGCTTGGTGTCACCGGATAGCGCTCGTATGCGGCTGCCGGTCAGCTTGCAATCTATAGTTGAGTTGTGCTCGTGCACATTGAATAGGGCCTCCATGTCGTGGTCGCTGCGGATGAACTTTACCACTTCGTTGAATACGATCTTGGCCTGGTCTGTTTTGGTGGCTGCGCAGTATATTTGCGCATATTTGTATTTGGTGAAGTTTCCGTAGAATGTGGCCAGGATCCCATTGAGTATGCTTTTGCCCTGCTGCCGGGCCAGTTGGATATATGAGGTTCGGTACCGGCGGTGATTGCCGTCTTTGGTGCGCCAGCCGTGCAGGCTTCCAAGGATAAACGCCTGGAAGTCAGCGCAGACGAACGGCGTCTCTTCGTCACCCTCGGCAATGGTCAGCTTCTCGGCAAAGTTGATCAGGATTTGCGCTTGGCGCGGATCGAAGTAATAGGCGAATGGCGCCAGGTCACTTTTTTTCAGGTCATCTAAATGGCGCTGGCAGGCTTGAATTTCTCTTTTTCCGACACCTGCCACTTGCCCGCTGCATACCCGCTTGGCGTAGTCTGTCGTGCGATCAATCGGCAACATCATCACCGACCAGGAATTTGTTGACCGGTTCTTCCTTCTTTTTTGGCGCCACCAGTCCAAAGCGGGCGCTCATTGTCAGCCCAAAGTCGGCAGCGCCCTGTCGGCACTGCTGCCATAATCTGCTGCGGGCAATTTGCAGATTCTCGTATGTAGAGTTGTATGCCAGCGTAACGGTGCCGTCCGGTCGTTTAACTTCTTTCATCATCTGTGTTTTCGTTAGTTGTTTGGTGATTTCCAAGAAGTCACGCTCTACCACGACCAGCCGGAACAGCGCCTGGCTGTCCAGGTTGCTGACGGTGTTCTTTCCAAGCCGCAGCAGTTCTGCCACGATTTCATCGAAACGCTGTTTATACTTCCTGGGCGCGCCTTTTGGGTACTCAATATGATCCGCCGGAGCGACCAGTTCCCCCTGCCTGCGCTCTTCGATCTCAGCCTTAGTAAAGTGCTTCTTGCCTTTTTGCGATAACGGCGTCTGTTGACTGCCTTTTTTCCGGCCATTCCGGTCACTCCTTTCCGTAATACTTCAAAAATAATCTATCTTCAGGTCTGTAAGCCTTTGATCCTTCGTGGGAGTTTTCTCCGTAAGAAAGAGTGGGCGCGACTATCCTCGGGGTCTTACCAAACTTCCCTCGCACCCCCCTCTGCTCCGCCTCGAACCGCTCCAGCAGGCAATGCCGTAAAAGCTGCTGCGTTTGCTTTTTTTCAGCGATAGAAGAGTCATACAGCGCCTCAATCTTGTTGTGGTTGGCGTTGGTGAGAGGGAAAAGGTTGCGCTGCTCGCAGCGTTTGCTCCAGTCCTCGCTCAATGGCACGATATGGTGGACCATCTCGGCGTATTGGATCACGCCATCCACATATAGTGCATACAGATCCAGTCCTCCGGCGTGTTGCAAGCGGAGCGCTCTTGCTTTGCGCCATTCGGCGCTTGTATAGAACGCATACGCTCTCTTGTTTCTGCGGGTTGCGTTATATTCCTTATGCCTGTCTGCTGCGTGCTGTGCACACTCCGGACACATCTCCAGTGCCTGCGGAATGATCTTGCCGCAGCGGCACATTTTAAGCAGCGCCATTTCAATGCCCTCCCTTACCTTCCATTGTAGCGTCTGGCTTGCTCTCGCACCATACAAGAAAAAAACAAGAAAAAACAAGAAAAAACAAGAAAAAAACAAAGAAAATACAAAGAAAAACAAGGAAAATACAAAGGAAGTGCGAAAATAAGGCAAAGAAAAGAGGGTGGATACCCACCCCCTAAGACTTAACGCAACGCCTGCACTCCATATAAATACACGGCCAGTCGCTTGATGACTTGATTGATCCAGTTATGTGGTGTGTTCTCGTGCGCGCCTAAACGCTCCGCGATCTGTTCGTAAGTCTTGCCCTCGATGTACTTTAACTTGAAAGCCACCATCTTCTGATCTTCGCCGACCGCCGCATAGTCCTGCGAGATCTGTTCCAGCGCTGCGTCTATCCGGCTTAGCAGGCGGCGCGTGTCCTCTTGACCCTCCAGGTCCTCCGGCTGCACCTGCGAGTCTACATAGGCCTGCATGGCTCTGTAGTTGGCCATCAGTGCTTTGGTTTTCTTGACCGCTTCGTTTTTCTTTTTGTGCGCCATTTTTCCCTCCTCTCACCCAGCGTCTGCTTAGCCGTGATGACCAGCAGACTCAGTGCAAACAGTATTGCCCCTGCCACCACTGCCGTGGCGGCTAACAGCAGCAAGTGGATCAGCAGACGGAACAGCAGCAAATTAGCCACGGCCAGGTACTCAGCCATTCCGGTCACCGTCCTTGATCTGTTTGGCTTTGCCAACCGTGATCAGCAGCGCCGGTACATCTCCTCCGAAAACGAACTTGAACCCTTGGATCTGGTGGCGCCACATTGCGGCACCTCGCATTTGAACAACACCGAGCTGAACTTCTGCTCCCGGCTCAAACTGGGCAAGGTAGCCTTGCAGGTCTGCCACCTTGAGCGTTTCTGTTCTTTTCTTATTCCACAGGTGCTTTCTAATCATTTTCATGCTTGTCGCTCCTCATCGTATGCTATTTCCGTACAGTACCTTGCCAGTTCATCATGAAGCGACTGTGGAATTTGCGTTGACAGTTCTATGATCTGTGTCTTTGGCTTACAGTTGGCGCACCACGCTTTCATGTTGCCAGTGTTTATTCCCATTAGTGCGTATGGACCGTAAATGGTCATGCGGTGCCAACACACATCACGGTGGTAACATTGCTCGCAGGTCATTGTGCCACCTCCAAATTCCGTGCAGTCGACTGCAAAACCTGAATGACAGCAGCAGAGAGCTTGGCGCCGGTGGCCGGATCCTTGGCATTGATCTTGCCGATCAGCTCCTGTACCTTTGCGGCAGTTTGTTGCAGCTCGGTAAAGTACACCCGGCAGGCGGCCACATCCGTGTCTGCGCCCGCTGCCTTGGCTTGCCGAACAGCGGCGTCCAATTTGGTGGCGCTGCTGTCCAACTGCCTTTTTTAGGTCTGCCTTTTCCTGTTCCAGCTTTTCTAAAGCGGCTTTGGTTTTCTTCTCGGCGTCTGCCTTTGCCGTTGCCAACTTAGCTTTGTATTCCTTGGCAGCTTCCTTTTCAGCCTCCTGGTCGATCTTATCAATGGCTTTTTGGATTTTCTCGGTCATTTCAGCGTTACCTCCTTGATCTGCGCCAGCGCGCAACGCTGGCAGTGCTCGTCCAGTTCCGGCTTGTCCAGGCCGCACCGGTTATTGATTGAGCCATAGATACACACATCTCGGCATATCGTCGCCAAGATTGCAATAGTAGTTTTTCGTTCTCATTCTTCATTGTTGCGCTCCTCAAAGGCCATACCGGCCACGGTGCCCAGGTTGATCAGATCCCGGCATACAGCTTCTGCTTTGGACAGATCCATTGTGCTGATCACGCCCTGCACGATCAGGCCGGACTTAACTACCACCAGGTCCCCGCGCTTGTACAGGTAATATCCCTCTTCTTCCTTTTCGATAGGTTGCAACGCTCTTCTGTTGATGAATGTCATGCCCGCACCTACAATCAGCGGTTGCCATACAGCGCCTGCGGCTACAATGCAGGTGTCCAGCGGGGCGGCATATTCTTCATTGGGGCATTGGTCTGCCAGCGGCAGATCCGCTTTCGGCATTCTTGTCATGATCACGCTGTCATCCTCTGCCAAGTCAGCGACCATGCGCAGCGTCTCCGGCGTGTATTCAGGGTGGCCGTACAGGATGTAACCGCAGCTGCCATTACTGAGCATTTGCTCGCCGTCAGGCAGGTCATATAGAAAATAGGCCTTGCTTCGTTTGCAAATGGATAGCAATTTTTTGAAATTCATTTTTCCGTCTCCTTTATGCTGATGCCGTGAATGTACAGCATCAGCTTTCTTTTGATGATGTATTCCTTTGTTTTGGCGCCCTTGGTGTCCTCTACCACCATTTCCAGGTGCCAGTCCGGCTGGCAGACCTCATATACAAAGTCCGCTTTATAAATCACCGGGCGCTCTTTTCGGTGTTCGCCGACCCCTGCCGGGATCAACTCATAAAGGGACCTGCTCCCGCAGGTTGCGCACCAGGCCGTGCCGTTCCAACAGTTGCAGCTCCTTTGCCCGCTTGCACTCGCTCCGACTGTCATAGGTGCGGCCGTCCATTTGGGCTTTTACTGCGTGGTATTTGTTCCCGCCTTTGGCCCGCTGCCGGAGATACTCCTGGTACTGGGCAGCAGTCCAGTGTTCTTGGGTACCCATTAGCCCGCTGCCTGTTTCTCTACGGAGTAGGCCATACGGATGAATTGGTGCTCGACGGCGCCAATCTTCCTTTGTTCCTGCTCCATGCACTTTTGCATGTACTTACTGGCCAGCACTGCCTCCTCAAATTCCCGGCGCAGATCGTCCGTCATGCCATACTGGCCCAGGCCCTTGGTGCTCTTAAAGGCGTCCCACTTAGGCCGGATCAGCGGGTGGTTGATGTTTAGCTTGAAGCCGTAGGCGTTGTGCGGTGCCAAGATCAGCTGGGTTTGGCGTTCCTGTTCCAAGTTTCGCACCTTGTCCCGCATTTGTTCCCATTGCTGTATGTATGTCATTGTCGCCCTCCTAACACCGCCGGTGCGGTTGGTTCTTTGAGATCGGGCAAAGCACATAGGACTGGTACTTGAACCCGGTGACTTCGTCCTCCCAGTTGTTCAGGGTGTCCCGGACAACATAATAGCCCTTTATGCCTTTGGCTCGTCCGCCCAGTGGTCATTATAAATGATTTTGTACTCCGGCTTCCGGTACGGTCAGGTTGCGACTGCGGCTGTAGCATACCTTTGCTTTGGCCGTGTTCTACTTACCTTTGTGCCCTTGCTTGATATGTGTTTCCTCACGCAGGTACCCACCGTAGGTGTGGTGGTCTCTGTCATCAACCGGCACAAAGTCCACCCGCCCATACGGCCACCGAGGCAGCTTGGCTATGTCGATGCCGGACAGCGCCATGTGAATATGCGGGTTCTTGTCCGGGGTCTCAATGGCCCTCATCCATTTGAACTCCACACCTGCCTTTTTGTAGGCATATCGCAGTTTGACCATATATGCCGCCCACAGTTTCTTGATCTCTTGCAAATTCTTGGGTCTGTCCGCCTTACGGAATGTAAAGGTAGCGGTCAGATCACCTGGACCAAAATTGGCGTTAAAAATCATCTCTTGCTGTAGGCACGCCTGGCGATTGTTTACAATGGCCTGGGCCTCACTTGTTTTGCCGTAGTTGCTCCCTCTGGTGCATTTGTGTTTGCTGCCATAGCGCGAGGAGTAGTGGCGCTGGATATAGATACATCTTCCCGCATGGACGGTCTTTTGCACCCATGGCATTTTGGTTTGCTCCTTTCTGGACGGACCGGCACTCTATGGAAATGCTGGAAAACGCTGATCGGCCCGGGTGGAAAAGCAAGTTTCCCACCGGTTCACCGGCGTGTTCCACATTCCCACAGAGCACAGCTCCTCATTATGCGGCGCGGGTGCACACCCTGTTGCCGCCGGTCTCCTGCCTGCGCCTGAACCCGCTGAAGAATGCCAAGCGATATATATTTTTTGCCGTTGGGGTTTTGCGCCTAAAAATAATACTTTGAACGAGGAGCAAAAAGGAGCACAGACCCCTTTTTTCGCCCTTTGCCGCACGGCTTGTCCTTGACTTCTCTGCGGTCCTTGATATATAATGTAATTAGCGCAGGCGTTTTACTTTCTTTTCGCCGCCTGTGTTCAAGTCGACTGGTCGCTCAGTCGGCTTTTTTCTTTTGCCCGCCGCTTTGTTCGTCGCCATACTCCAGCGGCAGCATAATGGCTGTCACTTTCGGCAATTCCATCAGAGCCTTGGTTTTCCGCTCTGCGATGACTTCCAGCGCCTCGTAGTTGCCGTCGCCACGCACATACACGGTATCGCCGGCTCTGACGGTGTTCCACGGCGCCCGCAGGACAATGTGGTCCTCGTCCAGTTTAGCAATTACCAAATCAATGTAATCTTCCATTTTCATCATCCTTTCCAAGTTGAATGGCGTGCAGATACGCCAATTCAAAGTCTGTCAGCGGTGCTACCAGCACCACCTTGTGGTTTTCGTCCTCAATCACCAGCCGTTTATCCTGCTGCGGCTCGTCCTCGTCCTTGGGCAGCACGAACACTGCCAGGGCGATCAGCCCACATCCGGTTGCTGCTTGCCACAGACACCCACCAATAGGGGTTGTCCGCCACCAGGCAGCAGCCAAGCAGCACCAGCAAAAAGCCGGTAATCACCAGGACCACGCCTGCCTTTTCTCGTTTCGTCATTGGTTTTCTCCTTAATACTCCACCGCTTCTTGGCGGTTGATGAAAAAATGAATGCCATGCGAACACTCGTTCCATCTATCATCATCGAAAGAGTCCGGATGCACATATTCGCCGATCTTATATTCAATCGGTTCATAAGCATGGTTGGTCACATGATCGACTTCAGCCTGGCTACCGTCCATATTCGTGATAGCCACCACCTTGGCATAACTGGCTCTGCACTTTCTCGTGGTTGCTGAACAGCGTTTTGCGTCTTGTGGAATCAAAAGTTCGATAATGTATGAGCCACACTTTTTAAACGCTGTGAAAGAGCCTCTTTCAGGACACACAAGCGGTATGAAGGGAATGTTTTTGGCTCCACGCAGGTTGGCTTCACGCAGGTTGGCTTCACGCAGGTCGGCTCCATACAGGTTGGCTCCATACAGGTCGGCTCCACGCAGGTTGGCTCCACGCAGGTTGGCTCCATACAGGTCGGCTCCATACAGGTTGGCTTCACACAGGTTGGCTCCACGCAGGTTGGCTCCACGCAGGTTGGCTTCACGCAGGTCGGCTCTCTCGCCGCCGTCCTCATCGTTCAACCACTTACGGTGGCGTTCCAGTATCTCTTTCAACTTCTCATTATCCATTGTTATTCTCCTTTGCAGTTGACTGCAAAATCAATATTTGCCTGCATTATAGGCGTGGAACGCCGGGGCGAACACAGCCAACTTGGTGCCGTTCTCTCCCAGCTGAATGAGAGGAAAGCCCGGACGGTGCATATACTGCCTTGCTGTCGGTATGCTGCAATTCAGGTATGCCGCCACATCTTCCGGACCAAGATACAGTTTTGCACCCTTGGCCTTGACCTCTTCCTCTACAGCTTCGGCGGTGCGGATCAGGTCGATGTAGCTTTGCAGGCGCTCCATACGCTGCTGCACAGCGGCGTCAAAGTCGTCCATTGCCAAGGGGCTGTCCTTGTTGATGGGTACTTTCATTATTATTTCTCCTTTCGATTATTCGGCCAGCCCTTTGGGCAAGCGGCAGAGCCGCAAGCTGCCCGCTGCACGGCAAAAATGCCGTTGGCGATAAATGTGTGATGTTGGGTGGGGCGGGCACCGGAAGCAGGAACATAGGGGGTAATTTGACAAAAAAGAAAAGAAGAAATAGAAGAAATGAAAAAAAGGTCCCCTGCTGCCTGCGTATCTCTGCCGCCGCCCAAAAGGCTGGCCGCGTATTTAGTTGTTGCGCTCGGCGATGATCTCGTTGATTGCGCCGAGGATCCGCTCTTTTGCCTGGGGCGGTTTGCGTCGGCCAATCAGTATTGAGCTGATGTAGCTGCGCGTGTAACCCATATACTGCGCGAGCTCAACTTGTGTGATCTTGTTGATGTGCATTTTCCGATAGCCTCAGCGATCCACTCGTCCATTGTGTTACCTCCTTTTCTGTGCTTTTGTGCACAAATGCACACTTTTTGCATTTTTTTTGTAGTTTACAAATGCGTACAAGCGTGCTATAATGAGGCTGTACTGAGACCTAAGATAACAGCGCGAGTCCGCATTTGTTGACTACAGTTGCCATTATAGGCTGCCAGAGTGTACTTGTCAACACTAAAAGTCTACATTTGCGTACTTTCGTGATTATGCACAAAAAAAGTGAGGCAAAATTGTGGATTTTTTCGAGAGATTTACTGCACTCTGCAAAGAAGAGGGCGGCACTACGACCGGCGTTGGGCAGTCACTTGGTTATTCCAAAGCGACTGTTGGCCGGTGGCGCTATGGTAGCATACCGTCAGCTGACGCTTTAACCGCTATAGCCGAACACTTTGGCGTGTCGGTGGACTACCTTTTGGGAAATACGGACATAAAAAATCCCCCGGACCAACAAAGTCCGGAGGAAATCGCCAAAGTGGCACTATTCGGTGGTGACGGAGAGGTTACCGACGAGATGTGGCAGGAAGTTAAAGGATTTGTAGAATTCATTAAAGATAAGAGAAAGAGAGAGAATGAAAACAACTGAGTCCCTGTTCGATGAGATCGAGCGCAACAACATAGAGGTATATCTGGGCAGTATGCCCGCTGCCAAGTCTGCGTCCGCCAATATCGGCGATGATTATTACATAGCATTGGACGAGCAGAGCCTGGAAAGCACCGCAGAGGCCCGCTGCCGCCTGGCCCACGAAGCCGGGCACTGCATAACCGGGTCGTTCTACAATCTATATGCCCCGCTTGACCGGCGTAGTAAGCACGAACGCCGGGCAGATAAGTGGGCGGTAAAGAAGTTGATCCCCAAGGCCGAGTTGGAGGCGCAGCTGCGCCAGGGGCTGGAGCCTTACGAGCTGGCCGAGCATTTCAATGTGACGGAAGAGTTCATCCATAAGGCACTTGAATTTTACTTTGAATGTGGAATGTCATAATTCACAGCGTGCCGTGATTATAGATGTAATAACTTAATAGGAGGAAAAAAAGAAATGGGTCTGTTTACATCAGCAGAAGAAAAGGAGAGAAAGAAACAAGAGGCTGCCAAGGCTAAGCGTGACGAATTCATCGAAAAGTACCACCTGGAGGAGTACGCCGACGATATTCCAGAACACGAACTCAACCGGATTATAGAGACTTTTAAGGGAAATGCGGCCATTACTGTTGGCAGCGTGCTGTCCAATGACTATAGCCCGGTGCTGTTGAATATCAACTCCATGCAGGAAGCGATATTCAATCAGAACTGGATCATCATTAAGTTGCTTGCGAATATCAACCGCAACCTGGAGGATAAGGCGTGAAAAAGTCATACAAGATTTTACTGTACGCACTGCCGCCGTTGGTGGTGGCAACACTGCTTGCCTGTGCAGCTTTTCCGCCGTTCCTGATTGTGTCTGTTGCGCTGTTGGTGATTTATTACATTATTCTTACCAAGGTGCTAAAACTGATCCCCGCAGATGAGCAGGAAACCGCCCAGCATGAGCAACAGGGTACATACTACATGCCGCCTACGGTGCAGCAGCCCGCTGCACCACAGCCAGTACAACAGGCAGTTGTTCCGCCTGCCCCTCCGGTCGCAGAGCCACCCGCCGCACAACAACCGGAAGCGGACAGAGAAAAGTCCGTTGCCGAACAGCCCGCTGCTGTTCCGCCTGAGCCGGTGGCAAAAGCGGAATCTATACCGCCCGCTGCCCAAAAAGAGGTGGAGCCTGTGGCACAGTGGGTCAATCAAGGTATGCTGACGAGGCAGAACACACGGACCCCGAACTGGAAAATATACCGAACATATCCGTGCATATTGATACGGGCCTGTTACAGTTACACTGCCGGTCGTCGAGATGAGCGACCCGGGCCTGACTCGGCAGACGATGATGACGAGCCGGAAGAAAAATGTTTTTATCGGCGCGGCTCCCGGCTGCGAAAGTTTCCAGAGGAGTTTGTAGTCATTGACTTTGAGACCACCGGCTTTTCGCCTATTCAAAATGAGATCATAGAGGTCGGCATGTTAAAGGTGTGCGGCACCGATGTGGTAGATAGCTACCAGCAACTTGTCCGGCCCAACAAGCCGGTATCTGCCCGGATCACCAAGATTACCGGGATCACCAACGAAATGTTGAAAGAAGCGCCCGCTGCTTCTGATATAATGCCTGATGTGCTGGACTTCATCGGTGATCTACCTCTTGTGGGTCACAATGTGTCCTTTGATGTGGGTTTCCTTGTGCGCAACGCTAATCTATACTGCGATGGCGACACGGCTTTTTCCTCATTCGACACAATGCAATGTGCTAAGCGGGAGTTACCGTTCCTGCCCGATTATAAGCTGGGCACGGTGGCTAACTACTTTGATTGCCAGGATGAGACCGCCCACAGAGCGCTGGCCGACTGCCACTCAACGCTGGGCTGCTTTATTGGCCTTATGAACTATAATGAATAAATAAAAAAAGCCCTACCCTGCGCCAACAGGGTAGAGCCGATAAGCAGGAGATGTGCGTACACATAACCCACCCAACACTGGTTATTGTACCACACCCCTGCTCATAAATCAAGCAGGGGATTTTTGCGCCCTTTTTTAGGTGCTGCCCGCTGCTATATGCAAAGGAGAAGTGTGTACAATGCCAAGAAAAAGAGGAAACGGTGACGGAACCATCTATAAGATGGAAAGCAAGGGCTTATGGGCTGCCCAGTTGACTATAGGCGTGGACGCCAACGGCAAGCCGAAAAGAAAGACGATATACGGTAAACGACAGGCAGATGTGCGGGCAAAGCTGGACACTCTGAAAAATGAACTTGCCACCGGCTCTGTAATTGAGCCGGACAAGATCACCGTTGCACAGTATATCTTATCACTTATCGAGACAGACCGGGCACTAAACCAAATAGGGGACAACACCTACCTGCGTAAGTTGGGTAGCTATAAACGGATCGCCGCCAGCTCCATAGGCGACTGCCCGCTGCAAGCTGTGCGGCCACCGCAAGTGACCCAATACCTAATAGAGATCACCAGCTGTTCCAATTCAGTGATCGCCAAGGACTATGCCCTGCTGGCCCGCTGCTTTCGCACTGCTATGGACAACGACCTGATCCGCAAGGATCCTATGCGCGGAATGAAAAAGCCAAAGAGCAGCAAGGCCACCCGCAAGGTGCGTGCGTTGACCGTAGAGGAACAGGCAATGTTTGTACAGATCATGAACGGCCAAGAGCGTGGCTGCCGCTACTGGGAGCAGATGATGTTGATGTTATGCACCGGTATGCGTATGGGCGAGATCAACGCCTTAGATGTGCACGATGTCAATTTGACATTCCGCACCGTGAATGTGCGGCGCACGGTGACCAAGGACCAGACGGACCACGCCGTCATAGGACACCAAGACTAAGACCTACGCCGGGCAGCGGCTTTTAAGCCTGACGGACGCACCGTTCCGTATTCTGTCCGAATATATAGAACAGTGGCAGCCCAACCGCTTGGATCTGCTGTTCTACGACTTCAAAGGGCACAAGGTGCTGACCACCAGCCAGGTCAACTTACAATTTCAGCGTATCTTGAAGAAAATACAATGTGCTGGATCCTGCCGTGCCCGGCGTGGTGTCTCCACAGTCTGCGGCATACATACGCCACCCGCTGCATTGAGAGCGGTATGCCTGTTAAGGTGCTCCAGAAGCGCCTTGGTCACGCCAATATTGAGACCACCCTAAACACCTACTGCGATGTGTTCTCCGATTACGAGAACAAGTACACAGAGGCAGCAGACGCCTATATGCAGCAGCTTACCCCGAATGCTCCGCAGAAAAATACTGCCCGAGGATAAGAAAAGAGAAGTGCTCCCTTGGGGGCACTTCTCTTTACACATAAATAAAAAAAATAGAAAAATATTTCAAAATCATCAAAAAAAACACTTGACATACTGCAAGCAGTATGGTATAATTAAGTCAATGAAAGGGGGTGAGAATATGAAGCCAAACAAAAGCCTACCGCATTTGAAATCGCAGAACTTGTTATCCAGACAATCGCTGCGATTGCGGCCTTGATAGCGGCAATCAAATGGTGGTAGAGCACCAAAGAGGGCGAAAGCCCCTCCCCCTTTGCGGGGATCGGCATATTTATTATATCGTAAAGAAAGGAGTTTTTCAAGTGGAAAAGAATAGTTTTTGGATGACCATTTTGTGCGTGCTTTTGGTGGTGTCTGTCAGTGCCGGAATGAGTATTCCACTGCGGGTAGCCATTGGCGGCTGTGCGCTTGTGATCTTGTGCAATGTGATCCGTAAGGTATGGAGGCTGTGTCATGAGTGAAGCGAAAAGAAAGACCAGAACATCCACACAGGTGAAAGCAAGATATAACCAAAAGGTGTATGATACTATTTCCGTGCGTGTCCCCAAGGAAATGGCTTCCGCTTTTCGTGAGAAATGCGCTGACGATGGTATTGCACAGGCACAGATTATCAAGCAGGCGATCGAGCAGTTCTTGCAGCAGTAACGGCGTTGCAGTACTGTTGCAGTACAGATTGGCAAAAAAGCCCGCTGCTAAGCCAAATTTTATGCCTATATTCTTGTCACTCCGACCATAAGTCCACCGTAATTTCAATAGAATTGCGGCGGACTTTTCTACGCCCCAAAACCGCTTGAAACAAGGCATTCAGGCTTATAACAAACCCCATCATAGAGTACTTCTGCGGAAGAGTGATCCTGCCACACTGAACATGGCGGTAGAATTTTTCATAATTCGGTGGTATAATTAATTCCGATCCGACCAATTGAATAAAACACATACATAGCTGCTTGGTTTTCTTTTGAGAATCAGGCGGCTTTCTTATTTCCGGAGGCGATGAAAAATATAATTGCAAAAGTAAAATTTTGTTGATAAGGGTACTGTTTATGATATTAACTCTGTTTTGTGTTTTCTTTAGCACCGCTCTTACACGAATCGTCAAGGGTATCATGACAACATAAAACAGTATCAGGTAAAACGGGAAAATAACCATACCGAATGTCTGACCGAGTAATCCGCAAAGTGCGGGAGCGAGCATGATTCCGATATATGCCGATGCCATTTGAATTCCGATGACAGACTGCGAAATATCGCTGCCGAAGTTTTCGGGTGTAAGGTAATTAAAATTCGGGAACAGCGGACCGTTTCCGAGTCCAATTAAAAACATTCCGGCGGCGCACAGATATACATTGCTCGGAAGAACCAAAAGCAACAGGGCTGCACCTAATACGATCTGCCCCAGCTTTAGTATTTTCCAGCTATGCAATCTTGTTGCCAACACGCCGGACAAAAACCGTCCGAGAGTCAACCCGACATAGTATATCATTATAATTCGAGCTGCCTTTTCCGGGGACAAATGCTTGTATTCCACAAGAAATGTACTGCCCCATCCGCCGCAGGTGCATTCTATTGCACAGGAGGTGATAAACAGTCCGCACATCATTTTTACGCCCGGAATTTTCAATATGCTTCTAAGCGATAAGCTTTTAAATTCGGCTTCATCCGTGCTTTTTTCAGCACCATGCACTTTATGCCATAAAGGAAGCGATATAAACAACAGCGCAGCTATGGCAAGCTGAATGATAAAAGTAATTCTGTATCCGCCTCGCCAACCGGATTTGCCTGCAATAACAAGTGATAAAATGTAGGGGCTTACGGATACGCCGACGCCGTAAAAGCAATGCAGAAAGCTCATGTGTTGCGGAATAATGCAGAGCAACATAGTTATTCAGTGCTACATCTATTGAGCCGGCACCGATGCCGAGTATAACAGATAAAAAGCACATCACCCATAAATTCGGCGCAAAAGAATAGCCAAGTAAGGCAATCGCTGTCAGAAGCGTGCTGTATGCCGAAACCTTATTGGTTCCGAGCTTGGCGATTACTTTAGAGCTGATAATGCTTGATATAACAGTTCCGCATGACACTATGACCGTAACAAAGCTTCCGAATGAAAAAGGCAGACCGAAGTCGGAGTATATGGCAGGCCAAGCCGTACCGAAAAGCGAGTCCGGTATCCCCAAGCCGATAAAAGCGATATATATTATAATCAACAATACTGTCGCCATAGAATGCACCCCTGCAGCTTGCAAAAAAATTATGTTTTTTGAACTCTGAATATCAAGAATTATACTACAAGTCAATCAATAAATCAATAAAAACGAATAACAATGAAAGGACTGAACGATATGAGTAAAAGGAAAATCAGACTGCTTGCCGATTATGTCGTCCGGCAGATATTCGATTGCGTAGCGGTAGAGTCAAAAGCGAAAATCAAGGTGGTCTTTATCGGAGGCACCGAAATCGAAATTACGCTGTAAAAAAACTTGAAAACAGAAACGGGTAATGTAAAATGATTGTGACGAGAGTGTTCAAATCAAGACAGCGAAAACGCAAAACATCTCTATTGTCCTGTCTTCACAAGAAACCACCGTAATTTTGGTAGAATTACGGTGGCTTTTTGTTGTTGATTGTTGACAGGTTGCCTTATACTATAATGACCCTGCAAATCGAAATTTGATAACGGTAATAATGAAAACGGAGGACTTGCAAGCGCCTGGATGGATACGGGCTATTTGTTAAAAGACGGAACGCTTTTTTGCTTTATGGAAGTAACGATTTTGAAAAGCGCACAAGCAAAAATTACGAGTATCCACAAAAGGCTGCTGACTTTTGCGCCGGACATTGACAAATCATAAATTTATCTTTATTCCATATAAGAGCCGCCACGACTTCTGTCATTATCCAACCACCCTTGACGAAAAAGGGGGAATGGGTAGAGTGAAACCGATTGGAAAGTTTTTTAGAGAGACAAGAGGAAGAACAGCAAATCAAGGATTACGACGAATAGCAAAGCAGAAAGCCACCGATCATCGGTGGCTTTCTTATGTTATACGGGGGAGTAAATTGCTGCCTTCGTGGAATAAAACAGGGGAAATTGTGGGGAAAGGGGGCACTTTTTGCCGGGGACGGCGAGTGACAGGATCTGCTAATTTTATAGGTTATACTGGTTCAAAAAGACCGTTGAGGACAAGCTTATGAAATTACTGGAAAAGCCAAAATTCACCACCGCCCACAGCCGCGCCGGGGACCAAGCGCGCGCTGCTGGGGTGCGCCGGGCACTTGCTGGGTGGGTTTGTACTATCCGCCGGGGCGGTAGCCGGCGGGTGCAGCCCCTTTGCGGTGGCACTGGTGGCGGTATCCGGGCGGCGGGGTTTTCTCTTTTCCGCCCTGGGTGCCGGGTTGGGATATATGATCTTTGGTACCGGCACGGCTCGTGTGCGGTACTTTGCGGCAGTGCTCATCGCCTTGGTAGGCGCGCTGGCAATGGCTGCCTTTCTCCCCCGGCGAGACGCCCGGCTGCCCATGGCGCTGTCTTGTCTGGCAGTGGGGCTGACCGGGGCGGTGTTGCAACTGCGATTGGGCGGCGGCGCGGCAGATTATGCGCTGGTGCTGGGCGAGAGCATTTTGGCCGGTGGCGGCGGATATTTCTTCTTCCGCGCAGAGCACTGCAATTATCGCCGTCTGCGGTGCAAGGCTGCGCCTACCGGCGACTTGGTATGCGTGCTCATTAGTGGTTCGCTACTGTTAATGAGCCTGTCTCGATTGACGATTTTCGGCATTGCACCGGCGCGGATTGCGGCCGTGCTGCTGATCTTGATTACCTTACGCTTTGGCTCGTCTCGGCTGGGGGTCACCCTGGCCCTGTGCTTGGGATTCGCCTTGGGTCTGGCCGGGCAAGACACCATGTTTTTGCTAGGGGCCTACGGCTTTTCCGCCCTGCTGGCGGCGCTGTTTGATCGTTTTGCCTCCCTGGGCTGCGCCGGGGCGTTTGTGCTGTCTATGGGCTTTTTCTCTGTGGCGGCCAACCTGGGGCATTTGAGTGTGTGCACCTTTGTGGAGAGTGCGGTGGCCGGCGTGCTACTGCTTCTGCTGCCTGCCGCCTGGGGCGATCGGTGCACTGCCTTTTTTGAAAACGGTGCGGATATTGCCCCGGAGGGCTCTCTGCGCCAAAGCCTGGTGCTGCGGCTGCGATTTGCCGCCTCCGCCATGGCCAGCGTCAGCGACAATGTGCGGGAGGTGCGGGAGAAGATCGACCGCATTAACGGCAAAAGGGGGTTGCCTCCGGATCCGGAAAAAAGCGATATGCGCATGGTGGCGGCGGACCAGTTTTACTCCATCTCCGACATGCTGTCCGATTTGGCCTTTGAGTTTGATCAGGCGGAGTGCTTTGACGCCAAAACAGCCGGAAAGCTGCGGCGGCTGCTGGGCGAGAGCGAAATTTATCCCAAAAATATCTCTGTGATTTTAGACAAATTTGACCGTATGCGCGTGGAGATCGCTTGTGACGATCCGGCACCGGGATTGTCCAGTCCGGTGCTCCAGGCCAGGATCAGCAAGACCTGCGGGCGCTCGTTGGAGGCAGGCCAGGTGACCCGCTACGGCAGCGAAAGTCTGTTGACCTTTAACGAAAAGCCCCTGTATTGTCTGTCTGTGGGTTACGCCCAGTACGCAGCAGAGGGACGGCTGTGCGGAGACACGGTAAAGGTCGCCCGGGACGGTCGTGGTCACCAAATTCTGATTATCAGCGACGGTATGGGCCGCGGCTCTCGGGCAGCGCTGGACGGCGCTATGGGCGCCGGGCTGCTGAGCCGTTTGCTCAGTGCAGGCTTTGGCTTTGATGCGGCACTGAAAGTCGTCAACTCCTGCGCTGCTGGTCAAGAGCAATGAGGAGAGCCTGGCTACCCTGGACTGTGCTTGCGTAGATTTGTTTACCGGTCGGTGCGCCTTTTACAAAGCCGGCGCACCCCGATCCTATGTGCTGCGCCACGGGCGGCTGACCCGGTGCGAGCTGGCCAGTATGCCGGCGGGCATTTTGCGGGGCATTACCTTTGCCAAGCGCACGGCGGTGCTGGGCGCCGGGGACACGGTGGTGCTGCTTAGCGACGGTATTACAGACGCGGATGCGGTAGGGCTGGAGGCGCTGCTTTGCCGCTTTCAATCCCAGGATCAGCAGGAGTTGGCAGATACGGTGCTGGCCTATGCCAAGGCCCACACCCCAGCGGATCGACGAGACGATATGAGCGTGATCGTGGCCCGGTTGCTGCCAAATTAAGGAGGAGCGAATACCATGTTTCTATACGGATTTGTCGGCAACGCCCCCTGTGGCGGGCTGCTGCTGGAGAAGTTGCAGGCCTGCACCCAGCCGGGGCTGGACGGTTACGGCGCCGCCCTAATGCAAGGAGGCCAGCTGTTGTGTGTTAAAAGCAAAGAAAGCGTGACGGCATTGGCACAGCAGCTGCCGGAGAGCGCAGCGCCCTGCGGATTGGTACACGCCCGGTTTGCCACCTGCGGCGGGCGCACCGCAGAGAATGTGCACCCCTTTGTGACCGATGATTATTGCCTGGCGATGAACGGCACGGTGGAGAACGCCGTTGCCTTGCGCAGTGCGCTGAACCTGCTGCCCTACCCGGACAGCGACGGTGCGGTGCTGGCGGCGCTTTTGCAGGCGTATGCAGACAGCGGCACCGTTGCCGCTTTGCGTCTGTGCTGCCGTGAGGCTCGGGGCAACTATGCTTTGGCCGTGCTGCGTCGGGGTGAGGAATGCCTGTTCGCCTGTGCCCACGGGGCGCCGCTGTATGCGGCGGTAGGCGGCGGCAGCGCTTGCGTTTCTTCGGATTTGGCGGCACTGGAACCGGATCAAATGAAAATCTATGCCCTGTCTGCCGGGGAGTGCGTGCAGCTACGCCCGGGTAAGCTGCAGTTTTGGAACGCCAAGGGCAAAAAATCAAAAAATCCCCTGCGCGGTGACTTTGCGACGGCCGCCAGCAGCGGGCTTTGCAGACCCGGGAGAGGCGTTACAGGCGCTGCCCGGAGATTTGAGTTGCTGCTTCATCGCTTTGTGCGTGGGGATCAACCTCGGTTGGGCAAAAGTCGCCTGCGGCCTCGGGGCGTCAGTCGGGTGCTGCTGGTAGGCTGCGGCACTTCCTATCAGCTGGCGCAAGCGGCGGCTTGTAATTTTGAGTCGGTGTGCGATGTGCCCGCTTTTGCCTATTCTGCCGGTGAGTTCTGCGCCGGGGGCGTGGTGTGCGACCGAGGCGCGCTGGTGGTGGGCATTTCTGCCAGCGGCCAAACGGCAGAGGTGGCGGAGGCACTGCAAAGGCGGCGGCCTTCGGCGCCCGCACGGCATCGCTGACCGGCGACCCCCCA